>Ga0210390_10000001_pt1 | contig 1088388 bp, 939 predicted proteins | sample IncBWH11OmetaG_FD_161050 | JGI IMG/M metagenome (GOLD analysis project Ga0210390, IMG submission 161050) | Forest soil microbial communities from Barre Woods Harvard Forest LTER site, Petersham, Massachusetts, United States - Inc-BW-H-11-O ... | reverse complement strand
GTTCCGTGGTCCAGTGCACCGGCCCAATATAGATCTAAACCCTTAAGCGAGTTCCACCGACAGAAGATGTCCTGAACAGTGAGATTGAGAACATGTCCCAAGTGCAATTCACCAGTAGGATTGGGAGCCGGGATGGTTGAGCCAAAGACTTGATTCACATAACTCCTTATTGAACCGTTACACAATCGCAGAGTCAATTACTCAGAGCCTGTTGTTGAAAGAGATCGAGTGCAAATTGGACCACTTGACCAACCGTTGTGATTGAGAAGCCGTCCTGACGCTCGAACAACAATCCAGTCTGCGTGGAGACACTCTATAAATATCAATATAAGTCCGAGCTAATCAATACCAACCTGCTCTAGGTGGATATCATCACCTGAGTTACGGGAAAAGTCCGTCATGGTAGCTCACGCTTTAATGGCCTCAAGGACTAACGTGCCCAGTCCTGTGGAAACAATGATCTTGACCTCCAGGCGCAGGGAACAACTTGCGACAATATACTTATATGATGACGTAGACAATGAGACAAGCTGATAGAGCACTACTGCATAAAACGACATGACTGCGCTGCTGAATCGGTTCCAACCTTCATCATCGGCACAAGCGATGGCTGTATCCAATCGAGGTTGACTTCTACCTCCGAGGATCTCTGTAACACGTGAACTGAGACTACTACCCGAAACTGGCCTTTGAATCGGGCTAAGATACCTTCAACACCTGTCAAAGGCCCTGATACCACTCGTATGCGCTGCCCAACGTTGAGGTAAGCGCAGGAATTAACAGTTAGATTGGAGGTGAGAATCCTTCGAATGTTCTCAATTTCGATTTCGCTCACAATTGCGGGACTGGACCCGCACCCCAAAATCTTCACAATTCCCGGCGTTGTGACAATAGGCCCTCGAGCATTAGGATTAAATCTACAGAAAATGTATCCAGGATACAATGGCCGCAACTCCTCTCTGCGCAGTTGGTTCTCGCAATGACGCATAGGCAAACGTGGATGACACAGCGGCAAGAACTCTTCGTAACCCTTGTTCCTGAGTATTGTAGCGGCTATATGTTCGTGCTTGGATTTGGTCTGCAGCGCATACCAACAAGGACCGAACTTAGCGAGATCCATTTTTACACCTATGGCGCATCTGTGACGCTTTCATAAGGAGAATCGACTTCCAGCGTTACAGAAACGTGAGTGAACGAAAGCTCGTCTCTTCGCTTGCTTGACGTATTATCCTGAGAAAAAATTCAGTAAGACAATTCCGGCTTGCCGAAAAATCAGACTATCCAGGACAGGCTGCCGCCATAATACCCGGTATTAAGTACCAGTTACTAGTGAGCAAACACTTCAACATCTACTACTTACTATCTGCGAGCTTTCTGCACTAGTTATTTACTGCGCACATGTATATGCTAATAATTCTTATTTGCACCTTGAGGCTGGTATGCAGCTTAGTCAGGTGTTCCGATCCACACAACCTGCTTTTCGCAGAGAAATGGCCTAGCCGAATAGTCGAGGTCTCGGACTAACATTTTTTATCGCTGGTTAGCGACCCCTCATCTGTATTCTCAGTCTCCACCAGCCGTGAGCGTTTTCAGACCAGTCCGATGTTTGGGGCTGACGTTAAGGATGTATCACTTTTCTTGCACTCGAACAGGGCTTGTCTAATCCGGTGGTCCGGTGGACACGGCTGTGCGGTAGGAGTTGGTCGAACTGGGCTTCAAACTTGTGGCGAAGATGAAGGATGAGGAGAAAGTCCTTCAGACCGACGAGGCTGATGATGTTCATGTGTTTATCCCGTACAAAGCTCAGCTGAAATCGATGCATCAGGGGTACTTCAGTTGCCCTTGCGCATATCGAATTCTGGAGTTCTTCGTTCTGTCATCCGAAATTCGTAATCGTCGGCCGCTGTTACACGCTCCATGTCTCTTCCCATCCGTTGACTAGCGGAATTCCTCCGACATATCTACCTGCTCAACTACGGTGAGGGGTGAAGTTGGCCATGATTTTCAGGCCTTCAGGTTTCTGCAGTCTCTGAGCAGAAGAACGAACCGCCATGCTCGCGGCAGTAGAATTCCGGTTTTCCGAACACGCGAACCATTTCTTCGTGTCCACGGCACGATGAGCGAAGGTCTCACAACCACCTCGCATCCCTTAGAAAACTCTAATTATCCGAGCCTCCACCGGGTTCCGTCTGTTCTGACACCGTAACGTCCAACAAGTTTTTGTTCTGCTGGAACTAATCTGCGCTAAAAGGCTCACCACTGATTTCGGACACCCCTGCGCCCGCACCGTCCGGACTCATTTGTGCAAGTCCGGCCATTTCAGTCCTGGCCCGTAACCAAAAATTCGACAAGGAGGAATGCTCCGATCACCGTATTGCCCTCCCTTGGCAGGCAGAACTCCATTCCGTCCACTCATTCCCGGGATATCTGTCCCCGGTCATCCCAACCATGGTTCCGAAGTAGGTGCCCACAGCAAGCCAGAAGAAAGCCCTTTACAAGGAGGAGTCGTGACCGAGATAGCCAAGCTAGCGTCTGTAACCTTGGTAATGCTGTTCCTCGCTGGAATGGCATTTACTCAGACCGACCCCGGAGTACAAAGCGGCAGCCGCGGCACAGGCGCAGCACTTTCTTCCGTGTTAGCAAACAGCCCTAGCGGGATCCTGGCCTTTTTCACCGACGGACAGAATCGTTTCCAGGAACTGGAAACAGTTTCCAACTCCGCAAACGTCGGCCTAGGACCTCGGTTCAACTCAAATAGCTGCAGCTCACTAAGAATGTTTACAACATGTTTGTTCAGCAATAAACCAGGTGGTCAGGCCTCCAGGCCTGATTTTTATGAGGAGATTTTTCTATGTCCGCGTTTCCGTCACAGTCCAGAAGGAACGCAGCGAATTCCGTTCCTCTGAATGAGGCGGGAACCGCAAAGCACGAACCAGCTGCCGTCGAAACGAGTGTAGATTCCAAGACAACTGATTCTCAGACAAGTTCCGTCGAAGATGTACGCCTTCGCAAACTACTTCGACTAATGGAGGAGGATCCGCTCGGTACGGTCCACGATTGGGCACTCGCGTTCAACCTCAGCCATTCCCACCTGCAACGCCTTTTCAAACAAGCCACCGGAATCGGGCTTGGCCACGTGCTGACACAAAGAAGACTTCAGCGCGCTGCGCATCTGCTGGCAAACACCAACCTGAGCGTGAAGGAAATCGCTTCCGCGGTGGGCTACGAGCACACCTCCAGTTTCATTCGCGCTTTTGAAAGGCAGTTCGAGACGGCGCCGCGCCGCTTTCGCATGCGGAAGAGCGCATAAAGACGTGATAGAACATTAAGTCTATCTATATATAGTTGAGGTGTGATGGCAATCTGCTGCTTTCTTTCTGGTTTCTTTTGCATGCTTGACGGTCCGGTTTTCGTCTAGAAGCCATCTATGTCGGGTTTCCTAAGGTTTTGAATTACCTAAGGTTTTGAATTACCTAAGGTTTTGAATTTCGGTGGTGATGCAATTTGGCTTGCGCGCCGCGCCGGTCAAGCGGGAGATCCCTTCGACTTCGCTCAGGGCAGGCTCTTCGCTCCGCCTGAAAAGCGGCTACGCTCAGGATGACGCCGACGGGAGGAGTGCACGCTGCTTTTTCAAACTGACCCACTACCCTTAGTCGAAGAAACACTCCCAATATCTCCGCAGAGTTTATTGCTCTTATGAATCCCCGCATAAAACAGCTAACAAATACATCTTTAAGCTAACTGTTAGCACTTGGTTTCTTCCTGCCTCACGCCGTACATTACGCAAACGCAGTCGTTGATTTCATCCGCAAACGAGTCGCTGATCCAACAGCGCCGACATTGTTTGTTCTTGAAACTTTGTTCGGCCTAATGCACGAGGAGGCAGGAAATGTATTACAACGTGTTTGGAGAAAAGGTCTCACGGCGGCGCTACAAGGAGATGTGTGAAGCCGCCAAGAACCGGCGCGAACTGATCGCCGCCGGATTAACCAGCCGCCGCGACCTCATGAAGATGGGCTTGTTGACGGCTGGCGGCATGTTGGTCGCCAAGAGCGGCTTGAGCGCCAGGGCCCAAGGTTTGGGCCAGGTGTCGCCAGCGAGCAACGGACAAAACACCAGTACCGGCACGCAACAGAACTGCATCCCCGGCAACCAGACCCAGAGCCCGGTGACTACGCCGTTCCTCGATCCGCTAGTGGTTATGCCGCTAACGCAGAAGGTCCGTTCGCTGACTCCGACGCCCACCCTGAATCCGAATGTCGGGGCAGGCGAAGTGCGCGCGGCAGCCTTCCAAGCGCCGGGGATCAGTCTCAGCCGCTTCCCGGTGGTGCCGTCGGTTCTATACAACATCAACCAGCGGCAATTTACGGTCCGGCAGACTGCCGACACTCGTCTCCCAGCCCAAACCATCTGGGGATTCGATGATGGCTCGGGCCCACGCAGCCCTGGGCCGACCTATCAGGCTTTTTATGGCACGCCGCAGTTGACGCGCAATATCAACTCGTTGCCGGCAACCACCCAGTCCAACAATACCGGGTTTGGCATGCCTCAGGTTTCGACACACTTGCACAACGCGCACAACCCATCGGAGAGTGACGGCAACCCCTGCGACTTTTATCCCTCCGGGAATTTCTGCGATCAGTACTATCCCAACGTGCTGGCCGGCTTCAACTCCACCAACGAGCCCAACGGCGACATCAACGAGTCGCTGAGCACGCTCTGGTATCACGATCATCGCGTGGACTTCACCTCGCAGAACACCTACAAAGGCTTGGTGGGGTTCTATTGCCTGTTCAATGGGTCTGATACCGGCAACGAAGAGACCGGCTTCCGTCTGCCCAGCTTCCCGCAGTACGATATTCCACTGGCTTTCGCCGACAAGGTCTATGACCCGGAGAGCGGCGACTTAGTGTTTGACCTGTTCAACCTTGACGGCATCCTGGGCGACAAGTTCCTGGTGAATGGCAAAATCCAGCCATTCTTCCAGGTATCTCCACGCCGTTACCGCTTCCGCCTGCTGGATACCGGCCCGTCGCGCTTCTATGAGTTCTTCCTCACAAATCTGGCAAATCTGAACCAAGCCATTCCGTACTGGCTGATTGGAACGGACGGCAATCTTATCCCGAATCCCATTCAGATCCAGAGTGTGCGCATCGGTCCAGCCGAACGGGTCGATGTGATCATCGATTTCACCAACTTTGCCGGCCAGACGATTTACCTCGAGAACCGCCTGAACCAAGTCAGCGGTCAGGGACCGGTCGCGGTAGACAGTCAATTCTTCCCGCAGAACAGCACCAACACGGAGTGCGCCGCTCTTGGGGTCCCCGTGACCACCCCGAGTGGCGCTCAGAACACCAACGCGATCCTGAATGCCGGACAGGGCAACCTGCTCCTGCAGTTCCAGGTAACCGGTCCCAAGGTGCCGGACAACAGCGTGAATCCGGCGACGAATCCCACTTTCTACTCACTGCCCAGCACCAACGTCGAGCCCAGGATCGTGCGCACGTTCAAGTTTGATCGCTTGAACGGCCAGTGGTCCATCAACGGCCAGTTCATGGATTGCGGTTACGCGAACGGTGGAACGGGTGGCGAGTCCACGGAGATGTTCCGCTTCACCGTGCAGCAGAACAGCGTGGAGCAGTGGCTCTTAACTAACCTTTCGGGCGATTGGACCCACCCGGTCCATATTCACCTGGAAGAGCACCAGATCCTGAGCCGCAACCGGGTGGCTCCGACCGTGCCGGCGGACTTGGGGCGGAAGGACGTTACCCAGTTGCATCCCAACGAGCGCGTGCAGCTGTTCTTCCGCTTCCGCGACTGGCTGGGCAAATACCCCATCCACTGTCACAACGTGGTCCACGAAGATCACGCCATGATGGCCCTGTGGCACGTTGCGGCTCAGGGAGACAACATCCTGGTGCCGTAACGCTGACGAATTGCCTGCATTCCTGGGCCATTGAACGATGGCCCAGGAAGCAAAAAAGGAGATGCTAGATATGGCTGATATATCGAGAAGAAGAATATTGAGTTGGACGGCGATGGCGCCGGTCGCGGTGGCGACAGGCGTAGCGCTCGGAAGCGCCAGCAATTTCGCGAGTGGCAGCGGGAAACTGACGCAGTCCGAGTTGGCTCGGCGGCGCATCCAGCGCTTGCATTTACCCAACGTTCCGTTGCTCACGCACGAAGGCAAGCAAGTCATGTTCTATGACGACCTGATCAAGAACAAGGCTGTCAGCTTGAACTTCTTTTTTGCCAAGTGCGATGAGGTTTGTCCCCGGGTGACGGCCAATCTGGCCAAGGTGCAAAAGCTGCTTGGCGACGACGTCGGCACAAAGATCTTCATGTACTCGTTCACGTTGAAACCGGAAGAGGACGATGTGGAAGCGATCAGGCACTACCGTCAGATGTTCAACGCCAAGCCTGGCTGGACCTTTCTGACCGGTAAGCCTGAGGACATGGAAAAAATCCGCAGGGGTATTGGCTTCAGCTATCCCGATCCGGCCATTGACAAGGATAAAACCCAGCACATCGGGAACGTGCGTTATGGGAACGAACCGCTGATGTTGTGGGGAGCGTGTCCAGGAATGGCCAAGGCTGGCTTTGTGGCGGAGTCGATCTCTTGGATGATTCACCTAGACGCGCCTGGACCTGGGATTAAGAGGCAAGCCTGAGACACCGCGAGGGTCGCACGGCTTGCTCGTGAAGAAAACAGTTTTCAATTCCGGGGGCCGGGTCATCGGCGCGGCGTCGCCGGAGGAAGGATTCAAAGTCATGAAAGGTATTCGAAAATACGCTTCGCTTTTTGTTACTACGCTGGCGCTAGTGGGACTCACGTTCCTGACTGTTCCAAAGGCGGCAGCTCAGCAGGATGGGCCTCCCGGCGGCGGCGACGCAGACGACACTTTCAACCCGCCGCCATGCGATTACAATAACCAGTTCTATGCGGACAACGGTATCGATGTAGCCAACCTAATCGGCCGTTTCGGGGACAACAATGGAACCACGCGGCTGACTGGCCCTCCGGCGACAGGCAACCAGAAGAACTATGTGGCGGACACTACCTGCAGCACCAAGGATCCCAATCGCAGGAATTTCCGCATCCTGGCGACCACGGGGGGCAACTCGGACGATAACAACAGCCCATTCACTTGTGCCAGCGGGAATGGCGGTCCCAACTGCGTCAACCAGTCGTTCTTGGAGCCTGAAACCTTTGAGTTCATCTCCATCCTGGCTTTCGTGGATAACCAAGATGCCTTTAGCAGCAGCTACTTGCGCAACGTAGGCTTCGTTAACGGCGGTCTCCAAGGCGTTCAGCAAAACCCCGGCGAAAATATCTCCATTGGCCAAACCTCCCTGGGTGAAGCTCCTGCTCAAACCCTGCGCGGCTTCGCCATGCAGGACATCGTCAGCAACTTTGAAGCCTACGCGGCATTGAAGCAGACAACGCCGCAGGGTTTCGCTCTAAACCCCTGCTCGCTGGCCATGATCCAGCAATTGCAGAATCCAAATGCTACTTCGGTGCCGCAACCTTGCTTCCCGGTGAACGACACTGTGGTCAACGGCCAGATAATCTCGGATGTTGCCACTCCAAACCTGAGGCAAGATTGGAGGTTCGCCACCAATCGCAACGCCATGGACGGCAGCGATAACAACGATCCTGTCGGCGCCATCACCGGCGGCGTGATCAACGCCCCCTTCGGATACTTCTGCGACGACCTGCTGGGGATGTGGATCATCACCTATTTCTGGGTCACTGCACCTCTCAATGATCCGACCTGTGGCCCTATATACCAAGCCATTGGCGCCAAGAACGGCTTTAATACCGATGGCAGTCCCATTATCTTGACGGCCTTTGAACTCAACACGGAGCTTGAGGCCAACGGCTGCGGAGCCGAGGCAAAGGAAGACCCGATGGGTGGTGACGGAGGGGCAGTGTGGCTGATCTGTCCGGGCATTCCCGATCCACGCGCCGGTGCCATTGCCCCCGACGCGTTCCTGGATCAAGTACGCAATTCCAACGGCATCCCGCAAAACCTCATTACGACTATCAACTTCCTTAGCCTGCAGATCTTCGGCGTGTTCCCCAATGAGCTCACGCAGGGTCAGATGAAAAAAGTGATGCAAGCGGCAAACGGCAGCTAACTAGTTGCAGGGTGTGACGTAGAAGCGTTATACAAGGCCCCTGGCACGGCTAAAGGCCCTGCCAGGGGCGATTTGTCTCAGGAGCGCAAGAGGATGCCCGGGCCAAAGAGAAAGAGATTTAGTCGCCGCAACTTCATCAAGCTGGCCGCCGGAGCGGCGGCTGTTGGACCTTTTTTTGTATTTAGGCCCAACGCTTTCGCCAGCGAGATGACCTTGAAGGTCGCCAAATGGGCGCACTTTCTCCCCGAATTTGATGATTGGTTCATCAACGTAATGGCTGCTGATTGGGGCAAGCGGAACAAAACCAAGGTCACGGTGGATGTGATCCCGGTGGAAGAAATTCACAAACGCGCTTTCACTGAAGTCACAGCCGGCAAAGGACATGACATTTTTATTTTTCCCTGGCCTCCAGCCGAATACCACCAGCACGTTATCGATCATGTCGGTATCTATCAGACGGTTGCTGCCAAATACGGCGCTATTCAGCAGATCGCGCACCGTTCGACTTTCAATCCGAACAACAAGAGGTACTTCGCTTTTGCCGATTTTTGGGTGCCCTCACCGCTGCATTTCTTTCAGGACTATTGGGCTCAGGTTGGCATGCCCCTGGGTCCGGTGCATTATGGCGGTCTGTTGAGCGGCGGTACGAGACTGCGCGACAAGCTGGGCATCCCCTGCGGTCTGGCATTCAGCCCAACCTTGGAGGGTAATGTCACGCTGCATAGCATCCTTTACTCCCACCGCGCCTTGATCTTCGACTCAAGGGGCAATCTGGTTTTCAACAAAGACGTGTTTGCGGCCAAGGCCGTGGGCTACCTCCAGGCACTCTGCCAGGACGCGGGCACGCCCGAGCAGCTCACTTGGGGGAGCGGCGGCAGCGTGGGCGCCATGCTGGGACATAAGAGCTCCGCCGCCATCAATGCCATCAGTCTGCTGCGCACAGCCGAAAAACAGAACCAAGACCTAGCTCGGAAGCTTTGGATCCAGCCGCCATTGCTCGGCTCCAGTGGAATGGGAGTGACAGCCCTTCCTCACGTCACCAATTGCTCGGTGGTCTGGAACTTCGCGCAGAATCAAGACGGAGCCAGACAGTTCCTCGCCGATCTGATCGACACTTCCCGGACCGGCTACGAGAAAAGCTTAGGTGTAAATTTTCCTATTTACCCGAAGACTGTTCCTAATATCATTGTCCGGCTCTCCCAGGATCCGCAGGCCAATCCACCCTCCAAGTACACGGCGCTCAAAGACGCACTGCACTGGACTCCCAATCTCGGTGTGCCAGGGTATGCCACTCCCGCGTACATGGAGATTTTCAATACTTTTGTGGTGCCCAAGATGGTGGCCAGAGCCGTCAAAGGCGGGAGCGCCGAGGATGCCGCTGCGGCCGGCGCGGCAGAAATGCAGCGTATCGTGGATAAGTGGAAACAGGCCAGTTGAATCGAAAGTCGAATCGAACGACGACAAAGATGTAAAGATCCGCGCGAGGTGTTAAGCCATGAATAGGTGGAAGTCCACGTTCTTACTCTTGTTGATAATCTCAGGATTGGCGCTGGCTTCGAGGCCGCTATCCCGCAAGTCGCCCGAATATACGATCTCCGAGCCCTCCGGGAAGACCATGCTTCTTTCCAACTTCAAAGGTAAGGTGGTGGTGCTGGAATTTTTTTTCGTTGCGTCGCAGCATTGTATCCGTGTCGCTGAGACGCTGAACAAACTCCAAACCGATCTGGGGCCGCGCGGCCTCCAGCCCATTGGCATCGCCTTCGATCCACCGAATAATCCGAACATCGGACCGCAACTCGTCACCTACATGGTGAATGGTCTTAAGCTCACCTATCCCGTCGGTTACTCGGCCAAGGAGGATGTAGACACTTACCTTGGCCGCATCGGAAACGAAATTCTAAATATTCCCCAGGTCGTAGTCATCGACCGCTCCGGCGTGATCCGCGCTACCAGTGGTGCCAAACCGGGCGACCCGAAATTGGAAGATGAGGCTTCCCTTCGCGCCCTATTGGAGCCTCTGCTGAAGGAAAACCCTTCGTCGGGCGGCACCGCTAGACCTGATGCTTCGGCGCCGGCGAAGAAAACCCGATAGCGAGCGAAATGCAAGCGATGCGTTCCATCACGAAACAGTCCTGGCGATTCATCATCGTTGGTTTTGTGATTGTTCTTCAGGCCGCGCTGCCACACGCTGTTTATGGACAGAATTCCGAATTTGATCAGGAAATGGCCGCGGCCAAGGAGGCGGTTGAACGAAACGAGTCGTCGGACGCCATCGCTCACTTCGGCAAAGCGAATGAACTCCGGCAAGGCAAGTGCTCTGAGTGCTACGTCTGGCTCGCCCGGATTGAAATGGCCGCACAGCGAAACGATCAGGCGCTGGCCCACACCGAGCAAGCCCTCGCCACCGCGACCAGTGCCATCGAGCGTTCCCGGGCGCAACTCTATGATGGCGTTGTGCTGGCTCGGCAAAATAATCTTCTGCTGGCGGAAGCCGCATTTCGGGCAGCTGCCACTTCTGATCCCGCATGTATCGAATGCACATTCAATCTCGGTTATGTACTGCTCAAAGAGTCCAAAGACGCTGAGGGCGTTCAGGTATTGAAGGGAGTGGTTTCCCAGTTCGCGGGAACGCCGCGAGAGCGCGAGATCCAGAGGTTCATCGATGATCCCAGCCGGGTGCGCAAAGACTTTGCTCCCGAGTTCTCGGCCACCCTCCGTAGCGGTGAAAAAATCAGTCTGGATGCGCTCAAGGGTAAGGTGGTCTTGCTGGACTTCTGGGGTACATGGTGCGCGGCCTGCCGCGTATCGTTGCCATTGTTGAAATCTATGGCCGCCAGCGTCGACCCTGAAAAAGTCATCGTGATTAGCATTGATGAGGATGACACGAAGGAGCAGTGGGAGCAATTCGTCGACCGCAACAGAATGAATTGGAGCCAGGTCTACGATGGCGACCACTCGATGCGCGGCGCGTTTGCTGTAGATGGCTTTCCCCGTTACTTTGTGCTCAGCAAGGATGGAATCATCCTGGCGCAGTTTAAAGGATGGAATCAGGATAGCGACGCTGTTATCAAGGCCGCCGTTGGCCGGGCGCTCGCGCGGTAGGTGATTTAGTGACGGAGAGATACAAGCAAATCCGCGTAAGTTCTGGAGATTGATTGGTTGCCCCCCAGAGATCGAGCCTCGACATAAACGATCTAGAAACACTGTGTGGTCCATACACGGATATTTTGGAAGCGAGCTCTAAGAGAACTGGACCGGTAAAGGTTTCTAGTCTGTTTCCGGCAAATGGGCTATTTAGGAAGCAAACGACGAACGTCGCGGGAGAGCGGACGTTGGAGGAGAAAGGCCGTCATTCACCAACCAGCGAGTCGGGCATTGGGAACAGAAAGGGGAAGTTAAATGGAGCCGACGAGCGGACTTGAACCGCTGACCTGCCGATTACGAATCGGCTGCTCTACCAACTGAGCTACGTCGGCTCAACAAGTTACGAACAACTTTTGTTCCGAATGTCCCAACTTTCGGGAAAATCGGCACGTCAACGCCACGGATTGTACGGCGTCCAGTGATACGTCATCGTTCCGGACGCAGCGTTCGACACCATTACGCTGGCTATCGGTTCCTCGACTGGTGCCGATTCCACATGGACGTGGGGAGCGTCGAAAGCTCCATGCGAGAGTGCGAGGAGCAACATCACCGTGAACAATGCAGTCGCCTGCTTCTTCCCTTGGATGTAGGGCAGAAGACCGGACAGTAGCGACTTGAGCGCCTTGAGTTCACGCTTCGACATCGCTTCATTGTACTACGTAGTACCTGAGGGATTCATCAGCGGTGGGGCGTGCGGGCGCCAGCTTGCAGCCCCCCGCTTGGATCACAGAAGGTTCTTGGCTTTGATGAGTAGGACTTGAGTGAATTCCAAACATAGAATGAGTCCAACTCGTCCAGCTTCGTCGGGTGGAAGTCCGGGATGAGCACCCGCTGACAGAAATCCCCACGCTGACAGGAATGCCGGTTCCTCATCGGCAGAGATGACCCCCACCTTCGTCAAGAACTGAATTTGGTTCTTCAAGCCGTTCCCTGCTTTTTGCTTCGTCTTGATCTCCACAAGCGACACTGTGTCTTCAACCCCTGCCTCGAATGCACTGCGAGCTTGTCCCATTGCCGGGTGCATCTTGCCTTCGGAAAAAAGATTCTCAGCGTCTGTCAGGTGCTTAGCAATGACATCCTTTCTGGGGAACGAGGATGCTGCAAGATTGGTCAATAGGCGACTTTTTTCCTCGGTGATGCTGATTGGCCCTTCAATTGAGACGGTCTTTCCGTCGGATACTTCAAAGCCATCAAGTTGCAAGCTGCGTCTCAGTTGCAGAGCTTCCTCGGTGTCCTCTGATTCAGTGATTGCCATGGCGGTCAGTCTCTTGAGCACTGATTCCTGACCGATCAAGGGTATTTCGAAAACACTCCCCGTCCTCTTCATAAAGCGTCCCTTGTGAACCTTTCGAATGACTGCCGTCCAATTGAAACTCTGGTGCGTCCCTTCGTCGATTAGCCACTCGGGAAAACCCCACCCGAAGAGCGTCTGTTGCCAGAATTCTCGCCTCAAGGGATACGTATCGGCATCCTCGGGGGTAAGACTTTCCAGCACCTTCATGACATAGGCTAGAGTTCGTTGGGAAAGTTCAGGCATGCTGACAAGGATAGCCTCATGTGCCGAGAGGAACCTTAGTTTGTAAATTCAGACCCTCGAAAATCGTTCGTCGATCTTCTCCATGATCTTCTCAGCCCATTGAATGCTTGCAGCGATCAACTTGTCCGTCCGTGCACTTCCTTGTGGCCCTCCAAATAGGTCATCAGCCGTCTGCATGTGTAGGCTTGTGAGGATCGCCGCCATAATGCCGATCACCCGTTTGCGGCCCTCGTCCACGGCGACATCCTAGCGCAAGTTTCGCCTTTGATTCGCTAGAAGAATATGCTAGATTTCTGGAGGTACTTTAGGAGATTGTCATGCTGCGTCGGGTTCCCGGAACAGGAAGATTACGGCGTCATTTTGTTCTGCGAGGATATGATGCGGCTCAGATATGTCTTTCAGGCCACATCATCAGCATGTATCTGGAATCTAAGCCGGAGAAAAAGCAAGATCACTGCACCCGGTGTGGATCAGCGACCGTGACTGCGTGTACGCATTGCGAAGAACCTATTCGTGGATACCTTCACGGTTCCGGTGAACACTCGCTAATGGACGTGCCGCCTTCTTTTTGTCACAAATGCGGGAAGCCGTACCCGTGGATGGAAGATCGTCTTCAGACTGCAAGGGAACTGCTCTACCACGACGACAAGCTGTCATTTGAAGAACGTGAGAAGCTGTGGGGTCTGTTGCAGTATGTGATGTCCGACCCGAAGTCAGACTTGGCTCCCGCAAAGAAGAAACTCTTTGAGATTGGCATTGTCAAAGCACTTCCAGCCACACGAGAGTTCCTGTTGGATTTGATGGCGAAGTTTGGGGCCGAGATGTTGAAGTCTTAGGCCCGCACTCATTCTCCCGTATCAACGTGACGGGCCGAGAGAATCATGTGGGAAGATCGTCGAGGCCACACTCAAGCGGCACGGGCCGCGACCATGGTGTCGTATTCCGCTTGCGACTGGGTGGGGAGAAGAACCCACAGGGTGTAGACTCCGACGGCGGTGCCGAACGGGACGTTGAAAAGAGAGATGAAGCCCAAAACCAGGGCAACGACCCGCGCCCATGGTTCGCGTTGCAGCAGTCCCCATCCGGCGATGAAACCGGAGGCGGCTTTGAGCAGGATCAGGCAGGCGATGACGCTGAGAAACGGGCGCAGGAAGCTGGTGGGCGCTTGCGGTGCTCCCATGTTGTGCAAGCGAGCGAACAACGTGTTGGCGATAACGTACAGAATCACACCGCCGATGGTGTTGAAGGCGGAAATGGCCAGCCACATAATCCCAAGTAGTTGAACGTGACCCTGCACCCGCCCGGGGCGCAACTGCAGCGCTGTCACTGGTCCGACGATCGCTTTACCGCACTTGCCGCAAAATGCCTGACCCGGTTGCACTGCCGCGCCGCATCCATCGCAGAACATGATTTCCTCCGCACTGATTCGTGAAGGGGATTCTTGACGACAAGCCCCTCGTCCATCGCGCACAACTCCTGACGCTCAACAGATGATACGCAAAGCGTGCGTCAGAGTTCCGTCGAAGTTAGCCGAAGTTATAGGGCGAAGTAATCGGGCGTCAGGGGCTCTTCCGCAACGAAGAAGTGCGCTAGCAAAACGAAAAGGCCGCCCGGCAACAGGGCGACCTTCTCTTTTCAAGGGAGAATAGTTCCAACGGAAGGCAAAGTCCGTCAAAACTTTCTGGAGAAAATCTTATGAGCCGAAAAAGGGGGGTGTCAAGCAATTTATTGGAAATAAATGCTTTTATTTTCAATGACTTACAGAAGCAATCAATACCAGGGAGATTTGCTCCAAAATGAGACGAAAGGCCTCTGGAAGAGACCTAAGCCGATACTTCCAAAGCACTTAAGAACGGTTTGGACCCTCCGCCGAGGCTCCGGGCCGGACCGGCGATGCCTGTACGACCTCCTCTTCGAGGTTAAGGGAAATGAACTCAGTTTGGTTGGCATGGCCGAAAACCGGACCGGGGAAAAACCGCCGCAAGAGAACCCGAGCGCCGCCGAAGGCAAGTCCCGCAGCCAGCGAGAGCGCACCCACGATGATGCACAGAATAATAATGTTCACCAGCAGGTTGGCGATGTTGTTTTTCTTATCGAAATAGGTGTTCTCGTTCCAGGTGACGCTGGCGTCCCAATTCACCGCACCGAGAAGGGTTTGCGCATCACTCTGCGAGAGCGGGCCGGAGGCGATGGCCACGATCGGTCCGGTACGCTTGGCGAAAAAAGGGCCAACATTTTCAACCGATGTAACTCCGGCTTTGGATTGCGCAACATGGTATGCGGCCTCGATGTTGCGCAAGTGCGCGGCGGACAATGCCGGCGTCGGATACTCGATGAGCATCAGTGTGGCTGCACCGCTAGGAGTGGTGTATTGGCCAAGGACTACCTCGGGGCTCGAGGCGAAATCGACCAGTTCGCCGGGAAGCGGCGATTCGATCGCCGCCAGAGCCAGCGGTCCTTCGGCATATTTCTCGGTGTGCGTCGCGTAGCCGTGGCGCGGCATGAAGGCGAGAATCGGAGGCAGGTTGCCGGCATTTCCCGCAGGACGCGGAAGGACTCCGGCCAGTTCTCGGAGACTGGCTGCCGACATTACGGATTCCTGGCTGAATACCACCTCGACAACAATGTGGCTGCGGTAAAACAGCACGCGCCGATTCAGCGATGCGCCTTCGTCGCCGATTTCTTCCCGCGCCATCTCTGGCTGCAGGTAAAAGCTGAATGCACCGAAAGCTCCGCTGGCATCGGTGAATCGCGCAGCGCGAATTTTCAGCGTGCGGCCGTCGTCGCTTTTGTAAGTCGCGGTCTCGAAGTCCGCGAATCCGTATTCCTTTAACAGGGCGGCGTTCGTGGGATCGGCCGCGGCTGCATCTTTGCTGGCTTGAGCTGAACCTTGGATCTGCCATCCAGCGAATTGCTTGGGAAGGATCGGCGGGGCGAGCGAATCCGCGGCTGGACTGGCGAAGGCCAAGGCTTCCAGAGAAACAACGATCATCAGGCTCAGCATGAGTGCGGAACCTCGTGTGAATGGACGACTAGGCACAGAATCCCCTGCTTGATTAGACCACAGAGGAGGGGAAAAAGTTTCGACCACCAGGCCCGCCCCACGACCGTGAGGGTCCAGCGCCTGAAGGCGACTCGACAAGAGGCTGTGATGACACGCATGAATGCGTGCCCTGATACGAATCGCCTGGATAGTGGGCTGTTTTGATCCCGCCAAGTTTGCCGAGCGCAACCACCGCTGGATTTTTCGGCTTGCGCGGGAATGGAATCGTTTTCCGTTTTGGTTTTAGCGGCTCGCCGATCAGTGATTCGACCACCCTCAGCCGCATTCTGCGCTAGATCGGGCTTGCTTGAGCGGCCAAGCATAATTCATTTATGACACATCGCGCATGGTCGCTCTAACTATTTTCGATTGCCAGTCATTCGGCTCTTACTTATACCAAACGAGGCGATCATCAAGCGCCCAGCCAACATGCATCAACTTCCATCCCTTAGCGCGCATATTGTTTAGTTGGTCGGTGGCATTTTTGTCAATCTGCCAGTTCTTGTCGGTTACCAGATATTGTTCTGCATCCGCCGCAAGAACCACAGATGGAGGATTCGTCCGATATGCAATAACGGTTAGCAGAGCCACGATTGCAATCAAACAGAGGCGAGCGAGTGTATCTTTTGGCATAATGCGCGGATTATACGCTCTAGAATTCAAAAACAGCCCACAACCATCGCTGATACGAATTAAAGAAGTTTGAATATCAGGTAAGCTGGGGTCTACTGTCCGCTGGCCTTATCCATCTTGCTGGCGACCTTTACCCCGCTAAGTCCGTTCACATAGTGAGCGATGCCGCGGTAGAGCGACTCGGCGATGCGCTGGCGGTATTCACCGGTGGCGAGGCGGTGCTCGTCGGTGGGATTGCTGACGAAGGAAACTTCGGCGAGAATCGAGGGCATATTCGCTCCGATCAGCACGATAAATGGAGCCTTCTTCACGCCCCGGTCGCGAATGGCCGGGCTTTTGACGGCGAGGCCGCTGTGCAGCGACTGCTGCACGTCCCCGGCGAACTCGCGCGACTCCTCAATTTTTTCTTTGAGCGCGATCTTCTTCACCAAGTCCTGCAGTTCGTAGATCGATTTCTCGGAGACCGCGTTCTCGCGCGCGGCGACTTCCAGCGCTTCCGGCGAAGAAGTGAAATTTAGGTAGTAAGTCTCCACTCCCCGGGCGCCGGGGTCGCGGCTCGAGTTGGCGTGGATGGAAACGAAAAGATCGGCGCGAGCCTGGTTCGCGACCGCGGTACGAGTCTCCAGCGGAATAAAAGTATCGTCCTTGCGGGTGTAAACTACTTCCGCGCCGAGACGTGTCTCAAGCAACTTGCCCAGCCGCCGTCCGACATCGAGGACGAGATCTTTTTCTTCCAATCCGCCGGGGCCGATGGTGCCAGTATCGTGGCCGCCATGACCGGGGTCGATCACGATCTTTCCGATCTTCAGTCCGAGAGCGCGAATAAGAGACCGGTCTCCGCTGGCAGTGGGCTTGGCCTCGCGAATCAGATCGGAGGCGATCGCTGAGTTCTCGTTGTCGAGATCGTTGTTCGTGGACTTCTTTGCAGCAGCGGTAATCCGAAGAGGCGCGGCCACTCGTTTTGAGGCTTTGAGATCGTCCTTGAGATTTCTTGTGGGAACCAAAGCGATGGAGTCCTTACCATCGTCGTCGGCTTCCACGATTTTCTTCACAACCGAGGTTGGGGACCTCTTAGCGAGAACTGTGCTGTCAGATTCAGATGCTGCGCCTTTGCCAACCTCGGCGCTGACGACCGAAATTTTTTCCGTTTGTAAGGATGTGTGGGTTGAAGAGACGTTCTCGTCCGAGGCGTCCGAGGCGGAATCAGGAATCGCTCTTGTTACGGTTAACAAATCCTCGGGCTCGTCGCTGACGCTTTCCCCAGCGTTTTTTTCTTTGTTTTTTGACTCTGGGTTTTTGGCCTCTGCATTCCTAGCATGACTGTCCCTGCCATGAATGTCGATGATCAACCGGTAAGGATTGGGCAGGAGGAAGGCGTCGTAGTCGGAAAGGTTATCGACCTCGAGCACCACGCGAGTGCGGCCGGGGGCAAACTGCGCCACTCGAACTTTCTTCAGGAAACCGTCATCCACATCGAAGCTCTTGCCAACCAAAGTGGACGCCAGCTTGGTGTCGCGCAGATCGAAGAAGATGCGCGCGGGACTATCGATGCGCTGCGAGGAAAATTTCACGTCCTTTTCTACGTCGATCGCCACCCGCGTGTAGTCGGGGGTTGACCAGTGACGAATGCCTGTGACGCGCGGCAAGCGTCCCGAAGGCGTGAGGTTTTCATCTTTCGCGGAAATCGCGCGCTGGGAGTGATCTGCCGATGAATGATCTGTCGATGGATTGTCGGTCGATGAATTATCAGACAAGGAACGATCAGCCAATGATTTATCGGCCGGGGAACGACTGACCGAAGAACTATCAGGGGCTTTTCCGACCCCGGCATCCGCATTCTTCGAAACGACTTTCTTCCTGACGTCCTTGTCGAACCGAGTCTTTTCTGTAGCCTTCCGCGGCTCCGTAGATTTCTCGGCCTTGGCTTCCCTATTCAGTTCGACAATGGCTTCGCGGGCGCCATCGGCAAGGCGACTGTGCGGATAGCGGTGCAGAAATTCCTGGAATGCGACACGGGCCGCTTCAGGATCGTTGAGATCGTCCTTGTAAATTTCGCCGATTGTGAACAGGCCGTCGAAGCGGTACTTGCTGCCGGGATATTCCCGGCGCAGAAATCTATATTGCTCGATGGCTTCGTTTAGAACTTTGTCATCGTTGAAGCGGCGGCCCATTTCTACCAGCGTCTCGGCCACTGCAACCACGCTGGGATCAGCTTTGGTAGAAGCGGGAGCACCGAGGTAGACGTTGCGATAGGCGTTCAATACGCGCTGGTAATCGCGGCGGGTACGGTCGGCTGCGGGACGTCCATTCAACGCTTCGCGCATTCTCTCGGCGGTAGCGAAATGATCGCGAGCCCAGGCATCGTTATGGTGCGCATGCGCCTGCGACGCCGGAGCAGCAAGCCCGGCGAACAGCAGCAACGCTACCCACAGACCACGCTGGCGTAATGGACTCTTCAAGATTACCTGCACGATAACAGTCCGTGCCTTTGTTCTTGCTTCGTTGGTTGAACCGATACCTGGGTGCTAGAGAGAATTAACTAAACAGATGCCGAAAACCTATTCCGTGTTGCTGATGTAGAGCACGCCGCGCGCATCTCGTTGAACCCGAACCGGATCGCGCGAAGCGCCCGAGTCAAAACCGGATCCGCCATAATACAAATTGGTGATCCGCCGGACGTAATTTTGGGTCTCTGCGTAGCGGGGAACGCCGGAACTGCGCGCCACCGCTCCCGCACCTGCGTTGTAGGCGGCCAGGGTCAGCTTGATGTCGCCGCCATAATTTTCAAGAAGCTGCTTCAGATGACGCACACCCGCGTCCACGTTTTGTTCAGGGTCAAATGGATTCTTCACGTTTAACTGGCGCGCAGTTGAAGGCATCAATTGCATGAGCCCCATCGCGCCTTTGCGCGATACGGCGTTGGGATTAAAATTCGATTCCACTTTCACGACGGCGCGCACCAGGTTTGGATCAACGTTGTGGCGCGCCGCAGCCTGCTCGATGGCGGTATCGATATCGAAAGACGATGCGACCGATCCGCGGAAATTTGCCGCCACAATTTTGGCCGATGCCGACTGGTTCGATTCGTGGCCGAGAAACTCGCTGACTTCGGCTGCCGCCGAACGCGCTGCCTTCATGGCGGCTGCATTCGGCGGAGGCACCCGCTTCCACCGATTGTCTTTCGAACTCCAGTACATCAAGGTTCGACGTGGAGACTCGGGGGTTTCAGGGTGGCGAATTGGGGCGCTGGTAACCGAATCGTTTACGTAGATCTTGCGGCCGTGTTCGTCGGCCGTGGTGATGGTTGCGGAGGAGCCATCGCCTTCGGCGGCGCGCAGTTGAGGCATGAAAAGGAGAGAGGTCGCGGCTACGGTGCTGGCCATCAGGGCGATTTGCAAGCGCTTTCGCATAAGTACCGGGTTTCCCCTTCAAATTAGCGAAGACAGACCTCACCCTCGCTTCTTGCCACCCGGAACCTGACGGAGAATTCTTAAACCAGAGTAAGGCGATTATAGGGGGTTGAGGAGGGCGGAGCAACCTATCTGAAGGCTGTAGAACCACCAGAGTAATCTCTGTAACAGAATGAAAACAAACACTCTAATAATTAGCGGGCTTTTCGAGGGCTAGGCTCAGTGCATCCAGTGATAACGACCGCAGAAGGTTTCGGCGCATGCCACGGTCGACCTCGGCCAGCCGGTCGGAGGCGGCGGCGATCCAATCAAAATCGGCCGCCTCGGCCAGCTTGGTAAGTTCGCGCTGGATGTCGGTGTTTTGCACCATCTCAGGCGCTCCCGAGCCCAAAAACATCAAGTCGCGCAACAGCGAATAGAGCGTGCGGAGAAGCTGCTCTATCTTTTCTCGTCCCTCGGCGCCGGGACGATAAGTTTCGGTGATTTTGAAAAGCGCGGCGTGCTCACCGCCGAGCAGGGCGGAATTAAGAATGGTAAGGGCATTGCCGCGGGCTGCAACGTAGGCGTCCACATCGAAGCTGCGAGCCCTGCCGAGTGCACCTTCGCTGAGCCGGGCCACCAGGGCCCGCTGCGCGGGCTTCCACTCCGGACGAGTCTGGGACAAATAGCGATCCACTTCTTCCGTGGGCAACGCACCGAGGGAGAAAACCATGGACCGGGAGCGGATAGTAGGAAGCAGTTCACCCGGGTTTTCGGAGAGCAAAAATATGGTGGCGAACTCCGGCGGCTCTTCCAGAACTTTGAGCAGCGAGTTCGCCGCCTCTTTCATGAAAGCCGAATCAGTAAAGATATAAACGCGTTCGCGCGCCTCGGAGGGACGGTAATAAATAGTTTCAATCACGCGACGGACCTGATCGACCTTGATCATCATCTGCGGAGGGTCGGGAGGAATGGTCAGCACATCGGGATGGGTCTGCACGAAGAGGCGGGTATCTTTTTTATCGGTTTCGCGAAGGCCTTCGCGCGCCTCTACGGCTTCGGCAAAGCGCGCATCGAGATCGGCAGCCTGCGCGATGCGGAGACAGTTGGAGCATTTACCGCAGAAGTCAGGCAGACCATCCGTTTGAGTGGGATCGAGGCAGTTCAGTGCCTGCGCCAGCATCAGAGCGAGCGTGTACTTCCCTGACCCGCGCGCACCGGAGAGAACTACCGCGTGCGGAAAGCGCTCCCGCGCCAGCATGTCGCGCAGGCGATGGACGGTTTCGGCGTTGCCGTGGAAATTAGAGAAGGGCATAACACAGCGTAACCCAGAATCTACCACGGAGGCACGAAGACACGGAGAAGACAAATCAGGTGCACTTTGGCTGACGCTCCTAGGGGTTAAGCTGGAGATCCTTCGCTGCGCCTGAAAAACGGCTACGCTCAGGATGACGCCGTGCTCCTCGTTTCCAGCTTCAGCTTCTTTCCTAAAACTTCCACGATCCGACGATGCGTCTGCCGGGGCGTACCGCTGGCGTCGACGGCGACAACGCGTTGCGGCTCCCGCTTTGCGATCGTCATGTAGCCTTCCCGCACGCGAGAAAAAAAGGCGCGCGTCTCCTGTTCGAAACGGTTTTCGTCGTGCTGAGTTTTAGTCGAATTCTTATGTGAGCCATGGTTCGATCCATGAGAGGCACGCTGGTTGCGGCGCCGTGCGCGGCCTACGCTCATCGCGGGATCGGAATCAAGCAGGATCGTCAAATCGGGTTGCAAATCTCCACAGAGAATCCGGTGCAACTTTAATATGGCTTCACTGCCTAGCTTGCGGCCGCTGCCCTGATACGCTTCCGTGGAATCGGTGAAGCGATCACACAGAACGATTTGGCCGCGATCGAGCGCGGGCTGGATTACTTCGGCGATATGCTGCGCACGCGACGCGAACATCAAGGCCATTTCCGCCAGCGGCGAGAGGCCTTCGGTCGCAGAGTCCAATAAAACGCGGCGAATCTTCTCTCCGGTTGCGGTGCCACCGGGCTCGCGGGTTTCTACAACTTTATATCCGGCTGCGCGCAGAACGGCTGCCAACTTGCGCATCTGCGTGCTCTTGCCAGTTCCGTCGAGTCCCTCGAAGGTGATAAATTTTCCACGGCGTGACATCGTGGCATGATAGCAGCGCAGATGCGTCCCTGTACCACGCTTCATAGAGGCTGCTATAGTCTTAAGTTCTGCAAGCGCATCAGCATTCGCTATTCAGGTTCATCGGTTCGTCGATTTTCAGTCACAGACACTATGGGGGCTCTATCAATGAAACTCTCAAGAATCTTGGGAGGGGTTTCTCTTGTCTTAATTCCGCTTTTTAGCTGGTCGGCAACGGCACCGACCGTAACCATCTTCGTCGATGCGACTACGGCCCCCCGCAAGATTTTTCACGCAAAACTAAAAATTCCCGCCAGCACCGGTGATCTCACTCTTTATTATCCGAAGTGGATTCCCGGCGAGCACGCTCCCGACGGGCCGGTGATTGATCTGGCTGGACTCAAATTCAGCGCCAGCGGCAAGACTCTGCAATGGCGCCGCGATCTGCTCGACGGCTTCACCGTTCATGTCGACGTTCCCGCCGGAGAAAACGAAGTCGATGCCGAACTCGATTTCCTTTCTCCCGCCATGTTCGAGAACGGATTCTCCGCCGGCTCCTCAGCCACCGACAAAATGGCGGTAATCAGCTGGAATCAGGTCCTGCTTTATCCGAAAGGCTGGAAGTCTGACGAACTGACTTACGTTCCCACACTCAAACTTCCAGCTAACTGGAAATTTGGAACTTCTTTGCCAATTGCATCGACTGCTGGCGATCAGCTGAACGGCGAGGCGCAGATCACTTTTCAGCCGATTTCCCTGACCCTGCTGGTCGATTCACCGGTGATCACCGGCGAGTTTCTAAAAGCGGTGAAACTGGCCGATGATCCGCCAGTCGAAATGGATGTTGCTGCCGATAGTGCCGCCGCGCTCGAACCTCCGCAGGAAGTTTGGGACCACTACAAGAGTCTCGTGGAGCAGGCGAACAAGCTCTTCGGCGCGCATCACTATCGCGATTACCACTTCCTCTACAGCCTGAGCGATCACGTCGCTCACTTTGGACTCGAGCACCACGAATCCGACGACAGCCGCACTAACGAGCGTGGACTCATCGACGAACCACTTCGTAAGGCGGACGCCGGCTTGCTTCCCCACGAATATGTGCATTCATGGAACGGAAAATACCGCCGTCCCGCAGACCTCGCGACACCGGACTATCAACAGCCCATGCAAGACGATCTGCTGTGGGTTTATGAGGGTTTGACCGATTATCTCGGCGCAGTGCTAACCGCGCGCAGCGGACTGCTGAGCGGGAGCGAAGCGCGCGATGATCTTGCGATTACAGCCGCAACTCTCGACCATACTCCCGGCCGCATCTGGCGTAACCTGCAAGACACGGCCGATGCGGCGGCGCAGCTCTATTTTTCTCCCGACGCCTGGCACTCCGAGCGGCGCACGACCGACTTCTACGACGAAGGCACGCTGGATTGGTTGTGGGCTGACGTCATTATTCGCCAGCAGAGTAAGGGCAAGAAATCTCTCGACGATTTCTGCAAGCTCTTCCACGGTGCACCGAACACGCCGCCGATGGTGAAGACTTACACTTTCGATGATGTGGTGAATACGTTGAATCAGGTCGCGGCCTACGATTGGCGCGGCTTTTGGACCGAACGGCTTACGAACCATGGTCCGGGCGCGCCGCTGGGCGGAATCGAACAGAGCGGGTGGAAGCTGGCGTACGACGAATTCCCTTCCTCAATGGTTTGCACGGTCGATTGCGGCTCCCATTCCGTCGATGTGAAGTTCTCGATCGGACTCGTACTGCGCGAAGATGGCACGATCATCGATACGGTTGAGGGCATGCCTGCCGCTTTGGCGGGAATTGGGCCCGGCATGAAGCTGATCGGAGTGAACGGCCGCAAATATAACGCGCAAATACTGCGCGAGGCGCTGAGGGCCGGCAAGACGAGCACCGAACCGCTGGAGCTTCTCGTGGAGAATACCGATTATTACAAAGTCTACAAAGTGAATTATCACGGCGGCGAGCGCTTCCCTCACCTGGTGCGCGACGAGGCGAAACCGGATCTGTTGTCGGAGATTTACGGGCCGAAGTAAAAGAGCCAGACAGCTTTTACAGAATGGCCGTACTGGATTGGATTGTTCCGTCTTGCGAGAAAATGGCTTCATGAGCTTTCCCCGACGTAGGCTTTCGTTCATCGGCGAGTTGAGTTTTCTGGCGCTGGCGTTGACCTTGCCACCGTTGGCAGGTGCGCAATCTCAGACTTCGATTCTTGGTTTTACTCCGGCCGGCGCTGCCCGCCAAACGAAAATCGAAGAGCAGTTCAAAGCGATCCCCTTGCCCGATGGGGAGCGCCGTCAGCATCACATCTTTACCGCGGAACCTCACGTTGCCGGCTCGCCACGCAACAACGAACTGGCCCGCTACATCGCGGACCAGTGGCGCAACGAAGGGTTGGAAGATGTCGTCATCCGGCGCTACGACGTCTACGGCACCAATCCAAAAAGCACGTTGCTGGAAATGGTTGCGCCCACTCATTACCGCGCGGTTTTGCGGGAACTGCCAGTCGCCGGCGATCCTGACTCAAAAAACAAAAGCATCAGTTCCGCTTGGAGTGGCATGTCCGCCTCCGGCGAAGTGACGGCGCCGCTTGTCTATGCTCACAGCGGCAATCCCGAGGATTACGAACTTCTTCGGCGGCAAGGCATCGACGTAAAAGGCAGAGTCGTGCTCGTGCGTTATTCGAATCCCTATAGCTATCGCGGATTCAAGGCGCTCACCGCCGAACGTGAAGGCGCGGCGGCTCTTCTTATTTACAGCGATCCCGCTGAAGACGGATTCAAGAAAGGCAAAGTTGATCCCAACGGACCATGGGGGCCTGAGTATCACATTCAGCGCGGCGCGATCACTTACGACTTCATGGTTCCGGGCGATCCGCTCACTCCGGGATGGGCTTCGATTCCGGGCGCCAAACGCATTCCAGTCGATCAAGCCGTATCGATTCCGAAGATCATGGCGCTGCCGCTCTCCTGGCACGATGCCAAGCCGTTGCTCGCGAACATGGACGGCCCGCTCGCTCCCGAGGATTGGCAGGGCGGACTGCCCATCAAATATCATCTGGGCGGCAACCGCGTGCGCGTGCACGTGAAAATCGAGATGGATAGTTCCACCCAGCCCTACTACGTGGTCGAAGGCCGCATTCGCGGCGCGCAGTTGCCGGATGAATGGATCGTGCTCGGCAATCACCGCGACGCCTGGGTTTTCGGCGGCGTCGACCCCAGCAGTGGCACTGCATCGATGATGGAGCTGACCCGCGCGTTGGGAAAACTGGCGAAATCAGGAATGCGCCCGCGCCGCACCATCGTCGTCTGCAGTTGGGATGGCGAAGAAGTCGGCCTCACTGGTTCCACCGAATGGGGCGAGCAGTTTGCTGATGAGTTGCGCCGCAAAGCCGTCGCCTACGTCAACGTTGATGAAGCTACATCCGGTCCCGATTTTCATGGTCAGGCGGTCGCGTCGCTCGCGCCTATGCTGGTGGAGGCCACGCGCACCCTAAAGGATCCCTCCGGAAAAACTCTGTATGAAGCGTGGAGAGAAACCAGCACGCGCGATCGCCGCGAAGCGAAACAAACAGAAGCAATTACGGATTCGAATCTGGCGGATACCCGCATCGGCAGCGGCTCAGACCATACCGTCTTCCTTAATTTTGTGGGGATGCCAGTTCTTGGGTTGGGCTTCGAAGGTCCCTACGGGGTGTACCACTCAGCCTATGACGATTTCTTCTGGATGAATCGCTTCGGCGATCCCGGCTACCGATACCACACGCTGATGTCGCAGCTATGGGGCGTGCTCGCTCTGCGCCTCGCCAACGCCGACCTTCTCCCCTTCGATTTCGCCAGCTACGCTGACAACATTCGGCAGTTCGTAAACGAGTTGACGAAAAACAAGGACACGAGCCAGTTGGATCTCAACCCGATCCTCGATGCCATCGACGACTTCGAAGCCGCCGGCCAGCGTCTCGACGAATCCGCATCACGCGCACTCTCCTCCGGCGCAATCGACGCAAAGCTCGCTGCGACTATAAATCACGGCACCATGCAAGTCGAACGCAACTGGCTCAATCCCGATGGAATCCCTGGCCGCCCATGGTTCAAACACATTCTTTACGGCGCGCGCTTTACTTACGCGCACCTGGAGTTGCCGGGGCTCACCGAGGCCGTAGAGAAGCAGGATTGGGCGACCGCGAAGCAACAAGCGGAAATCCTGCATCAGGCGCTGGTGAACAACACGAAGCTCGTTAACGAACTGAGCTCGAGCCTGAACGGCGAGAAGGCCGAAGCGGAGAAGTAAAGTTCCGTACAGGGACACTAAGCCGCGATCCACGCACATGCCACGGCTCATCTTCTCGTCATGTGGTGGCCCCAGTGATGCATCATGGCGCAACTGATGTGACCTAAGACGAACCAGAATACTGCCATCAGAACTGTCTTGAGAGTTGGATTCATGCCAGCAGGATTAATGTAGAAGCAGTTTCTGTCAAGCGAATACGCGTAGCCGGGCGGTGTTCAGCTTTGAATCGTCGCGTCGGCGAATTCGAAAACTTCCTGCTCGATCGGAGAACTCCAAACCGGAGCGAACGACTGACGGTGCAGAGGGGTTGGACCATATTGTTGCAATGCGGCAAGATGCTGAGGCGTGCTGTAGCCCTTGTGCGAGGCGAGGCCGTATTCGGGGAAGACCGCGTCCCACTCGCACATCAGGCGATCGCGTTCGACTTTGGCGAGAATCGAAGCCGCCGCAATCGAGGCGGAAAGAGCGTCGCCGTGGATGATCGCCTTTTGCGACACATCGCAATCGAGCTTCACGGCATCGACCAAGAGATGATCGGCCGCGGGCTGCAGGCGCATCACGGCTTCGCGCATAGCAACCCGCGACGCCTGATAGATATTGATCTGGTCGATGCGCGCCGCATCCACCGCCGCAACCGCCCACGTGATGGCATGTTCTCGAATGCGCGGGGCCAGCAGTTCACGACGCTCCCGTAGCAGCAGCTTGGAATCGCGCAGACCGCGAATGCGGTACCCGCGGTCGAGGATTACGGCCGCGGCCACTACCGGGCCGAACAGTGATCCGCGGCCGACTTCGTCGACACCGGCCACCATCACCGCGCCTGACTCCCAAGCCTTTTTTTCGTAACGCAGCGTGCAGCGAAGCTTCTTCAGGAGACGAAGCTTCGCCGCGGAGGCGGAGAGAGAAAACTCGGATGCGATCTTCGCTGTGGTCAGCATGCAGTGCTCACCGTAGGCGTGACGTGTATGCCACCATCTTTACTTGCCCTAAGAGATTCTTGCAACCCCATAAAATCCACAGTCTGTGAGTTCTCTGTCTTCCTGCGGATTGTGCTGCGTGCAGTAAATCGTGACGAGTTCCCATGAAGTAACGCCGCTCGGTAACCATTACTTTGATTACGGACGTACATTGTCCGGTAGGACATGTACTGCTATGTTGGCGTCAGATCGATTCGCGAGGAGAGCGTGAAACACAAAGTTATCCAGCCACGGCGGGTTGGCGAAGCACAGGATGCCGCACCACAAGCCATTGCGCCGTTCGAAAAGCTGATCCATCTGGCACTTCCGGTTCGCCTGATTCATATGCACAGCGGTGGCCGCGGCGGTCCAGAATTGGCTTGCACTTACGATATTCATCCGCGCGGGGCGCGGTTGCTTAGCTGCCGCGATGTGAAGGTGGGAGATCTCATCACGATCGAACGCGGGCGCAATAAGTCCGTCTGCCAAGTGATCTGGACCGCGCATCCGGAGTCCGTGCTGCGTGGTCAATTTACGGTGGAGTGCATCGAAGGCAGCAAGATTCCGTGGGAAGAAGAATTGCGGCACGCGCAAGAGCAATATCTGCCGGTGGTTCCGGAAGGCGCGAACCGGATGTCGAGGCTTAGCGCGGGGCGCGGGGCGGGACAGAACCGCCGCCGCCGACCGCGATTCGAAGTCGAGGGAGGCGTGGATATCGCCGAGATCGGTGGGCAATCACGCGTAGAGGGCCGCCTGGAGCAAATTTCGGAATTCGGCTGCCTCATTACCGCCGACGATCTTCTCACCCCGGGGACCGGACTAAGACTGGTGCTGAACATGTGCAACGTCAGCATCGCGCTGCGCGGGCACGTGAAATATACAGCCGAGAACCGCTCCATGGGCGTGGAGTTTCAGGAGATCCGGCAAGGCGACCGTCCTCTGCTCGACTACGTGCTGAACCGCTTGAGAAAACCTCGCGTCGAGGATTTCGCGGATCTGGAAGTGATCACCGAAGAGATGAACGCCGAGCCCGCGGCAGCGGGATAACGGACGCTGCAGATCGCGGTGCCTCCGCTGACGCGGAGGCACCATTGCACAGAATTCTTTAGCTAGGTCTCTCAACGTCGCGCAAGCGGGCGGCCTTGCCTTTGAGTCCGCGCAGATAATACAGCTTGGCGCGGCGTACTTTGGACGAGCGCAGCAAATCGACTTTGTCGATGACCTTGGAGTGGACGGGGAAAATGCGCTCGACGCCCTGGCCGAAGCTGATCTTGCGCACGGTGAAGCTAGCTTGCGGCCCGCTGTCGCGCTTGATGACGACGCCTTCAAACGCTTGCAGGCGCTCCTTGTCACCCTCTTTGATTTTCACGTGAACGCGAATCGTGTCGCCGGGATTGAAGGCGGGGATATCGGTGCGCTGGGTTTTGGCCAGCAGTTTTTCAATGATTAAGTTCGTCATGATTTATTCCTTCTGAATTCTGAAATCCTATTTCTAGCTCTTTGTCCCGGATATGTCATTCTGAAGCGCGGTCCTTATCGCGCGAGGAATCTGCTCTTCTCCGGCTTACAGCAGATTCCTCACCGGCAAAAAAACGCCGGTTCGGAATGACAACCTGCTCTTCAAACTGTCGCCTTACTGACTCGTATTCTTAATCCCGGTCAGAAACTTTTTATCTTCCTCGCTCAGCGCCGCACCATCCAACAAGTCTGGACGGTTTCGCAAAGTCTTTTCCAGCGCACGTTGCCGGCGCCATCGGCGAATTTGTTCGTGGTTGCCAGACATCAACGCCTCCGGCACTCCGATCCCGCGAAACTCCGCTGGGCGCGTGTAGTGCGGATAATCCAGCAATCCGTTCGACCCACAGGTCGAATCCGCGCCGCCAATGCTTTTCACCTTCGCGTCAACGGTAAACGATTCCTGCTGGGTAGAGGCCTCGTTTCCGACCGCACCGGGCAGCAACCGCAGGACCGCTTCGACAATCACGGCGACTGCCAACTCCCCACCGCTTAGAACATAGTCGCCGATCGAAAGCTCACGGTCGGCGAGGTGATCGGCAACGCGCTCATCCACGCCCTCGTATCGCCCGCATAACAGCACGATGCGGTCGAGCAGCGCCAACTCCGCCGCGACTTTCTGAGTAAACCGCTGTCCTTGCGCCGAGAGCAGGATCACCGACTCTCTTACGTCTCCCGCTATGCGCTCTTGCCGCGGCGAAACGGTTATCGCTTCCAAACATTCAAAGAGCGGTTCCGGCTTCAGCACCATGCCTTCGCCGCCGCCGAAAGGGCGGTCGTCCACGGTGCGGTGACGATCATGAGCAAACTTCCGCAGGTCGTGAACTTCAATTGCCGCCAGTCCCATTTCCTGGGCGCGGCGGGTGATGCCGTAATCCAATGGTCCGCGAAAGAAGTCCGGGAAGATCGTGACTATGTCGGCCTTCATCGCAGAACCAAAACCTTTAACACAGAGGGCACAGGGTTGCGCAGAGGACTCAAGCTTTATCTTGTGACTCTCTTTGCTTCTTGTCTTTTCTTGCTCCTTGCGCTTGCTCTCGCTTCTCTTCTGCTGTCAGCGGAGCATTTACTTCCAGCAGGCCTTCCGGCAACTTCATTCGGACCTGCCTTTGATCTATATCGATGCTCTCGAGGAACGCTTCGGCAAACGGGACTTCGACTAACTTCGCCGCGGCGTCGCGCACGATCAGCAAAGGCGCTTCACCCGCTCCAAACTGAACATCTTCGACGCGTCCGATTTCGCGCCCGTTATCAAGCACTGCACAACCGATCATGTCGCTGACGTAGTTCCAGCCCGGTTGCAACTCCGAACGCTGGCTTTTGGGCACTTGCAGTTCGCAGCCGATCAGTGCTTCCGCGTCGGAAATCGAATCTACGCCCGCAAACTTCAGAACCAGCAGCCCTTTGTGCGGCCAGAGTTCTTCCACTTCCAGTTCGCGACGGCCCCCGTTCGAGTCGCGCGGCAGCCCCTGCAACTTCATGCCGGCTGTAAATCGTTCCGGAATGTCGCTGTAAATCTCGGCCGCAACCTCGCCGCGGCGGCCCTGCGTTTTCACCACGCGGGCCAGCGAAATGAACTCATTCCTTGTGTCAGGATCGACGCTCACGTTAACGACGGTCGCCTAATCGATGACATCCAGCGTGTATCGCTTGCGTGCCCGCACTCCGGCTGCGCTAAGAAGGGTGCGCAAAGCGCGCACGTTGCGCCCTTGTCGACCGATAATTTTTCCCACGTCCGCTTCGGCGACTTCCAGTTCGATCACGTCGCCATCGAGATGATCGACGTATACTTCGTCGGGAGCATCGACGATCCACTTCGCAATTTTCTCGACGAGAGTACGAACATCCGTGCTGGTTTCAGGCATGGGCCTTACGCTACGGAAGCCGCCGGAGCAGCGGCCAGCTTAGAATAAAGCTTACCGACGCGCTCCGACATCTGCGCGCCCTTCGAGACCCAGTAGTCGACGCGCTCGCGCTTAAAGTCGACGGAGGCGGGATTGGTGCGGGGATTGTAGGTCCCAACCACTTCCACGGGCCGGCCGTTGCGCGCGCGCGCCTTCTCAATCACGACAATACGGTAATGCGGTTGTTTACGCGCACCCATGCGCGACAGTCGAATCATTAACACAGATATATATCCTTGTTCCGGAAGAGTCCGGCGAGGTCAAGACAAACACTTATTATGCCGGAGGTTAGCGGGAATGGCAAGGGCGGGACGCTGGAGGTAGTTCCTAATTTTTGGCCGCTGCTTCTATGTGTTCCTGTTGCGTTTACGGATCGCGTTCTGCCGGTTCATGTTCTTCCCGACAGGATCAATGCTGTAGCCCAAATGGGTCGTTCTTTTGACTCCAAAGATGTCGTGGTATTCGACGAGTACGTACACGCTAAGAAACTCAGCCTCTTTAGCGTGTCCGGAGCACTCGAATTGCAAGCTGCGAGACTCCTTGGCACCCGGTCCCAAAGGTTCCATAAGGCCAAAGCTATCAAGACTGTCCCTGCTGGGTTCTTCGTAGCTATCCGAAATCCTAGTATTTATGTCAACGCGACCACTCACGTTATCAATCCAAGCGGGACTTCTACCTTCGTTTCGGCAGATCAGTTTTACATTCACCATCGTCGATTCAACCCGGGTGCCGTCCCGAACCTGACTCGTGTTCTCTACTACGTGAAGCCCTTTTTCATACCAATTGAGTTCCGCCATTATCCAAGCGCGTTCGCTATTTACCAATGCGGAAGCGTTCGCAGATGCGGCTAAGGCGCTATTTTCTCCTGCTATAGCGCTGATTCTGGCGGCCTCGGCAGTTTCCTTCGCCGCTTGGGCGGCAGTACCGAGGGCGTCCACTTGCCCCGCGGCGTGCTTGATGAGTTCGGTGGTTTGCGTCCCGGAGTCCTCCATTTGTTGGAGTTGCCCCTTCATCGTTTCTAGTTGATGGCGCATCGTGACACGCTGTCGCGTCATTTCATGTGCTTGATGCCCCATGATCTTCGCTTGTCGGCAATAGATGACCACCTGCCCGACAAGCGCGAAGAATTGCAGGAATCCGACGACAACCAGCAGCTCTGTAAAAGTTACAAGCTTCCCTTGTATATCTGCATCATCGCTGGCCTTGCCCAGTCTGGGCTTCAGTTCGGCGGAGAAAAGTTGACTATCGGCAGACGGCGATGGTTCGGGCTGGGCCGGCTGCTCGTTACTGTTTCTTCTGTCGCTTTGCTTACTAACTTGGGCAACTTCGCTGTCGGTATTTCCCTTCACTTCCGGCGCTTTCGCTGGCTGTTGGGCAAAGATGATTACGGCGATGATCAGCCATCTCATAGCGGCAAGATTGTAACAAAAGTGCATAAGGTTCAAGTTAGAACACCACCACAATCTATGGCGTAGAATCACGTTGTGGCGAAAACCGACAACAGGACCAAGGATCGACTAGTATCTCGACTGGAGTCTCTAGACAAGAAAGCTCCTTCCTTCTCCGCACTCATGCGCCGCCTGAAACACGTGAAGTCGTCCGGCCCCTATACCCGCGACGAGATGAACGAGCGCTAGACTCTTTTCCATCCATCCCGCATCCTTCCCGACCCTGCTAGACTCCAATGCTTTGGAGGCAATTCTTGCAAGGCGTCTACATTCTCTCCGCCGTACGCACGCCGATTGGGAAGTTTGGCGGATCACTGGCTTCGTTGACCGCGGCTGACATGGGCGTGGTGGCGGCTAAGGCTGCGATGGAACGCGCGGGGGTTCAGCCGGAGCAGGTGGAAGAAACTATCTTCGGCAACGCGCGGCAGGCGGGGGGTGGGCCGAATCCGGCGCGGCAGATTTCGATTCGCAGCGGCGTGCCGCAGGAAGTTCCGGCGTTCACGGTGAACAAAGCTTGCGCCTCGGGGCTAAAGTCGATCGCGCTTGCTTACCAAGCGATCGCGGTTGGCGATGCGAGCTGCATCCTCGCGGGGGGAACGGAATCGATGTCGCGGGTTCCTTATTACCTTGAAGCACGCTGGGGATATCGGCTGGGCAATCAAGAGCTGGTCGACGGCATGTATCGCGACGGGTTCTTTTGTCCCATGGCGAAGATGGTGATGGGCGAAACCGCTGAAGTGCTGGCCGAGCATTACAAGATTTCGCGCGAAGAGCAGGATGAACTTGCGCTGCTGTCGCAAACCCGAGCCGCGCGGGCGATTGCCGCTGGAAGGTTCGATGCGGAGGTTGCTCCGGTGACGATTGAAGGCAAGAAGGGCACGACTATTTTCAGCCGCGACGAACATCCCTTCGCGGAGGCGAGCATGGAAAAGCTGGGCAAGCTGGCTCCGGTGTTTTCGAAAACCGGCACGATCACGGCGGGAAATTCTTCGGGAATCACGGATGGGGCTGCGGCAGTGGTTGTCGCGAACGAGCATTTTGTGAAGAAGAATAATCTAAAGCCGCTGGCGCGAATCGTGGCTGTGACATCAGCTGGAGTCGATCCGCGCACGATGGGGATTGGTCCGGTGCCAGCATTGCGCAAGCTGGAGGAAAAACACAACCTGCGGCTTCAGGATTTCGGTCTGGTCGAATTGAATGAGGCCTTCGCGGCGCAGGTGTTGGCGTGCGATCGGGAATTGAATTTCAATCGCGACAAGCTGAACGTGAACGGCGGGGCGATCGCGATTGGGCATCCCATCGGTTGCACAGGGACACGAATCACGGTCACGCTCTTGCACGAGATGTTGAAGCGGAACACGAAGCGCGGTGTGGCGACGCTCTGCATTAGCGGCGGGTTGGGCATGGCACTGGCGCTGGAAAACGTCGCGTAACTGGCAGCCTGTGAAATGAATCCGGCATCGGTTGTGATCAGCCGCTCCGAAAAGTCGCTCTGGCGGCCGCGTTGACGGCCACAAAACGTGGTCGCTATACTTTATAAAGAGTCCGATCCCAGGAGACAGAATGTCCCTTTCCGCGGTAATCGTGGACGATGAGCAGCTTGCTCGCGATGAACTGGCTTACTTGCTGAAAAGCGCCGGCGACGTCAATGTGGTGGCGTTGGGAAAGAATGGTCTAGAAGCCGTCAACCTCATTAAAGAACACAATCCCGACCTTGTGTTTCTCGATGTGCAGATGCCGGGACTCGATGGGTTCGGCGTCATCAAGAAGCTCCTCGACAAGAAAATTACCCTGCCCAAGATTGTCTTCGCCACGGCTTTTGATCAGTACGCGGTGAAGGCGTTCGAGGTCAATGCGGTCGATTACCTGCTGAAACCCTTCGATAAAAAGAGGGTCGCGCTGTCAGTGCAGAAGGCGCGAAACCAGCAAGGAGCCGAAGGCCTGCCGGCGGAGCGAATCGAAACCCTGGTGCGGATGCTGCAGGCGCCAAAGCCTCAGACGTCGAAAATTCTTCTGAAAGCGGTTGGCCGCATGTTTCTGGTGGATCAGAAAGAAATTTGTTATGCCTCGATTGAAGATGGAGTGATCACGGTGGTGACGGCTGGTCCGACGGGCATGGAGGGACATTCGAACTGCCGCACTCTGGAAGAATTGCTTTCCAGCCTAGATTCCGGTTTATTCTGGCGGGCCCACCGCTCCTACCTGGTGAACATCAACCGGATTCGCGAAGTTGTGCCCTGGTTTAAGAGTTCGTACCAGTTGCGAATGGATGATAAGAAACAGAGCGAGATTCCGGTCAGCCGGGCCCAAACCAAGCGGCTACGAGAGTTGTTCGGGCTCTGAGCTGATCGGTTCGCCGACCGTCTGAGAGTTTATCTGGAGTGCCGGATCCTGCTTAGAAAACGCTGCGGAACAGCCTGCGGCGGAGTTTAGCGAAGCAGCCTGCTCGGCCCTTTCGACCGCAGCCATCAGATCTTTAATCAACTTGCCGTCGTGCAGGATGGGTTCTCCCTCACTTCCGCAGAAGAATTAGAAACGGAGGGCAGCTTGCAACCGAAGCTGCCCTCCAACACCCTTTGGGGGAGGGTTAAACTGCCAAAGCCTCCAGTCCAGTACGATCGCGAATTACCAGCGTCGCGCCGTCTAACCGGATCAATCTTTTTTTCTTGAGAGTACTCAGCAACCGGGTAACGGTCTCGCGGGAGGATCCGATCCGTTGTGCCATTTCTTCGTGGGTCATGGCGGATCGCAAGTGGGACTCGTCCGAGTTAGAAACTCCCCGAGGCGCGCATGACAACAGCAGTCTTGCCAATTTCCCCGACGAAGAACGCGCCAGCACGAGATCGTGAATGTCGCGATAGGCCCCCTGGAACTCACGGCTCAGCCATTGTGCCGCATGAACTCCCACTTCGCTCTCGCGCTCCAGCAGGGCCATCAAATCCTGCCGGCTGATGAAATCCAACTGACAGGCCGAAGCAGCTTCGGCTGTCATTACATAGCTCGTGCCGGAGATGGCAGCGCTCAAACCCAGAACTTCCCCGGCTTCGGCTTGTTTCAGGATGAGCACTTTGCCTTCTTTCGAGGTTGTGGAGAGCTTCATCTTGCCTGAGCAAAGCACAAAAATACCTCGTGGCATTTGGCCTTCCACGAAAAGTACGGCGCCTGCCGGCAGGATGGTATGGTGACTGGCTGCGTCCACTGATCTCAGGACTGTTGGCGAGAAACGGCAGAAAAAACCCTCCCGGCTTGCCGGGCAGTTCATGCAGCTCTCGATGATGTCGAGACCATAAGGAGTTCTCATGCCTGCCTCCACTTTCGAGCTTTGCTCGTAATCGTTTTCACTACCGTTTTCTGAGCTGTCATTTGGGAACTGCGTACTCCTTTGCTGCGAATGTTCGAGCAACGCTTTGGCGTGAACTCGCGTATTCTCGTGTGAACTGCGTGCGGCGGAGATAATATCCCAGCCCGCCGTCGTGTTACCCCGCCTTGCCCACTCAACCTCGCAAGCAAGTAAGTACAGCGGATCGATCTCGTTGAGGTTAGGACTGCGGGCAATCTGATCGCGCCACTCTTCCGGCACCTTTGCCCCGACCGAGTAAGGCGGGGCAGCCAGGAAGTCTTCCCGACTTGCGAATGGTTGTTGCCGCCACCCTGAACCTTGCGAGTTTTCCTCTTGACCTGGCTTGTTCTTACTACGCAGTGGCAGCAGACGTACTAAATTGTTCGGCTGGAGATTCCTGGCGACTAACACTTCTACACCCCAAGGTTCCCGAACGCACCGGGCAGTCGACGAGGGCACGCGGCTCGTCCACCCGCTTGTAGGAAAGCCTCGATTCAGCTCTTAAAGTCTTTCCGATTGAGGACACTTGTGCAATCGTTGTTCCATAATGGCGCCGTGCTGGAAAGGGGTCTAACTCAAAGAAAGCAATATGCAGTGAAGTCAGGGCCGAGCGCACTATCGCGAACCTACTGCCGACCTCTCGGCAATTCTCAGGCGAGTCGGCACTTGAGATCGTCAGTTACCGTTTCGGAACATGGATAATCCATTTTTCGAACACAGCTAATCCTGTTTCACACATTGTTAATCTAGTTTCGGTACATGGCTAATCTTTTTTTGGTTTTCGAATTATGTAATCGGCGCGAGTGATTCCTAACCGCTGCATCTTCGACTGCAAGGTGGTCCGCTTTAATCCAAGCCGACGGGCGGCTCCTCGCGATCCCGAGATCCTTCCTTCGGTCTCGCGCAAAATCTGAATGATATGCTCGCGTTCCGCATGCTCGAGCGATTGTTCAACGTCGCGCGTGTTCGACGATTCTTCCCGCAGCTCAGCCAGTGGCGCCCGCAAAGCCGTTCCATTGGTAAGAATGACCGATCGTTCGATAAAATTCTCCAGCTCTCTAACGTTGCCCGGCCACTGACATTGCGTCAGGGCATCCATGGTCTCGGTTGGAATCGTTTCGATAACGCGGCCCATGCGACGAGCAAATTTTTGAACGAAGTATCGGACCAATAGAGGAATATCCCCACGACGTTCCCGAAGAGACGGAAGCCGGACGGGAAATACGTTTAAGCGGTAGAACAGGTCGCTGCGAAACTCTTTATTGGCGACGCTCTTCGTCAAATCCCGGTTGGTGGCAGCGATCAAACGCAAATCTACCCTGATCGTCTTCGTGCCACCTAGCCGCTCGAATTCGTGGTCCTGCAAGACGCGCAGCAGCTTGGGCTGCAATTCCAATGGAATTTCGCCAATCTCGTCGAGGAACAAGGTTCCCTTGTCAGCCAGTTCCAATCGCCCGACCTTCTGGCTGACGGCTCCGGTAAACGCGCCCTTCTCGTGGCCGAATAACTCGCTCTCCATCAGTCCTGTCGGAATGGCAGCGCAATTCAATGGAACAAACTGTTGTGCGGCACGCCTGCTGATATTGTGGATGGCACGCGCGACTAGCCCTTTGCCGGTTCCGGTTTCTCCCAAGATGAGAACGGTCGCGTCGCTGGGCGCAACGATTCCCACCTCGGCCAATACTTCCTTAAGCACCGGAGCGTCGCCAATGATCTCCTCGAAATGGAGTTGCGGGCGGGCTTCCCCCTCCAGGTATTGTTTTTCCTGATCCAGTTTGCTCCTGAGCTGCTTGATCTCGGTTGCAGTTCGCGCGTTCTCTAAAGCGATGGCCAGCAGAGCGGCAACCTGGTTGAGAAGCGTGAGGTCATCTGTTTTAAAGGCCTCAGCCCGGGTGCTGCCCAGTACCAGGACTCCGCGCGGTCCCTTTGGCCGGAGCAGCGGGACGCAACATAAAGACCGAAGACCTTCGGCTGACAGGGTGGCTGCGAACCCGGGATCGAATTCCTGTAACTGATCCCGGCTGAAAATCAGAGGAGAACGTTGCTGCAAAACCTTGACGCCCGGACCGTAAGCCGTACTAATTGCTTCCCCAAGGCCAAGGTTCTTGCCCAAGGGAAAGTCCATTGCCTGCCGGATCAACTGCCCACTCTTTTCGTCGTGCACGGCCAAAGCCGCGTACTCCTGGCGCAGGACTCGGCGCAGACTAGCGGAGATTCTGGGGAATATATGCCCTGCATCCCATTTTGCCTCCAGCACGCGGCTCACTTCCGTGAGTACTTGATGCCGCTTCCTCTCGCTACGCAAGGACGCGGAGACTCCGCGTAGCGATTCTTCCAGTCTTTTCTGCTCGGTAATCTCGACGACAACCGAACCGATTTGTATTACCTTGCCGGTCTCGTCCTTAATCGGAATGATGTGCTTGGTCCAGTGGCGCGGCTCTGTTGAATTGGGCATCACAAAACTGAGTTCGATGTCCAAAATGGGTTCGCCAGTCGTCAACACGCTCCGAAGCGGTGGTAGCACCAGTTCCGCGAGGCCACCCAGAGCTTCGCGAACGCTCTTTCCCAAAATCGCTGTCGCAGGCGCGCCATTCATCTCCGCCAATGAATCGTTGATTGCCAGATAACGGAACTCTGTGTCGAGGATGCAAAGGCCCACCCGGGACGCTTTGTAATAAGCGGAGAGCAACTGTTCCGATTCCATGAGGGTTCGAGAAGCGGAAAATGGTACGACCACCGGATGCTGACCAACCGCTGATGTCATGGTGCCGGGCCCATGGCCGTTACCCCCTGCGCTGGCTGCGAGAGTGGAGTTTTTCTCAATTGCTGGTGCATTTTCGTGCATCGAGCCTCCATTCATCCGGGCTCGATTGAGTACCAAGGCAACGGTCGCAGCCACTTGTTCAAGCAATTCAACGTCTCGCGCGGAAAATGCCTGGTCCACGCGGCGCGCCACCTTTAGTACTCCCAACGGCTCGTTTCCCGCAAGAAGAGGAGACAAATATAAAGACCGGACGCCGAGTGCGACGCCACGCTTGACAGAAGCGAAAGGCAACTTGGCCAGGCTGGAGTGATCGAGAACTATGCTGTGCCGGTCGCGAAAGGCTTGTCCTGCAAATGTGCCCTCGATGGGAGTCAGCCACTTAGGAACCATCTTATCTGAAATTTCTGGGTCCAGCATATGCAGACGCAGAGACTGAGAGGTCTCGTCATAAAGGTAAAGGCCAGCAAAACCTTGTACGACCCACTTCTGCAAGGAACGAAGTATCAAAGACAGGGATTCGTGCAAATCCGAACCCTGCATGTAAAGGTGGCCTACTTCGAGCAGTAATCGCTGCCTGCCTGCTTCTTCGTCCCGCGCGGCATCGGCTAACGTTGGATCAATGCAGAGGGCCACCAAGTCGGCTACGCGTTGGAGAAAACGAATGTCCCCACCGTTGAAAGCATGAGTCCGCTTGCTGGCGATACCCAAAGCTCCCAGCTTTTCGTGAAAGGTTGTTAGGGGAACCAAACTGTAAGAGCTAATTCCTCTTTCGCGAAACTCCGGCTCGAACTGCTTCTCTATTAAAAGATCATCAATAGACAGAACGGTTTGGTTCCGCCAGACGACCATTGTCACAACCGACCGTTCCAGAGAAACGTCTACCGGTTCGGGAGACGAACCCACTCCCTCCCAGATATACATCGTTGTAAGTTTTCGGCCGGGGTCACAGAGAGCGAGGTCGAGAGAGTCGAAAGAGAGGGCAGTTCGCAAGCGGGGAGCGATTTCGCGCAACACTTCGCCGGGTTCGCGGCGCAGAAATGCCAACTCCGCCAGCCAGAGCAGAATCTCCTGGCGCTGCACACCGAATTCAGCGCCTAGGGCGCTCAAGGGGAACACCGCACCGCACTCCTGGCAGCGTTTCCCCCCTAAAAAAACACGCTGCCTATTGGTTGCAACTGACTGAGCATTATTACTACACAACACAGCGATAAATCGATTTTTCTTGGGGATATCGGTTTTTGGAACAGATCGCTCCTAATACGGGAATTGTAGCTGCGCTAACCCAGGAGCGGTAGCAGTAAAAAGCGGAGTCGCAGAAAGCTATAATGATCGCTATGGCGCGGGGCTGGGAAAGCAAATCTGTCGAGGCGCAACAAGACGAGGCGGCCGCCAGAACAATGCCCGAAAAGCCGCGCCTGACAAGGGAAGCGGCGGATCGACTGCGCGAGAAAGAGAGCCTCTGGCTAGCGCTGCAGAACGTGATTCAACAACTCGAACGCAGCCACGATTCCCGACACCGCTCGATGCTTGAAAGTGCGCGCAGCGATCTCGAACGAAGGATCGAAACGTTGAATCAGTAGCGGTCAGACCATCTGACCGATTCCGGACAACCGACCACAATTCAGTTCCGCTTTCGGAACATGCCAAAAACGCTCCCGACTTAACCTGCTCGTTCGCTTACTTTCGAGATCGGGCTCGACCCTCATGCTGACGTATAATTAAAACATTCCATGAAAGCATACGTTTACGTTTCGCTCAAAAAGAGTGTCCTCGATCCCCAAGGAAAGACCATTCAAGGGGCGCTCCACAAGATGGGCTATAAAGGTCTGGAGGATGTCCGCCAGGGAAAGTATTTTGAACTCACCCTCGACGGCGGACTGAGTCGAGAAGAGGCGCAGACCGAAGTCGAGCGTATCGCTCGAGAAGTGCTCACCAACCCGGTGATTGAAGAGTTCCGCTGCTCCCTCGCGGACTGAACTCGCCGAAAATAATGGGGTTTCTGCATGTGTGGCATTGTTGGATATGTCGGCAAAAAGCCGGTGGTGCCGGTCATCATTGAGGGCTTGAGACGCCTCGAATACCGGGGTTACGATTCGGCTGGCATCGCGGTCGCCGGCAATGGCGACAAGCTGCAAGTTCGTCGTGCGGAAGGTAAACTGCGAAACCTGGAAGAGGTTATCCGTGTCAACCCCCTCAACGGAACATTTGGCATTGGCCACACCCGCTGGGCCACTCACGGGCGTCCCACGGAGGAAAACGCTCATCCCCATCGCGACTGCACCGGCAAGATTGTCGTCGTGCACAATGGCATCGTCGAAAACTATCTCAGCCTGAAAAAGAAGCTGCTGGAAGAAGGCCACAAGTTTTCTACTGAAACCGATACCGAAGTTATCGCGCACCTGATCGAAAAATATCTTTTCAATACCGGCAACGGTCACCGGCCGACTCTCGAAGAAGCCGTTCGCCGGACGGTGAAGGAGCTCGGCGGAGTCTTCGCCCTGGTTGTCATTTCTGCGGACGAGCCGGACAAGATCGTGGCAGCGCGCAGCGGTCCGCCTCTCGTGGTCGGGCTGGGTAATGACGAATACTTTGTGGCATCTGACGTTCCTGCAATTCTTTATCACACACGCGACATTTTTTTTCTCGTCGATGGCGACCTCGCCGTGGTCACCGTCGATGGTGTACACCTGACCGATTTCGACGGCAAGCCGATTCAGCGCCAGGTACAGCACGTGACCTGGGATCCCATCATGGCGGAAAAGGGCGGCTTTAAGCATTTCATGCTCAAGGAGATTTATGAGCAGCCGCGCGCTGTGCGCGACACGACGCTGGGGCGCGTTTCGCTCGACACAGGCCGCATCTTTCTCGACGAGATGCAGATCAGCGAAGCCGAGTTCCGCGCCGCTAAGAAAATCAACATTGTCGCCTGTGGCACCAGTTGGCACGCCGGCCAGGCCGGCAAGTTCATGATTGAAAGTTTCGCTCGCCTGCCGGTGGAAGTGGATTACGCCAGCGAGTGGCGTTACCGCGACCCTATCGTCGATGCGGACACCATCACGGTGTTGATTTCGCAGTCCGGCGAGACAGCCGATACCATAGCTGCCCAACGCGAAGCCAAAGGCAAAGGCTCGCGCACGCTGGCCATTTGTAATGTGGTTGGATCGATGATCGCCCGCGACGCCGCCGGAACTATTTATACGCACGCCGGGCCTGAGATTGGCGTGGCTTCCACCAAGGCCTTCACCTGCCAGTTGACTGCACTTTATCTCTTCGCGCTCTATCTCGCGCAGGTTAGCGGGACGATGAGCGCTGAACAGATTCGCACCGCTGCCCAGGAACTTACGCTGATTCCAGGCAAGCTCGAAAGCATTCTCACGCATGACGAAAACTGCGAAGATCTGGCCAAACGATTCCATCGCTCCCAGGATTTTCTGTTTCTTGGCCGCGGTATTCACTATCCCATCGCTCTCGAAGGCGCGCTCAAGTTAAAGGAAATTTCCTACATCCATGCAGAGGGTTATCCGGCGGGCGAGATGAAACACGGTCCCAACGCACTGATCGATGAAAATCTCCCCGTCGTGATCGTAGTCACGCGGGACGCTAATAACGCCGGCTCGATGGTGCGCTACGAAAAAACGATGTCAAACCTGAAACAAGTCAAAGCGCGCTCGGGCGTTGTCATTGCGCTGGCTACCGAAGGCGATGAAGAAATTAAGCAAGCTGCCGACCACGTCCTCTACGTTCCCGCCGCTCCGGAAGAGCTATCGCCGATTCTAGAAATCGTTCCCCTGCAATTGCTGGCCTATCACATCGCGGTGCGGCGCGGATGCGATGTAGATCAGCCGAGGAATTTGGCGAAGTCGGTCACAGTGGAGTAGCAAGTAGGAAACGGTCACCTCTCACACTTCATTCCCCATTCACCCAAGCCGCAGTCGATTGGCGACTAAATTCCGTTATTCGTAACAAGCATGAGATTTCTTCGGGAGTGCCTCGTGCCGGATATAGCTTTCCGAGTCGGCTACGACACGAAGGAGGAACAGGCTCATGTCTCCACGGAGAAACATTTTTGTTGTCGCTATCGTGCTGGTGGTTTCCGTCCCAAATACTTTTGGCAAAGGTAAGAAAATCGAATGCCGAAGTTCAGATCTGCCCACGCCAACCTACTTCGTAGATCCAACGGCAACGAAGCGGGGAAACGTGGACATTAGAAGTCATGTTTACGTGGCGCCGTTTGCGCTTCTGAATGCCGACAGATACAACATCCTGCTCGATGAAGACTCCGACGTGCAGGACAGCGTTCGCGTAGACGCGTCCGCCGGGCCGCTGGTGATTGGAAAGATGGCCATCCTTGCGCACGGGGCGACGGTAAAAAGCAACCCGAACCCAAAAATACCAGAGTTTCATCCTGCAATCGGCATTGGTGGCACTTGCCCCGGCGCGGCTCCTTCTGCTGTCTGTCCGTCGTTCGTGGGTTTCAACGCCGAGGTTGACGGTGGGATTGTCCAGCTGGACGCCATGGTGGGAATTCTCGCGCGTGTGGGACCGGGTGTCACCATTCCTTCAGGACGCAAGGTTAAGCCTGGCAAGAACGTGACTTCCGACGCAGACGTGATGGCACTGACCGAGCCGGTTACGAATGATGACCGGGAATTTATGAATGGCGTAATCGACGTGAATGTTGCTCTTGCCAAGGGATATGAAGAACTCAGCAACGCAGATTCCACACAGGTGGTAGGGATCAATTGCAACCCGTCCACTTCATTCGCTTCGAGCGTTGTGCCGGTTCTGGACGGCCAGGGAGAAAGGCAGGTGCCGTCATTCCTTGACCGCATCATCGGCCATGTACACACCGGCGATACCCTGGAGAGTCTCGAAAGAGTGATGACTGAAAGAGGCATCTCGATCCGCGGAGATGAAGGCTTTCCTTTGGAGATTGGCTCGATCACAAGAATTTCCAATGGGACTACGGTCCATGCTTTGAAGGGCACCAGCGTCGTACTTGGGCCGGAAGGAACGTACGGTGTTTACAGCATTGTGCATGGTGGAACGCATCGAACCACGACTACCGGCAGTAAATTCAGTATCGGAGAGCGCGCCGTCTTTTACGATTCAGCGGCTCCCGCAAACTGCACAATACCCGCCAGGACGCTTATCTATGACTCGAACTTAACTGCCGATGACTGCAAGAAGATCTCAGACCACGAAATCTGGGAAAAAGGGAAATTCCTGTGGAAGGTAGACTGGCGAGAAAAGCCAGCCTTGGAGGTCATCCCGCCTTCGCTATCAGAAATAACCGGCGAGGATCGCAAAGAGCTAATCCCCGTCAGTCGCTGGCTTGATATCGGTATGGCGAAAGTCATTGCCTTTGAACAGTAGCGGTTCGTTCAAAGACCTCGCGAGAGCATAGGCAAAGCAATCGCCAAAATTTAGGCCGACGCGGTGACGACCTTTGCCAAAGTCGCGATAGGCCTCGCGGGCCAGGCGCGCTTGGTTCAACGTAACCGGCTCGACGGCGATTTGGAGGTCGCGCAATAAGTCGTCGAGTCGACGGCTAAGGACGGGATTTCGGTTGCTGTCTACGACCACAGCAACTTCGACATAGGTCACTGCCGACATCCGGCGAACTTGCGGTCGCTCTAAGACTTCACTGATCTCGGCAGCGTCGGGTTCGTCCCGGAGAATCGCGATGATTACCGATGTATCGACGATCACTTGGGCAAACCTTTTTCGTCGTAGAACAGGTCGCCATGGTCCATCGACTTGTACGGCTCTTTCCACAATGGAGCGCATTCCCGCCCAATTTGCAGCAACCGCTCCGCCAGGCTGCCTTTCTTGTGGCGCACCCGCTCCAGCCGCTCTCGAACCGCCTTGTCCACGGCGGCTGTCATGCTCTCTCCTGTGAGTCGAGCCAACTGCCGAACCAGGCGGTGTGTCTCTTCATTCTTAATATTCAGGCTCATGATTCTACCATTCTACCATCAATTTGTTAGATTCTACCATCGGCGATTAGTGATCCCCAGGAAGCAATGCCCTGCGCCTGAGTCAGTTCGAGTGTCTGTTTCGCTCAGTCTCCTGCACCCGAAGATACGCTTCAATTGCCGTCTTGCCACCGTGTCTTGCCCAATCGGCGGGAGTCCCGCGCCAGAGGATATCCTTCAAATCCAATCGCGCGCCGCGTTCTACGAGAAGCCGCACCACTTCGTCATGCCCCGCACCCGCAGCTTGATGCAAAGGAGTTGTATGGGAATGTCCTCCGACGGGATTGTAACGATTTGGATCTTCACCCGCGTCGAGCAACAATCGAACCACGTCCACATGACCGAGGTCGGAAGCGATCGAGAGCGCCAAGTGGCGATCCTCAGGGCTAGCATTCGGAAGCAACTGCCGGGCCTCTTCAATTCGTCCCAGAGCCGCCGCCACCGGCAAATCAATCCGAGCGCCGCGGCCGATCAGAGCATTCACCGACTCAATCTCACCGTGCAACGCGGCCGCCCGGGCGGCGCTGTTGGGATCGGCGCCGTGGTCGCAAAGAAGATCGATTAATGGCAGTTGCATGCGGCATACACGCGGCACGCTTCCGGTTGCGACGAGCATCAGGGTCTCGTTGAGCGCAGATTGCTCGACACCGGCATTGAGAATAACTTTTGCTACGTCCAAAATGTTGTGCGGCAGAGTTTCGCGGCGTACCGGATTCTCCGCGATGAATTCCAGGAGTGTGGGATTTCGAAAGTAGTTGCCGCCTTCGAAGACGATGTGCTTGTGGGTTAAATTCGGATGCTGTTTCAGATGCGCGCGCAATCCTGTCACATCGCCAGCATCGAGAAGTTCTACAGCCCGTCGAAATACGGCATCTTCGATTCGCTCGTAATGCGGCAAGTTGAGTTGATCGGACAGGGTTGGTTTCTCGATGTGCCTTTTCAATCTCGCCCAACTTGGAAATCCATACTCTCGCGCGATTGCGAGTTGCGCATCACTGAGGCTTAGTTGAGCGTCGAATATCGCAACATCTGCGAAGCGAGCGAATCGCGGATGAAATTCCCTGAGCCGCTGCGCTACTCCTAAATCGCGGGCCCCATGCCCCTTGAGTAGGTCTTTCGCCTGATACCTGAGATGGTTGAGATTTGGATTCGACGGGAGGCGTCTTACTGGCATGACGAACTTCCTTTCTAAGGCCCGAGGTCCGCATTTACGGGCAGAAAGTAAGTTCGCGAAAACGAGATTTTACGATCAGGTGGACTTCTGTCCTTTCCGCGGACCGGATGCGCCCTTCGCGCGCTGACGATCTTATCACAACATAAGGAAGATCTCTTTGATCGGTCGATCATCGAAACTCACCCCACAGAAGCTCACACCACACGCTGTTGTAATAATGCTTTCAGCCGCCAGAGACTCCACGCAAGCGTCGCAATTCCAGTGTCCCACGCTGCAAACGCTGCATCCACAACCCACCTCGGCGCGGCTCCTACTCTTCGTAGCAGGAACGGTAGAAAATTCCAGGTCGTGATGTGAACGTAATCCCAGGGATCTTGCGTTATCGAGTCATTATTCAATCCCCAAGCCTGCATCTTCCCCAGCGCGAACGCCGCGATGTTTTCGAAACGCAAGCCAATCACAAACGTAGGATGGCCCAGGGTTTCCATCTGATAAATCTCAAGCGGCAACCAGAAAGCGAGCGATGCGACCTGAATGATCAAGCTGGCCACGATGAGCACCATTGCGCAACGCCAAATCCATGCGCTCAGATTTTTCCGATAGCGCAGCAAGAGCGGCACGGCGAGAAGTACCGCCAGTTCCACCGAGGTCGAGACGTAACGATCGCCCCACGCAAAATCTCCGGCCCAATAGGCATATCGCGCATAAAAGCTGATGTAGGCGAGCAGTAGCAGAAGCGAAGCCGCGCCATAAGCGCGGACCTCCGGTGACAGGCGCTTCCACAACACAGCCAACAGCAGGATCGCGATTACGAGCAGCGGATCAAAAAGGAAGATCGATTTCTCCGGTTTGAACAATGGGCCAAGAAAGCCCTCGTAGAACGGCGTCGTCCATGGAAAGTTTGGCGGTAAAGTCGGATCTTGCGAGCGGTATTCCGCGGCGGCTAACGATACATAGGTGTTGGTGAACGATCCGAAACGGTGGAACTGGTACAGCCGGTCGACGATAAGGAAGAACGCATATACCGGCGCAGCGATTTTGCAATATGCCCAGAATCGCCTCCGCAGCTCACGCCCGCGCTCTCGTTCGAACCAGCAGACGAGCAGAAGAAAAACGCCCACCGCGACAAGGTCGAGGCCGGTGGTAAGACGCGTCAGCAGGTTTAGGCCGAGCGCAGTTGAGCCGAGAAAAAGTGCGCGGTTACTCTGCGTACACAGCCACTCATATTGCCAGGAGAATCCGGTGAGGGTCAGAAGCATGATGTAATTGTTTTCCATCATGTTCTGCGTGTAGTGAAGATGTGTGGTGCAGAACATCAGCGCAAGCACCCCCAGCACCGATTCCCTTACGCTAAAACGCAACTGGCGCAGCAGGCGGAAGCCGACCAGCGCAGTGAGAACATTCACCAGAATGCCGATGCCGAAGCTGACCACAATGCTGCGAACGGCAGGATCATCGCCGTATCGACGAAAAATCTGCCAGTGCGCGATCCAAGTACCGACGAGATCTGGCGGCAGCATCAGTAGCGACTGTCCGATTCCGTACCAGCTGTAGAATTGGCCTCCACGTCCGTGCAGGCCGAACTCGGGATACTCGCTCGGAAAAACCTGCGGTTCGGAGGTCCACAGCCAGTGCGTGGTCTGCAGCCGATGCATCGTGTCGGCGGTTCCCAACTCGCCGGACTGCACTACATACGCGAGCAAACCGGCAGTCAGACACAACAGAAACAAGGGATCACGAAGCCACGCACGGAGACGGGAGATCACGCTGCGATGGTAATACAAAGTTGAATCGGACTCCGGTTGGGCTTTGATTCCGTAACCTTGGCGAGTTCCACTCTGAAAATAGGAGTCCAAGCTTCCAACGCGAATATTTCTTCGAATGCCCTCTTCCTCACTTCAAGCCAACGCCGTAAAAGTAGCTGTATGTTCCGTTGTTGCCGAATGGCAAGTTGGCGGTGAAGGAAGAGAAAAGCATCGCCCGGTCCATGAAACTCACGAACACATCCTGCTCCAAGTTGATCGTATCCACGCGGAAATGAAACACGCCGTAACAGGGATCTTGCAACTCGCCGCTGCTGCCGTCGTAAAGATAGTCGACATCCGCCACCGGCGTGAGCGTAGCTTGGACCATCGTGGTTCCCTGGGCGTCGGTGACCGTGACCTGAGCGCCAGCGGTAACCGCAAGCGTTGCATTGCCCAGACTTGCCAATCCTGATTCGATATTCCCTTGGCCTGTGCTGGCCCCTGTTTTCTGGTAGTAGATTGCGCTGTACGTCCCGGCAAAGGACGGATCGAAGTTCTTGCTGGAAGCTTTCTTCAAACCGAGGATGGCGCCGTTCGCGGTATCGACGGCGAAAATTCCATTCGCCGTACCGAAAACGTAATCGAAGACACTGCTGTTTCCGGGCTCGGGAACTTTCAGGAACGTCCCCGAGGAATCGAGTTGCGCCTGCGACATGTCGATTGTGCCCGCGTTGAATGGACTGCCTTGATTTCCGCCGTTGTAGGCGCCATAAGGCCAGAAGGAAGAGATCGAGCCCAATCCTTGCGGGGTGACGGTTACGGAGCCAACCTCCATACCGCCGGCCGCAGTGCGGAACTGCATGTAGTTGTAGGATTGGCCTTCAAACGTTGCCATTGAGATGGGACCGCTCTCGACCGCCGTAATCAGCGCAGGCGTATTCGAACTCGGGCCGGTTTTGGCAGCCTGAATGACCATCGCGTAATTCGGCACTTCATAAGCGGCACTCAGGTTTGCCTGAGGATCGTTAATCGTATAGGTACCGTTGGAGTTCACTGTGTAAGGCACGGTTCCGCTATCGCCGTTCGACACGTCGTCGTAGTTGATAGTCTGAGCGCTGGAATCGATGGTGATGGTCATAAAATCGCCCACCGATGCGGAGCCGTGATAAACACGCGTGGACGGCGGCGTAACCATGCTCGTGCGCGGGTTTGTGCTGCAACCAGCCAGCACAAACAGCGTAAGAACTACAAGAAGGGTGCGGGTTTGCATCAAGGAAGGTCCCTCACTGTGCGCGAAGAGCTGTATCAGGAGATGGATCGGCAGCACCGCCGGAACTATGAGCTTCGCGATTCGCAAGAACCTAATCTTCAGTAACCTCAGCCAGGGTTACCTCGACGACAGAACCCGCGGCGACATGCCTCCAAAACTATTTCTTGCTCCAACGCGGTAGACTGTAGCGGGAAAATTCATGGCTCCGTGCTCATCTTGCGGTACTGATGTACCCATCGCTGGACGTTTCTGCTCGGCATGTGGCGCGCCCGCCAGCAACACCGACGACGTAGCCACACTCGATTTCGCTACGGCGACCTCGCCGTTGCCGCCGCAGCCGCCTTCCAGTTCCTCATCACGAACCTCGAGGTCCCGAACCTCGAGCTCGGCGGAGTATCTGAGCGAAGGCAGGTTTCTCCCGGGCCGTCTGCTTGCCGGCCGTTATCGCATTATTGCCCTGCTCGGAAAAGGCGGCATGGGTGAGGTCTATCGCGCCGACGATCTCACGCTCGGCCAGCAAGTGGCTCTCAAGTTCCTACCTGACGAAGCTGCGCGCGATCAGGGATTGCTGGAGCGATTCAAGAATGAAGTGCGGATCGCGCGACGGGTTTCCCATCCCAACGTTTGCCGTGTCTACGACGTGGGCGATGTCGATGGTCACAACTTCTTCACCATGGAGTATGTCGATGGCGAAGATCTCGCGTCGCTGCTGCGCCGCATCGGACGGCTTCCCGAAGATAAAGCTCTCGACATTGCGCGCCAGCTCTGCGCCGGCCTGGCTGCGGCGCACGCCAAGGGAGTTCTGCATCGCGATCTGAAGCCGGCGAACATCATGCTGGATGGGCGTGGGCAGGTGGTGATCACCGACTTTGGGTTGGCTGGAGTCGCGGATCAGATTCAAGGCGCCGAAGTGCGCAGCGGAACTCCGGCCTACATGGCGCCGGAACAATTGGCGGGAAAAGAAGTCAGCACGCGCAGCGATATTTTTTCGCTCGGCCTGGTCTTGTACGAAGTGTTCACCGGCAAGCGGGCATTCGGGGAGAAAACGGCGGAGAAGCAGCGAACCAGTAGCGACCGTACTGTGAGCAGGCCTTCGACCGTGGTGAAAGATCTGAACCCGGTCGTGGAACGTGTGATTCTCCGCTGCCTGGAGACCGAACCATCGGCACGGCCCGCAACAGTTCTCAGCGTCGCAGCGGCTCTGCCTGGCGGCGATCCACTGGCCGCAGCTCTGGCGGCGGGAGAAACCCCTTCGCCGCAAATGGTGGCGGCATCGGGAGAAACCGTCGGTTTGGGTCCGCGCGTCGCCGTGGCTTGTCTCGCGGCTGTGCTCGCGGGTTTAGTTCTAGTCTCCTACCTCGCGGTTCGCTACAACGGTCTGGCAAAGATGCAGTTGGAGCTCACGCCGGAGGTGCTCACGCAAAAGTCGCGAGACATCATCGCGCGGCTTGGATATCCGGAACACCCGGAAGACAGCGCGTCCGACATCTACTACCAGGGTGATTTCCAGGAGTACGTGGAGAACAACGACAAGCCTCGTCCCAATTGGGATACGGTGCTGGCGGCGCGGCCCTCGCTGCTTGGCTTCTGGTATCGGCAGAGTCCCGATGACATGATGGCGGAGGGCTTTCGCGATCAGCTCATGAACCCCGGGATCGTCACGCGCAACGATCCGCCGCAGGTGCTTTCTGGAATGATCAATGTAGAACTCGATCCGCAGGGGCAGCTTACTTACTTCCAAGCGATTCCACCACAGAAAGAAAATCCCGCTGCACCGCCGGCTAGTTTCGATTGGAGTGTTGCCTTCGCCGCCGCGGGACTTGATCCAACAAAATTTCAGAAGGCTGAGCCGGAATGGAATTCGTTGGCGGATTCCGACGCGCGTGTGGCATGGACGGGAACATGGCCCGGCACGACGCGGTCGCTGCGAGTGGAAGCCGCTTCGTGGCGCGGCAAACCAGTCTTCTTCTCACTGGTCAGCGACTGGACGAAACCTGATCGCATGAAGGCTGAGCAGTCGACTGGAAAGAAAATCCAACAGGTCATTGTGGTTCTCCTGTTCGTGGCTTTGTATTTTGGGGCGGTCCGGTTGGCGCGGGTCAATTACCGGCGGGGACGCGCCGATCGGGAGGGAGCGTTTCGCCTGGGGGTGGTGATGTTTGCGCTCGAGATTCTGTTGTGGCTCTGTCGCAGCCATATGGTCGCGGGTGTCGCAACGCTGGGTTTGCTCATCACCGCGGTGAGCACCGGACTGTTTGTGTCGGGCACGGCGTGGATGTTGTATCTGGCTCTCGAACCGTGGGTGCGGCGGCGCTGGCCGCAGACTATCATCTCGTGGAGCCGGCTGCTCTCTGGGCAGTTTCGCGATCCGTTGGTGGGGCGGGACATTTTGTTCGGCGTGATGTTGGGTTTGCTCTGGATTCTGATTATTGAGATTCGCTATGCCGTCCTCGCGCATCTGGGAGTTGCGCCAAACCTCGCGCAAACCGAATTCCTCACCGGAGGGCGTGAGGCGCTGGGCGCATGGCTCGTGCAAATTCCGACTTCGATCTTAGGAACTCTGGGTTTCTTCTTTCTGCTTCTTGGACTCAAACTCGTGCTGCGCAAAGACTGGCTGGCAGCGATTGCCTTTGTTGCGATCTATGCTCTGCCCCCGGGATTAACATCTCAGCACGTACCGGTGGATCTGCCCATGTGGATTGCGGTCTACGCCATCGCAGTGCTGATTGTCTTCCGCTTCGGTTTAGTTCCGCTGGCCTGCGCCATCTTCACCGTCAACATGTTGTCGAACGTTCCCTTCACCATTAACTTCTCGGCCTGGTACATGAGCACCTTCGCCCTCACACTACTGAGCGTGGTCGCCCTTGCAGGCTGGGGATTTTACCATTCGCTGGGCGGCGAGCCGCTGTGGCATGCGGAAACAGAGTTCTAGCCATGAGCCCGGCAGCCCATTTCTCCTACTCAGACTTTTTACTGTCCTTCAGAAGGCCGAGCCGCATCAGGCTTTCGGCGGTGGCAACGATAGACTCCTCGTTCGAGCGCGGCGCCCAGCCGAGCATGCGCCGGGCTTTTTCGCTGGTCGCGTTCTTCACTTTGCCGAGTTCGGGCAGAATCTGCTTCACTGCGGGATCGCGCAACGCGGCGAGGCGTACTAGCCAATTGGGCAGTTCGCGGGTTGGAACTCTCTTGGCATCCGCGCCGAGTCGCCGCTTCAATAGCTTCGCAATTTCGACCAACGATAAGAAATCGCCTGCAATGGCGAGCAAGCGTTCACCGTTGGTGGCGGGATGAGTCATCGCGCGGATATGCAGGTCGGCGACATCGCGCACATCGACCGCGCCAAAGCAGAGTTTCGGAAGGCCGGGGACGGCGCCATCCATCATGCGCTGCACGATGAAGATCGAAGTCGAGTAGTCCGGCCCCAAAACTGGGCCGAAGACGCCCACCGGATTGACGACCGAAAGCTCGAGGTTGCCACCTTCACGGGCAATGAAATCCCAGGCCGCGCGTTCGGCGATCGTTTTTGATTTCACGTATGCAGTGAGGCCGTCAGCGGTGAGGTCTGTCCAATCTGTCTCGTTGAACGGAACGTCCTGCGGCGGATGGCCGTAGCCGATCGCGGCGAACGAAGAGGTCAGCATAACTCGCTTGACGCGGGCATCGCGCGCCACGCGCAGCACGCGGAGCACACCTTTGCGTGCGGGCACGATGAGTTCGTCGTCGTTCTTCGGGACATTCGACGGAAATGGCGACGCCACATGCAGCACATACTCGCAGCCGGCGACGGCTTCGGACCAACCTGCGTCGTCTTCAAGATCGGCGGCAAAGAAAGACAAGCGGCTGTAACTCTGCGGGTCGGCGCCACCTTCTTTAAGCATGGCGCGAACCTCCGGCTCGCGCTTGAGGCTCCGCACCGTAGTGCGCACCTGATGACCTCCTGCCAGAAGCTGCAGGATGCAGTGGCTGCCGATGAAACCCGATCCGCCGGTGACCAGAACTGTGCTCATCGAGCTTGCGATCTCTGGGCGAGAAAATCGGACTGACACTGTTTAGCGGCGGAGAGTAGCTGGGCGAACTCAGGCGTGCCACGCAGAGGTGCCCAGATTGAGTCGTTGCGCAACCCCTCGTAAGCGCAGAAGTGGCCGGTAACGACGGAACTCTTTAGCATGTTCAAAGCGAGATCGCGCTGACCGCAGAAAAGGACGTCGGACGCAACCACGTATCGGGGCTCAGGATCAGGATCGGCTAACATTTGGGCGGCAGTGTTTCGCGCGAGATTCACCGCATCGGCGGAGTTCGGCGTGTCCATGCACGCCAGCCACATCCGCCCGTCAGGATAATTGTTAAATTTCTGCGCGACTTCCCGCGCTTGCGACAATTTTCCCTCGCGAACGTAATGCCGTATCAGGTTCGATCCAGCCCACCACGATCCGGCATCGAGCTGGAGAAATTCCAGAGCGCGCGCGTAGTTCCCCAACTGATCGAAGGTAAACGCGCAGGAGCGGAGCTGAAAATTTCCCGGATCCAGAGAAAGGGCCGTGTCGCACTCGTGCGCAGATTCCTCCATCGCGCCTCCGTAACGCGATACGTATGCCAGAGCAAAATGCGCCTGAGCATTCTCCGGATGCCGCTCTACCAGAGCCTTGGCGTCGGCGTAGGCTTTTGCCAATTCTCCTCTTTCCACTCGATTGGTAATCAGCCAGGCCGGCGCAAAAACGAAGTTCGGATCGAGAACCATGGCGCGTTCGAGAGCGGCATTGGATTTTTGAAATGACGCCTCGCCGCCAGTCGAGTATGCCGCGTCATAATGGTAGCGAACGCCCAACGCGGCCCATGCCGGCGCGTAAGCAGGGTCCGTTCCCACCGAACGTTCCAACATGGCAATGGCATCATTATTTGGAAGAGGATCATGCGGCAGCGAAATGCTGCGCAGGTAAAGATCGTAAGCCTCTTCGTTCTTGGGGCGCGTACCTTCGTTGGAATCGATTCCCACGCCCAGAGCGGGGACCAGGCCTTGACGCACCTTCGCCGTGATCTGGTTCCGCATGGCAATCATGTCGGGAGCGGCTACGGCCATGGTATCGCGCCACAGGGTGCGGTTGTCGGCGATGTCCACGGCCTCCAGCGTGATCTGAAGCTGGTCGCCTACTTTCAGGTAGTGGCCGGTCACAACGTCCGTCACATGCATGGCGCGACCGGCTTCCTGCAAGTCGAGATTAGGAGACTCGTACTTGCTGGTGGTGGCGAACGGTCGAATGGTGAGAGTGCGAACGTAGCTCAGCGAAGTTGCAATTTCATCGGCCAGAGCAAGCCTTAGAAAATCCACATCCTTATCGGAACCAAGGTTCTGCAAAGGCAATACGGCGATGGTCTTTTGAGTGGGGCTCACGACGGCCGGCATGGCGCCGCGCTGCCTGACGAACCAGAAAACACCTGCGAGGATGACGACCACCGGAACTATCGCCCAGGCAAGTTTTCCAAAAGAACGATCACGGGGAGGCGCGGGAACAGCGATCGCAGAGGCTGCACTCGACGACGTGGACGGAACAGTGCCCGATGATCCGGCAGTTGGAGGGAGCTGCTGAGCGGCAAACTGCGATCCGCTGTCTTTCGCGGCTGCAACGCTTCCCGAACTCGCAGACATACCCGGTCGCGACTCCGTTTCTCGTTTCAGCCGCTTCAGGTCGGCACGCATGTCGGCGGCATGCTGGTAGCGCAGTTCAAGATCTTTTTCCAGCGCCTTGTTCAGAATGTCTTCGAGCTTGGCCGGAAGATCCGGATTAAGGCGGACGGCCGGGACTGGATTGCCTGCGAGAATCTCGTGAGAGATGACCCCAGAACTTTCGCCGCGGAAAGGGAGCGTGCCAGTGGCCATTTCGTAGAGCACTGCGCCAAACGAAAACAGATCGCTGCGGGCATCGAGTTCCTTGGCTCGCACCTGCTCCGGCGACATGTAAGCGACTGTGCCGACCGCTGAACCGGGGCTGGTGAGGTGTTGGTCGTCGATAGAAAAAGTTTGCGTATTGGCGGAGGCGACCCTGCTGGAAGAAGCGGCGGGCGCGACTTTTGCCAGGCCGAAGTCGAGGATCTTGGCGTGTCCGCGCTTAGTCACGAAAATATTGGCGGGCTTGATGTCGCGGTGGACGATATTTTCGGCGTGGGCGGCATCGAGGGCATCGGCAATCTCAATAGAAAGACCGAGCAGAATATCGGTCTCCACCGGCTTTCCGTCGATAAGATGCTTCACCGTTAAGCCTTCCAGGAACTCCATGGCGATGAAGGCCCGGCCATCCTGCTCACCGATGTCATAGATCGTGCAGATGTTGGGATGATTCAGCGCAGATGCGGCTTGAGCCTCACGCTGAAATCGCGCCAGCGCCTGAGGGTCACGGGATAAATCTTCAGGAAGGAACTTGAGGGCGACGAAACGATGCAGCCGCGTGTCTTCGGCTTTGTAGACCACGCCCATACCGCCACCACCGAGCTTTTCGACGATGCGGTAGTGAGAAATGGTTAAGCCGATCATGGGGTGGGAGCTTAGTTCGGAGCACATTTCATCGTATATGCGAAGCTCCGCGGGTTGCTTCATCTTACGGAGGCCCGTGCGCGTAGTCAACGAAGCGAACGCTCTGTGAGCACGGAGTTTGCTACAGCGCCAGTGAGTTCAGCGCACCGTGGAGCTTGCATGGGTGTAAGATGCGTGGGCCTTGGGGTTCAATCAGAAACTGCAGCGGAAAAAAGGAGAAATGATGAAACGATCATTGTTAGTAGTTGGCATGGTGGCGGCGATCATCGCAGCTTGGTCCGTGGGACGGGTACATGGGCAGAACGAAATGAAGAAAGTCGTTTATGTCTCCTCAAGTCAGGCCAGTTACACGGCAATGAGTAAGGGTGTGTCCTCGGCTAAGATCTGGGGCGACGCCGACAAGGGAGCGAACGCCAGTTTCACCAAGTTCGAGCCGGGACAGGATAACGGGATGCACACGCACACGAACGATGTCTGGATCGTCGTGTTGAAGGGCGCATATTTGTACAAGGACGACGCGGGCGAAAAGCGTGTAGCTGCGGGCGACTTCCTACGCGTCCCCGGTGGACACAAACACTGGAGCGGCGGCGACGCGAAAGAGGGCGCGCTGTTCTATGCGGAATCGTCCGGGAAGTTTGATTTGATTCCTGTGAAGTAGAGGGCGGCGGCGAAGTCGCTGTCCGCGCGGCAGTCACCCTAAATGGCTCTGTCATCCTGAGCGGAGTTGGCAGTCGCGCAGCGAGCGACAACGCAGTCGAAGGACCCTTTGCACGCTTGCACTCACGATGGCGTGTCAGAGAGTTCTCCCTAGCAGCCGGGAGCAGAGGTGGAAACTCCTTTCTGAGTTCGCGGCACTTCAGGAATGCGCTCAGGATGACAGGGGAGAGTATGTCAACAGAACCCCCAGAGCGATGGGACCGTGGAATCCCATGTTTCCAAAGGGCGCGGAACATGGGGCACCCCTTTTCGTGGAACGGGACGAAAACCGTGGGCCGCCCGCTACCAGACCATCTTGTACGTGTTGCCTTTATTGTCTACCGCCACGCCGTTTCTTCCATCTAGCGACTCTACTTGAAGAACAGTTCCCTGACTTCCAGTAAACACACCCTGGCCAAATTTCTTGCCCAGAATATGCGCGACGAAAAATCCCTCCCCATAGACGGCATCCCAGGCGAAGGCAAGATTGGACTGCGGAAAGGAGATCGTCCCCGTTGCCGGCGGCGGATTTACCGAAGACGCCTGCACCGTCTTCGGCTTCCCTTGGAGCTCCTCTCCGTCGGCCACGGTCCAGGATTTCAGGAGCAAGAAAACAGGTCCCGATGAGAACATTGGTCGCCTGATATGGCCGGAGAATACTGGCTGAGGCGTCTGCGCTGCGAGCGGTCCCTGTACCGGGTAAAGCTTTTGTGCGAACGCAGTGTCGCTCCCCGCGATGATACAAACGCACAACGCGGCAAGAGGGAGAACGAGATTGGTTTTCATTGCTGAACTCCTGCTTGCTAGAAACCTGGATGTTGAACAAAGTTCTGCCGGCAAATGTAAAGTAAGGTAGAGGTCCCCGGTGAATCAATAAAAATCCTCAGAGGGATGGAATCGTGGAATCCCACCCTTGCCGCTTCAGAGTTTTCTTAGATCAAGGCTGTACATTGGCGGCAAGGATGGGGTGCCTAGCCATCCGCCCACTCCATAGTTGTGGTTCAGGATGCTCGACGATTCTCCATGAGCAAATCCGGCTTGAATCGTTCGCAATAAACTTCGATGCCGAATTTCATGACTAAAGCGGTGGCCGACACTGCCAGGGCCTTGATACCGACCCCGATGTTGAGGAAGGCGGCGGCGATCGCCGCGCCGAGATACCTCTTCTCTAAGACGAAATTGAGGCCTGACGAGAACCATGCTTTGTAAATGTCGCTCTCGGGGTCGCACAATGAGTTCCATAAGACCCGCTTAAACGATCGAAAGGCTGTTCTGCCAAGCTCAGCTTTCTCCATTATCTGCGCTTCGCCCGGTAGGTAGAGGACTTCCTTTCTCGTGAGGCCGCGTTTCGCCATTACGTCAATCTTTAGAAGAAAGGCCACTGATTCCGGCGGCAGAGAGTCGCCCATCTCGAACAAAATTTCGTCCTCGTTTTTCGTTCGGACAAGGTCGGCGGCAAGAGCTTGGATGTCCTCGGGATCCAAGCTATCCGAGTTCCTTGCCGTAAGCGCCCCTAGCAGTCCTTCCTCCTCGAATCGAGCTACGGCACGCCGTAAGAAACTTCGCCGACCGGACTCTGACCGAATGTTCCGACGTCGGAGAACTTCTGCGATAAAAGGTGCCGCCTCTCCTAGTTGCTTTTGGCGAAGGTGGCAAATGGCAAGCAGCGTGATGGCTTCCAGATATGTTCGACTGCTCTTCGCGACTTTCTTTGAGATGCCAACAAACCCGGCCGCTGCGACTTCGAGGCGACCCGCATCCATAGCCGCCTCAAAAAGCCAGAGCTTCACCTGCATCAGGCGGGTCTCGTGGCCGGTTGGACGAAGAACTTTCTGAATATCGAGCGCGTGCTGCTGCGCAGCCTCGTAGTTGCCGCTAAGAGCGGCTTGTCGGAGCAGCGGCTCGAGTTCGTGCAGCGTCCGCAGCTGGTCTGCTGTGAGTTTGGGCGGTTTCATCGCATCCTACGAGCGGCCTCCCGCATCTAAACCTTGACAGCAATTCACTCACATCCTATCATGTGATTGAAGGCAATCATAAGCACATTGATTTCAAAGCACTTATTTGATTACTGAGCCTATCAACAGGCTCCAAAGTGAGTTTAGAGGAGAAGAAAATATGGCCAAGATTATTGGGATTGACCTTGGGACGACCAATTCTTGCGTGGCGGTGATGGAGGGCGGCGAGCCCAAAGTGATCGCTAATGAAGAAGGAGGGCGGACTACTCCGTCCGTGGTGGGGTTTACCAAGACTGGAGAGCGGTTGGTGGGGCAGGTCGCGAAGCGGCAGGCGATTACCAATCCGGAGAACACGGTTTATTCGATCAAGCGCTTTATGGGGCGGCGCTTCAACGAAGTTTCGGAAGAGATCAAGATGGTGCCCTATAAGGTCGTGCAATCGGGCGACCACGTGGCAGTGCTGGCGCAGGGCAAGGAGTACACGCCTCCGCAGATTTCGGCGCTGATTTTGCAGAAGCTGAAGAAGGCGGCGGAAGACTACCTCGGCGAAAAAGTCACCGAAGCGGTCATTACCGTGCCGGCGTATTTTAACGACGCGCAGCGGCAGGCCACGAAAGATGCCGGGCAGATTGCCGGGCTCGAAGTGAAGCGCATTATCAATGAGCCGACGGCGGCCGCGCTGGCGTATGGGCTCGACAAAACGAAGGACGAGATGATCGCCGTGTACGACTTCGGCGGCGGGACGTTTGACATCTCGGTGCTGGAAGTCGGCGAGGGCGTGATTGAAGTGAAGGCCACCAACGGCGACACGCACCTGGGCGGCGACAATCTGGATCAGCGGCTGGTTGACTGGCTGATTGACGAATTCAAGAAAGATGAAGGTTTAGATCTTAGAGGCAAAGGGAATGAGATGGCTTTGCAGCGGCTGCGCGATGCGGCTGAGCGGGCGAAGATTGAGCTTTCGACCACGATGGAGACCGAGATCAACCTGCCGTTCATTACGGCGGATGCCTCGGGTCCGAAGCATCTGGTGAAGAAGCTGACGCGGGCGAAGCTCGAAGGGATGGTGGAGGACATCATTCAGCGCTCGGTGGGTCCGTGCAAGCAGTGCTTGAAGGATGCGGGCGTGGATGCCAGCAAGATTCAGGAAGTGGTGCTGGTCGGCGGGCAAACTCGTATGCCACGGATTCAGGCGCTGGTGAAGGAGTTGTTCGGCAAGGAAGGCCACAAGGGAGTGAATCCCGATGAAGTGGTCGCGATCGGCGCGGCGATTCAGGGTGGCGTGCTCGGCGGCGAAGTGAAAGACCTGCTGCTGCTGGACGTGACTCCGCTATCGCTCTCGATTGAGACGCTGGGCGGCGTGGCTACTCCGATGATTCCGCGGAACACGACGATTCCGACGAAGAAGACGGAAACGTTCTCTACCGCGGCGGATAATCAGACTTCGGTTGAAGTGCATGTGCTGCAGGGCGAGCGTCCCATGGCGGCGCAGAATAGGACTCTGGGCAAGTTCCATCTGACCGGAATTCCGACGGCTCCGCGAGGCGTGCCGCAGATCGAAGTGACGTTCGACATTGACGCCAACGGCATTTTGAACGTGACCGCGAAAGACACGGCCACGGGCAAGGACCAGAAGATCACGATCACGTCGTCTTCTGGACTGTCGAAGGAAGAGGTCGAGCGCATGGCCAAGGAAGCTGACGCGCATGCGGCGGAAGACAAGGCGCAGCGCGACGCGATCGACGCCAAGAATCAGCTCGACAGCATGGTCTACAACGTGGAGAAGATGCTGCGCGACAACGGCGACAAGATCTCTGGATCGGATCGTGGCGACGTGGAGAATGCGATCGCTGATGCCAAGAAGGCGCTGGAGTCGAACGACAAGGCGCAGATGGATAAGGCTCGCGAGGCGCTGACCAAGGCTTCGCATAAGCTGGCCGAAGAGATGTACAAGGCAGCGCAGGCGAAGGGTCCGGCGGCGGGCGGGCCGGGTGGCGCTCCGACGGACGGAGCTGGAGCGGGCGCGAACGGCAGCGGCGGTCAGAAGAAGGATGAAGGCGTGATCGACGCTGAGTACGTGGATGTGGAGGATAAGAAGTAACGCAGCTTCTGGCTGCTATCTTCTAGCTGAATTGGGTGACGCGGGCAGCTTTGCCCGCGTCACCGTTTGTAGGTGGGGGAAGTTTTCTGTGGGAGGGGGACGAGATGGATTTCCAGGTTCATGAGCAGACTTATTTCTTGAGTCTCGCCGAAGACGAGAAGCAGTGGCTGGTTTTTGTGGATACACCGACGGGAGCGCGGCCGATCCCGGTTTATGTGGACGCGCCGGAGCTGCGCTCGTCGGTTCTGGTAAGAGAAGAAAAGCAGAGGATACCGAACTAAGAGACTGCATTAAGGATTGTCATCCTGAGCGAAGCGAAGCACTCACGCAGTCGAAGGACCCCATGACAACGTGGAGCGAGGTTGACTTGGCGAGGAGTTTTCACGACGCTGAGAGCGTAGTGAGAACTCCCTGAAACGTTCGTAACGTAAATGCGAGGCAAGGGGTCCTTCGACTGCGGCTCCCTTCGCTCCGCGAATGGAACCTTCGCTCAGGATGACAGGCTCTAAAGATGGCTACCACTCCCAAAAAAGATTATTACGAAATCCTCGGCGTAAAGAAGTCCGCGTCGGCGGAGGAGATTCGCAAGGCGTTTCGCAAGCTGGCGCGCAAATACCATCCTGACGTCAATCCCGGGGACAAGTCTGCGGAGGAGAAGTTCAAGACGCTCTCCGAGGCGAACGACGTTCTCAGCGATCCCAAAAAGCGGAGGATTTACGACCAGGTCGGATTCTATTCGGACAACATTGATCCGGCGACTGCGGAAGCTTATGCGCGGGCCGGCGGAGGAGCTGGGGACGGATCACCTCAGGGATTTCCGGGCGGTGGGAATGCGGGACAAGGTGTTCCTTTCGATTTTGGCGGATTCGACTTTTCGGACTTGGCGGACAACGCGGGCCGTGGCCGACGAAGCGGCGGTGGCGGCGGATTTCGCGACATCTTCTCGGGAATTTTCGGAGGCGGGCGCGGTGCGGCAGCCGAGACTGGACCGGAAGCCGGTTCTGATCTTGAATATCAGGTGAATGTGCCGTTCTGGACGGCGATCCGCGGCGGCGTGATGCGGCTCAACATCACGCGACAAGATGTTTGCACGAACTGCCACGGGCAGGGTTACATCGAAGCGCCGGGCAAATGTCCTGAGTGCGATGGAACGGGGCAGATCACGCAGACCGGCGGGCGCATGAAGTTCAACGTGCCGTGCCCGCGCTGCCAGGGGACGGGCAAGAATATTTCGACGTGTCCTACCTGCCACGGTGAGGGCACGGTCAGCCGGACTGAGCCATTGGAAGTCCGTATCAAGGCCGGAACGCGCGACGGGCAGCGTATCCGGCTGGCCGGCAAAGGAAATGCCGGATCGCATGGCGGCGTGGCCGGCGATTTGTACGTGATTATCCGAGCGGAGGAGCATCCTGTCTTCCGGCGCGACGGAGACGATATCTACCTGACCGTTCCAGTCGCGTCGACCGAAGCAGCGCTGGGCGCGAAGATTGAAGTTCCCACCATCGATGGGAGGGCGCTACTGAAGATTCCTCCGGGAACGCAGTCGGGGCAAAAGTTGCGTTTGCGCGAGAAGGGCGTGCCTTCAGCCACGAAGGACGGCATGCGCGGAGATGAGATTGTCGAGATTACCGTGACCGTCCCCATGCCGCGGGATGAGCGGACTAAGGAACTACTACGCGAGTTGGCGAAGCTGAACCCCGAGGACCCGCGGGAAGAATTGTGGAAGAAAGTGTGACGACCGCTTGATTCGGGGGAAACACCGATGGGAAAGATCAAGGGCTCGGCTCCAAAGCCGGGCCCTTTTGCATTTCAATTCACTTCTTCGGGCTGGGATCGTCCGCTGGGTTGATGTAGTTGAACTTGACCGGAGACTGCCCGTGGATCTGGATCACGGTCTCTCCGGAAGCGGCGGCATAGTGACGCATGGTGGGGTCGAGGTAAGCGAAACTGCCTGCCCCGAAGCTCATCATCTTGCTGGCGTCGAATTGATCTCCCATGCCTACTTTGAGCGTGCCAGAAAGGACGGTGACGTTCTCCCGGTTCGGATGGGTATGAGGAGCGACCCTGTAACCGTCCGGCATTTTCAGGCGAATGGTGAAGTCGCCAGAGGCAGCCATGGGGTTGCCTTCGAGAACGGCCAACTGCGCACCCGGCGCGAGAAAAGGCGGAGCAGGCCCGTATTTCACCTGGTCGGGCGTGAAGGCGTTCTGGGCGTGCACAGGTTGCGCGGCGAAAACAGCCAAGGAAAGAGCAAGAACCCCGAGAAACGGTAGTTTCATAGATCCGCTTCCAAAGCGGTGGCCGCATAATAAATCGACGGTATTTCCCCGTAAAGCACTTCCAACGGCTAGAACTAATTTCATGGTTGACTAAGTCATATAATTTATTTGACACAGTCAATAACCTGGCGGGATACTGACGACATGGCTTCCGCAACTTCTTCGCAACAGGTTTCTGCTGGCCTCATCGCCGCTGTGCGCCGCTTCAACCGCTTCTATACGCGGCAGATTGGGCTGCTCGATGAAGGCCTGCTCAGCAGCCCTTTCTCTTTGACTCAAATGCGAGTATTGTACGAACTCACGAACCGCAAAGAGCCGACGGCGGCGGAACTGTGCGATGTTCTCGGGCTCGATCCGGGATACCTGAGCCGGATTTTGACCAGCTTCGAGAAAGACAATTTAATCGAGAAAAAGCAGTCACCCGAAGACACGCGACAGACTCTGCTGTTGCTTACTAAAAAAGGTAGGAAATTATTCGAGCCCCTTAACGCCCGTTCCGACGAGCAGGTCGAGAGCATCCTTTGCAAACTGTCTCCCGCAAAGCAGGCTGATCTTCTGCACTCTATGCAGACAGTCGAATCGGTCTTGAATCCGGATAACGCGGGCGCGACCTCCTACGTGCTCCGGCAGCATCGTCCTGGGGATATGGGCTGGGTGGTGTGGCGGCATGGACTGCTCTACTTCCAGGAATATGGCTACGACGAGCGCTTCGAGGCGCTGGTGGCCGAAATCGTGGCGGAGTTTATCAATAATTTGGACCCGGCCCGCGAGTGCTGCTGGATTGCCGAACGCGATGGAGAAAATGTTGGGTCGGTATTTCTGGTGAAGAAATCGGCGAGCGTGGCCAAGCTTCGCCTGCTGCTGGTGGAACCCTCAGCGCGTGGGCTTGGACTCGGCAAACGGTTGGTTTCAGAATGTGTTCGATTCGCCCGGCGTGCGGGATACAAGAAAATCAAGCTGTGGACGCAAAGTGAGCTTGGCGCGGCACGCGCAATCTATGAGAAGGCCGGATTCAAATTGGTGGGCGAAGAAAAACACTCAAGTTGGAGCCGGAAGGATCTGGTTGCCGAGACCTGGGAACTGAAGCTGTGAGGCAAAATCGGCGTTACCTCCGTCGCTGAACTGCTTGACAAAAATTTTCCAAGAAAATTACACATTTTTCTTGCATCGCCGGAAAATTCCCGTAATCTCATGATTGCGAACTAACTTCAGCGGAATTTCTGGAATCTAAACAAACCAGAAAGCTCGAGCAGCTCTCGTAGAAACGAACCAGCCGCTGCGGAGTAGCTGAGAGTGAGTCGCTTCGGGAGGAAGCCATAGAAATTGGCAACAGCTAGCGCTCCGCGTCACCAAATAGAGCCCCCCCCGCCTCTCACCACCACTCCCAATCGGAACCCGATCGCCAAGAACTCGATTGCCCCAAAGAAGTTCGTTCGGCTCACTTTATGGCCTCTGGTCGCCGCCACCTTTTTTATGGTGTCGGGCGGAACCTATGGCACCGAGGACATCGTGCATGGCGCCGGGTATGGACGCGCAATTCTGATTCTGCTGCTCACCCCCCTGCTCTGGAGCCTGCCTACGGCCTTCATGATCGGCGAGCTTTCGAGCGCGCTGCCTTACGAAGGCGGCTACTACGCCTGGGTGCGCCGCGCCATGGGAAATTTCTGGGGATTTCAGGAAGCGTGGCTCTCGCTGGTAGCGTCGATTTTCGACATGGCGATTTATCCCACGCTCTTCGTCGCTTATCTGACTCGCATGTTCCCGTGGTTCTCCATCAACAACCGGGGATGGTGGGTTGCCCTGGCGGTGGTGGTTGCCTGTGCCGCGCTGAACATTGCCGGCGTGAAGGTGGTTTCACTCACGTCTCTGTGGCTGTTCTTCGCGCTATCGGCTCCGTTTGTTGCAATCGTGTTGCTGGCCCCGTTCAAGATGGGCACACTGGCGAATGCCGTGACCAAGCCGACTACCTCGAGTGTAGATATCCTCGGCGGGTTGCTGATCTGCATGTGGAACTATATGGGTTGGGACAACGCCTCGACGATCGCGACCGAAGTGGAGAAGCCGCAGAGAACGTATCCGCGGGCGATGCTGGTTGCGGTGGTGATCGTGGCCTTAAGCTACGTGCTTCCCTTCGCTGCGATGTGGATGACTGGGCTGACCGCGACCGCGTGGGAGACGGGGTCGTGGGCAGACATCGCCGGATTGCTCGGTGGGCCACTGCTGCGGATCGGCGTGGTTCTGGGCGGAGTGATCAGCGCCTTTGGCATGTTCAATGCCCTGGTGATGAGCTATTCGCGCCTGCCGCTGGCTATGGCGCAGGATGGCATGCTGCCCGGAATCTTCGCCAAGCTGCAATCGAAGTCTCGGGCGCCCTGGGTGGCGATTGTCGCGCTGGCGATGGGATGGGCGATGTGCCTCGGCCTGGGATTTGCCCGGCTGGTCACGATCGACATCCTTCTTTATGGCGCGAGCTTGCTGTTGGAGTTTGTGGCTTTGGCCGTGCTGCGCTTCCGCGAGCCAGATCTTCCGCGGCCTTTCCGCGTTCCCGGCGGGTTATTCGGGGCGATCGCGATTGGGATTCCACCGATGCTGCTGTTGGGATTCTCAATCATTCGCAGCGAGCATGAACAGATCTGGAATATGAGCTCATTCTCCTTCGGCATGATGCTGATTGGCGCGGGTGTGGTAGCTTATGCCGCCAACCATCTGTTTAAGCCCGCAGGATGGGCTACCACTGGCCGGGAGAAAGCGCAGCCCGCAGCCTAGCCGATCAGTAAGCTATTGAGCGAAAAGCAGAGAGGACCGGGAACTTTCCGGTCCTCTTTCACTTTATGCAATCGACTCTCGACTACGCCGCTGCGACAGCGCTATCTCGGAGCATCTTTACTTTGTCGTGGGCTTTTTGCACGCTCGCCGCTTGGCGACGCACGATCTCGGCCACATTCGTGGGCAATGAGCCACTCAGCGCCTTTTCGTAGGCCTTTTTGGCATTGTCCTCGCCCGCTTCGACTGATTCCAGGATCGCCTTATCGCCGGCGCCCAAGCTAACCTTGGTATCGATCCAGGCGCGATGAAGCGCCGCCGAAACCGAGCCAGAGACTTTCTTGTCCGGCTCGCCCAAGCGGGGAAGCTCGGCTTGGAGTTCTCCCGCAAAACGGGACCGCTCCAGGCTCTGCTCGTTGAAATACGTCTTCAAGTCGGGCCGCTTCACATACGAGGCGGCATCCTGATAGCCCTTCTGTCCGTCTTTGCAGGTCTCAATAAGGTCTTCAATTACGCTTAAAGTATTTTTTTCGTTCATATGATCCTCCGCATATTGGATGCCGCTTGGCGGTGAGGGTTTGGCAGGATTCTCGCCGCTAGAGGTGGGGAACATTATCGGCATCTACGCCGCGTGACCGTTGAACACTTGCCATCTTGTGGCATTTAGGGCAGGATTGGCCTAACCATCGTTTGAAGAATTTGCAGTGTTTCCGGCGGTGAGCAAAAGCTTTTACGAGTGACGCGAGGCGGAAATTTGACCAAACGCAAATCTAAGGGCGCGTACATGATCTCAAGTGTGGCGGAGATGTATGGCATCCATCCCCAGACCTTGCGCCTCTACGAACGCGAAGGCCTGCTCAAGCCTTCGCGTACCGAGGGCAATACTCGCCTTTACACCGATGAAGATCTGCAACGGTTGGAGTTCATTCTGTCGCTGGCGCGCGACCTGGGTGTGAACATCAGCGGCATGGCCATCATCCTGCAAATGCGGGAGCGCATGGAAGAAATGCAGCGGCAGATTCAGGAATTCGTGCAGTACATTCAGGAGGAAGTGCTCACTCGCGCCAACGCCGCGGCAGACCCGGCGAAAGGTGCGATCGTGCCGGTGCGAAGAGCGATGGTGCCGGCGGTGCAGCCGGGGAAAAAGCGCTAGTTCCTACATAATTTTGTCATCCTGAGCGGAGCGTGACGCAGCGCAAAGCGCGGCGTCATGCGCAGTCGAAGGATCCCTTACCGCTTAGTCACAGTGCGGACCTCAAAAGGAGTTTCTTCCGCGACCTTCGCCTCGACGATCTAGACGCTCAGTTCAAGAATTCCTTGCAAAGCCGTCGCCGCAGTTAACATGCAAGGGATGCTTCGACTGCGTGAGCCGGTTCGCCTCGCGAACCATCTCACTCCGCTCAGCATGACAAGGGGCATCGGCATACGCACTCGCAGTATCATGGAAGCGCACCATGCTTCCCTTCAAGCTCATCTACAGCGACGCTTACTACCTGCCCATCGGGCAGCACGTCTTTCCCGCCGAAAAATATAAGCGTATCCACGACCGGTTGTTGGCGGAGGGAATCGCGGGAGCTGACGATTTTCTGGAACCGCAGCCGGCGACCGATCAGGACATTCTGCTGGTTCACAAGCCGGAGTATGTGCACAAGCTGAAGGCTGGCACGCTTACGCCGCGCGAAGAACTGGAAATGGAGATTCCTTATTCGCCCGAGTTGGTTGAAGCCTTCTGGCTGGCCGCCGGAGGATCGATTCTCGCGGCGCGGCACGCTTTGACGGATGGCGTCGGCATCAGCATAGGTGGCGGCTTTCATCATGCCTTCCCTGACCACGGCGAGGGGTTCTGCGTGATTCACGATGTGGCCGTCGCCATAAGGCGGATGCAGCACGACAACAAGATTCGCACGGCGATGACGGTCGATTGCGATGTGCATCAGGGCAACGGCACAGCGGCAATTTTTGCCGGAACGCGAACGGCAAGCGCGCTTCTGCCTTCCGCCGGAGCATCGACTCTGGATTCGTCGGCGCTCGGTTCCGCGCTTCCCTGCAAAATTCGTGGAGCGCATGCTGGAGACGTCTTCACCATCTCTCTGCACCAGCACAACAACTATCCGCTGTGGAAGCCTCCGTCATCGATTGATGTGGATTTGCCCGATGGCATTGGAGACGACGATTACCTGGCATGGCTCGATAACGCTCTGAGCTCCGGGTTACGGCAGTTCGAGCCTGATCTTTTGTGCTACATCGCGGGGGCCGACCCTTACCGCGAAGATCAACTGGGCGGGCTGTCTCTGACAATTGAAGGATTGAAGCGGCGCGACCAATTAGTATTCCAGGTGGCGCGGACACGGAATATTCCGGTAATGGTGACCTACGCCGGTGGCTACGCGCAGAAAGTGGAAGATACCGTGACCATTCACTGCAACACGGTGATCGCGGCAAAGGAAATATTCGGCGTAACTAAGTAACCGCATGAAAAGTTATACTCGATGGAATGAATGTGAGGCCGTCGGACCTCGCCCACAGCGAGCTTTACAGCATCGTGCTCAATTCCGTAGCACCGCGTCCCATTGCCTGGGTGTCAACAGCGAGCGCATCGGGACAACTGAATCTCGCGCCATTTTCCTTTTTTAATGCGGTTTGCATCGACCCTCCATTACTGGCATTCGCTCCCGGACTTCGTCAGCGCAAGCAAGCCGGGGTTAGCCACGGCGAAGCCAAGGACACGCTGCGAAACGTTCGTGAGACCGAGGAATTTGTGGTCAACCTGGTCACCTACGAACTCGCCGAAGCCATGAATCTCACCAGCGGCGAATACGATGCCTCGGTGAACGAATTCGAGTTGGCAAAGCTTACTCCGCAGCCGTCGCAAGTCGTGCGTCCGCCGCGAGTCGCGGAGTCTCCGGTCAGCTTCGAATGCACGCTTTATCAGATTCTAGACTTCTCTCTCGCACCCACCAGCAGCAGCCTCGTGATTGGCAAGATCGTTTCTATTTACATGGATGATGCGCATATTAAAGATGGAAAGCTCGACCGCAATTCGCTGGATCTTGTCGGGCGCATGGGCGGGCTTCAGTACACGCGGACCACACAGCGGTTTGAAATGGTCCGGCCAAAGGTTGGGTAGCGCGCGCTCATTGGTGGAAAGAAACGGTGTCTAGAGCAAGGCGTGCCCCTGCGCCGCACGGGCCGAGGAAGGCTCCGGTGGAAACATTAATAGGGCGCGCGCGTCGACGACGGCATGTAGTGCCATCGGCAACAGCAAGCTTCCCGTCACTAAATAGATACCGGCAAAAACGACTCCGAGCACCCCCGCGCCGATCGCCCCTACCCTTCCCTGATAGATGTGCCCTAGCCCGAACGACGCCGAAATCAGCAACACTTTCTCGAGGGTGTTGAGGTGCGGCAGGTAAACGCTGAGGTAGTACAAAAGGAATCCGCGAAACACTAACTCTTCGGAGACGCCGGCGCCAAAGCTGATGGCCCCGAACCAAAACCGCTCCTGGCGCGAGCGAGGCAACAAAGCGCCTACGCTATCCTTCACCTTTTTCCTGATCTCGTCGGCCCTGGGTCGCAACCGTAGACTGGACCACACCAACAGTCCGCTAACGACGACTAGCACGGCAATGTTCCACGCCCACGATCGCGGAGCGACCAATCCCAGACTTGCTGCCGAAACGCCACCGCGTAACAGAAGCAGAATCACGACGGTCATCAGGATCTGCTCGACGACTATCTCCCGGTAGAGCCGGACCTTGGCGTCAGGCACGCCCGCCGCAATTTGCCTTCGAGCCCGCCGGAAAGAAATGTAGCCCAGCCAAGGCACTGCCAGTACGGCATACGCCGCCAAGAGGTGAGCGAGAGCCAGAGTCATAAGTCGCCTCCTATTTCTTCGGATAATGTAAATGTATATTCGCATTTACATTACGTCAAGCCTTTCTTGTAAAATCTCTGATATGCCCAGAACCGTCCTCCCTGCACACCAGGCGCGCAGCCGCGAGTCGCTGGCGCGCCTGCTCAAAGCCGCTGCGGAAATATTGAACAAAGACGGACTCGAAGCGGCAACAATTCCGCGCATCGCCACCCGCGCCGGACTGTCTCCCGGAACCGTGTACCGCCGTTTCCCCGACAAGGACGCTCTGCTGCGCGAAGTTTGCCTGCGCATGCTCGAAGAAAATTACCAGGCGACGAGGAAGTTGTTAGCCTCAGAGCAATGGAAGCGTATGTCTCTGGCGGAAATGTCGCGCACGGTGATCACGACTACTTTGAAGGGACATCATTCGCACCGCGGCCTGCTGCGTGCGCTTCTTCTATTTACCCTGCAGCACCCCGATCCCGCATTCATTAAAAAGTGCGAACAACTGGAATGGCGGACTCTGCGCGACGTTGGTCAACTCCTCCTGACTCGCCGCAGCGAAATCCACCACCCCGATCCCGAGTCCGCGGTAAAGCTCGCTCTTCTCATGGTCGGCATCGCCGCTCAAGGCATTTTCATTCTCCCGCAGCAGGCCAATGCCTACGATCGCTTTTTGCCGGATGTGGAAGTTGAACTCCAGCGGGAACTACCGCGAATGATTTTGCGTTACCTAGGATCGAAGTGCGAGGGCAAGGACTAGGACTGAGCCGCGAACTGACAGAAGAGGATTGGCAGCTTCGTCACTGTTAGAATAGTGTCGTCATTATGTTCGAGAATCTTCAGGAAAAACTGCAACGAGCGTTTAAGTCCCTTCGCGGTCAGGCCCGGCTGAGCGAGGAAAACATTGCCGAGGCACTGCGCGAAATCCGGCTGGCGCTGCTAGAAGCCGACGTCAACTTCAAAGTCGTTAAAGAGCTGATCGACCGCATCCAGGCCAAGGCTGTGGGGCAAGAAGTGCTGACGGCGCTTTCACCCGGCGAACAGGTCATCAAGATTGTGCGCGACGAACTGGTCGAGACCCTGGGCAAGGATACGGCGCGCATGAAGTTCGCGTCGCAGCCGCCCACGGTTGTGCTGATGGCCGGGTTGCAGGGTTCGGGCAAGACCACAACATCGGGAAAGCTGGCGCACTGGTTCAAGGCGGGCGGGCATCGTCCTCTGCTGGTTTCGGTGGACGTCTACCGGCCGGCGGCGCGCGAGCAGTTAAAAGTCGTGGCGCAGGCGGTGAAGGCTCATATTTACGAAGGCGAAGTCGGCGATGCGAATTCGCCCGCGCAACTCACGGCAGCGGTCGAGCGTTTGGTCAAAGAGGCGCGGCGCGAGGCTGTGGTTTCGGGTTGCGATGTGCTGATCGTCGACACCGCCGGGCGTCTCCACATCGACGATCAGCTAATGGACGAGATGCAGTCACTGAAGAAGCTGCTGAATCCATCGGAAATCCTCTTCGTTGCTGACGCCATGACCGGGCAGGACGCGGTGCGCTCCGCCGATGAGTTTCACAAGAAGCTTTCTCTGACCGGCGTCGTGCTTACAAAAATGGATGGCGACGCACGCGGCGGCGCGGCGCTTTCCATTCGGCAAGTGACCGGGCAACCGATCAAGTTCATCGGCGTTGGCGAAAAATACGATGCGCTGGAACCGTTTCATCCCGACCGCATCGTGTCGCGCATTCTCGGCATGGGCGACATCCTCTCGCTGATCGAACGCGCTGAATCGCAGATCGACAAGAAAAAAGCGCAGGAGATGGCCACCAAGGCGCTCAGCGGCGACGGTTTCTCGCTGGAAGATTTTCGCGACCAGTTGCGTCAAGTGAAGAAGATGGGATCGCTCAAGAGCATTATTGGCATGATGCCGAGCATCGGTCCGTTCTCGGGTTTGCAGAAAGCAGCCGACAACGTGGACGAAAAACAGATCAACCGCGTCGAAGCCATCATCAACTCGATGACCGCTTACGAGCGCAATCATCACGAAGTAATCAACGGCAGCCGCCGTAAACGCATCTCCCGCGGCTCCGGCACCACGGTGCAGGAAGTGAACAACCTGCTTCGCCAATACGCGCAGATGAAGAAGATGTTCAAGCAGATGGGCAAGCCGAGTTTTGCGCGGCGGCTGGCAGGGATGAAGATGCCGGGGATGTAGGGAAGAGACAGGAGAGACTATGAAACCAGAAACGCTTACGGAGATGGAACGTTTACAGCTTAGAAATCAGTGCGCGATCCTAGAAAAGCTGGACACAGAGAATGCTGAGCATTGGAAGGAGTGCCAGACGATCTTGGAGCGGGGGTACACCTTTCTTTACCACAAGATTCTCGACCCTATATGGGAGGAACTAGGTTACGAGGAATGCCGCTACGTGCTAGACGTGCTTGATATGCACGAGGGGCTCCAGCGGAGTTTTCAGCACCTCGACGACAAGGACGGGATTACGGAGGACGACGTAGCCTTTCCGGGCTTTGATGGGAACAATGAATCACATCACCTCTGTTTTGCGGCCCACATCAAAAAGGGGAGCCGCTGGGAAACGCTAGCTACCGCGATTGACAGCGATTGGAACAGCCACTTCCCAACAACGCAACGTTATAAGCGAATGTTGGCAAAATTGAACACGATTGAGGATGAACACGGGATGGAACGGAAGTATCGCCTTAGCAGCAACGAAATCAAAGAAATTCTTGATTTCCGTTTTTTGGCGACAGGTCCGAGCAGCGCCGCCTAGCGAATAAGGGCAACCGACAAACTGCGGCTTCTTTTATGAAGTGGCGATCTCTCGAAGAATCCTCCCAGGAAACCGACATTCGACCGTTGTCCGAAATCTTTGCCGAGCGCAAGGAACTGATTGCAAAGTATGTTCCGGCGGAGACGCAAGCCGTCCATGCCAGAGCCATCGCGCAGCTGAAGAAAGAAAACTTGGCGGCGAATATTCTCCCTCTCCGCGCAAGCATGCCGGAATTCCAACTTCGAGATCACGACGGCAAGGGCGTTGCTTCTACCGACTTGCTTGCAAAGGGACGCCTTGTGCTCTGCTTCATCCGCGGGCGCTGGTGTCCGTTTTGCGTCGCTCAGATGGAAGCGATGAATCTCGTCCTTCTAGAGATCGAACAGGCGGGCGCAACGCTCGTGGCGATTTCCCCGCAGACCGTGCAGCAGTCATTCTTCATGCGCGATCAGCACAAGCTGCGCTTCCCCCTACTCTCCGATCCCGGCAACAACGTGGCGCGGCAGTTTGGACTCACGTATCATGTCCCCGACGAGCAACGGGCAGTTTATCAACGTGCCTTCGTTAACCTGCCGTTTGTGAATGGCGACGACAGTTGGGAGTTGCCGATTCCGGCGACATACATCGTCGACCGCGACGGCACGGTGCTCTATGCTTTCGGGGACGAGGATTACACGGAGCGTCCGGAACCAGAGGACATCTTGTTAGCGCTCAAAGCGAACCCCAGGGGCTAAAGCCCTCGTGATTCCTGACGCTCTCGCGGCGCTAAAGCGCCGCTCTTCCACGGTAGTGCAGACATTTGCGCCACGCTGCGCTTGCTCAGGGCAGGCTAAGAACGGCAGTCGTGGTCTTCGGATTCAACGTGGGGCAATCGCTGTCCCAAGTCTCAGCTTTCGGTACACTGAGTATTCATGAATTACATCTATGGCATCAATGCGGTTGGCGAGGCGCTCAAGGCCCGGGGACGGGCTTTCCAGTGGGTCGGGATGGCAAAGGAACGGCATGACATCCGCCTGCAGCGGATGATCGAAGACTGCCGCAAACTCGGCGTGCCGGTGAAATTTCTCACGCGCACCGAACTCGACGAGATGGCCGGCCGTGCGGCCCATCAGGGTGTGGTCGCGATCACTTCGGCCAAGCAATACAGCGATCTCGATGACGTCGTTGGCGCCAAGCGTGGACAGTATTCTCTCGTCATCGTCCTCGACGGCGTAGAAGATCCGCACAACCTGGGCGCTCTCATGCGCACTGCGGACGCCGCCGGTGCTGACGGCGTGGTGATTCCAGAACGCCGCGCCGCGCCAGTTACCGGCACCGTCACAAAAACTTCCGCAGGAGCGAGCGAGTACCTGCCTATCGCAAGAGTCACCAACATCGCCCGCACCGTGGAGGAACTGAAAGACCGCAACATCTGGACGGTCGGTCTCGATGAGCGCGGCAAGCAAACCTACGATGCGCTCGACTACAACATGGACTGCGCCCTGGTTCTGGGCGCGGAAGGTAAAGGCTTGCACGATCTGGTGAAAAAGAAGTGCGACTTTCTGGTTTCGATTCCGATGCTGGGGAAAGTAGCCTCACTGAACGTGTCGGTTGCCGGCGCGGTCGTGATGTATGAAATTGTGCGGCAGCGACGGATAAAAGCGCGAGCGCTGAATCAAGAGGCCGCTTCGGGTGCGAAATGACGTTGCGCATTTTGCGCCTTGGTTTCCTCTTGGCTCTCGGCGTCTCGGCGGTGAATGCATTCTCCCTCAACCGGGAAGCATTTACTTTCGTCAGCTACGACCTGAACGTTCGCATCGAGCCCGTGCAGCAGCGGTTGGCGGTTCGAGGCAAGATCACACTCAGAAACGATTCAGTGACCCCGCAGAAGGTCGCGGTGCTGCAAATTTCTTCTTCGCTGGATTGGCGCGCGGTTAAGGCAGGCGACAAGCCCTTACAGTTCGTCTCGCAAACTTACACCTCAGATATCGACCACACCGGCGCGCTTTCCGAAGCGATTGTGACATTGCCGGGCGCAGTCTCGCCCAAGGGCGCCGTGGAATTGGACCTCGCATACGAAGGCGTGATTACGCTGGATGCGACGCGACTTGAACGTTTCAGCACGCCGACGGCACAAGCGAACAGCTCGGACTGGGACCAAATCAGTCCAACATTTACTGCGGTTCGCGGAGCCGGCTATGTGGCGTGGTATCCCATTGCCACGGAAGCAGCAAGTCTCTCGGAAGCTCCGGACTTGTTCGAGGTCTTGGGCCGTTGGAAATCGCGAGAGATAGCCTCCACCATGCATCTGGAGGTCACAGTGCCCATCGCTGCTGACGATGAAAACCCGGAGTTAATGGTCAACGCAACCGCTTGTCCGGCGGCGCACGAGGTTGGGCACGAGTTTCTTGCAGATTGCACCTATCGTTCGCTAGGCGTCATCGTTCCGACGTTCGTCATCGCTAATTACGAGGCTGAGAATCGGCTAACTATCGACGTCCACTACTTGCGCGGCCATGACGCGTCCGCGAATAGCTACGCGGATGCGGCGGAGAAAGTTGTGCCTCTCATCACGGATTGGTTTGGGGCGCCGCGCTCGAAGGCTGAGACGGCCGACCTTGATGAGGCGAATGCCGCGCCATTCGAGAGCGGGCCTTTTTTGCTGACTCCGCTGAGCGGCACCGATCCCAAGCTGGCAGGCCTGGTCGCGGCGCACCAACTTACGCACACGGCTTTTTCATCTCCGCGGGCGTGGATTAACGAGGGCCTCGCTCACTTCGCGCAGGCACTCTATCTGGAAAATGCAAGAGGACGCCAGGCTGCACTCGATTACATGGGATTGCACCGTTCCGCGTTCACTGGGGCCGACGGTGGGAACCAAAAACAGACAACGCCGCCAAGGTCCGAAGATGAGATCAACCGCTCTTTGATCAATACCTACGACGAAGAGCGTTATCGTAGCAAAGCGATGTGTGTGTGGTGGATGTTGCGCGACATGGTTGGCGATCAGGCGCTGAAAAAAGCCATCGCTTCCTATCATGCGGAACAAGATAAAGAGCCGTCTTACATGCCGCAATTGATCCAGGCGCAAACGCAGCGCGATCTGGAGTGGTTTTTCGACGACTGGGTTTATCGCGACCGTGGCCTGGCCGACTTCAAAGTGGAGTCAGTATTTCCGCGCAAGACTTTGAAAGAGGCATACATGCTTACCATCACCGTCGCCAACCTGGGCACAGCTGGGGCCGAAGTTCCGCTCACGGTGAAGTTTGGCAAGGGGGAGACCACGAAGCGAATCGAGGTTCGGGCCAAGAGCAAAACGGTAATTCGAGTGGAAGTCTCGGCTCTTCCGGCGGAAGTTGTGGTCAACGACGGCAGCGTACCCGAGAGCGACACGACGAACAATGTGTTTAAGGTTGAGGCTGGCGATGCTGCGAAGTAAAGCTCGCCAATGCCGTCAGCTTAGCGGCGGCGGCTCCGCTGTCAATTGAATGTATTGCTAAAGGAATCCCATCCGCCAGATGATCCACACGTCCTGCGGCGACCAGCGCGGCCGCGGAGTTCAGCACGACGACATCACGGCGCGGAGATTTCTTCCCACTTAGTACTTCGCGAACGATGGCTGCATTTTCAGTGGCATCCCCGCCGGAAATATCTTCGAGCGTAGCTCGCTCCATCCCGAACTCTTCGGGATCAACTTCATACGTTCGCACCGATCCATCGCGAGCCTCGGCAACGCGGGTTGGCCCGGTGATGGTGATTTCGTCAAGCCCGTCGAGGCCGTGCACCACGAGCGCGCGGCGCAGTCCCAGCATGCTGAGAGCTTCAGCGAGCTTTTCGACCATTTCGAGCGCGTAGACACCTACAACTTGTCCTGAAGCGTGCGCAGGATTAGTGAGCGGACCGAGCAAGTTGAACATGGTGCGAAGGCGGAGTTCCTTCCGGACCTTTTGTACTTGCTTCATGGAGGAATGCAGATCGGGTGCGAAAAGGAAACAGATTCCGATTTCGCGCAGGCATTGAGCGGCGCGCTCTGCGGGCAACTGGATGTTCACCCCCAGAGCTTCCATCACGTCAGCCGAGCCGCACTTCGAGCTGATGCTGCGATTGCCGTGCTTGGCAACGCGAACACCTGCGCCTGCCGTCACAAACGCAGTGGCGGTCGAAATGTTGAAAGTGCCGCTGGCATCCCCGCCGGTTCCGCTAGTATCCACGACCGACGATTCCAGCAACGCATCCCGGCCCGTGCCACTTAGGTCGAGCGCAGTGGAGTCGACGGTCTTTTCGCCGGAAAGCGAGAAGGGGAAAGGGGTAGCCGCGGCGCGGATCGCTTCGGCGAAGCCCACGATCTCTTCCACCGTTTCGCCCTTCATGCGCAAAGCCATCAGCAGCGCGGCTATTTGTGAGTCGGCACAATTTCCCTCGAGAACCGCTGTCATCACTTCGCGCGCTTCGGCGCGCGGCAGCGATTGGCCGCGATTGGCGATTAGATGGAGGGCGTCGAGGATCATGAGCGCACTCGGCATTGTACGGTATAAGGCGCTTTACCATGAGAGCGCTCGATCGTTAGGTATTTACGGCCGGGCTGTTCAGTCTGGGCAGGAAGTATTCCCGCCACGATTCCGGCAAACCGCCCGTATCGATTGCCTTTCGTAACAGATCGCGATTGTACTTATCCCGAACATAGAGGAGGTTCATTTCGGCGATCGTAATGCCGGCATGATCGCGCGAGATGAGTTCGATCTCGTCACCTTCGCCAACTTCACCTTCCTGTTCCACCGAAAAGTAGAAACCGCTGCGCGCACTCCACAGGAATCGTTCGATCATGTCATCCCGCTGAAACTTGGCTGCCAGCTTGGAGCATGGCATGCGCGGCTGCCGGACCATCAGAATTGCCGACCCAACGCGGAATCGGTCGCCAACGTGAATTTCGCTCTCTGCCAGACCTATGGTTGTGAAATTTTCGCCAAACGCTCCCCAAGGCAAGTCGACGCCGGGCAATTCGTTGCGCCAGAATTCGTAGTGCTCGGAAGAATAGGCGTAGACCGCTTTGTAGGGCCCTCCATGAACACTCAGGTCGGCTTGCTGATCGCCTTCGAGGTTCAAGCTGCGCAGGACTACCCTGCCGGAGACGGGCTTCTTGAAGATGCCAGTGCTGATCGTTGTTCCTCGATAGGTAGTCAGGCGCGGCAGTGCGACGTTTAGCGAAATTATTTTCATGGCTCGCACTCTGGTTTCGCGACCCCTACCTTCGTTCTGTTAGCTCCCAATTTTACAGTTTAGGATTAGATGTACTGTCGATTGAAAGGATGCGGAGGACGAAGTTTGCTCAAATCTGTGGGCCTTCTATAAAATTGAAGGTTTGCTGCCCTCAGTCGATAGCCGCAAGCAGGTTCCTTCCGATTCTTAGCTAACGAGCAAAGCGCGATTATGAAAATCCATGAGTACCAGGGAAAAGCGATTCTTAAGAAGTATGGTGTGACCGTGCCGCGCGGGACCATGGCGACTTCGCGCGAAGAAGCCGAGGCTGCCGCGAGAGAGCTGTTCAGCGCGGGCTCTACCGGCGTCGTAGTAAAGGCGCAGATTCATGCAGGTGGGCGCGGCAAGGGCGGAGGCGTGAAGATTGCCAAGTCTGTGAGTGAAGCTGGGGACCTCGCCGAAAAGATGCTGGGCATGAAGTTGGTGACGCATCAGACTGGTCCCGAAGGGCGCATCGTGCGGCGGCTCCTGATCGAAGAGACTCTGCCGATTGAAAAAGAATTGTACCTGGGGATTCTGGTCGACCGTGCCGAAGGCAAGCCGGTGTTCATGGCTTCGGCTGCGGGTGGAATGGAAATCGAGCAGGTTGCGGCGGAAAACCCCGGCGCCATTTTGAAGCAGCATATCGATCCGGGCATGGGCTTGGAGGCGTTTCAGGCGCGCAAGATGGCCTTCAGGCTTGGGCTTAGCCCAAAGCAGATCAATCCGGCCGTGCAGTTTCTCTCGAATCTCTATCGGGCGTTTCTCGATACGGACGCGTCGCTGCTCGAAATTAATCCATTCATCACGACGACCGATGGCCGGCTGTTCGCGCTCGATGCGAAGTTGACGTTCGACGATAATGCGCTGTTTCGGCATTCTGATATCCGCGAACTGCGCGACATTACCGAGGAAGACCCGCTCGAGGTTGAGGCTTCGAAGTACAGCCTGAATTACATCAAGCTCGACGGAAGCGTGGGCTGCATGGTGAACGGCGCCGGGCTGGCGATGGCGACGATGGATATCATCAAATATGCCGGCGGCATGCCTGCAAACTTTCTGGATGTTGGCGGCGGGGCAAGTGCCGAGCAGGTGGCACACGCCTTTGAAATCCTGCTCAGCGATAAGAGCGTGAAGGCGGTGCTGATCAATATTTTTGGTGGCATTTTGCGGGTGGATACGCTGGCGACCGGCGTGGTGGAAGCCGCAAAGAAAACCAACATTCAGCTCCCCGTGGTGTTGCGCCTCGAAGGGACAAATGTAAACGAAGGTAAGAAAATTCTGATGGAGTCCGGGTTTAATTTCGTGGTGTGCGACACCATGAAGGATGCGGCGGATAAAGTGGTGGCGGCGGCGCGATAGGCGTAGTGAGGAATCATCGTTATGGCAATTCTTGTAGACAAGAAAACGCGGTTGATTGTGCAAGGCCTGACGGGGCGTGAAGGCACTTTTCATGCGAAGGCTTGTGCGGCTTACGGAACGCAGGTGGTAGGCGGAGTAACGCCGGGCAAAGGCGGTACCACCCATGAAGGCTGGCCGATTTTCAACACTGTAAAAGAAGCTGCCGAGAAGACTGGGGCGGATGCTACCGTGATTTTTGTGCCTCCGCCTTTCGCCGCCGACGCGATTATGGAGGCGGCGGATGCGGAACTCGATCTCATCGTTTGCATTACCGAGGGTATTCCTACGCTCGACATGGTGAAGGCGTGGGAGTTCCTGCAGGACCGACGCTCGCGGCTGATCGGACCGAACTGCCCTGGTATCATCTCACCGGGAAAATGCAAAATCGGTATTATGCCGGGTTCGATTCATAAAGAAGGATCGATCGGAATTGTTTCGCGCTCGGGCACTCTCACCTACGAAGCCGTGCATCAGCTTACGCAGCGCGGCATTGGGCAGTCCACTGCCATCGGCATTGGCGGCGATCCGATTATTGGAACCAACTTCCTAGATGCGCTCGACTTGTTTAATCGCGATCCCGAAACCGAAGCTGTGATCATGATTGGCGAAATCGGCGGCGATGCCGAGGAGACCGCGGCGGAATTTGTGAAGACAAAAATGAAGAAGCCGGTGGTCGGCTTCATTGCCGGGCAAACCGCGCCTCCGGGCCGCCGCATGGGACATGCAGGAGCGATCATCTCCGGCGGCAAGGGGACGGCGGCAGAAAAGATAAAAGCTATGGAATCTGCGGGCATCCGCGTGGCAAAATCTCCGGCGGATATAGGGGAAACGCTTGCGGCCGTTCTGGGAGTGAAGGTTTAGATTCAACTCCGCTGGCACAATAGTACTCTGTCATCCCGAGAGCAGGGAGAGCCTGCCCTGAGCGAAGCCGGAGGGGACCTTGGTTTGGGCCTGCGGCGCGAGGATTGCCGAGGGAGGCAAACACCAAGGTCCCTCGCTTTTGCTCGGGATGACAGGAACTACACCATCGACAGAAAAGCGTATTGACGATTCAAGCGTAACCCGAATTACCAACGACTAAGGACGAACGACCAACGACCTATGAAAACTCTGCAACGCACTCTTACCATCGTGAAACCGGACGCCGTCGCCAAGAATGCTGTGGGCGACATCATCGAACAATTCGAGAAGCAGGGATTCCGCATTCTCGCCATGAAGATGCTGGAAATCTCCAAACATCAGGCCGAGCAGTTTTATGCAGTGCACGCGAGCCGGCCGTTCTATGGGTCACTCACCGACTTCATGTCGAGCGGACCAATCGTTACCCTGGCTTTGGAAAAAGAAAACGCCATCGCCGATCTGCGCAAGCTGATGGGCGCCACGAATCCGGCCAATGCCGAGGAAGGCACCATCCGCAAGAAGTGGGCATCGAGCATCGAACACAATGCGATTCACGGCTCCGACGCGGAAGATACCGCGCGCTTTGAATTGAGTTTCTTCTTCGCGGGATATGAACTAGCAAAGTAGTCTCGAAAAGCTGACGCGAGGAGCTAGCGGCTAGGAGCTTTCCTTCATGCCTGTCGTTCAAATCACAATGTTGCAGGGACGCACGGTCGAGCAGAAGCGCAAGATCGCGAAGCGTGTAACGGATGCGCTCGTCGAAGAAGCGGGAGCGCGACGCGAAGGCATTACCATCACTTTCCATGAGGTCTCGAAGGAAAGTTACGCATCGGGCGGCGAGTTAATGGTCGACAAGGGAAAGTGACGCGCTGCGGACGAGCGTCCGCGATCACTAGCTACCCCAGCGGCTCGTACAGATTCCCTTCCACGCGGTCTGCGATTTTTGGCAAGTCTTTGCGGACATATTGCAAGAAGTGAGCGGTCGAGCGGTGAGCTTCAAGCGCGGCATCATCCTGGTATTGTTCGTAGATAAAGAAACGCCGCGGCTCTGTCTTATGCCGGTGTACCTGGAACATGAGGCAGCCGGGCTCCTTGCGGGATTCTTCGGTGAGCTTTGCAAACAACGAAGTCACTTCGCCTTCATGACCCGCTTTCGCCATCCACGTTACCGCTAAAACCACCATCGTACGCTCCTTACGTAGTCATAATGCCTAAACAATGGGAAGTCAATTTTAGACTTTCTGCGATGCTGTCTTCATCGCAGCAGCAAATTCGTCCGAGAAGATAATCTGATTTCGATCCGGCCCGGTTGAGACCATCCCCACCTTCGCTCCAGTTTCGTTCTCGACGAACGCCAGGTATTCGCGAGCCAGCTTTGGCAGTTGGTCGAATTGCGTGGCCCCGAGCGTCGATGTTCTCCATCCAGGCATTTTCGTATAAATGCACTTCAACTTGTCGTAGCCGCTGGCCTGCGCAGGAATTTCCATGGTCTTCTTCCCGTCGACGACATAGCCGATGCAGACCGGAATCTCCGTGAGCTCATCGAGCACATCCAGCTTGGTTACCACCAGCCAGGAGATTCCGTTAATCATGCCAGCATAGCGCAGCAGAGGCAAGTCAAGCCAACCGGTGCGCCGCGGACGGCCCGTAACCGCGCCAAATTCGTTGCCGCGCTGGCGCAGTTGCTCGCCGGCCTGACCATTTTCTTCACTGGGGAACGGACCTTCGCCCACGCGCGTGCAATATGCCTTGGTGAGTCCGATAACCGATTGAATGGCGTTGGGAGCGACGCCGGTTCCGGTCGCCGCGCCTCCGGAAGTGGCGCTCGATGAAGTGACGAAGGGATAGGTTCCGTGATCGATGTCGAGCATCGTACCCTGCGCGCCTTCAAATAGAATCGCCTCACCATCGGCCAGCGCTCGATTCAACAGGACCGCCGTATCGCATACGAATGGAGCAATTTTCTCGGCGGCGGCGGCGTATTCCGTATACATCTTGTCGGCATCGAGCGGCTCGGAATTGAACAGCGCATGCGCGATCATGTTTTTTTCGCGCACCGCGTTCTCGATATGTTTTTTTAGCAGTGGCAGGTCGAGCAAGTCTGCTACGCGCAGTCCGCGGCGGCCCATCTTGTCTTCGTAGGCCGGACCGATGCCGCGCGAAGTTGTTCCGATCTTCACCCGCCCTGGAGCGTTCTCCGCGGCCAGTTCGATCATGCGATGGTAGGGCAGAATCACCTGGGCGCGGTTGGAAACAAAAAGATTTCCATCGACTTTCACGCCCGCATCGCGCAGAGAACCAACTTCTTTCAGAAAGGCCATGGGGTCGAGCACAACGCCATTGCCAATCACGCTACGGCACTTATCACGTAGCACTCCGCAGGGAACGAGTTGCAGAACAAACTTCTTGCCGTTGATGATGACGGTGTGGCCGGCATTGTGGCCACCGGCGTAGCGGGCAACGACCGAAAAGTTTTCCGACAAAACGTCGACAATCTTTCCTTTACCCTCGTCGCCCCACTGGGCGCCGACAATCACCGCGGTCTTGCCTGGTTTCAATGCCATCTCCGTTACAGGGATTTCGTCAACGCATAGCTGCGCCGCACGTATGTGTGAACCCCGGGGTCGCACACTACTTCCCCGCGGCAAATACTGCAAAACAACTTATGGGATGAAAGCGGAGAAGATGTGTACCCAGTATCTTATCGCGCCCACGCGAGGAATGGCAACGTCCGGATAAAAGTCGAGCAGGAAGAATCAACTTTTCAAGTAAACTGGTTAGCGTTGTGAAAGCCAAAGCGTGACATTCGACGTCTCTTCTTCACAGGGCAGAGATTAGACATCGATCCACTTCTAGAATTGCGGGGATTTTATGCCCAAGTTCGAAAGGCACATTTTTGTATGCGGTAACCAGCGCCCTCCGAGTAACCCGAGGGGATGCTGCGACCCAGATGGCCTAGCAAAGCTGCAAAAGGTCTTCAAACAAAAGCTGGCTGAACGCGGCCTCAAGGGTAAAGTGCGCGCCAATCAAGCGGGCTGTCTCGACCAATGTGAGCACGGACCGAATCTCGTGATCTATCCCGACGCTGTCTGGTACGGACACGTCACTGAGGCTGACGTCGACGAAATTATCGAATCCCACATCATTGGCGGGAAACCCGTCGCGCGCTTGATGCTCGCCGATGAATGCCTGAATACGGCCACCTGCGTACACCGAAAAAGCAGCGTTAGCAGTTAGTGCTGAGTGATCAGAACGCCGCAACATGCAACATCAATAGTTTGAGAGATCAGGAGCCAGTGACCTCGAACGGTAATCTATGGTAGGCGCGGCAGGACTTGAACCTGCAACCACCGGATTAGAAATCCGGTGCTCTATCCGATTGAGCTACGCGCCCGTTAGAGGCTATCTGTCTGATTCTATAACGTCACCGCAATTGCATCGTTGCGGTTTTGCAGATTCTAAAGCACAGGAAGGGCACGGAACCGCGTCTAGCGATTCCAGCGCCCTCACTGAACCATGATTCGCCGTCTTGATATAGCACGCTTGCGTCACGCTGACGTTAGAAATGCCTCAAAATGCGCTGGATTACCATGTCCTGACTTGCAGGCGATGCAGGTTACTCGCAAGGCCCCGGCGCAGCCCGTGCCAGCCCTGCCAGAACGCGATTCGCGCTTTCTTAAATGCAGGCTGCATTCTGTCCGGCAGAACGTTGTTAGGATCGAGGGGCGTACCGTCCTGGCCTTGACCGGAGAAAACTGCCGAGCTTTATAAGAGGTTGCGAAAGGAAAATGTTGTCGTGAGCATGCGCGAGGGGAGGATTCGCGTCTCTCCCCATCTGTTCAACTCCGAGCAAGACATAGACCGCCTCATCGGTGTGGCAAGCGCCTGAATCGGGCGCGGGATTTGTCACAGGCGAAAATCGACCGCGCCCTGGACTATTTTGTATCCACAACGAAGCGGGGGGCGCCATCATTGATCCAGTGGAAACCTCTTGAGACCAGCAGAAACTTATTCCGGTCGGTCAACTGAAGCTCCATATGAACCTGATGATTGTCCATCCGCCCATCCAGGATGAGCTGATCCCCGGCAGGCCGCTGGAAGGTGAAGCTCGCCGTCCAGTTCTTGTCGCCCCTCTTCGTGAGGGCGAGAGTTCTCTCCGGGAGATTCACGGAGGCGCCATAAGAAGCGAACGAATCGTCCGTGCGCTGAAAGGCCATCCGGTCGGGGAAATCGAAGATGGCGCGCCGCCAACGGGTGGAGTCGGTGAGCAGCGGCGGGCGTGGTTGTTCGTCGATCGACATCTGGCGCACCTCCCAGATGCCATAGAGCGCAGGGAGCGGTCTGCCGTCGCTCCGGGTACTCCACTCAGCCTGGTAGAAGTGGCAGTTCATGCCTACGAGCCACAGGCCCAATATCATTTGCGCGGCAAGTGCGATCCGGTTCGCCCGGACGCCACGGAAGAGTTGCGCTTGCGTGGAAGGCGCCGTGGCCCGGTTCAGCAAATGGAATCTGACCAGGCGTGGAACGTCGGGGGCCAGGAGAAAGCAGGAGAGCAGCATGAGGTGGAAGGCAAACAGCTTTACCGGCACATCGTAGTTCAGGTCCAGCATAGTCACCTGGGTCATGTCGGCGAGGCTGATCAGGGCACCGAAGGTGGCCGTGCGAGGGAAGATCAGCAGCAATCCCCCTGCGACTTCGGCGCAGCCGCAGAAGATTTCATAATTCGGGGCCGCGCCCATGGATTTCCAGAGAAGCGACATGGGAGAGATTGTGCCGAAAGGCTGCAGCAGCGTGGTCAATGAGGGATACGGCATCTGCACCAGGAAGATCTTCCCAAAACCGTAGGTGAGCATCTGTCCGGCAAGCCCGAAGCGAACGAAAAGCCGAAACCACTTATGCAGCTCAGCGTAATTCTCCCGCCTGCGGTCGAGAAGTGACCAGACGACGGTCGCGACAGCGGCAATCATTAGCAGGCAGAAGGCCAGGACCCAACCGAACGTGTCGTCGCCGCTGGCGCTGTTGCTGCCGAAGCCCAGGGGCGCATTCACGTGGAAAATATGGGCGGCGGTCCAGACGATCAGGGGGCGCAGCGGCCAGAGAGTGGCCGGATCGGGCCAGTCGAGTCCCTCGGAAGTGTAGAACAGGCTGGTGATGATTTGCGTGGTAAGAGAATACAGCCCAAAATATATCAGCGAGAATCGAAAGGCGATCCGGAGGGCCGGGTTCCACCTCGGAATGTTGAGCTGGGGCTGGATCCGTTCGGTCTGAAGCTGGATCGGTTCAGTCTGAAGCTGGATCGGTTCGGTCTGAAGCTGGATCGGTTCGGTCTGAAGCTGGATCGGTTCGGTCTGAAGCTGTGAGCTCATTCGAGACCTCCGTTAGAAGCAGCGCATCTCCCAAAGAAGCGAACCGATTTTATGAGCGTTAATGTTTATCGTATCGGCGGGCACGATATAACACGCTGGGCTGGTTTTTTCCAGAATCAGAACATCGACGGGCGGGTAACTCGCAAGTGATAGCAAACAGTATGAGATTGCCGTCTTCAGAACCTGACTTAAACGGGGAGTAATTTGGGCCCGGGCGTTTAGTGTTGTTCGGAAAGTGAAACGTCCTCTCAATGAAGGATAGTGGGTCAGTTTGAAACAAACTGACCCACTACCGCCCTTTAGGCCGAACACGCGATTTTGATTTTCCTATACTTTAAACTACCGACTATTCAACCTGGACAACGCCATCTTCGCCGCATGATAGCCACACATGCCATGCACTCCTAAGCCCAAGCCGTGTGTTTACCCTCTGGAGCCCGTGAGCTGTCAAAAAGACTCGGCTGAGCCAGCAGAACGAACGGACGTTCCGCAATATGTCCGATTCGGACCGCCTTTTCAGAGGCAGCAATCTCCTCGCCCCGGACTATTTTTTTGAATCCACAGAGAAGCGGGGGGGGACCTCATTGATAAAGTGGAAACCTCTTGAGACCAGCAGAAAATTATTCCGGTCGGTCAATTGAAGCTCCATATGAACCTGATGATTGTCCATCCGGCCATCCAGGATGAGCTGATCCCCGGCAAGTCGCTGGAATGTGAAGTTCGCCGTCCAGTTCTTGTCGTCACTCTTCGTGAGGGCGAGAGTTCTGTCCGGGAGATTGATGGAGGCGCCATAAGGAGCGAATGATTCGTCCGTGCGCTGAAAGACCATCCGGTCGGGGTAATCGAAGATGGCACGCCGCCAACGGGCAGAGTCAGTGAGGAGCGGCGGGCGTGGTTGTTCGTCGATCGACATCTGGCGCACCTCCCAGATGCCATAGAGCGCCGGGAGTGGCCTGCCCCCGGCTTGGGTACGCCAGGTACCGTAGTAGTGGTTGCAGTTCATGCCTATGAGCCACAGGCCCAATATCATTTGCGCGGCAAGTGCGATCCGGTTCGCCCGGACGCCACGGAAGAGTTGCGCTTGCGTGGAAGGCCCCGTGGCCCGGTCCAGCAACAGGAATCTGACCAGGCGTGGAACCTCGGGGGCCAGGAGAAAGCAGGAGAGCAGCATGAGGTGGAAGGCAAACAGCTTTACCGGCACATCGTACGACAGGTCCAGCACAGTAATCTGAGTCATGTCGGCGAGGCTGATCAGGGCGCCGAAGGTGGTCGTGCGAGGGAAGATCAGCAGCAATCCGCCTGCGACTTCGGCGCAGCCGCAGAAGATTTCATAACTCGGGGCCGCGCCCATGGAGTTCCAGAGAAGCGACATGGGGGAGATTGTGCCGAAAGGCTGCAGCAGCCTGGTCAATGAGGGATATGGCATCTGCACCAGGAAGATTTTCACAAAACCGTAGGTGAGCATCTGTCCGGCAAGCCCGAAGCGAACGAAAAGCCGAAACCACTTATGCAGCTCAGCGTAATTCTCCCGCCTGCGGTCGAGAAGTGACCAGACGACGGTCGCGACAGCGGCAATCATTAGCAGGCAGAAGGCCAGGACCCAACCGAACGTGTCGTCGCCGCTGGCGCTGTTGCTGCCGAAGCCCAGGGGCGCATTCACGTGGAAAATATGGGCGGCGGTCCAGACGATCAGGGGGCGCAGCGGCCAGACAGTGGCCGGATCGGGCAAGTCGACTCCCTCGGAAGCGAAGAACAGGCTGGTGATGATTTGCGTGGTAAGAGAATACAGCCCAAAATATATCAGCGAGAATCGAAAGGCGATCCGGAGGGCCGGGTTCCACCTCGGGATGTTGGCCTGGGGCTGGATCCGTTCGGTCTGAAGCTGGATCGGTTCGGTCTGAAGCTGTGGGCGCATTTGAAGCTGTGAGCTCATTCGAGACCTCCGTTAGAAGCAGCGCATCTCCCAAAAGAAGTGAACCGACAAAAGAAGCGAACCGATTTTATGAGCGTTAATGTTTATCGTATCGGCGGGCGCGATATAACACGCGGGCTGGTTTTTTCCAGAATCAGAACATCGACGGGTGGGTAATTCGCAAGTGATAGCAAACAGTATGAGATTGCCGTCTTCAGAACCTGACCTAAAGGGGGAGTAATTTTGGGCCGGGCGTTTAGTGTTGTTCGGAAAGTGAAACGTGCTGTCAATGAAGCCTCATTCGGCCACTACCCCTTTAGGCCGAACACGCGATTTTGATTTTCCTATACTTTAAACCACCGACTGTCCAACCTGGACAACGCCATCTTCGCTGCATGATAGCCACACATGCCATGCACTCCTCCACCCGGTGGAGTGGATGCAGAGCAAAGGTAGATTTTGCGAGAGGACGTGGCGTAATGCCGCCATGTCGGTCGAAAGAGAAACTGACGAATGTCCATGACGCCACCTCCGATATCACCTCCTACCAGGTTAGCGTCCATGCTCTCAAGATCCGTGGGAGAAAACACACGCCGCGCCAAAATGCATTCGCGAAAGCCAGGAGCGAAGCGCTCAATCTGAGCTTCCAGTTTCTCAAGCATATTTTCTTTGGACCCATTCGGCACATGACAGTAAGCCCAAGCCGTGTGTTTACCCTCTGGAGCCCGTGAGCTGTCAAAAAGACTCGGCTGGGCCAGCAGAACGAACGGACGTTCGGCGATATGTCCGATTCGGACCGCCTTTTCAGCGGCAGCAATCTCCTCAAAGCTTCCGCCCAGATGCACCGTTACTGCTCGCAAGCAACCGGGGGCTCTCCAAGGAATGGGTGCGTTCAGCGCGTAATCCACTTTGAAGACACCGGCTCCATAGCGGTATCTCCCTAGTCGCCGCTTGTAGCTTTCGGATAAGCTCTGCCCGCCAACCTTGACCAGTTGCTGCGGAGTCAAGTCACAGAGAAGCAAGTCATAGTTCGGAAATACGTTCGCCAATGCCGCCAAACTCTGGACCGGCGATGAAGTAGTCACCTTGCTTCCGAAGGTGGAGAGATAACCACAGAGCGCGTTAGTAAGTGACTGCGCGCCGCCGCGAGGAATCGGCCAACCAACAGCGTGCGCAGGCACGGCCATCAGAATTCCGAACGCCGCGCTCAACGGTTCGTCCAGGCTGAGGAAAGAATGGGCGGCCAGGCCCGCGAATAGCGCCCTGGTTCGTTGGCTGCGAAACCGGCGGGCGACAGATTGGGCCGACCGTATCGCGACCATTCCGAAACGCGCCATCAGCCATGGATGTCGAGGGACGAAGGAAACGGGGCGCAGTATCTCCGGAGCAAATTCAGTCCAGTGCTCGACGAACGGACGCATGAGCTTGTCCCACGCTGACCCGTCGATCCCAAGGGAATCCCTAGTTTGGTCCAGGTCACGTTCCAACATCACCGCCGTGCCGTCGTCGAGAGGATGCGCCAAGGCAGCCGGTGAGTGGATCCACTCCAAGCCGTGCTCGATCAGAGGCAGCGACGAGAAGAATGGCGACCCCGCACCGAGCGGATAAACGGCCGATCCGAAATCGTGCCGAAAACCTGGTAACGTTAACTCCAGCGTGCGGGCAGCCCCGCCCGGCGTCGACTCCGCTTCCAGTACGTCCACCTGCAGTCCAGCTTGGGCCAGAATGATGGCCGCTGCGAGTCCATTCGGACCGGCACCGATTACGCACGCTTTACGACTCATCGTGAATTACCCTGAATGCACCCATCACAGAATGTCCGTTGACCTTAGCATAAGTTATTCCCGCAGCGCCGTGGGCGATTGAAGCACCCCGACCTCCCGTTTACTTCTCCGGCGTCAGAGCTCTAGCCCCTTTGGCAAACAAATAGCTTCTTTGCGCTAACAAGTTCATATTGACAACAAGAAATCTAGTGCCATTGTCGAGGCTTGACTGCTTCGGCAGTCGCACTTTTTGGTCTGGGCTTACTGGTTATGTTGCGACGAACGGTATTACCCGCTTCAGTTTCGGCGGCTGCCGCCGCGGTGCAGAATCCCCTGAGCATTCTTGAATATTCAACGGGCCGCAAAGTCAAGCAGATTGTGAACTCCGACCGCCCTGATTTGACTTGAACTTTCTCCGAAAGGAAGCGTGAATGTGGCGATCCTTCTCAGAGTGGCTACGCGGCAGAGAGTGGGTGAATGACTCAGGACAGCGTCGCTTGGCTGAGCGCGAGGAAGGGTGAACTTAATCGTGTCTTGCTTCGCGGTAACGATTAGGTGTTACCCAAAGTGTGCCTTGGAGGCACATGCGAAAACTTGGTACATATGCGATCTCCTTGATTTCCATTCCAGTATTCAACAGTAGATGCTCAGCCTTCTGCAATCGGCGACGTACACGTAGCTTTTGACGCTGGTGCCTGTTTCTCCTTTCTTGCCAAACCCGTTGCACACATTAGCGTGTAGATCCTACGGCTGGGCCTGTTCTGAACCTGTAACGACAATCTGCTCATGGAAGGGTAACAGCGCTCACAGTTCTTCTTACCCAATTCCAAGGAGCAAGGCTTTATACCCGTATAAAGCTACCATTGACAAATCAATAGGTTGCGAAAAAGCTTGGGCGCTCGACTCGCAATGCCGGCCTGCGATGCTTCAGATCGGAATTTACAATTTCCGAAGGCTTACTTCGCAAAATGATTTTTGAGTTGACTGCCATTCGAAGCAGGGATAGCTTCCTCAAAGAGTCACTTTTGATGCTGATCCCAGTGTCGTGACGGCTGTTTCCCCGCAGTTAGCCCCGGCAGTGTTAGAGATTGTGTTCTTGATTTGGCTCATCCAGGTTGTATTTGCTCCGAGAAGCGAAGTGTGTACGCGGTGGGTTTTCTGAAAGCACCGCTGAAGCTCATGCGGTGACCGCTGTCGTATTAAGTTAGCGCGGATCAATGTGAGTTGGAACGGCGACTGCCCAAGAGAAGTATAGAGATAAAGGGGTGCGCCATGGCGACCTTTAGATGTGATGTATGTCAAAAGGAAGTTCGCTTTCTTTCGCTGCAGCATTCAATGCAAGCAGCCGGCGTTTGTCGTTCGACAATTTATTACTGGATGGAGCGAAGGTGGATTCATTGGCGCGAGCTACCAAGTGGAAGGCGAATGATCTGCTATAACTCACTGAGCCGACCCGCCGCAAGCGCCGAAGTAGTATCTCTCCCTCTGACTGGTATCACGAAATCAGCCTAGCCGCTCAACATTTCTTCCAGAACTGTCCAATTGTGAAGGGTTAGGTAGGTTGCGATGGGAAGCCTTTGGAAGTAATGTGCCCTGCAATACCAATGTGGCTTAGGTTGAATTCGTGCCGCTGCAAGTAGAGGCGAGCGTACCGCCAGGAGAAGGTAGATGTACGCAGATGCCGACAGGCCAAAACGAAGAGATTGAAGACCATGCACCGGCAGATAAAGAACAACAGAGGCTAATAATGTGCTGTGAAACTGCGAGGATTGTTACAACTTGGAGCCTCATGCCATCGCAGTGATGGCTAATGGCCTATTCTCAGCCGCTTTCTGAGGAGGTTTCGAATGCGCCCACAGCTTCAGACCGAACCGATCCAGCCCCAGCCCAACATTCCGAGGTGGAGCCCGGCCCTCCGGATCGCCTTTCGATTCTGCCTGGTATATTTTGGGCTGTATTGTCTTGTCACGCAAATCACCACCAGTCTGTTCTACGCTTCCGAGAGAGTCGACTTGCCCGATCCGGCCAATCTCTGGCCGCTGCGCCCCGTGATCGTCTGGACCGCCACCCACATTTTCCATGTGAATGCCCCCCTATCCTACGGCAGCAGCAGCGGCAGCGCCGACTGCACGTTCGCTTGGGTCGTGGCCTTCTGCGTGCTAATGATTGCCACTGTCGCGACCGTCGTCTGGTCACTTCTAGACCGCAACCGGGAGAATTACGCTGAGCTGCATAAGTGGTTTCGGCTTTTCGTTCGCTTCGGGCTTGCCGGACAGATGCTTACCTACGGTTTTTTAAAAATCTTCCTGGTACAGATGCCGTATCCCCCATTGACCAGGCTGCTGCAGCCTTTCGGCACGTTCGCTCCTATGGGGGTTCTCTGGAACTCCATGGGCGCGGCCCCGGCTTATGAAATCTTCACCGGCTGCGCCGAAGTCGCAGCCGGATTGCTGCTGATCTTCCCTCGCACGACCACCTTCGGTGCCCTGATCTGCCTCGCCGAAATGATCCATTGTTTTATGCTGAGCATGACGTACGATGTGATCGTAAAGCTGTTTGGCTTCCACCTCATCCTGCTCTCCTGCTTTCTCCTGGCCCCCGATGTTCCACGCCTAGTCAGATTCCTGTTTCTGAACCGAGCCACGGCGCTTTCCCCGCAAGCGCAACTCTTCCGTGGCGTCCGGGCGAACCGGATCGCATTTGCCGCGCAAATGATATTGGGCCTGTGGCTCATAGGCATGAACTGCAACCACTACTTGGGTGCCTGGAGTATCCGGGGCGGGGGTAGACCGCTCTCGCCGCTCTATGGCATCTGGGAGGTGCGCCAGATGTCGATCGACGAACAACCACGCCCGCCGCTGCTCACCGACTCCACCCGTTGGCGGCGCGCCATCTTCGATTTCCCCGACCGGATGGTCTTTCAGCGCCTGGACGATTCGTTCGCTCCTTATGGCACCTCCGTCAATCTCCCGGGCAGAACTCTCGCCCTCACGAAGAGTGACGACAAGAACTGGACGGCGAGCTTCACATTCCAGCGGCCTGCCGGGGATCAGCTCATCCTGGATGGCCGGATGGACAATCATCAGGCTCATATGGAGCTTCAGTTGACCGACCGGAATAAGTTTCTGCTGGTTTCAAGAGGTTTCCACTGGATCCAGGAGTTTTATCCGGCGTATTGAGTCGAGTTCGTGAACTGCTCGTAGAAGAACTCCCCCTGAATGCACCCATCAGAGAATATCCGTTGCCCTTAGCATAAGTTATTCCCGCTCATCAGCGCCATCGTCTATGAATGTAGCATTCAGATGATCCGCATATAATCCCGCGCACGCCACTACGATACCTCGGGGGCAGCCAATATCGGCGTAAGCGCAGAGAGCACAAACGAGGGCACACAATGGGGAACATGAGAACAACATACGGCACACCGTAGCACTCAGGGTGCGCTAGATGATTGAAAACTCACGAGCGCACACTCAACCAGATAATTAGAAATTAGGTGCTCTATCCGATTGAGCTACGCGCCCGTCCCCGTTGATTTTACCGTTCTTGTAAAATCGCTCACTTTGACGTGGGCACACGGGCGGGCGTGTCGGTGGCCAGATTCTGAAGCTGGAAGCCAGAATTTATCAGTGCCTCTTGATGCAGCCTGCAATCATGTCCTGGCTGATGGCGTTGTATCCACTTTCGCCTTGCGGCGTGACGCCGTCGCTAACCCCTTCATTTCCGCTGCAGTTGTCAATTCTAGTTACGGAATATCCGGCAGTTTGAGTGGAGTTCGTGAACTGCTCGTAGAAAAACTCCCCTTGAGCAGCGGAGTTATTTTGCGATTCGGCAATGTTGCTGCACAACCAGCCCGCCATCGCAGTTTGGGAATATGAAAAACTGGGGTTGTCGGTGCCATCCACAATGCTCATCGTCTGCCAACTTAAGTTGGCAGCCTTCGAAGTGGTTTGGGAACCGTTGCAAGTTGGTTTACCGGACCAAGCATCGATGGCCGTGATGTCGCCTCCAACATAGGCCGGACTATCCGGCCACGACGCACCATTGCAGCCGTACTGACCTGCGGGGCACACGGTGCTGATCGGCGCGTTGGGTACGATGCAGCCCTGCTCGATGTTGCCGAAGACCGGTCCGGACAGCAACTCTACTTTGTCCAGAAAGTTTCCCGTTCCGTACCACGCAAGCGAATATGCGACAGCGCCCGAGCCCGCGCTATCTCCCTGGGCGCACATGGCGCCATCACTGTTGAGATTCTGCGACACATAATTCAGGAACGTAGCCGGCCGGCAAGCGGCAGTTTTGATGCTCGCAGTTGGCACGCCTGTAACTTCCCATGCCGAGTCCCAAGCGAGGTCTACTATGCGGAAACCTTCGTCCAGGTATTTCCCGGCGTAATTCGACCCACCACTCGCGCTCTTGCCTGTCCCTCCTTCAAGAAGAACAATCGTTCCCTTCGCCGCGCCAGCAGGCTCTTTGGCGCCATACGTAAATCCGATCTCGGCGGTTTTCGGACAGCTCATGCGCGCTTGAAAGCAGGTCATCCCGGCAAAGAAACCAGCAGGACACGACGACAATCGTGAGACGTTTGTCACCGTACCGAGCGGCAAGGGTGCGCGCTGGGCGTGGGCTCGCGGCGTAGTGATTGAACCTGTTAGCGCAAGAGCAATCAAAGTCAACAGAGTAATTCTCATACTTCATCCCTCGCCGCATGGTAGAGAAATTTTTAAAAATACCGCAATGGCCAATACGTGTTGGAGACCCTCGTCTCCGAGGTAGTTGGACTTCATCCAGATGGCCCAGATTGTTGCCGCTTGCTCGGACTGAAGTTGGGGTACTGCCTTCCAGTTCTTCGATGTTCAAAGTTCAAACTCGGTTTTCAGAACTCGAAGCCATTTTGGCAGTTTTGTGAGGCGCTTTCCTACTCGTGAGATCTAAGCCCACTCACTATTGCAAAAAGCAAATATGTAATTTTTCCGGCATTTCTGAAGGAAATCCCATTTTGAAAGCCCTATTGTCCGATAGGACATGGGGGGGTATGAACCCTCGGAATCTTTTTCGCCCGCCTTAATGCTTGCAGACTGTAGATGCTATGCGACTCCCCCAGTCAAAGTTTCATTCACTGCCCTTCCGCCGCGTTTACTATCTAATTAGCATCACGGTTCTCCTGATCGGCTTCCTGCCCACAAGTTCAGAAGCCACGACAGGGCAATTGTTTTGCTCGCCGAGAACGGTGAGGTTCGGAACGATGAGCCTCCATCAGACGGAGACGATCCCGGTTACGTTGACCAATATGGGATCGACTACGATTACGATTTCAAGCCTGACCTCGAGCGTTTCCAGTTTTGGTTCGGCCGATGTGAGCCTGCCATTCACCGTGGTACCGGGAGAAAGCGTCAGCGTTAATTTGACGTTCACTCCCACGGTCGTGGGATCGACGGGAGGGGTCATCACCTTCGGCAGTAATGCAGCCAATCCCTCGCTTAATGTCTACGTCGGTGGGGCCGGCGTGGCAAACGAGTCGATGACTCCGACCCCGTCAATCCTTGGGTTTGGCAATGTCGCGGTCGGGTCCAATGCTACTCTGCCGGTTTCGGTCACCAATTCTGGATCGTCGTTCATCCGCGTTACACAGGTCGAAATGACTGGGACAGGGTTTACCGCCAGCGGCCTGAATCTGCCGATGATCCTCGCTCCGAAGCAGTCTCTCAACTTTAGTGTGACGTTTGCGCCCCAGGTGTCCGGAGCGGCCAGTGGAAACGTGATATTGCCCAACGGAGGAGTCACCATACCTCTCATGGGCACGGGCACATCCTCTTCCCCGGGCCAACTGATAATTGCTCCGGCTCCGCTAAACTTCGGCGACGTGACAGTAGGACAAACCGGGATTCAGCCCATGACGATGAGCGCCACCGGCGCAAACGTGACGGTTACGTCCGCAGCCAGCAGCAGTTCTCTGTTCGTTCTCGAGGGGGCCTCGCTCCCGTTCACGATTCAGGCGGGCAGCAGCGTATCGTTCAACGTGGCGTTTTCACCCCAAAGTGGCGGATCGGCCTCGGGCAATCTGTCGTTCATCAGCAATGCCTCCAATGCGCAGGCAACCGAACCTCTGAGCGGCACGGGGACGATGCCTACCTATACCGTCAACCTCTCTTGGAACAGTACATCAGGAGTCGTAGGCTATAACGTGTACCGAAGCCTGTCTGCCACCGGCGCATACGCGAAGATCAATTCGTCGGTCGATCCAAACACCGCCTACATGGACGGCACGGTCACCGCAGGCCAAACATATTATTACTCCGCTACGTCGGTGAATTCTGCTGGCCAGGAAAGTGGCAAGTCGACACCGGTGCAAGCCGTGGTGCCGTAAGAACAGTTTCTCTCCATTGCCTCGAATCTATTGTCCCTTCAACTCTCGCCTCACGTGAAAATCGTGGGCGAGAGTGACTTTTTGTATGCAACAACTTGCACATAACGAGTGACCTCGGTGTATCTGCCCCGCTCCAAAGTAATCATTCTAAATGCCTTAGTGGCACTGAGGGGCCATTCTCCATGGCCCCGCACATGCGATAGTACTAGTACAGGCGACCAATGCCACGCCCTCACTAAGGTGACCAATGAACTGGATTCGCACGATTCAACCGAAAGCGGCGATTGTGCTCGTGGTTCTGGGACTGTGCCACGTGGCCGTATGCCAACAAGTTTCTGCGGCGCTGCTTCATCCTTCGATGATAGAAGCCCCATCGTTCGAACCGGCTCCTATGGTAAGGCTAGCTCCAGTGACTCTGCCTGAATCGCCGGTCCAGCATCGATTCCTGGATCGCGAGAACAGTCTGTTGTTTGCCACCAGCGCGGCTTTCAGTGCGGCTGATTTCGTGGTAACGCGGGACAACTTGCGCAGTGGCGGCCGGGAACTGAACCCCATCACCAGCTGGTTCACCGGCAGTACGGCGGGACTAGCCGTGAACTTCGCGGGCGAAACCGCCGGAGTCGTCGGACTCAGCTATTTGTTCCACAAGACTGGCCATCACAAAATGGAGCGGGCGGTTTCCATGTTGAACATTGGAGCGTCGGCGGGTGCCGTGGCGTTCGACCTTGCCCATCGCTAACCCTAAGCAGTCAGCTTGGATTTGCTTCCGGTTCGTCGTTCTCCTCGACGTACAATCCAGAGCAGCAAGAAAGTTGCGGCCACTGCTATGAGGAAGAAGATGATTCCTCCCTGCCGGTGAAGTCTTCCCGTCAGGTAACTCGGATCGACTCGCGTTCCCAGCATTCCGATGGTGAATATTCGGAGCCCATTCTTGGCAATGGAAAGCGGAATTGCCACGGCAACCACAAACGTCTTTCGCGACGGCGAGCGCAGGAGAAGTTGCGCCAGCACCATGGTTGTAACCACGAGCATTAGACTCGAGCGGATGCTGCTGCACTCGGGGGCAACCTCGAGGATCAGGTCTGGAATATGTAATAGCAGGCCGCGCTGCTCAACCGGTACGCGTGCCGCCACGAAGAGAAGATATGCGGCTTTTGCAGAACCTTGCTGTAGCAATCGAATGATGGCGTCCAGGATAAATTCCGGAAGAGGAACCAGCCAGAACAAAAAGCACAGCGGAAAAAGCGAACGACGGAACGCGCGAGTGCCGAAACAAAAGAGAAAAGCTCCGATGCACCAAAGCACGAATGCCGCCATGTTTAGCGAGAGGCCGGTATCGACGGAAAGCGAAAACAGTCTCCATCTCGCAACCGCACTCATCGCAACCGCCACAGCGAGTAACACGGAACCGATGCTCACACCCGATCGATCCACAGATGCTGGCGATTTCCAATCCAAGAAAATTAGCGCGGCGCTGATCGGGATGATCAGAAGCAGGTGAGTGTAGCGCTCGTCGCTGAGGGCCAAAGCCAGTGACGATTGAAGAGGATGCCACCAGAGTGCAAGAGAAATTGCTCCGAGAAGCGAAAAAAACAGAAGCGGAGATTTCTTGAGAATCGACTCTCGGCCCGGTTCGCCTGGCACAGTTACCTCTTGATGAAGCCGTTCGCCCAACGGGGGCATACTCTAAATCTATGCGGCGTCACTGAACGATGTATGGAAATCACAGACGGCATGGTTACAAAAAGTTCATTCTGACAAGGCTTATGTCTTACCTCTCTCCCATCACGTATCTCTTTGGCGTCTTCTACATCCTGATTGGTGTTGTTGTAGTCCGTCGCGCGTACAAGCCTAGCTGCCGAATCTGCCTCCACCGGCGAGGATGCCCGAGCCGTAAGAGTCATTTCCTTAATCGTGGCGGCGTACCCTGCTACGAACGTGAACCGGAGAATGATAGATGCGCGGCCGAGGCCGGAATAAGAGACATGACCGCCGACCGATAGCGGCGTGGTGTTACAAGGCGCCCGCCCCTCATAAGGCCGCTGAACTTTTCCCTGTCGAGGCCAGGACGCGGATCTCCGATGCCATGCAGATGACGAAGCACGTCACGCTGACTTCGAAGAGATTCCGCTTCGTTAAGCTCATTGACATGAATAAGGTCCTGGCAATGTTCAGATGCACCAATCCACCACATAACAGAGTGAGCCATCCCACGTAATACGTAATTCTTGCGACTAGATGCAGACGAGCGGATCGATCCATAGAACTTTCCTCCTGGTTCTTTCAATCATTGTGGCGACATGACCACGGAACGACTGCCCTAAAAAGACTGCCCTAAAATAGGTGCATCTGTGTAGCGGAATTGTAGCAGCTATTCGCTACAACCATTATTTAATCGCCGCAGTCGGCAGTCTGCACAGGGGAGCCGAAATCGCAGAAGCAGAAGAATTGCTCTGTTTGCTGGATGGAATCATGACAGATATTACGTTCGACGGACCACTTTCAACCCGGCGAACGCTGATCGCTCGAACCACGTAGGTGTACTTGCCGCTGTTTTCGACCCAGTCGTCCATGCAGCGCGTGCCTGGGAATGGAGTGGCATTGACCAGTTTTGGAAACTGGTCTCGACGGCCTTGCCCGCGATAGATGCAATAGCCAACAGCTGCGCCGTGCTTCGCATTTGGTGGAGCGCTCGCTTTCCACGACAGGATGACGCGGTGCCCCGCATTGGCTGGGAGCGGCTCCTGCACCAGAGGGGAACCGAGCATAGGGCAAACCAGAGAGCTGCTTGGAGAGGAACTTGGAGGCGTGGTGGGTTCTCTGCTAGCTGTTGCCAACTGCGGACTAGAGACTGGACTCTGCGCTCCCCGGCAACTTATGCAGGCAGTCAACAACCCACCAGCCAAGATGAGGACAAGAACGAATGCGAGAGCTGGGGTACGTATCCGGACGCCGTGAATCGGCGAGTTCATTGGCATGGGAGCTTCATTCTGACAAGAATTGCGAGTTTCGTCATCCTCGCGGGCTCAGAGTATTCGCGCAGATACTGTCGAGGCATTTGTAACTAAAGTACCCTCGCTCCAACTTTGATTTCACGATTGAGTGTGAAATCCTACCTCTTGAAGATTCAACTTCCAGGCGGGCTATGATTCCGTGCGAAAAGGATTCAACAACCCCACCGATGTTCAGCATCGTGATCCCGGTTTACAACGACTGGATATCGCTCGATCAATGTTTGCAGTCATTGGGGAAGCAGTCGAACAGTGCAAGTTTTGACGTCATCGTGGTAGACGACGGCAGCGGCGAGGGTGCGCCTGAGTCGATCCGCAACCCGGCTCGCGAATATCAGCTGACCACGATTCGACGGTCTCACGCGGGAATCCCCGCTGCGCGCAATCATGGAATCCGGGCGTCCAAGGGCGAGGTGGTGCTTTTCGTAGACGCCGATTGCCGTCTCCGGCCAAATTGTCTCGCGACGCTCTGTGAAACCATTGTGCGCTTTCCGCAACACGATTACTTTCAACTGCGCCTGCTGGGGAACCGCTCCAGCCTGGTTGGCAGAGCGGAAGAGTTGAGGCTCATGGCTCTGCAAGAGCACATGCTTCAGCCCGATGGCCGCATTCGTTACCTGAACACCGCTGGATTCGCAATCCGGCGCGCGAGAGCAGCCCTCGAAACCGATCTGTTTGATCCCACAGCGCTGCGAGCGGAGGATACTCTTCTACTTGTGAACCTCATGCAGCGCGGGGAACTCCCCTTGTTCGTTCCCGACGCCGTCGTCGAGCACACCATCCAACTATCTTTTCTGGCGTGCCTGCGGAAGGATGCGCAGTCAGCTTACCTGGAGAGAAGAGCGTACGAGATCATCGCCGCAAAGGGAGTAAGAATCCGGGCGACCCAGCGCGAACGTCTGCGGCTGTTGCTGGCAATGTGGAAAACGGCGGGAGAGCGTTCGATTGGAAGGTTAGCGTGGATTACGCTGGTGTTCCGGCAGACGCTGCAGCGGACGATCTCTTCGGTTTACGAATGCTTTGGGCTCAAACCCCAACTCAATCGCCAAGCATAGTTCGAGACTTGCCTCTTTCTTGTACAATCATTCGAGGTTGTCGATCGCCCCGGTTCGCAGAGCATTTCTCCTCCCCTGATATATTTTTCCGGTTGCGCTGTGTTGAGGAGACCGAAATGAAGTCAGGCACACGAGGAATAGTTGCCCTAGGTACGTGCCTCGTTGCCGGAGTCATGATGGCTTGCACGCAGGCCGCGCCGAAGGTCTCCAGCTCATGGGATCCAAAAACAGCGGCCGCTTACCTCGACTATCGCGAGGCCTGGTGGAGTGGGTGGAATGGGTCGGCCCGGGACCACGGAACCTTCTGCGTATCGTGCCATACCGCATTGCCCTATGCTCTCTCTCGACCGGTCCTTCGCGCCGTGCTCGCGGAGTCGGGTCCGTCGATTAATGAAAGCAAGCTGATCGAGAACGTCGTGAAGCGCGTTCGGCTGTGGAAGGATGTTGGACCGTACTACAGCGATCGGGGATACGACCACAAGGCCGTCGAATCGCGTGGAACGGAATCGGTTCTCAATGCGCTGATTCTCGCCAGCCACGACGCTTCGACCGGACAACTCACCAACGACATCCGCGCTGCATTCGACAACATGTGGGCACTACAGCAAGCTGCAGGGGAAGAGAATGGCTCGTGGTCCTGGCTTCAGTTCGAGCAGGAGCCCTGGGAAGCTAACGACTCGAACTATTACGGTGCGTGCCTAGCTGCAATGGCTGTCGGAATCGCACCGGGGGATTACCGCTCAACTCCAGAAATCCGGGATCATCTCAATCGTCTGCGCGGATACCTGAGGAGAGAAAGCTCGTCTCAATCCACAGTCAATCGTGTTTTTCTTCTGTGGGCTTCTGCGAAGCTGCCGGGACTTTTGGCGCCCGAGGAGCAACAAACGATCATCAAGGAAATCCTAGGCAAGCAGCAGGCAGACGGCGGCTGGAGGCTAGCTTCGATCGCCTGGAGATGGAACGGCTGGAGTACCAAAAAGCTTGTCAATATGTGGATTCGCGAAGACGGGACGCCCATGGATGGCAAAAGCGACGGCGTCGCCACCGGGCTTATCACGCTCGCTCTGCAAGAGGCAGGTGTATCCCGCGATAACGTTCAATTGGAGCGCGGCATCTCGTGGCTGGCGAACAACCAGAATGCGTCGGATGGTTCCTGGCCGGCTACTTCAGTGAACAAGCGACGCCATGCCTTATCTGACACCGGGCGCTTCATGAGCGATGCGGCAACGGCTTTTGCGGTGCTTTCATTGACCGAGAATCAGCGAGCTACTAACTCGCTAACGTCTGCGTCCGACCCATCCGTTTCGACGGGGCACGCTCCGAATTAAACTAGGACCTATGAAGGACTTTCGAAAATTCTACATTGATGGAAAGTGGGTCGACCCTGCGGAAGCCCAGGACTTCACGGTTGTTAATCCTGCCAACGAAGAGCCGCTCGCGACCATCTCGCTGGGAGGCGCCGCGGATGTCGACTCTGCAGTGAATGCAGCGAAGCGCGCCTTCGATTCGTACTCAGAAACCAGCGTGGATGAACGGCTGGCGCTGCTGCGGCGAATCATTGAGGTTTATCAATCCAAAGCAGGCGAGATGGCCCAGACGATTTCCCAGGAAATGGGCGCTCCCATCACTTTTTCCAAAAGAGCGCAGGTAGCAGCCGGGTTGGGCCACCTGATGGAAATCGTGAAGGTGCTGGGCTATTTCAAGTTCGAGGAGATCAAGGGATCGACTTTGATGCGCAAAGAGCCGATTGGAGTGTGCGGACTCATCACTCCGTGGAACTGGCCCATGAATCAGATCGTTTGCAAAGTGGCTCCTGCGCTCGCCGCTGGATGCACCATGGTTCTCAAGCCCAGTGAAATGGCTCCGCTTTCTGGCTTGTTGTTTGCGCAGATTTTGCATGAGGCTGGCGTTCCGCCCGGTGTTTTCAACCTGGTAAATGGTGATGGGCCGACGGTGGGAGCGGCGATTTCGTCTCATCCTGATGTGGCCATGGTGTCGTTTACTGGATCAACCCGAGCGGGCGTTGCGGTCGCGGTAGCCGCCGCTCCGGGCGTGAAGCGGGTCACGCAAGAATTGGGTGGCAAATCGGCAAACATTATTCTGGATGACGCCGACTTCTCGAATGCGGTCAGGCTGGGCGCGCAGGAGTGCTTCCGGAACACGGGCCAGTCTTGCAATGCGCCGAGCCGGATGCTGGTTCCCCGATCCAAAATGGCTGAGGCGGCAAGCGCGGCGAAGCAGGCTGCGGACGCCACCAAAGTTGGAGATCCTTTTGCGGAAGGCGTCGGCATCGGACCTCTCGCGAGCAAAGCGCAATTCGAAAAGGTGCAGCGCCTTATCGACGTGGGAGTCAAAGAAGGTGCAAAGTTGATCGCCGGAGGCCCAGGGTCTCCCGATGGCCTTACGAAAGGCTATTTCGTCAAACCAACCGTATTTGCCGACGTTCGCAACGATATGACCATCGCCCGCGAGGAGATTTTCGGACCCGTTCTCTGCATCATCCCTTATGACGACGAAGAGGATGCGATACGAATTGCCAACGACACGCACTATGGGTTATCGGGGTTTGTAACGTCGGGAAGCAGCGACCGCGCCCGGCAGGTGGCAAAACGCCTTCGGACGGGCAATGTCCATATCAATGGCTCGCGGGTTGATTTCGGGGGTTGCTTCGGAGGCTACAAACAGTCGGGGAACGGCAGAGAATGGGGCGAAGCTGGCCTCGAAGAGTTTCTTGAATTGAAGGCCATTTTCGGCTATGCCTCCCCTAAGTAAGCCCTTGGTCGCTGGCGTTTGCATTCGACTTGGGAAATGTTCCCGTCTCAGGACCGCACGAACCAGAGCATGACTACGGTCACTGGACACAACCTATGCGTTTCCATATGCTTATGGAAAGCACGTAGTGGGACTTTGCAGTACAAAAAATTGAACCACAGAGACTCCAGTCGCGGCGCGCGCGCAATATTCCCCCTCGCGGTTTGTACCCCGAAACAGGAGTCAGGCTTGATGAAGAACTAACGAACCTGCCACGGGTCCAACATGCTATCCACGCCGACAACCAGTGCGCCACCGTCTCAGGCCGGTGCCGCTGGCAACGACATGGCAGAGCAACTCGCTCGCATCTGGCAAGAGGAACTGGGCGTCGAGGGCGTCGGCCCCGATCAGAATTTCTTTGACCTCGGAGGAGACTCCTCGCTCGGGGTCCGGATGTTTTCTCAAGTCGAAAAACTATTCGGAATCAAGCTGCCGCTCGCTACCCTTTACGAAGCGCCGACGATCGAGGAGCTTGCTGTCATTCTTCGTGGGGAAGCTTCAAACCACAGATGGTCACCACTGGTGCCGATCCAAGTAGCAGGATCCCGTCCACCTTTCTTCTGCATTCATGGGGCCGGCGGCACGGTTCTGATGTACCGGGAACTATCGCAGCATCTGGGTGATGACCAGCCGTTCTACGGTCTTCAGTCTCAGGGTCTGGATGGTGTCGCGCCGCCATTGCAAAGAGTCGAGGAGATGGCTGCGATTTATGTAAGGGAGATCAGGAAGGCCCAGCCTCAAGGGCCATATTTTATTGGCGGCTATTGCATGGGCGGGACGGTTGCGTACGAAGTGGCGCAACAACTCTGCGAACAAGGAGAGACAGTTGCACTCCTCGCTTTGTTCGACACGATGAATTGGCACAAGATTCCGCTTAATGTCTGGAGCAAGAGTTCGCACGCGATTGAGCGGCTCTTCTTCCATGCCACAAGCTTTCTTAGTCTTGATTTTGCCGATAAGGCAAAGTTTTTTGGAGAGAAAGTTGAAATTCTCAGGAACCGGATCCCTGTGTGGAAGGGCAAGCTGCTAGCTAGGCTTCAGGAGAACGGGCATGGAACGCTGTCAGACTCGCTGGTGCTGGGGCAGATCTGGCAGGCGAACGACGGGGCCTCGTGGACTTATGTTCCGAAGCCTTATCCCGGGGTGCTGACGGATTTTCGTCCCCGAAAGCAGTATCGCGTTTTCAGCAATCCAGACTATAAATGGGATCGGCTGGCAAAGGATCTAGAAGTCGTCGTTTTGCCGGTAAATCCCGCAAGCATGCTGGTTGAGCCTTTCGTCGGCCAACTCGCCATAGCGCTGCGGCAATCGATGGACGCCGCGGTGCAAAGCGGTAAAGCAGCAAGCACTGACCACGAATCACGAACCGCTGCCGGAGGAAGTTGATTGACAGGCGCGAGTTGCTGGTCCAAAACCTGGACCTATTTCGAAAACGCATGGCACGAAGGGAATGTCCCGATCATGGGACCGCGCACGCATGCCGCATGGCTTTGCTCCGTCGTATTCGATGGCGCCCGCGCATTCGAAGGGGTTGCTCCCGATCTTGATCTTCATTGCGCGCGCGTGAACAACTCTGCCTCGAAGCTCTACTTGAAGCCCGTCGTCGTGACCGAAGAGTGGATCCGGCTGGCCCGCGAGGGGATAAAGAAGTTCGATAAGGATGCGGCGCTCTACATCAGGCCAATGTATTGGGCGGAAAATGAAGGGCCATGGATTCAAGATCACAATCCTGAATCTACCCGGTGGTGCCTTTCGATTTACGAGGCACCGATGCGCGCGCCCAAGGGCTTCTCAGTCACGCTGTCGCCTTTTCGCCGGCCGACGATCGAAACCATGCCCGTCGATGCAAAGGCGGGATGCCTTTATCCCAACAACTCGCGAGCGCTTTTTGAGGCGCACGCGCGCGGCTTCGACAACGCGATCGTCTGCGATATGTTGGGAAATGTCGCTGAGCTGGCCACGTCAAACATTTTTATGGCGAAAGACGGCGTAGTGTTCACGCCCATTCCGAATGGGACTTTTCTGGCAGGCATCACCCGCCAGCGAGTCATCGGATTGCTACGCCAAAGCGGCGTCAACGTAGTCGAAAAGACCCTTACGTATCAGGACTTCGAAAAGGCAGACGAACTTTTCGCGACCGGAAACTATTCCAAGGTTGTGCCGGTGACTCGCATCGGCGAACGAACGCTTCCCTTCGGTTCCATCTACACAAAAGCTAGAGAACTCTACTGGGCGTTCGCACACTCATGACGCCCAAACTCCAGGAGGATCGCAGAGCGAAGTCTGATGCGATTTTCTCAGGGACCGATCTGCTGACCCCGATCTGGCGGCAAGTGCTGCAACTCTCGTCGATCAACGTCAACGATAATTTTTTCGACCTTGGCGGCGATTCGTCGTTGGCACTTCAGCTGTTTACCGAGATCGCAAAGACGTGCGGCCGCGAATTGCCGCCTGTCACGATCTATCAGGCGCCAACGATTGCGGCGCTGGCGGCCCTGCTCGAGCAACCCACCACGCCGCGCTTCCCTGCCCTGGTCTTGCTGAAGCCCGGCGTCGCGATTCCACCGGTTTTTATTGCGCATGGCCTGGGCGGCAGCGTGATGGATTTTTTTCAGCCCGTGAAGCACATCCAGGCGGACCATGCAATCTATGGATTGCAAACGCGAGGCATTGATGGCGTGGATGCGCCGCTCGAGAGCATCGAAGAGATGGCCAGATTTTATCTGGATGCGGCAAAGAAGGTGCAGTCTCACGGTCCTTATTTACTCATCGGTTATTCGCTGGGTGGATTAGTGGTACTTGAAATGGCTCAACGCCTCACCGCAGCCGGGGAAAAAGTTGCGTTGTTAGTGATGATCGATGCATATCCGCACATGAGCCAGTTGTCTCTAGGCCAGCGTACGCTCCTGATCGCGCGTCAAGCGAGGCGTGGATTACATTCTCTAGCCGACTTTACGGGAGGAGGGTCTTATCAGCCTCCCGCTGGTGTATTACTCACGCCTGCGATGCAGCGGGTACGTGACAGCGCCTATCTGGCCTTGACCCGTTACCGTCCTCACTACTATCCCGGAAAAATAAAGTTCGTGCGCGCCGAGACAAGCTCGGGCTTCCCCAATAATGCCAGAGCAGTCTGGGCTAACTTGGCCCAGGAGATCGAGGTCGAGACCGTACCCGGCGACCACTTGGGGATGATCGCAACACACTTCGAGGAACTGGCGTCAGTACTTTCGCGATATCTTAAAGAAGCGGCTCGTTAGAACACGTCGTTGCTCCCGACTTATCCGCTGCCTCTCTTCGCTGTAAATCATGCGTTACATCTGCTGCAGAATATTGGCGATGCGCTCACCAGCATGGCCGTCCCACAAAGGAGGAGGGACTCCCTTCTTCGCGTTGCCATCTAGAATATTCCTTACTTCAGCGATCAATCTTTCTCTATCGTCACCAATCAGAATGTTCGTACCCACGGTAACGGTGATGGGCCGCTCCGTGTTAGTTCTCATGGTCAGACAGGGCACTCCGAGATACGTAGTCTCTTCCTGGATCCCACCGGAATCCGTAATAACGACCGCGGCGCGGCTCTGCAGGGATAAGAACTCGATGAATGGGAGGGGATCGAAGAGAAGCAAACGATCGGTATTCATTCCAAACTCGGCGATCCGCCGACGAGTGCGAGGGTGTACTGGGAAGATGATGTTCAGTTTCTCGCTCACGCTAGTGAGGCATTCCAATATCTCCCGCAATCTTTCCTCGTCATCGACGTTCGATGGCCGGTGCAGAGTCACAAGCGCAAATCCTTCCGGCAGTCCGTTCTGGGCGCAGCTTTTCGTAGCCGGGAGGAGCCGGATCAGCGAATCGATCATGACATTGCCCACGAAGTGGATTCGATCCCTAGATACTCCTTCGTGCAATAGATTCGCATCCCCGTCTTGCGACGGCGTGAACAGAATATCGGAAAGTTGATCGGTGACGATGCGATTGATTTCTTCCGGCATGGTGCGGTCAAACGAGCGCAGTCCGGCCTCCACATGACCGACCTGGACAAGCAGTTTCGAACAAACCAAGGCCGCGGCGACTGTAGAATTCACATCACCGTAAACCAGCACCAGATCCGGCTTCCGCTCGAGAACAACGGCTTCGAACCGGCGCATGATTTCGGCTGTCTGCGAAGCGTGACTTCCGGAACCTACCTCAAGATTAACGTCGGGCTCCGGAATCTCAAGTTGGGAGAAGAACACATCCGACATGTTGTGGTCGTAATGCTGTCCTGTATGCACCAGCGTCTGCCGCATGCCGCACTCACGAACCGCACGCAGAACCGGCGCCGCTTTCACAAAATTCGGGCGCGCGCCAACCACGTGAAGAATATGATTCATTCTGTCTGGGATTGCTTTCGGTTCGTCATCGGGCCTCGATCGCTTGATCAGTATAGGTTCTTGCCGATCCGAAAGATAACGGGGCCGCGCGAATTCTCAACGCAATCGAGACTCTCCCTGTGATACCCTGCGTCGGACCGAGGTACAGATATGCAAGCTGGCATTCAGGTTTTCAAGTTTACCTTTCTAGGAGTATTGCTCTGTTGCGGAATCGCTCTTTCGGCGCAGCAGGCGAACCAGCTGCCGACGCCGAAAGAGGGTGACTACACTGCCCAGAATTTTCATTTCAAATCGGGCGAGACGCTGCCGGAGTTGCGCATGCACTACGCAACGTTTGGAACGCCCGTACGTGATCCAAACGGTCGGGTGAGCAACGCCGTGATGCTTCTGCATGGTACGACCGGCTCGGGCGCTCAATTTCTGTCGCCGCAGTTTGCCGGCGTGCTATTCGGGCCGGGACAGCTGCTCGACATTACGCGCTATTACGTTATTCTGCCCGACAACATCGGTCACGGAAAATCGAGCAAGCCCAGCGACGGCATGCGCGCGCATTTTCCTCAGTATGACTATGACGATATGGTTGCGGCGCAACATGAAATGCTGAAACAAGGATTGGGTGTAAACCATTTGCGCTTGATCCTCGGGACTTCCATGGGCTGCATGCATTCTTTTGTGTGGGGCGAAACCTACCCTGACTTTATGGACGGCCTTATGTCCCTGGCTTGCCTGCCGGTACAGATCACGGGACGAAACCGGGTCTGGCGCAAAACGGTGATGGACGCCATTCGCAACGATCCCGCGTGGAAAGGTGGCGACTACATTGACCAACCTCAGACCGCGCTGGCAACTGCGGCGGACATTTTCTACTTTGCCGCGGGATCGGCCTTGCAAATGCAGAAAGAGCATCCCACGCGGGATGCGATTGATTCCGCCGACGATGATTTTGTAAAGCGATTCGTTGCCAGTCACGACGCCAACGATTTTCTCTATGCGGTGAATGCCTCGCGAAACTACGATCCGTCGCCCCAGCTCGAGAAAATTACCGTACCGGTTATGTTTGTAAATTCGGCCGACGACTTCATCAATCCACCCGAACTAGGAATTGCCGAACGTGAAATCAATCGAGTGAAGAAAGGCCGTTTTATTTTGATTCCGATCTCCGATCAAACCCACGGCCACGGTACTCACACCTGGGCGGCGGTGTGGCAAAAATATCTCAAGGAGTTGCTGGACGCTTCTGCGCACTAAGCAAGTTATGTCAACTTCGAACTGATCGACCGACGGGGGACCATTGGGGTGAAAGGCTTGTCTAGACCATGAACGGCGCAGAGAGTCTGATTCGGTCACTGTTAGCTGGAGGGGTTGACACTTGCTTCGCGAACCCTGGGACCTCGGAGATTCACCTCGTCGCGGCCCTCGATCAGATCCCAGAAATTCGATGCGTGCTCGGACTTTTCGAGGGCGTCGTTGCCGGAGCCGCAGACGGTTATGCGCGCATGGCGGAAAAACCGGCGAGCACGCTTCTTCATCTTGGTCCGGGCCTTGGCAACGGGCTGGCGAATCTGCACAATGCAAGCCGGGCACGTGTGCCGATCATCAACATCGTCGGCCAGCACGCCTCCTATCATCTGCGGCACGATACACCGCTTGCTTCCGATATTGAAGGCATCGCGCGACCCTACTCGAAGTGGCTGCGAACGTCTCGCTCGGCATCCCAGGCCGGCCGTGACGCAGCTGATGCCGTCGTTGCTGCGCGCACTGCACCGGGACAGATTGCAACCTTGATCGTCCCCGCCGACGTTGCCTGGAGCGACGGCGGAGTCGTCGCGACGCTCTCGCCTCTACCGACACCTTCACTGCCCCCCGCAACGGCGATCGAGCGGGCGGCCTCCCTGCTTCGGTCAAGCTTGCCAACCGCAATTCTGCTTTCAGGGAACGCGCTACATGGCAAGGGGCTGATCGCCGCGGGGCGCATTGCAGCAGCAACCAGGGCGAAGCTGATGGCTCCGTATCCGATTACGCGGCTACAAAGAGGCGCAGGAATTCCGCGAGTCGAGCGAGTGCAATACGTTCTCGAACAAGGGATCGAGCAGTTCAAGGAATTTCGACAACTGATTCTGGTAGGCGCTCAGGCTCCAGTCGCGTACTTCGCTTATCCTGGGAAGAATAGCGAGTTCACTTCGCCGGAGTGTGAAATCCACATGCTTGCGAACCCGGGCGAAGATTACCTGGGAGCGCTTGAAGCGCTGTCCACGGAGCTATCGCTGCGAGATGTTCAGCCGACAGTCGAGAGAGCAGATCAACCGACTCTTCTGAGCGGCAGCATCACCCTGCCCGGCCTCGCCGCTGCAGTGGGAGCCTTCCTGCCGGAGAACGCAATTGTGGTCGATGAGTCGATGACCTCAGGCCGGGGAATGATGGCCGCCACGCGCGCTGCCCCGCCGCACGACTGGCTGGGTAACACGGGAGGCTCGATCGGGATTGCTCTGCCTCTGGCTGTAGGGGCGGCGGTAGCCTGCCCTAGCCGAAAAGTCTTGTGCCTCACAGCAGATGGCAGCGCGATGTACACACTTCAGGCGTTGTGGACGATGGCGCGGGAACGCCTCAACGTCACGACGGTGGTGTTCGCCAATCGTGACTATGCGGTTCTTAAACGTGAATTTTCTTACTTAGGCGTAGGCAAGCCGGGGACCCGGGCCTTAAATATGTTCGAGATCGGGCGTCCCGATCTCGATTGGGTGCGGTTGGCGAAAGGCATGGGAGTGCCCGCGATCCGAGTCAGTTCGCTGGAGGCATTCGGAAAGGCGCTAAGGACAGGCTTGGAAGGCGAAGGACCGACGCTGATTGAAGTGCCTTTGTGAGCCGGGCGGCTCGGCACAGTTAGCGGGTCTGGGCGAGAGGAACGAGCTTAGGAAGTTCAGCCTTAATTACTTTTCCAGTCGGAGTGAGCGGCATGGATGCCACAAGGAGAATTTGCGACGGCCGTTTGTAGGGAGCAAGATGTTTTGCAGCGTGTTGCGCTAATTCAGTTTCTGAAGTCGGCGAAGAGGGTGCGAGTTGCACAAAGGCGATAATTTCCTCGCCGCCTTCCGTTCCTTCCGCGGAGCGTCCAATGACTGCGGAGCGCACGACCGCAGGATGTGTATTAAGAGCGGCCTCGACCTCCGCCGGGTAAACATTCTCGCCAAAGCGGACGATCAATTCCTTGGTGCGGCCAACAACAAAAAGATATCCGTTCTCCAGGAGAGCGAGGTCGCGGGTATTGAACCATCCTTCAGCATTGATCGCTGCCGCCGTCTCCTCCGGCGCGTGATAGTAGCCCTTCATTACGTTGGGACCGCGCACCCAGAGTTCGCCAACTTCTCCTTCGGCTACAGGCTTTTGATCGGGACCGACCAGCTGCACTTCCACGCCCGGTAATATCTTGCCCACGGAAGTATCGCTTCTATGCTCCCCCACGACAGCCTGAGAGATGTTGGGAGAGCACTCCGTCACTCCGTATCCGTTGTGCAGCACCATGCCGAACAAATTCTCGACTTGCGATTTCAGCGTCGGCTGCAATGGCGCGCCGGACGAGGAAATGATGCGAAGCGCGGGATAGTTAAGCGACTTTAGCCCTTTTAGTTTCGCGTAGTCCGCGAGTAGCGAAAAGGTTCCGGGAGCGCCTAACACAACCGTGAGCTGCTCTTTTTCCAGCGTAGCGAGAGCCGCCACCGGATCGAAGCGCGCAGTCAGGTAGAGCGTTGCCCCGCTTAATAACGATCCCAGCAGAACGACGGAAAGACCAACCGCGTGCGACATCGGCAAAGTGCCATACAGGCGGTCATCTGGACTCAGAGACCGAATCTGCGCAGAAACCGAAGCGACGAACAGCAAGTTCCGGTGCGTCAGCATGACGCCCTTCGGAAGCCCGGTCGTCCCGGAAGTGTAGATCAGCGCGCCTATCCGTTGCGAAACGTCGTTGTCGATCAGTTCTGGCTCGACATTTTCGTTCAGTGCACCGATCGCAATGGGGCCTAAGCTGCCGGTTTCTTGGACCGTGGCTCCATGCCGCTTGGCATGTTCGCGCGCGTGAGGTGAGACGCTGGTGGTGTAGATGACGCGTCGCGCTCCACAGTGCTCGCGAATCTCATCGACTTCCCGCGCTGAAAGACGCGCATTCAGCAATACCGGCCACGCGTCGATCTCGGCGAGAGCCAAAAGAATTGCGACGAACGCGCGGCAGTTCTCGCAAACGATCATCACCCGGTCGCCCGGTCGGATGTCCGAGTCGAGAAGCCAGCGCCGCGTGTCGGAAACGACTGAGGCGAGCTGGCAGTAGGTCCATGCGCCGGAGGCCTCTACGAGGGCCGGCTTTCCAGGAGAGCGCTCGGACCACGGCTTGAACACGTCACTGATTCGCGAGGGAATATCGGTCAAGATCTCGACGACCCGATTGTGCGTCATTTCCGAGGCATGCGGCGGGCCCTCCCAAATGAAGAGGCCGATTCTACGCGATCTCTTGCATCAGGATTTCCTAGCCCGCGACAGTAGAGAACTCCCAGCAGTCCAACCACCCGAAGCATCTTTTTCCACACCTTCAGGCAGAATCCCAGCGGCATCCCCACGGTTTCCTTGAGGACGGCCACCTTCCTAATCTGTTCCGAGACGCGCCAGTCGCAGGTCATCCCTGCTGGGAAAAAACCTACGTCGCCCGCACCAAAGCGCCGTTCGTCGCCATTTTCCAGCCGAAGGAATGCCTCGCCCGAAACTACGAACATTGCCTCATCCTGGCCATAGTGCCAGCGAAATCGGCCTGGCGTGCACTCCCAAACCACCAAAGAAGACGTCCAATCCTGGCTCCTTGCCAAACGCTTGCTGCACGCGGCCGGCGTGCCATCCAGAATCCATTCTTGCGGGATCGGTTCAGGATCAAGTTGAGCGTTTGCCGGAGAAGCCATGACGATCGATCGGAGAAGTTCGCTCTCCGGCCGGTTGACGCCAGAACCCGCCAAAACATGGCGGGGCAGGGAAAATGCTTTTGACATTCATACTCATTTCTACCTACACCAGTGCTGAGCGTTTCCGGGAGAGTTGCTGTTTAACCACCGTCATCGGAGGCAGTGCTGCTGTTTCACTCCTTTTCGTCACGGCATATTGCAGCCAATTGCGGTAGATGCGAATGGCCGTGTAATGCCATGTGTTCCGCAGACCGCCGACCAGAGCAGTCTCAGGGAAGCCTTCCATCGCTTCCTCTCGCCGCTCCGGAAGAACGCTGCGTTGAAACCTGGTCAGAAGCTCGGCTGCTGACGCGTCAAAATATCCCTTCGGCATCGAAGGATAGGTATCGCGTTCTTTCCTGAGAAATCTTTTTATATCTCTTCGATATTCCTTCAGCAGAGTTTGCGCGCCGTACTCGGGATGCCCTTGAAAATGCAGGAACAGGCTCTGCTTTTTCTTTTTCACAAACGAATCCACTCCACCTGCAACGGAGTGCGTGAGAAGGTAATAACCCGAGGCGGACAACTCTTCAGCCCGCACTTCATTCCAGCGGGAGTGCGGGAAGCGCACTTGTTTTCCGGTATTGTTTGTAAATTGGTGGTTGCCGGACTGAGTGAATTCAAAGACGCCGAACTGTTTGTCGCGCAGCGGATAGCGGTTGATGCCATCGCTGTGCAGCACGCCCGCGTGCGCGGCCAGGCATGACAAGATTGTCGAACTGGTATTGCTTTCCGCCCAGTCCAGAACGCTCGTCAAGGCAGGCCAGTAAGGTTCTTGCCGCAGGTCCGGTTGCCGCGGCTCGGTTCCGGTCATGATGACACCGTCAAACCGGCTGTTCAACAAATCGTTCGTACTGAAGTAAAAGTTGCTGAGATGCTGCTCCCCCCGTTCGCCGCGCGGAACCCCGGCGAGCGAGTGAAGTTTAACGCGCACGGGAATAGCGCCGGCCGCAGCATCGAGCAATTCGAAGAACTGCATCTCTGTATCTTCCAGAGCGGCATCCGGCATGTTGTTGATGAACGCAATTCGGACGCACTCCGTGACGCTTGCCTGGTCTCCGTGCACCGCCGGATGCAACGCTTCCCTCTCGGCCCAACGCGGCGGAACCCGGGCGCCTTCAATGATCAATGGCATACCATTTCCCCAAAAATACCGCTTACGAGCGTCTTCCTTGTTTCATGCTCTGGCATTGTCCAACGCCTGCCCCAGATCTTCGAGAATGTCATCGATGTGCTCAATCCCAACGCTCAGACGAATCATCTCTGGCGTAACTCCAACCTTCGCCTGCTCCTCGGGCGTCAATTGGCGATGAGTCGTCGACGCCGGGTGGCACGAAAGCGATTTGGCATCGCCCATGTTCACCATGCGCTTGAACAACCGGAATGCGTTGAAGCACTTCCGGCCGCCTTCGTAGCCGCCTTTGACTCCGAAAGTGAGCAGAGAACAAAAATTCGAACCCAGATAGCGGTGCGCCATGGGATACAGAGGGTTCTCGGGGAAGCCAACATAGTTCACCCACTCCACCATGGGATGAGCGCGCAGGAATTCCGCGACCTTGCGTGCGTTCTCCACGTGACGTTCCACGCGCAAAGCGAGAGTCTGAATCCCCTGCAGAAATAAAAAGCCATTAAATGGAGACAGAGTTGCGCCGGTGTTCCGCTGGCAAACGGTCCGGCAGCGGGCTACGAACGCGGCTTCTCCGAAATGATCGACGTAAACGACACCGTGGTAGGCGACCTCCGGCCGGTTGAACATGTAGAATTTTTCCGGATACTGCCGCCAAGGAAACTTGCCGCCATCCACAATCATTCCGCCGATGCTGGTGCCGCCTCCGCCGATGAACTTAGTCATCGAGTGGACCACAACGTCGGCGCCATACTCGATCGGCCGCAGCAGAATCGGCGTGGCTACCGTATTGTCGACCACCAGGGGCACGCCGTGCTTGTGCGCTACGCGCGCCAATCCTTCGATGTCCGCAACATTGCCCGCTGGGTTGCCGACGCTCTCACAGTAAACCGCGCGGGTGTTCTCGTCGATTAATTTCTCCACATCTTCGGGCCGGTCGCTTGCGGCAAAGCGTGAGCAGATGCCACGCTTCGGAAAAATGTGTGCCAGCAAGGTGTAAGTGGCGCCATAGAGTTGCGGAGTAGAAACGATGTTGTTGCCGGATTCCGCAATGTTGATAAGCGAATACTCAATCGCGGCCATGCCGGAGCTGACGCTGAGGCCATCGACTCCGCCTTCGAGCGCGGCCAACCGCTTTTCCAGCACCGTGTTTGTGGGGTTTCCGATCCGGGTATAAATGTTTCCTTGAACTTCCAGATTGAACAGCGCCGCGCCATGTTCCGCGCTATCGAACTCAAACGCGACCGTCTGGTAGATGGGTACGGCGACGGCCTTCGTCGTGGGATCGCCGTCGTAGCCGGCGTGAATGGCAATCGTCTCTCGCTTCATCGCTCTATTTCGTCGTTGCCGCTCTGGCAACTGGAACCGAGGCGGGCGCACTGGCCAGCGATTTCGCAAGGGCTCGCGTAAGGGTACGAGCGGCAAAACCGGCGCCAAAGGCGAAGCGCATGACTGGCCCGAAACTGTTTGCGGCCGCAACCCCGGCAAAATAGAGGCCAGGGATGGATGACTCGAAGCTCGAAGACAGCACCGGCGCCCCGTTGACAACATCAACCTTCGAGCGAATATCCGCGCTTAAGAATTGCAAACGCTCAAGATTCACTTTGTAACCGGTCGCCGCGATCAAGTGTCCGGTTACAAGTTCTTTCTCTTTGCCGTCTTGAGCACGAACCCGCAAATGGACGTTGCCGTTTCGCACCTCGGCGCCTAGCGGCGTACATCCGAGGTGCAACGGGGCTTTTCCAATCACCTTGTCGCGGATGAACCATCCTCCCGAAGGGCCGAGACTTCTTCGTACAGCCTCGATGCGAATCCGTTCGGGTAAGTAATAAAATGCGCCTGGCGCATCGGCGAAAAAGCGCGAACGCATCCCGGGGCCGAGGCCGGATTGCGGATGCCGGATTTGCTGCCAGCGAGACCGCGGCTTGCCCGTGGGCTGGCTATGAAATTTCAATTCCGTTCTTCGGCTGACCATTTGCACCTTCGCGCCCGCCTCGCCGAGCAACCCGGCAAGGTCCATTGCGGACGATCCACCGCCGATCACAACCACATCTTTACCTCGAAATGGTTCGACCTCGCGATGGCAAGCGCTGTGCGATAGAAACTCGGCCGGCAGGTGAGCCAGATTTTCGGGAACATAGTCGAAGTGCGTGATGCCCACGGCAAGAACGACGTTGCGTGCCTGAAATGTTTCACCATCCTGTAGTTCCATGCGGAAACCGTCGGCCAACCGATCGACACTGACCACGAGTTTGTCTTCGAGGTCCGGAACCATGCGGTCTTTGAAAGCGAGTCCATAGGCCGCAAAGGTGTCGACGCGAACCGGAACTCCTGAATCGGCATACTCGATGCCGCGCTCGGCACAAAACTGCCGCAGGGTGAACGCGCTTTCCGGATCGTAAATGTCAGAGGCGAAGCCGTCGGACTTGAGCATCATGCCCTTCGGCATGTGCGCCAGCCAGCTATCCATGGGACGGCCAAAAATGCGGAACGGAATGCCCCGCTGCCGGAAATGTGCGGCGACGGAAAGTCCATACGGACCTGCTCCAATGATTGCGGTGTTGATCATAACTCTGAGTTATAGACCTTTCGCGGGGAGGTGGCTGCGAAGAAGTATGGCCTCATCCTAGCACGCGCTGCGATTCTGCCAATAAAACGAAAGCTCGACTTGACCCAGCATTTAGTAACGTTCGGCACCCGCCAGGACTTAATCAGAAATAAAAACTAAGTCTTTTGTCTGCAATGGGATATGCGAATGATCGTTTGCCGCCTCTATTTCTTGTGAAGGAGGCAAACTCCGGTCCAGGGATAATTCCGAGGACTCCCTTTCGGCTCGGGCAGCATCGACAGCAACTCTGCCGGCGCGCGCTTGAACTCCGCCGCAGTCTTCAGCAACCCGCGAATGTCCTTCGACTCCCAACCATAGGGAGCAAAGAAATTTGCGCCTTCAGGAGGGCCGAACTTGAACGCGGCTCCCGCCTCGCTGAGTTGCTTGCCAGTTGTACGCTGCATCAGCTTCAACTGGCCCGGAGAAGCGAGGTCGATAATCCAGTCTTGAAAATGGCTTTGTGCCGAGAGGTCTTGCGCCAGCGCAGCAACCTCTTCGCTTGTGAAATAAATCAGCAGACCCTCGCTTGCCACAACAACTTTGTCAGCGCGTGCGTTGAGGTCCGAGAAAAGCTGGCGCCGACCGGTAGCGTCCGATAGATCCAGACTAACTCGGTCCAGCCGGCACTTTGGTTTCTCATCGCTCAGAATCTCTTGCTTGTAAGAAATAATCTCCGGCAGATCAACCTCAACCCACTGCAGTGCCGCCGGCACGTCCATGCGATACGGTCGGGCGTCAAGGCCAGCGGCGAGGTTCAAGACCAGATCTGCTCCATCGCGGATCGCACGGGCCAAAAATTGATCGAAGAGATAAGTTCGCGCTACCCATGCCCACTCATGTTTGTTCCCATCGGGAAGAGTTTTCGCAAGATGGAAGCCGTGCTCCCCGGCCAGTCGCTCAGCATAAGGATCCCGAAACAGGCCGTCGGGACGCTGCGTTTCCAACGCGCGGAAATATGCCACCCAGAGGGCGGTATCGGAAACGCCGCGAACAGTTAAATTTTGTTCGGCCATCTGGTGCTCGATATCAGGCAGGCTCAGCAAAAATCGAAATGCCGGCGCGGGCAAGCCAGGGATGCTTCACGATCCACACGCATGCAATCGCCCCGAGAGCGGTGCCAAAGGTGTTGGTCACGAGATCGGTCATCCCCGAATCCCGGGTCGGAAGAAATGCCTGCAAGACTTCGATGGTGAGACTGACGGCAAATCCGAGAATGATCGTGATCGCGACCGCTTGGTTCATCGTTCGCAGCATAGATAAATACGCGCAGAAAAAAAACCCGAGCGGAATGAACCCGCCGATATTAATGCCTACATTTTTCCAGTAGTTCCAGTCCGGACGAAACTCGCTCCGCGGATTCTCCAGAAACTGCGGGTGCAAAATAAAAAATCGCTCCGGGATAAGCAGATCGGTCGCCGAGTCTACCCGGTTATGCGCGACGCTGCCGCTGCCTTCCTCGAAAAGATACAAGGCAATCGTGCCGGCACTTTCGGTAAGGCCAGGCTGCGTACTCTTCGCCAAGCTTGCAGAATATTCCGAGATTTCGGCGGCCGAAAGTTGCCATCGATAGATGGCAATCTTCCGCAATTGTCCAGACCAGTTGTCGGTCGTGGTCGGCGAGTTGCCGGCGATCAGTTTTCCGGTCAAGTCACCGATGGAAAACCTGAAGTTTGAAACCTTCCGGACAAGCGCCCCATCGGCATACACCGATGTACCAGACTCACCCGATACGATCGTGACCAGCACCAATTGGCGATGGCGGAACAGATCATTGATATAGATTTTGGGTTTGCCCAGATTGTGCGGCGAATCCTGCGCCGTGTGCAGGATGACCAGATCGGCCAGCGATTGACGCAGCGCAAAAGGAACGCTTCGACTCTCAGAACGATAAAACGCGAGAATTGTGCCGGAGGAATCGAGTCGAGTTGGTTCCAGCCAGATTTCCAAGCTGCAACCGGCGTTGCCCTGTAATGGATTTGCGGTAAATGCGCCGGCGCTGACAATGCTGCCGTGCCGCTTGAACAGGAGGCCGTTCGCGCCGTTCAACCACCTGACCTGATTCCTAGGAGCATGAAATGGCCATAGACCGGCCGCCAAAATCCCCAAAAGAACAAGGGTGCAAATTGCCTGCAATACCACGATCTGGATTTTGCGGCTAGGCGAATTGCGGAGGCGATTCTCGGTCCCTAGGTTGGCGACAGGAATCTGAGGTCGCGCTTCTGACGCCGAAATCGTTTCAGAAACCACGCTTGATCGCCAAATACGGGATGAGCGCCACTTCCGCCAGCCCAGGTGCAGGATCGCTCAAGCTAAAGACCGCCTCGGTATTGCAATTCTCGAGGGAGCGCAGATAGCTATTCAGAGAAGTATCTCCGCTGAGAATGCCCATCACAGCCGCAGGAACATCCGTGGTGCTTCGCATCCACGATACTCCCGGACGTCCGATGCTGGCTTGCACGGGCAACCCAACTTGATCGGCATAGAGCATGTGGCTAAAGTCCACACCCGCGGCCGCTCCCAGACTGTGATAACCCCAGGTTCTGGCATTTACGTCGAGCAGTTTATACTGGCCATCGCGCGGATCGAGCTTATATTCCAGTTCGACGAGGCCATAGTAGTCGATGGCATGCAGGAACCGCTCCGAAAGCTTCTCCAGAATCGGAATGTCGACCGTCTCGACAAAGGTGCTCGCCCGTCCAAACTGAAGCGGATGCTGGCGCCGGCGGCGAACCACCATCTTGCCCACGGCTTGTCCATCGCGGAAAAATCCGCAATAGGAGAACTGCTGCCTGCCGCCGCCGGGAATCAACTCCTGCACCATGATTTCGCCTGAGCCCGCGTGCTCGATTGCTTTTTCAAACAGTTCTCGCAACTCGGAGTGGCTGTTGGCCAGCCAGGCTTTCGCTTTTGTCGAATAAAAGAAGTGCTCCTTTATCGCTGGCTTGAGCACAAATGGCGGGGAAATCGACCGGAGTTGCTCAAGTTCGTCGGAATGCTCCAGATAGTGCGTGCTGGGCGTTGGAATGCCGAGGTCTCTTGCCAGTCGATAGGTATTTCTCTTGTCCCATGCCCACTTCACCGTTTCCCAGTCAGGGGTCGGCACTCGAAACACCTCCGCGAGTTCTTCCCGGTTGCGCGACAAAGCGGCGACCAGTTCTTCGCGGGTAGGATAAAGAACCCAACCATCAAGACCAAGCCCTCTGCCCATTTCAAGCAAGCTGTCTACCGTGAGGCGCTCGTGGCGCAGATCGGGAAGCTTCACGAATTTCTTGCAGTAGCGTGAATACCGCGAAATCGAAAGCTCGTCGTCGACTACGCACACCGGTATCCCCTGGCGGCCGAGGCTGCGCACGATTCCAAGTCCCTGATAGTCGCCGCCGATCACGACCGCTCCCGTGGTTTGGTTTGCGGTGTGCACGGCGCTCAACCTTCCAACTCTGGATGTTAAGGCGGTGTTCACGAGTTTAGTGGTTTCCGTTCCGAGAGTTGTTCCGGGCGATGGAGCGAACCAGTTCGGTAGAAGCAAACTCCGCTCCCGAAACAAAGCCGAGCAGCGGTCCAAAGCTCCACGCCGCAGGCTTGCCGACGAAGTGCAGTCCTGGAATCGAAGACTCGAGACCACGTTTAAGCACAGGGAAGCCGTTCACGGTTATCAGTTGCTTCGACAATGCTGGAGCCAGGAAAGGATATCTGCATACGTCAACCCGGAATCCTGTCGCCAGCAGCGCATGGTCGACTAAGCGCTCGCTTCCGTCGTCGAGTCGCAAGCGAAGCTGGCTGCCAGAAACCTCAGCGGAAGTCACGCTGCGTCCCAATGTAATCGGCACGTTTGTAAGTCGCGGCTGCAGCCAACCGGCTCCCGCAGGCCGAATCGCGCGATACGCGGTGCGATCCTGGAAGCTGCGGGGAAATCGCCGGAAGACGTGCGGCATCGCGACCAGGCGGCTGATCCCAGCCGGCCCCACGTCGCGCTTCGAATACAGCATCTTCGAGATCGCTCCGAGATGGTGCAGGCGCGGATGTAATCCAACCCAGTTGAGAGTCTCCTTGCGCCCAATGACTTCGACGGGAATGCCGGCTTCTTTGAACAGCACAGCCGACTCGAGAGCGCTTTGTCCGGCGCCGATCACTACCACCTTTTGACCCTTAAACTTTCGCAGATCGTTGTGCTCGCTGGTGTGCGATGCCAGAGCGGAAGGAAGGCCGGCAAACTCCGCGGGCCGGGCCGTAAACGCGCTGATTCCAGCCGCCACTACGACCCTCCGCGCTGTGAATTCTTCGCCATCCGCCATGACAATCTTGAACCCGCCCGCGGCGAGGTCGATGCTGCTCACCTCGCGCTTTTCAAGATCTCGTACCGCCTGGCTCTGATACCAATGCCCGTAGTCTACAAAACGGTCGAGCGGGATTGGTCTGGAGACGTGATTTCCCCTTTCGCGGCAGTAAGCATCGAGCGTCAGAGCCTGGTTGGGATCGGCGATGTGCGAAGCGCCCCAATTCGAGCGCAAACACATGCCCACCGGCATCTGGTTCTGCCAGAACGACATGGGTTCGCCGAAAATGCGCGCTTCGACTCCAGCCGCGTGCAAATAGGCTGCCGAGGAAAGTCCGTAAGGACCGGCGCCCACCACTACTACATTGCAATTTGATGATTTTCGGTTCAAGAGTTTCTGCCCAAAATGAGTGAAATAGTTTGGGAGGTAGAGAATTGTTTGATATTCGGCTCAGCGGGGTGAGCCGTCGCATTTCTTATTTTTGTTTTCGCAAGTTGCTGCGGCAACACTACAGACGGACGACTCTTTAGTCGGATCCCAAGCTGCCGACTTCTTCGCTGACGGCATCGGGCTGGCCGTGACTCGGTGGCTGTATCGCTTTTAGCGAAGGCATCGTAGCCTGAAAAGCGGCAGGACGGCGGCGGGGATGCAAATCTTCCGGCGAAGCAAATTCGTCGAATGCCTCGGTCGAAAGCGAGTCAATCAGATCGAGATACTCTTTCTTTTTCTGGTCCCAGCCATGGCACTCGACATATTCATAGCCGCGCACGATAAGAGATTCACGCAAGGCCTTGTTATTCACCACATCCAGAATCGCATCTGCCATGGCTTGCACGTCGCCGGATGGGAAGAAGTGAACCGTCCCTTCTTCGAAATAGAAGGCATCGACCTTCGTCTTCGAAACAACCACCGGTACGCCCTGCGACATGAATTCCATGATCTTCGTGCTGTAGGCTTCGTTGCCAAACGAATCGGCCCGCTTGGGGACAACGCCGAGGTCGGCGTTGGCGATGACCTGCGCCATCTCGTCGAGAGGGACCGCTTTACTGAATTTGACGCTTTCTCCAAGGCCAAGCCGCTCGACAAGCTCTTTCAAATCGCTCTGCAGGACGCCTGACCCGCAGTAGACATGGAACTCAGCATTGGGAACCTTCGGCTTGACCCGGGCAAAAGCCTCGATCGCGATATCGACGCCCTGGTGCCACTGCAGGCTTCCGGGAAATAGAATAATGAATTTCCCATCCGTTCTGGTTTTGGCGTGTCGGGCGAACATGTCGGGATCGACGTGATTGATGAGAACGGAGCACTTCTCTCCCGGGACCGAACGCGCCGTGACCGTCTTATGCCAAAGGTGATTCGACACAATGACGTGATCGACAAAGGCCGCCGAGAATTTTTCCATTTTCTTCAGCATCGCCACGTAAGCGGAGTTGAGCTGGGAGCGGAATTTGTTACCAAACAACTCCGGAACGATGTCGTGAATGTCAAGAATCAGCTTGGCGCCGGTGAGCTTCGGATACCACGCCGCAAGCACCAGGAAGTCTGGCATATTGTGGATATGAACCACATCGTAGCGATTGCGGTCATGAAGCTGCGAAAGCATCCGCGAAGTTCGCTTGAGAAAGCGCATCAATCTCCAGGCATAGGTCCACATGCCGCGCTCGTTGTGTTCGCGATGTTGAACCCGGTAAATCGTGACCCCGTTGATTTCCTCTACGGGCGGTTGACCAGGCTCGCGGGATAGGCCGATCATATCCACTTGATCGCCACGTTTCGCCAGAGTTTCCGCGTAGCGCCGCACCCGATTGTCGCCTTCGTACGGCGTGTAAGCCACCATGCAGATCTTCTTGCGAGTATTGCGGCACCCGACGGGCACAGCCTCCTTGTAGTAGCTGGCTAACTCCCGCGGCAGGCCAGTCCAAAACGAGCCCTCGTACTTCTCCCGCATATAGCGTAGGAATTCGTCGTAGCGTGCGACCGGATACTCGTCCCTCTGCTGCCGGCCCTCAATACACATATAGTCGGGGTGCGTGTTGAGCAGTACCATACCGCCGTGCTCGGCCACCCAATCCGCCTTGCGCTTCCAGATTTCGATGTTCTGCTCCTGCAGAACCCCAAAAAGGTTGAAATCCTGAACCAGCGTGTAGGGAAGCTCCACATAGCCATTGCCGTTCGCCCCGGCGACCCAGAAAGGAAAGATAGTCCCGGCGCCATCGGATTCCGGCTCGAAAGGATCCGTGTCGAAGGTGGAAGAGTCGTATTCGACCCCTAGCAAATGCTGCCATCCCAACTGGTGCTGCATGAGGGGAGAACGAAATCCGCAAGCGTTCCATTGCTGCAGGTATTTTCTAATCCGGGAAGCTCTCTGAGCGAAGTCCGCCTTCGAACTGTAAAGTTTGCCGTCGTGCTTCAGACCGTGGACACCAACCTCGAAGCCGGCGCGATCCAGAAGTTCCCGCACCGCATCGGGAACGCGGTAATCCCCTTCCGGAACAAAATTGAAACAGGATCGGAATCCATGCTTCTGTTCAAGGTCGCTCAACTTCTTGACTCGCGACACTCCTTTGCTGCCCTCAACGTCGTGCGTAAGCACCAGCGCGAAGCGCTTGCCCCCGGGCCAACCGGGCCAGCCGGGAGGAGTTTGCGAAGCCTTAAGATCGATCGGCCAAACGTCGGCGAATTGCCGGCGGCGGCGTTTGGCTCGCCACCGTCGCAACCCCAACCGCACGCGCCACGGCAATACTGGCTTCACGAAATAATAAACTCGATTTAGTAATAGCATTTTAAGAACCCCTCAGGGTTAGGTCCTTCTAAATACTTGCGAGTTTTCGAATGAGTGAGTTTCAGAGCGGGAAGTCGGCGCAGCCATCCTAGCCGATATGCTTGTACAAAAGGCTTCCAACCACTTCGAGAGCCAGGTCGGGCACTGCCGACACCACGCGCCGCACCACCGTTTTTTTCCAGCTTCTTTGCGATGTGGGTTCGCTCTCCGGGTAGGTCCAGTAAGTGATGGAGCGGCGAGAGGCGCCCCAACGTTCCTTAAAGGCGATCAGCCCGGCGTTGTCCGTATCGGAGCGGCCGAGTTCAAGCTCCTCGAAGCCCTGATATTTGGCTTCCTGAATAGTCTGCCAGAACAAGAGCGCGGTTCCTCCCAAGGGATTGAAGGTGGCATTGCTGCAGCCATATTTATAAACCACGGTCTTTTTGTGCGAAAGCGTGAGAATGCTGGCAACTGGGACATCATTCTTGGAGGCCACTCGGATTCTGAGGTCGCTTCCAAATGCGGCGATCAAGCCGCGAAACCACGCCAGCGGCTGCGGCGGCAGGCCTTGCCGACGGCGGGTCATCACTAGAAGGGAATAAAATTTCCGCAAGATCGCATCCGAGGCTCCGGCCTCATAGGTCAGGTTTTCCCGCTCGGCGCGGCGGATTTTTCTTTGCACACAGTCTTTATGGAAACTGTGGAATAGCTGCCGCTCGGAGGGACGCAGATCCAGGCGATGGAACAAATAATTCATTCCCCGGCTCATCCCGGCGCGGCTGCCGGGCTCATAGGCGATGGGGCGAATCTCGACGTATCTCCACTTTTCGCGGGCGACCTTCTGACTCAGCTGCACGAGCAATTCGTCGGTCTCATTCGCTGTGTCGGGCAAGGGATCGCAATGATCGGAGAATGGCAGGGACACCAGCCTGCATCCGGTCAACCAGCTGCGGATCTTACAGAAAACCAGTCCATTGCTGAGAGGCGCGTTGGGAGGACAGGTGGTCACGACCACGGGCTCGTAGCCATACACGTTGTGCAACGCCTGCAGCCACTTCGAGCTATGGAATACCGAGGAGCGGGGATGGCCCGCCACCAAAGCCGACCAGCGCGGCTCGCGGATCGGATCCGTCTCATAAACTTCGACGTCGGCTGTAGGTCGGACGCATTCCACGGAGATTGCGGTAGCCGCAGTTGTACTAGCCACAGATGTCACCACGTAACTCATCAGAATACGGCATCGGAAGCTGACTGTGAGTCCTGTTTCCTGCTTGCAAGTTCCCTTCCAACGGAACGTCGGGTTGTTGTCCAAGCTCTCTCATGACTTCGGCAACAGTCATAAAGCGCGCGCCACGGCTTGCAGCGAACGAGCACACTTCCTTCAGCAGTTGCGGAGAACAGCCAAAACGCGATGGTCTTGCCGCGACATCGTGAGAGTAAAAGATCAACCAGCCCCCAAGCCTTTCGTTTTCAAGAATCATCCGTTTGGCTGCTTCTCCGTGATCAATATCCCCATACAGGCTGTTGGCTCTGAGCAAATTCAAATCTATGTCTGGGCCATTCAGGCCACCAGTGGTTCCCCGGCAGCTTGTTAACCTTGCTCCGAGTTTTCGCTTCACGCCGGGTGTGACATCGCCATAGGGATAGGCGAAATTGCCGGAGCCCAGGTGCCCCAACGTTTCCCGAAGCTCGGCTTCGCCTTTTTCGGCATCCCGTACAAATTTATCGCAGGCAGTGCGACGAGCCGAAAGATGGCTGAACGTGTGGCTGCCCAGCTCATGTCCTCGATCCAGCAGAGAAAACAAATCTTCCACGTGAAACTGCTCTCCTAAACTATTGGCCGTATTCATCAGCGACATCGCCACGTAATAAGTGGCTCGCGCTCCAAAGCTTTCGAGAATTTCCGCACCCACCGTCAGCGCGCTGCGGGGGAAATCGTCAAACGTGAAGGTCACGACCGGACCGATCTTCCCTAGCGCAACCGTCCGCCGATAGACCGCGCAGAGAATCTTTCGACGGATACTTCCAGCACGAGAGCGCAGAGTCATGAGCGAGCCGTTTCCATCACACTTTCGGCAGCGGCAACGTCCTGAGCAACCACTTCGATGGTGCCATCGTTGGGAACCTCCCGGCGAGCCGGAAATACCAGGCGCGATACGCCATCCGCGACACCGTTCTCTTCGAGCCCGAGGTCGGCGAACACGCGGCCCGAGGGAACATTTCGCGAAGTCTTGCGATAGTTCGCCTGGAAATCCTTGCCGGTCAGTGCAATGTATTTTTGAATAATGTAGGCCAGGAACGCGTGTTCGACCCGCTTCGATTGCACCCGGCAGCTGAACATCAGGTCGGTCATCAGCGGAACGCGATTGTCGACGATGCAGAAACCCACCACCCCGTAGCTGCCAAAGCGGTCTTCTACGCTGAGAACGTAGGTGTCGAGTTGCGGGCTGGCCAACACGTTTTGCAGCACGCTCTTCTCGTATTTGTTTCCGGAAAAGTTCATCTGATTGGTGCGCTGGGTCAATTCGTGTACCCGGCTCAGATTTGCCTCGGTCATGGGCTGAATATTCAAACGAATTTTACAGTAGCGCAGAAAGGTCATGTAATCGTTGCCGAAGTTGCCGGCAATATTCTGCCGCTCCGCCTCCACCTGATACATCTTGCGCCGCTCGCGGCTCTCGGCGGTCACCGGAACCTGGCACGCTTCCAGGTTCACAATCGTTTCATAGAGTCCGGCGTTCAGCGTCCGCACTTCGGGGTGCACCGCCTGCACCTCGCGCAACTCGAATTCCGAGTCATCAACGAACAGGAGTGTGTCGATGCCAATATTGAGTTGCTGCGCGATTGTGGCAATTCCTTGACTCTTCGGCTCCCAGGAAATCTGCGGGCATAGGAAATGCTCTTCGATTCCGAAGCTCCGTAGAACGCCCAATGCCTCGTCGGGATTGTTCTTGCTGGCGATCGATTGCAGGATTCCGCGTTCGTCCAATTGCTTAACGATTTCTTTAATCTGCGGCTTGAGTTTCAGTTTGGCCGCCCCATCTTCCACCAGAACGCCGTCCCAAAGCGTGTTATCCAAATCCCAGACAACGCACTTGACCTTCCTGGATTCCTTCGGCTGCGCGTCTTTCGCTTTGGTTTGAACATGCCGGTTCGACTCTCGCACAAAATCCATCAGCCCAAAGTAGAGCGTAGTCTCGCTCTGGTCTTCGTTCGGAACCAACTCAACGTTGAAGGGCGCGCGCAATTCGAGGAACCTGGTAATCGCCTCGAAGGGCACCCGAACCCGCTGGAACCCGGGAGTGAGTTCCAGCAATTGCTGGAACGGTATCTTCACCCGATCATCGACGGAGCGCATGGTCAGCGACAGCCGGACCTTCTCTGGCGCTGGGTTGTAACACTCGATCACGAAAGCCGTCGGCAAGGTTTCGCCCGAGGCTGCTCCATAGGCCATTCGCTTTTTGAAGCTGTAGCGCTTGCCTGTGGCAAAATGCCGCAGCGGCGGAGCCGGCAACTGATAAAGCGTCGTACCAATCCAATGATCGCGGCGTTCGAGCTTTGCTGCGTCTTCGACCGAGCGCAAGTAGATGTTGCCCGGCGTCCACAACTTGCCCCATTGCTTGAAACGAATTTTCAGAACGTAAGAGTTCACGGCTTCGGCGCAATCGATTCGGACCATTCCATCGGAGAACCGCCGGCAGCGCCCATCTTCCCTAGGGCTGTAAAGATCGCACGTGGTGTAGCAGGTCGGCCAGACGCACTCCGTGCAATGCTCGCTCCAGGGCAGCACGGTGCGTTCGAGCAACGTGCTCTTGAGTTCGCCTAGCTGAGCGAGCATCTCGCCTGCCAGTTGGCCGGACGATTCGATTGCGTGATTGGCTTCAGTTTCGTACATGAGCGGAAGATTCAGTCACCTAGAGTCAGCGCCGCATCTGGGGTTGCGGACGTTTCGTTCGAGACTTTCTTGGTCGGACTCGAAGCGTTCGTAGTCGGGTTCCTAGTCAAAAACGACCGGTGCCACAGCTCCAGCACGGCCAGAGAAAGCAATTCCTTCGAATGGCGGCCGGTACGGGTGTTGTCTTCAAGCAGTCCCTCGATGCTTGAACGCTTGAAGTATCCGCGTGCGACCGTCGCGCGGTCGAGCAACACGTCCTGCAGCCAGCTCTTCAATTCCGTCCGCAACCACATCTCGTAGGGCACCGGGAACCCAGCCTTCTTGCGATGCAGGATTTCATGCGGAACGCGATTCTGCAGCGCGGCCTTGGCAATGTATTTGGTGGTCAAGCCACGCACCTTCAAGTTTTCCGGCAGCCGTGCGGCAAACTCAAGAATTTTGTGATCGAGAAGCGGAACCCGCAGCTCGATGGAGTTCGCCATCGTCATCTTGTCCGCTTTGAGAAGAAGGTCGTCCGGCAAAGTGGTCTTCGTGTCGACATAGAGCATCCGGTTGAGCACGCTCTTGGCCTGCCCGCTGTGCAGATGATCGCGAGCCGGCATCACAGAAAATGCTTTGTTCACGAATCCAGAGAAGTCGCTCGAATACAACTCGCTCGATTTGGCGTTGAAGTACGCCTCCGGCGCATAGGTTCTTCCGTAGTAGTAATCTCCGAACGGGGTTCCAAACAGCGGCGAGTATTTATGTAGCCGAGCCAGGTTCATCGCGCGGTCGAGATACGCCGCGATCGAGGCTGCCGCCGGGGTCAAGGGCCCCAGCATCGCTTTCAGCCGCTCGAGCCACAAGACTCCGCGATAGGTTTGATACCCTGCGAAGGCTTCGTCGCCGCCCTCACCCGAGATCAGCACTTTGACGTATTTCTTTGCCAGGCGAGATACGTAATACAGCGCCACTGCCTGCGGCTCGCAGACCGGTTCTTCCATGTGCCAGGCGAACTGCGGCAGGAAGTCGGCGAATTCCTGCGAGCTGATCGTGGTTTCATGATGCTCCGTGCCAAAAGTCTTGGCCGCGAGGGTCGCGTAGGGGCGCTCATCGATGATGCCCGGCGTCGAAAATCCCAGCGTATAGCTGCTCAGCGGCCGGTCGGTCTTGCCCACCGCGAAGCCGAGCATTGCGGTCGAGTCCACGCCTCCACTCAGCAGGAAGCCAACCGGCACATCGCTGATCATGTGTAGCCGGACCGATTCTTCGAACAGCTCCAGCAACTCCGCCTTGGCCTGCTTTTCTGTGCAAGGCTGCGGGGAGAACTCGAGATTCCAGTATCGCCGGATCTCGGTCTTGCCGTCGCGTGCCAGTAAATAGTGCCCGGGAGCCAGCTTGTGCACGTTGCGCAGCAGCGTCTCTTCGCCGGGAATATAGAGGAATGTGAGGAAGCGGTCGATCATCTCCGGCGCGACCTCGGGCGTCACCTCGGGATCCGCGAGCAGCGCTTTAATCTCGGAACCAAACACCAGAGACTTGTCCGACAGCCAGTAATAGAGCGGCTTGATTCCAACGCGGTCCCTGGCGATCAGCAGTTGCTGTTTATTCTCGTCCCAGATGGCGAAGGCAAACATGCCGCGCAGCTTCTCGATGCAGCCCACGCCAAATTCTTCGTAAAGATGGACAATCACTTCAGTATCGGTCTGGGTTTTGAAAGCATGTCCGCGAGCCTGCAGATCGTGCCGCAACTCCTGATAGTTATAGATTTCGCCGTTAAAGACGATCCAAACCCGCTCGTCTTCGTTCGAAATCGGCTGATGCCCGGTATTGAGATCGATAATCGAAAGCCGGCGGAAACCGAAGCCGACGGGCCCCGAGCGGTAATAGCCCTCATCGTCCGGCCCGCGATGCTGAATGGCATCCGCCATCGACTTCAGCAACGCGCCCGAAACGTGGTTGGCGCGATCAAAATTTAATTTGCCGCAAATTCCGCACACAGTGGCTTGTTCCTTCCCAACGCCTTTCTCGTGAAGCGCTATCGGCGTTCGACGGCTACGTCTTGCCAGCCAGCGGTCAACTTCAAAACCGTCTTCCATTTTTCCCGCGAGTAGTTCAGCGACTCGCGGTCCGATACCAGATTGCCCAAGAGCGACATCAGCCCTAGCAGCGTCAATCTTCCCGAAGCCACTGCGCCCATGGCCAGCCGGTAGCCGAGCGCGTAAACGCCGCCACGCGTCTTGCGGAACAGCTGCACCATGGCGCGGTACTTCATGATGGTCGCCCAGTGACTGACGCGCTGCCGCGAACTGCTGGTCCCGCCATGATGGATGATCGCGGTTTCTCCTACGTAGTAGTTGATGAAGCCCGCAGCCTTGACTTTGTAATTCAAGTCGAGATCTTCGGCGTACATGAAATACTCTTCGCTGAACAGGCCGATCCGCTCAAAAACCGATCGCCGCAGGAGCATGCACGCGCCCGGAATGATTTCGACCTTCATCAGGCTTACTTTCTCCGAAAACAGCGGCGCGATTTTCCATAGCCGACATTCCGGCCAGCGCAGCCTCAGATACTCGGCGTCCATCGCCTGATTGAGGATTGTTGGGTAGGTCTGGATCGAACTTAACTGCACCGACAAATCGGTATTCAACAGCTTGCAGCCTACGATGCCGGCATCGGGCAGGCTCTTATGGCGGGCGATCAACAGATCGATCGACGGAGCCATCAACTTTGTGTCCGGATTCAGAAAGAGAACAAACTCGCCGGTTGAGTGCCGGAAGCCGAGGTTGTTAGCCCCGGCGAATCCCAAATTTTTTTCGCTGTGGATAATGTTAACGTCAGGGAAAGGTTGCTTCAGTAAATCCACCCCGGGCTCAGGCGATGCATTGTCCACCACGATAATTTCGTAGGCGACGCTGTGCGTGTGCTCAATCACGCTCGCAATCGAGTCGCGCAGATAGTCGAGCGAGTTCCAGTTCACGTAGATGATGGAAAGATCCATGCGATTGCGTCGGGTATCGGCGAAAGTTATTGCTTGTAAGTCGTAGTGAGCCAGCTTACTTCCAGATCGTTTCTTGCCCGCACAGTTTCGCGAGTTGCTGGCGTTGTAAATACTTAATCAACTGCGGATCGTCGATCCGCGGAGTTTTTTCTAGATAGGCCGCAATATATCCGTAGACCAGAGCGAACGATCCCCAGACGTAAGGCCGCTGCCAGAGCCGGGCAACTGCTTTCGCGATCAGGAACAACGGATGGTAGCCGGCAACGTAATCGGTCTTGCCATTCTTTGCGATCCCGCCCCAGCGGCCGTACGCGGCGCCGGTCCAGCGGTGATGCTGGAGTTGAAGATCGAGAAAGCTGCGCGTGCTCCAACCGAGCATGTTGGCTTTCACTTCATCGAGCGTATCCGAACCCGGACCCACCCACAAACCGTCGATGGCATCCCAGCACCCACGGCGGTAGATCTTCGCTCCGCCGCGAACGTGAAACATGGGGCTTTGTTCCAAAGTCTTTCGCCCGTTTTCCACGTGGTAGAGAAAACCGCCACCGATGCCCAGTCCGGCATTCTCCTCGAATTTCGCGAACATCTGCAAAAAATAATCGGGACCGAAAGACAAGTCGCCGTCGAGCTTCGCCATGAACTCCCAATCTGTGCAGCGAAGCGCGTGAAAGCCGTCGTAAAAGGCCTCGATAATCCCAGCTCCCCATTTGCGAAAGCCGCGATCCTCGCGCCGTACACCGCGAATCCAGGGATTTTGCCGCTCCGCCTCGGCGATGATGCAGCTGGTCCCGTCCTTCGACCCGTCATCGACGATGATCCACTCCTGCGGACGCACGGTCTGCTTCACCATGCTGCCGATGGTAAGCGGCAGGTACGCCTCTTCGTCGCGTACTGGGGTGACGACAACGTATTTTGCGGTTCCTGCGTTCATAAACTGGTTGCCTGGCTTGCAGCGGGCACGCCCGGCTGTGCGGCAGTCTCTTGAATCGGATTCAGTGGAATCTGATTCGGCGCCGCTTGCCGCGTAGCAGTATATTGATTGACCGCGAGCCGATAGGCGGCGAACAATTTCTTGCCAGCTTCCGGCCAGGTGTAGCGAAGACGCTCGCGAATGCATGCGTCTCTGAGAGAGCCGAGCAGCGAGCGGTCTTCGTACAGCAAGGTGATATGCCGTTGTAAGGTTTGCGTGTCGCCGATGGCATGAACCAGGGAGTTGTGCATGTGCTGACAGGCGTCAGAGCATGCGGCGGAAACCACGGGAACGCATCCGCTTCCGATCGCATCCATGCACACTAAAGCGGAACCCTCTTCGAACGATGGCATCAGGAGCATATCTGCATTTCGCATCAGCTCCGGTACGTCTGAGCGGTGGCCGAGTGCTTTAACACTCGGGTGCGCCAATTCCATGGCCCAGCGGCCCTTGAATTCCGCGCTCAGTTCTCCCGCGATCAAAAACTTGCCGTTCCTGCTGGCTGGCGAAGCCAGCCACGCTTCGAGCGCAAGGTGCAACCCTTTTCGAATGGCGTCGACCCCAACGAACAGGGCAATAAGCTGACCCTGTCGCGCATTCCGGGTGGCATCTGGAAAATATTTGTTTTCATCGAAGCCATAACTGTGGCGAAAAAGCTTTTCTTTCGCAAAGCCACGGTCCTCGAAGGTCTTACTGGGAAAAGCTCCGGGACAGAGCAGGCCAAACGCTTCTTCGAACTCCGCTTCCTCCCGCAGAAGAACTGCGTAATCTTCCTGATATTCGTGGTGGGGATTACTCAACCCGAGGCGGCGGCACTCCGCCGCAACCGTTTCGTAACAAAAGCGGGTGTGTGCGTTCGGCCGTTCGAGCACCGCCGGAATTCCCATCCGCTTCGCAGTCTTTAAGGTTTCGAGCGAACCCAGCGGCCAGCAGTGGACGATGTCCACCTGGCCGGTCATCTTTTCCAGACGCCGAGCCACGATTCTGTCATGAAGCACACAAGCGCCCATTCTTCCCAATAGCTTATAAGGAAGCCTCAGTTTGCCTCGCGCCAAGGTTGGGCGCACGGCAACGTTTGCGGGCAGCGGACGAGCGACGGCTCCGGGAAATACAGTGACATCCGCGCCCGCCGCGGCCAGTCCGCGCACCTGTTCCCATGCGGTGTAGCAGATGCGCGCAGCGCCGATCTTGTGTGGGAAGCTGTAAAGAACTCTCATGATTTACCTGTGCTGCGCCTGATCGCCCCACTGGCGGACGCTGGGAGGCCACTTCGGTTGTAGGCAGCGCGGGGCATAGGTCGAGACCAGTAGTCCCACGGACTTCCCGAGCGACTTGGGCTCCTTACAAATATTGAAGGCTTTTCTAAGCTGTTTTCGAGCTTCATCAACTCTTCCTGCGCCCATCAGGGTTTTGGCATATAAGCGCCGCTTTACGGCAAACGCTTGCTCGTATGCTTGGAAGATCTTGCGATCGGCTGAGGCCCTGAAGTGATCGTTCAAGAGCTCAAAGGAGTTCACCTCTCCAAAGTTCAGTTTCAGCCGGTTCGATGAAAGCGATTTTTCGCGAACTCTGTAGGCGACCAAGGGAATCGAGCAAAACACGATGGGACCAAACAGAAGCATCAGATTACAGAAATAAACGTCTTCCGCAATTCTTAGCTTAAAAGGGTCCGTGGCGATCCTTCCGAACAGTTGTTTAGGGACGCAGCAGAAACTCATGAGGAAGGATCCAGGCGCGTTCACATAGCGCTTCAGGAAATCTAAGGGTTGCATTACCTCCAACCTGGAGGAGGGAATATCAACAATTTGCACATCCCACTCGTGGCCGCCTTCTCCGGCAAAATCGACATGCCCGGTAAAGAACCCAACCGCATTGGGATATTTCAGGACAACTTGCTGCTGGACTTCCAGATATTTGGCATGCCAGATATCGTCTGAATCGAGGAATGCGATGAGATCTCCGGAAGCCTTCTTGATCAGTTCGTTGCGCGCGGCAGCCAAGCCCCTGTTTTCCCGGCGAAATACATTAATCTGGGATCCATAAGCTTTCAGGATTTCGGGAGTCTGATCCGTGCTGCCGTCATCCATCACCAGGATCTCGTGGGCCGACGAAGTTTGCCGCAGGACAGAATCGAGAGTCGCCTCGATTGTAGCGGAACAGTTGTAAGCCGGAATCAAAACGCTGACCCTCATCATGCCCACTCCTGCAAGCCTGGCCAACCCTCGCCCCGCTGCTCAATATTGAGCAATTCTGCTTCAGCAGGAATAAGGTCGCCAGCCTGTTCGTCTGCCAAAACCGCTGACGGTTCCGCTTTCGGGGCTGGTTTTGGTAAGGTTATGGCAGAAATCATCGCCAGCAACACAAACCAATTCACCTTGGACTGATCGAAGTAGTTGACACCGAAGAAACTCACCAGATGAACAAACAATGCAGCTCCCACGAGCCAGACAAACCACTCCGCCCTATTCTTTCTCGAGGCCGCTTTCCGGGCATTGCCGATGCGCGAGCAACATCGCGAGATCACGGCAATGAATAAACCAAAGGCCAGTAAGCCGCCGGTTTCTCCCACGTTAACGTACTGGTTTTGAGCGTCCCACAGATCCCACCCCCAGGTACCGGCATCCTTTGTGCCAATCAACCACCAATCACTAAAGTGTCGCACGAACTGGTCGATCAACTCCGCTCGATGATAGCCCGAAGATCCTCCGGTCAGGTCAATATGCGCGATTACGAACCAGACCGGCGCTTTCATGACCATGGCCAGCGCCAGCAAGACAATCACGATAGCCCAGCGCACCGCCCTCATATTCTTTCTGACCGGCCAGAGACAGATCGCTAAAACCCCTCCGACGTAAGCCAGCAAAGGCGTACTGGATTGTGAAGTAATGGTCATGACTGTGCATCCAATCGCTCCCATGACCGCGACGATCTTCGCCTTGCCAGTCTTCCACAGCAGAAAGAACAGCGGTAACAGCGAAGCCGCGAAACATCCCGCCATTAAGGCGTGCTGAAACACTCCTTGGGAACGAATCTTGCCTTCGCGAACATCGGGCACAAGCTGTACCCCACCGAGAGACCCGAAGGCATTTTGCAGGGTAAGCTGCTCCCGAACCATAAAGAGCGCTAGAACCACAGCTATGAATGCGAGACATTTGATGGCAGTGTAAGTATCGTCTCGATTACGAATCAGATACCTCAGCAGGAAATAACCGCCAAGATAGTCGATCAGAAAACCCAACTGATTGATGAGAGCTTGAGACTGCATATACTGCAGGACCATGCATATCGCCTGACAGAGCATGCACAGCAAGAAGGCCTGATCGATCAGGTTGAATCCGCCCGCAAACAGACTCCCTTTCGAGGATGACAGGCTTCGCAGCGCACGCGCCCACCCCACTAGGATGAGGATTCTCAGGACAAAAAAGTGAACTCCCAGCGTGTATACCTGTTGTCCCTCGGGGACCAAGAACGTACACAACAAAAAAGGTACGATCACATACCGTCGCGGTAAAACGACGATAAGAAGACTAGCGACGATCAGTCCGGCAAGCACAATCGGACTTAGAATGCTGTCATTTACCCCACCTCCGAAGGTGTGGCTCTGATCTGGATGGTCAGGCATTCGTGAACTTTCGGTACCAAAGATCGTCGACTGGTTTCAAATACATGCGCGGTCGGAGGGAAAAGGACTGCGGCGCCAGTGAGCGGCGCCTTTTCCCATGATTTGGCTGTTGTCGGGTCTTTCGTTCGATCGGCTAGCGAGAATGATGATGTGGTACGGACTGAAATTATCGACCCCAAGAATTCTGAAACCCGCATAATCCGTAACGGCAAGTGCCGTCCCGGTGTCAAAAACATGGTGATGCATGGCTCGATTGGAATAATTCTCCATACAGCGCAGCCGGAATTGTTCCTTCGTTCCCGCTTTTATATCTTTTTCTAAATCATGTAAGTCCAGGATTTCGGGCAAATGTGTAAGATCGTCTTCCCCGACCTGATTGGCTTGATCGGCAATCATGTGGGCAAGGGTGGTGGGGGTACGGCGCCAATCGAAGGTTCCGTCCCGGTGAGGCAGAAGCATTAACAGGATTCCATCCTCTTTCAGAACCCGCCGCCACTCGGCCAAGGCTTTCAACGGATTGGCCACATGTTCCAGACAATGTGAGGCCAAAAGACATTCATAGCTGGAGTCTTCGACCGGCGCTAAGTCGCTGGCCTCACAGATAATCTGATTTCCCGCCGGCCTTTGCGGGTGATATTTGAATGCGCCTCCATGTCGCACTCTCTCTGTCCAGAGAGTTTCCGTGGAGTAGAGGCAGTTATCGAGCGATGCCAGAACTTTATAAACCGGCAGAGGACCTTCATCGCTCAAAATTCCGCTTGGGCCGCCGATCTCGAGACCTCGCTTCCCCTCCAACTGAGAGCGGTATACCCTTAGGCCGGGCACAGTTCCCTCGCGGTATCGCCGCACCTGAGTCAAAACTCTAGGGCCAAGAAGCTTCCGAGCCGACTGCCACGCTGTTTTCGCAATTTGCATATGGACGAAGATTACTTTTGGGACTTTGCTGAGGCGCTTTCGCGGCTAAAAAGCGAATTTCTCTCTGCGGCGCAGGAAGACGGCGGCGCTAACCGCATAAGCCAGCAGACAACCGACAACACCGACGATAACGTTTGGCAACGGCTGCGCCGCAAGAGACAATGACCGCGACCCGAGGCAGACTGCAACGACGCTAAGCGACACCGCTCCGGCTATCAGGAAAATTCCTCCGTAGTTCGAGAGACTGAGGCCGGTAAGCCGATGGACCCGAACCACCTGAAACATGAGACCCGCCGATACCGCTGCCAGGCAGGCGAACTGCCCACCAATAATTCCAAAGTACCGGACGAAAGGATAGATGAGTACAACCATGGTCGCGGCCATGACGATGATACAAACACGATGAAGGTTGGGGCGGCCGGTCGCAAAGAAGATGCTGGTGATCTGTCCATTCAACAGATTCAACAAGGCCACTGCGGAAGCGACAATGAAGGGCCCGGCAGCGGCGCCATAACGGTATCCGTAGGCCAGCGTGAGCAACGAATGCCCACAAAAGAATGCAAACACAATGGCGGGCATCCCGACCAATACGATGGCTGACGTCACCTGCAGCAGAATTCGATTCATCCGCGCTTTGTCTTCCTGCACCCGGGCAAACGCCGGCAGAATCGTTTGCCCGAGGAGGTTCATAATAAAGCTCACCGGAGTTTGCACCAGGTACACGGCCATCGTGTACAAGCCCAGCTCGGCTGCGGAATTCAACTTCGCTAGAACGAAGATATCGGTCCGGGCAAAAATCAAGTTCAGCAGCGAAAGTCCAAACATGCGCTTCGAAAATGACCAAAGCTCACGGGCCGCGGCGCGGCTCCATCTCAGCGCCGGCAAGAAAGGGCAGATGAGATACGAAAGGACACAGCGAACAGCACTCTCGGCGGCGTATCCAATCACCAGCGCCCACACGTCCCTTATGTAGTAGCTTAAAGCGATGGTGAACAAGACCCCGCCGATTCCGCCCATGTGATTGATGATGGCCCACTTGCGAAATTTCATCTCCTTGATGGCGACGTAAACTTTCGCGCTCATCGCGCCGTCGAAAAGCAAGCCCGTGGCGCACACGCGAAACAGAGGACTCAGCTCAGGATTGCCGTAAAACTTCGCGATCCAGGGCGCCAGAATGCACAAAATCATCCAAAAAGACGTGGCACGCCCCATCGACATCCACCACGCCGCATTCACATATTCGTCTTCGCCTCCCCGTGGATTCTGAATGATCGCGTCTCGGACTCCGATATCCATCATGGTGTGGATAATCGAAGTGGCGGAGGCGACGATCGCCATCGTCCCGAACGCAGCCGGGGCAAGCAGGCGCGCCAGCAGCATGTTCCGCCCAAATCTGACGACTTGCTCAGTGAATAAGCCCGTTCCCAGCCACATGCCGCCACGAAAAACGGAGGCCTTCAGGCTCTCTCCGGAGAAGATTGCTCCGGTTGCCTTCTTGGCTTTTTCGAATAAGGCTACTGGCATAAGCATCTGTTGGGTTCGCGAGTAACGGACGCCATTTCCGGATGAAGCGCCTCGAGTTGCGCGAGAAGCTTTCCCCCGTCTTCCACTCGAGTCGCACCGATTTCGTTGCGCCGGACGTGTCGCAGATAGAATTCGAGAAGCCTCTTCTGATACATATAAAAGTCAGAGTTGGTGATTCGAGCGCAAGTGGTCTGGATGGGGAGAAACTTCCTCCACCTCCGCTTGATGTGTCTGTAACCCGCGTAGAATTCGCGGGGAAGCACCAGGTTTTGCTGAGAATTGTGAATGCAAAGGGCGCAAATCGCATAGCTCTTCTTTCCCTTCTCGGCCGCCGCCATGCAAATATCCGCGCCATAGAAATGGAAGTGGGGCAACTCCGCATCGAACCTGAGTCCGTGCGATTTTCTGAGGATCAGCACCAGTTCATCGAGAGTCTGCACCAAGGCAGGTTGATCGAATTGCTCGCCGAGGATGCCCCTGCCTGGAGAATAGACGTAGCCGCGCCCGCTGTCGTTCAGCGTTTCTCCATAACAGCCGAGCACGCCCCATTCCGGATCTGTCTGCCGTAAGGACTGAAGGGAACGCTCCAGAAACCACGGCCAGCGGCCGGGAAACACGACGTCCTGATGGGCGAAAACGATGAGGTCATTCACGCTACGGTCGATGGCGTCATTGTAGGCCTTCGTCGCGGAAGTGAAGTCCCGCTGCATCAGGATTTGATAAGGATGATCACCCTGAAAGCATGGCGATGCCTTAAAGTTGCTCTCAAAAATCTCATCGTCATTGACTGCGACGACAAAAGTGATAGGCGTTGGAATCGACATCCTGCTGTGGAGCAATATGAATTTGATCGGAGAAGTGACGGGGCACCCGGTCCTGGAACCGGGCGCCATCGGAATTTAGTTAGATGCGCTTATTGAATGACTGCCGACAAGCCTGTCGGAGGTGAAGGCGGAGCGCTGCTGCTGAACTGATAAGCTCCCACATCCCACGCCCCGGTTGTGGGCCGCGGCGTGCCGTTCTTATCCGAACACAGCGCAACCAAACTGCCAGCGCAAAGGCTCGTCAAATTTACACCCGCCCCAATGACCGGAGAGCCGGAATTCGGAGCGTACGTCGTATTCAGATTCAGGCTGGCCTGGTAGGAAGAATTCGATGCCGGCATGTTGTTGCTCGAATCGCATTTGCAGCTGCTCTGCCAAGTTGAAAAACCAGAAGTGTCGATCGGTGTCCAGTTGAAACAGTTATACCCTGCGCAAGCGGCATACACATTGGAAACGAAATCCGTGGACGGATTGGCGACGGTAAAGCCATTTAATTGAACGTAGTAACCGAGCGCGGTCATAGCATTGTTCTTGAACAAAACATTTGTGCCATTGGTATCGAATGCGACGTCACCGGAATTGCCGCTGCCCACCATGGTATTGTTTGCGATCAGAGTGTTGTTTCCGCTGGCCCCGGTAAATCCGCCGCCCTCGACCAAGTCGTGTGCGTTATTGGTTACACCAACATTGTTGAAAAAAGCGAAGTACGAATTCGGGTTTCCCGACCAGGGCGTTCCTTCAATCCCGCCTTCCATGAACCAGCAAGCATTGAAATTGTTGCCCAGACTACCGTCGCATTGATTGTTGTAGACGTAAAGATTAACCAACGGACTCGCTGGACTCCCGAAGGCGTGCAGGCCGTCGTGGTGGTAGCAATTTGCGGTGGTATCCCAATTGGAGAAATCGTGGACGTGGTTGTTATAAATCTGTTCGTCCAAATTCACTCCAGTCAGTCCATTGCCGGCGAAAATGATGGTGTGGTCGCTGTGCCAGACGTCGTTGTTATAAATCTGATGGTTGGTGTCGTTGTTTCCGTAATCGTCCCAGATGGACCACCCTACATCATGAATGCTGTTGTCGTGCACCAAGACATTCTGGCCGCTGAACTTTATGGCGTTGACTTGCGTTTGGTCGATTTCGCAGGCCGATCCCGAATGGATATAGAGGTTCACGATCGAGAGGTTGCGAAACTCGCAATTATTGCAGGGCAGCGCATTGATAGCGGTACTGGGCTGCTGATACTTCAAGGTTGTTCCGTTTGCTGTGTCCTGGATCGTCCCACCGCTGCCGCCATCGATCGTGATCCAACTCACGCCGGAGGCACCGATGGCACCAGTATTGCTCCAGTAGGGAGCGGTTAGAACGGTGCCAGTATCAAACTGAATAAGAATTGGACTTCCCGAACTGCCGCTGCCTCGCACCGTTAATAACTGTTGCCCTGCCGTGCCGGTGAAAGTTCCACAAAGTAGCACAGTCGTCCCGGGCCCGATCTGAGTATTGCCGCTGCCCCAGTTCGATGCGTTGTTGAACCAGGCCGGGTTTTGCGTGTTACTCGTGCAGGAGCCCTGTGGGCTGCCGTCGGGAGTTATATATATGTTGGTTGCCGAAGAGAACATCAGCGGGGTAAATGTGAATATGGATGCAACAATTAGAAGGAATTTCCGGGGGCCGTTCACGCGTTCCTCCACCAATCGTGTGCTGGGTCGCTATTTTCAAGCGAACCCGCTGGTCGGACTTTGTCGTTCCCAGTAGGGGAGTTGCTCACGATCTACTGGATGGATCGAGTCTCCTTTATAACCAGTAGTGGCTAACGCGAACAGGTCTCAGGAGGACATGGCCCGTTCCCAGCCTCCCCATGAACTGCGGGAAAGTCTTTCGACACGCGGTATTTAGACCCCATCGAAAACCCCCGCAAACAGGCCTTGATTATCTTCGAAGCATACTGGAATTTTGCAACCCAGTCATACGCGCCGGCGAGTTTTGCCTGGAACAGCGCACCGTCGTCGCAAGTGTTGACCGGCAATCGCTCCATGAAAAAAGGGTCGCTCTTCGGGCGAGCTAGGCCGACGATTGTACAGACGCCATTCCGGTAACCGGCTTCAACCAGCAAATCACGCAACATGTTTCTGAAGTCAGTGTCGGTTTGAGGAAATGCGTAGGGATAGGCAAACGAGTCGACTTCGCCGCCAAGCTTTTCCTCGATGGTTTTCTTTGAGCTGGAAATCTCATCCTTGACTGCTGCGGGGCTTAATTCCCGGAGCTGTGGATGAGTTACGGTATGAGATCCGAAGCGGATTTCGTGATGGTTCAACTCGCGAACTTCCGCCCAGGTTAAGCAGTCTCTTCCTTTGAATGATATTGGAGTTTCTCCGATGTAAGCAGTTGGCAGAAACACCGTGGCACTGAAGCCGCACTGGCTCAGCACAGGAAAAGCATGGCGATAAAAGTCCTGATAGCCGTCATCGAAGGTGATGACAACCTGCTTGTCCGCAACTTGTTTGCCCGTGGCCGGCGATTGTCCCCGCAGCGCGCTGACCGCCTCCGCGAGTGAGACCGTCCGGTAACCGTTGCCATGAAGATAGTTGATCTGCTCGGCGAAGCGTTGCGGTGAGGTGGATGTGCGGTAGTAGGGATGCGCGGCCGCTTCTCTTTTATTCTCGCTGCAATTGTCTTCGCTGCCGTCGGAGACGCTGTGGTACATCAGAATTGGAAGCGATGGCGTCCGATTCGACGAAGAACTCCGCAGCGGGTTGACCAGGTACAGCGTCGCGAAGCGATCGAGACGAAAGCTCATTTAGGCGCGGCGTCCTGCGCTCGCAACCGAAACCGTGTCGGCTTCGACGGGTTTGCGGGAGCGCGTCGAAGTGAAGTTGAGGATTTCCTCCGCCACGCGAGCCTGTTGCTCCGCCGTCAACTGCGGGAACATGGGCAGCGAAACGATTTCCGCCGCGGTTTTTTCGGTCGCGGGGAAATCTCCCTTGCGGTAGTTCATTCCGGCGTAGGCTTTCTGCAGGTGCAGGGGAATGGGATAGTGAATGCCCGTGCCGATACCCGCCTGCTTGAGATGCTCCATCAGGCCTTCGCGGTCGGCGTTCCGGACCACGTAGAGATGATAGACCGCGCGCGACCATGACGGCTCGATGGGCAGCGTAACGACGACGTCTATCGAACTCAGCAGCCGATTGTATTCCGTGGCGCGCTTGCGGCGCTCCGCATTCCACTTGGCGAGATGCAGGAGCTTGACGTGCAACAGGCCGGCTTGTATGGCGTCCAGCCGTCCGTTGTAGCCTTCCATGTCGTGGTAATATTTTTTCGCCTGGCCATGATCCCGCACCATCTTGATTTTTGCGGCCAGTGCGGCATCGTTGGTCGTTACTGCGCCGGCTTCGCCGCATGCGCCCAGATTTTTCCCGGGATAGAAACTGAAGGCCGCGGCGCGGCCCATAGAGCCAGCCTTCATCCAGCGGTTGTGTTTCTTGGAAAAATATTCGGCGCCGTGGGCCTGGCAGGCGTCTTCGATCACGATCAGCTTGTACTTTTCCGCCAGCGCGAGGATGGCGTCCATGTCGGCCATCTGACCGTAGAGATGGACAGGAACGATCGCCGTTACCGGCCGGCCGCTGCGGCGGCTGATCAATTTGCCGGATTTATCTCGGCTGCATTGCTCAAGATAGTCCTGCAATTTTTCTGGCGACAGGTTGTAGGTGCGCTCATCGATGTCGACAAATTCGGGCAGCGCTCCGGCTTGCGAAATCGCTTCCGTGGTGGCAATAAAAGTATGCGGCACGGTCACGACGACGTCGCCTGAGGTCACTCCGGCCGCCATCAGGGCAAACCGCAAAGCGTCCGTGCCGCTGCTGACCGCGATCGAATGAGTTGTCTCGCAGAATGTTGCAAAGGCCTTCTCGAAGTCTTCGACCATGGCGCCGCCGATGAAGCCGGCGGTATGCAGAGCCTTGTGAAAAACTTCGGTCAGCTCCCGCTCCAGTTCGACATGCGGAGTAATCAGATCAAGAAAAGGAATGCTGTTTGAATTGCTGGTAGAAACGCTCACTTGGAAGCCTCCACGCTTCGTTCGATATGACGCAAAAATTTTGCCGGATTACCCGCCACGATACTGTTCGGCGCAACATCTTTGGTGACCACGCTGCCGGCGCCGACGATGGCGTTTTCGCCGACGGTGACGTTCGAAAGGATGGTCGCTCCCGAGCCGACCGATGCGCCCTTTTTAATCACGGTGCGCTCAACCTTCCAGTCGGCCTCGGTTTGCAGATTTCCGCACGGCGCGGTGGCGCGCGGGTAGCTGTCGTTGATGAACATCACGCCATGGCCGATGAAGACATTGTCTTCAATGGTCACGCCTTCGCAGATAAAGGTGTGGCTCGAAATCTTGCAGCGCTGGCCGACGCTCGCGTTCTTTTGAATTTCGACGAACGCTCCAATCTTGGTTTCGTCGCCAATTTCGCATCCATAAAGATTGATGAACTTCGATAACTTCACGTCCCGGCCGAGCTTCACGTCGGGAGCGATGCATACATGAGGATTCATGAAGAAAGACTCCGGTGCGAATGGGTGATCGGTGTTACGGCGACTGCGGCTTCAGGAGAGCGTTCTGGCGCGGGGGCCCGTTTGCGGTTCAGGCGTGAATACCACCCGCTTTGCTTTTGGCGGCTGTTCACGCAATCGCGAACCAGTTCGGGCTTTTCCCAGGGAACGTCGTGATACGCCGACTGCAGAAACGGGCTTTGCGAGTCCCTGATCCATTCTTGCGGGAATAAGGCGATGGTGTCTTTTTCGGTGATCTTCGGCGCGTGCTGAACATCTTTGTTGCACAACGCGGCGTACAAAGCGGCGGGAAGGTCGCGTCCCGGACCGAGGGTCAAGTGGCCAACCTGCGTAACCCGCGGATTGATTTCAATCAGATAAGCGTGCTGCGTCTCCGCTTCCAGCATGAAGTCGAAGCCGTAGAATCCGGAAAGACCCAAGCGGCGAACCACAACCTCGGCGGCAGCCGCCATCTCCGCATTCTGAGCCAGACGCACCACCGTGGCGTGTCCGGTGGAACTGACTTTATTTACAACTTCAAAATGCAGAGCGGCCAGTACGGCACCCTTCGAACATACGATTGTGCTGGTGGCTTCCTGCCCGTTAGTAAATGATTGGATGTTGACCACCCTGCGCTGCCGTTTGAGCGACGGCGCCATCATCGTTGTGTCGTGGTCGATGAGCGCCCGCTTGGCGGCTCTCGCCAGCAACGGAGGAGCCTGCAACTGGTCGAAGGCCCGTTCGGCATCGGCCAGGGTACGCGAGATTCTCACGCCATCGCCGCCAGAGGTGCCATCCGCTTTGAGCACTGCGGGAAGCCCCATGCGGGTTACCCAGGCTTTCAGGTCCTCGTGAGTGCGAACGATTTGGGTACGCGGAACGCGCAAACCTTCGGTGCGGGCGAACTCCATGAAAGCCCAACGCTCTCGGACGACCGGAAAACTTTTCGGCTCGCCAAAAGAACGCTCCAGCAGCGCGCAGACCGACGCTCCACTTGGGCCGTTACGCTTTTCGCGGGCGTAGAGCCGGTGCAGAAGCTGGGTCGCCAGGTCGTCGCCGGCGGCAATGAAATCGGGACGGCTGCTTGCGATAGCGCGAGCCAGCGAGCGCAGCGGAGAAAGCCCGCGGTACACGTAAACTCGTTCCACGGAGCCAGTCTTGCGCAGCGGATGATTGCTCGGGCAGACCGCATCGACCCGGCATCCCGCGCTGTGCAGAGCCATCGCCAGACGGGCCGACGGGTACCAGCTTGAGGTCGTCGCTAACAGGACTTTGGGGTTCACGGTGGTCTTTATCTGTTAGTGCAGAATGAAAACCAGATTCCGGAGAATCGAGAGGTAATGAATTCGGGCTGGATGAGCTTAGCGAATCGGTTGAAAACCAGTTGTATGGGTTGAGGATTGCAGGCAGATAGATTTAGAGGGGCACTAAAGCTCCGCGTTTGCGGATGGAGGCGTTGGCCGCCTCGAGCATCCGGACCACACGCAGGCCGGCCTCGCCGTCGTTCATGGGTTTCTTGTCTTTGGCAATGCATTCGACAAAGTAGGAAAGCTCGCGGGTTAGGGCTTCGACCTGTTCGATCTGCGGAGCCCACATGTCTCCGGAGCGGTAGTGCACCAGGAGGTTGTAGAGGCCTTCCTTGGTCTTGATGTTTACACCCTTGTCGTAAATTTTGATCTTCTCGTCAGCTTCGAGGTCATTCCACACCAGCATTTTCTTTTCGCCGCCAATCAGCGTGGTCCGCACCTTCACGGGCGATAACCAGTTCACATTGATATGCGCGATCACTTTGTCGGGGAAATACAACGTGATGAACGCCACATCTTCGTGGCCATTCAGGTGCGTCTGCCCGGTGGCGGAAATCGCCTCCGGAGTCTGCGAGATCAGATGGTCGATGATTGAGAGATCGTGCGGAGCGAGATCCCAAACCACGTTCACGTCATGCTGAAACAGGCCTAGGTTCACGCGCGTGGAGTCGTAATAATAAAGTTTGCCGAGTGCGCCCTCCTGCAAGAGCTGCTTGATCTTTTGCACCGCCCCGGTGAACAGGAAGGTGTGGTCGACCATGATCTTGAGGTTCTTTCGCGTCGCCAACTCGATCAATTCCTCGGCCTGGGCTGCGTTGGTGGTGAAAGGCTTCTCGACAAAAATGTGTTTGCCGTTCTGCAGGGCGGCTTTGGCCAGCTCATAGTGAGTCCAGACCGGAGTGACGACGGCAATGGCGTCGATGTCGGGCGAGGACATGATATCCCGCGAGTCATCGGTGACCAGCACGTCCGGATAAGCTTTGGCCACCTTGCGCCGGGCTGCGGGGCTTTTGTCGCACACCGCGACCACGTCCGCTTCATCGAGGCGGTCGAGATTCCGCACTACATTCGGCCCCCAGTAGCCATACCCAACCACGCCAAATTTCACCACAGATTCACTCCCTGCCTGTTCCAGCGTCGCGTTTCCAATTCGCGGTCTTGGAATATATGTGACCATTTGTTTTGGCATCCTTAAGCGAGAAGAGTTAGGGAGAGGAAAACTGTTTAGTGCGCGCCTTCGCCGAGCACTACCGCGCCGGGCGTGCGAACCAGGATTTTGATGTCCATCCAAGGCGACCATGTGCGGGCATAGCGTAGATCGAGGCGAACCATATCGTCGAAGGTGACGCGGCACCGTCCGCTGACCTGCCAGAGACCGGTGATGCCGGGCTTGGCTTCGAGCAAGCGGCGGCGGTGCCAGATGTCGTAGGCTTCAACCTCGTAGGGAACAGGAGGACGTGGGCCGACCAGCGACATTTCTCCGAGAAGCACGTTGAGGAACTGGGGTATTTCATCGAGGCTGGTTTTTCGCAGGAAGCCACCGACGCGGGTGATGCGGGGATCCTTGGTAAGCTTGTAGACCTTTTCGCCGTTGCCGCTCACTTGCTGGTCGGCTTTGCCGGCAATCAGTTGTCGTACGTATTCCCGATGCGCCGCGGCATCGTTATTCACATACATTGAGCGGAATTTTAAAAACACGAAAGCTTTACCGTGCTGTCCAACGCGCCGCTGCCGGAAAAACACCGGGCCTTCGGAGGTTGCCTTGATTGCCGCGGCAATGATCAGGAAAATAGGGGAAAGAAAGATTAAGGCGATCGCGCTGCCGAGAATATCCATCGCGCGCTTCATCACGCGGAAGGCCTTGCGGGCATCGTCCCGCGTCGAAAGATCGGGATAGAGGGTCTGATTGCTGGGCGCCTCGGCAGCATTCTGATCCCAATCCTCGGGAAACACGTGAAACGACAGGCTGATTTGATCGAATTGCTCCGCCGTGAGATTGCTGCGCAAGGTCTCAGTTATGCGGCCAACGATGGTGCCAGGAATCAGGGTAGTGTCATCGTTGCCAATTTCGGTGAACATTACACCCACCACGCACCGATCGGCGTACCACCCCGTGATGTCGGTTTCGCGCGTAGTCAGAGAAAGCGCCGCCAGTATTTTCGCCAGTGTCTTCCCGTTCTTGTCCGAGGGAAGATGCTCGCCCATATCGAGCAACAGTAGGATGAAAGGCTTGCGGGAGCGCTCGCTCCTTTTTCTTTCGAGCGTGATCATCCTCCGAAAGGCTTCCGCGTCGAGAACGCCGCGGTCTACCGAAGAGGAGACGCCCGAAACCGGGCTCAAACTGATACCTTTGCCAGAACGTCTGACGTTCACAAATTACCTCCGCAGATTCTGCTCGCTGGGGGTAGGGACAAGCGAACCGATGATTGCCAATATGGGTGGGGGAGGATCTACCAGAATGCGACGGCCGCTTGCGCCGTTTCTTGCTTGTCTTGAATTGCTATTTGTATTTCTTGTCTGTTGGTTTTCTTACTTCGAGCGGTCCGCTGGGGGAGAGTTGTACCGCTGGTAATAATCGCTGTGTGCCACGTTCGAACTGCTGTTGACCAGGGCGCCCAAAAGCTTGGAGCGCTCGATGGCTTCAATGCCTCGCTGCAGTTGCTGTTTTTCGGTGATGCCTTTGCGCGTAACCAGCAGGATTCCATCGGACAGGCGCGACCAAATGCTGGCATCAGCCAGGGGCAGCACTGGAGGAGAATCGATCACGATCCAGTCGAACCAAGCCTCCAGTTGCTCCGTCAGAGACGGCAGCTTTCCCGATTGCATCAGTTCGAGAGGGTTTTGCGGGGCGCTGCCGGCCGGCAGAATCCACAGGCCCAGACTCTCCAGGTGGTAGATGTTGATGTTCTCCGTCTTGCCGCTCAGCCATTCGCATAACCCGGGAAGCCGTCCCAAGCCAAATTTTTCCGCAACCGCGGGCCGCCGCAAGTCGCCTTCGAGCAGCAGCGTCTTATGCTGCTTTCTTCGAGCCAGTGTGCAGGCCAGGTTGGCCGCGACCGTACTTTTTCCCTCCTGCGGAATCGTGCTCGTAATCAAAACCTTTTTCAGGGTTCGGCTCTGCCGGAGCTGCCGCAGCTTCACCGCCAGAAAACGGAATTTTTCCGCTCCCAGGCTTTCCTCTGCCCCCACCGACACCAAGCGGCTACTTGGCAAAATGGAAACCGGCAGCGTAGGAAACTGCTCCAGTTCGCTCGAGTAGAGGGCGGCGTGGTCGTGCCGGCCATTGCCGTTCGCCGCGGTGCCGTTGCCCAGCGTGGCACTCACCACTCCCGCAGCTGCGGCCCGCCTCTGCATCTTGCGCTCAGCGGCTTCGAGCAGTTCGGTTGCGGGCGGATATGTAGCGGCCCGCGCCGGAGCAGTTTCGCTCCCGTCGCTTTCCGCTTCCGATCGCTGTAATGCGTCAAAAATATGGCTCATGATTTGGTCACTGTTTGGCTTGCTGCCGGTCGTTCTTAATGGCTACTAAGTTTTGAACTTGAGTGTTCTCGGCTGAGGCTGCGTTTGGTTTGCCAATCTGTCACTGCTCGGAAACTCTTACGGTCACATGCGTGGTCAATTCCTCATCGCGGGCCTGCTCCGCCTCGAGCCGCTCCGAGAGTTCGAGCAACTTCTTGGCCGCTCGGCGAAGGTCGAGTTCTTCGGAGCCTTTTTTCCTAGTGCCGGAGCTGTGAATCCCCAAACGAAAGTCGGATGCAATCGCGTCAATCATCTCGGGAGAAACGCCGGCAGCCTGCTTGGCGTAAGCGGCAATCAATCCGTTTTCGCAGATGGTGTTGATCAGGCGTGGGATTCCTCGCGAATGCAGATGGATCCGTGCCGTGGTCTCTTTCGGAAACAGGATCGCCGGATTGGGACTTCCTGCGAGCTGCAACCGGCGCTCGATGTAGCCTCGGGTTTCGTTCAAGTCGAGCGACGCCAAATGGGAGCGCAACGCGATGCGCTGCTTCAACTGCCGCAATTCGACCGAATCGAGCTTTTCGTCGAGTTCCGGCTGTCCCACCAGAAGAATCTGCAACAGCTTCTCGTCGGCGGTTTCGAGGTTGGTCAACAGCCGAATCTCTTCTAGAATGTCGGTCGAAAGATGGTGCGCTTCGTCGACGACCAACACTGTGGTCAATTTTTTCTCGCCGCGGGAGACCACGTAATTGGCCAGCAGCAGGAGGAGTTCGCTTTTGTTACCGCCGGCGGGCAAACCCAGATCGCCCGCAATGTACTGCAGAAATTCGAGTGGAGTAAGCCGCCCGTTGAATACGTAGGCGTATTTGACGTCGTTGCTTTGCCGCAGCAATTGCAGCAGACAGCGCAGCAGCAGAGTCTTGCCGGTGCCGACTTCTCCCGTTAAAACAACGAAGCCCTTGCGCCGCCGTACGCCGTAATACAGGGCCGCTAACGCTTCGTTGTGTCTCTCGGTGGGAAACAGGAACGAGGGGTCCGGAGTAATCTCAAACGGATTACGCTTCAACTTGTAAAAAGCTTTGTACATAAGAATCGCTAGGGAAAGATCGCTAGTTTTCTAGCCGCGCAGGTAGCTATAGGCCGACCCCAGCAAAATCGTAACCGTCACTAAAGCTGCTGTAGCCCATCCCAGCCATAACTTCTTGCGCTCAATCTGCTCATCGGCGACTGCAACGATCGCGGGAATCTCCGAGATCACGGCCACCGGCAAAAGCTTTTGCAAGTCTTTCTCTTCGTAGACCCGGTCATCCATCATCTCGAATGCGCCAGCCACGGCCGCGCCCAGCGCTAGTCCTATGGCCAGCCCGATGCCGCAGAATTTCATGCGGTTGGGGAAATCCGGTTTCAAGGGCAAGCTCGGCGGATCGATGATGCGAAAGCGTTCGCCCTGCTGCAGCAGTTCCATGCTGGTTGCCATCGCTGACTCGTTCTTCTTTTTTAGAAGCTCGTCATAATTCGCCTTCGACTGCTCGTAGCCGCGGGTCAAATCGGAAAGTTGCTGCTCGCGTACCGGCTCCTGATTCAACCGCGCCTGATAATCGGTGACCTTCGCCTGCAATTCAGAAACACCGCGCTCGCGGTTGGCAATTTCAACTTTATTGGCCTGCAACTGGCCCTGCAACTGCGCCATCGGGGACGAAGGATCGGCCAGCTCAGCCGCGTCCGCCTTCGAGTCGCTCGAACCTCCGGCTGCTCTGGCTTTCAGGCCCGCGGCAATCTGATCCCTCATCTTTTCGGTCTTGGCAATCTGATCCTTGAGCTTGCGGACATCGGGATGGCGGTCGGTGTAATGCGAGCTCAGATCGGCCAATTGCGCTCTTAACTTGTCCAACTCGGCATCGATCGCCGGCAGACCGACCGGCGCTCCGTTTTCGGCCTTCGGCGCAGCCTGCATCGAACGATACTGGTTCACCAGGGTTTCCAGATAGACGCGCTGCTGCTTGGCGGTGTTCAGGGCATCTTCTTCGGTCTGCAACTGTGCCTGCACTCCAGCCAGGATTTGCAGGTTGCTGGCAACCTGCGCCGGCATCTCGCTGACGTGCTGGCCCTTGAACTCGCGAATCTTCTCTTCCTGATCCGACAGAGTTTTACGGGCGGCTTCCAGCTGAGCCTCTAGAAACTTGGTGGTGCCCTCCGACTGCTCCTGGCGAACTTCAAGGTTCTCGCTAATGAAAAGATTCGTCAGCTCGCTGGTTACCCGCTGCGCCAGCTGCGGGTCGCCGGAAGAATAGGAAACGTTGAAGGCGCTCACCCGATTCTGGGCGTCGCGCACCAGCTCGATTTCGATCTGGCTACGCATGCTCTCCACTTTTTCATCCGGCGTCATGTGGCCGTGTGGATCGGCATAGAGGTTCAGCTGATCGATAATATGGAGCAAGCGGGTACGGCTTTCAATCTGCTGCGTGATGCTGCGCAGCCGGTCCTGCAAGTCGTCATTCACGTTGGGCGTAACGTAATCCTTGGGCATGGTCGGCTGCTCGACCAGAATCAGCGTGGTCGAGCGATAGCGTGAGGGCAGAAACCAGTTCGCGCCCCACACCACCAGCCACCCCAGCAGCAGCGGGATCAGGAACGGCATGTGGCGGCGTCGCACGATCCCGAGATAGCGCGGGAGATCAAAGCCGCCTGAACTTTTTTCTTCGAGTTCTTCAGTCATGATGACAGGACCTTAATTAATTTCGAACTATCTTTAGTTAGTTTCGAATCTATCTTCCGAGCGGCCGGGCGAATTGATAGGAAATCGAAACAAATTCCCGATTCGTGTCAGGAGTCGCAGCCAGTACCGCGACCGAACTGTAATCTTCGCGTAGCCGGGTGTAGCCAAGCTGAAAATTAAAATGCTGTCCAACCTGCTGCTGCAAAGATGCCGTTCCCGACCAGGTGTGTCCATTATTCGCAAGCAGCGGCGTCGAGGCCAGCAAGTCGTTTTGGGCGTACGATGCCGCGACTGAAGCGCTCAGCTTGGGCAAGAGCTGCTGCCGCGCCGAGGCAATCGCAGCGTCTTCCCGCACTGCCCCGATCAGCCCGCCGCCGGTGGTGATGGTATGCGTGTAGCCAAGGGCCAGGTTGCTGCGCCGTCCCTGCCAGCTCATGCTGGCTCCCGCACTCGGATTCCAGCCGGTAAAAGCCGACCCCGGAACCAGCGCCGCGGTCGAAAACTGGGTTCCAACGTTGGCATACTGCGGGCCGCCAAAGGCAGAAATCGAAAACTTCGAGGTCACATACAGAGTGTAGAAAGCCATCACCGCGTGAGTCTGCGTCTCGTTCGTTCCCGGCGCCGGATACGACAGCAAGCGCTGATACTGATAAGTTGCACCGAGGTAGTGCATCTTCGAAACCCGCACCGCATAGAAGGCCGATCCGCCCTGCGACGCCGAATCATACAAACCCGGAACTTCCGCCGCATTCGGATAGTGCAGGTTCGAAAAAGTTCCGCTGGCCCCGATCATGCTGTTGGCGGCGAACTGATAGTTGAGTCCCACATTGCCCGCATTGCCCAGCCGGTCTGCAACCGGCGCAATCACCGACTGGTTCGGCGCCTGGATCCCGCCCGAAACTGGATTCCCTGCCGCCGGATCCGGCTGATTAAACACGTTCGAGCTTTTCTGCAGTCCATCGCGCGCCGAAAAAGTTACGTGCGGGCTCAGGCGATATTGCAAGTCCAATGCCAGGTTCTCATCCGCCTCGTTGTAAGAGGTATCGCGCTGGTAGAAGGTGAATCCCGGGGCGTAGGCGAGCACCCAGTGCAGCCGAGCCGAACTCTCGTCGAGCGCCAGCGTGGGCCAGATCGAATAATTCACATCGCTCATCGGATGACCATTCACCGAACCGAATGCATTGTCCGAGTAGGCGCTGTTAAAGCTAACGCCGCCACGCAAATAATTTGTCCGCTCCTCGGCGGTAAAAGAAACTGGATAAGCCGCTCCGCTCACCGGAGGCGGAGTCTGCATGCGGTTTGTGTCCGGAGCGCTATTGGCGGTATCTGCATCCACGGCGCCGGTCACCGCTGGTACTGGAACGCTGGGTGCGTCCTGAGTAAGTCCAAGCGTACTCGCAAGCAGTACGAATCCCAACCCGAATGAATCGAAGATTCTGATGTTCACGGAACGATGATAGTGTCGCGCGGCTGCAGCTTGATGTTCTGCGACATATTCTTACCCTGTACGACGTCTTTGTAATTAAATGGGAGGCGCGTCTCGCCATCGGGATTTTGCCGCAGAACGTAAATCGATTTCTGTTTGGCAAAATCGCGGAAGCCGCCAGCCAGTGCAATGGCGTCGAGCACCGTGGGAGAGTTGGCGATCACATACGCGCCCGGCCGCACCACTTGTCCCAGAATATTGAATTTCTGGCTGTTGACCTGCTGCACCATCACCGTAACTTCCGGCTCGGAAATATAATTCTTCAGCTTGCTGGCGATATCTTTTTCAAGCGCCAGCGGAGTCTGGCCTGCCGCCTGAACCTCGCCAACCAGGGGCAGCGAAATCTTGCCATCGGACCGCACCGGAATCGAGCGCGAGATGTCCGGCTCTTTCCAGACGTTGATGGCCAGCACATCGTCATTGCCAATGATGAAAGTGGCATCGTGCGGCTTCGCGGCAGTCGGAGCCGTCTTCGCAGACGAGCTAGCCGCACCGGAGTCGGCCCCTGAACCGCTCTGCGCCAAAAGCGAAGCGGGCAGGAGCAAAACGATGAGAAGCGTGCAAATGACAGACGCCATCATTCGTCCGGTCCATCCGCTGCAGGTGCTGCTCATCTCTGCTCGATTCTCTTTTCCGGTTGCGTCCGTATGCAAATTAACTGGCCTTTCCGTTGCCCTTGACGCCGTCCGCCTGCACTGAAAATTCTTCCACCGGCAGCGAAGGAAAATAGGCGTCGGGCGCGCGCATGTGGTATTGCTCAATTTTGTACAGCAGCGTGCGGTAGCTCACTCTGAGCAACCGGGCAGCCGCTTTGCGGTTCCAACCTGTTTTCTTCAGCGCCGCACCGATGGCATTCTGCTCAGCTTCCGACTTAATTCCCTGAATCAGCGACTTCAGCGACTCGGGTTCGGCTTCGCGCTGTCCCAATTCGCTTTCTTCGTCACCGTCTATTTCTCTCTCATACCGCTCTGTCTCATCCCATGCGGCCGGTACTGGCCTCAGGTTTCGCGCAGGGACGCGGGCACCTCTATCGATCGAGTCTAAACCCATTTCGCCGAGAGTCAACTGCGGCTCGCCGGCAACCAGGTAGCGCTTCACAAAGGTCTCGAGTTCCGTTAAATTTCCCGGCCAGGAATGCTGCTCGCAGGCATGAAGCATGCTGGCGGAAAATCCGCGTGCGGGCAGATTGTAGTGTTTTGCGAGCTTGTGCATCAGATAGCGCAGCAGGATTGCGATTTCGTCCCTACGTTGCCGTAAAGGGGGAACCTGTACGGTAAAAGCGCTCAGACGATAGTACAAGTCTTCGCGAAGCCGCTTTTCAGCCAGGGCGCGGTCGAGGTTGACACTGCTCGCCGCCAATATCCTTACCTCGGCCGTTGCGGCGTCTACTCCCGCCGCCCGCCGCAAGTCCAGGTTCTGGACACCTTGGTTCGGGAAAACTTCACTGCGGAAATCATCGCTGCGGAAGCCATGATCTGCCAGGCCACGATGATTATGCGATCCCTTGTTTTGTAATACCGGGTTTTGCAAGCCCGCGCTTTGCGATCCTTGATTCTTCAATCCCTGGCTCTGCAGCACCTGCAACAGACGGGATTGCAGTCTGGCGGGCATCTCGGTGATTTCGCTCAGAAAGATCGTGCCTTTTTCTCCAGCGGCAAACTTTCCCAAACTCGCCGGACGGGTGCCGTCAGAGACGACGCGTTTTTCGCCAAACAGTTCGGCTTCGAGCAAAGCCTCCGGCATCTCTGCACAATTCACCTTGACGAGCCGGAAACCAGATCGTACGGAAAGCTTGTGGATCAGGCTTGCAACCGTGTACTTGCCGCTTCCAGGCTCACCGAGAATCAGAACGGGGACATCGGCCTGCGCCAGCAGCTCCGCCTGGGCGCGCAGCTTGTGCATGATCGGGCTGGCGCTTACGAAGAACCCATCCGCGCCAATGGTATCGAAATTTTCACGGGCGACTCCACTATGGCCGTTGCCGGCTGGCTCCAGGTGCTGTCGGATCACCGATTCGATTTGCTGCTCATTAAAGGGGGCGACCACAACATCCTCCGCACCTAAGCGGGTCGCTTCTTTGCCGGTCGCCGCATCGTCGGAGTGGCAGAGCACGGCGACGGAGAGTTCCGGGCGCAGCCTCCGCAGCCAGCGCAACAAGTGCAAGCTGTCGGAATCGCCGCGGGGAAGATCCAACAACAGCAGCCGAGGAGTCGAGCCAGACTGCACCCGCTCCATGGCATCCCAGCCGCTGGCTGCAGTTTCCAGATGCCAGGCGTTTGATTCTGCAATCGACCAAAGCAGGCGAAGAACTGCAGGTTCCCGGCTTACCGCCAGCAAATGAGTTGTTTCCATTCTGTTTTCCGTCAAAGGGTGAGTAAATCCTGACCGAGGGAAAGCGAACTAACTACCTTGGGGAGAACTTCGGGGATTCCAATCGAAAACGAGTCCAAGCCAAAATCGGTGCAATTGAAAAAACCTGCAACTTCACACTGGCTCTACTTCATAGCCTTCCACTCGCACCGCCAACGATCGTTGAATCGCGTCCACCGAGATCACCAGCGTGCGGTCTCCGTTGCGCGAGACTAGTATGCCTTCCAGGCCATCCAGCGCCCCGCTGCGGATTCGTACTCGTTGCCCGATCTTCAGGAAAGGATGGGTCGACCACGGCAGCTGACCTTCCACTAAGTTGCGCACCGCATAAATTTGTTCGTCGGGAATTGATGCGCCTTCGCCCCGTGCGCCGACCAGACTGAATACGCCATCGACTCTGAGAACCCTGAGACGCTCTGTCCGGTTCGGAATAAATCTGGCGAATACGTAGCAACTGAAGAGGGGCATCTGCACCGATTTCTTGCGATCGCTCCAACGATGCGTTTCAGTGACCAGTGGCAGGAAAGTTGTAACGCCGCGCTCTTCAAGACGCTGCGCCACAATCTTTTCGTGCCGAGGGCGGGTTTGCAAGCCGTACCACTGCTCGGTTTCGACTTCAACCGGCGGAGCCAACTGCGGAGACTCCCATGTTAAGGTGCTGATGCCCATAGCTTCGCCCTCTAAGTCACTTCTCACAGTGACCCCAAATGAATTAAGACACGATTCCTGTCAAGATCCCGGTATGGGACCCAAGGGGGATGCCAACTAGCAGAATCTGGAGGGGGGATACTGGTTTCTGCTATCGCCTATTACTCAATAGTTATGTAAAGCGACTTTTCGTTTCAGAACCATCCGGAGCTTTCTAGTCTGCCTCGGTATCTAAGGAATCATCCGCGCCCTAAAATCACTGGCAATGAGCTAGAATGGTTGCGCTTGGTCCTGATCTTCACAGTGTTGCGTACTGTCACCAAGGCCTAGGGGAGAAGGCCACACCGTTTTCGATGTTGGCTGCCCTGATGCTGATTGATAGTACACACGATTGCATTTCTCTGCAAGTGGTACACGCACCCAAGGGTGTGTTACCCACGTGCTATATGGATTAAGGTCCTATGACTATGAGAATGCTAGGCTAGAGACGCTTTTCTCTCTATCCGTCACTGCTTTACCTCTGCCCCTCATATTTTGAGCGAGATCTTAGCCTGCATGTCATTCATTATATTAATGCTACATGCTTGCCTGCGCTTCACAATGGCGTCCACTGCGATGCGAAGAGCGCTAGAAAACCTTCGTCTAGGTCGAACGCCTTATGCAAGACCTTGCAACTAGTGTCAATCATTTGCTACATTCCCCAAACGGGTATTTGAGTCGCAAGGAGAGAACTCGTTAGAATTTGCGCCGCTTCTCGGGAAGCGGACATTTGTAGACATTGGGGATTTGTTCGAGTCCGGCGTAAAAGGTTGTTATGCGAAATGAGCAGAGTCCGCCCGAGCCTTCCATCCGAGTCCTGGTTGCTGACAGTTCGAGTATTCACACCCTTCTGCTCGCGAATGCGCTGAAGTGCGACCCCCAATTGGAAGTGATTCCATTCAACTCCGACTATTGTGAGTTGCCTGCATATGTCGTAGGGCAAGGCATCGATGTACTAGTGATTAGTTCCGACCTGCAGGATGAGCCCTCGCGCGGGCTCGACGCGCTGCGCGAGTTGCGCGTCAAGCATCCCATCACGCGCGCTGTGGTTCTGGTGAATCTGCCCAAGCGTGAAGTGGTGTTGAACGCCTTTCGCGCCGGTGCAAAAGGAGTGTTCTGCAAGAGCGAACCGATCGAGCTTCTTTGCAAGTGCATTCGCTGTGTCCACCAGGGTCAGATTTGGGCCAACAGCAGTGAGCTTACGCTCGCGGTTGAGGCTCTAGCCGGCGCTCCCGCAGTGCGGGCTGTCAATGCGGATGGCATGAGCCTGCTTTCCAAACGCGAACTCCAAGTGGTTCGCTGCCTGGCAGAAGGTCTCACCAACCGGGAGATTGCAGAACGTCTAAAGCTGAGCCAGCACACCGTCAAGAATTATCTCTTCCGCGTCTTTGACAAACTGGGAGTCTCCAGCCGGGTTGAACTTTTGTTTATGACGTTGAGCCAGCCTGGTTCAAACCGATTGGCTTGGCCGGATTTGCCTTTGAGTTCTGAGCTTAGCGGTTCACCCGATGATTTTGTTTTGTGCCAACGGGCGGCCGAGGCCGGGCTACCGGCTGCTCAACTGGCCCTCGCTCAAATGTATTTGACGCGAAAGTCTGGTCCTCAAGATCTCGTCCACGCCTACATGTGGTATCTCATTGCCATGGAGCGTGCCTCGGAAATTAAAGGAGTCATCGCCAAAATCATGACGGCCGCGCAGATCGATGAAGCCCGCCGAGGCGCAAGTGCCTGGCTTTCCCGGCTGGAACCGACTCCGCGCGTTGCCCTTCAAAGTCGGCCCAGCCCCCGACTTTCGAGTGCTGCTGACGGGCCGCCATTTAAATCGCTGGACTAAGAGAACCGGCAAGCTTCGTATTGTCTGGGATGAAGCTGTGCGAAACGATCATGCGTATAAATGAAAACGGCGTGCCGATATCTACACGCCGTTTTCATTTGCGAAATTTGATTCGTGCTAGCTTTGTTTCGTCTGCACCGTTTCTGTCAGCTGATCGTGCGCCGTACTTTTTCGCAGTGATTGCACGAACAAAACTCCGAAGCAAGCGAGGCTGGCGAGAAACAGATACATTAAGTTCGACCCACCCTCTGGAACCGACTGGCAATTACCTCCGCCGTTGTTGCCGCCGCCCCAATCCTTGTCACCTTTGTCGTCCCATCCGTTGCCGCCCTGGTTACCGCAGCCGTTATTGCCACCGCCGTTGTGACGGTCGCGGTCAAATGCGAAAGTCAGGAAGCTGGGCACAGCATGACTCAGAACGCTAGGACCTACCACCAAATCACCGCTCACATTAGCAACTGCCCCTTGGGCCGTACCGAAAGCGAAAGGCGCGAAACACAAGACCACCGCTAAAGCGATCATCGAGAGCTTGCTTATGGATTTCATCATGAAACTCCTGTGGACTCGATAGCAGTGGGGGAAGGCTGCTTAGGAATGTCTGGCGCACTTGCGCCGAGAATCGTAGCAGTCACTCTAGCGCAACTCTGCTCAATGTCAAGGGTGATAATTGCTGCGATATCGGTTGCAGAAGATTGCAACCACCAACCAACTATCGCGGGATGAATGAGATAAGAAAACTAGGACAATCGGAGGATCGTCCAAAGGTGCTTAAAAAATATCGGACGCTCACCAAAAGAATACTGGTCTCGAAGAAACTCGATCCATTCCGCCTCGCGGAAATGATTATGGCGGAGGAATCACTGTTCCAACCGGAGTCGAACGAGCGCTTTCCTCGTTGCTCGAGTTCACCGCGGTGGTTTCGTAATAATAGGTTTGACCATCCGTGACGGAACTATCCATGTAGGAAGTGTTGGCGTCCAACCCGCTGTTGATCTTTACGTAGTTCCCGTTCGCTCCATTGCTGCTGCGATAGATGTTATAGCCCACCACATTCGGCGATGAATCCGCATTCCACGAGAGATTGACCACATGGACCGGCACCGCTATTCCCGTACCGGTCAGGGTTGCGATCGTGGGTGAGTTCGCTGTGTTGCTAACAAAAGAAGCGCTTACCGATGCCACCCCACTCGTCTGCGGCGTGAACGTCACGGTGAAGGTCGCGCTTTGGCCGGCGGGTATTGTGACCGGGAAGGTCAGCCCGCTTACCACAAACTCGGAACCGTCCACATTCACCGACGACACCACGACGCTTGCGCCGGTCGCACTTAACGTCCCGGTTTGAGTTCCGCTGGTTCCAACCGTGACACTGCCCACACTGATCGTGGTCGGATTCACGCTCAGCTGCCCTTGCGACTGCGCCGCTGCCGATCCGCTTAATGCAATCGTCAAGCTGGGATTCGAAGCGTTCGATGTAATTGCGACACTGCCGCTGAAACTCCCTGCAGATTCAGGTGCGAAGTTCACGCTGAATGAGGCGCTCTGCCCCGGCGTCAAAGTAATGGGCGTGCTGACGCCGGAGACGCTGAAGCCGGTTCCACTGGCGGCGATCTGAGAAATGGTCGCACTCGTTCCGCCGCTGTTCGTCACGGTTTCGGTCTGGCTCTGGCTGGTCCCGATCGCTATATTGCCGAAGGTGACACTGGCCGGCGCGGCCGTGAGTCCACCCGTTAATCCCTGCGGGCTTTGCGCGGCAGGTTTGCCGGTGCTCAATCCCTGACAACCGGTCAAAACGGCGAGGCCCACAATCACCGCAACAACTGCTCCACCGCTGCCCCAGCGGGTTAACCGCGAATTGACGAATTGTTTTCGATTCGCTTGCATGCACGATTGAACGGTAAGTGTGACCTCTCCTCGAACATGCCGTAAGGTCTCGAAAGGGCATGATGGTGTACTGCGAACGGCCTATCGGTTTTTGGTAACTTGGGATAACTAAACTAGGCCTTGGGTGCGACAAAAAACGTCCGGGGAATAACCCTCAAAAGCCGCGACAGGCGCGGAAACCCGCCTGCTCTTGAGATGAGAAATGCGAGTCTAAATCATGCCGCCCCGAGCTCGTCCACAGAGCCTATCACAAAGGTCGAGCTGCTGACAGCGCAGTTGTAAGATTTCTCCGCTCAATCGCCTCATGATCGGTGCAGAGTAGCCCATCCAGAGTAAGCCGGAGGATGAAGTATGCAGAAACATGTCTTGCCGCCGTGCCTTATACTGCCACGTTGCCTGCGGGCATCGTATGGGTGCTACTAATTTGTCTTCATCTCGGCTGGCTTATATCGACTGGATGCGAGGCCTGGCTTGCGTCCTGATGTTCCAAACTCATTGCTATGATTCCTGGCTCGGCGTCGGCGAACGCCACAGCAAATTCTTCACTTGGTCGCAACTCGGCGGAACCTTCCCTGCTCCTCTGTTTCTTTTTCTCGCGGGAATCTCATTCGCGCTCGTAACCGAGAAGCTCGTGCGGAAAAATCTCCAGCCTACGCAAGTCGCCCGCGTCACCATCCTCCGTGGTGCGGAAATCTTTGGCTTCGGTCTTCTCTTCCGGCTGCAGGAATACCTCATTGCCTGGGGTTGGGCGCCGCTCAGCGATCTCTTGCGCGTGGATGTGCTCAACACCATCGGCGTGTCAATGATGCTGATGGGCCTCGTCTGCTGGTTGGTGCTGTCGATCCGTCGCGGATCGTCCTCGACAGGCGCACTGATACTGACGTCAGCCGGAACAGCCTTGCTAATTTCTCTACTCACCCCGCTGCTGTGGACAAGCTGGAGCCCGGAGTGGCTGCCGTGGCCGCTGAAGTCCTACATAAACGGGGCTCACAATCTGGGCGCACCCCAACCCTGGCTCTTTCCAATTTTTCCCTGGACGGGCTTCGCCTTCGCCGGACTCTCTGCCGGATTCATTTTGCAAAGCGAGTGGGCGCGGAGACGTGAGACTCAGATCTTCTTATTGGCGGGTGGCATCGGTCTTGTATTCGTTGAAGCCGCGCGCTGGCTGGACGCCCAGCCCCATCAGCTCTATGCTGTCTACGACTACTGGCATACCAGTCCAAACTTCTTTTTAATTCGTGTAGGCATGCTGCTCGTGATTCTTTCCGCGAGTTACGCGTGGTGTCGCTGGGTTATCGGACGACGGCGCGGGGGCCAATGGGGCTTCAGTCCATTCATTCAATTGGGACAGGCTTCCCTGCTGGTTTACTGGGTCCACCTTGAATTCGTCTATGGACGTTTCTCCATCCTGCCCAAGCACATCCAAAGCATCCGGACAGCTTCGCTGGGATTGCTGACTATTTTTCTCGCCATGCTCTTGTTGGCGTTCCTGCGCACGCGGCTGAAGGGACGCGGGGATGAGATTCTGGCTTGGTTTCGCACGCCGGTGCGGGCAAACTGAGTGGGTCTGCGGGAGCCGTCTGAAATTAATTTTGCGACGTCGAAAAACCGCACCGGTTTTGTTCCCTAGCAGAACTGCTTCGCAAACTCCACCACCTCGCGCTCCGCCCAGCGGCCATCGTAAGCAGGATCGTTATCGCGCTCGCCAATAAAAGCGCAGTGGCCGCCGTCCTCGGTTTCTATATAAGTAATGTTGGGATTGGAGAGAAGTTTCGCCCGTGTTTCCGGCAAAATACGAACGAACGGATCATTGTCCGCATGAATCACGAGAGTCGGACGCGCGATGCGATCCACTACATTGGCGGCTGCTGCTCTCGCATAGTAATCGTCGGCTCCCGTAAAGCCGCAATAATAAGCCGTCACGCGATCGTCGAATTCTCGCAACGTGCGAACCCCACGCACCCGCGTGGGATCGAAGCTTGCGGGAAATAATTTCACCTTCCGGCGATAGCGCTGAAACAACTGCATCAGAAAGTAGTATTCGTAAATCCGGTTGGCGGGCTCGTGCAGCGCATCGGCCCCGGCCGCGAGATTTATCGCCGGACACACCGCCACCACTCCGCGAAACTCAGCCGGACCGCCGCTGCCCCACTCTCCGGCCAGTTTAAGAACGAGGTTGCCGCCCATGGAAAAACCCGCGAGGACGAAAGCCGCGACACCATCCCGCTCCACGATATTCCGCGCCACAGCTCCAACGTCTGCGGAACGGCCCGAGTTGTAAAGCGTAGGCGCGCAATGGTCCATGCCGCCGCAGTTGCGCTGGTTCATGCGCACCACATTCATGCCCACGGCCAAACCCTTCTGAGCGATTCCCATCATGTATTGCGATTCGCTCGATCCCTCAAGCCCGTGCACGATGATCAAGGTCAGAGCGCTGCACCGGTCCTCCTGCCAATGACAATGGCACAACACGGAGATCCCCGGTTCCACTTCGATCAAGCGCTTTTCCGCGGCGGGCAGGGTGATCCGCCGCTTGAGAAAAAAAGACGCGAGAGTTTGCACATGCCCACCCCGCAACCACGGACGCGGACGGAAGTTCGAAGGCACGAACGCCCGCTGCTGCAATATCGAACCGTCTCCAACCTCAACTTCTGCGCGTAAAGGTTTCAGGCGTCACCACTCAATTTGCGAAGTTTGCAAGGAACGATTCTAATAGTACGTATCCGCTTCATGGGAGTGATCGTTATGCCGATTTTTGAATACGTCTGTCAGGATTGTCAGCACGAGTTTGAAGCCCTGGTTTTCGGCCGCGATAAGGCCGCCTGTCCGAAATGTCAAAGCAAAAAGCTAAGCCCTCAGCTTAGCGTCTTCGCCGTCTCTGCCAAGGGCCATGCGGGCGCGTCTGCTGCGCCGGCCGGAGCGTGCGGTTCCTGCGGCGACCCGCGAGGTCCCGGCGCCTGCTCGCTCGGCGACATGGACTAACGAACGGATGAGAGCTACGGTGAAGCTGGAGCCGAACTGGGTGAGTCTGGAGCGAGGATAAGCCTGGAGTGGGCCGAGGCTGGAGCGGAGCGAGGATGGAGCAGCCCTTCAGCGCTGCGTCAAGCACCCTGCCTTTGAAACCGGCTTTAGCCACTGGGGTGCTTTGACTACTCTCTGCCGGATCCTAGCGCTCTAGAACTAAAGACGAAGAGCCACACCCAAGAATCAGCGCCCCTTCAGTAACCGACCTCCAGTCACCAGCCCGCTGGTGACCGTCGTGACCTTTGTTTCCTCACCTCTCCCGCCTACGATGCCTGATCCCCTAGAAATCTTGAGGAGCATCGCATGGATCGCCGCCAACAATCGCGTGTGTTCGTCGACCTTCCCGTGCACATCTGGGGCATGGACGCCAACTCCCGACCTTTCACGCAGCCAGCCAGCCTGCGCACCATCAGCGGCCGGGGCGCCACGCTGCAGTGCGTCGACGCTCACCTCAAGCCGGGAGACGTCGTGGATGTCCTTTATGAAGGCACGAAGGCTCAGTTCCGCATCGTGTGGTGCGGGAAACCGGGAACCGAGATGGCCGGCGAAGTCGGAGTAGAAAATCTTTCCGTCGACACCCGCCTCTGGGATATCGATCCCCTACGCTGCGCCGCGGCCGTAGGACAGGGATAGCCTAATTTCACTTTCCCGCCATCATTTTCTCCACGTCATCCGCTGTCGACGGCAGGGCTGCGCTTAATTTGATCAGCTTGCCGCTCGAGTCGACGTAGTAATCGTCTTCGATGCGAACCCCAAGATTTTCTTCCGGAATATAAATACCCGGCTCAATCGTGAAGACCTGGCCCGGTCCCAGCGTCACGTCGGGATCGGTGGCGTCGTGAACGTTCAACCCAATAGGATGTCCCAGGCCGTGGATGAAATACTTGCCCAGCGACTCACCGTGCAAATCTTTGCCATGAGCGTCGATGTAGCTGCGAGCGACTTCGTAGAGCGAGTCGGGACTGTCGCGCCGCATGGTCGATTTGCCGGATTTGAAAGCCGCTTCGGCCGCCTGTTGCGCTCCGAGAACGATGTCATAGATTTCGCGCTGCCGCGCCGTAAAATGTCCGTTGACGGGAAGCGTGCGCGTGATGTCGGAAGCGTACATGGAATATTCGCCGGCGGCATCGATGACCACCATGTCGCCAGACTTCATGACGTTCGAATCGTCCGAGTAATGAAGAACGGTCGAGTAGTAACCCGATCCCACGATCGGCGCATAAGCCGGACGCTCGCAACCCCGCTTGCCCCACTCATACTGCATGAGCGCGGAAATTTCGCGCTCGTTCACGTTGGGCTTCACGGCCTTGAACGCGGCGAAGTGGGCGGCTACCGAAGCATCGACCGCCTTGCGGATTAACGCCGCCTCTCCCGCATCTTTATTGGTGCGCAGCGACCAAACCATCGGCTTCACATCCTGAAAACGCAGAAATGAATTCACGTCCTTCAGAAACTCCAGCGGCTTGCTGCTCGCGGAGGCCTCATCGTAGGAGGGGACATCGGTGTAAACAACGGGGCGAACGCCAGTCGCGAGTCGAGCTACCTCCTGAGGCAGCTTCGTCATATCTTCAACGTGATCGAAACCGGTAATCTTCGGCGCGTCGGGGTTCTCCGGACCGAGCTTCGGTCCGGTCCATTTCTCCTGGGTCATATTGCGTGCGGGAAGAAAGAGAATCTCAGTGTAGGAATGGGCTGGCGTTTCTCCCTTCGCATCCGCCGCCGGCGCGATCAATAACGCCGCGCCCGGTTCCGTCGAACCCGAGAGATAAAAGAAGTTGTCGTCCTGCCGGAATCCATACAGGTCATTCGGCCCATCGCTTTCCATGGGAGCAACGAGAACGACCACGCCTCCTGCCTTCGCGGCAAGGGCTTCACGGCGTGCATGGTAATCCGAGTTCGGTTGACGATCAAGCGCGAAACTTGAGACGCCAACGAACAGGAAAAAACTCGCGAACAAACTGGCGGAAAAAATCTTGAGGACTAATGACCGCGGCATCTTTCGCATCGCTAGGTCCATCACAGGATTTTAAAGCAGCCGTCGGTCGATTGCCGATCACCGTGGCTCGCCAGCAAGAACTCCGCTACTTCTGGCCGCCAGTCACGCTCTGCTTGGCTTGCAGGAACGCGTCCACGTTGCTTTTATCGATCAGGGCAGAACCAGTATCCACGAAGGATGGGATCGGCGCAAAACTGTCTTTGGACCAGTCGGTATCGAGCGAAGGCGGCTTGTGGTGATACAAGTTGTCGAGCATCTGCATGCCGACAAATGCCATGGTGTAGGGCTTCTGCGCCAGCGTAGCGGCGATGCCGCCTTTTTGGATCCACTCCAGGGTCTCTGGATCCGTATCCATGGCCATCACAACCTTGCCGGTGATGTGATAACTGTTGAGCACGCCGGCCACTTCCTTGCCCGACTGCGCCTCCAGGCAAACGAAAGCGTCGACCTGATCTTTTTCCTTCCCGATGATCTGCGTGGTAGTGTCGAAAGCGATGCGCGGATCGCCTTGAATATCGACGACGCGGACGATCTTGATGTTTGGAGTATGCTCCAGCGCATCGCGATAGCCGCGCAAACGGTCCTGCATGTTGTGTTGATCGGGCATGGTAAACACCACAACGTTGCCTTTGCCGTTCAACGCCTGAGCGAGACGCAGGCCTCCAGTAACGCCCACCTGGTAGTTATTGGTTCCGATGAAGAATAACCGCTTGCTGGCTGGAGCATCGGAATCCACCGTGATCACAGGAATTCCAGCGACGATCGCTTTGTCGATGCTGTCTTTCAGCAGTGCGGCATCGGTAACTCCGAGCAGGATGCCGGTAGCTTTTTGCTGTACTGCCTGATCGAGGGCGTCGCGCTCGGCCTTTGGATCATAAGTGTTCGGCCCAACGAAATCCGAGCGCACCTTGAATAATCCGGCGGCCTTGCTGAAACCCGCGCCTGCAGCCTGCCAATACGGTACTTGCAAGTTGGCCGCTACGAAGAAGAAGTGTTCGTCCGCATCGTGCCCGGAACCGCAACTGAGCAAGGTGACAACGAGTGCGATAACCAGAAGGGACAACAGCTTGCGTGAGCAGAGCATCGGACCTCCTTCGAACCATACAGCGCGGAGTTCAGCCGGACCGGTGAGGAATTGGCGAGTTGGATTGTAATCGACAGCGCAAGCGAAGAAAAGCGCTAGCGCGACGCCTTGTCGAGCAGCGGGGAGATCACACTCTCATCCACTTCTCCCGCGGAGTTGTACAGTGCCGCACCCGAGGAATCGAGGACCACCACGTGCGGAATGTATCCTTTGTAATACTTCTTGCGCAGCTCTTGCTGCGCGGGGGAAAGCGAGTGGTCGAGATCGATAATCACAAACTGCACTTGGCCCTTGTATTTTTCATACAAGCTCACAGTGCGCCGCGCCTGCCGCTTGGAGTTGAAACAACCCTCACCGTACATGAATACGTACGCGGGCTTTCCCGCAGCGACGGCGTCTTTCATACGGTCTCCTGTGATTAGAGGACCGTTCTGGCTGTCGTTCGTGTAATCAAGCCTGGGATTCAGGCGTAGGTTCTCCCCAGCAAACGCAGGAACTATTGCGACAACCAGGATGACCGCAGACGCGAGTAGCAGCTTCATAGGCTTCTCCGGCAATTCCGCCCATCCATTGGACCAACCGGGAGAAAAAAAGTTACAACGGAGCGTAGCGCGGAGTTCAGACCGACGAGATGCCGTGCCGAGATTCTGGACACCCGCTGAGAACGTTTTGCGAGTGGAGTGTAATCGAGGAATCGCGCGAAAGGAAGGGCCGCACCAATTGGAAGAAGATCCAGAGCTCTTCAACAAGTCCGACATTTGAGTAGTAGGCTGTTTTGAATCTTAGTTTGCGTGCTTAAGTTGTCGTCGCAGGGCCTCTACAGTAAGGCCGATTAGCGCATACGTAGCAGCATTCGCAAGAATGGCCCAATAGACGCCAATCGGGAAATGAAAATAAAAACTAGCAAACACAACGGGGCAAGTTAAACGGGCAAGAGTCCACATCGGTTCGGCTGAAGTTATCGGAGTTGGAGCCGTCGGATAAAAATAAAGTGCCCAGAAGCTCGCCGCTAGAAAGCCTGCCCCCGCCCACAGGGCGACTCGGTGTTTCATGTCGCCGCTCCTCTGCTCTCTGATCCAATACTCTCACCAATTCGTCCAAATTCCAAACATGATCGAAATTCGCGGAACTTACACTCCCACGGGGAACGGCTTGGTGTGTGCCGTGGTTCTGAGCGAGGCGCTTCCGAATCGCCCCTGCAGCAACGACATCAATCCCGTGTACCAGTAACCCACGACAAACAGCAGCAGAAACGGGATGGTGACGAAGTTCTCGTTTTCGACCGCGTAGTACACCGTAAGCGCGAAGTATGTGCCGATGAGCAACTCAACCCACGGAATCCACCCCAGCCGTTTGCGGTACTTGGTCGCACCGACTTTATCTTTCTTCGATTCGACGTTGTACTTAGGAGTGCGCGCGAATGCGCTCTCCTTGCCAATCAGCGCTTCAATCACGGCCTTTGTATTGGTGATGGTCAATCCGATCCCGAGCGCCATCAGAAACGGCAAGTAAAGCAACGCTTTTGGCCAAGTCCTGGGAAAAAGTTCGCGTTGCGAAACCAGATAGAAACTCGAGATGGAAAATGTCGAGGCCATGAAGAGCGGCAGGTCGATGAACAACATCTGAAACCAGCCCTGATAGAAACGGATAATCATTGCCGGCAACATCAACACCGAAAGTACAATCATCAGCGGATAACTCAGGTTCGCCGTCAGGTGATACCAGGCCTCGATCTTGGTGTGCCGCGGAGCGGCGCTGCGCAGCACACGCGGCAGAATTTTCTTTCCGGTCTGGATCAGTCCTTTGGCCCACCGTGCCTGCTGCGTTTTGAATGCGGTCATCTCAACGGGCAACTCAGCCGGACACTCGACATCCTGCAGGTAGATGAACTTCCATCCCTTAAGCTGCGCGCGATAAGAAAGATCGGTATCTTCGGTAAGCGTATCGTGTTGCCAGCCGCCCGCTTCGTCGATGGCGATGCGACGCCACACTCCGGCGGTGCCGTTGAAATTGAAGAAGACTCCGCTGCGAGCGCGTCCTGAGTGCTCGAGCACGAAATGCCCGTCGAGCAGGATAGCCTCCACCTGCGTGAGGAAAGAGTAGTTGCGGTTGATGTGCGTCCAGCGGGTTTGCACCATGCCGATTTTTGGATCGGAGAAATGATGGATGGTGCGCAGCAGGAAATCTTCCGGCGGCGTAAAGTCCGCGTCGAAGATGGCGACGAATTCGCCCTTCGCTGTCTTCAATCCCTCGGCCAGCGCTCCAGCCTTAAAGCCTTCGCGGTTGGTGCGGTGATGGTAGCTGATGGGATTTCCCGGCGCAGCATAGCGCTCGACCAGGTTCCGCGCCACCTCGACGGTCTCGTCGGTGGAGTCGTCAAGCACTTGTATGTCGAGCTTTTCCCGCGGATATTTCAACTTGCAGATCGACTCCAGCAATCGCTCCACCACATACTGCTCATTGAAGATTGGCAGTTGCACGGTGACTCGCGGTAGTTCCTCGAAGTACGCGGCCGGCTCGGTCGTGCGGTTCTTCTTATGCTTGTAATACAGATAGACCAGGACGTAGCGATGCATTCCGTACGCCGCCAGCAAAATCAGCACGATGAAATACGGAACAAGCAGCGCGCGATCAAACGCATCGGTGTGGTAGAGACCCTGAAAAGTCTTATCCAGCAAGTGCTGGCGAAGATAGGGCCCAATGCCCTTAGGGGCAGCCCACACGGCCAACATCGAAGAAAGGATGGGATCAGAACGCAGCAAGGTGCGAGGTCGAAACCTTTATTCTACCGGATTCGCGGGTTCGGTTCTGCTGGCGACCGACTAAAGACCACGCTCAGCGGATGACGTGAATTCTCACTCCCACCTTAACATTCTTCCATGCTCTCTCGGCGGTGTACACGGGCACCTTGAGCGCCATCCCTAGCGCGAGGCACGCGCGGTCTCCCAAAGACAGCCCAAGATGCCGGGTCTGAGTCACCAGATCGCCGGCAATCCTCGCCTGCTCCTCATCGAAAGACACGACTCCTCGAACCGGACTGGTGGCATCTTCCCAAGCTTGCGCGGAAGTCCATCCCCGGCTTACCAGCTTGGTTTGTACTTCGGCAAGATTCACCGCGCTGCCCGCCGCACGGGCCAGCAGATCGGGAGTCAGCTTCTCCGCTCCCGGCTCACCACTGATCACGGCAAGGATCGCAGAAGCATCGAGCACAATCCTATTCATGCTTGGCGGCCTCGCGGCGTTCCGCGAGCAACTCATCCACCAGCGATGTACCGTGCTTTACGTATTGCCGGGCACGGCGCTGCGCCCGCTGGATGCGGCGCTGCTGGGTCGTGATGCGCAATTCGTCGTCCTCGATCCGCAGCACGACTTCATCTCCAATTTCGATCCCCAGAGCCTTACGAAAAGAAGATGGGATGACAACTCGGCCGTTCTCGTTCACCCGAGTGCGAGCTTCTTCCGGCATGGCAGACTCCACGAATGACATAATCCTATCATACTGTCACAAATGCAGACTTCTGCCACTCTCGGCCCTTAATGTCGCGTTGCCCAAGCCAGGCCGTCGGGATCGTGCCCAGCCTCGATGCGGCCAGCCACTTCCAGCGAATGTAGATCGATGACGGCGACATAACCATCAGGAGAACACGCCACAAAAGCTCGCGCCCCGCCAGGCTCCATCAGAATCCCCGCTGCGCCGTGCCCAACCGCGACTTTCTTGATGGTCTTGCGACTCGCGGTGTCAATGACGGTCACGTCCGCACTGCGTAACGACGAGATGATGGCAAGTTTTCCGTCGAGCGTAAACTTCAGCCGGTTCGCGCCGCCAACGTCGGCAGCCAGCGTTTCCCGCACCTGCTTGCTGGCAACATCAATGATCGACACGGTTCCGTCCTGCGCGTTCGCCACCCAAATTTCTTTGCCGTCCGAAGAAACATCGAAGCCTTCGGAACCATTGCCCACACGGACTACCGTCTCATTCCAATCCGGCCTCGGAGGCCCCATCGGGGCGCCAGGGCCGCGTGGCGCACCCGCACCCGCTGGCGGGCCTCCTTGACCCGGACCACTCATGCTTTTCTCGATCATGCTCACGGTGCCGGAGCTGACGTTGGTCGTGGCAATCCACTTCATATCCGGCGAAACGTAAATCATGTGCGTCCGGTTCTGGCCGGTACCGAGAATCCAATCAACACTCTTGGTCGCTGGATCATAGCTTCCGATTGCCTTAGCCCCTTCCGCGGTGAACCATGCCTTTCCTCCGACGAAGGTCAACCCATGCGGACCGCGCAACGCGCCCAGATCGATCGAAGGCAGGGACTTCTGGGCGACCAAATCGACCACCGCCAGAGTGTTGAAGACTCCTGAACCGTAGTTGCTCGCATAGGCCGTCTTTCCATCCGCCGAGGCGATGACTTCGTGGGGATCTTTGCCAACGGTTACGCGAGTGATGACATGCAAGTTGGCAGGATCAACAATGAGCAGCATGCCATCTTGTTTCGCAAGTATGAGCAATGCATTTGCAGGCGTGTCTTCGGCCTGAACGATTGTGCCAAACACGCTGGCGAGCAGAACTAGAGAAGCGAACACATATTTCATCATTCCAGAAGAATACTGCATCGCGGGTGGGAACAAGAAGGCGAGTGTTGGTTTATGGTTCGTCTTCAGCCGCAGGAATTGCTTTGAGCTGGACGCTTGCGTGATCGCCCTGGTTCACATGCAGAGTCTTGCCTTGGCCTTCATAATTCTTGAGGAATTGCGCGTCGTAGTAAGCCTCGCCGTCGACACTCTCCCAGGCGAAAAGCGTGTAATCGCCGGGAGGCAGGCCGCACAGCGTGAAGTGTCCGCGCTGATCGGTAAGCGCTTTGCGATAGCGATCAGGATGGCTGCGGAAACGCGGTTCGGGCACCGCGACTACGACCGCATCCGCGACTGGGCTCTCCTTCTCAGGTCCTTCCGCTTGGTTTGTGACTGCGCCTTTCGCCGCGGCTCCGTTTGAGCTCACAACCAAGTCAAGTGTCATAGTGCCGCCGCTCAGGCTGAATCCAGAGTCGGCCGCATTGCGCCCACTCGCCGCCACCGATTTCACGAACCAATCGGGCATCGCACTGGCTTCAGAAATCTGAACTGAATAATGCCCTGCGGGAATGTTCTTCCACTCAAAGCTGCCATCGGCGCTGACATGCGTCACGGTAGGCAATGCGCCTCCGACAAACGTCCCGAGCGCCTCGTCATCGGCATCGAAAGAACGCAGCGCCAGAAAAATTTGAGTAGGATCCGGTCTGGCGCTGCCGCTGGTCTCCATGCGCAAGCGTCCGCGAATCGAGCCGCCCGCCTGAGGCGCGAGCCGCAGCCCTTCAACGTTTCCCGAAGTGAGCTGGAGCGCTTGCCGCACCATCATTGGTACCGGCGAATTATCTGCCGTTGCGACAATCGTGTAAGTTCCCGGTGCAACATCGCGAATCTCGAAGGTGCCGTCCTTGTGCATCTCCGCGCCGTTCAACATCAGATTGAAATCTTTTGACTGCAGCATGATCGCCGCGGTAGAGCCGAGCGGCAGATTCACCACTGAGCCGCGGATGGTGAGGCTGGGCCCGGGCGTGAGCGAAAAATTTACTGGGAAGTCATCGCCGGCGTGTAACTGGATTGGCGCCGCCTGTCCACGATCTCTAGTGCCGGGATAATAAGTTGTTTGATAAGAAACGGGCGCGGCCTTTTCGGAAGCGATGTTTCCGGACACGGCTGAAGTCGGATTGCCGGAGGTTTCGATCAGCGTTCTGAAATCAGGCGGTGGCGTTACCGAGACAAAGTAATTACCGGCAGCGAGGCTTGGGATGCGATATTCGCCGAGGTCGTTGGTGCGCTCGGCGCCAACCTGCTCCCAGTGGCTGCGCCCCAAAACAAAAGACTGGCGCAGAACGGCGACTTGCGCATCAGGCATGGGATCGCCGTCTTCGTCGGTAACACGACCCTCGACAACCGCCGCGGCCTGCAAACGAATGACAATATCTTTCAACTCCTGCCCGGCGCTCAGAGTAAGCACGCGGCCTTCGGTGCGGCGATGATGCTTGTCGATTTCCTGATAGCCGGTGCGTTCCACAAACATGTAATAGCGGCCGGGCGCGATGTTCTCGATGTGAAAGCCGCCGTCGGCGCCGGTGAGGGCAGTGTAGTTTCCGCCATCGCTCTGGCTCTCGGCGATTAATTCAATGAGCGCTTTTTTCACCGGCTCGCTGCCGGGATCTTTGGTGACGATTCCGCTGAGGGTGGCTTGCGCACGCGATGAAGTTTGCGCCGCGGATGAAAGCGAGGTCTGCGCTGAAAGCGCGGCTGCTGCCAGGACGATGAGCCACAACAGAGCTGCGGAGAAAACCTTCATCATGTCGAGTGCGGGAGCTTGGGAGTGTGTCGAGTCGGCGGCGGGGGGCGATCACATTCGCTTCGACTTGCTCATTCTATCCCGATGAGGGTGTTTGATCCAGATCAAAAAATTTACAGATTCGTGCTGGTAAAATATCTGGAATCAGCAACTTACGATTCTCCGGTCATCGATGGTCTGGCTAAAATATTGCAAGCGCAGGACTTATATGCAAAATATTCCATCCAGATGACTTAGAGGACATCGCTTCGGCTAAGTGCCTTGGAATCAGAGGCCGGATCGTAAAATATTGCATTCACGAGACTTATCTCGATGGCGTTCTTGATTTGTCAAAGATCGAGTGCGCTAACTGGCGGCCGCAGGTGTGCCGCTTGATGATTGTCGGCTGGTGGGTCTGTGGATGGCAAGGTTGGAAGTCACTGAGTGTCCTTCTTGGCTGAAGGATCGTCTCTCAGGGACAGGCGGAGGGATCACTGGAAGCGGTTCGGCTCTCCTTAGAGCAAGAGGCGGGCACCCGGCTAGTGGATGAGGTCCAGCGGCGTGCCTCTCGCAGCTCTGAAGGACTGATAGCTGCCCTGCTCACGTCTCGCGAGTACGCTGATGTCGAGGTGCCGATTGAGGAAATCGAGGACCGGATCATTTTCTCGAACCTCGCTGCTGATTGCCAGTGCCAGGGTGGGGGCAATTTTTGCTTCGTGTTGCCTCCTATATTGGTATTCAAATAGCTGGCCGATACCGAGCCTCACGCGGTATTTGAAGTTTCTTGGGCTAACTGTCTTAACTTCAATAATTGATTCGCCGTCCTCGGGCATTCGGACTAGCAGGTCGATAGAGTTCGGGTCTTCGTACACCTGCGCTCCGCCCTGCCTGAACAGCACCGCCAGTTCAGCTACTATTTTGGCGTGAAGATTTCGATTCTTCTCCGACTTCGTATAACGCTCCTCTAACTCGGCAGCCGTGGGCGGGGCAAAATCAATTAGACGGCCTTCATCCCCGGGTATCCGGGGTATCGGTTCGCGCAGTTGCCCTCCAATTCCACGGAACTGGGTCGCGAGTGCCTCATCTTCCGTTGCTGAAATTTCGGCCACATCGTCTCTGCCTTCAAGATAATTATCGCTCTGATACTCGGAGCTCAAGTCACGCTCGAGGAGAACCCACTGAGATGCTAAATTGACCGAGCCGAAATGCGCGAACCAACTCATCCTGCTCTCCGCTGAATCGTCTGTCGGAATCCAAAAGCTTTCCGCGGAATCGTGATATGTAAGTAAGGCTTCAACTCTTTCCCGATTACTCAGTGCCACCTTGGAGGGTGCTACGGCACCTTTCCTGTACTTCGTGAACAGGTCCGTATGCCAGAGAAGCTTTAGCCAGTCCTGAACATTCCTCCGAACTCCATGCTGGGGAAGATTTTGAGACTGCACTCGATTTCGAATTATTAATCTAGGATCGGGGCGAGGCTGTCCTACGTTGTAAACGCTAATTAGAAAAGTCTGTATTTCCTGATCTGTAAGAAAAGCCTCGCGGGGATCAAGATCAGTCAGCGCGAACAGTGTTTTCAAAATAAGAACGGCGGGCTTGATCAAAACACCGGTCTCGATCTGCCGCTTAATGAGGTTATGCTTTAGACCATTTGGATACTGATATCGAAGAGCTTGAGTTGTAAGGACCTCAGAGTACCCAAGCAGACCGTCGAGCAACGCGAATGCGATCGGAGTTGGGGTCACCGGGCGTTGAATTTTCGTGGAGTAAAGCAGTCCTAGCTCGGACAGAATCTGCTGATAATCTCTCCATCTTTCGGATTTTCCCTGCCGAATGTTCCGTGTGAGAATCCCGAGGTCGGCAAGAAACCGGTTTATCTGCGCTCCGGGATTAACCTTACCCTCGAAGCGCGTTGCGGCTTTGAGCAGCCCGATCAGGTTCCCCGGCGCTAAGCCGACGGCGTGTTGCGTGAACTGCCATGTGTACCCTGGATAGGGTAGCGGCATAGACGTGAATCCTAAACGTACATCTCTGACAACGTTATTGTCGGCTCGCGTTGTTCGCCCTGCTTTACAGCCAGCGTTTCCAAAAGGCGTTCGCCAATGGCCTTCGTCAGCAGCGGCGGGACGGCGTTGCCCACCTGTCGATATTGCCAAGTGGGTGTGGACTCGAACACAAAATCGTCGGGGAAAGACTGCAGTCGGGCTGCCTCTCTCACAGTGATGTGACGATGTTCGGTTGGGTGGATGTGAGGGCGTCCTCCGCCCGCGGAGGATCCTACCAGCACCGTTCCGGCCGGCTCATTCTGTGCCAATCTGTCCGTATGGTCCGTTCTGTCGCGGTCGCCTGGCGCGATCTTCGCGTAACGACCGGCCACGCGAGGGCCGTGGATTCGCTTTAGGTGATTCGGCAGGCCGTCAACCCGCCTAAGGGCTTGTCTCACGGTGACATAGGGCCGCATCCCAGCTTTGATCAATAGTCTCTTGTCGGGAGGGACATGTGTGGGGCTGGGCCAGTTGAATCCGCTCACACCGTCCCTTAAGCCGATCACGAAAACTCGTTCCCGGAACTGAGGCACTCCGTAATCCGCTGCGTTCAGAAGCTCAAAATCAATTTCATAACTGGTCTCGCTGCCGAAGTAGGCTAGCAGCTCACGCCAATCTTTCCCGCTATTGACCGTCATAATGCCCTTGACGTTTTCAAACAAGAATGCTCGCGGTCGAATCTCCCGAATGATTCTCACGAAGTCGTAGATGAGAGCGCCGCGCGGGTCCTGAAAAGATAGCCGCTTGCCGAGTATGGTGAATGACTGGCATGGTGGCCCTCCGGCGACGACATCGACATTGCCCTGTCCCATCCTCAGGGCACTGAGTACTTGGGCGCCAGTCAGATCCGCTATATTGGCGCGGACCACTGCGGCATCCGGAAAATTTCGCCGCAGTGTCTGGCAGTTCGGCTCGTGTAGGTCTGTCGCAAATACCGTTTTGAATCCGGCCAGTTCCAGACCTTTGTCGAGGCCACCGGCCCCAGAGAACAGCGACACAACCGTCGGCCTCAGCCCCACAGGTACCATCATTGTCCTTCCGTCTAGGCTATCAGTTTGACAACGCGTTCCAAAACCTTTCGGGGATTTGACTTCACCTCATGTTCCCAAATCCTCAATACCTTCCATCCCTGTTTTCGGAGCAGCCTCGAAACGCATTTGTCCCGCCTCCTATTACGCGCCATCTTCGGAGCCCAATATTCCAGTCTCGACTTCGGCGGTCGCCCGCATCGCGGGCAGCTATGCCAAAAACAGCCGTCGACGAACACTACCAAGTTGGGACGCACAAGCACGTCGGGCGACCCGAAAAGATTCGGGTACATTGAATGTTTGACTTTTGCAGACTTAAGCATCCCATGAACTTTGCGGTCGATCCTTGACCACTTGCTGCGGATGGACGCCATCACTCGACTTCTTGTGTCGGTATCCAGAAAGTCCGTCATAGCTGTACGCAAGAGCTTCTTGGCTGGAAAATTGTTGCAAGTGTAGCATTCGTTTCTCGATCTCAGCTTGTGAAAATCTTTGGCCGCACCGCGGCTCACGACTTTTGTGGCGAATGAATTGAGGATGTCACAGATTGGGAACGAATAGAAAGCGAATCCTTGCACTGAGGGGCCTAGTCGCACAACCCCGGTTCCTGTTAGGGTCTAGATTACGAAGTACTGCCGATACAGCGTATCCCTCTGCGCAGGCCGGAATCCCGCATCGCGGATGATGCGACGCAGCTCTTCTTCGGTCGTGCAGTTGGTCACGCCTGCGGCTCTTACTACGTTTTCTTCCAGCATCACCGAGCCAACGTCGTTGCCGCCGAAGCGCAGGCCCATCTGGCAGACTTTGAGGCCCTGCGTCACCCAGCTCGATTGCACATTCAGGAAGTTCGAGAGATAGAGGCGCGAGATCGCCAGGACTTTCAGGTATTCGACGGCGGTGGCTTCGTCCCAGTGACGGCCGCCCAGGGCGGTGTTTTGCGGCTGAAAGCTCCACGGGATGAAGGCGGTGAAGCCGCCGGTTTCTTCCTGCAGATCGTAGAGGGCTTGGAGATGATTGACACGATGCTCGTAATTTTCACCGACGCCGAACATCATGGTCGCGGTGGTCCGCATGCCGATCTGGTGGGCGGTGCGGTGGACGTTGATCCAGTCACCGGTGAGGCACTTCAGGCGAGCAATCTTGTAGCGGACTTCGTCGTCGAGAATTTCGGCGCCGCCGCCTGGGATGGAATCGAGTCCGGCATCGCGCAGGCGAAGAATCGTGTCGCGAATGCTGAGGCTGCTGTACTCGGCGATGGCGATGATCTCAGAAGCGGAATAGCAGTGCAGATGCACTTGCGGAAAACGCTCTTTGATTCCCCGCAACATCTTCTCGTGCCAGTCAATTTTGAGATCGGGATGCAGTCCACCTTGCATCAGCACGCCGGTACCGCCAAGCTCGACGGTCTCGCGGATTTTTTCGTAGATGGTATCGAACTCAAGGATGTAGCCTTCTTTCGCCGCGGGGCCTTTCAGCGGGCGATAGAAGGCGCAGAAGGTGCAGTATTCGGTGCAGAAGTTCGTGTAGTTAATGTTGCGGTCGATGATGTAGGTAACCGTGCCCTCGGGATGCAGCTTGCGGCGGACGGCGTCGGCTTCCATGCCGATGCCGATGAGGTCGTCGGATTCGAACATCTCCAGGGCTTGCTGCTTGGTCAGGGACATGAGTGCTGCTTCGATTCTAATGGAGAGGGGCCGATGGGGCCAAATACGAGGTAAGAGCATAAGAACCTCTAACACAGCACAGAGAAAAACTGATGGCTACTTTTTCCTAAGGCGCAGGTATTGAACCAGTGACATGATTGCGCCGATGACGGCAAGGCCGATCAGGATGGCCATTGCCGGTTTGTAGTATTGATTGAAGAAGCGCAGGATATGCCGGCCGTAGTGAAATCCTAAATATGCTCCGATCGAGTAGCGAACGCCGCGGCCGAGGGTCAGGGATCCCAGAAATTTCTTGGGAGAGTATTGCATTGCGCCCGCAGCCAGTAGAAAAGGAAGAAACGGAAACGGCGGAGGCATCAACGCGGGGATAGCAACAGCGAAAAATCCCCAGCGTTCGAACGCCTTAGAAACCTGCTTTGCTCTCCTTTTCGAGAGCTTGCGCTCCATCGCTTCTTTGCCGCCTCTGCGCGCTACTGCATAAGTAATGTAACCACCGAGAACCGCACCGAGCGTCGCCATGAAAGCGTAATAGGGCCACGGTTCGCGATGACGCGCAGCTAACCAGATGGTTAACACGTCCATGCTGCCGGTAAGCGGGATTACAGAATTATCGGCAATGCCCAGTAGAACCAGGCCGGGACCTCCGAGCCGCCGAAGGCGATGCCAGATGGGAACCGCAGCCATGGGATGTAGATGGAGAAGCATTTAGGTTGAGTGAGTTTACAGGAATCGGTTGAGAACTGCGCCAAACAGAATCGCGCAGCACAATTGCGCTAGACCAGCGCGGCGTTCGCAGCGGGCAGGAAACACAGTTCGGGCGCAGCCGGCAACACTCCAATCTCGGATGCGTAGCGATAAAACAACTGCAGGCCTTCGCGGCAGAAAGCGTCAAGGTGGTAATAGATGTTTTCGGTAAGGTAGGAGCGCACGTCGGACTCGGTGAGATTCAACCGCGACGACCATTCGGTCGCAATCTGATCGAGGTTTCCTGGTTCGAGGCCGTGGTCGCGGGATTGTTGGAAGATCGCTGCGAGGTCTTGCGAGCGAGCGGAAGCGTCGCTTCGCGACGCGGACAGCCGGGGGCGGCTGTCCCTACATTGTATGTCTTGCACTGCATCCTGGCGTACTGCCCAGAAGGCAAAGACGAAAGGCTTGCCGGTGTAGCGAATCCATTCCTCAGCCAAATCGAGGGTGAAATATTGCGAGCGAGCGATTTGCAACGCGGGATCTCCGATCAACAATCCAGCGTCGTGATGAGCAAGCATCTGGTCGATATCGGGGGGCATTGCGGTGAACGTTCTGCCGCCGCCCAGCCATTTTTCGAAGAGAACCTTGGTCAGTGCGACCGAGGTCATCGACGAGGTGTCGAGAGCTACAGTGCGAACTTTTTCCAGCGGCACACGACTGACGAGCAGGATGGAACGGACCGGCTTGCGAGAGGCAATTGCGACGTCTGGCAAAACCAGCAGACCTGGGATTTGCGTGTAGGCCGCCGCCGGAATGATTCCAATATCGGCGGTTCCGGCTTCGAGCGCGCGAGCGCAATCCGAGGGCAGCGTATAAGAAATGTCGAAGTCGTGACCGGCCTTGCCGTGCACGAAATCCCACATCAAAGGTGCGGTGTTGAGGTAGGAAATCGCAGAGATGCGCAGACGTCTCATTCCTGTTTTGATTTTAGCAGACCTGATTCACAGCCCCGATGTGACAGCTTTCCTTGACACCACAATCCGCGAATGACTACAGTCCGCCCAGTCGAGATGAAGATCAGCTAATACTGGAGAGAACTTGGCGAACGTAGCAGCTGTACCCGCAACTCACATTCTGGAGTGGCTTGCCATGTCGCTGACACAAGGCCTGGGACCGACAAAGGCGCGGAAATTGGTGGAACATTTCGGCAGTGTGGAGGCGGTGTTTCACGCGTCGCTGACGGAACTGGAAGGGACGGGGATTCAGGCGGTTTCGGCGCAGTCGATTGCCACTGGAAAATCGGCGGAGATGGCGCGGGAAGAGATTGCGCGAGCAGCCGAGGCTAAGGTCATAGTGCTGTCGCAGGAAGATTCCTGTTACCCTCCCCGGCTCAAAGAAATCTACGACCCGCCGCTGGTTCTATATGTGCGTGGCGAGCCCGAGGTTCTGACGCAGCCAGGAATCGCCATGGTGGGGACGCGGCATCCCACGCCCTATGGCTCGGGGATGGCGGAGCGTCTGGGGTGCGATCTTGCAGCACAGGGGCTCGTCATTATTAGCGGCATGGCTCGCGGAGTCGATACAGCCAGCCATCGTGGAGCGATCTCAGCGAAGGGCAAGACCGTCGCGGTGTTTGGCACGGGCGTCGACGTAATCTATCCGAAAGAAAATTCGCGCTTGTCGGAGCAGATTCTCGCGCTGGGAGGTGCGCTTATCTCTGAGTTTCCTCTTGGCACCGCTTCTTTTCCGCAAAATTTTCCAATTCGCAACCGCATTATCAGTGGGATATCGGTCGGGGTTATCGTTCTCGAGGCTGCGGAATATTCTGGAACGCGCATCACGGCACGGTGTGCGCTGGAACAGAATCGTGATGTTTTCGCCGTCCCTGGCAACGTTACGAACAAGAATTCCTGGGGGCCGAACACGCTGATTAAGCAGGGCGCAAAGCTGGTCGCGACGTGGGAAGATGTGTGGGAAGATCTCCCGCAGGAAGTAAAACTTAGGTTGACCCCAACGTCCTCGCCTGAATCCGCCGACGACTCGTCGGCATCTCTATTCCCGGACGAGGGCCTTCCTCCTCACGAAAAGCGAATCCTGAGCCTGTTGAAGGCTGACGAGGCCACGCACATCGACGAACTGGTGGAACGACTGGAAAATGAAATGTCGTCTTCGGAGATTTTCGCGGCATTGTTCGAACTGGAGCTGACCGGCAAAGTAAGGCAAATGCCGGGGAAGAATTTTGTGAAAAGTTTTTAGCTTCTAGCTCCTAGCTTCTAGCCACACCGGAGAGTTCCCGATGGAGGACTTCAAAGATCTCAAGGTTTGGGCAAAGGCTCACCAGTTGACTCTGGCCGTTTACCGACGAACGCGAGTGTTCCCGAAGGAAGAAATGTACGGGTTAACGAGTCAGCTTCGGCGTGCGGCTGCTTCCATAGGGGCGAACATTGCCGAAGGTTGCGGACGAAGATCGGATGGCGAAATGAAAAGATTTCTTCAAATTGCGCGTGGGTCTGCCAGCGAACTGGAGTACCACTTCCTTTTAGCCAGGGATTTGCAGCTTCTCGATAACGATGAGTTCAGAAATCTGGAGGGCAAAGTGCTCGAGGTGCAGCGCATGTTGGCCTCATTGGTTCAGCACTTGCAGGCGTCGGTTTTAGCTAAGAGCTAGAAGCTAGAAGCTTTTTCCCCGGTAACTTGTTGCCGTCGTCCCATTCGTGCTAGGTTCAAAGCGAAATCTTAAGAACTGAGGTTCCATTGGTAAAGAGTTTAGTCATTGTCGAATCGCCGGCCAAGGCGAAGACCATCCAGAAATATCTGGGAAAGGGATTTAGTGTCGAAGCCTCGCTCGGCCACGTAAAAGATCTGCCCAAGAGCACGCTGGGGGTCGATACCAACGACGAGTTCGCGACCGATTACGTCGTCATTCCCGGCAAAGAGAAAGTTCTGGCCAAGCTGAAGAAGATGGCCCTGGGCATGGATGCGATCTATTTGGCGCCTGACCCGGACCGCGAAGGCGAAGCGATTGCAGCACACCTGGCCGGTGAACTCGACACTAATGGCCACGGGAAGAAAGCAAAAAAGAAAAAGAAGAAAGACGAAGTTGAAGCGCCGCCGCGCATTCAGCGCGTTACCTTCAATGAAATCACCAAGCGTGCCGTTCAGGCTGCTTTCGAACATCCGCGGGCCATCGATCAAAATCTCGTAGACGCGCAGCAGGCCCGTCGGGTGCTCGACCGGCTCGTCGGCTACCAGGTTTCGCCGCTGCTCTGGGATAAGGTTCGTCGCGGTCTTTCCGCAGGACGTGTGCAAACCGTCGCGCTGCGATTGATCGTAGAGCGCGAACGCGAAATCAAGGCGTTCGAGAAAAAAGAATACTGGACAATCGACGCGCACCTCGCTGCCAGCAAACCTCCTTCGTTTGACGCGCGTTTCGTAGGTAAGGGCGAAGAGAAGATCGAAGTTACAAACGGCGAGGACGCGGAAAAGATCCGAGCGGCGCTGGAAAAGGCCGACTGGTTCGTGCGCTCCGTCGAGAAGAAAGAGCGCCGCCGCAACGCCGCACCTCCCTTCACCACCAGCAAATTGCAGCAGGATTCCTCTCGCAAGCTTCGTTTCAGCGTGAAACGCACGATGATGATCGCGCAACGCTTGTACGAAGGCGTGGAACTCGGCGAAGAAGGTCTCGTCGGACTGATTACGTATATGCGTACCGACTCAACTCGCGTTGCGCCGGAAGCGATTCAGGAAGTCCGCGAATACGTCGGCAAGGAATACGGCGCAGCCTATCTGCCTGAGACACCGAATACATATAAAGAGAAGAAGGAAGCGCAGGCGGCGCACGAGGCCATCCGGCCGACCTCGGCGATGCGGCATCCCGACCAGGTCAAGCAGTACTTAAAAGAAGATGAATTCAAGGTCTACAAGCTGATCTGGCAGCGCTTTGTCGCGTCGCAGATTATGCCAGCGGTTTTCGACCAGACTACTGTAGACATCGATGCGAAGAGTAAGGCTGAGACCTTCTGGTTCCGCGTGACCGGCTCGGTGCTGAAGTTTGATGGCTTCCTGCGAGTTTACGAAGAATCGAAGGAAGGTAAGGACGAAGAAGACGAAGAGTTGAAACACAAGCTGCCCGCGCTGGAAGCTGGACAGAAGCTAACTCTGAAAGAGTTGAAACCGGAGCAGCATTTCACCGAGCCGCCACCGCGTTACAACGAAGCGTCGCTGGTGAAGGAACTGGAAGAGCGTGGCATTGGGCGTCCCTCGACCTACTCGGCGATTCTTTCGACCATTCAGGAGCGGCAATACGTCCAAAAGCTTGGTGGGAAATTTACGCCAACTGAAATTGGGCTTGTAGTCACCGATCTGCTCGTGGAGAATTTCCGCGACATTTTCGACGTGGCCTACACCGCGCACTTGGAGGAAGAACTCGACGACATCGAGGAAGGCAAAGAGAAGTGGACCGACACTCTCGCCGAGTTCTACAAGAAGTTCACGAAAGATTTGAAATATGCCGAAAAGCATATGGAGAACATCAAGCGGATGGAGAAACCCACGGACGAGAAGTGCGAGAACTGTGGCGCGCCGCTGGTGATCAAGTGGGGCAAGCACGGGTCGTTTTATGCTTGCAGCACTTACGACAAAGAGGATCCGAACACTTGTAAGTTCACCAAAGAAAATCCCATCAATCTGCCGGACCTCGATTCGGCCGACGTGCAGGAGACAACACAGGAGGAATACTGCGAGAATTGCGGGCGCGTGATGGTGCTTAAGCGCGGCCGCTTCGGACAGTTCATGGCTTGCACCGGCTATCCTGACTGCAAAACCACGCGGCGCCTCGATCAGGGAAAGAAAGTTCCGGATATTCCTCTCGACGAACTATGCCCGAAGTGTGGGCGCAACATGATGATCCGCCACGGACGTTTTGGCGAGTTCACAGCGTGCAGTGGATATCCCGAATGCAAGTACGTGAAACAGAATTTCATCGGGGTGAAGTGCCCCGAGTGTAAGGACGGAGAACTAGTCGAAAAACGCGCACGCAAGGGCAACACATTCTACGGTTGCGGAAATTATCCGAAGTGCAAGTTCACTTCGGCGCACAAGCCAATTGCAGAAAAGTGCCCGAGTTGCGGCAGCGAATATCTGGTTGAGAAAAATCTTAAGGCTGGACCTGTGATCGCGTGCCCGAACAAAGAGTGCGACTACGAGCGGCCTGCGCCTGTGGAGGCTGCGGCCACGACATCGGCGTAGCGCCGCCGCCGATGGGAAATATTTACCTCGGTTTCCACCTATAACCTCTTCGGCAGGCACTTAGTTAACTCAATCTGTTCAACTCAATCCGCTCGACTCAATCGATGGAGGACTGATGTCCAAGAAACCAACCGCTTCCGATGCACAACTTATTCTTCACCTCTACGATCTGCGCCGCGAGGCGGAAATCCGCAAGGCGCGGAATTGGTGGTTAACCACCTTCTGGCCCGAGAATGCAGACGATTTCATCAAAGTTGCCTCGGCGATGGGATCGCAGGAAAATAATTGGCTGCGCCAGGGAGCTAGCTACTGGAGTATGGCCGCGTCCTTTGTGCTCAACGGCGTTTTGAACGCGGAGATGTTCCTTCAGCCTTCTGCGAGTGGGGAGATGTATTTCATTTTCGCGAAAGTCCAGCCTTTTCTTAAGGAACTGCGGGAAAAAATGGGCGAACCGGAGATGTTCGGGAACATTGAGAAGGTAATCAACAGTTCCAAGTACGGACGGGAACGCCTGAAGTGGACCCTTAAGCGAGTCGAAACGATGAAGGAGAAGAGGGCAGCTGCGAAAGCCAGCTAAGAACAGTCTGATTTGCCGGTTTGTAGGGCGGCTTCTCCGTTTAGCGTCCGGTCCATCTGCTATTCTAGTCGGCTGTGCGGATGATCTGGTGGTTCCTGATCCTTGGCGTTAGTACCCTGGTCGTGGTGTGCGTTGCAATCGCGGTGTACATGCGCTTGCGCCGCCATCTGCGAGAGGCACAAGCGGCGCGGGAAGGAAGCTCAGGTGGGGTCGGCGGCGGGCATCAGTCGGGCGACATCGAACATTAAGATTCCGCGCTACGTTTCGGAGAATAATTTTCCATGACAAAAACAGCAATTCGGACCCTAGGCGCTCCGTGGGAACGCGTTTTTATTTCCAGCCGTGCTCGGCAAACGGCCCTCGTGATTGGGGGCAGTTTGATCGTGGCGTTATGCGCACGCATTACTATCCCCCTCCCGTTTACACCGGTGCCACTGACAGTGCAAAACTTCGGGGTGCTGTTGGTTGGCCTGCTGCTGGGCAGCCGGCGCGGGTTTGCCGCACTCGCGCTTTACTTGGCGGAAGGTGCGATGGGCTTGCCGGTTTTCAGTCCCATCGGCCCGGGAGGAATCGCGCAGATGTTCGGTCCGACTGGCGGATTTCTTTTGGCGTATCCCCTGGTAGCCTGGCTCACAGGATATGTAATGGAGCATGGGCGAAAAACTTTCTCCCGCGCCGCGATCGGCGGCCTTCTTGGCGAGGTTGTGCTCTTCACCGGAGGTCTGGCCTGGCTCGCGGTTCTCACGCATTCCATAGCGCAGTCTTTTCGCTGGGGCCTTTATTGGTTTCTCTTTGCCGAAGTGATCAAGGTAATGACGGCCGCAGGAATCGCAGCACGATGGCATCGCCGTACCGCCGTAAAACCGTAGAAGGCCAGTAAGTTTGATTCGATGTTCGAAGTGGAGTTCAGAAATGACAGTCATCTCGGAACAAGAAGCAAAACACTCAAGCGGCAATACTTCGTCCAATGTACACGAGATCAATATCGCTCACAGCCCGGATTCCGACGATGCCTTTATGTTTTACGGCCTTGCCACCAACAAGGTCCGGGTCCCAGGATTGCGCTTCACGCACACGCTTTGCGATATCGAAAGCCTGAACCAGAAGGCGCGCGAAGGCGTCTATGACGTCACTGCCATTTCGTTTCATGCCTATCCTTATATTCAGGATTTGTACGCGCTCATGTCCTGCGGCGGCAGCGTGGGCGAGGGCTATGGTCCCATGATCGTTTCGCCGCGGCCATTTACGCAGAGCGAGATCAAGGAGAAGCGCATCGCGGTTCCGGGCATGCTCACGACTGCTTATCTGGCGCTCCATCTTTTCGCTCCCGGAGTGGAGACCGAAGTCGTGCCCTTTGACCACATCATTCCGCAGGTGCTCGAAGGAAAGTACGAAGCTGGACTCATCATCCACGAAGGTCAATTAACATACGACAAGGCCGGACTCCATCGCATCGTCGATCTCGGCCGCTGGTGGCAGAAGATGACAGGCTTGCCGCTACCGCTGGGAGGCAACGCCATCCGCCGTGCACTCGGATCGGAAGTGATCGCCGCGGTCAATGGCGCATTGCGCGATAGCATTCAGTACGCGCTCGACCATCGCGAAGAAGCGCTTTCCTATGCGATGCAGTTCGCGCGCGATCTCGATTCGCAAACTGCCGACCGCTTCGTCGGCATGTATGTGAATGAGCGCACGATCGACTATGGTCCCGAAGGCCGCGAAGCCGTCGTTCGATTACTCGATATGGGCCACAAGGCGGGAATCATCGGCCCGAAAGCGAGAGTGGATTGGGTGTGAGTTCCGCTTCTAGCTGCTTGCTTCTGGCCTCTAGCGACCCTTTTCTTTTTGACGATGCACAATATCCTTGAATCGACGTACTCCCCAAAAGAACTATTGGTCCGCTGAAGCTCGGAGCTAGAAGCTTGTCTGCCCAAACCCTCCTCATCGACGCCGACGATACCCTCTGGGAGAACAACATCTATTTTGAGCGGGCCATCGCCAATTTTATTTCGTTCCTCAACCACCATGAGTTTTCTCCGGAGCAGGTGCGCGGGGTCTTAAACGATGTGGAGCGGGAATGCATCGTGACGCATGGCTACGGTCTGCACAGTTTTGCGCATGCTCTCGTGCACACGTTTGAGCGGCTCAGCGTTCGTCCGGTCACACCCGAGTTGCACGCCCAGATCCACGGATTTGCCCATACCATCGCCGACCATCCGTTGGAACTCTTGCCTGAAGTCCCGCAAACACTGCAGTATCTTTCCACGCGGCATCGCTTGATCCTTGTAACCAAGGGCGCGGTCGCCGAGCAAACTGGAAAGATCGAGCGCTCCGGATTGAAGCAGCATTTCGCCGCCACCGAAATCGTCGCAGAAAAGGACGCTGCCATCTATCAGTCTATCGTCGAGAAATATTCCTTGCCGCATGAATCGACGTGGATGATCGGCAATAGCCCCAGGTCTGACATTAATCCGGCGCTGGCCGCGGGATTGCACGCGGTTTTCGTTCCGCACGGGAATACGTGGATTCTCGAACATGACGAAGTGAATGCAGCTTCGCCGCCACAAAAATTGCTCATCGTCGGTAACTTCGCAGAACTGCGCGAACATTTCTAACCTGCCCTGACGGTAACGGCCGCCCCCGAACCTCATCAGCTGGAATCAGACTCGTCACCTTGTTCGCTCACATCGCACCAAACTAACCAACAACGCACTCTCCCTGCGCATGTTGGCGCATGGTACGCTCATTTTGCTCAGCGTTCTCGCACACTTGAGTGGCTGTGGAAACCAACAATTTCCGCCGGTTGTTGCGCACAGTTGAAGCTCTCTCCGAACTGGGGCCGGAGCTGACCGCTGAACGCGACTTCGCCGATACTTCGCGCCGCATGCTCTCCGCTGTAATGGAAGCAGCCGGCGCGCGAGAGGGTGCGCTTTTCCTTTTCAACGAAAAGCCCACCATGCTGACTTCGGTGGCAGCTGCCGGTTTTGACATGCTACCCGAGCCAGCCTTCATTCCTCTTCTGCCCAAACATGCCCACGCTCTCAGTGCCGCCCGCCAACCGATCGTATTGAACTCCTCCACCTATTCGGTATTTCTTAGTTCGAATGGCAACGTGGCTCCCGAACTGTTCAAGTGCCTGGCTCCCCTGAAAGCGGCTGGCAAGCTTGCCGGAGTTGTGGCGTTGGGGCGGCGTCCAGGCGACGCAGCGTATGAAGACGCCGAACTCGATGCCATGGAACTGCTGTGCAGCTACATTGGGCTGGCGGTTCAAAACCATGCGCTCACCCAAACGCTGGCGCAGCGCGTGACCGAAAACCTGCGTCTGATGGCGTCCCTGCACGGTTTTTATGACACTGCGTTAGAAGCATTCGCCACCGCCATCGACGTAAAGCACGTGAACATTCACGGGCATTCTTTGCGCGTGGGTCGCTACGCTGCCGCCATTGGTGAAGCGATGGGCGTCGAACCGAGCGAAGTCGCCGCACTGCGCAGCGCCGGATATTTGCACGACATCGGGAAGGTCGCGGTCGATCGCCGGCTTTTCAGCAAACCGGCGGCGCTGAATGCCGAAGAGTTTCGCGAAATGGCGGACCACACCGTGGTCGGCCATCAGATCGTCAGCAGCGTCGAATTTCCCTGGCCTAAGATTCATGAATCAGTGCGCTGGCACCATGAGCGAAGCGATGGTTCCGGTTATCCTGACGCTCTCGCTGGAGATGACATGCCCATGCCGGTCCGCATCATGGCGCTCGCCGACACTTTCGACGCCATGACCAGCCCCCGTCCCTATCGCGAATCGTTATCGCTTGGCAGCGCCCTCAGCGATCTCGTCCGCATGTCTCCGATGAAATACGATCCCAACGTCGTGCAGGCTTTACTGATCCAGGTACGGCGCGATGCCGTGGGAAGCAATCGAACTCCGCTCGTGGCCGACCACATGGCTGTAAACATCGCTCCCACCGATATCGACCAGCTAGCGGCAACTCTGCAGCACAAAGTGTCCCGCGGAAAAATGTATCTGACCTAGCTTCGGATACCGTGCCGGCGGCCTTCGGCGCCCGAAACTCCTCGTTTTTCACTAACCACGACCAACAACTTTTTTGTGCCGTCCGGGTTGATAATAGGAAGAGTTCGTGTCTTCGTGGCGGGGAGTCCTCATGGGTGTGGGCCGTTCCAAGTCCGCGGTTTTTCTTTTCTTTCTCTTTACCTCGACCCTGGCTTTCGTTGTTCCGTCGTTGCTGGCAAAGAAGAAAGACACCAATAAAGATGAGGGCATCATCCCGATCAGTCAGGGCGAACAACGACGCGCCTTGCACGCACTCAATCGCCTGACCTTTGGCCCGCGCCCGGGAGATGTTCAACAAGTCGCGGAGATGGGTGTCGACCGCTGGATTGACCTGCAGTTGCATCCCGAAAAAATGAACGACGACGCTCTCGACGGCCACCTGCAAACATTCCGAACCTTGCGAATGAGTTCGAAGGAACTCGCGGAAAACTTCCCAGACGGACAAGAGCTGAATCAAGTGCTGAACGGCAAGAAGTCGATGCCGTCGGATCCGGCGTTGCGTATGGTTTACCAGGTACAGATCGAACGCCACCAGGAAAAGAAAGATCGCAAGGAGAGAGAGACCGCCGACAAGAACGCCAGCGGCGCCATGTCAGGGAAAGCACCGGCGAACGGTTCGACGATGACCCCCAACTCGACGGCAGGCAATACCAACGCCGCTCAAGACAATGCTGCGGCGAATCCGAATTCAGACTCCAAAGCCGCTCCCGACGCCGAAAATACAATGGCGGCCTCAGATCCTTCCTCGACCGCGCCAGCGCCCCCGCTAACGGCCGCGGAAAAAGAAGAAGCGCGATTGCGCGAAGAGCAGCTCTACGCCGATCTCGAAGTTCAGCAATTGCCGAACCTTCCTCCGGAACAGCGCTACAAGAAAATCGTCAGCATGAAGTTGCCGCAGCAGCTTACCCTCGCCGATACTCTGCGGGGCGGCAAAGGCCAGGAGTTTCTGGAGGGCATGACTCCGAAACAGAAAGAAACTTTGCTGGCAATGAACAACCCGCAAGGCGTCGTCACCGGCGAAATGGCGCAAGCCAAGCTTTTGCGCGCTATTTACAGCGAGCGCCAATTCGAAGAGGTGATGACCGACTTCTGGTTCAACCACTTCAACGTTTTCGTGGACAAGGGGCTCGACCGCATCATGCTCACCAGCTACGAGCGCGATGTGATCCGCCCGCACGTGTTCGGCAAGTTCGAAGACCTGCTCGTGGCAACGGCAAAGAGTCCGGCAATGTTGTTTTATCTCGACAACTGGCTGAGCGTGGGTCCGGATTCTCCGCAGGCTCTGGGGCTTCCCGCGCATCCGAACGGCCCTTACCGGCGCCGCTATCCACCTCGGCAAAATCCAAACAAGCGCCACAGCGGGCTCAACGAGAACTATGGACGCGAGCTGATGGAACTGCACACGCTTAGCGTGAACGGCGGCTATTCGCAGCAGGACGTTACAGAAGCGGCGAAGGTTTTTACAGGATGGACAATCGACAAGCCGGCTGACGGAGGTGGCTTCAAATTCGATCCGCGCATGCATGAACCCGGACCCAAGGTTGTGCTCGGGCATCGCCTCAAGCCCAAGGGCGAAGGCGAAGGCCTGGAACTCTTACATCGATTGGCTACGAGTCCGCAGACCGCGCATTTCATTTCTCTTAAACTCGCGGAGCGTTTTGTCGCCGACGATCCATCTCCGGCTTTGGTCGATCACATGGCGAAGACGTTCCTAAAGAAAAAGGGCGACATCCGCGAGGTGCTGCGCACAATGTTCCACTCTCCTGAGTTCTGGGACGATGGAACCTATCGCGACAAGGTGAAAACACCTCTGGAATTTGTGGCATCGGCGGTTCGCGCGACAGGCGCGGAGGTTGACGATGCGCTGCCCCTGACCCGGCAGCTGAACAATATGGGAATGCCGCTTTACGGCGCTCAGCCACCGACGGGATATTCCATGAAGGCGGAAACTTGGGTAAGCTCGTCAGCGCTGCTCAATCGTATGAATTTCGCTTTAGCGCTAACTAGCGGCAAAGTAAAAGGCGTGAAGCTGGATGTGGCTCGATTGACCGGTAGCGATACCGCTCCGCTTGACTCGAATGGAACGCTCGCTAAGCTGGAAGCCAACCTGCTTGATGGCACCGTATCGAAACAAACGCATGACTCCATCACTGCCCAGATCGACGCAGCAAACGGCGGGCAGCAGAAGCCAGACAACAAATCCGGAAAGCGCAAGCCTGACGATTTATCGCGTTCTGCAGAAGTGAACACGATCGCAGGATTGCTGCTGGGTTCGCCGGAGTTTCAGAAGAGATAGCTTCTGGCTACTAGCTTCTAGCGAGCCACCTTTTTTCGGCGGCCGTTACGACAAGCTAAGAGCCGAGAGCCAGCAGCCAGGAGCGGTTTTCTATGTCCATCACTCGTCGCGTTTTTCTTCGTAACAGCGCCCTCGCCGTCGTCGGCACGGCAGCGGTGCCCAGCTTTCTTGCGCGTGCCGCCATGGGCGCGGTTGAGCCGGGTACACGTAACAAGCGTCTGGTCGTAATTTTTCAGCGTGGCGCCGCAGATGGCCTAAACATCGTCGTTCCTCACGCCGAGCCGCAATATTACGCGATGCGGCCCAGCATTAACATCCCGCGCAAAGCGGTGCTCGATCTCGACGGTTTTTTCGGACTGCATCCTTCGCTCGCATCGTTCCAGCCGCTCTGGCAGCAGCGTCATCTCGCGATCGTGCACGCCTCCGGCTCGCCCGATTCCAACCGCTCGCACTTCGACGCACAGGACTTCATGGAGTCCGGCACACCGGGCGTGAAGAGCACGGAGGATGGATGGCTCAATCGCTCGCTTCGCGGCCTGCCTCATCCTGCGCAAAAATCTCCCTTCGAGGCGATCGCGATGGGGCCTTCGATTCCGCGCATCTTGAGCGGTCTTGAGCCGGCGATCGCCATAAACAATATCAATGACTTCTCGGTCGGCGGGCGCAATCCTAAGCCTTCGCCGGCAGCGAGCGCGTTCGAAGCCATGTACAACCACTCCATCGACACCGTGCTTCACGGCACCGGCGAAGAAACTTTCGATGCGGTGAAGATGTTGAAGACGGCCGATCCGTCGCAGTACAAGCCGGCGTTTGGCGCCGATTATCCCAAGGGACGCTTCGGCGACAGCCTGCGACAGCTCGCCCAACTCATCAAAGCGAATCTCGGCGTGCAGGTGGCGTTCGCCGACATCGGCGGCTGGGACCATCACGTGAACGAAGGCGCGACCGACGGCCAGATCGCCAACGTGCTGCGCGACTTCTCGCAATCGATCTCCGCTTTCTGGACCGATCTCGGTGACCTCGGCGAAGATACCGTGGTTGTGACCATGTCGGAATTCGGCCGCACCGCGCGCGAAAATGGCAATCGCGGCACCGATCACGGCCACGCCAACGTGATGTTCGTTTTAGGCGGCCCTGTGAAAGGCGGCAAGGTCTACGGACGCTGGCCCGGCCTCGATCAGTCGCAGCTTTACGAAGGCCGCGATCTGGCGCTGACTACCGATTTTCGGCAGGTGCTCGGCGAGGCGGTCACGCGGCACTTGGGGAACAAGAATCTGAGTGACGTTTTTCCAGGATATGAGAATCAGCCGTGGAAGTTCTTGCACTATCTCGGGTGAACTGACTCGCAAACGCGCTACCTGCGACCGCGAATCGATTCAGCTGCGCCGACTTGCTGGAGGCGATACCGAGTGTAATCGATCCAGGCTTCCCCTGCGAAAAATGTGATCGTAAATCCCAGCCAAAACGCAATACCGAAGAATTCATGCGGCGAGAGCTTGCGAAAAGCAAAAAACATGCCCACAATCGGCCGGGTCGTGGCCACGCCCAGGCCAATCGCAAAAGCGCGAATCATCCACTCGCGATGCTGGGCCACTTCTTTGCGGCGGATGTGCCGGTAAGCTTTGATAAGGCAAAACAAGAACAGAATGGCGAAAAATGTGGTCGCCGCGATTTCATTCAGCCCGCCAATATTCATCGTGAAGCTCATCACCAGCGCCGAAATTCCAATCACCAATCCTGTGACCACCAGAATTCTTCCCAGCCAACGATGAACTTTCAGATGCTTGGCTCGGATACTGGGAACAAACTGGAGCAGAGCGAGCGCGAGAAATAGCGCGCCTGGAATGATGTGCACGAGGGTCAACGCCATGTGCCGGGCAAATCCTATATCCAGGGCCGCAGCCGGTGGATACTTGCCAGCGAACACTTCGGGCCAGAACAAGACCAGCGCTCGCCGCGTTGCGGCTGCAACTCCAATCACGGCCAGAAGAATTACTCCGATCCAAACGAAGCGACTCGCTCGTTGTTCCAGCGCCATCAGTCCTCCGGATTCGATGTTCTACTCTATGAAGACGGCGGAAGGGACGATGTATTTTACGAAGGAGGAAATTTTTCGAAATTGGCGGGCGAGATCGGGGCTAAGTACAAATCACCGGTTTAGATCTCAATCAACACATCGGCGCCTTCTATCTTCAGAGGATACACGGCAACCTTCACGCTGGGATTCTGGTCAGCCGCCCCAGTCTCCGGATCCCACACCCAGCCGTGCCACGGGCACACAACTTTGCCCAGTTCGATCATTCCCTGCCCCAGCGGGCCGCCGCGATGCAAGCAGACGTTGTCCATCGCGCTGTAGTCACCGTTTACGTTGGCGACGCAGATGGTCTTGGCACCGCAGGGGAATTCTTTGGCTTCGTCGGTGGGTGGCAGTTCGGATTGAACGGTTAGTTTGGTGAATGTCGGCATGAGGTGACAGTAATTAGCAATTGGCAGTTAGCATTCAGATTCAGCACCTAGCTCCAATCGGTTCACTAACTGCTAACCGCCAACTGCTAATTGCTTGAGATCCTTCGCTACGCTCAGGATGACCGCAGCGGGCTCCCGCTTCGCTCACGCCCGCTGAGCGCGATCATTTCGGCTGCAGCGTTTGCGCGATCATCACCTGGCGCTTGAAGTTTTCCATCATGTTCGGATCAAGCCGCACTTCCGTGGGCTTCTTCGCCAGCGTCATGGTGTCGATCTTGTCCTGCAATTTCAACAGTGCGTAGAAAAGATTTTCTGGCCGCGGCGGGCAGCCGGTGACGTAGACATCTGTTGGCACAATCTTGTCGACGCCCTGCAGCACCGCATAGGTATTGAATGGTCCGCCGACCGACGAGCAGGCTCCCATCGAGATCACCCATTTCGGGTCGGGCATCTGATCGTAGATGCGCTTCACCACCGGCGCCATCTTCAGAGTCACAGTACCGGCGACGATCATCAGATCGCTCTGCCGCGGGCTGGGACGGAAGACCTCCGAACCGAAACGCGCAATGTCGAAGCGCGACGTCGATGAAGCAATCATCTCAATTGCGCAACAGGCCAGCCCAAACGTCATCGGCCATACCGCGGACTTGCGCGCCCAGTTGAACACGTAATCCACGGTGCTGATCATGAAATTCTTTTCGAATTTGTTCTGTAGCCAGCCCATAGGGTGACCTCGGTCTGCACCATTATAGTTCGTGGCACGAGTTGCCCGCCAGCCAGCACTCAGCTACAAATAAACCTTCATGTTCTCAACCAATGGGGCGGCAGCGCCTGATTCCCACCCGGCTCGCGGATGGCTTGATTTGTGGAGCCTTATCCGCATCTCGCAGTTTTGGATGGTGGCCATCGCCCTATTTCTGCGCGTTGGTTGGATCCTCGTAGGCCACACTTACAAGTTCAAGAGTGCGGACAACCACTTCGGATTTGGTTGGGAAATGGGCAGCATCGGCGCTGCTATTGCCTCGGGGCACGGCTTCAGCAATCCCTTCGGTCCACCCACTGGACCAACTGCTTGGGAACCGCCGCTTTATCCGTACCTCATTGCAGGCGTGTTCCATATTTTCGGTATCTACTCCAGGGCGTCGGCCTTTGTGCTGCTCACCATCAACAGCGTTTTCTCAGCGCTCACTTGCATTCCAATTTTTCTTATCGCTCGCCGGATTTTCTCCGAGAAAGTTGCAGTCGGCTCAGCCTGGACGTGGGTTTTTCTGCCCTATGTTATGTTCTGGTGCACACGCTGGGTCTGGGAGACGAGTCTGTCGGCGCTGTTAATCGCCGCAATTTTCTGGCTCACTCTTACTCTGGGAGAACGCGACGGATTGCAACCGTGGCTAGGTTTCGGACTGCTCTGGGGGATGGCAGCGCTGAACAGCACATCGCTGCTGGCGTTCCTGCCAGCCTCGGGACTATGGGCCTGGTATCACCGAGCGCAGCGCGGCAAGCGATCAGTCGCCGGCGTGGCGCTGGCCTCGGCCATTTTTCTTGCTTGCATCACGCCCTGGCTCGTGCGCAATTATGAAACTTTCGGCAAGTTCGTCTTTCTCCGTGACAACTTCGGTGCAGAGCTGCGCCTGGGCAATGGCAACGGAGCCGACGGCACATGGATGGAGTATTTGCATCCCACGCAGGATCTGTATGCGATGCGCCAATATCAAGCCATGGGCGAGCTCGCTTATATCGAGATGCGCAAGCGGCAGGCTCTCGACTACATCCAGGCGGACTATGGACGCTTTGCTGTCTTGTGCATAAAGCGACTCATTTACTACTGGGCTGGAGCGCCGCGGCCCGGACGAGCCTTCTGGCTTGAAGAGTTGAAGAACTCGTTGTTTCTGGCCTCATCCATTCTGATGTTCTGGGGCCTCGGACGCGCTTTGCGACAGCGCAAATCAGGCGCGTGGCTGCTGTTCTGGCTGATCCTGCTCTACCCGGCAATTTATTACGTGGTCTTTCCTGGCCAGCGCTACCGGCATCCCATCGAGCCCGAGATTACGATATTGGCGGTTTACTTACTGACTGAGACCGGCCGGAACTACACCTTGGACGCCGAACCGCAACGCTCAAAATTAAGATAAAAAATGGAACCCCACTGACTCTGCTCTCGTATAGGAATCATGGGACGAGGTATCGGAAATTTGGCCATCTAACCAATTGATGATCGCTACGTCTAATCCCTCAAAACGGAGGAAGCTCATGAACCGCCAACACCAATTTTCCACCTGGGCAGGTGTCGCGCTGGGAAGCGTCTGCGCGTTATTCGTTCTTGCGCTGAGCGCCCACGCTGCCGATCACCGCGGAGAATTCACCGAAGAACTACACCAGACTTACACTCTTACTCAAAACGGCCGCGTGGAACTCGACAACATCAACGGCGCGGTTCACATCTCCACCTGGGATCGCAATGAAGTGAAGGTCGATGCCGTGAAGTATGCCGACCGGAAAGAGCGGCTGGATGAAGCTCACATCGACATCGATTCCGGCAAGGACTATCTTTCAATTCGCACCAAGTATCGCGATCACGATCTCACCTTCAACTGGGGTTCGCACAATAATCCGGCGGGAGTCGAATACACCTTGACTGTGCCGCGAGAAGCGCGCCTCGACGAAATTAAGCTGATCAATGGCTCGCTCGACATTGCGGGCGCGGCTGGTGAAGTGCGCGCTTCCTGCATCAACGGCAAACTGGAGGCGCACAACCTTTCCGGGCGCGCCGATCTCTCGACCGTCAACGGCCACCTCGACGCGCGCTTCGATCAACTGGCATCATCATCGGTCGAACTGCATTCGGTCAACGGCTCGTTGGAATTAACCATTCCTTCGGACTCCAAGGCGGAAATTGAAGCCAACACAGTTTCCGGCGGAATCGAGAACGATTTCGGGCTGCACGTGAATCATCACAACTTCGTCGGCCATGACTTGCGGGGCGAGTTGGGCAACGGTGGCCCACACATTAAGCTCGAGAACGTGAATGGCCGAATCGAAATTCACCACGCCTCCGATGGCCGCGCTTTAAGCCCGGCAAAAGATTTAAGTCATGCCGATAAAGACGATGATGATGACAGCATCTAGCATTCATTCAAACTTGTCATCCTGAGCGCGTTCTTTGCGCGAAGGATCTGTGCAATTCACTGTCATCATTGACTGAGCTTGAAGCTCTAGATACTTTGTTGATGTGCTAGCGAAATTTGTGCTCATACTCGCTCTCAAAGCCTGAAAGTCCAAAGAAATTACATAGGTCCTTCGCGCAAAGAACGCGCTCAGGATGACAAGGGGGGCCACAACTCTCAAGGTCGGACTCCCTGTTCAATAAATCGTGTATCCCGGCGCGGGCGTTCGCAGATCCGGCTTCGAAGCCATCAGCAGTAACGCGCCTTCGCGCTTGAACGCCCGCAGATCTTCAAGACTATTGAACGACTTCGTCTTGTAGTCGTCGGGCGTGGGCGTGTCGTCGGGAATGCGGCAGGCTTCGACATTCTCGAACGCATGTTTCTTCAGCAGATCAACGTATTCTGCTTCCGAGCGCACATGTACCGGCACCTTCAGCTTATCCACCCACTGCAGCGAGTATTCATTGTCCTTGTATAGATTAATTAGGATGAACAATTTTCCCCGTGGCGCCATCACGCGAAACAACTCCATCAGAGCGCGGTCCTGATCGGGGTAGTAATAAAACGACTCCACCGATAGCACTTTGTCGAAGAAGTTTTCTTCCCACGGAATCTGCTGCGCGGATCCCCAGACGTACAGAACATTGTCGAAATCTTTCGAAGCAGCACGCGCCTCGCGGATCATCTCGTCGGCAACGTCGAGGCCAACTACCTGGCCGAATCCATCCGGCCCTTCGCCCACCAGTCGCGCCAGCAACCGCGTCGCCCACCCCGAGCCGCAGCCGAGGTCGAGCACGCGCTCACCCGGACGCAGGTTCATCCGGCGGATCGTTTTCGTCGTGATATCGAAGTGGTGCTGCTCCATCTTCGGGCCTTCGCCGGCCGCGGCCCAGCGATTAAACTCCTGCTGGAGCTTCTCGTCGGGAGTGAGGGATTTTTCTGGCATGGGAAGATTTTATCGTCTTTCGGGAGTGCGCCGTTTGCGTCCTCTAAATCCCTACATGCGTACCCCAGTTCCTAAATTCTGTCGAGGGACACCAGCTTTATCCGCACCGAAATCTTCAGTTTGTCATCGACGCGGCTGACTCCAATGTCGTAACTCTCGCCTTCATGCGTCAATTGTTCTCGCAGTTCACTCAGCGCGAACTGCGCTGCGGGCTTTCCGTTCAGAGCTGAAATGATATCTGCCTTCTTAAATCCGTCCTTTTCCGCTTGCGATCCCGGACGAACCGCGGTCACGGTATAGGTGTGCAGATCCGCTCCTGAGGCAATGATCGTCAACCCGTAAGTCTTCCGCTCGGGAAAGGGCGCATGAGTCTCGGCTGTCGGTTCATAAATAATGCGGTTGCGCGGGTAGTCAAGGAACACGTGATAGCGCTTGAAAATGCTCTCGCCGATCGTCCCGGAGAAGTTTGTGCTGGCATAGGCACCCTTGGTGTTTACCGACATGTTCACTGGAATCGATTGCTCAACCAGATTTCCCAATGCAAGCCGGTCGATATGGCCGCGAACATTGTTTTGCGAGAAGAACTGATTCTCCAGGCCTGCGGGACGGTTCACATAGGCATTGGTTTGGGCCAGGTTCAGCAGATCATTAGCTTTGACGAAGGGCGAAGTCAAGGTCATGGTCTCCTGCGCGCCAAAGTCGAGAACGAAATACGCGGGAATATCGGTTTTGCCGCCCACTGAAATCAAACCATCGGCGAAAGGGATGCCATTGTCGAAAGTCACCGGCACGATGAAGCCGCTGCCGGAATAACTCCATTTTTTCGGATCGTGTAGCGTGAGCAGCTTCTTTTCGTAGTCGATCTCGACCACGAAGCGGCTGATGAAGTCGTAGCCCAGAATGCCACCTAGAGGCAAACCGAGGGCGCGCTCCAGTCCGGTTTGATCAAGCACAGCCACATGCTGATTGCGCAACTCTACGCCGGGCCAGGTGAAAGTCGCGCCGACTGCGTAGTTATATTCGGCAGAGCCTCCGCCGCCGGTTGCTGTTGTCTTGCCGTAGGTCTTGAGGCCGAAGTCAGCCAGACGCGACGTGTTGATCACGTTCTCGTCGGCTCCGGTGTCAAGCAAAAAGCTGATCGGCTCGCGCCCGTTCAACTGCACTTTAAAGACGATGTGGCTGCTCTCCATGGTGAACGGGATCGGAGGCGCGCTCGGCTGCAGAAAGGCGTCCGGCAGCCCCGGAATAGGAGGGTCGAAGGTTCGAGCCGGAATATGTTGCTCGAAGCGCAACGAGGCTTGCCGCCACTGGTAGTCGGGCTTGTCGGTCTCACTGACGTTGACCCGATGTGGCGTTCGGATTTCGCTGGTCTCGGGCCACTCCTCGTAGGTTGTGGTGATTTCGCTGTCATCGCCCGGCCGCACTGATTTCACCGGCAGCCAGGTGGCGGCGTCGATGTACCAAGTCATAGGTTCGCCACCGGCGGGCGTAGTCTGGAGCATGTACATTTTCTTGCCGTCGCTTTGCGACGCTATGTTCGTCGAAAGCATAGTTTCCGGCATCTCCGTTGGAGGCCCGAACAGAATCACGCTCTTCTCGAATATTTCCGTGCGCAGGCGGTTGAGTTCCTTGCCTTGCAGCTTGCGCACGAATCCGTTCCAGTCACGTTGTTGCGCAAACTGAGGCGTTACCACGATCTCGACATCGTCATAATCGCGCTTCGTCTTGGAGCGATATGAGTGGGAGGTGGCGACCCATTCTTCCACTCTTCCAGTAAGCCCCTCCTCGTTCGAATCGCCCGCCAGCACAGCGAGGATGGGACTCTTCTGCTTATCCGCATGGACCGCGTTCCTCCACTTGATGACGATGTCTTGGGCGCGAAGGTTGGCTGGAGGCTGCTCTTGGGAAATAGCAGGGGTCGCGGTCACGGTGACAAGAGCCAGCGAGAAGAGGACAACGAGACTTCGCATTCGACAGGATCTCCTTCCTATCTTCTTTCTTCTTTGCTTCTTTGCGCAGGACGCCACGATCCCCACTATGCTACAGTTTCCCTCCTCATGGCGACACGCCCAGAGAATGCTCCACCGCCTGATGCGGGCTCGCTCTACTGCCCGAACTGCGCCAAAGAAGTAAATGACCCACTGACTTGCGGCGACTGCTCGGCCGTCATCTGCCGACGCTGCGGTACGCCACTCGAATCTCCTGACGAGCTGGGAATCGGATAATGGACTCGGGCCCAGCCGTACCCACCACTGAGCCCGCTAAATCTGGCTCGCAATCGACTCCGACGCAGCCGACTCTAGTTCGCGGGCTCAGCCTGCTCGATTCTGTTCTGCTGCTGGTCAGCGGCATCATCGGGTCTTCAATCTTCCTCACCGCCAAAGACATCGCGGGCCCGCTGCCGCAGCCTATGTTGTTCTTGCTGGTGTGGGTGATCGGTGGCGTCATTTCTCTTTTCGGTTGCGTCGCTTTCGCTGAGCTAGGCTCGATGTTCCCGGAGTCAGGCGGCCAATATATTTATCTGCGCGAGGCTTACGGCGATCTGACTGCTTTCCTCTACGGATGGATGCTGTTTGCCGTGGCCAACGGCGGCACCATCGCCGCGCTCTCCGTCGCGTCCGCCGCCTACACTGGGCAAGTTTTCCCAATCGTCTCGCAAGAACACGTCATTTTTTCGCTTGCCGGAGTCACCATCACGCGCGCGCACATCTTCGGTCTGGTTCTGATTGCCGCTCTGACTTACGTGAATGTTGTCGGCCTGCGCTGGGGCACGCTTCTGCAGAATCTTTCGACGTGGACCAAGTTCGCCGCCATGGCCGCCTTCGTAATTCTCGGCTTCGCCATCGGCAAAGGCGACTGGTCACACTTCCGATCGCATGGCATCGGCCTCACCATGGGGCTTCATCCCACGCAGTTGATTTCTATCATGGGCGTGGCGCTGATCGCGGTGTTTTGGGCCTATGACGGATGGGTCTACATCACATGGGTCGCGGGCGAGGTGAAAGAGCCGCGCCGCAATGTGCCGCTGGCCATGGTTCTAGGCGTGCTCGTCGTCGGCGCGATTTACCTGGCGATGAACATGACTTACTTGTATGCGCTGCCGCTTAGCGAGATCGCGAAACGCGAAACTATCGTCCACGACGCCGCGACTGCCTTATTTTCTCCGCGCGCCGCAGTTTGGCTTTCATTGATGATCGCAGTTTCCTGCTTCAGCGCCGCCGCGACCTGCACGCTCTCCGGCGCGCGCGTCTATCTCGCCATGGCGCAGGATGGCGTCTTCTTCAAGCGCATGGCAGTCATCCATCCCAAGTGGCGCACGCCCGCTTTCAGCCTCATCGGACAAGGTATCTGGGCCGCGCTGCTCACCCTCAGCGGCCGCTACGATCAGCTCTACACCTACGTGATCTACGGCATGGTGCTCTCCTACACTCTGACCGTGATCGGAATGTTTCTGCTGCGCTGGAAGCGTCCCGACATTCCGCGTCCCTACTGCTGCACTGGATATCCGTGGCTGCCCGCAATCTATGTACTCGTCGGCGTTGCGTGGACGCTGAATACAATCGTCACTCGTCCAACCGAAGCCTTCTGGGGAACCGCAATCGTTCTGATCGGCGTGCCAGGATATCTTTACTGGAAGCACAGCAACCGAAAGGCTGCAACGCAGTCGTAAAGTCGAGTCCCGCATTTCCAGTGTGCACGTTCGGCGCTGTCTTAAATAACGGTGTTTAAGACAGTACCGCACGTTCCTGCATATTGACTTTCGGCACCAGCCTGTGGGATGTTGTCGGCTCCGATCTAACGCACGGACGCGCCCAGCGTCAATTCAAGGAGTACCCATGCAAAGCAATCGTCTTCCAGTCTTACTGGCGGTTTTCATTTCACTGCTCACGCTGGCCACTTACGCCGCAGCTCAAACGGAAGCCGTGCTGCATAACTTTGCCGATAACGGCACCGACGGTTATCAGACCTATTCGTCGCTCGTCTTCGATGCTTCAGGAAATCTATATGGCACCACGCCCAAAGGCGGCACGCATACGAACTGTTACGGCGAAAATATCGGCTGCGGGACGGTATTCGAACTGTCACCGGCTGTGGGCGGCGGTTGGACGGAAAACATACTGTACAACTTCGGCGGTACAAGCACCGACGGCACCAACCCATACGGAGCTCTGATCTTCGATACCGCCGGCAATCTCTACGGCACAACGGAGGGCGGCGGCACCGGGGTGTGCGACCAGGGCGAAAACTCCTGCGGCACGGTGTTCGAGTTGAAACCGAAAGCGGGCGGTGGCTGGGAGGAGAAAGTTCTATACAACTTCGGCAGCACCGGCACAGACGGCTCCTATCCCGGCGCCGGCTTAATCTTCGATGCCGCTGGGAATCTCTACGGCACGACATCACGCGGAGGCACTTATGGCTTCGGCACCGTGTTCGAACTGATGCACGCCGCGGGCGGACGCTGGACCGAGAAGGTATTGCATAGCTTCAACGACACGGATGACGGTGAGATTCCGCTTGCCAGCCTGGTTTTCGATCCTGCCGGCAATCTCTACGGCACCACGTCTGACGGCGGATCGTTTCACGCCGGCGGTATCTTCGAACTGAAGCGGGGAGCTGGCGGAAGCTGGACGACAAAGATGCTCCACTTTTTCAACGACGGAGACGGGAGAACCCCTTATGCCAGCCTGATCCTCGACGCTGCCGGCAACCTCTACGGCACCACCCAGATCGGTGGCCCCAACCATGGCGGTACGGTATTCGAGTTAACGCAGACCGCAGGTGGAAAGTGGGGAGAGACTGTTCTGCATGGCTTCGACAATAAGAGCGGCGACGGCTATGAGCCCCTGGCGGGTGTGATCTTCGATCACAATGGCAATCTCTTCGGAACAACATTCGTTGGAGGCACGGGAGCCTGCCGCGATGGATGCGGAACGGTATTCGAGCTGACCCCCACGGCGGGCGGCGGCTGGACGGAAACTCTTTATAGCTTTCCCGGCTATGCTAACGGTTACTGGCCCGCCAGCGGTCTGATCTTCGATGCGGAGGGTGACCTCTACGGCACGACCGTGAACGGTGGCACTAACACCGGATGCGCTTGCGGGACGGTTTTCGAGTTCACACCGTAGTCGATCGCTTTAACACCGCTGTAACACGGCTGGCTTCTCTGCGAGCGCATCTTACGATACCTTGGTATAGTGACGGCGCCTTCGCGACGGCCGTCACCTTCGCGTCTGCTTAGGAAGACACCTGTCACTGGGAGAAATAATGAGGCGCTCCGCTATCCGCTTGATATTTGTCGTGCTCCTCATTTCGACTCTGTTCACCGGCTGCTCGCGCGATCCCAATGTGCGCAAGCAGAAATATCTGGAAAGCGGCGACCGCTATTTTTCCAAAAGCAAGTATCGCGAAGCCGCCATCCAATATGCCAATGCCATCCAAGTCGATTCCCGCTTCGCGCAGGCGCATTACCAGTTAGGGGAGACTTATCTCAAGCTGCAGGATTACAACCGCGCCTACGTCGAACTCTCCCGCACCGTTGAGCTCGCTCCGGACTATTACCCCGCCCACATCGATCTGGCCAACTTGCTCATCTCCGGGCGCGACCTCAAGCAAGCCAAGATTCACCTCGACATTTTGCATGACCATCAACCCAACAACCCTCAAACCTACGAGGCATGGGCCAACTACTACGGCGCGCAGGACAATCTGGGCTCCGCCATGCAAGAAATACAGAAGGCCATCGCCGCCGATCCGACCCGGTCGGAATCTTATCTGAACCTGGCGGTCCTGCAATTGCGCTCCAGCCTGAACGATCAGGCCGAGCTTAATTTTAAGAGGGCTGCTGAGGTTGATCCCAAATCGATGAATGCCCAATTGGCTCTCGGCGGCTTTTATCAGTCACGCAATCGCTTTCCGGAAGCAGAGCAGCAATTCCGGCATGCGATCGACGTCGACCCCAAAGACACTTCGCCGCGCGCAGCTCTGGTGCGCCTGATGATGATCGAAGGCAAGAAAACCGAAGTCGAGGCGTTCCTAAAGCAGGCCAAGAAGGACTTCCCTGACAATTCAGAAGGCTACCGTATGCTGGGCGATTTCTATTTTGCGAACGCCGATCTCGATCGAGCCATGGCGGAGTACGGCTCGCTCTACAAAGATCATCCTAGGGATATCCAGGTCAAGAAAAACTACGTTCAGATTCTGATTCTGAAGAACCACCTCGACGAAGCCGCCAAGCTGAACGAGGAGTTGCTGAAAGCGAACCCGCACGATGGCGACGCGCTGATTTTTCGCGGACAGATTCAGATCCATAACAACGACGCGAACGGCGCCGTCGACGCGTTGCAGGAGGCTCTGAAGAACGACCCCGACAACCCAGTCGCTCACTATCAACTCGGCCTCGCCTTCGACATGCAGCACAACGACTCGCGCGCCGAATCCGAGTGGCGTGAGGCGATCCGACTGCGTCCCGAACTCACTGATGCACAGCGCGCGTTGGCGGGCGTGGCATTGCGCCGCGGAGACCTTGATGGACTAATGCAAAGCGCTCAACAGATCATCACCGCTGCGCCTTTCACTGCCGATGGCTACATCTTGCGCGCGTTGGCCGAAATGAACCGTCAAAAGTATGCGGATGCCGGCGGGGACCTGCGCAAAGCTGCAGAATTGGCTCCGCAAAGTCCCGTACCATACATACAGGCGGGAAATCTTCATTTGCTGCAGAAGCAATACGTAGATGCGATTAAGGCATACCAGCAGGCGCTCGATAGAGATCCCTCGTCGACCGACGCGCTTCAGGAAATGATGAACACGTGGCTTGCGCAGAAACAACCCGACCAGGCGATTGCCGCGGCCCGGGCCCAGATTGCCAAGACGCCCAACAATAGCGGATTTTATGATCTGTTGGGCACCGCGCTATTCGAAAAGAAGGACTTAAACGGCGCCGGAGATGCCTTCCGCGAGGCTATCGAACTGGACAAGAATAATTCTGACGCGCTATTGAAGTTGGGACAAGTGCAGACGGCACAAGGATCGACCAGCCAGGCTCTCGCGACTTACGAGCAATCGATTAAAGATCACCCGCGCGACATCGCGTTCTACATTCTCGCCGGAGAACTTTACGAGTCGCAAAATAGTTGGGATCAAGCCAAGGCGATGTATCAGAAGGCGCTGCAGATTCAGCCGGATAATCCGCTGGCGTCAAACAATCTTGCCTATGTAATGCTGCAGCAAGGCGGGAACGTGGATGTGGCCCTGGCGATGGCGCAGACCGCGCGTCGCGGCATGCCTGATTCATCGAATGCGGCCGACACTCTGGGGTGGGCTTATTACCAGAAGGGAGTCTATCTTTCTGCCATCCAAATGTTCCAGGAATCGTTGCGCCTTAATGAAAGAAAAGGCGCGGCTGACGATGCGACCGTGCACTACCATCTTGGACTCGCTTACGAGAAAAATAAGCAGCCGGCTCAGGCCCGTCAGCAGTTGGAGCGAGTATTGAAGATAAGTCCCAACTTCAACGATGCGCGCAAGGCACTTTCTGAGCTTCGCGGGTAGGCGCCACTCCAAAATAGCTGCACACCATATGCCAAACCAGGGACGCCGGAGTCAGAGATTTAAGTTCCATCAAACCGAAGTTATACAACATCTAAGTTCCGTTAAATATGATAGATAGCAGTATTCCTGTATTAAGTAACATCGACTTATTCCATTCGTTACATCCGTTGTTAAGTAACCGTCGTAATACTTATCCCCCTTCATAATCACCATTCAGAGCTAGTTATGCACTATCCTACTCATCGACGGCGTTCACTAACGGACAGCGCCTGTTCAGTACCGGACACTTTCCCCACCCCCTGTACGGTACATACGTCGAGGAGATCAGCGAATGCTTCACCATTTCGTGCCACAGCGGAGTGAGACCATCACGCAAAGCTGGTTGTGCGGCTGCAAGGTTGTAACGACCTGGAGCGGAAGTGTCATGACTACGTGTTCTACGTCGCGTACCGATTTGGCCTGCCGCATGAACCGCGACGAACCGACCATCGAGCGAGTGCAAGAGGCCCCCAAATCAAATAACGAAAATCTGAAAAAGCAAGCACCTCCAAATGCCAAGGCCGCGCGCGCTGGCGAGTAGAACCAACCTCTTCTCGTAAACGGCGCAATCGCACTCGCGGGGACGCTTTCTGGACAAACGCTGCCAGAAGCAAATTAATATGCGTGCGCAATCGTGCGACCGTCCGTCCTAGTAGACTGGGTTGGTGCTATCCCTCTATGCGTTTAAGGAAGAACTTCCCTCGACATCAGTCTCTCGTTTCCCTGTTTGCATTCCTCGTACTTAGCCCGTGCGCGGTGTCCGTCGGTCAACAGCCGAACAAACCCGCTGATACACCCGCGGACGCCCCTAAGGCTCAGACTACCGACTCCAAGCGGTTCTTCGCCCGCTGGGCGGAGTTTTATCGTCAGGACTGGCGGAGTGCGGCGGCTTCCTCCGTCGATGCCAGGTCGCCCAGTCCAGCCCGGCGCGGGACGCCGTCGCCGTTGGATTCGCCGCCATTTCCTAATTCCGACTGGTCTTACGGCGGATCGCCGGTGATCGGGGAGCCAGATTCGAACAGCTATCCGCTCATGACAGCAATCAACCAGGCGAAGAGCCGGACGAAGCTCTATGGCTGGATCGATCCGACTTTAAACTTCAGCACGTCCACGCACACCAATGCGCCTGAGGCGAACGACGACTATCCCAATCGTCTGGAGATGAACCAGATCGTTCTCTACGCGGAGCGATTGCCAGATTCGGTGCAACAGGATCACATGGACTGGGGATATCACATGACGGCCCTCTACGGCACCGATTATCACTTTACGCTCGCGAAAGGCTACCTGAGCGGGCAGTTGCTGAACGATCATCATCAATACGGATTCGATCCCACGCTCGAGTATGTCGACGTTTACATTCCTCAGATCGCGCAGGGGATGAACGTGAGGGTAGGACGCTTCATCTCTGTTCCTGGGATCGAAGCGCAACTGGCGCCGAACAACTACATCTTCAGCCACTCACTGCTGTATGCGATTGACCCGTTTACCGACACCGGCCTGATGACGACGATCAAGCTGAGTGACCAATGGCTTGTGCAACTTGGAATAACTGCCGGGCACGATGTTGCATTGTGGACACCTGACGCGAAACCTTCCGGAACTGGCTGCGTAAGTTACACCACTATGTCAGTGAATGACAATCTCTATGTCTGCGCCAACGGCATTAATGACGGCAGATATGCGTACAACAATCTGCAGCAGTTTGACGCAACCTGGTATCACAAATTTTCGAAGACCATCCACATTGCGAGCGAGAGCTGGTATATGTATGAGCGCGACGTGCCTGCAGTGGGCGGTAGTATTCGGCCAGAAACCGGTGCGAACGCTGCGTATTGCCTCGCAGGAGAGCAGCGCTGCACGGCTCCCGAATATGCCGCGGTCAGCTTTCTGCAGAAGGAACTCTCGGCGCATAATTTTCTCTCGTTTCGCAGCGACTTTCTCGACGACAAGAAAGGCCAGCGCACCGGCTACGCAACTAAGTACTCGGAGAACACCATCATGTGGTGCCATTGGTTTGGCTCGACGGTGCAGTTGCGTCCGGAATTACGCTTTGAGCACGCGTGGGAGCGGAAGGCTTATGACGATGGGCGGAGGCAGAGTCAGTTCACGGCAGCGAGCGATCTGATCTTTCACTTCTGAGGCGATAGGATCTGGTGCTGCGCTTGCGTGCTCGTTCCATCACGGGCACCGATTCATTGCCGATGGGCTCGCATTCTTGGAGTATTGATATAATCCAGACCGCGTCGTAGCCCCGTCTGACTCGCTACTAGCCCGTTATCGCCTTAAGGAGTTGTTCCTATGCGCAGGCCAATTCGCCTCCTTATCCGCAACATTCTGGTACTGGGTTTTGTCCTGATGACTTTGTGCGCGAGACGAGCTGCTGGTGAAACCGAGAAGACGTTACACGTCTTCTCATTTCAGCAACGGGGCAGCGAGCCGAATGGTCTGGTTGCAGATTCGGAGGGAAATCTTTACGGAACAACCTACTCCGGCGGAACTTACAACGATGGCGCGGTTTATAAACTCGTTCCGAAGGCGGACGGGGGATGGACGGAGACGGTCCTCTACAGTTTCTTATTCGACGTTGACGGCGCCGCTCCCGCAGGTCCAGTGTTGGACGCTGCGGGCAACCTTTACGGCATAAGCCAATATGGTTCGCCGGGAGGCTGCAACGGCGGATGCGGTTCGATTTTCAAGCTCACTCCGAAATCGACCGGAGGCTGGGCGGAGAGCACGATCTATACCGTCCCTCCGAGCGCTGGATATCCGTCCGGCGGACTGGCGCTGGATGGATCTAGGAATCTTTATGGCGCTACGGCGACCAGTTCCGGCGTGTGCTCTGTATTTGAGTTGACGCCCTCAGGCCAAAACTGGAAGCAGACAACAATTTACACGTTCTCATGCGTGGACGGGTACATCACGGCTCTAGTATTTGATGACGCCGGAAACCTTTACGGAACGTTGTCTAGCGACACGTCAGCCAGCCAGGGCTTCGTCTTCCAACTCATACCTGGCTCTGGAGGGATCTGGGCGGAAAAGGTCTTGTACACATTCCTTGGAGGGATTTCTGGCGGGGTCCCTAGCGGAAATCTGTTATTCCGCGAAGGAAGTCTTTACGGTGCCACCCTCGATGGAGGAGAAGCGCAATGCGAAAATGCGAATGGCGGCTGCGGCGTTGTTTTCGAGTTGAAATCCGGATCCAATGGTCAATGGACAGAGACCGTTGTTTACACCTTCCAGGGTCTAAATTCGGATGGCCCGATTCGTCCGAACCTTTCAGCTTTCGATAGCAGCGGCAACCTCTATGGTTACACCGGGCAAGGCGGCGCGGGCGTCTGTCCCTACTGCGGTTCAGTGTTCGAAATAAGCCCAGAGGGCAATGGATCGTGGAAGGAAAGCGACCTTTGGGATTTCACCGGGCAGCGTGACGGCGGTGGTCCCGCTGCGGTAGTTCTCGGCCCCGCAGGCCAGGTCTACGGCGCAACGACTGCGCCTACGGAAAACACCTTATTCGGAGGCGCGATCTTTCAACTCACTCCCAAGAGTCAGTCAGATGGAAGCTCGAAGCTGAGCAGGATTTATGCTTTTCCCTTCACTGACGGGATGGAACCCTTCTCGGGTTTGGTGGCCGACGGTTCGGGAAATCTTTACGGAACCACAGCCTGGGGCGGGACGAACGATCAGGGCGCTGTGTTCGAGCTAAGTCCAACCGCCAAAGGATGGAAGGAAAACGTGATTTATAGCTTTGGGCCAGCTTCGAACATTCTTTATTCCAACGCCACTCCAGGCGGGTTAGTATTCGACGCGAAAGGTAATCTCTACGGAGTGACGGAATTCGGCGGAGCCAATCAGGAGGGGTCGGTGTTTGAGTTGAGCCCCGTGGCGGGTGGCGGCTGGCAAGAACGAGATTTGGTCAGTTTCAGTGCGGGCAACGGGGCCAGCGAACCAGTGGGTGGTTTGGTATTCGACAAGGCAGGGAACATTTACGGCGTGAGCCTTGTGGGCGGAACGCACGGCTTCGGGACTGTTTTCGAGTTAACGCAAAACAGTAGTGGGCAGTGGACTTCTCAAACAATCTACAGTTTCAGCGGTAGCGATGGCGCGAAGCCGCAGGCCGGCCTCACTATCGACGCGGCCGGAAACCTGTATGGTACGACCGAACTGGGGGGAAGCGGGGCGTGTCACGATCAGACTGGCGGTTGCGGGACAGTATTCGAGTTGTCTTACATTGCCGGCGCGGGATGGACTGAAACAGTTCTGCATTCGTTTCTGGGCGCGCCCGGGAATGACGGGGCCGAGCCAGTTGCGGCCCTGATCCTGGATGGTTCGGGAAATCTTTACGGAACAACTTCAACCGGCGGAGTTCGCTCCGAGCGTTGCGCCTTGTTGCTCGCCGGGTGTGGCACAGTTTTCGAATTGTCTCCCGCGGCGGGTGGCTGGAACGAAACGATACTGTACGAGTTTCAGGGCGGGAGCAGCGACGGAGCAAATCCTTCCGGTCCGGTGGTTTTTGATCAGTCAGGAAGTATCTACGGCACAGCGGCCGACAATGGACCTTATGTGTTTGGCTCGTTGTTCAAGCTGTCACCGGCGGCGGGAGGTGGATGGATGGAAAGCGTCATCCACAACTTCGGGAATGGCGATGACGGGAAATATCCCTCTGGGTCTCTGGTCTTGGACGCAGCCGGAAATCTATATGGAACGACGTCGGGCGGTGGGGCCAGCGGCGGCGTTTCGAATAATGGACAGGGAACCGTCTTTGAGATTACGCCTTAACCTAAAGGCTCCCGTCAATCGGCGGCGACAGGCTTGTCTGCGTCGGACGGCCTGGGCCGCGGAGCGCGATTGGAAGGCAATCCAGCGTCGCGGATTTTATAGAGCAGCGCGCGGTAGCTGATATTCAAAGCGCGGGCGGCTTGTTTGCGATTCCAGTGATGATGCTGCAGAACTTTGAGAATGATTTTGCGTTCCAACTCGCGAACGGCCTGCCGGGTTATCTTCTTCAAGGAAATCGGTCCATCGACGGAAATGTCGGCGCTAAAGAAGTCGGGGGCGTGAGGACGAAGTTCGCCGGAGATCGCGTCTTCGGTACCCAGAATGACGTAGCGCTTCATCAGATTTTCCAACTCCCGGATGTTGCCGGGCCAATGATACTTGCGCAGCGCCGTCATCAACTCGGCAGAAAGCGGTTTCGCGCGCGCGTTAAATTTGCGGTTGTAGCAATCCAGAAAGTAATTGACTAACTGCGGAATATCTCCGGCGCGATCGCGCAACGGCGGAATATAAAGATTCACTACGTTGATGCGATAGAAAAGATCGGCGCGAAAAGTTCCGTTGGCGATTTCTTCTTCCAGCTTTCGGTTGGTCGCGCAGACTACGCGCACTTCAACTTTCTTATCTTCCTGGGCGCCGATGCGGCAGAACTGGCCGTCCTGCAGCAGTTGCAGCAACTTCGACTGCAGGCTCATGTCGAGTTCTGAGATTTCATCGAGGAAGAGAGTGCCGCGATGCGCCATCTCCACGCGGCCGGGCTTCATGCCAAAGGCGCCGGTGAAAGCTCCCTTTTCGTAGCCGAACAATTCGCTTTCGAGCAGCGTGCCCGGAATTGCTGGGCAATTTACCTTCACCCAGGGACCAGTCTTCCACGGAGAAGTGGCATGAATCATGCGCGCAATGATGTCTTTGCCGGTGCCGCTTTCTCCCTGGATGAGCACAGGAACGTTGGCGCCAGCGATCTTTCCCAGGCGTTCGCGAAGGGCCCGCATCTCTTCCAGCCCGCCGAAAACAATGTTTTCGGGAGGCATCTCCCCGAGCGGCTGGACGAGCGAACTGACTGGGTTTGAAGAGCTCATAAAAGCTGTAACCTGGCTTCGGTTGCGGGGGGATTAAGGTTTGACGTGCACCCAGAGAACCAAAACGGGCCTGGCGCGGACCGATACCCCTTCAGGCTAGCTTATCTAATTGAGGAAAAGCAACTTACTAAAGAGTAAGAGAGCTGCTTGCAGGTAATCAAATGAATCGGTGGACTCGACAGAATTGCTAGAGAGTAGTGGCAAAGCTTTTCACACGGGGAGAAGTGAGTTTCCTCCGACGTGCCTGGGCGGGCCTCTGGGAACTAACCAGTGGCCGCGAGAATTTCAGGCCCAGGAGCTGGAAGCCCTCAGCGTGCTCCATCCGCAATACTTTGGCGCTAAGATGGCGAGCGACTCTGGGCAATGCTGCCAGGGCAGCCACCGGAGCACTCGGAATCTCAAGAGAGACCCGCGTCGAAAACGGCAGAGAGCGGCGAACCGCTAACAGCATGCCGCCGGCAGAAACGTTAAGCGCGGTGGCAAACTCCAGAAATTCCTTGTCGACATCGGCACGACTTCTGACAAAGACCGGGATTGCCAAAGGCAAGCGGGGCCATTGTCGTCGTTCCCCCGCTGAATTCTTCGCGTCCACCTACACCTCTTCCTAAAGCCGTCTTAATCCACCATATAAAGCATCTAGGGGGCCAAATCCAGAGGGGGACGGGAGACGTAAGGAGGAACCATGGGAAAAACCCAATCAAAACAGGCGGTTTTAGGTGAAGAAGCCTAACTACGCGCTAAAACGCGGGCTTGAGGGCACTTCTACCGGCAAGCGAAACACAAACTAGATATGCTCCGGCACAAGTTCAGGCCCTGCGGAGTGCAAGATTTTGCCACACTTGGGTAATCGGCGTGCATTTTTCGTTGACAAGGAAAATTGAGTCGCTTACGATTTTTGTACAGCATTCTTCCCCTAATAGGCGAGTGCATCCTTCCCTCTGTGTTAGACCTTTGAACCGTTCCCCTTATGGCTACTGTACAAAAGAATATGCGTTTCTCCGAGCCAGGGTCTGCCGAGGGAAAAAAGGGCGTGCCGACGCCTGCCGCTCAAGTAACAGAGGTGCCCGACCCGGGAGATTTGGCACAGGCTTACGCCGCTCTTCAAGCGCGATTTCAGCGCACGACGAACGCTCTGGGATCCGCCGCACACGATCTGAAGACACCCCTCGCCATTCTGAACGGCTACGTCGAATTGCTGCAGACCGAAAAGCTGGGGCCATTGAACCCTCGCCAGCGAGAAGTCTTGACGGACATGCAGTCGAGCGGCAAGCGCCTGCAACAGTTCATTCAGGATTTCCTTACTTACAGTGCCTTAGAGACCGGCGGGCTGAAGATGCATTTCGAGGTGGGCAACATCAACGCGTGCCTATCCGAGGTTTGCCGCTTGTGGTCGATGCGGTTTCAGGAGAAGGGACTGGCTCTCTATTTTCTGGCCAACGATAAGTTGCCGGTTTTTCCCTTTGACTCTCCCAAACTCGAGCGCGTGATCTCCAATTTGCTGGAAAACTCTTTCAAGTTCATTTCCCCAGGTGGAACGGTTTGGCTGCATGCCGAGCCCTACATGTGGGACCGGCGTGCTGCGGCACAGCCTGTATCCGCGGGCGAACGGCGGCGGCAGGACAATCCGCAACCGAATTCGGTGAAAGTGAGTGTCGCCGATACTGGTCCGGGAATTCCACCGGAGTTTCACCTCGAAGTTTTCGACGATTTCTTCCGCCTCCCGGGCACCGAGAACCAGGAAGGCATGGGACTCGGGTTAGCCATTGTGCGCCGCCTGATTCATGGCATGGGCGGAAAAATCTGGGTGGAAAGCGAACCCGGCTCGGGCTGCAAATTCTCGTTCCTCATCCCCTTCAAACCTTCCCCGAATCCTGCAGGTAAAGGAAAGAATCGATGAGCGACACCGCCAAGATTTTACTGGTGGACGACGAACCCGCGATGCTGCGTTACATTCGAACGCTGCTTGAAGTGGAGGATTACAACGTCGAAACCGCCTCGACCGGAGAAGAAGCATTACAAAAAGTAGAGAAAGGCATGGAGCCGGATCTGGTATTGCTCGATGTGCTGATGCCGGGAATCGATGGACTCGAAACGCTCGAGCAACTCCGCCAGAAACGGCCTGGAGTAAAAGTCGTAATGCTCTCCTGTGTGAACGACACGCGCAAGGTAGTGCAGGCGATGCGCCTCGGAGCTCAGGACTATCTCACCAAGCCTTTTCAGAAGGCGGAGCTGGACGCAGTCATCAATCAGTGCCTCGGTCAGGGAAAAGAACCGGTCGGAGGCGAAGTCGAAGAAGTCGCCGACGATGTGTTCTTCATCGCCGCCAGCCCGCAGATGCGTAAGATTCGCTCGCAAGCCGCGCTGGTTGCAAATGTCGATATTCCAGTACTGCTGCTGGGCGAAAGCGGCACGGGCAAGGAAGTGCTGGCGCGGCTGATTCATAAGCTCTCGCCCCGCGCACACCGCACGTTCCTAAAAGTAAATTGCGCGGCTGTACCGGCCGATCTGCTGGAGAGCGAACTCTTTGGTTATGAACCGGGAGCTTTCACCGGAGCCACGCACGCCAAACCGGGTAAATTCGAATTGTGCAACAAAGGCACGATTCTGCTCGATGAAATTGGCGAGATGCCGCCGGCATTGCAAGCTAAGCTGCTGCACGTTTTGCAAGATCAGAGCTTTTCGCGGCTGGGAAGCCGCTCTGTCATCAAGGTCGACGTTCGCATCCTCGCAGCAACGAATATCGATATTCCTCAAGCTCTGGCTACAAAGCGGCTACGCGAAGATCTGTATTACCGGCTCAACGCATTCACTTTGCAACTGCCGCCACTGCGCGAGCGCAAGGAAGAGATACCGGTTCTCCTTAAGCATTTCATGACGCGCATGGCCGAACGATACGCGCGGCCACAACTTCCGCTTTCCCCGGCAATGCTTGCAGCATGCCAGGCGCATCCTTGGCCGGGAAATTTGCGCGAGCTCAATAATTTTCTAAAGCGATACTTAATCCTGGGGGACGAGAACCTCGCGGTGGCGGAGTTACAGCCTCGCAACGACGGAAACGGCGGCATGCGCGGCGATTCCGGCACGAAGACTGGCGAAACTGGCGGATTGAAATCGCTGGCTCGCAACGCCAAAGACGAAGCCGAAGGCGAAGCCATTCGGCAAGCGCTCGAGCAGACCAATTGGAATCGAAAGCAGGCAGCGGCGCTTCTTCAAATCAGCTATAAAGCCCTGCTCTACAAAATCCGGCAATATGGCATCGCCGAAGCGAAGAGCCATCACAAGCTTTCAGCAGGAGCGTAGAACCGGCGCGCAACCGGCCTCAGACCTCTTCAGGTTCACCATCCGAAAACCGCGCCCGAATACTGGCCATCGACCTCACTGCACGGTCAGATTAAACGACGCACTTTGGGTGAACGAGCCTGAGGTTGCCGTGAGCGTCATGCTGTAATTGCCAGCGGGAGTTCCGCTGACCGTGGTGGGAGTTTTGCCGCTGCTACAGGCCGGTTGCAGCAGCACAAGCGCGAAAAGCAGGAAGACCGCAGAACCTCCCAGCAGCCACCTTCGCCGTCGTTTGCCGCCAGCGCCCGCACCAATCAAAGCCATCCCTGGAACCATCAGCCAGAATGCGCAAAACCAAGCACGGTTGATCTTTAGGCTGGCGCCGTTCACCGGGCGGGCCGTCGTTGTCACATTCAGCGAGGTCGAAGCGCTGTTGGTGCTGGTCAGGTTAATGGAGTTCGAACCGAAGTTGCAGGTCGCGCCTACCGGGGCAGAACTGCAACCGAGCGAGATGCTCGATGCAAACACCGGATTCGCCGTCACTTGGACGGTATAAGACGCCGTGTTACCGGCGGAAACTGTCTGCCCGTTGGGAAGAACCGATACCGAAAAAATAGTCGCCGTGAAGGGGAAGGTTTCCGTATTGTTCGTCGGATTCGGATCGTTATTGGTGACCGACGACACGCTGACGATCGGAGCGTAAAGGCCCGCCTGGGTCGGCGTCACGGTGAAGGTCACCAGCGCAGGCGAACCCGCCTGTAGGGCCGGAATCGTACACGCGATTGAGTTGTTGCTGGGAGTGCTGCATGTGCCGGAACCGACTGTGGCGCTCGTGAAAGGGGCCCCAGTGCCGGAGACGATGATGTTCGACGCCAGGTCAGGCCCCTGATTCGTAACGGTAAACGTGATCGTCACAGGATTCCCCGCCGCCACAAGATTCGCCGGCAGCACCGGTGCGACGCAGTTGATGCACAGATCAGCCGCAGTTCCCAGCTTCACGACAAATGCATCGGGCGGCCCTCCGGCAGTTCCGTTGCCGTTGAGCAGGCTCTGCACCGGCTTGTCCAGTTGCAAGGAAGTCGAGGTAGTGTCGCCGACCATATAAGTGTTGAGGCTGGAATCGACAGCGATGCCGGTACCACGATCCGTACCGTTGCCACCGAAATACGTAGCAAACGAAGCCTGAGTATTCTGGCCCCCGATCGTTGTCGTCTGAATGTGGGCAAAAAAGGCGTTCTGTGGGCCGCCGATCGTGCTCTGTATAGGATTGTTCGGAAGGGTTACAGGGAAGTCTGTCGATTGCGTCCAACCTGTGACCAATGCCCCGCTAGCGGTGTCGACAGCGGCCGCCAAGCCGGCGTCGTCCGCGCTGCCGCCCAGATAGGAGAAATAGCCAAGACCCACGGCGCCTGCAGTTCCCGTTGTGCTCGAGGCCGGCAACGAGAAACGTGCGACATAGGCGTCGGTGGGAACAGCGGGACCGCCAGTAGAAGTACACGGAACCGGCGGAGTGACAGGAGGGGTGTTCAGGCATGGCTGGAAAGCGCCGCTGCCGGTCGGTAGGATGAAGTCGCTCGAGTTTGTCGTTCCCGTCAGGTAGACATTCGCGGAATCAATCGTAATCCCGGCGCCAGCCGTCAAGCCATTGCTTGGGCCGCCGCCCAGATAAGTTGAGAATAGTAGCTGCGCCGACCCGGTCTGCGCATTGTTGGGATTAATCTTGGCAACAAAAGCATCGAACGGGTAAGGCGTAGTCGTCGGTGCGGTGCACTGCAGGGGAAAAGTAATAATCGTCGGCGGAGGCGTATCAAGACATGGCTGATAGGCATTCACGATAGGGAAATCGGTGACTTGTCCGCCGCCGCTTCCCGCCTGGCTTTCGCCGCTATTAAAGAAATTCGTTGTGCCGCTGAAATAAATGTTCCCAATGGTATCGACCGCGATGCCGCCGCCAACCACAACCGGCGAAGCCGGGGTCGCACCACCGAAATAGGTGGAATAGGCGATGCTGGCCGTACCCACGTTGTTCGTGTTCACCTTGGTGACGAAGAACTGCGTGGCTGCTCGGGGCGCCGTTTGATACGGCACAGGCAAATAGGTCGCGGGAAAGTCGTCCGGCGTAGGCGCGATGGCGCCTGCATCGGTGGAAGTCGTGGTGCCGGTGATGAAGACGTCCGCATTTGTATCAATCGCCATCCCGCTGGCTTGATCGTTTCCGTTGCCCGAGAGATAGGACGAATAGCCCAGCTGGGACCCCTGCGTGTTGAGAACGGTGACAAAGATTGACGTGCAGGTGATCCCAGAGCACTGCGATCCCTTCGCCTCGGGTGCTTTCTGGTAAGGCACTCCGTTGATAGGGAAGTCCGTGGAAGTGGTGTTGCCCACAACGTATACCTTGCCGCTGATATCCACGCCGAGGCCACTGCACGGGAAAGAACTGGTGGCGTTAGGCGGAACGGGAAAGGGGAAGCTGTATCCCGGATATGACGGACATAGTGTGTCGGTCCCGCTGCCGCCCAGGAAAGTTTCATAGACCACCGACGGCCCCGAGGGATCGATTTTTGCGACGAAGATATGGCTCGGACTGGACGAGGTGAGCGACAACGATGCCGGTATCAGAGTCTGAGCAGTCGCGACCGGAAACGAGGTATCCGGCGAGCCCTGCGTCGTGCCCGCGATATAGATGAAGCCGTCGCCATTCACGGCAACCGCCGGCGCAGTTTCCGAACCGCTGCCGCCGAAGTAGGTGGAGAACTCGAGCAGCGGATCGATCACCAGTTCGCGGCTGCGATCATAAGGTCCCACTTCGAAGCCGACGTGGTTGGCGGCGCGCAGAACAAATCGACCATCGACCGATTGTTGATGATCTCCAACATTTTGGTAGATGCGAGGCTTACGCAGGTAAACTCGGCCCTGGCCTTCATCGCCGACAAGCATCAAATCGCCGTCCGCGAGTTCGAGCTTGGCCGCGCCATCAAACTGCAGTTCTGGTTGCGCCGGATTAGCACCGGGAGCAACTTGAAAGTCATACTCAAGCCGGCCCTGGTTTCCGTAAAAAGCCAGGTCGATTCCCGGGTAAACGCCCTTGTAGTGAACCCCGGCAAACTGCGCCACGTCGGTATGCCACTTGTGGGGATCATTGCCCAGGAGGTAGTTCGTTTTGCCGGGAAGCGGACCGGTCGCATCGACGGTCGAAGCGGCATTGGCGCCCACCAACCTCATATGTACGGACTTTTCGGTTCGCGCGGCGTTGGCTGTCTGAAGCACAAGCTTCGCCCCGGTTTCGTCGAGGAGAAGCATGTAACCCGCGCCTCGCGCGAGAAACTTCACGCTTGGGTCAGCCTGACCCTGGTTCACCTCGAAGATCAAAGGCAGCTTTGCGAGGATGGAGTGCGCGTCCGGCTTTGCGTCAGAAGACCGGAAGAAAGACCGCGACAGCGAAGAAGGCGAGAACAAAGCTCCGGAGGCTGTTTGATTCGAAAAGGCCGAAACCTGTACGGAGGCCTGAGAGTAGCGGCGGGAATTCGACCCGAGCAATAAACCCGCGGCCACTACCAGAACACACGCTGCCGCAAGGGCGCGAACCAAAACCAACCTGCTTCCCGAGCTTCCGCCCGACAACGCACGGCCATTTCCCATTACGCTTTTCCTCCGAATGCTTTTCCTGTGAACTTCATCAGACATTTTTGGAGAGTAGAGACGCCACTCGGGTCAGTTCTTACCCGGCGCCGGCGAAACCGCCCGCTGCTGACATGTCATTCAAAACTGGCGGAAAATAAACACCTACTTAAACATCTGAGCGATGGCCAAGTCAAGCGAGACTCCGCTCTTAGGAGCCCTACAACACTTGTCAGATGCATCGGATCCGGTAGAAAGATGCCGCAAGCTTGCTTTTGCCTAAGAATACGGTTCCAAAATGACGGGCCGAGGGATCGATCACGATGTTCCTGGGAGCAGGAGCTGAGGCGCGAGAGAATCTCCCAGTAGTTAAGCTAGCGTTGTTTGAGGGCTGAGTGTCACCGCCCGATTATAGAAAACAGATCACCACTGCAAGGCGAATTTGTCGATACAACCACTGGCACAAAAGTGGAATGAAGTGAATTGCAGATCGCAGCACGTATGGCGATTTCTGCAAACAGTTGCATTTCGCGAATCCGGCGATCACTATCTCCAGAGAGAATCTTCAGATTCGCCGCTGTTTCCGCTGCTAAAGCAACTATCGCAACAAGGACCATCTGGCACCGCGATTGCTATACACTCTCATAGAATCTGCATGGCGGTGTGCCTCCCCAGCCCTGTTAACAGTTTTCATGAGCATTTACCGAATAAGTTCCATAGTCTTTTTGCTCTTGCAAACTGGCGGCAAAGCTATACATTTAAGCGTAATCAGGCCTGCCGAGCGGCCGGTTTCGCGACCTTGGCTCAATTTTGTTTTTCCGGGGAAGAATGCTTTCGGAAAATAAGCAGCGGATGCAACCTGAATCTCAGGAACGGCGCATGATGCGGCGCTTCGATATGCGCCTGCCGGCAGTCGTTCGCCTCAACGAAAGCTCCGAATTCCAGACCGAGACCCAGAACGTGAGCGCGCGCGGTGTTTTCTTTTACCTCGATCGTCCTGTGCCCGAGGGAACACGCTGCGAAGTCACGCTGACCTTTCCGCCGCATATCACGCTGACCGACGCAGTGCGCGTACGCTTCACCGCTCGTGTGATCCGCGTGGAATCCCCGCTGCCTTCGTCGCGCGTTGGGACCGCAGCCACCATCGAAGATTACGAATTCCTCCGCTCAGCCGGCAGCGCGGATTTATTCAGCGCCCTGCAGCAGGAGTGGAAAGCGGCGAATTGAAACTCGGGTTCCGGCACCGTCCACAAGGACGGCCAGCGGCTACGACCCGGAGAGTCGCCGCCCTTCGGCCTCATAAGCGCTAATGTCGGCTGAGAGTAGGTGCAGCATTCGAACTTACTCGCAGCGCCCAGCACATGTTACGAAATCGATTTCACAGCGCTGCTCACACGCATTGTTGCCATCGCACGCGTTTATACATTCTTGCTCTTCTATGTGGCAGAGTTCTACACATGAAACTGCTTGCACGGGAGCAGGAGCAAAGACGTAAGCAAGAGTTGCGGTTAGTAGTGCAAGAAGTACAACTTTTTTCGCCAGTTTGTTCTCTAGAACGTGGGTCATACATTTCTCCTTTTCCGACAGCCGTGTATTGCTTTCCGCAATTGCCGTTCCCAGTCTCAGAGGGCGCAGTTCTTTAGACAATCCCCGAACTCTTCGGCGCAAAAGCGCAGGCATTGATTGTTCGTGCAACCCCCGGCGCAATTCGAATAGTTGCTCTCACAGTTCTGCTCACATGTCGCCGCCTGCACCTCGCTGGGTGTCCGGAGATAAGCGAGGGCCGCTGTCAATGCGAGAAGAAGGACAACCCTCTTCGCCAGTTTGTTTTGCAAAATATTACCCATTGTGTTTCTCCTTTCTCGGTAAGCCGGTAACCTCCCGGCGAGTTCGTGGTTTTGATCACTGCAAGCCCGCAATGACCTGTTGTTCTTGTTCCGGACGCAGTTTGCCCACCCAGGCTTTCCGTATCTTGCCTTGGCCATCGATCAGCAGCACGGTCGGTGTGCCCGAGACCTCCACCGCGCTCAGCGGACTCTGCACAACATCGGACACCGGGACGCCAAGTCCCTCCAGATAAGATCGGCCGTCGGAAACCGGCTGGGGAAGAATAGCCAGAACGCGAGTTCCATTACTGGCGGCGGAGGGAACGAGCCGGCGATAGAAATCGGCGCTCTCGCTACAGAAGCGACAACCCGTACTCAGAGCAAGCACAAGGTTCTGCCTAGACTTTGACCAGTCGATGCCCTGCAAAGAGACTTTCGCTCCGATGGATGGAGCGCTGGTCCTAGGCGATGAAGGCTCCCACAGCCTTTTTGCAGCCAGAGCGGCGACTAGTAGAAATGCGCATAGGATGGCAACGTTCGTCGCAATCTCGAGACGCTTGGCCCAACCGCTCATGGCCGTTCACCACAGGAGAAAAGAGTCCGATTGCGACACTTGTACCCTGAGAAACGCTAATCCTGAACAGAAACTTTCTCTTGTTACGAAGCCCGAACAAAGCGTTGACAGGGAGTCTCCCGCTAGCGGTGCGCGTATCTTCGCCTAGGTCTGTGCATGTGTTGGAAAATTATAAGCGAGGCCGCTGTGAGCGATGGCCGGAAGCGGAAGCCCGGAGCCCGCCTTTTTACTCCCCCTTACGCAACTCCTTAATCTGGTGCCGCAGACGGCTGTAGCGGCGCGCGAGCATTCCAATATACACGCCGTGAATCAGCCAGGTGGCGATGTAAGCCGCATAAAGGAATCCGGTGGAACTCATTGTGGCACTCCGCGTAATAATTCCAGGCTCTCGACTTCTTCTACTTCGCGCTGCAGCAACTCCAGCCGATAGCGAGCCCAGCAAACCACCAGAGCCAGGCAGGAAAAAGCAAGCCAGTTGATCAGCAGAACGTGCAACATGCGTGGATCAATGGAACCGCCGCCACCGATAACTGGCTGGGGATGTTGCGTGCGAAAAAACCAGATGGAAAAATAAACCAGAGGCACGTCGAGCGCGCCGAAGATGGCAAGCACCGCCGCGAGTTTGGGAGTTTGCGAACTATCGGAGAATCGCCGCAACACCAAGTAACTCACATAAATCAGCCATAAAACCAGCGTAGTGGTGAGTCGAATGTCCCAAGTCCACCAGATACCCCATACCGGACGCGCCCAGATGGGGCCGGTCACCAGCACAATGGTGCAGAACACAACTCCAACTTCGGCAGAAACGAGAGCCACCGCGTCGGCGCGAGGATTTCGCCGCACAAGATAGATTACCGAAGCAATCAAGTTCACGAAGAAGAGCAGGAATGCGGTCCAAGCCGATGGCACGTGGTAATAAAAGATGCGCTGGACATCGCCCATCGTCCGCTCCATGGGCGCGACCCAGATCGCTTCATAAAAGGCATACGCCAGCAGGATTGCCGTAACCACCGCGAGAATGGGGAAGGCTCGTTTCATTTCGCCTGCAATCACTCCCCGTGCGATCATTCTGCTTGCAGCACGGTTTCGAACAAAGCCAAACAGGCAGTAGTAAACACTACGTCGTAAGTCAGGAGCAAGACAATCCAGAAACGCGCCTCTCCATCCCCGGAGAGAATGATGCGCGTGGCCTCGACCATGGATTGTACCGCAGGGATGGAAATCGGAAACAGTAATAGCGGCAGCATGATTTCGCGGCTGCGCGTGCGCAACGACATCGCCGCAAAAAACGTTCCGTTCACCACCAGCGCCCAAGTTCCAAGAATCGCCACGGGAATCAACTGCCATGCCGGACCGAGCGCGCGCAGGTTGTAGAAGATCATGAACAACGGCGCCATCAGGGCTTCCAGCACGCTCACCAGAATAAAGTTGCCGAGCGCCTTCGCGACAAACAATGCCGTGGCGGGGGCGGGAGAAACGCGATAGGCGTCGAGCACCTGATTACGCAGTTCACGCGCCCAGGTCTGATTCAGTGCAACCACCGCGGCGAACAGGAAAGCAACCCAAATCAGCCCTCCGGCAATTTCACGCGACTCTTCCGCGTTCGGATCGAAAGAGAAGCTGAAAATCACCACGACCAACAAAGAAAAAAACAGCATCGAGTTGAGCGCGTCCTTCGAGCGCCACTCCAGACGGATGTCTTTGGCCAGCGTCGCCCAAGTGATGGAGCGCATCGAACTCATCGCGCCCCCGATCGTATGAGACTCGAAGTGCGTTCTACGATCTGTCCCGCCTGCATCCAGATAAATTCGTCAGCTACACCTTCGAGCAGCGCGGCCTGATGCGTGACTACAAAAATAGTCTTGCCTGTGTCACGCATGGCTTGCAGCAGGTCGACCATCTCTCCTGCCGAATACACGTCGACGTTAGAAAAAGGCTCGTCGAGCAACAGAATTTTTGGATCGTGAAGAATCGACCGCGCCAACGACATGCGCTGCCGCATCCCCTGCGAATACTGCCCTACTGGTCGCGACAATTCGGGATCAAGCCGGACCGAGCGAATCGCCTGCTTACATCGTTCGTCGCTTGAAATGTCATAGAGACGGGCAAAGTAGCGCAGGTTCTCCAGTCCGCTCATCTCGTCGTAGAGCAACGACGGATGCGCCATATAGCCGAGTTCGCGGCAGGCCGCTTGCGGGCTTTTACCCAAGATCGAAATTGCGCCGCGTGTTGGATGCGCCAAGCCGGCCAGCGCCCGCAACAGAGTCGTCTTCCCTGCTCCGTTGTCGCCCAGGATGACGTAAAACTTGCCGGAGGTAAATTCCGCGGTAACGCCGCGCAGCGCCGCGAAACGGCCGAATTGTTTCACCAGGCCGTTTACGGTAACTTGAGCGCCGCTCTGCGAGTTTTTGAGGTCGGTCACGAGCAAGAGACGTTCACAGCATAGCCCATCGATCTATGCACAATCTGCGCGATAGCGAATATTTTGCAAAAGCAGGTGGTATGGCGAGAGAGGTGGCAAACGAGCCGCGGGTGTACATCGAACAATGATCCAAAAGTCAACGCGCCGTTGAAGGTGCAGAGTTCGTCGCTCTGCACCTCAACACGCGTTGCATCAAAACAATCGGTTCACCTTCTACCTGGCCGGTAGGGCGACGGCCGGAGCGCCCGCTGTTTTCCGGATGGCTCTCCCGCCTTTGCGCTTCCGACTACGGGTGCAGGGCATACGTCGCCCGACAAGGTTGTGTTGGTTACGTTGTAAAAGTTATTGGGCGTGGATGTGCTGCCCGTGCCTGTACCGAGAAGAATCCCCGCACACGCTTCGTTGATCGTGTTGCCGGTTGCAGTGTTGTTATTCCCGGAGCCGCAGGAGTCGTCGAAGTGCACGCCAGATTCCGTGCTGCCGTAGATCGTGTTGGTCTGTACTGTATTCGAGTTGCTGCAGACGTCGATGGCATCGAAGAGTTGGGTTCCAGAAATTCTGTTGGTTGTGATCGACGTGCTGTCGGCTGGACCGTAGGTTGGATCGGTGACGGCGACGATGCCGAATTGCGAGCTGTTGACGCCGTTGCCCGAGACCGTAATCCCGGTCGAAGCGTAGACCAGGATGCCGCTTGCCGCGTCTCCTGTATCGGTGCTCGTATCCTGCCCCCAGATGTTGTCGCTGACCGTGTTTCCCGTGACTTTTCCGCTGGCGCCAAAACCTACCTGCACGCCGTTTTCGGCTGCGGTTCCCTGGCTCAAGTACACTCCCTGCCAGTTCATGGCGGTCGCGCCAAGACCCACGATGTAGTTACCGCTGATATTCATGACAGGCCCCGGAGACCCGGCGCCAGTTGCCGCCCCGGTCGCTGTGATCCCGTTCTTCTGATAGCTGCGCACGGAATTGCTGGCGACGCTAACAGCGTTGGCACTGGTTACACTTTCAACATTGATGGCTAAACCGTTCTGGCATCCGCCGAAGTCCGCATAATCCGTCTGATACTGATTTCGCACTGTGTTGCCGCTGATCGTTCCGGCAGTATTCTGGAAATAAATGCCCTCAAGGGTGGGCGCTCCACAACCAGAGAGATTGTTGCCGGTGCCATCCACCGTCAAGTGCGAGACCGTAACCGCGCCGGTTGTGCTTGCAACGAAGATCTGGGCCGCTACTGGATTGCCGAAAATGTCGGAGCCGTTTTGCACCAGTCCGCCCGATGGCGGCACGATTACAGAGGCATCGCCGGTGCCAGCCTGCACGCCGGTTAAGATCAGCTTCTTCGTGATCGTCACCTGCTCCGCGTAAGTGCCGGGGCAAACGTTCACAGTGGAACCGGACGGCACGGCATTGACCGCTGCCTGGATAGTGCTGAAGGTGACTAGGTTTTTGCAAGTGCCTACGACAACGGCGCTCGCGGAAGCGGTTTGGACGGAAAGGCAGGCTGCAATTGCCAGCGCAAGGGCTGACAGGGCGCAAGTGTGCTTGCACGCAAAAAGAATCATGGAAATCCTCCGAAGAACAAATTGGAAGTACTAGGAAACCCCTGGGAAGGTAACTCTGCGCAGGAAGGTAACTCGCGCGTAAAGGTAACTCAAGCGCAAATGTACACCCCTGCCGAGCGACAAGTCAATTCGATTCAGGCTATGGAAAAAAATAACGAAGAAGGTTCCGAATGGAATTCGCAAAGCTGAGCTTGCCCCTTAGCCGAGCGCTAGTTTGCAACCATCGTGGAATTTTCCGGACCCTTTGTCATGCTCTTGCCGGGAGCGGCTTGCATCTGGTTTCCGGGCTGCTGCGGAGCATATTTCGACGCGCACTTGGCCTGCAGCGCTTTGGCGTGGAAGACGCCGTCATGCCCAAAGCTGCCATCGGCCAGCGCTTGCGAGTCGTCCTTAAAAGTATCGGGAGGAGCTTCAGTTCCTATGTAATCCACGGGGAGCAACTGATCCTGCTCCATCAGCACAAACTGGACGTGAGTCCCGTTGCGCCGGATCGACCCAGGCTGCACGTTCCCAGCCACCCGCAGACGCTTGGTGTAAGCGCCATTGCCCAGCTTGTGCAGCTCGGTGATGGTGACATAGTAGCTCTTGCTGTCCTGAACGCCGGTGTACGCGAGGTAGCCGAGAAGAAACAGAATTAAGGCAGTCGCTCCGCCGAATTTGAGATAGGTTTTGCCTTGGCTGGACATAAAACTCCCTGAAGTACTGCCGCGTTCAAACTTTACGCGCCGGTAAGCTGAGAATCAAGACGTCTTGCTTCCGGCTGGCTCTTCACCGTCTGTAATCTACAGCAGTATGCACACGAAAATGCGCTGCTGGCACGCAAGTCGTGGATCCATCGCGATGCGTGCTATCCGAGTCAGGACTGTCTCTCACCACTAGGTAGCTGCGGATCGCATAGCACGTCGCGTCCGCCGGAAACTCCAGCCCGGTTGGGAACCGAATCACGTCAGACTCGGATTGCTTCTTTCCGCCCCAATACACATGCGGATCGATGTGGACGAGGACCGTCGGATTGTTCTCAGAGTTATCTTGCAGACTGAACGCGGCCTGCGAATATGGGCTCAGGCGAAACTGATCAGCTTCGGAATTTTTGTTCTGTGGCGCTTGCGCGAAAGACAGCCCGGCACACAACAGAACCATCATCGCTACGAGGAGAAGGCGTTTACAGGGCATAAACCCTCCTAACAGCACGGATCATAGCACCGTTGTCCAACCGCCTCTCAGATTTCCCGGCCAGAAGCCATTGTCAAAAATCATTGTCAGGAATCATGGTCCGATACAATAGGAATCATCAATGATTCATCCCTGGCACGACGTAACTCCCGGCGACAAACTCCCGCAGGAATTCGATTGCGTGATCGAGATCCCTTTCGGCTCGAGCGTGAAGTACGAACTGGACAAGGCGAGCGGCCTGATCAAACTCGATCGAATCTTGTACTCCGCCGTCTACTATCCTGCGAACTACGGCTTCATCCCGCAAACTCTGGCCGAAGACGACGACCCGCTCGACGTTCTTGTGCTCTGCCAGGAAACCGTGGTGCCGCTCACCATCATCCACGCCCGCGCCATCGGCCTGATGACGATGATCGATGGCGGCAAGCCAGACCATAAAATCATCGCCATCGCTACCGAAGACCCTGAGTTTAACTCCTACCGCGAAGCGGCCGAGATGCCGCCCCATCGCATGTTGATGCTGCGGCGTTTTTTTCAGGATTACAAGCTGCTCGAAGGCAAGGCCGTCGAGGTCGATGAGATACGTCCTGCAGGCGAAGCGTATCCCATCATTCTCGACGCGCTGCACCGCTACAGCGAGCAGCGCCGCAAAGGCTTCAAAACTCCGGCGAAGCACTGAGGCGATTTACATTCCCTTGAAAACGAAACTGATCTCCTTGGTCTCGTTTGGGCCAATCGTGATGGTTTGCGTGGACGTGCCAAGCTTCTCGTGCCACGCCTTGATGGTGTAGGTTCCAGGCGGAAGACTGCTCAGATCAAAACTGCCGTCCTTGCCGGTGACCGCGAAATACGGATGTTTAAACACGGCCACATAGCCGTGCATCCACGGGTGCACGTTGCACTTCACCGGAATCGCAATCTCTTCCCGAGCAAAGGATTCGTCAAGACTGGAGCCCGGCGGCTCGGCTTTGTTCCACTCGCGATTGTTCGCTGGCGTGGGATGGATGTTGTGCGATGTGGGGTCGTCGTTCACCACATGTAGTGGCTGATTCGCCCTCATCGCCAGCACATGGGGCGAATACAGGCAGCCCTTTTGTTCTACGACAACCGGCTGCGCCGGAACGTCGAAGGTGCGATCTCCCAAGCCGTCAGCTATGAATACGATCACGTCCTGCAGGTCGCCCTTTGAATCCGTCAAAACTTCTTGCGCAAGTACGGGCGACGAATGCTGTTTCGCGCAGCTCAGGTCGGCCGACATGCTGATCAACTTTGGCTTCGGAACCGTTCCTTCGAATCTCACAGTGCCTTCCAGATTGGCGGCACCGGAGATGCTTGGGCTCGAAGCGGGACTCCCAGCCGCGCCCACACTGGAAATACCAAGGAGCAGACAGAGCCAGATTGTCAAACTAAGAGCGGATACAAAAATTAAGTTCTTTCCCGTCATAGAAAATTTACCTCCATTTCAAAATTCTGTGTTGCAAACCTTGTTTCATGGACCGATGGAGCTTTACTCGGCCGACTGGCGCTCTGCGTGAGCTTGCGCATTCGCCACTACTTCTCGATATCCACGGCTATACCCTGCGGTGAACATCGCGCGGTCTTGCTCCGAGGACCAGCGGCCAATCCCGGGACGAAACGGCTGTCCGCTATCGGCTGTGAGCTTGCCCAGGTACAATCCATCGCGAAACGCCCCATCGGCGGCAAAACTCGCCTCCACATCTCGGGTTGGCTGCGTGACGGACTTGCTGCCGTTCAGCACCGCTGTTGTTCCCAGGCAGATGGCAATTGCCGTAGCGAAGGTAGAGAGTCTGTACATGCTCTTTCTCCTTTTTCCATTCAAGTAGCTGCATCGAGTAACCAGCCAACGTCCGGACGGAGGTCTCACTCGGCCTGGACGATGTAAGAACTGAGGGTTGATTTACTTATTCAGTTCGCAGGGGTTTTTACTCGAGATGGGTCGAGCTTACGAGTTGCACAGATAGTGGTTGTCACAGTCTCGTCAGCAGCCGGTCAATTCGTCGTCATCTTCTTGTCAACGTTTTGTCACAACACCAGAAATATAAATGAAAGCGTACATCGACTTTAGGAACCGTGCCGTAACTCCCTTGTACCACCGTAACTTCGCGCGAGTCGCATCGCGGGATAGAATTCCACGAGTCAAAATCCGCGATTCCGGGTTTGCTACAGCGAACTTGAATTAACGGAGTTCATTCTGCCGAAAGGCCTCAAGGGAAACTTGAACGAGGAGACTATGAAAGCTCTACGACATTGTGCCGTGATTCTGTTATTTGTCGCCGCCTGCACCGTTCTGACCTTTGCCGACGAACCGGGAAGGCATCCGGCTTATTTGCACGCACTCACTGACCTGCGGCACGCTCGCGCGCACCTGGAAAACCCGGCTGCGAGTTATCACATGGACAAAGAAGAGCGCCACGCCATTGAGGAAATCGACCGGGCTATCGATGAAATCAAGCGAGCTGCGATTTGGGATGGCAAGAACTTGAACGAGCATCCGCCGGTTGATGCCGGAATGGATCGCGCCGGCCGATTCCATCGCGCCCTCGAATTGTTGGATAAAGCGCACGACGACATCGCCCACGAAGAAGACAATCCCTCGGTGCGCGGCCTGCGGAATCGCGCTATTATGCACATCGACGAAGCCCACCACATCGTCGATCATCTTGTTGTGCAGGCGGCGAGGTACTAGCGATACCCGCTGTGTATCTTCAGGCCTAACCCACATCGAAAGCTAAGGCCCGGGCAGTAAGCCGGGTCTTTTTCTTTGTGGTATGAATGTGTGTGTGTGAATCCGTCGAGGAAACGTCTCGATCGTAATCGAACCGTCATCTTTCATACTCGAACAAACTTCAGGCGAGGTGTGTTATGGCGGATCGACATTTGCAGGCTTCGGCGGCTGGGCACGACCATCGCTGGCCAACGGCGCTCCTCTCGCTGGTCGTCGGCACGGCGTTCTTCTCATTGTGGTTCTGGCTGCTGCCGCAGTGGCTCGGCTTCACGGTTGAGATGGCCGGCGCGGCGCGTTGGCGATGGCTGGCCGCGGTTCCTTCCGTGCTTGGGTTCGCCGTTGCCCTGCGCTGCGTGTGGGACTTCGGATGGACGGGACGCGGCACTCCCGCTCCCATCGCGCCACCGCAACGGCTGGTTGTGGTTGGCTTCTACCGCTATGTGCGGAACCCAATGTACGTGGGCTTCGCGGCAGGCTGGATTGGATTATGGGTGATCTTCGGACACGCAAACCTGACTGTGATCGCTGCGGTCGCAGCCGCTGCCCTCAGCGTAGATCTGTTCGTCATCTTTTACGAGGAGCCAACGTTGCGTGGAAAGTTCGGCGCGCCGTACGAAGAATACCGACGGAACGTACGTCGCTGGTGGCCGCGTCTTCGCGGTTGGAACCAGCCCGGATAAGACGATAAAGAGCTGACTAAAGTCGAAGCCGGTTCTTGCCGATCCAGACAATTATGGACCTCTCCGCAATCGCTCTTCAGGGGATCAGTCAAGCCGAAATGCAACTGGACGCCACGACAACCAGTTTAGCCAGCACCGGGACGTCTGCGAACGGCGGAGGCGTCGACGTTGTCGATGTCGCCTCGCAGATGGTGGCGATGAACTCGGCGGAGATCCTTCTTCAACTCAGTCTCAGAACCCTCAAAACCTCGGACCAGTTACAGAAAAATGTAATCGACCTACTGGCCTAATCTCGCGCGGCCTCACCAGACGTGGCAGGCATTCTCCGCAACCATGGGCTGCCCGGCCTTGCATCCCCATGCCTTCTGAAATTCCGGCATGTTCTGCACGACGCCGTCGACGCGATATTTGCCCGGTGAGTGGGGATCGGTCAACACTCTCAGGCGGCTTACCTCAGGACGACTCTTCTCGCACCACACTCGCCCGAATCCCAGAAAGAAGCGCTGCTCCGGCGTGTAGCCATCGATCTTCTGGCCTTCCTTGCCGGTCTTGTCGTCGGCAATCATGTGCTCAAGCGCCGCCAGCGCGATGCGCGCTCCACCGTTGTCCGCAGTGTTCTCCCCCAGGGTTAGGCGCCCATTTAGTTTCTGGTCATCAACCGCCACAAAGTTTGAGTATTCGTTGGCCACGCAACTTACGCGCTGCTCAAATTCTTTTCCATCCTGCTCGGTCCACCAATCGTGCAGGTTGCCTTGCGGATCAAATTTGCGCCCCTGGTCATCGAAACCGTGCGTCAACTCATGACCAATGACCAGGCCGATGCCGCCGAAGTTGACGGCGTCGTCCATCGACTTGTCGAAAAACGGTGGCTGTAGAATGCCCGCGGGAAATACGATTTCATTAAACGAACCGCTGTAATAAGCATTCACCGTCGGCGGAGACATTCTCCACTCCTTGCGGTCGATCGGCTTGTCGATCTTGGCAATAAGGCGTTTTGACTCGAATTCGTTGGCCCGCCCTATGTTGCCGAGCAGATCGTTGGATTTGATCTGCACGGAACTGTAGTCGCGATACATATCGGGATAGCCGATCTTATTGCGAATTGCGTCGAGCTTCACCTTGGCCTGCTTCTTGGTTTCGTCGCTCATCCAGGAAAGTTGGTGAATATCTTCGGCGAGCGACGTTTCAAGCGCATCCACCATCTTGAGCATGCGTTGCTTGCCGTCTGCGCCGAACGTGATGTCGACGTATCTCTGCCCCAGCGCCTCGCCCAGTTCGTGGTCCGTGAGGTTGACGCAGCGCTTCCAGCGTGCCTGAATTTCCTTCTGCCCAGTGAGCTTCTGCTGCAGCTTGAAGTGAGCATCGACGAAGGGCTGCGAAAGCCAGGGAGCCGCGGCGTTCAGCACGTGCCAGCTTACGTATGTCTTCAGCGATTCGAGCGATTCGGATTCCAGAACGCCATTCACCTGCTTGAAGTAATCCGGATTGGTGACATTGAGCTGTGCGAAATTTGGCGAGCCCGCCGCCTTGAAGTAGCGGCTCAAATAGAAATTCGGCGCCAGAGCAACAGCATCCTCACGGCTCATCTTGTGGTCGCGATTTTTCGGATCGCGGCGCTTGGTGCGGTCCATCGAGTAGACCGCGAGCAACGTTTCGATCGATAGCACGGTTTGCGCCGAGTGGGCCGCCTGCTGCGGCGTTTCGCCGGCGAGCGTAAACATCTGCGTAGCGTAATCGACCAGAAGTTGCCGCTTCTCAACTTTGTCGGCATCGTCCTTCAGGTAGTAATCGCGGTCGGGCAGAGTCAGTCCGCCCTGGTCAATGTAGGCGATGACCTGCTCGGCGTTGTGCAGATCCGGCTGCGAATAAAAATTGAACAGCGGGTTGGGGCCGACCAGGTGCACGTGCGCGATCTCGTCGATCAGAGCGGCTTTATCTTTTACCGCTGCGACGCGGTTGAGCTCAGGCTGAAGGGCGCTGATTCCCTTCGCGTCAATCGTTTTCTCGTCCATGCAAGAGCCGTAGAGATCGCCAATCTTTTGATCGACGGCATTGCGGCCTGACCCGCCCGCCGCAGCCTTCTCCAGAATGCCGTGCTCGACATCGAGGTTACGTTGATCGACCTCGGCAAAGCTTACCCACTGTGACTCGTCTGCAGGAATTTCGGAATTTTTGATCCAGTTGCCGCAGGCGTACTGGTAGAAATCCACACAAGGGTCGGCTGTCTTATCGATGTTATCGACGCTAAAGCCAGCCGCCGGCTTGGTAGCGGGCGAGGAGGAGGGCGCTTGGGTGAAACCGGGGACGGCCATCCCAATCACAAAAATTCCAAGAATGAATAACAGGCGGATGCAGCGCATTGTGCAATCTCCTAAGTGCGGTCTTGTCAATACGGAAACGCGATTCTAAGCTTTCTACGCTCTCTCGAACAAGTTCGTTGAACTGTGGAAGAAGAGGTTTGCCTTCTTACGTTCCGGCGTAAGCCGACTACACCACGCTGCACAAACTAAAAAAACATCGCTGGAAAAATAAGAGTCAAACGCGTCAAACCGTTTGCTCATCAAGCGCCGCCCGCCTTCCCAATTCGGGAAAACCACCCCTATCCCGCTGAAAAATCGTTTCACTCAATTTGGCGCGGCCCTTGCACCGAGTGAGTCCGTACATCTCGAGATCGCCCCGCCAGTTCGGCAAGATTCGACTCCCCTTGGCAATCGGGCTTCGTGATGAAAAAGCCAGACGAAAAGCCAAGGAGAAACACTTTGCCGACTTCACGCTTGCTGATTCTTACACTTCTAATCGCCGTCCGAGCCGTGGCCCAAGAGCACCTACCGAACGAAATGCCCAGCGCCGTACGCGTAGAAAGCAGCTCAGTTGCCGGATACACTCCCGCGCCCGCGCCAGTAGCATCACTTCCCAACGCTCCGATGCCGCAGAAGGTCAGAGTAATCGATAAGAAGTTCATCGCAGTGATGGCCGGGCTGGGCGGAGCCGAAAGCTTTCGTTTCACTTCGCGCAAGCTAGTATTGGATAACGAATTCGCCGCCGGCGCTCCCTGGGTTACCAGCGTTCCAGCCAACCAGCACCTCGTCGCCAAGTACGCGGGAATCTACGCTTCCGAAATATTCGTGGCTTACGAGATGAAGAAGCCCCATTCTTGGCTTCCCGGCGACCGGATCATCCGAAAATTCTGGTGGGCTTATCCCACGGCTATGGCGGCGATCCATCTGAAAAATGCAATCGGCAACGTCCACACGCAAGGCCCCGGCGGCTGCACCTCGATTGAGTGCGCCGAGCAGATGCAGATGCAGTAGTTGGGAAACGATGCAGCCGACCACAACGCCGGAAATCTGAGGTCGGTTGGGAGCGCTCGACGTACATTGTTCTCGCGCATCCGGTTATAATCGGGCCAGTAGAATCCCTCAGGAAAGCTGGCTCCCCGACATGACCCCGACGAATGGCAGTTCCGGTAACGGCAATGGTGACGGCTACGGCGTCCCCAAGCCACGTGCCGATTGGCTGACGCAGCGCAAGCGCGCGAACTCCGCCGGAAATTTCTCTCAGATGCATTATGCCCGCCAGGGTGTGATCACGGAAGAAATGGGATACGTTGCCCACCGCGAGAAGCTCGCGCCGGAACTCGTGCGCGACGAAGTGGCGCGCGGGCGCATGATCATTCCCGCCAACATCAATCACCCGGAATTGGAGCCGATGGCGATCGGCGTCGCCTCGCTGTGCAAGATCAACGCCAACATCGGCAACTCGGCGGTCACGTCAGAAGTAAACGAAGAACTGAAGAAGCTGCACACGGCCGTGCACTACGGCGCTGACACGGTGATGGATCTCTCCACCGGCGGCGACATTTACAACATTCGCGAAGCCATCCTGCGCCACTCGCCTGTGCCGATCGGTACTGTGCCGATCTACGAGGCGATCGCTCGCGTAAAACGTGTTGAAGACTTGAACGCTTCGGTGATGCTGGAAGTGATCGAAGAGCAAGCCGCGCAAGGCGTCGACTACATGACCATCCACGCGGGCGTGCTGATCCAGTATCTGCCAATGATTTCGAAGCGCATTACCGGCATTGTGAGCCGTGGCGGCGCGATTCTCGCGCAGTGGATGGCCTATAACCACAAGCAGAATTTTCTCTACGAGTGCTTCGATGATATCTGCAAGATTTTCAAGAAATATGACGTCAGCTTTTCGCTCGGCGATGGTCTGCGTCCCGGCTGCGTCGCCGACGCGAGCGACGAAGCGCAATTCGCCGAACTGAAAACTCTCGGCGAGTTGACCAAGATCGCGTGGCAGCACGACGTGCAGGTGATGATCGAAGGCCCCGGCCACGTCTCCATGGACAAGATTAAGGAGCAGGTCGAAAAAGAAGTCGAGCTCTGCTACGAAGCTCCGTTCTACACGCTGGGGCCGCTGGTTACTGACATCGCTCCCGGCTACGACCACATCACATCGGCCATAGGCGCAGCCATGATTGGATGGTATGGCGCGGCCATGCTGTGCTACGTCACGCCTAAGGAGCACTTAGGGTTACCGAATGAGAAAGACGTGAAAGACGGCATCATCGCCTACAAGATTTCCGCGCACGCGGCCGACATCGCCCGCGGACGCCCCGGCGCCCGCGACCGCGACGACGCCCTCAGCTACGCCCGCTACAAATTCGATTGGGAAAAGCAGTTCGCGCTCTCACTCGATCCCGAAACCGCCCGCTCGATGCACGACGAAACTCTGCCCGACGACTACTATAAAGAAGCGGCCTTCTGCTCCATGTGCGGCCCGAAATTCTGCTCGATGAATTACTCGTCGAAGGTGGACGAGTACAACAAGCAAGTGCATGGCATCGAGAAGAAGGATTATTCGGAGTTGGTGGAGCGGCTGGTAACGCTGAAGTAATGGTGGAGCGGCGGATGCCCTCGTCCGCCGTGATTAACCACACACTTGAATCTACCCTAAAGCGAGGTCTATGGATCACCACGAGGCAGTCCGGAAATTTGAATATTTGATGTTGAAAGAGGCCGATCACGCCCGCGAAGTAGCGACGGAACTGGAGGCCTTGGTGCCGATCCTGACCACCGAGAACTCTCGACAGCTCGCGCAGATTCAAATAAAGGCGAGCCACAAGCTATCCAAGGAATTTCGCGAGTTGGCGGAAAAGATCAAAGAGAAATAGGGCTTTAGCCAGCCATCCTCAATTTCCGCGCTTACTCGCTGGTGAGTACTGTGGGCTTCTGCTCGAAAATAAATTTTTCGGATGGGTGAGCCGTGCGCGTGTAAGAGGCTCCCCTTGCTGTTTGCCAAGATCTAGGTACCCCCCTCCCCCTCAATCTCTGGAATCATCGAGTTAGAGTTAGGTCTCCCTCCAAAATCCGGATGTCAAAGAACTTAGATACTAAAATCCTTAAAATCAATGACCTAGGACGGGGCGAATCGCCCTTACGCGTCGATCACGGCATCGATCATCATCGCGCAAGGTCCATGCAGTGAACAAGGGTAGATGTCACAGCGCAGCTGTGAAAATTTCTTGGCCTGCTCATTACTTTGGCGCCCGAAATTCTGCTTGATGAATTACTCGTCGAAGGTGGATGAGTACAACAAGCAGGTACACGGAATCGAGAAAAAGGATTATTCAGATGTGGCGGAGAGTGCCGTGACGATTAAATAGCGCGCAACTGGCGCATACGCCCAAGCCACGGTAAATCAGAAATCTAGCGGAGCCCCGGACCCTATCGTTACGACGTGTGCTTCCGCACCGAGCCCGTCCGATCGCTCATGTCAGTACAAGCCGGAACGAGAGAGTTGAGTTGGCGTTTAATCTCCGCAACCAAGCGCTCGATCCGCTCGATTGAGCTCTGAAGACCCAAAAGAATCGTCTCTTCTTCCCGTCGATACATGACCTGCCCGTCTTGGTCGGCAAATGTGATCGTTGATGCGCGTTCGATAGCGTAGCCAGCATAGTTCAATGAGTTCGTAGCTACGTCAACACTCGAGACGATCCGACGTAGCAGCCAGCGTTTAGGAATTCCATTAGGAAGCATATTCTGCCGTGTACGGGCCTGCTGCTCGGCTATGACAGCCAACAAAATTGAGTACAACCCAATCGCAAAAAGGAATATCTGAGAGATCCCGAGAAATCTGTCGTCGTGCCGAGCTATAACACCCTTCTCGCTGAGGGTCACGAACGACATGACTAGGACGGCTGCTATCAGCATAATTACATAGGCCTGCACTCCGCTATAGAGCGTGTAAGAGCGCGGAATTTCCTGGATCGAGACTTTCAGTCGAATGATTTTCCGGATGGACACACCGAAGAAGACTATCGTGGCGAAGGACCACTCTTTAATCAGCAAGAAGTCTTTGAAGTTATCTCCAAGGAGCTTGTTGATGACCGCGAGCGTTAAGATCGGGATGACAGCAAACGCCACATCATCGAACAGCCACTCCGTAATGAGACGGTGCCAATTCCCAACGGCTTTGTTGGATGATATCGATAGGCGGTCTTCCATATATTGCTCCTCCTACGGACTGACAGCGACAGCGGGGGAAACCCATCGTTTCGGGATTATATAACTCAACAATAAAGACGTGTCCACCAGATGTACTGGCCGGGTGCCCCGCTTCTCGCTTCCTTTTGCGAGAAGTCGGATCGCTCGGACCATCTCAGCGGTAGGCCTCTCCGCGATGCCGAACCCAGCGAATCTCAATCGTGTCAGACGCTGGGCAAACGAAGAACAGCCGATAATCTCCGGCACGCAAGCGCAGTTCTTCTCTTCCTTGTAGAGCCTTCACATCGCCGACGCCCAACTGTGCGAAGCGATGTAGCACGGAAAAGATTTGCATTGCGGCGGGTTTGCTCAGACTGCGAATATCGTTTCTGGCGGATTCAGTCCAGACAATCCGCTTCACTTCGGTTCCCGAAACTTATCGACATCTTCGGGCGTGAGTCCAAACTCGGCGAGGACTTCTTCGTGCGGAATCCATTTTCCAGTCTTTGACGATTCCCGCGCCTCGGCCAGCGCCTTCTCATCCTCCGGCGTAAGCGGTTCGTCGTCAACCGGAGCATTCGCAATGGCGCGGGCGACGGGATCGAGAAGGCGTTCGAGCATGCCGATCGCGGCGGGCACTTGGTCCGGGGCGAGGTGCTCGATCAGTTTGTGGGCGTGTTGTTTGTCTGCCGCCATAACACAGCTATTCTACACCGCGACGTTTGATCCTTACCCGTTACCGTTGCGTCGCTTTCGACTGAGCCTACGATAAGCCTATGGCGAAGGCCAAGAAGTTCGAACTAGAGAGTCCTGCTCCGATCATCGACGAGGAAACTCTCGCCACCATTGATGAAGGTATTCAGGACGCAAACGCTGGTCGAAGCATCCCCGCCGAAGAAGTCCGCAAGAGGTTGCCCAAGTGGATTACCGCATACTGACTTGGCCGATCAACCAACTCTATCCTTGGAACGGATTGGCTATCGCGATGCCAAAGTATTTCTGGTCGGGGTTGAAATCTTCGGACCAAATTCTCTCGCAGCCGGCGCGTTCCGCGGTAGCCACGATCATGCCATCGTAGAAATGCAGGCCGTAAGCAGACTTGGCCTCGACCGCGCGTCGCACGATTTCATGATCGGGAGGGATGAGCCGAATCGGAGCTAATGCGTCGAGCAACGCGATAACGTCCTGAGAAGACGGCGCGGGACTGAGTTTGTGAAGCAGAGTGGCCGCGAACTCCGCGAGGACCTGGGTGGAGATGACCAAATCGCCCGCTACCGCCTTGCGGACCAGATCTTGGGCAATGCGTTGTTTGGCTGGGTCACTTATATCGTAGGCATAGACCAATATGTTCGTATCCAGGAAGTCATGACCGGGCATACAGGTCTTCCCGCTTCCAGGTTTTTTTGCCCACGCGGAACTGGAACTGGCTGAAGCTGCGTTCCAGAGCCTCGCGTTCGCGCCGCTTGCGGCCGGACGCGGCGTGCTCGGCAGCAAGATGCTCCAGGTGGGCGCGTATCAGGCCGGTAAGAGTAGTGTCATTCTCGACCGCGATTTTACGGACATTCTTGACCAACTTTTCGTCGAGGGAAAGCGTGATATTCATGCACCCATAATAAGGGAAACCCTTAACCCGTGCAAGCGCTGTGTTTGCGAATCTGACTTCGCTCCAAGTACAAGGTTGAAACCGCGCGGCACGTTAGCTCTTGAAATCGGCTACGCCGTCCCACACGAGTTGGACAGCGATGGCAAGAATCAGAAAGCCGAAAATCTTGTTGATGGCGCCAACGGCGCTGGGTCCAAGCCTTCGCACCAAAGGTCCGCCAAGCCAGAAGAACAGCAACACTGAGAGTGCGATACCTCCGATTCCAATCACCATACCAAGGTAGGAAGCGGCGTTATCGACGTGGGCCGCAAGAGCCATGACAACGCCAATCGCTCCGGGACCAGACATCAGCGGCATAGCGAGTGGGGTAAGCGAGATGTCTTCCTTGTCCTCGGCCTCGTGGCTCTCTTCGGGGGTGATGCGCGAATGAGATGTGACCATCCCCCATGCCGTGTTGGCGACGATCAGGCCGCCGGCAATTTTCAGGACTGGCAGCGAAATGCCGAAGAAATAAAGGACGAAACGACCAAAGAATAGAAACGTAACCAGGATGACAAACACCCACATCCCGGTTTTCAGCGCGGTATTCCGGCGGTTCTGCGCGGTCCAGGAAGAGGTCATCGTGAAGAAGATCGGAATGCCGCCGAAAGGATCGACGATGGGAAACAGCGCGAGAAATGTGGCGGCCGCCGAATGCGGCAGCGTGCGCAGGAATTGCCCGAGGGCATGGGTGGCGTTCATGAGGTTAGTGGAACTTGAAAGGATTGATAATTTCTACGCCAAGATGCTTGAAATCTCTTTCGTTTCGGGTTGCCACGGTCAGCCCGTGAACTCGACTGGTCGCCGCGATCATCGCATCATCCCGTAGAGTGGAAGTCCTGCCAGTCATCAGCCGCGACCACTCCCGGAAACAGGCCGTATCCATCGGCACAAAAGCAAAGGACATCTCCACCGAAACTAACCAAGACTCGATCTCGTGCGCCTTCGCGGGGTTTTGTTTGCGTGTTAGTTCGACGCCGGTTTGCAACTCTCCCATGGTCGCCGCGGAAATGAGTATCTGTTCAACGCGCAGCGTTTCGAGCCACGCGACAACACCCCCGTGGGGCGCTCTCTTGCGCAGTTCGGAAACGACATTGGTATCGAGCAGATAACGTGTCACCTGAAGTCCGGACTACTGAAGTCGATGGGCGGGCGCCTCTTCCATTTGCGCCGCTTGGGAATGGGCAGGTCAAAGCGAGGGCCAGGACCGAGGAGCAATTCTTTGATATTTGGACGACTCGATTGCTGGATCCTCCGCCACTCGTCAATCGGCACGAGAACTGCAGCCTCAACGCCGCGGCGGGTCACCACTTGCGGCCCTTTGGTGAGTGCAGCGTCAAGGAACTCGCTGAACCGGGCCTTCGCGTCCTGCAGCTGCCATGAGCTCATCTTTACCTCAAGACAATGGTATAACTAGTCAGATGACTAGTCAACGCTAGCGGTATCCCTCTAGCGTCTTGGCCGCGCGCTCAAGCGCTGCCGCCAGAGCCCCTAATTGCTTGCGCGCCCGGTCGGCGTCCCCTTTGTCGATGGCTTCGTTCACCCCCGGAATCACCACGGCCGCGTATCCCGTGTACTCCCCCGGAGCATAGATGGAATGCCGAAACCATGGACGGTGCGGCAACCCCTCGGGCACCAACAAATCCCGTTCGGCACCACGCAACGCTTGATTTAATCGCGCCGGATCGCGCGGCGGGTTTTTCTGCTTCGACAGAATCTTTGCGCCCGCATCCTGAAAGTGCTTAGCCGCAGCGTTTACCGCACTGAAATCGAGCGCATGTGCGCCGAACTTGCTTTCCGCGCGTTTTCCTGCTGCTTCCAGATACGCAGAAACTTCCTTGCCATATTCCTCGTAGTCATATGGGAGTACGTCGGCATCGGCCATGCGCAACGCTTCCAGGCCGAACGCCCTCGCCATTTGCTGCTCATAAACAAAATCCGGATCGCCGAACTTCTTGAACCAGGCGAAATTATCGAAAACCGAGTGATAAACGCCGTATGGCCCACTAGAAGTAACGTCAGTCGAGGGCACGCCAAGATGCTGCTGAAAAGCGCTGTAATCGGAACCGCTACCCAAATCGCCCACCGGGACATCGGATTTTGTCGTGGCAGCGGGAGTGCGGCGAAAATCGCCAATGGCTTCCGTCGGCGACTGCGTCGAAGCCGCGCCGGGCTGATCAGCTTTCTGCCACGCGTCGTAAACCGTCCCTCCCTTGGCGCTGGGCACGGCTTTGGCAATGTCACGCAGAAACTGCTTGAGACTGGGCACGGCGGATGCGCCAAACTTTGGCCCGGAAACCGCGACATCCATGTTGAAATAGGCGGGGGCATTGACCAGTTCGGGTTCGTGCTGCTCGGCCCATTCGGTGGAACCCATCAGGCCTTCTTCTTCGCCATCCCAACTGCAAAAAATCATTGTGCGCTTGGGCGTCCAACCGGTCTTGAGCAACTCGCCGACTCCATGCACGCTTTCGAGCATGGCCGCCGTGCCGCTGTTGGGGTCGACCGCGCCGTAGACCCATGCGTCGCGATGGTTGCCCGCAACCACCCACTCGTCGGGTATGTCGCTGCCGCGCACGCGGCCAATCACATCCCAGAGTGTCCGGAACTGATAGTCCTGCTTCAAATGCATCTTCACGCGCACCGGGCCCGGCCCAACGTGATAGGTGAAAGGCAACGAACCTTGCCACTCACGCGGCGAGTCGGCGCCGCCCAGATGCTGAAGAATGGGCAGTGCATCGTGATAGGAAAGCGGGGTGACCGGAATCTTCGGCATCTGCGCCGACTGCGCAGGAGAAATGCGCTTGCTCTCGGGCAACGAGGGAAGCGACGCAATTCCAGGCGTGGTCGGATCGCCGGGGAACTCGAACATGTATCCCACCGATCCGCGCTGCACGCCGGTATCCGGCCGCCAGGGCCCATCGGGATACTTATCGCCGCGCCGCCAGCCATCGTCGAACGGATCGGAATAAATAATCACTCCCGCCGCACCGTGCTCCTGCGCGATGAATTCCTTCACCCCACGAAAGTTCTGGCCGTAGCGCACCAGCACGATTTTGCCGCGCACATCGACCTTCAATTTCTCCAGCTTCTCGAAATCTTCGGGCGTGCCGTAGTTGGCATAAACCACTTCCGCCTCGGCATCTCCCGACGGGGACATACCGTTGAACGGCATCACCACGCGAGGATCGCCGTCATACGGATCGCCCTCAACATGCTCTCGGGTTGGGCCATGCATCTCCACGCCAGCCGGAGCCGTGACATCAACGCTGATCTCCACGGGATAGTTGATCCACACTTTGTATTCGACGATTTCGGTGTCGAGGCCGGCGTCGCGAAACTTCTGCGCAACATAGTCCGCCGTGGCTTTGTCTTCGGGAGTACCAGCCATGTGCGGCGCTTGCGTCAGAGTGCGCAGGTGTTGTTCCGCGAGTTTGGGATCGGGCACCGCAAGGAAACGGGTCTCGGCAGCGTTTTCTGCTGAGGCGTCACGAAAGCCGAAGATGGCTGGAGACCCAGAGGTAGGCCCGGATCCGTGGCCGCTAACCGTAGGCGAGATAAAGGCCAGTAGGACAATTGAGCAAAGGAGAACTAATGCGAATAATTTCATGGCGCTCCTAAGTGGAAAGTAAGTAAGGTAGCACAGCGTGATGCTAAGCTGAACCAATGAAGCGCGCAGGTAAGAAGTTGAAGCCTTTCAAGATTACTCCCGCGGAGGCGGTGGACTCAGCGACGTGAGTCGGGAATCACGACTACATCTGGCATTTCCCGACGCGACTGGCCCGGCTCCGCTGGAGTTCAGCCAACCAGAGTTCAACGAACTTGGCCCGTCCCAAGGATCTCATACTTCGAGGAAGTCAATTCAGCCAGCGCGAACGGGCCGCGGCAATGCAGTTTTTGGGTGCTGATGCCCATCTCGGCGCCAAAGCCAAATTCGCCTCCATCGGTAAAACGAGTTGAAGCGTTCCAATATACGGCGGCGGAATCCACTCCACGCAGGAATTTCCGGGCATTCGCTTCGTTGCGCGTCACGATGGCTTCTGAGTTCCTGGTGGAATGGCGGTTGATATGAGAGATCGCCTCATCTACATTTTCGACAACTCTAACCGCAATGCACAGCCGCAGATATTCTTCGCTCCAGTCCGGTTCGCAGACCGGAACGATGTTCAACCCAGACGCCAGACTGCGCGACGTCCCATCTCCGCGGACTTCCACCCCTGCGTCGATCAACTTCTTCAAGATGCGCGGAACATATTCGGCAGCAATCGCCTCGTGCACCAGCAACTTCTCTGCCGCGTTGCACACCGAAGGCCGCTGCGTCTTCGCATTGATCACGATTTGGTCTGCCATTTCGAAGTCGGCGAATTCGTCGACGAAGATGTGGCAATTCCCCGCTCCGGTTTCGATGACAGGCACAATTGAATTCTCGGTGACGAATGCAATCAGCCCAGCGCCGCCGCGCGGAATGATCACGTCTACCAAGCCTCGGGCTTGAATGAGTTCGGTCACCGACTGCCGCGTGCTCGAATCGAGAAGCTCGACTGCGCCTTGCGGAACTCCGGGCACCGCCGCAATAATTTCCACCAAGCGCTGGTTGCTGTGCGCCGCTTCTTTGCCTCCGCGCAATACGATGGCGTTGCCGGTTTTCAGTGCGAGCACCGCCGTGTCGATTGTGACGTTAGGGCGCGACTCGTAAATGATTCCGACGACGCCCAGCGGCACGCGCACCTTTCGGATGTGCAGACCGTTGGGACGAGTCCACTCCTCGATCGTCTGGCCAATTGGATCTTTGAGCGCAGCGACGTCGCGCACTCCCTGCGCCATATCCTTGATGCGCGCCGGAGTTAACAACAAGCGGTCGCGCATAGCACCTTGAAGGCCGGAACCCTCGACATCCTCGCGGTTCGCCGCAAGGATCGACTCGGCCTGCGCTTCGATTACATCTGTGATCGCATGAAGCAGCGCGTTCTTCTCCTCGGTGGAAAGCATTGCCAGCTTCGCCGACGCATCGCGCGCACGCAACAACTTCTCCTGCGTGGAAACCGGGTTCGCAATCGTAGTCGCCATTAATTTCGCCCCAGTTGTGGAGGAAAGTAGGTCCCAATCCTACGCTCCATGGCAAGCGTGATTCCCTGCGGATGCCGTCCGTTCACGATGGCAACGTGTACGCCTGCTTCGCTGGCCAGTTTCGCGGCGCGCAACTTGGAAATCATTCCACCGCGGCCCAAGGTACTCTTGCCGTTGCACTGCGCTTCCAACGCTGGAGTCAGCTTGCGCACAACCCGCACCAGGCGCGGCTTTTTCTTTCCGTTCGGAGCCAGAAAACCATCCACATTGGTTAACAGCAGCAGCCAGTCAGCTTTGACGGCGGTAGCGAGAAGTGAGCTCAGCTCGTCATTGTCGCCGAACGCGCCCTCCAACTCGCGTACTGAGACGCTATCGTTTTCATTCACAATCGGCACTACACCCAGCGAGAGTAACTCGGCCAGCGCGTTCTGCAGGTTGCGGTAGCGAACCGGGGAAGTGAAATCGTCGCTGGAAAGGAGGAGCTGTGCGACCACTTTCTTGCCAAAGAAAAGGCGCTCGTAGGTATGCATCAGCTTGCTTTGCCCAACGGCCGCGCAGGCCTGCATGCCGGGTACGTCGCTGGGCCGTTTGCGGAGCCCGAGACCCGACATACCCGCGGCGATTGCGCCGGAGGTTACGATCAGGTATTCGTTCTTGCTGAGATCGAACTGATCCACCATGGCGCGCAGCAAATTGGCGTCGATCTGGCCGCCGGGAGCGATCAGGCTGGTGCCGACTTTGATGACAACCCTCATACAATGGAAACTTTCATTCTGCTTGATTGGAATGGTATCGCAATTAACGGGGAGGTTGTTTCCGCTTCTTGTTCCAAAGGCCGCGCGGCATGGGGTTCGCGGGGAAGACAACCCTTCTATCCTGCCGTTAGAATGGCTTTCTGGCAAGATGAAAGAACTTGCCGCTTTTTAAATCGATGCCCGCCACAAACGCCACCAGCCGATTCTCAGACCGAGTGCAAAATTACGTGCTCTACCGGCCGGGATATCCTCCGGAAGTGCTACACACCTTGAAGACGGAGTGCGGCCTCGTCCCTGGCCATGTAGTCGCCGATGTCGCGTCAGGCACCGGCATCTGGACTCGGGTTCTGCTGGAGAATGGGAACTCAGTGTTCGGTGTCGAACCGAATGCGGAGATGCGCGAGGCGGGCGAACGCTTGCTGACGGGGTTTCCGAGGTTCACCAGTATTGCGGGAACTGCCGCAGCGACTACGCTGGCCGCTGAGAGTGTGGATTTCGTCACTGCGGCGCAGGCGGCGCACTGGTTTGAGCGCGAGAAGGTGCGGCGGGAATTTGTTCGCATCCTAAAGCCCGGCGGCTGGCTCGTGTTGCTGTGGAACGAGCGTCTCACCGATTCCACGCCTTTCTTGCACGACTACGAACAATTGTTGCTCACCTACGGCACCGACTATCAGGACATTCGCCACGAGTACACAACCGGCGCGGTCAATGAATTCTTCGATCCTGAGCCTTATCAGGAGCGGGAGTTCGAGATGCGGCAAGAGTTTGACTACTCTGGCATCGAAGGCCGTTTGCTCTCGTCGTCCTACGCGCCGGGGCCGGAGCATCGAAGTTGTAAAGCAATGCTGAAAGAGCTGCGAGCCATCTTTGATGCGCATGCGGCCGAAGGCAGGGCTACGTTCGAGTATAAGACGCGTTTGTACTTTGGCTGCTTGAAGTAAACATAGAATTGCCTTTCTACGTCTGTCTTAATTTTCTGGAGAAACCCTCGGAGAACAATGCCCGACGAAAAGTCTTTCCACATGACGCCCGACGAATTCCGTCGCCACGGTCACGCAATGGTCGACTGGATCGCCGACTACCAGTCGCGCATCGAGTCGTTTCCCGTGCTTTCGCAGGTGAAGCCGGGAGAGGTTCGGGCGTCGCTGCCCGCGAATCCTCCGGCGCAGGGAGAGCCCTTCGATGCATTGCTGAAAGATGTTGAGAAAATGATTCTGCCCGGCTTGACGCACTGGCAATCACCGAACTTCTATGCCTATTTCAATTGCAATGCTTCCGGGCCTGCCATTCTCGGCGATCTTCTCTCATCCGGATTGGGCGTGCAGGGGATGCTGTGGTCAACCAGCCCGGCGTGCACGGAACTCGAAACGCATGTGCTCGACTGGCTTGTGGGCATGCTTGGATTGCCGGAGAAATTTCTTTCGTCGAGCACCGGCGGCGGAGTGATTCAAGATACTGCCTCGAGCGTAGCGCTGTGCGCGCTGTTGGCGGGACGCGAGCGGGCTACTAACTATAGCAGCAATCGAGCGGGATGCGACGGCCGCATTGTGGCTTACACCTCCACGCAGACGCATTCGTCATTGGAAAAGGCGGCAATGATCGCGGGCATTGGGTCTGAGAACCTTCGCGTGATCGAAGTCGACGAGAGTTTTGCGATGCGTCCCGATGTTCTCACCCAGCAGGTTGAAGTCGACAAACGCAACGGCCTCATTCCATGTTTTGTATGCGCGACTGTGGGAACCACTTCTTCGAATGCGATGGATCCGGTTCCGGAGATCGCGCGGGTTTGCCGCGAGCATAATCTCTGGTTGCACGTGGACGCAGCTATGTCGGGTACTGCGGCTTTGTGCCCCGAGTTTCGCCATCTGCAGAATGGGGTCGAGTTCGCCGACAGCTACAACTTCAATCCGCATAAGTGGATGTTCACTAACTTCGACTGCAGTTGCTTCTGGGTGGCCGATCGCAAGGCGCTGATCCAGACGCTGAGCGTGCTGCCGGAATATTTGCGCAACCGGGCTACGGAATCGGGAGCGGTGATCGACTATCGCGACTGGGGCATCCCGCTGGGACGGCGCTTTCGCTCCCTGAAATTATGGTTCGTGATTCGGCACTACGGCGTGGAGGGCCTGCGGCACCATATCCGACGGCACGTAGAACTGGCGCAGCAGTTCGCGAACTGGGTGCGAAATGACGCTCGCTTCGAACTCGCCGCTGAACCACCGCTGAACCTGGTCTGCTTTCGCCATGTCGGAGGGGACGAAGTGAATCAGACCATCATGGAGCAGCTGAATCGCAGTGGTGATTTGTTTCTGACGCACACTAAGCTGGATGGGAAGTTGACTCTGCGCATGAGCATTGGCCAGACCAACACCGAAGCGCGGCATGTGGAGAAGGCTTGGAAGAGGATTTGCGAAGAGGCAGAGAAGGTGGAGGCTGCAGCGTAACGAATGTCACGCAGCGCGACCATCAGGGAATTTAATGCTCCGAGATTCCGCATCCCGAAGGGCAACGAGTCGAGGTCGTCGAGGACCGCTGACGGGCTGCGCCCGTCGGACAGCCGAGGGCGGCTGTCCCTACATTTTGCTTTCTTCGTTATTTGTTGTTCCCCAACGTTAGGGCACCACAGTCACCGCGAGCACTAGAACATCTGGATTATCGGGTAAAGTTACGCTCTCCACGGTCTTCGCCGAATTAAGGGCGAAATGGTAGGCGTAGAGATTGAAAGTGCGCTTGTCTTTAGTGCCGTTGTCGAAATTGCGGTAGGCCATGGCTACGCCCTCGGACTCGTGGGGGAAATTCTGCGGCGTGAACCAGTCGCTTAGGCTTTGCGTGAATTTTGAACTCGTGCCGTCGGTGTAGTTGACGGTGAAAGTTTGGGAGGCTTGATTTCCCTCGACTGCGGTCGCTAACAACATCAGCGTAGAGAACTGGCCTGCGGGTAGGGCAAGCGATTGGCCGGCGCTGGCCACGGCGTCGGGCGAATTGGCCGGGCCGAAGTCGAGCAGTACACCGTTAAATACCCGTGACGGAGTCAACAGGTTGGCCGAGTAGGAATAACCCGTGCCATCGAGGCCGCCAGTGGTGTAGGTTGAGCCGTCGGTGTAGATTCCGCTCAAGGTGAAATCCGAAGATAGATTGACCGGCGTGCCGGTTCCGGTGGTGCCTACAGCTGCGCTTACGGCTAAGGTGACGGTCAAGGTTTGGGTGAGGCTGCCCGATGTGCCGGTAACGGTTACAGAAGTGAATCCCGTGGTCGCCGTGGGACTGGCCCGGAACGCTATTTTCTGTTTATTCCCCTGCGCTTCGATCGACGCCTTCACACCTTTCGGCAGAGTCGACAAAGTCAGAGTCACCGTGCCGGTGAAGCCGTTCAGATCGGTGATTTTGATTACCGCGTCGGCGGTTGAACTTTGATTCAGGAAGACGCTGGCTGGTCCCGAGAGCGTGAAGCCTGCGCCTCCTACCGCCGTGTTGATGGCGTTGGCGTACTGCGCCGCCAGGCCGGTGCCCACGAAGTCGTCGTAGAGCCACATGAAGCCACCGATGATGTCGCACTGGCTGTGCCAGCCGCTCATAATGCTTTCAACCTGAGCGGGAGTGTCGTCCTGATCCCAGAGGCCGGGGAAAACCGGGACCGCGCCGAAATTCCAGCCGGAGCATGGGCTGTTGCCGCTGCCGCCGGCGTAGGCTTGCAGGTGGACTCCGTCGACAGTGCCGGCGAGTTGAGTGTTAATTTGTGAAACTACATTCGTCCAATAGCTGCTGTCGTCGAAGGCGTCGGGCATCACGTGATAACCCAGGTTGCCGAGCATCACGCCGAATTGAACTGTGGTGGGCGAGTTGAAGCTGTTTTCGTCGTCGAAGTCGATGGCGTCGAGAGCAGGGATGGCGGCTTTCAGGGCTTGAAAATCTTTGTAGAGAATGCTGGTGGGGCCCGTACCTTGCGCTTTGACCAGGGCGGTAATGTCTTGCCAGTCCCCAACATTGGAGGAGCCGACGCTGAAGGTGACGCGCTTGACCGTGCCTTGTTTGAGCTGCGCCATTTCGGCGGGAAAGTTGGGATAGGTCTGATTGCCGACGTAGACTCCGCCGGAGGTTAGGGGAAACTCGCCGTTGAAATTCAGGTCGCCAGCGCTGTTGACCTCGACGCTCCAGACGATGGCTTCGGTGAAGCCGGAGTTTTCGATCTCGGTGATGTTCGCTGAATTCTTGTAAAACGGGCCACCACCGAAGATGCCCGTGTATCCGGTTTGGGCAGATGCGGGTGCGCAGAAGAATATCGACAACAGGAGAATAAAGCTTGCAGCGACGACACGATGGCATGCGAGTAGCGACCGCATTTTGATGTGTTGCATGTTATCTCCTAGGTTGGGGTGGCCGCATTCGTGCACAGCTTTCTCTTCGATTGCGGCTCAAATAGCGCGACGTCGTCCTCGCAAAGTAGAGCGGATTATACACGTTCGTGGGCCCGGAGTCTTAGTATTGGCGCGGGTTTTGGAGTGTGGGGGAGAAATGGCCGACGGGGTTAGTCCGCTGGCATCGGTGCGGGCACGGGGCGTGCTTTCGCAATAACCGGAGTTTCGGCGGGAGTCTCCATCCACTTGCGAACTTCAGGTAAAGCCTGGCGCATAGCAACTTCGCCGGCGCGAATGAGATCACCGGCGCGTTTGAAATCATCGTAGGCAAAGCCAGCTACGTCGGGCTCGATTACGAGATCGGCCGGCCCTCGCCAGAGATGGCTCATCTGATCCTGCGCGATCGCGAACGATTGTCCAATCACGTCAAAAAGGTGCCGTGGGGCGCCGTTCTTATTCCACTGGCCTTTGAGGTGCACAGCCAGCACGCGCTGTGCGCCCATCTCGCGCAACGGGCGCGTGGGTACGGGATACGAGAGCATGCCATCAACCAGCCAGCGTCCGCGAATGTTGACCGGCAAAAACATTCCGGGATAGGCGCAACTGGCCCGCACAGGCTCGACGATCGAACCCGAATGAAACACGATACCTTCGCCGCTGTTAAAGTCGGTCGCGGTCACGCCCAGAGGGATGCGCAATTCTTCGAAAGTCTTCACTTTCAGAGTGCGGGCAAGAAACGACACCATGCGGTCGTTGGTAGCAAAACCGTAACGGGAGACCGTCCAGCGGGCAAAGGTGGTGAAACGCACGGAGTGCGCAACTTTTTCTAGTTCTTCGATGGAAAGGCCGCTGCAGTATGCTGCGCCGATCAGCGCTCCTACGCTGGTGCCAGCGACGACGCGAATCGGAATTCCTTCTTCTTCGAAAACTTTCAGGACTCCGATGTGCGCCATGCCGCGGGCGAAGCCGCCGCCCAGCGCGAGCCCGATGGCGGGGACCCGCGGCTCCACTCCGGCCGCCTTGCGGGATAGCTCCCGTCCAAAGGCCTGAACCGACCGGACGATCTTGCCAATACTCTTCACCGGAACCCCACGTCCCCGTTTGCGCGAACTTCGCCCTACAACACATAGGATGCCACGATTTTCGAGAAGGCTGCAGCCCACTTTGGTGCCATCCGGCATTACGGCGGGACCGCAAAAAGGTTACCGATTGTTGCCGGGCGGCAGCAGGGGATGACTAACTCCTTCAATTTTGCTAAGTTGCGATTATGGTGCGCGAGATATCGGCGGGTGGGGTCGTGATCCGGAAGCGCGAGGATGCCTGGTGGATGGCGGCCATCGAGCCGCCCGAAGACTCGGCCCGGGCAACGACTAGCCCTTCCCCGCGTGCGGCCAAGTCGAAAACGGTGCTTGCGTTGCCAAAGGGCCTGGTCGATCCGGGCGAGAAGCCGCTTGAAACGGCGCTTCGGGAGGTTCACGAGGAGACCGGAGTAACCGCGGAACTGATCGCCAAGCTGGCCGACATCAAGTACGTCTATACCCGGTCGTGGGGAGACGGCAGCCGGGTTTTCAAGATTGTGAGCTTCTACCTGATGCGCTACCGCTCGGGGCGCATCAATGAAATTTCCCCATCCATGCGAATTGAAGTGGCGCGAGCTCTTTGGGTGCCTTTGCAAGATGCTCCGACGCTGCTCACATATAAGGGCGAGAAGCAAATGGCCAAGCGGGCCCTGGAGTATGTGCAGAGCCATTCCGAAGTTTGAGGCGCAAGACTCGCAATTCATCGTAAGCCTTTTCGTGCCGCATAATGACTCCATGCCCAACAGCAAGGTCCGTCATCGATTGCGGGAGAGCCCTCTTGGCTTTCCGCTTCGACTAACTTCCTCGATTCTTTACCTATTTCTGTTCATGCCTCTTTTCGCGTTGCCCTCGGCAGCAAGAAACCGGCCTGCTACACAAGATCCCGGATATGTTGAGGCGCTCGCCGCCGCCGATCACTTTTTGCAGGCATGGCAGTCCGGAGACATCGGGAACGGTACGGCGCTGCTTACGAGTCATTCCAAAGAAAACGCAACCACGGATGAGCTGGAGGATTTTTTCGACGGCTCTCGTCTCTCCGCTTATGAAATAGGACGCAGCAAACTGATAAAGCGCGGGCGATATGAGTTCCCCGTGGTCCTTGTCAGCGCGAATAAGAAAAGCAGTCGGGTGCGACGCCGATTCTCAAGTGTTGTGGTCGTCGATACCGGCCACAACGACTGGGCAGTCGACAAACTGCCGTAGGAATACACTACTGAGTTGCCAATTGCTAACCGCTAATTGCTGATTATTCCTATCGAGGCTCGAACATGAAGCGCATTCATAAAGTTGCCATTCTCGGCGCCGGAACTATGGGCGCCCGTATTGCCGCACATTTTGCCAACGCCGGCGTCCCGAGCTACCTGCTCGATATCGTTCCGGAGGATGTTGCACCTGGATCTCCTCCCGCAGCGCGAAATAAGATCGCCGCCGCAGGCCTAGGGGCTGCGAAGAAATCCAAGCCCGCGGCTTTCATGGACGCACCACTGGCGCGTTTTGTCGCCGTCGGCAACTTCGAGGATGACTTAAAAAAACTGGCTGAGGTCGACTGGATTATCGAGGCTGTAGTCGAGAATCTCGAGATCAAGCGAGCCCTTTTGCGCAAGGTTGAAGCGATTCGCAAGCCCGGCACCCTCGTCACGACCAACACGAGCGGCCTGCCCGTGGGCAAGATTGCCGAGGGCTTCTCTGAGGACTTCAGGAAGGTCTGGTTCGGTACGCACTTCTTTAATCCGCCGCGCTATATGCGGCTGCTGGAAATTATTCCTACGCCCGAAGCCGACCCTGCCGCGATCGATGCCGTCTCGCATTTTTGCGATGTGAGCCTCGGCAAAGGCGTGGTGCTCGCCAAGGACACTCCCAATTTCATCGGAAACCGAATCGGCACTTTCTCCGTATTGAACGTCATGCAGTTGATGCAGGAGATGGACCTCAGCATTGAAGATGTCGACGCGCTCACCGGACAGGCCGTTGGATGGCCGAAATCGGCCACTTTCCGCACCATTGATCTGGTTGGGTTGGACATTCTGGGACACGTGGTGAAGAACATGACGGCCAATGTCCAGGATGAACGCAGCGAGCTGAGCTTGCCGGATTTCTACAAGCAGATGCTCGAACGAAAGTGGCTGGGCGACAAAACCAAAGGTGGTTTCTACAAGAAGAACGTAGCGCGCGCGACCTCGCCCGCAGAATCTGGCAAAGAAGACGAGCGCATGGCGCTCGATTGGAGGATGCTGGAATACCGGCCCCGGCAGAAGCCGAAGTTCGCCGCGTTTGATATGGCGAAAAATATCGAAGATACCGGAGCAAGGCTGCGCATGCTGCTCGGCCTTGATGGCAAAGCTCCGCAGAAGGGCGACAAAGCGGGAGAGTTCTTGTGGGCGGCTCTGTCCGACCTATGGACTTACTCCGCGAATCGCGTGCCTGAGATTTCCGATTCGATTGTCGAGATCGATCGCGCCATGCGGCTGGGTTTCAATTGGGAACTTGGTCCGTTTGAAATGTGGGATGCGGCTGGGGTTGAGGCCACTATCAAGCGCATGAAAAAAGAGGGCAAACCGATCAGTGCAAACGTTGAACAGCTCCTCTCATCGGGGCAGAAGACCTGGTATCTGGACGATCCTCAGGCGGCTTCTGGGCGCGTTTACTTCGATCTTGCGACAAACGACTACAAGCGCGTGGCCGTGCCAGCTGGGGTATGGTCGGTGACGGTCGCCAAGAAATCGAATGGCGTGGTGAAGAAGAACTCGGGCGCGTCGCTGGTCGATCTCGGCGACGGGGTGGGCTGCATCGAATTCCACTCGAAGATGAATTCGCTGGGCGCCGACATCGTTGGCTTCATTCTGCAAACCCTCAAGCCCGGCGGCGCCGGCGACAACTTCGACGCCTTCGTCATGACCAACGACGCCACAAATTTCTCGGTGGGCGCCAACCTCATGCTGTTATTGATGAGCGTGCAGGAAGAAGAATGGGACGACATCGATCTTGCTATCCGGCAATTCCAGAGTATGACGCAGGCCATCAAGTTCTCGCCCAAGCCTGTAGTGGTTTCTGCGTTTGGATTATGTTTGGGCGGCGGAACGGAAATCTCGTTGCACGCCGCTGCACGCCAGCCTCACGCTGAGCTTTACACGGGATTGGTGGAAGTGGGCGTTGGCCTTCTTCCTGGTGGCGGAGGCTGCAAAGAGATGTTGCTTCGCGCAGTTGACGGAGCGGCCGCGGCGCGCGGTGGCAAGGTTTCCGGTGACGCGCTTGCCGGCTCCATCGAAATGCTTGAAGCGATCAGGCGAGCGTTTGAGACGATTGCGACCGCCAAAGTCTCCACGGCGGCGGCTGAAGCGCGCGGCCTTGGCTTTCTCTCCGAGGCCGATCGCATCACCATGAATCGGGAGCGCATCCTTTCAGATGCCAAGGCTCGCGCGCTCGAATTGGTCGGCGCTGGCTATGAACCGCCCGCCCCGCGCACCGACATCCCGGCTCCTGGCGAGAGTCTTCTGGCCACGCTACGCATGGGCGTTCACATGATGCGGCAGGGCGACTACATCACGGAGTACGAAGTGAAGCTGGGAGGAAAAATCGCCGAGGTGCTGTGCGGCGGAAGTGTCACGCCGGGGACTCCCGTGAGCGAGCAGTACATCCTCGATCTCGAGCGCGAAGGTTTTAAGTCGCTGTGCGGCGAGAAGAAAACCCAGGAGAGGATTCAGTACACGCTGAAGACGGGGAAGACACTGAGGAACTGAAATTGCGATCCCCTTGGCGAAGCCGTAAAATCTCTGCCTGCGCTACAATCGGCGTTATGCGAACATTTCTACGAGCGACTAAGCCGATCCTTGGAGTCTTGGTACTAGGAGCGCTTCTTGGACTGACCACTGCCAATGCACAACAGCCTGCGCCCCCCAAGGAGGCCCCTCCCGACGTCCCGGACGCGATTCAGGTCCCGGCGGGCAATGAGGTTGTCCTTTACACGCATGCATCCGGATCTCAGATTTACACTTGCAAAGCGGGCGCGGACGGCAAGTTCGATTGGACGCTCAAGGCTCCCGAGGCCGAACTTCACGACCGGAAAGATAAAGTGATCGGACAACATGCGGCCGGTCCCAGCTGGAAGCTGAAGGATGGCAGCGAAGTTACAGGCAAGGCCACCGCGCACGTGGATTCGCTGGATAGCGAGTCCATTCCATGGCTGCTGGTGAATGTTGTCAGTCATTCAGGCAATGGATTGCTCAGCAACGTGACCGCGATTCAACGCGTCCACACACACGGCGGAAAGCCACCGGCTGAAGGCTGCGATGCGTCGCACGGCGACGCCGAAACCAAGAGCAGTTACACAGCCGACTATTACTTCTACGTACCCGCCAAGTGACGCGATGCGTTTGAAGCGATGCGTGAAACATTTGAAAAAACTAATTCGCTAAGTTTTATAATGATTACTGTCGAGAGAACTGCCGTCAGTAGAATTCCCGCCAGGAACATTCAACAATGTACTCAGGGGCAAGGAGTGCAGTGAAATATCATGTTATCTACGAGCAGTCGGCGAAGGGATGGAGCGCCTATTCTCCTGATCTACCTGGCCTCGGAGCAGGGGCGGAGACTCTGGAGGAGACAAAGAAACTCATCCGCGAACGATGGAGCTCCACCTCGAGGGCATGCGAGGGCAAGGTAGCCCGCTCTCAGAACCCAGCGAGACAGTTGAAATCATGAAGGTGGATGCCCATGCGTGAGGTCGTCATCGCCTCCTCCGTTCGAACACCGGTGGGGCGCGCCTACAAAGGCGCGCTCCGCGCGACCCGCCCTGACGAACTGGCAGCCATCGCCATTAAGGGCGCACTGGAACGCGTGCCGCAACTCGATGCCAAAGAAATTGAGGACGTAATTCTTGGCTGCGCCATGCCCGAGGCCGAGCAAGGCATGAACGTTGCCCGCATTGCAGCGCTGCGCGCTGGGCTGCCGGTGGAGGTGTCAGCGCTCACCATCAACCGCTTCTGCTCGTCGGGACTGCAAGCGATCGCCATGGCAGCGGAACGCATCATGGCCGGCGGAGCCGAAGTAATCGTCGCGGGTGGCACGGAGTCCATGACGATGATTCCAATGGGCGGCCACAAAATCTCGCCGAATCCGTGGCTGGTCGATCATTATCCGGACGCATATCTAAACATGGGTCTCACGGCCGAGCGCGTGGCGCAGCGCTTCGGCATCACACGCGAAGCGGCGGACGAATTTTCCCTGCGCAGCCATCAGAAGGCACTGGCTGCAATCCAGGCGGGAAAGTTCGACGACGAAGTTGTGCCCGTGCCGGTGAGCTTTACCACCCCGAACGGCTCGAAGCCAAAGCGGCAGGAAATTATTTTTGGGATGGACGAGGGCCCGCGCGCCGACACTTCGCTGGAAGCTTTGCTCGCCTTGAAGCCCGCCTTTCACGTGAAAGGTACGGTGACGGCCGGCAATTCTTCACAAATGTCCGATGGCGCGGCAGCCGCCGTCGTCATGTCGGCTGAACGTGCGAAAGCACTCGGCATCCAGCCGCTCGCGCGTTATGTTTCGTTCGCCACCGCAGGGTATAAACCCGAAGAGATGGGACTGGGCCCGGTGTTCGCGATTCCGAAAGCTTTAAAAATGGCGGGACTGAAGCTTTCCGAGATCAACGTGATCGAGTTGAACGAAGCCTTCGCCGCGCAATCTTTGGCAGTGATAAAAGAGGCGGGCATCGATCCCAATAAAGTGAATCCGAACGGCGGAGCGATCGCTCTGGGACATCCTCTGGGCTGCACCGGAGCCAAGCTGACGGCAACCATTATCCGCGAATTAAAGCGCCGCGCCGGGCGGTACGGGATGGTGACCATGTGTGTGGGCGGAGGGATGGGGGCAGCAGGAATCTTCGAGAGTCTGGTGTAACAGTTCTTTACGCAACTATTACGCTCCTTTAGACAGCTTTGCGCTACTATTGATGTGGCGGTTCACCTTCCGATAAAGCGGAAGCCGTCAAGTGTCCGGTTCGGAGGTGCTTTATGCGGCTCTCCTGCCTGGTTGTTGTAGTTCTCCTCGTGGTTACTTCCAGCGTTTTTGCGCAACATTCTTCCGCAGTCTCGTCCTCAAGCTTTTCCGGCGGCGGTTCGCACGGCTCGGCCGGAAGCAGTTCAGGGAGCTACTCATCGAGCAGCCACAGTTCGGGCGCTTCCGCGCCTCATAGCTCCGGGGCGCAATTGGCTCACTCGACGCCGAGCGGTTTGAACATGCGCCAGGCGAGTGCCACGGCAACTGCAACGCAAGTTGAGAAACGAGGGTTCTTCTCTCACCTGCGGCATCCTTTCTTGAAACCCAGGCCCATGCTGGAGACCTCCTTGCGACTTCCAGTGTGCAAGAAGGAGCCGTGCACCCTCCCGATCTGTCCGCGTGGACAGAGTCTGAATGGAAACGGCGTCTGCGCGGCTACGAACCTTGGCGCCCTAAGTTGTCAGACAGGAAACTACTCGGGCGCTGGCGCGTGCTACCCGGACGATTGCCAAGGGCTCGCTTTGGCTCTGAATAGGCTGGCTTTGATTCCGGACGAAGAGGCTCGGAAGGCGAAGGGCCAGATCTTACAGCAGGATTATGCGTGGTGCCGGCAGCTACGATCAGTTTTTCCTCCATATTGGGCGGCCGACTCCTCGCTGAACTTTTTAGCGGACCTTCGCTAAGATAGTTCGGTGGGTTGCAAGATGTAGCCAATCGCCGGGCTTACATCACCAAAGTACGTCGATTCGCGAGTTGCGCCAGCGTCCACTGGAGTGACTTTAGACACTCCCAGCCCGGTTTGCGCCTCTATCATTCCCACTCCCATCGAATTAGAATAGCTGGTACTTCATTTAGTTCCCCAGCGCTGTGCGGCTCCTTTAGAGGATCAACCTATATATGGCTACGACTACAGCAGTTCCGAAGACCAGAATTTCTGGTGGCAGCTTTCTGCTTGAAGAGCGCAACACGGACGAAGTTTTTACTCCCGAAGACTTTAGCGAGCAGCACCGGCTCATCGCTCAGACAGCGGAAGAATTCGCGGTCAACGAAATATTGCCGAACGTCGACAAGATCGAGCACAAAGACTTCTCCGTCTCGAGGGCTCTGTTGAAGAAGGCCGGGGACTTGGGGCTGAGCGGGGCTGAAATCCCCGAGGCCTACGGCGGGCTCGAAATGGACAAGGTGACTGCGGCTGTGATCGCCGACCATCTTGCAAAATACGCCAGCTTCGCCACCACTTGGGGCGCGCACAGCGGCATCGGCCTGCTGCCGATCGTTTACTTCGGCACCGAGCAGCAGAAACAGAAATATTTGCCGCGCCTCGCCGCGGGCGAAATTATCGGCGCATACGCGTTGTCGGAGGCTTCTTCCGGCTCCGATGCCCTGAACTGCCGCGCTCGCGCTGAACTCTCTTCCGACGGCAAGCATTACATTCTGAACGGTGAAAAGATGTGGATTACCAACGCCGGCTTCGCCGATCTGTTCACGGTTTTTGCCAAGATTGATGGTGAGAAGTTCACGGCGTTTCTTGTGGAAAGAACTTTTTCCGGCTTTTCCGTTGGTGCGGAAGAGCACAAACTGGGCATTCGCGGATCGTCCACGTGCCCAATCATTTTGAACGATTGCAAAGTTCCGGCCGAGAATTTGCTTGGCGATATCGGCAAAGGTCACGTGATCGCGTTCAACATTCTGAACATCGGTCGATTCAAGCTGGGTGCGGCGTGCCTGGGCGGAGCACGGCATTCGCTCGGCCACGCCATTACGTATGCCAAACAGCGCAAGGCCTTCGATAAAGTCATCGCCGACTTCGGGCTTATACGAGAAAAAATCGCCAACATGGCGACTCTGACATATGTAGGCGAATCGCTGATTTATCGCACCGTCGGAATGATGGACGCGGCGCTCAGCGAAGTCGACAAATCCGGGTCCGAGGCAATGAAGGAAACTCGCAAAGCCATCGAAGAATATGCGGTGGAGTGCTCCATTATCAAAGTTTGGACTTCGGAAATGGTCGATTATGTGGTCGATGAGACCATGCAAATCTACGGCGGCTACGGCTTCGTCGAAGAATATCCGGCCGAGCGTGCCTACCGCGATGCGCGCATCAACCGCATCTTTGAAGGCACCAACGAAATCAACCGTCTTATCATTACGGGGTTTCTGCTCAAGCGCGCCATGAGCGGACAGCTACCGCTGATGCCCGCGATCAAAAAGCTGATGGACGAAGTACTCTCCGGACCTTCAATGCGCGAGGATATCGAGGGCCCGCTCGCCGAAGAGCGCAAACTCGTGAGCCAGGCAAAGAAGCTTGGCCTGTTCGCCGCCGGATCGGCTACGCAGAAATACATGCAGGCCATTCAGGATCAGCAGGAGATCATGGGCGCCATCGCCGACATGACCATGGAAACTTATGCCATGGAATCGGCCGTGCTGCGCGCGCAAAAGATAGCCGAGGCGAATGGAGAAGCCGCTGCCGCTCTTCCGATTGCAATGACCCGCGTCTATCTCACGCAGGCGATGGAGAAAATTGAGTCCGCAGCCCGGAAAGTGATCGCCGCCGTCGCCGAAGGCGACATGCTTCGCACTCAGATGGCTATTTTGCGTCGTCTGGCCAAACACGAACCATTCAATACCGTCGAACTGCGACAGCAGATTGCGGAGAGGGTGATCGAACGAGGGAAGTACACGCTGGCGTAGTCGTTCGTAGACCTACGGCAAGACGAAGGCATCTTACAGAAAACCGGTGGGATCCCTCACCGTTTGCGCTTACAGCAAACCCCGTAGTCGCTGCAGGAATCTCCTGTACTCAAGCAAACCTTAAAGTTGAATAACATAACTTTGAGTAATGCTTACATTCCGTCTGTCGCGCACGTCATGAATCGGCACTTCGATTCCGCTCGTGAGCAGCCGCCAACTATTTCCTGAACTCTCAATCATTTGTAGCCTGCAAACGATCTGGAATTGCCGCGCGCAATCGCAGCAAGTTTTTTGGCATATCGCGTGCTAGATCGCTTCGCGTTTGACGTTGGCTTGCGCGCCACACTTCGATGCCGTCTCGCGGCCCGCCAGATCTACGTCTTCATTTCAGTCAATAAAAGTGCGGAGGACGCAATGAAAAGCACGAAGACTTGTGTTCGTCTTACCGGGCCCCGAGTTGTTGGCATGACTCTTTTGTGTTTCTTCACGTTGTCATTGTCGAAATTTGCGTCTGCTCAAGCCTGGGTCTCAACATCAACCCAGGCCGTTGGTCCAATGCTGGCAAACGCAACCGCACAAGGCGCTCTGCCCGACACGACTCCTGTTCACGTGAATCTGGCGCTTCAGATCCAGAATCGTGCGGCCTTGGTTAATTATGTTCAGTCAGTCACGAATCCGAGCAGTCCTCTCTACGGCCAGGAATTGCAGCCATCGGACTTTGTCGCTAGCTACGCTCCATCCTCGACTCAAGTGCAGGCTGTGGTCAGTTACTTGAACCAACACGGATTTCAAAATGTCGCGGTCGAACCAAACAATTTGATGATCGCAGCGGATGGCACAACAGGCGCGGTTCGTCAGGCATTCAATACCCAACTCGAATCGTACTCGGTGAATGGGGTTTCTCTTTACGCGAACCTGAGCGCCGCGCAGGTGCCGGAAAATCTTGGAGGAATTGTCACGGCCGTACTTGGACTGAACGACGTCGCCGTGATGACCCTGCCCACGGTAAGCGTGCCAAATTTTCCCGGCTCCTACCGTCCGATGAATTTGTGGACGGCTTATGACGTGGGCAACACGCCCACGGGATCGAAGACGCCGATCGCAATTTTCGCTGAGGGCAACGTCAGCGGTGTGATCAGCGATTTGCGGTTGGCCGAAACCAACAACAAGCTTCCGCAAGTTCCAGTAACAGTGGTACAAGTCGGCTTGGCGAGCACCGATACCTCGGGCGCCGACGAATTCGACATGGACACCCAGTATTCGACCGGCCTGGCCGACACCGTTTCCCGGCTCTACATTTACACGACAACATCGCTGAGCGACTCCGACACGGCGTTGATGTTTAATCATTTCGCGGCACAAAAGCTGGCGAGGGCTGGCAGCGCTTCCTTCGGCATCTGCGAAGCATTCCCATATCTCGATGGCTCGATGCTGGCCGATGACAACGCTTTTCTTGAAGCTGTGGCGCAAGGGCAGACAGTTTTCGCTTCCAGCGGCGATAACGGCTCCGCTTGTGGCGTGGTCGGCGTGAACGGCGTGACGGGAGCAGGCGCGCCTATGGTCGAGTATCCGGCCTCCTCGCCTTACATCATGGGCGCCGGCGGCACAACCCTGATCACCAACAGCGACGGAACTTACGATCAGGAAATCGCGTGGTACGCCGGCGGCGGTGGAGTCAGCCAATTCGAGCTCTCGCCTTTCTGGCAGACTTCGGTGAATCCGTTCTCCACTCTAGGCAAAGCCGTGCCTGATGTTGCCATGGACGCCGACCCTAACAGCGGCGTTTATATCTGGCTGAATGGAACCGAGCAATGTTGCTATGGCGGCACCAGCTTGTCTTCGCCTCTTTCGCTCGGCGCCTTCGCACGCTTTCAAAGCGCTCACGCGAATAAGGTAGGATTCGCCGGTCCCGCCTTTTACAGTGGAGCTACTCCCGTTCCGAATCCCGCGTCTCCGGTTGGATTCCACGACATCATTCTTGGTGGGAACGGTCTCTATACCGCACTACCTGGCTACGACGCGGTCACCGGTCTGGGAACACTCGACATCGCGAAATTCAACGCCGCACTCCCTGCTCAGAAGTGACAGTGTGATCCGCAAGTGCTAGGAAAGAAGAACGCTGATGGAGAGGAGACTCATGTCTCTTCTCCATTCTTGTTTTTACGATTCTCGACGGTATTTTTGTTCCCGCCACTCATCTGGTAAAACTATCCAGATGAATATCCGAGTGTTGTCTCTTCTTGCCGCGATCGCGGTCGTTCAAAGTCTGGCGGTGCAATCGAATCCGGTCGCGCCAAAAGATTCCGCGACCTTTGATCCCGACGGAACTGCGCATATCACGCGCGTTGTCCCGATGCCTCTCACGATCAGTCCCGAGGCGCAGAAGTGGCTGGCATCGTTGAACGAAAAGAAATCTGGACCCGAAACTTTAGCCGAGCGGCGAGCGCGCACCGATATCTGGCGTGCGCAGGATTCCGCCGATGCTCGCAAAATTTATCCGGTGAACGTTGAAGAAACCAGCATCGGCGGAGTGCGAACTGACATCATTACGCCGCTCGTGACTCCGGAGGTCAACCGCGGACACGTGCTTATCAATCTGCACGGCGGAGGTTTCAACTCCGACTCGGGCTCACTCATCGAAGGAGTTCCGATCGCGAATCTGGCGAAAATTAAAGTCGTATCGGTTTATTACCGGCTCGCCCCGGAAAACCCGTTTCCAGCCGCCGTCGATGACGTCGTGGCCGTTTATAAAGAAATCCTCAAAACCTACAAGCCACGCAACATTGGAATTTTCGGCACGTCGGCGGGAGCCATCCTGAGTTGTGAAGTTGCCGTGCGCCTGAAGCAATTGCATTTGCCTCTGCCGGGCGCGCTGGGAGTTTTTTCCGGTCTTGCGGATTTCAGCCAGCCCGGTGACTCACGGCAGCTCTTCGCGCTTGATGGGTTCCCAGGCATGTTGGAGGCGACTTATCAGAATCGCCTCCCCGACGATGCGTACGTGGGCAAGACGGACAGGAAAGATCCCGTTCTCTCGCCGCTGTTCGCCGACCTCCACGGAATGCCGCCCACTTTGCTGGTGACCAGCACTCGCGATCTTTTGCTGAGCAGCACGACGATTTTTCACCGTGCTCTGCTTCATGCCGGGAATGACGCGCAACTCGTCGTCTTTGAAGCGCTACCGCACGCATTCTGGTATCACTTCCAGTTTCCCGAAACCACGGAAGCGCTCGAATTGATGGCGATGTTCTTCGACGAAAAAGTTGGACGCTAAGATGAAGATGAAAACAAATTATCCGATACTATCCGTGATCGCTGGCCTTGCATTGATCTGCACAGGACTCTTTGCGCAGGAAAAACAAAAGTCCATCCAGTAATCTTGCTCTAACTCCTCCGATGGGCTGGAATTCGTGGAACAAGTTTGCGTGCAACGTGAGCGAAGACATGATCCGCAGCATGGCGGATGCAATGGTCAAGTCCGGCATGAAGGATGCGGGATATGAATACGTCAACATCGACGATTGCTGGCAGATCAGCCGCGACGCGCAGGGCAATATCGTCGTCGATCCGCAGCGTTTTCCCCATGGCATGAAAGCTCTCGGCGACTACATTCACTCGCTCGGCATGAAGTTCGGCGTTTATTCCGACGCTGGCTCGAAGACTTGTGCCGGTCGGCCCGGTGGCCTCGGCCACGAGTATCAGGATGCGCTTCAGTACGCCGCGTGGGGCATCGACTATTTGAAATACGACTGGTGCAACACCGCCACGCAAGATGCGAAAGCGTCCTATACGAATATGCGCGCCGCGCTCGATGCCGCGGGCCGCCCTATCGTGCTGAGCATTTGCGAATGGGGCACGGCCAAGCCCTGGCTTTGGGGAAAAGAAGCTGGCGGCAACTTGTGGCGCACGACGGGCGACATCCAGGACCGATGGCAAGGCAAACGCGAGTGGAAACCTGGCGATTGTTGTTCTTACGGTGTGCTCGACATCGTCGATGCGGAAGCGGAACTCTACGGCTATGCTGGCCCGGGCCACTGGAACGATCCGGACATGCTCGAAGTTGGCAATGGAGGAATGACCGACACGGAATATCGTTCGCACTTCAGTCTGTGGGCTATGCTGGCCGCGCCACTGATTGCCGGAAACGATCTACGCAATATGCGGCCAGAAATTCACGACATTCTGTCCAACAAAGAAGTGATCGCTGTCGATCAGGATGCGCTGGGGCGCGAAGGCGAACGCGTGGAAAAGAATGGCGACATGGAAGTTTGGGCGAAGATGTTGAAAGATGGCGGCCGAGCGGTGCTCCTGCTAAATCGCGGTGACGCAGAGCACAAAATCTCAGCCAATTGGGAGAGTCTTGGCTACCCCTCGCACGTAAACGCCGAAGTGCGGGATTTGTGGCATCACAAAGATCTGGGAAAGTTCACCGCAAAATTTCTCGCGCAGGTGCCATCGCATGGCGTGGTAATGGTGACAGTGAAACCCTGACGCCGTCGTCGCCATTCTTCGGCTTGCGCGTCGATTCTTGTTAGTTCTTGGGGAAGTTCGGGTCAGCCTTCACTTCCTCGATCTGGGCTGTGTGGCGCGCACTGTGACTCGAAATCAGAAGCAGCCACTGGTAGCCGTCCAGTGTTCCAAACACGGGATGGTCGAAGAAATGATCGCGAAGATCGTCGTTGGTGGTGCGAATGTAATCCATCGTCGCTTTGCGGCTTTCCTCAAATGCTTTCGTCAGATCGGCTTCGGTCGCCCAGCGGCCTGTGGGACGAAGGAACTCTGGCGCTTGCGCTTTGTGGCTGCGATCCGGAACCCTCTGCAAGATGAGTTCATCCTTGCCTTTGACCTGTTCGCGCTTTTCCGGAGCGGCGGGTGAGGTCATAATCTGCTTCTCCACCAACCCTGAGAGTGAGGATTCCGATACGGTGATGTGCTCGGCCACTTCCGCGACCGACCAGCGGTCCGGCGCCGGCTTGAACGTCCACTGCTTCTGCGAAAGTCCAGTAATCGACTTCAGGAAGTTATCACGCGTGGTTTGAAAACTTTTCAGCGCCGAGTCGCGCTCTTCCGGCGTTAGGGTCGGAGCCGCACTCTGGGCCCATACGGAAACGGTCGATAGGCCTGCCACCAAGAATAGAACGCGCATTGCAACAGTTTTCTTCCCTAGCATGATCTTCCTCAGTCGTGGGATTTGCAGCGGTGTTATTCTAGCGCAGAATCAGGACTTGTTCTTCAACTCTTCCATCACGCTCTGGATCAGCTCCTTTGCGTCGGTCAGGCTCTTCATAATGATCTGGATATCCATGACGGGCTTGCCCGGCCAGCGTTGGCTCTGGCAATAAACGCCGTGCTGGCCAACCAGAGACATAGCATCGGTAATCGTATCCATGGTCACGGCGAGTCGCCCGCGCGGAACGCCCATCATCGTCTCGTAATGCTCAAGTTCTTCTTGCTTTTCGTCGAATACCGGCATCCACCGATTGTAACTGCCGTGGCCAATGGAGCATAATGACCAGTCCACTCACATATTCCTTTCCAGCGCGTCTAACAACAATCGCGTTGCGAAGCATTCAAGAACCATTCAAAAGGAGAGTTCATGCAAAAACGAATTGCCTACCTCGCCGCTCTGACCATTGCCTTCACAACCGCCGCCTTTGCTCAAGGCCGCCCCAGTCCTGCGGCGTCGGCTACATGCGACTTGGGCGGAGGCAAGACCATTAAGACCGATTACTCCAGCCCGCGCATGAAGGGCCGCAAGATATTCGGCGAGCTTGTGCCTTTTGGTGAGGTCTGGCGAACCGGTGCGAACGACGCGACTACCTTCGTCACGAGTAGCGATGTTTCCGTCGGCGGCAAAACCGTACCTGCAGGTAGCTACACAATTTTTACCGTACCCGCGGCCGATAAATGGACGTTGATCGTCAACAAGAAAACGGGAGAGTGGGGCATCCCTTATAAATACGAAAGTGATGAACTTGGCCGCGTCGACATGAGCGTTTCCAAGGTGCCCTCGCCGGTGGAGAACTTCACGATCGCCTACGACAAATCAGCGGGTGGTTGCACTTTACGCATGGAGTGGGAGACGACAAGAGCTTCGGTACAGATTATGGCGAAGTAAGAGCTGGGACAATTTTGATTGCTGATTGTTGATTGAAAAATAGAACACCACAAACGATTCCGGTGTGTTGAATAGTTTTCAATCAACAACCGGAAAATCAACAATCAGCAATATATGTGACTACGTCGGCTTCCATCGTAGCACCGGCTTCCTCGCCGCGGCGGTTTCATCGAGCCGCGAAACCCGCGTGGAGTGCGGTGCATCGAGAACCGTCTGCGGATTTTCTTCTACTTCTTCGGCAATCGATTTCATGGCTTCAATGAACAAATCCATCTCTTCCACGGATTCGCTTTCAGTTGGCTCGATCATTAGTGCGCCCGGCACAATCAGTGGAAATGCCGTAGTGTAGGGATGAAATCCGTAATCGATTAGCCGCTTGGCGATGTCCATGGTTCGCACGCCTTTTTTCGCTTGCAGCTTATCGCTGAATACGACCTCGTGCATGGTTGGCGTGGAGTAAGGCAGATCGTAGGTACCCTCCAGTCCATGGCGAATGTAATTTGCGTTGAGCACCGCATCCTCTGTGGTTTGGCGTAAACCATCCGGCCCATTCGCCTGGATGTAAGCGAGGGCGCGCACAAACATGCCAAAGTTGCCGTAGAACGCCCGCACCCGGCCAACCGACTGCGGACGGTTGTAGTCGAAACCGAGCGTGTCATCAGACTTGGCAACTAGAACCGGCGTCGGCAAAAATGGTTCGAGTTTCTTCTTGATCGCCACCGGCCCCGATCCCGGCCCTCCACCGCCATGCGGCGTAGAAAATGTTTTGTGCAGATTCAGGTGCATCACATCGACGCCGAAATCGCCCGGCCTCACCTTACCCACCAACGCATTCATGTTCGCGCCATCCATGTAAAGCAGGCCGCCTTTGGCGTGGAGGATGTCGGCGATCTTGTGAATCTCCTGCTCAAAAACTCCCAGCGTATTGGGATTGGTCAGCATGAGCGCGGCAACGTCCTCATTCATCTGCGCTTCAAGAGCCGCGATATCCACCATGCCGCGCGAATCCGACTTCAAGTTTTCGACGGAGTAAGCCACCATCGCCGCGGTCGCCGGGTTCGTTCCATGCGCGGAGTCGGGAATCAAAACCTTCTTCCGGGGCCGTCCCTGAGCGTGGTGAAAGGCCCGCACCATGAGCACTCCAGTCATCTCGCCGTGCGCTCCGGCAGCTGGCTGCATGGTGATTGCATCCATCCCGGTGATCTCAATCAGACATTCGCTCAACGTCTTCAGAATCTGTAGCGCGCCCTGCGAAATTTTCTCCGGCTGGTAGGGATGCCCGTTCGCGATGCCTTCCACCCGCGCCACGGCTTCATTTACCCGCGGGTTGTACTTCATGGTGCACGAACCGAGCGGATACATGCCGAGATCGATCGCGTAGTTCCACGTCGAAAGCCGCGTGAAATGGCGAATGATTTCGATCTCGCTCACCTCGGGCATATTTCCCAGATCTTTTCTTTCGGCTTCGCCGAGCAGCGCAGACGTATCTACTTCAGGAACATCGAGTGGCGGCAGTTTCCATGCGGCTTTTCCCGATGAAGACTTCTCAAAAATGAGGCCCTCGTTCTGGTTGACTTGGAGGCTGGCTTTCCGGTTGACTGGCTTCATCGCGCCACCTCGGCCACATCGGATTCTTCTTTGCCAGACCGGACCGACCGTTTGCTTTCCGCCACTAGGCCCACTGCGGTGTCGATGGCGCTGCGAGTCGTCAGTTCCGTGCAGCACCACAGCGCCGCATTGCCGAGTTCTGGATAGAATTTTTTCAGCGGCAATCCACCGACGACTTTGTATCCTAGCAAGCGTCCATTAATGGCGTACGGATCTTCGCTGGTTACCATCACAAATTCGTTGAACCGTGGCGACCCGCCAAATAGTACTTTGCCATGTTGCGCGAACCGTGTGGCCGCATATGCCGTCTTGGCCAGATTTTGTTTCGCCAGCTCTTTCAGCCCCACCTTGCCGTACACGGTCATAAAAATATTGACCATCAGCGCGACCAGCGCCTGATTCGTGCAAATATTCGAAGTCGCTTTTTCGCGCCGGATGTGCTGCTCACGCGTGGCCAGAGTGAGCACAAATCCGCGCCGCCCCTGCTTGTCGACGGTTTGGCCGACAAGCCGTCCCGGCATCTGGCGTACGAACTTTTCCCGCGTCGCAATTACACCGCAGTAAGGGCCACCGAATCCCAACGGCACGCCAAACGACTGCGCCTCCATAGCGATTACGTCGGCTTGCCGCGGCGGTTCGACGATTCCCAGCGAGACCGCTTCTGCGATTGAAACCACCAGCATCGCTCCATGCTTGTGCGCGATTTCGGCGACCGCCGCAACATCTTCGATTGTGCCAAAGAAATTCGGTGATTGAATTAAGACGCAAGCCGTCTCAGGAGTGATCGATTTCTCCAGTTCGGCTGGATTCAGCTGTCCGTTCTCGTTGAAGCCGACGGTAGAGAGCGGCATTCCCTGGTGAGTCGCATAGGTCGCCAGTACCTCGCGATACTCCGGATGCAAACTACGCGCCACCACGACAGATCGCCGGCCCGTGAGCCGAACCGCCATCATCACGGCCTCGGCCGCGGCAGTTGAGCCGTCATACATGGAAGCGTTCGCGACTTCCATGCCGGTCAATTCGGAGATCATTGTCTGAAATTCGAAGATCGATTGCAGCGTTCCCTGCGAAATCTCCGCCTGGTAGGGCGTATACGCGGTAAGAAATTCGCCGCGCGAGATCAGAGAATCGATGATGACCGGCCGGTAATGCGCGTAAGCGCCCGCGCCCAAGAAACTGGCGTAACCCTCGCCGTTTTCCCGCGAGCGCTGGCGAAAGTAATCCACGATTTCCGATTCCGCCATCTGGCGCGGCACCTTGAGATCGCGGGTCAGTCGGTACTCGGCGGGAATCGGTGCAAACAGATCATCGACCGACCGCAGGCCAATCGCCTTCAGCATAGCCTCGCGGTCCGCAGGAGATTTTGGTAAATAGCGCATAGGAAGTTGATTAGATGTCGAGCGATGTCATTTCGATTGCGCACGGTTCCAGCGCCGGATCTCGGACACCGGACCTCGGCTGCTTTATGACAAGAAAAGGCTCACTGAGATCCGATGCCGTCGCGCGGTTCCCAGTTTCACTACCCACCTTCTTCTGCTACAAATTTCTCATACTCCGCAGCGGAAAGCAGCGCGTCGAGCTCGCTCGCATTTTTCAACGTGATTTTGAGCATCCACGAGCCGTGCGCATCTTTATTCACTTTTTCGGGCGCAGTCGTTAGATCGCCATTGGTCTCCGTCACAGTGCCCGACGCCGGAGCATAGAGATCGGAAACCGCCTTCACCGACTCGACCGTGCCAAACGTTTTGCCCGCCGTGAGTTCCGCGCCCACCTTAGGGAGTTCGACGAACACAATATCTCCGAGCGATTCCTGGGCATGATCGGTGATACCGATCGTGGCCGTCGCGCCGCTCACCTGAATCCACTCGTGTTCTTTGGTGTACTTGCGATCTGTTGGATAAGGCATAAAAGCTTCCAGCTCCTGGCTTGCGTGCGCCGCCCGGCGACTCTGATAGCGGCGCTACAATTTCATTTCTTCGGACGCTTATAAAACGGTGTCGGCACCACCTGCGCTTCCACACCTTGCCCGCGTATCTCGACCTTTACCGGCGTACCCACCGCCGAAAACTCCGGCGGAACATAGGCGAGCGCAATATTTCTTTTCAAGAACGGCGCGGGAGAGCCGCTGGTAACGTATCCGATCTCGCGACCGCCGCCATCGAGCACCTTATATTCATCGCGTGCAATGCCCCGGCCGGTCATCTCCAAACCGACCAAAGTTCTCTTCAAGCCGGCGGCCTTTGCTTTTTCCAGCACAGCACGTCCGACGAACTCAGGCTTTTCCATTTTGCAGAAGCGGTCGAGTCCGGCCTCCCACACATTGATCGTATCGGAGATTTCGTGACCGTAAAGCGAGAGCGCTCCCTCAAGGCGAAGAGTATTACGTGCTCCTAATCCGCAAGGCACGATGCCAGATTCTTTGCCTGCCCTCAGAATCTCGTTCCACACCCGCACACTGGTAGCTTCATCCGCAGGGATATATATCTCGAATCCGTCCTCGGCAGTGTAGCCAGTGCGCGCAATCAGAATATTTTTCAGGCCGCACACCGTGCCGCGCGTGACCCAGTAAAACTTAACCGCGCTGAGGTTGGCGTCGGTCAAATTCTGGAGCACGTCCACAGCCTTCGGCCCCTGAATCGCAATTTGAGTGAAGTCGTCTGACAGATTCTCTACCTTGCAGTCAAACTTCCGCGTGTTGTCGCGCACCCAGTTGAAATCTTTTTCGCGAGTGCCCGCATTGATCACAAGAAGATACTCATCTTCACCCAAATGATGAACGATCACGTCATCAACAAATGTTCCCTGCGGATAGAGCAACGCCGAATACTGCGCCTGCCCGACTGCTAGCCGCGACGCGTCGTTCATGGAAATATACTGCACCGCGGCCAGCGCCTGCGGCCCCGCCAGGCGAATATCGCCCATATGGCTGACATCGAAAATGCCGACGCCGGTGCGCACGGCCATGTGCTCGTTGATAATGCCGCAGCCGATCGACGCGGGATACTCCACCGGCATGTCCCATCCGTTGAAATCGACCATCTTCGCGCCCAGCTGGCGATGGACGGCGTTCAACGCAGTTTTGCGCACGATGGTAGCGCCAGCGGGAGTCGCCTCAACAGAAGACAAATGCAAACCTCATGAGTGAGCAGCGGATGGTCTGCTGGGATGTGTGACTGTTTACCGTATCACGCGGTTTTTCGGCGGGTCAAACGAGGAAGTCTTCAACACAGAGGACACAGGGATCAGAGAGGAAATCGGAGTTTTGAGATTCGCTCTGAAGCCTGGCGTGTTTAATTCTTGCGGCGCTGGCGTTGTATTATAATGCGCATAGCAATAGTGGAGGATGCAATCATGAAACTCAAACTCCGTGCCGTAGGCACTTCCACCGGCATCTTATTGCCTAAAGAGATGCTGGTCCGCTTGAAAGTGAAAAAGGATGACAGTCTGTTCGCCGTGGAAACGTCGGAGGGCTACCTGCTTACCCCGTACGATCCCGAAGTTGAAAAGCAGTTGAGCAAAGGACGCGAGTTTATGGCGCGGTACCGCGATACGTTTCGCGCGCTGGCTAAGTGAAAACTCCGAAGTGGATTGATCGCCGGGCTCTGGTCTTGTTGCACGGCGAAACGCTGGCCGAGCATGGTGGCCTAGCGGGTCTGAGAGACAATGACGCACTGGACGCTTCGCTCGCCCGCCCGCGCCACCTTCATGCCTACGAACCAAAATCTGATCTGCCTCGTCTGGCCGCCGCCTATGGCTTCGGCGTCGTGCGCAATCATCCCTTTAATGATGGCAACAAGCGGGCAGGCTTCCTTGCCGTCGGGCTATTCCTCGCGCGAAATGGCTGGGAACTGACCGCCGAGCCGATAGAGGCCATTGCTGTCAACCTGCGTCTGGCTGAGGGCAAGATGACGGAGTTGGGGCTGGCATCCTGGATCCGAGAGAACTTGGCACGCGTTCAGGACTAAAGGAGAGATTTTCCGAAGGCAGTGCACTCTACCGTCCGAACTGCACCGTTACATGCGCTCCGGTGGCCACATGCGTTCCTGGGAGCGGAGTTTGCTGCCGCGCGACGCCGCTGCCTACGGCTTCCAATTGTAGTCCGGCGTCTTGAACGGCTTCCAGCGCGCCACGCACGGTCTTGCCCACCAAAGACGGCACTTCGATTCCACCTTGTTCCACGTCTAAGATTACCGTTCCGCTCGTTGGTAGATTGGTTGGACTCGTACCTTTGGTTTCCGCTGCGATGGGAACTTTCGGCTCCGGTGTTTGGCCTTGGCCCAAGCCGCCCGACGATACCGCCTGCACCGGTTCACTCTGCCGCAGGGCCGCTTGGACTACTTTTCCTTCGCCGACGGCAATCGCAGGCGTGGGCGGCACCCCCGCATTTGGCTTGGCTGCGACGGAGGCATCGTTGTCCAACTCCGCGGTCTCCAGCGGCTCGCCCGGATGGTCTGGCGTTCCTTCTTCCAGGTCATTATCTTTCGCCTGTGCCCGCGCCAATAGTAGTTGGTGCTGCGGCGCTAGCGGCAGGTCGTGCGGCGTATGCAAATATTCGAGCACCTGCTGCGCGACCCGATGAAACACCGGCGCCGAAACCTGCCCACCTTGATGCAATCCAACTGCAGAATCCAAAATCACTGCAACTACGATCTGCGGATTATTTACCGGAGCAAAGCCCGCGAACGATCCGATGTATTTGGTCTTCGAATACGCACCCGTAGCCGGATCGACTTTCTGCGCCGTACCCGTTTTTCCGGCCGACGTGTAGCCCTCCAAAATCGCCTTGCGTCCCGTGCCCTCCAGTACCACCTTTTGCATCATGGACCGCATCTCAGCCGCGGTGTAACTGGAAATAACGCGTCGCGAAGCTCCCGGATGAAACGCCACAGCCTGCGGCACTCCTTGCGGCTCGACTTTTCCCGTAACGATGCGTGGCGCGACCCACACTCCATCGTTGGCAAACGTCGAGACGAGTCCCGCCAACTGGATCGGCGAAATGCCGATCTCCTGGCCCATTGAAATTGCCGCGATGGAAACCTTCGACCACCGGCTCACTGGCTTGGTCAGCCCACGGGTCTCGCCCGGCAACTCGATTCCGGTTTGCTGCCCAAATCCATAAGCGCGAATGTATTTGTAGAACCGGTCTTCGCCGAGCCGGAGAGCAATCTTGATCGCGCCCACGTCGCTGGACTCCGCCAGTACTCCCCACACCGGCAACAGACCGTGGGGCTTCGAATCGCGAATACGCATTCCGTTGTAGACGATCGAACCCATCTGGCAGTCGAATACTTCATTGGGATTCGTGAGCTTCTCTTCGAGCGCCGCGGAAATTGTTACCAGCTTAAAAGTGGAACCCGGCTCGTAAACGTAGCTCACCGCGCGATTGGTCAGTGCGCTGGGAGTTATTTCTTTTCGTAGATTTGGATTGAATGTGGGCCGGTTGGCAAGCGCAAGAATTTCTCCGGTGTGCGGATTCTCGACGATCACCGTGCCGGCAATGGCCTGCGTATCGTGAATCGCCTGATCCAGTTCTTTTTCGGCGATGTACTGAATATTCTTATCGATGGTCAGCACCAGGTTCTCGCCGGGCTCCGGCTGCTTCTCGACGTCGGAGAACCACTGCCGGCGCGCATCGACCGAGATGAACATCTTTCCCGCACGTCCGCGTAGCTCATCGTCAAACTCATGTTCGATGCCACTCTGCCCCGAATCCTCCATTCCCACGGTGCCAACAACCTGAGCCGCTAGATCACGCGCAGGATAAAAACGCTTCGGCTCCTTTTGAAAGTGGATACCCTGCAAGTTCAGAGACTGGATGCGCTCGATAGTCTCGTCATTGTTCTTGCGGGCCACCCAGCAAAAAGTTTTGTGATTGCGGCAGTCGGCCAGCACCACATTGCGGTCTTCACCCGTGATGCGGGTAATCAGCGACACGGCCGTAGGCAAGTCTTTTACTTCGGAGGGCACGGCGAATGCGGAATCCACGAGGACGGACATTGCCAGCTCGTGGCCGGCGCGGTCATAAATGACACCGCGCTTGGCGGAAAGCGGAATCTCGCGCTGCTGCTGGTGTTCCGCCTGCCGGGCAAAGCTGCCATAACAAAAAATCTGTAAATAGATTAAGCGTCCGCAGATGGCTACACACCAAAGCAGAAGCATGCTACCCAGCAGATAGAGTCGGGAGTTCTTGCCGGGGCTGGGACTATTAGCCATGACTATTCAAACTATTCCTTGTCATTCCGACGATGTGCGAAGCGCAGAGGAGGAATCTGCTTCCTGCCGGCGCCGACAGACAGCAGATTCCTCGTCGCATTCGCTCCTCGGAATGACAAAAATCGTATGTTCTCAGACAAACATGGCGGACCACCGTCGCGGCGGACCGCCATTAAGTTCGTGTGGAACAGCCGCCCTCGGCTGCTTTCTGCGCCGCTGTTACTGACCAGCCAGCACCATGGCCGGCTCTATCCTCGCCATCACCGGCCCGTTGGAATCCCCTGACGCGCTGTCCATACGGATCACCTGTCCCGGTACCGGTGGGACCAATCCCATGCGCCGTGCCATTACATCGATTCGCTCCGGGTCGCGCAATGAGGCGTCTTCCAAACGCAGCGCCCGGTTCATCTCAGTCAGATTATTGAGCTCGCGCTTCGCTGACTCGATCTGATAGCCATACTCAATCGCGCGGAAGTGCTGCCAAGCATAGGCAAATACGAGCAGGAACAGGCATGCCAGCGCCGTTCCAAACTGCTTCATCTCGCGATTGCGGCCAGGGTCCTCGACCTTGACCAGCCGAGAGTTATCGATCGCCTTGGCGAAGTAGATCTCGGGAGTTCCTGTGAAAAAGTGGTTGCGCCGGGTTGCCGGGATTGCATTCACGATAGCCGCTGCCGCCATTTATGCCGCTCCTGCGTACACCCGTTCACTGTGCATCGGCGGAGTCTGCAACTCAAACATTCGCTGCAACTCCCTCTCATCGGCAACGCGCTTCTGTTGCGCGCTCCACTCGGCCCGCTCCACCATCGCCATCAGATCCTTGAGTAAAGTTCCTGTGTACATTTCCCAACCTCAGAATTTTGGATTCCTACCACAGAATCCTGAACCGGGCCTACCGCGCCCGGCCTTCTACTGCGGATCTTCGTCCGCTCTCTTCAGAACCTGAACGCCCGGCACGCCATTACAGCTGTGCCGGGACTCCGGCAGGTTTTCCGGAGCAAACTTACCGGCTTTCGGGCTTCGGCTTTCGGCGCGGTTGGATTTCGCTGAAGCCCGATAGCCAAAGCCCATAGCCCGCTCTAAATTCTCTCCGCGGCTCGCAACTTCGCGCTTCGTGCCCGCGGATTTTGATCCTGCTCTTCTTCGGATGCCGTTACCGGCTTCTTGGTCAGCACCCGGAAGTACTTGTCCTTAATACTGCCCTCGCGGAAGGCATCCTTTACGATGCGATCTTCGAGCGAGTGAAAACTAATCACCACCACGCGTCCTCCTGGCTTCAGAATCAGGGGCGCTGCTTCAAGCAGCGCCCGCAGATCGTCCAGTTCGCGGTTTACGAAGATTCGAAGAGCTTGAAAAGTTCTGGTCGCCGGATGGATTCGCCTGACATACTTGTCTTGAACCGAATTCATTGGCCGGGCCGCGGCTGATATGACGTCCGCAAGATGTGCGGTAGATCGTATCGGCCGCGACCGGCAAATGGCTCTGGCGATTCTCCGCGACCTCCTTTCCTCTCCGAATTCGTAAATCACATCGGCAAGCTCGCGCTCGTCGAGGTGGTTTACCACTTGTTCGGCGGTACGCTCACTCTGCGGGTCCATCCGCATGTCGAGCGGTCCATCCGCCTGAAAACTAAATCCGCGTGCGGCATCGGAAAGCTGCAAACTGCTGACGCCGATGTCGGCAAGAATGCCGTCGATAGTCGCTGGTCGTTGGTCGTTCGCAATTTCACCGAAGGACCCCCGCAGCAACGTAATCTTCGGCCAATCGGGTCTTAGGTCATAGGTCTCGGGCGTCAAAACTTCGGGGTTCCCTAAGACCGAAGACCCAACACCTAAGATCACCTTTGCCCTCTCCAGCGCCGCTGGGTCCTTATCGAGCCCAATCAAATGTCCCGGTGCGCCGAGGCGTTTTGCGATTTCGTAACTGTGTCCGCCCAAGCCCACCGTGGCGTCGATATAGGTCCCGCCACGCCGCACGTTTAAAAAGTCGATCGCTTCTTTTAAAAGAACCGGAACATGATTTGGTAAAAGGCTCGCTTCCCTTCCACCGCCATGCCCAACCCCCTGAGGGGTGTCTGTTGAACCCTCGCCCACTAGATGCCCAGTTCGTCGAGCGTCTTCTCATCGTCAGGCGTGAACTTTTCTTCCTCGACCTGCTTGCGGTAGGACTCCAGGTTGCGCACGATTAGGTGCGTCAAGTTGCCGGTAACTGCAACCTCGCCTTTGATCTGCGCCGCTTCGCGCAGCAGTTGCGGAATCAGCAGCCGTCCCTGGCCGTCCATCTCGACCACCTGCCCGTAGTAGTTCACCCTGTCCAGAAATTTCTTCTTCGTCGGATTGAAAGTGGAGAGCCCCGCCAATTTCTGCTCGATCCGCTCCCACTCCTCGAAGGGATACACTTGAGCAACCTTCCCATCGAGACTTGTGATGTAGTATTGCTGTCCGTACTTCTCGTCGATCACCCGCTTGAACTCGGCCGGGATCTTCAGCCGTCCCTTTTCGTCGACGCGAGTTGGGTGATTGCCGCGAAACATAATTTGTCTCTGTGAGCCCGAGGCGACGGTCACCTCTAAGGCTTGTCATCCTGAGGCGACGGTTTTTCTCGCCGAAGGATCTCTTTACCACTGCTCTCGCCACGAAGGAGGCGAAAACGACGCAAAAACTGGTCAAACTCGGTTGGATCGGGCTGTTTATCGTGCTTTTGGGTCGGCTTCCCACCGGCTCCTCTTTATCAGCTTTCCGTTCCCACGACCTTAATTGTCTCTACCACCCTGTACCACTTTGTACCACATCTTACCCGTAAGTCATTGATTGTCAAGAGGAAACTTGAAGGTAGGGTGCCTGCTGTAGAGGTGATTCAACAAAATACGAGCGCTTGTGGTTAACCAGAAATACGACCACAAGATGTTGGGTTTACGCTCTAGATTCATTCGCTATTCGTTCGCTTAGATTTTACTTGCACTCCGCGCCAGATGGGCATTTTCTTGTGGAAATAGCGGGATGAAACGTTTGTACCTGGGATGAGAGCCGAACTTTCCGCAAGGTGTGCCCATCCTTGCCGCAACAGCACTGCGTCGGTCATTTCGACTTTCGGAGGACTCTGACTTCCTAGCAATCTTTCGTCGAAATCCGAATCGAGTGTTGTTTTCTAGTCTCCGTTTGGACATGACGCTTGGTTCGAACAGGAAACTCGTTAGGGAATAGCGGTTTTTAGTAAACTTGTCGAAGATGTGAGATCAGCGATTCGTTCGCACATGTCTTCCGTGAATCTCGTTCGATTGTGCAGCATCCTATAAGAAGGCGAATAAATAGCGAATGGCGGAAAATTCGAAAATCGAGTGGACGGATGCGACTTGGAATCCCGTGCGCGGGTGCACGAAAGTGAGTCCAGGCTGCAAGCATTGTTACGCAGAAGTCTTCGCAGAGCGTTTTCGGGGAGTTAAAGGGCATCCATACGAACGAGGCTTCGATCCGCGGCTCGTACCATCGAAGCTCGAAGAGCCGCTGCGCTGGAAAACTCCAAAGATGATTTTCGTCAACTCGATGAGCGATTTGTTTCAAGATGACGTTCCCGATTCATACATCAACGAGGTAGCGGGCGTCATGTCTCGCGCGAGCTGGCATACCTACCAAGTATTGACGAAGCGATCACTAAGAATGCGCGATTTACTAAGTTCGAGTCTTGAACCTGCGGCCAAGCTCTCGCACATCTGGTGGGGCGTAAGCGTGGAGGACAGGCGGTACGGTATTCCGAGGATAGACCACCTTCGTTCGGCCCCAGCTTCGGTTCGTTTTCTATCGATCGAGCCCCTTTTAGAAGATGTTGGCGTTCTCGACCTTTCCGGTATTCACTGGGTGATCGTTGGAGGAGAGAGCGGACGCGGCGCAAGGCCAATGCGGGAGGAATGGGTGCTGTCAATACAAGAACAGTGCGCGAGCGCAGGCGTCGCGTTCTTCTTTAAGCAGTGGGGCGGCCGACAGAAGTCAAAAACAGGCCGTTTGCTAGGGGGAAGGACATACGACGAGATGCCCACCGAGAACTTGTTATCGGCTAGCCACTTGTGAGCGGAAAAATCTCCATCTGCACTCCCTTCGTTTTCAGCGCAGTATTGTAGGCTCTGTTCATTAGCTCGGGTGCAGCATCATGGTCTGTGGCATGGATCATGTAATACATGACGCGACTTCCCGAGTTCTTATCGGCGTAAATTGGGTAGGCGCGAACGTGCTTATAGCCCAGTTCTTCGTGAAATCTGACTCTCACCTCTTCCAACACCCTATTCCAAGACCAGCTCATAACGTCCGCCCAGTCGTCGCGTCCCCACCAGTTCCGCACTATTTGTTTATTCTTCGTAAAGCCAGAGAAAGCTCTCTCTATCCAGCTCGTCGCCAAAAAATAGAACTGTTCGATTTTTGTAGGCGTCCCGCGCTTGTAGTCCGAAATCATCTTCACGGTCTGCCAATGACATTCGAAAGTCCGCTGATCAAGCAAGCAGAAGACCGCGCTATCTCCAATTTTTCCTGGCCTCAAAATACGGTGGATGCTGTTGTTAAGATCGCCAGGATAAATCTCGATCGTTCTTCCGAGCCTCCTTCCTTTCACCATTTCGGGCTGCTCGTTTCAAGGATTCCAACATTCGCACCTTGTACTTAACTTTCTCGCAGAGGTGGAAATGCCTGAGTAGGGGAGGACGAATCTCAAGGACCAGCTTTGCGGCCCACATAGAAGGCTTCTCCGGCTCTTGTGGGCCCGAGAAACCGTCAATATATGTTCCGTGCTTAGTCACAAGCTCAAACAGGAATAGGTAGCGCTGAATCAACTTGGCCTTGTTCTCTGTCCAGATAGGGTGCTTAAGGCGGGGCAGGACAATTTCCTCGTCCCGTTGGCGAACAGGCAATTCTAGTAGCACCGGGTGGCTCTCGTCCGGAGATCTCCCACGCTTTCGTCTCATAGATACTAGCTATTCAGGGATGTTCGAACTCGACAGCCCTAGATTCGACCATCACTATACCGCCGAACCCTAAACATTCTAAGAAAGTATTTAACTACATTTTCTGCATTGCTCCTCGCCCATCCCCTTCTGGGACTAGCCTAGTGCGGCTGAAGCCGCGCTCTTTCAAAGTGGCACCCCCGGAATTTTGGATGGTATAGACACCGGCTATAGTGTGAACTGATCGCTACAACCGCAATCATTTACTTGCACATGTAGCGTATAATCGTTGTATGAAAGGGCTGAAAGAGGCGTCGGTAGCGCGAGAAGCAGCGCCCGATATTCCGCTCAAGGAGCATCGCGAGATCTCCGACATCTACGCCCGACTTCGCGAAGCCGAAGCCAAGCTGATCGGCTCCGACGGCAAAACCGAAGCGTTACCAAATAATCTCTACTCGTTCCTACTTCGCTTACTAGCAGATCTGCGCGCCGGCCACGCAGTGACCATCCTGCAAAACCGCCACGAACTCACCACCGCGGAAGCCGCAAAAATTCTCGGCCTATCCCGGCAGTTCCTCGTTCAGTTGCTCGAAAAGGGAGAAATCCGCTTCCACATGGCAGGCACGCATCGTCGCCTGTACGTGCGTGATGTGCTCGTCTACAAATCGAAGCGCGACATGGAACGCCGCAAAACCCTCGACAACTTAGCGCGGCGAGAATTCGAAGAAGGAGTCTACGACCAGGTCCCGGATGATTTTCGCGCAGGAAGGTGAGTATTCAGCAGTATTAGACGCCTGCGTTCTCGTACCCATGTCTCTTTGCGATCTCCTGCTTCGGTTGGCCGAAGAACCAGCAACGTATCGGCCCTTATGGAGCGAGCAGATTCTGGCTGAACTGACAAAGGCTTTAAAAACGAAACTGCATCGAACCGCCGCTCAAGTGCAGCGCCGGCGAGACGAAATGACTTCAGCATTTCCCGACGCGATGGTCTCTTTTCCGCCCGATCTCTTGAAAGCTGTGGATTGCATTCCCGACAAAGAAGATCGGCACGTGCTAGCCGCAGCGATCATGGCACAAGCCGATGTGATCGTCACACAAAATCTGAGGCACTTCCCAAAGCCGTGTCTTGAGAAGTTTGGCGTGAGACTTGAAACAGCAGACGGCTTTCTGATCCAGCAATACCACGCCTTCCCTCAACTCATGCTCGATAAACTCGACGATCAGGCAATCGGAATCGCGCAAGATCGAAAATTCGTTGTCAACAGCCTGCGAAAAGCCGTGCCCGAGTTTGCAAAATTAGTCGAGATGCATTTGTGAGCACTACCAAATTACCTTCGCTCCCAACTGAATATGCCGCGAGCCTCCCGAGCCGATCACCGGATTCGATGCCGCCTCATCGGGCGTAAAAATCACGGTACCCACCGTCGTCGGGACGGACAAATCTGTATTCATCGTGAACACGTCAAAATTGGGATGATTCAGAATGTTGAAGAACTCCCCGCGCACCTGCAGACGAACGTTCTCGCGCACTCTGAACATCTTCGAGAGCGAAAAATCCCAGTTCTTGAACGTGGGACCACGGAAAATATTGCGCCCCATATTGCCCTGCGAGCCATAAGCTGGAGGCGTGATCACGGTGTTCTTGGCAACGTAACAGCCAAGGTCACCACCATCGGAACCGAGTTGATCCGCCGCAGCCTGACCTCCAGTAGCGAACGCCTGATTCACGCATAACTGCGCGGCGGGCGTTGCGCCAGCCACTACATCCAGAGAACCGTTCTCGATGAACTGTGTTGGATCGACGTATGGAATCGAATTCAACGCTGACCAGTGAATATTGCTGGCCGGGCCGCTCATGTTCCATCGGTCGTTGAATTCGCCGGTTAGGCTGATATCGTCATTGAAGTCGCCCAAGGTGAACGGTTCGCCACCCTCCAGCATCGCAACCGTGGAAGCTTCCCAGCCTTCGAGCATTTGCCACTTTGTCTTCCTGGATGGAAATTCGTAGGTTCCGGATAAAGTGAACCGGTTGCGAATGTCATAGTCGCTGTTTCCGCGCTCGGCGTTGTAGTTGAGGCTGTTCGGTGGCACGCCGGCAAGATTGCTGGTTGCCGTGTCGATGGCATGCGCCCAGGTATAGCCCGCCAGCAGATAGAGCCCGTGCGAAAAGCGCTTGGTGAGAGTGACCTGGAGCGAGTTGAAGCTCGATCCGGAGTGATTGCTCAACTGATCAAGAAATCCGATGTAAGGGAAGCAGGGACCTCCCAGGCCAAGCCCGAAGCCGCCAACGCTGCCGAGAGGACAACCGGTCACAAGAGGGCGGCCAACCGTCTCCGACCCATCGTCGAACGCTGGATTCACCTGATTAATGTCCTGCACGCTATAGAGTTTCACGCCATGTTGCGCGACATAAGCAATCTGCAACAGCGTTTGAGGCGCAATCTCCTGCTGGATATTTAAATTCCAGTTGATGACATAGGGCGTTTTCAGCTTCGGATCGACCCCAAACACGTTGCATTGGCTGTCGACGCTGCATTGTTGTCCCGCGGACGCCGGGAAAATCGGTCCCGCCTCCGACCAATTAATGAGCGAGGTATCGGTTGATTCCACAAGGAACGAAGTAATCGTGCCGTTGGGCTGCACCGTGTTTCCGTTCTGATCGACATAAGGGACGCCGCTCGGATTCAAATTCAAGCCGCCTCCATTGAACATGAAGGTGCGGATCGACGGTTGTTCAAAAATGATACCCGAGGCCGCGCGCACGACAGTTTTGCCGTTGCCTCTCACGTCCCAGGCGAGGCCTACCCGCGGCGAAATATTGTTGTATTTTGTCGGGTAGGGCTGACTGATCCCTCTGCCTACCTGCACGATTCCTTGCGATGGCGTGTAGTTGGCCAATTGATCGTGCGAGTCCTTGATGGGATCGGTGATGTCGTAGCGCAGGCCGAGGTTCAAGGTGAGGCGCGGAGTCGCACGATACGAATCCTGTGCGAAGAATCCCATGCCGCGCTGGCTGACGTCGCGTGCTGTGTCACCGTACAAAAAGCGCCAACTCGCAGGCACACCTGCGATGAAGTCCGTCAAGTCGTCGAAGTAGACGCGCCCGCGGCCATACGTTGCCCTCAAGTAGTTCACGTTACCGTCCCGGAACTCGCCGCCAAATTGAATCAAGTGTTTTCCCTTGGTGTAGGAAACCGTGTCAGAAACGTGATAGGTGGCGCTGGGCGTGGTCGCCAGCGGCCAGCTTGAATTGCCTCCCATGTAATTGAATTCGTCCGAACCCGGATTGATTCGCGGGAAACCAAACAGCTGCGGATCCGTCACGCCGGTATTCAATCCGTAGGTCTCCGGGCTCACATTATGATCGACTGGATAAATCGCCTCGTTAAACCGGTTGTAACTGAAGCGCGCATCGTTGATCCAGCGCGCATTAGGGGTATGCGTCCACGTCACGCCAAGAACCTGGGTCTTCGGACTGGTAGTGGAAAGCCACTGCGGCCGCAGCGCGACAATATCTTCCTCCGTCTGCTGCGTATTGGCATAGATGAAACGGGCGCTTAATGTGTCGTAGCTGCTCAGAACGTAATCGGTTTTCGCGACCAGGTTATCGCCGCGGTTTACGTTGTTGAAATCGAAATTGATGGCCGCGGGATCGCTCAGTCCTTTCAGCGTAAGCCCCGGATTTTGCAGAAACAATTGCGCAAGTTTCAGGCTCAGAGGGTTGACGGAGCAATTGCTCACGCCCTGGTCAGCCTCGCAAAATGCCACATTGTTCGGATCGTTAAAGTAGGCAATCGCATCCGGGAGGCTATAAGTAGCTGAGTTCGGACTACCGTCGGCGTTTGCGATCCCGCCCAATTGATTTGCCAGTGAAACCGTCACAGGACTATCGGTTACTCCCGGATTTCCCACTTTGTCGCGAATGCCTTCGTAGTTGACGAAATAAAACCATTTGTCTTTCTTGATCGGGCCGCCGATCGAGGCTCCGAACTGATGCAGTATCAACGCCGAAACCGGTTCCGGTGCCGGATCGAAGTAGTTGCGCGCGTCGACCGCGTTATTTCGCGTGAAGTAGTAGGCGGTCCCGTGAACCTGGTTGGTCCCCGACTTAATTCCCATATTCACGACCACTCCAGGCTTCACCCCATAGTCAGCGCCTGGGCCCTCCTGCGTGTTGAACTCCTGGATCGAATCCAGCGGCAAAAAGCTCGCGGGCGTGCCCGAAATTCCGGCATCGTTCACCACCGTCTCTCCGTAATAAGCGTCGTTGTCGTCGGCGCCGTCGATATAGAAATTGTTATCGTCGGGCCGGTTGCCATTGGAGGTCACGGAATGAAAGCCGCCGCCCGGCGTGCGCTGCACTCCGGGATGTAGGGGCAGCAGATTCTGGAAATCCCTTCCCTGCAGGGGCATTTCGTTGATCGCTTTGTTCGAGAGCACGCCGTTCAAAGTCGTATCGGTGGTATCGACGAGCGCGGCATCTGTCGTCACTACCATCGTTTCGTTGATCGCTCCCGGCTGCAGTTTCAAATCGATGCGTACCTCGCGCGCAACCTCCAGCGAGAATGGAGCACTCATCGCTCTCTTAAAACCGGCGGCGGCTGCGGTCACCGTATAAACCCCGGGATCGAGCGAGGGAGCCAAATATTCTCCGGTGCTGTTCGTTCCCAGGGAGCGGCTTACATTCGTGGCGGTGTTCGCAATAGTCACCTGGGCATTGGTTACGACCGCGCCCGAAGCGTCAGTCACGGTGCCCAGTATTCGGCCCTGAGCAGTCTGAGCCACCATTGTTGCGGTGCAAACGAACCACACCGCCGCAACCACCGCACATCGCACAGACCATTTCATGACAGGGCCTCCCTAGGTTCGGCTTTCACAGTCGAGCTTCGCGTATATAGCGCTCGTTCGTGCCTGGTTTGCTTGCGGAAAGAGTTTGCGCCCTTATCTAACCGGCGGGAAAAATCATGAGGAGAATTCGGCGACGAATTACAAGCCCGCTTCGAGGCTGCCCGACTCCACCAGGCGTACAACCTGTTGCAGGTTGTTGTCGCTTTCGCACATCGTTGCTGCGAAGCTCATAAGATTTCTGTGGCTGCCTGACGCGACAGAATGACAGAGCATCGGAATGTCTGTCAATCGCAATCGATTTGTTTTGGGCGTTAGCCTCGAATATCGGTTCCGTTCGCGGGAATTTTCTAATAAATCTCGTTCCCCGCGCGGCTGGTATGAATCTGCCCTGCATCCACAGAGATCGAATACGTCTCGCCGCCATCGCCGCTCCACGCCCGAACATTGAACATCGCACCGGTTGGCGCCCGATAGGCCGCCACGTTGCGCAGGGTTAACGGGTGCGCCGACTGGCAAACTGCCGGCGCTTCCGTCACCTGGAGAAAATAAACGCCACGGCCCGTGCCGACAACTTTCGCCCGGCCGTTCGCTTCCACGAGCAACGCTGATCTCTCATCGATGGCGATCTCGCGCGGCGCTTTCACCCAACCGTCCTGCACAATGCGCGCCAGAAATCCCAGGCTACGCCCCATTCGGTCGCGCTTCGCGAAGTGACTATCGGTAAGAATGTTTTCGAGTCCGGGCACTTTCAGAAAGTCGCGCACCACGGTGACCCGCTTGATGTAAGGATCGGCGAGAACCTCCCGCGAGGTAAGATCAGCGTCTTTCGGCTTGTCCTCCAGACAGCCGTAAACGAACTGCCCCAGCACCGCGAGCCCTGCACTCGTGCCCCCAATGGGCTTACCCGCAGCCACGTGGGCGTTCATGGCATCCTCGACCGGAGTTCCTTTCCAGAAATTGACGTAGCGCGACTGATCGCCCCCGGCAATAAAGATAGCTTCGGCTTGTCCGATAATTTCCGCGACACGCGGCTCCTGCGCAGCTGCGCGGTTAGAAATGATTAATGTCGCCACCGAGTTCATCTTGCACAATCCGGCGACATAGGGGTTGTAATCGGTGCTGCCGTGCGCCCGCAGAATCAGAAAATCGCCGCCGTTGGCCTTGGCGCACAGCCACTGAAATGCTTCATCGAGATCGCGGCCTCCGCCCATCATGGCGACTCCAGCGTCGGTGTGAGTTTGTAGATCTTGCGGATTCCCTTGTCGGATGTACTTAAAGTGAGCCGCGTGGCTCGTCGCGGCAGAGTAGGAGAAAAGCACAGTGAGAAGAAATGCTCGTGCGAGCGTCATGACTTGACGACTATACGCCAGGAGGGTCGAACAGCGCTGGCGCGCCAGTTTGCAATTACTTCGTCGGCTCGACGAATACCGCCGTCCCATAGGCCAGCACTTCGGTGACGCCTTGCATCACTTCGGTCGCGTCGTAACGGGCGCCGACTACCGCGTTGCCGCCCAGTTCCGCGGCGTGCTGCAGCATCAGGTCAAATGCCTCGGCGCGCGTTTTCTCGCATAAATTGGTAAGCAACGTGATGTTGCCACCAACCAGCGTCTGCAATCCTGCGCCGATGGTTCCGAAGATCGAGCGTGAGCGCACCACGATGCCGCGCACGACCCCGAGCGTACGCGTCACGCGGAAGCCATCCAGTTCGAACTGCGTCGTGACCATATTGTGCGCCACCATCCTCCCGCCACCCGAGTAGCTCATTGCCATCGCAGTGATTCCCTTCTAATTGTTTGCAGGCGATTAAGCCTGGCCTAACAGACAAGACGAACAAATAAGACGACCAGCGAAAACGAACAGCTAACTATAGCGCGCGTGGAAATGGTCGGCGAGAGGCTAGCTTGATGACCACTCTGTGGAACTCAGACCCAAGATGGGCTCGCACCTTGTCTGTTAACCCTTTCTAACTCGATTTGTCTTGGTTCTTGCACTGTTTGGACGTATAAAATCCCTTGGCACTCCTTCCCTAACACCTGCTGTGGAGATCTCCCATGAAGCGTTTGGTATGGTTGTTTGCCGTTCTGGCGAGCGGTACCCTCATTCACGCAGCCGTCATTAATGTCCCTGCCGACCAACCCACCATTCAGGACGCCATCGACGTAGCACAGAATGGCGACACGGTCCTGGTTGCTCCAGGAATCTATGTCGAGAACATCAACTTCTCGGGCAAGAACATCACGGTCAAAAGCTCGAACGGGAATAAGGTCACGATCATCGATGGCGGCCATAATAACAGCGTGGTCACGTTCGACAGCGGCGAAGGCCGCAAGGCCCTACTCCATGGCTTCACCATTCAGAATGGCGAGGCGAACAGTGCTAGCGATTTTGAGGGCGGAGGCATTTCCATCTCCAACGCTTCTCCTACCGTCTCTGGAAACATCGTAAAGCATAATAATGCGGTCAACGGTGGTGGAGGCATCGCGGTGCAGTTTTCTTCCGCGTTGGTGCAGGGCAATCTGGTTGAAAACAATTCCCAGACGCCGGGCTATTCCGGAGGAACCGGCGGCGGTGGAATCGCTGTGAACGGCGCGGGGTCGACTCAGATTATCGGCAACACGATTCAGAACAACAACTGGGCTTCATCCAACGGCGGCGGAATCACGCTTTTTGCCGCCGGCACGCCGACGCTGAAAAATAACATCATCGACGGAAATGTCGCCAACTCGGAGGGCGAAGGCGGCGGAATCTTGATCGAGAGCGAATCGAATGCCGTTATCGTTCAGAACCTGATCTACAACAACAGTGCCGGTCAGGGATCGGGAATTTATTTCAATGTGCCTGAGGGGTACAGCGGTCCGGTCTTGATTAACAACACGATTGTTGGGACCAGTTCTTCGCAAGGCTCAGCGGTCTACGCTTCCGGCTTCGACGACCAAGTTCAGTTCTTCAACAATTTAATGGTTGGCCCCGGCAAAGGCAGCCCGGTTTTTTGCGACTCCACATCCGATAAGACCCCACCCACGTTCACAAACAATGATGCTTTCAGCCCCAAGGCGAACGGCTTGCAGGGAACCTGCTCGGCGCAAGCCAGCACCAACGGCAACATCTCCGCCGATCCAATGTTTGTGGGCAAAATAAACTTTCAACTGAAAACCGGATCACCGGCCATTAATGCAGGCGACAATTCAGCGCCCGATCTTCCGCCACTGGACCTCGCCGGCAAGACACGAGTTGTTGGCGGAACCATCGACATAGGCGCTTACGAGTCCCAAACGTCTGCCGAAGAAGCCGTCACTCCAGCTCAGCCGTAACGAAATACTCCTGCGACGCCGCGTCGTACTCAATATGCAGCACGTTGGGTTTGCAGCAGACCTGGCAGTCTTCGACGTAGTTCTGCCGATGTCCGGCGGATTCGTCGACCGCGGTCGGGTTCCATACACCACAGCCCGCACATTGAAAACCTGCTTCCACAATGAGCAACGTTAGGTACGTGCTCCCTTAGCCTAGCTGTTTCCTCGGCGATTTTGCCAGCTTCCCTATAATGGCGAGACTCTCATTTTCAGTCTGGAGGCTTCATGATCTCGCGGCGACGGTTTCTGGAAGTCGGTGGGGTTGCAGGAGTGGCGGCCACTTCGCGTCCGCTAATCGCAGTCGCTGGATCGCGAGAGCCGGCCAACCCCTCGCTGCCGCCGTCTGTGGCGCGTCTAAAGTCGCGGAAGAACGAAGCCAACCCCATTACACGCGAGGAGCGGCAGGCTCGCCAGGAGCGTGCCCGCCAACTGATGCGCGAGAAAGCGCTGAACGCCATCGTGTTGATGGAGGGAACTTCGCTGACCTACTTCAGCGGTATTCGCTGGTGGGGCGGCGAGCGCCTGTTTGCACTGGTGTTGCCCGCTAAAGGAGCAGCGTTCTATGTATGTCCAGCATTCGAGGAAGGCCGCGCCAGGGAGCAGATCGCGGATGCACCGGAGGGCGAACATCCAGACGTGCGTACCTGGCAGGAAGACGAAAATCCCTACGAATGCCTCGCCCAGGGATTGAAGGATCGCGGCGTTGCCGATGGCAAGCTGGGAATCGAAGAAAGCGTGCGCTTCTTTTTTGCGGATGGAATCGCCAAAGCAGCACCGCAGTCCACGCTGACGAGCGCCACATCTGTAACCGCAGGCTGCCGCATGATCAAGAGCGCCCACGAGATCGCGCTCATGCGCCTGGCGTCTCAAGTAACGCTGGCGGCGTACGAAGCGGTTTACCAAGCGTTGCGTGAAGGCATGACGCAACGGCAGGTGGAAGATTTGATCGCGGCGGCTTATGGGCAATTGGGATTCCCGGGCGAAGCCAGCGTTGAGGTCGGAGAATATTCCTCGTTCCCTCACGGGTCAAGCACGCCGCAAGTCATTCGCGAAGGCTCGATCGTCATGATCGACGACGGCTGCACTGTAGAAGGATATCAATCCGACATCACGCGAACCTTCGTGCTGGGTAAAGCTTCCGACAAAATGAAACAGGTGTTTGATATTGTGCACCGGGCGCAAGCGGCCGCGCTGGCGACGGCACGTCCTGGACTAGAATGTGGCGCGGTCGACGCGGCTGCTCGAAAAGTGATCACCGACGCGGGCTATGGCCCGGATTACAGATATTTCACTCACCGCTTGGGTCACGGCATGGGCATGGACGGCCATGAGTGGCCCTATCTTGTCCGTGGCAACGCCACGAAGCTAGAACCCGGCATGACTTTCAGCGACGAACCGGGCATTTACCTTCATGGAGAATTCGGCATTCGCCTCGAAGACGACATGCACATCACAGAAAACGGCGCTGAACTGTTCACGCCGCAAAGCCCGTCGCTCGAAGATCCATTTGGCAAAGCCTGAAGCTCATGTGTTTCCGTGAATACCGCAGCGTGATTCCAAAAAGCTTCGACTAGGACGTTCTCGATTCGGCGCTCCGGCATTCGAATCGTCTCTTTGCTCAGTTATGGCCGCTCGAACAGCGCTCTGAACAACTGCTCTCTGAAGGAGTCTTCGTACGTGAAATAACTCTTGTCAAATCCGTCCCTTTTTGGAGAGTTCGGAGGCTCTTTCGACAACAAATTACAGCTTGCAGCAAACTGCTCGTACTGGTCCCACACGGCCTGCCGCTCGCCGCTATTCAAGAAGGGTTCCAAACTGAAATAGGAAGATCTAAGGATGTCTAGGCTGTCGTTTAGTCCCTTACCGTCGGCACTGCGCGCATGAGCATACGCTTGAGCGACAGCCCTCATAAACAGCGCATAGCCTTCCTGTTTCGTCTTAAACGTTACCTGAAACCTTGTCAGCTGAGCTTGCGTAACCGCGTTTTGCATCTGTTCTTTTGCCCCAACCAAAATCGCCGTTATGGCTACGATCGTCGAAAGCAGAGGCACCCAGATTCCACTGAGTCTTTTCACTCTTTCTTCGTGAACGTTGAGATTCGCTGTCCTTATCCTATCGATGTGTTTCAGACCCCAGTCAACTATTTCGATGACGCAAGGCGGCGCACTTTCCTCTGACCGGAACTGGTTGCGGAATACATCGTCCGATGTCAGAGCTCCTATTGCCTGGTCGCGAAGTGCAACGTCCTCAATGTGGCGTATCCATGACGGCTGGTGTTTCCCTGTGCGCATTGCTTGCTTCCATGCTTGCAAGCGTCGCAAAGACACGCCCCTTCGAAACATCTCGCCCCGACTTCTGACGAGGCTCCTAACGTCATAATCGTCCTGCAGGCCAAGCCGGTAGTTGATCCCTCTGTAGGTGATGACCGGATTTTCGTCGTTACATGAGAGAATCCATATCGCGCAAAGAATATCCAGATCGTCGGGATTTACTAGCGAGGGTTTAGTCATCTCACTGCCCGGGCGCTCGGCTTGGCTAGGGTTCCTATTGTAATCGGACACAGCGCTGGCCCGGAGCTAACTAGCGCTTATCCGCGTTAGCCGGCGTGGGGCAAATGTCGGGCAGATGCTGAGGCACGCTAGGTCATGCTACTTTGACGGCACCACTTGCAAATTATTCGTCACCGCAAAGATTCCCGGCACAGAATTGGCTCGAAGTCCAGCCAGGTTCTTGTCTGCGTCGTTGTCGACCACACCTTCCAGAGTGACCCGGCCCATTTTCACAATGATTCGGATGGGTTTCTGCACTCCGAGGGCATACTTCTCCAACGCCGGAAATCCGTAGATTTCGCGATACAGACGCAGCCGCAACCTATCGTCTTCCGGTGAAGGAGGCAGCACCTCAATCTGGTTATCGACCTTCTCGACGCCTTCAATATGCTTGACCGAGTTCTCGGCGTCGGATTTCAGGGTTGGACGGACGACCGATCCCAGCAGCGTGACATTAAATCCTTCCACCTTGAAGGCGATGTAATCGAACACGCCGAAATACGGGAGCATGAGAAGCTCGTGGCGAACCTCGCGGACGATGCGCTCCTGAGACTTTCCTGTCGGCTGGTTGCGATCCTGAGAAAATCCCAGCGTCGCGAGCGACAGCACAGCAACTGCTACCAACATACTTTTGCGCGTCATGGCGTCTCTCCTTGCCGGGAAATTACCCCGGGGAGTGCCCAGTTTACTGCAAAGGTGTTCTCCGGGAACTTACAGTATTTGCGGTAGCTTGGAATCTGTGTAACAAATGTGATTCCCGAACTGGAAGTTGGGATCGCTTCCGATTAGCCTGAAAATCGTCTTGCTCTCGTCTTTGGATTTACAGTAGGTCCAAGCATGCAGCATTTGAGCCCGCACGATGTAATGACGATGTTTATGGCGCTAGCCACTCTGCTCGGCTGCGCCAAACTCGCGGCGGAGTTGATGCAGAAGATCCGCCAGCCTTCTGTCCTCGGAGAGATCGGCGTCGGGATTCTGCTGGGGCCGACCGTCCTCGGACATTACCGGCCGCACCTTTACGAAACCTTGTTTCCCACCACTGGGCCGATGCAAATCGTGCTCGATACCGTGACGACTCTGGGAGTCGTTTTCTTTTTATTAACCGCCGGACTCGAGATCGACCTGCGCAGCATCTTTCGCCAGGGCAAGAGTGCATTGCTCGTTAGCATTTTCGGTGTCGCCTTCCCTTTCGCGGCCGGTTTCGCCTCGGCCAGTGCGTTTCCCGCTGAGATGGGCGCAGGCTCGGGCGCAGGGACCAGCACTCTGATTTTCGCGCTATTCGTGGGTACGGCGCTTTCTATTTCGGCGCTGCCAGTCATCGCAAAGATTTTGATGGACTTGAATCTTCTGCGCACTGAGGTGGGGACGGTCATCATCTCGTCCGCGATGTTTGACGACCTGGTGGGATGGATTTTGTTTTCCTTCGTCCTCGGGATGCTGCATCCGCAGGCAGGCGGAAGCGTGGGCGACGGTGTGAAGCACACCATCATCCTGGTTCTGCTATTCGTGGGCCTTACGCTGACCGTGGGAAGCTGGCTGTTCAATAAAATCCTGCCCATTTTGCAAGCTCATACTACCTGGCCGGGTGGCGTGCTGGGATTCATTTTCACCCTCACGCTCGCCGGGGCGGCGTTCACCGAATATGCGGGAATCCATGCGGTGTTTGGAGCCTTCGTGATCGGCATCGCGATCGGCGAATCGGGACATCTGCGCAAGCGAACTTCTGAACACATTCACCAAATCGTGACCAACGTGTTCGCTCCATTTTTCTTTGCCAGCATCGGATTGCGAACCAACTTTGCGGCGAATTTTCACCTGGGATTAACCGCAACCGTAATCGGCGTGGCTTGTGCAGGAAAGCTCCTGGGAGCGGGTTGGGGCGCGCGGCTGGGCGGAATGGACCGGACATCGTCGCTGGTCGTGGGACTTGCGATGAATGCGCGCGGAGCCATGGAGATTATTCTTGGCATCCTCGCGCTGCAGGCGGGGTTGATTCAGGAGTCGATGTTTGTCGCGCTAGTGGTCATGGCCCTGCTCACGTCGCTGCTCTCGGCTCCAGCGATTAACTTTCTGGTTAAGCGCAGACGGAAGCTGACCCTGAAAGACACGGTTACCGCCAAGCTGTTTCTGCCCACTCTGGCGGCCAAGACTCGGCTCGGAGCGTTACGGGAGATGTGCGACATAGCCGCGGAGGCGGTGAGTAACGCGCCGGAAAGATTGTTCCGCCTGATCTCGGAGCGGGAGCGGGTGCTGGCCAGTGGCTGGGAAAATGAACTGGCTGTACCCTACGCACGAGTGGATGGATTGGCGCGACCGCTGGTTGTGGTCGCGAAGTCGGATGGAGTCGATTTCGATGCGCGCGATGGCAAGCCCGCGCGGCTGATTATCATGATTCTGACGGCGGATAATCAGTCCCAGCAGGACTTGCTGGGGGATGCCAGCGAATTGTTCGGACACTCGGAGGCAGTCGATCAAGCCGTGACAGCCACAACGTTTATGGAGTTCGTAGCGGCGCTGAATGCGCCGGTGCAATAAGTGGCAGTGTTCCCCACCCAAGCACCGGCCACACTCCGTTTCAAGCCGCCGGTTCAAGCCGAAATACTGATGGTGCCGTTCGCAGGAGAACTGCTCGCGGAGCTGCTGGTTGACGATGATGCGCCCAACAGGTTCAGCACGATCTGCTCGGTGTTCGCAGGATTCAAATTGATGGTAATCTCCTGCGCAGTGGGACTTAATTGGTTAGTGGTTGAAGAAGGGGCTTGAGAGTTGTTTCCTGACTCGTTGATGTTGATGGTGATTTGCTCAGGGTTTGCGCTCCCAGCGCCGCTGCTCAGGTTGATGACGACTTCAGGCCCGGCGCCTGTTGCTGGAGGCGCGGGTGTTGAGGTGGCCCCGCCGCCTTGGGGTAGGTTTCTGAACGTATTGACAAGACCCTGGAACGCTTGTTTCGCACCCGCCAGGTCGCCGGACTGCAAAGCTTGCCCAACGGCGGCAAAATCCTGCTCACGCCCGGTAAGTTTGAACGGATTCCCACCGGCAAAGGGACCGCCCTGGCCGAGCGAGACAACGTTGTTGAAGGCCGTCTGAGCTTCAGATAAGTCGCCTGAACTTAAGGCTTTCCCCAGCTGGCCCAGATCTGTGCCGCGAGTTTGAAAGTACTGCTGCAATTGCTGGTGGATGGAACTACTTGAAACCGCTGCAGTCGACATAAATCTCTCCTGAGGATGGATTCAACTAACAAGGAACGCTGGTAGAGGTCCTTGCCATCTAGGGTCCATATCGACGTGGTAGGAGGAAACTTTAGGGTCGGGGGCCGCGAATCAGGGTCTCCTGACATGTGCCGATACCGGCATGTTGTTGCCGCAACGCCCCCATATGGACACGCCGCGAAACTCCAGCGTAACCTTTAGAACATGCCGGCGCAGATGAACATAACCAAGCCAGGGTTCAGCCTCGCAGGCCCGATCGCGTTACCGGAGAACGAGGTGCAACTCTGGCGCGTCGATTTAGGCACGGTTGGTCCCGAGGAACACCGCTGGCAGCAAGTGCTCTCGGAGGATGAACGCGCGCGCGCCGCTCGATTCCATTTCTCCCGTGACCGCCAAGGTTATGTTTCATCGCGCGCACTGTTGCGAATAATTCTTGCCGCCTATTTAGGTGCTGAGCCGAAAGAGCTTTCGTTCCGCTACTCCGAGAAGGATAAACCTGCGTTAAGCGGCGCTCATGCAGCGCAGAAGATTGAGTTCAATATTTCTCATTCCGGCATGGCGGCTCTGCTGGCGTTTACCCGGGGACGGGAAGTCGGCGTTGACGTGGAGTTGATCCGACACGATTTCGACGTGGAAGGAATTGCCCACCGATTCTTTTCGGAGCACGAACGACAAGAACTCATGGCTTTTGCTCTGGAGGAAAGACATGCTGCGTTCTTCCGATGCTGGACCCGGAAGGAAGCCTACGTGAAAGCGACAGGGTCAGGATTGTCCTTACCTCTAAGCCAATTCGACGTTTCCATGGCAGCCGGGAACATCAATGCCCTGATTGCCACCCGGCCCGACGCAACGGAAGCGGAACGTTGGTGTATGAGGGAGGTGCGGGGCGGCGATGGCTATGCGGCGGCTCTTTGTGTTCTCGGCCGAGGCTGGCGGTTGCGGGCCTGGTCTGAACAAGAAAGGGTTTCCTGCTCGGCTGTCGATGATGTTCAGGCACCGTAACAAGTATCGTGTATCAAGAATCAAGTCGATTTTTTCGCGAGTGAAATTGGCGGCAACCGGGTTTGGTCTATCGGAACCTAATTCCCCGTCGGAGAGCTCGCCGCATGTCCAGATGTCGTCTCTTTCTCATCCTGCTGCTCGGCTCGCTTGCTGGCTTCCTGCTCACTCTGAATGGCTGTAGCGGCGGGAGAGGCACTACTTTTGTCGATCAGCCGCCGCCGCCTCCTCCTTCTTCGCAATACATCCAGCACGTCGTCGTGATTTTTCAGGAGAACCGCACACCCGACAATCTATTTCAAGATCCCGTTCTGATTTCGCGAGGAGCGGACATCGCAAGCAGCGGTGTAAATTCCCTGAAACAGACCATCACACTCAGTCCGATCGCTCTGGCGAACAACTACGATCTTAGCCACGCTCATAGCGCGTTCGAAAAAATGTACGATGGCGGAAAGATGGACGGAGCCGATCTGATTTCCATTACCTGCGCCGCAGGCAATCCCAACTGCGCTCCCGCGAATCCGCAGTTCATGTATGTGAATCAGACGGACGTGCAGCCTTATTTCGCTCTCGCCGAGCAATACACCTTCGGCGATCGAATGTTCCAAACCAACCAGGGGCCTAGCTTCCCAGCGCACCAGTTCATTATTTCCGGAACATCCGCGCCATCGACGGGCAGTAATCTATTCGTCTCGGAAAATCCAAATTATCCCGCCGGCCAGCCCAGTATTGCCGGATGCTTTGCAAATCCAGCAACTACGGTCACCGTCATCGATCCGGAAGGCAATGAAACCAGCCAGTATCCTTGCTTCGAACACGCCACGCTGACCGACCTGTTGGATAACAAAGGCGTAACGTGGCGGTACTACACTTCGGCGGGTGCGGGGTCGATCTGGACTGCTCCGAACGCGATTCAACATATGTGCGGCCCGAATGCGCCGCCACCGAACGCAACGGCGTGCACCGGCTCCGAGTGGACCAGCAACGTCGTGCTCTCCACCACTCAGAATCCTGCGCCGATTCTCACCGACATTGCCAACGGCCAACTCCAATCAGTGAGCTGGGTGATTCCCGACGGAAAAGCCTCCGATCACGCTCTCAGCAACAATGGTTCAGGTCCATCCTGGGTGGCTTCAATCATAAACGCCATCGGCAACAGCCAGTATTGGTCGAACACCGCGATTTTCATCACGTGGGATGATTGGGGCGGCTGGTATGATCACGTTCCGCCCCCCCAAGTTCTCGCGAACTGCGCACAGTGGGGTTGCGGTTACGTATACGGCTTCCGCGTGCCGCTGATCGTCGTCTCGCCCTACGCGCGAGCGGCTTATATCTCTCACGCAAACCATGATTTCGGTAGCGTTCTCAAATTTATTGAAGAGACCTATGGGTTGCCTTCTCTGGGTTATGGCGATGCACCGGCAGACGATTTCTCCGATTGCTTTGACTTCACCCAGACGCCGCTGAAGTTTCAGACGATCGCTTCGCCGGTAACTGCAGCACACTTTTTGAACGATCACAGGCCGCCGACCGACCCGGACGACGACTAATGCTGCTCGGAAGCCCGAGATCCAGTAGGTTACCGATCCCCATATTCCAACAGCACGGCGACGATCCAGGCGGAATAGATTTTCGCCAGTGGAAGAGTGCTGGCTCTTCGCGCAAAGGCTTTCATATACCCACCAATAGCGCCCCATGCAAGAATGTGCAGCCCGGTCAAACGGTTTCCTTTTAACAGCTTACGATGGTCACCTGCGGTCACAAAGGTGCCATGATTGCATGAGCCTTCGGTCTAGAGTAATTCCTGGAACTGGCTTTCGTACATCGGCAGGAAAATGTTAGTCTGTTAACAAGATTCGGGGATTCATCTCTCCCTTAAAACATCTGCAAATCGGTTCCGCCCCCGTGCCCGATAATTTGGGAAGTATCCAAGCAAAGACGATAAAGGTAGTAGGCATTAGCGCACGCAAAAATCCAGGAGGCTTAAGCACTTGACCGCTTCAATCAGCCATCTCATCGCGCCGCACGGCGGCGAACTTGTTGAACTCATCGTCCCGGCGGAGAAGGTCGCCGAACTGAAGTCGCATTCCAAAGAGTGGCCCTCGTGGGACCTGACGGCCCGCCAACTTTGCGATCTCGAGTTATTGCTCAGCGGTGGATTTTCTCCGCTGCGGGGTTTTATGACCCGCGCCGACTATGAGGGCGTCTGCCACAACATGCGCCTCGCCAACGGCACTCTATGGCCCATGCCCATCACCCTGGATGTGACCGAGGAATTTGCCAAGAAGCTGACGCCGGGCAACAGCAAAGTAGCGCTGCGCGATCCCGAAGGCGTAATGCTTGCTGTGCTGCACGTGGAAGAAGTCTGGCAGCCCGATCGCAAAGCCGAGGCGAAGGCGGTTTTCGCCAGCACCAGCGCCGCGCATCCCGGCGCGGATTACGCGATGAACAAATCGCACCCTTGGTATGTGGGGGGAAAAGTAGAAGGGCTGCAAGCGCCTTCGCACTACGATTTTCGTACCGTACGTCTGACTCCGGCCGAAGTGCGCGCAGAATTCGCCCGCATGGGTTGGCGCCGTGTGGTCGCCTTCCAGACCCGCAATCCTATGCACCGCGCTCATGTGGAGCTGGCGTTTCGCGCCGCGAAGCAGGTGGAAGCCAGTCTTCTGATTCATCCCGTGGTCGGCATGACCAAGCCGGGCGATGTGGACTACTACACGCGCGTGCGCTGCTATCAGTTGCTGCTCTCAAAGTTTCCGCAGTCCACCGCCAAGCTTTCCCTGCTGCCTCTGGCCATGCGCATGGGCGGACCACGCGAGGCCATCTGGCACGCGCTCATCCGCAAGAATCACGGTGTCACGCACTTCATTGTGGGACGCGATCACGCCGGTCCGGGTAAGGATACGGACGGAAAACCTTTCTACGGCCCCTACGAGGCGCAGGAAGTCTTCAAAAAGCACGAGGCGGACATCGGCGTCACCATGGTGCCCTTCAACATGATGGTCTACCTCGAGGCTGAGAATAGGTACGTACCGGATGACGAAGTGAAAAACGGAGACCGCGTGCTGAACATCTCCGGCACCGAACTTCGTGAGCGTTTGAACGAAGGCCGCGAAATCCCTGCCTGGTTTACCTATCCAGAGGTTGTGGCGGAATTGCGCCGCAGCTTCCCACCTCGTCACAAGCAGGGGGTCACGATCTTCTTCACTGGGCTGTCCGGCTCCGGCAAGTCGACCATCGCCAACGTCCTGATGACCAAGTTCCTGGAAACCGGCGGGCGTCCCGTCACAATCCTCGATGGCGATCTGGTGCGCAAGCACCTTTCTTCAGAGCTTGGGTTCTCCAAAGAACACCGCGACATTAACATCCGGCGCATCGGATACGTCGCTTCGGAGATCACCAAGAATGGTGGCATTGCAATTTGCGCGCCAATCGCTCCTTACGGCGCGACACGGAAACATGTACGGCAGATGATTGAGCCCTATGGCGGATTCATTCTCGTGCACATCGCGACCTCCGTCGATGTCTGCGAACAACGGGATCGAAAGGGCCTCTACGCCAAAGCCCGCGCCGGAATTCTAAAAGAGTTCACCGGCATTTCAGATCCTTACGAAGTTCCGACCGATGCCGAAGTCACCATCAACACCGGCGACCTGTCTCCCGAAGAAGCAGCGCAGGAGATCATTCTGCACCTCGAACGCGAGGGCTTTATCGGCACAGCTGCGGAGTCGGTCTAATCGGCCGCACGAAACGAGCGCGGAGTCGCAAGTTGAAAATGTGAGATCGGCGCCGTCGCGTGCACTGTCATTCGCATAGTCATGGATCTGCTGATCAAGAGCCTGGTTGGTTTGGGAGTTGGGACCCTCATTGGAATGACAGGGGTCGGAGGCGGCGTTCTGCTGCTTCCGATCTTAATTTTTGGACTGGGTGTCCCCCCCATGAGCGCGGTCGGATCAGACGCGCTGTTCAACTTCGTCACTAAGATTGGCGCAAGCATCGTTCACCTGCGCAGGGGAACGGTCAAGCGCAAGGTAGTGTTGGCACTCGCCGTGGGCAGCGCTCCCGGATCGTACTTCGGCGTTAGCTTTCTGGTGCACCTGCGAAACACGTACGGCAATGGCGTAAATCATTTCATCACGGTCGCGGTTGGAGTGCTGCTGATTTGCATTCCGACTTTTCTGTTCTTTCAGAAAAAGATCGAAGACCGGGCGGCGACCCGTCCACCCACGATGAAATCGTTCGCGTGGATGTCGCTCATCGGCCTGGTGGCAGGCTTTCTCGTGGGAATTACCTCGGTCGGCTCCGGCAGTATCGTCATGATGATGCTGTTGCTGTTCTACAGCTTTCAACCGAAAGTCATGGTGGGCACGGACATTGTGCATGCCTTGCTCCTCACCGGGGTCACCAGTCTTCTTCATTTTCGGATGCACAACGTCGATCTGCATTTAGTCGGTGCGCTCCTGATCGGCTCGATCCCGGGAGGGTTGCTGGGTTCTTACTTGAGCACGCGAGTTCCGGTTCCTTGGCTGAGACGCATTCTTTGCGCCGTGCTGCTGGCGACCGGCGCGCGCATGCTGGTGGCTTGATTTGAAGATGATCTTCGATCGTCAGCTCTTGGCTTATCAAAATTAAGATTTGGAAAGACATTCAATTGAACTCTTACTCTCAGATACTGGAACGCATTCACGCCGCATTGGAAGCCTCCCGCTCCGTCTTCGCTCGTTTTACTCCCGGAGAGATCGACGCCGAATACAAGGCTGGGCACGATCCTGTGACGGAGGCTGATCGAGCTCTGGATGCGGTCCTACGCAAGGAGTTGCTGCGCGAAGGCGAAGGCTGGCTCTCGGAGGAGAGCGTTGACGATCCGATCCGCTTGCAGCGATCGCACGTATGGGTTGTGGATCCGCTCGACGGCACTCGGGAATTCGTGCAGGGCATTCCTGAGTTTTGTGTTTCGATTGGATTCGTGGAGAACGGCCGTCCCGTGGCCGGCGGAATTTGCAATCCCGCAACAAACGAGGTCTTTCTCGGTTCAATAGAGTCCGGCGTCACCTACAACGGCAAACCGGCGCGGCCCAGTCAGCGCAAAAGTCTTGAAGGCGCGTTGATTCTTGCCAGCCGCAGTGAGGTGAAGCGCGGCGAATGGAAGACATTTGAGAATTCTGGATGCGAGATTCGCCCCATGGGCTCGGTAGCCTACAAATTGGCGTTGGTTTCCGCAGGCTTAGCCGACGCAACTTTCACGCTCACTCCAAAGAACGAGTGGGATGTCGTGGCCGGAGCGGCTCTGGTACAAGCGGCCGGCGGTTTTGTCAGCACGCTGGAAAAAACCAGCCTGATTGCCAATCGTCGCGACCCGCTTTTGTCAGGCCTGATTGCCAGCGGACCGTTCTTGCAGGAGACGCTACTTACGCTGGTTGAACCTCACATCCACGCGTTCGAGCAGTCTCGCTAGCAAATCGGCCAGGCGCATAAGCTCTTTTCGGTTGCTCGGCTAATTTGCACTTTTGGTTCGCGAACCCCTTGCCCGAGAGCTCTCAGTTTTCTCAACCTGAATTCTCCAAACTCAAATTGCCGACTGCGCACGAAGAGCCGGCGCCTGCATTTCAACCACCGGAAATCCAGGCAAGAAACTCGACATTCTCAAGGCTCTCTCGTGCACCACGGCAGCAAACACAAGCTTGTAACCGAAAATCAGCATCAGATGTCCCCATGCCGCTTCGATCTTTTGAACGGAAGAGGCTGACAACACTGACTGCCACTGACCGTCAGTCGCGGCTCGAATGAACGGAATATCCTGGCGCGTGTCCCGGGTGGAGGCCCACACTTGACCTTCCTGCTTTTCCATCTTCCGCATCTTCTCTGCCGTGCTGCGCTCTACCGCTAATCTCAATCGTGCCGCGGTTGCGTTCATCTTTAGCAGAGCTGCAACTCGAGTGAGTTCGTCGTAGGTTTGCCGCAAGAGGTCTTCATAACGGACGACTAGGAAGTTGGGATCGCCGGTCCGGGCTCCCATCCAGCTCGCCACATTTTCGCCCCATGAGCCATACGGACACACTTGCCCGGCAACAAAGCTGGTTATGAATCTGTCGATGGGGAACCCATCCTCCAAGACTCGCCTCTTGATCTGGAAATGGTATTGCGACACGGCGATGTCCCGGGGATCGCGCACGACGTAAATCACCCGCTTATAGGTTTCACAGAACGGGTAATGGCTCTTAATAACTCGAGGGCGCGGCATCTGTTCAAAGTATCTTCGCGATTGTCCGTCCACCGATGGAATCAGCCGATCCGCTCCAGTTAGGGTCACAGGCTCTTCTGGGTGTACGAGATTCGCTATCAACAATCGAACCCAGGTATTACCCGACTTAGGATAAGAAACCAGGAACGTATCGTCCTCATCGATGATCAGGCGGCGATGGGGAGGATCCTTCTTTGCCAAATACCTGATCCCTACGAAGATTCTGCCAATCGCGCCCATAAATTCTCCTTCCGAGCCTCTTCCGTATAGGGATGGCCGTCCCCACCGTCGTCATCATGCGTCTCGACGACTTTCTTGTAATCCCCCAAATAGGGTATTCGAACTGCATCTTTTCCATTAGGGATGGCGCGGCCGGGCGAGCGTCTGCATAAGGCTGGGGTTTTGACAGCATCTCCTGGTATGCAACAAATTGCGCTCTGCCCAGCTGTAACAGAATTAAATTCGCGTCCGGTGCGATTGAAACGTGAGTGTAACTTACTCAGTGTATGGTTGCGCTTCGCGTGCTCAATGGGGTTGTACGACGCCGGAATGATTCACCCAATAAGCTTCGAATATCGTTTCCGACTCGAACTATGTGCGAGAATCGATGCTGAGAGAATCGATGCAAAGCGGTCAATAGCGGAGCCATTCCCCGGTGATTTACGGAATCAAGGCCATTACCAAGTTCTCGCCCGGAACCGATAGGGCCCATCGCAATTTCGCAGATTACCCGGACGCTTCGTTCCTGGTGTCGGATCCCCGATCAAGCAATACCTGGACTCACCTTTCTAACAACGAGGAATCTCCGGGGCGATGGCAGTGATGCGATTCGAAGATCACAATCCGCTGGTATCTCGCGAATCGGAGACCAATTCGCGGCCGCAAGTGAGTGTGGTGATCCCCGCTTACAACGCTGCCACTTACATCGCCGGCACGCTCGACTCGGTGTTTGCCCAGACCTACACTGAATTCGAAGTTATTGTGGTGAACGATGGATCATCTGACACCGAGGCTCTGGAGCGGGAGCTGAAGCCCTATTTCTCGCGTATCCGTTACTTCAAGCAGGCAAACCGGGGACCCAGCGCCGCACGCAACCTGGGAATTCGGGAGGCGAGGGGCCAATACATAGCGCTTCTCGATGCTGATGATTTCTGGCTGCCGCAACATCTCGCCAACCAGATCCAACGCCTCACCCGGAATCAGGAACTAGGGTTGGTCTATGCCAATGCTTTGCACTTGCGCGGAGATGCGCTGACCGGAACCGCGTTTGAGCGTGTGCCGCAATCCGGCGTGGTCAACATCGAGAGCCTTCTGAGCGAGCAGTGTACGGTCAATACGTCGTCGGTAGTGGTCTTACGAAGCGCTTTGCTTCAGGCTGGCCTCTTCGACGAAACCATGTTCCACTGCGAGGATTTTGATCTCTGGCTTCGCCTGGCAGGAATGGGTGTGAGCATAGAGTACGATCGGGAAATACACGTCGGGCATCGCCTGGGGTCCGGGCTGGCAGCGAGCGCCGAACTCATGAAGAAAGGACGCGTCCGCGCCTACGAGAAGTTCGCCGCAAGCTCTGCAATTCGCAATTCAGAACGCAGCATCATCGCATCCAAGCTGAAGATTCTCGAGTTAGAGATTCACCTAGAACTCGCCAAACAACGACTGCTCATGGGGAGCTACCGGGAGGCTCTAACCGAGGTAAGACTGGCGCGATCCATTGCCGGGGAGCGCAGACTGCAGTGGGCCGAGTTGGGACTTCTCTGCTTCCCATCGGGTCTGCGTTGGTTGTACCGGATCTACACGCAACAACTGCAGCGCTACAAGCAACGCCAGGAAAAGCAATCCGTCAAAGAAGTCCCTGTCGCGGGGGAACTGCTGGCTGCTAAAACGTTCAGTCCCCACCGCGCACCTCGTCAGGATACGCGAGCCGCCGTGCCGGGAAAAATCGCGCCATGATTTACGGGATGAAAGTGGCAATCAAGTATTTGCTTGGCACCGACAAAGCCGAGCGCAACTTCGCCGTTTATCCGGACGATACGTTTCTGGTTTCGTATCCGCGGTCCGGCAATACCTGGACTCGGTTTCTGATCGCGAACCTGATGCACCCTGACAAGCAGGTGAGTTTCACAAACATCGAGCGGCTCATTCCAGACACGTCGTCGCAATCCAATCGCGCGCTCAAGCGCACGCCCCGGCCGCGCATCATCAAGACCCACGAGTATTTCGACCATCGCTATCGCAAGACCATCTATATCGTCCGCGACCCGCGTGACGTTGCGCTCTCCTACTACGATTTTCAGCGCAAGTACCGGCAAATTGAGGACGGCTACCCCCTGGACCGCTACGTTGACGATTTCGTTTCTGGCCGTCTGATTTCAGCAGGTTGGGGAACGTGGGCCGAGAATGTTGCCAGCTGGGTCTACACTCGAGGTCATGAAAAGAACTTCCTGCTCCTGCACTATGAGGACATGATCAAGGACACGGCCTCGGAACTCCTGCGCATCGCGGCTTTTCTTGGCATTGAGGCCGATCCTGAGCGGCTTACGCGGGCCATGGAACGGAGTTCGGCCGATCGCATGCGCGACCTGGAGAAGGCGCAGGAGGATCAGTGGACCGCCACAAAGAATCGCCGTAAGGATATTCCCTTCGTCCGGTTGGCCAAGTCTGGAGGCTGGAAAACCGCGCTGCCTGAGCCCTGTGTGCGGCAAATAGAGGAGGCGTGGGGCGAACTGTTGACGACATTGGGATATGAACTGACCACCGCACGAGTTCTCCACGGGTCGCCATAACAAGCGCACGCAGGCTTCAGCACTCAACGACGATGCGAAAACGCGAACTCATCAAGAATGTCGGCTCTAGCTGGTTCAGCCTCGGCATCAACATTCTGGTGGGCATATTTCTGTCGCCATTCATCCTGCACCGCCTGGGAAATGTAGCCTATGGGGCGTGGATACTGGTATTTTCCGTAACTGGCTATTACGGTCTGTTTGATCTCGGCATTCGGTCATCCATTATTCGCTATGTCTCCACCTTCACGGCGACCAACGATATGGAGGGTGTCTCCCGCCTCATCAACACGGCACTCGCCGTCTACAGCGCAATTGGCATAGTCGCAATGGGGACCACCGTGATTCTCAGTGGTTTCCTGGGATCCTTGTTCCGTATGCCTCCAGATTTTCTGTCGACGGCCCGTGTGCTGTTTCTGATGGTGGGCGCGGCCGTCTCTCTAGGCTTTCCGGCAGGCATTTTCGGTGGAATTCTGGAAGGCCTGAATCGCTTTTACTTCGTCAATGTGACCAACCTCGCCTCGACGCTTCTGCGCGCTTTGCTGATCGTGCTGGCTCTGCACGCCGGGTACGGATTGCTCGCGGTAGCCGCAGTCACCGTGACTCTTCCGCTCCTGGGCTCCGTTGTACGCGCGGTCATCGTGTTGCGTGTGCTTCCGCTGCGCTTTGGCTGGAAGTACGTGGATCGCAGCGCCGTCGGCGAAATTGCCCGGTACAGCGGCATCAGTTTCATTTTGATGATCGCTTACAAGCTGCGTTTCAAAGCCGATGAAATTGTGATCGCCAAAATGCTTTCTGTGGGGGCGGTCACCTTCTTTTCCATCGGCGATCGGTTGGTGGATTACACCACTGAAGTAGTCAGCAGCCTGGCTCAGATCTTCGTTCCCATGTCTGGCCAGTCTGATGCGAAGGGTGACAGGGAGCGGCTCAGAACGATCCTGATTGCTGGCAATCGGGCCTGCGCGCTGATCATTTTTCCGATCACGGCTACCTTGATAATCCTGGGGAAATCTGTGATTACGGCGTGGGTAGGCCAGCGTTATGTCTCTGCCAGCTATCCTGTAATGGTGACAGTGCTCGTGCCGTCTACATTGGCCTTGGCGCAAGCCGCCTCGCCGCGAATCTTGTACGGCATGGCCAAACATCGTAGCCTAGCGTGGGTCACCGGAATGGAAGCGATCGCCAACCTCTTCCTCAGCGTGATTCTGATTCGTCCGCTGGGGCTCGTTGGCGACGCGCTTGGAACGGGGATCCCGCTCACCTGCACCGCGCTCTTCTTCATGCCCCGTCACCTATGCCGATTACTCAATGTCCGGATCGGTTTTTTTTTGCGGCAGGCCTATACTCTTCCCCTCTTGTTGTGCGCACCAACAGTGGTTGCGCTGCTCCTGATGAAGCATTGGTTTTTCGCGAGCACCTACTCGCAGGTCGGCCTTGAAATCCTAGTCGGCTTGATTCCTTACGGACTCGGGCTTGCCTGGGCAATCTCAAGGGGGCGCATTTGGGAAGTTGCCGGGATCAGTGCCAGAAGCGAGTTGGAACGGGTGGAGGCAACTCCGTTTGAAGCTCCCATGGAGAAACTGTAGTCAGTATCTGAGACCATGAACAATCCTTTCGGCGACTGGCGGAGGGCAATGCGGGCAATGGCGCAAGTTGCGCGCGTGCTCACCGGCCGTCAGATGGCGGGAAGAAATCTTACCGTGTTCCCTGACGATGTTTTCCTGGTCTCTTATCCGAGGTCTGGCAATACTTGGACGCGGTTCCTGATTGGCAATTTGATATATCAGGACAAACCGGTAACCTTCGCGAACATCGAATCGCGTTTGCCAGAAATCTACTTCAGCCCCGATCGTGTTCTGCGCCGGTTGCCGCGTCCGCGCATTCTGAAAAGTCATGAGTGCTTCCAGCCCCACTACCGCCGGATCATCTACATCGTTCGCGACCCTCGCGATGTTGCCGTGTCCTTTTACCACCACAACATCAAAGCGGGAAACATTGCTGAGGACTATGCCATCGCAGACTTTGTCCCTCGCTTTATAGCGGGCGAGTTTGACGCGAAATGGGGGTCGTGGTCCGATCATGTTCTGAGCTGGATGCTTTTGCGTCAGAATTCTCCCGCGTTCATCGTGTTACGTTACGAGGGTATGAAAGAACAGCCGGAAACAGAATTGGCCAGGGTTGCTGCCTTTCTGCGTGAGTGCTCGTTCAGGGCAATTGACGCGAGCCGTGAAAAGCTGCAACGTGCGATCGACTTGAGTTCTCCCGATCACATGCGAGAGCTGGAGAAACAACAGGCAAGTCAGTGGGTCCTCACCCGGGAAACTCGTAGCGACAAACCCTTTGTGCGGTCTGCCATGAGCGGCGGATGGAAAACGCAGTTGCCGGAACAATCAGTTGTTGCCATTGAAGCAGCCTGGGGCGAAGTGATACAGGGTCTTGGCTACGATCTTGTTAGCAAGTCGGCGTCGCAGCGGGACGTTTCTTCTCTCGCAACCTTGCGCGGACCGCACCAATGAAAATCCTGCCAGCCATTTCCCAAACCTACGCTGCATGAGTAGCTCGATCAAACCGTCAGCCGGTTACAGAACGATTCTTCGTAGCTTTGCGCCGAACTCTCTGCTCAAGGAACGCGACACCTACCTTCGGCTTGGTCCTAAGGCTGGCGCCACATACATCCAGCTTAAAATTTTAAACATGCTGAGTCTGGCACGTTCGCAAACGGCGGTTCCAAAAACGTCGCGATCTTTCCTATTTGTGTGTTTTGGAAACATCATGAGGAGCCCAATGGCGGAAGCTCTTTTTCGTAAAGAAATAGCTTCCCTTGCGGATGAAGGACCTCTGCGCATCGCCTCCGCGGGCTTGCACGCCACACCGGGCAATCCGGCACATCCCTGGGCTCTGTCTTCATCCGTGAAGCTCGGGGTCTCCCTCGACCAACACCGTGCGCAGTTGCTCACCGCTGCGATGCTGCAGGAAGCCGACGCAATCTTTGCCATGGACTTTCAGAACAAGGCCGAACTGTTAACTCTTTACCCAGAATGCAAGGACAAAATCTTTATGCTAGGCGCGTGTCTCCCGGACTCCAATCAAATGGAAATCCCCGATCCATATTTTGGAACTGTCGAAACTACTCTCGATTGTTATCGAATGCTTCAGGCGTGCATCCAAAGCCTTGTCCACGATCTATTTCCCGGTTCAATCGGATAAACGTGAGGACTCCATCTAAGCTTCATTGGAGCTCATCCCTTTCGCCCTCACTCGAAACCAGTTCGCAAGACCGCTAATTCCAGGGCGCGGGTCGGAAAGCCACAAGTCGTCGTAGCGCAATCCCGGATACCACGGTGTCGCAACTCGTAAAAGGGTGCTCCAAAAGGCAGGATACGGCAACGGCCAATTACCCGGTTTCCCTGTGCGAACGTTGCTCAAGTGAGTGAGTTCTGCAACCATGCGACGGCAGATGATGCCGGTGCGATAGGTTTTGTTTTCCGGCGGTAATGTTCCCCGCAGATACCAGTCGATCAGGTATCGTGGATAATCGATACCGCTCGCTATCGGAAGCGCTATTGAACCCCACGGCCGGCCATTAATCTCCATGAGAACTGGATAGGGTTGCGCAGCGGTTTTCTTGTACTCGACCATGGCAATCCCCTCGAATCCAATTCGCCGGATCAGCTGGCAGCTGTCGTTCTTAATCCGTTCGTCAAGCGAACTGGACTCGCGGCAGCTGCTGGCGGAACCGCGAGGATCAACTTCACGAACGCGTTTCCACTGAAATGGCAGACGAATTTCCTCACTGGCGATGAAACAGGAAAATCCGATCCCCACGCCAGGGATGAATTCCTGCACCAGCACGTCCCCCGCCGCGATCAGGCGCTGGCTCACCTGACTCTCCAGTTCTTCTCTTGAATAGGCATACGAGACGCCACCGAAAACAGATCGGCCTTTTCGCCAGCGAAGCGAAAAGCGGTCTTTGACCACCAGCGGGAACTTAATTCCGTGAAGAGACGCCAGGTCGCCCGGCGACTCGATCAGCCAAGTTTGGGGAATCCTTATCCCAAGCGACTTCGCAATTTGAAGTATCTGATACTTGTCTGAAACCTCTTCGATCGATGCTGCGGATGAAAGCGCAACCTTGCAGATGTGTTTAAACCTCTCTCGGTATTCGGAGAGCGGCAAGAGTGTCCAGTCTGTAACCGGCACAACCAAATCCACGGCATTTCGATTTACAAAATCTAAAACTGTTTCGCAGAAGCCATGAGGATCCTCCGTGGAAATCGGATAAGAAAAACTCAGCTTGCAATAGCGCGAGAGCTGAGCGGCGGCAAACGCACCGGCGTTTGCTCCAACAGCAACCCAGTGTCCGGCTTTTCCTGCGGAGCGGGCAAAAGCCAGTGCGGCGGAACTGTGACCGTCGAGGATCAGCACTCTTGCCAAACAATGTCCCTTTAAGAACTGCAGGAGTTGGTCTGACTACATCTTCCTTCCAGCAAAAGCCCACTCCAGGTTCCAGCGCAGCCCTTCGACCGTTTTTGATGGTCTTACTCGGCGCAGGCATAACGGGTTGTCGTGTCTTCGCGCCAAACCACCATCGGTAACGACTGCCGTTTCGTAGCCTGCACGTTGGCATTCCTGAACCGTTTGCTCATTCCAGTGGGGCGATAGGGCCGGACAAGGATAGGAAAAATGTTTTACCGGTCGCCTCAATTGCTCTTCCAAGCACGCGCGTGAGCTTGCAAGTTCAGCACGCGCCTCCGCGACCGGAAGCTGCGCCAGGTTCGGATGTGACAGCGTATGCGATCCCACAGTGTGCCGTCGCTCGGCTAATTTCCGCACCTCATTCCAATCCATCATGAGTTCGTCAGATCCTGGAGGACCGCCGACATCCAATTCAGTCGCGATGCTATCCACCAGCGCCTCCTGCGACGTGCCGGCCAATTTGCAACAGTACTCACAAGCCTTCGCAAAAGCACGATCACGGTCCGCCGCGGTCTCCAGCGGCCATAATGCGCCGTCGGGATCTCTCCACGTCTCGCGTCGCGAAGTGCGCAAGGCATAGCGTACGCGACTCGGCCACGGCAGACGGCCGTTATCGACACACTCCACCGTGACATAAAAGGCCGCCGCGATGCCAACTTGGTCGAGGATCGGCATGGCATTTTCGAAATTATCACGATAGCCGTCGTCAAAAGTCACGATTACAGAACGCTCGGGAATCTTCTCCTCTGCGCGCAGCAGAATCGCCAACTTGTCCAAACTCAACGGATGAAACTCTCTCGCCAACAATTCCATCTGCTGCCGAAACACTCGCCGGGAGTGAATAATTCCGCCTAGAGTATCGGCGTGCAGCGACGGATCTTCCTGCACAGAGTGATACATCAGAATCGCCGCGCCTGTGCCACGGATGCCCGCTGCCAGCCGGAGCAACCCGCTGCCCAGGAGCGTTCTTTTTGCGAGATCCCTAGCGATCATAAGAGCGTGCGAATCAGAGCGTGCAAATCGTATCAGTCTCGCGGAACATACTCCTGCGCGGCGTTCCTTCGGAGTGCCAGCAAATCCCCAACTCCTGCAGCCCAGCTTTCGAACTCCAGTTGCGTCCGGCTCTGGCTGTCGACAAAGCGAGGCAGCAACAAACTTTCGCTCCGACGTGTGCACAGTCCGGAATCGCAAGTCGTCGCTGACAACACCTGCTCAGCCCGCAACCAGGGTAGAAAAGCCGGCTGGTATACGCCACCGGGATAGCAAAAATGAACTGGATTTACACCCGCCAGTTCAAGAATATGTTCTCGATTCTCTCGAATTTCACGCGAGAACAACGCCTCGTCTTCTGGCGTCCGATGACGATGGGTATGCAACTGTATATCGATGCGGTTCCGAGCGACCTCCCGCACTTCACTCGCGTTCATCAGCTGAAGAATTCTCTTCGACTTGAGAGCGCCGTAGTCGATGTCGAGAAAATTAGCTAATCGAGATGCGAGATCGTCCTTCTGAACTCCACTCATACCTTCGCGTTCCGACAAATCAATCAGGCCCCGCACTACGCGGTGGCGGCCAGTCTCAGAACGCAAGTCCAGAGGTCCCGGCAAACAGATTTCTTCACCATCGGCAATCACCTTGCCTCTCCGCTGCCACAGCATGTAAGAACAGATCAGGTTAAACACTGGACGTTCGCCGACGGAATAGTAGGTGGTTAAGTAGACTGTCGCAGGAAATCCAAACTTCTGCAGCAGAGGATAAGCCTGACGGTAAAAGTCGTAACTGCCATCATCAAAGGTAAGGGCTACGCTGCGAGCGGGGAGCGTCTGCGCCTGCAATTGTTCCAACGCCTCTCCCAAAGGCAACACCGTGTAGTGGCGTTGTTTCAGGGAAGCAAACCGTTCGCTTAATCGCTGTCGACTTATGTATAGTCCAGGCCGCCAGAGATGCTCGTCCTCGAGAGAGGTGCCGTGATAGCACAGGATCAGCAATCGCTGCTGCCGCCAGCGGCTGTTCGCGACCAGTTCGAACATTCCGCCCCCACGAAGCAGGCGCAGGACCGCGAGCTTCAGCGATCTCATGACCCCACCCCCGCTGCGGGATGCCGGAACCGAGCCATTAAGATTCATCGCCTGAGGTTCATGCGTGGTTTTCATCGCTTGAGGTTCATCGCAGGACTGCGGCGGCGCGCGGCTCGGGCGCCGCTGCAACCGGATCTCCATCCAGGCAAACGCGCATCCACAACTCCAGATTCAGCAGACGCCAAATCCGGTTGCCGTGATCTCGACGCCCAGCGCGATGTTCGCCGAAAAGTGACCGGATCGCCTCAGCGCGAAAATACCCCCGATTCAAGGTTCGCGGCTCCAGCAACAACCGCTCCAGACTGTCTAGTTGCAGGCCGGACAACCAGTGGGCCCAAGGTGTCGGAAACCCCATTTTTCGGCGATAAATGATGGACTTAGGCAGCAGGTCCTCGACCGCAGACTTCAGGATGAATTTTCCTGCCATGCCTTTTAGCGAATACTTTGCCGGGATGCTCGCCGTGAACTCCACCAGCCGATGGTCGAGAAAGGGGACGCGGCTCTCGATGGATGCACCCATGCTCATCTGGTCCTGCTTCATCAGCAACTCAACGAGATAACTCTTGATGTCCGTATACAAGAGCCGGTGCAGGAGTTCACCCTTCGATTGACTCCAGAAACGCATGGAGGCCGCATGAGCGTCGTCCCCTTGCGCTTTAACTTCGCGAGTCAGTAAATCATTTTGTTCCTCGGCAGAAAATGCTGAGTAGAAATTATCAAAATAAAAGGCGGGCCACGATGAGCCGTCGCGCATCAAAAACGTATGTTCGAGTTTCCTGCGCGCGGCGGCCGGCAGAGGGCTGGCAAGAATCCCGTCCCGCAGCGCGCGCCGTAACCCGTGTGTAGTGAACGAACGATAAATGTTATCCAGGCGCGAATTATGGAGCGTCCACGCGTATCGAGTGTAGCCGCCCAGGGTCTCATCGCTGCCTTCGCCCGTAAGCACAACCTTCACGCACTCCCGCGCCAGCTGCGAAACGAAAAACAACGAAACGCTTGAGGGCCAAACAACCGGCTCATCTTCATGCCAGATGCATAGCGGCAACGTCTGAAAAAAATCGTTGCGGCTGAGCCGCACCTCACGGTGGTCGGCTCCAATATGCTCAGCCACGGACCGGGCAAACGGAAGTTCGCTGAATTCTTCTTCTTCGTAGCCGATCGCGAAGGTTTCGATCCGGTCTTTTCGAATTTTCGTTGTGAGAGCCGCAACCGCACTGGAGTCGAGGCCGCCACTCAAGAGCACGCCCAGCGGCACATCACTCATCAAGTGGCTGCTGACACTCTCTTCTAGTCGCTCACGGTATTCGCGAACATAGGACTCGTGCGGTCTCCCCACGTCGTGGGAATTGTTTTGCAAGTCCCAATAAGAAGACGCCTCCAATACGCCGCGCTTATCCACTGTTAGCGTATGGCCGGGCATCAGCTTGCGAACGCCAACATACATCGTTTCTTCGCTGGCAATGTAACCAAACGCCAAATATTCGGGCAGCGTGTTGCGATTGAACTCCGCCCGCATTCCGGGATAAGCCATCAGCGCCTTAATTTCGGACCCGAACAGCAAGCGCTTGCCGTCATAACAGTAGTAAAGAGGCTTGATGCCCAACCGATCTCGAGCTAAGAACAGGCGCTGCCGAGGGTGGTCCCAGATAGCAAATGCAAACATTCCACGCAAGTGCGCAACGCACTCGCTTCCATATTCTTCGTAAAGATGAACGATAGTTTCAGTATCGCTGCGGGTGCGATATCGATGACCGAGGGACTCGAGCTTCTGGCGAAGTTCGCGATGATTATAAATCTCTCCGTTGAAGACGATCCAGATGGTTTCATCCTCATTGCTGATCGGTTGATGGCCACTTTGCACGTCGATGATGCTCAACCGTCGCATGGCGAGCCCGACGTTCTCGCGCACAAAAAACCCATCGTCGTCCGGACCGCGATGTGCAATCTGCTGATTCATCGCGGCGAGTGCGTCGCCCTCGACTCTCGACTGCCGGTCGGGATAAAAAATGCCGCAGATTCCACACATGATTAGAAAGCCATCTCTCAGATCTTAGTGTGCCCGATAAACTTTGATTGCGCCGGACTGCCCATCAGCGCGGCTCCCAGATTTACGCCTTGCGCTTCGGAAGAAAATAATGTGAAGCAATCGTTCGTACGCATCACTTCAGCATAACTTACGCGTCGCTCACAGGAAACCACACGGCTTCCTTCGAAATCCGCGTATGTGCCGGCGCAAAGCACCAGAGAACAAAGGCGCCCGGCGCTGTCGTGGTGCGAGTACAGAAAACCGGCGTCGCTTGCCCAAGGACCTTGGCCCCATGGTTCGGCCTCACGTGCAAACACGAATTGATGGTCCTCTCGCTGTCGAACATAACGAAAGACGGAAGGTGTGCCCGCACCAACCTTGCTGATGCAGACAAGGCGCCCCATGTCGTCCTGAGATCGATCTCCGTCCGCCTGAGAGCTCGCGATCAGGATCGTCACAAATTCTGCCGGCAGCGCCTGGTCTGCTACGAAACGGAGAACAGGTGCGGGTTCCGCACGCCCATATACCGGTGACCAGTTTTCATAAACCAACCGTCGCGACCACCCGTAACCCTCTGCAGTCAGAATCGCCAGTCTTTCGCCCTCCCCGGCAAACACGTCGGCATCGGCTGACTCCTGCGATAATCCCGCGCCCACTTGCCACGCTAACTCAATTTCATGCCGTCCATTTCCTTCCACGACATCTCTCACCAGCCAGAAGACGCCTTTCCGATGAAATACCAATCGCCGGTGTGTGACCGGCGACGAAGAATGAGAAAATCCGTCGTGCTCCGCTTCCAGCAGGTCGAACTGTTGCCCTGTGATCCATCCTCGAACTTTCACTTCAGGAAAACTCTGCCAGGAGAATGGGCCTGACATGTTGGCTTGATCTTGTCGATCAACTTTCAGCGTGCTGTGAGCGCCTGTCAACCGCAGACGTGAGCGTTCACCACTCTCGCCGACGTATTCGAACGTGCCCGAATCCCGCAGAAGACTTCGACCCTTTCGCACCAGCCACACGCTCAAGGCATCGGCATGTCCGTGGCCCCCGCTAACTGCTCCCATCGGCCCCGCATCGATCACTAATTGGTGTTCAGACTCAGCATCCATCATCAGATAGAAGCCACTCTTGGCAAGCGCAATCGAATTGATCGAAGGCCAGCGAAGAGGCAGCGCTTCAAAACTGGCTAGCCCCTCCGCGCCAAGCAGCCATATCGTCTCTTCTCGCGGCAATCCGGAACGAAACTTGAAATCTCCCCGCCCATAGAGAACCGCACCGGTCGCGAGGGGATCGAGCATATCCTCCGCGCGAAACCGGCGAGGATCAAACAAGCGGCCACCGTCGTCGTCGCCGAACATTGGCGGCACACCCGCACGGCTAAGCACGAGCAAAGCATCTAGCATACGTTGCAGCGTGCGGTCGAATTCGTCGGGAATCGCAATCCGATTTTTTGTCGCAAGAATTCGTGCATGTAGAAACATGTCGAGGGCGTAAACGTGATAATAGGTGGACTGTTCGAAGTAGAATCCATCCTCTCGCACCTGTTTTGCTGCCTCCCGCAGCAAAATGTTCCAGCCAATATCCCTCCATCGTTCGCTCGAGGGCAGACGAAAAAGGGTTCCGAGATAAAACAAAACGAGCCCTTCACCAATCAAGTGAGTGTTCGGCGAAAAGTAAGTGGAGAGATACGTCTCGACATGGTGCGCGCTTAGGTTCAGCATCGCCAACCATCGCCTGCGGATCTCAGCGGTGAAAAGCGGGCACCCCTGCAGCAGGAAAAAAGTCCACGTCCACGCCATGCAGCGGAATCCCACCTCCAGACTGCTCGCCCAGTTGATGCCTACAGGGTACGGGTTCTCGCACTGCCACTGCTCCGACTGAGCGAATACCTCTTGGACGAATTTTTCATTTCCCGTGAGCCAGTAAGCCTTGGCGAGCGTCGGGAAATGTTGGTGTCGATTGAGCTCACAGGTGATTTTTGAATCTCCGACCTGATCGAAATTCAGATACTCAATCTTGAACCACGGCTGGCGTGGCGCCCGTTTCCCGTGGACAACGTCGAGATGCCAATCGATGTTCGCTCCATAATCCAGATCGCTGTACCCGAGCAGGTCAAAACGATGTTCATAAAACTTATTTGCCCGAAGTACGATGTCAGCAGCTTGCGCGGGAAGCACGCGTTGTAGAAGGGCGCATAAAATGGGCACTTCTGTTGAAGAGAAAAAAAAATCGCCGAGGGGCCGAATATCAAGATCGTGATTACTGTTGACGAAATTGTGCCCCGCGCGAAACTTCAGCCAGTCGATGCGCGCACTCGCAAATTGCCGAAGCCGGGTCGCAACTTCATCCTGGTTCAGGCGCCTTATGCGATGTAAACGGCTGGGCCGGTTTTCCATCGAACTAGGAATTCCTCCCGCGTCCCTTCAAGAGTGTGGAGTACAATTCGTCCACTTCGCAAACGAGCCGGTCGAAACTGAAGGTGCGGCTTACAAATTCGCGGCCTCTGCGAGCGATTTTGCCAGCCTCCTCAGGGTTTCGCAGGTACCTCAGAAGGGCTGCAGATAGGGCATCCGGATCTTCTGCCGGCACGAGCAACCCCGTCACTCCATCTTCGACGAGTTCCTCGTTGCCGCCCACGCGAGTGACCACGGATGGCAAGCCCGCCGCCATATATTCGAGGACGGCGTTTGGAAGACCTTCGGCGCGCGAGGGCAGCACCGCGATGTCACAACTTGCGAGAATCCGCGGAATATCGTTGCGACGACCGAGGAAGAAGAAGTTTTGACCGAGGCCCAGTTTTCTAGCCTGCTTTTCAAAGCACGGACGCGCTTCTCCGTCACCCACGAGAACAAATCGTGTTGAAGGAAACTCGCGGATAGTGGCGGGTGCCGCTGCAATCAGCCAGGGATGCCCTTTCACATCGGAGAGCATGTTCCCGACCATGACGATGAACTGGCCCCCCCCAGCGTCGGGGAATAGCGCTTCTCGTTCACTTGGAACTTGAAATTTCTTGAGATCCACTCCGTTGCGAATGACGCGTAGTTTTTCCGGAGCAAATCCATCCTCAGCGATCAAAGCGTCGCGGACTTGAATAGCATTCGCTAATACCGCGCCGGAAAGGTTCTGAATTCTGCGCAACCACATCCGCCGAACTCCCCTGTACCAATCAGACTGCGCGAGATCTCGCCGGCTGGACACGATGGCCGGAACTCCCGCTAGCCGCGCCGCCGGAACCCCCATTAGATTCGACCATAAATCGTGGGTATGTACCACATCGAATCTGCCGCGCCGCAAGAACCAGCTCAATCGTAGGATCTGGTAAACACCCTGGGGCGAATCAATTCCGCCTTGCGGGTGAAACTCGACCACAGCAACCGGTGAACCCTGAAGCCTCTCCCGAAGAGGTCCCCTTGCTCGCAAGCAGCCCAGCGTAACTTCGTAACCCATCGCTCCAATCCGTAACGCCAGCTCGACTGCCTGAGTTTCAGTCCCTCCCACATCCAACGAATCCACCAGGTAAAAGACTCGCCGCGGGGAGCGCCGACGGCTCCCGACCGCCGTGGGTGTTTCGACGAATTGTCCGGACGCCTGATCGCTGACCACCATTGCTGAGGCAACCTGCGCGGGATATGAATTTATTGCGTGGCGCACGACAAAAGCGCCTTTCCAGCCGCCGCTTGTGTTAAATACTATATAGAGTCGCTGTTTAAGGGATATGAATTGAGTGGATGTAGACGCCCGATTTGCGAGCCCCTGTCGAGCGTTCAGTTGTTTCAGATTCTCTCTAGCAACTGATAATAAATAGTTTAACTCGATGTGCCGATTTTGCGGAAGGCCTGGAAAGTCCAGCGTTTTCCTCATTATGCCAACAGTTTCGTGACCTTGATCTGTTGTTTGCTCTTGGTTTTTGATTATGAGTCACTCCATAAGCGTTTTCGGGCTGGGCTATGTGGGTACGGTTACGGCGGCATGTCTGGCGCACAAAGGACACAACGTGATTGGAGTTGACCCGAGTGCGGGCAAAGTAGAAGCAATTCGCTCGGGCCGCAGTCCCATCATCGAGCCTCGTGTCGCACAGCTAATTTCGGAACAACACGCAGCCGGACGCTTACGGGCCACGGCAGATCCCGAGGTTGCGGTGCTTGAGAGCGAGATTTCGTTCTTGTGTGTTGGCACGCCTAGTCTTCGCAACGGGAAACTCGATCTCGGCCATATCGAACCGGTTTGCAACCAGATCGGAAAAATTCTCAAGAAGAAGAAGGAATTTCACCTGGTCGTGCTCCGCAGTACCGTGCTTCCCGGAACCGCCGAAGGCATCGTCGTACCCGCCTTGGAAAAAGCCAGCGGTAAGCGATTGGGGGAGCAATTCGGGGTTTGCGTGAATCCGGAGTTCATGCGAGAAGGCACAGCCGTAGCTGATTTCCTCGAACCGGCGATAACGATTCTCGGATCGTCAGACGTGACACACATCAGGCGCTTGCGTGAGATCTATAGCTGGGCGCCGGGCCGCGTGTTTGAAACTTCGTTTCGCTCCGCTGAAATGGTGAAGTACGTCTGCAATAGCTGGCACGCCATTAAGGTCGCCTTCGCAAATGAATTCGGAACGCTGGCCAAGCAGATGGGCGTAGATGCTGAATCCGTGGTTGAGATTTTCACCGCTGATACGAAACTGAACATCTCTGCCTCATATCTGAAGCCAGGGTTCGCTTTTGGCGGCTCGTGTCTGCCCAAGGATCTGCGAGCTCTGGCTTATCGAGCCAAGGAGCTCGATCTGAACCTGCCGTTGCTCGAATCGGTAATGGCGAGCAACCATCAGCACCTGGAGCGAGCGGTTGAAATGGTTCTTGCGACGGGCAAGAGGAATGTCGCGGTGCTGGGCCTAAGCTTTAAGTCAGCTACCGACGATCTGCGCGAGAGCCCTCAGGTGCAATTCGTGAAGAGGTTGTTAGGGGAAGGTTGCGAAATTCGCATCTGGGATGACAATGTCTCTCTGGGCCGGTTGATTGGATCGAACCGTGAATACATTGAGCACGCCATTCCTCACATCGGGTCACTGCTGTGCTCCAGCGTGGAGAGCACGCTGCAAGGCTCTGAGGTCGTCGTCGTCGCAACCAGCGGTGTGGATCGCGCAGTTCTCAGGCAGCACATAAAACCGGGTCAGCATGTAATTGATCTGGTGAATCTGGAGCGGTCGCGACGCGCAGACGGGATCGATTCTTATGACGGGATCTGCTGGTAGCAGGTTATGAAGATTCTCTGGGTAAAACCCGGTAAGCTTCTCCCGCTCGACACCGGTGGGAAGCTGCGAACTTACAACATTCTGCGCCATTTGTCCGCTCGCCACCAACTCACTTACGTTTCATATTATGTGGGCGCACGCGACGAGGCTTACGAGCGGAATGTGCTCGACCTGTTTCCGGGGACGGTCACCCTCCACATCGCGGCCTCGAATTCGGCGCTGGGACGTTCTCTTGACTACGCCCGCCGTTTTCTCTCAGAAGCACCGTACGCGGTGAGCAGGTTTACGGCTCCTCAGGTGCGTCGATTGATTTCCCCATGGATTTCCGGGCGTCGGTTCGACGTTGCGGTATGCGACTTTCTCGCCAGTGCGTTAAACTTCCCCCGTCAACTCGACACTCCCACCGCACTATTCCAGCACAATGTGGAAACCATCCTCTGGCAGCGGAGGGCTGAGCAACAGATGCGCTGGGCGGACCGGGTGATCTCGAAGATCGAATACTCCAAGATGCGCCGTTTTGAGCCGGCCCAAGTACGCAGGTTTCATCATGTCGTTGCCGTCTCCGAGGCCGATCGGGAGGCGATGAGAAGCATGGTGGAGGCTTCCCACATCAGCGTGGTCCCGACGGGCGTGGATCTTGGCCAATATCGGTACGACCCGAAAGCGGCGCCCTCCAGTCCGCTCGTTGTGTTCACTGGCTCAATGGATTGGGTACCGAACATCGATGGCGTCGAGTTTTTCTGCAAAGAGATATGGCCTCGAGTTCTCGAGAAAGTTCCAGAGGCCCGTTTCCACATCGTCGGCAGAGACCCGCATCCCCGTATCAAGAAACTCGCCTCGAACAGTGTCGCAGTTACCGGCAGTGTTCCTTCCATCATCGACCATCTTCGCGAGGCGGCTGTGTTCGTGGTGCCGCTGCGCATCGGCGGAGGCACGCGCATCAAGATTTACGAAGCGATGGCGGTCGGCAAAGCTACCGTTTCAACAACGGTTGGCGCCGAAGGATTGGACGTGCGCCATGATCGCGACATTCTGCTGGCCGACGATCCAAGTGGCTTTTCCGAGGCCGTAGTCTCAATTCTGCAACAGGACGATCTGCGCCGGCGTCTCGAAGTTGCCGCCGTTGCTACGGCTGCGCGATATGACTGGAGTGTGATCACCGAGAAATTTGCGGAAGTCTTACGCACTACGATTAAGGCCGCTGGCCGCTCGCCTACTCCAGCTGAGTCGGCAGCCGTCATGCAAACATAGTTTCGTCAATGCGGTGGCGCCCGCAAACCTCAAGCCTGATGCTGGGTTTGGCGGTTGTAATGTAAACTCTCTGCCCATTACTAATTGCTAGAGGTGGCGTGTGCGAATTCTCGATGTTGGATGTGGAACAGGCAATCCCCCCTGGAAAACTAATGCGGGCGAGCAGGACTCCGTAATAGGAATCGATAGTAACCTTTCATCCTTGGCCGTGGCGAAGCGTCGATTTCCTGGACGCCACTTCGTATGTTGCCAGGCCGAAGCCATGCCATTTGCAGATTCCAGCTTCGGGCGAGTGGTTTCTTCCGTGGCCATGCCTTACACGGACATTCCGGTGGCGCTGGCTGAAATCAGGCGTGTGCTGGTTCCCGGGGGCTCGCTGTTTATGAGTGTCCATCACCTGCGATTCACCTTGAACGAGCTACGCGCTGCTCTTCCGAATCCGATCGCCATCTTATATCGCTTGTACGTCCTGGCGAATGGTTTGATCTTTCATGCCACCGGCAGGTTGATCCGATTTCCAAACGGTAAGGTGGAATCCTTCCAAACGACCAGGGCTCTCGAACGCGCGCTCGGAGGAGCGGGCTTTGTCGGCGTAGAAGTCAGCCGACCGGATGGCAAAGTGCACGTCGACGCCAAAACAGCCCGACGTTCTTCCGTTCCGTGCCCAGGTTGAAAACGGATTGTTCGTGGCCGCTACGCACGCCACAAACCATTCGCCGCGCCTTTGTTCAGCGATCTCTAATCTACCGCGCTTTCGTCGGAACTCCTGACGGTCCAGTGATCGGTTGAAGCATCGGCCACATTCCCATCCGCCCCCTGTACCCCCGGACTGAACTTCTAGTTGGCCAGTGTCGTCTTGTGTCGCCCGTTACCTATCGGCTTGCCCTTCGGCGCTCTAGATTCTGCACAGGACTGAAAACTTCAGTCCGGTCAACTGCCGTTCGTCCGGAGGTAAGATGCAAACCGCGGGCCCTCCCCAACCGCCTGTGCACGTCGCTACTCGCTTCAATGTTTCTTATGCCGTACTCTTCGGTTTGCTTGGCCTCATCCTAGTGACAGCAGGCTGTGGATCGGGATCGGCCTCGCAACCGGCCGCGAGCACGCCAACCTCGAATAGCGCTCTGCCCACGGTCTCGCCGGCCAATGCGGTGGTTTCACCCGGCGCCACGCTGCAATTCACGGCGAGCTTTTCCAATACTGCCGCCACCTCCATCGTCTGGAGTGCAAGCTCAGGAACAATTTCTTCCAACGGCTTATTTACCGCCCCGAACCTAAGCGGCACAGCGGCAGTATCGATAACCGCAGCCAGTGCGGCCAACCCGTCTAAGTCCACCACGGTTCCGGTTACAGTTCAAAGCGCCGCGCCACTGGCAATCGAAACCAGTTCGCTCGCAGTTGCCATCGTGGGTTCTCCCTATTCTGCGAATTTGGAAGCATCCGGAGGGAAGGCACCCTACAAATGGACTCTGGCTTCTGGCAGCCTTCCCGCCAACCTCACTCTCAGTTCAGCCGGAGCGTTGACTAGCACTCCATCTCAGTCAGGAACTTTTTCTTTTGTCGCAAGAGTGAGCGACAGCATAAACGCGCAGGCTACTCAAAACTATTCTTTTACCGTTGCGGCAAACAGCAGCGGATTTGACGGACCGGCACAGCTCCCTCTGGTTTACGTGCAGAGTTCCCTCGCCGACACGCCGGCTCCAGGCTCGACCGTTCTTGTGAGCGCCGGAGGAAACCTGCAAGGCACCCTTGACGCGGCAAAGTGCGGCCAAATCATCGCGCTGCAGGCTGGGGCGACTTTTACCGGCCAGTTCACTGTGCCAGCGATCGTTTGCGACGACGCGCACTGGATCATTATCCGCACCAGTTCGCCGGACAGCGCTCTGCCGCCCGAGGGCAGCCGCATCACTCCTTGTTATGCGGGGGTCGCCTCGCTGCCGGGCAGGCCGCGTTTCGCGTGTCCCTCCACCAAGAATGTGATGGCGAAAATTGTCTTCGCCGGAACCGCAGGCGAACCGATTCTCCTGGCATCGGGCGCCAATCACATACGATTCCTCGGACTTGAAATCACGCGGAGTTCTCCCGGCAAGGTGATTTACGATCTGGTGCATCCGCAAAACGGTGGGCCCGCCGATCATCTCGTATTCGACCGCGTCTGGATTCACGGAACGGCACAAGACGAGACCACGCGCGGCATCGCATTGAGCGGCACAACCAACGTGGCCGTTGTGGATTCGTTCTTCTCAGACTTCCATTGCATCGCGATTACCGGCTCGTGCGGTGATGCGCAGACGATGGCCTCGGGCTTGGGCGATCTGCCTATGGGCCCTTACAAAATCGTCGATAACTTCCTCGAAGCGGCCGGAGAGAACCTGATATTCGGCGGCGGAGAGGCAACGCAGACTCCGGAAGATATCGAAATCCGGCAGAATCACTTCTTCAAACCTCTCACCTGGATGCGCGGCCAGCCCGGCTACGTGGGCGGCACCAACGGCAACCCGTTCATCGTCAAGAATCACCTCGAATTCAAAAACGGAATACGCGTGCTTTTTGAAGGAAATGTTCTGGAAAATACGTGGGGAGGATTTACCCAAACCGGTTTTTCGATTCTGCTGACGCCCAAGGATCAAAGCAACGCTTGCCCCCTGTGCGTCGTCCATGACGTGACCGTTCGCTACAACACCATCAGTCACGTCGGAGGTGGCATGCAGATCGCCAATGGAGCTTCGGACTCCGGAGGTCTCTCCCAAGGCGCATGGAATGAGAGCATTCATGACGTCGTCATCGACGACGTTGACGCGAAGACCTTCAATGGAGACGGTTACATCCTGCAGGAATCAAACGGAGATCCACTCCTGGCGATTCACGACGTGGTCGTAAACCATATAACGGTCGTTGGGCCTGATGCAGTCGCCTTGCTCGTGATTGGCAACGACTTGACCAGTCCCATGATGAACAACTTCACGTGGACGAATAGCATTTTTGCGGCTAGCACCGTCGGCGTTCTCAGCACCGGTGGCGGCAGTACAAATTGCGCCTTCAAGACGGGCGGGGCAATGGCCAAGCTCACCGCCTGCTTCAGTTCTTATATCTTCAGTCACAATGCAACCATCGGCGCAACGGGAACCTGGCCGAGTGGAAACTATACGCCCGCAACTGCGAGCGCCGTGCAGTTTGTGAACTACAACAATGGCTCAGGAGGCAACTACCAGCTGCAGCCAACAAGCCCCTTCAAGAATGCTGGCTCAGATGGGAACGATCTGGGCGCTGATATGACCGCGCTAAATAGCATGATCGCCGGCGTTGCCCCATAGCCGGTTCGCGCACGCTACAGTTCGACAACCGACCGAACGATTACTCCACTCCATCGGTGGCAGCTTTGATTGCGTCCAGGTCCGCACCCAGGTCTTTGCCGTCGGTGCCCGCCTTCAGAAAAGGCGACGCCGCTTTACAGTCGCCGACCTTGGAGTCGGCACACAGTTTGTAGTTTCCGCCGTTGCCGTCACGAAAGTCTTGCATACGCACAGCTGACGGATTCCCCGGAGTAAAGTTTCCTCCCGGCCATCCCCCCGTTGAACCAACCAGGGCGTTATGAGTAAATGTGTCACTGGCGAAGCAACTTTTCAGAACGCCCTCCGGCCCTTGCCTTTGAGGCTGAAACGCGCAATTCTTCGGACCACCGCCCGACGAGATAATGCCGACGGTCCCGGATGCCACAAGATTATTGGTAAAGCTAAAGTTGATGATCTTCTCGCGGTCCACATCCGCGCCAAAAGTAAACAAATTCGTGGGAGGAAAACCTGTGACGTGATCGATGCTAACGTCGCGCAACGCTGGCATTTTCGAGGTGATCTGGAACAGAACCCCCAGGCCACCGTAGGCCTTCCCGCCCATATCATCGAAGACAATATCGTGAATGCTGTAGCGCTCGCCTCCGCTGGCGGCTCCGCCCGAGTCGGAAAGTCCGGTGCCGATCATCATGCCATTTGCCGCGTGACTGACGCGGCAGAATCGCAGTGTCAGATCCGTGGTTTTACAAAGCGGACAGCGATTTCCCTGGTTCTTTGGAGTGAGCAGAATGGCGAATCCGGTTTGCGTAAATCCGCCCCACGCATTTTCCAGGACATTACCCTCAAAAAGAATTCGCTGCCCATTCTTCAGTTCGAACAGATTCTTGACGATGAAGGGCTTCCCAGACGTTCCGCCGACAAAGTCTGGGCTCCCCGGCCTCCAGGTCAGAGGCTTGAAAAGATAATTGCGGCGAATCTCGATATCCGCCGGCGTCAATGTGGCCGGCCCGCCGCCGAAGAGAATGTTCTCTCCGGCAGCCTCTAGGAAATTGTTTACGATCTTATAAGGCCCCATCGGAAAATCGCCCAGCCCTCCCGCGATGGTCTGCGCATCGCTACAACTTCCCGTGATAGCTACACAATGAAAATCGGTGAAATAGGAGTCCACCACAGCAACATAATTACTTGTGCCAAGCGCGATTCCGCGGGTGGTTTCGTCCTGCGCTGTGCCATGAATCCAATCGCGGTCAAAGACGATGTGATGATTGCTTCCCTTCCCTGCCATTGCGACCATGTTGTAGACCGTGTCGGGAGACTCGCGCGTAATCTCCAACCCAAGGAACCGATAGTGATTCGCTCCATCTTCCAGAGTCACAGTCGGCGTGCTTGGGCCGATCGAGACTAACTTAGCCATCACATTCTTTGGCGAAGGGCACGGATATGCTGGCCTGCCCGGGAGCGACGCGACGCCTCCGTAGCAAGGAGTGATTCTCGTGCCTTCTGGCGGCAGAGCGCGGTCTTCCGCGTTGGTGCGCACGATGATCCAATGCGCATCGTCGCACTTCTTCGCGGGCATCGTAAAGTTGCCGACGAATCGAGCACCGCTTTGCAGAAGGATGGTGTCGCCACAGTGAGCATCTTCGAGTGCGGACTTCAGTTCCGCACCGTCCTTCACGGAGAGAGATTTTCCCGGGGCGGGGGTATCAGACAGGCTGCTATTGACATAAACGCGAGGAAGTTCCGCCGGTCCGTCGAACTTGGCGCCGTTCTGGGCTTGAGCGATAACAGACAAGCATCCACAGAGCGACAGAATCAGGCCGGTTTGAATACGAAACAAAACCCGAAATAAGAGTCGCACACTACCTCCAACAGGAATGAATTATTAGATGAGAAGACAGCGGGCTCCAGCACTCCAGATTTTGCACGCTTAGCTGGGAAAAGCGCGACGCGTAAAAACAGCTCGCTAGCGCGCCGGCACAACTTTGGCCTCAGCGTCTTCTACGGATTCTCCGGCGAGCCACGCCGCCATTCTCCCAACATTGTCGATCCCTGCGTCTAGTCGCAAACCGGCCTTCACTTCGTTGTAGCGCAGGGTTACGTCGATGAGCTTCTGAGACATGTCGATGGCGTCCATGTCGTTGTAAGTGATTACTCCATTGGGCCTGCGGCCGTTCTCGCTGGCCACTACTGGCACGCCGAGCGCAATCGACTCCAGAACCGAGGCCGCGACACCGTCGCACGCTGGGGTGCGCAGGTAAATAAAGCAACAGCTCAGCAGCGTAAGAAATTGATCATGAGTCACGCTCCCCAGCAGCAACAGGCTTTCTCTTTCCTCCGTCGGCCAGTCGCGGAGATATTCTTTCACCGCCGGCAACTCTTTTTCAGGGAAGCCCAGCCAGATGAATCCAGCATCCGGCTGCGCTTTGCGGTAGAGCTTCATGCCTTCGCGCAGAACATCCAGGCGATACTCCGGACGAAACGATAAATAGGAGAAAATCATCGTTCGCTTCTTGCGCAGAAATGCCTCCACTTCGTCCGACAGAGGCGTTTGAGCATACGTCAGATACTGCGGTGAGAACGTAGCGATGGCTTCCACTTTATCGGGTGCAACACCGTAGCCCTCGAGCGCCTCCTTGATGGGCTGGCTATCACATGCAATCGCACCCGCCGTCAAAAATAAAACGTAGAATGCCCAATGCACCCTGCTATTATCGTGGCGCGGGAAATAATCCTGCGAGAGCCCTCCATGAAATGTCAGCAGAGCCGGACGAAAAAACAGTCTTCCAGTCAGCGCGGCCGCGAATGCCAGCCAGTATCCCTTCCTTGACATGCCATTGAGGTGCACGTTGAGGCGGTATCCGCGCAGTGAGTAACTGCAGATCTTCCTCAGATAGTCCGCACCATCCTGTACGTCAATATATTCCGCACTCTCAATCTGGTGGCCTTCGTTAATCTTGAGCACCTCACAGATGTGGCCGCGGCGGCGCAACTCCTCGGTCACCAGCTTGGTCTGGATCGCCCAACCGCACATTGGTGGCGGGTAATTTCCGATCTGAAGTATCTTCGCGGGTCGTCTCATCATTATGATTTTTCGCGTGTACTCTTCAGAACCGTGAGAGATCGTGGGAAGCGAGCAGCTTCCCGAAGGGCGCTTTTTTCTTAAGCCGCAGCTTCGTTTCGAAATAGCGCTCGTAGAGCAGGCGCATCCGCCTCAGTGATGCGTCAGACGAGGCCACGCGACGGGGAACCTTGCGGGACGAAACCGGCTCGCCGGAATTTTCCACGGCATACCCAAGCTGCTCTAGGCTTGGTCCCAGCAGTGTCTCCAACCGTTGCAGCAGAGCAGCCGTGAGACCGATTTTCCATCGCTGCACCGGATTAAATTCCCCTTCTTTCATTTCCTTCAAAAACGAACTATTTGGTTTGCTCACCGAGCCGATCGCCACTCGTCCAATTTTCTCGTAATCCAGGTCCTGTTCTATGAACGCCTCCAGAGTCCGCAGAACTGCACGCGGATCCCGCACCAACTCCTCATAGCGAACCTCGATGTAGTCGGCACCCAAACTGCGGCCGTCTTTGCGGCCTTTGCGCACAATCCAATCCCAATACAAAGCTGCCACCTCAAGAGTTTTTCGGCGATCCCAGGCGAACGGCTTGATCCATCCCTGTTTTTCCAGCGACAGCGCCACGTCCCTGCCGTCGCGGATGATGTGAATGATCAGGGCCTCCGGAATCGTGCGTTTAATGCGCGCAAGATAAAGCAAATGTTCGGGTGTGCAGTCGGCCCAGCGCTCGACACCCTGGTGTCGCGCGATCGATTGCATGACGATCCGCAGAAAATCTCCGGCGTTGCGGCACTTCGCCATCACTTCTTCGCTGACTTCATTCCAATCGAGACCAGTGCGCCGAAATAACTCCGTGTCGCGCCACGCCGCCAGCAGCCTGCGACGGTTCGCCGCGTGACTTAACACTCCAAAGCGCGGCTCGAGCAAACTAAAAACTTGTGATTCCGCGCGGTAAACCGCAAAATCCCCGGAAGAAAGTAGCATATGGTAAAGCAGCGTGGTCCCGGATCGCGGACAGCCCAGCACAAACACCGGCGCTTTGCTTCTGGCCGCGCCGGGAGTGCTTTCCGTGCTCAGTTCTGCTTTCTTCATAGTCAGTGAGCCATTGCTGGCGTGTGCACTGCCCGGCATTCCTCGAATTTGAGTTGAGGCGGAGCGGGATGCATGTTTTCCCGCTCCAGGTAATTGCGATGCCACCACTCGAGGATCAGCATTTTCCACAGCACACCGGAACAATTGCGCCGCCCTCGCACATGCTCATCCACTAACCCACGCACCGCCTCCGGCCGAAAATACCCGCGCTGCAAGGTGCGCGGTTCGGTCAAGATGGAAAGAAATTTCTCTTTCAATTCGCCCCGCAACCAATGTTCCAGTGGCAATTGAAAACCTTGTTTGGGACGATGCAACAACTCCGCCGGAATGCCAAGACGCTCTGCCAATCGCTTCAGCAAATACTTTCGCGTAGAACCACGAAACTTCCATTCGATGGGCAATGCAGCCGCCCACTCCACAAATTCATGGTCCAGCATCGGCACTCTTACTTCGAGCGATGTCGCCATACTCATTCGATCAACCTTGGTAAGGATATCGCCCACCAGGTAAGTCTTGGTATCCAAATAGAGAAGGCGGCTCAGATCATCCTGCGCCCCCGGCGCTTGATCGAAATAGTTCTGAAACTGCTGCAGCGGGTCTGCCATCCGGTTAGCAGCCGCGAGGAAATCTTTGCTGAACAGAGATCTTTCGCGATGCAGCGCAGGCAGGAATGTCACGCTGTCGAGATACCGGTCGCGCAAGTTGAGTGAAGCGTTCCACGCCAGGTTCTTGCCGTAGAAGCCCGCCGGCAAGTTGGGGTGCAGCATTTGCCGGTAAAGTCTTCCTGCCCACTGCGGAATATTATCGAAACGCTTGCGTTGCATGGCTACGGCGTAGCGGTCATAGCCTGCGAACATTTCGTCTCCACCATCGCCGGTCAGCGCCACCGTGACGTGCTGCCTCGCCATCCGGCAGACAAAATATGTCGGCAGCATGGAGGAATCGCCGAACGGTTCCTCGATCATGCTTGAAAGATAAGCGATGGTCTCTTCGATGTTCGGGCTTACTACCATCTCGTGGTGTTCGGTTCCGAACTGTTCTGCCACCGCTCGCGCATATGGCGCTTCGTTGAAGACATCCTCGGCGAATCCAATCGAGAAAGTTTTGACTGGAGTTGAACTCGCGTGCGCCATCAGCGCAACCACAATTGAGGAATCCACACCTCCACTAAGCAAAGCCCCCAAGGGAACTTCACTCATCAGGCGAATGCGCACGGCCTCCGCCAACTTCGACTCCAACATCTCCAAACATTCGTCCTCGGATTTCGCTGTGGAGCTACCGTAGGAGGGAACGTCCCAGTACGAACGAATCTTAAAATTATCTCGCGAATACTCCAAGACGTGCCCGGGCGGCAGCTTCTTGATAGCCTCAAACGCGGTCAGCGGGTCGGGAACATAGCCAAAATAAAAATACTGGAGTAGTGCCTCGGGGCTCGGAACTGCCAACTCCGGGGCCGCAGCCAGAATCGCTTGGATCTCTGAACCGAACAACAGCCTGCCATTGTGAAGTGCATAGTGAACAGGCTTTTTTCCCAGCCGGTCACGCGCCAGCAGAAAAGACTTCTTCCCTTCATCCCACAGCGCGATCGCGAACATTCCTCGCAGTTTGCGGACGCAATCCGCGCCCAGTTCTTCGTAGAGGTGAACGATTACCTCGGTATCGCTGTGGGTGTAGAAGTGGTGCCCACGCACTTCCAGTTCAGCGCGCAGTTCAAGATAATTGTAGATTTCGCCGTTGAAGACCGCCCATATCGTACCGTCTTCGTTGTGAACGGGCTGCTGGCCACCGGCAATATCGATGATGCTCAATCGTCGCATGCCCAAGCCAACCGCGCCTCGAACATACAAACCTTCGTCATCGGGACCGCGGTGCATGATCGCCTGGCACATGCGGTGTACGTCCGCAGCCTCAACCGAATCCTGGTTTCGGCCTACGATTCCGGCTATCCCGCACACGATTCGGCCTCCGCTGCTGGCTGCAGGGAATCGATTTCCTGCGACGCGGCGGGCTTGCGCCCTCGCACTGCAACCGGCACGCCGCCCACCGTCAAATCTTGTAGCCCACAACTCTCAAACCAGCGGAACACTTGCTCATACGTGTGCTTTGATTGATACCACGGGGAATACCAGTCGAAAGTATCCAGCACCCGCCACTGCGGATCGGCATTGAACGACATCGGAATCATGTAACGTAGCGCTCCGCTCAAAGGTCGTCCAGCCAGCGGAATTTTGCGCAGCAGCCAATGCACACCGTAGAGAGGAACAGCCGCTTGACAGACCTTATGCAGCAGCCGCGGAGACATGCGGCGCGTCACCTTGCGATACACATCGCTCATGCGATACCAGGGGTTGTAGGCGCTATAAAGCCAGACCACGAGCGTACCCTCCGGCTTAAGAAAACGCGCTAAACCTTTCACCGCTCGCTCGCAATCCGGAGTGTGATGGAGGACACCCAGGCTATAGATGTAGTCGAAACTCTTCGGCGCAAAAGGGAGGGAAAAGGCGTCTGCTTGCAGAATCGAAGCGTCTCGATCCGCAAGGTTGCTCGCTGCAGCTTCCACGGCCTGGCTCAGGTCAATACCCACCACACGCGCGCCCCAGCGAGTTACCACTTCCGCATAGCGGCCCATGCCGCAACCTACGTCGAGGACCAACTGTCCCCTCAAGTCCTCCGGCGTCAACCGCGTCTTCAGGACGAAATCTTTTTCCGAACGCTTGCTATTTTCGTCGTCGAGTTGAGTCGTGTTGTGCTTCAGCCACTGGAATCCGAAACTTCCCGTATAGAATTGCTGGTCGACAAAACGAGGCACGCCCTTGACGACCGGGTAGCGCGTTGAACAGCTCAGACACACCAGCACGTCATCCTGTCGTCGCAATTCTGACTGACACTTTAGGCAGCGCAGAATTGCAAGAATGTCTCTCGCGAATTCGCCGCCATTCTGGTCTGGAATCTGTCCCATGCTTTAGGTTTCTGTGCCTGCGACATCACCTTTGGGAATATCGCTTCCCTACTCATTATTCCGGTCGCCAACCGGCGACTGTTGTCCCGCAGCGCTGAACGCTGATTTTGATGTGGTATTCTCTACCTCGCTCCGACACCTGAACCGCGTTTCACCATCTGTTCATGCTGTTAGGATATCGTCCATTCATGAAAGACCCCCTTAATCTTAAATCAGGCACGGCCTTCTCTCCGCTGCGCTTGTTTCTTATTCTTCTGATCCTGGGTTTCGGATTGAGAATGGCCTTCGGCATCGTTCGCTATCGCGGCGATCTCCTTCACCTCACCGGACCAGCCTTCATTACCAGTTGGAGCCACGACGGCCTGGAACACGTGCTCATTGCGAAGGCCATTCTCTCAGGCGAAGGTTACATTATGGAGAATTTTCCTCTACCGCCGGGCAAGCACGTCCGCTACGCCGGACAGGATGCCCTGTTCAAAGCTCCGCTCTATCAGTATTTTCTTGCCGGGGTTTTTGCGATTTCTGGCTTTTCCTTCAAGCTTTTCTTTCCGTTGCAGTCGCTGCTTGGGGGGCTTACTTGCAGCCTTCTCGGACTCATTGCCTGGGAAACGTTCAAGAGTCCAAGTGCGGCCTTACTCGCGGGGATCGCGGGCGCGATTCACCCTGTGCTGGTTAACGCGGCCTCCCAACCCTACAACGAGGATGTTTTCTTCTTTCTGTTTATCGCTGCAATCTGGGCTTTTCTCGTCTGGTTTCGCACGCGGGAAATCAAATGGGCGGTAGCGTGCGGGATTATGGTCGGCCTGTGCACCTTGACGCGGGAAAGTGGCATTCCGCTGCTGGCTGCGATGGGAGCAGTCGGTATTCTTTCGACTCCGCGTGATTTCAAAGCGTGGGTGGCCTGCGGCACAATCGTACTTAGCGCCTTTGCTGTCGTTGCGCCCTGGACGCTTCGCAACTACATTCGCTTTCATGCCTTCATTCCAGTCGCAGCCATCGTGGGGGAAGACCTGGCAACCGGAAACAATGACTGCGTCGCCAGGGAAAGTCTGTTCAGCTCTTACTGGTCGGAGGGGCCATGCATTGACTTAAACAGGCAAATTGTTGCGGCCCGCGCATTATCCCCGATGTTGGATCTTCCCGCCGGCGTCCAATACGACCGGCTCTCACGGCGCGTAGCAATCCACTTCATCGTCGAACATCCCCTGGCCTACGTGAAACTGGCAATTCGCCGGCTGTGGACGAGCTTGCTGCCCTTTGCTCCCCGAGGGAATCAGCGGGGGTACGAACGGATCGTTCTCACGCTCTACTGGCTCTTGATATTTCCCGCGGGAATGCTCGGACTATTCTCGCGACTGAGACGGCCCGAATCCCAGACTCTTTTCCTCGCGCTCGTCATTGCTCTGAGTTTCTTATCCATCATGGCCGTTCTCTATTGGTCCGATCTTCGTTTTCGAATTGGCATTGATCTTCTCCTAGGATGCTTCGCGGCATGGAGCTACGACCGCGTTTGGCGAAGAGGACAAGCCACCTTAAGCGCGTGAACTACGGCTTCGTGAGCTGCTTCGAACCGCTTTTTTTCATCTAAAATTAATATTCGATTGGTGGCTTTTCCAAGAAATCGGTGTAGAAGAACACCCGTGTTCGTCTAAGATAGACGAGCATTTTGGAGGCGGGGTACGCATAATGCCGGGGCCTTTATGGGACGAATGGATGGGTCGCAAGGCTACTCGGCGATTAGCGCGCAAGATTTTGCCTGATCTGCGCTGGAATCAGGAAATCTGGGGTGAAACGGTACGAGAGCAGCTAACCAGCCCCGTCCGCTGGTTGGATGCGGGTTGTGGCTGGCGTCTCCTGGATAAAGATCTCGACCCATTGGAGGACGACCTGGTCCGCCGCGCCGGTACAGTAGTAGGCGTCGATCTCGACCTTCTCCACTTGGGCAAGCACGTCAATATCTCGCGGCGCACTTGTGCATCGCTCGCTGCGCTTCCCTTTGCTGACGCCAGCTTCGACCTGATTACTTGCAACATGGTGGCCGAGCATCTTCCCGATCCCTCGGCGATTTTTCAGGAAATATCCCGAGTGCTCGCCACTGGCGGCGTTTTCATGGTACACACTCCCAACACTCGGAATTACCTGGTTTTCGCGAATATCCTCGCGAAGAAGCTCCTGCCACGCGATCTCGTTCTGAAGTTGGTGCACGATGGACGGGAAGAGGAGGATATTTATCCCACTTACTACCGGGCCAACAGTGAGCGTGCACTCCGCCGCCTGGGCGATTCCGTGAAGCTCCAGCCCCATTTTGTCCGCTTCCTCACTCAACCCCAGCCCTACAGCCGCTTCTTTGCGCCAGCCGCCTTCTTTGAACTTCTCTTTATGCGAGCGACCATGACGCGTCCGCTGAATCGCTTTGCTGCGACGATCATGATGGGGTTCCGAAAACCCTATACAAAACCGGCCGGCTGCACCGCTTGCGCGGCCTAAAGCCTACGATGGAGGCTAAAGTACATAGCGAATACGCCAGCTTTCGTCTAAGATAAACGGCATCAGTCAGCGAGGAGAGTTCGATATGTCGCGTAGTGGAAACAATCGTGGGAAGGGCACTTTGTTGGAAAGTACCCTCGCGTTGGCCTTGATGGGGATCGTCGCCGGAGCTGCAGGAGGTCTTGCCATCGGCATTGTCACCGGTTCTCATTCCTCCAGCGCCGCGCCCAGCACCGCAAGTCCTCTGAAGTAAACACTCGTAGAAACGCTGCCTCAAACTTGACGGCTCCGCCTGAACCGTTCCCACGGCGGGTGCTGTCTCGGGAAGTTTTGGGCCTGTCAGCCAGCTTCTTATCGGCTTGCGTTCTTCCTTCACGTTCACACCAGTTTCACTGCACAGACGGAGCAAAGCCGTCGTATAGCCGACCATAAAATACGGGAAAAGTTGATACGCTGTACTGGCGAAGGCCGCGCCCACAAGATAGCTGGCAAACCCCGCCCATAGCGCGCTGGTATACATGCGCACATCTGAGTCCGCCGCGTAAAGAGCCGTACTGCGGATTTTAATCAAGTTCCTGAAACACTCGCGCATCACCAGAAGAAACAATATAAGCACAGGGATTCCGCATTCCGAGCTCAGTTCCGTATACGTGTTGTGCGTAACGTGCCACAGATCTGTATAGCTGGCGAACTGACCGGGACCTACTCCGAAGATCGGGCGTTTCGCTGTAGTTTCGAGACTCAGTATCAGAATCTCTAGCCGGGCTTCCTTGGCGTCACCATAAACTTCCACGTCGTTGGAGAAAATGCTCTTGATGCGATCGCCGTAACTCTGCGGCCCCACGACCGCCAACGCCAAAATGCAAAAAGCAGCGCCCACCAGCAGGTAATAGCGCTTATTTCGTATTCCAAATTCCCACAAACTAAAAACTATGGCCACTGCCAGAGCGAGAAATCCAGAGCGCGAATAAGTCAGCATCAGCCCCCGCCCCATGACAAGAAGACCTAAAAACCACAGCACTTTCTTTAACGGATTCTTCTCCAACATTAAGAACATCAGACATAGCGGAAAATTCAATGCGATGTTCATGGCGAGGTCGTTGGGATTATCGAACACCCCCCCCAAGACACCGCCCATTCTTCCACCCTTGTAGATCAGCACCGAAACAAGGGTCATCACCGCGACGGAGGCTGCCTGGATGAATATCAACCGCTTAAGTTGGCTTAGGGAATCGACGACGAGGCCCACTAGTAGCGCAACGATCAAGGCCTTCGAACACTTGTCCAGCACGACCGAAAGCGCTCCGCTGATGTAAAAGGAGAACGGAACGCAGAGAGCCTGCCAGGCGAGCATCGCCGCCAGAAGCTTCAACTCGCGGGGCCATTTTGCAAACCTTGCTCGTCCACGGATGCCAAATAGCAAAGCAAGAAGAGCGACGCCACCGAGGATTTTTTCGATCGGGATAAAGCCGAGCGCGTGGACAAAATCTTCCGGCCGGGCAAAATACAGAAACGAAAATGCCACCAGCGCTCCATACGCGAGCGCGTTGGAGTTCTTTGCTTTCGGTTTCTGAAAACCTAAGGCAAGCGTGGCCATTAAATACTCCGCACCCCCATAAGTAACGCCGGGCTGTGCGATGGGAAAACTATGAATTCCATACTGCCTTCCTCCCGGTTACAAAATGAGTGAAGGCAACTATCGCCGCGGCATTCAAAACTACAAAAGTGAGTGCGGCATCCGCCACGCGAGAAACTGCGCCTGGCTTCAGTTTCAGCATGCCAAGCACCGCCAGTAAATAAAACGCCAATTGCACTCCCAAGGCAACGCGGTAGAACGGACGCGCCAGCGCAATCGAAGACAGCAGCGCAGCAAGCAAAGCGAACGGCACCAGCAGGCGCATCAGTTTGTGACTAATAAATTCGAAGAGAATAGGGTTGGCTCCGCTCAAAAGCCACGGCGCCATTTGTAACAGCTGATAGTTACCACTCAGCGTCCGCACCTTTCGTCTAAATTCTCGCGGCGCACCCAAACTTGGAACATCCCATGCTCTGGCGCGTGTATCGAAAATCACTCGGGAGCCCTGGCGCACCACATGCATGGGTAAATAGACATCGTCGAGAATCGTCCGCTCAGGAAGCGAAACCAATAGATTCCGCCGCACTGCATACAAGGCCCCGGTGGCGCCTACCACGGATCCCGAAGCCGACTCCAATTCGCGGATCGCTTTTTCAATTTTCCAGTACAGGCCCATCCCCCGCACCACCTCTCCCGAATCAAAATCCCCTAACATCAACTCACCGCTCACCGAACCCACGTTCGGATCGGCAAAATTCTCCAGCAATCTGCGGATCGCGCCGGATTCGATTTGCTGCCGCGCATCCGTAAAAACAACGACTTCCCCTTCTGCCCATGCAATCGCATCGTTCAGCCCACTAGCCTTCCCGCTCGAGAGCTGGTTCATCACCAGCCGCACCCGCGGATGATCCGCGTAACTCCGAAGAATCGCTTCCGTCCCGTCCGTCGAACCATCGGAGATTACGACAATCTGCCAATGCTCGCCGGGATAATCCAGTTCCAGCAGATTGCGAAGTTTATTTTCGAGAACCTGCTGCTCGTTCCGCACCACCATCACAACCGATACTGACGTTTCATAAGCGCCGCGCAACGGAGGCCAGGGGCTTATCCGTGCCCGCATCCATAGCCACGCCAGGTATCCCACGTACGTATAAGCAATCAACGTGACCGACCACCAGAACACCCACGTCATTGCCCGCCCCGGCCGAGCAGCACAATCTTGATGGTCTGGAACATGATCAGGAAATCCAGCCCGAGCGACGCATTCTTGATGTAGAAAAGGTCGTACTGCAGCTTCTCCCGCGCATCTTCCAGCGTGTTGCCATACTTGTATTGCACCTGCGCCCAGCCAGTGATTCCCGGGCGCACCACATGGCGCACACCATAGTAGGGAATCTCTTTGCTCAGCCACTCCACGAATTCTGGGCGCTCCGGTCGCGGACCTACAAAATGCATGTCGCCCTTGAGCACGCACCACAACTGCGGAATCTCATCAAGGCGCGACGAGCGCAGAAATTTGCCAACTTTCGTGATGCGCGGATCGTCATCCGCCGCCCAAGTCGCGCCCGTATCCGCCTCGGCGCCGTCACGCATCGTACGAAACTTGTAACAGTAAAACGGTACCCCGCGCCTCCCCACGCGCTCCTGCCGGTACAACGCTGGACCAGGAGAACTCAGCTTTACCGCCAGCACAATGAAAGGAATCAGAGGCAGCGAGAGCAATAGACCCACGAGGGCGACCGAAAAGTTCAGCACTCGCCGCACCAGCCGGAAGAAATTGCTAAAGCGAAACCCATCGGCAAAAATTAACCAACTCGGGTATAACTGCTCGACTTCAATTCTTCCAGAAATCCTCTCCAACCACGAAGTGGCTTCTTCGACCTTCACGCCGGTCAGCCGCAGGTCCAGCAATTCTTCCACCGGCAAAGTGCCGCGGCGGTCGAGCATCGCTACGATGACTCGATGCACGCGCTTGGCGTGGACAAGGGCCAGAAGGTGAGAGGCGACGCTGTCGCGGGTCAATTCGCCGTCGACATTTCCCGTCCAGCCCACTACTTCGATGCCAAGGGCCGAACGCTCCCGCAAACCCCGGACCAGCCGCTCCGCGCGCTCTCCCGTACCCAAAACATACACGCGCTCCCGCAGGAACGGCTGCTTCACCATCCAGGAATAAGCCGTCCGCCAGCAAAACAGCATAATGGTGAGAATTAGAAGTCCTGCAAGAGCCGAGCCGTTCCCAGGCATGAGAGTGGGAAAGGCAAATCCCACCGCGGAAAGAGCCAGCGCCACTACGCCCAGCACGAGCAGGATCCGGAAAACCTGATCCCACTTTTCGCCCAGATTGGTGGAATCATAGAGATCGAGCCAATGGGAAAGCAGCAGCACAACTCCAGTCACGCCGAGGATCTTGAGGTATCCACCTTCAACATTCAGGAGCAGCCAGCTGTCCTGACTCTGCCACATCGTACCCAGCACAAACGAAAACCAAACGATCAGTGCCTCACCAGCCAGAAGAACCAGTGTTCGCAGCGGGTAATACACTTTGAAAAGCCGGATCACGTTTCCTTGCCCTAAGACTCGTTGCCCCAAAGACTGGTCTTAAACATTAAGATTGGTTTTAAAATTTCGACTCGTTCGCATTCTTTCCGTCGCTATCGTAGTAATAACGCGTATACGGGATGGCCGCACCGTCCGTGCCATTCAGCACCACTCCCACCAGGGCTTGATCTGGAAATTCCATTCGCGCGCGGCGCGCCATATCGACCGGTGTTGCGTTTGACCGTACTACCATGAGCACACCGTCGCAGGCTTTGGCCAGCACGCCGGCGTCGGAAACCGGCACTGCCGGCGGCGAATCGATGATGATCCAATCGAAGAGAGCATCAATTCGCTGCAGCAGTATCTTGAGCCGTCCGTTTGAGATCAACTCCGCAGGATCTGTGATCTCCTTGCCGCTCGGAATTAGAAACAGACCTTCCATCGGTCCGTGCTGCATGATCGAAAACTCGTCGCCGCTTCCCATCAGATAATCGGACAGACCCGGAGACGAGGTTGTGCCGAGCATCAGGTGCAGCCGCGGGCCCCTCAGATCGGCGTCAACGAGCAGCACACGACGTCCATGCTGCCTCACCAGCACCTGCGCCAGATTGGCTGCCGTGAAAGACTTGCCCTCTTTCGGCAGCGCGCTGGTTACCAGAATTTTTTTGAGGGGCATCTTCTCGCGCGTGGAATAAAGCCGCGAACGCAGGGTGCGAAATTCCTCGGTGCCCCGGACCGCGTCGTCGCCATTGAAAAACAGCATGGTTTTCGCATCAGGCTTCCACTGCAGTTGAGGGCAGCGCGATAACAGATTCTCCAGGCTGAACTGGCTGGCGAATGAAGGCATCGCAGAAATCAAAGGAACGACGTCGGCGTACCCATCCCCAGGACGCTCTTCCCCCTGAGCCATCGGTGGCCCCGCCGCGAAGCTCGATTCGGCGGGAGCCTGCAATTCCGCCCGCTCCTGTTCCGCCTTCTTCAGCGCTTCGTGAATTCTGCTCATATCTTCCTTTCCTTGGAGACATCCTTGTCGTCTTCGCGCAAGCGGTCCGCTAAATTAGCCAGCGATCGCAAGGTGTCCACTAGGTCAAACTTTTCCTGCCCCGCTGCTGCAGGCGGCATCATGGCCCGCACAGCCATGTTGTCGGCCAGATCGAGATCCCGTGCCACATTGTCCACAACCGCCGGCATAATTACATTCTGCTGGTCCACGAATGCGCTCACCAGACAATGCTCACACAGCAAGTTGATCACCCGGGGAATACCGTTCGCATATCTGTGGATCGATACGATCGCCTCGGGATCAAAAATGTCCTGGCCATTCGAACCGGCAATGCGCAATCGCTGCTGTACATAGGCTTTGGTCTCCGTGAGGGTAAGCTCGTGCGTCTTGGCGCGCAGACTCAGCCTCTGCCGCAGCTGCCGCAGCTGCGGTTGTCTTAGCTTCTCTTCGAGCTCCGGCTGACCGACAAGTACGATCTGGAGCAACTTTTCCGTGAACGTTTCCAGGTTGGTCAGCATTCGGATCTCTTCCAGCACTTCTTCGGTCAGGTTCTGCGCCTCGTCGACGATAAGCACCGCAGTCTCGCCCGCGCGGTAGCGATCCAAGAGCCAGTTGTAAAGCCGTAGCAAGATCTGACTCTTGTCTTTCGAATCGCAGGGAATGCCGAAGTCGGCCATCATGTAATCCAGGAACTGCGCCGTATTTAGCCGCGAGTTGAAGATGAATGCGGTGGCCACCTGCTGCAGACGAAGCCACTCCAGCAGCTTGTTGATGAGGGTTGTTTTTCCGGTCCCAACCTCCCCGGTCAGCAGCACAAATCCCTTACGGCTTTGGATTCCATAAGTCAGGCAAGCGAGCGCCTCCTCCGTGTGCCGCGTCAGAAACAGATAACGCGGGTCAGGATTCACGTTGAACGGATTCGCCCTCAAACCGAAGAACTCTTTGTACATGGCCTTTGCTTAAAACATTCTTCCCTGGAACTTCACCGCTTCAAAACCTCGCGGCTTCTTTTCCTTGCTCTCTCTCGTGCTTTTTCCTGCTCCAGAAATTTCCGTTGCCGTTGCCGTTCTCCGGCACCGTCTCCGCCACCCATGGCACTGCGACCAACATCGGAAGCTCAAGAGCAGCTTCGGCATCTGCCTGGGTGCGGATGGAAGTGTCGCGAAACTCCAGCCACAGCGCAAGAGTGCAACCCAGCGCCAAACCGGCTCCTAGTCCCGCTCCAGCAAACAGCAGGCGGTTCGGGAAACTTGGCAGATCCGGAAGGTTGGCGGGATTGAGCATGCGCATTTGCTCACCTTCCTGCTGCTGCTCCATCTTGAGAGCGATATCGGACTTGCTCTTGTCGGCCAGCAAATCTTGATACACCTTCTGGGTATTTTCGTAATTGCGGGCCATCTGCTTGTACTGTTCCTCGATCGCAGGACTCAGCGACACTCTTCCTTGGTACACCGCGATTTCGTCGGTCAATCTTTTTTGGTCGCGCGTGCCCTGCACAATCAAATCTTCGTACTGGTGAACTTGAAGGCGCAACTGGCGGAGTTCGGGCGGCTCCGATCCTGGCCCCTTATCGGCCGCGGTTTCCGTGTCCTTGCTCGGAGCGGCAGCTTCTGCCAGCCTTTTCTTGACCTGCGCAACGTCCGCCTTGGTCTTGATCACATCGGGATGATCGCCGGTGTAGCGAGCTTGCAGGTCAACCAGCTGGGTTTGCAGTTGCGCGAGCTGTTGTTGCAAGGTCTGCGGGTTATTGGACGACAGCGAATTTTTCCACACCGTCAACTGCTGCGCCAGCTGCGCCTCGGTATAGGCTTTGTCTTGCTGGGCCCGGCTCAACGTCTGGGTGTTTGCTTCAAGTTGCGAATTCAACCCCATCAGAATTTTTAGGTTATTGTCCTCATCGCCTGGAAGCTGTCCCATGTATTGCTTCTTGAAGTCCGCCAGCTTGCTATCCAGTTCGTCCAGATTCCGCTTGGTATCCTCGACTTGCTTGCTAAGAAAGTCGGTCGTGCCGCGAGCCACGTCTTCGCGCGACCTCAGGTTCTCGGTCAGTAGCAGCGATGTAAGTTCGTTGCAAATCAACTGTGCCCGGCGGGCTGACCTAGCGGTATAACCCACAGTGAACCCGGGAACCGGACTGCTCTGACCGGGCTTTTTCTTGCCGCTGCTGCCAATTTGCGAAAGATCGGTGATAACGGGTTCGACGGTCATATTGTTGCGGATGATTTCGATCGCCTCATCGGCGTCTTCGCCAGGCTTCGCCAACCCCAGGCGCTCCACCATGGGTTGCAGGCGCTCATGGCTGAGCACCTGTTGCTGCAGGGTCGCAATGCGCTGCGCCAAATCCTCAGTAACGACGGACTGCACGATTCCTTCCGGAACTTTCTGGCCCACCACCAGCACCAGAGAATTCGAGGTGTATTTGGCAGCAAAGAAATATGAAACTAGAAATCCGGCGAGAGGTGCCACCAGAGCCGGGATCAGAATCACCTTGATCCGGCGGCGCAACATCGCCAGATAATCGTCCATCGTAAATTCACGGTTTTCCATCGTTTCACTCGTTTCGCTGGCTTGCGACGCCAGCCGTAAGACTAGTCAAGCCGGATTGGCCGGGGGGTCCAATCCACTCCTATCGTCCCCACACTTCGTTGTGCGATCCGGTTGCACAGTCCATTGAACGCCTGGCAGTACGAATCGTCGAAGGACAAATAATTAAACTGATAGCTGGCGAAAGCGTGCACAGTTCGCCCGAACTTGCGGTGAAAACTTACCCCGGCAAATCCATACTGATAGATATTCGCGCTCACTCCCGGGCAAGTCGCCGTGCTAGTAGCCGGGCAAGTAATCGGCAGCACGCGGCTGTTGCGGGAGAACCCGATGTCGGAACCCAGGCTCCAGACTCGGGTCAATGGCCGGCTGGCACTGAGCTGAGCGATATCGCTCTCGGCTCCGGCGAAGAAGCCAGACCCGCTGGTGATGTAATGCGCGTAAGTAAGATCCAGACTGGTCTTTGGAAAGCGGTAGCGCAGCACCGCGCGGCCTGCGGCAGAGATGCGAAGGTCATTCTGTGGGCATACAAGCTCTGGATTACCTTGCAATGTAGCCGCAAATACACACGGTGGTACGGTGGGGTTTTGAGCCGCGGTTGCAGGGAGAAGCAGGTGGTTAATCTGCGTGAATTGCGGCCCCGCGCCAACCAGAAAATCCATCCGTCCGGTGATTCGATGTCCCCACATCAGCTGGATGATGTGACTGTAAAAATTCGTTCCGGTGGAGAATTGGAATCCCTGGTAGGCATACACAATCGCTCCCTGGTTGTGCCGCCCTAGTACACGGTTATAGCCAGCCTCGCCTGAGACCTCGTTGCTTCCGATGAATGAATTTCGAGTTCCGGGTTGATTGTCCAAAAAGTGTACAAGACCATATCCGCCCGTTACGGTTAGGGAAGACTTAGGGGTCAGGTTTTCCACTAAATCGACAACCGACAGGTTCATGATGCGGGGTACCTGTCCCAGCGCCCCAAAGACGGTCCCACCGTTAAATCCGAGGAGTCCGGTCGAACTCAGACCCGCGCCAGTCAATCCCACGGCGCCGTATGCGCTGCCGAACGTACCCTCAGGCTGATAGCTAAAGGCGTCTCGAATCCCCAGCTTTCCTCGCTTCCAGGTGATTTGCTGGTCCAAACCGAGCTCCTCGATTTGTTTCAGGCCGATACCGCGAGCATTGTAGTAACCCACGCCTCCGAGGTAGTCGAGCGCGAGATCGTAATTCCTCCAAAGGTGTTGCAGGTCCACGCTACCCAGAGCGAATGAGACTGAATGGGTGCCCGATCCGCCGAGGCTGTCCTGGACGTTCGAATCGACGGACTCGCTCCCATGTACACCAAGTTGCAGGTAGCTCAACGGTGCGGCGTGCGGTTCGAGGTTAGGCAGGTCCAGTCCTGAGATTGGAGGATTTTCAATGATCGGCGGCACCGGGTTATCCGGCCCATTGGCCGGAACCGGTTGCTGAGGCTGGCTGCTGTCCGGAGCAGGGGCAGGCTCCTGTTGACTCGAGCTGTCCTGGCCCCAGGCCGCGCTCAGCGCCAAGGCAAGCACCATCACAAACCCCATGGAATGACGTCTACACATTTTTGCTAAGGGACCACCACGGTATCGCCACGTTGCAGCAGAATGTTCTGCTCGGGATGCCGCCCCTTCACCACTTCCTTGTAGTTGAAAGGCATCTTCACTTGCCTGCCGTTCTCCATGCGCAACAAGTAAATACCTTTCAGGTTGGCAAACTGAGTAAAGCCCGCACTGGAAAGCGCCTGCAGAATGGTCATTCCCGGCAAGAGGGCAATCGCTCCTGAGTGCGTGACTTCGCCAGTCACGAAAATTCTTCGGCTGTTCATTGCGGTCACCACAACGGTAACGCGGGGATCCGCAATATACTTCTTCAGTTTCTCGGTGATCGAATCCGCGAGCTGCATGGGCGTGAAACCTGCCGCAGAAACGTCGTTGAGCAACGGCAGGGAAATTTTTCCGTCCGGCCGCACCGGCAATGTCGCGGTAAGATCCGGTTCTTTCCAAACCGAGATGTGCAGCGTATCGTCGGCGCCAATCACATAATCGGGGGGTGCGTTATCCGCGGGTGCATTCGCAGTGGGCGCCGGAACCGGTGCCGGCAACGCAGGCTTGGAAGTGTTGGCGGGTTTGGGAGCCGGCTTCACATACACTTCGTCCTGGGCCCACATGCTCTGGGTGGCCAACCCCACCAGCAATACCACGCAGGCAAGCTTCAATGCTTCTTTCATCCATTCTCCTGCAGAGCTTTTGGAAACCCGGCGCGTCGGAATCCCCTTGACTCAACCCTATTCAGCCGAGACTGCTGGCTGATCCGCAATTTGTGCCTCGACCTGGCGCCGGTCTGACGGCAAGGTGTTCGCGTCGGCACATCAGTTCTTCTCCAGGCGAGAAGCTCCGCGCTGCCTGCCTTACAAACAAAACGCGGCCGGGGGCACCGCACTCCGGCCTAAGATCTCCATCCCTAACAAAGCCATCACCCGCAGAAAGTCATCCCTGTATTTTCGCAGAAAAATGTTCCATTGAAGCGGGAATCTTCACATGAACGGGTGAATCACGCCAAGAGTTTTGACTCTATGCTTTCAAAAGTTTATAGGCCAAACCCGCATTGGGGAGGGATAAAATACCGGCCAATCCTAGACCTTTGATGTTAATAGAAGATGAATTCGTCCGACGGCTGAGCCATGAAAACTTTCGTCTCCGCCCCTCTTACCCTGTGTGCCGCCTTCACGACTAGGCTTGAGGGCGTGACATTTCGGGGCGATATTCCGCGGCTCGCGCCTCTCTGCCGAGTAACTCCCTGTCTAGACTGTCGATCATGCGATTTCGTTGCGGGATTCTCGCTACTTCGCTATGCTGAGGTCGCCCCAGCAAAGAGAACCGTTCCAGTGAGCCAAGTGCTGCTAGCTGAACCACCTGCGCAGTCGCTCGCCGCCGAACCGGCACGGCCACCGGCGTGGCAAGTCGCCGTGCTCAGTGGACTATTACTCTGGCTTTACGCCTCCACGATTTACCACCTGGTGGGACAGTGGTGGCATGACCCTAATTTTTCGCACGGCTTTTTCGTTCCTCTGTTTTCTGCGTTCGTCATCTGGCAAGAGCGTCCCAGGCTAGCCCGGTTACAACCCCAGCCTTCGTGGTGGGGCCTGCTGCTGCTCGCGTTTGGCATGGTGGTGTTGCTGGTTGGCCGCATGGGTGCCGAGCTTTTTCTGTCGCGCTCATCTCTGCTTTTAGTGCTGGCGGCCATCATCGTATTGTTCTTGGGTTGGAACTTCTTCCGTGTCCTGCTGTTTCCCTGGGCTTTCCTCGTGCTGGTGATCCCCATTCCGGCCATCGTCTTCAACCAGGTCACCTTCCCACTGCAACTGCTGGCTTCGCAAGTCGCCAGCATGACCTTGCCGTGGATGGGTGTCCCTGTCTTGCGGGAGGGCAATGTGATCGTCCTTCCGGCGATGGCTCTGCAAGTGGCCGAGGCCTGCAGCGGAATTCGTTCGCTGATGTCGTTAACCACGCTCGCAATTATTTATGGATATTTGATGGAAAGCAGAGTTTCGGTTCGCGTTTTCCTGGCACTAGCTTCTCTTCCCGTCGCGGTGGCTGCGAACAGCCTTCGCGTCGTGGGCACGGGTCTACTCGTCCAGTATTGGGATCCGGATAAAGCGCAAGGCTTCTTTCACGAATTCCAGGGCTGGCTTATGTTTGTTGCGTCGCTGCTCATGATCTATCTCCTTCATCGCGTCATCTGTGTCTTCTGGCCTGAGATTAGGCCTGAGAAGCGCGAAGTGAAATCATGAAGCCATCGAGCATGCTGCGTTTCATTCTCGCGGCCGCGCTGATCGCCGTGACCGCGATTGTGCTGCAAGCGCGCGGACGTAACGAAATCATCCCGCACGGCTTGCCACTCTTGTCCTTTCCTTCACAACTAGCGAACTGGACGAGTAACGACGTTGTGCTCGATCAGGCAACCCTTGACGTATTGGGCGCCGGCGATTTCCTCGAACGAATTTATCAGGACCCAGCCGGAAAGCTGCCCTACGTCGATTTGTTCCTCGCGTACTTTCCCAGCCAACGCGCAGGCGACACGATTCACTCTCCTCAACACTGTCTGCCCGGCTCCGGATGGAATCCCGACGAAAATGTCCGGGTTGAGATTTCCGTCCCAGGCCACACCCCTTTTCCCGCTAATCGCTATCTCATTTCCAAAGCCGGTGCGCGCCGGCTAGTGCTGTACTGGTACTGGGCGCACGATCGCGGTGTGGCCAGCGAATACTGGGCCAAATACTATCTGGTCAGGGACTCAATTGTGATGAACCGTAGCGACGGTGCTCTGGTTCGCCTGGTCACCGACATGTTTCCCGGTGAAACCCCCGACGCCGCCCAACAGCGTCTTCTTCCCTTCACCACCGCCACCGTCCCGCTTCTCGATGACTACATCCCGCGCTAGTGGCGAGAGAATGCAGTCATCACCGGTCGTCATCCCGAGCGCAGTGTTTGTCATTCCGAGCGCAGCGAGGGACCTTGGTTTCGCGTACGGCTATTCCCGCGCAACTCCCAAGAACTTTCGCCTTGCCCAGAATCACCGTCGAATGTTATGTCTGACTGTCCCCATCGCTCCGCCACTTGACTCCTGCCTCCATCGACGAAACAAGCAGCAAAGATCCGAACCGTCCGAAACGCGTCCTCGGCTTTAGCGACCTGGTTTTGTTCTACGTCGTCACTGGCATCAGCCTTCGCTGGATCGCCACCGCAGCCGCAGCCGGTCCCAGTTCCATCGTCATTTGGATCGGCGCCTGGTTCTGCTTCTACACTCCTCTCGCCCTTTCCGTGCTCGAGCTTTCTTCCCGCTATCCCAGTGAAGGCGGCCTCTATGTCTGGAGCAAGCGCGCCTTCGGAGATTTCTCCGGCTTCATGTCCGCCTGGACTTATTGGACCAGCAACCTCCCTTACTTCCCCGCCGTACTTTATTTCGCCGCTAGCAACCTCCTCTTCATGCGGCAGACCGCGTGGGCGCACCTCTCGGGCAACGCCACGTTCTACATCGTTTTTTCTTTGCTGACTTTAGGCGCGGCGACGCTGATGAACATCGTCGGCCTCGATGTTGGCAAGTGGCTGCACAACGTGGGCGCGCTCGCCATGTGGATTCCGGTCGGCATCATCATCGTCATGGGACTCATCGCATGGCACCGCTATGGCTCGGCCACTTCGTTCACCGTTCGCTCGATGACACCGAGTACGCATTTGAACGACCTCATCTTCTGGTCGGTATTGACATTTGCTTTCGGTGGATGCGAAACCGCCTCTTTTATGGGAGAAGAGATCAAGAATCCGCGGCGGTCGATACCCTTCGCACTGCTTTTCGGCGGCGTCACGGTAACCCTGTGCTACATCCTGGGAACCGCCTGCATACTCCTCGCATTGCCTTCAACCGAAATCAGCAATCTGCAGGGCCTGGTTCAAGCCATCTCGAAAACCGCATCCCGCGTGGGCTTCCCCGGAGTCTTGCCCGTCGCCGCGTTCCTGATCGCGCTCAGCAACATCGGCGCTGCCGGCGCCTACCTCGCAGCCGTAGCTCGATTGCCGTTCGTCGCGGGCCTCGATCATTTTCTGCCACCGGCCTTCGGCGCACTGCACCCGCGCTGGAAAACGCCGTGGGTCGCGCTGTTCACTCAATTCGTTCTCGGCGCGGTTTTCATTTTTCTGGGTCAGGCCGGAACCAGCGTGAAAGGCGCTTACGACGTCCTAGTCAGCATGGGAGTGATTGTCTACTTCATTCCCTACTTGTATCTGTTCGCCGCCATGATCAAACTCCAGCGCGAGCCCGCCGGACCGGAAGTGATCCGCGTTCCGGGAGGAAGTACAATAGCCAAGTTAGTAGCCACCGTAGGATTTCTCACGACCACGCTGACCATTGCCTTTTCTCTGATCCCGCAGCCGGATGAACTCAACAAGCCCTTGGCTCTTTTGAAAATCATCGGAGGCACCGGAGCATTGGTGCTAGTAGGGGTGTGGATTTACCTGGCAGGAAAACGGCGAGCAGCGGGGATTACCTAGAGAGCAGTAAGAAAATGTGGGGACAGCCGCCCTCGGCTGTCCGCCGGGCAAAGCCCGCTAACCTCCACCACTAGCATTACCTCGATCCCAAACGTGTTACAATACTTACAATAGTTACAATCGGAGATTTCCATGAAATCGCCTCGATCAACCGTCATCAGCATGCGCCTGCCCGCAGCCAGCGAAAGGCGCCTCAAACGCATGGCCAACCGCCACGGCTGGACCGCCAGCGACGCTAGCGCCCGCCTCGTCGAAGAAGGATTGCGCCGCTCGGAATTTGCCTTCATCGACTTCCGCGATTCCCCCGCCGGCCGCCAGGCTTGCCTGCAAGGCAGCACGCTCGCCGTGTGGGAGGTCATGTTGCTCGTCCGAAGTTATCGAAAAGACTTGCCGGAAGTTGCCAGTCATCTCCAGTGGCCACTGTCAAAAGTGCAGGCGGCCGTCAACTACGCGACTGCTTTTCCCAAAGAAATCGATGAGGCAATCGCAGAGAATGAGACCACCGATTTTGAAGCACTGAGACGCATGCTGCCCCAGGCCACCGAGTTTGTTCCGAAGAGAACGCTGAAGAACCGAAATGCTCAAGCTTCTTCTCGATGAGCACATCTCTCCCAGAGTCGCGACTGGGCCGCACCGCCGCCACTGTGCGCTAGTAATTCGCTCGATGGTGGATTGGGAGAACGGGCGCTTCCTCGGACAGGACGATCACACTTGCTTGCGCGAAGCCGCCGCTCAGAAACTAACTCTCGTGACTTACGATCGCAGGACGATCCCCCCTCTGCTCAAAAATTGGGCCGAGGAAGGCCGCACCCACGGCGGTGTCATTTTCGTAGACGAAAAAACAATTTCGCCCGCCGATATCGGCGCCTTGGTCCTGGGCCTGGCCGAACTGGTGAATGTAACGAGGACGTGGGACTGGACGAACAGAATCTATTTCCTTCGCCGCTGACACACCTTAGCTGCGCTACCTTACCACTTCCGACGCTAACTTGGCCTTGTTCCATTCATTGATCTGCTCGACCGCCTCCGCCAGAGAAGCCACGACGCGGTCAGGTTGCGCACTTCCGAAACGTTCTTTGGCTTTGTCGAGGTCGCCGGTATATCCCCAAATGCCGGCAACAATCTTGGCCTGCGGCAACTGCATGCGGACCCGCTGGCACAACGCATGCGACTGCGCAAAAGCAAAAGGCGGGAGCGCCGAAATGCACACCACATCGTCAGGCTCCGGCGGAAGATGGGTCAAAATTTCTTCGAACGGAGAACCAACAGGCAAAGACAGCACGCCGTGACCGACACGCTCCAGCAACTGCGCCAGCATCGAGGACGTAATTTCATCGGCCTGATCGCTCGCGGGAAAACAGAAGATCCGAATCCCGGAGGCCGCAGGTTCCGTAGGGCTCGATGGCAATTCGCGCGCTCCGCTTGAAGTCCAGAGCGACCGGAGCCTTTTCCGTTTCGCCACCGCGTCTTCCGTTCCGTAAACCGTCAACTCCGAAATAATTTCGCTCACGCTGAGAAACAGAAACGATTCTCGCATTTCGTCGAGCGCACCTCTGTGGCGATCTTGTTCAGCCAAAGTGAGCGCCGGGACCAGCACCGTGTCATACAAGCTAACCAGGGGATGAGTCTTCAGAAAAGTATTTGCAATCAACCTCGCATCCTCCTGGTCGAGCGCGAGCAACCGCTGATAAAACTGAATTTCGACCGATAATGCGCTTTCGTCGCCCAGCAGAACATGAAGGAACGACATCCGTGGCACGTAGCGCCCCAGCACGATCACGCACACAGTAAGCGGAATCGCTAAAACCAGTCCGGCCCACCCCCAAAGCGTCGTCCAGAACACGGTTGTAACCAGCAGCGCGAGCGAAGAAATTCCCGTGTGCGCTCCGTACAACAACGGCTCAACAACATTCGAGGTGATCAATTCGAGAAATGCGAACAACAGAAAAATCAAGACTGGCGGTCCCCAGCCATTGAATACCGCGAGAGCGAGCGCTAAGGGAAAAGCGGTTGCAGTCAGCGCCCCCACATAAGGTACGATGCGCAACAGGCCGGCAATCACTCCCCACAAAGTGGCATTCGGAACTCCAATCAAAAACAGACCTATGCCAAAGCAAATGCCGTAACCCGCATTCACCAGAAACTGCATCACCAGATAGCGACTGATGCGGCGACCCGCGTCGTCTAGAGCCAGTGTCATGGCATGTAACTGGGCCACTCCAGCAAGGCGTAAAAAACGATCGCGCAGGTCTTCCTGCTTGATCAGAATGAATACCGTGAATATCAGAACCATAAACGCCGTCGCCAGCGGCACTAGCACCGGCGCCAGCACTTCTCGCAGGTAAGGCAAGCCGCCCGCCGGAATTGGCACTACCTGAACTGGCATCGGCGCCGCTGGATGCGCAGCTTCTTTTCCAGAGGAAAATTCACCGCCTGCTGAGTCCGAAAGTTCGCCGCCAATTTCCTTCACACTCTCGGTTGCCCGTCCCAGCGCGCTTTCCGGCGGGTAATGAAGAGCCTCGATCTTATTGTGAATATTCAGACGATACTTCGGCAGATCGTTCGCAACTTGCAGCAACTGCCTCGCAACCACCCACCCGACCCCTGCGAGCGCCCCCACCGAAATCAGAACCGCCAGTGCGACGGCCGGCACGCGGCGCAAGTGGAGCCTCTGGAAAAACATCACCAGAGGCGTTAACAGGAAGTTGAGTGTTAGCGCGAGAGCCAGAGGAATTAAAATCACGCGCGCAAAATACAGAATCAAAACCACCACGGCCAGGATAACCAGTGGGGTTAGCGTCGGCCAATCCTGTCGTGAACGGCTCATATGCCTTGGAACGATACACCAATTGGGAGGGAAGACTCGAGAGATTCTCGACTATAAGGTGCGAAAGTTGGACTGGATGATCCCGCACAACATCGAACGATGCCCGATGTCGCGAGAGTAACCGCTACACCGGGGTCGCCGTCTTCCTCGCCGGGTTGTAGAACGGCAGTGCAGTTACCTTCACATTCGTCTTCAGCCGGATCGCCTCGATAGTAATCTCCATCTGCAACTGCGTTCCTAGCTTCGAATGTTCAGCCTCCACGCTGGCCAGCGCAATCATCTTCTTCAGGATCGGCGACCAGCTCGTAGTCGTCGCCTTGCCCACCTGCTTATCGCCGTAGTACAAAGGCACGGCGACGCGCGAAGCCTGGCTCGGCGCCGCCGGAGTCAGTCCATAGCGTTCATACAACGCCTCGACATCGGTCCAATCGACTTCGACTCCAACCAACTGCCTCGTCACGCCGTTCTTTGCATCCTGCTCCAGCGCGCGCTTGCCGATAAAATTCTCTTTCTCCAGATGCACCATCTTGCCAAAACCCAATTCGTACGGCGAATACTTCTGCGTCGGAATCAGCGCCTTCTTCGAACTCGAATAATCGACTTCGATAAGCAGCAACCCAGCTTCCACGCGCGCCACATCCAGGGCCAACATTCCGGCCGCATGTAAATCGAACTGCTTACCCTTTTCCGCCAAGGCATCCCAAACTTTCACTGCGTCATTACACGGAACCCATATCTCATATCCCAGATCGCCGGTATATCCCGTCCGCGAAATGTCCACGGGCACGCCTGCAATCTTGCCGCGCGTGACTCGAAAATATTTCAGGTTCGCAATGTCGGCATCGGCTACGCTTTTCAGCAGCTTCGCCGAGGTCGGCCCCTGCAGCGCTAGCGCCGCAACCTTCTCGGAAATGTCTTCGACCTGCACATCCATGTTCAGGCCGTTCTGCCGGAACCAGCGCAGGCTCGGATCAGCCGCTGTCCAGCGATAAACATTTTCCTCCAGCCGCGAAATCGTCCCGTCGTCGATGACCTTGCCCTCTTCATCGCACCAGCAGCAATAAATCACCTGCCCTACTTTCACTTTGTTGATGTCGCGCGTAATAACGCGGTTCACCAGCCGCGTCGCGTCTTTGCCCGTGATCAAATACTTGTAGAGCGGCGAAATATCGATCAGCGCCGCCGCATTGCGAATGGCGTTGTACTCATGCTCGTGGTGCACCTCATACACGCTGACCGTGTAATATCCCGACCACTCGCGGTAATTCAAGCTGTGGCAAAGCGGAAAAGTTCTCTCGTGAAACGCGGTTCCAATGGGCAAAGGGATGGCCTCGAAGAGATTTCAACTCGAACGCAGATTATACGCCGGAACCCTCCGCGACTGCGTCATCCTGAGTGCAGCCGTTCTTCAGGCGGAGCGAAGGATCTCCTTTAAATTAGCTCTATGTTCATCCGTCACAGATGTGTACGGACCGACAGCAATAAAAAGAACAATGCGCTCCGCCAAACAATTCTTCGTCTACATCGTGACCGGCGGACCAAAGTCCGCTGTCCTCTACACCGGTGTGACGGGAAATCTTGTCCGTCGTGTTTGGCACCACAAGAACCAACTCACTCCCGGATTCACCAGTCGTTACAACCTGACCAGCCTCGTTTATTTCGAGCACTTCATCTATCCCGATGCCGCTATTGATCGCGAGAAAGAAATTAAAGGGTGGCGGCGCAGCAAGAAGATAAAGCTCATTGAATCGATGAATCCGCACTGGGAGGATCTGGCAAAAGATTGGGGCAATGAATACAAGCCCGAACCGGCAGCAGCAGATGAGCGAGAGTTCCCTCGCCCCGCTGGAGAAAACGCGGGTCTTCGGGATGACGCACCGGTGACGGAACTGGAGGCCGATTGAGGGGACTAAAATCGCCGCGTCCTCCCGAGCGCAGGCGCTTTTCAGCGGAGCTAGGTATCCCCACTCATTCGCTCCTAATGAGAACAGCATGTTCCTGCGCTTATCTTGCAGACAAAATCTCGCGTTCCGGATAGAATCTCCCTTCGATGCATGCACTCATCCCAAGCCTATCTAGTGCCCTCCGCAACTGGAGCGTCCTACCGAGCGGCCTCTGATACGCGCACCCCAAAACTGCGCTAATATTCCTCGTTCCCATTCTCAACAGCAAGCGAACAGCTAAGGGCTAAGAGCTTATGGCTACTTCATACGACGTAATCGTGATCGGCGGCGGCCACAACGGCCTCGTCAACGCAGCCTACCTGGCCCGCGCCGGAAAGAAAGTTCTGGTGCTCGAACGCCGCCACATTCTCGGCGGCGCGGCCTGCACCGAAGAAGTTTTTCCCGGCTTCAAATTCTCGGTGTGTTCGTACGTAGTGTCGCTGCTGCGACCGGAGATCATCCGAGACCTTGATCTCCCCCGTCACGGCCTCGAAATCCTCCCGCTCGACGGCACGTTCACGCCCATGCCCAGCGGGGATTATCTGTGGCGCGTGAACGACCATGGCAAGACTCACCGCGAGATTGCCCGCCACTCCCGCGTCGACGCCGAAGCCTACGACGAGTTCGGTAAAGCTATGCAGGCGATGTGCCGCTTCGTGAAGCCGATCCTCAGCATGGTGCCCCCCGACCCCAACACACTCGACCCGCGCGAACTGATGAAACTGCTCTTCATCGGCCGCCGCTTCCAGGGTATGTCGAGCTATGACAAATACAACCAAGTCCAGCTCATGACCATGAGCGCCATCGATTTTCTCGATCAATGGTTCGAGACCGACGTGCTCAAAGCCACGATGTCGGCTTCGGGCATCATCGGAACTTTCCTCGGCGTGCGCTCGCCGGGCACCGCCTACGTTCTGCTTCATCACTACATGGGAGAGATCGACGGCGCGTTCCGCGCATGGGGATTCGCACGCGGCGGCACCGGCGCGATTTCAAACGCTATCGGCGACGCCGCCCGCGAAGCCGGCGTCGAAATCCGCACCCAGGCGGCAATTGCGAAGATTATCGTCAAAGATGGCAAAGCCAAAGGCGTCGTCCTCGCGAACGGCGAAGAAATTTATGCGGAAACAATTTCCTCCAGCGTCGATCCCAGACTCACCTTCAACAAATTCATCGAAGCGGAGCACCTTCCCGCCGACTTTCTCGAAGACATCAACCGATTCAAATACCGCGGTTCGTCGGGCAAGGTAAACATGGCGCTCGACGCGCTGCCGAACTTCAAAGCAATGCCGGGTCCCGGAGCGCACCTGCGTGGCGCAATTTCGATTTCGCCATCCGTCGAATACATGGAGCGCGCCTACGACGACGCCAAGTACGGCAACTTCTCGCGCAAGCCCTACATCGACATGGTCATCCCGTCGCTCACTGATCCTTCGGTCGCGCCACCGGGTAAGCATGTGCTCTCTTGCTTCGTGCAGTACGCACCCTACAAGCTGCGCCCCGGCCTCAACTGGGACGACCAAAAAGAAGCGTTCGGCGACACCGTCGTCAACACTATCGCGGAATACGCGCCCAACATTAAAGACACTATCCTGCATCGCCAGGTCGTCACTCCCCTCGATCTCGAACGCGAGTGGGGCTTGAGCGAAGGCAACATCTTCCAGGGCGAACTTTCGCTCGAACAACTTTTTTTCCTGCGTCCAGCCCCGGGCTACGCACGCTTCCGCACTCCAATCAAGAATCTCTACATGTGCGGTTCGGCCACGCACCCCGGCGGAGGAATCATGGGCGCGCCCGGGCGTCTAGCGGCTCTTGAAATTTTGAAAGACAAGGGAGTTGCCTAACATGTTTTTCCCCTGTCATCCTGAGCGAGGATTGTTCTTCGCGCCCCAAGCGCGAAGAACAACCGCAGTCGAAGGACCCCTACGCGTTCGCCCGCATTCATACGTCGCCAAGCATTTCCCCCGTACACTCAAGGCGCTTCCTCTATGAACACATCCACCCGCGACATCGTCATCATCGGCGGCGGTCACAACGGCCTCGTCACCGCCTTCTACCTGGCCAAGGCCGGATTCAAGCCACTCGTCCTTGAGCGCCGAGCGCAGGTCGGCGGTGCTGCGATCACCGACGAATTTCATCCCGGCTTTCGCTGCTCAACGCTGGCGCACAGCGCAGGTCCCATTCATCCCAACATCGTCCGCGGCATGCAATTGGAGAAGCACGGCCTGAAGTTGATAACGCCGGAGGCATGCGTAACCACCTTATCGCTCGACGGTCGAGCGCTTTCGCTCTATCGGGACGAAAGTAAATCCGCGCAATCGATTGCCGCCTTCTCACAAAAAGATGCAGCCAAATATCCCGAGCTCGAGAAGTCTCTCAGCAAGATCAGCAAAGTAATTGCCGAAGCCCTCGCCACTACTCCGCCCGACATCGACCACCCCAGCCGCGGCGATCTGTGGAGCATGCTCAAGACGGGACGCGCCCTCCGCAACCTCGGAAAGCGCGACATGTACCGCGTTCTGCGCTGGGGCCCGATGGCGGTTGCAGATCTGGTGGCTGAATATTTCGAGACCGAATTACTTCGAGCCGTCATCGCTGCCCGCGGAATTTTCGGAACGTTTCTTGGGCCGTGGTCGGCGGGAAGCGCCTTGCAGCTGCTCATCCGCGCCGCCGGAGATCCTCATCCCGTCGGCTCTGCATTCTTCGCCGCCGGCGGCATGGGCGCGCTCACCCAATCCATGGCCTCAGCCGCGAAGGCCGCAGGCGTTGAAATTCGCACCTCAGCCGAGGTCATCGAAGTTCGAGTAAAAGATGGCTCGGCGACCGGCGTCCTGCTCAGCACCGGTGAAGAAATCAGCGCCCGCGCCGTGATCTCGAATGCCGACCCTAAGCGCACCCTGCTCAAGCTCACCGATCCAACGCATCTTTCGCCGGACTTTGTGCAGAAGCTGCAGCATTTCAGAGGCAACGGCATGGTTGCGAAGGTAAACCTCGCGCTCTCCGGCCTACCAAATTTCACTACGTTGAAAGACAGCGACAGTGCCGTACTCCAGGGCCGCATTCACATCGGCCCTGAGATCGACTATCTCGAGCGCGCCTTCGACGAATCGAAGTACGGCAACTTCTCGCGCCAGCCCTATCTCGAAGTCGCCATTCCGTCGCTGACCGACCCCACGCTCGCGCCCGACGGCAAGCATGTGATGTCGATCTATATGCAGTACGCGCCCTACAAACTGAAGGGTGATTGGGAAAGCCAGCGCAAGGCGCTCGGTCAAACTGTTGTGCAGACACTCGCGCAGTACGCACCGAACCTTCCGGAACTGATCCTCACTCACCAGATCATCACCCCGCAGGACCTCGAAGACGTCTACGGACTAACCGGCGGACAAATTTTCCACGGCGATCTCGCCCTCGATCAGTTTTTCACCATGCGACCGCTGCTCGACTGGGCGCGCTACAAGACGCCAATTACGAATTTATATTTGTGCGGCAGCGGCACGCATCCAGGAGCAGGATTGACGGGAGGGTCGGGAGCAAATGCGGCGAGAGAGATTTTGAAACAATTGAAAAAATAATAGAGGTCAGTCGTGTGAAGAAAACGAAAACCGGTAAAGCACGAAAGGTTCCCGAAACGGTAGACGAATATCTGAACTGCGTCCCCGAACCCGCCCGCACCACTTTGAACAGAGTTCGCGCCGTCATTCGCTCGATTGCCCCACGTGAGACGACCGAGGTCATCAGCTACGGCATACCCACCTTCAAATACAAAGGAATGCTCGCGTCCTTCGCCGCATTCTCGGATCACTGCAGCCTTTTCCCCGGTGCGGGGCCAACCATAGAGTTCAAGAACGAACTCAAGAACTTCCAAACATCGAAAGGCACGATCCGCTTTGCGCCAGATAAGCCGCTTCCGGCCGCTCTGGTAAAGAAGTTATTGAAGGCGCGCATCGCAGAGAATGAACGCAAGAAAGGTTGTTGACCCCGCGCTACCTTCCACACCATGAAGAACTCTGCCATCCTCCTCGTCTCCTGCCCCGACGCCAAAGGCGAAGTCGCCACCATCGCCGACTTTGTCTATCGTCACGGCGGCAACATCTTGCACGCCGATGAACACGCCGACGAAGAATCCGGCCTCTTCCTGATGCGCGTCGAGTTCGATCCCAAAGACTTCGACATTGACCTCACCGACAAAGACCTCGTCGACTTCACCAAACATTTCTCTCCCATCGCCGAAAAGTTCCAGATGAAATGGCGCCTGGCGCAGTCTTCGCATCGCCCGCGCATGATCATCCTGGTCTCGAAATACGACCACTGCCTCGTCGATCTTCTCTATCGGCACCAGAGTGGAGAACTCGCCTGCGACATCCCGATAATCATCTCCAATCACTCCGATAACCAGCCTGTCGCCGACTTCTACAAAATTCCCTATACCGTTGTCTCAATCATGAAAGACAACAAGCCACGGGCGGAAGAAAAGATCCACTCTCTGATCGAGACGCACAAGGCGGATTTCCTGGTTCTTGCCCGCTACATGCAGATTCTCTCCAACGACTTCGTCAACCGCTACCCGCAGCGCATCATCAACATTCACCACTCATTTCTGCCCGCGTTCATCGGCGCGCGCCCATACCATCAGGCCTTCGAGCGCGGCGTGAAGCTGATCGGGGCAACCAGCCATTACGTTACCGAAGTTCTCGACGACGGCCCTATCATCGAGCAGGACGTGGTCCGAGTCTCTCACCGCGACACCGTTGACGATCTGATCCGCAAAGGTCGCGACCTCGAAAAAGTCGTTCTCTCCCGCGCCGTCCGCTGGCACGTGGAGAACCGCATCCTTCTTTACGGCAATAAGACTGTAGTTTTCTAAGCAAGTCTTTCCTGGTTTTGCGAAAGCGTGCTTCGGCGTCTTGAAATGGCCGGCTGCGGCAAGCCGCAAACGCTCCAAGCAATCGACAACGGCTTTCGGCCACCGCGCAGAAGGCCATGTCCGTCTGGAAATTCAAGCCGCAGCGCTTAATAGTGCCGTCCCGCTGGTAACTTGCGGCACTAGTGACCTTGGTCTTTACTTAGACGGTAGTAGAGAATTCCCTCGACTGACGAGGAAAATCTCGCTCGCAGGAGCACGCGTGTCCGAAGACCTTAAATTTGAATTGGCGATTCTGGCGACCGTCCAGGGTTTTTATCAGAAGTTGCTAAAGGACATGCTCGGCGGCGAAGTTCCGGTTCCCGACGGGCTCGGCGAGCTTGCACTTCGCCACAGCGAAGGCGATCTTCCGGAAACTCTCTCTCGCATGTATCGCTGGCTGCACGTGCTCGACATGGCCATTACGCCGGCCATGCTGCGGCAGGCGCTCACTCCCGATATAGACTCGGAAGTTGCCGAGGCCCTGTTGCGCTATTTTGTCCGCCGGCGCGAGCCCAGCGAAATCAATCGCGATAAGACCGATCTTATTTCCACTTTCCTGTACCGCCATCCCCGTGTCGCCGGGCAGTGGCAACAGCACGGTTATGGTCTTGACGGTTCACTGCCGCTTTCGCCATTCGAAATCGCGTTGATTGAAATTCTCGCCGATACCGACGTTCCTTCCCTGCCGGACGAGCATGTGCAACTGCTCCGAAACTTTGACCCGTTGCGCGAAGAGATTGCTCGCTATCGCGACTTCAACGCGCTCATGGATTCCGGCATGGTGTCGCGGGTTCGCGAACTCAAGCGCTGGCTGGATTCTTCGTTCTATCATCCCGGAGTGCTGGCCACGGTCGCCGCCCACAACGCAGCGTTCGGCGCGCGCTTTGACCAGCTCTTCACCAAGGCTTTGGGAGAGATCAAACTGTTTGCCCAGGCGCTCGACGAAATGGGCGGCAGCATTCTCAGCACGGTCGACGGCGTGGAAGTAACGGTCGAGCACGTAGCCGCGATAGAACAAAAGGAAATGCTTCAGGCAGATTACGGTAGCGCGCTCGAGAAATTCCGGCGCGTCTCCCGTTTAAAGAAGGAGCTGGACCGGCGTCCTCCCATCCGCAAATCGCTGCTGACGCCCACCAGTAGCGGTCGGCGCAGCTCCGTCGGAGCGGCTGCGGCTGCCAAACCCGCGCGAACCGCCGCGGCAAAGGCGCCCGTGGCTACGATTACATTTCAGCCGCCAGCTGTCACGGCACAGCAAATTTCTGCCGAAGAGGGCAAACTGCGCCGCGTAGAAGAATCGATCCGAGTCTTCGTCAGAGTGGCCGATCCCAAGTTTCGTCAAATTGTTCCGATGCGCTTCTTCAATCTGACGCTTAGCGCCGCCGAAGCCGACGCCTACAATGCCGACTTCCTCGAGGAAAAAAGCCTCCGCGCCGACGTCGCACGAGTTCTGATTCGTCTGGTTTCCTGTCTGGCGCGCATCAGCACAGAACTTGAAGAACTCAAGCGCAGTCAGAGCATGTCTTCTCTGTGGAAGCTCCACGCCGATGCACTGGTCGTCCTGCTCGACATGGCGAGCACCACCGCAGAAGATGCCGCGAGCGTCGCCAAGAGCGCCGAAACCGGCGACGACGCTAACTCGGCCAAAGCCATCCGCGAGACCGCACAAAAGCTTCACCAGCGCTCGGACCTTGCCGTGAAAGCTCTGGCGCATCCGGGGAACTAAGGGCAGTTCTCAGCTGTTTGGCTTCGCCGAGTTTTCCATCCATCTATTTTCTCGCTCGCGTTGTATTAGCGACGGATTCTCTCCATCCGTGCGTCCTTTTAAGGCATGTCTGATTTCGGCACAAACTTCTGCGCAACTGCCGGGCTTTCGCCCGGCGGACAGCCGAGGGCGGCTGTCCCCACATGGGCACTAGTAGCTAACTGCAGAGGGCCAATAGCTAGTTGATATCAAACTGCTCCTGATGCAGCGCCGGATCGCTCTTCACGATGATCGTCCGCTTGGTCAGTTCTTCCATCTCGTTCAGCAGGCGGCCGTTGTTGGTTTTCAGTTCTTTGGCCACATCCGGATTCACGCGCAGCATTACGTCTTCGTGCTCCATATGTTTGGCCATCTTGCGCATCTCCACGTAAATCTCGTTCACGACTGTCGTGAGCGATTTCACGTAGCCGGTTGACTGGCAGTAGGGACACGGCGCGCCGATGGTTCGTTCCAGCGATTGCTTCACCCGTTTCCGGGTAATCGCAACAAGTCCGAAATCGTTAAACTGCAGAACTTTTGATGGGGCGCGATCGTGACGAAGTTCTTCTTCGAGAGCCTGCATCACACGCTGGCGGTTGCGGCGCTCATCCATGTCGATGAAGTCGATGATGATGATGCCGCCCAGATCGCGCAGCCGAATCTGCCGCACGATTTCTTTGATCGCATCCACATTCGTCTTGACGATCGTATCTTCGAGGCGCGTCGTCTTGCCGACGTATTTACCGGTGTTGATATCGATCGCAACCAACGCCTCAGTCTGGTTGATCACGATGTAGCCGCCACTCTTCAGCCAGACTTTTGACTTGAGCGCCTTGTTCATTTCCTCGGCCAGGCCGAACTGTTCGAACAGCGGCGTTTCTTTGGTGTAGAGCTTCACGCGTTTGACCAGCGCAGGCTGAAAGCGATTGAAGAAGCGCAGCACGCGCTCGTACTCCGGTTCGGTGTCAACCCAAATTACGGAGAAATCTGAAGTGACCTGATCACGCAGCACACGCTCCACTACGTTCAGATCGTGGTAGATCAGCGCCGGGGGCTTCGAGGCCTCGGAACGAGTTTTGATGTCGTTCCACAAGCCTTTCAAAAATCGAATGTCCGCCCGCAACTCTTCTTCGCTTGCACTCTGCGCCGCGGTGCGAACAATGAAGCCTCCGTGGCCGTTGTCTCGCTCGCTCATCACGATGCGCTTCAACCGCTGGCGTTCCTCGTCGGATGCGATCTTGCGCGAAACTCCGGTGTGGTTCACCGTCGGCATGTAAACCAGGAAGCGCCCCGGCAGCGCGATGTGGCTCGTGATGCGAGCGCCCTTCTTGCCGATTGGCTCCTTGGCAATCTGTACCAGGATTTCCTGGCCTTCTTTGAGCAGGTCGCTGATCTTCGGGACCTCATGCGACTCGCGGCGCGGGAAGCGGCGTCCACCGCGGCGTCCGCGTTGTCCGCCCTGACGATCGTAACCGGGACGCGGACGCGGCGCGCGCTGGGTGTAACCGGCGGTTCCTGACGGAGCCCGAACCTCGGCTCGGGCATCGACAGCACCTGCGCCGCCGGCTTCAGCATCGAGCAGCGCCTCGGCTTCGGCTTGCGCCTCTTCGAGTTCCAACTCTTCGGAGTCATCGTCGCTCTCCGTGGGAGCTTGCGGCGCGACACCAGACTCGGCCAGAGATGACATGTGAATCTCTTCTACAGTCGCGCGCACTTCGGCGAGTTCTCGCTGTGCCTCGACATTCGGCTGACCGGCGGCCCGCGTCTCTTCTTCGAACTCTTCGTAGCCTTCGTCGGACGACTGCTCGTACCGAACGGTGTCGGCTTCTTCCTCGTCGATGGTTTCTTCTTCGAGCGTGCCCGCAGGAGCGAATGTGGGCTGTATCTCGACTGCTGGAGCGGCAGCAGGAGTTAGGTCCGAATGTTCGTGCGGAGACATCACTGTATTCTCTTCGACTTCTTCGACAACCTCTTCGGTCGTGCGTGCTGCGGCAGGAGCGGCGGAAGCGCCTGCGCTGGCGGTATCGCGGCGATGAAATTCACGGTTCCAGTCGACCGAGGTTGATGCGGAGGTCGGAGCGTTCTCAGCAGAATCTTCGTGAACTGGCTGCGCATTTTCATTCAGCCGAGCATCTTCAACCGATCCTTCCTCGATGTCCGTGGTCTTGGCAAAAATTGGTTCGTCTTCCGGGAACCTGGCGGCGATAGGCTCCGACGTTTCGGTACGAGATTCAGCTTCGTGCGACTCGGAAACTGGCTCCGCTGCGTGGAACTCTTGCGCTCGTGCCAGACCGGCCGGCGGCTGCGTCAAGCCGCGATACTTCGAAATCGATTCTCCCGGAAGCAATATTGGCTGGTATCCCGCGGGAGGCCCGAACTGCTGGGTTCTTGCCGGTTCCTGCGGTCGAGGAGCGACTGGCGTAGGGACGATCTCGGCTGCGGGCTTAGCGAAGCGCGGCTCAGAAGCCCGATCCCGCCCGTCGCCTCTTCCATCCCTGCGCCCACCGCGGCGGCGGCGGCGTCCCCGCCAGCCTCCACGTTCACGGTCTTGAGAATCCCCACCGCTGGGAGGCTCGGGCGCACCAGCGACTGTAGGGGCCTGTGCTCCTGCATGTTCTTCGGTTTCGTCAAGGCCCTGCTCGAAACTGCCTGCCAACGGTTCGGGGGCAGCTCCTTCAGCGGATTCCGTGCCCGATGCGAACGTCTCCCGAAGCGGTTGCGGTCGCAGATCAGGAACTGTGCGGCCTGCTGGAATTGAGTCGGTCAGATCTTCGTCGTGCTCCTCCAGTTCCATAAAATCGGAAACATAGAGGAAGGCGTCACGCTCCAGGCCGATGTCGACAAAGGCGGATTGCATTCCAGGAAGAACCCTGGTCACACGGCCTTTGTAGATGGAACCAGCTAATGTGTATTCATTTTCGCGCTCGAGGTAGATTTCCGCGAGCAGATCGTCTTCCACCAGACCCACCTTGGTTTCATGAGGCGTGGAAGAGACAAACAACTCCTTATTCATGGACACTCCGGTCCCGCCGTCAGGCGGGTTTCACCGGGGCAGAGCGCGGAAGGAAACGGGAGGATCGAGCGTTGCGATGCTGGCCCCGAATTGGGGACGGCTGGGGACTGGGAGGTTTTTCCCGGTCCGAATCCGCTGCACAAGCTTGGGAATCTTTTGCACTGTTCGCTTTTTGTCTGCCGGGATTTGTGACCGCACTCTCAGACCGTTTCCGGTCGGGGGGCCGTTTCCCTGCCCAGCAGCACTATTTTGCTTCAATCCTGCCCGGCCTTCGACTGCTCGCTGGCCGGTGAAATGCCCCCTTTACGCGAGGGCGATCGATATTTTTGGGGCTGCGCCAACAAGCGCAGCAAACTGCTCCCTGCCGTCTTCCCCAGTTCCAGATCACGTTCCTGACCGGCTTAAGCCTCAAAGCCTTATCGCTCAAGCTGGCACATCAAAGCCTGTTCACTCAACCGGCACGGGCGGTTAGTTTACAAAGCGGCGCATACGAACATTCATTACCATCCCCAGCGCCAGGAACATGAACAACACGGAAGACCCACCGTAACTCATCAGCGGCAAGGGTATTCCAGTGACCGGCATAAAACCGACCACCATGCCGACGTTGACCAGGATGTGGAAGCTAAGCACAGCCACCACCCCCATTACGACGAACGTGCCAGCGCGGTCGGGCGCTGTTTGCGCGTTCTGCGTCAAACGCATCAGCACTACGAAGTATAGCAGCAGAACCCCGAGCGCGCCCACGAAACCGTGTTCCTCGGCAAAGGCCGCAAAAATAAAGTCCGTTTGCGGGACAGGAAGGAAAGCGCCGTGTGTTTGCGAGCCTTTCCCGCCCCACAGCCCCCCCGAACCCACGGCGATCTTGGATTGCTCAACTTGGTACCCCGACCCCTGAGGATCGTTTTCCGGATCCATAAAGCTGGTCAGCCGCTGCTTCTGGTACGACTTCAGAACGTGTACGCGAGGCGTAAAGAAGACTGCTCCGATCCCGACCGCAGCCAGCAGCACGACAACCATGCCTTGTTTCCACTGCATCCCGCCCAGAAACACTCCCATCACCGCGATCGGCACGTAGGTAAGGGCCGTACCCAGATCGGGCTGAGCCAGCACCATCAGCATCGGAAAGCCGACAATCGCGGCGGCTTTCATGAAGTCCGGCCACGAAAGATCGCGATGCCGCAAGTCGGCAAAGTACTTGGCGACCGCCAGAATCAGGATCAGCTTCACCCACTCCGACGGCTGAAAGTGGTTGCCTCCGGGCATCTTGACCCAGCGCTTCGCGCCAAGATATCTCTGGCCGAATACCAGCACCGCCATGAGTGAGGCAACCGCAGCAATGTAAAACCAATGCACGCGGTCGAGCAGTGCCTGGTAGTTGATCGCGCTGATGACAAACATCGCCGCCACGCCGCCCGCAATCCAATAGACCTGCCGGATATGAGATCCCGCAAACTTTGTGTGCATGGTCGCGCTGCGGATCTCCATCACTCCGAGCCCGCAAATCATAAGCACGAAGATCAGCAGTCCCCAGTCAAAATCGCGAAATGAAACGTAACGTGCCATAAAAGCAGCTTCTAGCTCTTAGCTTCTAGCCAAAAATCAGTACCTAGTTCTCAGTACCCGGTACCCAGCACCGAGTAAAAGTCTCCTAAAATTCCTCTTGCCCTCGTCTTTCACCTCAACTTCGCCGCACTAGGTACTAGGTACTGGGTACTCGCAGCCGCCATCGCCAGCGGTTTCTTCGCGACGTCGACGAAGAAGTGTCCCGCTTGGAGCGTCTCTTTATCACCACCCCGGCCGTCGTCATGATCGGTATCCGGAGTCGTCCACACAGCGCCGACTTCAACCCTGATACCGGCCTTCCGCGTGCCAGCCATCTTCGCGGGCGCGCGCTGTTCTTTCTCGACGAATGCCTTGATCACTTTCGCGGCCGTGCGCGCCGCGAGGTATCCATGCTCTCCTTCTTCGAGCAACGTGCAAACCACGATCTCAGGATTTCGCCGCGGCTCAACTCCTACAAACCATCCATTGTCTTTGAAGTTCGCCTTGCCCACCGCGCCCAGCTTCGCTTTCAGCGCATTGCTGATGGTCTGCGCGCTACCGGTCTTGCCGGCAAAGTCGATATTCTGCAAGTGCGATAACGCCGCCGTACCTCCCGGATTCACCACATCTGCCATACCGTCCGTGATGGTCTCCCAGTTCTTGGGATCGATCGGCACCGTGGTTTCATCCGGCACGCTGCCCGCCTGAACGATGCCCGGTGGCAGATCGGCGGGATTGGCCACATGCGGACGCACCAAACGTCCTCCGCTGGCAATGGCGCCAATCGCTCGCGCCATCTGAATCGGCGTAGCTGCGACCGCACCCTGACCGATGCCCACCGAAATAGTTTCGCCCGCGTACCACTTCTGCTTGAAGTTGCGGATTTTCCACTCCTCCGACGGCATCACCCCACTGACTTCCTGCGGCAAATCGATTCCCGTCTTCTGTCCCAAGCCAAACGCGGTTGCGTACTTGGCGATCTTCTGGATGCCGAGCTTCTCCGCAAGCGTATAAAAGAACACGTCGCACGACTGATAAATCGCTTTGGTCAAGTCGGTAATTCCGTGCGTGCGGTGTTCAGCCACGACCCAGCACTTAAAATAGCGGCCGTAGAACTCAGCGCCGCCGGTGCAATTCACCTTCATGTCCTGTGCGATACCTTCCTGCAAGCCGGCGGTTGCCATGATGATCTTGAAAGTTGAGCCGGGCGCCAGTTGCGCCTGAATCGCCTTATTCAACAATGGATGGTCGTCATCGGTTACGAGCTTGCTCCACTCGTCGCGCGAGATGCGCACCGAAAAATCATTAGGATTGAAAGTAGGGCGGCTCACCATCGCGAGGATTTCTCCGGTCCGCGGATCCATCGCCACGATTGCGCCGTTCCGGCCTTCGAGTGCCTCTTCGGCCGCAATCTGCAAATCAATGTCTACTGTGAGCTTGAGTTGCTTTCCAGGAACTGCAGGGGTTTCGCCGAGCAGCCCGACTTCGCGCCCGTGGCTGTTTACCACTGCGCGGCGCGCGCCATTGGTACCCATCAAAGCGTTGTTGTACTGCCGCTCCACCCCCGAGACTCCCACTACATCACCGGGGTTATAGAGTTCGAACTGCGGTTGGTTCAACATGTCTTCCGTGACTTCACCCACGTAGCCGATCAGGTGCGCCATGAATCCGTTGCGCGGATATAGCCGCCGGTGCGCGACAATCGTGTCGAGTTCCGGCAATTCGTTGCGGTGCGCGTCGATGAATGCCAACTCATCGGGCGTGATGTCTTCCTTAAGAAAAATCGGCTGATACTGCGGCATGGAGGCGAAGTGGCGGATGCGCGTGCGCACTTCCACGGGATCCAGATGCAGCCCTTGCGCGATCAAGTCTGCATCTGCATTGAGGTCACGAGTGGAGTCACGCAGGAGAAGCGCGGAGAACGACGGATAGTTATCGACGATGATGCGTCCTTCGCGGTCCAGAATCTTGCCCCGAGGTGCAAGAATCGGCACGTTGCGAATGCGGTTTTTCTCCGCCGCCGAAGCGTAGTAGCCGCTCTGCATTACCTGCAGCCGCCACAATCCGTAGGCCAGCACTAGAAAAATCGCGAGGATCGCGTACTGCGCCGCCGTCAGGCGGATTTCGGATACTTTGTCGTCACGTCCGAACATAGATCAGTCGTTGGTCGTTCGTTGTTGGTCGTTTGCGTGCGGCGTTAGTCTTAATTGTAATCCGAAGGAAAGTAAACGCTGCGGCACTACGTACTCCAGGGGTAACGGAAGTGCTGAGGTTCTGCAATCTGCGGGAGGCTAACGACCAAGAACGAACGACCAACGACGCCTTTCACGTTCTCTGTTTGAACTTGTCCAGCAGGAAGTACAGCCCCACTCCCAGAAACCCGTTGGCCAGCCCAGCCACGATTCCACGAACCCAACTCCAATCCAGCGTAAGGCTCACCATGCCACGCGCCACCGTGAAATAGACCGCGGCGTGAACCAGATAAAACCCCAGGGTCACCAGGAGCCGCGCCCCAGCATTTTCGACGTCTAACTTCGCGCCCAACGACGAAGCCAGATAGCCCACGACGGTCTTCGCAATGCCGTAAATTCCAATGGGATAAGCGCCTAGCATGTCCTGCACCAGGCCAATGGCCGCGCCGGTAAAGAGCCCTGAAATCGGGTTGCGCCGCGCCATGGCGAAAAAAATCGTTACCAATAAAGGCAGGTCGAAGATGGAAAAAAAAGGAAACCGCCGGGGCACGAACGCCTGCAGAAACAGCGCCAGCAACGGCACGCCCACCGTCACCGGAATGCTGAACCGGTAAACCTCAATTTGCTCCCCGGAGGTATAAGTGATGGGCACGCTAGTGGGGATTATCGTCCGCTGCAGGCGGTTGCGAGAGAGGCTGGGTTACGGGCTTAGACTGCGGCGCTGATGACTTTCCCGTAGAAGCCACAGAACTCGAAGCGCTTAGAGGTTTCGTACCAGAACTTGCCGTGCCCACTGAAGCATTTGTCTGAGTCGCACTTCTCGAGTTTCCACTCGTAGCCGAATCGCTGGGTGTCTTTGCCAAGACCTTCTTAGAAGTCTCTCCAGTGGCCACCGGCGCGACGCCAGTTAACTTGTGCGTCGCATCGGCGGCTCCCGCATTGCTTGCCGCCGGAGCAGCCGGCGACAACTTTGCGGCAGCCCCAATCGCATTCTCGGTCGGCGGTTTGGGCACAGCACCGGTCTGAGGCTTCGCCCCGCCGTTCGATCCCTGCACACTCGTGCTGGCAGCGCCGTTCGCCGACTTAACCGTTCCCGCGTCCGCAGGTTTGTCCGGCACCGAAGGCAGACGTTGTGCAAGAATGTCGGCGGCTCGCACCTTGACAGGATTTTCCGCAACCGCCTGGCGCTCCCGCTTTTGCGTAACCACCAGAACTTCTTCCAGCCGGCTTAGATCTGCCGACGGCTTCACCTGAATATTCAGAAACAGTTCTCTGCCGGGGCTCACGTTGCTTACCGTGCCCACCGGAAGTCCTTTGGGAAATATCTGGTCGCCGCCGCTGCTCAGCACAGGTTCACCCGGGACAACCTGCTCGTCGCTCATCACTCGCTCGAGAACCACTTCCCCGTTCGCCGTTCCGTGTAGCACACCTTGCAAACGAGATTTCTCCAGCATCGCTCCTACGCCGCTGCTCTGATCGTTGATCATCAGGACCAACGAAGTGGAAGGATACACGCGCAGCACTTTCCCCACGATGCCGCCGGCTGTAATCACCGCCATGTCCGCCGCAATGCCGTCATTCGAACCTTTGTCGATGTAAATGGACCGGGAAAGATCGCTTCCACTCGAGCCAATTACCTGCGCTGCGACGGTCTTGGCAATGTACTGCTCCTTAAATGCCAGCAACTGCTGCAGCCTATGCGCCTGGGCGGCGTCCTCGCTCAGCCGCACCTGTTCTAAATGCATCTGTTCGATTTGCGCTTTGAGTTCGCGGTTCTCCGCCCTCACGCCGCGCAGAAAAAAATAGTTGTGCCAGAGATTGCGGCTGCCATTGTGCGCCCAGACCAGCCCGCGCTCGAAAGGAGTGATCGTACCCACCGCCCAGATTCGGATCAGGCGCGTATTCTCGGCGTCGCCGCTCCGCTTCACCTGCACCGCCAGCCCCAGTATCTGGAGAAACAACACTCCCACCAGAATGGTCAGATTGCGGTAACGGCCGAGAACAGATTCCATAAAAACAGTTGAAAGTACCGAGTACCCAGTACCCAGCAAAGGCGAGCGGTTTGTTTTCTAGGTACTGGGTACTAGATACTGTTTCTACTCGATCGAGATTTTCCTCAGCAGCTTGAAGTCGCTGAGCATCTTGCCCGTGCCCAGCACCACGCTGCACAGCGGATCGTCGGCGATCGAAACCGGCAGCCCGGTTTCTTCCCGGATGCGCTTATCCAAATTCTTAAGCAGCGCTCCGCCGCCGGTCAACACGATGCCGCGGTCGCTGATGTCCGCCGAAAGCTCCGGCGGTGTGCGCTCGAGGGCCACGCGGATCGCATTCATGATCGTCGAAACACACTCACTCAACGATTCTCGCACTTCACCATCGTCCACCGTGATCGTCTTCGGGACGCCTTCAATCAGGTTACGCCCTTTGATTTCCATCGTCATCGGCTTGTCGAGCTGATGCGCGGAGCCAATCTCCATTTTAATTTGCTCGGCCGTGCGCTCGCCGATCAGTAGGTTATATTTCCGCTTCAGATAATTCATGATGGCTTCGTCCATCTGATTTCCCGCCATCCGCACCGAACGCGAGTAGACGATGCCGCTCAGCGAAATCACCGCAATGTCAGTCGTGCCACCGCCGATATCGACCACCATGTTGCCGCTTGGTTCTGTAATCGGCAACCCGGCTCCAATCGCCGCCACCATGGCTTGCTCCACCAGATGCACTTCGCTCGCCTTGGCGCGATAGGCAGAATCCATAACCGCGCGTTTTTCAACCTGCGTAATCTCCGAGGGCACGCCGATCACAATCCGAGGATGCACCAGCATCTTGCGGTTGTGCGCCTTCTGGATGAAATAGTTCAGCATTTTCTCGGTGACCTTGAAGTCGGCGATCACGCCGTCCTTCATGGGCTTGATGGCGACGATGTTGCCCGGCGTCCGGCCAAGCATCTCTTTCGCTTCTTTGCCTACGGCCTCCACTTCGCCGGTGTTCTTGTTGATGGCGACGATCGAGGGCTCATTGACCACAATGCCCTTGCCGCGCGCATAAACCAGCGTGTTGGCCGTTCCCAGGTCGATTGCCAGGTCGCTCGAGAACAGGCTGAACAGTGACCTAAGGTTGTGTGAACGTGAAGAATGAAATCCGTTGCTTGACATGACGAAATTCTCTCTATCTACCTGCCGATCAATTTGTTAACCCGTGCTGTTTTCCCGCCGAACTCTGACTACGTTCTCCGACGCGGCCTGCTCTCCTTAGCCACAGCTATCTCTAGTCTATGAGAAGCTCTCAGCCTTGCCGCGACCGAAGGTTCCTTGTACTCCCGACGACCGCTTACTCCTGACAAATACGCCCACCAAAACCGTTAAATTCTGCCGCAGCACTCGCCCCACTTACTGGATCACAACTTTTTTCTGCTGCGTGTTCACGCCGCCCTGTGCCGTCTGTGCCGTCACCGTGATCACCGATTCCCCGGTCATCAACGGTGGCGTGAAGTAATGGAACGTGCCGTCGGTCCCGATCATCGGAACCTCCCGCCCATTCACCATCACCCGTGCTCCTACCTGCGTCTTCCCAGTTACTTCAATCACGTGTCCATGCTGAATGAAAGGATCCAAATCCAGATCGATCGCTGCCGTCTGTTTTCCCTTGGGAATAATGGTAAAGCGATTTTTCTCGCTCTCCATCGATTCCTTCCCTGACGCTTCATACGACTGTACCACCCAGTAGTAGGCTCCTTCGCCCAGACTGGTAACAGTTACATCGGCAGTCGTCACTCTTTTGTCCACCAGGGTGGAAGAAAAATACGGATTCCTCGAGATTCGCAGCCGGTAGGCCACCGCGTTCGCCATTGGAGTCCAGGAAAACTCCACATCCTTGGTCGATTCTCCGGAGGTAAAGATCGGCGCCATGTTCGCTGGAGAAATCGGCGTGGGCGGACCCGTTCCCCGCGCCTTCTCCATGTGCGGTTCCTGGGACTTGAAGCTGACTTTCTCCCAGTTTGCCAACTCCACTGTCTCTCCGTTGCGCGTCACTTCGCCGGCGCCCTTCTTCATCAAAATCTCATGCTGATCGGTCTTGGGATCGTTGTGAACCTGCGCCGCCGATTCCGGAGACAGCGATGCCGTCGCCCCCGCCACGATCACCTGCGATTTCGATCCTTGCGAGTACGTCGCGGTTGAAAGATCCACCGTTCCAGTGCTCACCGCTACGGCCACGTTCGTCTGCTGCTGATCGTTCGCCGAGTTTTCTTCAATCACAATCAGCGAATCCTGTTTCACCGTGTAACTGGTGCCGTCGTTGAACACCACCTTCGCCATGCCTTCCGAGCCGGTCTGCACCACGTCGCCCTTTTCCAAAGGGACGTTGTAGTCGGCCGCCATCCAGCTATCGCCGCTGCCCTTCTTCACCCGCACCGTGCCATCGAGCGCCGTAAAGTGCGCCTGCTGCGCAATGGACTTGCCGCCACTCGCCGGCGGCGCCATCCCCGCCACGCGCTCCAAAACTTTGTTGGCCACGCCATCGGCGGCCTTGATGCTGCTCTGCGTGAATTGCGGAAATGCCAGCCGCATCCCGCCCAAAAACAGCGCGACCCCGGCCAGAATCAGCAGCGCAACGCTGCGATACGTGATCGTGGTCCACGCAATCTGGATGCTCGGTTTGCGAGTCTCTAAAGACACGGGTCCCAACAAAACCTTATTCAAGCCTTCTGAATATGCGGTAATTTCAACGTTACCACAAGCCTATCGGCACCAAATATAGGTAATCAACAGGGAACGTTACCTTCGTTTGTTAGTGCTGGAATCACGCGCGCTAGAACACATTCATGTGCGAGAGGGAACTTGGAATCAGTTAGGAGCGGCCGCAAATTGGAAAGGCGTCAAAAGCCAAGGTCCCATGCCCGCCTCCAGCGCCCAGATTTCTTGCCATACCAATGCGCGGTCGCGTTCGTTCATGCTCTTGATGTACCAAGCTCGATAGTGCGCGGCAGCTTTTTTCTGCCACTCGGCCTTCCTTTCCGGCGGCGTCGGGGAAATTTCCTCCTCCGAGTTCGAGGCCGTGAGCGCATACGCCTCCGCCAGGATGAGATGCACGCTCGGCGTCCATTCGTCCTCGGGAAATCGCGTCAAGAAGGTCTCACCCTCTTTGATGATTTTGTCGCAGTCCGCTGAGTCCGAGTTACCGTCCCAATGGCAACGCTCGTCGAGAATAGCCTTTTGAGCAAGCTCATTCGCAGCCCCTTCTGGTGCTAGCTGTAGAGCCTTCTGCAGCAGGTTTCCAGAGTAATATTCGAAACCCAATCGGCCGCTTGTCGTCCCAATGCCCATCTCTTTCAGGTCCTGCTCCAAGGCATCATGGTCCTTGTCCGCAGCCGCCTCCTCTTCCGGGGAGGCATAAGGTTCGGTGCGTAAGAATTCTTCACAGTACCAAAGGCGGCTGAGCACGCGATCTGCAACCAGGATTGCGGCGGAATGGCGCTCCGGTTCGATTTTGTCCGCCAGCTCCAGCCACTTGCGCAAGATGGGAATCAACTGCCTTCCGCAATGGAACGGGCGCTGTTCGTATGTGTCGCCAACCTGAGGAGCCAGGAAGGAGAGCATATCGAGCGTTTCCGCCGTTGGGAGGCCCGCGAACTTGGCAGCGCGCAAGGCGAGCCAAGGCTGCGCCGCCTCAGGATCTATTTTTGTCGATGACGGCTGGCCATATTCCAGAGTTCCCCGTTGCCACTCCAGAAGCACCGCGGGCTGATCGTCGGCGCTGGCCAGTTTCGGATCGCGAACTAATAGATAATTGTAGGAAATCGGATGACCAAATTTCTCAAAGGAGCACACTGGTTTCCAGTAGCCATCTCTGGCGAACTCGATAAATCCTCCGGGCTTCTCCGCACGCTTACCAGGCATTTGTTTACCGATGCTCTCCGCAAAGTTCTGTGGGTCGGGAACTCCTCGGAATTCATGAAAAATCTTTACCAGTCGGCACCCGTGGTTACGAAGCACGTCACCGGTCTCTTCAGGTAGCGGCGGCAGCGGCTTGCCATAGACGTCTTCGATCAGAGGCTGATAAAAAAGCGCGACGCGCTGAACATGTATTCCGCCCTCGAGATCAACCTCTGCAGTCGACCGGAGGCACCAACGCCCTTCCAGCTTCATATCCTGCAGTTGTCGCGGACTTAGCTTCCAAGCATTTGCCGCGTCGTTGTCACTGCCCGTGCTCGGCGGCCCTTCAACAACTTCACCCGGATGCCGAGCACTCCACTCTTTAATAGTCGGGATATCCAAGCTGTCGGCCTCTGCGACACTCTTGGAGACGTAAATCTCTAGAGTGCCCTTCGATGTTTGCGCACCGCACAACAACGGATATCCGAGAAATATCAGGGCTGTGGCCGCGCATCGTATCTTCACTTTCATTGCCATCGGTTGGGTACTCCTTGCAGAGGTTCTCCCGAAATGTATAGCGGCACCGCCGCCAGGCTCAACATTTTCAATTTAATGAAGATGTGCGGCCGGAACGAAGCAACGGCCATTGTTACAAAAACCGAACGCCCTCCAACTTAATTCGACCTGCAATCCCCTGATATGCTAATAACACTTAGCCGCTTCTTCCCAATCAGCAGTGGCCTGCTCGGGGCCATGTCTCCGGGAGGTATCCCATGAAGTCGCGCATCATCCGCTTTGCCCTCGTATTTGTCGTTACTCTCATCGGATTCGTCTATCGCTCCGCCGCGCAGGATTTCAAGAAGCAAGTGATCTACCAGATTGTCACCGACCGCTTCTACGACGGCGACACCACCAACGACAATCCTGCGGAGAGTCCTGGCCTTTTCGATTCCACGCATACGAACTGGTTTGCCTATTGGGGCGGCGACCTCGCCGGAATTCAGCAGCAGATGTCCTACCTCAAGGGCATGGGAGTGACAGCGATCTGGATTTCGCCAACCGTGAACAACGAGAACCTGAACCTGAACAGCACCACGCCGATTTCAGCGCCGTATCACGGATACGACGGGCGCGACTTCATGCAGGTCGAGGAGCACGTTGGCGACAACACCAATTCATGGACAGCATTCAGTAACCTGACGGCGGCGGCGCACGCGAACGGCATCAAGGTTATCGTCGACTGGGCCGAAAACGACACCAACTACAACCAGGGCGGCGAGTTTGGTTCGCTCTACAACAACGGCGTCTTCATGGCCAATGACGCCAACGATCCCAACGGATATTTCCATCACAACCCGGCAATCGGCGATTTCAACGACCGCTATCAGTTGCAGTACTACACCCTGGAGAACCTTGAGGACCTGAATCAGGAGAATCCCACCATCGACAGCTATCTGAAGACCGCGATCCATCAGTTCCAGTCGCACGGCGCCGATGGATTTCGACTCGATGCCATCAAGCACGTGACGTGGGGATGGGAATATTCGTTGGCCAACTCGGTCTACAACCAGGCTGCGAGCTTTCTTTATGGCGAGTGGTACAACAACGACGAGTACGATCCGATGTATCACGATGCCTATAAATTCGCCAACAAGAGCGGCATCAGCGAACTGGATTTCGGAATCAACAGCGCCGTGCGCGACGTCTTTGCCAGCAACAATAATTTCTCGGAGCTCGACGGCATGATCTCGGCCGAGAACTCGAATTTTATCTGGAACAACGACCTGGTCACGTTCTTCGACAGCCACGACGAAGCACGCCTGCTGACTTTAAATAACAACAACAACCGGCTTCAGGAGGCATTGGCTTTTTTGCTTACGTGCCGTGGCATCCCCGTGATTTTGTATGGCGACGAGCAGTACCTACACAACGATACTAGCGGCGGCAACGATCCCTACAATCGCGTTTGGATGAGTTCGTTCAATACCAGCACCACCGCATATCAGCTCATCAATAAGCTGGCAACCTTGCGCCAGAGCAGTAATGACGCCCTCGCCTACGGTGGCTCTCAACAGCGCTGGATCAATAACGATGTTTACATCTTCGAGCGCCAATTTTTTAACGACGTGGTTCTTGTAGCCATCAACAAGAACGATACGACGGCGTATCCCATCTCAGGTCTGCTCACTGCATTGCCAGCGGGCAATTACAGTGACTACCTCGGAGGATTGCTAGGAGGATCTGGTTTGACCGTGACCGCGGGCAGTGGAGGAAACAACCCGGCAAACAACTTTACGTTGCCCGCACACACCGTCGCTGTGTGGCAGTCCGTGGGCCCGCCCGCCGCGCCGGAGGTTGGCTCCATCGGGCCGACGGTCGGCCAGCCCGGAATGAAAGTGACTATCGCAGGCAAGGGCTTTGGCACAACGACCGGTCAGGTTTTGTTTGGCACGACCGCGGCTTCGATTCAAACTTGGTCGGATTCCTCTGTGACCTTTACCGTTCCTAACGTGAGCAATGGAATCTACCTGGCACAATTGAAAAATAGTTCGGGAACCGCCGCCAACACGATTCAATTCACCGTGCTGGCGGGGCAGCTTATTCCCGTCACGTTCACTGTAAACAACGCCACTCCAACGAACACAGGGGATTACATTTTTCTCACCGGAAGCACGGTCGAACTGGGAAATTGGGGCACGACTTTTGATACGGCCGTCGGCCCCATGCTTGCTCCGAATTATCCGAATTGGTTTCTGAATGTCTCGCTGCCCGCCGGAGCCACCGTGCAATTCAAATTCATCAAGATCGCCGCGAATGGCACCGTGACGTGGGAAAACGGATCGAACCATCAATACACGGTGCCAACCAGCGGGACCGCATCGGTGAACGTGAACTGGCAGTACTAGAGCCAGACACAACTGACTCATTCTGATCTGCCGGTGTCGAAGTATCGGTGACGCCCCTACCTTTTTTCGTCTCTGGATTTTTCATTCCCTTCCTGTATCCTTATTGCCCCCATGGCCAGCACCACCACTACACTCTCCGCGCCTCGCGATCGCGGCGCATTCTTCGCATCCGGCATGGCCATCATCTGGGCCATCGCCCTCGCCAAACTCATCTTCCACATCTATTTCAACAATCGCTACGGCTACTTTCGCGATGAATTCGATTACATCGCCTGCGGCGATCACCTTGCCTGGGGATACGTCGACCAGCCGCCGCTTATTCCGTTTCTCATTCATATCTGCCGCGCCGTCCTCGGAGACTCTCTCCGCAGCATCCGCTTCATTCCCGCGCTGGCTTCGTCTTTGCTCGTCGTGCAAACCGCCGTCATCGCGCGCGAATTCGGCGGACGCCGCTTCGCCCTGCTTCTGAGCGCGATCACCATCGTCATTGCGCCGCAATATCTTTCCAACGGCAGCCTGCTCGGCACCAACTGCCTCGAACCGAACCTCTGGATGGGCTGCGCCTATTTCGTAATTCTCGCGACAAAACGTAACGACCCCCGCTACTGGCTCTGGTTCGGGGTCGTCGCTGGAATCGGCATGCAGGAAAAGTATTCCATCGCACTCTTCGGCTTCGGCATTGTCGTAGGACTTTTTCTAACCGCTCAACGACGCGTCTTCTTTGATCGCTGGATTTGGCTCGGCGGACTCGCGGCTTTCCTGATTTTCCTTCCCAACCTGCTCTGGAACATTCACTATCATTGGCCTTTCGTCGAACTGATGCACAACATCCGCGCCGAAGGCCGCGACGTCGTCCTTCCCTTTCCGCAATATTTCTTCCAGCAAACGGTGTTGGTCGATCCCATCACCGCTCCCATCTGGCTTACGGGACTCTGCGCGCTCCTGTTCTCTGCGCGGCTTAAGCCATATCGTTCCCTCTGCTGGTGCTATGTGGTCTGTTTCTCCGTTTTCTTTATCCTCCACGGAAAGAATTACTATCTCGCGCCCGTGTACCCCATGCTCTTCGCTGCCGGAGCATTAGTGATTGAATCGGCCATCGAAGGAAAGCGGGAAGAAGGCGCAAGAAAATCTTCGCGGTGGAGATGGCTGAAACCAGTCATTGCGATCATTCTCATCGCGAGCGGTGCCCACCTCGCTCCCGTCACTATTCCCGTTTTCTCTCCGGAAAATTTCATTGCTTACTCGCATACGCTCCCGTTCAAGCTTCCCGTCATGGAGCATGGCCACGAACGGTCGCCTTTGCCGCAGTGGTATTCCGATCAATTCGGCTGGCAGGAAATCGTCGACGAAACCGCCGTCGCATGGAATCGAATTCCACAAGCAGATCGAGCCGACTGCGGCGTCTTCGCTCAGGACTACGGTCAGGCCGGCGCCATCGATTTTCTCGGGCGCCACTACGGCCTTCCGCGCTCCCTCAGCGGCCATCAGACATGGTTCATCTGGGGACCACGCGGCTATTCCGGCAACTGCATGATCGTCCTCGATGACAGACGGAAACGCCTCGAAGAACTCTGGGATCACGTCGAATACGTCGGCACCTCCGCCGATAATCCGTACGCGCTTGAAAAACGAATCGACGTCTTCATCTGCCGCGGCGCGAAGTTCGGAACGTTCGCGCAACTTTGGCCAGAATTAAAACGCTGGCGCTGACAGCCCTTCTTGAACAGAACATTTGATCCGCGTCTTGTTGAAAACACGCGATTTTTCGCGGGTAATGCTTGACATCCCAAGACGCGGTCATCAACAATCGAGCCGAACTTCAATGCGGGTTCTGAACATCGTTCTCACGATCGGAGTCGAATCACTCGATCGTTCGGAAACTTACTCACGAGGATTTCATGTTGCTTAACGCGCGCCGTGCGCTGTTTCTCTGTCTTCTACTTATCATTCTTGCCAGCGTTCTTTTCGCCCAGAAAATCACTGTGTCGCAGCCCACGATCTGGGCCTCCAAGCCAGACGTTGCCGCCTTCGAAAAAATCGAGAACGACCGCCTCGCCGCCGTACAACGTTCGATCGATACGCTGCTCGCCGTCAAAGGCAACCGCACGATTGAAAATACTCTCGTGCCTTACGACGAAGCGGTGCGTCAAAACGATTCCGTCGCCTACTTTGCTGGACTCATGGAGCAAGTCCACCCCGACGCCACTTTCCGCGATCACGCCACCGCCATGGTCACCAAGGCCAGCGCCGTCCAGACGGCTATCTCGCTCAATCACGACGTGTATAACGCACTGTCCGCACTCGATCTCTCGAAGGCCGACGCCGCCACTCGCTATTACGTGCAGCGCCAACTCCTCGAGTTTCGCCTCGCCGGTGTCGACAAAGACGAAGCCACCCGCGCTCGCCTCAAAAAACTAAATGACGAAGCATCCGAAGAGAACTCCATGTTCGATCGCAATATTTCCGACGGACAGAAAGTCGTCGAGGCCGATCCCTCCGAACTCGACGGCATGCCCCAGGATTACATCGATCGCCACAAGCCCGGCGCCGACGGCAAGATTCACATCACCACCGACTATCCGGACGCCCTTCCGGTCTTCAAGTTTGCCAAAAGCGATTCCCTGCGTCGCCGCGTCTCTCATGCTTTCGACACTCGCGCCTATCCTAAGAATCAGGAGGTTCTCACCAGCCTGATGAAGACGCGCTATGAGATCGCCACACTTCTCGGCTATTCCTCCTGGGCCGACTATAACGCCGCTGACAAGATGATCGCGAAAGGCCACAACATTGCCGACTTCATCCAGCAAATCGACGACGCGTCCCGCCCGCTCGCGCAAAAAGAATTCGAGATGCTGCTTGCCGAAAAACAAAAGACCGATCCTGGCGCGACGAAGGTCTACGATCACGAAGCCGGTTATCTCTCGGAATTAGTGCGCCGCACCAAGTACGACTTTGACTCTCAATCCACGCGGCCATACTTCCCCTTCACGGAAGTAAAGCAGGGCATTCTGGACACCGCCGCCGATCTCTTTCACGTCACCTTTCAGCAAGAGCCGGATGTGCCTGCCTGGGATCCCGCCGTCGAGAGCTGGATCGTGATCGATCGCGGAAAGGCCATCGGCCGCCTCTATCTCGATATGCATCCGCGCCCCGGCAAGTACAGCCATGCCGAGATGGCCCAGGTTCTCGACGGTGTCCGCGGTAAGCAACTGCCCGAAGCGATTCTCGTTTGCAACTTCCCGGTGCCCACCGCCTCCGATCCCGGCCTCATGGAGTACGGTGACGTGAAAACTTTCTTCCATGAATTTGGCCACCTCATGCACCACATTCTCGGCGGCCAGCAGCAATGGGCCGGCATCGCCGGCATTTCCATGGAATCTGATTTCGGCGAAGCACCGTCGCAAATGCTCGAAGAGTGGATCGCCAGCCCACAAGTCCTGGCTAAGTTCGCCCGCCACTACAAAACTGGCGAGCCTATTCCCGCCGAACTCGTCGCCCGCATGAATCGTGCCTCCGCCTTCGGACGCGGCGGCTGGGTCGGGTCGCAGGACAGCTACAGCGCCATCTCGTACGACATCTACAAAACCAAACCCGAGAACGTGAACCTCGACACCGTGGCGCTCGATGACACACTGCGTTACATGTTCATCACCCCGCTGCCCGACGGACACTCGTGGGCTTCGTTCGGACATCTCGGCGGTTATTCCTCCGCTTATTACACGTATCTCTGGGACAAAGTGATCGCGGAAGATTTCTTTTTGCAATTCGATCATCAAAATCTCCTGGCCGGCGACGCTCCCATGAAGTATCGCCGCGTGGTCCTCGAACCCGGCGGGTCGATGTCAGCCAATGATTTGGTGAAGAATTTCCTCGGCCGCCCGCAGAACATGGTAGCCCTACAGAAGTGGATGGCCGAGGAATTCGAAGGGGCGCCAAGCGCGAAAGCTGGTGGCCAGTAATCGCCTTAACTGGGGTTCACTGACGGGTTGTCATTCCGAACCGGCCAAAGCCCGGGGAGAGCCTGCCCTGAGCTTGTCGAGGGGGAATCTGCTGTTTCGCCATCGCCCAAGCCTTTGCAAAGTGAACTATGGCATCTAGGTTCGCCCCGGTTTACGATTAGGCCCGTCTCGCGCAGCGAAAGTTAAGGCTCTACCCATGATCTTCGGATTAGTCTTTGCGTTGATCATCGCGGCTCCCCTGCAGGACAACTCTGTCGAGTCGCAGGCAACAATGCAGCAGCAGGCTCACGACGCGTACGAACGTCACCGCCAGGCTGCCATTCGCATCAACGATCTCGCCGCCCGAATTCACTCACAAGCCGATGCCGACGCCATGATCTCTGAGATCGCCGACCTGTTCAATAAAGAACTGCCTCCGGTATGGGCCTTGAGCATCATCCGCCAGCGAGTTGCCCATGCCGAGTTCGAAGCAGCCAGCAACCCAACGAAATTAATTCCGGAACAACGTGTCGCCGACGTCTGGAATCAGTACGCGCGAGAGATCGGAGCGCCCGACGAAGCCATCGTCTCCGTCGCCGAGATTCACAACATGCGTGATGCGCAGTTCACGGCGGCCCAAATGATGTGGGCTCGTGGACATCAAACAATCTGGTCGATGCCCAACGTGTACGCGTTAGGAAGCGACGGCAAAGTCGCTGACGGTTGCCGCGCCCTCGACGCCATCCACGTAATTCATGACTTGGTCGGCTTATTTCAAAATCTTCGCGCAGCGCGGGAACGTCTCCGGAAAGGGATTGTGGTCTCCGACAAGATCAAGAAGCCAATAGGAGAACTAAAATCGCAGGCACGCACAGTTGGCCGACTAGGAGCCCAGGCTGACTCAAATCCTATACGCCCCGCAGAACTACGCTATCTACAGGATCACGGGTCAGTGGCGTATGACCTGTTACTTGTGCGCCTGTTCGACGAACTATTCCCCGGAGAGTAAAAGGTTGAACTGTGCCTCCTCAACGTTTGTCGTCTTGAGCGTAGCGACGCCATCCACCAGAAAGACGCTCACACCTGAAGCCCTCGAAGCTACAAAGACGCCCTTCGCAATCTGAATTACCGCATCGAACTCTCGCTACAGGGCAAACAACAAGAGACGTTTGTCGAAACTATCTTCGCAAGTCGTCGCTTTGTAAGTCGAATCCTTACATTTTTCCTTAGGCAATTCGATTTTCGCTTGACAGTCCCGCCTCTAGGTGTATGATTCCGGCGCACGGACACGCGGCGTGTTCGCTTAGTGCAAGACTTTCTATTCTTCTCCTGGGCCCCTGAAAATCAATGTGTGCGCACGCCGGTTGTCCGGTCGGGTCGGTCGCATATGCCGAGCATAACCAAGATCGTCACATGGGAAGTGTATGGTTTTCTTATAGCTCTATTTGGAATTATCGCGGGCCAACTGTTCGGCGGTCAGATTAATACCAAGAGTCTTTTGTATGGCCGGAAGAACGACCTTGGGCAACCAATTCTTAACCCCGATGGCTCTATCCGATCGAGAAAGACAGAGAACAGTCTTTATTTCAGCCCTGAGCGAGTGCAGCTACTCTTACTTACCCTTGGTGCGGCTTTCTATTACTTATCGCAAGTCATAAATAATCCGAACCCGGGAACTCTGCCTCCTATGCCAAATTCATGGACTGAGACCTTGGGCGGCAGCAACGTACTTTATTTGGGCGGCAAGGCTTTGGCCAGATTCTGGCCGCGCAATCAAAATTAGTCGCAATGCCTGGAAAGGTAGGAGGTCGCCAATGGCAACATTGCAATTAGTGGTCGGATATCTCGTATGCGGGTTGATTGGTCTGATTGGCATCGCGGTACTTTGGGAGATTTACAACGGGAACATAGATCTTTCCCGCCTTATAAGTGAGCCAAACGGCGATGCCAGCATGGGCCGCTTTCAATTCCTGGTTTTTACGTTCGTGATTTCACTCAGTCTCTTTCTGGTGATTGTGGCCGGAAAGAATGGCGATGGCAAACCTGCCTTCCCGGACTCGATACCAGGGGGCATTCTGACCCTGCTTGGGATCAGTGGCAGCTCTTACGCGGTCGGCAAAGCGATTCAGTTCTCCGATCCGGCGGGAGTAGAAGACCGCCCGATGACGGTGACGATCTCTCCGGCAAGCCCCACCGTGAAATACGGAGCAACCTTACAATTTACGGCGGAGGTTTCGCACGTTACGGACGCCCAGGTTCAATGGACGGTGACCGCCGGCAATGGGACCATCGATGCCAATGGCTTGTTCAGGGCGCCTGCCGCGCCTGCGGTGCCACCCGCTCCGCACGCCACTGTAACGGCAACGGTGGTGGGCTACAACAACGTAACGGATCTGGCTGTAGTGACCTTTGTTTCGTGAGGTGAACGATGACAACTCGACGAAGCAACACGCGAAGCCGGTCCCAATCAGGCGCCTCGACTCCAACTTCCGGTCAGACCCGCCGCAGAAAGATAGTATCGGCTGCGACCATGCTGCCGCTGGCACTTGGACTGGCGGGAAACGCTGCATCGCCCAAGACGCCCGCGCCGACCGCACAAGTGGAATCGGTAAGTGAAGGCAGCGCTTTCTCCCAAAAATGCTCTAGTCCGATGTTCCCCTCCGATGAGCCTACGGCGATGGACAACACGAGCTGTACAGTCTCCGGGAACGGCGGCGCTGAAACCTGGCAAAATGACGCCAAGAACAATTTTTGTCCGTCCGGCGATCTGAACAACCCGATCCTGACAAGCCTCCCAGAGTTGGTTGCACTGCAAACCAGGGCGCAACAGATTCCCAACATAAATTTCGGCAATACCCGCTCCCATCCCCTTACCAGCAAAGCCGGCCCGGTCCAGGATCGGGCCCCGCTGGTCGCGCTCGGCGAAGGCAGCCTGGTTCAATTGATTGGATATGTAAAGATCGCGCGCCAGGAAGGAGCGGAAAGCGTGAATTGCGGCTCCAAGGTTCCGAATTCGTCCGCATATCACGACATTCACATCTCCATCGTGCTCAGCCCCGCAGACCAGGAATGCTCCGGAGTAGTCGTAGAGATGACGCCACATCACCGGCCCGAGGCGTGGACTCCCCAACTTGTAAACCAAGTGGCAGCGGCGGGACTGCTGGTGCGCGTCACCGGTCAACGCATGTTCGATTCGAGCCACACCCCGTGCCAGAATGGTTCGCCGATTAGCGGTGACCCGTCGCGTATTTCGCTCTGGGAAGTCCACCCAATTTATGACTTTGAAGTGTGCCCTCAAGGCAATTGCACCAGCGGCGGCTGGGTGCGGCTGGAGGATTGGAGCAAACCGTAATCGCAGTATCCGACTTGATTGCTGGTTTTCCCGTTCGGCGTCAGAACGGTGCCCCGTGTCCACACGGACTTGTCGGGGCGCTAGGCTAGTACGTAAACGACTGAATCTCCGTCACCCCTGAGTCCGGACCATCCACATACCCGCTGCGGTTACTTGGGTTCAATGCAATGTGCGTGAACACAACGTTAGAGGCATTTGAGAAGTTGAATCCGTTCAGCGACTCCACCAGTTTTCCCTTTGGCGTATAAACCTGAATGCTGCTTCCCGGCCCCGTGCTTGACACCGATTGCGCCACAAAAAACAGCTTGTGCACTGGATCGAACTCCACGTCCGAACCACTTTGAAGCTGGCCGGACGCTCCCGGCAGAATCACAGCAAACCCGGTTTTCCTTTTCAAATCGTAAAATTCAACTCTGAAATCGACCTCGGTCGTCGTGCACGCGATCCCGTCTTCCGAGTCCACGGCAAGCCCGTTGATGGAACCCTGCCGAAACGGCGGCGGGCCGGGGATCCCCTTGAACTCGTTCACCGTTCCCGCCGCCAAGTCTACCAGCGCCAGCACCGGCGGCGGGCCACCTACGGTTCCATCCGACGACGCAACGACTGCCAGGTTCGTCGTGCTGTCATATGCGATCTGCGGTTCTTCGCTGAAGCTGAAGACCGGATCGGTAAGCGTAATAAGAGGCTCAAACGTATTCGCCCTCACATCGGAACCGAACACGAAAGACGAAAAATTATTGCCGTCGTTATGAAATGCGAGCACGGCCGTGGTCGCAGAACCCTGGTTTCGACTAACTCCGATGATAATGTCGTCGCTCGCGAGTGGTGGAGTCCACGTGCCCGTGAACTCGTTCAGGGACAGAGGATTCAACTCCTCATAAACCCGCTTCGTGACGAAATTTCCCGTTACGTGCTCTCGCTCCACCAGGCCCACGCTGGTGCCAACGATGCCCAGCGTCAGAAAGTCGTCCTTGCTCTGGATCTTCGAAACCACGTTCAGAATCTTGCCACTCTTCTGGTCGAAGGTCTCCACCGCGGCCAGCACTTTCCCGCCACCAATGTCCTGAGCCTCGCTCAGCACGCCTTCGGTGCCGTTCTGGTCGATGTCAAAGCCAAAAATCTGGCCGCCAAACTTGCTGTGCACAATCGTGCTTCCCGGACCCACAGGCGTGCGCTGTTCCTGCTGCCCAGACGACTGAGCCTCGCCCCGTATGGCAACGCTTAACGAAAACAAGAACATCACCGCAACTGCTCCCACTCGACATGCCCCATGAACATTCCGGCGTTCCATGACCCGATCCCCTTGTGAAGTGTCCGTCCCAAAGCTCATGAGCGAAAAAGCCTACAGAGGCACGCCGTCGCTGATGTCAGAGGTTTGTAAAATGTCGGTCTCAATGTGGAATGGGCACTCCCGCCCGCTGCCTTTGACGGTGTTATGGCCCGAATCCCACGTGCCAGAAGCGGGCAACCGTCCTGCACTGTCATCCTGAGGAAGCGGAGTCTCTTGCTTCGCGAGAGACTCCCGACGAAGGACCTCTGTAGTTGTTGGCAGTAGCGGCGGCACAAGCAAAATACATGGGTCCTTCGTCCTTCGGCCTGCAAAAAAACGCGGTCCTCAGGATGACAAGCAGAGGAATGCGGTCATCCGCCGAAATAACCGAAAAACGAAGGTCGAAGCACGGAAGCCGAACTCCTTGCCGCACCTTCCCCGCTCCCTGTAGCATCAATATTCAGGAATTTATAAGAAACATTAAGGAGCAATCATGGCCACCGACACTCTCGCCGCCCCCGCCACCCTCAGCCACACCCCTACCCGGATTCTCAAGAATTTTATCGACGGCGAGTGGGTCGAATCCTCCACCGGAGAGACTTTCGAAGACCGCAATCCCGCCGACACGCGCGACGTGGTTGGCATCTTTCAGAAGTCTGCGAAGGCTGACGTCGACGCCGCTGTCGACGCCGCCAAGCGTGCTTTCGCTAAGTGGCGACTCGTGCCCGCGCCGCGCCGCGCTGAGATCGTCTTCCGTGCCGCCGAAATCCTGATCGCCCGCAAAGAAGAGTACGCCCGCGAGATGACCCGCGAAATGGGCAAGGTGCTCGCCGAAACCCGTGGCGACGTGCAAGAGGCCATCGACGCCGCCTACTACAACGCCGGCGAGGGCCGCCGGCTTTTCGGTCCGACCGTGCCCTCCGAAATGCCCAACAAGTTCGCCATGGCTGTGCGCCAGCCCATCGGCATCTGCGGCATGATCACGCCCTGGAATTTCCCCATGGCAATTTCCTCCTGGAAGCTGCTGCCCGCCATCGTTTGTGGCAACACCTGCGTCATCAAACCCGCGCAGGATACTCCGCTCTCCACCTTCAACCTGGTTCGCGCCCTCACCGACGCCGGACTGCCCAAAGGCGTTATCAATGTCGTCGCCGGATACGGCCCTGAAGTCGGCACGCCGCTCGCCGAGCACGACGACGTACGCGCCATCTCGCTCACCGGATCTTCCGCCGTGGGACGCATCATCGGCGGCATCGCCGCCAAGAGTTTCAAACATTGCTCGCTTGAACTCGGCGGCAAGAACCCCATGATCGTCCTTGATGACGCCAACCTCGACCTTGCCATCGAAGGCGGCCTCTGGGGAGGCTTCGGCACCACCGGCCAGCGCTGTACCGCGACCAGCCGCATCATTGTTCAGAAGGGCGTTTACCGCGAGTTCATCGATCGTTACGTCGCCCGCGCGAAAAAACTGAAAGTTGGCAACGGCCTCGATGAAACCGTCGAAATGGGTCCGGCCATTAACGAGAAACAACTTCAAACCGACCTCAGCTACGTCGAGATCGGCCGCAACGAAGGCGCAAAGCTGGTCTGCGGCGGCAATCGCCTCGAGAAAGGCGACTACCAGCACGGCTGGTTCATGGAGCCGACCGTCTTCACCGACGTCGACCCCAAGATGCGCATCGCCCAAGAAGAAATCTTCGGCCCCGTCGTTTCTATCATCCCCTGCGACGACCTCGAAGACGCCATCGAGATCGCCAACGGCATCGAGTACGGACTTTCCTCCGCGCTCTACACCAAAGACGTGAACAAGGCATTCGCCGCCATCCGCGACCTCTACGCCGGCATCACCTACATCAACGCCCCAACCATCGGAGCCGAGGTTCACCTGCCCTTCGGCGGCACCAAAGCCACCGGCAACGGCCACCGCGAAGGCGGCATCGGCGCGATTGATTTCTACACCGAGTGGAAGTCGGTCTACGTCGATTATTCCGATAAGCTGCAAAAGGCGCAGATCGACCGGGCGGACTAAGTATTCGGAGGGGGCACACGGGTCAGCAGCAGATACCCTGCGCTCCTCTGTGTCCCATGTGGTGGAAGGTTTTCTCGGGGTGGGGAAATGCAAGTTCTGTCACTCTTCCCTAGCCTAGAACCCTAGGCTATACTCACGTCGCGCATTGTCTTAGTTCCCCCTAGAAGGAATTGTTTGTCCCCACACGGCAGTGTGAAAAGGAATTTGCCATGTCCCCTGCGCGTCACAGTCTGACTTTCGCCTTGATCTTGTTCGCTACCGCCGCCGGCGCGTGGTCGCAAACGCCCACCTACCATGCGTTTCTCTGGTCGCCCGCCTCCGGAATGCAAGACCTCGGCAGCTTGGGCGCCAACAGCTACGCGTTTTCCATCAACGATGCCGGAGAGGTGGTCGGTTATTACCAAACTATTGTCGGCACCATTCACGCCTTTCGCTGGACCTCAAGCACCGGCATGCAGGACCTCGGCCCAGTCTCTGGGTCCCTAGCCAGCGGCATCAACTCGAGCGGAGAAGTTGTCGGGTTCATAAGCGACCTAGCCGTCGCTTGGACTCCAAATGGAAATTCGCACAATCTGGGCACGCTCGGCGGAGGCTCCAGCAGCGCCGTCGCCATCAACGATAAGGGTGCCGTAGCCGGCACCTCGTCTACACACGGGAACGCGCGTACCGTCGCCTTTCTCTGGACGCCAAAAACGGGGATGCACTCTCTCGGCACCCTGGGCTCCAGCTATAGCTACGGATCCGCCATCAATTCGGCCGGAACAGTAGTCGGGACCTCGCCGCTCAACGATACTGATCCTCCCAGTCACGCCTTCATCAAGAAGTTCGGTTCCAAGATGGTCGATTTGGGAACGCTTGGAGGAGACCAGAGTAACGCTATCGGAATTAACGCATTAGGCCAAGTTGTCGGCTGGTCGTGGCTTACGGGGGATTCACCGACTCATGGCTTCCTCTGGACTCAAGCCTCCGGCATGCAGGACCTCGGCACTCTCGGCGGCGAGAACAGCGCCGCCGAAGCCATCAATCAGTCCGGCCTGATCGCAGGCCTCTCCGACCTAGCGCAGAGCGGCGTGACCCATGCCGTTCTATGGACCGCGCCAAATCAGATTCAGGATTTGGGAACTCTTGGCGGTACATATTCCATCGCAGCCGGCATCAATAATTCCGGCGTGGTGGTAGGCTGGTCGTCCCTCCCGTGAGGTTTAGCCTGTCGGAACCGACGATTCCTGCAATTCCAGATTGAGCGGGCGAATTCAGACGACAGCGAAGTAAACCAGAAGAACGAAGGGAGAACGCCACACTAAGAACCCAGAGTCTGTTTTCAGCCAAGCCGGCTCATTGTGTGCGACACCATTGAGGCCGGAGTTCCGGGCAGGATCTCGCGCATGCTAGCAATCGGACTGGTAAGCCTCCTTCTCCACTCCGTCGGGTAGCCCAGCGAGACTTCCTCGAAGCGAGTGCCGTCCCGATGCATCGTGGAACGGACGTGAAGATGGCCGGACACGACCACGGTCGCATTAAAACGCAGATGCCAATCTTCGCTAAGCCTGGTTCCGCACCAGATAGAAAACCGCGGTATTGCGATCCGAACCAGATCCTCTCGCAAGGGAAAGTGGTTCACTAATACAAGCGGCAGGCCATCGTTGCAGCTTTTCAGTCGCGCCTCAGTCAAAGCACACCGAGCATGGCACCACTCGGCAATCCCACGGTAGGGGTCGGGATGCAGTAATTCCTCATCTGTACAATAAGTGCCCGCCTCTAACGCCCACCCTACCGCTTTTTCAGGAGGAATATTGCTGGGGCAAAAGCTGTAGTCGTACAACAGAAATAAAGGGGCGATCCGCACTTTTTGCTCGGCCACTGTAACAACAGGATAAGGATCCTCCGGCGTTAATACGTTGTAAGAGCGGCACAAGGCGACCAACTGCTCATACTTATATTGTCCTCGGGGTTCATCGCGATTCGAGGGGAGTGTCCACAGCTCATGATTGCCTGGAACCCACACTAAGCGCCGGAAACGAGGAGCCAAGACACTAAACGCGAATTCAAGATGAAGTGCAGTTTCTCCAATATCCCCGGCCAGGATCAACCAGTCGTCGGGATGTGGCGCGATCTCCGCTATGACCCGCCGGTTATCTTCATAACCTAAGTGCAGATCGCTTAGCGCAAATAGCTTCATCTAAATTACCCACAAACAACGTAGTTTCAGTGTAAACGCAATGCAGTGTGAGACAAAGCTCCCTCCGGCTACACAATAAGCGATTTTGTAGACCCTTGGGTCTCCTGTTAGCAGCAACGACTTGGTATCCTGACCGGATCGGCTGGAATCTTGCGTTGATTCAGTGCTGCTACCCGCAAAGCCTTCCCGACTTTGGCAGCAGAGTGGGGACTATCCTCTTCTTGTTCCCTCACCCCATCCGTTGTAAAGTATCAACCCAGTAGGGAGACGACCGAAATGCAAAAGATCTCAGCAGTGGCCTTACGGTGGCTTGCGGCCGTGTTGTGCGCGTTCATTCTTTTCTTCGCAGCTATGGCGCAGGCCGAGCAGCGCCCCACCCTGACCACGCACATTCCCCAAGCCGTCTCCACCGGCGTCGCGCCGCTGGTCGGCAATCTTCCGAGCGAGCAGCGTCTCAGCCTGGCTATCTCCCTGCCACTGCGCAATGAAGCCGAACTCGACAGCCTGCTCGACGAACTCTACGATCCGCAAAGCCCCAACTTCCACCACTACCTCAGCGTGCAGGAGTTCACCAGCAGATTCGGTCCGTCCGAATCTGAGTATGCCGCGGTTTTTCAATTCGCGCGGGCAAATGGTCTGGCTGTGATCGACACGCCTGCCAATCGCTTAGTCCTCGATGTCGAAGGCCCTGCAGCGAACATCGAGAAGGCTTTCAACATCAGCTTCGGCCTCTATCAGCATCCCACCGAGAGTCGCACGTTCTACGCTCCCGACCGCGAGCCCTCGCTCGATCTCGATGTGCCGTTGCTGCACATCTCAGGTCTCGATAACTTCACGCTGCCTCATGCGAAGAACATCCGTGCCTCGCAGGCCAATACTCAGACGCAAGTCGGCAAGACGACTGGCTCCGGCCCCGGCGGCCAGTTCATCGGCAGCGATATGCGAGCGGCCTACTATGGCTCCGGCTCGCTCAATGGCACCGGTCAATCCGTCGGACTCTTCGAATTTGCCGGATATGAAATCAGCGACGTCCAAAATTTCTTCAAGAAAGTGAAGCAGCCACTCAACGTCCCGATAAAGGGCGTGTCGGTGAACGGCGCGCGGCTGAGCTGCCCCCCCGCTTCCTGCGACGACAGCGAGCAGGTGTTGGATATCGAAATGGCAATCTCCATGGCTCCGGCCTTAAGCCAGGTCGTGGTCTATGTGGGAAACAAGGATGTCTCCATCTTCAACCAGATGGCAGTAGACAATACTTCCAAGCAAGTTAGCTGCTCCTGGGGATGGAGCGACGATGAGGCCAGCCTCGACCCCATCTTCAAGCAAATGGCAGCTCAGGGCCAGAGCGTATTCGTCGCGACCGGCGACAGCGGATCGAGCACTCCCGGTGATGTGGTCTGGCCGGCGGACGATCCCTACATCACCGCCGTCGGCGGCACGGACTTGACTACCACTGGCCCCGGTGGCGCGTGGATGTCGGAAACCGGCTGGAACGGCAGCGCTGGCATGCCTTCCAAAAACGGCGTTCCGATTCCTGGCTACCAGAAACATAAAGGTGTTATCACCAAGCTCAACCAAGGCTCGAAGACGCTGCGCAATATCCCGGACGTCGCCGCGGAATCGAATACCAACCAATACAGTTGTTATGACGGTTCCTGTAGCGGTGGCAATGGAGGAACTAGCTACGCCGCTCCGCAATGGGCCGGCTATATCGCGATGGCAAACCAACAATCCCTCGCTGGCGGAGGATCGACCCTCGGCTTCCTCAACCCCGCCATTTACAAGATCGGCCTGGGATCGGGTTACGACTCCGACTTCCATGACATCATCAGCGGCAGCAACGGCAAATACACAGCCGTAACCGCTTTCGACCTGGTAACCGGCTGGGGTAGCCCGAATGGCGCGAACCTTATCAACGCACTAACCCAATAACGGCAACTTAGACCTTGGATAGACAGATTATAAGTCGCTAACAACTTGGCTGAAACTAGGTTATAGGTGGTTAAAGATTATCGAAATTATCGTTAGGCGGCTGGCCTTTCTCGCGTCGTTCGACAGTCGACTCTCACGCGTGATTTCCCCTGCAAACCTTGGTAATCTTGCCGCAAAATGTTCAGGATCGTACCTTCTAGTGATCTGGGGTTCAATCCTACTGAGTAGTCATGGGTGTTACGTTGCCCGACTTTTTTTCTTGCACGCGATTCAAACGGAATATTTTCGAAAAACCCATGTCTGCAGCCCTGGCCCTTCTGCTCGGCATATTTTTTTGCCTCGCCCCTCCTGTGCTGGCGCAAAGCTCCGACAAGCCAGGGCGCAAGGTCATTTCCACTGTGAAGCCCGGCTACCCGCAAACCCTGAAGGACCTGCACATTGAAGGGTTGGTTCGCCTTAAAGCGACCGTGCTCCCCAACGGATCAGTTGCCAATATTCAGGTGATCGGCGGCAACCCCATATTGGTAGAGAACGCCGTCAAGGCCGTGAAGAACTGGAAATATGCACCGGCGCCCTCGCAGACGGAAGAACCGGTCGTCCTCAACTTCTTCGACCGCTAGATTCCTCTCTCCGTTTGATCCATTCTGGCAGAGATTCGGAACCGTACCTCTTGTACAATCGGTGCAAATGCCACCCCTCGTGCCCGCAACCCAAGCCCGCGAAATCACCGCCGCCAAACGACTCGATAACGTCCGCTATGCCATTCGCGACCTGGCATGCGTAGCCGACGAAGTGATCCAGCAGGGACACGAGATTCTGCCGCTGAACATCGGCGATCCGCTCAACTGCGATTTTCAAACGCCATCGCACATCATTGAAGCCGTTTACAAAGCCATGCGCGACGGCAAGAACGGCTACGCGCCATCTCCCGGCATTCCTGAAGCGCTCGAAGCGATTCGCGGCGAGGCTGCGCGCAAAGGCATTGCCACGGTGCGGGATGTTTTCGTTACGTCCGGCGCGAGCGAGGCCGTTGACGTCTGCATCAGCGCGCTGGTGAACCCCGGCGAAGACATTCTCACGCCAAAGCCCGACTACCCGCTCTACTCGGCCGTTCTCTGCAAGCTTGGTATCGCGCTCAATGCTTATGATTTGAACGAAGACGACGCTTGGCAGCCCGAACTCGCCGATATCGAACGCAAGCTTACCTCGCGCACCCGCGGCATCGTATTAATTAACCCCAACAACCCTACCGGATCGTTGTGTTCGCAGCAGATGCTGGAGCAAATTGCAGAAATCGCGCGCCGTTACAATCTCGTGGTTTTCTCCGACGAGATTTACGACAAGCTCATTTTGCCCGACTCCAACGAAGATGCCACGCCGCACGTGGCTTTCGCTGCCGTCGCGCCCGACGTTCCCTGCATCACCTTCGGCGGCATGTCGAAAAATTATCTCGTCCCCGGATGGCGCATCGGATGGGGCATCGTCTCCGGTGACGCTGCCGCCGTTAAGCCATATCTCGAAGGCATTCACCGTTTGTTGCGCGCGCGTCTCTGCGCTAACCATCCCGAGCAATACGCCGTCAAGCCCGCGCTCGAAGGCCCGCAGGATCATCTGATCGAAGTGAGGCGCAAATTGCGCTCCCGCCGTGATCTCACGCAGAACTGGTGCGAGTCCACGCCACGCGTAAGCTGCGTCGCCCCCCGCGGCGCCTTCTACGCCTTCCCGCGCATCGACATTCCCGGGAGCGACGAAGTCTTCGTCAAAGAACTCATCCGCCAGAAACATGTCATGGTCGTCCACGGTTCCGGCTTCGGGCAGAAGCCCGGCACGCAGCACTTCCGCATCGTGTTCTTGCCGGATGAGAAGACGCTGACGAAAGCGTACGCGGCGATTGCGGAGTTCATTCGAGAACGATATTCATAATTTGCGATAGATCAAGATCGTTCTGAGGCGGCGAACGAGGTACACATGCTTAAAGTGAATGTCAGAAACGACTGGAAAGAATTTCTAGAGAAGGATCTGGTCGGGTACGGCTTGCGGTACGATGTCCCAGTCATTCGAAAACAACCAACATCAATGGCTGAATGCAAAGAGACGCATTCCCCAACGTGTTAGGAGAAGCGTGCGGGAGTCAAGGGAACTTGACGTTTCCCAACACTTGTCTGACTATTCAGCGCTTAAAAAGCTCATCGAAGAAGGGGGGGATTTGAAGCCCTATTTGAGTCGCGATATTGCACGCAGGTATCGTGCCGATAAGAATGACGGACTGCTCAACGCATGGGGAATCCAGCATTTGCATTTTCGTCCGCAAGGAACGAAATACGTGCTTTTCGTGATAATCAAGGACGCGGACGTATTCGTTATTCAATCACTTCCCCATGATGGTCCGGATGCATGGGTGAATCCGCAACTGCTCCAAATCATTCAAGATAATTGGCCCGACCTCGCGCCTCCGAGAATCAGAGGCATCCAACCGGAACCCCTTTCGATTAAAAACAGAGTTGACCTTCGCAAGAACAATGTGAATTTCCTGACTGCCACGTCGGATGGCACTAGCTACCTAGGCAGCCGGTCACCTCATCCGGACGCTCTTTCGCCGATATTCGGGATACGGACATAACGCTTTCTCTACTGGACAACTATCAACGGTGGATAGAAGCGAATGAGGCTAACTTCCGAGCAGCGCTCCACCTTTATCTTCTTCAGAGGAATTTTTGATAAAGGTAGTGTTTGAAGGTGAGGAATGTTGGCTCTATGAACCCGTTAGGGGCGTGAAATTCAATCTGGTCCAGCAAGCGGCAATCCCTCGCATGACCATGGTATAATGACCATGATCGAAAGGATTTCCCGATGAAAACAATGGCGGCAGGCGAATTCAAAGTCCATTGCCTGAAGATCATGGATGAAGTTCAGTCCAAGCGCCAGGCTGTGCTGATCACCAAGCGTGGCAAACCCGTGGCGAAACTTGTCCCCGTTGAGAAAGAAAAGGACGACATCTTCGGGTTCATGAAAGGCAAAGGCTCAATCGAAATCAAGGGCGACATCGTCTCCCCCGTATTGACTCCCGAAGAGTGGGGCGATCTGTATTGATCCTGCTCGACACGCACGTTGTGGTGTGGCTGGCGCAGGATTATCAACGTATATCTCCGAGGGCGCAGTCAGCGATTGAGGACGCCCGCAAGAGAGATCACGGGCTGGGGGTTTCCGGCATTACACTATTTGAAATTGCGCTGCTTGCCAGTCACGGACGAATTCACTTGAAGCCCAATGCCAAGACCGTTCTGTCCGAAGTCGAACGCCGTTTCATCGTGTTTCCGATAACCGGGAACATTGCAATGCAGGCCTTCGAGTTGCCGGCAGGCTATCCTAAAGATCCGGTGGACCGGATCATCGGGGCGACGGCTCTGATTGAAGACCTTCCTCTGCTCACCGCCGACCGCGAAATTCGTAAGTCGCGCGCAGTACCAACCATCTGGTGAAGGTCCTCCATCTTTCTCTTTCTTTCCGAATCTGCTTAAATCAAACCAAGGCGCAACCCGGGTCGCGTCTTTGTGTTTTATAAATCGTGGTCGACATTCATTCGCACATTCTTCCGGAAGTAGATGACGGCTCCAAGTCCTGGGAAGTCTCCGTCGCCATGTGCCGCATGGCCGCTGCCGACGGTATCACGCATCAGGTCGCAACCCCGCACGCCAACGATCGCTATCACTACGACCGCGACTACCTCAAGGGACTCATCACACACCTGCAGGGACTTGTCGGCAATGCCCTCACTCTCAGCCTGGGCTGCGACTTCCATCTCTCGTACGATAATTTGCAGGATGTGCTGGCCAATCCCGCGCGCTACGCCATCGAAGGCTCGCATTACATGCTGGTCGAGCTAAGCAATTACAGCGTCCCGCAGCAAACCACAGACTGTTTCACGCAACTCGGCGACCGCGGGATCACCGCCGTCATCACTCATCCCGAACGGAATCCGATTCTGCGCGAGAATTTGCAGCGGGTGGTCGAGTGGGCCGAGCAGGGTTGTGTGATTCAGGTGACCGGGTCAGCGCTCACTGGCTTCTGGGGCGACCGCACCCGCCGCGCCGCGCACTGGCTGATCGAGCACGATGCCGTCCATGTACTGGCAACTGATGCGCACGACACCGAGAAGCGAATTCCCGTGCTCTCGACCGCCCGCGATGCCGCCGCCGAACTTTGTGGCGCAGATGTCGCGGAAGCTTTGGTGGAATCGAACCCCGCCGCAATCATCCACTCGCAGCCGCTGCCTTATTTTCCGCGGCCGGTGATCGGCAGTTATCGCAAAGCTCCCGGAGCTTAGCAGGGAGCACTCAGCAATTAGCACTCAGCCAATCGGAATTGTTTTTTATAACAAGGAGAATCGCAAAAGCTGCGGAGCATCCCGTCTGAGTAGGTGGAATGGGCTGAATGCTAAGTGCCGGATTATCGCTGCGGATCCGTCGCGACGTGATCGGAAGTTCCAGCAGATGGGGCAGGAGGCTGGGAAGGGATCGGTGAAGCTTGATTCGCATTCATCGGCGCGCCCGGGTCGGCGCTATGCGAAACTGGGTTCGCCGCAGAGCTTGCCGAAGCTGCATGCAGCGTCTCCGGCCCAGTGGTCATCGCGCTCTCCGGATTCAGCAGATGGTCGTGATTCGGGCCCAGGCCCAGGCTGATCAGCGCGCGAGCATCCGGAACCGTCTTCGATTGCCAGCCATGATCCGCCTGATATTTCCGCATTGCGTCTTCGCTGGCTTGATTCCAGCTTCCAGCCGCTTCCCCGCTCAAATAGTGCTCGCGAATCAGAGCTTCCTGGATCGCCTGCGCCCGTTCAGGCTCGATCTTCTGCTGACCCCGCGCCTTCGCTAACTTCTTGCCAGCCTTGCGCGAACTCACCCGCCCGGTCTTGCTGGCGCGAGCCGCAACCGTAGCGTTCGATTTCGAATGCTGACCCGGCGCAGGATGAGGTTTGTGAGAACCTGTCGTTTTAGCCGCCGAAGCGCTTGCGCCCTTTGTTTGTGGCTTAGTATTGACGGTCTTTGCGCTACCAGTTTTCTGCTGCGAAGAAGCGGCGGGCGAAGCGGCTTCCTGCGCTTTGGCCGAGCCGGACAAAATGCAGGCGCACAGCAGCGCCGCAGCACGCTTGGCCGTAAACCATCCGCCACGAATTCCTGTCCAACGCTTTGGTCCCAACGTCGAAGCCCTCAAAACCCAAGAAACAGCGAGTTCCAGCCAAAAAACAAACCCAACCGAAACCAGCATTGTAATCATCCCCTACTAAAAGAGGCAATGCCAGTTCCCGTTGGGTTCAGGCCAGGTTACGGAAGTGTTCCGGCCACAAAGATGGTGCCATCCTGCCGCGTTGAACCGCGCGGGCGCACCAGGAAAACCACATCTTGACCGCTCTTCAGGCTCGATTCCACTTTGGCGAAATCCTCTTCGCTGTTTACCAGCTGTTTGTTCACTTCCAGGATCACGTCGCCGCGGTTCAAATTGATGTCTTCGGCAAACGATCCCGTCTTCACATCCTGCACAATCACGCCTTTGCCTGCGGGCATGTCCAGCCGGTCGGCCATCTCCGGCGTCAGCTTGCGAACCGTTAAGCCGAACTTGTTGTGCTTCGGTGTGCTTTCGTCGCTACCACCTTCGTCATCGTTCAAGCGGGCCGCAAACAGCTTGGCGCGATCCGCAATGGTCACGGACGTATCCTGCTGCTTGCCATTGCGCAGGAAGCCGAGCTCCACTTTCGCCCCCGGCTTGCGCGCGGCAATTTCCGCTACCAATTCAGAACCTTTTGTCACCTTCTTGCCGTCGACGGTTGTGATCGTGTCACCAACCTTCAATCCAGCCTGGTCAGCGGGGCTGCCTGCGACCACACTCGCGACCGTGACCCCTGTGCCGGCACCATAGACCCGTGCAATGGCTGGATTCTCGACCGCGTCAAACTGGATTCCGATTGACCCGCGTGACACCCGGTGCTCAGGTCCAATCAACTGGTTGTAAACCTGCACCACGGTGTTCGAAGGCAGCGAAAATCCTACTCCGGCGTAAGCGTTGGTTTCGCTCAGGATCGCCGTATTGATGCCGATTACTTCTCCATCCATGTTCACCAGCGGCCCGCCCGAATTTCCGGGATTGATCGCCGCATCGGTTTGAATAAACGTTTGAAATTGCCGCCCGGGAACGATATCGCGCCCTTTGGCAGATACGATGCCCGCAGTCACGGTCCCTACCTGGCCAAACGGGCTGCCGATCGCCAGCACCCAATCACCCACGTCCATGCTGTCCGAGTTCCCCAGCTTCGCCGACGGCACTTGCCGGTCGAGATCGATCTTGATCACTGCTAAATCGGTTTCCTGGTCTTCTCCAACTACCTTCGCGTCATGCTGCACGCCCGGCGGATCGTCCTGCAACCGCACGCGAATGCGGTCTGCCTTCTCCACGACGTGCCGGTTGGTGACGATATAACCCTTAGGATCGACGATCACTCCCGACCCCAGCGACCGCTCACGGATCGAGCCATCGCCGCCGAGTGGACCGCCCTGACCACCCGGTCCTCCGAAGAACCGGTTGAAGAAGTCATCCATGCCGCCGTTGCCGCCGCCGTTTTCGTCATCGTCGGGAGCCTGCCCGCCACGCCGCTTGTGCGGGCTCTTGATCGTCGATTCCGTGTTGATGTTGACTACGCACGGTCCGAGTTGCTTAGCGATTTGCGAGAATGCGTTGGAAAGTTGCTTGGGAGAAGGAACCGTCAGAGGCGTGGCGTCGGAAGCCTTCTGCCCCTCTTTACCCTTCACTCCGAATGAAACTACAGTGCCGATTAAAATGCCCAGCGCCAGCGTTGCCGCAATGCTGAACGAATAAAGCCACCGACGGGACTTCACCTGCACCCACATCGCCCGCGAATCCATATGCGTACTTACCTCCGAAAAACTGACGAACGTTCAATTATACCCGTTTGCAAGGTCGGAACTCCCAAGCAGAAGCCCGATGAAACGCAGCATGCATTTTCAGTGATTACAAACAGAGAATCTTCAGCAGGTTAGACGCGCTTGGCCGGTATTTCGTTTTCCACGATTCACGTTCACTTCGCTTCATACACCGTTTTCCCGCCGACGACCGTGCGCAGCACCTTGGTCGCAAGCACTTTCTCAGGAGATGCGGCCGTCACATCATGATCCAGTACCACAAAATCGGCGAGCATCCCAGGCACGAGCTTTCCCTTTTCTTTCTCTTCGAATTCGGCAAACGCCCCGCCCGCGGTATAAGCGGCAATCGCCTGATCCATAGTCAACCTTTGCTCGGGATGATATTCCTGCTTGCCGTCTTCGCTCTTACGCGTCACGGCCGCATACAGCCCACGAAATGGCGTCACTAGCTCAACGGGATAATCCGTCCCAAAAGCCAGGGTCACGCCCTTATTCAGCATTGAAGCCCACGCGTAAGCGGTTGCGGCTCGCTTCGGCCCCAGCCGGTCCTGTGCCCAGCGCATGTCGGTAAGCACGTGACTTGGCTGCATCGACGCGATCACCTTCAACTCCTTAAAGCGCGTGATCTGTGCCGGCGTCGTGACTTGCGCATGTTCGATGCGAAACCGAAAATCGTCACCACCATTCGCCGCCTTCACTTTTTGCTCGCGCGCCGCATTCTCTGCTTCTGAGAACGCATCCAAAGCCAACTGCACTCCCCGGTCGCCGATGGCATGAAACCCCAGCTGAAATCCAGCCAGCGCGCGCTCCTTCGCCATTTCATTCAGCTTCGCCGCGTCGTACCGCGGCAAGCCCGAATTCTTCGGATCGTCTGCGTAAGGTTCGAGCAGCGCCGCCGTGTGCCCGCCCAGCGAGCCGTCCATGAAGCCCTTCAGCATCCCGGTATGCAGCATCAAATCCGATTGCGGATGCGATTCTCTTTTCTTCATCAATTCATCAATGGCTTCATCAAACGGCAGCCACTCCGAAATCCGCGCGGTCAGCTTTCCGCTTTTTTCGAGCTCTTCGTAGATCTTAAAATTTTCCCACTCCGGCGAATAATCCTGAGCAGACGTGATGCCGTGCTCCGCCAGGTCCGCCAACGCAACTTCGATTCCCTTCCGCCGCTTATCAAGCGTGGGCTCCGGAACCACCGCCCGGACCGCGTGCTGCGCCGTATCCCGAAGAATGCCTGTTGGCTCGCCGCTCTCGTTGCGATCAATGTGTCCCCCTTGCGGATCGCGGCTGGCCAACGTAACGCTCGCCAACTGCAACGCTCGCGTGTTCGCCACAGCCAAATGCCCATCCACCCGATCGAGAAACACCGGATGATCGCCTGAAACCTCATCCAGGTCCCAGCGGCTGGGCATCGCCTTCACCGGCCACATCGTCTCGTCCCAACCCCCGCCTAAAATCCATTCGCCCGGCGCCGCCTTTGCCACTCGCGCCCTCACCCGCTCGCGGAATTCATCCAGCGTCTTCACTCCCACCAAATCCACATTCAACTTCTGCAACCCCGCATCGGCCAGGTGCATGTGAGCATCGTTAAATCCCGGCATCACGAAATGTCCGCCCAGGTCGATGACTTGTGTCTGCGGCCCCTTAAGTTTCTGGATATCGAGATTCTTCCCCACCGCCTGAATGCGCTCCCCGCGCACCGCAATCGCCTCTTCACGCAAAATCGAGCTGAACTGCGCATTCGAAGGAACGCCGGTATAAACATTGGCATGCACGTAGATAACATCTGCCTTCGGCCCCGGAGCTGCCGTCGATGCGCCGGACGCAGGCGCAGGATTCTGTGTTTGTCCAAAAGCAAAGCAGGTGATCGTAACTGCGAACAGCGCCGACAAGGCCGGGTGTCCCATCCTTCGCGTTCTTTGCGAAAGAGCGTGCCAGGAACCTGCCGAAGGGTGAGATTCCACTGCCGCGTGCGGCCTTTGGGTGGCGCAGCGCTTCAGCGCTGCGAATAGCCGCCTACTTCCAAAAAGGGCTTTAGCCCCCGAGGTTCCTAACCCACCCATCATTCCCCCGCTCCCGCCAGCGCCAGCATCGTCAACAGAATCCGCTTCAGCCCCAGCTCGCGTCCATTGCTGTCAAACCATTCCTGTAAGGTGTGCGCTCCGCCCCCGGACCCACCGCCGCCGATCGCAATCGCCTCCTGCCCCAGCGACAACGGAATATTCGCATCCGTCGACGCCCGCTGCACCTGCGCCGCATTATTCAGCTGCGCATCGACGGCCCGGATCACATGCAGAATCCGCGCGCCTACGGCAAGCTCTCCCGCCGGACGGTTGCCGATCGGCACTACTTCGCAACTCACTCCCGAGGGCCGCTTCTGCGCCGTCGACCGCATCTCCGCCGCCATCGTCTCATCTTCCACCGCGCGAGTCAGCGCCAGCCGCAGCGTCTGCTCCAGCCGTTCCATCTCCACCATCGAAGTCGAGCGAATATCTACTTTCATGCTCGCCGACTCCGGAATCGAATTCACCGAAGTCCCGCCGCGAATCACGCCAACGTTGAACGTGGTCTTCGGAGTCGCCGGCACCGGCGCAGCAGTAAAGGTCTCAATCGCCTTCGCCAGAATGACAATCGGATTCGGCGCTCCAAAGTCGCTCCACGAATGTCCTCCCGGCCCGCGCACAATCACTTCAAAACGACGGCTGCCCAGCGCCTCGGCAACAATCGTGTCAGCGCCCGCCCCATCGAGAACAACGCTATAAGCAATCGAATCCTTCCAGCGCGGCGTGGAAAAAATGTGCCGCATCCCGCGCAGGTCGCCCTCGCCTTCTTCGCCCACGTTCCCAATAAACACAAACGGCAGCGCATGCCGCACCCGCACCGCCCGCAGCAGCGCGGCAATCCCCAGCATCGCCGTCACTCCCGCGCCGTTGTCCGAAACTCCCGGACCATACAGCCGGCTGCCCTGTTGCCGGATATTCAACGGCGGGTTTGCCGGAAACACAGTGTCGATGTGCGCGCTCAAGGCCACATAGCGCTGCCCAAATCCCGGATGCACGCCGAACACGTTGCCCACATCGTCAATGCGAACGTCGTCGAGCCCAACTTCGCGAAAACGCTCCGCCAGCCAGGCCGCGCGCGCCGACTCGCCAAACGGAGGAGCCGCGATTCGCGCCATCTCCATCTGCCACTGCGCCAGTTGCGGCTCCTGCATGCGCAGCCAATTAAACGCCGACCGCACCTCCGGCGACGCCGCCAGCCGCGCCACATCGTGTTGCACCGTAGGCGCAACATCCGGCAAATCCGCATGCGGAGGCGTGGGGCTCATGGAAGGTATTGCGACATATTACAACGCTGGCGAAAGAAAGCGATTAGCAAAAGCGGGACCGCAAGCCGGCACACATGCAATCCGGAAAAATAAATTGTCATCCTGAGCGAAGTCACTGCTTTGCGAACGCGAAGCAGTGGCGCAGTCGAAGGACCCCTTTCACGCCAGCAGCGCCCGAGGCTCAAAGGGCGTTTCTACCAACCCACCCGTGCCCGTGTCTTCCGCTCTCCCAAGGGTAATACCATGAACCTGAGCACGCGCGCGACGGTAATATGGAGTTGAATTGAATCTCCGCAGGAGCGGGTGTCCGACCGCACCGCTGCCGACTTCTGCGCGAGCAGAGGATTCGCGATGAGCAACCCGTACACGAGAGCGCAATGTGAGGACGTCAAGAGGCAGCTTGACGGGCTGTACCGGTCGCTGCGCGATGGCGGAGCCGATCCTCCGCAACACCTCTATCACTACACGAGCGCAGAAGGTCTGCTAGGAATCACAACCCGAGAAGTATTGTGGGCTTCTCATGCCGACTTTCTCAACGACTCGAGTGAGCCAGGCTATGCCATGAGAATTATCGAGGCATCTTTTCAGGAGGTCGTATGCAACCTAAGCCCTGGAAGCATCGCCGCGCGATCCCTCAAGAACTATTGGAAAGAATTGGAAAATGGTTACAAGACGCACGCGCCGAACGTATACGTGTTTTGTTTTTCTGAGCACGAAGACCTTCTAAGCCAATGGCGAGGCTACGGCGGTCAATGCGCCGGCTATGCGCTGGGGTTTTCGGGTCCCCGGCTGCGTGAATACGAAAAAAACAAGGGCCGATACGACGGATTGTATCTAACGAAGGTTGTCTACAAAGAACAGGATCAAAAAGAGGAGGCCCAGAACATCTTCAAGAAGCTCGTCTCGACGGTCGGCAGCGCCGAAACCGCGGGCGGTCTCGGCGAGGACCGCGAAGCCCTCTTCTTCGAGGCCGAGACAAGCAAGAAATTACAATCAAGCCTCTTTGCGGAAGTCGTTCGACTGCGCGCGAAATTCAAGGCACCGGCGTTCGAAGAGGAGCACGAATGGCGCCTCGTCCAGTTTTCCCATCCAGCAATGAGTCAACCGAACATTTGTTTCCGACCCGGCGCTAAGGCGCTTACACCCTACCTTGAACTGAACCTCGGAAAACCGCCAATTGAACAGGTTACCATCGGGCCAACACTTGACCCTGCCTTGTCCCGCCAGTCTCTCGATCTTCTGTTTTCGAAGCGGGAGTTTTCGAACGTAGGCATTAAGATCTCAGCCGTTCCGTACAGGCAGTAAAGCATCGCCACCTAGGCTTCAACTAACCCGAACACACTCCAGCTGCTGCCGGCTCGCGACATTTAAGGTGTCACGAGCGACTAGGAAGCTTTCCACCGCTTCATGTGACATCTAACCTTGCTCCCGCCACCCAATCGCGAGACGATTGCCAAGGCGGACCCTGCGCCGTACCTTGCCTTCGCAAGCCAAGCATTCTTTGACAATCTGAATATCCCCGGAAACACGACGCCAAGTCACTGATTGCAGATATTTTACAAATAAATTCTTTGCAATCAATATTTTAGGTCGGCTCGGGAAGGAGGTAGTCCCGCCAAGTAATTGATTCGAGATATTTTACCGAGATCGATCTGTAATTTTTTTCGATCTGGATCAGGCTGGCCGACTGTCAACACGTTCCGTTCGCTGCTCCACCGCAGCAACCAGTTTCGTCGTAACCGGAACCGCAATCCCATGCTTCCGCCCTCCGCGCAGGATCGGCCCCGCAATCGCATCTAACTCGGGAGCGTTGTGGCGCTCTACGTCCTTCTGCATCGAACTGCGCATATTTGCTGGCATGCCCGCCACACCAGCGAGCACCTTCTCCGGATCGACCTTGGCTCCCTCGGCAATCCCAACGGCGCATGCCTCTCGAACGCACGCCTCTCCCAAACTGCGCCACTCCGGATCGGAAAGAATTTCACCGACCGTCTTATCCGCAGCCGTTGTGCTCAAAGCAAACGGAGCGAGAAATACAAGTTTGCCCCACATCAACGTTGGCTCATCGTCGATGAAGCTGCAAGTAAATCCCATCTGCTGAAGCTGATCGATCGTGCCGCCGAGCAACTCCCGCCCCGCGGACAACACATTGAGCCGCGCAAACGGCGAGCGATGCACGATGTGTCCCGGGCTGACCCGCTCAGTCTCACCCGCTATCGTCGCCGGAATCACGCGATCGACACCATAGCGGGCGCGAAGCAAAGCCACATGGTCGATTCCATTCAAGAGAGGAACAATCGCTCTGACAGATTCGGGATTCTTGAACTCGGCCAACGCCGAATCCAACTGCGTAGCTTTCACCGTGATCCAGAGCACGTCGACCGCAGGCACTTCGGCGGCAATGGCAACATCGACTTCGAAATTTCCGAAAACGCTCTCCAGCCGAAGCTTCTTCGGATACTGCGCCAAAGACTCACGCCTCACGACCAAGGTGACAGAATGTCCCGCGTGAGCCAGGCAAGCACCGATCAGCCCGCCAACGCCTCCGGCGCCGAGAATCGCATGTTTCATTGTTTAGAAATCCCTCGCTTTGAAATTCCTCGGGTCAGAAATTCCTACTGCATGAAAACTAAGATTCGACTCAAGCTAGTTTTGCTTCACGGCCGACGGCAGGCACTCGGCAATTTCGGCGTCGCTGAGCGTGTGGTCGCTCGCTTTCGCTCGCTGAAAGATGCGGTCAACCAGATCGTCGGTCGCCGGGATGCCACGCCGTTCCAGCCAGAACAGCACATTCGACTTCCCGCTCATCGGGCCAATTTCGATGATCTGCTCCAACCCAAACACGTGCGACGGCACGCCGGAATAAACTGTGTTGGCCAGCACGATGTCGTTTTTGTGATACGCCTTGATAATCGCCGCGGCGTGCACTCCCGTGGCCGTGCGAAACGCGTCGTCGCCGACCACCGGATAATTCGCCGGAATGGGCACTCCCGTTGCCCGCGACACGGCCTGGCAATACTGCTTGAGCTTGGTGAGGTCCTGATCATCCCAGGGCGCAATGCCCATCAGCTTGAGATTCACCAGCATCTGGTCGATCTGCGTATTTCCGACACGCTCACCCAGACCAATAGCGCATCCGTGCACACAGTTCGCGCCGGCGATCACCGCCGCCATCGAATTGGCGATGGCCAGCCCGCGGTCGCTGTGGCCATGCCAGTCCACGCGAATGTTCTCGCCCGAAGGCTTCACCACCTCTTCAATCACAAATCGTACCAGCGCCAGTGCACCCATTGGCGTGGCATGTCCCGCGGTGTCACAGATCACGATGGCACGCGAGCCGCAATTGATTGCCGTCGAGTACAACCTCTTCACGGTTTCCGGATCGCAACGGCTCGTGTCTTCGGTGACAAACATCGAATCGAGGCCCAGCGAAACCGCATACTTCACGGCCTTCTCGGTAGTCTGCAAAAGAAAATCGTCGGACCATCCTTCCGTAAAGCGGCGGATGGGACTGGAGCCGATGAAGGTCGCAGCCTCGATGCGCAACCCTGTCTTCTGCACGATTTCGGCAATCGGACGAATATCGTTCTCATGCGTGCGCGCCGCGCAGTTGGCGCGAATCTTCATCTTGTGCGTGACGATTTCATGCGCCAGAGCCGTCACGTGTTCGACCGCACGCGGTCCCGCACCCGGAAGCCCGAGATTGAGGAAGTTGATCCCGAGCCCTTCCATCAAATGCAGGATTTCGATTTTCTCGGCGATCGAAGGATCGCGCACCGACGGCGATTGCAATCCATCGCGCAGACTCTCATCATTCAGCAACACCGGCCCCGGCGGCTTCAGACCCGGCGGATGATTCTTGTTCCAGTCGTATATGAGATCGGAAGAGTTCATGACAAAAAGCTGTTGGCTTCTGGCTCCCTAGCTTCTAGCTGCGAAAACTGTGGGAGTCGCTGGGCAGTAGCTAAAAGCTAGCAGCCAGAAGCTGACTACTTCTCTTTAGGCGGCAAGGTCAGGCCGAATACCGAAATCATTCCCTGGCCGGCAACGTTCACTTTCGCCTCTGCGGAATTCGGCAAATACAGGGTCTGGCAATGTTCGCAGCGGTAAACCTCGGCGTTCGGTCCCCAGGCCTTTGCAACGTCGCCACAGGCTTGTTCAACCACGTCAGTCCAGTAAGACCAGCGTTTCAAGTGGCCGCCGCAGAATTTTCCTTTTTCGTTTTTTTCGTTGCAGGCGCGTTGTCCCGCCTTCTTGATCTTGACCTTATGATGCGGGAGTTGCGCAGGAGTTTGCGTACCCGAAGTTGCGATCTCACCAGTCGCCAATGACAATGACTTACCCTCATTCGCGGCGCTCGCGCCGCGTCATTCAGCTCGATACGGCCTTACGAGCGCCATTGTACTCGAAGGCAAACGTCGAACCAAACCCGCGATGTCGTATGCTAGGCGTATTCTCGTGATCGGCAATCCAACGCCAGAATGAGCCTCTATGGATCGTATGCCGTGCTTCTCGAAAAAGTTGCTTGCCCATCACTGCGTAGTTCTCATCCTGCTCACCGCGGCTCTTTCCGGCGCAGCCGGAGCCCAGACGCCACACAAGAAAACCAGCGCTCAGAACGACGCTGAGAGCGGCGCTCCAACGAACGTGCAACAAGAGTTGGTGCGCATTGAGACCGGCTTTTTCGAAGCCTGGAAGACGCAAGACCAATCTTATTTTCGCGAGCACATGCCGGAGAGCGGAGTTTTCTGGGGTGAATCCGGAACACTTTCCCGCGATCAACAACTCGCCGAACAGCTAGATACCGCGAAACTTTGCACGGTGGAAGGTTACGGCCTTTCCGATTTCGGAGTTCTTCCGCTTAGTTCCGGCACTTACCTGCTTACCTACAAGGCCGAGCAGTATGTAAACTGTGGCGGAAGTAAAATGCCAGTCCACATGAACGGCAGTTCGGTTTACATTTTGAAGTCCGGCCACTGGCAGGCCATCTACCGGGCTGAAGTCCCCTTGAAAAATCAAAGTTAGTCGCGGCTAAGACTCCCGCTTCGGCGGTTTCTGGTCCGCTCCGACACGCCCGACCATAATCTCTGCGACAAAATAATTCTCACGCTTCATCGGTTCTCCCGCCAAGCGGCGCAGAATGGCAATCTGTCCAATGTGCGTCAGGGCATCCGCAATCGGGCCTTGGAAAAGCTTTTCCGCAGGAGCGTGCAGTGGTTCGGCCGCGGAAGCCAGGTAATCGTCAAAACGCTGCAGTGCGGCGAAAAATCGTTCCACTTCCTGGTCCCATGGCAACGGCTTGGACTCGTGCCATTCGCGCTTTCCGTTCGCCATCGAGAGTGCCCAATCGAACAGATCGCCAATGTGCGCAAGAATCTGCGCCGGAGTGCGCACTCCTTCTTGAGCCTGAAAGGCCGCAAACGATGCAGGAGCATTCCGGACTGCCTTCCCTCCGCGATAAGCCACCGTGGCGACGGTGTGACGCAGCATTTCTCGTTTTTGATCGGGAGTTGAAACGTTGTTCATGGATGGCCTTTCAGTTCTCAGCTTTCACCGCTCCGCACGCGACTCATAACCGCTTTCGGTTCAGGATGCCAACCGCGCGCAGGGCCCCGCGCAGGCGTTCTCCGAGGCCGCGCGCGAATTGGAAATCGATAAATCCTTCCATCTGGCGGGTAAAACTTTCGCTGTAGCCATACCACCAGACTTTTTTCATTCCCGGCACGCGATCGCTATCGAGATACTTCAGCCGCACCATTTCTTCCAGGCCGAAGCGTCCGTGAGCGCGGCCTACACCGCTCGATTTTACGCCGCCGTGTGGCGCCTCACTGATGCCGAAACACGAAACCACATCGTTCACCATCACTGTGCCGGCTTGAATGCGCCGGGCCAAACGCTCCCCGCGGTCGCGGTTGCGGGTCCAGACACTAGCGGACAGTCCATATTCCGAATCATTGGCCAGCCGCACCGCTTCATCGTCGCTGTCGAATGGCATGACGGGAAGGACCGGGCCGAATGTTTCCTCTTGCATGATGCGCATTTCATGCGTCACATCGGCGAGCACCGTTGGGCGATAAAAATTCTTCCCCAGCCCTGGAAGACGAGACCCTCCGGCCACGAGTCGCGCGCCACGCGCCACGGCATCTTCAACGTGCGATTCCGCAATTCGCAACTGGCGCTCGTGGATCATGGGCCCCACATCGGTCTCCGAATCCAGTCCGTTACCCACCCGCAGCATCTTCGCTTTCTCGGCACATGCGTTCAAAAACGTCTCGTACAAACTACGATGCACATAACAGCGTTCCACCGACAAACAAGTCTGCCCCGCATTCACGAATGCTCCCCAGACCGCCGCGCTCGAGGCCACCTCGATATCGGCATCGTCGAGAACTAGCATGGGATCTTTGCCGCCCAACTCCAGCACCACGGGCAGCAATCGTTCGGCTGCGGCAACCGCAATACGCTTCCCCGTAGCCACGCTTCCAGTGAAAACCAGCTTGTCGACCGGAGATTGCATCAGAGCCGCCCCCGTTGCGCTGTCTCCCACCACGACCTGGAAAACGTCCTGCGGCACGCCTGAGTCATGCAGTAACCGCGCCAGCTCCAACGCCACAAGCGGCGTCAATTCCGACGGCTTCAGCACCACTGCGTTCCCGGCGACCAGAGCCGCCAGCGTCTCTGTTGCCGGAATCGAGAATGGGTAGTTCCACGGAGAGATGATCCCGATTACGCCATAAGGTTCGCGCAGAAGGCGTCCGCGCTTGAGCTTTGCGGCCAGGTTGCCGTGCGGCACCGGTTCGTCGCGGAGTAGTCGCCCGGTGTTCTCGATCAGAAAGCGGGCCGCGTCGAGCACAACCAGCACTTCGGTCGTGATTGCTTCTGCCAGGGGCTTGCCCGCTTCGCGCGTGATAGCAGCAGCAATTTCAGATTTCCTGGCGTGCAGTTTGCTCTGAAACTCCCGGATCACGGCAACGCGCCGTCCAACTCCTAACTCTGACCAAGCATTCTGCGCCGCCCGGGCACGCGTGACGGCGTCGCACACTCCCGCCACATTCGCGCATTCCAGCACCCGAAGAACCTCGCCGGTCGCTGGATTCAGCGAAACGATCTCACGCCACGCGAGTTGAAGATCGCTAGCCATATCGTGCCCCCGCGTTCCGCGGGCGAGCGGTGCTTATTTTGATTGACAGGGTGGGGCTGAAATTCGCGCCCGCCATTCCATGACGGGGCGATTTCGAGCCTTGCGGTGAGTATAGACGCGTCGCTTACTTCTTTGACACAGCCGGCTTGAGCTTCGCGCTCTTGCCTTTGATTTCAAGAGTGCACTTTGACAAGGCTTGGGCAAAATTCCCCGACAAGAACTCCTCGGCTAGCTCAGGCGGCAACGCCAGTTGGTGGACACGATGTCCATCGGGAATCTGGATCTGATCGGTTACCCTAGGACCGGCCGCCGACCGCCCGGTGGCTGGAGAAAAAGACGCTCCGACAATCTTGCCCGCACGATCGCTGATCACTGATATTTTCACGAATCGCCTCCTTGCCGTCTCACGAAGAAAAAGCGGGATGTTTAGCCGTCGTAGAACTTGTCCAGCCTCAAAGTCACGCCAAATGAATTGTTGTTCGTGACGCTGTAGTGATAAACGCACTGGCTGGTTAGCCCATCCGAGTTTCTGGACAGGAATTCGACTCTGGTCGTGGTGACGTCCACGGACTGATGCAGGTCGTCGGGAACCCCTAACGCCACCAGCGGTCCGACATAATCTCCTCCATGTGGTGGTATCCCCATTAATTGCCGAAGTGAATCCCCACGTTTGGCCGGAGGGAATAAAAAAATGTGTGCTCCCGTAAACAAGCGACATAGTTCCTCCTGCTTACCTTGCGAAACGGATTCCCTGAATCACCGCAGTTTCGGCCCCACAAGTTGGCGCGCCGCGCAATGTGGCCGAAATTGTGCATCTTCGTCCGTCGGCGAGTCAAGCACTTGACGCTCAACACTAGTAGTGCATTTGGAAGGGAATTCGTATCAGGACATGCGGTTCAGCAGTTAAATAAATTCCGATGGCGTGTCGTTCCTAATGAGGCTGCGACTTGAAGATTTAAACTCAACTCCTACCAGATACAACCCGCTCGCGGGCGCAGTCGCCCCTGCAGCGGATCGGTTACGCGCTTTCAAAATCCCCGTTACATCCTCCGCCGACAAAGTTCCCTTCCCCACAAGGATGAAAGTTCCGACCAGATTCCGCACCATGTGGTGAAGAAATCCCGATCCCTTCACCGTGTATACCAATTCATCTCCCTGCCGCTCCCACATCGAAGAAAAAATGCGTCGGACGTTCGATACCGGCTCGCCTTCGCGCCCACGCTCGGGGTCGACCGCAGCGAACGACGTAAAATCGTGCTCACCCTCAACAAGCCCCGCAGCCTGTGCCATCGCCTGCTCATCCAAAGGAAATGGATAATGCCACACATACCTCCTTAAGAATGGCGGACAGATCGCTTCCCGATAAATGCGATACCGATAGGTTTTTCCGCGAGCCGACTTGCGCGCATGAAAGTCGGCGTCAGCCTCTTCCACGTTGAGCACGCGCACCGTGGGCGGCAGCACATCGTTCAACGCCTTTACAAAATTCGCGGTGGGAACCGGAGACTCGGTAACAAATGTCGCCACCTGCGCTAGAGCATGCACTCCAGCGTCCGTCCTGCCCGAACCCTGCGGCAATACCTTTTCGCCGGTGATTCGTCCAATGGCTGAGGCAAGCGCTCCCTGTACGGTTGGTGTGTCGGGCTGCACCTGCCAGCCGGCAAAGTCCGAGCCATCATAGGAGAGAATCAGTTTGAGATTGCGCATGCGATCTTTCGAGTCCACTTCGAGCGCAGACTCATCCAAATCATTTCATGCATCCGGAGCTTTCGAGCGGCATTCTGATTCGCGGGGCGGCGCCCGCCCTCGCGAGCACTCTATCAGTTTCAGACAGCACCAGTTTAAGAAGCAGGGCATCTTGCGAAATGATCCCGCAACGTCAGATATACTGCTATGTTTCGACACAAATTTTCATCAGGGCTGAAGTTTTTGGTCCCACAGGAACCCGAGGTCGCATTTCTGGAGCTTTGCGGAGCTTTTCCGGAACCCAAGCGCCGCCGGTTGCGTATCAATGACTGAGTAGAACTTCCATTTTCGTCTGTCGGTCTCAGATTAATACCAAGTCCTTTTGCTACAACGTCTTAATGAACGGAGATGAGTAGATGCCAGTTCCACGTTTTGCATTAAAGCACCGTCTGATCATTGCCGCGGCCGTCCTCGAAATGCTGACGACCGCCGCGTGGGCTCAGGAACCGCCAGCAGCGCCGAATCCGCAAAACTCGCCGGAAACGCGGCCAGTTCCTACCTTGAACTACACCCAGCCGGTTTCACAGTTCCCGAACCCGATTGGGCCCTACACGCCTCGGCATGTGAACGCACCCAACCTTGCGAATACGGCGCGTATTGACCAACTCATGCACGATGGCAAGCTGTATCTTTCGCTGAACGATGCCATTGCGCTCGCGCTCGAAAATAATCTCGATGTGGCCATCGCCCGCTACAATCTCAACATCGCCGATACCGACGTGCTGCGGGCTAAGGCCGGAGCCAGCATCCTCGGTGTTAACGCTGGAGTGGTCCAGAATACTCCCGGCGGAGGACTGGGCGGCATCGGCGCCACCGCAGGAGCTTCCACTGGCGGCACCAGTCTGGGCGCGGGCGGCATCGGCGCCGGCACCAACGGCTTGGTCAGTTCTACTCTAGGTCTGGGGCCACAGATCACCAGCTTCGATCCCGTGGTTACGGCTACGCTGCAAGAAGATCATTTGGATAGCGTCTCCTCGAGTTTGTTCAACGGCGTGCCGGTCCTCGCGCAGAACACAGGCACCGTGAACTTCAATTATCTGCAGGGCTTCAGCTGGGGCACCAACGTGTCGGTTGGATTCAACAACAGCCGGGTCACTTCCAACGTTCCCTTCACGACGTACAGCCCGTTGATTAATTCTTCGCTGCGCCTGCAGTTGACGCAGCACCTGCTGCAAGGCTTCGGATTTCCGGCAAACACGCGCTTCATTCACATCGCGAAGAACAACCGCGAATTGTCTGACGTCGCGTTCCGCCTGCAGATCATCGATACCGTCGACCAGATCGAGAACATCTATTGGGACCTGGTCTACTCCTACGAGAACGCGCGCGTGCAGAACGAGTCGCTCGCCTTCGCGCAGAAAACTCTGTCGGATACGAAAAAACAAGTCGAGATCGGCAGCCTGGCGCCCATCGAAAATGTTCGCGCCCAGAGCACAGTGGCGCAGGATCAGCAACTCGTCACCCTGGCTCAGACCAATCTGCAGTTAGAACAACTGCTGATGAAAAACGCTCTCACTCGCTCTTTGAAAGATCCCCGGCTGGCCACCGCTGATGTAATTCCAACTTCCACCGTCGACATTCCAGCGCAAGAGGAAGTGACCCCAACCGAGGATCTGATTAACGATGCCCTGCGCCATCGCGCGGAGTTAGTTGAAACCCGCATTGACTTGAACACCCGCGATTACAGCAATAAGGCCGTGCGTAGCGCTTTGTTGCCCTCGTTGGATGTGTTTGCTTACTACGCAGGATCGGGGTTGGGAGGCTCGCAGAGTTCCGCCAACTTGTGTTCGAACCAGACTCCAGAGCAACTTCTGCTGGGCTTCTGCGCGGGTGCGGGCCACGTTCCTCCCGTGGGTTCCACGGGTATCGGCAGCACGTGGGATCAAATGGTGAATTCCACGGCGCCAGATAAAGGCGTGGGCCTGCAGCTCAATATTCCGATTCGCAACCGCGCCGCGCAGGCGGCTCAGATCCGATCGGAGTTGGAGTACCGGCAGGCGCAGATGCGGCAGCAGCAGATCGAGAACCAGGTTGGCATTGAAGTCCGCAACGCACAATACGCCGTGCAGCAGAACCGCGCCAGTGTGGAATCCGCGAAAGCCGCAGTGGAGTTAGGCCGCCAGTCGCTCGACGCCGAGCAGAAGAAATATCAGTTCGGCACCTCGACCAACACGCTGGTACTTCAGTATCAGAGCCAGCTGGCGACTGCCGAATCGACTCTGGTGAATGCCACAGTGGCGTATGAAAAGTCCCGCATCGAGTTGGACCGCGCTACCGGGCAACTGCTTGACCACAACAGCATCAGCATTGACGATGCCGCCAGAGGTCAGGTGACGCGCATGCCTAACGTACCCTACATTGCGCCCCGCAAGGACATGCCATCCGTAGCGCAACCGGCGCAGCAAGCTGTCGCTCCGCAGCCGCCTCAGTAGCGTTTGCAGATGAAAAAAGAGGCGCGGTCACAAGCCGCGCCTTATTTTTTCTCACAATTCTTTACAATCTCTGACTGTGCCGGTGGCTCCAGCCCGCTAAGATGAGGAGACGCCCAGCATGGCTTCCGCATCCAAATTCTGGAAAAATTCGTTCTGATCACGCGCGTGAGCACTCTTTCTGACCGCGCTTGCAAGTTAAGGAGACGAAACATGTCTTTGTGCCTAACCCGGCTGACGGCGTCCATTTGGCGGTTCGCCTTGGTACCGACGGTATTTGCCACACTCGCCTGCACGCATTTGTGCCAGCCCCTCTACGCGCAGGATGGCCCGCCGCAGAATGTCCCGGCAGCCCCAGCGCCGCAGACGACACCGGCAACTCCCGCACAGCCGCAGGCTGTTCATCTGCAGGATTATTCCAAGCCGCACTCGTCCTTTCCTCGCATATGGCAGCCCTATACGGCGCAGGAAGTGGCACAACCGAACTTGAGCAACTCGCCGCGCATCGACTCGCTCATGCGGGACGGCAAAATCTTTCTGTCGGTGGATGACGCCGTCGCTCTTGCCTTGGAAAACAATCTCGATATCGATATCGCCCGCTACAACCTGAACATTGCCGACACCGATTACCTCCGCGCAAAATCCGGCGCCAACGTTCTCGGCGTCAATGCCGGCATCGTGCAGAACACTCCCGGCGGTGGCGTAGGCGGTCTCGGAGGAACGGTAGGTTCGGGCACCGGCGGCACTACGGTCGCGGCCAGCGGCGTGGGCACTGGTACCAACGGCCTGGTGAGTTCCACGCTCGGCATCGGCTCAACCATCACCAGCTTCGATCCCCTTGTTACTGGCACTCTTCAATTGGACAAAAATAATACGGAATCCACCAGCGCGCTCAGCCCTGTGCCCGTACTGGCCCAAAACACTTACACGGCGGACGTGGCTTATACACAGGGATTTCAGTGGGGCACCGCTGTCTCCGTGGGCTTCAATAATACTCACGTCACAACCAACAGTCCTGTAAGCCTACTTACTCCCGATCTGGCTTCGAACTTCCAATTCAAGATCACGCAAAACCTGCTTCAGGGATTTGGTCCCGGACCCAACCTGCGCTTTATTCGCATTGCCAAAAACAACCGCGAAATTTCCGACGTGGCGTTCCGCCTGCAGACCATCACTACGGTCGACCAGATTGAAAACATGTATTGGGACCTGGTGTATGCCTACGAAAATGTGCGCGTTCAGGAGGAAGCGCTAACCTACGCTCAGAAAGCCTGGGAAGATTCGAAGCAACAAGCCAAAGTCGGCACCGTGCCGCCCATCCAGGTAGTGAGCGCGCAGAGCACCGTCTCCACCGACCAGCAAAACCTCATCCTGGCGCAAAACAATTTACAACTGCAAGAACTGCTCATGAAAAATGCGCTCAGCCGTAGCATTGAAGACCCGGTACTGGCAGAGGCGAAAGTGATTCCGACCTCCACTATGCAACTTCCCGAGCAGGAGCCAGTCACGCCCACACAAGACCTGATCAATCAGGCTCTCAATCACCGCGCGGAACTGGTGGAGTCGCGCATCGACCTCAATTCGCGCGATCTGAGCGGTAAGGCAGTGCGCAATGCGATGTTGCCCACCCTGGATGCCTTCGCCTACTACGGCGGTTCAGGAGTAGGAGGAACCGTCAACCCTGCGATCCCCAATTGCTCGAGTACATCGAGTGCTTTTTGTTTTAATCCGGCGAAGGCCCCGCCCCCATTTCAAACCAGCAACGCCGTGGGCTACGGCGGAACCCTCAACCAACTGGTCAATTCGAGCGCGCCCGACAAAGGGGTTGGCCTGTCTCTCAACATTCCGTTGCGAAATCGGGAAGCCCAGGCGAACCAGGTGCGTGCGGAACTCGAATACCGCCAAGCTCAAGTGCGCTTGCACCAGTTGGAAAATCAGGTGCGCATCGAAGTACGCAACGCGCAATTCGACGTAAAGCAAAACCGCGCATCGGTCGAAGCGGCCCAGTATGCGGTCGACTTTGCCCGCCAGACGCTGGACGCCGATCAGCAAAAGCTGAAAGTCGGGCTGACCACCACCACCGCGATCCTGCAGGATGCGTCTGTGTTGACCACGAATGAGTCAAACCTGGTTTCGGCGAAGGCGGCGTACGAGAAGTCGCGCATCGAACTTGATCGAGCCACGGGATTGCTGCTGGACCATTCCCACATCGATGTGGCCGATGCCACGCGTGGCCAGGTCACGCACTCTCCAACCGTGCCCTACGTAGCGCCGCGGCAAGAGACGAACCCCAACGTGCAACCTGTGCCAGCACAGCAACCGCCACAGGCGCCGCCGTCTTAGGCCAGATCCGGTCGAACTGTCCTCCCCACCGACTGAGTTGTCATCCCGACCGAAGGACCCATTTCTGAAAGAAATGGGTCCGCAGTGGAGGGACCTGCTTGTTCGGCGTCCCGGTTGACGCTTCGCTGCCAATTCTCCCGCGGAGCCTCGCCGTTGTATCCTTACCTCCCGTGATCCTGTCGGTCGTCATCATCACGCATAACGAAGAAGCCAACATCGGACGCACGCTCGAAAGCGTGAGACCGCTGGTCAGCGACGGCAAGGGAGAAATCATCGTCGTCGATTCGGGCTCGACTGATCGAACCGTGGAGATCGCGAAATCCTTCGGCGCGAAAGTGTTCGTAGAGGAATGGAAAGGCTTCGCCGCGCAGAAGAATTCGGCGATCGATAAAGCCGAAGGCGACTGGGTTCTGAGTCTAGATGCGGATGAGGAAGTAAATGAAGGAATGCGAAAGTTACTCCCCTTCATTTTGTCCCCGCCGCAAGGATGCGGCTACGCCGGCATGGGACTATTGTTTGCTCGCCAAAACTATTTCCTTGGTCGTTGGATGCGCCACGGCGGCTTCTGGCCAGATCGTAAGCTGCGCATGGTCTGGCGGGGGCTTGGCCGATTCGAAGACCGTTCGGTACACGAAGACATCAAGCTCAAGGAAGGATGCGAGAGCTTTGATCCATCTTTAGAGTTCGATCTTGGATCGCCCATCGCCATCATCCACCACTCCTACCCCACCCTCTCCGATTACATCGACCACATGAACCGCTACTCGTCGCTGGGCGCGGAAATGGTCGTCGCCAAGGCCAATGGCAAGGTCCGCTTCAGCGTCATCAACATTGTCCTGCGTCCACTGGCAACCTTCTTCTACAACTACTTTTTCCGCCTTGGCTTCCTCGATGGACACAAAGGCCTATTACTGCATCTCTACCATGCGGTTTATGTTTCGTGGAAGTACGCCAAGGCATGGGAACTCGCGCGCAAGCACCAGTAAAGAAATCTGGCAGCGCGGCTCACGCATCTGCTTCCGAAAACGTCCAACTCTTGAGGAAATCCATGTTCGTCTCGCGACTGTGCATTCTCATTGCGATCTTCACTCTGTCTGGCACGGCCGCTCCCAGCCAGGATCAACCAGCCGCAGCCGACCGCATTCACCTCCAGTTAGACCCGGGCGAAGCCGAGGCCGTGCTCGCAATCATGGACAAGCGCGCCGCCGGAACTGCCGTCACAGATTCAGACTGGAAGCGCCTGTTTGCCACTGAACCCTACGTCCGATTGAAGAAGCGCGAGTCCAGCATGCACCGGGATTTCACCGACGACGACTTCAAAACATTTGTGCTCTCCGCGGATCTGATCGCGAAAACTTCCGCGCTGCGCCACACACTTGAAGCCTGGCGTAATGCCGATCTGGTCGCTTCGGCGCGCCGCGCTTTGGCTTATCTGCCCGATCAAGCGACTATCAAAGCGAAAGTGTTTCCCGTCATTAAGCCAAAGACCAACAGCTTCGTTTTCGACACCGCCACCGACCCGGCGATTTTCCTCTATCTCGATCCGGAGGAGTCAGCCGCCAAGTTTGAGAACATAGTAGCGCACGAACTGCATCACATTGGTTTCTCCAGCATCGAGTCGCTCTCCGAGGAGAAGCAGAAGGATCTACCGCCGAACGTAAGGCCAGCGGTCAAGTGGATGGGTGCGTTCGGCGAGGGCTTTGCCGTGCTGGCTGCGGCAGGTGGTCCGGGTGTCGATCCACTCGAGGCAAGTTCCCCAGCAGAACATGCGCGCTGGGACCGCGACCTCGCGAACTTCAACCAGGATCTCGGCGCGTTGCAGCAGTTTTTTCTCGAAGTGGTCAATGGCACGTTATCGACGCAAGATGCCATCAACGCGAAGGCTTACACTTTTTTCGGAGATGCCCAGGGCCCCTGGTACACCGTGGGATATAAGATGGCTGTCATCGTCGAGAAGAGGTTCGGACGAAAAGTTCTGATCGAATGCATGCTCGACCCCCGCGAGTTGTTGGCGCGCTATAACCAGGCGGCGAAGGAAACTAACAAGCGAGAGGCAAGCACTTTGGCGCTGTGGTCTCCAGAACTGATGCAGAAAATTGGGCTGAGGCTGGCCGAGTCGAAGCCATCCTAACCTTCGAAATTCGCCGGAACGACTTACCGACCGGTCGTTCCGGCGTTACCTTCACGCCTTGCCCACTAGCGCCCGCTTCCCTATGATCACAACAGAAGACTGGGGTCTACATGCCGGAAAAGAAGTCGTCAAAGCCGCAGGTCGCGGAAAATCCAATCGCTGACGTTTTTGAAAGTCGTTACCCTTCCGAGGCGGAGAAGATCTGGGCGGAGAAAACGCTCGCGCCCACGATCGAGAAAGCTCCGGAGCGGCCGATTGGCGCGGCTACCGGGGTCAACGTCGATGAACACGGGCACGCCCGCTTTACCACGATCTCCGGCGTCCCCATCCGCCGTCTCTACACGCAAGGGGATCTTCCGGAAGACTGGAGCGAAGAGAAATATCTCGGCTACCCCGGCCAACCGCCCTACACGCGAGGCATTCATGCGACGGGCTATCGCGGCAAACTGTTTACCATGCGGCAATTTTCCGGCTTCGCCTCGCCCGAGGAAACGAATCAGCGCTACAAGTATTTGCTCGAGCACGGCGGTGGAGGACTCTCGGTTGCTTTCGATCTGCCCACACTCATGGGTTACGACTCCGACCACGCGGCGAGCGAAGGCGAGGTGGGTAAGTGTGGCGTCGCCATCGATTCGCTCGAAGACATGGAAATTCTTTTCGGCGGCATCGATCTGGAAAAAACCACGGTCTCGATGACCATTAATTCGCCGGCGTCAGTGCTGTGGGCGATGTACTTGGTTGTAGCTGAGAAACAGGGTGCCGATTGGAAGAAAATTTCGGGCACGATTCAAAACGACATCCTCAAGGAATACATCGCGCAGAAAGAATATATCTACCCTCCAGCGCCATCGATGCGGCTGGTCATCGACACGTTTGAATTCGGATCGAAATTCACCCCCCGCTTCAACACGATCTCGATCAGCGGATATCACATCCGCGAGGCCGGTTCCACCGCGCTGCAGGAGCTGGCATTCACGCTGTATGACGGCGTGGAATATGTGGAATGGGCGCAGCGGCGTGGGCTTGATGTAGACGACTTTGGTCCGCGGCTGAGCTTCTTCTTCAACGCGCATAATGACTTTTTTGAGGAGATTGCAAAGTATCGCGCGTCGCGAAAAATCTGGGCGCAAGTGATGCGGGACCGGTTTGGCGCGAGGAACCAGCGCACGGGGCTGATGCGCTTTCACACTCAGACCGCCGGCGTGTCACTGCCTGCGCAGCAACCGATGAACAATATTGCGCGCGTGGCGCTGCAGGCCTTGGCCGCCGTGCTCGGCGGGACACAATCGCTGCACTGCGACTCCTACGACGAGGCACTGGCTCTGCCCACTGAGGAGGCGGCGCGTATTGCGCTGCGCACGCAGCAGATCATTGCATACGAATCGGGGGTGACGCAGACCGTCGATCCCTTGGGCGGGTCTTACTTCCTGGAAAGCTTAACGCTCGCGATGGAAAAAGGCGCGTTCGACTACTTCGGCAAGCTCGACGCGATGGGTGGTATGGTGAAGGCCATCGAACGGGGCTATCCGCAGAAGGAAATCGCCGAGGCGTCGTATCAGTATCAGCGCGCCGCCGAGGCGAAAGAAAAGGTCATCGTGGGCGTGAACGAGTTCGTCATCGAAGAAGAGTCGCCACATATTTTGTACATCGACGAAAGCGTGGCCAGGCAGCAATCGGCCAAGCTGAAGGCGTTGCGCGCCCGGCGATCAAACGATGCAGTTCGACGCTGTCTTGATACGCTGAAGAAGGCTGCCAGTCAGGAGCCGAAGGCCAGTGCGGATGGAAATATTTCTCCGGCAAACACCATGCCTTACATCGTAGACGCGGTTCGCGCCTATGCCACTGTGGGAGAGATTTGTGAGGCGCTACGCGAGGTATATGGAACTTACACAGAAGTAAGCATTACGTAGTAGGCAAGAAACGCACGGCGAAGGCGTTCTGCGGGTCCCAGCCTGGCTGTTGCTGCGTGGTTCCCTCTCTGATTAAATCGATTCATGTTCGCGCGCAAGATTCGGGTCGACTACGAAGACCACGACCAAAGGCTCTCCTGCCCGGTGAAATGGCTGGATAGTTTTTCCATGCGGAACTTTACCAATGCCAGCGTATTTGATGATACGGTCCCAGTGTCGGACGGGCGCATGGAGATCGGTACGAACGTTCCTCTGAACCAGCTTCGAGAAGCCATGGAGGACTGGTTTCGGCGCAAGAACTACCTGCCTAAAGAATCAAAGCTGGTACTGGAAGAACTCCAGACAGGTGACCGACACTAGGCTCAGTCATCTCGTTTATTGGTGTATGCGCTGATTGCGGGGGGAAACGACGTAGTCGAGCCGGCTAATTAAGTCAAGTGCCGGCGCGTAATTAGTCCCATTTTGGGCGACCCGGTACAGTTTATTTGCAACCAGGCGTGCGTCAGGAGCGTCATATTTTCGTAAGGCTTGCCCCTCGTGATAGGATGGCAGCCGATTTGCTCAGTAACTTCTAGAGGTACGGATTATGAGCAGGAAATCACAGCTCACCCCCGAGTCCGGCACCAGAGAAGCACGGTGGCACCTCCCGATTGAACGTTCATGGAGATCTTCGCCAGCAAATTTGCGGGAAATGAAGTTTCTTCGCTCCTGGCTCGTCTACGACTCGCAAATCCAGAGCGGATTCACACATCGCCGCCTCAACTGGAGGCTCGTTCTTGGTTTGGCGATTATGGTGACGGTGAGCGCAAGCTTTTGGACGGGTATTGGCCTACTCGTTGCACATATTCGGAAGTAGTCCCGCAGGAGTTAAATCCTGATGGAACTCTAATTGGCTCTCAGAATTATTCTTGAGCGCCACTTATATCAGCATTTACTTATCATGTAGCTACCCAACTTAAGAATTACTTATCATAGTGCAGCAGCGACATCACGTCGTAGTTCTTGAGCTTCTCCCGGCCATTCAGGAAATCTAATTCCACGACAAAACCGAGCCCCGCAATCTCGGCGCCGAGGGAAGACGCAAGCTTAGCCGTGGCTTCTGCTGTTCCTCCGGTCGCCAACAAGTCATCCACAATCAAAACTCGTTGGCCTTTCTGTATTGCGTCCTTATGAATTTCTAGCGAATTGGTGCCGTATTCGAGCGCGTAGTCGTACTTTACGGTTTCGGCAGGAAGTTTGCCTGGTTTGCGCACGGGAACAAATCCGGCGTTCAGGCGATAGGCAAGGGCGGGCGCAAAGATAAACCCGCGAGCTTCCATCCCGATGACAAGGTCGAGCTTATGACTTATATAGTGCTGCGACAGCTTATCGATAAGTGTGGCGAAGCCGATTTTGTCTTTGAGCAGCGTCGTGATGTCGTAGAAAAGGATCCCCGGCTTCGGAAAATTCGGCACTTCGCGGATCATGCGCTTGAGTTGATCTGTGGTCAGCGTCGAGTTTGCGGACATTTACCATGCTCCTTCAATACGAAATGAATTAACTGCTGGGCCCATGCGGGCTTCGGATTCTTCCACCGCATCCACGCGCGCGGCGCGGGGTCCTTCGCGAAGGCGCGAGCGCAGCCCGAGAAGCTGATCTCGGGTACCTTGGGCAAAAACCTCCACGCTTCCATCCGAGTTATTGCGCACCCAGCCGGCAATGCCGAGAATGTGCGCTTCTCGCTCCACAAACCAGCGGAAACCAACTCCCTGAACACGGCCGCGCACCACGAAGTGGCGAGCTTCGATCGCTTTTTCAGTCGAGGTCATTGCTGGAAAGGTGTAAGTAGGATCGGAACGCAAAAAGTACAAACCGACTTATATCTTAAATTATGCGGTCCAGCTTATGCATTCTAGGTTAGGACGCTACCCTACGCGCGGGATAGGTAGACGCCCTCAGCCGTATCAACTTTAATTTTTTCGCCTTCGTTGATAAACGTGGGCACCTGCACGACGAGGCCGGTCTCGGTCTTGGCAGCTTTCGTGACGCTGGAGGCGGTCGCGCTCTTCAGCCCGGGTTCGGTCTCGATCACCCTAAGTTCGACCGTCTGCGGCAACTCGATGCCGACAGCCTTGCCGTCGAAGAATTCGACTTTGATTTCCAAATTCTCGATCAGGTAATCGACGGCGCCGCCCAGAACATCCTTGGTGAGATGAGTCTGCTCGTAGTTCGCCGTATCCATGAAGTAGTAGTTGTCGCCATCGGCATAAAGGAACTGCATATCGACCTCATCGACGTTGACCTTCTCGATGGGATCGGGCGAGCAGAAACGGTGCTCGAACATGGCCCCGGTGCGCAGGTTGCGGAGCTTGGCCTGAATGAAGGCGCGAAGGTTACCTGGGGTGCGGTGCTCAACGGCGAATACGGAGTGCAGATCATTGTTGTGCTTGATGATCATGCCGGGGCGCAGTTGCGTGGCAGGGATCGACATTGCTCGAAACAGTCTCCTTCAAAATAAGGGCGGTGTTTTGAGCCAGCGGAAGGGCGGGCAGGCCACATTTTCCGCCGCACAAGAGGACCGAAAGGGCAATTCTACACTCCCCCCGGCAGAAAGAAAACCTTTCCAAGGCTCAATTCATCCCATGAACCCCCGGGTCGGCGACACGATTTCGCACTGCGCGCAAGCAGGACTAGAATCGTTGAGGCGAAACCATTGCGCCGTCGCGTGTCCGACGACCGAAGTTTTTTCGCTATAAGGAAACGAGGTTAATCATGCGCTTTGGACGTTATGAATCTTCAGAAGGAAACAATGTAGGAACCGCCGTCACTTTCTTTCTTATCGGACTTGGTGCGGGAGCGCTGGTAGCGCTCGCGCTGGCGCCGAAAACCGGCAAGCAGTTCCGGCGCGATCTGAAACGCGGCTATGAGGATGCCCGTGAAACGCTGCAGGATTGGACCGAAGAAGCCAAAGACCGGGCTCGCGATGCGCGGGAGCGCGTGCGCGATGTGGCCGAGCACGGCGCCGATATGGCGAGTGACTTGGGTAACACGGTGCGGGAGAAAGTGGAACCGCTGCGTCGAGCCGTCAATCGCGGATGAGTGTCCTAGGCCTGCTCTATGTGCGATCCATCGCGGCAGGGTTCGTCCTAGCAGATCCGCTTTGCAGATCCGTCAGTCAAAGAGTGCGACGAAGATTCTCTTGATCCGCCGTAGGATGTGAGGACCTTCGTTCTTCTTCTTCCGTGGTGCTGTCGAGCCGGCGGGCGGCGGTTGCACTTTCGCTTCAAGATAGGGCGATGCGTTCGACGATTCCAGCACCGGCAGGGCAGCAACCTCTCGTGTAGGTGGCGGTGGGGTAGTCGTGCGGTCTTTGGCGTGGAAAACAAACGGCGCTTCCACCTGAATGTGGACGTCGTTCGGCTGCGAGGCTGGCAGAGGCTGGATCTCTGGTCCGTTGGAAAGCGTCTGCGAGCTTTGTTTTTGCACTTTGGTGGCAAGCGGTGATGCGTTAGTTTGCACCGGTCCGGTTTTCGATGGAACATCCGCCGCGGAGGCCACCATGACCGGAACCGGCGGCGGACAGCCACACTCCAGCGGGATGTTTGAATCGACTTTGTCGATCCTACCGCCGCGGAATACCGCCTGCTCGGTTGGTTTGACCTGATAGATGCGGTCTCCCATCAACTCAGAAATGATCGCGGAAGAGGTATTGCCCATCAATCCTCGGACGCAGGTATCACCGTGCGGGTCGGAACTGATCGCGTAATGAAAATCTCCCGGTCCCACAAATAGAATGCGGAAGTCCGGAGTCAGCACGGTATCAGCCGAGGCGTCGAGCGTGTAATGGGTTTCGAGCGCGCCGGTGCTGATACCCAGCATCAGGTCGTGGGTGCTGGCCGAAGGTGTTACCGAAATCGTCGTTCCAGGACAGACGCGAACTTCTCCTCCCCGCGACAGCTGCAACACCGCAGTGTCGGAGCCAGCGGTAAGTGACGATCCGGCCGTGACCCGGCTTCCCGCAAATATAACGTCATCCCCATGTTTGATGACAGGAACAAGCGCAGGCCCAACGGCCCGCGCGACTGTAGGAATTTTCTGCGGCTGAAATGGAGATTTTTTGCTTGTGGCGTTCACATCTTCAGCCGGCTTGAGACGCACCATCAACCGATTGCCGGCCTCGTCCCACGTGTAGCCATACGGAGCAAGCAGATCGAGAACGATTCTCGTGACGGGAGGGTCGTTCTGGAATTGTTCGGTACGAATGGCCAAAATATTTTCTTGCAGCACCGGAATCCGCTTCTGCTGCAGCCCCAAGCGAGCCTGGGTTAAGTCGATGACCAAGCGCGGAGGCGACTTCAGCAACTGGATCGACGGCACCACGGGACGCGTGGAAAGAACTTCGAGCGCAGGAACACCGCGATCATGCACCACGCGGACACTTGTAACGACTGCGGTCTGCGGCACCGTGGGAACTGAGCTGTTCGGACTTCCACCCGACACAGCATCCTGCGACTGAGCGCTCGCGATCAACAACAACAGAACCCCAACAAATTGAATGCCCGCTCGCGGCAAGAAAATCTCCCAGGAAAAGATCAGACCCTTAAAATGAACCTTATCATTTGTGAGGAATGCGGAGAAGTGGCGGATATAGCAGCGCTGACCGGCGCGATGGTCTGACGGAAGATGAGTTGCAATCACTGAAAGCTAATGGAAAATCTGGAGACACTGCCGCAATGCAACGAGCCTGGCAGATGCCCAATCAGCCAGGCTTTAACTCTCGGGAAGAAATTCGTATTCCTCAATGATCGCGGCGACAGCCATCTGACTGCCATTGTCGCTCCCGTCAACCCGCACGACCCGCCCTTTACATTGCACGCGGATGCTTTCCGTCAGTGTAATTTCCGGCGGGAGCGTCAGCGTGAAGCCGATGGGTGATCCACTCTCGATGGGTGAGTTCAGATAGAAAGAAATACCGCGCGCGCTCACGTCGCGTATCTGAGCTGACTCGTTGTATTCTTGGCCCTCACCGCGAGCCACCGATACCGGAATTCTAAGCGCAAAACGTCGTGCAGCCCTTTTTTCCTGCTGGGCTTCTGCCATGAGTTGCTCCAAGCTATTGAAGTGGCGTCAAACTTACGCTTAATAATATGCGCACAAGAATGACGGAAACAGCACGGCCCGTCAATACCACCCTTGGGGATGAGCATGGCCCATTCCGGTGAGAATCGAGGTGGAAACGGCCTCTATTCATGAGGTTTTTCGGATTTCTAATGCTTGCTCACTTGCGCTCGCGCATCTGGGTGTAAGCTTTAAAACTGGAGCGATGCGATGGTATTCGTTCTCGACAATTACGATTCTTTTACTTACAACCTGGTGCAGTATCTCGGGGAACTCGGCGCCCAAGTCGAGGTTCGTCGCAACGACCAGGTCACAGTGGATGAGATCGATGCGATGCAACCGGAGCGCATCGTTATCTCACCCGGTCCATGCACACCGCAAGATGCAGGCATCAGCATTGATCTGATTCATCATTTTTCTGGTAAGGTTCCCATTCTGGGTGTGTGCCTGGGTCACCAGGCGATCGGCGCGGCGTTCGGCGGGAAGGTGGTGCGCGCGCCTCACATCATGCACGGCAAAACCAGCGCGGTCACGCACGACAACAAAAGCGTTTTCCGCGGCCTGCCCACGCCGATGACGGCTACGCGCTACCACTCGCTGATCGTGGAAGAAAAAAATCTGCCGGCAGAACTGGAAATAAGCGCGTGGACAACGGAGAGAGATGGAACCCGCACTATCATGGGCCTGCGCCATCGAGAGTTCGCCGTCGAGGGAGTGCAGTTTCATCCGGAGAGCGTGCTGACGGATGCGGGAAAGAAACTGGTGGAGAATTTTCTAGACCTATGATGTTTAGCTATCACCCTGACCTATGAACTGGAAATCATTGGATATTGTTCAGCACTCGACCTTCGGAATCGGGCGGGTCAGAGAGGATCTTGGCGACAAGATACTGGTCGATTTCATCAAGGTGGGCGAAAAAATGCTTCTCAAGTCGGCGCCCCTTGTGCTAACTGCCTTGCCGCTTGGAGTTGAGTTCCCCAGACACTCTCGAAAAGCGGCTTCACGGGGATCCAAGGAAACGGTGTCACCACGTCGGCCTGCTCCGGAATTCAACTATCTGGTCAAACGGTTTCTGGACGTGTTTGAAGGTGGATTCGAAGCTTCACTTTTTGACTCGGCGGAACGAAAGTACAAAATCGACGCGGCAGACCTGCTCGATGCTAATCTTGGTAAGAGCGAGTTCGAAGCCCTGCTTCAAGAGAGCGGTCATTCGGAGATTTGGGCACGCGCCAAGAAGGTCTTGCAAGAAACTAACCTAGTTTTTCCTCGAGAAAAAATTCAGTTCATAGCGATCTTTGATCGCCCAGAGAATCAGCCACAGTTTGCGAGCCAGCTTCATAAGTTGCTTCATGGTTCAGGTGAGCCGGGGAAGCGTTTTGAAGACTTCAGCCAGATGCTGTCTGTGCATAGCATTTGTAAGTGGACGATCGCAACCTACTATCAGTTTCTCGCCACCCGCGGTGACAGCATGTTCATGAAACCCATCGTCACGCAACGGATCGCTGACTCTCTGAATTTTGCTCTCAACTACAGATCTCAGCCCAACTGGCTGACCTATTCGAGATTGCAGGATTTGTCAGGACGATTAAGTGCCGAGCTGAATGATCGCGGACTGAAACCGCGCTCAGGTATCGATATCCAAGGATTCATCTGGGCATCGATACAGATTGAAGAAGGCAAGTATTGAGTGGAGCGCTAAGCCCCTCTAGCCATCTCTACCGCCCTCAGTAGCGCCTGCGCTTTATTCATCGACTCCTCGAATTCCCGCGCCGGTTCGGAATCGGCCACAATGCCTGCGCCCGCCTGCAGGTACGCGTGCTTGCCTTGCATGAGCATGGTGCGAATGCCGATGCACGAATCCAGATTCCCGGCAAAGTCGGCGTAGAGAACCGATCCGCCGTATATGCCGCGGCGCACTGGCTCCAGTTCTTCGATGATCTGCATGGCACGAACCTTGGGCGCTCCGCTCAGCGTGCCCGCGGGGAAGCACGCAGCGAACGCGTCGAGCGCATCGAGTTCCTTGCGCAATGTGCCTTCCAGCGCCGAGACCAGGTGCATCACGTGGGAGTAGCGCTCCACATACATCAGGTCTTTCACTTTGACCGAGCCGTATTCGCTGACGCGACCGAGATCGTTGCGGCCAAGGTCCACCAACATGACGTGCTCGGCGCGCTCTTTCTCGTCCGTGCGCATCTGTTCTTCCAGGCGCAGGTCTTCAGCTTCGTCGCGGCCACGCGGATGCGTGCCGGCGATGGGACGATACTCCAGCTTGCGCCCCGTGACGCGCACCAACATCTCGGGAGACGAACCGAGAATCTGCGTGTCTCCCATCCGCAGAAAATACAGATAGGGTGAAGGATTCACCTGGCGCAGCGCGCGGTAAAGGTCGAACGGCTCAACTCCCGGGACGAAGTCGAGCCGCTGCGAGAGCACGACTTGAAAAATGTCGCCCGCGACAATGTATTCTTTGCAGCGCTCCACACTGCGCAGGAAAGCCTTCCGGCTTGTTCCCGCATGAATCTTCAGCTTCCCCGGCTTCGCCTTCGCCGTTTTGCGCCACAATGCAGGGCGCAATCCCTCCGCCAACTTTCTTTCAAGCGCGGCGATGTCGCGAACGGCGCGGTCGTAAGCGCGCCGGGGACTATCCTTCGAAACGTCGGCCGAGGCGACGATGTGAATCTGGTGGCGCAGGTGATCGAAAGCCAGCAGCCGGTCGAAGAACATCAGCTCGGCGTCGGGGAGCGATAGATCGTCCTTGGCGTGCTCTCCGATTTTCTCCAACTGGCGAACCGAGTCGTAAGCAAAGTAGCCAACAGCTCCAGCGCTGAATGGCGGCAGCCCAGACACCGCAGCCGGCTGGTGCTCGCGCAGCAACAGCTTCATGAACTCAAAGGCGCTTCCGTCGTGGCGTTCGCGATGCCGTCCACGCTCGATCTCGATGACGCTGCCACGCGCTCGCACCCGCATGTAGGGCCGCACGCCGAGAAAGGTGTAGCGGCCGACCTGCTCGCCGCGCTCCGCCGATTCCAGCAGAAAAGCGTGCGGCTCTTTTTCAGCGATGGCGAGAAAGGCCGAGACCGGTGTGAGCAGATCGGCGCTCACCGATTTCACTACCGGCACCAGCGTCGCCGAACCCGCCAGCCGCGAGAAATCTTTGAACTCTGGATAGAGCATGCAAACGGTGAGGCGCTCCCGGACTGGGAGCTGGCCTGCGGTTCATTATAGGGGACCGGGTTGCGGCTAATGTCTCCGGACAGCGTTGTCGAGCATACTTGTTGTCGAAGTCAGGCCAGGCGATCCACGATCTGCTTTTGGCTGGGAAGCAGCCTGGAACGGATTTGATTCGCGAGGAGCCAGCGCGGCGAACCTTCCCAGGAGTCGATGAGCTCGCCAGTAGTCTCCGCTTCAAACACCGTCAGGATGCAGGGAATGTCGGAGGTCTCCGCTGCCGTTTGATATTCAAAGAGCAGCCTGGATTTCTCAATCCGCAGGCCGGTTTCTTCAAGAACCTCGCGTATCATTGCGTGCTCGGCAGTTTCCCAGGGCATGGTAAGACCGCCGGGAAAAGACAGGCCCCGGCCATCGCTGCGATCGATCACCAGGACCAGCTCTCCGTTTCTGATCACGCAAACCGATGCGCGCAAGGGGCCAAAGATTGGAATGCGTGAATAAATCCCCACGCAGGTTCGCGACAGTGCAAAAAAAAGAGCGCGCTTGATGCGTTGGAATGAGGTCGGTGGCGCGGCTGGCATGCGGGGGATTCGAAGGACATGTTAACCGTTGCGGCTGGGAATGCCAATCGCACGTCGAGCGCTCGGTCAGACGGCAGGGATCTTTCGACTCCATTTGTCTCGCGCTTCGCGCGCGACAAATTCCGCTCAAGATGACGGGTTGAAAAGGCCATCCCAACTAATGCGGGCGGTGGAAGCACTGGGCCGTAACGCCTGAGCCGCCGGCCATATCTTGCTCGATGGCGATCTGCCCTAATTGGCCGGTGGGGCCGCCGACGTTTCCGTTTGGAGAACCTTCGGAGCTGTCGCACTGGTCGACCGCAACCACTTTGTAAACCGGCGGCGAGTTCGACTGCGTGATTTGCGAGTAGAAAATTTGCGCTTGCGGGGTCGAGTTATTGGGGCAGACTTGGCCGTCATAGTTGGTCGAGCAGTCGACGTTATTTGGGTTTAGCACGCTGCGGCAAAGCCACGCGGCCATGGCGGTGTTGGGGTAGGTGTAAGTTGGATTGTTCACGCCACCGTCGACGATACTCTGCTGCAGCCAGCGCGTGTTCGAGGCCGAGGTCGTAGTGGTGTTCGGGACCGCGCAGCTATTGTCGTTGGTCCAGGAGCCAACGCTCGTGGCGTTGCCAGCAAGGTAAGTGGGAGGCAGACTCCATGAGGTGCCCGAGCCGAGCTGGCATCCATACTGCCCGGCGGGACAGATGGTGACGTTTGCGGGCGGCGGCTCTTCGCAACCTTGCTCGATGTCGCTCAGCACGGGGCCTGAGATCAGCTCGACATTGTCGAGGAACTTCGCGGCTCCGTAATAAGTCATGGAGTAGAGTATTTGGGTTGAGCCGGCACTCACACCGTGAGCGCACATCCCAGCGGTTGAGTTGGCCTGGAAAACCGGTTGGTAGATATTGGTATTGACATAGCTCAGAAACGTCGCGGGACGGCACGCGGCGGCTTGTATGTTTCCGAAACTTCCCGACGGGAACGGGTTATTGCTAGCCTCCCAGCCGGAGCTCCAGGCGATCTCCACAATCTCATAACCCTGTTGGAAGTAGTACTGCACCATGGCTGCTGCGTCCGGGGAGCCCTTGGCCACCGGTTGAGTGCCGTCGCCCCCGTCGAAGTAGACGATGACGCCTTTCACAGGGCCGGAAATGATCCCGGAAGGGCTCAGGTAGCCGTAGGTGAAGGCCAAATCGCCGACGTTGGGACAGGATGCCAGCGTAGCCGAAACGCAATTCATCGGATGGTTCGTGCCCGCGGTGTCGGTATATTGAAACCACTCTCCTGCCGGACAAGCGGACAACGCCGCCGGGTTTTGGACCGCGCCGAGGTTGGTGGTAACGCCGCCTCCGCCGCCGGTTTGGATGTTGGAGTTGGTGCTGCTGCCTCCACAAGCGACCATGGCTGCGGCAATCAGAGCGGTCACAATTACGGCCACGAAGATCAGAAGAAACGATGATTTCGGAAAAAACATCGGGCACCCAGATTAGTTTAACCCTGTGGTGCCGTTAAGGTTGCGGGATGTGGGCTGGCTTTTCTTGGCGTCTCCCGATGTGGCACAGGAATACGTCGGCGTGAGGCATTCCAGGTCGGAAGCCCTGGAATCTCTAACTCGTTACCGGCTGTTGCATGGCCAGCAGCGGCTGCAATTGCGGCTCAGACGGGACGAAGATCCATGCCAGCAGGTAAGTGATTATGCCGGGACAACCTCCCGTAGCGATGGTGAGAAAGATGCAGAGCAGGCGCACCAGGGATACGTCTTGATTGAAGTGCTCGGCCAGTCCGGCGCAGACTCCGGCGATCTTTCGGTTGGCGCGAGAGCGCATTAGTTTCTGAGGTGGGGGCGCGATGCCCACCGCTTTACCGCAATAGGAGCAGAGGCGGGCGTCTTCCGCGATGTCTTTGCCGCAAGCGTTGCAGTACATAGTTGCCTCCTGCTATCAGGTACGCGGGTTGCGGGCAAGATGTTCCGCGTTCGGGAATCCTTTTTATCGTTAAATCGCGGGCACAAGGTTGGTTGTCACAGGCGGGCTACGGAAAAGGACCTATCGTCGGTGGAGAGTTGACCGACTACTGGTTTCCCGTAGTATGATGGAGTTGAAATTTGAGTGGCACGACGCTAAGGCCGAAGCCAACGTACGCCGACATGGCGTGAGCTTCGATTTGGCGCAGACTGTGTTCAAAGACCCGTTTGCCATCGAGTTCCTCGATGACCGCGAGGACCGAGACGAAGAACGGTTTGTGATCATCGGCATGGCCGAAGGCAAAGTTTTGTTATTTGTGGCCTATACCGAACGCGAGGAGCGCATTCGCATCATTTCGGCCCGAAGGGCGACGCAATATGAGCAAGACGACTACTTCCAGCAAAATGCTTAGGCCCATGACGCTCGGGGCCATCGAGGCGGCCGCCCGCGCCGACGGCGACGCCCAACCGCTGAGTGCCAGTGACCTTAAGCGGATGAAGCGAACGCCGCAAGCAAAAATCATTCGCCGCGCCTTAGCGTTAACCCAACAGGAATTCTCCGTCCGCTACCACATCCCCCTCGGTACTCTCCGCGATTGGGAGCAAGGCCGCGCGCAGCCGGATCGGCCAACGCAAGCCTATTTGAAGATCATTGCCTGCGAACCCGAGCGCGTTGAGCGGCTGTTGAATCAGCGAACGTTAATCCCCAATCGGGCCGTAATGGAAAAATAACGTTGGAGAAACCACGCAGGCCGGCGAGTAGATCTGTCGAGGAGCAGGTACTTACAGCGTCTCATAGGCGCTGCTGCCTGTGTGTCTTCCTGACGGGTCGGGACGACGTCCGAAAAGGCCAGATTGCACATCTGAACCGCGACCGAAGCGATTCTCACTTTCAGAATCTCGTGTTCCTATGCTTAGAGCATCACGATGAATATGACAGTCGCCCTAGTCAGTCAAAGGGGCTTACGCTTGCGGAAGTGAGAGAATATCGCGATCGGCTTTATTCTCGGAATGGCGAATCGCTAACGAACGCCGAACTAAGTGCTCTAGCAGAATCCACTGAACTGAGTCCCCTTCCGGAGACATCAGAATACGAACAAGTTCGTATTCGGTTTTCGAAGGAACTCAAGTTTACAAGTAATCCGTGGAGATACCCGCTATGGCAGGTAGCAAACGAGCCGGAGCTATTTGCTTACAAGGCAGGAAACAGGGCGGACGGGGTGTGCTTGATTGAGCGCATCGACCTGCCGGACGGGAGGATCGTCATTTCATGTATCGCCGTGACTGGCAATCCGGGTAATAGCATAACCAATTGCGTTGAGGAACTATGTTTCCAGGTTTGCGAACGATTCGAAATCCCAGCCGAGAAACTGGTATGGCTAGAACATTATGACTACGACGATGATTCCGAATGGAGCATGGTCGAGTTCAAACGGATGCCACCCGACCGGCCGTTCGAAGATCCGGTGTGGACTCGTATGACCCTCGAAATGTGGCACGATCTGCGACTGAGACCGAAAAAGCGGCTACACAGGTGGCGTAATAGCTACAAATCCAAGATCACTAAGCTATTCCACTGGCCAGACGAAGCGATTCTATAGCCGATCGGGCCTAGCAACGGCGACACCCTAGCGTAGAAATCGTGCCTTCCCTCCGGGACCGGTTCCCTATATTGTGAGTACCCCGGAGACTTATGCCCGGCCCGCTCCTACGGTGCTGGAGTCGGGTGGTCGTTCCTTGTCTCCCCTGTCGAGTGGCCGCTTTCCCTACTCTAAGCGGCTGAAAGCCTTTGCTTTTAACGAGCCCTTCGGCTTCGCCTAGGGCGGGCTCGTGAAGCCATAGCCTTCCCGAAACTATTTACTTCTTCGTTCCCGCCGAGAGTGGCGGAAACTTCTTCCTTGACACCACAGGTAACTATCGATAGCATCATGGAATCGACCGACCGACCGGTCGGTCTGCATATAAAGGAGCTCCCCAAAGTGGCCACGATCTTCTACGAGCACGACGCCAACCCCAACGCCCTGAAAGACAAAACCATCGCCATTCTCGGCTACGGCAGCCAGGGACACGCGCAGGCGCAGAACCTGCGCGACAGCGGCTACAAGGTCATTGTGGGGCTCGAGCCCACGCGTCCCAGCGCGCAGCAGGCTCGCGCTGATGGCATGGTGGTGGTGGCTCCGGATGAGGCGGCCAAGCGTGCCGACTGGATTCACATGCTCACGCCCGACGAGACGCAGGCTGCGGTGTATGAGCAGTATGTGAAGCCGTATCTGCATCCGGGAAAGATTCTGGGCTTCTCGCACGGGTTCAGCATTCACTTCAAGACGATCGTCCCGCCGAACGATGTCGATGTTGTGATGATCGCCCCAAAATCGCCGGGACATTTGCTGCGGCGGGTTTATAGCGAAGGTCGCGGTGTGCCGTCGCTGATCGCGATCAGCCAGGATTCGAGCAAGCGGGCTCACGAATACGCGCTGGCTTACGCGCATGGCATTGGCTCAACCCGCGCGGGCGTACTGCAGACCACCTTCAAAGAAGAAACCGAGAGTGATCTTTTTGGCGAGCAGGCGGTCCTGTGCGGAGGGTTGACATCGCTGATCAAGAAGGGGTTCGAGACGCTGGTGGAAGCTGGCTATGCGCCGGAAATTGCTTACTTCGAGTGCCTGCACGAAATGAAGTTGATCGTCGATCTGATCTACGAAGGCGGTCTCGGACGGATGCGATATTCGATTTCGAACACCGCCGAGTATGGCGACCTGACGCGCGGTGAGAAGGTCGTAGGCGATGCAACCCGCGCGGCGATGAAGAAGACTTTGGCCGACATTCAGGATGGCACGTTTGCGCGGGAGTGGATCAAAGAGAACAAAGATGGTGGCTACAACTTCGCCGAGTTGCGGGAGAAAGAGCAGCAACATCCGATTGAGATTGTGGGCGCGCAGTTGCGCGGCATGATGAGCTGGCTGCCAGGACAACAGCCGAAGAAACCGGCAGAGGCTCCGAAGAGCGAAACCCCCGAGATCCAGCCGAAACAGGTTGTGAATGCTTAAGGGAGCCGAAATCGTCCTGCGGTGCGTGCGGGCCGAAGGGGTGGACTTGGTGTTTGGATACCCCGGAGGCGCGATTATGCCGCTGTACGACGCGTTAGAGGGAAGCGGCATCCGACACGTGCTGACGCGGCATGAGCAGGGTGCTGTGTTTGCCGCGGAAGGGGTGGCGCGGGTTACCGGAAAAGTCGGCGTCGCAATTGCGACCAGCGGTCCAGGCGCGACCAACCTGGTGACTGGCATCGCCGATGCCAAGATGGATTCTGTGCCTCTGGTTTGCATCACAGGGCAAGTGCGGACGGCGATGATTGGCACCGACGCGTTTCAAGAGACCGACGTTTTCGGTGTGACCCTTTCTCTGACCAAGTGGAGCCGGCTGGTGCGGACGATTGATGAGATTCCGGAAGTGATCGCCGAGGGATTTCATTGGGCGCGCAGCGGCAGGCCGGGGCCGGTGGTCATCGATATTCCTACCGATATTTTGAAGGCTAAGAAGGAATTCTCTGGACCGGTGAAGTTTACTCCGCATGCGCGGCCAGCGGATGCGAAAGCCGAAGGTGCTTTCAGCGACACGATTGTGGCGTTGCTGCAGCGGGCAGAAAGACCGGTGGCGCTGGTGGGCGCAGGCGCGAAACTTTCGGGAGCGATTCCGGAGTTACGACGTCTGCTCGACGACTTAAATATTCCGACGTTCGCCACGGTTCACGGATTAGGCGCGGTTCCTCCGCAAGCTCCGTATTACCTGGGTATGGTGGGGATGCACGGAACCCGCGCGGCCAACCATGCATTGCATGAGACCGATTTGCTCATGGTTTTCGGAGCGCGGCTGGATGACCGTGTGACCGGCGATCCCACGCGCTTTGCTCCGAATGCGAAGATCGTTCACTTTGAAATCGATCCGGCGCAGCTGGACCGGGTGAGGGCTTGTGAGTTGTCGGTGATTGGAGATTTAGCCGACACGATTCCGGCGTTTCGGCAGGAGTTACGCAACGCCTCCCTACCAGATTGGAGCGGCTGGCGGGCGATTGCGTGCGGGGCCGAGCGCGCCGAGGCTGATCCGCGTGGTCTGGCGCAGCCTACGATGCGTTTTCTCGATGAGCTTTTCAGCCGCTTGCCACAAGGCAACGTGGTGATTGCCGACGTTGGCCAGCACCAAATGTGGGCGGCGCAGCGATACCGGTCTTCTTCCCCGCGCGGATTCATCACCTCGGGCGGCCTGGGCGCGATGGGTTTCGCTCTGCCCGCAGCAGTCGGGGTGCAACTGGCCAAGCCTGACACTTGCGTGCTGTGCGTGTCCGGAGACGGCGGTTTCCAGATGAACATCCAGGAGCTGGCGACCGTGCACCGCCTGGGTCTTCCGATCAAGATGGTGATCGTCGACAACAAATACCTGGGCATGGTCCGGCAGTGGCAGCAGCTTTTCTACGAGCGCAATTATGCGGAGACCGATTTGAGCGACAATCCAGACTTCGTGGAGATTGCGAAGGCTTACAAGATTCACGCTTGGCGGTTGCATGAGACTGCCATGGCACAGTATCCGGTGTCGGCAGAGACAGGCGATCTGTTCGACAATTTCCTGCGCTCACCGGAGCCGGAGTTGTTGGTGTTTGATTGTCATCCCGAGGCGAACGTTTATCCCATGGTTCCGGCGGGAGCGGCGCTTTCGGAGATGGTGTTTGGGGACGAGTAGAAGACGAATTTAGTGATTGGGTAATTTAGTAATTTCGTAATTTATTGCTTTGCGCTTACAGAGCCGGTGACACGGAATGGTTTCAAATTACTAAATTACCCGATTACAAAATTACAAAATGCTGAACGCTGTTTGGAACCAGAGGATACAAGCCATGCACATCTTTCACATCAGCTACCGCAACGCGCAGGGCGCATTGATGCGAATACTCAATGCGATTTCGAAGCGCGGAATCGACCTTCCTTCGGTATACGCCGAGGCCGCTGGGCAGGATCATGCGGTCACGCTGACGCTGGAGGTTTCGCAAAAGCAGATTGGGCAGCTCAGCCGCGAGTGGTACGCGATTGTCGATGTGATCGAGGTTCGTTCCAGCGCATGGTTGCGCGAACACGAAGAGCACGCAGCGCAGTGGGGGCCGCATCCGCCGGCTTCGGCAACCGCGGCGGAACGATCGGCGCGAGCCGCGTTGGCATAGTTTAGTTCGACCCAAGTTTTCTCTGGGGGATGGTTCGACGAATGGCAGTATCAGCAGCATGATGTCTCTGGGTAAGCGTCATGCGAATTGGGGACCCTGCAGCTGGAATGCGGCCTCCTGGCATCAACCCGGCCGTAGGGTTCCCGTTTTTTTTCGACCCGACGGCCGCCGAAAGAACCAGGATTCCTCGCTTCGCTCGGAATGACAATCTCTAGACTGGAACGCTCGTAGCATCTTCACCTCTGTTGTAATCTTTCATCATGGATCTTAAGCATCGCAGCCGCGGAATTACCGACGGACGCGACCGGGCCCCGGCGCGCTCCATGTTTAAGGCGATTGGTTTCACCGATGCAGACCTGCGCAAACCTCTCATCGGCGTGGCCAATACCTGGATCGAAACCATGCCCTGCAACTTTCACCTGCGGCGGCTTTCTGCAAAAGTTAAAGAAGGAATTCGCGCGGCCGGCGGCACTCCCATGGAGTTCAACACCATCGCGATTTCCGATGGCGAAACCATGGGGACCGAAGGCATGCGGGCTTCGCTTGTTAGCCGCGAGTTGATCGCGGATTCGATTGAACTGGTGTGCCGCGGGCAATTGTTCGACGCCGTTGTGTGTGTCGTGGGCTGCGATAAGACGATTCCCGCCGCCGCGATGGCTCTGGCGCGAATGGATCTGCCGGGGATGGTGTTATACGGCGGCACGATCGCGCCAGGCAGCTTTCACGGCAAAGACGTTACCATTCAAGACGTTTTCGAAGCGGTGGGCGCGAATGCCGCGGGAAAAATTACCGATCAGGAGTTGCATGAACTGGAAAATGTAGCGTGCCCTGGCGCCGGCGCGTGCGGCGGCCAGTACACCGCAAACACCATGTCCACTGTGATGGAGATGATTGGGCTTTCCCCTATGGGCTTCAACAGCGTACCCGCCATGGATGCGAAAAAAGATCAAGTATGTTTCGATTGCGGCAAAGTTGTAATGAACCTGTTGCAGCAGGACATCCGTCCACGCAGTATTTTGACCCGGGACGCGTTTGAAAATGCGATTGCATCTGTGGCCGCGAGCGGAGGATCGACCAACGCTGTTCTGCATCTGCTCGCAATCGCGCGCGAAGCGGAAGTCGATTTGCAAATCGACGACTTTCAGAAGGTAAGTGAACGCACGCCGTTACTTGCAGATCTGAAACCTTCGGGGCGATTTGTGGCGGCCGACATGCACCGCGCCGGCGGTGTGCGATTACTGGCCCGGCGATTGCTGCGGGGGAATCACATTCATCCAGCAGCGAAAACGGTGACCGGACTTTCAATCCAGGCCGAGAGCGAGAGCGCCATCGAAACTCCGGGGCAGGAGGTAATCGCGCCGCTGGAAAAACCGCTAAAGAAGACCGGAGGGCTGGTTATCTTGAAAGGGAATCTTGCGCCGGAGGGATGCGTGGCCAAGATCAGCGGCCACGAACGGCTGGAGCAGCGTGGGCCGGCGCGCGTCTTCGAATCGGAAGAAGATGCCATGGCAGCGGTCACCGGCAAGAAAATTCGCGCTGGCGATGTCGTTGTGATCCGCAATGAAGGCCCCAAGGGCGGGCCGGGGATGCGCGAGATGCTGAGCGTCACGGGCGCAATCGTGGGCGAAGGATTGGGCGCATCGGTCGCTCTGTTAACCGACGGACGCTTCAGCGGCGCGACGCATGGACTGATGGCGGGCCACGTTTCGCCCGAAGCCGCGCAGGGCGGCCCGATTGCTGCGGTGCGCGATGGTGACATGATCCGCTTCGACGTCAACCAGCACATTTTGGAAGTCGAGATCAGCGACGAAGTTCTGCGCCAGCGAATGGCCGCATGGAAGCCTCCTCAGCCACGCTACCCAACGGGCGTTTTTGCCAAATATGCGGCCCTCGTTTCTTCCGCTTCCCAGGGCGCTATCACGCGACCGCCGAGTTAAACATCCAGAAGATGCCGCGCGATCGCGCGTCGAAGCTCTAGCTAGTTGACACTTATTGCGTGCAACCGGAACTGAAAGCCGTAAGTACATTCGCAATCGCTGACAATTGACAGTTGTATGAAGCGCCAGTTTGGTCTGAATAGCGATATAGCTGCGAGGCGGATTGGTTTGTATTTCCTAGCAAGTTAAAGGACGAATCGAGTTCCAGCGTGTCGGCATGCTGGGCCGTATTCAGCAATGAGCTGACGAATCCTTTGGGGCCCAGGAGGTTCGTGCTGACGTTGAGTTGATAGGTTTGCTTGGCATTGGTCGTTTGGTTGATGTCGCCGTTTGACAACACCACTTCGTTGATGTCAACGATCAAGGGGAAATTATAGTTCTGGTAAGTGATGAGGCTCGGCGCGCCCGGTTGGGTCACGGCGGTGCTGGCATTGATTACGTTGCTTTGCGAAATATCCTGCACGAACTGAGTGCCGGTGATGTTGAAGGACTGGTCGCTCGAGAAGTCAACGGTCTGGGCAACCTTGGTGGTCACTTTCCCGTGCGACGTGTTGACAAAACCTGAAATCGCAAAGCTGCGGTTCGAGGTGACGTCTACCGTGCCTTTAATAAAAGTCTGCTGCACGTTGAGATTTTCTTCGGTCACCGGAGATGGCGTTGCGAGCGTATTCTGCGTGACCGCGCCGGTAATCTGCGAAGTGCCCGCATCGAGATAGAGCAGCAGCGACGCGGTCGCGGAAAAATAACTATCGGCATTGAACACGCTCAGCGAGACCGTGTGCGGCTGTCCATTGCTGAGCAATCCGGCGAACGGAGTGAGGTTAACGCGATATGGAGTAAAGTTGAGCGTTTGCACGCCGGGGATCGGGAACCATAAGAAGGGATCGATGCCGCCGGTGAAAATCCACGGAAACACAGGGGCGACGCCGGCAGGTTGGCCATCGATCGTGACCTCGGTTTCGCGGAAGCCGGTGTTGCCGCAGCTCTCGAGTTCCGACGCAACATCATTGGGCACGCAGGTGTACCAGAACTCGTCGTTTGATTGGCCTTGCGCATAAACGTCGAGGTACGCGGTCTCAACGTTGGTGGGCAGAGTGAAGGTGCCAGAGAGCGTGTCGGTAGATGTGTTTAGCGCAACCGTGCCGCCCGAGGGACCTGCGGATAGCGCCAGTACCTGGTTGGCCGCGACCGGCGGCGCCTGGCCCTTGGCCAAAGGATAAAACTCCAATGTTGCCGAGGCGTAGATTGTGGAAGTGAGTCCGCAACACAAGGTATTGCCGATGACGGCCTGGCCGGCTTGCGCGGCGTAGAAGATTGAACTGTAATCGGTGAGATCGTTCTCGATATGCCACGATGGCCCGAGATTCGGCGAAGGCTCGGCCGTGGTGCCGAAATAAATGTTTACCGGACCCAGCCAGAAATTCGCCGTGCGGTCAAACTGAATTCCGGGATTGAGGCTGATATCCGATTCGAGAATCACCCTGGCCCAGGGGCCGGGACACTCCGAAGGCGGAGCGTAATCAAAATTCTCCACATTGAAATCGAAGAACTGAGCGCCGGTGAAGAGCTGCACTACGCATGGCGTGGTGGCAGGGCGAGTGACGTTGGGATCGGCGGTTACCGTGTTCGCGGATCCGAGCTGGTAAGGTCCGGAAGCGGACGCGACGCCAACAGAAACTGCAGCAAAAAGTAGAAGGCAAAAAATGTTCCGCGAGGTGGGGGGCATGCGAATCCTCCTGGGAGATGGTGGCAAAAGCCGCGCCCGTCATGGGTTTGGGAGCAGACAGACGAATCCACGGCAGTGCCGAAGTATGCCGCGTCGCGCCTGAGTCTGTCAAGGCAAGATGACGGTTCGAATAACCTAGTTTCGAATAGTCTAATTCGAATGGCTAAGGAGACGTCATGCCACGAATACGTGCGGCGGGACTTGTGAATCAAGCATCCTGCAGATCAATAGACTCTTGCTTTCAGTGGACGGGCGCAGTCTCGGGGGCATTGGCGGTTTTCGTAAGTCTCGCTGCTGTGACAGCCGTTTGCGCCGCCCCTCCACAGTCGGAACAAGAAATCGGAACGGTTCGGCAGATCTACGATGGAACGTTATATCCCGATATCCAAGTCAACACATTCCGCAACACCGAACGATTGTTTCCTACGCGTACAGTCAAGCACGGCGAGCGCCATTATCCGCTTGAGAAGAGCGACACTCCTTTAAAGGGCGTTGAGTTCATTTCGGCGGGCAAGAAATATGACCTCTACGATTACCTGTCTCTGAATCGTGTGAGCGGTTTGCTGGTGCTTAAGAATGGAAAAATTGCCTGCGAGCGATACGAACTCGGTAACAACGAGAGCACGCATTGGATGTCGATGTCGATGGTGAAGTCGATCAGTTCGACTCTGATTGGAGTCGCGATTCACGATGGCTACATCAAAAGCATCGACGACCCGGTAACTAAGTACCTGCCAACTCTCGCTGGCAGTGCCTATGACGGAGTGAGCATTAGAAATCTGTTGCAGATGGCCTCTGGAGTGAAGTGGGATGAAACTTATACGAATCCCTCATCGGATCGCCGACACATGCTCGAGGCTCAACTGGCTGGCAAACCAGGATCGATCCTGGAACTGATGCGCACGCTTCCACGCGTCGGCAAGCCGGGCACGATTTGGAATTACAACACGGGCGAAACTTTCGTTGTCGGAGAATTGATCCACGCGGCAGTGAAACGGCCGGTCGCGCAGTACTTGTCTGAACGCATATGGTCGAGGTTCGGCATGGAGTCTGACGCAACGTGGTGGCTTGAGTCGCCGGACGGCCAGGAGGTCGGAGGCAGTGGTCTGAGCGCCTCTTTGCGCGACTATGGTCGCTTCGGGCTTTTTTTCATGAACGGCGGCGTAGTGGGAGAGGAAAAACTTCTCCCGGAAAATTGGATCAGCGAGGCAACAAGCAGCAAAATCATTGGCAGCAAAAAAATCGACTACGGCTATATGTGGTGGATTGCGGACGCCGCCGCGAATCCAATCCATCGAGGTGCATTTTACGCCAGCGGCATTTTCGGACAATCGATCTATATCAATCCGCGTGAGAACGTTGTGGTGGTGGTTTGGAGCGCCCGCCCGAAGCCCACAGGAAGCGACACGATCAACGATGAGGATTTCTTTGCCGCGGTGGTAAAAGCGCTTCACTAAGCGGTAGAGCGGCTTTCTTTTCCGGCCTGGGAAGCATATTATCGCCCGCTGAGCATCATCCACTGAACAACGAGGACGTAGCGGCAATGGCCTTCCAGCCATAAACAGTAACGCGATTCGTGAACTCGATGTGCTCTGGACACTGCGGGTCTGGGTTGGGATGGCGATACCATCGCGATGACGGCGGGCCACTCAGCCCAGCATCGAATATATAGTCCTCGGACAAATCCCTTGGATTCCAAAGGTCACGCTACACAATCCTTTTCTTGCCGCTGCCAACGGCGACGATTTTCTCAAACCCTTCCCCGACAAGGAAGATGGGGAACTCATCCAACGCGAATATCCAAGGCGTACCCCCGGCATGCAGGTCTTTGGCCTTTCGGCAAAGAGTAGCAAGGGCATCGACAATTCGTGGGATTCCTCGCAACGCGCCTCGCGGAACTGCGCCAAGCGACAGCGGTTTAGAATCCTCTCTTCAGTCAGATGAATGTTAAAGCTGTCGTTAAGGGCCCGAGTGCGCCAGCGTATGGCAGGAGCTAAGACCTGCGTCTCCAGGGAATTGGTAAAATGTCAAACGTCCGAACCCTATATACTTCTCGGCACCACAGGATTCTGAATCCAACATGCAAAAGTCGCTGCTGCTTGTGCTGTTCGCTGTAATGGGAGCATTGGGCGCTTTTAAGCCTTGCGGATCATGTACCCGAAACGATACTCTGCTTTTTCTTTTATACTGAGACAATTGCGCAGCGAGTTTGCGGCTGTCTTTAATTAAGGTGGAATTTGCGTAGTCGAGAACTGACGGATTCTCTTGGTTTCTCTGGAACTGCTGCGCTCGGTCGATCAAGGGCCTTTGTGGCAGTGTGTTTGTGCGTCTTCGGAGTAGGCACCAGCTTCAGCGTCTTTGGACAGACTCAGCGGCCCCGGCCCGCGGTTTCCCAGTCTGACCTAGCACGCCAGAATATGGGCCACGTTGCGGCGTCCACTGGACAGTTACTCGCGATTTTGCGCCGCGATCCGGGTTTGCTGGTCGAGTTGAAGCAGTGGATCGCTAAAGACGCGACTGATCACGGCCAATTGATCGCAGATACAGACTTGTCGGAAGAGGCCATCTTCGATCGCCTCGAGAATGATACTTTCTTTCGCTCCGTGGCTACCTCGCTAGTGCAGAAGTATGGTTATCTGCAGCCCCAGGTGAATCCCGAGTCTCCCCTCGCTAAGCAGCAAGACCTTCTGATCCAGGAGCGGGTGAAGTGGATCGCGCAGGATGAGGAAGCAGAACGGGCCGCATTCCGCCAGCAGCAAAAGTTGGCCTTGCAGCAGCCCCCAACGTGCGACCCGCGGGTCAATGCGAACTGCGTTGCCCCAACGGGTATCTATCCTTCAGGTCAGCAAATACCGACTCAGCCCGGAATTGATCAAGGTCCCTCGCAGATCCCTGGGTTGCAGGTACCTCAGACCTATCCCTCGGCTCCCGGCCCCTACAATCCACCGCAGCGGAACGCTCCCACAAACGATGTGACGGAACTGCTGCGGACAAGCGGACAGGATCCTCTTGCCTTGGAGCAAACTCAGCCCGGCAGTGCCTTCGGACCTTCTTCAAGGTTCATGCAGGGGGGGGACGAGAACGGTGACGCCGGCAGTTCCTATCAGCGTAACCCGCAGAACGGGCTGCAAGGCGATCGCACGGGAACATCCGGACTCTCGAGCAACGATTTATCGCTCAACTCTGATTTCGTGGGCGACGGGCTCGCCAATGGGCCTTATTCATCCATGTCTCCCAACGGGGGCCCGAACGGCGCTGCATCTGGTAGCTCTTACAATTCCAGCGCTCCCTATGGGCCGGATTCGTCGGGGTCTGCCTACGGGACAGGGGCCTCTCGCTACGATGCGTCGGGAGCCAATCGCATTGCTCTCGATAACATGGCCCGCGCGCGTGATTCGGCCAACTCGAGCCAGCGCATGGTTCGCAGCCCCGACCCCTACAACGATATTCCATCGCTCTACGATATGTATCTGCAAACCTCGGCGCGACCGCCCGCAGTGCAGCGTTTTGGCATGCAGGTATTTGAAAACGGTACGCGCGACCTGCAGATGCTTCCCACCGACCTTCCTGTTGGGACTGATTACGTGTTGGGATCAGGCGATGCCCTGACGGTCGATTTGTGGGGTGGAGTGACGCGCCGTTTCTACCGGGTTGTCGACCGGGAAGGCCGAATTAGTCTGCCCGAAGTAGGCCCTGTGCTGGTGGCTGGAAAATCACTCAGCGAGGTTCAGGAATCGGTCCAGAAAGCTTTGCGGACTCAGTTCCACGATATCTCCGCTGATGTTTCACTCTCGCGGCTGCGCACGATTCGAATTTACGTCGTGGGCGACGTCCTTCGTCCTGGGGCCTATGATGTTGGTTCTCTTTCTACCCCGCTGAATGCTCTGTTCGCGGCGGGCGGCCCCACCTCCCGCGGGTCATTGCGGATTCTGAAGCATTATCGCGGTAACCAACTGGTGCAAGACGTCGACGTCTACGATCTGCTGCTGCACGGCGTAAAAGGGGATATTCAACGCCTCGAAAATGGCGATACCGTGCAGGTTCCAACGCTCGGTTCGGAAATTACCATCGAAGGCATGGTCCGCCGCCCCGCAATTTACGAGCGCAAGGATGAGAAGTCGCTGGCGGAAGTGCTGGCCCTTTCCGGCGGCCTTCTGCCAACTGCGACGCTGCGTCATATTGAAGTGCAGCGTTTGGTGGCGCATGAAAGGAAGACCATGCTGAGTTTGGATATTCCTCCGGATGACAGCACGGATGCCGCGACGAAGCAACTGGAAGCTTTTCAGATACAAGATGGTGACAGCATTCGCATCTTCCCCATCGCGCCCTACAACCAAGATGCGGTGTATCTCGAAGGTCACGTAATCCGCCCGGGTAAATATTCGTTTCATGAAGGCATGCGGATTACAGACTTAATCAGTTCCTATAAAGATCTGCTTCCCGAACCGGCGCTGCAGTATGGCGAGATCATTCGCTTGAGCTTGCCGGATTTCCGTCCTGAAGTTCAAAGTTTCAGCTTGGCGGAGGCTTTGGCGGACCCTGCGAAATCACCTGTGCTGGCACCCTTGGACACGATCCAGATATTTGGCCGCTACGACTTTGAGAATCCACCTGCAGTCTCCGTCCTCGGGGATGTCCGCTCTCCCGGGACTTATCGAACCTCGGGAGATATTCATCTCAGCGATGCCATCCATCTGGCTGGTGGATTGCTGCCCGACGCGGCTACCACAGACGCGCAGATTTTTCGCTACATGCCAGACAGCACTCTAAAGATTCTCAATGTGAGGTTGAGCGGCGCGCTCGACGGCAGCCCGGGGGACAACGTCATGTTGAGCTCCCGAGACCGCGTGCTCATTCACCGCAATGCCGCGGCCGCGGATCCAGCTACAGTCACGATCAAAGGAGAGGTTGGTCGACCCGGTCGGTACCCGCTTACCGCGGACATGCAAATATCGGATCTGATTCGCACCGCCGGCGGTCTTAAGCAAAGCGCGGATATCAAAACAGCCGATCTTACGCATTATGTGTGGAATGATGAGAAACAGGTCACTGGCGAGCATGAACAAATTTTGCTGGCTGGCGCACTCACCAACGATGCTTCCGTGAACACAACGTTGAACAACGGCGACGTGCTCTCGATCCGGCAAGTGCCGGGCTGGGAGGACTTGGGCGCCGCGATTTCAGTTCGTGGCGAAGTGGTCCATCCCGGAAGCTACGGCATTCGCCCCGGCGAAAAATTGAGTTCTGTGCTCGCGCGAGCGGGAGGTTTTGGCCCCGGAGCTTATGCGTACGGCGCTGTGCTGATGCGGACTGAAGTTCAGAAGCTCGAACAGAGGTCCTATGGGGAACTGGTTCAGCGCATCCGCGAACAGCAAACCAGCTTAAAACTCACTGCAACAAGCACCAGCGATCCCGATCAGAAGCTTTCGGCCGAGTCCGCGTTAGTGCAGTGGCAGACGGCGCTCGACAATCTGATGACGAGTCCGCCCACGGGTCGGGTGACCATCCAGATTTCGTCGAACCTCCGAAGCTGGGCGAATACCTCTCGCGACATAACCGTTCGGGCTGGAGATGTGCTCCTTGTTCCCAAGCGGCCCAGCTATGTTTTGGTACAAGGTCAAGTGTATGGACCTACAGCGGTCGCCTATCGGCCAGGCCGCAGCGCGCGATGGTATTTGACGCAGGCCGGCGGCACCACCAATATGGCTAACCGACGGGCCATTTTTGTCATTCGCGCCGATGGCACGGTCGTGGGCAGTCACGGTGCAACCTGGCTTACGGGTGATGCGATGAGCGTCTCCCTGCAACCGGGCGACATGGTGGTTGCGCCCGAGAAAGCTCTCGGTGGTCCGCCCATATGGAAGACTCTCTTTCAGAATGCACAGGTCCTTAGTTCGATCACCACTAGCGCGATTCTGGCGGCAGCGTATTAAGGGCGCCTACGTGATTCCACATTGGAGTTTGCGGGCGGTGACGGCGATGTGCTTTCTGGCGAGCGCGGCGGTTACGTTAGCACAGACAGTTCCCGCCGACCCAGCTGGGGTCGCGCAACGCGACCTTCCTGATAATCCGCAGCCCGCTGCCGGTGACGATCCCGCGAACTCAACCAACCAGTTGTTGAACTTGCCCAGGCAGTTGCTTCGCGACCAATTTGGCATGTGGACCAGCCCGCGGAAAATCCAGCTTTCCGATGCCACCTGGCTGGTCCCGCTGGGAGGTCTTACAGCAGCGCTCTTCGCCACTGATAGTGATATTAGCCGTCATTTATCCAACGATCCCAACACTCTTCTTCGCTATCGTCATATTTCCGATTACGGCGCCTACTCGATGGTGGGAGGTGCAGGAGCGCTTTACCTTTGGGGGCTTACCAACCACAACGAGCATCAGCGGGAGACGGGCTTTCTGAGCGGCGAAGCCGCGATCGATAGTCTGATTGTTGTCGAAGCGTTGAAATACGCCACGCGCCGGCAAAGGCCCTATCAGGATGGGGGCACCGGCCCGTTCTGGCATGGTGGCACTTCTTTTCCTTCGGAGCATTCAGCAGTCGCATGGTCGATCGCGGGGACGATTGCCCACGAATATCCTAGCCCGCTCATGAGGTTTCTCGCTTATGGTGCAGCGACGGCAATTAGCGCTTCTCGGATCACCGCCAAGCAGCACTTTCCTTCGGATGTCCTCGTGGGTATGGCTCTCGGCTATTTAAGCAGTGAGTATGTTTACCGCCAGCATCACAATTCAGATTTGAGCGGGGGCAATTGGGTGACGCCCGCAGTTCGACAGGATCGACCATCCCATTGGCGAGCGAAGGATATGGGCTCGCCCTACGTCCCACTGGACAGCTGGGTCTATCCCGCCATGGACCGCCTGACTGCGCTCGGTTACATCCACTCCGGCTTTGCCGACATGCGCCCTTGGACGCGCATGGAATGTGCCCGCCAAGTGGAAGAGGCCACGGACCGAATCACGGAAAACGATGCCGTCGCAAGCGGTCACGCGCGGCTCTACCAGGCGCTGCAGAAAGAATTTGAAAATGAACTTAGCTGGCTGGGCGGTGGAAACGACGCCGACTTCCGCGTGGAATCCGTCTATAGCCGAAGTACTGAAATCGCCGGCAAGCCGCTTACGGATGGCGATCACTTTGGGCAAACCGTAATCAATGATTTCGGACGGCCGGAAGAGCAGGGCTTTAATAACGTTTCAGGCTTATCGGGGTGGGCCTCGGACGGTCCATTTGCGGTTTATGCTCGCGGAGAATTTCAACATTCGCCATCAGCGCCACCCTTACCCTTAACCGCTCGCATGGCAATCTCAGAGGCTGATTTCAGTCACAGTGCGGCCACTGTATCATTTCCAGTTCCACCGGATACTCCCGCTCCCGCCTTCAATCAAGGCCGATTTCTTGATACGTACGTGGCCATGAATCTCTCGGATTGGGAGCTTTCCTACGGAAACCAAAGTTTGTGGTGGGGGCCGGAACAAGGCGGCCCATTGATGTTCAGTGATAATGCGGAGCCTGTCCGCATGTTTCGCATCAACCGGGTCACGCCGTTTACTCTTCCCGGCTTCTTAGGAGTGCTCGGTCCCATTCGAGTGGAAGCTTTTGTAGGGCAGTTCTCCGGATACCAATTTGTACAAGCTCCTTCCGGACCTACGCTCGCTCCCAAATTGTTTGGGGAATACGGCCAATCGCTCAACCCACAGCCCATCATTCATGGCGAGAGAATCAGCTTCAAGCCCACTTCCAATCTTGAAATTGGTCTTTCACGGACGACTGATTATGGCGGACCTGGCTATCCCCTGACTATGCACACTTTTCTGCGCAGCCTATTTTCCACGGGCAATGCGCTGCCAGGCGCTCCCAATAAACCGGGATCGCGCCGCTCCGGCCTGGACTTCAGCTATCGGGTACCCGGGCTTAGGGACGGACTAACGTTTTATGCGGACGGCCTCGCCGAGCACAACGAAATCACTCCGCTGCTGGGGCCGGATGTGGCCTCGTGGGTCGCGGGCATTTACCTTCCGAGGCTTCCCAGAATTACAAAAATGGACCTCCGCCTCGAAGGGGGGTACACTGATCCTCCCCCGAGTGGCTCCGATGTGGCATTCGGCGCATTTTACTGGGATGCGACCTGGATCACTGGTTTTCAGAATGCCAACCATTTAATGGGTAGTTGGATGGGCCGGCAAGGGCAGGGTGCCCAGGCATGGACCACGTATTGGTTCACGCCGCGAAACAAACTACAATTTGGATACAGGCATCAGAAAGTCAGTCACGAGTTCATTCCCGCGGGCGGGACGCTTACTGACGCCAGTGTACGCGCGGAGTTCTGGCTGCGGTCAAGTTTCAGCCTGTCGGCTTCGGTGCAGTACGAAGTGTGGGATTTTCCCGTGATCGCAGCGGCGAGTCAATCGAATGTAACCTCGTCCATGCGACTTAGCTTCTGGCCAGGATCCTTCAGAAAAGAATCGGCATCGCAGTAAGCTGGTTCGAGCTGTTGCGCAAGTATTGAACAGAATGGCGACCAAAGAAATCCCGAAGCCTAGATACGTAGATCCTCACCTCGAGCAGGAGTTGGTGGTGGAGAGCGAAGATGCCGCCATCGGTCACCAGGAAACCATCGCCAAGCTGGCCTTGCTCTGGCAGGAAAGGAGATTTCTCTTCCGCTGCGCTGTTATCGGATTGGCGTTGTCGACACTTCTTGCTTTCCTGGTTCCTGTTCGCTACATCTCGACCACGCGGCTTATGCCTCCCGATCAGGCCGGTGCGGGTATGGCTTCAATGCTCGCCGCTCTGGGCAAGGCTGGTGGTGAGTTAGGCGCCCTCGGCACCGACCTTTTCGGAGTTCGAACATCGAGCGATTTATTCGTCGGCCTTGTTCACAGCCGGACAGTGCAGGATCGATTGGTCAATAAGTTTGATCTGCGGAAGGTCTATGGCGTCAGCCGGTGGGACAACGCCCGCAAGATATTAGAAAATCGGACGGATGTTTCTTCAGACCGCAAGAGCGGGATCATTACCATTGCCGTAAGCGACCGCAACCCACAACGCGCCGCCGATATGACCCATGAATACGTGGCGGGCCTGGATCGCGTCGTGGTGACGCTGAATATTTCTTCGGCCCACAAGGAACGAACCTTCCTCGAACAAAGGTTGGGGCAGGTCCAACAGGATCTCGAAGCGGCCGAAAAGGACTTCGGCGACTTTGCGAGCAAGAACACGGCCATCGATGTTAAGGAACAGGGCAAGGCAATGATCGGCGCAGCCGCAGAGGTCGAAGGCCAACTGATTGCTTCTCAAACCGAATTGGAAGGCCTGCGCCAGATTTATACGCCCAACAACGTGCGAGTGCGATCCCTCCAGGCCCGGATCGATGAGCTTCGCCACCAGTTTCAGAAGCTGGGCGGCAAGGCTGAAACGTATGGGGAAACCGTGCCTGCGACGGACGATCAGTACCCGTCGATTCGTCAACTGCCTATCCTCGGCGTCACCTTTGCCGACCTGTTCCGGCGCGCCAAAGTGCAAGAAGTGATCTTTGAAACGCTCACTAAGCAATATGAGATGGCTAAAGTAGAGGAAGCCAGGGAGACGCCCAGCGTCAAGGTTTTGGACGAAGGCGAGGTTCCTGAAGGCAAATCCTATCCGCCTCGACTGATATGGATGCTTCTCGGCACCTTCATGTTTTTGATTGCAGGGGCGGTTTGGATCGTAAATTACCGACGATGGCAAAGGGTCGAGCCCCACCATCCTGCTAAGCTGCTCGTGCACGAAGTTATCGGCACGCTCACCAGCAAATTCCCCTGGGGGGGGCGCCTGCGTACCGGTGCGAATTCAATGGTCCAACGCATTTTTCGAGCGCCCGTCGAGCGTAAGCCAGAGGAAGATAGCTAGCCAACAAGTGTTTTTATGGAATAGTGATAGCAGATATTGAACAAGCCCTCAAAGACTGTAAAATTGAATTCTAGTTACCTGATTGCAAAATGACGAAACTGTTTGAGAAACCTGCTTTCGAGGCGAGCACTTCTTGCCATTTAAAGATACACGTAATCAGCCGATGCTCTCCCAATTCCATTGGGATCTTCAAGTGGGGAGTTTGGAGGGTTCCCTCATGAATGGAAAAAGCACAATCGATTTTCTATCCCTGACAAAAGAAGCTGTAAACGACGCTTATATCGAGTGCACTCCGCGTTGCTACTGCCCGCTTTGCGGGAAGCAAGGGAAACCATTGTATACGGCGCTGGCTGATTGGGTATTTGGCGTTCCCGGTTCTTGGGGAGTCCGTAGATGCTCGGCGTGCGAACTGGCCTGGCAGGATCCGCAGCCTACGCCGCAACACATCCCAAGATTGTACGAGCGCTATTACACTCATAACAGCATCCAGGAGACGCGATTAGCGCGGCTCCGGCGTGCGGCCTATCGATGGGTCCTTGCCAGAATGGGCTACCCCGTGGAACGCCCGGAAGGATTTTTACCATGGCTTCTGTCCCTCGTTCCCTCCGTCGCTCGAGCTGCCGTCTTGGAGGTAATGGACTTGCCCGCGTCGCAGGTAGGTTCCTTACTCGATGTGGGATGCGGGAACGGAGATTTCGTCGCGCGCATGCAGTCTTTCGGTTGGAGCGTGGCGGGGGTAGAACCCGATCCAGTTGCGGCGACTAGAGTCCGGAGCCTTGGCGTTCAGGTCTTCACAGGGACCATTGCCGATGTTCCGACTGCGAACCGCTACGATGTCATAACCCTAAATCACGTGATCGAGCACGTGGCTGACCCCATCGCTCTTCTTCGCGAGTGCGGAAGACGGCTTCGGCCGAAGACCGGGATTCTGGTTATGACGACGCCGAACATCAAGAGTCTTGGACATTGGTGGTTTAAGAGCTATTGGCGTGGCCTCGAAATGCCGCGCCACCTAGTACTCTTTTCACCGGCTTCCTTGTCTCATTTCGTCGCCCGGTCAGGCTTGGTTTTGCGCTCCATTCGGACCGATACTCGACTCGCACGAATGATCTTTATTCCCAGTTACTGTGCGCAAAGCGGATCGCTCGGAATTGGAGATTGGACTGATTTCAAGGTGAGCACGAAGTGCGCATCTTACGCATTTCAATTACTGGAAGATTTAATGGCCCTCTTCAAGAAAGACATCGGAGAGGAAATCTATTGTGTCAGTACAGCCGCTGCGGAGGAAAATGACGAGCCGGAGTGAGCTCAGGGCGGGGCTTCGGAGTGTTGGGCTGAACACGAGCTACCAGATTGGATCGCAGGTAGCGCCTGCCGTCTCGGCCATAGCGGCTATACCATTCTTGCTAAGGCATCTCGGCTCCGAGGCCTTCGGCATCATGACCCTCTTCGCCACCGCCTTGGTTTACTTTACGATGCTCGATTTGGGCTTGGGCCGTGCGGCCACTCGGTTTATTGCTCAGAGTATAGAGGCTAATCGCCCGGACGAATTGCGTCACTACTTCTGGGGTTCCATCCTGTTACTCACGGGCGTAGGCTTAACCGCCACCGCCGTTGCTGTGCTTGCGGTCCCCACCATGGTTTCAAGGTTACTGAAGATTTCTCCAGGCTATGTTCATGACGCCTCCCAGTCGTTCTACATCATTTGTATGACAATCCCGCTGGTGACCTTGATGGCCACATTTCGTGGCTTTCTAGAAGCTTGGGGGCGATTTCCATATATCAGTATCGTGACTGGTTTCGGCGGAGTAAGTCTTTATCTTCTTCCCGCCTTGACTGTGAGTATGGGAGGAAGTCTGGTGAGCGTTGCCGCTGCCCTGGCTCTCGTGCGAGTCGCGATGTGCGGAGCGTTAATCGCTGGTTGTTTGTATACCGACAGACGCCCGAGTTTGAGCCCGATCTTCGACATGGCCGCTGTAAAACGGATGCTGTCTTTTGGCGGTTGGCTTTCGGTGTCGAATATAGTTGGGACAGCCACGATTTATTGTGACCGGCTCCTGATAGGAATCTGCGTGGGCATAGCCGCCGTCACTACCTACGGAATGCCGTTGGACGTAATTGGCCGTTTGCAAGTTGTCATCACCAGCTTTTCAGCAGTCCTATTCCCTCTTATGAGTCGTCTCGACGTATCAGAATCAGGGCATTTCGAGACCGTATACCGGGTCGCCATGGCCATTGTCTTGTCCTTGATGACACTTATCGCGACCGGCGCTGCATTGACAGCACCCGCCATCATGAAGCTTTGGCTCGGAGGTCGGAGCACCCTCGATTTGGTCTTCGTTGCACAGGTGTTTCTGGCGGGGGCGGTGGTTCAATCCATGTCATCAATTGCTTGGACGGCATTGCATGCACGAGGCCGATCTGATCTAACAGCGTTTCTGCATTTGGCTGAGTTTCCCCTCTATGTCGGGGTCTTTTACTTTGCGGCTACCCGTTACGGTGTGCGGGGAGCTGCTCTGGCCTGGCTGGGACGGGGAATCGTTGATTTTCTTTGCATGGCTATTCTGTTACGAACTCAGAAGAAGGACGGAACGTTGAATACGCCGCCGGAACTGGTGGCCGCGATTGTATCACTCAGCATCCTTCTGCTCGCTGTCCTGCCCAAAGTGGACGCAGTTCTGCTGGCGTCCGGTATTTGTGGGCTGACATTCATCTGGACATGGCGAATGGTTCTGGACCCAGCCACGCGTTTGCAGGTGATTCGAGCGATGGTCGGCTGGTGGAACCCACGTCCCGCAGAGCAGTATTGACGATTTGTACTACAGCCTGCGACGAGCGTGGGCTGCAGAAAGTCCAGCGGAAAGTTGTCAGACGTGCAACGCGAAGAGATGGAGTGAAATGAAACTTATGGAGATGGGGTTCGAGTCCCAGAACAGCTGTGGCCCACAACCTGACATGACTCCCAGAGTGTCAGTTATTATCGTGACTTACGGTTCACGAAACGAAATCCCAGCTTGCATAGAGAGCTTGCTTACGCAGGATATAAAGACAGAGATTTTCCTGGTAGATAATGCGTCTCCTGACGACACGCCGCAGATTGTCGCAGGCTATGCGGCTCGATACGACAATGTTCATGTAATTTTGAACCAAGATAATATCGGCTTAGCGGCTGCGAACAACTTGCCGCTTGGGAAGTGTCAAGGAGAATATGTCTTCATTCTGAACCCGGACACCGTTCTTTGTGACGACACTTTATCGCGACTTGTCGATTTTCTTGATCGAAATCCCGACGTTGGAGTCGTCGGTCCCAAGAATTTATATGAGGACGGGACCCCGCATTCCAGCTCTCATAGGAATTGGGGGCTCTTTCACATTCTGATTTGGCGCGTTTTGCCCTACCGTTTTTCGCGCTCGTTCTATGACAGGTTTTCGACCTACAAATTCCAGGACGTTTTGTTCGTCTCAGGGGCTAGCTTGATGATTCGTCGAAGTATCTTCGAGCGCATCGGAGGATACGACCCGGAGTATTTTCTGACAGTTGAAGACGCCTGCGATCTTTGTATCCGCGCCCACCAAACGGGCTGCCGGGTGGTTTTTCTGCCCGATGCAGAAGTGATTCATTTAGGCGGACGAAGCGGAGCTCAGGCGCCCGCGATTGGGATCTGGCATGGTTGCCGCGGAACCGTCTATCACTTCCTAAAACACAAAGGGCGGGTGCAGAGTTCCCTCGCTCTCGCGGCCTTGCTCGTTAGTTCGGCATTGCGAACCCTAATTGCGGCAACGGTGGGAGTGTTCAAGCCCCGGTATCGCAGCATCGCAAGCGTCTATGCGATGGTTGTGCGCAACCTGCTGCTCGCCAACCCTCTGTGGGGAAGCGCTTGCCGGCAAAGCGCCTCGACGCCTACAAAGAGATCCCGTCTTAATGGCGCGAGGGAGATTTCGTGACGCGGGACGTTAAGCAAAAAATGGTGGGGTAAACATGTGTTCGTATTCGAGAACCGCGGTGACTCAACCTGAGTCGGAGAGTCTTGCCAAACTCAGTTTTCTCTTTTGCGATAATAATCGACGAGATGGACGGAAGGAGTTTCTCGGATCCTGGCAACAAGACATTGATGCTCTGATAACAATCCTGCCATTTAGCCGCAGGCAATAGTGGCAGGTTCTTGATTTGGTTGTGGGCGTAGGCAGACTTCCAATAGCGCCGCGCTTATATTTCGGTGAAGTTTATGGCGTGGATGTGAGAGCCACGATCTCAGTTGTCGGAGGGCGGCTGGCGCGGTCGTATCGGGACCGTTTCAATCATTACAGCACGACCTATGTGGTGACAAAGGGCTCAAGCGCATTCGCGGAGAAATGATTGTCGCTGCTAGTTACAGGGATATTCGGATTCGACGAGAGACGGTTTGCAGCGACGGCTACGCTGCGTGAGACCGAGTGTGCTCGGATGGCCCGGTCTCACTCTTGGATCAGTCTTGGCGACATTCGATAGAGTCCTTAGTTCATTGGGAATGTAGTAAAAATGAGTGCAAGGGAGTGTGAGTTTGAAACCGAAGGTTTATGTGATCGTGCTGAACTGGAATGGCGGGAACGACACGGTCGGGTGTCTTTCTTCTCTGCAGCGCTTGAGCTATGAGAACTGCAGTGTGTTAGTGATCGACAACGGGTCGACGGACGACTCTCCGACGCACATTCGGGAGGCGTTTCCGGAAGTGGAACTTCTCGAAACCGGCGAAAATCTCGGATTTGCCGGAGGCTGCAATGTCGGGATTCGGCGGGCTCTTGCCCAGCGCGCTGATTTTATCTGGCTTCTCAACAACGATACCACGGTCCATCCCGATGCCCTGAAGGCAATGGTAGAGAAAGCGGGAACGGACCCCCGAATCGGGATCGTGGGCTCGGCCATATACAACATGCAGGAGCCCGAGCGACTTCAGTGCTGGGGCGGAGGCTACATCAATTTCTTGCTGGGAAGGCCCCGGCACTTCCTCAAGCCGGTCGACGACGGCAAGTTGCAGTTCATTACTGGGGCCAGTTTGATGATCTCGCGAGGCGCCGTGGAGGCCGTTGGGGAACTGGACGAAAGCTTCTTTATGTACTGGGAAGACGCGGACTATTGCTTTCGCTTGCGCCGTGCGGGGTGGCTGATTGTAGTGGCAGGCCAATCTAAGATATGGCACAAAGCCCCCACAGCGGTAGGGAGAGGAAGTGTGAGTTCATACCAGTATTTCAATGCCTCAGCTGCTCGTTTTTTTCAGAAGCACGCTTCTGTGCCAGTCTTTTCATTTTGGAGTGGTTTTGTTGTGCGGCTTGTGAAAAGACTGTTGGTGGGAGATTGGGAGAAAACGCGGGCGGTTTGGGCGGGAATGAAACAAAAGGGGGCGGCGCATTGACTAATCCCGATAAGTTTTAAGTGAGATCGGGTTCAGTGGAGTGAAGTCGGTTTATTGGGGTTGCACCGGCCTTCTTTGCGATGGTTTTTTTTAGCGGAATAAAAATAGGAGAGACTGTGAATGGCAGTGACCTCACCGGACTTACGAGAGTCGGATCTGGCCTACTATGGGCCTGAGGCTGAACGCCTCGCCGAACACCTGCGAGGGATCAACGGTTGGCATGAACTTGATCGCTTGCACCAAGTACCGGATACTTTGCCGAGGCTGCACGCCATAGCCGAATCCCGCAAACGCAGTTTTCCCAACCCACGGGCTTTGTGGAGTATGAGCAAGTTTGATGGGGCTCAGGAATGGGACTGCTTAAGGCATTTGGCTCCCCTCGAAGGAAAACGCGTGGCTCAGGTCGGGGGAAGTGGAGCTTGGGCGGTCGAATTTGCATTGGCTGGAGCTCGAGAAGCCTGGCTGGTTTCTCCATTCCAATCGGAATTAGAAGCGGGTTCGGAGATTGCCCGGCTGGCGGGAGTGGAGTTGCACTGCCGACTTTGTCCCGCAGAACGCTTGCAATTCAAAGATGGCTACTTCGATGCTATTTTTGCTCCCGGCAGCGCTCATCACTTCGATACCGATGAGGCTTTTCCCGAGATTCGCCGGGTGCTTCGCCCAGGCGGAAAGTTCGCTGCCTTCGAGCCCTGGCTTACACCCCTTTACAGAATCGGAATTCGCGTGTTCGGAAAGCGGGAGCCCGGCGTGAAGTGTATTCCGCTCGATCCTGGCCGTTTGGTTCCTTTCTATCGCGCTTTTCCAGGAGCTCAGGTCCGACACCACGGTGCCTTTACGCGGTACGGGTTAATCCTGCTCGGCCGTTTTGTTCGCCTTTCCGACTCTTTTGTCTGGTCTGTGTTAAGCCTGGATGACGCGATCGCTTTGCCGGTGATCCGTCGCCGTCTTGGAAGCGGAGTGGCGCTCTTGGCACAGCATAGCGATACTGAGACCTTGAGATTCTCATGATCTCCTCGTGGTTCGCGGACGTCGTACTGTTTGCCTCCCTCATCGCGTCTCTCTTAGCCTACCTTGTGGTCAGCAGGCACGATGGTAGCTATTTCAACGTCATGAGTCCTTTGTACATTATCCACATCCCAGCCTATTATTTTCTCCCACTGTTTTTCAATCATGTCTTTGGGGTGGGGGCGACTTCTTTTGCATTCATTTACGTTTATGCCACAGTGGCGGTCGAGAATGTTGCGTTCGCCTACGCCTATACACGAAGAACCCGAAACATTATCCGGCTGCCCTTTCGTTATGCCTATAACGGTTTCGAAGCGCTCTCCTTTATCTTTCTCGCCCTCTCGGTCCTGATGTATGCCCCCATACTGCTGCAGTTTCCAGAGTATCTTCTGGACCCCAGACAGATCTACCAACATACCCGAACTGGTTTTGGGGTCAACTTTTATCTATCGAGCACTCTCGCCTACCTGGCCGTCATTCTGATTCAGTTCAGCAAACGATCCATGCCAGTTAAAGGATTTGTGTTCCTGGTGGCTGGCGTAATACTTTCTCTTCATGGCGCGAAGGGGCAGGTGCTTTCGCTTATTCTCTTGTTGGCGCTATACGAAGTGTACGTGAGACGAAAGAAGTTCAAGTTATTGCAATCCTTGATTGCGGCTGCCGGTTTGGGTGTCCTTATATTTCTGCTGTTCGTAGCGAGCCAGGCCTTAGGGGATAGTCCGGCAGAAATGCTCGAATCGATCAGCCAATATTCCGACTACACCCGCAACGCGATGCTGGTGATTGATTCGCATTTTCCCCGGCAATATGGACGACTCACCTTGGAGGCGCAAATCATCGGCAGGATACCGCGTGTGCTGTGGCCCGGCAAACCCAGGAACTTTGGCGGATTGTATCTCGACGACCAGTTTTTTCCCGAAGCTCTAGACGAAGACATTGGAGCTCCGGACTTCGGAATGGGCATAGAGTATGCCGATTTCGGGGTCTTTGCCATCGTGTACCTTGCAGGCATGGCTGTGTTGAGAGGGTGGCTCGCGCGGGTTTTCGTTCGCCGGTTGGGTTACTTTAACCACCCCGCGGATTTTTTCATTGTCGGAATCCTGGCTGGGCTATCTCTGTTCCCGGTCGGCGGGGTTGGATGGTTCCTGCCCGAGGCTTTGATCGTGGCGTTTGCCCTGCGCTTTGCCTCTTGTCTGGGAGCGGACACCGTTTACCGCGAGCGAGTTCGGACTAAGCGCATGGTTCTGCCTTCATTTTCACAATCGAGTGATCCTGCCGAAAGCGTGTGACATGAGTAAAGTACTCTATGATGCGCGCTGGATAGGTAGCGACTATGGAGTTGGCCGGTTTGCCGGGGAACTCCAGAAGTCGCTACAAGGCATGGAGCCCTTTCAGGCTCGACGTCGGCCTTGGCATCCCTTCGATCCCATCTTGTTGGCGGCAGTATTACGTCGCAAGCAGCCAAGGCTGTTCTTCAGCCCCGGCTACAATTCGCCCGTCGGCTGGTCAGGCACCTTTATCTTCACACTTCATGATCTTCATCACTTGCACGTGCCGGCGAGCCTTCTTAAGCGCGAGTACTATCGTTATCTCATTCGGCCAGCCTGCCACCGCGCCGCGTTCGTCCTGACGGTGTCGGAGTATTCAAAACATGAGATTGCCGCCTGGGCCAACATCAAAGAGGAAAAAATTGTTAACGTCGGAAATGGAGTGGGCTTGCCTTTTACACCCATCGGCAAGAAACACGATCCGGGATACCCTTATTTGCTTTATGTAGGCAGCCGGCGGCACAACAAGAACTTGCCGCGCTTACTGAGCGCTTACGCTCAATCGGGCCTGCGCCAGGATGTTCGCCTGCTTCTTACGGGCCATCCCGATGACGAACTCGGCGGATTAATAGGAAGCCTTGGTTTGAGTAGCGACGTTAAGTTCGCCGGAGCCTGTGCCGACGCGGGCCTGTCAGATCTTTATCGCGGAGCGCTCGCCCTTCTCTACCCGTCGCTTTACGAAGGTTTCGGCCTGCCTCCTTTGGAGGCTATGGCTTGCGGCGTGCCGGTTCTAGTTTCTAACGTGTGCTCAATTCCAGAGGTAGTGGGTGACGCCGCAATTCAGGTAAATCCCCTAGACGTTGATGAAATGGCGGAGGCGATGAGGCGCTTGGTCCGGGACTCGGACTTGAGGCGTCAGTTGCAGGAAAAAGGGCTGAGGCGAGCGAGCGATTTCTCTTGGAGCGAAACCGCGCGAAAGACTTCTGAGATTCTCAGGCTGGCGACTGATTCCGGCTGAAGCACACAAGAATCACATAACGCAAAGTTTCCCTCGCAGACCAAAGGGGCGGTTTCAACTTTGAGGCCGAAATCGACAATCCATGTTTCGGCGGTCTAACACTCCGCCCTAAAGATCAGAACAAAAGTGCTGTCAATACTGCCAGGTCACGCCGTTATACAGACTGGGAAACCGGTAAGCGCGATATGCATTGGCCGATGCGGGAGAAATATTCATCTGCCACAGCACCTGCGGAGTGGAGGTTCCAGTTACCTCCTGCACCTGGGACGCCAGGTTTGAAAGGGGCGGAAATAAGGGATCGTTTAACTCAAACTCGACGTTGCCGTTCGAGAATTGGCTAATGGCTCCGCCCCAGGTACCAAAGTTCGGAAGCGGATCGGCCCATACAATATTTGCAACCATCGAGTTCTCATCAACTTGAAAGATCACCGGGCGGGAATAGCATACAGGGTAGCCATTATTGAGGACGAACGCACAAGTCTCACCGTCAGTATTCAGAATTCGCTGATCTCCATTGTCAAAGACCGCTAACGTGGTTTCCGATCCACTTTGGCTTAATATAATCGGGAAATGCTGGTTGCCAAACCATACGCTCTGATCATCAGTCGGGACCCCTTCGTTGGTTAAAGCGAAATCTCCCTGATAGCCGAGACGCCACAGGATATTTCCGGAACCGGTTCCGTTCTCGTAGTCGATTTTGAGAATCCACGATTGATTGCGCATCGATAACAAAAGGTTGCCATCACTAGGAGAGTAGAGCAGCGCATTACTGTGCGTCCAGTCGGGCAAGCCGTCTACGGCGCGGTTTACGTCGAGATGATCGAACGAGTTCCAGGACCAGACGGGATTCCAGTTCTGGTCTAGATCTATCAGCGCATCCCCTTGGACCAGCATCGTTCCCGGATACCCCGGGAGATCAGTGAAACTCTTAAAGCAATCCACCATCACAACGACATGGCCGTTAGGGAGCAGGGCAAAGTCATGATGCATGCCACCTGGCACAAAATCGAAGCGTTCGGTGTTCGCCATCTTGTGTTGCAAGTCTTGTATGCTCATCTCACGAATCACGTTTCCGGCCAAGTCGATCTCGCGTAAAAGCGAAATCGACGTCGCATCCGTAATATTCAAGAGTATGTTGCCACTGGGAAGCAGTTTGAACGGAAACGCGAAGTTGCTCGGCCCCATGTCGTAATACCAGATGACGTTGCCGTCGCGGTCGGTAAAAAAAGCTGGGAAAGCCGGTGTCTGGCTGACAGTCATATCGATGTATTCGATCCCCGGGTTTTCGGTGGAACTCAAAGAGGGGTCAGGGCGGCTCACAACTATCGTGGGAAAAACCAGAGAGGAAGAAGAAGGCAATGGCCCCGTCGTGAAGGTTGTATCAGGGCTCATTTTTGTAGTGCCATTTCCGGCGGAGCATTGCACCTGCGCGCGCATATGGTACGTAGTGGATGCCTTCATGCCCGCAACCTCTGCAGAGGAAATGTCAGAAGTGGTCACGGGATACCAAGCGGTGCTTCTTCCGTACGACGTCGTGGGACCAAACTCCACCATCATCTGCCCGGGACACCCGGTCCGGATCGTATAGAATGCCACCAAGGGATTTTGGGTGCCTGTTACCGCTCCCTGCATGATGGGTGAGTTCGAAGCTGCTGAGATCGAACCCGCCGAGTTCGAACCTGCTCCGCATCCTGCCATCAAAGCGCACACAATCAATGATGCCGCAGTGATCAGGGCGGCGGTCCTCACCGGAGACAGTACTTCCATTTTTTTCTCACAGGGATTTGTTTAGAGATGATCGAGCGACATTATCAGGGAATTGCCGTCTGCGCTGGCAATCAAAGATCGCTGGCCGAGACTCTCGACTTTCGCAATACTTGGGATCGACCCTGCGAATGCCCTCCGCGACAATCCTGTGCCTGCGGGCGATCATCTATTGGAGCAAAATATATATCAAAGCCGCGAAAACGTCAAAAAAGATTCGTAAAGATCAGTGAAGTGAAGATTAAATTTAGTTTGGCGAATCGGCAACTTGTCTGTTTTGTTTGTGCAAGTTGGCTACTTGCGATCCGTACTCAAGAAAGACACCCCCTGAGACGAATACCCCAAAACCCGGCCTGAAGCGGGTTTAGATGCCCCACAGTAATATAAAGTAGAACGGTTTTATATTGACGGCTGAGAACGATTAGGTATTATGACACGCAGACCGCAATAAAAATATCTAATCCCAAAACTTGAGGGGGCTTGATGAGGATGCCTGAGCAAGGGCAGGTTTTGGACGCACCGTATGAAGCGGAAGCAAGCTCCCGGGCTGGCATGCTTCCGGTGGTCTTTGCCGACTTTAAGTCGGTGACGTTGAGGCCGCCCACTCCGCAAGAGGAACTTCTCGACTGCCTGGCCCACTGGACGGCTGTTGCGCGATGTGTCAGTCAGGGCATCGAATCGGAACACCAAAAGACTGCGGTGTTCAGGAGCACGAGGAAGCGTATCGAAAGGTACTGTGCTTCTTCCGCCGAACATATCTCACAGCGCCAGGTTTGCATCTACGATACGGCCAATACGCGACGGAATGGGCACCTGGAGTTTCTGGCGCCTCCAGTCCCGTACACAAATATCTACGACAATCCTGCCGGCAAGACCTGGGACAAGCGTCGCGTTCTCTTCGAGGAAGCGGCACTCACCGCCTTTGAGCGTTGTTATGAAGAAAGCGAGCAGCCCCCTCCCGACGAGATCATTCATGTCACTTGTACCGGCTATGCGTCCCCGAGTCCCGCTCAGGTTTTTCTGTCCAGGCAGGGTTGGTTCCAGACCGGTGTCACCCATGCCTACCAGATGGGTTGCTATGGTGCTTTTCCGGCGATCCGCACCGCCTGTGGACTATTGGCAGCATCGTACGCCTCTCTGCCAACGCCGAAGCACCGGGTCGATATCATTCATACCGAATATTTGTCGCTGCATGTCGACTTTCTGGCGCATACCCCCGGGAACTATGTGATGAACGCGCTTTTCGGCGACGGCTTCATCAAATACTCGGCCTACCCTCTGGTGAATTTCCTACCATCGAGCAAAAGAGGATTAAAGCTCCTCGCTCTACAGGAACGCCTCGTGCCGAATTCGCTGGAAGAGATGAGCCTGAAGCCGGGGCTTTACTCCTTCGACGAGACAGTTTCGAAGAGCGTTCCCGATATCATCTATGTCCATATAAAAGAATTCATGATCGATCTTTGCCATCAGACAGATATCGATTTCGATGCCGAGAAACAGGATCTTGTCTATGCAATCCATCCTGGCGGCCCGGCAATTGTGAGCAAAGTCCGCGAAGCGCTCGGTCTCGACGAGAGCCAGATGTGGGTCAGCCGGGACATTCTAGATCAGCACGGCAATATGGCCTCTGCGACCGCCCCTTATATGTGGCAAAAGATCGTGGAAACGGACGCAATTCCGACCGGTGCGAAAATCGTGAGCGTGGCTTTCGGCCCAGGTTTGACCGTGATCGGCGCGGTGTTCGAGAAAATCTGAAAAACCAGACCGCGATCCATTCGGGTATTTCATCCCAATCTTCACGCGTGCGCCCCATGGAACATGTTGTCATGTCTGACTCCACGCCACATCCTTCGCCGAAATCGGAACGGTTCTCCGTGCCTGCTGGACTTTATTACTTTGTCCGGGTCGTCAATGCAGCGGCACCGCTCTTCGTCGAACTGGGGCAGCTTGAATCAAAATTTCTGGCCGCCCGAATGGCGGATATCCCGATAGACCGGCCGATTTATATTCTCGGCTTGCCGCGTGCCGGGACCACGATCTCGGCCCAAATGCTGAGCGAGCACCCCGATGTGACGACGCACAGATATTCGGATTTTGTATTGCCCTATACCCCTTGGTGGTGGAACCGCTTCTTTCCGAAGCTTCCGATCAAAGCATTGCGCTCGCCGGTAGAACGCGTCAACCGCGACCGTTTGCAGGTAACTCGCGACAGTTCTGAAGGCGTGGAGGAAATGATTTGGCTGCGGTTCTTCGATCAGTTGCACGATCCAAGCCGCTCCAATGTTCTGGATGACAGCACGCTAAATTCAGACTTCGAGACATTCTTCAAAGATCACATCCGCAAGCTCCTTTTGGTAAGGGGGCGTTCCCGCTATGTATCCAAAAACAATCCTTGCGTTACGCGGATGCGCTACTTACGCCGGATTTTTCCTGATGCACGTTTCCTCTTGTATGTTCGCAACCCCATTGATCATGCGGCGTCCGTGATAAAACAAGATCGACTTTTTACAGATTTGGCGCGCGACGATCAGCGGCTGGTCAGAATGAATAAAATGACCGGCTTCCATGAATTTGGCCCCAATTGGGTGCCGGTCAATGTCGGAAATGACGCGATTACCCAGGAGATAACCCGTTGCCGCGCCCAGGGGAGTCAGGTACGCGCCCGCGCGCTGCAATGGGCTTCAGTGTTTGGCTTTATCATTGAGCAACTGAGGCACGATCCTGAACTGGCTCGCGCGGTTTGTGTGGTGCGCTACGAGGACCTGTGCGTAAAGCCGGAAGAAACGATCGATCGCATCCTCGCTCATACCGGCCTGTCTTCCGATGCTTTCACCCCCATGCGTACCAAGTACATGTCTAAGCTTTCTCTGCCAGATTATTACCGTCCCAATTTTAGCGCGGAGGAAAGAGCTGAAATAATCGCGCTGACTAAGGATGTGGCAGAATATTTTGGATACAGTCTTGTTTGAGTGTAATCGCCTGATTACGTAAATCTGCGCGAGACCTGCACTATACTTGATCGTTCCGCAATTGGGCACGCACGATGGTTTCATCGCTTCTCATAGGTCTGATGGGCTTGGTGGCAGTTGTGGGACTGGCTGTGCTCATATTGTATTTGCGAGACATAATCGCTAAAGCCCAAGGCAAGACCGTGGCGCATGTCCAAGCCCGTCTTGCCGCAATTCTCCAATTTCGATCAACACTTCAATACTGCATTCCGGGCGTGCTCACGATCGTATTCGGGATCTTCTGGGTGTTGGATCGGAGCCGTCAGCACGAATCGGACTGGTGGATAGGACTGCCACTCATTCCTGCTGGGTGGTTGCTGATCCTTCTTCTCGCCCGCAGAAGCTGGCGTCGTTACCTAGAACTTCAACAAATCGCTGAAGAAGGCCAGACTGACGCTACTGGCATCCGCCCGACCCCACCCAATATCGGATGACTGCTGTAGCATCGCCATCACACTCATTGGCCCCGCCCCAGTGGAATCATGGATCTCTCGAAGCCTATTCTGGGACGGCGATCCTGCGGCTCAGTCCAGCGCTTTGTGAAATCGCAGGGCAGCGATCACGAGCAAGCTAGTTCCTAGGGCAACCATGGCCAACATCTGCGGCCAGAGAATCTCCATGCCTACGCCCTTCAGATACGTGCCGCGAAGCACCACCAGAAAGTAGCGCAGCGGGCTGAGATAGGTGAGGTATTGCAGCCATTTTGGCATGGTGCTGATGGGAAAACCAAAGCCAGAAAAAGTGACGGCCGGCATAATAAAAAAGAAGGAAGTTACCATTGCTTGTTGCTGGGTGGAGGAGACGGTCGAAATCAGCAGGCCCACCCCTAGCATGGACAGCAGAAAAAGAATCGCTCCTGCGAACAGGACCAGGATGTTACCGCGAAACGGAACGCCGAACCAAAATGTTCCTACAGTTGCAATCAGAGAAACATCGACCAGGCCAATCAGAAAGTAGGGCAGGGTTTTACCCAGAATGAATTCCGACGGGTGGATAGGTGTCACCATGAGCTGCTCGAGAGTGCCGATCTCGCGTTCGCGGACCACGGCGAAGGCCGTGAGCGTGACGACGAGTACGAGCGTCAGACTGCCGATGATCCCCGGAACGAAAAACCAGCGGCTTCGAAGGTCAGGGTTATACCAGGGCCGCTGCTCGAGTTGGACAGAAGGGATTTGTTCCAGCACTTGCGGCAAGATGCGGTAGATGCGGTCCTTCTGGTAGTCCTGGGCGAAGCCGAGTGCAATTTGCGTAATGTAGCTGGAAGAGATCAGGGCGGTGTTCGAATTGGTGGCATCGACGATCACTTGCAGGGGCGCGGTCTGGCCCTTGCGCAGATTCTGGGCGAAGCCGGCATGGATCTCGAGACCGATCGTAGCCTTGCCTTGATCGAGGAGATCGCCGACCTGACGATGGTCCGTAAGTTGGCGTTGTACATCGAAATAGGGACTGGAAGAAAACCGGGAGATCAGTTCGCGGCTCTCCTGGCTATGGTCGAGATCGAGGACAACGGTGGGAACATGATAAATCTCGAAAGTGGCTGCGTACCCAAAGATCAGCATCTGGATAATCGGCGGCCCGAACAGTACAAAGCGGGTGCGCTTGTCGCGGAAGACCTGGACGAACTCTTTGATCAGCATCTGCTTGAGGCGTGCCAGCATCGTTTCTTCCCTCCTTTACCCCAACCTTTTGTGGAATGAAGCGGTGGCGAGCAGTGCCAGAACCAGCGCGAACAGAGCCAGAGGAACCAGATCGGTGTAGAGCAAAGTGGTCGGCGTCCCCTTAAGAAATATCTTTTTCAGGACGGAAACGTAGTAACGTGCCGGAACGATGCGAGTAATCCACTGCAGCACGACGGGCATTTGTTCAATCGAAAAGAGAAATCCGGAGAGCAGAAAGGCTGGAAGAAAGGTACTAACCAGCGATACTTGACTGGCGGCGAGCTGACTCTTTGCGATCACGGAGATAAAGAATCCGAGGGACAGCACGACTACCAGGAAGAGGGCGGAACTAAGAAGCAAAGTCGCAAAAGAGCCGCGAAAGGGAACTCGAAACCAGTAGATGGCGATCGCTGCGCAGACCATGACGTCGAACATGCCAATAGCAAAATAGGGCGCCAGCTTGCCCAGCATGATTTCAAGTGGCGTGACCGGAGTGGAAATCAATTGTTCCATAGTGCCGCGTTCCCATTCGCGTGCGATGGTGAGCGAGGTGAGGAACGCGCCGATGACGGACATGACCAGCGCAAGCACGCCGGGAACGATGAAGGCGCTACTTTCGAGATCCTCGTTGTACCACGTTCGGGTTGCAACGCTGACGAGAGCAGGCTGAACGATCAGGCCGCGGTTACGAAGCCATTCGAGTTGAGTGTCCGAGGAATAGCCCTGGACTACCGCCTGGGCATAGCCGATCAGGACATTGGCAGTGTTGTCATCCGTGCCGTCGACCAGCGCCTGCACCTGGACAGGACGATGATCGCTCAGACGCTGAGAAAAATCCCACGGGATAACAATCCCCATCTTGGCATGACCGTCGTCGAGTGACCGTGTCAATGCCGCGTAATCGTTCACAACCCGCACCACATTGAAATACTCGCTGGCCTGGAAGCGCTTCAAAAGATTCTGGCTCTGCTGGCTGCCGTCACGGTCATACACGTATACGGGCAGCCCCTTGAAATCGAGATTGACGCCGTAGCCAAACAGGAGCACCAGAATCTCCGGCATGATCATCACAATGATCAGACCACGCGAATCTCGAAAGATGTGGAGGATCTCTTTTCTGGCTACGGCCATGAAGCGAGTGAAGCTCATGCTTTCCACTCCTTCCCCGTATGGCGCGCGCTGGTGAGCGAGACAAAAACGTCTTCCAGGCTGGGATGGATCTTGTCGATCAGGCCCACGGTGATGCTGTGGTCTGACAGATACTTCTTGACCTGAGGGATAGCAGCAGTCGCATCATGCACGACCAAGTGCAGAGCTCTGCCGAAAACCGCCGCGTCAATCACACCGGGAGCGGACTGCAGAATTTCGACCGCTTCGCCCATCGGCTCACACTCAACCAGAAGCAGTTCGCCCTTCATCGACTTTTTTAGCTCTGAAGGTGTACCCATGGCGGCAACCGTGCCGCGAAAGATTAATGCAAGACGGTTGCAGTATTCCGCCTCCTCCATGTAATGCGTAGTTACGAATACCGTCACGCCCTCCTCCGCCATATGGTGAATCAAGTCCCAGAAGTGACGGCGCGAAATGGGATCGACGCCGGAGGTGGGCTCATCCAAAAAGATGACCGGGGGCCGGTGCAACACCGCGCAGCCCAAGGCGAGGCGTTGCTTCCAGCCTCCGGGAAGCGTAGCGGTGATCAAATGTTCCTGGCCTTTGAGATTCGCCGTCGCTAGTGCCCATTCAATTCGTTGTTTGAGCAGACTTGCGGGCACGTTATAGAGGCCAGCAAACAGGCGTATGTTTTCGATCACTTTAAGATCGTTGTAGAGAGAAAATTTCTGCGACATGTAGCCAATGTTCTGGCGCACCGACTCAGGTTTCCGACCTACGTCATATCCTGCGACACGCGCCCGGCCGGAGGTTGGTTTCAACAGACCGCAGAGCATGCGGATGGTTGTAGACTTGCCTGCGCCATTCGGCCCGAGAAAACCAAAAACTTCGCCTTTGCGCACTTCGAGACTGATGCGATCGACGGCCACGAAATCTCCGAAGCGCTTGACCAGGTTCTCGATGACCACAGAATTGTTGTCTTCAGGCATGGGACGGCTCTACTGCCGAACCGCATCAACGAACAGGTCTTCAATCGTAGGCGTGACTTGCTGAATCGTGTTGAATGGAACGCAGGCGTTCTTCAGCCGGGCTTCGAATTCGGGAATACGCCTCGCGCCATCGTCGACTACTACGTGCAGGCCGTCGCCGGTCAGGACGAGACTGGAGATGCCAACTGCGCTCTCTAGCTCTGCGCGCAATCTGCGCGGTTCGGATGAGGTGATAGACAGGACGCTCTTGCCCAGCTTGGCTCTCAGATTGTTAGGCGTGTCGCAGAAGAGAAGCTTCCCCTGATTGAGCAAGGCGACGCGATGACAGCGCTCCGCCTCGTCGAGGTAAGCGGTAGAGATCAGGATCGCCACACCTTCCGAGACCAATCCGTAAAGAATGCGCCAGAAATCGCGGCGCGAAACGGGATCGACGCCGGTGGTCGGCTCATCCAGCAAAATAATTTTGGGATGGTGGATGAGCGCGCAGACGAGGCCCAGTTTCTGCTTCATGCCCCCGGAAAGCTTCCCCGCGAGACGCCTGCGGAACTCTTTCATGCCGGCGGCCTGCAATAAAGATGTGGAACGTTCCTCGCGTTCAGTCCGATTCACTCCGAACAGGTCAGCGTAGAAGCGAATGTTCTCGTCAACTGTGAGGTCTTCGTAGAGCCCGAAGCGCTGCGGCATGTAACTGAGGTGGCGCTTGACCTTTTCGGAATCGTGAACGACATGGAAGCCAGCAACGCTGGCAGTGCCTTCATCGGGCGGCATGATGCCAGCCAGCATGCGGAGCGTGGTAGTTTTTCCGGCGCCATCTGGGCCCACCAGGCCGAAGATTTCGCCGGCGTGAACATCGAAGCTCAAATGATCCACGGCGCATACATCTGCAAAACTCTTGGTGAGTCCTTCGGCGATGATCGCGGATTGGATGTTCTCCTGCATCAGTTCGTCGAAGTAATTCCCGGTTGGGGCGCATTTGGTTGAGCTTCGGCAACGTTGATACGGGCGTCAGCCGGCATACCAGGCTTGAGTTCGAAATTTGGATTCTCGATGTCGATCTTGATTCGATAGACAAGGGTGACGCGTTCTTTGTAGGTTTGCACACTTTTCGGTGTGAACTCTGCGCTCGAAGATATAAAGGAAATATGTCCGCGGTACTGTTTGCCGGGGTACGTGTCGGTGGTGATGGTCGCCTCCTGGCCCCAGCGGATGCGGCCGAGGTCGGTTTCGGCGATATACGCGCGCAACCAGATGTGATCGAGATCGGCGAGACTAACCACCGGCGTGCCAGGAATGACCACCTCCCCGAGTTCGGCCTCACGAACGGTGATCACCCCGGCGGAGGGGGCATGGAGGGTGGTGTAGTCCAGGTTGACGCGCGATAGACCCAGATCGGCGTCGGCTTGCCCGAGATTGGCACGAGCAATGGCTATGTCTTCTTTGCGGCTGCCTTCGACAGCTTCGTTGTAACGCTGTTGTGCTGCTCGAAATGTCGCTTCGGCACGCTTCAGAGCGGTATTGGCCAGATCACGGTCCTGAGTGGAGAGCTCATCCTTACTGAAAAGCCGCTGGGCGCGATCGTATTCGAGCTTCTTCTCCTCGAGATCGGCTTGCGCATTGATCATGGTTTGCTCCAACGCACTCACTTCCTGCTCGCGAGTTCCAGCCAGCATGAGCGCAAGGTTGGATTCGCGCACGTGAACCGTGGCCTCGCCGATGCGCACCTTTTGCCTGTAGTCGGCATCGTCGAGACGAGCAAGCAAGGCTCCCGGCTCAACCCGCTGGCCTTCCTCGACCGGCAGATCGACGACGCGGCCTTGCACTTTGAAGCTGACCAGGCTCTCGTGCGCTTCGATGTTGCCAGAGAGCGTAAGCTGATTTCGAGGCTCCGTTTTCCTGGTAAGTCGCGGATAAAGATACGCGCCAGCGGCGATTGCCGCGGCCAGCAGGATCAAGATTGGTAGACGTCGTTTCATGGCCTCAAGCCTCCGGGGCGTGAAGATGGATCATCGCCCGGTCGACAGATTTTTTATGGACCCTTCAGTTACTCTCTCCAATGGTCTTCGTTTCTCCCAACGCCGCCGCCAGTCCAAACTTCGCATCGGTGTGGCTGGAGACAGCCAGAATGTAATTCTCCTGAGCGCGTGCAAGTTGGTCCTGGGCAGTGACCACCTCGACGTTATTCGTCGCACCCGACTGGAAACGATCCTGAGCGAGTTGGAGTTCGCGCTGCGCGAGATCTTGCCCTTCCTTGGCGACTGCCACCTGGTCGGCAGTGGACTCAAGGTTTAACAGAGCCTCCCGAATTTCCTCTTCTATGCCGCGCCGCAGATCGGCGATCTGATAATCGACACGCTTCAACTGGCTGTCGATTTGCTGCGCCTCGCCGCTGCGGTCGCGATCAAACACGGTGATGTCGATCTGGGCTTGAATGAGACCGACGCCATTGAGCCCTCCGAGGTAGCGGCCAAGCTCGCCATAACCCCCACTAACGCTCAACTTCGGATAGTAGCGAGCACGGTTGGCGCGCTGTTGCTCGACCAATGCCAGGCGCTGGCTGGCAAGTGCCAGATAGTCGGGCCGCGCCAAAAGAGCCGAGGGCACAAGACTCTCAGGTCGCAGCGGGGGCAAGGGACGATAGCGGAGCGGGTCGGCTAGCTCCAAAGGCGTGCCCGGACTCATGCCGAGGCTGCGTGCGAGAGCCAGCAGGGACTGTTTGTACCGGTTCTGCGCCGCCAGCAGAGCCTGCTTGTCATTCGCCAGTTGTACCTGCGCCCGCAGCACGTCCACCCCGGTCGCGCTTCCAGCGTCATGCTTGTCACTCGCCAGTTTGAACAAGGCATCCGAGTCGGCAACCCGCGATTGGGCCGCGTCGATGCGCGCTGCGGCGGATTGGCTCTTAAGATAGAGGTCGGCAACGGCAAGAATAACGAGATCAACCGCACCCTCATAACCCAATTTGCTGGCATCCACGATGCGTTGGCTGGCTTTCCATTGGCGATAGCTATGGAGATCGACCAGGTTCTGCTGGGCACCGAAGTGAAAATCGTAATTGGTAAACGGTTTGGTGACTTCGGGCAGGGCTACTGCCGCAATCCCTGTAATCCCAAAGGCGTCCAGGGATATCTGCTGCACGTTGTAGTAGCTTTCTGCCACCACATGCGGAAGCAAAGCAGAGTGGAAGCGCCTGCTAACGCTTTCGGCTTCGTTGACCTGAGTATTAGCGACGAGAGCGCTAAGGTTGTTCTCCACCCCTTGCTGAATCGCTTGACGCAAGGTCAGCCGGTAGGGTGCGGACTGCTGAGCAAAGCTGAAGGTCGCGCTGATCAGGCTTGCCAGCGACAGCATGACGATAGTTGGGAAATTGGGTTTCATCGCTTTTGCTCTCGTCCCGAGGCGGCGACTGCCCTCCAAAAGTGTTGAAAGCTTTCTTCGGCCCATACTTCGAGCGCAGGCAGTCCCTCAAGCGACCAAAGCAGAAGCGTTCCCATAAACGATTGTTGGATTTGAAGCGCAACCTTCTCTTTCTTGAGGCGAGAGTCGATCTCTCTACGTTTTTGCCCTGCCGCTACGATTTGAGACAGCATCGTGCGGCCTTCAGACGCCAGGTTTTGAGCCATCAGACGGCGCACGCCCTCGCTCGCAAGAAAGGAAGAGAGCAGCGCACGGGCAAGGTCGGGACTGCGCCCGGGTTCCTCGGCGGAGCGAAGAAAGAGATGATGCAACACTGAGCAAATTGTCTGTTCGCCGGCTTCGGCTAGCGTGAGCGCTTCTTTCACCTTCCCCAACTGGATTTCGGCCATCACTCCCAATACGTGATCCTTGCTCTCGAAATAGTTGAAGAACGTGCCCTTCCCGACATCCGCGGCTTCGGTGATGTCTTCCACCGTGACATTGTGGTAGCCGCGCCCGGCAAAGAGCTGAAGAGCGCAGCGGAACAGGCGCACCCGAGTTTCGGCGGCACGACGCTGGCGGCGTCCCATACCCTGCAAGTGCGGCAGATTCTCGGAGGCGAGAGTTTCGAGGAATGCAGCTGAACTAGACGTATGACCTTTAGTCATACTTGACCGTTACTCATATCTGACTAGCAGTCGTAACTGTCGCGCACAAGCTGCGGATTGTCAAGATGGACGAGGATATTTTCGCTGCTCGCCTCCCAGGTCGGAAGCGAAACGGGAACACTCCCCTCGAATCACGACTGGTATGCACGCATATGTCAGCCGAAGCAAACCAAAGTGCTACGCTCGTATTAGAAGAGGCCATTTGCGGCGATCTGTTCCAAGCTGACCACGCTTTGGGAACAGGAACAACTCAGCAGTCACATAGGAGAGCGATGTCAGACCGCCAGCGAGGAGAGCGACTGCAGCCCGCCGCGCCCACCGTCGAGCAATAACCTGCGTTTTTAGCATAGAGAGTTAGAGACCGGCCCTGTGGTGTACCGGCCTGATCGTTGAAAAATCGCGATAAAGCGTATCGAAAGGTTTTAGCATTGACGCCTGTCTGCGCCAACTTTCCGCCGTCTATGACTTGCTCGCAACCCAGAATCCAAAATCTCCAGCGGTACAGCCTCCGAGTTGGGCGGTGTAGTGCCCAGACATCGCCGTGGATGCCGCGTTGACATTTCCAGTCAACGATACCGCTTGGCCGCCCTCTGTAGCTGTAAGAATTACGTTTAAACCGGTGATTGTGCCTGACAGCGAAGCAGTTGTAGCGCACGGAGCGTCGGCTAAGTTCATAGTTCCGGTGAGCATACGCTCCCGGCTGCCCGCACCTTCAGAATCGACCGTGCCGCCTTGCGTGATCGATGCCGTCCCAGTAGAGGTGTCCCCACTGACCGACGATTTAAGGGTGAATTGCCAATTGCCAGTCAGATTCGGCCCGGAACTCGAACCACAACCTGCAAGACAGCCGCATAACAACAAAACTCCTAGCATCTTTATCAAGGCTTTCCTCCGAAATGGTGTTGACCGCCGGATCTATGATGCGGTAATGCGAGATGGTCTGGCCGATCATTGTGCTGAAAATCTTAGGACTTCGACGCAGGCAGGTCAATGAATGCCTGGAACTTGACGTATAGGAAATACAAGAAAAAGGGCAAGAAATTGGCGCGAAGCGCTGGAACGCCTCCGCCGCTTTTGTGCCGCCGTGCCGTTGCAGTCGTTCAGAAAGAGCTTTCGACTGTCCGGCGGTCACTTTCACTGATGCAGTCCTTTGCCGTGCTGTTCTCGGACTTCAATAAAATGAAGCTCCGCGAGCAGCAGTGTTCGGGTCATGCTAGTGGCCTTATGAGTGGCACAATCAGAGTCTCGCCAAAATGTGCAGAGACCGAAAGACGTCCCAAAAATTTGGCCAGGTGATTTTCTTGGAACCGGCCATTTTTGTCCGTAGAGCCTCGAAAGCCATTGCGTATAATGCTGAGTTCCCGGAAAATGGCCATAACAGTACAAGGAGGCAGTTTGGAGAATATCTCCGGCGTGGCCAAACGGCACTCCAGAGGCGCAATGATTGAATGTTCAATATCTATTCTTACGAAAAATGAGGAGCGTAACATAGGCGCGTGCCTTGAGGCGGTTTACTCACAGCAGGCGGTCGGACCCTTCGACGTTGTGCTGGTCGATTCCGGTTCCACCGATGGGACTGTGGAGATCGCCAAACGCTTTCCCGTCCGAATCGAGCGTATTCCTCCGGAAGCTTTTCATTATGCGCGGACACGCAACCTGGCTGCGCGACTGGGCACCGGTCGCATTCTGGTGAGTCTTGCAGGCGATGCCGTTCCGACTTCGAAACTGTGGCTTCACCACATGACGGCCAACTTCGCCGACCCCGGCGTGGGCGCGGTTTATGGCCGCCAACTACCTAAGGCGCGAGCAGGGGAGGAGCGCCACGATACCTTTGAGGCGGTCTACGGCGATAAGAAGATTGTCAAAGACCCGGCCCACCCTAACGGGATGGGATATCGCTTTTATCACTTCTCGGACGTCAATTCCGCGATTCGTAGAACTGTGTGGGAGACGTCGCCGTTTCCTGAAGAACTCAAAACCTTCGAGGATCTGGGTATCGCCAAACGCATTCTAGAGGCAGGGTGGAAGATCGTATATGAGCCGGAAGCAGCCGTATTTCATTCTCACGATTACACCGCTTTTCAGCTCTTCCAGCGTTATTTCGACATCGGCTACACGTTAAAGCGATTGCAGATTTGGGATGCCCCGGGGACACGTTCTTCCATGATGCGCGGCTTGCTGGATTTGTTGGGCAAACAATTCGCGCGCATCAAAGACAATGAAGCTCGTCTTCTGGTGCCGGTCGCAGTCGGCCACGATTTTGCCAAGTCCGCAGGACTGCTCTTGGGTGTAAATCAACGGTTCCTGCCCCTGGCCCTAAAGAGGCACTTGAGTGCTTACAATGTATTTGAATAAAAACTGCGGTGCACCCCAAGGGCCAGGGTCTACGGGAATCACCTTAAATTCATAGAAATTTCCGGGTTCCCAAATTTATTCAAGGATAGCGAACAACTTTCCGGACCCAGCCGGGTTTAGGTCGATTAAAACCGTTACATACGGTCTCGCAGTGGTTTCAAAGTTGTAGAGGTAGGGGCGGAACCTTTACTCGATTGATGCCGGGTTATCTGCTTGTGTGTGAAGAAGCATTCTCCCCCTTGACATCCAAGCGCCTGCCAGCATATGAGTAGGGGGTACCAAGACCCCAGGAAGCAAAAAAGAGAATGAATTCCTGTAGAGCCCTGATTCTACCCATATGATTCGCAGTCGCCTTAGGTTTGCCCGCTTATATCTTAGAATCGTGACGCTGTTACTGCCTGCCTGCGCATATTTCATCGCGGTCAAGGTGCGTTTCGGCTTCAACTTCCTGCTTTCCCGGACGCCTCAGGCCGGCCTGCCTTCCTACTGGGGCATCTTGCTTTTGACCACGATTGTGTGGGCAATTGCGGCCGAGGAATCCGAGCTCTGGAATGTGGAACAGTTGTATGCTCCGGGAGGGAAAAGCCGGAAACTGCTCGAGGCTTTGGCCTTTACGTATGCGGTCGTAATGGCGTTCGGCTTTCTATACCGGCAGGCAAGTTATTCCCGAGTGGTCATCGCAGTCAGCGCCATCGCTTTGTTTGTGCTGGCAACTTTTGCCCGGGTCGTGTTTAGGGTCTCGATGGAGTTGCTGCGTAAAGACGGAAGAAACGAAGTAAAGATCCTGATGGTGGGGGCCGACCGTTTTGCCCGGCGCGTCGGAACGTCTTTGCTGAATGGCGAAGTGCTGCCCTGCAGAATTGTAGGTTTTGTCAGACTTCCGGGGCAGGAAGTCGTGGTCGATGGCCCGGTCTTCGAACTTGACCAGATCCCCAGCTTTCACAATGGCAATTCTATTAACGATGTAATCGTGGCCCTCCCGCCCTCCCGCTTGAATGATCTCCAGAACATTGCCCCAACGCTGGAGAAGCTTTGTGTCCCTACGCGCGTAGTCATAGACCTCGGTGACGGAGTCGTGCTCCGCGATCGGTTGATCGATCTCGGTGGAATCCGCATGCTTGATCTTCGGCCGACTTTGGCCGAGAGCGGTCCTTATTTAGTGCAAAAGCGAATTTTTGATATCGCCTTTTCTGTGTTCATCCTCTTGTTGACATTGCCCATGACGGTGCTGATCGCTTTGTCCATCAGGTTAACCAGCCGCGGCCCGGTTTTTTTCATCCAGGATCGTGTGGGATTGAATGGACGCGTATTTCGGATGTTCAAATTCCGTACCATGAATGTGGGCAGCCGCGAAGAGGGAGATACGCGATGGACATGCGAGAAGGACCCACGTCGAACTGCCGTTGGAGCTTTTTTGCGTAGATCCAACCTCGACGAACTTCCCCAATTCCTCAACGTTCTCAAGGGAGACATGAGCATCGTGGGCCCCCGCCCCGAGCGCCCCTTCTTTGTGGAGCGCTTTTTGGAGGAGATTGATCGCTATAACTCCCGCCACATGTTTAAGGCTGGCATTACGGGATGGGCCCAGGTGAACGGCTGGCGCGGAGACACTTCCATCGCGAAGCGCGTTGAATACGATCTCTATTACCTACGCAACTGGAGTCTGACCTTCGATCTGCAAATCATCACCATGACCTTGTTGCATATAATCGGCAGCAAGAACGCCTACTGATATTGCGGCGACCCCAATCGCTTGAGTTCGCCGAATCATAACCAGAACCGGCCTGCGAGCGGTGATTTTGCGAAAGTCGCTATGATATGAGCGCCATTCCTTGCGGCTATGCGACCATGCGTCCTTGTACCTTGCTTGTTGCGGTCGCCTTGCTCTTAGCCCCGCGAAGCTTTGGCCAGTCCGAATCTTTTCCATGCGACGCGGCCGATATCGCCATCTTAAGTTGTTTCGCGGCTGGGCAGCCTGAAGCAGGCAAGCCAGAACCCTCACAGACCGATGCAGATCCAATCGCTGTGAGGCTTGAAAGTCGTTCCTTCCCGGCACCAAGGTTGCGAGCGGCTGGCTTTCATTGGGGCCGGGCCCTGACCGAATCGTTCACCTTCCTTTTGATCGAGCAGGCATACGTTGTGCATACTGATTTCCGGTGGGTGGTTTCGGAAAACGGCATACCGTTCAATCATTATTGGCGAGATTACAAGCAGTCCCTTTCCCAATGGACAGACTCCGGCTGGGATGATGGAGACCCTAACTGGTTCGGCTATGTAGGCCATCCAATTCAAGGTGCGCTCACCGGTTTTGTCCAAATACAAAATGATCCGCGGTCCGAGAGACTGGAGTTTTCCAACACCAAAGCTTACTGGTGGAGTCGTCTTAAAGCTGGACTATGGAATGCCGCCTATAGCACGCAATGGAATCTCGGACCGTTAAGTGAGGTCACGGTCGAAAAATACGGCTCGAAGGATAGACTTCCGTGGAATCAAAATGGTTCGTTTCCCTGCACTACGAAGAATTGTTTCACTGGCGTCGGCCAAATCGATATTGTGATGACGCCGCTGGGTGGCATGGGCTGGTTGATCGGGGAAGACATTCTGGATCGGAAACTGGTTCGGCGCGTTGAAGCCGCCACGCAAAACCGTCTGTTGATTGATACGGTCCGCGTTGCCCTGAATCCTCTTCGCGCTGGCGCGAATATGCTTCATAGCGAGCATCCCTGGTATCGCGCCTCGCGCGATGGACTCGACGAAACACTCTTCAATGGTCAGCAGAAACTTGTTTCGACCAGCGAGAGCCCGAAAACGCAAGTTCTCAGCCATGGAGATTTCTTTCTTGGTTACTCGCACATCGGCACGACTCATTGTGAGGTAGTCGTCTCGGGAGCCGGCATGCCCTGCGATCCGCTGTCTGCTCTGGCCTCAAATCTCAGCGGATGGAACATTTCTTTTGAAAAAAAGTACCTGCGTTATTTTGGAGCGATTGCCGATTTCGGCGGTCAATATGGCAGCCTGACTCAGAATGATTTCTTGTTCGGTCTGCGGGGAGGGGCGTCAGCAGGCCGGGTGCATCCTTTTGCCCAGGCGATGATCGGAGCGGTACGCGCCAGGGAAGTCGACACCGACACTTCATTTGCCGAGGATCTGGGAGTTGGAGCCGATTTCGCGCTAACCTGCCGGCTGGGCTGGCGCAATCAGGTGGACGCAATCAAGACGGGATCGCCTGACTTCCAGCGGCGCAACCTCCGCATCTCTTCTGGACTTGTTGTTCGCTTTTAGGCTTTCGATTTCGCGGTTTCATTTGAGTCAGGCGCAGTCCGTTTCCAGCATCCAAAGCGCACTGTTTGCGCTCCAATACATCTATGGAGAACCGGGAAATACGATTGTGGGCCATCCGTGTTTCAATGTTGCTTGCGATTTCTCTTTTCAGTTCCTGCCGGATCTTCGCCCTGGACACGCCGCCGTCCGCGGAAAAAGGAAGATGGGACTTCAGCCTTTGGGCCGCCGGAGAAACAGGAGAAGAAAACACCAACTCGTTTACGGAGTCACAGATCTGGTCTGCTGGGATCTTCGTCGGCAGGGTTATGACGCGCGAACTCTCAACGGGTTGGACGCGAGGCAATTTCGAGTATGCAGCCGATTTCGCTCCAGTCTTTGAAACTTACGGAAACCAACGCACGCACGGCATCGAACTTAACCCTGTTATCCTGCGCTGGAACTTCGCTCTGCACATGCCTCGCATTTCGCCTTACATCGAATTGGCTGGCGGCGCCGTGATCACTCCCACGAACCTGCCCCCGGGAAATACTTCCAGTTTCAATTTCACGGCGAAAGGCGGCGGCGGAATTTATTTGTGGACCCGAAAACGGCAAGCTCTTGATCTGGGCTGTCGGTGGTCACACATATCCAACGCGAACCTCGGCGTGCAGAATACGGAATTTAACGGAATACAAGTCACCGTCGCCTATCACTGGTTCAAATAAGGCGATCCGCGGCTCGCATTGCCTGCTTAACTCCCCAACTCACCAGACACGGCAGGCATTCTCGTGCACCATCGCCTGACCTTTGTGGCAACCGTATGCTTTGGCAAACTCCGGCATGTTTCCCAGCACGTTATTGACGCGGTACTTATCCAGCGGATGCGGGTCTGTGAGGATCAGCGTCCGCATCATCTCGGGGCTCACATTACTGCACCACACATTTGCGTACGCCAGGAAGAAGCGTTGCCATCCAGTAAGGCCGTCCGGTCCCTTGGCGTCGAGGTTCGTACCTTTATTTTTGAGGTCGGCCTGCAACGCCGCTAACGCTATGTGAATTCCGCCGTTATCGGCGGTATTTTCGCCTTGCGTCAGTCGCCCGTCTTGTTTCACCCCCGCTTCGGGGATCATTTCCGTGTACTCGTCGGCAATGCAATCGCCTCTCTTCTCGTAGGCCTTGCCATCGTCAGCGGTCCACCAATCGCGCAGATTGCCTTCGGCATCGAACTTGCGCCCCTGGTCGTCGTAGCCGTGGATCGTCTCATGACCGATCACTGCACCGGCGGCAGAATAGTTAACGGTGTCATCCATCGCGGGATCGAAGAACGGCGGTTGCAGAATTCCCGCGGGAAAATTGATGGTGTTGGTCTGCGGATCTTCGTACGCGTTCACCGTCGGCGGTGTCATTCCCCACTCCGTACGGTCCACCGGTTTACCAATCTTTTTCAGCTGACGCCGGAACTCGAACTCAGAAGCCCGCTGCACATTTGCTAGATGATTGTCGCTAATAATCTGCAAGGCTGAATAATCGCGCCAATGATCAGGATACCCGATCTTGTCCACCTGAGCGGCAAGCTTGATGTGGGCCTGCTTCTTGGTCTGCGCGTCCATCCAATCCATGGAATCGATGTCCTGGCCCAGAGCCGTTTTGAGATTGTCCACCATCTCTTTCATCCGCGCCTTGCTTTCCGGCGGAAAGGCTCGAGCCGCATAGGTTTGTCCCACAGCCTCGCCAATGTCACGATTCTCCGACTCGATACATCGGCGCCAGTGGGGTTCGATTTCTTTCGCACCGAAGAGAGTCTGCGCATAAAAAGCGAAATCTTGGTTCATAAAGTCGTCGCTCAACGAGGACGCTTCGCCCCCCAGAAGGAACCACTTGAGATAGATCTTCCAGTGATCCAACGGCTCGTTCTTGATTTGCAATTCAATTGCACGAAAGAAGTCAGGGGCGGTTACGATGTACTTACCGGAGGCGGGAGCGTGAACCAGTTCGAGATATCGGCTCCAATCGAATGACGGCACAAGCTTCTTCACCGCGTCCAAATCCATTTCATTGTCGAGATTCTTGGGATCGCGTCGCTTCACAATCTCCATAGCGGCTTTCGCCATGGTGGTTTCCATCTGCAGCTCCACGTCCGCATCCACCTTTGCTTCGGCCTCCGGCACGCCTCCCAGCTCAAGGATCTTGGCAATGTGGGTCTTATATTTGTTCCGAATCTCCACCGACTTCGCGTCGTCGTTCAAATAAAACTCGCGGCCCGGAAGCCCCATCCCTCCCTGATCAAATTCCGCGATGACGTGGGTCGTATCGTGGAAGTCTGGCGCGGAGCCGAAACCAAAAAGCACCGAGTACGTCCAGGCATTTCCAGGGTTCCATGCTCCCAGAATGATGCGATGAAGCTCCGCCACTATCTCCGCGATCTCCTGTTTGCTGCGCATGGCGTCGATACGCGCCAGCGTCGGGCGCAGCGTATCGAACGCATGGGCATTTCTCTGCTTTTGGTCCATGCAAGCCGTCCAATAGTCGCCGACTTTCTGCTCCACGGGCGTGCGTTCGGCCGCCGGCTTGGCTGCGACTTCGAGCACCGTCTGGTGAACGAACGAAGTGTTCCATAACTGGAGTTTGCCGAATGCTCCCCAGAAAACTTCATCCGGTGGAACCGGATTATTCGCGACCCAGCGCTTACACGAGTATTGATAGAAGTCCGTACAGGCATCTACGGAGGGATCCGCATTCTTGGCATCGAAATGGTCGAGCTGCGGTGCCGGTTTCTCGGCGTCAGCAGAGCCTGAAACGCCTGAGGACGATTGCGCCGACATGGATTGCGAGAACCCGGCTGGGACGAAACCGGTTATTAACAAATTGCAGAACAAGAAGACCGAGAGAAAGAGTGACCGCATCTCTTATCGCCTCCGTAAAACGCTGATTGAGATCGAGGAAAAGATTACCACGCGGATTTCATTCCGTTGTCAATACAGCCTCGGAATTGACCGGATGCCTGCATACCCGCATGAATAAGGAGCGAAGAGAAGGTTCATGCGCGGTGTGGAGGGATTCACAGATCGCCAAGTGCGCGCAGGTTTGCAACCACATTGACGAACGCCAGAGTTTCGTCCGCGTCATCTGTCGGGCCGGCCAATGCGAGGCACAAACCGCCTTGGCTGGGTTGCCGAATCCGCCGCTTGAGCGATTAATTATGATCGATTAATACCAAGGTATCGCCAATACTATCGTCCAGTTGCTTCGCTTTTACCTTTCTGGTCTGATGGCGTTAACGGGCGCCACGCAGTCGGACAATGGAAACCAAAATGCCTGAGAGGTCGCTCAACCATCATCGCGGAAATCACTATCGCTTCTCGGGATTTTGGAGTAGAGATTTTTTCCTTCACCTTTGGCTGATACACCGCCTGGTCTCAGCCAATCAAGTTTCGATTTACGTGAACGCATAGGAGGATCGAGCATGGCAAATCTAAAGCACGAACTGAAACGAATCGCGTTTTTGTTGTTTGCAGTTGTAGCAGTGGCTGGCGTTGTTGCCTTTACGGCTCCCGCATCCGGGCACGTCGATGGAGAGGCCGATCCAGTCTTCGGAATCAAGATTCCGCCCGGATACCGCGACTGGAAGTTGATTACAGTGGCCCACGAAGAAGGTAACCTCAACGATCTTCGCGCCCTTCTCGGCAACGACATCGCCATCAAGGCTTACCGGGAGGGAAAATTGCCCTTCCCGGACGGTACAATCATTGCCCGGCTGGCCTGGAATTACGTTCCGTCTGAGGAAAACAACAAAGTCTTTGGCCGCACCCAATCTTTCGTGGCGGGCGATGCCACGAACGTCCAGTTCATGGTCAAGGACTCCAAGAAATACGCCACGACCGGCGGCTGGGGATTCGCTCAATTCAAAGACGGCAAACCTGCGGACGCGGCACTGCTCAAAACCTGCTTCCCTTGCCACGAGCCTGTCAAAGCTCGCGACTTTGTCTTCACCCGTTACACACCCTGATCCCACTGAGAAAAGAACATGGAAAATCCAACGATTGAAATCCGCAGTAATGACGCGACCAGCGACGCGAGCGTGGCGAAAGTCGGCATGAAGATCGAAGTCGTCGTCATCCCTGTATCGGATGTCGACCGCGCAAAGGAATTCTACAAAAGGCTTGGCTGGCAGCTGGATGTGACGCCGCCCAGCGTAGTCCAGTTCACGCCGCCGGGCTCCTGGTGCTCGGTCCAATTCGGCAAGAACCTCACTTCGGCCGCGCCTGGTTCAGCCAAAAGCTACCTGATCGTTTCCGACATCGTGGCCGCCCGGGAAAAACTGGTCGCCGCCGGCATCGAGGTGGGCGAGTTCTTCCACATCGGCCCGGAGGGCCGGGTCAGCGGTCTGGATCCCGAACGTGGCACCTACCGTTCGCGCGCTTCGTTTAATGACCCCGACGGCAACGTCTGGCTGCTGCAGGAGATTACCACCCGGCTTCCCGGGCGCGTCGACTCTAGCGTGACGTCGTTCAACTCGGCAAGCGACCTGGCGAGCGCGCTGCGACGCGCGGCGGCGGCACACGGCATGCACGAGAAGCGCATCGGCGCGGCAGATCCGAACTGGCCCGACTGGTACGCCGAGTACATGGTGCGCGAACAATCCGGCGAAAAGCTGCCGCAATGAGCAATCAACGTCACGTCTTGAGGCTTGAGTAGTTTCTAGGGTGCTAATCGGAGGAATCATGAGCAGCGCAACTACCACCTTTCCCATACAGCGAGAACCAGAACTTCTCGGGCAAACCGTCGTTGTGATTGGCGGCAGCGCCGGCATCGGGCTGGAAACCGCCCGTCGAGCACGCGCGGAGGGGGCCAAGCTGATTCTCATCGGCCGGAATCGCGAACCGCTTCAGCGCGCCGCGAACGAGCTTGGCGCGCTGAGCACGGCGGCCTTCGACGCCACGGACTCTGCCGCACTCGAACGCTTCTTTCGTGACCTGCCGGGCACGATCGACCACGTGATGGTGACCGCGGGAGGGCCGCACTACGCGCGCCTCCTCGAGATGGACTTCGAGCAGGCGCGGCGGGCCCTCGACGCACACCCCTTGCTTATGCTCGAGGTCGCACGCAACGCCGCCCATAAGGTAAGACCAGGAGGCACGCTGGTGTTCATGGGCGGCACCGGAGGCCGGCGCCCCAGCGTCGGACTGGGCATCGTGCCGACTGTCACCGCCGCACTCCCAGCGCTAACCGCCAGCCTTGCGCTTGAGCTGGCGCCGGTCCGCGTCAATCTCATCGCCGCCGGCTTCGTTGACACACCGTTGTCGGCATCCCTCCTCGGCGATGACCTCGAAAAGCGCCGCAATCAGCTTCAAGCCACTCTACCTATCCGTCGCGTCGTCGGACCGAAGGACGTTGCAGCGCTCGCCGTACACATGATCAACACGGCCCTCACGGGCGCAACCTACGACATCGACGGCGGGCAGCAGTTCGTCGCCGCCTAGCGAAAGGAGCACACATGTCCACGATTCATCTCCATCAGACAACTACCTTGACGCCCGAGCAGTACGTCGCCGGGCTCACCGACTTCGGGCCTGGCCGCGCGAAGCTTTTCGGCAACAGCGCCGACGAGTACCTCAAGGTGCATAGCCGCGGCCCGACGGAGGCCGACGTCACAGAAGGTTCAAGCGGCATTTGGGAACGCCTCCACTACGACTGGTCCGATCCTAACCATGTCGTCCTCACGACGACCGATTCCAACACCTGGGGAGGAGCGTCGGGCCACACCTACACCTTTACGCGCCGGCCCGACGGCCTGACCGATATTGACGTGATCGTGGTACGCGAGGGCAAGAACCTCAAGGGATGGCTGCTCGGATTGGTGGTCGGGACTATCGGTAAGGGCGTTTTGGAAAAGGCGTTTGTAAACTCCGTCAAGGTCATCGAAGCCCGGAATGGTGCGGCGGGAAAGAAAAACGCAGCATGAGCCGGGTATCCGCATCGAAACCCGCTCACTGATGATCAAACGAGCAGGACAGAGCCCATTGCGACGCTGTCTTCCTACGCAGAGCTGGAAAGGAAGAAGCTCTTGTGGGCGCAGCTTCCGAATGGCGAAGTTCAGTCGAACCAAAATCCGCAAGTGCTCTCCAATAATCACTCGGTAACTTATAGGAGGAATTATGGCAACACTTAGAGTTGCAACGAAACCTGCGGCAGCACAAATGAAGGTCGCGCAAGTCCCCAGGCCGGGCGCGGATTTCGAAGTCGTCGAACGCGAGATTCCCGCGCCGGAGGCGGGACATGTACGTATCAAGGTTCAGGCCTGCGGCGTCTGCCACAGCGATGTGCTGACGAAAGAAGGCTTGCTGCCGGGAATTCAGTATCCTCGCGTTCCGGGACACGAGGTCGCAGGCATCATCGATGAGGTGGGCGCCGGTGTTTCCGCCTGGAAGAAAGGTCAGCGCGTCGGTGTCGGCTGGCACGGCGGACAGGACAACACTTGTCGAGAGTGCCGTCGCGGAGATTTTCGCAATTGCCAAAATCTGAAGATTTGCGGAGTCAGCTATGACGGTGGCTACCAGCAATACATGGTGGCTCCGGTGGAGGCGCTAGTGGCGATCCCAGACGGTCTAAGCGACGTGGATGCCGCGCCGTTGCTCTGCGCCGGAGTTACTACCTACAATGCGTTGCGGCAGAGTGGCGCGCTTCCCGGCGACCTGGTTGCGGTGCAGGGTGTCGGGGGTCTGGGTCATCTCGGAATTCAATTCGCAAACAAGTTTGGATACAAGGTTGCGGCGATCGGGCGCGGGCCTGGAAATGCGGCGCTGGCGAAGAAACTCGGAGCCAGCGTTTACATTGACAGCACAGCAACCAAGGCAGCGGAAGAGTTACAAAAGCTGGGCGGTGCGAGGGTGGTTTTAGCGACGGCGCCAAGTTCAAAGGCAATGTCGGAGTTGATCGACGGTCTGGGGCCGAACGGCGAGCTGATGGTGGTGGGTGCGGGCCCCGATCCGATCGAAGCAACGCCAGCACAGCTCATTTTCGGAAGTAAAACAATTCAGGGCTGGGCCTCGGGAACGCCTGCGGATTCTGAAGATACATTGCACTTCGCCGAACTAAGCGGAGTACGAGCCATGATTGAAACCTATCCGCTGGAACAAGCGGCCGAAGCTTTCGCGCGCATGATGAGCGGCAAGGCGGAGTTCCGCGTCGTTCTGACGATGTGAAGCCGGCAAGAACCAGGAAGCATTGTCACGGAAAAAACGGCTAAGACCCAGCTGTCGCTACTCCGATGTAACTGCCTTCAGAAATCGGTAATAGAAATCGACTCCTTTATAGTAGGACTCAACGCCAAGCCTCTCGTCGCGGCCGTGGGCGCGGATGTCGTCGCGGTCAATCGCAATGCCTGAAATACCGTAGGTGGGCATGCCGACTCTCATGGTGTAGATGCCGTCGGAGGCGCCGGTGGCCATTTCAGGAACTACCGGCGTACCCGGCCACATCTGGGCTGTGATCTTCTCGAGTGGCTCAAACACGTCGCGCCGCAGCGGCGGAGGCGGGAAGCTCTTCCGGTCGGAAGCATTGTCAGAAACGTTGCCGGAGTTGTCGACGAAGCGCACGGTAATCTTCGGATCGGCAACCACCTTAATCAGCTCCTGCCGGATTTCTTCCGCGGAATGGCCAGGCTCAATCCGGCAATTCACGTTGGCCTCTGCGCGCTGTGGCAAGGCATTGTTGGCGTGGCCGGCATTGAGACGTGTCGCGACGCAGGTAGTGTGGGTAGTTGAATTATCGATTGGGTCCTTTGAAAGCCGTTGTATCGCATCTGTATCGGGCGGATTTTTCAGCATCGCCTTCATGTCAGCGGCGCGCTCCGGAGTTTCCACCGTCGCCATACGCTCGTAGTAAGCGCGCGTCACCTCGTTTAGTTCGAACGGGAACTGGTAGTGCTGCAGTCGCGTGAGCCCGTCAGCGAGAGCGTAAATGGCATTGTCCGGTCTTGGCAGCGAGCTGTGACCTCCGGGGTTGGTCACGGAGAGCTGAAAATCCGCATATAACTTTTCGGTGGCGTCTACCGTCATCATCACGGGCTTACCGTGGTCGCTCAGGATACCGCCGCCGTCGTGGTTGAAAACGAGTTCGGCGTCGATGAGGTCCCTGTGGTTCTTGACCAGCCAGTCGACTCCATTCGACTTGCCACCTTCCTCATCGGCGGTAAGGGCCAGGATGATGTCGCGGTCGGGAGTGTAACCCTCTTTCTTGAAGCGGATCAGCGTAGTAGCCATGATGGCGTCGCCACTCTTCATGTCCTGGGTGCCGCGGCCGTAGTAGAAGCCGTCCTTCTCCACAAAACTGAAGGGATCGCTGGTCCAATCCTCGCGGCGGGCCTCGACCACATCCAGATGGCCAATCAGCAGAAGGGGTTTGTGTTTTCCGTTTCCGTGCAGCCGCACGACCACGTTCTTCTTGCGATCATTGGGGCCGAGAATCTGAATGTCGCCCTCGGTGAATCCCGCATCGCGAAAGCGTTGCGCCATCGCCTCGGAAGCTGCTGTCACGCTGCCGACGGAGTCAGTGGAATTGATCTCGATCAGCTGCTTGAAGATGTCGTAAGAGAGCTTCCTGGTAGCGTCGTCGACTTGTGCCTGCGATACGGCCACCAGAAAAAAGAGGCACAGGAATAAGTAAGACAACGGTACGAACCATTTGTTGCGGTCCAAGCGGGTCTCCTGGGGCGATTGAATCGGAATTTCTGTCTCGAGAATGCCATCCATCTTATCGCATCGGTGTTCACTCGCGACGGCGCGCGGCCAAAACGTCGCAACGGGCAGAGTCTTGGGCCTAGTGAAGCCCTCCGAAGCGAATCCCGATGAACGTACCGTGTCTGATAATTGAATGAGTCTAAAATTGTTTGGTGCCGGGAGGGGGAATCGAACCCCCAAGGGCCGAAGCCCGGCGGATTTTGAGTCCGCTGCGTCTGCCAGTTCCGCCATCCCGGCTTGGGTCGTTGGCTCTACGGCGTTGATCTGGCTGAAGGTATCCAGATTAATTCAGGGCCTGCGGCTTTGCAACCTTAAGTGCGCTCTTACGCCGCGCAATTCAGGCCGCTTCCCAATCTTTGGGCACGTTCACGTAGGAGCGATCCAGGGCTGCGACCGAGGGGCAGCCGAGTAACCTCAGAGTGCGCTCCAGGTCGGTGCGCAGGATTTCGATGGCGCGATCGACGCCAGCTTCACCGGCGGCGGCTAGGCCGTACGCGTAGGCTCGCCCACAGAGTACGGCGCGCGCTCCAAGGCATAGAGCTTTGACGATGTCGGTGCCGCGACGAATGCCTCCATCCATCAATACTTCGATGCGGCCTTGGACAGCCTCCACCACTTCCGGCAGCGCCCGCAACGATGCCTGCACACCGTCGAGTTGCCGGCCGCCGTGATTTGAAACTGAAATTGCGGCGGCTCCTTCGTCGATGGCACGCCGTGCATCTTCTGCGGTCAACACGCCTTTCACCACGATTGGACCTCGCCAATGTTCCCTGATCCAGCGCAGATCCGCCCATGTAACGGCAGATTCCGCAAGCGCCGTTGCGACGTCGAGCAGTTTCATTGGACCTTTGCCCGGAACCACCACGTTGGGCAGCGCGGGTAGGCCGCCATCGAGCAGAAAACTCATGAGCCAGGCGGGACGCGAAAATACCTGCGGAAGATATGGAATCTTTTCGAACGGACCACCGCTTACCAACTCCTTCATTCCGTTGCGGAAATCGCGTTCGCGAATTCCGGAGACCGGAGTATCGATGGTGACCACCAGGGCGGAGAATCCGGCGGTTCGCGCGCGGTCAATCGATGCTTCGGCGGCGCCTCGCCCGCCCATGAGATAGAGCTGATAGAAAACTGGTCCGGACGAGCCTGCCTTCACATCTTCCAGCTTGTGCCCGGAGATCGTCGAAAGAATGTAGCCGATGCCAGCCCGGCCAGCGGCTCGTGCGGCGGCCACTTCCCCTCCCGGATGCATAAGGCGGCTGTACCCCACCGGTGCCAGCATGATGGGAAGCGAAAGATTGAAACCCAGAACGCTGGTACACATGCTGCAATCGGCGAGTGAGACTGCATGTCGAGGGCGAAAAGTGATGTCGCTAAAAACTCTGCAGTTCTCGCGCAGGGTGACTTCCCCTTCGGCGCCGCCATCCAGGTAATCGAACACCGATTTCGGCACCCTCTGGCGCGCGATCGGACGAAAATCCTCGATGCAAACAACTCGGGGCGAAGCCACTGTTCGGGCCGATCTAGTCATTCTTATATCCCACCGGTTCTCGAAATTGTCCTCGCACTCTGAAGCAGGCCGATGTTACCACTGGACGAAAGTACCTAACCCGAGAAATTTTCCGTCCATTCAGCGGCTGGGATCGGCCAACTGACATTAATTGTACAAACTGATGACAATCCTTTGACAACCGCGCCGGACGTGCGCCCTAGCATGGCCGTGGCTCGCAAGCTCATAGTTCGCGGTTCGCGCTAGGAAGCCGTCCGCGTGCAACCCTGGTTCATGATCTACCCCGCCACTCGCAATACAAAAAGGAGAAACTGCATGCATCATCGTCATTGGCTCAATCGAATTTCGCTTGCTTCCCCCTTGCTCGGGCTCGTGCTGGTATTCGTTTCCAGCGCGGCTCTGGCCCAATATCAATCTACGCTCCTGGTCTCAGATAAGGCAGGCGCCAAGCATACCGATCCCCTGCTGAAAAATGCCTGGGGACTGGCGTACGCACCCAGCGCTCCCTTCTGGGTTAGCGACGAAGCCGATGGCTGGTCCACCCTCTATAACGCTCAGGGGGTCCCGCAAAGCTTGCAGGTGATTGTTCCTCCCGCCAGCGGCACCGGCCCCGGAACGCCCACCGGCATCGTCTATAACGGTTCGACTGAGTTCCAGATCGATACCTGGACCTCGGTCTTCCTCTTCGCCACGCTCGATGGAACCATCAGCGGCTGGTCGTCGTTTAACCCAAGTTCCGCGCTGATCGCGGTGACCAGCAAGGGCTCGGTATACACCGGACTCGCCATCACCAGCAAGACGTCGGGAAATTTCTTGTTCGCCGCCGACTCCGCCAATAATAAGGTCGACGTTTACGATGGCAGCTTCAACTTCGTGAAGTCGTTCACCGATCCCGCCATTCCAACAGGCTTCGCCCCGTTCGGCATTCAGGATATCGGCGGCAAAGTCTACGTATCGTATGCCAGCACTTCCGGCGGATCTGGCGGCTACATTGACATCTTCACAGAAGCCGGCACATTCGTGAAACACTTTGCCCACGGCAAGCCGCTGAACCAGCCTTGGGGTTTCGCCGTAGCGCCCGCAAATTTCGGAACGCTCAGCAACACGCTGCTGATTTCGAACAACACCAGCAAAGGCACCATCAACGGCTTTAATCTTTCGACCGGAGCGCTGGTCGGCACCATGATGAATGCCTCCAACAAGCCACTCGAGATTAATGGCCTGTGGGGACTCGAGTTCGGCGGCGGAAGCTCTGCCAACGGACAAAAGAACCAACTCTACTTCACCGCAGGTCCCAGCGACACCGACGGTTATTTTGGAGTGATCGCTTTTAAGTAGGAGGATTGTCGCAACACAAGCATCGCGACGGGAAACCCAAAGGCCGCTTATATCGAGCGGCCTTTGCGGCGTTTTGAGGGTGAGAACCCTTTTGCACCGGCAAGTTCGCGGTACCGGAAGCACTCAACCATGTGGTCGTTCACCATTCCCACCGCCTGCATAAAGGCGTAGCAAATGGTTGATCCGACAAAGCTGAAGCCGCGCTTCTTCAGATCTTTGCTCAAGGCATCGGATTGCCCTGTGCGGGCTGGAAGGCGCTCGCGCGCTTTCCACGAATTCACTCTCGGCTCCCACTTTACAAATTGCCAGACGTAACGGTCGAAGCCGCCGAATTCTTTTTGTACCGCTATGAGAGCGCGCGCATTCTGTACTGCGGATGTAATCTTTAAACGATTGCGCACGATGCCGGGATTCTTTAGCAACTGCGCCATCTTCCGCCGGTCGTACTTCGCCACTCGCTGCACGTCGAACCCATCAAACGCGGCACGATAGTTCTCCCGCTTGTTGAGAATCGTCTCCCAACTCAATCCCGCCTGCGCTCCTTCGAGCACTAAGAACTCAAAAAGCGTTCGGTCATCATGCACCGGCACGCCCCATTCTTCATCGTGATATCGAATCCCCAATGGGGTGCGCGCCCACGCGCAACGAACTGGCGGACGAGCGTCGGTTGGCCTAGCCGTTTTCATTCATCGATAGTAAGAGATGTGCGAGAAGCCGTGGCATTCGTCGAGCTTAGTGGTGATGTTTACCGCCGCCGGAATGGCCACCACCGCCGGAATGCCCGTGCCCGGAACTTTTGCCACCACCGGAAATCTTCGGCGCGTGTCCGCCACCGAATAAGTGGAAACCGCCAGAATGTGGCGGTTTGAAAGATGACTTACTGAAGGAAGATTTGTCGAAAGACGATTTTCCGGAAAACTTGAAACCACTGCTCTTGAAGCTATGGGAAGACTGCTTACCGAGATCGCTGCGCTGAAAATTTGAACTCGGAGGCCGATATGCTCGCGTTGAATTGTTGTAGCTGGTGCTCGGCCGGCCTCCATAATTTTCCGATGAATTTCTGGCAAAGTTTTCTGGCATCCGATTGCTGCCAGACTGATTGAACCTGGTTTGATTGAACGTCGAACCATACGCCGAACGGCCATATTGCTCCGACCGGTTGGTCGATGGCCGGAAACTGTTGTAGCTTTCCCGTGAAGTCCGGTCGTAACCGGATGCGGAGTCTTGATATCCACGACCGTAGCGATCTCTCGGGTTCGCCGCGTATGCATCTCTCTCCGAAGTTCTGGCAAAACCTTGCGAAGGCGCTCCGGTGTATCCATTGCTGGTGCGTCCATAGCCGCCTACCGTGCGATTCGACGCGCTGTATCGATTCTCATAAGATCGAGTGCCCCTGTTCCATCGAGCGACCGTTCCACCGCTCGAATAGGTGCGAACGCCGTACGGCAGGCCCCAGTGGGCCACGGTTGCGCTGTGCGAATAGTAGTTCCCTCCCTGGAACAGCACGGACTGAGTCAGCCAACTTAATCCCCAACCGAGCCAACCCCAAGGCGTTCGGGCGAACGCGTTCAACGCAACTCCCAGGCCGAACCTTACGGCCGATGAATCGAAGAACGATCCCAATGCCCCCAGCAATGAAAATCCCGGATACGGTGTTACGGGCTGGCCGTAGACAGCCCACGGGTTGTACGCCGGCACATAAACCACCTGTGGATTCGCTGGCGCGACCACGATGTTGCCTTGATCGTAGGTGACCGCTTCCTGCGGAGTGCTGTTCAGGTTTCCTGCTTGCTGCGCTCGCCCACGCATGATCTGCACGGCTTCGAGCACGTCCTGCGGCTGGTTGAAATAGGCGTCGCCCAGTTCGGAGGTCCAGTGGAGGTTCTGGTCCATCTGCGCCAGCACCTGCGGGAAGGCCGTCAATGCCTTCACGCTCGGGTCCCACTGCATTGCATTGGCCCCAGCAGCGATTTGATCAGTCGTCGCGGAACCTTGAGTGCGCCGCCAGCGGTCGGCATCGGCCACCTGCGCGGGATAAGTGGAAGCCGCCAGAATCTGAGCCACCAGCGTATCGGGATAAAGAGCGATGGGCGCGACTAATTGCTCGAGATTGGGCGCGGAGAGCGGCTGCCGGGGCGCATAGGTTTGCTGGCCAACCTGTCCGGGGGCCGGATAGGACTGTTGCGGATAGGACTGCTGCGGATAATTTTGATCCGGATACGGCTGTTGCGCGTAGGGCTGCGGGTCGGATTGCCCCTGATAAGGTGCCTGCGCCAGCAGAACGGGCGCCAGGAGCAGCGCTGAGGTCAGCACAATTAGAGAGCTCAGCCTTTGCCGACAGAAGCGGTTTCTAGGAAACAAACCACGGCATGAATCAGGTTGCAGAAAGGACGAAGCGCAGGTCGATGCGCGGGAGCACGTCTGGGGTCTCATCATCCCTCTCAGTGGCTTGCACAGGCTTGCATTCACAACAGCAACCTATGTTTCTAGCCGCCGTCAGGTGATCGAACGACCCGGCGGGAACTGTTGTGATTCTAAACCCAAATCCGGCGGGTTTGTTTCGCGCGAGCAAAAAAGAACTTGCGCGGGAAGGGTCTTAGGCATTCCTGCTGGGGAGCAATTCCCGCTGCATATGGCAGCAAAAAAACCTTGACGTCCTCCCACTTCAGTGCCATTCCCTCGACCTTGTTACATAAGTAAGCTGCTGCTCGAATCGGGTTTCAGGCAAAATGGCTCTACCAGAACAGACAGCGGTAATCACTAGATGGCCGGGTTCACGAAGCACCTCCATCTCGGCAGGGTTTTTATGTCAGTACGCAACGCAATTGTTCTGCTTCTCGCGCTCGCCGCGTCGGCACTTCTAGCGGGATGCGGTAGCAGCTCCTCCGGTTCGCAGACCACTCCGCCGCCTCCACCGCCCCCTGCCAGCGTGATCCCGACAAGCTTGAAGGGCACTTACGTCATTTCTTATTCGGGGATGGACATCGACTCTCAAACCGGGGCCCAGTCTCCCTTCGCGATGTTGGGAACCATTACCGCCGATGGCAAAGGCACACTCACAGGGCTGATTGACCTGAACGACCTGGATTTGATCGCAATGGCTGGCGTATCGACCGGTGTGCAACTTGGTTTGAAGCCTACGGGAACTTATAAGATCGGGAGCGATGGCCGCGGCACCGGCACCCTCAGTTTTACCATTATTTCAACCGTTGTTTCGCCCCCTAAATCGACAACCGTTTCGTTTGGCCTGGATTTTGTTCTGATCTCGAGTTCTCATGGATTGATTACCCGATTCGACGGCGGAGGCTCCGGCAGCGGCACCATCGATCTGCAACCGGCGAGCGTCCCGGCAAAGTCTTTTCAGTCAGTCTCCTTTGCTCTTTTCGGCGCCGATTCGAACGGCTACCCTCTTGCCTCGGCGGGAGCGATCGCAGTGAATTCCTCCGGAGTTGTAACGGGCACTCAGGATTTCAACGAGAACGGCACCTCGACTGGACTCGTGGGCCTCACCCTCTCCACAGCAACCTCCAACCTTACTGAGGTGAATGGCAGCGGCCTCAATGGAACGGCGGAGCTCGACAGCAGCTTTGGCCTATTGTCATTCGAAGTCTGGGTGGTCGACCAGACTCACCTGAAGTTCATCGAGAGCGATGCATCCGGCACGGTTCTCTCAGGCGATGCTTTTACGCAACAGACTACGTTTCCGGCCGGTCAGCTCGTGTTTACTCTGGGTGGCATTGGCGGCGGCTTCCGGCCATTTGTTGCAGGCGGCCTGCTCACCACTGACGCCAGTGGAAATATGAACGGCTTTGAAGATTTCAATTACTCTGGCAGCTTCACTCACGTGGCAAACGTCGGCGCGACGTGCACCGCACTCGTTGCAGGAAGATGCCAACTCGCCTTTACCAACTTTACCAACGGCACCCAAAACAACTTTCAGTTTGCCGCTTATCCTACGAGTGGCGGCATTCTGCTGCTGGAGATCGATAGTTTCGGGCTCACGCAAGGTGCAGCCTGCGCTCAGACCGCCACTTCGTTCGCCGCATCCCAGACTTACGGATTGAACCTCTCCGGTTACAACGGAGGGGAAGTCGACGATATCGCACAGTTCACGGTTGGCACTTCTGCGGTCAGCCCGGGCACGTTGGACGAAAACGATCAAGGGACAACCTTTGGCGCTGAGGGATTGTCGGGAAGCTACACGCCGTCGGCGCAGGCCCCGGGACGCGGCTCGATCTCCGCTGCGGTGAGCGGCGGCAAGTCGCAACAGGCTGCTCTAAGCTTCGAATATTATGTGATCGACAGTTCGACAATCGCGGTCATTGAAACCGACGCTGCGCAGATTGGAGTGGGAACTTTCCAGTTGCAGAATATTTCTGGCGCGACCCCGCTGGCGCAGTCGCATATGTCGATGGTGCGACCCATCATTCAACCGCGTGCCACTCATAACAACTGCCCTACCTACGGAACTTGCCCCGCTCCTGGCACGGTTACGCTACAGTGGTGCGCGGGCAACAATACCACCGCTAGTTCGCCCTGCAATTCCCCAGTTGTCGGACTTAATACCGTTGCGCCTGCTGCAGGATCGTGGTCGAATCAGCTAGAGGGACTCGACGCCGCAAGCATCCTGCTCTCTGGCCAGAAACCCGGCGAGGAAGTAAATCCTAATGGGGCGGTCGGTCCGATTGACGGTTCCGGAGTTGGACAGTACCTGGAGTTCGGTGACAATTTTCTGCAGGCTTTCGATAGGACGACGGGCAGCCCCATATTTTCCACCGGAGGAATAGCGGTGCCGCAGCCTTTATCGGCACCGTCGTCGACATCGCCGGCAACGATCTTCTCCGGCGCACCCTCAAATGACTGCAACAATCCTTCGCTCGATGGCATTGCCAGTTATGACCGCATCGATAGTGTCTTTGTTCTAACCAATATCTTCAACATTTCAAACAAGTCCACGGGGGTTAACACCTACGATCTTTGTATAGCAGTTAGTGCCCCCACAGGTGGCGTCCCTGCCAGCAATCTGGAAGGGTTCAACGGGCAAAATTCGTGGAATGTCTACGACTACAGTCTGTCTCCTGCAATTCCCGTAAATCCGAACGGGCCGACTGGTTCGCCTACCACTCTGTATTTTCCCGACTATCTGCGCTTTGGAAACTGGTCTGACGGCTATTACGTTAGCTGGGACCTTGAAGACTCCTTCAATAACTACAACATCGTTGGGTTTGAAGTATGCCAACTCGACAAATCCGACATAATTGCAGGCGTTTTATCTAATTCCCCCAAGTGCTTTACCTATGTTCCCAACTATGCCGCGGGTACGGACCGAAGCTTGATCCACACTCTCTTGCCAGCCGACTTTGAGGGCACAAATCCCATTCCCAGCTCCACTTCAGGGGAGTACTTCCTAGCCCTGGTGAATCCTAGGAATCCGGGAACCAACCAGCAATGCTCGGCATCACCTTGCACCTCAAATCAGTTGGCTTTCTGGACGTGGTCTGGAATAACCAGCGGCGCTCCGCCCACGTTCATTACGATGCCAACACATGCTTTCACACCCGGATGCTATAACGTCAATCAGCCCTACAACACTTTCTGCGTCCCCGAACCTTACGGAGGCGACATCGACGGCCTAGGAGATCGCCTCGCCTATCGCTTGGCTTATCGAAACATGGGCGGCACAACCAATGCAGAGTATCTCGCCGTAGCCCACACGGTTCAGGAAAATGCCAATCAGCGAACCGGAGTCCGCTATTACAAGATTGCGGCGGGAGCCACACCCCAATTGGTTCTTACGGGAGATATCCAGGACGCGACCAATTTTCTCTCCATGCCCAGCGTCGCAATGGATGCAAACGGCGACCTCGGTATTACTTATACGAAGACCGGGACGAATTTCAACCCTTCACCGTTCTTCGTAACTGTGGACCCCAGCGGCAGCCAGGGAACTCCGGTTCCGGTCCTAAGCTTCCTAAGCAACGGGGAATCGAACGGTCAGGACGAGACCGACCAGGATTGGGGCGAATATGTCAGCGTGATTACGGACCCGCAAGACGATTTGACTTTCTGGACAGTGGACGAATATATGCTTACGAATCAAACCAGCGAGTGCTCTCTTAAGCATGGGCAATACACCGGTTGTACCTGGGGCACTAAAATCTTCACCTGCCAGAAGGGCTCCGGCTGCTGAGCTGCACTCGGGCCTGCTCAGACATGCTGGGAAACTGAGAGAATATTCCCGTCGGGATCCTTGAACCACGCCACCTTATCTCCTGTCGGCGCAGACCATATCCCTAATGCATCCTGCTCGAAGAAGCCGAATCTCTCGAAGACCACGCCTTTGCCTTGAAGTTCAGTGACAATCTTCTCGATATTGGGGACCTGCCATCCCAGAATCGTGAACTGAGCCGGCTTGAACTCCGGTACCTTCGCCACCCGCACCATGATGCCGTTCGCATCAAGCACCAGGGCAAATCCGTCCTCTTTCACAAAGCCCAGTCCAAGTATGCCCACATAAAAAGCTTTCGCCTTCTCAAAGTCCTTTGTGGGAACAAAAGCGACAATGTTGATCGAGCCTAGCATTCAACCTCCGATGCGTTTCATTCTTCGGGCGGCAACTCAAAGTCAACGAGATTGCCTCGGAAGCCCTTAGTCTTCCACGCGCCTACGGCTATTCCCACTGCCATCCAGATTGCCCCGAAGACAAGCGCTTTGGGGCTCAAGCTAATCCAGAGAAAAAAACAGATCACAAAACCCAGAACCGGCGGAGCCAGATTCCCCAACTTCTTTTCCGGTTCATGCAAGTAGTAGCGGACGAACGCCGCAGCATTCACTCCCATGAAGGCGATCAGCGCACCGAAGTTGAGCAGGTTCGCACCAAGATCATAGCCAGTAGTCGCTCCGGCCAACGCGGGAAGCAGAAATGCCCCGGCTAAGGCGAGCGCGCCGACAAACAGGACGTTATTGCGCGGAACCCGCCGTTTGGCATCGACTGCGCCAAAGAACGACTTCGGTAAAGCATTACTGCGTCCCATGCCGTAAAGCAGGCGCGCGGCACCCAGTTGCGCGCCCATGCCCGAGCCAAAATTCGCCACCACCAACGTGAACCCCACAATGGCAAACAACGGCGCCCAGGCGCGTCCGGCCACGAAAGTAAAAGCCGTGTCCATGTTCGGATACGGTTCCGAGGCCGGCCAAATGAGCTGAGCCGCATAGACCTGAAAGGCCGACAGAATTCCGATCACCACACAAACCAGCACCGTCGCCAGCAGGATGTTACGCCGTGGATTCTCCGCTTCTTCCGAGAGCGTGGAGATGCCATCAAAACCGATGTAGGTGAGCACGGCAACGGAGGTACCGCCCAGCACCGCTTTCGTATTCCAGCTCGCGGGATCGTAAAAGGGCCGCGTGAAAAACGCCGTACCATCGTGAGGATGGCCAAAAATATAGCGAGCCGCCGCAACGAAAAAGATCGCAATCACCACTGCCATGCCCGCAGCCAGCGCCGTATTCACCCGAGCCGAGGTTTTTACCCCTTGAACATTCAGGGCGGTAAACACCAGCGCGAAGAAAACCGCCCAGGCGGCATACGAGACGCCCGGCGCGAACACATGCGCTTGCTGGCTGATCCAGATAATGCAGATCATGGGATTGAGCAGGTAATCCATAACCATGCTCCATCCGGTTACATAGCCAAGCGCAGGATTGATCTCCTGCCCGACGTACGTAAAGGCCGAACCAGCGCTGGGATAAGCCCGCGCCATCCGCCCGTAGCTGATCGCTGTGAAAAGCATCGCAACCATGGCGATCAGAATCGTGGTCACAACGTGACCATGGCCGCGATTGCTGAGCACTCCGAATACCGACATGGGAGCAACAGGCTGGATGACAATCACGCCGTAAAGGATCAAATCCCAAAGCGTGAGGGTACGGCGCAGTCGAGGCGCGGACGGAGCAGCAACCGAAGTGGTTTCCATGAGTCCCGCCTATTGGATTATGCGGAAGGCAAAACTGTCAAATATTAAAACGATTTTATAGAGCTAAGGATTGCTTCTACCCTTCGTCGGATCTATTTCGACGAACCGTAGTCGAACCAGTATCCGCGGTGCTCGTTTCCTGACATGTGCCGCGTGTTGTATTCGAGAAGATAGTTCACGTGAGCGTCGTCGAGAGGGAACGACTTCCCTATCCCATAAGGATAATCGCCCATCTTGAGAAACGGTAGTGGCGCGACAAAATTGCCTTCCGCGGCATAAAAATCCATATCTTTCTCGTACCCGTTCGCGGCAAAGAAGTAATCGCGAACCCAGCCTTTAGGCAGGGCAGGCAATTGCAAAGGATCGAAATCGAGACGAACCTCATCTCCCGAACCGAACACAACTGACTTGTCATCCAGGTCAGTGAGAAGGGGTAAAACATCACCGTATCTCGTGTATGTCCCTGCAGGGCGCGTGTACGGCCCCGTTGCGCTCGTCTTCTCGTAGATATATTGCACGTTGCCCGGAGGCGTGCCCTCGATCTTCAGCGGAAATCCATGGTTCGCCAGTTCGGCGCGTACGAGCGGGATTGGCGTCGTCCTCACACCGTCTGCGTCATCCCGAAGCCCCGCGCCTTCCCCAACGGGATGAGAGCCTGCCCTGAGCTTGTCGGAGGAGACCTCATTGGCAACATGCTGCGGTGTTCGATCGATCAGAATACTGTCCCAATAAACCTGCAGATTTGTCGTGATGCGAATCTTTCGCGTTCCCCCGGGCAGTTTGCCGCTGAGATCGACGGTCATGGTGCGTGGACCGCCGGCGGGGAAGCCCATGTCATCCATCATCCGCACCCACTTGCTGTTAGCACCATTCTCATTTTCAACTAACGCTTCGACATATGGCGAGATCGCATGTACCTGCGCCTGCGACGCCGCATACATGCTGTTTGCCGAAAAATATTCAACCTCGCCGTGCATCAGCAACCACAAAGGCCCACTGCGATAAACCTCGCCCAAGTCGAGGACCAAACTGTGCGGCTGGGCGAAGCCCTGAAACTGCGTCAAAGCGAAGTCGCCGACGTAACGATGCGCCAGCAGATCGGGCAAGAGGTTGTGGCCGTGCTCATCCCACGCGCCCGCAGGCGGACGCGTACCTTCCCTTTTGCTCACCACAACTTTGAATTCAGGATACGGTGGGTTCGACGCGAAATACTCGTTGGGGTACACATCGACATCCGCCGGGTGATCGACCGCCAGCAGCCGCGCCTGATCGAGATAGACGGCTTCCTCCAGCGGCTCCATGAAACGAAAACTGAGAGTGGCCGTTGGTCGTTGGTCGTTGGTCGTTGGCAAAATCTTTTCCCGAATCATTCCCCGATCGATCTTGATGTATTCGACCGGACGCGGAATATCGCGCTGACCGGGGCCAACCCAGTGTCCGACGACGCCCGCGCCCAGCATGTCAGCAACAAATTCGTAGCGCTCGCCGTTCCAGACAAACAACGTGGGGCAGGAGCTGCCACGGCGGTCGATCTCCATAAAATTCTGCTGCTTGTCGCCCGCAACATTAATTTCATCCTGCAGGACCCCCGTGGGCCACAGCATGCGCACGATGTCTGCCTCTTTTGCATCGCCGAGGCCGACCACAATGTCAGTGGAATTCTGCCCGAGGTATCCATTGGAACCGGCGATCTCAAACTTTTGTCGATTGCCGCCCGCAAAAACTTCCACCTTGGTGCCGATGGCGCTCTTGTTGTCGTTCAGTCCCTTGAGCGAAAGTCGCAGCCAGTGATTCTGATTCCCACCGTCATTGCGCAGCAGCACAACAGGCCCGTGATTCTGCGTGATAAGGAGATCGGTCGCGCCGTCGTTGTCGTAATCGCCGGTGATGATGGCGCGTGGGTGTTCAAGACGAATCTTGTCGAGCCCAACATCGGCAGTAACGTCCTTGAAGCCATCGACCCCAAGATTGCGGAACAACCGCACTTCGCCCTTGCCGTCTTTGGTTTCGCCAACCGCGACCAGATCGACCCAGCCGTCGTTGTCGTAATCGATGGCGGCGACTCCCCAAGCATGTGCCCAATCTGTGATCGGGAGCGAGGCAGGCTCGAATTTTCCGTGATTGTTGCGCCAAAGAGTAAGAGCGGGACTGCCGGAGTGAGTAAAGGCAATATCCATCCACCCATCATGATCGAAATCGAGAACCGCGACACCGAAAGCCATGGATGGCGCAGGCTCCGGCCAGGGCCGTCGGACAACGAATTTCCCTTCTCGCGGATTTTCGAGAATGGTTGGTGTCTTCGCACCAGCAATAACTAGATCAACCGCGCGGTCGTTGTTGTAGTCGGTGCCCAGTGCTCCAATGGCGGACCCTGGTGCACTCAAGCCAGCGGCCTCGGTTACCTCAGTGAACGTTCCATTCCCATCGTTGCGCCACATGACATGATCCCCACTATTCTGTCCGTTGAAGGTCATGTTATCGACGGAAAGTTGATGGTTCCAATTGAACCGAGTAACGTACAGGTCCAGATCGCCATCGTGATCGTAGTCAATGAATGTCAGCCCTAGAATGAGACCATCCGCATGAATACCTGACCTCCCGGTTAGATCTTTGAATGTGCCGTTTTTTTCGTTATGTTCCAGCAAGACGCGACCGTCTAGCCCAATGGCAAGGTCAGTGAATCCATCATTGTCGTAGTCGCCCGCGGCGCAGCTAGTGGCGTGAAGTGCGGGATCCAGGCCAGCCTTTTGTGTAACATCTTCGAATTTGCCGTCGCCTAGATTGTGGTAGAGGGTGAGTCCGCCCTCTCTACCGCGATCCGCGACAAAGAGGTCTGGGCGACCGTCGCCATCGTAATCGAGGAAGCAAGCGCCAGCCCCTACTAGATTGGGCACTGTTCCCGCCATTTCCAACGGGGAGCCAGACGTCGTCGCTGCGGTTAGCCCCGCATGCGCCGTCACATCCACAAACTGCACCTTAATTTGCGCGGGCGCTTTCAGCACCGCTGACGGTGACTCCACTGCGCGCGAGTACTGTCCTTGTTCGCCATAGGCAAGGCTCATGGGCGCGCCGATCTTGTTTTGCGTGATGTACTGGAATTTCTTCAGGTGCTCGCGGGCGTGGTCGATGTCGGTCGATTGTTGATAGGCGCGCGACAATCCAAACTCGGCGGAGGCGTGCAGCGGGTTGAGCTGCAGCGCGTGCTGAAACGCATCGATAGCCTGAGGAAACTGTTTATCCTGCACGTAGGCTGATCCCAGGAAATACCAGGTGTCAGCGTCATTGGCATCGATATCGATTACGTGGCGGAAGGCAGCAATCGCGGCCGCAGCGTCCCCGGTATTCTTTGCGAGAAGGCCGAGGTTGTACCAGGCGTTGGGAATCTTTGGGTCTTGTTTGAGCGCGTCTTCGAGGGCCGCCTTGGCTGCGTCGATCTTCTGCAGGTTCAGCAGAGCGATGCCTTCATTGAGCCGCGCATTCGCCAGCTTAGGATCGAGACCTGCTGCTTCTTGAAAGGCCTTGAGCCCTTTCTCGAAAAGCTGCTGGTTCATGTAAGCGGCGCCAAGATTATTCAAGCGCGCAGCTTCGGCCGGATTCGGCTTGGATGGAGATTGAGGGGCGGTTGCAAAGATGCTAAACCCAGTCAAAAGCAACCCGGCTAGAACAAATGAAATTCGAGGAATCATTTGATTAACGATTTAAACACAGAGGGCTTGAGGAACACAGAGAGAAGAGAAACCTGTTCCTGCTGCTCGATAAATAATTACGTGGTTGACGCATACGAGGTTGGCCTTTCAAGCGATCGGCGGGCGCTTCCACGCACCGCATTGCTTTTCCAGCGCGGCGGCTACGGATAACACCTGCTCTTCTTCCCAAGGACGTCCAACGATCTGCACGCCGATGGGGAGACCCTCGACCGAGTGACTCACGGGGACGACTGCAGCCGGATTCCCTAGCAGGTTGAAAAATTCCGCATAGCTCCAGGCATCGAGATAGTGAACGGTCTTGCCTTCGATCTGCCAACTGCGCTCGCCGTGCCGGAACGCCGGGATAGCGGCAGCCGGACACAAGATGATGGGATACCGGTGCATCTGCTGGAAGAAGGCTGCGCGAGCGGCATCGCGGCGCACCCAGGCGTCGAGCAACGTGCGTCCTGTATGCGCGGGCTCGGCAGCCGACCAATCTAGAAACTGCTTTAGAATTGGACTGAGATCAGACTCGCGGCCTGCGAACATCGGCCGCAAGAGCATTCCTCCGGCGACCACAAAAAACTTGTGCCACAGACGGCGGGCTTCCTCGAGTCCTTCAGGCTGAAAGCGTTCCACTTGAAATCCAGCGTCGCCCAAGGCTTCCGTGGCTGCGCGAATGGCAGCGCGGGTCTCCGGCGTAACCGGGGTGCGGCCGTCGTCTTCGAACCACCCGATCTTAATCTCCCTGAGTTCACCGCCGTCCGGCCAGCGTAATGGCACCGGAGCGGCGCAGGTGTCGCCATCGTCGGGCCCTTGCATCACTTCAAAGAGTATTTTCAGGTCAGCAATGGTGCGCGCCATCGGACCTACAACACCGAGTAGCGCGAACGGTCCCGCCGAAGTAGGATAGTGACCCGTCGAAGGAATTCGCCCTGGCGTGGGTTTAAGGCCGCAGATACCGCTGAAATGAGCGGGCACGCGAATGGAGCCACCGCCGTCGCTGCCCACCCCGGCGGCCGACATGCCTGCGGCAATCGCTGCCGCTTCGCCTCCACTCGATCCGCCGGGTGTGTGGTCGAGATCCCACGGGCTGTTGGTACGGCCGTAAAGACGGTTATCGGTTTCCCACGCCATCAGCAGTTCAGGCGTGTTGGTTGTGCCGAGGATAATTGCTCCAGCATGCTTCAGTCGGGTCACGAGCGGAGCATCTTCCCGTGCTACAAATCCCGTACGCAGCCGGGTTCCCGCCTCGCAGCGCAGACCGGCCACGCCGATTGAACTCTTGATGCTGATGGGAACGCCATGCAGAGGGCCAAGTCTCTCTTCTCGCTGAACAGCAGTCTCCGCGACTTGAGCGGTGTGGCGCGCCTGCTCGGCGTCAACCTGAACAAATGCGTTGAGCCTGGGATTCAGTCTTTCGATCTGCGCGAGATGGGCCTCGACGAGTTCGACCGAGGAAATTTTCCTCTCGCGGATTTTCGCGGCCATCTCGACAGCAGGAAGGAAAGTTAAATCTGTCATGAGAGCTGTTCTATAGTTTTCTTCCGATGGCGCAGTCAAGCATTCGCTTCTCTTCCAGGGTGAGGAGTCGGTACTGCCCCTTCGCGAGATTCCCCAACTTCAGCGGTCCAATCGCAACGCGCACCAGTCGTAACACTTCGACATCCATCGCTTCCATCATGCGCCGGATTTGCCGGTTCTTACCCTCATCGAGAACAATTTCGAGCCAACAGTTCTTTTCTCCTTTGCGTAGGCGCTGAACTCGTTTGGCTCGCAGCGTTTCCTCATCGTTGTTCTTGTCTTTTGCTTTCACTCCGCGAATCAGCGTCCGGATAAAATCGTCGTCCGCATCCATCCCAATCTGCACATGGTAAGTCTTGTCTAGATGTGTTTCGGGCGCGGCGACACGCGCGCCCCATTCGGAATCGTTGGTCAGAAGCAACAAGCCTTCGCTGGCTTTGTCCAGGCGTCCGATGGGAGCAACCCAAGGCAACGGCGTTTTGGAGCTGTCTCCGTTCAGCAACGCGTATATCGTTTCGCGGCCTTTTTCATCCGATGCCGTGGTCACAATCCCGCGTGGCTTGTTCAGCATTAGATAGGCTTTTTTCTGCGCCTCGACAATTTTCCCATCGACTGCAATTCGGTCGCGTTTGCCCGAGACAGGTGCCTCTGGCACGCGACAGACTCTGCCGTTCAGGCTCACACAACCGTTTTGGACTAATTCTGTGGCTTGTGATCGGGAACAATATCCCAACTTCGACAACGTGCGTGCTAGTCCGACGCGGCGAATGGATTCATCCCTTCTCACACTTCATGCTAACTGAGAATTCCCCCTCAGTCTCTATATGCGCAATCGATTCGCAGTTGGTAGGATGTTATCGGATTACATCGATGAGTTGCATCAAGAAGGAGCCGTTATGGCCGTGCAACATCCTCCACGCTTTTTGAAGATTGTGAACGATGCCAAGACCCGAGTGCGAGAAACCAATGTCGACGCAATAAAGAGGAAGATCGATGCCAGCGAGAAATTCACCTTGATCGATGTGCGCGAGGAGAGCGAATTCGCCAAGGATCACTTGCTGGGCGCGATTCACCTGGGCAAGGGCATCATCGAGCGTGACATTGAGGCGCGCGTGCCCGACCTGGACGCGGAAATTGTCCTTTACTGCGGCGGCGGATTCCGCTCGGCGCTCGCCGCTGATAATCTGCAGAAGATGGGCTATAAAAACGTCATCTCGATGGATGGTGGCATCCGAGACTGGCGGGACAAGGGTTATCCGCTGACCAAAGAATGATTTAAACCAGGTGTGTTATTCCGCCCAGCTTTGAGCCTCGACTTTCTCCTCTTCGCGGGCGCATTCCCGTCGTCCAGCATCTTTCCTGTCACCCGACGCAGGCATGTTTTCGTCGACTCGCGGCCTAGCACGTGCAAGTTTCTTCACTTTTAATGTGCCGGGTGTCTTAAGTTCTGCATCTCACCGAAGCCACTTTATAAACGAACTACTCAGGAACTTTGTATTCTTGACATCCCATCGCGAGTGTAGGAAACTCCAATCTTTAGGTCCTCGTCCGCCACGAGTCCGGCATAGAGAGTCCCTTCGTCAAGCCATCTTTCGTCAAGACATTCAGAAGGAGTAATGAGACCATGAATTCTATAATCTCTATTAACAAGCTTGTATTCGCCTTGGTGTTGGGGCTTGGGCTGCTCGTGACCTCGGGACTGCAGGCCCAGACCTTCAACATCCTTCATAGCTTTGCTGGAAGTGATGGGAGCGGCCCTCTCGCAGGGCTTGCGATCGACTCGAAGGGAAATCTCTACGGCACTACCAGCAGTGGCGGGGCGCATGGCTCGGGAGTTGTGTTCCGAGCTAATGGGAGCGGTCAGGAACGCGTGCTTTACAGCTTTGGAAGCATAGTGAATGACGGGGCGAGTCCAGAGAGCAGTCTGATATTCGACGCGTCTGGCAATCTTTACGGAACAACGTTTTCGGGGGGGGCTTCTGGTAATGGAACAGTTTTCAGGCTCACCCCAAAGGGTGTGGAAACTGTGCTGTACAACTTCGCCGGCGGCGCGGATGGGGCAAATCCCGAGGCTCGTCTCGCCATGGATAAGTCGGGCAACCTCTATGGAACTAGCACGGCTGGAGGGACGGCAGGCGATGGAACCGTGTTCGAGATTAGCAAGGCAGGCCAGCACAGCGTGCTCTACAACTTTGCGGGAGGCAACGATGGAACGGTTCCCGTTGCCGGCGTTACTCTCGACGCAAAAGGAAACCTGTACGGCACCACTTCGACAGGTGGCCAGTACGGGTACGGCACGGTGTTTGAGTTGAAGCGCCTTCAATCTGGTTGGGCCGAGCGAATCTTGCACAACTTTCAGATGCAGAGCGATGGCGGTACTCCTTACGCGGGCTTGATATTCGACCCATCGGGTAATCTATACGGCGCGGCCACCGACGGCGGCGACGGCTCGGGTGGCGGCGGCACCATCTTCGAACTCTCCCCGTCGGGAAACAGTTGGACGTTCAAAGTGCTATACGGCTTGGCCGGATGGGGCATTTCTGGCGCGTTCCGCGACATTCTCTTCGACGCCGCGTCGGGAGTTCTTTATGGCACAAGCCATTGTGATGGCGCCTACAACGACGGAACCGTGTGGGAACTTACGCCCTCAAGCGGCACGTGGAACTATACTGAGCTGTACACTTTCACGGGACAGGATGACGGGCTGTACATTTTCAGCAACTTGGTTTCCGACAAGGCTGGCAATCTCTACGGAACCGCGAGCGAGGGGGGTGCCAACGGCGTGGGAGTGATCTTCAAGGTCGCGCCGTAAATCGACCACACCGGGTCACTCGCTACCAGGGCGGCGCATCGGTGCAAAAACAGCGTTGAGATCAAGACATCCCGGTAGTGGGCAACTTTGAAATGAAAGTAGCCCACTGCCAGACATCACGACCCTCGACCCTTCTCGTCGAGAACACTGTACAATCGACCGCGACTCTCCTATGAACAGTCGCATCTTCTTCTGGTCGCTCACCTCGGCGCTCGCAGGATTTCTCTTCGGCTTCGACACGGTGGTTATTTCCGGCGCAGAAAAAACAATCCAGTCGCTCTGGGGCCTGAGTCCTGGACTGCATGGCATCGCGATGGCTTCGGCTCTGTACGGCACGGTGATTGGCTCGCTGATTGGCGGTTGGCCGGCGGACCGCTTCGGACGCAAGGCCACGTTGCTTTGGATTGGCGTTCTTTATTTTGTTGGCGCGGTAGGCTCGGGTCTGGCGCCAAACGTTGCCACGTTCATTGCTGCGCGCGTTATCGGCGGTCTGGGAATTGGCATTTCGACCGTCGTCGCCCCAATGTATATCTCCGAGATCGCACCTCCGAAACATCGGGGACGGCTCGCCGGGATGTTCCAGTTCAATATCGTCTTCGGCATCCTTATCGCTTTTGTCTCGAACGCGCTGCTAGCTGGCATCGGCGAAAATGCCTGGCGCTGGATGCTGGGGGTGGCCGCGTTTCCCTCGTTGCTATATGCGTTGTTTTGCATTGCTCTTCCCGAAAGCCCCCGATGGCTGCTCAGCAGGCAAGGCAACCGCGAAGCCGCTTTACAGGTTTTGCAGCGTGCCCAGCCTGAGCTTTCGAAAGCCGAAATCACCGCGCAAGCGGACACGATTCTGACTGCATCCGCAGAAGAAGGATCGTCGGGACATTTCTGGACGAAGCGTCTTCGCAAACCGATCATACTGGCGATATTGATCGCTTTCTTCAACCAACTGTCGGGCATCAATGCGATTTTGTACTTTGCTCCACGGATATTTGAACTCACCGGCCTTGGCGCAAAGGCCGCGTTGCTGCAATCGATTGGCATTGGCCTTACCAACCTCGTTTTCACGTTTGTCGGGCTTTGGTTGATCGACCGGCTCGGCCGGCGCACGCTTCTTTATATCGGATCGTTTGGCTACATCGGCTCGCTGGGCCTCACTGCATGGGCTTTTTTTTCGGGGCATTACTCCATCGTGCCGGCCTGCATTTTCGCTTTCATTGCGGCCCACGCGATCGGTCAGGGCGCTGTGATCTGGGTATTCATCTCCGAAATATTTCCCAATCGTCACCGTGCGGAGGGGCAGACGCTCGGCAGTTTCACGCATTGGATCTTCGCCGCTTTGCTCACCACTTTTTTCCCCAAGATGGTTTCCGTGTTCCCGGCCGGTTATGTCTTCTTGTTTTTTGCCGGCATGATGGTCCTCCAACTTATTTGGGTAAAGACCATGGTTCCAGAAACGAAGGGGGTCTCGCTGGAGCAAATCCAGAAACAACTGGGAATCGAGCAGACTTAATTCTTCAATCGATCTCAGCGCTGCGGCAGAGGAGGCAGCGCCACTTTCTGCTGGATACCTTCGCCCTCGACGATTATGTAAATAAAATCTGCTGGTACGTCATGCAGAACTTCGGTTTCGCCGTTAGGCCAACGAACGGTGACTTCACTCATCTTATTATTTTCCGCCAACCCAAAATGCAGCCGCAAATCGTTCTGAGAAAGATAACTCGCCCCGCCTCGTACCTCATTGAACTGCACGAGCGAGCCAGCTTTCACTGTAACTCGAGCTCCAATCGCAGCTTTGTTGCTTTTCACTCCGATCAATTTAAAGAGTACGCGATGATTTGTGCTGCCGTTACGATTAATAAGAAGTGACGGGGGCTCCCCTACGTTCAGGAGTACGATATCAATGTTGCCGTCATTGTTGATGTCGCCAAAAGCCGCGCCGCGCCTCGATTGCAGAGTCATACTGGAGAGCGCTGAAGAGACATCCTCAAAGGTTCCGTCACGATGATTCCGGAAGAGCAGCATAGGCTGCCGATAGGGCGCGCCGCCGGGAATACTATCGACTTGCGGGTAGACGTGGCCATTCGCGATGAATAAATCAGGCCAGCCGTCGTTATCCATATCGAAAAACGCAGTTCCCCAGCTTACCAAAGGATAAGTGGGCTTCATCAGCTTGGCGCGCACGCTGACGTCGGTAAAGTTATCCTTGCCAAGGTTGTGATATAAGGTCGAACCTTGTTCAACAAAGTTGGTTACGATCATCGAAAGGCGGCCTTCGTGAAGATAGTCTCCCCAATCCACCCCCATCGAACCTTGTTCCATGCCATCGCCGCTTAGCGCAACCCCATCCAGTAGTCCGGCCTCTTCAAAAGTTCCGTCATGTTTGTTGCGATACAGAAAATTCGGCCCGGCGTCGTTGGCGACATAGAGGTCGGGCCAGCCGTCGTTGTCATAGTCGCCCCAGGTCGCGCCCAAACCATAATAATGGTGGGGGTCATCGACACCTGCCTTCTTCGAAACTTCTTCGAACGTGCCGTCACCCTTGTTGTGAAACAACAAATCCGATTCGCCGGGCATGCCCCACGGCCCACATTGCACGAGCACTCCTTTAAAACGGCAAAATCTTGGGTCGCTGCCCAGCTCCGGAAGGTTGTCGATATCGATGTGGACATAACGCGAAACGAAAAGATCGACGCGACCATCGCGATCGTAATCGGCCCAGGCTGCGCCGGTACTGAAACCTCCGGCACCAACTCCAGCCTTTTCGGTTACGTCTTCAAACTTGCAATTTCCCAGGTTGTGATAGAGCGCGTTACCGCCAAAACCGGTCACATAAATATCCTGCAGGCCGTCATTGTCGTAATCGGCAACAGCCACGCCCATGCCCCAACCCTTGCGCGTGAGGCCGGCGGACTTTGTGATGTCGGTGAATTTGAGCTCGCCACTCTTCGGATCAGTTTCCTGATGGTAGAGGGTGATGAGCAAGTCGCCGCCTTGCCGGTAGCGTTGCACCGTGGACCCGTTGACGGTAATGATGTCGAGTTTTCCATCGTTATCACAGTCGATGAGTCCCACCCCGCCACTCATGGACTCGACAATATATTTCTTGTCCAGCGAAGAGATGTGCGGGACAGTAAGTCCTACCCTCGCTGCGACGTCCTCAAACTGCGGGACGGGTGAGGCTGAGACAGGTAGCTGCCCTTTTTGCATCGCCGAACTTGCTAACGATCCAGAATGGGGAGACTGCGCGAGCATTAGCGATGTCAACAGCAATCCCATCCATACGGAATGCAAAGCGCGCATAGTAAGACTCTGATTATACCGTGCGGTTTTGACGCTCACGGCGCTGGCACTCAGCGAGAGCAGGCGTAGAACGCACGATCGAATGACATGTGTGTTTTGGGAAAGAAGCTAACAAGAACTCTCAGTTATGGCGTCGCGATTATTGATCTCGGGTAAACTGATCTTACCCGTTCAGCATCTGAGGTAAGGATATGCCGGAAGGATCTCGAGGCCGCAGCCTGTGCGCGCTGTTGTTGGCGGCCTGGAGTTTTTCTGCGACGTGCCAGTCTACGGCTCCAGCAGTTCACGCTTTGACCACGGTTGCCAGCGCGTCTTTAACCCTGGAGCAGGTTGTCAGAAGGCTTCAGGAAAACAATGCGGAGCGGGCGGCGGCGCTCAATCAATATGAGGCGACACGCGTCTACCGCATGCAATATCGCGGGTTTCCGAGCAATCGCGATGCAGAGATGGTAGTCCACATGACTTACCACACTCCGAATTCCAAGCAGTTCAGCATCGTGTCGTCGACCGGGTCGAAGTTCATCATCGACCACATTTTTAACAAATTGATCGAGGGCGAACTGGAAGCAAGCAACGACGAGAATCGCCGTCGCACCGCCCTGAACACGGAGAACTACGACTTCACCTGGAGCGGCTACGAAAATACTCCGAGCGGAGGACAATACGTTCTGAACCTGGTTCCCAAATCAAGGAACAAGTTTCTTTATCGCGGAAGGATTTGGGTCGATGCAAAAGACTTTGCCGTCGTTCGAATCCAGGGGGAGCCCGGAAAGAATCCATCGTTGTGGATCAAGAAGACCGACATTGAGCACAGCTATGTGAAAGTGAATGACTTCTGGCTTCCCGCCGAGAATCACACTCAAAGCGTGATACGGCTGGGCGGAGTTGCCACCCTCTCCATCGAATATAAGGATTACAAGGTAATAAAAGCCGTGCCATTGCGGGGCTCAAAAGCGAATGGAGAACAGTTGGGAATGCCTCAGGTCACCGACGGCCACTGAATTACCCTCCACGCCTAACATAATTTGAACAAAATTGAACCGGCCCGAACTTTTCACACGGCGTTTGCGATTTTCGCTCCCTTGAAGTGCGCTTCAATTTCCTCCAGCGTTTTCCCTTTCGTTTCCGGCAGGAAAAATGCGGCGGTCACGAAGTAAACGATGGTGCATCCGGCAAAGCCGAAGAACATGACAGCATAGCCATACTTGCCCACCGTCGGCAGGAAAACAGCGGCAATGCCCGTCGATACAGCCTGATTAATCAATAGCGCAATGCTCATCCCGTTGGAGCGAATCCGGGTCGGCATCAACTCCGACAACGCTAACCAGACGCAAACACCGGGGCCAATGGCGTAAAACGCCATAAAGATGAAGAGTGTGAAGGCTGCCAGCCAGCCATTATCCGCACTCGGAACCGGTGTGATGAGCGCGTTGTCGATGGTCAGCGGGGCCCGGCGCGACGCATTGAGGTTGCCAAAGGGATTGGAAAAAAATGCCACGACCTTATTGGCGGGAAGGCAGCTTTCGCGCGTGACCTCGATAGGCTTCACGGAAATATCGTCGGACCGCACCGCCTTGCTCGAACCCTGGAAGTCTCCGCATGAATAAATAAGAACTAGCGACGTAGGCCGGTTGCCAATGGCGAGAGCCGATTCATGATTCGCGGCAAGCAATGAATCCGCAGCTTTCTGGTCATACAGGAGGGCGACTTTCTGGTCGGCATCAACCATCGACTGAACTGCGGCCCGAGAATCTACCCGCAGTTTTTCGGTGCGGCGGAATAAAGAGCCGGTGCAAACCAGCGAGAGGATGATGCCCGCGCTGCCGAGAGAGAGCAGAAACTTGCGTCCCTTGCGATCGACCAATAGCACGCCGGCAATGGTCATCAGGAAATTGACAAGCGTAAAAATAACGTATCCCCAATGCGCCTGAACGTCGGAGAGACCGCTCTGCATCAGGATGTTGGTGTTGTATCCGATGATGGAGTTGATGCCGGTAGCCTGGTTGCAGGCCAGAATGACGCAGGCGAGCACGAAGGGAATCACGTATTTGCGGCGGAATAGGGACTCGCGAACATTCCCGCCAGCTGAGGTTTTCGCTTGCTCCGAGGCGGCAGCGTCTGCCATTTCCTTGAGTTCGACTGCAGCCTGATCATTTGTCCGAGAGCGAAGCAGCGAAGCTAGGGCAGCCTCCTTTTTGCCGTGGCGAAACAGCCACCGTGGCGACTCTGCCACCATGAAGCTGCCGACCACAAACAGCAGGCCGGGCGGCAGCGAAACCCAGAAGATGCTGCGCCATGCTGTATCCTTGAAGGCGAAGAGCCTGGCGGGATCGCCGAGTCGAGCAACTTCTTCGACGCGAAAACTAAAGAACATTCCAACGACCGCAGCCGTCACAATGCCAAGCGTTAACAACCATTGAAAAATTCCCGTGCCTTTACCGCGATCCGATGCTGCCAAGCACTCCGCCAGATAGAGAGGGACCACCACTCCGATTAAGCCGGCGCTCACCCCCTGCAGCAAACGGCCCAGAACCAAAGGCTGATAGCCGTGCGCCAGAGCGATCACTGGAATGCTGATGACAAAGAGCGCTCCGCTGAGCGCCATCAGAAATTTGCGTCCCATCCAATCCGCTAATGCGCCGGCGAACAGAGTTGAAATCACGCTGCCGAGGAGCACAGCGGCTACCACAATGGAGAGCTGGCCCGCATTCAGACCAGATGTAGCTTCCAGATAAGGCAGCGCCCCGGCAATAATGCCCACGTCCACTCCGTATAGCAAACCGCCGAGACCCGCTACCAGCAGCAGAAAGCGGTTATAGCCAGCTTTTTCATCGCGCATTCGGAAGCAGCCCTTTCGCCTACGATCACAAAACCAGAATCAAATTCTCACGAGGATACTATTACATGGACAGCAAAAGAGGATATTCCTGAGCGTCAAAGAGCGCAGTGCAGATCATTTCACTGGTTCGCGCCTTCTTGACATATAATGTTGCGATTTCGCGGGCTCGATCCCAGCCGCGAGGAGGCCCATTGCGTCTATCGCTGGATACTCGTGAGGTGGGACGCGTCACCATCGTGCGCTGCAACGGGCGGATTGTCGCCGGCGGCGAGAGCGAATCTTTGCGCTCCCACGTGAGCTGGCTGTTGCGCGACCGGCGTTCCATTGTGCTGCACCTGGGCGAGGTCGGATTTATTGACAGCAGCGGCCTGGGCACAATCGTCCGCACCTTGACCAGCACCCGCCAGGCACACGGAGATCTGAAGCTCTGCAACGTTCCGGAACATGTGCGCAAGGTTCTGGAACTGTCGCATCTTACAAAGCTATTTGACACACACGAATCGGAAGAAACTGCGGTCGCCGCTTTCTACGGCCCTGGAGTTCGTCTCGAAAAAACTGCGCCGACCGGCCACTCGGTTCTGTGTCTTGACCAGAATGCTGACGTGCTCGCCTACCTGCGCGAACTGCTGCGCAACAAGGGATATGACGTTCACACCAGCAGCCACCTGGGAGACGCCCGCATGCTGATGCGCGTGACTCGTTTCGACCTGCTGCTGGCCGGGCCTATTGTGAGCGAATCTCCTGCAGCGTTTCAGGCTGCGTGCGCCAGCCTTCCAACCATCGAATTGGGCAACGATTTTTCTTCTTCCGACGCGGGCGAAGCTGGAGCTGCATTGCTGCAAAAGATCGAAGCTCGACTCAACTCGAAGTCCGCGTAACGAGCCAAGCGACGTCCACCCGCATTTCCTTCGAAGGCGGCTTGCCGGCGAGAAGCGAAATCCTGGATTTGCCGGGTTGCCATGTTCCGTAATTTTAGAATATTTCCGGCGCATGGCAGAGGTGCGCGTACGGAAGAATTCGGGGTGGTCAAGAGGGATGGATGACCACCAACTGGAGTCGTCGATAAAATGATGAGCGCGGAAGGAGTGGCGATGACCAAGCATGCGGTGGTGATCGCCGGAGGAGGTCCGACAGGGCTGATGTTGGCGGGTGAGCTGGCGTTGGCGAAGGTCGACGTTGCCATTGTCGAGCGGCGCGCCAGCCAGGATCTCGCCGGCTCGCGTGCAGGCGGTCTGCACTCACGGACCATCGAGGTCCTCGATCAGCGCGGAATCGCTGATCGGTTCCTTTCGCAGGGGCGGATGGCTCAGGTCGAACTGTTCTCTGGGATACCTTTGGACATCAGCGACTCTCCCACTCGGCACAACTACGTCCTCGGGCTGTGGCAGAACCACATCGAGCGCATACTCGTCGGCTGGATTGACGAGCTGGCGGTCTCGATCTATCGCGGACGTGAGGTGACGGGGTTCGCGCAGGACGACACCGGCGTCGACGTCGCGCTGTCCAACGGCCAGACGCTGCGGGCTCAATATCTCGCGTCGGGTGCGATGGCGGGCGCAGTCTGATCCGCAAGGCCGCCGGCATCGAGTTCCCGGGATCGGATTCGACAATCAGCAACCTGATCGCCGAGGCCGAATTGACCGAGGAGCCACCGGAATGGGGTATTCGCCGCGACGCCCTTGGCATCCATTCCCTCAGCAAGTTGGAAGACGGGAAACGGGTCCGCGTCTTAGTGACCGAACAGAACGTCGGAGCCACAAGCGAACCCACCCTGCGCGACCTCAGCGAGGCGCTCATCGCAGTCTACGGGACCGATTACGGGATCCACAGTCCTACTTCGATCTCCCGGTTCACCGATATGACTCGGCAGGCTGCGGCCTACCGCAAGGGACGGTTGCTGCTGGCCGGCGACGCTGCACACGTGCATCCGCCGGACGGTGGACAGGGCCTCCAGACCGGTGTGCAGGACGCGGTGAATCTGGGATGGAAGCTGGCCCAGGTGGTCAAGGGGACGTCGCCGGAAAGCCTCCTGGATACCTACCACGCCGAGCGTCACCCGGTCGCGGCGCGCGTGTTGCGCAATACGATGGCGTCGATCGTTCTTCGCCGCGAAGACGAACGCACGAAGGCACTGCGCAACACAATGGCAGAGCTCCTCAGCATGGACGAGCCGCGCAAACGATTTGCCGCGATGATGCCCGGTCTCGACATTCATTACGATCTCGGCAAGGGGCACGCGCTGCTCGGACGCCGCATGCCCGATCTCGACCTGGTCACCACCAATCGTCCGCTACGCGTCTTCACTCTGCTGCACGATGCCCGGCCGGTACTACTCAACCTGGGTGAGCCCGGCGGATTCGACATCACTCCATGGGCGGATCGCGTTCAGTTAATCGACGCCAAATACGTGGGCGCGTGGGAGCTTCCGGCAATCGGAGCAGTCACGGCTCCCGCCGCCGTGTTGATTCGGCCCGACGGATATGTGGCATGGGTGGGAGACCTAAGGCAGATGGGGCTCGCTGACGCGCTAACCACCTGGTTCGGAACGCCTGCTGCGGCGTGACGCAGGCTTTCAAAAATCATTCTGTGAGGAGTCGTAGTGTCCCCGAGCAACCTATGTAGGGCAGGCCTCGTTTTATGCGGACACCATGCGGATATGAACCGAGAAAGAGACTTTATTGGCTGACGACGATTTATCACCGAATGGGGCTAAGAATAAGGGATTAAGATGGTGAGCGCGGTAGGAATCGAACCTACAACCTACTGTTGAAACGCCAACAACCAGAAATCAATGGTTTCAGCGACTTCCGGGCGTTTCGAGTAGGCAGATCGAGGCAATTTTAAGCATAGATGCTACCGAGTTTGCTACCGATTGGGGATTCAGCAGGCTGCGCGGTTCAGTTGACCGTCGCCCCGCCGCAGCACCGCTTGTATTTCTTGCCGGAGCCGCAGGGACACGGGTCGTTCTGCCCGACCTTGGCAAAATTGCGCTAAGTCGAAAAATTACTGCGCCCACGCGAGGCCGTCTGCTCCGCTCCTGGCATCGATCAATTTCACGCCCCAGTCGGCGATATTTATCGCTGCCACCTGATGGCTGTGGTCGCACGATACATAAGCGACTTGACCGTCCGGTCGGATCAGCACTTCTTGAGGAGCCGGAGGCACACTGATGGTTTTCACAACTTGCAACGTGGAGAGATTGACGACCGCCACGGCATTCGCATCCGGCAACGCCACCAGTAGCCATTTTCCATCCAGTGTGGACGCGGTGCCGTATCCTGTACCGGGCAAGATGATCCAGTGATCAACTTTATTCGTTGCCGTATCAATGAACGCCAGCCGGGGCTTTTCTGTGTCGGAGGTAAACACCCAACGACTGTCGGGCGAGATTGAGATGCGTTGCACGTGCCCCGCAACGGAGATCACCGCGAGAGTTTTTCGTCCCATGAGATCGAGCACCGATACCGTCCCCGGTCCCACGTTGGCAGTGTAGCCCTTGCGCCCATCCGCACTGATCGCCAGCATGTGGGACTCAGCCTGCCCGGTTGGGATGTTCCCGACAATCTTTAAGGTCTGCGAGTCGATGATGGTTACAGATTTGTCTAGCTCGGTAGTCACATAGAGCAGACCGTCTTTCGGCCCAAAGACGGCGCAATGGGGGCGAACGCCGTGCCCGAAATCAATGGTATGGATTACCCTGCGTTCACTGAGGTCGATGACAGCTAGTGTGCTACCGTCCGTGCCGGGCAGGCCGACGCCCGAGTCGCCGTATATCGGCACGAAGGCACGCTTGCCATCGGGAGATGCGGCAACTTCATGCCCAGTCACGCCTCCCTCGGCGACCGTCGCAATCTGCCGTCCAGCAGTTGGATCAATGAGACCAAGAGCCTGGTCGCCTTTATTGGCAATGAGCAGCAGGCCATTCGATAGAGAGGAAGGAGCGGCGAAAGCTGCGGTTAACAATCTTGCGAAAATGAGTGCCAGCGGGAGAAAGTTAGTCACGGCGGTTCCCCTTTGTTCCCCTGTCCTTCAACTTCTCGCGACATACTATCGTAGTGCGGAGTTCGAAGCTAACCAGTCGGTTCGTTGCCTTTTCAGAATCGCTGGCAGCCCCAAGGCGGAAGCCGGGTTGCGCTCAACATTCATAGCCTTCATACTCACGACCATGCCACTCAAAAATGCGGCACTGCTGGCACTGATCGGAACGATTCTAATGACGATTGTTTTGGTATGGAATTTCGTCCTCACCTTCCTCAACGTGCTACGGGACTTGGTTCCTGCGGTCACGCTCTTCTCGTCGCTCATTTATGCGTTCGGCGTATTCAGCGTAGTGGTGTTCTTTTATGTGTTCCACAGAGCCCAGTCGTGACCTTGGCTAGCTCTTATCTCCTAGAGGCGGCTCTGGCTAACCGTGATCCGTCAGGAGGCAGTTCTGAGGGATTTGGCGGCTGGGAGGGAGTTCGGGGCGCATTCAGCGTCTCAACCACCGTTGGCGGGCTTTGTGGCCAACAAGGAACCACCTCAGGGGTCGCATGGCGACCGCACATCGACTCCATAGGACGACGCCTGAGATACCGAAGAGGATATCGGCAAGCGAATCGCAGAGAAATCAGAAAACAGAGCTACTCACCTCATTCGCATGTTCGGTGGACTGCTTTGATCAAGTCCAATCTTTGCGTAAGTTGAATTCTCTTCCACTTTTCTAAAAAGTACAGCATTTGCTGTAACGCAAATGTTCTCGGCTCAGCCCAAAACTTCGCCTCACGTCAGTTGCTCAGCATCGTAACCTGAACAAATGCAGTTGTGAATCAATGGCACTGCCTGTGCTCTCTGCTATCAAACGAGGCCGGAGAAAAGTATGTTGACTCTACACATTGAAAATGTTGGAGAAGTGGCGATCATCGAGTGCGAAGGCAGAATTGTACAGAGCGATGCCGCTCTCAAAACTACGCGAAGCTGTTAAGTTGGAAAGCGACGCCAGATTCATTGTGCTCGATGTCTCGCGAGTCTCTGCCATTGGAGGCGGAGGTCTGGGTATGCTCGTGTCCTTGCATCGATGGGCTAACGATCATGACATTCGGCTTAAGCTGTTCAATCCCCGGTTAGCTGTGCGACAGACGCTGGAGCACGCTAGTTCGATGCAAGAGTTTGACCTCGCTACCCTCGACGAAATAATGGCTCTCCTTGCTTGCCCCGATAGTCTCGCACGAACCGCCTGACTTCCAGTCGAGTCAAATAGTCACTTCAGTCCCGTCAGACGCCTGCAATACAGGTTTGCCGATAAAGCGCAAGGACAAGGCTATGGTCTCGTGTGTCATTCCGTCTGCTTCGAGCTCGAACGGTCGAACCAAATCTAAAAGTTGCGGCTGGTTACAGTCTCGGCTGTATTGAACCGCGAGGCTTAGGCGGCATTTTGGAAGGTAGCCCTTCTTCTGGAAGTTCGATCAACCACGTGCCGCTTCGCCAAAAGGGAGGCACCATGGAAAACGGTCGCGTCGAAGAACTGCGAGGCGAACTCACCTGCCTCCTTAAAAAGCAGGCCGAGGTTTTGGAATCCCGGACCTTTGGTGCAGCAAGCGAGGTTGAAATCTTGGAATACGAGATTAGGCAGGAAGTGATCCACGAAATCTGCGCTAAACTCGCCAATCCTGCTGCCGCATAAAAGGTACGCCATGCGCAGATGCGGCTTATAAAGACAGGAAACTAGGATCACGCCGCCGCTGGACTGGCGGAGCCAACGGCCACCGGCAGCCGCGCTACGACGAGCGTACCCTTGCCGTTCGAATGAATTTCGAGGCTGCCGCCCAGTTGCCGGAATCTTTCTCGCATGCCCCTGATTCCCACGCCTAGAGTGCCTGTCGAGGCCATCTCAACTTGCTTTTCTAGTGGTATGCCCCTGCCTCGATCCTCAACTTCTACCAAAACGTGATCCGCGGATGCGGTAATGCGGATTCTAGCCGTAGGGCTCTCGGAATGGCGATGAATATTCGTAAGACATTCCTGTATAGTGCGGAAAATTGCCGTTTCGGACTCGCGCGCAAGGCGCTCAAAGTCCGGGGGGAACTCCAAGTCCACTTTAATCTTGCTGCGTTGCGCAAACCCCTCCACATACCAGCGGAGAGCCGAAACAAGTCCAGCTTCATCCAGCAAAGGCGGGTGGAGTAGGTGGGAGATCGTGCGGACCTCCCGACTGAGTTCCTGTACCAGAGCCGCACTGTCGTTAACCGTATTAGCAGTCTTGGCGAGCCGTTCGAGGTCGGTTCCCACACTGGCAAGGTTCATTCCCAGCGCTGCCAGCATCTGCCCCACGCTGTCGTGCAATTCACGGGCAATGCGCCGTCTCTCATCATCCTGCAATTGCATCAGACGGGCCGATAGTTCTCGCAGATTTTCATTGGTCTTGTCGAGTTCTGCGGTCCGCTGCCGTACGGCCTGTTCAAGTTCCACCTGCGCTACCGACAGTACTGCCTCGCGGCGGCGGCGAGATTCTCCCATCGCCACCAAAACACCGCAAGCTAGCGAGAACACCAAAATACTAACGACTTGCTCCGTGCTGACGATTCGAAGGGAGTGTACGGGCGGCATGAACCAATATTTGGTTCCAAAGATGGCAAGAGCCACACTGACGATGGACGGGCCAACCCCACAATACCAGGCACAGAAAGCAATCACAGGAAACAGCGTGATGAATGGTAGGTCGTCGCCCAGAAAGCGACTTAATTCTAGGCGGAGCAGTAAGGCCACTGCGGTCGCCAAAAGAGCAACAGCGTAACGAATTCCGGTCGTCTTTGAGATTTGGGTGGACGGCGAACCATTGGTTGCCATAGGTTCATTCCCCCTTTGGCAAATCCACAAATGCAGCTCAGGAAATGCCAAAGGGTACTATGACGAATCACTAATAATGTTATAACGAGAATCCTTCAACAAAGCAGATTTTTTGTCGACGAACTTGTTACGATTTGAGCCCGTCCGATCAAGTAAAAAACACAGCGGCTTCTCTTGTAGTTGCTAGCCAATTTTAATCGTGCGTAAGCTATTGAAACTGCCAGAGTTCTGGCGTTAAATTCGCTGTCTGATTGTGCATTTTGAATGCTGCTGGTAGGTTATGCAGCGGCACCGTAACACAGTCTTATTTTCGCATCCAGATCAGAGATGCGCTCTTGCCGTCTGTAGTACTCGCTCCACTCGCCATCGGTCAGGCCAACATATGCATCCAGTTCCAATGCCTCGACCTGCTTTTGGAGAAGGTTGACAAACTCGGTTTGGAGTTCTTCAACGGAGTGTTCCATACGACCTTTTCCATGCAACGGTTTTGGCGGGCGAAGAGGCACAAGTGGGATGTATTTAATTGCCGCTCCGTTCATACAGTGCTTGCTGTATCCAAAATCGTCCGACCATGGCCAATAAGAATCCTGCAGGCTTCGCATGATCCTCATTGTTGAGCAAGCCGGTGGCCGGTTTATTCGCCTGCAGGTTTCGAGGGCATTGCAATCTTCACAGTCGGGACGGTGAATTCTCAGGGGGAACAACAGACAGCATCTAAAACTGCACGACCCACCTGACTTCACCGCCCAAGTCGGAAAAGTTTGGGCATTCGCCTTCGGGGGTGTTGCATCTCAACTTGGCTGAAACTGCTCTTCGGAGAGGCGGACGCACTATGCCACGCGATGAGAGAGTGGTTTCAAGAAAATTGCGTTGCAGGTAAATCCGGCGTAGGTCGCAGGAAGCAAGGTTCTGAGGTCTAATTTCTCGGGTGAGATGTCCGGGTGCGGATGATGGGAAAGCCCGCCGCATACTCGCAGCAGGCTCCCACAAATCTGCTCATCTATGCTGCTTTCTTCGCCGCCTTCACCTTCGCCCACCGCGCCCTTTGGAACGCTGCGATCTTCTTGCGGGCTGCTGCCGACATTGTGCGCTTTGCGGGAGCGGACGCAGCAGTTTTCTTTTCCACGGTTCCTGGCTGCGCTCCATTCTTAGACTTCGCCCATCGCGCCTCTTGCCCCAGCGCCATTTTCCGCCGTGACGCTGCTGAAATTATCCGTTTCGGTTGGGTCTCTGTGTGAGACGGTTCACTAGACGTTGCAGCGCTTGACGTACCACTGGCGTTCAAGGATTCCAAAACTAAAATCGCTCTCTCTAGCTTTACTACCTGTGCCTGCGCTCTAGTACGTTCTGCACGAAGTTCTTGAAGCGCATTGGTTCAGACCTGACATTAGTTGCCCCCTTTTATCGAAGACGGTTTGCACTTGAGTAGTTCGGCGACCCGGAATCCAGATCAGGTTAAGGAGGAGGTTGAAGAACTCAAAGGGCTGATCGAGCACGCCATCCGTGTCGAGGAAGCAGGATGCGAGGCGAAACTTTCTCGTCTCCAAGAACTGCTGAAGCAGCAAGGTTTCTTCGACAACCCGCAGCAACTACTTCTTATCTTCACCGAGTTCAAAGACACGCTCGACTATCTGGTTAAGAAACTAAAGGAGTGGAATTTCACCGTTGGCACGATTCACGGTGGCATGCACATCGGCTCGCGGGACGAGGCGGGTACGCGGCTGCACGCTGAACAGCAGTTCCGGGAAGGGGCGATTCAGGTTCTTGTCGCCACCGAAGCTGCCGGGGAAGGCATCAACCTCCAGTGCTGTCACATCCTGTTCAACTATGACATCCCGTGGAATCCCAATCGGCTGGAGCAGCGGATGGGAAGAATTCATCGTTACCTTCAGACAAAAGATTGCCTGATCTTCAATTTCGTCGCGACGAACACCATCGAAGGTCATGTGCTCCAGAAGCTCCTCGACAAGTTGCAGGAGATTCGGGGCGCTCTTGAAAGCGACTCGGTGTCCAGCCCCGGCTGCGGCTTGCGTCACGCCTCTCCCCTGCTCGCGCTGATGTGCCGATCACCGCAACGACCCTATCCTCAATTGTCTGGTCATAAGGCACCTCGCCAGTCGCTTCAAGCTCGGAATAGAGGTCGCAGATGTATTCGAACGTGCGGAACTGAAAACGAACAAGGTTCGTTGGGCGCGCCACACTCGACACGTAGAGGTCTCGCCACCTGAACGGAAGCTCCTCACGGAGGAACTGGGTAGCGTTCGAGCCGTCAGCTAAGGCGGACAGCAGAGCCTCATAGTCGATCACGTGCTGCAACGGAAGCACACCGCAGTCCTTCACACATTCACTCCAGTCTAAAACTTGCCTTCTGCAACCCAACTCCGCACTTCATCAGCCACGGAGAACCGCCGAACGGGTTTCTGTTCAAAGCGCTCCCCGAGCGAATACGCATTCACTTCCTGCGGAATCGCGTCATAGCTGCCGCCATTCAGAAATCCGCGAACGTAAAGCTCGGAGAAGCGCGGAATGCCAAGCTGCCGATACTGCTCTACGTGCACGAGTTCGTGAAACAGAAGACCGTCGTAGAAAGTTTCATGGGAGACCACGACATCGCAGAATGTGATTGCTCCCATTCCAAGATTGGTCAGGCAGGTTCTTGAAACCCAAACCGCGCAGCATCGGGTAAAACTCGGCGTTTGGCACTCCCTCGCCTTCGAGCACAAGCACGCGGACACTGTCGAGAACCTCTCCCGCAAAGAACAGCTTCAAAGGTGCCCGCTGCCGGGGGGACAGCGGGATAGCACGAGGCGCATATTTCTCGCGCTGTGCCAAAACGTAACCGGCGACCAGTTTAGAGACTTGAGCAATTTGGTCAGACGTTAGTTTTGGGGTTGCCATTTTGCTCCTCAAAGTCTGGGATCGACAGGCTCACTCTCTAGCGCGAGCACTCCGAACACGCACTCATGCACTCGTCTCAGCGGCTCGTGCTCTACGAACCGCTGAAGGGCTTCCATGCCCAATGCGAACTCACGGAGCGCCAGCGACCGCTTCGTGCTGAGACCTCGGGATCGAAGACGTTCGAGATGCTCCGGCGCTGTGTACTCAGGTCCATAGATAATCCGAAGATACTCCCGACCACGGCATTTTATAGCCGGTTGGATGAGCCCACGCCGATTCCTTCCGATGAATTGAAAAGGCTTGACCACCATGCCCTCGCCACCCGAGGCCGTGAGTTCTTCCCACCATGCAATGCCCTCCTGCTGCCCCGCTTCATCATCTAGGTTCACTACTTTGTATGGCGTTGCAAGAAGTAAACCTGCGTCGGCAGCGCAAAGGCGAGCCAAAGTCGTCATGTGCCACACGTGATCTTTATCGTTGTGCACTGCGCCTTCGCTCGCGAGCAGGTGAAAAGATGCAAGCTTTAAATCTTCTAATGACCGAACGGTCCAGCAGTAGCGGCGATATGCTTGAATATATTGTTCAGCCATTACCCGCCGTTCCTCGTAGCGTCCTGCAAGTTCCGAGGCTTCCGGCACATGGTCGCTGGTCGTCCGCAACGCAGCTATCGAGGCCGCAAGACCAGCGCGAGCAGCCGCCCCGGTCGGAGCATACTGCTGGCGGAGCAAGTCCTGTGCCTTCGACGACCACGGCATTAGTTCGCAATCGAGACACAGCCAATCGCTAGCAAGCTCGTCCCACAGACCCGATTTGGTTACGGCTATTTGAACCCTGTTCAGGAATTTCTTTTCCAGTTCGCCATCGCTGAAGAACCGCCTGCCAGTTCGCGTATAGCAGACACCGATTTCTTCCTGCGCGATCCCGAATCGACGTAGCGCAGCATCTCGGTCACGGCAGACGATGACCACAGCACGTGACCCCATATGCTTCTGCTGGCAGACTACTTTGTCTGCCTGCTCTTTGCGATAGTACTCAAAGGCTTCGGCCGGGTGCTCCAATAGTCCTGGTAGTTTGGTGGTCTCGCTTGGGGACATCGTCGGCGGCAGATAGATCAGCCACTTGGGATTACTGGCGAACCGGCTCATCACTTCCAGCGCAGCGATGGCATTTTCCTCGCGGATCGTCAAATTCCTATGCAATCTGGTTTCAATTATTCTCTTCCCGACTACATCATCGATGTCCAGAACATCGTCCTGCTCGTGCTGCTGGGATAAAGCAGTCGTCGGCTGCGCTAATACCAGGGGCTTCGCAGGCTCGTAATAGGTCTTGTGAGCCGACACGGAGACAAACTCTTTCTCCGGGTAGCGTAGCGCCGTCAGCTTGCCACCGAAGACGCAACCAGTGTCGATATTAACTGTGCGATTCAACCACTGCGGCTCCGCTATGGGAGTATGGCCGTAGACCACCGACGCCTTGCCACGATAGTCCGCCGCCCAGTTGTAGCGAACCGGGAGTCCGAACTCGTCAGTCTCTCCGGTTGTCTCCCCGAACAGGGCAAACGAGCGGATGGCTCCCGAGCCCCGCCCCTGCATCTCTTCCTTCATGCCAGCGTGGGCGACGACCAGCTTGCCGTCATCGAGGACATAGTGGCCAATAAGACCATCGAGGAAATCAGCCACCCCACGTTTGAATTCGGGAGTCTCGGCTTCAAGCTGAGCAATCGAATCTGCAAGTCCGTGCGCAATCTTCACATCCTTGCCGCGCAGCTTTTGCAGTAGCTTCATGTCGTGATTGCCGGGAACACATAATGCTGTTCCGGCATTCACCATGCCCATGACCAGCTTTAGGACTTCGGGAATCTTTGGCCCACGATCAACAAGATCACCGAGGAAGATCGCCTTGCGGCCTTCGGGCGCTGTCACCCCGCCACCATTCTTATCGATGGAATAGCCAAGCGTCAGGAGCAATTCCTCTAGCTCATCGAAGCAACCATGCACATCACCGATGATGTCGAATGGACCGTGCTCGTTGCGACGATTCGTCCACATCGGCTGCCGCTCGATTTCGAGGCCGTCCAGTTCCTCAGGAGCCTTGAAGACGTGAACGCCCCTAAATCCCTCCCGCTCCAGCCCCCGAAGCGAACGGCGTAGCTGCTGCGATTGATTGCGAACAACGTGAGGACCGAAGTCGCGCTCGGCACGGTTTCGATTCCGTTCGTGACAAAGCTTTTCCGGGAAATCAAAAACGATAGCAATCGGCATCACGTGGAACTCGCGTGCCAAGGCAACCAGTGGCTTCCGCGAGTCCGGCTGCACATTCGTGGCATCGATGGCAGTCAATCGTCCCGCAGCCAAACGCTTCCGGGCAATGAAATGGAGGACTTCGAAAGCTTCTTTCGTCGCTGTTTGGTCATTTTCGTTGTCAGAGACTAGACCGCGACAGTAGTCGGATGATAGAACCTCGGTCGGCTTGAAATGCTGGCGAGCAAACGTGGATTTCCCGCAGCCGGAAGGGCCAACGAGCAAGACGAGGGAGAGTTCGGGGACGGTGATCTTCATCGACGGAACACTCCCATCTGCGTTGGCGCTCCGACTTGCTGATCTTCCTCGCCCCCGGGCCTGAACTCCACGTTGTAACCAAACCTTTCACCAATTCCGTCCGCCCACTTCTGGAACTGCTCACGAGTCCACTCGAAACGGTGGTCGCGATGGCGGAACTGACCAGCAGGCAGCGTCTCAAATTTCACGTTGTACTCGGCATTCGGGGTCGTCACCACGACTGTTTGCGGACGGGCGAATTCAAAGAGCACTCGTTCGAACGCCGCAAGGCGGGGTTCATCAAGATGCTCGATGACCTCGACTACGGCAGCGGCGTCGAATCCCGCTAGCCGCTTGTCTCGATACATGAGCGAGCCCTGTATCAGTTTTATCCGCTCCTTCTGCTTCGGCGGTAAGGTGTAGAAGTGCAGACGTTCGGAGGCTACTTCGAGACTCCGATACGACACATCCATTCCGACTATTTCTTCAAACTGTCTGTCTTTCAGCAGTTCGCGGACGAGTTTGCCCTCTCCACAGCCGAGGTCTAGAACCCGCTTAGCACCGCTGGCTTTTAGTTCCGACGCGACCTGCTGGAGCCGAGCATCGTGAAGACGAATCGGGGCTTCAATAGCTTGTTCCTGTTCTTCTTTTGTCTCCTGTTCGGCATCGGGATCGAGGGACTCATCCTCAGTTAGTCGAGCCAGCGCTTCTCTGGTCAAATTTCGGAATCCACGCAGATAGCGATTTACGATGGTATCGCGCTCTGGATGCGCTTGTAGCCAGCCTTCACCGTGACGAAGCAGTTTGTCAATTTCGTCTTTTCCCACCCAGTAGTGCTTATCTGCATCGAGGACAGGAATCAAAACGTAAAGATGGGTCAGCAGATTTTGCAGGGTAACGCTCTGGCTGATTTCCACCGTGTAGTACGGTCCCTCACCCCACTCGGGAAATTTTTCATCGAGCGGATGGTGTTCGGTGGCGACCTGATAGCCGAGCGGCTCGAACAGTCGGCGGATGAACTCCTCGCCGCCACGGCAGGGCAGGATCGCGATCCGTGCGGTAAGCGGCAGCGGCTCGCTGACGAGTTCAGGGCGATCTTTGCTATTTCCCGCCATTGCGGAATTGAAAACCCGAGCAATGGCGACACTCATGAACGACGAAGCAACGTAGGGGCGGTCGTTCACGTACTGGTCGAGCATCCCGCCCTCGCCAGACGGCCCTCGGCGATTGCGCACGAGCCCCACTGGGTCAACGTCAAGGAGTAGGGCGGCGGTGCAACGGTTAGCTGTTGCTTCGGGATAAAACACATGAACTTTTCCGAACGAAAGTTCGGACGACTGCAAGCGGTTCGGATTCTTGTGCAAAAGGTAGCCCAAATCCGTTGCGGGACTCTTCGTGTTTGTAATAGTCAGGAGCATTGGCTGAACAGTCATTATGCCTGAGTGGAAGCAGCATTTCGCTTCAGCGTACTTATGCGAGGCCGACGCATACAATGACGCCATGAAAAACCTCAAGAATCGAGTTGCTCTTGTGACGGGCGGCAGTCGAGGAATCGGAGCCGCAGTCGCCATTGCGTTGGCTAAGGCTGGTGCGGATGTCGCCGTTAACTTCCGTGAGCGTGCCGACGCCGCGAATGCGGTCTGTGGCGAAATCGCTAGGACGGGAAGGACGGCAATCGCAGTTCAGGCTGATGTATCAGTCGCCGCCGACGTGAAGCGCATGGTCGCAGAGGTCGAAGCGCACCTTGGTAACATCGACATTCTCGTTAACAACGCGGCTATCGCCCGTCCGCGCAAATTGGAAGAGATCACGGAAGCGGAATGGGACGAAGTGCTCACCGTGAATCTCAAGTCTGTGTTCTTGGTGACGCAGGCAGTGATCCGTGGGATGCGGCAAAGAAAATGGGGCCGCATCATCAATTTGTCTTCGGTCGCTGCGCAAACGGGTGGCGCGGTGGGAGCACACTACGCTGCGTCCAAGGCGGGGATCATAGGGCTGACGCACTCCTGCGCACCGTCATTCGTTCGAGACGGAATCACGGTGAACGCCATTGCTCCCGCGCTGATCGAGACGGATATGGTGACCAGCAATCCGAACGCAAGTCCGGCTCTGATTCCGATGGGGCATTTCGGATCGGTTGACGATGTGGCTTCGGTAGCGGTGATGCTGGCGATGAATGAGTACATGACGGGGCAGACGATTTCGGTGAATGGTGGCTGGTATATGAGCTAGTTCCATGCCACATGCCTGTATGTCGTCTTCGCCTCTGTGCACCGTTTTCGGCTAAAGTATTAGCCGATGAAATTAACCTTCTGCACCACGTTCTTGCTCTTCACGATGAGCGCCGCTGCCCAAAACACAGGTGAGTTCGACATCAAAGCGACCCAGCGGTTCGCTAATCTAGCGCTCGCGTGCGTGCACAAAGAGTACCCAAATCACATTAGCCACACGTTGAACAGCGATGCTGATGCAGCACCGCCTCGGAAATTGACCCCTGCTTTCTATGGCTGCTACGACTGGCATTCTTCTGTGCATGGGCATTGGCTCCTCGTTCGCTTGGTCAGGACTTTTCCAGACGCCGCGTTTGTTCAGCCTGCTCGCGAAGCACTGCGGCAAAGTCTCACAGCAGAAAACATCGTGCAGGAGGCTGCATATCTCCGAGGAGAGGGACGAGCCAGTTTTGAGCGCCCGTATGGGCTGGCATGGCTCCTTCAACTGGTTGCGGAACTCCGGGAGTGGGACGATCCGCAAGCTAAAGAGATGGCAGCTAATCTCCATCCCCTTGAAACGGTAGTACTGGAACGGCTGAACAACTGGCTGCCCAAACTCTCTCACCCTGTGCGGATCGGCGAACACGACCAGACCGCTTTCGCGCTCGGTTTGATTCTCGATTATGCGCATGGCAACAGCGATCAGAAACTCGCCGAACTGGTTGTGTCCAAAGCCAAGCAGTTCTATCTCAGTGACAAGAGCTGCCCGCTGGCGTATGAGCCCTCCGGCGAGGATTTCCTATCACCATGTCTCGGCGAAGCGGACCTGGTGCGCCGTGTGCTGCCTCGCCAAGAGTTTGCACGCTGGCTCCGAACATTCATGCCCCAAATTTCCACGTCGGGCACGGATAAGTGGTTGCAGCCCGCTGTATCGCCTGATCCAAGCGATCCGAAGCTGGCGCACTTAGATGGGCTCAATCTCAGCCGAGCATGGATGTTGGAAGGAATCGCTGCTGGGTTGCCGAAGGGCGACAAGCGGCTGCCGTCGATTATGGCGACTGCCGACGCGCACAGGCGGGCGGGTTTGGCGGCTGTGACAGGCAAGCATTACGAAGGCGGTCATTGGCTGGGGAGCTTCGCAGTTTATCTGGTCACAAAGCGAGGAATTTCACGCTAATCGCCGCTTCTGTTTGACGATTGCCAGGCTCATGTTGGATATTGTGACGCATGGACGTTGAACGCATTCATTGACGACATCGAGCAGATACAGGAAATGTTCGAAGCGGCGGATATCAGGCCACTCAGCGCAGGCGACATCTCTGCTGCGAATCGAAAGCACGATGAAAAGTTAGCTAGCAGTCCGTGGTTTCAGCTGTGGCAACGATACGGAGCTTGTTGCCGATCTGAGGCTGAAGACGGGGTTCGAATTCAGAGCTAGGTACCGCCATCCCCCTCGTGTGAGTCGCAGGGCGGGCCTGGTGGGTTGGTAGATCGAGAGATGCGACTAGGAAACAAGGCTGAGACCCACGTCTCAGCGTAAATAGTTGGCGGAACACCGCCTTCTTGTTCAAGATTGTGTTCCGGTAAATTGAGCCTCAGACTGTCAGTTGAAGCTCTGGAACGGGTGGCGGCGAGGACTGTGGAGCTGTTTCGAAGGCTTCAAGCCATGAACGGATGGCCACACGAAGTGGCGCAACCACAACTCCCGCAAAGACCTCCGGATATCGGTCCAGTCGGCGAAGGGCAGATTGCAGCAAGGAAATGGTTCCTGCGCAGTTACCGCGCTGCAAATGGTAGAATGCAGCAGCGACCTGAATGAGCCCCTGCAGAAAAGTCTTCTCCGGCTCTTGCACCGCGAGCCACACTGCTTCCCAATGTTCATGGGCCTCAAAGAAAGCGCCGGACCGAAAGCAGCGCAGACCTTCGCATAGGTCTCCCTGAGTCCAATCGAGTGGGGCAGACGGAAGCATGGGGCGGTGTCGGGTCGCGTTGAATCGTTAAGCTTGTTTTCTGCTCGTCCTCAAATCGGTTTCTGCTTGGTACCAATCCTGTTGTGCATTGCCATCTGTCCGATCTCGAAGCTCGTAGAGTTCGTAAGCACGAGTTTGGACAGCGGAGTCTGCAAGTGCGATAGCCGCATTGATCAAGGACTCGGGTTGTTCGGAATGAGCGGGCTTCGCACGAGAATTAATTTTAGGGTCAATCACGTTAACCTCCTGGGTTTATGCGGCTAAAGAGCCAAACGCCGATCTACAAGTTGGGTAAAGGACAGCCTCAAGATCGTGGTCTTGGACACCACAATCTGAGGAGTCTTCCCGTCAAGAAGCTCAAGCCTTACGCGGCTACGAGATCGTGCTTGTGCAGAGTGGAGCTGACAACGTCAAAGGTGTGAACCTGAGGCGTCCCTTCGATGAACCTTGCCAGCGTCTTCAACACTTGCGGGTAGGTATTGGTATTGTAGGTGTCGGCATCGTTCTTGTTTTCCCAAAGACTGATCGCACTCACATCTACTCCGCCCGGACCGGCCAAAGTAATTTCGTCCTTAAAACCATTCTGCTTACGAAGCAGAGGAAGGACATCCTTCTCAAAGGCTCGCGTGTAGTCGGACAGCATATTGGGTTTCAGATGAAACGAGATATTGCGTGCAAACATGGGCAACCTCCTAAAGGTTGTAGTCGCTAAGAGGAGAGAACTTCAGATGGGCTGACTTAGTTTCAGGGAACCTGAAAGAGGAGAAAAAAGCTCGCTCTATTTCATTAGTGCATTTAGCTGGCCCTTCCCTTCTGAGTCCGCAAGTTGCTGTTTCCCATGCCACAAAAGCAGATCGGACGCGCCAGAGTCCCACCTCCGAATCGAGCATCTTTGGCAGAAACGAGTACAAACGGCAAACGGAAGACAGCGTGCGTCAGCAGTGACCTTACTTGGTAGTGGATCTGTAAGATTTTCACAGGTCTGGCCAAGTCGCACGGCTTGTGGGAGACTGGCCTTATGAAGAAACCAGAATTGACCGGCACCGGTTGGCTTGGGCCAAGGGACGAAATGGATCGCGCCAGTCATCGTTTCGGCAAGTGCTCTGAGTGCAATGAGATCATCTGCGTCGAAAAGGCCGTGGCTGATGGACCGATTACCCAGCGAGAAACCAGCAAAATGCTATCTAAAGCATTTGATACACACGTTAAGCTGAATCACCCAGAGAACTACAATAAAGCCGCTTCCCTTACCACAAACAATTACGACACCTAAACTATGACCATCGGCAATACGCTTCCGGATGCTCATGAGTAGCGGTGAGATTATGGTTCCGGAGGTACTTTAGGAAAGACTTGAACTAAATGTTTACTTCTTCTTCCCGTAGACAGCGATGTTCTTGAACTCCTGATTGCTCGGCTTAACGCCCGCATCCGTCACGGTCATAACCTTCTGGTCCGCCGAGACTACAAGTGTTTTATGAGCGACGATCTGGCCGCTCTTCTTGAAGACAATTTCCAAAGTGTTCTTCGTCAATGTGGCCGAAATAGTGTCTGTCAAAGTCCCCTTCGGCGCAGGATGGTCTTTGCCATCGAGTATCAACTCGTAGCTGTCATGCGTGGGCTTGCCATTCGGGAGTACATAATCATTTGAAACAGTTAGTCCATCTCTTTTCTCCTCGATCTTGTAAGAAGCCTCTTGAGGTGCATCACCAGATTCGTAGCGGGATTGGGTAGCGTCTAAATTCCAAGTACCGATCAAGGGGTTGGGCTTCGGAGCTAGGACGAAAAAAAGAATAAACGCCAAGACACCGGCAGTTGCGTATAAGTCCCAGCGGCGTTTTTGTCCAGGTCGGACGAAACCGTCGATAGCTGCTACTCCCCCGCTACACTGAAAGCGACGGCCAATGCGCCGAATCCATGCGAATGCATAAACGTCAACGCCGCATTCGCCATGCCATTCGCGGTCTGCGCTGGAACGCCAACGTGAATGAGAGGATCAGCGATCTGTGCCTGGGTGGTGCCTTGTGTAAGCAGCATCACTCCAACACCCTTGGTTGCGACTGACCGGCCAAAGGCTGCGGACTTCCATCCCTTCTTAGCAGACCACGACGGAGGTGTGAATCCCTTTACTGGAACGGGTGGTTTGGTAGGCAAGGCGGAAGCAGGCAAGGTAGGGACCCATGATAGCGCTTCAGCTCCGGGAGTCGAGGCAGCTTTTTGCGGAACAGGGGTGTCAGCGGGTTTAGAGCGAGAGGCTGACGCTGAGTTGTAGATAGCGAAACCAGCTTATCAAGCCTTGGGAGGCCAGTTAGAACGTTGAGCTGATTGGCATCCCCAAAAAGTGGGCGCGGAATATAGACTCCCGCGCCTTTGGGCAAACCGCTGAGGAACGGAGAGACATCCCCGAGAATAGGCTTGAAGCCGTTGACTTCCAATTTCTTGCTAATCAGGTTACTGACCGGTAGCGACGGTCGTTCGGTGGGGATGTAGACTCTCATTGCAATTACCCCGGAGACATTGCCTAACGTGGAGTATCCTGACGCTGCGTTGACGGCAAGAATGAAAACCCTGACTCCGTTTTATACCGTTCCAGAGTCAGAGTTTCAATGGTCGTCCGTTGGGGCGGAATTTTATGGGTAGTTACTGTGTAAGGACAAGAGCCTTATGGCCACTGGTCCTATAGTTCGCGGAGTCTCAGTCGTAGAGGGGCAGCGGATGCGAGGGCCGGACGAATCGAATGCCTTCTGTTGATCGGCCTCGCGATCCAAGACAACTGAAGATTTGGCAACGTCTCAAGAGAGTAGAAGTTTTGCTAGGCGAAAATCCGATTCTGAATCTGAGCGACCTCCACCGGCGCGGAGCAGGCTTCGTAGTCGTTTGCCACGCGGTTGACCGTTTACACGCTGTCATCGTAACAGACTAGCTCCACCTGATTGCCCTCGGGATCAGCCACATAAAGGGAGCGCCAATGCACCCATGCGTGTTCGGCGGTCTCGACTTGGAGTCCAGACGCTTCCAGTCTCTTCTTTTCGTCGGCGAAATCGGCAAGACTTATCTCGAACGCAACGTGGTCAATCGTGGAGGTGGCCGCGTCCGTCTCGCGATAGCCGGGTGTCTGCGAGCGGTCGAATAAGGCAAGCACTTGAGTGTGACCGCCATAGCCCTCCGCGATCTTGAAGAACGCGATGTTTGGGAAACGGGACATTAGGGGCAAGCCGATGACCTCCTCGTAGAACTTCTGCATCGCGTCCAGATTCTTGACGCGCAGTGCGATCTCCCCAAGGCCGTGCACCGACGTACGTTTCTCGTTAGCAATTACCCCTGCCATGATCAACCTCCCGACGTGGAAAACCTTTCACCCATAAGGATTCTGGCGTCTGCCGGGTTGGTGCTTTTTTAGTTGGCAGCAGGAGTAAAATTTGCTCCTAGCCGACGCGCTTATTAGGAGGCTTCATCCGTGACGGTTTTCCTGCTCGACCGCCCGGACGCGGTGGCGCAGCCGACCGAGGAAAGGTTTCGAGTCTCAACAATCCTCACTGTGCGATATGATCCCTGCATGATCCCGGCTTCCTACAAACCCAAGAAGAAGTTTATGCAGTTGGCAATCGCGGAGGCTAAGCGTGCCCGTGACCGAGGCGATTATGCCATCGGCGCTGTCGTCACCCGCGTAACGGACCGGCGCGAAGTAGTCATTGCAAGCGCAGGGAACCGGGTAAAGACTTCAGGATCAAGCATCAAGCATGTCGAGTTGGAAACGCTCAAATACGTATCGAGTGGTTATGGCCGCTACTTGACGGAGTTCGTGCTCTACACAACGCACGAACCCTGCGCGATGTGTGCGGGTGCCTGCGTCTGGGCGAGAATCGGTGCCGTCGTATACGGAGTCTCGCAGGAAGACATCGCCGCTTATGGGCGAAAGCGCGGGACGGAAGAATATAAGTGGCGAGCCTGCCTCATTCCCTGCCAACTGGTCTTCGAGAAGGGCAATCACGCTATACCCGTCATCGGCGGTTTTCTACGTGACGAATGTCAGAGACTATTCGGTTACGGGGCTCGATAGGACCGCCAAGGCTAACACCGAGCATCAACTCCTTTTCAAAGCGTGTCCCTCTAAAATGACAGTGGGGCGCTGTTTCAAGAGGAGAAAGACATGACGCTGAGAATTGTGTCCTGCCTTGTCTGCTTTTCGCTTTTGACGCAAAACGTAGAGCGAGTGCATGAGAACGCTGAAGCTAAATCCGCAGCCGACCTTCGCGCTTGGATTGAAGCGTCTCCAAAGTTGCCCGGCCGGGGAGTACCTTTCGCGGCTCAAGCGCGCAATGTCGGTTGGGCATCGGGGCTCGTTTCCTGGGTCGCAATCGACAGCAAGGGTCTGATCTATGAGATACAGCGCGGAGACAGAGCCGACCCTGTTCTCGTTCTGAACCAAGAGGGAAAACTCCTACGCTCTTGGGGCAAGGGGAACTACAAGATACCTCACAGCATCCGCATCGACCCTGAAGGCAATGTGTGGACCGTGGATGCTGGTACTTCTGTCGTGCAAAAGATTCTCCGCTCGGCAAGAAGCTCATGACCATCACCGTGGGCGAGCAGCCGAAAAACGACAGCGCATTTAACGGAGCCACTGACATCGCGTTCGGACCCAATGGACATCTCTTTATCGCGGACGGCTATGGAAACTCTCGAATTTTGGAATACACTCCAGATGGCAATAGGGTTAAACAGTGGGGTAGGCCCGGTACGGGCCCCGGCGAGTTCCATTTGCCACATGCGATCCAGACCGACTCGGAAGGCATAATCTATGTGGCCGACCGGGAAAATGGCCGAATTCAGAAGTTCGATCTTGATGGCAATTTCCTCGGCGAGATTCCGCATCTGGGACGGGTTTATTCACTAAAGCTGGTGGGGAATGTGCTCTGGGCTAGTATGCAGCCGCTAAACCAGCCCCCCGGTTCGGCTGGCTGGTTGATCAAATTTGATGCCAAGACCAGCAAGATGTTGGGGCATCTCGATGTCACCGAGGTACGTGGACTACATTCCGTCGAACAGACGCCATCTGGCGAACCCGTGACCACTCTCGATAACCACTTGCTATGGTTCAAAGCTGAAGATCGCTGATGCGAGTTGTAGACCCACGCTCACAGCACTAGCCGCTCGCCGCTCGGAGAGGCTGGCCGGGATTAACCAGTGTCCAAGCGCGGTAGCAGGCTGGAACTTCCGTTTTTCGAAGCCAAAAGTGATCATCCGGATGGGAGCCTGGTCAGTCTTCAGTCGTTGCTTCCCTCACGATCCTAGCGGCGGCTTGGCTAGGGTCTTCCTTGTAAGCGCTCAGTTTGTTTATCGCAACGTAGCGGATAGGGTCACCAAGCGGTTGGTTTGCAACCAGCCGATCTTGACGAAGCGAACATACTGCATGTTCGACGGGTGATCTACGACGGGAAGGTGGAGACGCTGGAAAAGGAGGAACAGTTTCCACTGGATGTGGTGGTACACGCCGACTTGCTTCAGCGTATGCGGGCGTTGGGCCAAGGGCAGAAATGGACGTTTCATTCTCGCTCTGGATCGCCGCTTAATCTAGGGAATGCACGCAGGCGTCATCCGTATCCGACAGCCGCGGCAATCGGGGTGTCGATCGGAGGCTGGCACGATTTCCGTCACACCTTGGTCAGGTGGATGCGTCGCGCTGGCGTGAACCCAGTTGTGATCTCGGGCGTCGTGGGGCACAAGAGCGTGGAATTGGCTCCCGAGGTATACGACCGTGCGAGTGCGGCGGACATCGGGCGTGCGCTTGGATTGGTAGGCAGGCAGTTGCTACCGAGGATGCTACCGACTGACTCTGTGAACTGAGGAAATCTCAGTTTTATTGGGAAATGGTGAGCGCGGTAGGAATCGAACCTACAACCTACTGATTAAGAGTCAGTTGCTCTGCCAATTGAGCTACGCGCCCGCGCCGGTGGGAATCGAATCGCTGGGGTGATTTTCGATTGTAGCATTTCCCTACTCGTGCGGTCATCGCTAGCCGCCCGCTTTCCGTACGCTGCTGCAACTATTACACGAGGCGCCGTCCGCGCTACACTTGCACACAACTTCCTTGCCGCTTGCGGGTTGATATCGAAGGAGGGACTATGCCCAGAAGGATCTCGCTGAAAAGTATTTCGTGTTTCGCGACGCTGACGTTTTGTTTGGCAGCCTGCGCACTGGCTGTGAACGCACAAGATAATCCGCCCACGGCGCCGCCTCCGCCTCCGCGCACTCGTCAGGAGCCTTGCTGGCGGCAGGCTGGTATCGACCGGTCGGTGATGGAGCAGCATCGCGCCATTGATCGCGACGCGCATGCGCAGATCAATGCGGTGTGTGAAAACTCTTCGCTGACGCCACCGCAGAAGCAGGAGCAAGCCAGGGCAATAAAGCGGCAAGCCAAGGAGAAAATGGACGCGCTGCTCACCCCGGACCAAGCGAAATCGTTACAAGCTTGCCAGGGAGCGAGGGCTGCAGACCGGCCACACGCGGAGCATCGCGGAGGACCGTGCGGCGGCGAGCAATCGCCTCAGGCGCCGGCGAGCGCTCCCACGGGCAAAGCGGAGGGAAGCAATCCGCAGCCTCCGGAGAACAACTCGCCTCCACAGAACTAACGCGGAGTGGGAATTTTCAAAGCTGGGTTCTTTAGCGTTGGGTTTTCACTCAACCAAGTTCAAGAATCAAGTCAACCCGAAAAAATCTGCGGACAAGATCGCCTTTTTAAGATCGCTAAGAGCGCTGCCGTATTTCCGCAGCCAAGCCACCAGTGCTCTCGCTGACCACGGGGCGACGTGGCGGTAGCGACTCGATTCCCATGCGCGGACGTTTCTCAATCGTGCCGATGACGGGAGCATCTTCCATGCCATCGGCGTAAGCCATGGATACGAACCGCTGCTCGGAGCACAAGCGATCGATCAGGCGCTGTTGCCCGCCGCTGAGCACGGCGTGCGGAAGAATCGGAAAATGCCGGAACATCCAAAGAAAATAAACGCGTTGGCGGAAAGACGGCATCAGATACCGTGGTCCGAGGGGGGTTTGCACCTGAACCACGCCGTCCGCTAATTTCTCAATCCACATAACTAGGCCCACCTAATTACCCGAGTTTGGCCAGAGCAATTCCAGGGCCGCAATTATTGCACTAAGGTCAGTGCTATGGGAAGGGCTTTTTCACAAATCGTGAAGATTTTCGTCCCGACAACGGCAAATTCTTTCCCTCTGGCTGGGCAACGTTAAGCGTCTTCCTTGGCTGGCGATGGGGAATTTGTGCCGCTTGCGTGTGGTTGAGGGTGCTTTTGACAAACCTACCTAGGCGGGAATTTCGGGCAGAAAGTCCATTCGCCGGATCGCGGCCGCGACTCCGAATTGCTTGCCAGGCCCTTGCTCGACGCGCAAAACCTGGGCATGGCAGCACACCCAGCACTTCTCCCCTTGGGTCAACTCCGGCGGCAGGATCAGGATCAGTTCGACATTCGAGCCTTCCACCATCCGAGACTCGGTGTACAGGAATACACCATTGGTGCTCACGTCGCGGGTCTGAGCTGTCAACTCCGCTTCGCCGGGAGCGCTGCGGACGCGGACCGGCAACTGGGTGACAACTCGCTCGTGCGACCGTCGATTGATCTTATTATTCACGACTTGGAATTCGCACTTTTAGGATTCACTAACCTCGACGGCGTACAGCATGCAAACAATTAGCCGACGCAAAGAAATATTCTCGGGACGGAGAGCCAGTCTCGGAGATCTACGCGCCCGAAATCATTCTGCTTTCGAGTCTGTGAGTATAGCAACTCCGCGCGAATGACGGACAGAGTTGATCAGATTTCCGGACGGCGCAAGCGTGCGGCTGGGACTACGAGCGCCTGCTCCATCGTCGGGACATTTGTCCCTCGCAGCTGCGACTCAGCCTCGTGCAGTTTTTCGGACTGATTTGTCTGGTAGTAGGCCTGCACAAGAAGTTCCATGGTGAAGGGGTTGTCCCGATCTTCTTCCAGATAAGTAACAGCTTCATCGTACTTTTTCTGATCCATCAGCAGAGTTCCAGCGGCTCCGTTGGAAGAAGCCACAATAACGCGGTTGCGGCTGGAAGCGGCCAGCGCTTCGAGTTGCTTGAGAGACTTGTCGGCCAGCACAGAATTTCCGGAATGCGCAGCGCGCACCGCGCGGTTTCGCAGAATCCGCGAAAGCTCTTCTTCCTTGTCGGATTTCGAAATTGTGCTGCGGTGTCCCAGGGCATCTTCCGCTTCCTGCAAGCGCTTCAAAGCGGCATTGTCGTCTGCCTGATATTCAGCGAGGTGGCGATAAGCCTGCGCCTCCTGCAAATCCTGTTCCTTGGCATGGGCGGTCTCGGCGGTCTCCTGGAATGATTTGTCAGCTTCCGCGAAATTGCCGTCGCGTACCCAGGTCATCGCCTTCTGCATGGTGTAGTCAAGCCGGTCGGCTTCGGTGTGCGCGTAGCGAATCGCTTTGTCGTATTCCACCCGTGCCTGCTCCTGGTTGCCCATCAAGGCGTAGGTATCTCCCAGGCCGACCTGCGAGGTGACGAAATCAGGATCAATCTTCAGCGCGGCGCGGTAATGCTGCAGCGATCCCTCAAAGTTTCCAGCCATGCGCAAGAGTTCGCCGTAGGAGTCCTGTGGGTTCGGTTCTTTGGGAAGCAAAGCAACGTAGCGATCCATAGCGGCGAAAGCTTTGTCGAATTGCCGGTTGCGAGCGTAGACGTACGCCAGATCGTTCAGCGCCGCGGGAAAATTCTTATCGATGGCCAAAGCTTTCTGCATCAGCCGCTCTGCCTGCTCGTTGCCTTCCTCGAACATCAGCCAGTTGCCCGCGAGATAGAGCAGATGCTTGTCCTTGGGATACATCTCCAGCAAATCGTTCATCAAGGAAATACCTTCGATGAAGTCGCCCTCTTGAACTTTGATGATCCATCCCACCATCAACTGCTCTCCCGCAGTCAGTTTCGGAACGAGCACCTTGGCTTTCGCCCGGGCCGCGCCGACTTCTTCAGGATTGCCGCTGTTGAGCGCGATCAAGGCCCAGGCCACGGCGAAATTGGGATCTTCCTTTACTGCCGCGCGCCAGTCGTCATTGCAGCGCTCGAGATAGAGATTCTCGTAGTCCGTTACTCCCTTCGCGTACAAAGCGCGAGCCTGTGGAGAGGCAGTGGTGACGGGCAGTGTGGCGGTGGCGCCCTGCTTAAGATGGTGGGCATAAGTCGGCGCGACAAAACACACGCCGAGAATAAGGACGGCGCAAATGGAACGGCGCATCGGGATCTCCGCAACAGACGCTTTGGGGGGATACTGCAGGGTAACAGCGCCGTAACGTCGGAACGAGGTGACGAAAGGCCTTGAACGCTAGGTAAGTCCGTCTACGCGAAGAGCAAGAAAGAAGCCCCTGCCTTGAGAGACAGGGGCTTGACGAGCTACGGCAGGCCTAGAAAATAATCTTTGCGGCAATCTGCAGGTTGAAAGGTTCACCGGGCCCGATCCCAGGTGCGCCGTTGAAGTCGCCAATGGTGTCACCCACGACCCCGCCGCCATTGACTGACCCTGCGCCTGTCGCGAAATTCTTCCGGTTGAAGACATTGAACATCTCAGCCCGAAGCTGCAACTTGAACCGCTCCGTCATCTGAATGTTCTTAATAACGGAAAGGTCCAAGTCCGAAAAGCCCGGCCCGTAGTAAGCGTTACGAGAAACGTCGCCAATCGGAACGCCCTGAGAGGTCGTGGCTGTGGGGCCCGGACAGCCTGCTGAACCCGCCACGCAGAATGCGGCAGGATTCACCCAAGGCAGTCCTCCTGCAGCATGGCTGAATGTATGCGATACGCCGGCGAAAGGATTCCCAATCAAATTGAGGCCTGGCCGCTGCGTACCCGAGGTGGCGACTGCGCTTGGGAAGTTGAACGGCTGCCCACCGTGGAAAGACATCAGCGTACTCACTTGCCAGCCGTGGGTAAGAATCTTAGGTCCATGCGCCGAGCCCGGGATGTCATAGTTCAAGAACGTGGTGAAGTTCTGCCTGGTGTCGAAGTCGCCGCTAGCATAATCGAGGTGTGGGTTGGTGTAGTCGAACTGAATCGAGCCACGGTATTCGGTCATGGTATCCAGTTCGTGCGCCCAAGTGTAGGCAAGTTGTCCCGAAAGCCCGTGCCAGGTGCGGACTCTGAAGGTGCTCTGCAGCGCGTTGTAGTTGGAATTACCTACGCTATTGAGTTGGAAGACCGAACCTACGTTCGTAAATGGACACGGGCTCGTGGTAAAGCAAGCCGGAATGTTGTCCATGACCGAGAGCTTGTGGCCTGCGCTCCCAACGTAGCCAATCTGCAGCACGCCGGCGCCATTGCCGATGCCCTTCTCGATCTGCAAGTTGTAATTATAGAAATAGGGTGTGCGAAAGTTCTGATTCACCGAGAAAACGTTGTAGCTCAGCGGCGAATTGGTTTTCGGGTCCGTGCAGCCGCTGAGGGTCGGGCAAGGTACGAGAGCAGGGAAAATGTACTGACCCGCCTGCCACGTCAGTGGCCCGGCGCTGTAGTTTGCCACCGGTGAAGGGCCGATCGGATTGTCCTGCAAACCATCCGCACCGTTTATAGGCGGACGGAAGTCGAGGAACGGATTCATGTTGATTTGATCGTAGAACACTCCAATTCCACCGCGCACTACCAGATCGTCGCTATCCGTTCTCGGTTGGTAAGCAAAACCGAAACGAGGTGCGACGTTGTTCTTATCGGACGGGTAAATGGAATCAATCCCTGCTCCTTGGACGGAGAGGCCTTTATCCGGAATAAAGACCGCGAGGTCCTTAGCCGTGCTATGGAGCGGCCCGTCGTACTCGTAACGCATGCCAAAATTCAGGTTTAGTCTGCGGGTTACTTGCCAGGCATCCTGGCCAAAGAAGTCAACCCCTGTCACTCTAACCTTCCGTTCCGCGTTCCCGACTGCGATGGAAGCAGAATCTACATCGCCAGCGAGAAAGTCAGCCAGAGCGCAGGTCGGATCTGAGGATGCGCAAGTACCAGACCATGGAGTACCGGGATAGCTTCCAGTGAAGTTGAAACTACCGAGCGAACGGCGAAAATAGAATTCATCCACGCGTCCCTGGCGGACTTCCCCACCGAAGCGGAACTGATGCTTTCCAACGTTGTAAGAAAGAATGTCCGTCAGATGGCCGGTAATGTCGTTTCGACCTTCTGGAGGAGTAATGCCGACCTGATCAAAGCCGGTGATGGCAATGTTCGGAGCGCCCGGAATCGGGTTCCCATCAATCAGCGCACTCGGGCTGGTGAACAGACCAAGCGAGGTTTCGCTGAAGCTGTTATTGGAATCGTGGAAGATCTGGTTGAAGTAACTGACGCCGAACAGCACCTGATTGCTAAGTTTCGTGTTAATCACCGAGTTCCAAACCGCGGAGTAGTTCTCGATACGAATGGGAGCTACTTCGAAGTAGTACCCCAAATTCGAACTGGCGGTCGCAAGGGCGAGACTGGCTCCCGGCGGCTGTGTCTGACTTCCCTGACCGTAGAAGGCGTGGAAGGCAAGGTGGTTTTTTTCGTTGAAATTGTGATCAAGTTTTATTACTTCGTTGTAGCTGTAACCCGTGCCGGGTACGGTTGCAAAGTAGTTGTCGGTTGTCGCAGCAAGACCCTGGATCGAACTCGGATACAAAGTGCTCAGAAGAGTTTGAGATAGCGGACTTGGCGCAACTCCCCCGGCTGTTAGGAGCGCGCTGGCCTTCGCAACCCATGCGTTTGAGGGCTCGGTCGAGAGTCCGGTCAGACCGAATATGTAGTTCTGCCTCTCGAAGCCCGCGAAGAAAAACGTCCTATCCTTGATAATCGGCCCGCCCACGGTCGCGCCCACGTTTTGATTGCGCAACTCGGGTGGCTTCGGAAAATCAGGAGTCGCAGCGAAGAATGGGGAAGACGCCGCGTAAAATTCGTTGCGATTGTAATAGTAGGCGCTGCCGTGCAGTTGGTTCGTTCCACTCTTAATCGCAAGATTCACGGTTCCACCAGCATTGCGTCCGGTTTCGGCATTCGACTGCGTCTGAGCCGAGAATTCGTCGATCGCGTCAATGGGCATTACCGTTCCCGCAATGCCCGACACGCCGCCCTGATTGATCGCGGGAATGTTGTGCCAGAAGTCGTTGTTATCTGTACCGTCAACTTGCCAATTCATCTGGTTGGCACGGGTTCCGTTCAGCGAACCAAAACCACCCACGGAGTAGCCGCCGTACCCGGGAGAGACGGCAATCAGCTGAGAAAAATCGCGTCCGTTCAGCGGGATCTCCTGCACTGCCGTATCCGTGATCGTGTCGCTCTGCGTCGTGGTCGTGGTGTCCAAAGTCAAGGCTGCCGCCGATACTTCCACGGCGGTCGTGCCAGCCGAGCCCACGGTAAGCTTGACCGGAAGCGTGTAGATACTGCCCGCTGTGACCGAGACGTTATCAATCGTCTCTGATTTAAAGCCCTGTGCGGTTACGGCTATCTTGTAAGTTCCCAGCGGCATATCCTGGAAGTTGAACTGACCGTCGCTGGTCGTGACTGTGGTGACAGAAACGTCAGTGGCGACGTTGGTCGCTTTCACGCCGGCGCTTGCCACAACCGCGCCCGACTGATCAGTCACGCTTCCGTTGATGGCCCCTCGGAAGGTCTGGCTAAAACTCATAGCTGCAAGACATAAAACCACGACAACGGTATGGCTAATTCGTCGCATCAAATTGCCTCCACTTAAAATGGCAAGGAATCCCGTTAAAATGGCAAGGAATCCCGAGCAAGCTCAGTAGCCTTTCAATGGCATGTTTCTCGCCAAACGAGTTGTCATCTATTACCCTTATTTTTCAATTATTTAGAGCGTAGCGGGCGAGAGAAGATACGATATGCCGGATAAGGCGACCGCTGGCATATGAAAATACGTATACTTGACTAATGCATTTATATGAGTTTCTGATAACCGTCATCGAATTAATTGATCCTAAGTGGGTTACGGGGCTATGAGGAATGGATTATTGCACGGATGCCTTAGAAGTTGATCGTCACTCCGCCGCGAACCGCCCGCGCGGATTGCACAAGATAAACCGTCTGACCGTCTTGGCCTACTACTGGCACATATCCCTGCGCCAACAGGTTGCGCAGATCGATGACAGCCTCCATATGAGCTGGCAGGAAGCCGAGGGTGGGAATCGGTTGGCGAATGCAAACGTTCAAATAGGGATCCGTCCGTCCTGGTGAAGCGTTGAACATATCGACTGGAGTCAGCGCCTGACCATCGACCCAGCGATAAGAAGTGATCCAGTGAGTATGGGTGCGCGGCAAGGTGCCGCCGAACTTCGCGGCTAAAGCATGACGCCGTTGCGTGGTGATCGCCTGCTCAACGTTCTGGATCTCGATGTCAGGCTTGGTCAGGTCGAGAACGCCACCGTAGGCGTAGTCAAGCGTCGCGGTGAGATCGGAATTAAATTTCCGTTGGAGCACGACTCGCAAGCCCTGTGTGTCCAGGGTGTCACCGGCATAGGTGAAGGTTCCGGAATACGCGTCCGGCAAAAGGAAGCCGCCGGCTGCGGTCACGTCGCCGGTCCCAAGCAGCGCGGTATTGTTTACGCGATCGGTGAATACCGCAACCTGCAAACTGTTTTTGCCCAGCCGATGAGAGATATTCAGTTCCTGATGGTGAGCGCTTTCAAGTTTGGTGGAGAAGTTTGTCACGCTCAGCCGAGGATCGGAATCGCTCATATCGGTCGGCGCCGAATCGAAGCTCTTTTCATCGCTTGTGTTGGGTAATGAAGTCGCGTACTCGTAACCAACAACGGTGTTGGGCGAAGAATGGAACTGGAGCGATGCATGAGGCCGGAAGGCGGTGACACGGCCTAGAAACTGGATGGTCTGCAGTTCGCTGCCGAACCTTAGCTCCAAAACGTCGCCGATGGCAAAATCGTCTGCTGCCGATAGCGACACAGCCTGCAGCGAGGCGTTATGCAAATTAGGATCAGACGGTGCATAACGACGCACCGTAACCGCCATCGAAGGCCCAGAACCGTCGGGCAGGCGATGCGAGTACATGGCGCGCAAAATGGCCGCAGGAAGGCCGTCGCCGTAACCGAGATTTCCGCTGAGACCCACGCGGTCGACGGAGAAAATGGACCGCTCAACGGAAAACCTGGTACTCATGTCTGAGCCGCTGCCATACCCCCCAGCTTCAGAACCAGCGAGGAAGGAAAGGCTCGCCTTCAAGTCGTGATCTTGCTTCTCGGAGCTGGCAACGGGATCGTCGAGGACACGCAGAACCGGCCGATTGGCTACGGAACGCAAAGTCCATTTCCAGTCATCATCGTCCGAGGCGCCACGCAACGGCCCTACTCGCATGGCATTCAGCAAGGTGTTCAAGGTGATATTAAGGTGAACGCTGGTGCCCGGGCGCAAGCCAACTTTGTCGTGCCAGGCAGGCAGGAAGGAGGCTGCTGAAACTCGAACCGAATAAGAACCCGGCAGCAGATTGGCTGCCGAGTAGAATCCCGCGCCATCGGTAAATACTGTAAGCGAACGCGCCGCAGTGCCGGCAATCTCTACGATCGCGCCCATCTGGGGTATTCCCGAGGCGTCGCGCACGTATCCTGAGATCGCTCCGGGCTGTTCCGTGGCGTACACAGGGAAAGACAGCGCGACGATCATCGCAGCAACGATCATCGCCCAGCAACCGATCTGGGCCCGAGATGCGAGCTGGTGTAGCTTCACTCCAACCCCCGGAGGAACAAGTAGTCCGTCACTCTACAGCAAACGTCGCTGAAGGATCAACGGTCTGCTTGGAGATGTTGTCGTTCACTTTGATGTTGATCTTATACACACCCGGCTGCAGGTTTGCCGAAGCGATCGACTTCTGCAGTGTCACTTGCTCTCCGATGTTGCCCATTTTTTCGGTGGATTCGACTTGCTGCACCACCGATTTATTGGTGGCGACATTGACGATGTCATATTCAAACGTTGCCGAAGGCTTGTGCGTCTTATCGTCCACGCCCAGATTGTAGACTTGCATCCAGAAGTTTACCTTCTGGTCTTTGTTCCGCTTGAACAAGGCAGGTTTGCCATCCGCCGGAGCCACGCGCGGACGCACCTTATTCAGACCAATCACGAAATTGCCGGTGCTCACATCCTTCGTGGGCACCGCTTCCATCTGGTCGGCAATGATCAGGGATGAGGTTGCGAGTTTGTCGTCGGAATATTCCGGAACCACAACGCCGCGGCTCCACAAACCTTTGCGGTCGCCATTGACATCTTTCACAGCAATCTCGACCTTGTACCGGCCCGGCCGCAGCGGGAGCGCCTTCCAATACACGGACGAGTTTTCAGCAGTACGCGGCAGCAACTCCGCGGGTACGTCAACTTGCGCAGTGTCTTCAAAAGTCTGAACCACGCGGCCGGTTAACGTGGTGACCCGGCCAAATATATTGATCGTGCCGCGCTGCACTCCGTCTTTGTTATTAAACGTGATGTCGCGATATTTCACCTGAATGGTGATCGGCACCAGCACCGTGTCTCCGGTGACCTTCACAAAATCTGAGCGAACATCGAAGGGCATCAGGTTCGTGATGATCTTGGTATTGACAATTTCTTCCAGATCTTTGAACTTAACGGGAGGCGGCGCTTGCAGCTTGGCATACTGCTCGAGGCGATCAAACTCCTTGGTGGAAAGGTCCTGGCTGTTCGGGCCGGTTCCCAGTCTCTCCAAGCCACCGCCGCTGAAGCGGCTTGCTTTGCTGGCCATTCCCATGCTCTCGTAGAGAGTCAGACCTGCGTTCGGGGTATAGAGCAGCGCGTCTTTCTCGGAGCGGTCAATCGTCATGTGATAGTCGCCGCACATGCATGTGTCGACGAATTCAATGATCACTTCCTGTCCGATGCCTTCAATGTAACGGTAGCGCCAGTCTTCGAAGGGAAAGGTCGAGGTCTCACCACCGCCTTCATTAATCGGACGCTCATAGGTTCCGCCGGAGGGATGTGAATCATTCTCGTCGGGCGGACCGTACATGATGTAAATCCGGCCGCGGTCGGTCTTCCAGCCAGGGATGCCCGCAGCATAGTGTTCGTTGGCGTAGGCGATGCGGCGGTAATGTTCTTCTTTGTATTCGTTCTCCTCGGTATCAGGGGTGGGGTCGCGGCGCTGCCAGAAAGCTTCGATAAAGTTGTCGCGCTCTTCGTCGTTCGAGAGTTGCTTGAAGGCCGCTCGTTCCTCGTCAGTAATGATCCAGACAACGTCTTCGTTGAGCCACTTCTTATAGACCTTGCTCAATTCGACATTGAGGTTTCTCTTTTGCTGCTTCTTCTGTTTTTCCGAAGGAGGACGCTTCAGCGGATCTGCTTCCTCGGATCCCTGCCCCTGGGTCACGGTTGCGCCGGAATTTGAATCGCTCGAAGCGGGCTGTTTGGCGCTTTGGGCCCCGGCCAAGCCAGCGGTTCCCGCGACCAATGCGAACGACAGAAGATAAAGTGAACTAACCCGGACCATGAAAGACTCCCGTCGACGACTTGCGCCCTATCATTTTAGGCTGTCAATAGGACGAAAGCAAGGTTAAGTCACATTAAAAGAGTAGATTAAAGATCTCAACCGAGACATTTGTTAGAAGGGGCCGCACAGGTTTCGAGTTGCCCGACCTGCAGTCAATTATCTTGTGAGTCGACTAGATAGCCCGGATCGCGTTACTGGGGACCGTTACAGGCTGCTATAATTTGCACGCCGGGGGCGGGGCGGTTCCTTTCCGGATTCCCAGTGTCTTAGCTTTTCCATTCCACGTTGGAACTTTTCGGGCGGCAGGCTCGTATCCCAGAATGTATCCGTCACCCCACGGAAGGCTAGGTCTCTTGCGTAGAGCTTGCGATCTGGTCCTGCTGCGGAATGAATCAGCAAATCGGACGGTGGCGTGAACGATGAAAGCCTGGAAAAAAATCGCGATTGGCGCCGGCGCGGTGGTGGTATTTGCCACCCTCGTCGGTCTTACGGTTTACCAGAGTGGCAAGAACGTAGTCACGGTGCAGACCGGAAAAGTGCAGCGCGAGGATCTATCTTCGGTGGTGAGTGCGTCGGGCGAAATCAAGCCGAAGACCTACGTCAACATCGGCGCGAATGCATACGGCAAGATCACCCACCTGTACGTTAAGGAAGGGGATCACGTAAAGAAGGGTCAATTGCTGGCGCAACTGGAAAACGTGCAGTCCACCGCCGATGTGAGCGCCAATCAGGCTTCGGTGCAAGCCGCCGAAACGGACGCCATCGCCGCCGATGCGGCGCTGAAAACCTCCGACGCAGATCTGCTGCGGGCGCAGGCTGACTACGAGCGCAACAAGCTCGATTGGGATCGCGCACAAAATCTGTACAAGGACGGGTTGATCGCGAAATCGGATTTCGACAGCCGCAGAAACGCGTGGGCTACAGCCGACTCTGGCTTGACGCAAGCCAAGGCGCGAGTTTCCCAGGCGAAAGCTCAAAACGATTCAGCGGACAAGCACGTCGCCCAGGCGCGGGCAAATCTCACCCGAGTCGCGGACGTCCTGCAGAAGACCACTTACGCGGCGCCTTACGACGGCGTGGTTACAAACTTGCCGGTGCGCGAGGGTGAATCGGTGGTCATAGGCATTCAAAACGCGCTTGGCAGCACGTTGCTTACGCTGGCCGACATGTCGGTGATTACGGCAGAAGTGAAAGTGGATGAGACCGACATCGTGAACGTGCACCTGGGCCAATACGCCGAAGTGATGATCGATGCGATTCCCAAGAAAATCTTCCACGGTACTGTCTCGGAAATCGGAGACAATGCCATTGTGCGGTCGACCGGCGTAGCCACTTCGCAGCAGGCCACAGCCAGCGAAGAAGCCAAGGATTTCAAAGTCGTCGTTACCGTGAACGATCCGCCTGAGGATCTTCGCCCCGGACTCTCCACCACCGCCAAGATCACCACGGCGGCGCGCAGCAGTGTGCTCTCCATCCCAATTCAGGCACTCTCCATTCGCACTAAGGCCCAATTGGACCTAGAAAAATCGGCCCCTGGTTCTGTACATGCAGCCGCTCCTGCATCCAAGGAAACGGCGTCCAAAGATAAAGACGCCCAGCAAGATGTGCAGGGCGTTTTTGTCATCCGAAATAAGAAGGCAGAGTTCGTCCCCGTCACCACGGGCATCACCGGCACCAGCGACATTGAAGTGGTGAACGGCTTGAAGGAAGGGGACGAAATCATCACCGGAAGTTACAAGATTTTGCGCACCATTCGCTCCGGCAGCAGCGTAAAGATCGATAACTCTGTTCCCAAGAAGGAAGAAGAAACATAACCTTCGACGGCTTCAAGCGTCCAAGGGGAAGTCGGTCACAGGTCTTGGGTCATAAGTGCTAGGTCTTAAGGTCTTGGTTCCGAAGCGACCAGTAAGATCGCATCGCACGCGACCTGAGACCTAACACCTGAGACCCAAAAACAGACGGAGCCCACGGAGTCGAATTCAACCTCGGAGAACCTAGTGGCACCGGAGCAGGAGAAAAACATGGCTACCGCCGAAGTACTTAGCATGCCTATAAACGCAGTCGCAGCTTCACCACAATCCTGCATGATCGCCGCCATCGATCTGTGGAAGACCTACGACATGGGCTCGGAGCAGCAGGTGCACGCCCTGCGCGGCGTCAACCTGCGTATTGAGCGCGGGGAGTACGTTGCCATCATGGGACCCTCCGGTTCGGGAAAGTCCACGCTGATGAATCTGATCGGCTGCCTGGACACGCCCACCAAGGGCGAATACTGGCTCAACAGCCAACTGGTGAGCGAACTCGACGACGATGAACTGGCGCGCATCCGCAACAAGGAAATTGGCTTCGTCTTCCAGACCTTCAACCTGCTGGCTCGCGCCACGGCTCTGCACAACGTCGAATTGCCTCTGATTTACGCTGGCGTTCCTACCGCCGAGCGCACCGAACGCGCTAAGGCTGCGCTGACTGCCGTAGGCATGGAATCGCGGATGACGCACAAGCCCAATGAACTCTCCGGAGGTCAACGGCAGCGTGTGGCCGTGGCCCGCGCTTTGGTGAACCGGCCATCTATCATTCTTGCGGACGAACCTACCGGGAACCTGGATTCGGCAACCGGAAACGAGATCATGGCTCTATTCGATCGTCTGCACGGTGAGGGAAACACGATCGTCCTGGTCACCCACGAACATGACATTGCCGAATACGCACACCGCATCGTGAATATCAAGGATGGCGTTGTTGAACGAGACGAAAAGAAAAAGTAAGTCGTTCGCGCACTCCTTAGACTTGACCGCCGACCCCGCGAGAGGCAAAGACTCGCGGCTATTCCAAAAGTTAGCTTCCCCAACTGGCTGATGCCTTGGACGCGCCGGCAACCGCCAAATCCTCAACCGCTTTTGCCGCTGCTACCGTCACTTGGTCCCGCCCAGCGCGCTTGGCCTGATAGAGAGCGGCATCGGCAGCGGCCATGAGTTCTTTCGGCGACGCACCATGCTCAGGAAAGACCGCGACGCCAACTGAGATCGTGACCATTCCCATGGCTTTGCCCTGATGAAGGACGGTCAGTTCCTTCATTTTCAATCGGAGCCTCTCAGCACGCGCACAAGAGGATTTCAAGTCCGCAGTGGGCATCATGACGACAAATTCCTCCCCTCCAAAGCGGCAGACAAAGTCCTCGGCACGAACGCCCTTCGTCAAGGCCAGTCCAGTCTCGCGCAACACCGCATCTCCCGCGTCGTGCCCATAGGAATCGTTAAAGGTCTTGAAGTGATCCAGATCGATCATGAGTATTCCGAGCGATTGTTGGGCTCTGGCCGCACGGCGCACTTCGCGCTCCAAGGTTTCTTCGAGGTAGCGCCGGTTATAAAGACCAGTCAGCACATCGCGCACGGACTGTATGCGCAGCGCTTCCCGCAACCGTATGTTTGCCAGCGACAATCCGACCTGCCCGGCAAAAGTTGTCTTGAACGAGAGTTCCGCGCCCTCGAGCTCCCGCCCTTCTTCGATGGCCTGGAAGTGCATAATGCCGAGCGTTTCACCCTGCGCCAGTATGGGGATGCACAGATATGACACGTTTACGCCCGCGGCATGGGCACAGGGCGCAGTCGAATCGCCTGCCGGCACCGGATGCGGATGCCCGGTCCGCAGGGCCCAGCATGCGGCAGGCTCGAACTCAAGTGTCCCAACCCTACAGTCCGTCCACGAGCCGATCACGTCAGTCAGGTTGCGCGAAGGATTCAGCAGCGCTACAGCTCCCCGGGAGGCAGGAAATATCCTGGGCGCGAATCCCAAAGCGGCGGCAAATACCTCTTCCCGATTGACGCAACTCTGAAGAAGCTCGCCCAGCTTCGCCAGCAAGGTCGCGCGTTCCGAGCGTTTCTGCAATTCCTTCATCATGCTCTCGGTCTGTTGATCGAGCCGGCTGCGCGCAAGATCTTTCTCCAGCATCTCCTTCTGCAATCGTTCGTTCGCGTCAGCCAGTTGCAACGTGCGCTCCAGGATCTCATCCTGGAGAGTCTGCAGGTTTTGTTTCTGACTTTCGATGTCGGTGCATGTGCCGAACCATTTGATGATCTCTCCCTCAGGATTACGAATAGGATTGGCGCGGCACAAGAACCACATATAGGTTCCGTCTTTTTTTCGCAGGCGATATTCCAAATCGAATGCATCGCCGCTACGACGTGCGCCTTCCCACTTCTCGAGACAGGGCGCGAGGTCGTCGGGATGAACGATCACCGTCCACCCCGTCCCCCGGCCTTGCTCAAAGTTAAGCCCCGTGTAATCAAAGAACCTCTGGTTAAAGTAGTCACTCATGCCGTCTGGGCTGGCGGTCCAGATAATCTCTGGACCGGCCTCCGCCATGGTTCGAAAATACAGCTCCCGGTCCCGCGCGGTGCTCAGATCATCCTTCTGAAGAGCGACAAATCTGTCGAAACCTGATGACGCAATTGCAATACCCGAAACTACAAAGCTTGCCGCAACAACGGCAGCAACGTCGATGGTCGAAATACCGATGGCTCCTCTGAGATCAGGCACGACGTCGGTATGGTAGAAAGTCGCAGCCCACATTCCCGTATAGTGCATCAACGGAATTGCGCTGCCCATGATCAGGGCGCTGATCAGTTTTCGCCAACTTGTCCGTAGATCATCCCGCAGGCGGAAGGCAAGATGCAGTGCCACCAGGGAGATAGCGATGGCCAGCACAATCGAGAAGGCAACGATTCCTTTGTTATAGACAATCACCGCAGGGACTCGCATCGCGGCCATACCGGCATAGTGCATAGCCGCGATCCCGCTGCCCATAACGGCGCTGCCTACAATTAATTGCCGGAGACTCATCTTGGGCTGGCTGACCACAAAAAGAGCAACGCCTGAGGCAGAGATCGCTGCCAATAGAGAAAGCACGACGGTCGGGACATCGTACGCGATTCGCATTGGCATCGTTAAGGCGAGCATACCGATATAGTGCATCGCCCAAATACCCACACCCATCGCTATGGCACCAAAACCCAACCAGATTGCCCGGCCCCGGCCATGCGCCGAGGTCACGCGCCCCGCGAGGTCCAATGCGGCATACGAGGTGGCCATCGCCAGAGCGACCGAAAGCGACACCAGCCAGTAATCGTAGCTACCGTTCATTTTCGCGATGGAATTCATCTCTGCCTAAAGACTTCCAATGCTGTGTCGATTTTGAATGCGCCAACGAACCTCGGAATTCGGCGACCGAGGCGGCGCAGCCAGTCGCCTACGTGCCTCTAGGCTTCATATCGGCAGCGGTTGGCAGTTGCCTCATTAGAAAAAATTAACCGGCGAGGTCGAGGTCTTCCAAAGCACAAGACGCCTTCGGTTCAGCCGAACATGTCAAGCGGATATCTGCAGATTGCTTGCGCCGGAAATAAAAAGGCCTCTCCGCGGAGAGGCCTCTAAGAACTGAATCGTGTGCGCTTGATGCCTTGCCGATCAGGGCAAAGTTGCTGTAGCCTTTGTCGCGCCGGCAATGAAGAAGTTGTGATCGTAAAGATTCCGGTACATGAGCCCCGCAATCTCGGCTGCCTTTGGACCAAACGTCGGGCGTCCGCCCTGCAGGAAAACCACAACCACCACGCGCCCTCTGCTGGTATTCGCGTAAGAGGCGAACCATCCGAAGCGAGTGCCGGCGTGCGAACAGGTTCCAGTCTTGCCGAGAACCTCTTCTTCGTTAAAGTTAAGACCCAACCGGCGGGCGGTTCCGTACTGCACCGCGCCTGCCATACCATCGGAGATTTCCGGGATCAGCGGAGCGATATCCAGTTGCCGCTTGATGCGCGGCTGGAAATTTACGACTTCTTCCGGTGTCGATGGGTGTTGCAGGTAGTAAAGTGTGCCGCCGTTAGCGATAGCAGAGACCATCGCACCCAACTGCAAGGGCGTCATAGAAACGCCTTCGCCGAAGGAACACATCTTGCCTACGCCGCCCAGTTTCTCGGGAATCACTTCGTCGGGATAGGTGCCCAACTGCTCGCCCGGAATATCGTAACCGGCGAGTTCGCCCAACCCGAATTGGTGGGCATAGTAAGCAACCTTCTCGAATCCCAGCTTGCGACCGAGCGCCTCAAAATAAGCATTGTTGGAGTGCGCCAGTGCTTCGGTAAGGTTCATGCGGCTGCGGCCGCCGAGCGAAACTTCAGTTTCTTTCGAAACCACGCCCTCGCTGAGTGCAGCCAGAGCGACGGAGAGTTTAATGGTCGAGCAGGGCTGAGCGCCGCTCGAAAGCGCGAGCTTCTGGTTCACCATGGCCAGCACGCGTCCGCTGGTCGGCTCGATCGCGACGACTGTGCCATTCATGTTGCCCAGAGCATCAATTGCCGCCTGGCGCACAATCGGATCTTCGCCTTCAGTGTTGTCGCCGCCGGTAATTCCGTCAGCGAACGAGCTCATGTAAAAGCGCTCGTGATATCGATGCCGAGAGGTCATCGCGGACGCGCGTGTAACGCTGGCGCTGCGGCTTGTAGCAACCGTCGTGTGGCGGACGGTTGTACTCCGGCTGCTCGCCAGGTGGCGCAGGCGACGCTTGGTGTGCTGGCTCTCGCTCACTTTCTGCGACTTGGATTTTGTGCTTTTCGGTGGTTGCGTATTGACGTGCGCGGCCCAAATTGCGGGGACCAGAAACAGTCCTCCCACGATGACTGCTAGACGAAGATAGCGAGTTCCCAGATTGGACACTTAGATTCGACCTCTGATCTCCGGCTCTCCTGTATTCGCATGCACGAAGTCTGCCAGCCTGCCGGGCTTGACCTACAGCTTCGACTAACTGCGCTGATACTACGAGACTTAAAGTATTTCAGGCAACAACAAAGTTTTCATTAAAGGAATTGTAATTTCTAATTTAACCCTTTATGGGACAGATACTTAAACGGGAAAGCACTTCGGTCCTGCTGCCTCAGTAACTCGTTACCTCGTTACTGCAAAGATACTGCGCGCTCGCGCAATAGTTTGCAGCTTTTGGATCGATTTCTGCTGTGGACCTCAAGCCCTCAAGCTTGCGTCGAGCATCCTCGAGAAAGCCAGCGCTCGACTTAAGTCCACGTCGGACCTTTACATAACCTCGCCGCGCTTACGCAGAAATGCCGGAACATCCAAGTCGTCCTGCTCGAAATTTGCCACCATGGCGCTGCGCATCGTGTCGAGCGAAATCACCTCAGAGCCGGTGTGAACCGCGACTGATGACGACTCTCCCATGGTAGATCGGCTTTCCCCGGAACTATCTTCCGCGGCCGGACTTGTCATCGATTCCGGAAAAGGCTCGGGAAAAGAAGCCGGCGCAGCATCCCGTCCCACGGGATCGGGAAAGTCCATATTGTTGTAGCCCGCACTGCTGAACCCCATGGCATTGTCATGCGATGCTGCAAAAGAGTGATGCGATTCCGCCGTACGCTGGTGCGCCCGGCTCACTTCGCGGAAGCCGGTAGCGATCACGGTAATCTTCACCGCGTCCTTCATCTTCTCATCCAGCACGGCGCCGAAAATAATGTTGGCGTCCTCGTGCGCCGCGCTCTGGATGATGGTGCAAGCCTGCTGCACCTCAGCCAGTTTCAGCGAAGCTGAGCCGGTGATATTGATCAGGATGCCGCGCGCTCCGTCGATGGCACCAGCCTCAAGCAGGGGCGATGCAATCGCGCGCTGGGCCGCTTCGTTGGTGCGATTAGCACCGCTCGCCGTGGCCGTGCCCATCACGGCATAGCCCATGCCAGCCATGATGGTCTTCACGTCAGCGAAATCGCGGTTGATGATGCCGGGAATGGTGATGATGTCGGAAATTCCCTGCACGCCCTGTCGCAGAATGTCGTCAGCAACGCGGAACGACTCGAAGAATCCCGCATCCTGGGCTACGGCCAGAAGCTTTTCATTAGGGATCACGATGGTCGTGTCCACCGACTCCATCAACTCAGCGATTCCCTTCTCAGCTTGCGTCATGCGCCGCTTGCCTTCAAACGAAAACGGCTTGGTCACGACGGCCACGGTGAGCGCTCCCATCTCACTGGCCAGTGACGCAATGATCGGAGCCGCGCCCGTGCCCGTGCCGCCGCCGAGGCCAGTGGTCACGAAAACCATGTCGGCGCCTTCGAGCGCCTCGATGATTTTGTCCGAATCCTCGAGCGCGGCCTTACGCCCCACTTCCGGATTCGCGCCCGCACCCAATCCATTCGTCAGCTTCACGCCCAGCTGCAGCTTTACCGGAGCGCGCGACATGCGCAGCGCCTGCAAGTCTGTATTGGCGACGATGAACTCGATACCCTCCACTCCGGCGTCGATCATGCGGTTAACCGCGTTGCCGCCGCCCCCGCCTACGCCAATAACCTTGATCTTGGCATCGTTGAGAGGCTCTTCGTTGAAGCTGATGCGAATGCTCGAATCGTTTGTCATATTCTCCACCTGGACTGATTTTTCCTGCGTTTCGTGCCGCGTTCTCTGCCTTCCTAATTGTTAGAGTGTCATTAATCTGTCATTCCGAACCGGGCGATAGCCCGGAGAGGAACCTGCTTTTCAGCGTGCGACGTCCATATCCTTGTCCCACGCCCCTCACCCGACCAACAACGCCTTCAATCTCGATCCCCACCGGTCAGCCTGATACCCGCGCGCCGCTTGCGCGCGCTGTCCGTAATTCACCATGCCGAGCACTGTGGCAAATTCCGGCTCAGCCAGCGTTGCCGGCATTCTCGCGAGCGGCGTAGGCCAGGAGAGCCGCACCGCGCGCCGCAGCACCGACTCTGCCACATCGAAAATTCCCGGCAGCCTTGACCCTCCTCCGCACAAAACGATGCCCGCCAGGCAAGCGTCAAACATCCCGCTCTGCCGCAGGCTCTCCCGCATCATTTCAAACAGTTCACGCGCCCGCGGCTCAAGAATTTCCGCAACCAGCCTCTGCGGCAGCAAGCGAGACGGCCGGTCCCCGACTGACGGCACTTCCACTTCGTTCCCTTCAGGAATCAGCGTGACGATCGCATTGCCATAAACTTTCTTGATTTTTTCCGCTTCTGCCAGCGGCGTGCACATTCCCATCGATAGATCGCTCGTGAAATGGTCGCCGCCCACAGGAATCACCCCCGTAAACGCGACCACGCCCTGTATAAAAACGATCAGCTCGGTCGACCCCGCGCCGATGTCCGCCAGGCAGACTCCCAACTCCCGCTCGTCGGCTCGCAACACGGAATCGGCTGCCGCAAGCGGCTCAAAGACAGTGTCATCGACGTGGACGCCAGCGCGATTCACTGCGGTAATCACGTTCTGCGCCGCGCTCGCCGCTGCCGTTACCAGATGGACTCGAACCTCGAGCCGGGCCGCCATCATGCCCAGCGGATCGTGCACCCCCGCTTGATCGTCGAGAATGAATTCCTGCGGCAACAGATGCAAAACCTCGCGATCCGCGGGAAGCGGAATCGCCCGCGCACGCGCCACTGCCTGCTTGATCTCGTCGCGCCCAATCTCCCGCGGGCGCGTCCCCAGGCTGATGCCGCCGTGGCTGTTCACGCCGCGCACATGCGCGCCGCCGATGCCCACGATGGCGTGCTCGACCGCCGCACCCGCCACATCCTCGGCCGATTCCGCTGCCTTCTGAATGGCCGCGACCGCCTTGTCGAGCTCCACGATCACGCCCTTGCGCGAGCCGCGCGACTCCGCCACACCATGCCCGCGATAACGCACTCCGCTATCGGTTACCTCTACCATCAACGCGCACGTCTTCGCGCTACCTACGTCGATGGCGGTTAGAACGCTTCCTTGCTGATTCCCCATCTTTTATGAATCCCTAAATTTAATTTCCAAATAAAATTGCGCACTTCTACGACGTCAAGCTTTACTAATCCGAATCCAGACTCTGACTCTTGGCAATCGCTGGGCTCGGCTTTTGACCGCCGCCGGTAGACTTTATCGCCGACTTCAGTGAAGTCTTTTTCGCATCCGCGACCTGGCGCGCGGCAACCTCATGACCGGCCGTCGAACTCGCCTTCGGCACTGCGCCGCTCTTCGCTGTTACCGCGGCGTCCGACTTCCCCGTTGACGCTGCTTTTTTTGCGCCTGCGGTCGCTTTACTCGGCCTCGCAGCAGGTTTCTTCCATTTCGTCTTTGGGGCGGGTTTGGTCACTCCGCTTGCCCCGCTCTTGCTCGCATCGAGTTTCTTCTGCGTCAGCTCAAACGCCGGCTTCGGGACCGGCCGGTCGTTGGGGCCGATGCGAGTTAGCAACGACACAGGCTTAACTCCGGCAGCGACCGCGGCTCTCGCCGCCGCAGGGCTCAACGGCACGGATTTCGCGACCCGCTCAATGTCCGGATTTACGATGATCTGGTTGTCGTAGCGCAGATCCACCGACTCCAGTTTTTGAAACTGCTGCCGCCAGCCTTGCGCGTGGGTTACATAAATTTTGTAGCGCCGCAAATAATCGGACGATCCCAGGTGCACCAGCACATCGCCCGCCGGATCGTTCACCCGCACCTTCACATCTTCCAGGTCCGAAAGATCCACTTCGCTCAGGTCCTGCGAATAATGCGCGCCGCCGGAATCCAGCTCCCGCACCATCTCGCCATAAGTTTTCATGCGAGGCGCTCGCGTCGAAAGTGGCTCGCCCGGATTCATTCCCAAAATCACCGGAAAGGAATATTTGTGCTTGGGCGTCAACTCCATCAAAGTGCCGCCCGCATCGATCAAGGACATGCGTGGGCCCACGCGCGCGAAGGCAACAGGAGTACGCTCGTGAATCTCGACCTTCAGTCGGTTCGGGACAAAGCGCATTACGCTGGCCGCTTCGACCCACGGAATCTGCTCCAGTTGCGCCTTCTGCTGTGCCAGAGGAATGAAGAATATGTTGCGCCCAATGTCGGCGCCCATCACTTCCATGATCTGCGCCTTGCTCACGTTCTGCATGCCGGTAATCTCGATGTTGTCGCTCGATTCCACGCGGAAGCGCCAGGAGCGCTCGCCGTAGCGATACAGCGCGGCAAGGCCCATCGCCGCTACGCAACATACCGCAGCAGCTACGACAGACCACAGCAACCGGTTTGCGGTTTTCTTGGGAAGAGAACTTCGCCGGGCGGAGACTCGCTTTTGCCCGCGCAGGAAAGGAGATTCCTCGCTCGAATCCAGGTCGAGCAGGCGCGCGTCATCGATCTCCTCGCGCGCATTGTCTTCGCGCACATGCGAGGCGCTGGGTGGGTACAACTCCTCCTGCAAGATGGTGCTGCCGGACTTCCGCGCCATCAATTCAGGTCAGTTGTCGTAGAGGAATCGCTGAGCACTCAAACTATAACTTTATTTTCAAGTTTGAGATAGACAAAATGTTGGGGTTTTTCACAGCGAGGAATCGCATTGGGCATCATCGGTATGAGGGCACGAATCATGTGGAGACAGCCGCCTCGGCTGTCCGGCCAGGACGAAGCCCCGCCGCTCCATTCCAACTCCAACAACGAAAAAGCGGATGCGGATATTTCCGCACCCGCCATCATTAGGAAAAAAGCTCAAGGAGCTCGTTTACATCGACCCCAGATCAACATGCACCATCGGAGCCGAGATCTGGACCCGCGGAACCCTCACTCGCACTCGCGGGCACACCACAGAATTAAACATAGCAGGCTCAAAGCGTGCGCGAGCGACTTGCGCCTCAATCCGCGCCCGGTTCGCCTCGATTCGAGCGATGGCAGCTTCTTCCCGCGCTGACATCTCCTCGATCCGGGCCATCCCCGTCTGGTTTCGAGCCATCTTCGTCTGGAAGCGCGCTACCGCGGTGGCTACGCGGCAGGACGCGGTTTGCTCCTGCGCGGCGGTGATTTTGGCTTGTGTCAAGAACCAATCAGCTCGTCCCGCAGTCAAAGCAAGCACCGGGCCAGTGCGGCTCTCGATTTGCTCGATGACCTGACCAACATTCCGGCGGGCCCACACCGCGCCACCATCGTGATAAATCCCATTCAGTCCCAGCGCAAGAACCCCAGCCGCCAGCCATCCCCATCCCTGCATCGATTTCATCGCCAATAACCCCTTATGGCAGATTGGACGGACCTGACCCAAATCCGTTAGCAATGGAAGATACGGAATGGACAGCGGCAAAGTTCCCGCTTCCTGGTAACCGCGCCCTCATCTCTCATGTACGTTCTGTTTCTTTACATCATTTTCAGGAGAGTACACGGAAATTATGAAGATAAACGCTCCTTATGCGTAACTACAAAAAGCGTTACATTAGAAATTGAACCAACATGAAGTACGAATGGGACGAGGCGAAGAATCGGAAGAACTTCGCCAAGCATGGCCTCAACTTCGAGGATGCGAGCAAGTATTTTCCGGACCTTGCATCACCTTCGAAGACGACCGTTTTGCTTGCGGGGAAGAGCGGCTCGTCACTTTAGGCTTGCTGGCCGGGCGTCTGGTAGTCATAGCCCATGCACCACGCGACGAGGGGACGCGCATCATCTCCATGAGGAAGGGGAACCGGCGTGAACAAAAAATCTATCAAAAGCGACTTGGCACGAATTGACCGCATGAAACAGGCCGATATTAACTATTCAGACATTCCGCCGATGGACAAGACATTTCTCAAGAAGGCCACGACGGCATGGCCCCCAGAGAAAAAACAACTGACAATCCGTCTCGATGCGGACGTGCTCGATTGGCTCAAAGCCCACGGCAAGGGCTACCAGACCCGCATTAACCGCATTCTGCGCGTGGTAATGGAGAGCCAACCTCCCCGGTCAGCTCATCAGTAAACCAGCCGGCTCGTAGACGAGACCTTGGTTCCTTTCACCGGCGAAGTTGCGTGGCCCGTTCGGCAACCACCTGTTCCTCTTCGGCAGACGAGCCTTCGCAGCGCGTGCGCACCAACCCTGCAACGCTAACGCCGGCCTTTCTTACTTCTCTGCGCAGTCGATCCCTTACGACAGGAGTGATCCTCACCTGCACTCGCACTGTTTTCATCGCAGTATCAGCGCTACCATCGGCGCAAAACGCTCAAATCCTAAGACCCAACACCTAGGACCGGACCTCTTTCAGCTTCTCCAGAATCATTAGCCCCAACTGCGATACGTTGCCCGCGCCCAGGGTAAGAATCATATCGCCGTCCTGAGCCGTCGCTGCGACTGAGTTCGCCGCATCCGCGAACGAACTCGCGTACTGTGCAGTTCGTGCACCCTTGTCGCGGATGGCTCTCGCCAACGCTTCGCCGCTGATGCCCTCGATCGGCTTTTCGCTCGCCGCATAAATATCGAGAACGAAAAGCGAATCCGCATCACCAAAGGCCGTGGTGAAGTCCTCTAGCAAATCACGGGTCCGCGTATAGCGGTGTGGTTGGAAGACCACGTGAACCTTGCGAAACCCGCACTGCCGCGCCGCCGCGAGGGTAGCCTTGATCTCGGTTGGGTGGTGTCCGTAATCGTCAATCACGCTCACACCCGCAACGCGCCCGCGCAGTTGAAACCGCCGGTCAACCCCGCAGAACTGATCGAGCGCCGCGCGGATCGCCTCCACGCCAATCTCCAAACCTACGCCCACGGCAATCGCCGCCGTCGCGTTCAGGATGTTATGCACTCCCGGCACATGCAGGGTGAACTGGCCCAAATCTTTCGCACGATAGCTCACGCGAAACCGGCTTAACGGATGGCCATCTCCGTGCACCGCCGCGGCAGCCTTGGTCCCCAACTTGATTAGAAAATTGGACCCACGCTTGGTTCCATACGTTACCGTCCGCCGCTGCGCCTCCGGCAGCAACCGCCGCAGCATCGGATCGTCATTGCACACCACAACCATGCCGTAGAACGGCACGCGGTCCATGAACTCCAAAAACGTCTTCTTCACATCCAGCATGTTGCGGTAACAATCCATGTGCTCACGGTCGATGTTGGTCACCACCGAAAGAATTGGCGAGAGCTTAAGAAACGACCGGTCGCTCTCATCCGCCTCGGCCACCAAATATTGCGATTTTCCGAGGCGTGCGTTCGATCCCATCGCATCCACACGCCCGCCGACCACCACAGTAGGATCAAGGCCGCCCGCAGCCAACACTGCCGCGACCATCGAAGTCGTAGTCGTCTTGCCATGCATGCCGGCGATGGCAATGCCATACTTCAACCGCATCAACTCCGCCAGCATCTCGGCACGTTGAATCACCGGCACATGCAGTTTGCGAGCTTCCACGACCTCAGGATTTTCCGCCGCAATCGCGGAACTCGTGACCACGACCTCGGCCCCAGCAACATTTTCGGCGCGATGTCCCTCAAATACCGCCGCGCCCAGGCCAGCCAGCCGCTGCGTGACAGGGGAACTCTTCAAATCCGATCCCGAAACTCTGTAGCCGAGATTCAGGAGCACCTCGGCAATCCCGCTCATGCCGATCCCGCCAATGCCCACAAAATGTATCTGCTGAATTTTGGCAAACATATATTGGCGTCCTGCGCGCCTGTCATCCTGAGCGAAGTAAGTGCTTCGCGAACGCGAAGCACTTACGCAGTCGAAGGACCCCTTTCACACCGGCGCGTCCGCAGGCTAGTCAAGGAGTTCTCTCCTCGCTCTCCAAGCCCGCCACCCTTACCGCCATCGCCGCGATATCCCGCGCCGCATTCGGATGCGCCAAACTCCGCGCCGCCTCGCTCATCGACTGCAACCGCCGCGGATCATTTAATAGCGCCGCGACCGTCTCCGCCAGCCAGACTCCCTCCAGCTTCGATTCCTCGACGACAACCGCCGCTCCCTTGCGCGCCAGCGCCTCCGCATTCACGCGCTGGTGATCGTCAGCCGCGCGGGGAAACGGCACGAAGATCGCAGGCTTTCCCGCCGCCGTGATCTCAGCGACCGTACTCGCGCCCGACCGGCATACCACCAGGTCAGCGCGAGCGAACGCGGACGGCATGTCTTCGATAAACTTCGAAACCTCGGCCGGCTCACCCAGATTCTGATAGGCATTCAGCGCGTCATTATAGTCACGCTCGCCGGTCTGATGAATGATGCGAATGCCCGGCGCCTGCCGGCGCAATTCGGGCAGAGAGCGGATCATCGCGTCATTGATCGCGTGCGCCCCCTGGCTTCCGCCGAAGACCAGTAGAGTCGGCGTCCCGCCGCGCTTCTTATTATCTAGAACCGCGATATCTAAAAATGCCTGTCGAACCGGTACGCCCGTCACTTCCGCGTGGCGAAAATATTTCGCCGTCTCCTCAAAGTGGACCGCTGCACCGGAGACAAATCGCGCCACGACCCGATTCGCAAATCCCGGAACCACGTTCGGCTCAAAGGCCAGCGTCGGAATATGCTTCACCACCGCCGCCAGCATCGTCGGCCCCGACGCATATCCGCCCACGCCAATCACCACATCCGGAGCGAATTCGTTCAACATGCGGCCCGCATCCCAGACCGCGCGCGGCAAGTCGAAGGCCGTCTTTGCCCGCGTCATCAGGCTTACATTTTTCAGCGCTCCGACGCGCACCAATCGCAGCGGATATCCCGCGGCTGGCACCAAACGGTTCTCAATCCCCCGCGCCGTCCCGATGAACAGCACCTCGGCCGCATAACTTTTCTTGAGTTCGTTAGCGATGGCCAGCGCCGGGATCACATGCCCACCTGTCCCGCCGCCCGCCAAAATAGCCCGCATGAAGTGACTATAAACGATTGACCGATTGAGTCATTGGGTCATTGGGTCATTGAGCCATCGGATGCTCTGTTCAATCACTCAATGGCCCGATCACTCAATGACTCAATGATTTCATTCCGTTTGCTTCGTAATATTCAGCAGCACGCCTACGCATGCCAGCGTCACGAACAAGGACGAGCCACCGTACGAGACCAGCGGCAGCGGAATGCCCTTGGTCGGCATCATGCCCAGCACCACGCTGATGTTGATGAATGCCTGCAGAACCACCATTGTGGTGATTCCCACCGCGAGATATCTTCCAAATAAATCTTCCGTTCGCCACGAAGTGCGCATCCCGCGCCACAGAAATATCGCGAACAGCATGACGACAAACATCGCGCCCACAAGGCCGAGTTCTTCCGCGGTCACGGCAAAAATAAAGTCGGTGTGCGGCTCCGGCAGATAAAAAAGTTTCTGCTTGCCCTCCATCAAACCGGTGCCGGTGATCCCGCCGGTGCCGACTGCGATAAGCGATTGAATCAGGTGAAATCCCGCCTTCTGCCGCTCGGCGTAAGGATTCATAAAAGCCAGAATGCGGTCTCGCCGAAAGCTCACATGAAAGATCAGAAAATAAAGTGGAAGCAGCGAGGCCCCAAACGCGTAACCAAAATATCGCAACCGCAAACCCGCCACATAAAAGATGCAAGCCGCGACACCGGCACAGGCAATAGCAGTACCCAGGTCGGGTTGCAGAACGATCAGCCCCAGCAACGCCGCAACGGGTGTGACGGCGGGCAACAGCGTGTTGCGCCAATCGTCCAGGAAGTTCGGCGTCGAACCCAGCATGGAACTCGATCCTGAAGCTGGCGCGGCTCTCGATCGGCTTTCGAGGAAATAAGCGAGAAACAAAATCAGCGCAGGCTTGGCAAGCTCGGAAGGTTGGAAGGAAAATCCTCCCGCATGAATCCAGCGGTGAGTGTTGTGGGAGCGATCAAGAAAGAAAACTGAAATGAGCAGAAGCGTGGTCAGCCCCATGAAGGAAAACACCAGTGCCGGATGCCGGTAGCGGCGGTAATCGAGCCGCATGGTGATGACCATCGCGATCAGTCCCGCCGACGCCCAGATCAATTGCTTCAGCAAGAATGCATATGGCGATCCAAAGCGTTCCCGCGCCATAACCGCCGACGCCGAAAAGACCATGACCAGCCCTACAAACACCAGCAGCATGGTTACGGTAAACAACCAGCGATCGACGCTCACGCGCTTTGCCATGGGAAATTCATTTCACCACGGAGTCGCGACGACGCAGAGCGGGAATTGCTGATTGTTGAATTTTGATTGTTGATTGTTTTGGTTCGGGTAGCCCGCGCGAACCCAATGAAAAAGAAACGCGGCCTACTTCAAGTTTGCCCGATACGAGTACCAAGCCTACTGGCTCTTCACTCTCGCCGCCTCAAACTCATCGCCCTTTTGCCAGCCGATCAGCCGAGTAAGACTAGCCGCCTCCCAGCCAAGAGCGAATCCGAACCTTGCCACGGCTGCATCGCCGACGAAATCCATCTCCGGATGGTACTCATCGCTTGGCCGGTGATAGCGATTTTCGACGAACTCTTTCTCCTGTGCCCGGCCCCAGGCCTCGTCGTGACCTTTGAACTTCACTCCTTGATCGATCGAGAACGATGGAATGCCGACACGCGCCAGACTAAAATGATCGGAGCGGTAGTAAGTTCCCTGCTCCGGGAAAGCTTCCGGTCGAATCGCCAAGCGGAAGTCCTTCGCGGTCGCCTGTACCCACGGATAGAAAGTTGTCCGCTCCGCACCCGAGACTTCGACTTCCTGCGGCGCTCCCAGAGGCAGTACGTTGTCATAATTCAAATCGAGCGCAATCTTCCCTGCTGGAACCGGCGGATGCTTGCCCAGATATTCCGACCCCAGCAGTCCCTGCTCTTCCGCCGTGACAGCCGCAAAAATCATCGAGCGTCCTGGCCGGTCTTTGGCGACGCTGAACGCCCGCGCCACCTCCAGCAAAATGCCGCAGCCCGTGGCGTTGTCGGCTGCGCCGTGGAAGATGTTATTGCCCGCCGGCATTTCAGGACGGATGCCAAAGTGATCGTAATGCGCGGTGTACATCACCGCCTCACCCTTCAAGTTGCGGTCGGAGCCGGGCAGCATGGCCAGCACGTTGTTCGACTCAAAATTCCGCACCTTGCTCACCATATGCGCCTTCAACTTCACTCCAAGACTCACGGGATGAAACTCGCGCGAGCGGGCATCCATCATCATCTTGTCCATATCCATGCCCGCCGTTGCTGCGAGTTTCTTCGCCACATCCAGATGCACCCAGGACGAAACCTGCAGCGCGGATCCCTCAAGCTTCAGATACGAATGCTCTCCTGAATTTGAGTTTCGCACCACTTCCCAACCATAACTCGCCATGTCGTCTCTATGAACCAGAATCACGCCCACCGCGCCCTTGCGCGCTGCCTCTTCGTATTTGTAGGTCCAGCGCCCATAGTAGGTAAGCGCCTTGCCCTTGAAAAACTTCGGATCGTCGGATGGCGGCTCGTTCACCAGCATAAGCAGCACCTTACCGCGCACATCCACTCCTTTGTAATCGTCCCAGTTATATTCCAGAGCTTCGATGCCGTAGCCCACGTAGATTATGTCGGCGTCGACATCCGACTCCGGCTGCTGCGTACGGTCGTAGGCAACATACTCATCAAGCGGCTTCAAGTTCATCGCTGCGCCTTGCTTGGGAACCAGCGAAAACCGTGTCTCCGGCAGCGTCGTGATTCCGACGAGCGGCACTTTTTGTAAATACGATCCGTTCTCCCCTGCGGGCTTCAATCCATACTCGGCGAATTGTGTTGCGATGTATTCGGCTGCAATATCTCCACCGCGCTGTCCGGTTCCGCGCCCTTCCAGCAGGTCGTGCGCGAGATAGCGAACATGCCAGCGAATGTGTTCTGGATTGATGGTTTCCATTGCGGCAAAGGCAGAGCCGGGCAGACGGGCCGACACAGCTTCGCGTTTTGCAGGCGGCGCGAGCACAGCAGAAGTCGCGGCTGGCTCAGCAAAGAATCCCTCCGCCGCCCAGCCCGATAGGCTAATAGTCGCGATTACGCAAATCACGGCACCCTTGGTCAGGATTGCTCGCATAAATAGTGTCTTCCCCCAAAAACGCGTCTGGAATATTCGTGCCCTACAAAATCGCAGTATTTGACTTTGGGGAATTGTAAATGGACACTACGAGTTTAGTCGTAACGCGGAGAGGATTAAGGGCACGGTAGGCCAGTTTTTCCGTAGACCTTCAGACGATTGTCCGAGTGTACTGTAGACGAGTGGCCTTTCGGTCGCTGGAAACCATTCGCGCCGCCTTGGTTTCGAAACCAATGTCATGAGTCCCTGATCTGAGCCCCGCGAACCGCGGGATCAATTCTTCGAGCCTCAACCGGCGCGGAAATCCCGAACGTCTTCTCCAGGCTTGAAGACCGTTGCCATAGCGATCTTTCCCGAGTCCGCCATCTTACGATTGATCTCCGCGAAATCGGCCTTCAGCCAGCCGACGCTGGAAACTTCGATCTCGCGATCCTGGGCAATCCAAAATACGGTCGGCACATTGGTCAGGCCATAGGCATTCGAGACGTCATACGTTTCCCGATCGTCGAGCAGCACGGGAAACGTCACCCCAAATTCTTTGGTAAAAGCAGCGGTCTGCTTGGGATCGTTCTGTGAGACCCCAACCAGAGTCGCACTCTGGTTTCCAGAGGCACGGTGTCCATATGCTCGGTGCAGACGCTCGAGAAACGGGAACGCATACTGGCAGGTTGGGCAGGATACTTTGAAAAACACCAGCACCACCGGCCCGTGCGCCAGTTCATCCCGGAGTAAGAATGTCCGGCCATCCATCGCCTTCAATTCAAATTCCGGCGCTTTGGTGCCTGCGGTCAACGCCGCCATAGTTTTCCCCCGAAAAGATTTTCGCAGCCAGCCATGAGCTTGCCCTGACTGTGTTCTAGTTCTAGATTACCTCGGTACGCCTTACGGGAAAAGGGTGTCGTTTGTGAGTGATTTGGGCGGAGGGTTTGGAGCAATGTTGGTGGCCACCTTCCGCTGACCAGTGTTACCCTGCATGTCCAGCGTTTCAATTCAGCAACGAGGAAAATCGAATGAGACTGCATAAAATTGTCGGGCTGTTCATGCTTCTTGTGTGTTGCGTGGCGGCAGGCGCGGCGGACCGCAAGTACATCGTCAAACCGCGACCGGCCGCCTTGAAGGCGCTCCCGTTCAGCGACGGGGTGCTGGTGGGCAACACCCTTTACGTCGCAGGCCACATCGGACTCGATGCAAAGACGGAAGCGCCCCCTGCCAGCGCGGAAGACGAGGCTCGCCTGGTGATGGACGGCGTCAAACAAACGGTCGAGTCGGCCGGCCTAACCATGGACGACGTGGTCTCAGTGCAGATTTTCTGTACGGACTTGAAGCTCTACGATACCTTCAACACCGTTTATAAAACCTACTTCCACGGCGATTTTCCTGCGCGAGCGTTTCTGGGAGCTGCGAGTTTAGTGCGCGGCGCACGATTCGAAGTGATGGGAATTGCGGTGAAAAAGGCGCAGTAAGCGCAGTAGCCGAAGCTTGGTGCCGAAATTATAGTTTCGTTTTTTATTCGCTTGGACCAGCTTTTTGTGATAAATGTATAGGCCATGCGAAAGGCTCTTGCCCATCTCAAGAAATCTGATCCGGTCATGCGGGCAATCATTGAACGCATTGGCCCCTGCCGCATGCGCATGGGGCGACCAGAGTTTCACAGCCTGGCGGAGGCAATTGTTTACCAGCAACTGAACGGAAAAGCCGCAGTGACAATCTTTAACAGATTCGCGGCGCTTGCGGGGGAGCCGCTTACGCCGGAGGGCATCCTCAAGTTAAGCGATGAGCAAATGCGCAGTGCTGGGCTCTCGAAACAGAAGTCAGCTTATCTGAAAGATCTGGCGGCAAAGACAGCAGCGGGACAACTCGACTTTGCGCGGCTGACGGAATTGCCTGACCACGAGGTGATCGAACATTTAACGCAGGTCAAAGGCATCGGTGTGTGGACCGCTCAGATGTTTCTAATGTTTACGCTCAACCGCGAGAACGTGCTGCCGACTGGCGACTTCGGAATCCGCATGGCGATGTACAAGCACTATCTCGAAGTAAAGAAGGCTAAGGCAAAGATCGCGAAAAAAACCTCCAAGGCAAAAGCGAAGAAATCTGTGGCTGCAAAAAAGAAGAAGAGTCCAAAGCTAAAGATCACGCTTCCCAGTCCGGAGCAAATGGAAAAGATCGCCAAGCGCTGGGAACCTTACCGCACCGTGGCCTGCTGGTATTTATGGCAGAGTCTCGATACGAAGACGCTCTAGCCATAAGGACAAGAACGACCGGGCGAGCTTGTGTGTAGCTCCCATGCGGTCTCTGTGATTAAATGAGTGGCGATGGCTGATCTCAAGATTCGTGTGCTCGTCGCCAAGCCCGGCCTCGACGGTCACGACCGCGGCGCAAAGGTGATTGCGCGCGCGTTGCGTGATGCTGGCATGGAAGTGATTTACACCGGCTTGCGGCAAACGCCGGAGATGATTGTCAGCGCGGCGCTGCAGGAAGATGTGCAGGTAATTGGGCTGTCGATTCTTTCTGGGGCTCACAATGCCATTGTGCCGCGCGTCATGGACCTGCTCAAGCAAAACAAAATGGATGACGTGCTCGTGCTGGTAGGCGGGATTATCCCCGACCAGGATATCGGTGCCCTGAAAAAGCTCGGCGTAGCGGCGATCTTTCAACCGGGCACTGCGATGGACGACATCGTCAAATTCATCCGGGCCAATGTGAAAGGCGCGGGCGTGGCCAGTTGATTGAGCGATCGGGGTGACGGGGTAATTGTGCGATGGCACACCCGAAGATTTTCAATCGCTCAATGACACAATCGCTCAATTCCTCCCATGCCCACGCCAAATCTCACCATCATCCGGCAACAACTTGACCGCATCGTTGGCCCGGCGCCATGGTATTGGAAAACCTTTCCAGCGTTTCATTCTCCCTCAGGACAGAGTTTTGCCTGGACACACCACGGCGAGCAGGGTCCGCTTGCGTATCTGGTCACGCTTGCGCCGGAGTACGAACCGGACAGGCCTCGGCTGGCGCTCAACACCTATTGCCGGCCGTTTCTGGCATCGCCGCTCTCGCTGGGAATCTGGTGTCCGGAAGGACGCAATCTCCGCTTCGCGGCGTTCGAGGCTGATCAACTGAAAGCCTTCGACCTGGCTGAAATTGCCGGCTGGTTCAAACAATCTTCGGATCGCATCTTCGCCACAAGCGCGCCGGTCGCAGACTTCGAGGTTCCACTCTCTCTTACCCCGGGCATGCACAAGATTGAAGTTCCCGCCAACCTCGCAACCATCGACGAACTTATTATTCCCACCAGCTATAAAGCGATGAGTGCGGATGATCCCGCGTTCGCGCTTTTTGTCGTCTACCTGCAGGCCGGGCTGGTGGAAGTGCTGCCGCAAAAGTGGTTCACCGCCGCTCAGTACGAGGTTGGCAAGCAATGGATCACCCGCGCCGCGCGCGACAAAGAGTCGCACCGCATCTTCGGCGAGTGCTTCGGCACGGGAACCTTCCTGCTCGAGGACGATGGTTGTCGGCTGGCAGAGTGGTTGGAGCGACGGCCCTAGCTCTCCGGTATCAGAATCCTAGGCTTCTCAGTTTCTAGCGATAATAAAAACCCAAGCCCGCGACCGAACACCTAAGACCCGAGACCTGTTCCCAGACCTGCTACCCTCCGTTGCGCGCTCCCGCCGGAGTGGTATACCGTAAACAGTCCGCCCTCTCGCCCATGGCTGATCGCGTTGAAGCTCCCGCCGTCGCTTCGTCTCAGACGTCCAACGTTCTGACGACAAAGGTCGATCCCACTTCGGCGCGCTTCGAGGCCAACATGCGTTTCCTGGCCGATCTCATGTCGCAGGTGCGCAATGAAGGCGAGAAAATCTGCGAGGGCGGCGGGCCCAAGGCAATCGAGAATCAGCATGCCAAAGGCCGCCTCACCGCCCGCGAACGGATTGCCTTGCTCTCCGATCCTGGAACTTTCTTCGAGTTGGGAATTTACGCGGCGCACGGAATGTATGAAGAATGGGGCGGCGCTCCGTCCGCCGGCGTGATTACCGGCCTGGCGCGCATTCACACCCGCATGGTGATGATCATTGCGAACGATGCCACGGTGAAGGCGGGCGCATTCTTCCCGATGACGTCGAAAAAAGTAATTCGCGCCCAAAACATCGCGATCGAAAATCATATTCCGACCATCTATCTGGTGGATTCCGCGGGCGTATTTCTTCCGCTTCAGGAGGACGTTTTTCCGGACACTGACGATTTCGGCCGGGTTTTTCGCAACAACGCGGTCATGTCCGCCCTGGGCATTCCGCAAACCGCGGCCATCATGGGCATGTGCGTGGCTGGGGGCGGCTACCTGCCAGTGATGTGCGATCACGTTCTGATGACCGACGGCAGCGGATTATTCTTGGCTGGACCGGCGCTAGTGCAGGCGGCGATTGGACAGAAAGTTTCGGCGGAGGATCTGGGCGGTGCGGCAATGCACGCCGGCATAAGCGGCACGGTCGATTTCCGCGAACCGGACGATAAGGCTTGCCTGGAGCGCATTCGCTCCATCGTCGAAAAATGGGGATACCGCCGCCAGTCCCCCTGGGATCGCAAGAAGCCAGTCGAGCCCGCGCTGGCTGCTGAGGAAATTTACGGCATTTACGATTCCTCGTCCGCACGTCCCTACGACATGAAAGAGATTCTCGCGCGTGTGCTCGATGGCAGCCGCTTCGACGAATACAAACCGGAATACGGAAAGACCCTGATCTGCGGCTACGGACGCATCGGTGGCTTCGCCGTAGGGATTGTCGCCAACCAAAAACTGCACGCCCAGCAGACCGATCATGAAGGCCACAAGCGAATCGAATTCGGAGGCGTCATCTATACCGAATCGGCCGAGAAAGCCGCGCGCTTCATCATGGACTGCAATCAGAACTTGATTCCCCTGATTTTCTTTCATGACGTGAATGGTTTCATGGTGGGCCGCGACGCCGAGTGGAGTGGCATCATCAAAGCTGGCGCCAAGATGGTGAATGCGGTTTCGAATTCCGTGGTTCCGAAGATTACAGTGATTGTAGGAGGATCATTCGGCGCGGGACATTATGCGATGTGCGGCAAGGCGTTCGATCCACGCTTTGTCTTTGCCTGGCCAACCGCTCGATACGCCGTGATGGGCGGCGATGCCGCAGCCGGAACTTTGGTCGAAGTGAAGGTCAAGCAATTAGAACGCGGTGGCAAAAAGCTGAGCGAGGAAGAAAAGAAAGAGTTGTTCGAATCGACAAAGCGTACGTACGACGAGCAAACTGATCCGCGTTACGGTGCGGCCCGCCTGTGGCTCGACAAGATCATCGATCCCCTCGAAACGCGGGACGCAATCACGCAGGCTCTCGAAGCATCGGCGCTGAATCCAGATGTGCCGGAATTCAAGGTAGGAGTGCTGCAAACGTAGAAATTGAGTCATTGAGCGATCGGGCCATTGAGTCATTGACCCCTCGTCGCTTTTCTTTTGCAATCGCCCGATCACTCAATCGCCCGATCGCTCAATATGTCAGAAGCCGTGAAGCTTATCGAGTGTCCCCGCGATGCCTGGCAAGGGCTGAAGGGACAGATACCGTCTGACATCAAACGCGCTTACCTGCAGGCACTGATCAGCGCGGGATTCAAACACATCGACGCGGTCTCCTTCGTTTCGCCAAAAGCCGTGCCGCAGATGGCGGACTCGGAAGAAGTTTTAAAAGAACTCGACCCGCCCGATGACCTAGAGATCATCGGCATCGTGGTTAACGAAAAAGGGGCGCAGCGGGCGATCGACACGCAGGCGGTTCACACGCTCGGATTTCCATATTCGATTTCTGAAACTTTTTTGCGCAAAAATCAGAATCAGTCAGCGGAGAACGCGCTCGAAGAACTGGAAAAGATTCAGAAGAAAGCTGACGATGCTGCTTTGTACGTGGTCGTTTATATCTCGATGGCATTTGGCAATCCCTATGGCGACCCGTGGAATGTGGACGAGGTCATCGAAGCCATCTCGCTGATGGAAGTCGACAACCTGCGCATGATTTCCCTGGCCGACACGGTCGGCATGGCAACGCCAGAGCAGGTCAGCGAACTTGTTGGCGCGGTGATGACGAAATACGATTATCTTGAGATCGGCGTGCATCTGCACAGCCGTCCCGAACACGCGGCCGCTAAGATTCTCGCTGCATACGACGCGGGTTGCCGCCGCTTCGATTCGGCAATCGGCGGACTCGGCGGCTGCCCTTTCGCACAAGATGCGCTAGTCGGAAATATTGCGACTGAGAAAGTGATTGATGCGCTCAAGCAGCGTGGAGCGGAGTTGCCGCTGCTGAAACCACTGGATACGTTGCTGCGCGCATCTGCGGAAATGGGCGCGCGTTATACAAATTCTGTCGATGACGATTTAATTTCAGCGATTTGATTTTCCCTAACGAAGCTGCAAAATGAACTACAAGACAATTCAACTCACATACGACTCCGGCGTCGCCACCATCACGCTGAACCGTCCGGAAAAGCGCAATGCCATCAGCTTTGAATTGATTGACGATCTGTTGAACGCGCTGAAGGAAGTGCAACTGTCCGACGCCCTCGTGCTGATTCTTATGGGCGAAGGCAAAGCCTTTTCGTCCGGCATGGACCTGGAAAATTTGAAAGCGCTGATTGGCCGCTCACCGGAACAAAACCTGAAAGATTCGGAAACGATGGTCCGGCTCTTCCGTTCCCTTTACGAATTCCCGAAGGTTACGATTGCCGCGGTAAACGGGCCTGCCATTGCGGGTGGCACGGGACTTGCTCTGTTGTGCGATTTCACTCTAGCGGTGCCGGACGCCAAGTTCGGTTACACCGAAGTGCGCATCGGCTTTGTGCCTGCCATCGTTTCCACGTTCCTTTTGCGTCAAGTCGGAGAAAAACATGCTCGCGATCTACTGCTCAGCGGCAGGATTATCGGCGCCGAAGAAGCAGCTCGCATGGGCTTGGTCAACGAGATTGTCGCTCCGGAAAAACTGATGCTGAGGGCCCGCGAATTGGCCGCGCAATTAATGGAAAACAGTCCCTTGTCATTACGGGCGACCAAGCAACTGCTCACCGATCATGCGCGCGCCGAACTGGATGCGCAGATCGACGCTGCGGTTCGCGAGAATGCTGCAATCCGCACAACGGCCGATTTCCGCGAAGGCATTGTGTCATTCCTTGAGAAGCGCAAACCGGTATGGAGCGGGAAGTGAACTCGAATCATCCCCAAGCTGTCACGCATTCGGCAATCAATGAAACCCGCCTGCGCGTGCGTTATGCGGAGACCGATCAAATGGGAGTGGTCTACCATTCCAATCATTTCATCTGGTTCGAAATCGGCCGCGTCGAGTTGCTGCGCCAACTCGGCTTCTCTTATCGAGACATGGAAGGCGAAGATGGACGCTTCATCGCCGTCGCCGAGGCCAAATGCCGCTATCGCTTTCCGGTTCGCTACGACGAAGAAGTTTTGGTGCGCACGCAACTTTTAAACGTGCGTGACTCCGTCGTCCACTTTGGTTATGAGTTGCGGCGCGCAACCGACGGCGCGCTGCTGGCGGAAGGCGAAACCACTCACATTGTCACCGATTCGGACATGAAAGTTGCCGCGTTGCCCCAGAAATATTTAACGGTGTTTCGGGCGGTGGTGGGCAAGCGGGACAGGACATCGACTTGAACGCACTTCACATCAATGGGAACGATCTCACTCTGGAAGCGGTGCTCGAAGTCGCAACCGAACGCCGGCCCGTGCTTTTATCGGGCGAAGCTCGCGAGGCCGTCGACCGGGCGCGAGCCGTGGTCGATGAAATTGTCGCCAACAACAGACTTGCTTATGCCATCACCACCGGCGTCGGCAAGCTGAGCGACGTGCGCATCGTCGGCGAGCAGATTCGTGAGTTGCAGGTCAATCTGGTGCGCTCCCACGCGGTCGGCGTCGGCGACCCACTCCCCGCCGCAGAAGTCCGCGCCATGATGCTCTTGCGCGCCAATTCGCTGGCCAAGGGTTACTCGGGCGTTCGCGCAGTCGTCATCGATACGCTGTGCGAAATGCTGAATCGCGGCGTCACTCCCTTCGTCCCGTCGCAGGGAAGCGTGGGTGCGAGCGGCGACCTCGCTCCCCTGGCGCATCTCGCGCTGGCGTTGATCGGCGAAGGCGAATGCACCGACACATCTGGCAAACGAGTTCCCAGCGCCGACGCACTCAAGCAGGCGCAGATCAAGCCGCTGGTGCTCGAAGCAAAAGAAACCATCTCTCTCATCAATGGGACACAGGGAATGCTGGCGGTTGGCACGCTGGCACTGCTGGCCGCCGAAACGCTAGTAGATTCTGCTGATGTCTTGGGAGGCCTTTGCTGCGACGCTTTGCAAGGCACGGATGCCGCCTTCGACGAGCGCATTCATAAAGTGCGCCCGCACGCTGGCCAAATGAAAACCGCAGCAAACCTGCGCAAGATGCTCGAAGGCAGTCAGATACGCGAATCGCACCGCAACTGTGGCCGGGTGCAGGACGCATATTCTCTACGCTGCATTCCACAGGTGCATGGCGCAGTGCGCGATACCTTGCAGCATTGCCGCGAAGTGTTCGAGGTCGAGGCAAACTCAGCGGTAGACAATCCGCTGGTATTCTTAACGACTCATGTAGGGACGGGCGCCTTCGCCCGTCCCGCGAGCGAAGCGAGCGCCTCCAACACCGGCGACGTAATCTCCGGCGGCAACTTCCACGGCGAACCGCTAGCCTTCGCTCTCGACTTCCTGGCCATCGCTTTGAGTGCCCTCGCCGGCATCAGCGAGCGCAGAATCGAGCGCCTGGTGAACCCCGCCCTGAGCGAGGGCCTGCCGCCGTTCCTGGCACAAGGCGCAGGATTGAACTCCGGTTTCATGATGCCGCAGGTCACGGCGGCCGCGCTGGTCGGCGAAAACAAAGTGCTGGCGCATCCCGCATCGGTCGATTCGATAACGACCTCGGGCAATAAAGAAGATTACGTCTCCATGGGTATGACGGCGGCGAACAAGCTGAAGCGAATTGTCGAGAACACACGCAACGTGCTGGCCATCGAAGCCATGGCGGTCGCGCAGGCAATCGATTTCCTCGCTCCGCTGAAAACCTCGAAGCGCGGACAGGCCGCACACGCGGCAATCCGGTCGGTGTGCCCTACCGTCGACAAAGACCGCGTCATGTACAAAGACTTCGCCCGTCTTTCAGAACTGATCGCTAGCGGCAAGATGGCAGAGATAATCCGATAGCAACTCCGGACGAGACAACTCCGCGCACGGGGTGAATGCGCCCGTCCCCACACACGAGTATTCCTTGCTGTCAACCCTTTTGCGCCACCATCTTCTGCGCCTTCGCCCGGATGAAGGCATACCGAAGCATCGGCAACGAATTGAAGTCGGCGGCTTTGGCTAGATAATCTCGTGCTTTTCGAACCATAATCGAGGATGGATGGAGGAAAGACAAGAAGCGCGTCGCACCCGCGCGTTCTGGATGTCCATTCCTTGAACGAAATAGAAAATATAAGGTGGGGTCGCCCGTCCTAACGGGCACTCTCATACACGACACCGGAGTTATTACCACCAAGCCATGTTGTTCCGTAAAGGAACCCATTACTCATGGTTACGCCTGCTTGCGGGTAATAGCCATCACTTCCTCCGGTAAAGCTGTACAAAACCGTTTCATTCCATTCGCCCCCGCTCGACTTCGATAATCGGAAGATTGTGCCATAGTAATTGAATGCCCCTCCGTACGAAGTGGTGCCATAAAGGTTTCCCTCCTTGTCCATGATTACGCCAGAGTGAGGAGCATTTCCGTCTCCGCTGTAGGTCTCTTTAAAGCTGTACAGAATTGACGTCTTCGCTCCAGTTTTCGAGAACGTCGTTTCGAAGACTGCGCCGTGCCCGTTCTTCCCTCCTCCGTCTGTCGTGCCGTAGAGATTGCCGTCTTGGCCGGCAAGTAGAATTACATTTATGGGATCAGCTCCGTCGCCCGTGTTTACGCCAAACTGATGCACAATAGTTTCACTCCACATTTTTGTGGTTGAAGAATATTTCAGTTGATAAAGGACCCCGCCACCAGAGGTTCCTCCGTTTGGAGTGGTGCCATAAAGGTCGCCATTTTTGTCGAGGGCCAGACCACCGGACGGCAACTGACCATCCGGAGGGTTGGCGCTGAAATGGTGGATTACCTGTTCCGTCCATCGTCCGGTGCCGGTCGGTGACAATTCGAAGACCGTGCCGCAACCGTTGAAGCATCCTGCACCGCCGCCTTCGTTGGTGGTGCCGTACATATTGCCAGCGCTGTCAAACACCACGGGCGAGTTCGGGGCGAAACCGTCATTGGTCTTGAGGTATGCTCCGAAACTGTAAATGACACTGTAAGACCATCCGCTACCCTGCGGTGACAACTCGAAGACCACGCCTGTTCCGTTTGTCCCCCCACCCCCTGCGGTTCCATACAGATTTCCCTGATTGTCAAACACGAGCCCGGCCACGGGATACCCTCCGTCGCTGGCTCCGGTAAATTCATGCAGGATTGTCTCTACCCACTGGTTACTCGCGTTGCGCGAGAGCTCGAAAATAGTGCCTGCATTGTCGGGCCCACCGAGCATGGTAGTTCCGAATAGGTTTCCGTTCGCATCCAGGACCGGAACGCAGAAGGGCTGCATTCCATCCTGGCCTCCGGGAGCCCCGAATTCATAAAGTGTTTTCTCGGCTGCCGCTTGTGCCAGTGAAACTGAGAAGAAAACAATCGCAATGATTTGGAAGGAGGGGCGTTGAAGAATTGTCATGTTTGTTCCTTTTTAAAACTCATCGAGGACTAAGCAACAAATTATACTTCCGAGCCAATCGGACGTGAGGAATCAAGTCCTAATTGAGCAAGACTATTCGCTCTTAGGCCCGCTCCTCCCTAACCCCAGCTCCCGCGCCACCGGCTTCATCGCCTCAATACAGAAAGCGATGTGCTCATCTAAATCCACGCCCAGGGCGGCGGCGCCGTTCACAATGTCGTCGCGATTCACCTTGCGGGCGAAGGCTTTGTCCTTCATTCTTTTTCGCACTGACTTCGTGTCCACCTCGGCGAGCGACTTGCCCGGCTTGATCAGGGCCACGGCGGTGATGAATCCAGCCAGTTCGTCGCAAGCGAAGAGAGCTTTTTCCATGGGCGTATCGCGCGTAACGCCGGTGTATTCGGCGTGCGACATGATGGCTCGGGTGATCACTTCCGGCCATCCGCGCTCCTTCAGAATCTCATTGCCCTTGTAGGGATGGTCTTGAAGGCTGGGATACTTTTCGTAATCAAAATCGTGAACAAGTCCGACGATGCCCCACAAATTTTCTTCAGACAACCCAAGTTCCGCCGCAGAATTCCCGGATCCATCCGGAAACTTATGCGAGCAGGCGCGCATGCAGGCTTCCACCGCCAGCGCGTGTTTGCGCAAACTTTCTGACTGGGTGAACTCAATTAGTAAACACCACGCGCTCTCGCGATCAATCATGCCATTTGCCCTGTCTGTTGCGGGATTTCGCCGCTTCACTTCCACCTTCGTAGCTTAAACTCGCGGCTTCATGCATTTTAACCTTGACTTCCACAGGGCACGTACCGCAGATTGTCCCTGCAGCCGAATTCTTCCCCCGATTGAGATTCTGTTGCATAGCTTTAAGGAGTAGCCCGCTCTGGCACTCCCACAACCCGATGGCTACGACTCTTGCCCCGGTAGATTCTAGGGAGGTCGTTCGTTGCGATCACTGCCTGCTGGTTCAATTCCGTACGGTCAATAACAATTGCCGGCGCTGCCACTCGTCCCTGGACGAGGAGCCCGAACCTGAACCCGTGGTGCTTGCGCCGCCAGTAATGATGCCGATGCCCGGGATGGGCCGCGGGCACCTGAACCTGGCAACCTCGATCCGCTCGCTGCGTCTGCGCAGTGGATTGAGCCAGCGGCAACTGGCAGGACGCATGTCTGTGCCGCGAACCTACGTTTCGAAAATCGAAAACGAAAAAGCTACGCCCACGCTGTCTTCCCTGGAACGGCTGGCGCGCGCACTGGAGGTAACCGTGCCCGAACTGCTCAGCGGCGGAGAAAAGAACCGTCAGGACGAGATCAGCGAGCTCATGAAAGATCAATTCATCGCGGAAATTCTGCCGTTCGTTTCGCAACTGAACGGGATGCAGATGTCGAGCATCCTGACCCAGGTGCGGGATTTGACGATCCGGCCAAGAAGAACCGCATAAGAGAAAAGTGTTGTGTGGGGACAGCCGCCCCCGGCTGTCCGCCGGACGCAGTCCGGCAGTAGCTACCACAAAGTTTATCCGGGCAACCTGCCAACTCAATGCCGGGACCAACCTTGGTCCCGGTTTTTTCTTCCCTTCGAGCGGAATGAATCCAGAGTAGATCGACCAACATCTATCTTGCATGACCCTGGAAGAAGCTGGAAATGTTTTGTCCGCCGCACCCGTCCTTTCCGCCTTGAATCAGCCCGAAGCCGGCGGATGGTCGGATGAGCCGCTTCAGTCGGCCCCGTTCGCGAGTTCTTCAACCACCGACGATTCACTGCTCGACGCCTATTCCCGTGCGGTTACGGGCGCAGTCGAACGCGTCAGCCCTTCGGTAGTCAATATCGAAGTTCATCAATCTGCTGGCCGCTCTCGTTCGGGAGAGGAACGCGAGCGGCGCGGCGGGGGCTCGGGATTTGTATTTACCCCCGATGGTTTGATTCTCACCAACAGCCACGTGGTGCATGACGCGCGCCGCATCGAGGTGACTCTCGCCGACGGACGCCGCCTGCCCGCCAGCGCCATCGGCGACGATCCGGCCAGCGACCTCGCCGTGATCCGCATCGACGAGCCGCGAGTCGATGAGCCTGGCTTGATCGCCGCCGCGCTCGGCGACTCGCAGGCGTTGCGTGTGGGGCAACTGGTGGTCGCAATCGGCAATCCGTATGGATTTCAGTCGACGGTCACGGCCGGAGTAGTAAGTGCGCTGGGACGTTCGCTGCGCTCGTATTCTGGGCGGCTCATCGACGACGTAATTCAGACCGACGCCGCGCTCAACCCCGGCAACTCCGGTGGACCGCTGGTGGATTCCGTGGGCCGCGTGGTTGGAGTGAATACGGCGACGATTCTGCCCGCGCAGGGCATCTGCTTCGCCATCGGCATCAACACGGCGAAGTTCGTGGCCAGCCGCCTGCTGCGCGACGGACGCATCCGCCGCAGTTATATCGGCGTTTCGGCGCAAACCGTGCCCATCCATCGCCGCGTGGTGCGCTTCTACAACCTGCCGAAGGAAACCGGCGTCGTTGTCATCTCGCGAGAAGAGAAAAGTCCGGCGCATCGTGCCGGCGTGCGCGAAGGCGACGTCATCGTCGCGCTAGAAGGTCATCCCGTGGCCGGAGTCGACGACCTGCACCGCGTGCTCACCGACGTTCGCGTGGGCGTGAGCTGCTCGCTGACCGTGATTCGCCACACGGAGAAGATGGAGTTGAGGATTGTGCCGGAGGAAGCGAAGTAGGCGCGTGTGGTCCGGATGGGCCGTGCATTTCTCCTCAATAATATTTGAGGTGCCGCTGGGCCGCTGAGGTTGATCGGCGCGATTTTACTGGATATCCCCACCCCCCTCCCCCCATACCCGATCTCTGAAAACATGGGACTTGCGGGAGGTTCGCGGCAAAATCCAGATGCCAAAGAACTTAAGTACTAAAATCTCTGAAACAGAGGACTTAGGGGCGTCACGATTCGGGTTCTCCCAAGCGTCACGGCTTCGCCCATGATCGCGCAACTTCGGTGGGCGGCACAAGGTCAGATGTCACAGGGGTGGTGTGGAAATACTTAGGAGGAAGCGCGGTGTCGTCACGTTCAGTTACCTCCTACCTCGGAAGCCAAAATCCCGCCCAAGCGGAGATTGGAGTGACGGGCACCCTCCGGTTTTGCCTAGGCCGGGCCAGCTCCACAAAGGGAAAATCCATGTACGTGGCGACGTTCACACGAATACCGTGGAATCGGCCTTCTCCCTTTTCAAGCGCGGCCTAACGGGAGCCTTCCACAAAGTCAGCTTAAAGCACCTACAACGCTACTTGGAAGAGTTCGCTTTCCGGTTCAACAATCGGAAGAATGCAGACCTGTTCGGGATGACGGTTCGCCGGGTGGCACTAGCGGGAATTTGCCTTATGCGAAGCTAGTAGAAAAGAATGTTTTCACACCATTTGTGAGGCCATGATGAGCGAGTTTGATTGGGTAAATGCGTGCGCCAACTGCTCCATTGGGCTGCTTTTTGAACAATTGAACGCTCAAGTGGAGAAGGATATAGATGCGAGGCAGGCGCTTTCTAAGGGGCCTCCCTACTCCTACGGCTTCAGATTTAGGTTAGAAAACAACACAATCATTGCGCTCATCGAAGGACACCGACTGCATGAGTCCGTTACCTTCCGCCTCTCCGGCAACGCAATCGAAGTGATGGGTAGAGATAGCCAACTTCTGTTCAGCGGAACCGCTGTGCTAAACAATGATGGAGAATGCCGCCTACGAGTCAATGGCGAAGAGTTGGAACTTTGGCAGTTCAGAAAGAAAGCTCTCGAAGATTTATTCTTTACTGTGCCCGCCGATTACATGAACGCAGAGGAACGACGAATTTATCCAGCTCAATAAAGCGTAACGGCTCCGATCTGAGAAATCGGAAGCCACCAAACATCTTGGTGCAATGCCGCGATACTTCTAGCCGCTTAGTTAAGAGCTGTCGCGCGCCTATGCCCCGGGGTCAACGCTTAATTTGGATAAGGCAGGAGTGTGCGCAATGGCTGATAAAAAAGCACATCGCTTTAGGGATGCGATTGATTGGGCTAGGCGCGGCCATTGGTTATGGACCGTGTTTCCGGCTGGCTGGAAGGCTTTTCTTGCGGGTGCCTTTGTGGTTGGAATAACGACCATTCTGGCGCGGTTAAAGGATGTGCCACTTCACCTGCTCTTTCTCTCTTCATTGGCCGCTGTGGTGCTTTACGCGATAGGGTGGGCCGCAGTACACCGATTTGCCGCGAGGCCCATCTCTAAGGACCATCGCCCCAGGTTGTCGCTTGAGGCCCAACGGTTTAGCGGGAGGGAATGGGATAATGCCGACTATGCTTTTACAGTCCAGAATATAGGCACGGAGGCAATTCTCGACCTCAGCTTCAAACCGATGCAACATGAAGGATGGACGCTACAACTCAATCGCAAAGGAACTCTAACCCCTGCCGATCTTAAATCTCCTGTGGGATTCACGGTATCCAATATGTTTGGAGATTTGGAGCAAACCATTGTTAGCCTGCGCAGATTTTTTGAAAGGGTCACCAATAGCAGTGGTGGCGCTAGGGCCACGTTTCGGACACAGGTAGAAGCGGACTTTATCGATCTAAATAGAAACAGAAAAAGCGAAATATTTATCCTTGAGTGCTCCCTGCCAGAAATGGCAATACGGGTACGGCCTACACTCGCGAACGATACTCCCCCGCCAACTGTTGACAAGGACCGTCCGCGCATCATCTTGGAGCGAAGCGTAGCTCCTCCATTTTTCGGCAGCCCAGACAATCGCCCCGTTTTCTTCATCCGCAATCTTGGTAAGAGGGCCGCACGATTTCTCGAATTTGATCTCATTCCGTCACAAGGCGGGAACTATCTTGTACGATTTGAACCCATCTCTTTAGTTGCCGCCGGGGAGAGGACCTCTATTGACTATCGCGACGGCAACGATCCTCACGATACAACGAGCTTGAATGGTCTTACGTTCCTTCATTTATTTCTTGAGGACAGCCCGCTCGATCAAATTCTTTATTATTCCGCGCGAGTAGTGTTTAAGGACGAGGATGGAATAACTGAATTCGAGGATTCAATCTCATTTGATTATGATCGAGTGAAGAGAATATTTACGCCGCGCCCGCCAATCAACCCTCTTTCTCCGGCGGGAACAACTTCTCCGGCTTCTTCTTCGCAACCTTGACCTTCTCGCGCTTCAGAGGCTTCGCCGGGTGCCCCATCTTTGGCGTTCTTGCCAAAGGTGGGATTTCACGCCTCTCAATTTCGTGGGGTTTCGATCCCCTCGCCGATCACTTCGTGGGAGAGTGAGCCGGTCGAAGAAAACTCCCAGCAGCGGTCCGGACTCGGACGGACATAGGGATCCTTCGACTGCGCATGCGGATTCGTAATGCGAATCCGCATGCTTCGCTCAGGATGACAGCACGGTTGAGAGTCCATCAGGGGCTGAAGCCCGGTTCCTGTGTTTCGGTTTTAGCGGCACGAATGGAATTCGTGCCCTTCCCGGTTCGCTTTCCACCCGGTTCGCTTTCACCGCACTCGTGAACTCGTGCCTTCCTTGGCTATTTAGCCGGGGCATGAGCTTTTGGCGCGGGCGCGCCGCGCAGCAATCCTTCGGTGCTGAGATCCTCGTCGAGGTCGGGCCAATGAAGGCCGTAGCCTCCGCCCGCGATCTTCCAGTTCTGGAGTTGCTCTGGCGTCGCGTTGAGCAACCGCGGATACCACGCCAGGGGCACGGTGATTGTGCGACCGTCGCGCAGCGAGACGCTCAGGGCGTCGTCGGTAAACTCGACCCCTAATACGCGTTCATCAGCTGCCGATGCCGAAAAACTCATTCCAAGCCTCCAAGAAGCGCGTCCTGCGCCCGGTCACGATTAATTGTATCTCGCGCAGTTCATGAGCGCGAAATCCAAAGTTTGCCGCCAGTTGCACCGGATCAAGCCAGAATTTCGCTGAAGCTTCATCGCGATCAACGTGAACATGGGGCGGTTCGTTCGGCTCGTGGCTGTAAAAGTAAAATCGGTAAGGGCCGGAGCGCAAAACCGTTGGCATGGCGCGATTCTAGCAAATACTTGCGACGCCCTGATGGGCTGAAGGCCACATTGATTTCTGGATGCTTTACGCGGCTCTGAAGAGCCGCTCTTCCACGTCGCGCTGACAAAAAGCAGGTTCCTCCACTCCGGTCGGAATGACAAGGATTGTATTTGGCGTGTCCTCCCTTCTCACAAGTATTGGGATTCGTCGTGCCCTTCCCGTCATTGCAAGCCTTTCTCTCCCGTGTTAGCCTCTTACCGAAGGGGATCACTTTGCAGCACAAAGTTCCCACCGGGCTGGATCGCAAGGAAACGGAAGTCTACCGGCAGCTTGATCCAGAGCGGCTCCCAAAACACATCGCAATTATCATGGACGGCAACGGGCGCTGGGCGAAACGGCGTCACATGCCGCGCGTGGCCGGACATCGCGCCGGGGTCGCGGCCGTACGCTCGACGGTGGAAACGGCCGCGCGCATTGGCATTCATGCGCTCACGCTTTACGCCTTCTCGGAAGAAAACTGGAAGAAGCGTCCCAAAAGCGAAGTGGATTTTTTGATGCGCCTGCTGAGCCGTTACCTGAAGGCGGAAGTTCCTACGCTCAACAAGAACAATATTCGCCTGGAATATATCGGCCGGCAGCATGAACTGCCGGAAGATGTGCAGGAGCGCATGGCCTGGGCGCGGCACAGCACGGCGCAGAACACGGGAACCGTGCTTACTTTGGCGCTGAACTATAGCGCGCGCAGCGAACTGGTGGACGCGTTTCGCTCCATGGTGAATTCAGTTTCACAAAATGGAGGCCTCGAGCACCTGCGCATCGACGAAGACACGGTCGCACGGCATCTGTACACGTCGCATCTGCCCGACCCTGATCTGGTGGTGCGAACCTCGGGTGAGATGCGGCTGAGTAATTTTTTGCTGTGGCAATTGGCCTATGCCGAAATTTATGTGACACCTACTTTGTGGCCGGATTTTCGCGGCTTGCATTTGCTCGAAGGCATCGCCGAATATCAGAAGCGGGAGCGCCGCTATGGGGGTTTGAACGGCGACTCTCACGCCCACTCCAGCCATGCTGGCGAAATGCGCACGACCCTGGCCGATCTGGCTCTCGACCTTAGAACCAATGGAACAAATTCTGAAGCCGACTCTGACTCTGAAAAAAAAGAGAAGCCTTATCACTCCAAACTCCATGCCTCGAAAGTTAGCAAGCACTAACGCCGGCATCTCCGGGAAATTGCTGCCTTGTTGAAGCGCATCGCGACCGCAGTGGTGCTGATTCCAGTTGTGTTGCTGCTGGTGCTGCGCGCGCCGGTGCTGGTGGTCGCCGTGGTGACGGCGGCGATCGCATTGATCACGGTGCAGGAATTTCTGAAGCTGACGGAATCCTACGGGGTTGAGCCGCTGCGCCTGCCCACTTACATCTTTGTGGGATTATTCTTTCTGCTTCTAGCGGCGAGCACAGCCAGCGATGCTCCGCAACCATCCGCGTTGAAATTCCTGCTGGAGACAGCGTTTGCCTGCGCGCTTGCTCCTTTTATTTTTCTGACCATTGCTATGCGGCGAGCCCAAATGAGTGGCGCGTATCCGGCCGCGGCTGCCGCCAGCTTTGCCTTCGTATACATCGCCCTGCCCATGGGAATGCTGGTGCAGTTGCGGCAGCAGTGGGCCGGAGCGTTTTGGCTGCTCTACCTTCTTTTGATCGTTTGGGCGGGAGATATTTTCGCCTACTTCGTGGGCCGCTCGCTGGGACGGCACCTGATGGCATCGCGCATCAGTCCGAAGAAAACCTGGGAGGGTGCGGCAGCTTCGCTGGCGGCAAGCCTCGTGGTTGGGAGTCTGCTGTTCAGCCATGCCTTGCAAATTAGTTCGTTCCTGCTGCGCGTGGGACTGATCCAGCGTCGCGACGGCCTGTTCGGATTGGAAAAGCCGGAGGTGTGGCCGATCATCCTGCTGACGATTGCGCTGAACATCGCGGCGCAGCTCGGCGATCTGGTGGAATCGCTGATCAAGCGCGGAGCTGGCGTGAAGGATTCGGGCGCAATTCTCCCCGGCCACGGCGGCATGCTGGACCGCATCGACGCGCTGCTCTTTGCGGCTCCGGTGCTGTGGTTCTACGCAGCCTGGCGTGTGATGCAGTAGCTTCGCCTCCCTCCCCCGACAGATGAGTAAGAAGCGCGTAAAATAGATAATTCGCTCGGAAGTCGCTCGCAAACACTCGGGAATCATGAGAATCTCGCCAGCATGAAACGCATTGCCATCCTGGGTTCCACCGGCTCGATCGGCCGCAGCACGCTGAGCGTGGCTGAGTCCTATCCCAAGCGCTTTCAGATCGTCGGCTTAGCCGCAGGCCGCAATCTCGAAGAGGCCTTCGAGCAGGCGCGGCGCTGGCGGCCAAGAATAGTTTCGATCGCGGAAGAATCTGACGCCGACGCGTTGCGCGCACGCCTCAAGAAAGCAGGTCTCAACGAAATCGAAGTGGTCTACGGAGCGGCCGGGACGGTGAAGGTTGCGACCCATGCCGAGGCAGACTTCGTGGTGAGCGCCATTGTGGGCGTGGCGGGCCTTGAGGCCACTCACGAAGCAGTAAGAGCTGGAAAAACGGTCGGTGTAGCCAACAAGGAATGCCTGGTCGCGGCGGGTGAGTTGATTACCGCCGAGGCCCGCAGGCAGGGCAAGCCTCTGCTGCCGATCGACAGCGAGCACAATGCGATCCACCAATGCCTGCGGGGCGGGCGGATGGAGGAAGTGGAACGCATCTGGCTGACGGCCTCCGGCGGCCCGTTTTTGAACACACCGCGTTCGGAGTTTGACTCCATTACCGTAGAGCAGGCGCTCAGCCATCCCACGTGGAAGATGGGCAAACGCATCACAATCGACTCGGCAACCTTGATGAACAAGGGTTTTGAGGTGATCGAGGCATGCAGATTGTTTCACTTGCCGCCCTCGAAAGTGGAAGTAATTGTCCACCCGCAGTCGACGATCCATTCTTTGGTGGAGTTTATCGATGGCAGCATACTTGCTCAGTTGTCGGTGACGGATATGCGCCTGCCGATTCTCTATGCTTTGACCTATCCGGAGCGTATTCAATCGGATATGCGCTTGCCGGTCCGCAACTTGCGTCATCTGGACTTCTGCCCTCCAGACATGAGTAAATTTCCTTGTCTGCGCCTGGCCTATGAGGCGGCGGAGTCGGGCGGAGCCAAGACGGTGGCGCTGAATGCGGCCGACGAAGTGGCGGTGGCTGCGTTTCTTGAGGGAAAAATCGGCTTCCTTGAGATTCCCCGCATCATCGAACAGGCGGTTGCCGCATCTAATTCAAGGACGTTGGGTTCGATTGCAGAGGTGCTTGAAGCTGACGCCGAAGCCCGCCGATATGCTCAAGAGCTGGTTTTGGGAACAAAGAAGAAGACTTTTACGCCACAGGCGGCATCTGTGGTTCGATAAATGAATCTAATTGGGGGAGCAGTTCGTACTTTACATTTATGTCTGATTTCCTGATTTCCGTCGCTGCAGTCGCGGTTGTTCTTGGCTTCATGATCCTTATCCATGAGTTCGGCCACTATGCCGTGGCTAAGCTGCTGGGTGTGCGTGTGGAGCAGTTCGCCATTGGCTTCGGCAAGCGGCTGGTGGGCTTTCGCAAAGGCGATACCGATTACCGCATCAACGCTCTGCCCCTCGGCGGTTACGTGAAGATGAGCGGCGAGAATCCCATGGACGAGCGCTCGGGCGATCCCGGCGAGTTTATGTCGCACTCCCGCTGGCACCGTTTCCTCATCGCCATTGCCGGCCCGTCGATGAACATCATGCTGGCAATTTTTCTGCTCACCGCGGTTTACATGGTGCACTACGAGTATCCGGTTTACCTCGACAAGCCTGCGGTCATCGAAGGCGTAAAGCACGACTCACCCGCTGCCAAAGCTGGATTTCAGCCGGGCGACCGGATCGTGAAAGTCGATGACCTTCAGAACCCAACCTGGGAGCAGCTTCAGCCGCGCGTGTGGCTCAGTCCGAACCAGCCGCTGACCGTCACCATTCAGCGGGGCGATCAGACGATTCATAAAACCATCGTGCCGCAACCCGTCACGACATCGGAAGTAGGTTCGGCAGGATGGTATCCCGAGGAGCCGGTCATCGTTGGCCAGCTTGAGGCGAACACACCTGCTGCCAACGCGGGTCTAAAGGAAGACGACAAAATCGTTGCCATGGATGGACAGCCCCTGGTTTCCATCGAAGCCATGATTGAGCGCCTGCAGCAGACGAAAGAGCAGCCCGTCGACCTTACCGTGCTGCGGGGCAGCCAGAGCTTGAATTTTCATCTGACCCCGGTGCTAGCCAAGACCGAAGACCCGAAGGAGCCGAGATACCGGCTGGGTTTCCTCAATAAGATCGACACTAAAGTTACGACTTTGCCGTTCGCGCAGGCTCTTAGCCTGTCGCTTGAGACCAACAAGAAATATTCGTTGCTGATTCTGGAACTGGCCAAAAAGATCGTTCAGCGCAAAGTATCGCTAAAGGCAGTCTCCGGTCCGATCGGCATCGCCCAGGATGCGGGTTACGCGGCACAGCAGAAGGGCTGGACCCCGTTGCTGGAATTGACCGCCGGCATCAGCCTGAACCTCGGCATCTTCAACCTGCTGCCAATCCCCATTCTCGATGGTGGCGTCATCCTGTTCCTCGCCATCGAAGGCCTTATGCGCCGCGACGTAAGCCTGCGCATCAAAGAGCGCGTCTACCAGGCGGCATTCGTCTTCCTGGTGCTGTTCGCAGTGATGGTCATCTACAACGATTTGATGAAGACGCTGCCGGGACTTATGGACAGGCTGCCGTAGTCGCCGACGACTCGACCGGCGCCTCCCGTCCTACTCGCGCTCTGGGCGAGTTAAGTCCTCCTCCGAATGGGAGCAGTTGCGAAATCGGAAAGCGCATTATTGCCCACCACCCGCACACCAGCGCGACAAAGCTTTCCCAGTACCGACTCCGCATATATTCCCGCTGCGGGCAGATTGCATGCGGAAGGTTGCTTGGGTTCGGTGATGCTGCATAAGAATCTCCTTTTTCGTTTTATTTATGGCGAAGCTCACGCGTCCCAATGTTGCAAATTTTCTTATCTTCCGGCCCTTTTGCCACTTTCCTCAAGGAATTCGTCGCATTTCTCAAAGAAATCTTGTAGACTCCTTGCCAAAATTAGGCGTCAGCGAAACATTAATCTCTCACCGAAACCGTAAAAAGAGGGAAACGTGCTAAGACCAATTCGACTTGCGGTCTCGCTTAGTATTCTCTGCAGTCTGGCCGTTGTGGTCACCGCCCAAACTCCCGCCGACGGCGCGAAACTTTTCAAGGTAAACTGCGAGCTATGTCATGGCGTAGATGGGAGCGGCAAGACCGGTCCCGGTAAGGCGTTTCACGCGCAGGATCTTCGATTGGCCGAAACTCAGAAACAGAGCGATGCGGCTCTGGCTCAAACTATCTCCAAAGGCAGAGAGAAGATGCCTGCTTTTAGCGGGAAGATCAATCCCGAGGACGTCACAAAATTAGTGGCGTACATCCGAACGCTGGCCGCAAAATAATGCTTGCGGAAAGTCGGCGGCGCGGCCGATCGACAAAAAGAATCGATTCAGGTCTTCTATGTTCGAAAGCCCAGCGGATTCAGCGGCATCCGCACCAAAACCGACCTCACACGGGTCGACAACAGAGAATAGACGTTCCTTTCTGGCGGCGCTGTTGGGAGTGGGTTCGGTGTTTATCACCGCGCTCCTCTCAGTTCCTCTGCTTCGGTTTGCGCTATTCCCATTGATTCGCCGAACCACGGAATTGAAAGGTTCGCCGCTGGGCGAAGTCGGTGAATTTGAATCCGCGAACGAACCGTTGATGCGAACTATTCAGATCGAGCAGGTGGATGGCTGGCGAAAAGCCATTTCGGAAAAAGCTGTTTACATCACCAAAGACGGTCAGGGGCGGCTCGTCGTGCTTAGCTCAATCTGTCCTCATCTGGGTTGCACGGTTCCATGGAACAAGGAGAAGAAACAGTTCATTTGTCCTTGCCACGGCGGCACTTTCGCCGCGGATGGAAGCCGCGTCAACGGCCCTTCCCTGCGCGGCATGGACACTTTGAACACTTCGGTGGAGAACGGAGAACGGCTGGTGCAATTTCAATATTTCCGGCAACTGGTTTCTGACAAGGAAGTGATCGGCGGATGAGCAGCCCCCACGCCACCGAAGGTAGCCCGCGCGCATCAGGAGCATGGGGATGGCTGAACCGACGCACCGGCATAGATGATTTGTTGCGGGGAGCCCTAGATGAACCCATTCCGGGCGGCGCCCGTTTTGCCTATGTATTTGGCTCCGGTCTGCTCTTCATCTTCATATCGCAGGTAATCACCGGAGTATTCCTTGCCCTGTACTACGTGCCTTCCGCTGATCATGCCCACACTACGGTTGCATACATCACCAAGGCAGTGACAGCTGGATCTTTTCTGCGCAGTCTGCACGCCTATGGCGCCAGCGCAATGATCGTCGTGATGTTCCTCCATCTCTCGCAGACGTATATTTATGGATCGTACAAAGGACGGCGCGAACTTCTCTGGCTCTCCGGATGCGTGCTCTTCGGCCTCGTCCTCGGAATGGCATTCACGGGCTATCTGCTTCCCTGGGATCAACGAGCCTATTTTGCCACCGCTGTGGGAACAAATGCAGTGAGTGAAATCCCCGTGATTGGCGAGTCCATCAAGCGGCTGATGCGCGGCGGCACCGAGATGGGAACGCTTACCATCTCCAGATTTTTCGTGGCGCACGTTTTTTTGATTCCTGCCCTGATCTTTGCGCTGGTAGGCTCCCATATTTTTCTATTCCGTAAGGCTGGAGCGGCGGGCCCGGTCGACGAGGACCCTTATCATCCAAAACAGACTCCGTCGCTGTTCTACCCTCGCCAGGTGTTAATGGATCTTTCACTCACTGCCCTGTTGATCGTGGGTCTCGGCCTGTTGTGCTTTTTCGCTCCCATGCAACTTGGACCGCCGGCCAATCCCGCGGATACGCAATACATACCGAGACCGGAGTGGTATTACCTGCCAATATTTCAATGGCTGAAATATTGGCACGGTTCGGCGGCGATCATCGGCGTGCTGGTTATTCCCACGCTCTTAGCCCTCACTATCGTTGCTCTCCCTTTTCTGGATAGAAGTATCGAGCGGCGTCCGTGGAAGCGGCCTGCGGCAATGGGGGCCTACGCGTTCGTGGTATTTTCCCTGGTCGGCCTCGGCCTCCGCAGCCAATATCTCGACCGCCATGACCCCGGAGTGGCCCAGCAACTGGCGAAGCAAAATGCTGAAGAGAAAGAGTACGCCAGCAAGGCGTTTGTGCCCGAGCTTTCGTCTGCCTCGCTGGCAGCGGCGAATGTGACGCTCGCTGATCCATTAGCCGCCAAAGGTAAAACCATTTTCGAAGGCCAATCTTGCAACGCCTGCCACGGCGATGGCGGAGTGGGTACGGCCGCCGCGCCAGCGCTGGTCGGCGTAAACAAGAAATTCTCTGCTGATCAGCTGGTTGAACTTTTTAAGCACCCCACGGCGAAAATGAATGCCGGAGGCATGCCACCGATTGATTTGCCGCCAGACGATCTGAAGGCCTTGATTGCTTACGTGGAAAGTCTTAAATAGCCGATCGCCGGCACAGGTCGCTTTGCTGAATCCGTTTCGCGCTTGGTCTTCCCACCATAAGACCGTCTTTCCCCGTGGTAAACTAGAGCTTCCCATGGCTACAATTCCCCGCAGAAAAGCCCTAATCGCCGTCGTTGGCGGCGTGCGCGTCGGCTCGGATGCACCGATTGTGGTGCAGTCCATGACCAACACTGACACGGCCGACATCCCTTCGACTGTCCAGCAGTGCGCGGCGCTCGCCCGCGCCGGCTCAGAACTGGTTCGTGTCACTGTCAACAACGAAGAAGCCGCTGCCGCCGTTCCGCGCATTGTCGAGCAACTCGACAAGCAGGGCATCCGCGTGCCCATCATCGGCGACTTCCACTATAACGGGCACGTCCTGCTGACGAAATATCCTGAATGCGCGCGCGATCTGGCGAAGTACCGCATCAATCCCGGCAACGCCAGCATCGGACGCACCGGCGACTCCAATTTCCGCACCATGATCGAAGTGGCGGTGAAGTATCAGAAGCCAGTGCGCATTGGCGTGAACTGGGGATCGCTCGACCAAACGCTGCTCACGCGCATGATGGACGAGAACTCTCTGCTTGTCGAGCCCAAGGACGCCCGCGAAGTCACCATGGAAGCGATGGTGGTCAGCGCACTGAACTCCGCCGATCTGGCGGAAAAGTTCGGCTTGCGCCCGGATCAAATTATCCTGAGTGCAAAAGTCAGCGGCGTTCAGGATCTGATCGACGTTTACCGCGCCCTTGCCGCACGCTGCAACTACCCGCTGCATCTCGGCCTTACCGAAGCGGGCATGGGCGCGAAAGGCGTGGTGGCGTCGGCTGCTGCCATGGGCGTCGTTCTACAGGAAGGCATTGGCGATACCATCCGAGTTTCGCTAACGCCTGCGCCCGGCGGTGACCGCACTGAAGAAGTGCGCGTGGCGCAGCAGATTCTGCAGTCCATGGGCATTCGCAGCTTCACGCCTCAGGTTACCGCCTGTCCCGGCTGCGGACGCACCACCAGCACCTTCTTCCAGGAAATGGCGGAACAGATTCAGACTTACCTGCGCGAGCAGATGCCAGCCTGGAAGGGCCGCTACGTGGGTGTGGAAGAAATGAAGCTTGCCGTCATGGGCTGCGTGGTCAATGGCCCCGGCGAATCGAAGCACGCCAACATCGGAATTTCATTGCCCGGAACCTTTGAAGAGCCGAAAGCTCCGGTCTACGTGGATGGACGCCTGTTCACCACGCTCAAGGGCGATCGCATTGTCGCCGAGTTCATCACGATTCTCGATGAATACGTCGACTCGCATTACGCCGCGCGAGAGGCACTGAAGGAAGAAGCGGTCGCGAAAGCTTAGCGCGCAGGCGACACTTGGCAAATGCCCGCGAACGGTGAGAACGCCTTGACGCAACCTGGTGGTGCCAACTTCACAGGGATCCTTCGACTGCGCATCAGCTTCGCATTCGCGAAGCCAACGCTCCGCTCAGGATGACAGTCATTTGGGAGGCCGATTTTCCCGATTCTTACTGTCCGGTAAACAAGAAGATCGGATTCTGCGGAACCACGCCGCTCGGCTGCGGAGCAGCCATCAGATCCGTGACCAAGGTATCCGCCGGCGTGCCGCCTAACGGGTTGTTGGTATTGCTCGCGGTGGTGTTAATCACGGCAATCGCGCCCGCATCGCACATGCCCACATAAACGCGGCTACTGTCGACCGAAGCCACGGTAAACACGCGGAAGCGCGTCGTTCCCGGAGCGTAAAGAGCCGCCGGAGCACATGACGTTACCGTCGGCACGGCATACTGATATTGGGTCGGATTCGCGGCCGGCGTCGCCGTAAACGGCGGAAAAGTCAGCAAATGCATTGGCCGCTCACTGGCCGGAGCCGACGGATACTCCAGCGCGAAGTTATTGGCGTCAAACACCGTGAGGCCGGCGATCGCGCAGGAACCCGCCGTCCCAGCCAGCGTGTCTGGGCAGGTCGTCGGAATCTGGTAGCTGGCTACGTAAAACCGGCTCCCGTCGGCCAGAGCGGTTACTGAGGCCGGCGTACATCCCGACGGGCAGGCAGCCGATTGGGCGGCAAAAGAAATCGCCGCCAACTGTACTGGGATATCGCTGACCGCGCCGCCTGAAATTCCGCCGGTGTCAGAAAAAACATACACCGTACTGGTCGCCGGGTTGCTCACATAAAGGCGGCCAAGGTTCGAGTCGTAGAAAACGAAGTTTGCCCCGGCACCCACGGGCAGGCTGCTCGTAACCGTATCCGTCGCCGTGTCGATCGTCACCAGCTGTCCATCGCCTTGCGTCAGCACGTAGACCTTTTGGCCATCGACACGCGCAACGACCCAGACGGGAGTGATTCCGGTGAACCCAGTCACCACGTTCGAAGAGAGATCGAGAGAATTCAAACTGCTGACCGTGTTGCTGCCCTGGTTCGCCACATACAGCTTATTGCCGCCCGCGATCGTCGCCTCCGCCAGAGCGACGGGATTGGTCCCGACGACCGCCGTATTTGCCACCTGGTTCGACAACACGTTTACCGCGCTAACCGAATTCGTGCCGAAGTTCGCCACATAGACGAACCCGGTTTCCGTCGTATTCACAAATACAGGCAGCGATCCCGCAGGCAAAATAATGTTGTTCACCGGCCCCAGCCCAGTCGCTGTGCGCGATTGCGAAGCCGGAGCAAACGACGACACCACGTCCAAACCACCCGAAACTAAACTCCCGGCACCCACCACAAACACCTCTGAATCGTTGGGCAGTATGGCGCCGTACGTGGGAATGTTTCCCAGGTTCGTCGAATCCGTCGCGGAGGTCGGCGTCTCGCCAATAATGGAATCGCCTGCCACATCAATCTGCATCGCCCCTCCCGGCGAGGTCTGCACGTTGGCGCTGAGGCCAAAGACCTCATGAAAATTGGCCGGGAGCGGCGGCTGTTCCGTGGGGCAACCTGGGATTCCTCCGGTGGTGCAAGGAATCACCACGGGGCGGTAAACCTGTCCGCAGCCGGCCCACAGCAGAATCGGAAGCGCCACCAGCACGAACCGGCCCACACCTCGAAAATTCATCGACGCTCCCAGAGAGAAGTTCTGCCTATGCTGTAGAAGAATTCAATATTCTAACGGCTGGTCATGATCGGCGCAAACAAAGCGGGTCTTAGTTTCGGGTCATAGGTATCAGGTCTTGGATTTTCTCATTAGACCGCGCAGGGTCTACCTGTGTGGGATGCTATTCCGCGGACGCAAGTTGGACAGCGAGGATCTTAGATGCCGTGATTTTGTCTAAATGCCGAACACCCAAGGCCTGAGACCCGGTCTTGCGTCACCGGCCACGTCTTGATTTGCCGCCGGCCGCGGCCACCGGTTGATCGTCCTTGGCCGCAGCGGCAGGCTTCTTCCTGCCTTCCATTTGCGCCAGGCTCTGCTTCAGCGCAGCCATTAAGTCGACCACAGGAGCCAGCTTCTTCGGCTTCTCGACCGCTGCGACTTCTCCGCCTTCGAGTTTGGTCTCGATCAGCTTCTTCAGGTTTTCCTGGAAGCTGTCTTTATACTTTTCAGGATCCCACTCGTCGGCCAGCGCCTCGATCAGTTGGTGCGCGACCTTCACTTCGGCTTCTTTCAACTCGACGTCGGGCGCGCCGAAGCCTTCCACCTTCTTTACTTCTTCGGCGTAATACATCGTGTGCAGCATCAGTCCGCCTTCATGCGGGCGCAGGAATACCGTGTATTCGCGGTTGTGCATGGTGATCTTCGCGATGGCGACATACTCGCTCTCTTCGAGCGCCTTGGTCAGCAGCGCGTAAGGCCGGCGCCCTGCCTCCTCGGGCATCATGTAATACGAAGACTCGAAATACACCGGATCGACATCGCCCGCCTTCACAAACTCCAGAATCTCCATCGTCTTCGCGGTCTGCGGCTCGATCTTCTTGATCTCTTCGGGCTCGATGATGATGTATTCGTCCTTGCGAAACTCGTAGCCCTTTACCACGTCCGCGCGATCGACCACAACGCCCTCGGCCTGGCAGATGTACTGCTGCTTGAGCCGCGACTTATCCGTGCGGTGCAGCATGTTGAAAGAAATGCCGCTACTGCGCGCGCCGGAAAACAAGCGCACCGGCATGGAAATTAGACCGAACGTTAAGTGCCCAGACCAGACTGACGCTGCCATAGTTCCTCGGTTGCCAAGGCGCAACGGCTCCGCCCGAATTGCGATCACAAACGGCTTAACTTGCCCAGAACTGGCAGTTTAGCCTACAAACCGGTGGTTGGATGCACAAATCTTAGGGCACGAGGAACCGAAATGCGAAGCCGGAGGGAATGGGGTTGGGCGATGGTGAGCGCTAGGGGTTGTAGTTTACTGAGAGGGTTCGGACGTCACAGTAGTCCACACTTATCGCTGTCTCGATTCGGTCTCACTCAGCTTGCGCGTTTGGACAAACGCCCGCAGCACGTTGTTCATCAAAGTCTGGTAGCCTCTGCCGTTCTTCTTGAACCATTCCAAGACATCGTGGTCGATGCGGATATTGATATGTTCTTTGGGCGATGGAATACCCATTACGCTCTGTGTCCAGTCAGGATCGCCGTGAACGTCATCCACGTCGGCACGGATCGATGTTTCCAGTCTGGCGCCAGTTGTGGCATTCACCTTGGCCCAATTCGTCCGGTCTTCCCCTCGTGCGATCTTGTTCTTGATCTGTTTAGCCGTATAGAGCACTGTACCGTTTTTCTTCCTCATCTCTCGCCCTCCTGGCTGTGATAATTCGCACGGCGTTGTCTCGCCAAGTCCATACGACTGCGGAGAATTTCCCCTCAATCAAGCCGACACTCAGAAATCGGTCTTCCTCGTCCCGCGGGGTCGGAACCGTGAGCAGGGGACGGCCATCAAACAGTTCGAAGGCGACGCGAAGGAAATCGATTCCGCGCTCCGCCAGCACCCACTCGCGCTTCGCCTCGTCCCAAGTAAATTCCAATGTTCATTATACCCACATGTGTACCCACAGTCCAGAATGAAGACCGGTCGAGGACGGAGAACAAAGCAGCTGCAGCATCCATGTGGAGGCGAGCGGGGCGAAGACCCGGCGCGACAATTTCGCGCCGAGCCCCCAAAGTGCAGAGAAACATACTGAACAACACCGCATCGTGCTTTTCCTGCACCCCGACCGCTTCGTCCGTCATCTGTGAGGCAACGCTCTCAAATCGGAGGACACCAATGACCGACCTGCGCTATCCCGTTGGCAAGTTCACCTACGAAGGACCAATGACTGAGGAGCGGAAACAGAAATTCCTCGACGATATCGAACGCACACCGACTAACCTTCGCGCAGCCGTGAAAGGACTGTCGGACAAACAACTCGACACGCCCTACCGTCCCGAGGGCTGGACCGTCCGCCAGGTCGCGCACCATGTTCCCGACAGCCATCTCAACGCCTACGTGCGCTTTAAGCTGGCGCTGACCGAAGACGAACCGACAATCAAGCCTTACGCCGAAGACCGCTGGGCGCAACTGGCGGACACACAAGCTACTCCCGTGGAAGTCTCCCTCGCGTTGCTCGAATCGCTGCACGATCGCTGGATGCGTCTTTTGCGCTCGTTGCAGCCCAAAGACTGGAAACGCACCTTTCGCCATCCCGAGTTAGGAGTGATGAACCTGGACAAAACACTGGCACTTTACGCCTGGCACGGTCGCCATCACGTCGCCCACGTCACCTCGTTACGTGACCGCAGTGGCTGGTAAACCTGGCAGTCTATCCTCTGTTAGCTGCCTCCCATTCTCCACAACAAATAGCTGGTCGCCTCCCGCAGAACCGCCAAGGTGCGTTGCGCTGCGCCCCGTGGTTTGGAATCCGGCCGCGGCGAAACGTACACTGAACGAATCCCTTCATGCTCCAGCAGCTTCCGGATGCGAAATACATGATAGGCGTCGCTCACAGCCACACAGCTGTGCAGGCCATTGGTGCGCATAATCACGGCGACGCGCACGGCAGATTCCGCGGTGTCGCGGCCCTGCGTCTCAGCAATCAAATTGCGTTCCGGAATTCCGCGATGCTCGAGGTAGTCGTGCCCCACGCCGCCTTCGCTGAAGTTGGGATCTGCCGCGGCGCCGCCGGTGACAATCACAACCGGCGCTATCCCGCGCCGGAAGAGTTCAAAGCCGTGGTCCAGGCGCGCCTTCAGCACCGGAGATGGATGTCCGGAATATTCCGCCGCCCCGAAGACGACGATGGCGTCCGCAGGCCGCGCCTCTTCTAGCTTTGCCGTATGGACAATCCGAATGCTCTCTGCAATCAGGAAAACGATCAGAAAAAGAACGACACATCCCGCGCCTGCCACTGCCAGCCAAAGCAACCAGCGGCCTCGCGTATGCCCGGGAACGGACTGGTCAGTCATTCTAGGCAAAACTCACTTTGGCAAAGCTCATCCTTTGGCAAAGAAAGTAGAAATATCTTCGGAAGAGATTGCGCCTTCGCGAATGATGCGCCAGCGCGCTTCCTCGTCGCTGAGGTCGACGATCGTCGACGCGATGTCGCGCGGCGAAGTCCCGCCATCCACGATAATGCTGATGCGGCCTTGAAGCTGGTCGCGCACCTGCTCGGCGTTGGTGCACTCCGATGCTCCGCTCAGGTTGGCAGACGTCGCCGTGATCGGAATCGCAGCGGCCGTCACCACGGCGAGCGGAATCTTTGCATTTGGCACGCGCAACGCCACGTTGCCCGTATTCGCAGTGACTTTCAGCGGCAGACGCGATCCCGCTTTCACGATGATGGTCAGCGGTCCCGGCCAGTACTTTCGCGCCAGCGCGTAGAACTCTTCTGACAAAGACTTGGCGAGTTCCTCCGCCTGATCGACGCTTTCGATCAGCAGAGACAGCGGCTTGTGACGCGAGCGGGTCTTAATGTCATATACGCGATCAACCGCGCGCAGGTTAAAGGGATCGGCAGCGAGCCCGTAAAAGGTATCGGTCGGCATGCCCAGCACTTCACCCGCGCGAATCTGATCGGCGGCGTACTTCACTAGCGAACTCTCAGGGCTATCGCTACTAATTTTTAGAATCTCAGCGCGCACAACGATCCCTTCCCGTCTGCTTCAGGCTTTGATTTGTGTTGATCGCGAAACCTATCATAATACGGCAACCGGCTTCAAGGTGAGTGCGCAGCGTATCATCAGGCACAGTCTCTCCCTCATGAAAAAGTCTTCAGAAGCTTCGATCAGCGTCACCCAACGGCTCCGCCGCATCGAGGGACGCCACAATCCCCTCGTCAAACTGCTACGCCAGGCATTCTCGCGCGCTGAACTCACTGACAGCGGAGATTGCGCCATTGAAGGCCTGCGCATTCTCGAAGAAGCGATTCGCAGCGGCCTGCGCTTCAGCGCTGTCTTTTTTCGCGAGTCCGCGCAGGACCGCGCTGAGCGCCTCCTCCCGCAACTTGGAGCCCACGTCGAAACTCTGCTGCTTCCTGACTCGCTGTTTGATAGCGTAGTTCCTAGCGAATCTCCGCAAGGCGTGGCCGCGCTGGTGCGCCTGAAGGAATTCTCGCTCGAAGATATCCTGGAATGCCTGCAAGTAGGCCCCATCGTTGTTCTCGCCGGATTGCAGGATCCTGGCAACCTGGGCACGATTCTGCGCTCGTCGGAAGCCTTCGGCAGCGCGGGCGTGGTTCTCGGCGGAGGCACGGTCAGCCCGTTTAACTCAAAAGTCGTGCGAGCCTCAGCCGGATCAGTGTTTCGCCTGCCCTTGGTTCACAGGCAGGCTCACGGAAATGGAAAATCCGCGACAGCAAAGCTAGAAGAAGTTTCGGGAGTGCTGAGGAGCAAGAACGTTCGCCTGATCGCGACCTCGTCACATAAAGGATCGCCGATCGATCAAGCAGACTTGAAAACGCCGGCGGCAATTTTTTTCGGTAATGAAGGCGCTGGCCTGCCCCGCGACCTCATGGCGAAAATGGACGAATTCATTTCCATTCCGCACACGCAGCAAGTGGAATCTCTCAATGCAGGCGTAGCCGCGAGCATCGTATTATATGAAGCCGCGAGGCAAAGAAAATAAGGATTGTTCACCACAGAGACACAGAGTCACAGAGAAAACCGAAGAAAGTTTTGCTTTTCTCTGTGTCTCTGTGCCTCTGTGGTAAAAGCTTTTTCCTATGGGACTCTTTGAACCCATCCCGAACGCCGTCGCCGCGACCGACCGAACGCGCCCGCTCGCAGACCGCATGCGTCCACGCACGCTCGAAGAGTACGCCGGCCAGGAGCACTTGATCGGGCCCGGCAAACCTCTTCGCACGCAGATTGACCGCGACGATACCGGTTCGCTTATCTTCTGGGGCCCACCCGGCACGGGAAAAACTACGCTGGCCAAAATCATTGCCAGCCTGACCAAAGCGGAGTTCATCGAGTTCTCCGCCGTGCTCGCCGGGATCAAGGAGATCAAGCAGGTCATGGCCGATGCCGAACGCGCCCGCCAATACGGCACTCGCACCATCGTATTCATCGACGAAATACACCGCTTCAATAAAGCTCAGCAGGATGCCTTCCTGCCTCACGTGGAAAAGGGCAACATCCGCCTCATCGGCGCCACCACAGAAAATCCTTCATTCGAAATCAACTCCGCATTGCTTTCGCGCTGCCGCGTCTACGTTTTGCAACCGCTCACCGAAAACCAGATCGTGCAGCTTCTCAGGCGAGCTCTTACCGACGAAGCCCGGGGCTTAGGCGCAATGAAGATAAGCGCGTCTGACGATGTTCTTAAAAAAATCGCGAGCTACACCAGCGGGGACGCGCGCAGTGCCTACAACGTGCTCGAAGTAGCCGCCGGACTCGCGCAAGACACTGGAACTGATCCCGCAGAAATTACCGACGATATTGTTCGCGATGCTCTGCAAAAGCGCACACTCCTCTACGACAAGGCTGGCGAAGAACATTACAACCTGATTTCAGCCTTGCACAAATCTATCCGCAACAGCGATCCGGACGCGGCTTTGTACTGGCTGGGCCGCATGCTGGAGGCGGGTGAAGATCCGCTCTATGTCGCACGCCGCGTGGTTCGCATGGCAGTCGAAGACATCGGCCTTGCCGATCCCAACGCTCTTTCCCTTTGCATGGCTGCGCGCGATGCCGTCGATTTCATCGGCATGCCGGAGGGCAACTTGGCGCTTGCGCAAGCGGTCGTATATCTCTCGGTCGCGCCGAAATCGAATGCACTTTACACCGCTTACGGCGCGGTGCAACACGATATCGAACAAACCGCCGCCGATCCCGTCCCGCTGCATCTGCGCAACGCGCCTACCGGACTCATGAAAGGCCTGGGCTACGGCAAGAACTACCAATACGCCCACGATGTCGAAGGCAAAGTCGCCGACATGCAATGCTTGCCGGAAAATCTGCGCGACCGTGTCTACTATCGACCGACCAGCGAAGGCATCGAGAAGCGCATCCGCGAGCGCATGGAAGAGATCAAGCGTCTATGCTCGCAGAGTGGCGAACGTGCTGCTCCTGCGAAGAAATCTGAACCGTAGATTCAGCTCTCAATCGACAATCACATACGGTGGATTGAAATCCACGGCCGCTCGACGGCCCACAATCCAGCGAAGAACGTAAACCATCTCCGGATTAGTCAAACCTCCGCTGAAGAAATTGGGAATCACTTCCAGCAGCGTGTGCGAGATCTCATCCTTGTAGTAGTCGATATCCGGCTCGACCAGCACACAATTCACTCCGTCGATCACCGGAGCATCTCCTCCATGAAAGGTCAGTTGTAGATTGGCCTCATCGAATTGGATTTGCTTCCAACTCAATGTCGCCCCGGGATGAAAAATACTCGGATCCGGCTCCTCGGCGAACTTTCCTCGCGCCGCGTCAGCCCGCACCTGGTCGATTAACTTAGCGTCGCAGTAGGCGAAGAAGCGGTCTTGCGCAAAGCTATCGTCCCACTTCATCACCTTCAGATAATCAAGCGGCGTGCTTCCGTCGGAGAACGGAATCTGCGCCATCGAAGTGGCGATATTCAGCAGCGACGCCACGGATTTCGGTTTGTCCTCGATCGCGTCAGCGTAGCGGGCGCCACCCACTGCGTCGTCCACGCCAGCGGTGAGGAATGGCAGCTTGGTTTTGATGCTGTCCCACTGCGCCTGAGCAAAGTTCAGCAGGGGACTCTTCGGGATCAGCATCAGGTCAAGCGTCACCGGAGCCTTTGGCGAAAGCTTTACCGGTGTGTAGCCCGACTGTTGATAGTTATCGGCAGACACAATCACTCTGTAGTTGTCTCCGAAGTTGTCGTAGAAGGGTACGGTAAAGTCGAGCGACGACACCGGCTTTTCCGGAGAGTCAAGCTGATTCTCATTGCCGTCGAAGACACGGTAGAGAACGTCGATTCCGGCCGGAAAAGGCTGCCGGGCGCCATCGTAAACGTTAACGGTTAGGGAGCTTTCATCGGGAGCGGGAACTGCTCGTAATGCCATAGCGACTCCAATCCGATGGGGGAACAAATTCTACCACAAAGGAGATCAACCAAGTCGTCACAGCCAGCCGTTTCAGTGACCGCCCAGCGAGTCCTGGGGCTTATCTGCCGCATCTATATTAAGACATCGCAATTAAGACATCGCACTTGCACGATTTGTGCGCCCACCCGATGAATTGAGGAGGTTGAATATTCATGGCCACGGTTCCCACAGCCTTAACCGCCGATGCCCTCCCGGTCCATCCCGTACGCGCGGATCAGATAGAGGATTTGCAGAAGCTGCAGAAAGCGGCGCAGAAAATTACGTCGATCCTCGACCTCGATCAACTCATCGACAACATCGTCAATGACGTCGCACGTTCCTTCGGTTGCGTTGAGGCCGGCATCTACCTGCATGACGAAGAACGCGGCGAAATGGTACTCGCCGGCGTGCACGGATGCAGCGTCAACCATAAGGGCCTTCGTTTAAAGATTGGCAAAGAAGGCATGGTCGGTTACGCCGCTTCGACCGGACAAATGCGCTATGCGCCCGATGTTCGCAAGGACGATTACTACATTGGCTGCGAAAACTCTACGCTCTCGGAAGTCGTGATTCCGCTGCACGTCGGCGAACACCTCGTGGGTGTATTCACTGCGTCGCATCCCAAACTTGATGGCTTCCCGCGCCAGCAGCTCAGGCTACTTCAAGCGCTGTGCGATCACGTTGCAGTCGCGGTGCACAACGCCCGCCGTTTTCAATCGGAACGCGCGGCGCGGGAAGTCCTGAACCGCGAGGCTCAGGAAGCCCGCATTATGCAGCAGGCATTGTTGCCAAAAAGTTCGCCCTATATACCCGGCTTTGTAATTTCCGGTCTCAGTGTGCCAGCCAGTGCCGTCGGCGGCGACTGGTACGACTTTATTCCGTTCCCCGATGGCCGGTGGGGATTGGTGCTGGCGGACGTCTCCGGAAAAGGCACTGCGGCCGCGTTGTTGATGTCAGCTACCCGCGGAATGCTTCGCTCACTGGCGGAAGCTTGCTGCACTCCGGGCGAGGTCTTGACCAAGCTCAATGAGTTATTGGTGGAAGACTTTCCCGCGGGCAAGTTCGTCACGCTGGTATATGGAGTGCTCGATCCGGCAACTCGTACGTTGACCTTTGCAAATGCCGGACATTTGCATCCGCTCTTTATCGATAACAATGGTGCGCAATTTCTGGCCACCGAACGTGGACTTCCCCTGGGCTTGAGCTGCGGAGATTATTCCGAGACTTCCGTGACGCTGTCCTCTGGATCGCGCCTTGTCTTCTATAGCGATGGCATCACTGAGGCGACGAATCAGACGGAAGAAGAATATGGATTGGACCGCTTGGCCCAACATGTTTCGCGTAACGACGCTTCCGCGGTCACCATTGTCGATGACGTGCGCGCATTTGCGAACGGCTCCGGCGTGAGTGACGACGCTACCGTAGTCTTCGTCGGGGTTGGGCGCTAGAAGCTGGGTTTACCGACAATTGGTTCAGCGAAATCGCGCCTGGTGTTCGATCAAGATGCAACGATCCATCACCACGAAGATGCCTACTCGACGCGCCTTGGCGGCTGCCTTTTCGTGTATTACGCCTTCCTGCATCCAGATCGCTGGGACCTTTAACTCGATGGCCTGATCCACGATTTCTTCCACGTACTCTGGACGCCGGAAAATATTCACGATATCGATCTTCTCCGGCACCTCACGCAACGAGGCGAAAGCCCTCTCGTCCAGCGAAAACTCAATCCGTGGATTCACCGGAATAATGCGATATCCCCGACTCTGCATGTAGCTGGCAACGCCGTGGCTTGGCCGCAGCACGTTGTTGGAAAGTCCAACGACCGCGATCGTCTTGGCGCTCTTCAGGAGTTCGGTAACCGGATCGGCGGATGATAAAGAAGGCATTTGTCGCTACTCAAGATCGCTGCTTACTTCTTGTTCGCCGCATCCACTTTCTGTTTGTACATCTTCAGCGCCAGCTTACGCACGGTCTCAGAGACTTCTTTGTTGGCCGAGATGTTCTTCAAATCCTGGGTCTGCAGATGCTTCATCAGACCTAAGCCGAGATCGAGCGGCGTACGAGGGTTAGATACAAGATTCCGCACGACAATGTAATTCTTCATAAACCGGCGTTTCAGCGGAATCTGCCGCAGCACTGCTTCCAGTACATTTTTCTGTAGAGCGAACTTCTCCACCTCGCCATCGGAAAGCTTGGGCGCGTCGAGCACCGCCAGCGCGACTACCTTTGTGCCGTCGCGAATCAAAATCGATCGTTCTTCTTTGTTGCCTTTCATCGCTAGTTGAATACGGCCTTTCACATCAAGGCGATTAATCTTCTGCACCGTGTTGTCACGCTGGCCGGATTGCGGAGCAGCACGCACGACTGGTTTCGCAGGCGCAGCCGCCGCAGCAGTGGGGCCGCTGGAACCCGCAACGGCCTCCGTCGTGCTGGCACCGATCTCCGTCATCTCTTTGTTTTCCAGCACGGGGAAATAATCGGCGCCGAGTAGCTCCACGATGCCGCCCACCGGCTGAAATGGCTTATCCTTTTCTGCGGCAATTTCCGGCGCATGTTCGGCCAGATAGGCAGAAAGTGCTTCGTCGGGAACTTCAACTTCCGAAGACGCGTCGCCTTCCGTATTGCTCTCCGCCCGATCGAAGTTCGCAGGAAGTTCTGCATGAGCCGAAGTAACTGTCTCACCGCCACGCTGAGCCGGTTCAGCAACCGCTTTCGTCGGCGCCTCCTGCTGACTTCCACTCAGTAGCTTGGCAATCGCCGATGCATCTTCGGGCTTCAGATACGGATTCGATCGCAGCGTGTTCAGAATTCCGGCCGAGGCTCGCACTCGCGGACTCTGCAGCATGGCCGCAATCGATTCTCTCGACGCCGAAATAGCGAACTTAGCCAACTCGCTATCGGCGACAGAAGGGTTTTCCAGCAGCGCTGACAGCAGTTTGGGACGCAGATTCTCCGGCGAAATGAAGTAGTCGAGAACCTCACGCGGAGTCTTCGGATCGGCAGCCGCTACCAAAGAAGACTTTTCGTCCCAGCCCGCTAAAGTCATCTTGGCGAGGTCGCCGAATATTTTGTTATGCTTTGCAAGGTAAACCAGAATCTCAATGTTCTCGTCGGGAGGCACCGAGAGCGCGCCCTTCGCCGCAAACTGCATCATGTTTGACGGCAGCTTGGAAGCGCGAATTAGGTCGATCTGGCGCGGCATGAGTTCAACTCCTCGAACCTCGGAGCCCGGCAACGCCCTGAGACTCAAGCTCTCGAATTGCAAGATCCAGCTCACGGATTAACCGGTTAGGCTTGCCCCGAAGAAATTCCTCCAACAATGCCCGATAGTACCAAAGAGTACCCTGGCGTCCACCCTGGAAGCGTGACCAGACTGATTCCCCGACCTCGCGACGGTCCGAAAGAATAGATCGCACATTGTTTAGTTTATCGGCGGCCGAAACCAGCCTGGTTTCCGCGTCGGCCATCTTCAAGTGCCGAATATACGTTTCCTTGCGCTCGCGCCACGGCGGCTTGGGATCCGTGTCGGAGTCTGTGCAGCCCTCGACGATCTTCGCGACGCGACTTCCGAATCGCCGGCGAACTTCCTTCAACATCGGCTTGCCACCGCAGTCTTCCACCACATCGTGCAACAGCGCGCCGATCGCCATATCTTCGTCACCGCCAAATTCCAGCACCAGGGACGCAACCCCCATTAGGTGCGCGATGTAAGGAATCGAAGATGCCTTCCGCGTTTGTCCCGCATGCTTCTCGGCCGCGAACGGGAAGGCTCGCAAAAATCGCGGGCCAAGTTTTACGACCCGCTTGCGGTCCGGTTTCGGTGCGAGCGCTTTTGCTGGTTTCATGACCACTCCTATTTCTCCCCGCGCCGCGCCAGCAGATATGCCCGGATAAACGGTTGCAGATCGCCGTCGAGCACGCGATCCACATCGCCCACTTCAGTTTTCGTTCGGTGATCTTTGATCATGCGGTACGGCTGCAATACGTAGGAACGAATCTGCGATCCAAAGTCGTTGTCGAGCTTCGAATCTTCAATTTTCTTGCTCGCCGCGCGCTTCTTTTCCATCTCGAATTCGTAAAGCTTCGAGCGCAACATGCTCATGGCGCGCTCGCGATTCTTGTGCTGCGAGCGTTCGTTCTGGCAGCTCGCCACCAGGCCAGTGGCAATGTGCGTAATGCGCACGGCGGAATCCGTCGTGTTGACGTGCTGTCCGCCCTTGCCGCTCGAACGGTACGTGTCCGTGCGGATGTCCTCGGGCTTGATCACCACTTCGATGCTGTCGTCGATTTCCGGCGAGACGAAAACGCTGGCAAACGACGTATGCCGCCGCTTCGCCTGATCGAAGGGAGAGATCCGCACCAGCCGGTGTACTCCGATTTCGCTGCTCAGCAGCCCGAACGCATACTCGCCATTCACCGCAAAAGTCGCCGACTTCAGACCCGCTTCTTCGCCCGGCTGGTAATCGTAGAGAACGGTCTCGAAGCCCTGCCGCTCTGCCCACCGCAGATACATGCGCAGTAACATATCGGCCCAGTCCTGCGATTCCGTTCCACCCGCTCCGGGATGAATGGTCACAATCGCATTGAGCGCATCGTTCTCGCCGGAAAGCAGAGTTTCGGTCTCAAGCTTGTCAACCAAATCGCGGAGCGAATCCATCTCGCGCCGCAACTCGCCGTCAACGTTCTCGCCTTCCTTTGCCAGTTCGAAATACGCGGCAATGTCATCGCTGCGGCGCGCCAGGTCGGCGTCGGTCGCGAGCAGATGCTCAAGGCGCTTCTTTTCGCGCATGACCTGCTGCGAGCGCTGCGGATTCGACCACAGATTGGGTTCCGCAGCCTGCTTCTCAATTTCGCTTAGTTGCGGACGGATCTTGTCCGCGTCAAAGATACTCCCGAAGTTCGCGGACTTTTTTATCCAGTGACGTGTATTCCTGCTCGAACACTTGATTCATGAGGATGACTCTGCCTTATTGCCGAATTTCCGGATTCCCGAATTTTTGGGCCACACGAAGCGCGTGAGCAGCGCCCATATAGAAATTATCGCACACAGCCCGGCGAACCAGTCGCCGTGGCGTGTGTAGAACGTAGTTACAGAAGTGAGCGCGTAATGCGCGACCAACGCAGCACGCTGCTTGCGTAGAAGCCGCTCCACAGTTCGCCCGTAGGGATCGATCGACGCTGTCACGCCTGTGTTCGTCGCGCTCAAGAGCCACCGGCCGTTCTCGATGGCGCGCATGCGCGTCTGATTCAAATGCTGCGCGTAAGCGCCGCTGTCGCCGTACCAGCCGTCGTTTGAAAGATTCACCAAAACCTGCGCGCCGTTATTCGCAAACTGCCGAACTTCGTCCGGAAACACGGATTCATAGCAGATGAACACTCCTAACCGCGTGTCGCCAGCGTCCAGAGGGGCTCGCGATTCTCCCGTACCGAACTCGCCAACCTCTTTGGTGAGCCCTCCAGCAAACGCAAACAGCCGCGGAAATGGCAGATATTCTCCGAAGGGTACAAGGTGGACTTTGTCGTAACGCGCGGTCCATTCACCCGCAGGGCTGACAAGTGCAGCCGAGTTGAAACCCTGGGAATTGCCGCCGCTCTTGGCTGGAGTGCTGCCAATTGCGCCGGTCACCACCCAACTATGGGTTTCGCGAGCCATCCGGCTCATTGGATCGCGAAACAGAGGATCGTTGGTAAAAAAAGGAGCCGGGGACTCCGGCCAGACAATCAGATCCATCTTGCTCTGCTCTGCGCTGAGAGCAGGCGCTGATTCCGAAACAACGGATCCCGAAACAGAAGACCCCGTCGCCACATCCTTCACGCTAAGATCGGACAGTTCGCGCAGCGCTTGCTCGAAAGTGTTCCTCGTCCAATTGGTATCGACTGCAATGTTTTCCTGCACGAGCAGCGCGGCATGATCCGTCGCCAGCGCTGGAGCGTCGACTAACCTTCCAGCCTGCAGGACCGCTGCCGCCGCGAATGATGCCATCAGCAAAGTGTTTCGTTTTTTTCTCGGCACCAGAAATGCCGCCGCAACCGCGACGTTCACCAGCATGATCTCGAACGAGACGCCGTAAACTCCGGTCCATGTTGTGATACGGCTGAGCGAGATGTTGTCCACCTGTGCCGTTCCCAGTAGGTTCCAGGGAAAACCCGTAACCCGCGTCCGCGCCAACTCCACCGTAACCCACAGAAATGGAGTCGCGAGCAATGCGCGCCGGTCGTCACGTCCGAGACCAACCGCCAGGCTCAGCAGCAAACCGAACAACCCATGGTAAAGGCCGAGATAAAGGCAGAAGAGAAACAACGCTAACAGCGCCGCAGGCGCGCTCAGGCCCCCGTGCTCATGCATCGTGTCATAAATCCAGTAACACGTACCCGCATACCAGAGAATTCCGGATGCGTATGCCAGCAGAAATGCCTGCCCCGGCTTTGCCGCTTGCAGGTTTGCCGAGCCCTCGATCTCCAGCGCACCCGCAGGCCGCGCCCGCAAGATAGCCACAATCAGCGGTGCAAACGCCACCCACGAGAGCACGTACAACCCTGCTAAAGGAAAAACCAGGACCTGCAACACCGACGAAAGAAGGACCAACAGCCAGGCGCTGAAATGAATTTGCCGCACCCGGAAGGATAACAAAAGAGTCTTGTCATTCCGAAAGGGCTTCAGACTCGAAGAATGGGCGCTAGATTCTTGTCATTCTGAAAAGGCTTCAGCCCTCGAAAAATGGTCCTTAGAGTCTTGTCATTCCGAAAGGGCTTCAGCCCTTGAGGAATCTGCTTTCCCTACGGAAGCTAGCGAACTCCGCACATACTCGACAATCTCTTGCGTCACGTAAGGCGGAGGCGTAATCCGAAACACCGCTCTATCTTTGACCGGTTTCAGCGAAACTTTTTGCCATGCCGCTTCCCCGGTCTTCGATTCATGAAGAATCACCGCGCTGGCCCGATCCAGAAACTCCCGCGCCGAATTTTTGAAATCTTCCGTGCTCGGATCGAGCACCGTCAGATACAAGTCCGGCCGCATAAACTTCAATACGCTGTTCGATTCCATCACAACGTTGTGCGAACCCGCGAACCGCTTCCGCAACGCTGGCATCGCCTCTGCCAGCCTTCCCTGCTCCGTGCGCACCCACAGCGCCCGCGCCGCACCGGCCACCAGAAAACGCGACGTATCCGATTCACCCCCGCGATCTTTCTCCTCTGTAATCGCCCAGCTATGATCGTCCGTCGCGCAGTCACACGGCGCTCCGTTGGCCGAGCACACTCCGTGTCCATACTGCGTAATTTTCACCGCGGTCCAATCGTAATCTCGGAGCGCGAAAATCAGTCCTGCGACCACGCTCGTCTTTCCCACGCTTCGCGAATGCCCGCCGACCACCACGATCGCCACATCTACCTCTTTTTCTCTTTTTTCCCTTGCCCGAGCCGCGCCAGCGCCGCCAATTGCTTTAGATACTCCCGCACCGGCTGCGCTGGAGTTCCCCAGAAAGCCACGCCCTTGCCGCGCAAGACTTTATTCGGCAGCACGCCACCCTGTCCGCCCAACATCACCCCTTCTTCGATGCGGGCATGTTCGCCGATGCCAACCTGGCCTCCGAGCACCACGCCGTTCTCGATGACAATACTTCCGGAGAGCCCGGTCTGCGCCGCAATCACCACATTTTCGCCAAGCCGGCAATTGTGGCCGATGTGCACCAGATTGTCGATCTTCGTTCCGCGCCCGATGCGCGTTTCGTCCAGCGCCCCGCGGTCAATTGTCGTATTCGCGCCAATCTCCACATCGTCTTCAATCACCAATTTGCCAACCTGCGGAAATTTTTCGTAGTGTCCGTTCTTCGGGTCGCGCACATATCCGAAACCATCGCTTCCAAGAACCGCGCCCGCGTGGACCGTTACACGATCGCCCAAACTCGTCCCCGGATAAATCGCTACACGCGGATAGATTTCGCATTCGCTCCCAATCTTCACTCCGCGACCAATCGTGCAACCAGCACCGATCCGCGTATTCTCGCCGATCTCCGCGTCTTCAATCGTGGCATGTTCTTCCACCGACACCCCCGCACCGAGATGGGCCGACGCATGTACGACCGCAGTTGCGTGAACCCCGAAGTTACGTTCTCCGCGATTCCCCTCCAGCAGAAAACGCGCCGCCCGCGCGAACGCTAATTTCGGATGGCGGCAAATCAGCACAGGTTTGCCGCTCGAACTCGCCGCTGTCGCGCTTGCAGAAGATGATGTCGCCGCGAATTCTCCCGCGATTACCGCCCCCGCCCCAGACTGCAACGCCTGCGAAAGATTTTTCTGGTCCTCGACAAACACCAGATCATGCGGCGTAGCGGATCGGATGCTCGCTACTCCCTTCACCTCAACGTCTCCATCGCCCAGCAAGCGGGCTTCGACGGCCTCGGCGATCTGCCGCAAAGAGAAAGAGAACGACTTCCCTGACGATGCCCGGCTCATCGCTCACACTCTATCTCAGACTACGGATGTGACGAAAGTGGTGGGACGACCACGCCGATGCCTTCCGGCACGCGTCGGCCTAAAATGATTCAATGCAAAGGAAAATTTTCTGGACGGTCTTCACCGTGCTCGGCCTGCTCGCCGATTTCCTGCTTCCGATATGGTGGGGACTCGCCGCGACCCTTCCGGCACTTTACATTGCGTGGTGGGTCGCGTACCGCAGCGATTGGTTCTAGGCCCAGCCTCTTCAGGCCTTAGTCGTAGTCTGGCTGGTCATCATAAAACTACCGCCTCCACCTGTGCAGCCGGTACCCCCGCTCACCAACCAGGTGCCCGAGACCGTGCCGTTCGAAAGGGTCGTCCCGGTCAATGTTCCGTTCACTCCGTCGGGGCTCGATAGCGTAAGCGTGTTGCCGTTGCCTGCGACCGTCAGCGTCATGCTGCCCGTCACCTGGCCGGTGGCCATGTTTTCCGTCAAGCCCATGTTTCCGCTTACAGCTCCGCCATCCAGGGGAAAACAATTCCCCTCATTAATGAACTCGAAGCGCGAGAAACTGAGTGTCCCGCTGCTGTCCACCGTGAACTGCGTGATAAAGCTTAACCCTTGGGAGGGGGGAGATCCGCCACTTGGGAGTAAACTCGCCGACCACACCCCGCCGGTCACGCTCTGCGCCGTAGGCCTGCTGCTGCCGCACCCATCCAGCATGAGCGCCACTAGCAACAGAATTGCCACTTCCTTCATGAATGTTCCTTCAGACTGGGATCGGATCAATGTCGAACGCCAGACGCCAATCGAGATTATAGATGCGGATTACAGATTCAGACCAGGTTCAAGAGTATAGAGATGCGCCCCGCGGGGTCAATGGATGCACTCCAGGCCGGATACACTCCGCGCCATGATCAAAAGATGCGTTGCAATGTTCAACCGCCCTTGCGCAGACTCTTCCCTTTAAGCCAGAATGACAGGTCCGGAGAAACCACTTCATGTATCTGCAGCCAGTCCTAAAGTGCAAGAATCCTGATTGTCCTCTTCCCACGGCGACGCGCATTCGCCTGCCTTACCCCAACCCGCCACGTTCTGGAGAAAATCCTCCCAGCTGGCCCCCGGACGGATGGGAATTCCGTCTGGTCTGCCGCGAATGCGACCATTGGTACGTCTACGAAAAGAACGATGTTCAATGGGCGCCCTACACCCGCCCGCTGGCAGAAGAGACCCGCGTTGATTTCTTGTGCGCCGAACTGGAATGCGCCGAACCCGGCTGCGGCTCACGCACCCGATGGCACGTCCTCGACAACAGCCAAATGTCGGAAACCGAACTGCTCGAATTCGTCCTCCGCGCCGACCCCGTCGCAGTCTGCGAAAACGGCCATTCGTTTTCTATCTCAGGAACCGTCTCCAGTTCCACGCGCAAAGTGGATTCCGTCTAAAGTGATTCCGTCTAACGGCGTTGTCATCCTGAGCGGAATATCAGCTTCGCGAACGCGAAGCTGATACGAAGTCGAAGGATCCCTGCATCAGTGAGAGCTGAACGGAAGTTTCAAGGCATTCTCCCGGCCAGCCCACCGGAATCCGTTTAAGAGACTTGCTTGCGGGACCGGCGAGGACGACGGTCCACTCCATCGAGATTCTCCTGAACGGTATAGAATCGCCGCGTCTGTAAGCCGCCATCCCTCGGCGATATGCGCGGGCCTCGGCGGAAGTTGGCAACTCGGAAGGCATGCGCCGCGCCGATAGATATATTCGCAACGCCTCGCGCACCAGTTCCGAGCGCGTGCGATGCTCAGCCTTCATTGCCCGCTCAATCTTCGCCATCGCAGGCGGGAGCGAAACCGTAAATGTCGAGCGCTCTCTCATGGTTGTTACTTAGTAATACTTAGTAATACTTAGTATCCGAGGCCAAGTGGATGAGCCGCGTTCTCCGCTGTCTACAGACCCTCGAGATCGTGCCACACGCTGCGGTCTAACCTGTTCACGCTCGGATCATCCCAGCGATAACACACGGCGACCGGCTGGCCAATGCGAAACATCTCGTTAATGTCGGCCACTGCGCCGGCAAACCAGGACGGCAAACCGGACTCTCCCGTGTAATATCCGTCCCCAAGTGAGAACCGATACTCAATGAGCATTTGCTCACTACCCCCTAGGATACGAACCGAGGTAATTTCTCCTTGCGTGCTAGGCCACCGCCAATAAAACAGCAGGGATAGGCGATCATTTAGCTCACTGAACATGTTTCGTTGGCCACGTCAAATCTTCATCGCGCCTAAGCTCCCCGCTTGGTTTTCAACTCCGCCAGCAACTGCTCTATGCGATCCTCTTTTTCGAGAGCCGCCAGACGATCTTCCATGTTATCGCTGGCAATCTCCGACTTGGCCTCGCTCAACGCTTCGGAGTGCGCGACCTTGCGCTTCATGCGGTCGAAAGCCGCGGCCTTCGATCCGTCGCCCATGGCTAAGCGCGCGTCGCTGGCCTTGCCCACGGCGCGGGCGCGGCGATGCTGCGCGATCAACAGATCGGCCTTGGCTTGCGCCTCGGTCAACTTTTGCTCCAGTTGCCGCAGCGCCGACTTCAAATTCTCCACCTGCGCCTTCTGATCGGCCACCTGCTGCGCGAAGCTCTCGCTCATCTCGCGATAACTCTCCACGCGCTGCAGCGATGCCCGCGCCAGGTCGTCCTGCTTTTTGTCGACCGAGAGTTCGGCCTTGCGCATCCACTCGGCCACTTTGTCTTCATTCTCTTTCTTCTTCTTCTCCAGCAGGTGCTGGTCGGCGATGGCAATCGCCACCTGCGTCTTCACCTGCAGCAGCTGATTCTGCATGTCGAGAATCACCTGCTTGATCATCTTCTCTGGCTCTTCGGCCTTATCGATCAGGTCGTTGAGATTCGCCCTCACTAACGTGGAAACGCGCTCCAGTAATGCCATGGTGGACTCCTTTTTTCTTGATTACAATTTGTCATCGTGAGCGGAGTGGATGGTTCGCGAAGAGAAGCAGCCACGAAGTCGAACGATCCCTTTCCTCTCGACGCCGTCATCAACTCCGCAAGGCATTCTCACCGCTATCCCCGCACTGTCGCTATCTCTCTATTCCTGCAACTGTCTTCTTTCTTCATGCTCTTGATGGATCGCTGCGCATTCCGGGCAATCGATTCCCCTACGCCGGACGCCCGCGCCGATGGCAATACCAATCGCAACTCCGATGGCTAGCCAGATGGCCACATGCCCGGCCATCACTCCAAGCACCGTGCCCAAGGCCGCACCCAGTGCAATTCCTAAACCCACTCCTCTCGATTTTTTATTCATAAGCTCTACTCCAATTCATGCACCGCGCTTGCTGTCTAGCTTTGCCGCCTCGCTGCGCTCGGCGGGACGGGCGAAGGCGCCCGTCCCCCACGGGCCAAAGAGAACTACTTCCCTGCCTCGACCACTGGTGGCTTCGGCGACTTGTCGCCGATTTGCCGCACCTTGCCCAGCAGTTCCGATAGCGGCATGCCCGAGAGCGTCTCGAACAGCGCCGGCACCTGCGCCGCCATCTTGGCGATGTCACCGGTAATCTTGTTCATCCCGGATGCGTCGCCGTTGCCGGTTGATACGATGGTGATCTTGTCGACGTTCGCCAGCGGACTGGCCAGCGCCCTCACCACCTCCGGCATTGCGGTGAACAAGCGGTCGATCACCGCCGCCTGGTTATATTCCTGATAGGCCTCGGCCTTCACGTTCATGGCCTTGGCTTCGGATTCGCCTTTCTTGAAGATGATCTCCGCTTCGGCCTCGCCCTGCGCTCGTATCGACGACGCATGACCTTCGGCTTCCGCGATCAGGCGCTGTTTCTCGGCCGCAGCCAGCGTCTCAATCCGCTGACGCTCGATTTCCGCGCCCTTCAATACAGTCGCGATCAGCTCTTTCTCGCGGCGGTTGATTTCCGCCTCCTGCACTTTCACCTGCTGTTCTTTCTCGATCTGCTGCACCTTCACTTGCTCGGCGATCACCTGCTGCTGCATGATGTTGGTCTGGATGTCATAGGCTTTGTCGGCCTGCGCTTGCTGGCGTTTCGTGACTTCGAGAAATTGCGCCTTTTTCACTTCCAGATCGCGTTGCGATTCGGCTTGCTTGGCCAACGACAACGTCTCCGCCAGCACGCGCTCCTGATCGGCCTGCGCTTTTGCCACGGCGGCTTCCCGCTGTGCCAGCGCCCGCTTGATAGCGGTGTCGCGGTCGGCTTCGGCGGTCGCAACATCGGCGTCGCGCTTGATGCGAGCCACATCCGGTTTGCCCATGTTGGTGATGTATTCGTTCTTGTCGCGAACTTCCTTGATGGTGAACGAAATCACTTCCAGCCCCATCTTGTTCATGTCCTCAGCGCAGGTGGACCGCATGCGGTCGGAAACCATTTCCGGCTGCTTGACGATCTCTTCCACCGTGAGTTGCCCGATGATTCCGCGAAGATGCCCTTCCATCACCAGCCGAATCAGCCCTTCGCGCTCCTGATCGGTTTTTGTCAGGAACTGTTCCGCAGCCGTGAGCACGGATTCACGATCGGACTTCACCTTGATTTGCGCGACAGCCTCCACCGTCACCGCGACACCTTGCTTGGTGTAAAGATCCTGCTGCGGCGCCACGTCGAACGACATCAGTTCCAACGAAAGATCGCGACAGATCTGCACCATGGGAAGCACCAGCGTTCCGTGCCCCTGCACCACGCGCGTCCCGCCCAAGCCGTACACGATGAGTGCTTCGTGCGGCCCCGCCTTGCGATATAGCCTGGCCATTCCGCTCATCAGGAACAGAAGAACCATCACTCCCAGCCCGGCAAAAATCCAAATCTCAACCATGCGTGACATTTCTGGCATAACCCCTCCTGTTGCGAACCCTTCTCAACGAGCTTCTTCAACGAACCCTACGCGCAAGAAATCACAGCTCAACCGCACCCGCGCCATCGGAGCTGTCTTCCCCCGACATCTCGCTCCACAGCCGCACATAAGCAATTCCCTTTTCGTAGCGCGTGACCACGACTTCGGCTCCCTTGGCAATTGCGTTGCCGGCGTCACTGCGCGCGCCGCAAACCCGGCGGGTTCCCATCTGCGTGTAAATAATTTCGCCGGTTCCACCCGCGCGGACCGAACTCGAAATGCGGCCCAGCACCCCGACCATTTCGTAGTCAGCCGGATCCATGTTCTCTTCGCCCGAAATCAACACCCTGCTCAGGAAGAGGAACACGATGCCTCCTCCCACGAGCCCGCTCGCGATCGACGCCAGCAATCCAAAACCAACCCATACGCCCGAGTAGCGCGTGAGCAAAAATCCCGTGCCGCCAAACCAGGCCAGGAACGCCGTCAGCGTGACGAAGTTGAACGGCGAGACTCCCGCGTCGTGCACGTGTGCATGATTCGGCGCTGCGCCAGCTCCAGCCGCAGCGTTCCCCGAGGCAACGGAGGACTGTGCAGATGGAACTCCTGTCCCATGCGTTGCGCCAACATGGCCGCTGCCAACGTGCCCGTGGAAATGCAGAAGATGCAGCCGTCCGGTGCGCGCCCCTCCGAATACAAACGAAAAGAAACTAAGGCAGAAGCCAACCGCAAAACAGATCAGATAAAAATCCGCCCACGTCATGGTGTGATTCATCGGGTTCGCCTCCCTTCCGTGCTGCCTTCGCGAGATCGACTCTCTCCGCGAAGATTTTCGCGATGGCCCTCACGTCGCCGCGCGCCGTTCGCCGTTAACTCCGGCCGCAACGCCTCGAGCAACCGCTCGGCCAAGCCTGGCGTGTCGAGAATCGCGCCAAGTAGCAGCAAACAGCGGCGCGTGTCTTTTTCTCGCGCGGCTTTGATCAGCACGTCGCTTACTTCTCGATCGCTCACAAAGCGCTCCGAGCCCTGCAACAACCAGACATCGAGCTGACCCTCTGTTGTCCGCAGATCCGAAGTCAATTCCGTGTGATAGCCCTCCGGATCATCCACCAGAAATCCAGGATGCACCTTGAAGAACTTCGCCAGCAGCGCGCGCGACGACTGCGTCATGTGCGGTCGAGCGCCGCTTTCGATCTGTGATAAGTACGACTGGCTGATGCTCTTGCGCAGTTCCTGGCGCACCGCCTTCACGATTTCCTGCTGCGTCATGGGACGGCCCAAACCGCGCAGCGAGCCTTCGACCTCCCGCAGGTAACGGAATTTTTCGCCCAGTGTCATATTTCAAATCGTGATAGTTATATTGCATATTGCAATGTATGTCAAGAAGTTGATTTGTCATGTTTCCAGCGGTTTAGCAACCATCCTTGACGCTCTTTAGCAAATGCTCAGGACTGATGATCGAAATCGTTTCGTGTATACTCTGCGAAAAGTAACCGCATGGCCTGAGCCCTTAATCAGCAGGTGGTGTCAGAACAGCGTAAATCCGCAAAGGCCTTGAGATGCTCGCTATTAGTTTCTTGCATGGGGATGCTCGGATGAATGCAGCACCAACCACCGGAAGTCTCGTTGTTCCACTTGCGACTCCGGCACATACCGAGATTGAGCTGTCAGTGGTGATGCCCTGCCTCAACGAGGCGGAAACGCTGGGAGCTTGTATCGAAAAGATCCAATCTGCATTTGTCGCTGCGAACGTCGCCGGAGAAATTATCGTCGCCGATAACGGCAGCACCGACGGCTCACAGTCGATCGCGGAAAACGCAGGCGCTCGATTGGTGACCGTCGCGCGAAAAGGCTACGGTAGCGCGCTGATGGGCGGCATAGCCGCGGCGCGCGGCAAGTACATCGTGATGGGAGACGCCGACGGCAGCTACGAGTTTGGCGACATTCCGCGTTTCTTGGAACAGCTACGAGCTGGATACGATCTGGTCATGGGCAACCGCTTCCGGGGCGGCATCCAACCCGGCGCGATGCCTCCGCTGCACCGTTATTTAGGCAACCCGGTGCTTACCGAGATCGGAAGACTTTTCTTCAAGAGTCCTTGCGGAGACTTCCACTGCGGCCTTCGCGGTTTCACCAAAAGTGCTTACACGCGAATGGGATTGCGAACCACTGGCATGGAATTTGCCAGCGAGATGGTCGTCAAAGCAACCCTATTCCGCATGCCCATCGCCGAGGTCGCGACTCCGCTTATGCCGGACGGCCGCAGCCGCGCACCCCACTTGCGCACATGGCGCGATGGTTGGCGGCATCTTCGTTTCCTTCTGCTTTACAGTCCACGCTGGTTATTCTTATATCCCGGCCTTGCGCTCATGTTCGTCGGCTTGCTGGTTGGGGCGTGGCTGCTTCCCTCGCCGAGAAAGGTCGGCGGCGCGGTTTTAGATGTCCACACTCTGCTGTACGCGGCCATCGCCGTGCTCTTAGGATTCCAAGCCATCGCATTTGCCATCTTCACCAAGATCTTCGCCGTCCTCGAGGGTCTGCATCCCCCCGACCCCTCGCTGGATAAAATGTTCCGTTACGTCACGCTCGAATGGGGACTGGTGCTCGGCAGCATCCTTTCGGTGCTCGGTCTCGCGATCTCGGCCTATGCCGTGCATCTCTGGAGCGTCCGCGGTTTCGGACCGCTCGATATCTCTCATACGCTGCGTCTCGTCATTCCAGCGGCTCTTTGCCTCACCTTGGGCGTCCAGACTGTGTTCTCAAGTTTCTTTCTCAGCATATTGGGGCTTCGGCATCGATGAGTGGCACAGAGTTCGATCTTCACGCCGACACCTACGATGCCGACTTAAACCAGGCGCTTTCGCTCAGCGGAGAAGACAAAGACTATTTCGCGAATCGCCGGGTTCAATGGGTCGCGCAATGTCTTCACGAATTGCACGAGAGTCCATCCCGAATCTTGGACTATGGGTGCGGAATCGGAGATACCTCGCAACTGCTGCAATCGGCATTTGCGGCGCAACGGGTTGTGGGAGTCGACGTCTCGCTGCGCTCAATCGATTTAGCCTCGAAGCGGAATGGAACCGCAACCTGCCAGTTCATGAGTTTTGCGGACTATCATCAGATGGAATCCATCGATCTCGCCTATTGCAACGGGGTGTTCCATCACATTCCAGTGTCGATGAGAGGTTCTGCTGTTGAATACATCTTTTGCCGGCTTCGTCCAGGAGGACTATTCTCCTTCTGGGAGAATAATCCTTGGAATCCTGGAACGCGATACATCATGTCGCAATGCATCTTCGATCACGATGCCGTAATGATTCCGCCGCCGCAGGCAAAATCACTTTTACAGGAGTGTGGATTTGAGATTGTCCGGACGGACTACTGCTTCTTCTTTCCGCGATTTCTGAAAGCGCTGCGATTTCTCGAAGGCAGTCTGGCGAGCTTCCCTGTTGGCGCCCAGTATCAGGTTTTATGCCGCAGGCCATTACGCTGAACTACTTCGCCAGGAAATACGCGTAGTAATTGGTATTCGCAATTTTTTCCCAGCCTGGATCAACCCCGTTTGGCGGTGACCATACAACGACCACTCTCGCACCGGCGCGGTGCAAACATTCGTAGGCCACCTTTCTTCGCTCCCACGGTTCGCTCCAGAACTGCACCTGATTCGGCTCCGGAGAGAAAATCTCCGCAACAATCTTGAAGCGGTCGAGGCGCGCCCAGTAGTCGACCGTTCCGTCGCCAATGACTGCCACGGGGTCGCCCGCGCGCAATCCCATACTTTGTAATCCTTCTGCCGCTCTTATCTCGTCCTTCTGCGTTGGATATCCATAAACGGTGTTGGTCACATACGCAATCTCCGCGAAATTCGCCACCACCGAAAACAAAATGGTCCCTGTCACGGCGATCGCCACGTATTTTGTCAGCGGCGCCGCCTCTGCATTTCTTGGCAAGCGAATCCCGGCCAGCAGAGCCACGCACAACAGCGCCACAAAACCGCCCACATATCGAGGCCGCACGAGCACCAGCGAGTAGAGACCCATGCTCAGTGTAGCCGCCGCGATCAGCGGCCAGTTTGAGACCATCGCTCTCCGCGTCGGCGCACCACCCCAGAGAACAAAAATTCCGATCCCCGCAAACAATCCCAATTGATCGATGAACATCTTGGCGTAATTGCGCGCGCTCTGCACCAGTACTCGAATTTGGGCCCGCAGCCGGAATGTCCCATGCGCTCCTTCGTTCCAATAGGAAGGATCGAACCAGGGCGGGTAGGTTCCGCCGACTGGCTCCGCAAACTCAAAGACAGCAGGATGGTCGAGAAGTTGTCTCGTCGTGTGCTTAGGAACTCCGCCCTCCGGCGGATCGCCCTGCCAATGTTTCTGCGGGACATTTGGATTCACCATGCTCGCGTAAGCCAGCTTCCCGCTGTCGCCAAACGTAAGCCGACCTTTTTGCTTCGAAAGAGCAGCGATAAACGGCAGGCTCACCACCAGAAACGTCAGCCCGGCCAACATCACCCCCAATACTCGGCGCTTCGAAAATTTGCCCGAGAACAACAAGATGACGAGCAGGCTGAAACTCACAAGAAACATCGCCGCCTTCGTCAGATACGCTGCTCCGCACAGTATTCCGAACATTGCAAATCTCGGGTAAGACTCGTGATAGCGCAAATCGACAAGATACCCGCCGATCAGGAACACAAAAGGAGCAACGAGTAGGTCCGGAGTAACATCGGCAACATCGATCAGAACCAGGGAAGCCCAGAGAAAAATTCCGTATCCCAACCAGCTAATAACCCAGTCGGGCAACGGAAGTGCGTCGCCCCCCTTGTTTGCCGCTTCTTCTCTGAACGCTCGAAGTATCGAATGAAGGAGAAAACGAAAGCAGAACAGTGCTACGAAGTAAATGATCAGGTTTGCCGCTTGGACGGTAGCGAACTCCCACCAAATCGAAGGCTTCACCACATGCAGCGCCAGGCCCACCCACCAGCAGTACATGGGGCTCCAGTAGCCGCTGATCGCTTTCGCCCAGTCGCCGCGGAAAAACGCGCCTCCCACATCGAGGTAGGACGTTCCGTCCTGATTCATGGCATAGCGGCTGATCCAGGCCTGAGCGGTGCCTAGCAGAATGCAGAGGATGAGCGGAGAACGCTCATTGAATCGCTTATCGTTCATGCCTTCTGACAACTTCGACCGTGCATAACAATCAAGAGACTGCCGTCGAGCGCTCGGGAAAGTGCGGCCTTTTCTAGGATGGTTGCAAAGCATACTAGCAGAAAGTCGTCACGAAGCGCCCGGTCGTCCGCAGGGTCTCGCGTGCATCCGTGACAAGAGCCAGGTTGCGCCGAAGCAGATAGAATGATTCCCTTCGCAGATTCTTGGGGGAGATGGGATTGACGCCAGCAATCGACAAAGCAATTGGTGCGCCTTCACGTTTTTTTGATTCCGCGGACGCGCAGGGCACAAATGAGTTCGCATCGACGGAACCTCGATGCATCAAGATCCGGTGGCTCTTTCGTTCCGTGGCTGCGATCCTGGCAATCGTTGAGATCGTGCTCGCCCGCAACACCTTCGGTCCAGATCCCAGGTCGTACATGGAGCTAGCGCGCGCCATCCTGCGCCATGACTGGGCCATGGTGCCCAATGCGTATTGGAGCGCGCTTTATCCGTCGTTGTTGGCGGCGGTTCTCGGAATTGTCAAACCCTCCCTCCGCTGGGAATTCCCCGTTGCCCACGCCTTCTCTTTCCCCATGTATTTGGCTTGCACGGCAGCCTTCGAATTTTTCTGGGTATCTCTACTGCGGCACAGGCAGGCAAGCAACGCAGGAGTCGATTCAGAGAGCACAGAAATCCCTGCATCTCAGATGTGGATTTTGGGTTACTCCCTCTTTGTCTGGACCACGGTGGGAGAGTTGGTGCTGCTGGTCAATCCTGACTTGCTGGTGATGGCAAGCGTGCTCCTGGCGGCAGGGCTCTTGCTGCGTATGGAAACCGACAGAAATTCCTCGCGCGCTCTGTACGTGTGGTTTGGAATTTGCCTGGGACTTGGGTATCTGGCGAAGGCGATTCTCTTTCCTATGGCATTCGTTTTCCTGACGATGATGGTCCTTGTTTCTCGCCGCGCTCTGCGAGAGCGGCGAAAGTACATGGCACTCGCCTTGCTGATTTTCATCGCGATTGCAGCGCCCGAAGTTGCTATTCTCTCCCATTCCAAAGGTCGCTTTACCTACTCGGACACGGGCAAACTCAGCGTTGCATGGCTCAACTACAATCTTCCGATTCGAAATTGGCAGGGCCTTCCCCCAGGTACGGGCACTCCCGCGCATCCTACGCGACAACTCTTCGATCATCCTGCCGTCTACGAATTCAACGGCCCTCTGCGGTCGAGTTATCCCCCCTGGTATGACCCTTCTTACTGGAACGAAGGACTGTCTCCGAAATTTTCGCTGGAGACCTTCGTCAAACATTTTTTTCACGATGTAGTTGTTCTCTGCTCGACACTGGAACATCCCGCCGCCTGGATCGTAGGTATTTTCTTGATCCTCGTTGCGTCCAAGCCCGGAGCAACGTTCAGAGGCATCGCTGGTTATCGTTATTTAATCGTGATCGGTGTAGTTGCCATGTCGATGTACTGCATAACGCTGATCCAGGACCGGTACTTGCCTCCATGGGAGTTCCTGATCTGGGGGGCGGTCCTAGCCGGAGTACGACTAAGACCGCGTGTCGAACCCTTAACTCGCGGCATCATTGCGCTGGTATCTTTCGCAATGATTGCCGCCATGGTCCACCTTGTTTACGGAGAGTCTATTCAAGTTTTTCATAGCGACGCCACCCCGGAATATGTGACTGCCGAAGGGTTGCAGAAAATGGGCCTGCAACCCGGAGAAAAAGTAGGGGCAATCGGCTACGATAACGACGCCTATTGGGCCTATCTGGCGCGGTTTGATATTGTCGCCGAAATCAATACCGACGAAACCTGCCTTTTTTGGAGCGAACCTGCAGCGATTCAAGCTGTGATTCTGGAAAAGTTCGCTCAAGCCGGCGCGAAGGTGGTCGTAGCCAATACCGGCGGCGGGGTCAAAACCACTTCCCGCCTCGTACCGATCGATCTGGCCGGATGCTCCCGTCCGAACGCAGGCTGGCGCAAGATCGAGGGCAGCCCCAACCATGCAATTTTTCTGAAATGATCCACGCACTGCGAGCACAGACAAACTAGGAACTTAGATCGGCTTACAGTCCAGCTTCAATGCGAGACCGAGGATCGAGATAGTCGCGCAAAGCGTCTCCAATGAAATTGAACGAGAGCACAGCCAGCATCACAGCGAGCGCAGGAAAGAGCACCAGATGAGGCGCGTCAAACAGGTGGGCGCGACCGTCGTTGAGCATGGCCCCCCAACTCGCCGTCGGCGGAGGTACCCCGAGGCCGAGAAAGCTCATGGTGGCTTCGGCAAGAATGGCTCCGGCCATGCCGATGGCGGCCTGCACGATCACGGGCTGAATGATGTTCGGCAAAATATGGCGGACGATGATCCGCAGGTCGCTCGCACCCAGAGCGCGGGCGGCTTCGACGAATTCGCGCTCTCGTGCGGCGAGAACTTGTCCGCGAACCAGGCGTGCGTAGCCGACCCAGCCTCCCAGAGAAAGTGCGAGCACAAGATTGAAGATGCCGGGACCGCGAAAGGCAACGAACGCAATGGCGAGAAGAATTCCGGGGAACGATAGAAACGCGTTCATCAGGACGACGTTAACAAAGCGGTCGATCCCTCCACCGTAGTAGCCGGCGATGGAACCGATGATGAGGCCGAGCGCAAGCGAAGCGGCGACAACACAGCTTCCAACCAGCATCGAAATGCGCGCGCCGTAGATGATGCGCGAGAGAATGTCGCGCCCGAGTTCATCGGTACCAAACCAGTGCGCATGCGACGGAGTATCGAGGCGCGCTGGAAGATCGATGGCAGCCGGATCCTGCGGCGCAATCCACGGCGCGAACAGGGCAAAGATCACAAAGATGATAACCAGCGCGACGCCGGTGGCAGCCAGTGGATTGTGGCGCGCGTTTCCAGCAATCGAGCGGCGGAACGAGATAGCTACGGTCGACATTCGATTTATTGCCTGATCCTCGGGTTCGCCACCGAATACAGTACATCCGTCAGAAAGTTCACCGCGACGTAAGTCAATCCAATCGCCAAAATGCAGCCTTGCACTAGATAGTAATCGCGGTTGGAGATGGCTTGAATCGTCAACCGCCCGATGCCGGGCCAAGAGAAGATCGTCTCGGTCACGATTGCACCTGCCAGTAACGCACCGAATTGCAGGCCCAGCACGGTGATGATGGGGATCATAGCATTGCGCAGAGCGTGGCGGTAAACAACGGTGCGCTCGGGCAGTCCTTTGGCGCGGGCGGTGCGGATGTAATCCTGGCTGAGTTCTTCGAGCATCGAGGTACGGACCATTCGCGTCAGGATGGCGGCGAGCGCGCCACCCATCGTAACAGCGGGCAAGATCAGATTTGCGAATGAGCCTGCGCCAGAAACCGGGAGCCATCCGAGTTTAATCGCGAATAAAAGAATGAGGATCGGACCGAGCGCGAAATTAGGGAACGACAGGCCGAAAAGGCTGACGACACTGAGCAGGCGGTCGTCCCAGCGGTTGCGGCGTTGGGCAGAGCGAACACCTGCGGGGATCGACAAAATGATCGCGACGAAGAGCGACGCCAGCGTGAGTTGCAGCGTGTAGGGATAGCGCTGGGTGAGCAGGCGGGTCACGCTTTGGTTGTAGCGGAACGATGGGCCGAGGTCGCCGTGGAGCACGCCTTTCCAGTAGTGAACGTATTGCTCGCCGAGCGGGGCGTCGAGTCCGTAGGCGTGGCGCGTAGCAGCGATGTCGGCCGCCGGCGCGCCTTCGCCGAGCATTTGTTGAATAGGGTCGCCGGGCACTACATGGATTAATAAGAAGACTAGGGAGACGACCAGCCAGATTACTGGAAGCGTGTAAAGGACGCGTTGGAGGAGAGCTTTCGACACCGTCGTTAGTCGTTGGTCGTTAGTCGTTTGCTGAGCACTTTAATCTCCTGCCTGCTTCGCACTCTCCGCCCCTCTGTTCTCGACATTCTCCACTTTCTCGATCTTTACTTTCGCGATGCGGTGGGCTTCCATTTCTTCGACGGTGTAGCGGTGGCCTTCATACTCGAAAGACTCGCCGATGTGCGGAATCTGTTGCAGGCGGGCGAGCATGAATCCAGCGAGAGTTTCAAATCCCGCGTCGCGGGGCAGAAGCAAGCCATGCTGAGTTTCGAGGTCTCGGATGTTGACCGAGCCTTCGAGCACCATGACTGACTCGTTTTCGAGTGCCGGCTCCGGCGTCGCCACGTCGAACTCATCTTCGATGTCGCCGACCAATTGCTTAAGTATGTCCTCGACCGTAATCACGCCAGCCGTCGAACCGAACTCATCGACGACAACAGCGAGATGGCGGCGGCGCTGTTTGAATTCATCGAGCAGTTCCGCGAGGACTTTGGTTTCAGGAACGACCAGCACGTCGTGCATGATTTGGCCGATCTGCATGCGGGCGATGCGCGCGGCCAGAGGCTGATTCAGATTGACCAGGCGCAGGCGGACCCAGCGAATTAATTCTTTGTAATAAAGGACGCCCACAATATGCTCGGGCCCTCGCTGCGGATCGTACACCGGGATGCGGGAGTGCTGGCCTTCGACCACGCGGTTCACAGCGTCGTCGAGCGAGAGATCGGAGGGCAGCGAAAAAATGTCGGGACGGGCGACCATCACCTCGCGCACGGTAATGCTGTCGAGTTCGATCGCGTTGTGGATCATCTCCTCTTGCGATTCTGGAATCTGGCCGAACTGGCGGCTGGCCGTAACAATGAGCTTGAGTTCGTCCGGAGAGTGGACGGCGCCTCCCCGGCGGGTATCGCGTGCACCGAATAGGCGCAGGACTAGGCCTCCAGAGCGGCGCATGAAAAACAACACAGGCCGCGCAATCGTGATGAAGGCTTCCATGGGAGGGGCCACGGCCAGCGCGATCTGCTCGGCGCGCTGCAGAGCCAGGGTTTTCGGAACCAGTTCGCCGAGAAGCACGTGCATGTAGGTAATCAAAGTGAAAGCGATGGCAATGGCGATGCCGTTCGCGTAAATGGCCGCGTGCGGAACTTCGTGCACAAAATGGAGGTTCCCCACTAGACCTGCGACCATGGGTTCGCCGATCCACCCCAGAGTGAGGCTGACTATGGTGATGCCCAGTTGCACGCCGTTCACAACTTCGTCGAGGTGCAGGTGAAGGCGCTGGACGTTGCGCGCGCCAATGCGGCCGGATTCGATCAACTGCTGGATGCGGGTGTCGCGGACGCTGATCAGGGCGAATTCCGCAGCCGCAAAAAACGCATTCGCCGCCACCAGGAGAAGGATTAACAGCACCCGGAGCAGCACAAAGGCGATCATGGATGGGTAATTCTAGCATTCTAAAGGCAGTGGCTAGGGCACCGAGCAACTGGGTCAGCGGGAGCCCGCGCACATAGCACGAGAGGCAGAATGAAAAAGTTCTTAGAAAAAATTGCCTCCGGAGAGCTAACCATTTATCCCGAGGCGCGGTCTAAGTAACGGAAGGTAATTGCTTTAGTCGGGCAGGTCGAAATTAGCGGGAGCCGATCCCGAGTCATTTCCCAAGATGTAAGCCTAGGGCAGAACAAAAGCAGCAGAACAAAAGCAGCAGAACAAAAGCAGCGGAACAAAAGTATTTGTGGTTGCGTACATAGAAGTGCGGGCAGGGGACTGGCTCATTCAGTCTCGGACGGGCAAAAGGTTCTTCGATTTCAGGAGGCGGCCATGAACGGAAACGGAAATAATAAGAAAAAACGTCGCAAACTGTTTATTTATGGCGGCATTGGCCTCGCAATTGTCCTGCTGATTGCGATTGGCGTGTTCGCGGCCACGCGCGGCGGCACCAAGATCGACCCCACCAAGCTGGCGAAGGTTGAAAAGGGCGACCTGGCCAAGAGCGTTGTGGCGACGGGCAAAGTGACCCCCATCACTAAGGTCGAGGTCAAGTCGAAGGCCAGCGGCATCGTGAAAAAGTTGCTGGTGGATTACGGCGATCGGGTAAAGCAGGGCCAACTGCTGGCGCAGCTCGACAAGGTCGAGATTGAAGCGCAGGTGGCGCAGTCAAGGGCGGCATTGGACGCGGCCCAGGCCAACCTCAGCAGCTCCGAGGCCGACTTCGAGCGCTCCAAAGTGGATGCCGAAGGTCCGGACGTTCCTCTGCTGAAGCGCGCCTATGACCGAGCCGTAGGCATGGCGAAGGACGGCGTGGTTTCGGCCTCCGCTCTCGATGATGCGGAAAAGAATTATGAGATGTCGCTAAACAAACAGAACGTGTCGAAGGCACAGATGACGGTGCTGAAGGCGAAGATTGCGCAATCGCGCGCGCAGGTGGCGCAGGATCAAGCCAACCTCAAGCAGTTGGAGGAGCAACTCAGCTACACCGACATCATTTCTCCCATTGATGGCATCGTGCTCTCACGTGACGTGGAAATGGGCGACGCGGTGAGCTCGATCCTGGTTTTGGGTTCGTCGGCCACGCTGGTGATGACTCTCGGCGACACCAGCGAGGTTTATGTAAAGGGCAAAGTTGACGAGAGCGACATCGGCCGCGTATATCTTGGGCAGCCCGCGCGCATCAAAGTGGAATCCTTCAAGGACAAAACCTTTACCGGCAAGGTCACAAAGATCTCGCCGATGGGCGTAGAAAAAGATAACGTCACCACGTTTGAGGTGCGCGTATCCATTCAGAATCCCGGCGGCGAACTCAAAGCGGAGATGACGGCCAACGCGGAAATCATTCTCGAAGAACATAAGAATGTGCTGCAGATCCCGGAAGGCGCGATCCTCTACGACAAGGATAAAAAGGCTTCGGTCGAGATCCCGAATTCGAAAGCCAAAGACGGTAAGGATAAAATCGCCCTCAACATCGGAATCTCGAACGGCGCGAAAACTGAAGTGTTGAGCGGGCTAAAAGAGGGCCAGGAAGTGGTCTTGCAGTAAGGAAGCGGGTTGAGTATCGGGTCTTAGGTCCTGGGTCTTGGGCTTCAGGCATAGGCGTAGTCTTCTATTAGCCAAAGACCGGACACCAAAACCTAAGACCTGACTGCCAAGACCTGAGACCTAAGACGTGGAGCCGACATGAATAACCAATCCCCATCAGCGCGATTTTCATTCCTGGCGACCGCAGCGGTCGTGCTGCTTGCCACCGGCCTTGCGATCGCTTCCACCCCGCAAGGCTCATTTGAGAAAACATTCCAGGTAGGCAGCGGCCCGGTGGATCTGGAGGTGCAAACTCATTCAGGTGACATTATTGTGCACAGCGGCGCGTCGGGTTCGGTCACAGTTCGCGGCAGGATTTATGTCGGAGACCACTGGCTCTTCGGTAACCGGCATACCGACGTATCGGACATCGAGCAGCACCCTCCCATTCGGCAGGACGGAAATAGTATCCGCATCGACTATGTGAACGCGCACGACATTTCGGTCGACTATGAAATCACCGTACCCGTCGACACCGCCGTGCGCACCCGGAGCGGTTCCGGCGATCAGACCATCGAAGGCACGCGCGGCAACGTCGACCTGCAAAGTGGATCAGGAGACCTGAAGCTTACGCAGCTTACTGGGGAGATTCGTCTGCAAACCGGCTCGGGCGACGTGCGTGCCCGTGAGATCGCCGGCCCGCTGCGGGGAAGCGCAGGCAGCGGGGAAATTGAGGTGGAAGAAATCGGTTCGGGAGACGTTGTCCTGCACACGGGTTCCGGCAATATCAAGGCCCGCGGCATTCAAGGATCGTTTCGCGGCGAGACCGGCAGTGGCAACATTACCGCCGAAGGCACGCAGAGCGGACTCTGGGAAATTCGCACCGGATCGGGTAACGTGCACGTGCGCCTGCCCAATAATGCGGCCTACGACGTCGACCTCTCCAGCAGTTCCGGCACAGTGCAGGTTGACCCAGCGGTCACCATGACCGTCCAGGGACGTGTCCAGCAAGAGCATAAGTCGATCCAGGGAAAAGTCCGTGGCGGCGGACCGATGCTGACCGTGCGGACTGGTTCGGGCGACATACACATCCAGTAGCAGTGCGCTCTTTTACGAATTGTCATCCTGAGCGCAGCCGTCCTTCAGGCGTTGCGAAGGACCTCGTGCTCAACGGGTCCGGAGCGTCAGCCAACCGGCAGGGGCCTGCTACCGGATGCGGGGCCTCACCCACCCCAACCCTCATTACCTCCGTGCCTTGACGCCGTACTCTCCAGCGATTACTTTCGATTCTTTGGGAAGATTCCGTCTTCAACCCACGAGGCAGCTTTGGCGCATCGTCCAATTATCACTCTCACCACCGACTTCGGCAGCAACGACCACTTTGTAGGCGTCATGAAGGGCGTCATTCTGGATATTGTGCCCGAGGCGGAGATTGTCGATATCTGCCACTCGGTGCAGGCCTTTGACGTCCTTGATGGTGCGCTGACCATTTCTCAGGCGTACTCCTACTTTCCCAATCGCACCGTACACATTGTGGTGGTCGATCCGGGCGTCGGCACAGCGCGGCGGCCGATTCTGGCTTCGAGCGATAAATACCATTTCGTTGCGCCGGATAACGGCGTGCTCTCGATGGTCTACGCCAAGGAAAGCCGCATGCACGTGCGCCATATCACCGCCGAGCATTATTTCCTGCAACCAGTGAGCAATACCTTCCACGGGCGGGATATTTTCTCTCCCGTCGCCGCGTACCTGGCCAAGGAGGTTGACTCGCTCAAGTTTGGCGACGAAATCGAAGACTTCGTTAAGTTCGCCGCGCCCAAACCAAAGAAGGTCGAGGAGAATCGTCTCCGTGGAGTTGTGCTGAAAGTCGATCGCTTCGGAAACCTGATCACCAACATCACGCCGCAAGATGCTCCCATGCTTTTTGGGCCCAAGGCCGGCCCGTTCAAGATCGTGGTCGGCAGCCGGGAGATCACAGAAGTCCACAATGCCTATGCCGAAGGCGCTCCGGGAGAAGTCATTGCAATTCTCGGGAGCATGGGTTTTCTGGAAATAGCCGCGAACCGGGGAGCGGCAGCCCAATTGACCGGCGTCGGCAAGGGAAACGAAGTCAGCATCATCCTCGGCGAGGCTGCGGCGAAGGGCAAAGGCGCGTAGCAGAACAAGTTTCAACGTTTCAGGGTCTCAAGGTTTCAACGCTCACAGACCCCGCTCAGCTCCCACGCTTTGAAACTCTGCAACCTTGAAACTTTGAAGCCTGCCCTCACAAACTCTTGGGCTTGGGATGCGCGTAGCGTTCCATCTCGTCGGTCCACTTCAAAAAGCGCCACAGATTTGAGCGCTCCCGCCACAGAAATTCCCAAAACTCAATGAAGCCGATCTGCGTCATCTTCACGCCGCAGTAGGTTTCCATCCGCCAAAGCAGATAAGGGCTGCGCCACGGAGCCAGCCGATGCCCCTTCGTAGCATTCCACAGAAACCGCACCGAATAGCGCATGCCAGCATCATAACCCAGGTCTCAGGTCAGGTCATTGGCCATGGGACTTGTCTAAGACCTGTGACCTAAGACCTTGTAGTGATGCAGTTCTGCCCTTTACACTGCCGTGTCATCCTGAGCGTAGCCGTTTTTCAGGCGAAGCGAAGGACCTCCGGCTTCACGGGCATCGAGCGTCAGCCAAACTGCCAAGACCGCTCATTTCCCCGTCACGCCATGTTAGAATCCTGACTCCGCCGGGGATTTCCATTCATGTCCGATGCAAACGCCCGCCAAAAAGCCGAAGACCAGTACTACGCCGCGCTCGACTTAATGGCGGATGGAAAGCTCGAAGAGGCCGTTGCAGCCTACCGGCAGTCGATTGCCGTCGATCCCATTTTTACCGAAGCCATGCACGGCCTGGCCCGCGCTCTGCAAGACTTGCAGCGCTACGATGAGGCGATTGCCGTCGCGCAACAAATTACCGCGATCGATGCCGATGACGTGCTCGCGCACACCAGCCTGTCCGTGCTTTACCAGAAAAAAGGAATGATCCCGGAAGCCGAGAGCGAGGGAGCGAAAGCCAGAGTGTTGGGGTGGAAGCAGCAGTTGAAGAAGAGCTGACTATCGGTTGTCACCTTTTGGTTACCGAAGGGGCGAACGTCGATGAGCGCTATCGCCTGATTGCGACAGTTATCTCCCAAGAGGGCCAACCATCACCAGAACTTCGGACAGGACGTGCTAGACTTTGTGCCGCAGAATGGGAAATCGCGCACACGTCGGAAGCCATCATCTGGACGCAGCTAATATCGAAGGCTGTCCCGTTGAAATGTTTGTGCGCCCGCGATTTGCAATCCGTGGTTTGCCATGCGGTCGGCCAATATACCATGCGCCACTTGCCGCAGATGAGAAGCCGGTGTGTCTGATGCACTCGCGCGATCCGGAGAAAAACGAACAGGACTTCTGGAAGGAGTATGAACGCTTGCTGCAGGACGTTTGCGAAGACGTGGCAGATTTTTCTGGGTTCGTATTTACAGGCCCAATGCATGAGACTGTCTTTGTGAAGCCCTGTTCATTCCAGCGAGCAATCTTCTTGAACGACGTCGATTTTTGGGCGGCGAATTTTCAACACAACGTGGATTTTTGGGGAGCAACGTTCAATGGAAACGTCAGCTTCAACATGGGCAGTTTCGGCGGGGTGGCTAACTTTACCGATGTTCGATTCGCCGGGGCAGTGGAGTTTAAGATGGCCCACTTCCAATGGGATAATTCGGCAAGCACTGTCAACTTCGGACTCATATTCACGGGCGTACGCTGCGAAAAGCCGGAAAAAGTCACCTTCTATCAAGTGAACCTATCCAATGCAGTCTTCCACAACTGCGATGTTTCAAAATTTGATTTCTCAGACGTAACTTGGCGTAGGCGATCGAACGGAAAACAGATGGTCTACGATGAAGTGATTTCTCTCGACTATGTGTACAACGTGGATTCAGACTTGAATCCATTAAAGGGGGTTGTGGTGGGACGGGCTCTGGATTCTCGCGGCTCAGACCCTCGCAATTACCGCTTGATTGCCGAACTCTACCAACAATTGAAGAAGAACTACGATGAAAGGCGGGACTACACGACAGCCGGTGATTTCCACTACGGTGAAATGGAGATGAAGCGGCTGACAAGTTCACGGCGGAACAGAGCTTTGCGTTGGTTACACATCAATTTGGGACTAGCGGCTTGGTACAAATACGCGAGCGACTACGGTGAGAGCTATGTCAAGCCATGGTCATGGCTGTTGCTCGTGGTTTTTGTCTTCATGCTTCTTTATCCGTTAGTTGGGTTGCAACTGGATCGGAGCCGTAGCAACCCGTCTGTGGCAAGCCAACCGATCGGTGCGATTGAGGCGCGGCCAAAACTGACATACTGGCACCCGTTGCAGGGCAGTTCTGACACCCACTCGCCGCGGCAAGCACGACTCGCTCTTATCGGCCATAGCCTGCTGGCCACTCTGTATATTGCCGCATTCCAAAAGGATCTGACCTACCAACCCAGCTATCCTTGGGGACATCTGCTGGCATTGGTCGAGACTCTGCTCACGTCGACAGTAGGTGGATTATTCCTTTTGGCAGTCAGACGGCAATTCAAGCGATAGGCGAGTTCCGGAATAGATCCATGGCGGGATCGTAGTCGTCTCAGTAATGGCGATCTTAGGACTTCTCCCCGCTGGTCTTGCCGAGCCTCGGGCGCAGACAGCAGGAGTGACTACTACTGGAGACACATCTCAGGTAGGTGATTCGGAGCGTCGCTGTTGCAAAATCACCATTACACTTATTGACCGGATCGTAGAACTTGCCGATTCGCTGGATTTGCTTTCGGCGACGGCAGCGCCTACAGTTAAGGAGTCTATTGTTCACCTCTCCGTCGCATTCTGGTGTTCCCACCTCACGACGACGGTCTCCTGTGCAACCGACAGAAAAGCGAGGCCGCCATGGAACCCACCCTGTTCCGTCGCATGCAGTTCGCCATCACTCGTCGGCTAGGGAAGGTCACTTCAGCGCACTCGATTGAGGTGCGTCCTCAGATCGCGGCTTACGGATCACAAAGGATGTGTCGGTCGTGCGGGGCGATCACAGCGTGCTCGAAACCATTTTGCTTGCAGTGCGGTGTCTTGCTGCCAGCAGTCTAACGAGAGGCCATGCCGCTTATCCGAGCCCAGAACCTAGCAGGCAAAATCGTCTCGATTGGCAATAAATCGCCATTTCGCTCATTGGCGATTCGATACCGCACCGCCCCGGCAGATGGGATAATGGCATTGGAGAGCATCCTGTGTACCAAGAGCAATTCCCAGTAGGAAGCCGAGTTCGTGTACACACGCGGGCTTTTCTAGAGCAATTCCAGCGAGAGTGGAAGTACACCATCCGATTTCCGCCGATCAAATTGATGCCGCTGGAGGGACAGATATCGTGAAGAGTGTTGGCTTCTACCACGGAGGCGACGTTCTTTATCAACTGTCCGATTCCCGGTACATGGCATGAAATGTGTCTAGAATCCGCTTTGTAGGCTGTGTCGCGTTCTCAATTGTGAAACATCGCCATTACGCTTGCTGACTCGGTTAGGGGTGTGCATGCAAGACCTCAATATCGTACGTCCTTGCAAAGTACCGTCGGAAGCTGACCGCCAACCGCTACAGTTCGTACTTCTTCATCAAATGCCGGAACGACCGGTAGGAGATGCTGAGCAGATCCGCGGCTTTGGTTTGCACGCCATTGGACCGGTCAAGTGCGTTTTGTAGCAGGGTGCGCTCGATATTCGCGACGTAGTTCTCCATACCCACGCCTTGCGGAAGCACCGCATCGGGAGCGATGTCCATGCCTCCCGCACCTCCGACACCCGCCGCCGCGGCGCGAGCCTTAGGACGTTCCGCGGGCAACTCCACGTGCAATTCATCGCTGGTCTCGAGGGCTACGGCGCGCTCAACCGTATTCTCCAACTGTCGGACGTTGCCCGGCCACTCGTAACCGCATAGAGAGTCGAAAGAATTCTTATCGACGCGCAGAATGCTGCGTCCGGCGGCGCTTGCGTACTTTTTCAGAAAATGATTCACCAGCAGTGGAATGTCATCGCGGCGTTCGCGCAAGTTCGGCACTCGAATAGGAATGACATTGAGCCGGTAGTAGAGATCTTCGCGAAACAGGTTTTCGGCGACGGCTTTGTCGAGGTCGCGATTCGTCGCCGCGATGACCCGCACATCGATGGAAATCTCGCTGGTGCTGCCCACCGGCCGCACGCTTCGTTCCTGCAGAACGCGCAGCAGCTTCACCTGCATCGCGAGCGTCATCTCACTGATCTCGTCGAGAAAAATCGTGCCGCCGTCCGCCACTTCAAACAGGCCGCGCTTGTTCTGCGACGCGCCGGTGAATGCTCCTTTGAGATAACCGAAGAGTTCGCTTTCAAGAAGAGTTTCCGGAAACGCTCCGCAATTTACCGAAACGAACGGCTGAGTCGCGCGCGGCGAGCAAATGTGGACGGCGCGGGCCACCAACTCCTTTCCCGTCCCGCTCTCGCCATGAATAAGGACGGTACTGGCGGTCGATGCCACGGTGCGCACGGTCTGCTTCAGCTTTTCCATCGCCACGCTGGAGCCGATGATGTTATCGAGCGAGTTGCGCGTAGCGGCATCGCGGCGCAGCGCAAAATTCTGTTTGCTGAGAACCAGTTTTTCCAGCGAGCGGTTGATGGCGAGCTTGATTTCGTCGACCAGCCCGGGACTCTTGCGAATGTAATCGGAAGCGCCTCCGGCCTTTACCGCTTCGACAGCGGCCTCGTAATCATCGACGGCGGTAATGAGGATGACTGAAGTGTCGGGTGAAACACGATGGGCATGGCGCAGGACTTCGATGCCATCGATCGTCGGCATCTTGATATCAGTGATGATCAGATCGTAAAGTGCGCCGTCAATTTTGTTTTTCGCAGACTGGCCGGATTGCACGGTCTCAACCCGATGCCCGTCGCGGCGCAGGGCGATGTCGAGCATTTCGCAGATGGAGCGCTCGTCGTCGCAAACCAGAATGTTAGCCACGAGCCCTCCCTTCCGCTGCCGTAGCCAGAGCAGACGTCTGCGATGCAACCAATTCTGGCGCACTGAGTTCTGGGGTCTTGCGCATACTGGCCGATTCGACTTTGCCGGAGTCACGCGTCGCTGTTTGTCTTTCTGCCTCGAGTCTGCGCAACTTCAAAATGAAGGTCGTGCCCTGCCCCGGCTTCGACCTTGCCCAAACCTTGCCTTCATGCGCCTGAACGATCTGGTAAACCACGGCTAATCCAAGGCCAGTACCACCCTCAAAGCTGGACTGAAATGGCTCGAATATTTTTTCTGTTTGCTGCGGCGTCATGCCGGTTCCAGTATCGGCAAAGCTGACCTGCCAGTCTTCTCCCACAGCCTCCACGGCCACTTTCAGCGTTCCGCCTTCGCGCATGGCGCGGACCGCGTTTTCACTGAAGTTCCAGAAAACCTGTTTCAGCCGGTCGCCGTCGGCGATCACCCAGGCCTCTCGCATATCGAAACGACTTTCCACAGCGATACCGGTATTTTCCGCAGTCATGCGATGGCGCACCAGAGTGAGCGTGTCCTCGAGCAACCGCACCAGATCGACCTTGTCGAAGTGATATTGCTTGCCGCGCGAGTAGGCCAGAAAATCGGTGATGATACTGTTCAGCCGCTGCGATTCCCGGGTAACGATGCCGAGCAACTGCCGGTGCTCCTCATTCATCTCCGGCACGCCCGAAAGCATGCTGACCGATCCGGCAATCGAAGTAAGAGGATTGCGGATCTCGTGTGCGATAGCTGCGGCAAGGCGGCCGACCGCTGCCAGCCGGTCCTGCATGCGGACTTCGCGTTCCAGACGCCGGATCTCGGTAAGGTCATCGAAGGCATAGACGAAGCCGATCACCCCGCGTTCTGGAACATTCAGCCGGGCAACTCTCACGCGAAATGTCTTGCGGAAAATTTGGTCGGTATTGGTACGAGTTTCGAAACGAATCTCTCCATGTGCTTGCTCCGACTCAGCATTGGGCAACGGATCAAGAAACAGTTTCGTGACCGGCGTTTTCAGCAATTGATCTGGAGTACGGTCGAGCAGCTTCTGCGCGGCACTATTGACCAGCGTAATGTGTCCATCGAGACCGGTCGTAATCAATCCGCTGCTGATGGATTGGATGATGTTCTCGTGCAGCACCTGGAGGTCTTCCAGCGCGCCGCTGGCGTCTTTCAGTTGTACCCGCGCCTGCCGCAACTTCGCGGAAAGCAGTCCTGCCAGATAGGAAACGGCGAGGTACGCGAACAGGTTTACGAAAATGATCGCCTGCAGCGCCTTCAATCCCGGATGTGTGTTGCAGTAAGAGCGAACCACGCCGTAATAGTTCAGTTCGAGAACCGTACCATACAGAATGAAAGCGAACGCGGCCACCAGATAAGCCCACACTCGCGGCAGCAGAATACCGGCCACGATAATCACTAGCGGGTACATGAAGTTCAGCGAACTATCCCAACCGCCCGTCTCGTGCACAACCAGGCCAACCATCACGAGATCGGTAAGGATCTGCAACGTTGCCTGTAGCCGGTGCTCGTGCCAGCGCGAGAGTAGGAACACGTAGAACAACGAGAGCGTGAACCACACAAGAATGGTGCTGATGAAGAGGCGCAGGGGCAAAGCCGTGGGTGTCAATTCGGCCACGGTCACCTGGATTCCGAGCAGGAAGGTCAGGATCAGGATTCGTACTTTGACCAGCCAAGCCAGCCAATTCCGCTCGTCAAAGGTCGATTGCATCGCGATCCCGGTCTCGGTTTCAGGTCTTAGGTGTTTGGCATTCGATGTTAGGCGTTCGGGTCTTAGGCCTAAGACCAAACGCCTAAGACCCAAGACCTGGTTCTTCCTAGCCAGCCAGCTTGGCGATCATGGCGAACAACGGCATGTAGAGCGAAATTACGATGCCGCCGATCGTGACTCCAAGGACGCCGATGATGACGGGCTCCAGCATGGCTAACATGTCCTTCGTCGCTGCGTCGACTTCTTCTTCGTAGAAGTCGGCGATCTTTTGCAACATGCTGTCCATCGCGCCGGTGGCTTCGCCAACTCCAATCATCTGCGTCACCATGTTGGGGAATACGCCGCATTCTCTGAGCGGGTCCACAATCGTGCGGCCTTCTTCGATGGCCTTCCGCACTTTCATCAGCGCTTCTTCGAGCACCGCGTTACCCGAGGTTTTCGCGGTAATGCTCAAGCCCTCGAGGATGGGCACACCTGAAGTGATCAGAGTGCCCAGCGTGCGCGTAAACCGGCCAACCGCGATCTTGCGCAACAGCGAACCGACGACCGGCATCTTGAGCAGCATTTTGTCAAAGTAATATCGGCCTGTCGGATGCTTGCGAATCTGCTTAATCCCGAACACCGATCCGATTCCAACCACAAGAAAGAGCCACCAGAAACTCTGCACGAACGCGCTCAGCCCCATGGTGATACGGGTCGGAAGAGGCAGGGCGACACCCAGGCCGGCAAACAAGTTCGAGAAGATGGGCACGACCCACTTGAGCAAAGCGCCGACGATCAGCGTGGCGATGCCTACGACCGCAATGGGATAGATCAACGCCGACTTCACCGCAGCTTTGAGGCGAACCGCTTTTTCGACGTAGGTCGCTAGGCGTTGCAGGATGAGATCCAGAATACCGCCGGTTTCGCCCGCCTCAATCATGTTGGTGGTTAGATCGTCGAAAACGGTGGGATACTGGCGCATAGCGTTGGCCAGGGTTGCGCCGCCTTCTACCGTGGTCCGGACACCGTTCAAAGTTTTCTGAAATGACTGGCTCTCCTGGTTCGCCGCCAGGATTTCGAGACACTGCACCAGCGGCAATCCGGCATCGATCATGACCGAGAATTGCCGGAAGAAAATGGCAATGTCTTTGACCTTGACTTTGGTCGAACCGAAAGTCGGCATGGAGAATTCCTTACCCTTCTCCCGCACCGACCCAGGCGTAATCCGTTCGCGGCGCAATTGCTGAGTCACTACCTGTTTGTTTGCCGCTGTCCGCTCTCCGGAAACTTTTTGTCCGGACGCGTCCTTGCCCGAAAATGTGAAAACTGGCATGGTTTTAGCCTTTCCCTTAGTGTCGTCGCTAATTCCCAATAACCTTGCAAATAACTCGCGGGCGCCGCTGCCTCGTGCAACAACCAGCTACGGCCCCGCCAAAACCCTAGCGCTTGGCCGGCGCCGCTGCCCGTGCCATCGGCGAACTCGTGCTTCCGCCGCGGTTGGTCAAAGTGGCGCCGCGGTTAATCATTTCCTGAAGTTCCTCTGGATTACTAGAACGCTGGATGGCAACTTCGAGGGAAATTTGTTTTTGCGCGTACGCAGTGGCCAACGCCTGATTGAACGTTTGCATGCCGAACTTATCTTGCCCGGATTGCATGGCCGAATACACTTGGTGAATTTTGTCTTCACGAATCAGGTTGCGCACCGCCGGATTCGGAATCAGAATTTCCATGATCATGGCTCGCCCTTTGCCACTGACGGTTTGCAGCAGGCTTTGGCACATGATGCCTTCGAGCACCAGCGAAAGCTGGGCGCGAATCTGTGGCTGCTGGTGAGCCGGGAACACGTCAATAATTCGGTTGATCGTGGAGGTCGCCGAATTGGTGTGCAGCGTACCGAAGGTCAAGTGGCCGGTTTCGGCAATACGCAGCGCCGATTCGATGGTTTCCAGATCTCGCATTTCGCCGATCAGCACCACGTCCGGGTCTTCACGGAGCGCGGCGCGCAAGGCGTCGGAAAAACTCTTGGTGTCGGCGTGCAACTCACGCTGATTCACCACGCAATTCTTGTTCATGTGCACGAACTCGATCGGATCCTCGATCGTAAGGATGTGATCGTGCCGTTCGCTGTTGATCTTGTCGATCATCGCCGCCAGCGTTGTAGACTTGCCGGAGCCGGTAGGTCCCGTCACCAGGACCAGGCCGCGAGGCTTGTCGCAAAGCTTACTCACCACCGCCGGCAGGCCCAGCTGGTTGAAGGACTTGATCTCGAAAGGAATCAGACGGAAGACGGCTGCGCTGGCACCGCGCTGATTGAATACGTTGGCGCGGAAGCGAGCCAGCCCTTTCAGTCCGAAAGAAAAGTCCAGCTCTAGAGACTCTTCGAAGCGGTGCTTCTGGGAGTCGGTCATCACGCTATAAGCCAGTTGCTTGGTCTCGGCCGGCGTCAACTGCGGCAGATCGAGGGGCACCAGGTGTCCGTGAACCCGGATTTGCGGCGGCGAATTGGTGGTGATGTGAAGATCGCTGCCATTCATCTCCAACATTCTTTTTAGCAAATCGCTTAAGCTAAGCCCCATAACAGTCCCCTTCGTGGTCTACTGTGAATTTTGTAATTTCGTAATCGGGCAATTTGGCAATCTGGAACCTGGCTTCAAATTACAAAATTGCGAAATTACCCAATTACCAATTGCCTTTAGTGAATCGTTTCGCGGGCAACCTCTTCCAACGTGGTAATGCCCGCCGCCACTTTGATCAAACCACTGCGCCGGAGCGTGATCATTCCCCGCTCGATCGCCTTCTTCTTCAATTCCACAGCCGATGCGCCGACCAAAACCAGTTCTCTGATTTCATCGTCCACTTCCATCACTTCATACAAACCGCAGCGGCCCTTGTAGCCCGTGTTGTTGCAAACCCCGCATCCCTTACCCTTGTGGATCTTGATCGTCTTGGCTTCTTCCGGACTGAATCCTTCTTCGATCAAAGTCTGGACTGGAACATCCACTGCCTCCGAGCAGTCCTTGCAAATGCGTCGAATCAGACGCTGCGCGCAGATCAAGTGAACTGACGTCGCAACCAGGAACGGTTCGATACCCATGTTCATCAAACGTGTAATGGTTTCGGGCGCGCCGTTGGTGTGCAGAGTAGAGAGAACTAGGTGGCCGGTCAGAGCGGCCTTAATCGCGATTTCTGCGGTTTCAAAGTCGCGGATTTCGCCGACCAGAATGATGTTGGGATCTTGACGAAGGAACGAGCGCAGGGCCGCGGCAAAATTCAATCCGATCTGCTCTTTCATCTGCACCTGATTGACGCCACCCAACTGAAATTCGACCGGGTCTTCCGCGGTCATGATGTTGGTATCGGGTTGATTGAGGCGCGAAATCGACGAATAGAGGGTGTTGGTTTTTCCTGAACCCGTGGGACCGGTCACCAACACCATGCCGTACGGCTTTAGAATCGCCTTCTCAAACTTGACCAGAGACTCAGGCTCGAAGCCCAGCTTGGTCATGTCGAGGCGCAGGTTTTCTTTGTCGAGCAAGCGGAGCACGATCTTCTCGCCCCAAAGCGTCGGCAAAGTGCTGACACGGAAGTCGAGCTGCTTTTTGCGGCCGCCAATGTTCATCTTCAGCATGATGCGGCCGTCCTGTGGCAAGCGCTTCTCGCTGATGTCAAGCTTCGCCATGATTTTCAGACGGGAAGTAATTGCGTCCTTCAACTTCATCGGCGGCGACATGATCGCCTGCAACACGCCGTCAATACGGAAGCGGACGCGAAATTCTTTTTCGTAAGGCTCGATGTGAATGTCGCTAGCTCCGCGCTTCACCGCGTCGGTGAGCACCAGGTTCACCAGCTTTACGACCGGAGCTTCGTCGGCAGCTTTCTCCAGCTGCGAGAGCTCCATCTCCTGCTCTTCGGCCTGCACCTCGATGTCGCTCTCGTTCATCTCCGACATCGACTGCATCACGGTTTCGAGATCTTCTTCCTTCCCGCCCGCGCCGTACGCTTTGTCGATGCCCTGCAGGATCGAACTTTCAGAAGCCACCACCGGCTCGATGTTGAAGCCGGTCATGAACTTGATATCGTCCATCGCGAAGACGTTGGTGGGGTCAACCATCGCGATGGTGAGCGATGCGCCCACACGGCTCAGCGGCAGAATCTGATATCGTTTCGCGGTTTCGAAGGGAATCAGCTTGACGACAGCGGGGTCAATCTCGAAGTAAGAAAGGTTAATGGCGGGAACGCCGTACTGTCGGGAGAGGAAATTCGTGACGTCCTCATCGGTGAGGAAGCCGAGCTTCACCAGCGCGGAGCCAAGGCGTACATTCTGCTCCTTCTGCGCCTTGGTTGCTTGTTCCAACTGCTCTGGGGTAATGATCTTCTCTTTGACAAGAAGGTCGCCCAGCCGTTGAGACATACGTCGATCTCCTATCCACTTGAGTGGAACGATGCCCGACAACAATCCGGCATTTAACCCAAAGCGCTGCGTTTGCTTCGAAGGAAGAGCAACGTCTTTGCGTTGACACAAATTGTCAACGCAAGTCGATTACCGTACCAGTTACCGTAGTGCTTGAACTCGCCGTAAATTCAGGAGTCCGCAAGGGGGCCTTCAAAACCCGCGCCAGATGAGCTTTTTTCGTGAGGTATAGCGAATCTCAACTTCAAGTACATGCACTTCGGTAAGTCCCGCGGAGGCCGTCCAAGACCCCGTGTCACTGCTCGCCGCCAGCGTAAACTGGGTGGTGAGGAACTCCAACCTTGCGGGTTGATATGAAAGAGGATGAGATTCGAAGCTACTACCGCACCTTATTTCAGGCGTGGGGTCCGCAGCATTGGTGGCCGGCACGGTCTCCGTTCGAGGTTATCGTTGGAGCTTTTCTCACCCAGAACACGGCGTGGACTAACGTTGAAAAAGCTCTGGGAAACCTTCGTGCGGCACGCCTGCTTAGCGTGAGCGGCATACGCCGCGTGCCACTAGCGGAACTCGAGTGTCTGATTCGCCCCTCCGGGTACTTCCGCCAGAAAGCAAATCGACTGAAACAGTTCATCGCGCATTTGGACAAGCACTACGCCGGCTCCTTAACGAAGTTATTGTCCCTCCCTACGAATCAGCTTCGCGAAGAACTCCTTAATCTGAACGGCGTTGGTCCCGAGACCGCAGATTCCATTCTGCTCTACGCTGGGAATCATCCGGTGTTCGTAGTCGACGCGTACACCCGAAGAATCTTTGTTCGCCATGCGATTCTAAGCGAGGACGCTACCTATGAAGAGATTCGGCAGCTATTTGAACGAGCGCTGACGTCTCTGGCCGAGTCGGTCGAGGCCTCCACAGAAAACGGAAAGCCGCATTTGGAGGCCGGCTTTCGTGGCGCTGCACACTCTCCCTCGGCCATGAGCACAGCCAAGCGCACGGCCCTGACTCAGGTTTATAACGAGATGCACGGTCTGATTGTGGGCGTCGGCAAAAACTATTGCCGAAAATCACAGCCTCGTTGTGACCAATGCCCTTTACAGAAGTTCCTGCCTCCGATGTAAGTAAAGGGTCCAGTCCAAGTTGCGGTCAGGTGTTAGGTCGCGGGTCTCAGGTCTCAGAAAAAACACTCTTCGAAGGCTCCCTATTGAAGACGCGTCTTTGGTTAACTGCGATTTTCGTGACAGCGATTGCTTGTGTCTCCGGCGCCCAATCCATGCGGCAGGAAGCGGACCATGCCGGGGTTCTGATCGGCGCCGCCGTCCGTCCCATTCAACTTTCGGAGTCCGCGTACGCCTCCACGCTCGCTCGCGAATTCAACATGGTCGAAGCCGAAGATGCCATGAAATGGCTGACGCTAAGACCGGACAAGACTACTTTCGACTTCCGCCAGAGCGACGATGTAGTTCGCTTCGCGCGTGCCAATCGGATGAAGGTGCGGGGCCATTGCCTGGTGTGGGGGCGCTACAACCCAGCCTGGCTCACCCAGGGCCATTTCACCACGAAGCAGTTGTCACACCTTCTCCGCGAGCACATCACAAAAGTGATTAAGCATTACCGCGGCGAAGTTCTTGCGTGGGATGTCGTGAACGAAGCCCTGGATGAAAACGGAAACGTGCGCGATTCGATCTGGTACAACCAGCCCGGCATCGGACTCGCGGAGCAAGGCACGGCCTACATCGAGCAGTCATTCCGCTGGGCGCACAAGGCCGACCCTCAGGCGCTGCTTTTTTACAACGAAGCTGAGGGCGAGGGAATGAATCGTAAGTCAGACGTAACCTATGCCATGATCAAGGACTTCAAACGGCGAGGCATTCCAATCGATGGCGTGGGTTTGCAGATGCATGTCCCCGCACTGGACGTCGAAATTCCCGCCATCGCCGCAAATATCGCGCGGCTCAGCACGCTCGGCGTGCAGGTTCACATCACAGAACTCGATGTCTCCCTACCGCTGAACTCAAGCGGACAGGCAGATGATAAAGATTTAACGCGCCAGTCCGATGTGTATCGCGGAATCGTTCGAGCTTGCCTCAACAGCCCAGGCTGCACGGCAATCCAAACCTGGGGATTCACCGACAAATACTCCTGGATCGGATCGCACTCCCGCGGCACTCGCGGCCACGCACTGCCCTTTGATCGATCCTACCAGCCCAAGCCCGCTTATCGCGCAATTTACGAAGAATTCTCCGTAGGGCGTCACGCATCACACTGATGCCTGGCATCGAAGTGCGGCTGAGGCCCTAATCCCGTGCAGGCCTCTCCGGCCACTGCATCTGCATCTATAATGACTTCCGGTCCATCGCTGCAGGCTCAAACCTGAGCTGCACCATCTGGACTGCTGAACTCGCGTGGTGCAAACGGTTCCAACTCGGCTCTCCAAAACTTCCAATCGCAAGCGACTCATTATCACGCTCGCGATCGCGGTTTTTCTTCTGCTTGCGATCCTGATTTCTCAAACCGCTTTTAACGAAACCATTCTGCGACCGGATACCAATCAGCAGGTTGTAGTCTTTTATGCTCTCTCGCTGCTAATTTCTTTGCTCTTCGTCGCCCTCACGTTTGTGCTGGCGCGCAATCTGCTCAAGTTGTTTGCCGAGCGGCGTCTGGGCGTGCTCGGATCGAAGTTCCGCACCCGCATGGTAGTCGGTGCGCTGCTGCTTTCATTCGTTCCAGTCATGGTGATGTATTGGTTCGCTTACGGGCTGATGAACCGCTCCATCAACATCTGGTTTTCCACTCCGGTGGAGGAAGTTCGCGCCGATACCGATGCCATGGCTTCTCTGCTGGCCAGTTATGCGGACCAGAATGCGCGTGCGGAGGCGGTTGCGATCGCTGCCGCTCCAGAAACTCAGCGGGCATTTGAAGGCCACGGATTCGCCTCCGCGGTTGAGGAATTTCATCGGCACGAACCTACCTTGCAAGGTGGCTTTGCCCTTGCGATTCAAAGCGGAATTGCCGAAGCCAGCCTCGGTGCACCGGCTCCCTGGCCGATACTGAAGGAGAAACTGCCGCTCGTTCAGAACGCTACAGGCCAGCCCGCTCGCTTCACCTGGGAGCAAACCGAATACGCGTTGGGCACAGCGCCGGTGGGGAATCACGGCTTAATTCTGGTCGCCCTGCCGCTGCCTCCGGAGTTTTCGAAAACGGTGAAGCAGATCGAGGCCAGTCAACAGCGCTACCTGCAACTGAGCCTCGAGCGCAGACACGTGCGTCAGACCTACATGGGCCTGCTTCTTCTGCTGACCATGATGGTCTTGTTCGTGACGACATGGCTGGCCTTGTTCCTCTCGAAGCTGGTGACTCGGCCTCTCGCTGCTTTAGCCGAAGCCACGCAGGAAATCTCGCGGGGCCGTCTCGACTATCGCATTGAAGTCAGTGCCGCAGATGAAATTGGGGACTTGGTCCGCTCCTTCAACCGCATGGCGGGAGAGCTGGAAACCAGCCGGCGGCAGATCGAAGCTTCCAGTCGCGATCTGAGTTCTGCCAACGCCGAACTCGATCAGCGGCGCCGCCAGATGGAAACCATCCTCGAGAGCATTCCCACCGGAGTTCTGTCGCTCGATGGCAATCGCTGCGTCACTCATGCCAATCACGCTCTGTTGCGTATGTTCCATCCTGAGGGCTATGTCGACGGACAGCACGTGCTGCTCGGTGCGCGCCTCGCAGACGTATTTCCTCAGGAAGTGTTGCTCGATCTGGAACCCTTACTGCGCCGCGCCGATCGCATGGGTATGACGACCAGCCAAATGGAGATGCCGTTGCAGCGCACGTCTTTGAATGTGGCCGTCACGGTGGCGACGCTGCCTCGTCAGGGAGAGCGGTCCGGTTATGTGCTCGTGTTCGAGGATCTTTCCGATCTGTTGAAAGCTCAGAAACAAGCGGCGTGGCGCGAGGTTGCGCGCCGCGTGGCGCATGAAATCAAGAATCCCCTTACGCCGATCGCGCTTTCCGCTGAACGTATCCAACGTCATCTGGAACGCGCTACGCCTACCGATCCGCCTTCGCTCGAGGTTATTCGCTCCTGCGCGGAAACTATCGCCGGCGCGGTCGAGACGGTTCGCCGGTTGGTAGACGAATTCTCAACGCTGGCGCGCTTTCCCGCGTCCAATCCGCATCCGGCGGATATCAACGAAATCATCGCGAATGCGCTCTCCATGTTCAATGGAAGATTGGACGGAATCCATGTTCATCAGGCGCTTGCGCCTGATCTTCCCAAGGTAATGGCTGACTCCGAAGCGATCAAACGTGCGATCGCGAACCTGGTCGACAACGCAGCCGAGTCTCTGCAAACCGCGATGGTCCGCGAGATTCAGATTTCGACTTCCCTGGCGGCCAGCCGGGAGACCGTGGAAATCAGCGTCGCAGACACCGGCCATGGAATAACTCCCGAGTTGAAGGAGCGACTGTTCCTGCCATATTTTTCCACCAGAAAGCGCGGTACTGGACTCGGCCTGGCCATCGTGAGCCGCGTGATCGAAGAACATCATGGCTCGATTCGCGTAGAAGAAAACCAACCGGTTGGAGCGCGCTTCGTGGTGGAATTACCCGTCGTTCCCGAGCCCGTCGTTGCTCCGGTCACAGCCCAGCATGCATAAAATCCTCATCGTCGATGACGAAACTGGAATTCGCGAATCGCTGCAAGGCGTTCTGGCAGACGAGGGCTACGAAACTTCGTCGCTGGAAAGCGGCGAAGAGTGCCTCAGATTGCTGCGACGCGAGCACACCTATGAAGTTGTTCTGCTGGATATCTGGCTGCCCGGCATCGATGGCCTGGAGACGCTAGAAAAAATTCGCGAACTCGATAACCCGCCGGAAGTAATCATGATCTCCGGCCACGGCACCATCGAAACAGCGGTGCGCGCCACCAAACTCGGCGCTTACGACTTCCTCGAAAAACCACTCTCCATTGACAAGACGTTGATCGTCGTCAAGAACGCAATCGAGTCCAAGAAGTTGCGGCACGAAAATGTCGATCTGAAAAAGCAGCTTCACGCCCGCAGTGTAATTGTGGGCGACAGCATTCCAATGAAAGCTCTGCGCCAGCAGATTGGACTGATGGCCCCGACCAACGGTCGCGTTCTGATTTACGGCGAGTCGGGCACAGGCAAAGAACTGGTCGCCCATGCCATCCACGCGCAAAGCCTGCGCAAAGACGAGACCTTTGTCGAGGTGAACTGCGCCGCGATTCCCGAAGATCTGATTGAGAGCGAACTGTTCGGCCACTACAAAGGATCGTTCCCCGGCGCTGCGACAGATAAAGACGGAAAGTTTCAGAAGGCGAACGGGGGCACGCTATTTCTCGACGAAGTCGGCGATATGAGTCTGAAAACTCAGTCGAAGGTCTTGCGCACGCTCGATGAACAACGCGTCGCGCCCTTGGGCAGCGACGAAACCATTGTCGTCGACGCTCGCATCATCGCCTCCACGAACAAAGATCTGGAAGAAGAAATTTCCAAGGGAAATTTTCGCGAAGATCTCTTTTACAGGCTGAACGTGATTCCGTTCTTCGTGCCCCCTCTGCGCGACCGCAAAGAAGATATCCCGCTGTTCGCGCGCTACTTTCTCAAAGATTTGGCGGCAACTTACGGACGCCGGCCTCGCGAAATCACTGACGATGCTATCGAAGCTCTCATGCGTTACTCGTGGCCGGGCAATGTGCGCGAGCTGCGCAATGTGATCGAGCGCATCGTGATCATGAATCCCATGACTACGCGGCTCGACCGCAAACATCTTCCACCGCTCGTGTACCGCGATGGCCACCGGCGTTCTCCACGAAGCGAATTCTCCACGCTGCATCAAGCTCGCGACGCTTACGAGCGCGATTTTATTCTTAAGAAGCTCGATGAGAATCACGGCAACGTCAGCCGCGCCGCCGAAGTGTTGGGGCTCGAACGCAGCCACCTTTACCGGAAGATGAAAACCTTGGGAATTGCGGCAAAGGAATAACCGACCGCTGAAGGTTGATCGTGAGGTTGATTGCGACTGATGCAGCAATTACCGGCGGTCTACCGTTTCACCATGTGAATCTCGGTGCCGTTCTTTCTGAATTCCACTTCGTCCATCAGCTGGTTGATCAGAAATATTCCGCGCCCGTGATTGGAATAAACATTCTCCCCAACCGTGCAGCCGGGAATCGTCCCGGGATTGAAACCTGTACCCGGGTCGCGCACCACGATTAGGATCCCCCGCTCACGGTCGCGGCCCACCATGCACTCCACCACTTTGTTGGGATCTTCTTTGGCGCCGTGAATCACGGCGTTGGCCAGCGCCTCCTGCAGCGATAACTCGATCGCATCTTCCTTGCCGTCCACGCCTTCCATCTCCCGCACAACCTCCATCACGGACTGAACCACGGGGTCCACAGCCTTCCGGTCGGCGGCAAGCGTGACTCGCAAAACCAATGTCAACTGATCCGGATCGAAATCTTTCTCGGGAAGGGGCTGGTCGGGAGAATCCGCCGATGGCATCTTTATGCTCGCTGATTGTGATACAAGGTCGCGGCTAGTTGATTCTAGCTGGTAACTCCCAGAACGACAAACTTCGCGGACCCTTCGCGCGAAGATTCTAAGGAAGATTTGTATGAATCGTTTTTGTGAAGGTTCCGTCAGGGTATCCGCTGCCGTGGCTGGTCACGTCATAGGACAACGTATAAAGCATGATCCCAAGTTTTTTATTCACGGATGACGGCTCGTACTTGCAAAGAGAAATCACGTCGTTGAGAGGTGTGTAGTAACCAGTGGAAGGTTGCATGCAACTGACGCCGATGGCAATTTTATCGTAGGCGGGATTCTTAGCCGTGCCGATCGCCTGCGCGTACCCGACATAGGCGTCGGTCGTGTCCTTCAAACTCCCGTACGGGCTGTAGTCCATCGTCTCTATATAGTCAAACACAGTGGCATAGTCGTGCAGCAGTTGGTCCATGCCGTACCACGCGGAATAGACCGGGGCTGTCATGATTGCCTTGGTACCGATTTCCTTCCGTATTGCCGCGACCACTTTGACAGCGTTCGCATCACTGCTTGGCGGTTCGTAATCGACAGTTACGCCGTCCACGCCCCAGTCGTCGACCGCGGCCTTGACGGTCTTGGAAAATGTTGCCGGGTCTTGCGACGGCAAAGAACTGCCCAGAATGCCAAGCGTGAATTTCGTCTTCTTCAGCTGGCTCTTCTGGCGCGTGCGGATGTCCTGCATCCAGCCCTTGATGGTTGCCTGGCTGTTATGCAAAACCAGACGATCGAAATTCAGCGTGCCGTTGGAGTTCAAAATTACATAGAAGAGAGGAACAACATCGACATAATCCGGCGTCATGTCGAGAGTTGGCGATTTCCCAGCTCCGGTTGGCTCCTCACCGCTCCAATAAGCAATATAAAGTTCATTACTCATAGGATCTCCTCCGCTTCGTTTCCGGTTGCGCCCTAGCAGGCTCGACCTGCCCGCCCGTAAGATGCGCCAATTGCCTTCTCCAGTCAAGTTCTTCCACAAACCCACGCGACTCGCGCCAGTTGGCTTGCACCTTGACGTAGAGTTCGAGAAAGACTTTCGTTCCCATCATGCGTTCGATCTGCAACCGCGCCGACGTGCCGATTCGCTTCAGCATCTGGCCCTTCTTGCCGATCAGAATGCCCTTCTGCCCATCGCGTTCGCAATAAATCGTGGCGGCGATCCGTATCAACCTGGCACCTTCCTCAAAGTTATCGACGATCACCGTGGTTGCGTATGGCAACTCCTCCTCGGTTTCCATTAAGACGCGCTCGCGAATAATCTCCGCAGCCATAAACCGCGCCGGCTGATCGGTGACTTGGTCCGGCGGAAAAAAAGCCGGCCCCGCTGGCAGCGCAGCGGTCACCTGCTTCAGCAGGATGTCCAACCCATCCTTCTTCAGCGCTGAGATCGGAATGATTTCGTGGAACTTGTGCAGCTTCTTGTACTCCTCGATCAACGGCAGCAGCATGCTCTTGCCGCCGCGCAGAAGATCAACCTTGTTGAGGACCAGACAAACCTTCGTCGGAGAATTCTTCAGCATTTGAATGGCGAACTCATCGCGCTGATCGAGCTTGCGAGTCGCATCCATAATCAAAAGCACAACATCGCAACCTTCGAGAGCCTCGCGCACTTCCACCATCATCTTGCGGCCGAGCGAACTGTCAGGCTTGTGTACGCCCGGGGTATCGATCAGAACGATCTGCGCCCCGCCCTGGTCTTTACTCTTCCCTTTGCTTTTGGGGACGTTCACGATGCCCTGGATTCGATTGCGTGTGGTCTGCGGCTTGGGCGAAATGATGGCGAGTTTTTCGCCGACGAGAGCATTGAGCAGCGTGGACTTGCCCGCGTTAGGGCGGCCGAGAATGCAGACGAAACCGGAGCGGAAGGGCATAAGGGAGTAGGTGTTAGGTGACAGATGTTGGATGACAGGTCTTAGGTCTCAGGTCTTGGGTCGTAGGCACCAGTGCTAGAGTAACTCTCTCACGCCTAAGACCTAAGACCCAACACCCAGTTATATCAGCTTCAACTGCCGCGGCTGCATCGCGGTAATTCGCACGCGCTCCACCTTTCGGTCGGTTGACTCCAGAACTTCGAATCGCAGGCCCTCGTCATCCACGGTTTCGCCGCGCCGCGGAATGTGGCCTGCCAGTTCGCTCACCAAACCCGCGACGGTCGCGGATTCTTTTCCCTCCGGTTTGCTTCCGAATAGTTCAGCTAAACGGTCGACGTCCATCCCCCCGGAGACAATGAACGACTGATCATTCTCCCGAACAATTTCCGGCTTCTCATGTTCATCCCTGATTTCGCCGACGATCTCTTCCACGAGATCTTCAATGGTCACTAGACCGGCGACGCCGCCATATTCATCCACCACAATCGCCATACGAATGTTGTTCTTCTGCATCTCGCGCAGAAGATCGCTGCCCAGCTTGCTCTCCGGCACAAAATAAACATCGCGGCGCATCAACGTTTCAAGCGTGCGTTTCGAGGCTTCGCTGTCGGGAACCTGCAACACGTCTTGCGCATAGACGATGCCTTTGATGTTGTGAATGCTCTCGGCATACACGGGCACGCGAGAGTAATGCTTTTCACCAAGCATCTGAATAAATCTCTCAACCGTTGTCTCCATCGGTACCGCAAACATGTCGGGACGCGGCTTCATGGCCTCGCGCACCGTTTTGCCGCTGAATTCCACCACCGATTGGATCAGATCGCGGTCACCTTCCTGGATGATGCCTTCTTCTTGTCCCGCTTCAATTAGCGCGTCCACGGCCTCGGCCGCGGTTTCCGGCTGCTCGCGCGTATTTTGCCGGGTGAGCGAAGCCACCGACTGCATGAAGCCAAGCACGATCGTTACCGGCAGGACCAGGTAAATCAATCCCGTCAACAGCCACGTCCAGCGGATGAGCCACGTGCCCTTGGTACGCGAAAAAAAGAGAAATGGCAGAAACTGGTTGAACACGATGATGATAACAATCAAGCTGATGGCAGCCTGCGCGATCTCATACATGCTCCAGCGCTGGTCGCTGAACAGGGCGAAGCCCACCAGCAACGCCATCGTCGCCGTGGTCAACTGCTTCAGCACTGACATCGAAAGCGATGCCCGCGCCCGGCTTACGTGCAGCTTGGGCTCAACTCTCTGCTCGAAGACGTCGATGTTGTCTTGAAATTCGCGGGAGAGGAACTTGCCGATTTCCTGGTAAACGCGATCGACATATGATGCCAAAGCCAGAAGGCCCAGCAATGGAATCAGCGCGAGTGCGACCCACCAGTTCATGCGGTTCTTGGCCTTGCGGTCGGCGGACGATCTCGCCGTTTGCGAATTAAAATCCCGCCGGCGCGCGGCTGTGCCCTCTCGATCAGTGCGGCCTCTAAATTCAGCTGCTGCCGCAATCGCATTTCTCTGCGCGCCATCTCGCCATTATCGCGCTCGTGATCGTAGCCCGCCAAATGCAGGATGCCATGCAGCACCAGAATCTTCACCTCGTCCGCCACCGAATGCCCAAGCCGCGCCGCGTTCTGCCGCGCGATGTCCGCGGAGATGGCCACCTCACCGGCAACGTGTTTCGACCGAGTGTGGGCAGCCGGGGCCGCCGGGAACGACAACACGTCAGTTGGCTTGTCTTTACCAAGGAATTGCCGGTTCAGCGACCTTAGCTCGGAATTGTTTGTGACCAACACATTGACCATGTCATGCAAACCCGCCGCTCGCCGCGCCCGCAGAATAAAACGTTCGAGACTTGACCGGCTCATTCCCGCGATTCTTCTTTGAAGAATAACCACGAATGTTGACCAAGTTGCTTTCACGTCAGGTTACTAAAATTTGCACATCACAAAATCAGATCACCAAATCGGATCACCAAAATAAAGAGGAGGGCCATAGCTTCAGCCCTCCCGCCCGCTCCCAATTTTATTCTCCAGAAGCTTCTTCTCTGGAGCTATCGTGTGCGTGCTGTGCCTCCGGCGCGCCTTTCAATTCGGCCCTCACATCGCTCCTGCCGCCAGCAAGCAAAAGCATCTGCTGCTCGGCAACGTGGGCCTTGTGCTCGTCGTAGGCGCGAATGATGCGCTGCACAAGGTGGTGACGCACAACATCAGATTCGTCGAAGTGTACGAATGTCAGCCCTTCCACCCGCTTCAATATATCGATCGCTTCCAGTAATCCGCTACGCCGCGCGTTGGGCAAATCGATTTGCGTGATGTCGCCGGTAATCACCGCTTTGGAGTTGAATCCCAAGCGGGTGACGAACATCTTCATCTGCTCCGAGGTTGTGTTCTGCGCCTCATCGAGAATCACAAAAGAATCGTTCAACGTGCGCCCACGCATGAACGCGATGGGCGCAATCTCGATCACATTCTTTTCCAGATAACGATCCACTTTCTCGGGATCGAGCATGTCATAAAGCGCGTCGTACAGCGGCCGCAGATAAGGATCGATTTTGTCCTGCAGCGTACCCGGCAAAAATCCCAGGCGCTCACCCGCTTCCACCGCTGGCCGCGCCAGGATGATGCGATTCACCCGCTTGGCCAGCAAAGCCGAAATCGCCATCGCCACGGCGAGATATGTTTTGCCAGTTCCCGCCGGCCCAATGCCAAAAACCATGTCGTGCTTTTCAATCGCCTCGACGTAGCGCCGCTGGTTCACGCTCTTCGGTTGCACCATGCGGCGGCCCAGCGAGCGCTGCCGGCCTGCATCGGCGAGCCCGCGCAAAGTTGCGGTAGAATCCGCCGTCAGCACACGCAGCATGCTGTTGAGATCGCCGTTGTTGAAGCTGTAGCCCGAACGCTGCAGGCTCTCGTAATCCGCAAAAACCTGCTCGGCGCGAGCAACATCGCGCGCCGCTCCTTCAAGTTCAATGGCATTCGAGCGAAGGTCGATCGTAATGTTCAGGCCGTCTTCCAGCACACGCACATTCTCGTCGCGCGTACCAAAAAGCGTCTCGATGTTGGGACTAATCCCGATACTCTTCTTCATTCAATCTCTTTTGACGAGCATGTTGGGGAACCACGTGGGGACAGCCGCCTTCGGCTGTCCGCCGAGCGAAGCGAGGCACCTCGACCACAACTCCCGCCAGAAATGCACACCTCACCCACTTTCGCAGACAAAACAGGATTATGCTTCGAGACGGGACCAGCCGGGATGCTCATGCCCACAGGGCAAGTCACTACCATTGAGTAAAGCCTACCCCGCGCCGGAGTCCGAGTCAATGGGAGCTTATTCGGCGACTCCTGGTGCCGACGCAGGCACAGCTCGCGTTCGTGACCACTCGCGCAAGCTCTCAATCTCTTCCGCCCGCGTCGTCGAAAGCGGCACGGTCTGCGCCAGAGCATCCAACAAAAACTGAGTCGCCAACTGTTTCTTCTGAGAGAAGGCTGCATACAAAGCAGACTGCACCGCCGCATTGATCTCCGCTCCCGAGTACCCGTTCGCGGCGGCGGCAATTGTGTCGAGATCAAACTCCGCGGGATTGCGTTTGCGCCGAGTAAGTTGAATCGTGAAAACCTGCCTGAGTTCTGCCTGATTCGGCAGATCGACGAAGAAAAGCTCGTCGAAGCGTCCCTTGCGAATTAGTTCCGGCGGCAACGCGGTTACGTTATTGCAGGTGGCGGCGACGAATACCGGCGCTTTGCGGTCTTGCATCCAGGAGAGAAACGACGCCAGAAGCCGCGAAGAAACTCCCGCATCCACCGACGCTGAATCCGGTCCGCTGCCGGCAAAAATTTTCTCCAGTTCATCAATCCAGAGCACGCACGGCGCAAGCCCCTCCGCGACCTCGAAGACTTTCCGAATTCGTTTTTCCGTTTCGCCAATGTATTTGTCGTAAACTGCCGCACTATCGAACTTTACCAGCGGCAGATCCCACTCTCCGGCGACTGCCCTTGCGCACAGCGACTTCCCGCATCCCTGCACCCCGAGGATAATCATGCCGTGAGGCGGATCCAAACCAAACTCGCGCGCCGAATCCTCCCATGAGCCGCGCCTCTGACCAAGCCAATTCTTTAAATTCTCCATCCCGCCAACGCTCGAAAAACTTTCATCCGACTCAACGAACTCCAGCATCTCGGAGCGTCGCAACAACGCCTTCTTGGCCTCCAGCACGTCGTCCGCAACCTCAGGGCACAGTGCATACCGCGCCACCAACGCTTGCGAAAGAACCCGTTCTGCTTCTTCCTCGGTCAGCCCGCGCAGGCTTTCCACGACCGAATCGACTCCCTTCGCATCAAGCTTTCGCTGCAGCATGTGGTTCTTCGAAATGCGAACGACGACTTCATCCAGAATCTGCCGCAGACGCCGCCGGTCCGGCAACGGCAAATCGAGAAACTCCACCAGTCCCCGCAGTTCGGCAGGAATTTCAATCTTCGGCGAAGTAAGGACAACGGTGCGTCGATTCTCAGAAAATTTTTGCCCCACATCGCGAAGCCGGCGAACCACGATCGGCTCATCCATATGACGGTGCAGGTCCTTTAAGATGAACGCCGCGCCAATGGAAATTCCTTCGAGGTTGCCGAGCATCTGAGCAGGATCCTGACTGTTGTAGATGGCTTTCGAACTAGCCAGTGCTTGTTGCGCCGCCGCGCCGTAGCCCGTGGCCGAGCCATGCGTGTCGGGCACAACCTCGCCAACGTCACTGCCACAGCGCGCCAGGCCGCTGGCAATGGTCCATTCAAAAGGCAGCCAGGTTCAAAGCCGCGCAAGCCGCACGAACCAACCGAACCGCGCGGGTCTCCTCGATCGTCTCCATCACCACAATTGGAGTCGAGGAATCCAGCAGAACTTTCAAACGTGCCAGTGGATCGGGAATCGCAGGCCATGCCATGTGTTTGACCGGCCGAGACTTACTCGCCTATAATAAGCAATTCGGTGCTCACCGAATATCTCACTGTAGACACGAAGGTAACGAAGCACACATGGCTAATCATTTTTCGGCGCTCAAACGCGCCCGTCAGACCACCAAGCGCACTGCCACCAACCGCGCCAACGCCTCCCGCCTGCGCACCGCGTTGCGCGGCCTGCGTGAGACCATCGAAAAAGGCGACAAGCAAGCCGCCGAAAAAACCTACCGAGAGACTGTATCCGCGCTCGACAAGGCGATTCAGAAGGGTACACTGCATGGCAATACCGCCGCGAGGTACAAGTCTCGCTTGGGCAAACGTGTCAGTGCGATGAAGTAGCGCTGGGATTTCGAACCGTTTCAAATGAAATTTCGCATTGGATGAACCTGAGACCCCAGATCTGTCACCCAAGACCTCTACCGCACAGCACGATACCGTAAGTATCCCAGCCCGACGCGCAAATGGTGATGCAGCGCATCTGGCACACAGATGGCGAAGCACAGCCCGAGCAGCCCCTGCGCCAATCCCAGCGCCCACAGATTGCGATATCTCCGGAACAGTGCGCATGAAACGATGCCCCACACCAGCGTGGCCGCAGTGAGCACGAGATTGGGCAGATGCGCTACGGCAAACAGAATGCCCGCGATAGTCACCGACGCAGCTTCACTCGAGACCAGCCGCAGCAGTCGATCCATGAAGTAATCTTGCAGCAAAAACTGCTGGTAAATCGTCCAAAGCACGTAGCCGGAGATGTGCGTGAAATCGCCCTTGTAGAGCGGATGCAGCGTGCCGACTTTTGCCGCTACAAAGATACTCAGCGCCGCAAGAGCGATGGCGGCCGGCAGAATCCACAATGACGCAACGAAGCCACGCCGACCCAGACCCAGTTCCTCGCGACTTTGCCGCCGCGCCAGCACCACCACCAAGGTCAGCACAAGCGCGACGGGTGAGAGGATCCTTTGCAACGGCTCGGGCGTCCAAATGACGCCAACAATTGCTCCATAGCCAAGAATCAGTTCGATCAGATCGCGCGATCGGCTAGGCTGAACAACAGACATTAGAAAAGTATGGCACAGGGCAAACCTTCCAAGCGTCATCCCGAAGTCCCGCGTTTTCACCAGCGGGACGAGGGATATCGCCTGCACACAGCCACCTCTTTTCAAGCTAAGTCACACGCAATCCTTCCGCTCAGAGCAGACCTGAGTAGCTGCCCGCATGAACAGTCCTACACCGCCAACTCCGGCGTGGCTTCCAGCAGACTCCGCGTGTAAGCGTGCTGTGGCCGCTCCGTGATCTGCTCCGCCGCACCGACCTCCACAATCTTTCCTCGATACATCACCGCAACGCGCGTTGAGAGATAGCGCACTACCGGCATCGAGTGCGAAATAAAAAGATACGTCAGTCCGAATTCGCGTTGCAGTTGCGCCAGCAGGTTAACGATTTGCGCGCCTACGCTCACGTCGAGCGCGGAAACCGGCTCGTCCGCCACAATCAACTTGGGCCGCAGCGCGAGAGCGCGGGCAATGCCGATACGTTGCCGTTGCCCTCCACTGAATTCGTGCGGAAAGCGCCGGAGAATCGATTCGTCGAGACCAACCGCGCGCAGCAGTTCAATCACGCGGCCGCGACGCGCAATTGCTTTCCCCGCCTTCGCAGAACTCGCGGTCCCCGCTTCTCCATGAATAATGAGCGGCTCCGCAATAATCTCCTCCACGCGAAAACGCGGATCGAGCGAGGCAAACGGATCCTGAAAGATGATCTGCATATCGCGCCGCAGCCGGCGCATTTCGCCCGCGCCAGCAGCCAGCAAGTCGCGTCCTTCGAACTGGATACTCCCAGAAGTCGGTTCGATGAGCCGCAAAATCAGGCGCCCCAATGTGCTCTTGCCCGAACCCGATTCGCCGACCAGTCCCAGCGTTTCTCCGGCAAAAATATCGAGCGACACATCGTCCACCGCGCGCACTTCACCTTGCCCGCTCGCTTTTCCCCCGAGCGCAAACTCGACCTGCAGATAAATCTTGCTCAGATTGCGGATTTCAACCAGCGCCATTGGACTCTTCTGAATTGCAGGTTACGAAGTAACAGATTACGAAATTCTGATCACGAAATACTAGACTACGAATCAGACCGCTCTATCCCGCCGCATTCATTCCCGCCGAGATCATCGGCACCGACGCCAGCGCCGCCAACAACCCGACCAATCTCCATCGCGTGAAGTGTTCTTTCAAAACAATGCGTGCCAGCAGCACGGTAATTGTGGGATAGAGCGACGAGATCATCACCGCTTCGTCGAGCCGTCCCATCTGACTCGCGCGAACAAACAGTATCGTCCCGAGCGAGTCAAGGCAGCCCGTCAGCACGCCCCAGCGTACTCCTGCAGCGGTAATATCGCGCAGCGTCGCAGGCCGCAAGGCAATCAGAACGGTCGCAATAATCGCAGTAATAAACAGCCCGCCCGTCCGCGTAAACGACGCGATCCATAACGCAGACTCGTCCCCCGCCTGGCGAACGCAAAGATAGAATCCCGCGAAACCAATTCCCGCGATCACCGCCATCCCAATGCCTTGCGGAGTGTTCCCATCTTCGGCGCGGGTCAGCAGCCACAGTCCAACGCCGGCGCAGAAAAATCCGAGGATGGAAATCCTGCCCGGCGGCCCCTCCGTAAACATAGAAAACACAGTTGGAATCGCGGCGCTCAGAACCGCCGCAACCGGCGCGGTCAATCCCATTCTTCCCGAAGAAAGCGCGCGATAGAAAATCGCCAGCGCGGCCCCTCCCGAGATGCCACCGGCCAGCATCCACGCCAGGCTCCGTCCGGAGGGAAAAGCCGCATGGCTGGTCGAGGCCAGCGTGCCTACCACAATCAATCCGCCCAGGTTCACGATCGCCGTGAACAGAAAGGCATTCGTCCGCCGCGCCGCATAGCCGCCCAGAAAATCGCTCGTGCCCCACGCCAGCACAGCCGCCAAACTGTATGCGGCAGACGTGAATGGAAGCGGCGCGGACATGCTCGACGAGGGTACCATGTTGCGACTGTGCAAGTTTCTGCATCTTGACACTGCCACAGCCCTCGACCACACTAGCCCGATCATTTGTCTGCTGTCCGCCCTCGCTCCGATTCTGATGTCGTGCTTCGGCGCAACGGGCTACCCACAGCGTGTCCGCTCTCACGCCGTTAACGAACGTTCATCCGTGGAGGACTCCCGTGTCGCACCTCACTCGCATTTCAGTCTTGCTGATTTCCCTGACCGCAACCTTGTGGGCTCAGAACAATCCGTTGCCGTTCGTGAATCAGCCTTTGAGTCCAGCCTCTACGGCTCCCGGCGGTCCCGCATTCACCCTCACCGTCTCGGGCACGGGATTCGCCACCGGCGCCGTGCTCAACTGGAACGGCTCCCCGTGCACCACCACGGTTATTTCCGGCAGCAGTCTGCAAGCCAGTATCACGGCAGCCGACATCGCGAAGCCCAATACCGCGTCGATCACCATCACCAACCCCGCTCCCGCCGGCGGAACCTCGCTGCCGGCCTACTTCTATGTTCGTAATTCCTACACTTCGATTGCCTTGGTGAATGGACCCGTCTTACCCAATACCGGCAGCGTCGCCGTCGGAGACTTCAACGGCGACGGTAAGCTCGACATCGCCATCTCTCAAGACGGCACCGGGTCGAACGTGGGCACGATTCAGGTTTATCTGGGAAACGGCAACGGCACATTTCAAACTCCACGTTCAACCCCCACTTTCACCGATGCCTCGGTGCAGCCTGGGAAAATGCTGATCGGCGACTTCAACGGTGATGGAAAGCTCGACCTGTTAGTCACGCAGAATAATAATGCCGGGTTCGAGGCCTCATGGCCGCAGGTTTTTTTCGGTAACGTGATGGCACGTTCACTGCAGGTTCCACCACCTGCGGCGACGGGGATTATGGCAATGTTGGAGCGGCGGGCGACCTGAATGGCGATGGCTTGCTCGACTACATTTGGATGAGTGGCGCGGAGGGCAGTATTTCGCCCGCAGTCTGCGTCGCTACCGGGGATGGAAACTTCAAGTACTCCTATGGGGGTTTCACCAACAACAGCGGGAATCCTGCCATTGGCGACCTCAACAACGACGGCAAGCTCGACTTCTTCAGCCCCGACAACTCTACCGGTTCCACATTTCTGGGGAACGGCGACGGAACCTTTCAGGGCCCGCTTCCCCCGGCCGACACCGGCTATGATGCGGCGGTTGGCGACGTCAACCACGACGGCAATCTGGATGCCGTCTTGACGAACGGCCACATCTGGTACGGCAACGGTGACGGCACTTTCACCGCCGCCACCCCTTTATCTCCGAGCGGTAACGGCGTCGACCTGGCGCTGCAGGATATTCAAGGCACCAATCAGTTGGACGTTGCCATGCTGACCAGCACCAGCTTGCTCATCTATCCCGCGTTCAGCAGCGGGAAGTACAGTCCTGCCCTTTCCTTCCCGCTATCTGGCTACTCTGGATCCAATCTTGGCGTAGGAGATTTCAACAATGACGGGCGCGTGGATTTCGTTGTCCCGGGCGCCACTTCCACTCAAGTCCTCGTTCAGACACGCCTCGGCATCTCGCCCTCGAGTCTTAGCTACGGCGTTGTGCCATTGGGAAACAGTCAGGTTCTGAACGTCGTACTCACCAATGTCGGCAGTCCGAGCCTGAAGATTAGTGGCATTAAAGTCGTCGGCGTCGACGCGAGCAGTTTCTCCGTCCCGTCCAAGCAGTGCGTCGCGCTGCTCAGCCAGTACGTGGCATGCACATTGCCCGTGACCTTCACGCCGAAAGCTTCCGGCGCTCTCAACGCCTTGCTGCAGATCGACTACGACGATATCGGAAGCCCGCAGCTGTTCCCGCTCTCCGGCACCGGAACGCCCGTAAAGCTCAACCCTGTCTCCATCAACTTCGGCGACCAGAAGGTTGGAACAGTCAGCCCGCCGATAAAGGTCACGATGTATAACCTTGGGAACGCGGCTCTCTCCATCACCCAAATTGGAATTGCCGGCGGAACGAATTTTGCCGAAACCAACAACTGCGGCACCAGCCTCCCCGCACACAGCACCTGCGCGATCAAGGTCACATTCGATCCGACAGCGCTGGGAGGACAATCCGGGCAGCTCAAAGTTCGCTTCGATGCACCCGCGACCGAAGAAGCAGTTCGCCTCTCGGGCAACGGCACTTAGTTCAAAGCGAACTGAAACTGACAAAAGATAAAAAGCAATCCCTCGGGACTAATCTTCGGCCCCGAGGGACTGCTGTCTCATCGAACGAAAAATGTTCCCGTCACTCTAACCCCTAGGCTCCTTTTCCTCGGATTGTCATCCTGAACGGAGCCGTTCTTCAGGCGAAGTGAAGAGCCTGCCCTGAGCGAAGTCGAAGGGATCTCTCCCTTAACAGGCGCAGAGCGTCAGCCAAACCGCACCACCACGTCCCCAGAAATATGAAAGACTATCCTCATACTTTCAAAGGAGCAATCATGCAAAAGCGCAAGCTAGGAAAAAGCAATTTAGAAGTCTCAGCCCTTGGCCTGGGCTGTATGGGAATGAGCTTCTCCTACGGCCCGCCCAAAGACAAGCAGGAGATGACTACTCTTCTCCACGCTGCCGTCGATCGCGGCATCACTTTCTTCGACACCGCCGAAGTCTACGGCCCATTCTTGAACGAAGAGCTTGTGGGCGAAGCTCTCGCTCCGTTTCGGGGGAAGCTGGTGATCGCCACCAAGTTCGGCTTCGATCTGAGTGGCAGCGATCATCGGCCAGGAACGGCGGGTGTCAATAGCCAGCCCGCGCACATCAAGCAGGTCGTCGAAGGCTCGCTTAAACGGCTCAATGTTGAGACCATCGACCTGCTCTATCAGCATCGCGTTGACCCCAACGTGCCCATCGAAGACGTTGCCGGCGCGGTGAAGGAACTCATTCAAGCCGGCAAGGTGAAGCACTTCGGCATGTCGGAAGCGGGAGCAAAAACCATCCGCCGCGCCCACGCCGTGCAGCCCGTCACCGCCGTGCAAAGCGAATACTCGCTGTGGTGGAAGCGGCCAGAAGCGGAGGTCATTCCAACGCTGGAGGAACTCGGAATCGGCTTCGTACCCTATAGCCCTCTGGGCAAAGGCTTCCTCACTGGAGCGATCAAAGAAGACACCAAGTTCGAAGGCACCGACTTCCGAAGCTCTCTCCCGCGCTTTGCGCCGGAGGCTCTCAAGGCAAACCAGGCGCTGATCGATCTGCTCAGCACCATTGCGAAGCGGAAGAATGCAACCCCCGCGCAGATCGCGCTCGCCTGGTTGCTCGCGCAAAAGCCATGGATCGTTCCGATCCCCGGCACCACCAAGCTGAATCGCCTCGACGAAAACATTGGAGCGGTCGCACTCGAACTCACGCCTGCCGATCTCCGCGACATCGCTAGCGCCGCCTCAAAGATTACGATCGAAGGCGATCGATATCCGGAGCGCCTGGAGAAGATGACGGGGTTGTGAAAACATAAACCACCGAGCCTGTCATGTACCTAGCTTGTCATCCCGAGCAACGCGAGGGATCTTGGTATTTCTTGCGGCGGTAAATCTGGTGGTGTGAGCTGGACGTTAAGCGCAAGACGAGAAACAGCATGCGAATCGGCATTCTCGGTTCCGGTTTGATGGGCGCGAAGCTCGGAACCATCTTTGCGCGAGCCGGACACGAAGTTGTATTCAGCTATTCACAAAGCAACGACAAGCTGAAAAAACTGGCGCGCGACGCCCAAGGCAACGCGTGCGCAGGAACGCCCGCCGAAGCCTCAAGCCAAGCCGATGCTCTCCTCCTCGCCGTGCATTGGTCCCGCATCGACGATGTGCTGAAGCAGGCCGGTGATCTCTCAGGAAAAGTGATCGTGACCTGTTGCCTCCCCATGGATGCCGACAACACCAAACTCATCCTCGGTACCACCACCTCGGGAGCTGAACAACTTGCAAAAAAAGTTCCCCAGGCCAAAGTCGCCTGTGCTTTTAACACCGTCCCAAGCGAAGTGCTTTTCGACGTGTTCGAAGCGAAGCGCAACGCAACTCGCCCGAGTCCGATTGGCCCAAGTTTGGTGTATTGCGGCGATGATCAGACCGCTAAAGATGTCGCCGCTAAACTGATCGAGGATGTAGGCTTCCATCCGGTCGATTGCGGCCCCCTTCGCATCGCGCGCTACACTGAGCCGTTCGCTTTACTCGTCGGCCAACTCGCCTACGAAAGCGAAGGCGGCCCAGAACTGGCGTACCGATTCGAGCGCTTTGGGAGATGACTGTCATAATGTCGACGATCGCGATAACACAACTCGCCGCAACACAGATCGCAATGGCACAAACCGCCATGATCGAGATCGCCAAATGGGACAGCTTCTACGTCATCGTCGGCTCGGCCGCTGGCGCGCTGATCGGACTGCAGTTCGTCGTCCTCACGCTCATCGCCGATAGGCCGCCAACGGGTTTGGCAGAGGCTGGCGCAGCATTCGGCAGCCCCACCATCGTTCACTTCGGAGCCGTTTTATTCCTGTCGGCGCTTCTGCACGCTCCCTGGCAAACCATCACCATCGCGGCCATTCTCTGGGGACTCTTAGGCTTCGGTGGCATCATCTACTCGGTGATTGTTTTCCGGCGCATGCGCAAACAATCCATATATCGACCGGTCCTCGAGGACTGGCTATTTCACGTAGCGCTGCCTCTGTTCGCGTACGCGATCCTCACGCTGTCTTCATTCGCCGCGTCGTCACACGCGCACGATGCCTTGTTTGCCGTCGGAGGCGCTGCACTGTTGTTGCTCTTCATCGGCATCCATAACGCCTGGGACAACGTCGCCTACCACGTTCTCGTGAACATAGCAGGCGCAAACACCGAACGCCGTCGAGACGAGAGCAAATAGCAAAGGGAGCGAATTGAGAACTGAATGGCAGCCGCCGCTTTGAAAGGGTGCGGCTTTAGCCGCGCCGCAAACGGCTAGAAAACCAGCCGGCTTCAGCCGCCGAAGTACCGGAAGATTCAATCATGAAAACACTGCTAGGTTACACCTTCGCCGCCGTCCTGGTCCTTACAGGAACCTCTCTGTCACAATCCGCAAACTCCGCTTCTGCCAGGGAAAAATTCATAGGAGCCTGGCATCTTGCCTGGATGGAAAGCCAAAGTGCCGACGGAAAGCTGACCCGCGTCACCAACGTCAAAGGCATGCTGCTCTACACCCGTGATGGCCACATGTCGGTGCAGCTTATGTTCCCGGAGCCACAGTACGCTCTGTCAAATGACTACGTGAAGAACGGCTACGAAGCTTCCTTCGGCAGCTACGACGTGAACGAAGAGGCGCACACGATAACCCATCACGTGCAGGGATCGATCACTGCGGGGCTCGTCGGCAAAGACCTCACGCGCGTGTACCAGTTTTCTGGTGACCGCCTGATCATGAAGTCGTCACGCTCAGATGAACACTGGTCAGTTGCGTGGGAACATTACTGACTCTGCAAATGCCTAAAAATCATAAGTGAGGAATACAAATTATGGAGATCAAAAAAGTCGGCTCGCAACCTTCCGCGAAGGGCCCGTCGGATTGGTTCACCGGCACAGTGCGCATCGATCCGCTATTTCAGGCGCCCGATCCCGCCTTGGTTCAAGGCGCCAGCGTAACCTTCGAGCCCGGCGCGCGCACCGCCTGGCACACTCACCCGCTCGGTCAGACTCTCATCGTCACGGCGGGCTGCGGCCGTGCACAGCGCGAAGGCGGCCCGATCGAAGAAATCCATCCTGGTGACGTGATATGGTTCTCCCCCGGCGAAAAGCACTGGCACGGTGCCGCGCCAACCACAGCCATGACCCACATCGCCATTCAAGAAAAGAAGGACGGCAAGGTGGTCGACTGGATGGAAAAAGTCACCGACGAACAATACGCGGGAAGGAGTTAAGCGTGGCAAAAGAGGTGTTATCGAACAGCTGAAACCTTAGGAGTCAAGCTAAACTCAGATGCTGGAGGTACACATGCCCGCGCGGAATGATTCTCTCGACGCTCTCAAAGACCGCCTTTCCCGGTATCAGGAAATTAAGATCACGGCCACCGGCAGGAAGTCAGGACGCGCCATCTCAATCGAGGTCTGGTTCGTATTCGAAGACGACAAAATCTACCTCCTGCCGGTTCAGGGCTCGGATACACAGTGGTACAAGAATGTGCTCAAAAAGCCCTCGATCCGAGTCGCTGCGCGCGGTATGGAGGCTGAATTAAAAGTCGTTCCTGTCACCGACGCCGCGCAGGTGTCGTCCGTAGTCAAGAAATTCCGTGACAAGTACGGAGCCGCCGACGTGAAGAAATACTATTCAAAGCTCGACGTTGCTGTCATGGCTGGATTGCGCTAGTAGTTTGATTGTTATGCAGCGTTGTCATCCTGAGCGCAGCCGTTTTTCAGGCGAAGCGAAGGATCTCCAGCTCGGCCGACCCGGCGCGTAAGCCGAACAGCCCCACGACTTGCTCCTCGCATCCGTTTGCGCCCGCGCCCTCCCTGTGCTAACGTCCCATTTTATTTACGAATCGACTCCGGGAGAACCCCATGATCGGCATCGCCTTCCTCGTAATCCTGGTTGTCATCGCCGTCGTGCTCATCGGCATGTACAACAGTCTGGTGCAGCTGCGCGTGCGCTGCGACTCCGCCTGGTCCGACATCGACGTTCAGCTCAAGCGTCGTCACGACCTCATCCCCAACCTCGTCGAGACCGTAAAAGGTTACGCCGCGCACGAGAAAGGCACCTTCGAAAACATCGCCAAATTTCGCTCCCAGGCGATGCAAGCGACCACACCGGAAGGCAAAGCCGCCGCTGAAAATCAGCTCACCGGAGCGCTCAAGAGCCTCTTCGCCGTCGCCGAAAACTATCCCGAGCTGAAGGCCTCGGAACAATTCACTCAATTGCAAGGCTCGCTCAGCCAGACCGAAGATTCTATTCAGAACGCCCGCCGTTACTACAACGCCGTCGTGCGCGATCTCAATACAAAGATCCAATCATTCCCCACAAATATTCTCGCCGGCATGTTCAACTTCCAGGCTCGCCAGTTCTTCGAGACCACCGACGCCGACCGCGAACCCGTCGCCGTAAAATTCTGACCCCATGATCGGAGTCACAAACCCAAAACCGCTGCCAGAATCAACCAGGCCGGCAAAGTCGGAACTCCAAGCAGAATCGAAAATATTGGCAGAATCGAGAATGCCGGCGCTAACGTGGAAGAGCGGCGCTTCAGCGCCGCGTAAAGCGCGTCCAGCTTTGAAAAGGCGCGGCTTCAGCCGCACCGTTGCGAACTCCCTCCTCTTCTCAACCATCCTCGCTCTCGCCGCACCGCTCTCCGCCAAATCCTGGCACATCTCAAATTTCGAGGACACTATCACCGTCAACTCTGACGGCAGCGCTCTCGTCAACGAAACCATCTCTCTGGTTTTCGTCGGAGAGTGGCATGGCATTCACCGCACCATCCCCATCGAGTATCCCGGCCCAAACGGCGCGAACTACGAACTCTTCGTCACCGTCACCAGCATCACCGACGAAAATGGTGCCACTCTCAAATATGACTCATCCACTTCCGGCGCCAATCGCGATCTGAAGATTTTCATCCCCAACGCCGTCAACACCACACGCACAGTTCAGCTTACCTATCGCGTGCGCAATGGCACACGCTTCTTCGACCAATATGACGAGTTCTATTGGAACGTCACCGGCAACGATTGGCCCGTTCCCATCGAGCACGCCAGCGCCAGCGTTCACTTCCCTTCTGGCGCCAGCGATTCGTTGCGCGCCCAAGCCTTCACCGGCGTCTACGGCTCCACGGGACACAATGCAACCGCGACGGTCGACGGACCAAACGCCGAGTTCGAGACCACAAGCCCCCTCCCCATGCGCGGAGGGATGACCATCGATGTTTACATCCCGAAAGGCATTCTCAACCAACCCAGCAGCCTCACAAAATTCTTCTGGTTCATCGGAGGCAACCCCGCAGTTTTTCTCCCGCTCGTGACACTCGTCGTCATGTTCGGTCTGTGGTGGTTCGCCGGCCGCGATCCCGACCCCGGCGTTTCCGTCGCGCCCATGTATGAGCCGCCGCCCGGCATCTCCCCGGCCGAAGCCGGAACCCTCCTCGAGGATCGCATTCATCCTCGCGACATCACATCGACCATCGTCGATCTTGCCGTGCGCGGTTTCATCAAAATCGAGCAAACCGACGACAAAGGCCTCGTCTTCCACCACAAGGACTACATTTTTCATCTGCTGCAGAAACGCCAGGACTGGCGCGGTCTCGCGCCTCACGAGCGCGTCATGCTGGAAAACATCTTCGTCGGCGACATCCCCGAAACCCGGCTCTCCAGCCTGAAGAACCGTTTCTATACCACCATTCCCGTCGTCCGCACCGACATCATGTCGGCGCTGAAACAGAAAGGCATTTACACGCTCGATCCCGAATCCGCAAACGGCTACAGCATTGGCGCAGCCTTCGCCATTCTCGCCCCGTTCGCAATTCTGCAATATGTCGGATGGGCGGATTTCCTCAGCTCTATTCCCGTGCTCATCGTGTGCCTGCTCATCTCGGCCGTCATCTGGTGGCTGTTCGCTCGCGTCATGACGGCGAAAACCCTGAAAGGCGCGCGCATTCACATCGCCATCCTCGGATTTCAGGAGTTCATGAACCGCGTCGACGCCGACCGCCTCAAAGTCATGCCGCCCGACACCTTCGAAAAATTTCTCCCCTACGCGATGGCGCTGGGCGTGGAACATCATTGGGCGCAGGCCTTCGACGGCATCGTAAAAAATCCGCCCAGTTGGTATGCCGGCCCGCCCGGCTATGGTTACGGCCCAGGAATGTTTTTCAATCCCATCCTTTTCTCATCCTCCATGCACGGCATGGCCACGGATATGCATCAGGTGTTCGTCTCCGCGCCTCGCGCCAGCTCCGGCGGATCGGGATTCGGCAGTGGCGGCGGCTTCAGCGGTGGCGGAGGATTTTCCGGCGGCGGCTTCGGCGGCGGCGGCGGCAGCGCGTTCTAAGCTGCCGCAGAATCAGTAACGAAGAAAGCAGCACAACAGATTATTTTGTTTTTCCTTTCGCTGTCGGCGATGTTTTTATCTGACTATCGCCGCTGTTCTCTTCTTCTTTTTGCTGGGACCCAGCCAGCCGAGCCAGCGCAGCAAGATGATTTTGTACTGGCTGCCCGCCGTAAAACGCGGAAGTATCAGACCCTGAAAGGGCGGAAAGGTTCATTAAACTAGGGATTTGAAAACCGAGCGCCGCTGTGCGATCCGTGAGCGTTTCTAATTGTTGACTTACTTCCTTAAGAACTTTTATCAGTGATTCGCGGGTAAGGTCCTGGCTTCGCAGGACTGCCTGCGTTATAACCGATAACGCTTCCAGAATCTCGCGGTCGGAGCGTTTCTGAGGGGCAGGCGTGTTGGCTTCGTCCTTCGCAATTTGCACAAACATTTCATCCAGCTTATGCCACCACATTGTGAATGCTTCTTCCAAGGTATTAACAGTCAGCTTCTGGTCCTCTTGCATGTCATTAATGCTTTTCAGCATCTTCAGTACATCGCCTTTCTCATTCACAACCCACTGAAACTGCTGGAACGGCCCTTGAATGTCTGATTGCTTCAGGTTGAACAAGAAAGGCGTTACGCGGGCTTTCTTGATTTCTCTCGACAGTGCACCTGCTTCGAAATGTATCCAGGGAGATGTGAGGTTTTCGCGGGTGACGCAGATAATGCCGTAGTTGGTGCTTTCAAGTTGCTCTGCTATCTCGCCTGACCATCGCGCTCCTTTAGCAATGTCCTCGGAGGAAATGTAGGGCTTCACTGATTGAATCACTTTCGGAAGCCATCCATGAAGTGCGGTGGCGACTTTATGGCTCGTTTCGCCTGACCATCCTAGAAAGACTTTCATTTCTTACCTCCTCGCGCGCGGAGGGATTTTACCATTGCTCGACGAGCGGGAGATGGTAGAATCCGCGCCATGCCGTTAGATCGAGCAGCCGCCCTCAAACAGATTGACGATGTTCTGGCTCGATGCCCAACCTCGCTAAAGATCAGCGACGAACTGGAACTTAGCAAGTCACTCAGCTTAATATTGTCCGCGATACGCAGATTGGCACCTCACGACAGCATCTATGCCAACAATGTGGAAGGGTATGAACGTTATCTAACGAGCGGGGCACTAGGGTTGATAACGACACTCGAGCCAGCTCGCGGGATGCTTCAAGCACTCAGAAGTGATTACGAATCTGGTTATCTACAATCGGTCGTTGAGCTGGTTCACGCCGACATCTTTGCTGACTTCCTTGAGATGGCTGACTATCTCCTACAGCAGGGCTATAAAGACCCAGCGGCGGTTGTCACTGGCTCTGTCCTAGAGGAGCATCTGCGAAAACTCTGCGCGAAGCACAACGTGGATATAGTCAAAACGGACGGAAGCCCAAAGAAAGCCGACTCGCTCAACTCCGACCTGTCTGCGGCAGGAGCTTACTCAAAGCTAGACCTAAAAAATGTCACAGCATGGCTGGACCTACGCAACAAAGCAGCTCACGGGCTTTACACGCAATACACGCAAGAGCAAGTTGCATTGATGCTCCAAGGCGCGCGCGATTTTGTTTTGCGGCACCCAGCATGACCTGTTCGCTCAAGAGCTAGGCCAACCCCAACCCGCTGTGTTCCCATTTTGGGAAATCGATGAGGCCACCTCACAAGTAAGTAGTTAGTTACAACCTTGGATGTGGTACACAGTTAAGTGCGTTCGGAGCACGGAACGTCATGTCAATATATGAAAATGAATCGTGCTGTGAGACCAGCTGCTATAAGACACTGCTGCTGCAACTCCGGCAGATTGTGATAGCAGGAGAAGTGGTGCGCCGCATCTTAGCACCAGGAAATTGCCGTCTTAAGCTATCGCTCTGCAATGGCTGTGGCCAGTCGGTCAGCTTTGAAAGCACAACTGTTTGTGCTGATGAGTATGGCGAGCCTATTCACGTTGATTGTCACATCCAAATGCTGATCGCCAGCAGCCGATTGATGGCAGCCCTGCAACCCTAGGCAACAACTTGAGGCGCCTTGCGGGCGTGAGCGAAGCGGGAGCCCGCAGCCGAAATCCTGAGCCGGGTTTTGGCGAAGGATCGAAACCGTGTGGTGCGCCCGGAGAGACTCGAACTCCCAACCCTCTGCTCCGAAGGCAGATGCTCTATCCAGTTGAGCTACGGGCGCATTCCAAATACATTTTACGGCAATCGACTCGAAGCCGCTCACTCCATCTCAAAGCTCAAGTAAGTCAGCCCATCGCTTCGTTCCACCTGCAGCACCACTGGATCACCAGTCTTCAACGCAACCACCGCGGCGCGCAGCCCGTCCATTGAAGTGATCGACGTCGTATTCAGCGCGTGGATAACGTCGCCAGTTTGCAGCCCGGTGTCGGGAGTGATCAGGTCCGCAGCGCGCCCCAGCACAATCACGCCCGAAGAAATTCGCAACGTACCGATCAGATTCCGCAAATCGCCCGTGATATCGGTGGCAAGAATGCCGAGGCGCGGCACCAGACTCTTGTCCGGATCAGCCGCATCGAAAAGTTGATCCATCTGGTCGCGATGTTCAATGGCCGGAACGTAAAGAGTTTTCTTCTGGTCGCCGCGCAGAATGTCCAGCTTCAATACCTGATCGAGGCGGTGCAGGTAGAGCGCCGAGGAAAGCCCGGGAAGCGTTTCGATGCGGCGATCGTCGGCGCTAAGCACGATATCTTGCACCTGCAGTCCCGCGGCTCCGGCAGGCCCATCCGGCTTCACATCAGCAACAATCACTCCCCAATGTTGCGCCAGCTTAAGTCCTTCGGCCAAAGTTGGAGTAATTTCCTGCGCCACCGCGCCGATCTCCACCCGGTGAACATGGCCATACTTCCGCAAACTGTGATAAACAAAATCCACGATGCGCGCGGGGATGGCGAAACCCAGCCCTTCGCTTCCCCCGCCAGTCGACAGAATAAACGTATTGATCCCAACCACCGCCCCATTCATATCCACCAGCGGGCCGCCGCTGTTGCCCGGATTAATCGGAGCGTCGGTCTGAATGTAAGTAAGCGGCTTTTCAGGGTCGGGCTGGCGCGAGACGGCACTGACCACGCCCATGGTGACCGAGCCCTGCAACCCCTCGGGACTTCCGATGGCGAAGACGAGCTGCCCCACGCGCGCACGTTGCTGCGCAAGCAGCGTCAGAGTCGGAAGGTCTTTCTCGTCCTTATCGTCCACCTTCAGCAAAGCCAGATCCGTATCTTTATGCACTCCCACCAGCCGCGCTTCGAGAATGCGCCGCTTCCCCACCGGCACCGGGCGGCTCGAATCTCCCGGCAGCGGCAAAGCCACACGAATGCGCTGCGCTCCTTCCACCACGTGCGCGTTGGTCATAATGTAGCCCGAGGAATCGACGATCACGCCCGAGCCCACTGCATGCTGCCGCACGATCAGCGCGGTCTGCGTGCGGTTTTCGTCATGCAGCGGTCCGTACCCGGTCACCAGAATCTGCACAACCGCAGGAGAAACCTTTGCCGCAAGGCTTTCCAGCGCATCGTTGAACTGCGCCAGAGTTTCCGCCGATGTCGCCGGAGACTCCACGTTCGGCTTCGACTTTCCGTCGATGACTTTCGTAGCTGGAGTTGGAGTGGGCAACTTCTGCTCCCGCGGCTCCTGTGCCATCAAGCACAAGACTGAAATCAGAAAAAATGCGATCGCGGAATAAATCAACCGTCGCGGCCAACGTCCCGCACGCACTGAAAACAACACGCGCCCTGAGAATAACAATCGACCGAGCATGAGATGGCTCTCCTGAAGCAAAGAAGAAGCTCTCATTTGACGGTACCACGGTGGGCTCGGTTGCAGCTAAGTGTAGGTTGTGCGCGGCCGAAGAGGCTGCGGAAAAAGTCAGTAGCAGTCAGGTTGGGAAGGTATCGGTTGGCTCGCCCAGCGTACGAGTTCAGGAGGCTCGGGAAAAACCGCCTTTGCACTTGTTCTTGGGTGGCGCCGCGGTTCACCGCTGCGATAAATGGCTTGTTTCTCGATGCCGGCTTTAGCCGCTGGGGAGCGTCGGCAGCCAGAATTGTGTTTTCCCGCAACCTCTGAAGCCGTTTTCTCCGCAACCTCGAATCGACTCTGCCCGAAGACCTACGCCCCGTGCGCCATGGCTCTTGGCTTCGGTGCAGTTCCCGTGGACCCAGCAGCCCCGCCTTGCCCCTCCGCCCCCAGCACGTCATTCCAGAACGCACTGGGCTGATTGACGGCAGCGACACCGATCTGGCCAGCCTTCGGAGTGTTCTTACCTCCCACCCACGCGATCCGGAACTGTTCCTGCTTGTGTAAGTGGAAGAGAGAAACCTGAGCTCCAGCCTTAAGCGCGACGCGAATGCCGGTCAGCAGAGCCCCGTTCTGGCTTATATTGCCGGTCATGACTTCCTGCTCCAACGAATCGCCCTTGGCATCGTTGGCGACAAGTCTGACAGGCAGAGAAATATCGACCCGCTTTTCGGCGCGCTCGATCTTGAACTGCCCCATCAGGCTGCTCAGGTGAGAGGCGATCGAAGCCAATTCCTGCGCCGCTTTCTGTGACTCTTGCGCGCGCAATAAAGTTCCGTCCGCGGCCTTTGTCACTTCTCCAATGTTCACTGCGATGTTGCCGGCGCCGGTAGCCGCTTCGCTGGCGTTGCGAGTCATCTCGTTGGTGGTCGCGCTCTGCTCCTCCACCGCGGCCGCTATCGTCGCAGAAATATTGTTGATCTCATTGATCACGCCGCTGACCGCACCGATCGCCGTGGCCGCGTCTTTTGTGTCCATCTGAATGGCGCTGATTTTGCTGCCGATGTCTTCGGTGGCTTTGGCCGTCTGCTTGGCGAGCTCTTTTACTTCGTTCGCCACCACCGCGAAACCCTTTCCCGCCTCTCCGGCACGGGCGGCTTCAATGGTTGCATTCAGAGCCAGCAAATTAGTTTGCTGCGCGATGGCGGTGATGACCTTGATGACGACGCCAATCTCCGCGCTGGACCGCCCCAGCTTGGCCACCGTTCCGTCGGCAGTTTTGGCTGAGCTCACCGCCGAGGTTGCCACCTTCGCAGCTTCGGTGGCGTTGCCTGCAATGCTTTGAATGGTTGACGTCATTTCGCTGGCGCCCGTCGATACGCTCTGGAGATTCTGGGCGACTTGTTGCGTGGCTTGCGAAACCGAATTCGACTGCACGGAGGTGTCCCGCGAAATCACAGTAATCTGTTCGCTGGATTCGAGCAGTTGCTGGCTGGCGACGGTGAGCTTTTGAGTATCGGCCGCGACACCGCGAAGGATTTGGTGCAGCTTGTCCAGGAATAGATTGAAGAGGCGGCTGATTTCGCCCAATTCGTCGTTGGCGAAGTCATCGGAAGTCTCCAGGCGCCGGGTGACGTCGCCGTCGCCCTCGGCGATATTCTGAACCATTTGAGTCAATCGCTGGAGAGAGAGCGAGATGGTTCGAACCAGCATAAAGCTGCCAAGGACAAGGATCAGAAGCGCCACCCCGCAAATGGCAAACATCGCGCGCGTGGCCCGAGCCGCCTTTGTCTTGGCGCTGAGTTCGGCGTCTTGCGCACTCGTGGCCAACTGATCGCCATCATCCTGAATCTCCTGCTGCAGCGCCTGATACAGTTCCAGGGCTTTTCCGGATGCCGCTACCGCCGCCGTCCGGTCATTCACGATCACTTTCGATAACGAATCGCCTGCGCCGATATATTCCTGCACCTTTTGGTTCTCGGCGTCCAGCGTTGCCTCCAGCTTCGGATCCGTCACCATCGCCCGCGCAGCCGCCGTGCGGTCCGCCAGCAACTTGGAGTGCGCGGCCAGATTTGCGATGGCATCCTTTTGCTCGTCTGCGGTCTTTGTGCAGACCGCGTAAATATCCTCGCGAGTCATGTCGTTGAACATGCTGGCTTCAACGTGGTTGCGAATCGCTACGCCGAGAGCCCCCACTTGAGTGGTCGTCTTGGTTACGGAAGTAATGCCCCAGTAGCCCGTCGCGCTCACGCCGGCTACCAGCAGCAGACTGCCGGCGGCCAGGCCGAAAAGCTTTGTCTTAATCGTCAGTTGCATCTTGATTGTTCCCTCGAATTGGCAATCGCCGCCGACAGCCTTCAACCCCGTAAACGTTGATCAAATCACATGCGAAGAGGGGTTTTTTCACATTGGTTTCCGGCGAATGAATCGGTTTTCCAGGAGCCTTGGCTCGGATGGCACCTCTTGTTACTTCGGCAGCGGATTGCGCGACTTTAACCCGGGGCGAATCGGGGGGAATCTAGTTCCTACCCTTAACTAACTCTTAATCAGGCTTTTTTAGAGGTAACATCCGTGATATAACCGCCGATAAGCAACACAGTGGGCATTCGCCCGCCAGGAGCGTTCGATGGCTGTGGCCCGGTTTGCAGAGAAAGACAAAAGTCAGGGACAATCAGCTCACGAAGAATCAGGCCACGAAAGAGGAGGGACTGTGTCCGAAGCACGGACCGGAAAAAGGTTTCCGCTGGAACTGCCGATAAAGGTCCATAAGGAAGGCGCGGGCGGCGACGCAAAAGGGCTTACAGGAAATCTCAGCGCGGCGGGCGTTTACATTCGCGCCGACGCCTCCCTGGATGTTGGTTCGCCAGTGGAGTTTGAGATCACGCTTCCCCCAGATGTCACCGGAGGAGCGGAGAACGTTGTGATCCAGTGCAAAGGACGCGTGGTGCGCACCGATCCCACTGGAGCTACCGCAGACGGCAAAGGCGTCGCCTGCGTGATCGACTCGTATGAGTTCGTCAGAAATTCTTAAAAGAAATTGCTGACTGCTGATTTTTGATTTTGCTGATTGGAAACCTGACCAGGCGGTTTTTCAATCAACAGTCAGCAATCAACAATCAGCAATTCGATATTTTGCAGCTAATCTTGGAGCGCCGATAACATGCTCAAACTGATTCTGGCCGATAACCAGGCAATCTTCCGCGCCGGTATCGCCAAAGTGCTGGCGGTAGAAGACGAGATGCGCATCGTCGCGCAGGCTCAAACGCAAGAGCAGATGTTCATGGCTCTGGACAAATTCCGCGCGGCAGTGCTGGTAGTAGCGGCGGGCTTTCACAACGACTTCGCCGCCATCGTGCTGGCCGCGTCGAAGGCCAAAACCCGCGTGATTGTGCTCGCCGATACCGGCGAGAGCGCCCAACGCCACATGGCGAATGGCGCTCACGGCGTGGTCTACCGCAACGTCACCAGCGCCGCATTGGTCGATTGCGTCCGCAAAGTCGCCCGCGGCGAAACCTGGGTCCAGGACGTCGCCGTGCCCAGCGAGCTCACCGAAAACGATATGGTCGGATTGCGCGTGCGCGACCGGCTGACCGCAAAAGAACTGCGCATCGTCGCCCTAATCGTCCAAGGCTACAAGAATAAAGAGATCGCCACCCAGCTTGGCACCACCGAACAGGTCATCAAAAACTACCTGCGCAACGTCTACGACAAGATCGGCGTTTCGGACCGGCTGGAGCTGGCGCTGTTTACCATCCATCACCGGATTTTGAACGAGGCTGCGGCCGCCACCACAGCTGGTCCCGTGCCACAGGCCCCAGCCGGCGCGATGCCGTAGGCTTCATAAGTTTTGCGAAGGCCGCCAGTGGGCGGCCTTTATTTTTCCCACCACCCTGCAGGCATCCAAAAGGCATCATCCCCTAGAAATGTGGGGACAGCCGCCTCGGCTGTCCCGCGAAGCGAAGCGAGCGCCCCACCCTCCAAAAATGCTGCCCCACTAGGAATACCATTCTGCCAAAAATATCTTCCCGCTAAAAAAATCATCCCGAGCGTAGCGAGGGGACCTTGGTTCTCGCTCGCAGCTGCAACAGAGCTAGCCTAGGCAAGAACCGCGCGCCGTTCAAGATGACAACGGGAAATTTGAATCTCTCCACGCATCGTTCACTTTGCGTGCCGCATCTATCCCTCATGGAATTTCGCACGCTGGGACACTCCGGCTTGAAAGTACCCGTGTTGAGTTTTGGCACGGGAACGTTTGGCGGCGGCACCGATTTTTTTCGCGCATGGGGCGCGAGCGATGTAGCCGAGGCGACGCGCCTGGTCGACATCTGCCTCGAGGCTGGCGTCAACTTCTTCGATACAGCCGACGTTTATTCCGACGGCCTCTCCGAAACCATCCTGGGCAAAGCCGTCGCCGGCCGCCGCGACAACGTCCTGATCTCAACCAAAGCAACATTCCGCATGGGAGGCCAACCCGGTCCCAACGATCTGGGCTCCTCGCGCTACCACCTGATCCGTGCCTGCGAAGCCAGCCTGCGCCGCCTCGGCACCGATTACATCGACATCTATCATCTCCACGGCTTCGACGCGCTCACCCCGGTCGAAGAAGTTCTCAGCACGCTCAACACTCTTGTGACCAGCGGAAAAGTTCGCTACATCGCCTGCTCGAATTTTTCCGGATGGCATTTGATGAAGTCCCTCGCCGCCTCCGACAAATTCGGCTGGGCCCGCTATGTCGGACATCAGGTCTACTACTCGCTGGTCGGCCGTGAGTATGAGTGGGAGCTGATGCCGCTGGCCGTCGATCAAGGCGTAGGCGCGCTGGTTTGGAGTCCGCTGGGCTGGGGAAGGTTGACCGGCAAGATCCGCCGCGGCCAGCCGCTCCCAAAAGAAAGCCGTCTGCATAAGACGTCCGAGCAAGGTCCGCAGATGGCGGACGACTATCTATATAAGGTCGTCGATGCCCTCGACGCAGTCGCAAAAGAAACCGGCAAGACCGTGCCGCAAGTGGCGTTAAATTGGCTGCTGCAGCGCCCATCGATTTCCACCGTCATCTTTGGCGCGCGCAACGAAGCGCAGTTGCGCCAGAACCTCGGCGCAGTCGGATGGAATCTCTCGCCCGGCCAAGTCGCCAAACTCGACGCCGCCAGCGACGTCACGCCAGTCTACCCATACTGGCATCAGCGCCAGTTCGCCGAGCGCAACCCACCGCCAGCGAAGAAGTAAAACCGGGTGCCCCATGTCTCGCGGGTTTTGCGAGACGTGGGATTCCACGAACGATTCATTCTTCCTCCGAACAGGAATTAAACGAATCGATCAGCTCACTCTTGCTAGAACAGCTTTGTCATTCCGAGCGGAGCGAGGAATCTTGGTTTTCTGTCCCCGTCCCCACCTCATCCACACAAGCCTGAATCGTCACCCCTTCATCCCTCAGCAGATCCCAAGCCTCCCAATACTCCCATACTTCTGCCGCTTGCTCTTCGGAGTAAAGTGCAGCGAGCAATTCGTCCTCCCCATCACTTCAAACGGAATGATGTACCAATCATCCCTTGGGATCAGCAACACCGCAAAGAAATCCACCGACCCCGGCTCATACTTCTTCCGTTGCGGCCCCATCACATTCAAGCTGTACTCCCCATTGCGCCGCTTGTAGATCGTAGACTTCACCTGCACCCGCAGCACCCGGCTCCCATTCTCCACCCCAACGTCGTATCTCCCCGAATCCCCAAACAGCCGCAAAACCTTCATCCCCAGCCCCACCGCCATCATCATGAAGTAAAGCTCCGCCCACTCCCCCCGCTCCTTGCACCCCGCCAACTTCCCACCCGCCATCCGACTAGCCTTCCGCCTCATCGCATAACCCCTTCTTGTTTTCTGAACACCCGCAGAACAATCTCGCTATTTCAATCCTAAGTCCGTCCACAAGGTCATCCATCACAAGCACAAAACAAGCCCTGTGCAAATGCCCGAATCTGAAATAGATCCAGGATGGCGCAGCACTTCAATGCTGCGATAAAGCAAGAGTTTTGAAAGGGCGCGACTTTAGTCGCGCCGTAAGCCCCGACAAAATTTTGTCATTCCGAATCGGGCTGAAAGCCCGGTGAGAGCCTGCCCTGAGCGGAGCCGAAGGGTGCCGCAAACCTCAAAAGGAAGGGTGGAGCAGGCCTTCCAGGCCTGCGTCAACGGGTCACCAGTGAAGCGGCGGGCTTCAGCCCCCGAGGTGCGTTCAGATTCGTATCAGCGAACGACCCAGTCGGCCAAGGGCCCACAAAATACTTGTCATTCCGAACCGAGCTGAAAGCTCGGTGAGGAACCTGCTGTTCGCCGACGCCACCCCGGACCGAGGGTACCCCATCCTTCGCGCACTTTGCGAAGGAGCCTGCCCTGAGCTTGCCGAAGGGTGCCGCAAGCCTCTAGAACAAGGGTGGAGCAGGCCTTCCAGGCCTGCGTCAACGGACACCAGTAAAGCAGCGAGCTTCGGCCCCCGAGGTGCGTTCAGATCCACGGGCCCATCCCTCTGAGAATTTTGGGAGCGGGCACGACCGGGAAGGGCACGACTTCAGTCGTGCCGCAGGCCCATCAAATCTTGTCATTCCGAATCGAGCTGAAAGCTCGGTGAGGAACCTGCTGTTCGCCGACGCTACGATGACCGAAGGTGCTCTATGTCTCGCTTCTTTTGCGAGACATGGGATTCCACGGCCAGCATCCTTCTGAGGATTTGGGAAGCGCCACGACCGGGAAGGGTACGACTTCACCCCCGACCGTGCCCTCACCAAGCGAAGCGCGCCGAAGGGTGTCTCCAACCCCCAAAAGGTGAAACCCAGTTCTGGAGGGACGGCACTGCCCCCTGTCTGCGCGCTAGCAATCATAATCTTCCTTTGCTTTTTGTAGCTTCTTCCAATCTTTCTCTACTTCGTCGAGGCTGGGCGACACGCTCAGCGTTTCAAGCGGTTGGGAGTGGCCCGGAATAAACCTGCACGCCTTCTCAAAAACTTCAAGGACGACCTCTGCGGCAGCTTGGAGCCGGTCATATTTGATCTTGGCGAGGACTGTCATTCTGAGGTTTGGAATGTACCTCTCGGTAAGTTTCTTAAGCAGCTCCTGCTCAACCAGGACCTCGCAAGCACTCCTGACGTGGTCGTAGATCAGTTCCACTTGCTTGCGCTGCTCTTCCGCATTCGCCAGCTTCTTCGCGTCCTGGATTGCCGAATTGATTCTGGTTCGAAGCTTGCTGAAAGAATCGATCCGCGGATTTGTGCCAATGCTAACGAAGCCGGGCTGAGCTGTGCGCCTGATGTCATAATAGACAAACTCCTTAGCATCTGTAGCATCCATCAGCTCCGCCACGAAGAGTATGTTGTGCGTGAAGACAATCACCTGAGTTTCACCTGCAAGCACAGCAATCCGGCGCGCCACCTCCCGTATGCGCCGATAATCCAAGCTTGTGACGGGGTCATCGAATACTATGGGGACGCTCTCAGGTCGCAAGGACAGTTCGGCCAGGAAGTCGGCAAGAGCAATGACTTTTTGCTCTCCCTCCGACAAGATCGTGCTCAGCTTGTGGCTTGTGCCTACTCCTTTTTGGCGAATGACCTTACCCATCCTGCCAGGAAAGGCAAGCTTTACCTCCGGGGCGCTCAGGGATTTGCACTCGGTTCTGAACTTGGATTCAAAACTCTCGTTCAGTAACTTCTCACTTACCTCCTTTGCGGTAAGAGTTAGGGCACGCTGGTAAGAAGTGCAATTGGCGAGCTCCAATCCTGCCTTTGAAAACTGCTCCAAATTGGAATCGTATATCCGCAGCGCGCCTACAAAGCTGCCTAGTCTGGAGCGCTCTGCGAGTTCTGCCAACCGTTGGGCCTTTTTCCCAACTGCTTCTTGGCGGCTGGATTCCTGCTTCGAAAGCTCCGCAATGGTTTCCTGTATCCGAAGCACTTCAGTCCGCAAGGTAGAGGCGAGATTCACAGCCTGGGACATCGCATTTTCAATCTGCAGTGGCTCGTTGCGATTAACCCTGCCTCGACAAAGCTCGAGTTCCTCAAACAGCTTGACCGCCCGGAGCAGAAGCACGTCTTCGCCTGTTTCAAGCTGCGCACTCGCTTCAGCAAAGGGGGCACTATCGAGGTCCAAGAGCGGCCTGCTGAGCTCTGCTAAACGTCCGCTTGCTCGTTCGATCCTCTCTTGGGCGGTGCTGTTGCATAAATCCCGGTATTTGCGGAGTAGCTCGATCGCTGCTTCATGAAGCGGCTGGCGACAGTAGATGCATTCCTCCTCCGGACGGGGATACCCCTCTAGACCAGCGTGCCTGATGTAGTCTTCTCCCGCGACAATAAACGTCCGCCAAACAGGTTCGAGCAATTTCGGAATGTTCGTGCCAGCAAACGCGTCTGACGACACCCGCCGCTCTACCGCGATGCTTTCCTGCAGCTCAGCCAGAGCGCGGGAGTACTGCGAGGGGTCAAAGGTGCTGAGCTTCTCAAGTTGAATTGCGATCGCTTCGAGGAGGCGAACCCCTTGCCTACGCAGGCGTAACTCTGCCGCTAGGGAGCCTGACCTCAGCGCCTCAATATCTTGCGGAAGGGTATTTAGTTCCCCGATTTCTGACTCGCACAGCCTGCCTAGTTTCGCCGCATGCGCGGCGTGATCCTCAGTGTTATCGGCCGTGGCAACCCTAAAGACCATACTGCCAGGCGTTAGTCCATTTACGAATCCTGCGACTTTTTCGCGAATCCGGCTTGTGTCCGCATCAAGGCGCTTATGAATTCTTTCGAGAGCGTCTTGGACGTAGTCAAAACTGTCTAGCTCACGCGGGCTATAGGAGTACGCTAGGTCCTCGTCGAGGTGGATCGCGGCGGCACGACCATCGAAAGCTTGGATCGTGGAGAGCGGATCCACACCGCGCTCATTCTTCCAGCTAAAAGTCTTTTCCAGCCCGTCGACCTTGTAGACAACCGTTGCTTTCGGTGGTCCCGGGTTAGGAACAAAAACGTTTGGGACTAATTCGTCGGCGCCTCTGGCGCCTGCAATCCACTTGAGAACTCTTGCGTATCCTGACTTTCCGCAACCATTTTCACCGAAAAAGATGGTCAACTTCTCATGGAAAATTAGCCTCTGACCGCTGACGAGCGCGTTAATATTTTCAAGCTCAGACAGCTCTTTGAGCAACAAGGTCTGGAATCCAGGAGCCACCCTGACGGTGGGCTGAACAACCGGACCTGGCACAGAGCTTGATCCTTTAAGGCCACACTCCACTTCAAGAATATCGTAGACCACGTCAAGCTCTCCGTCAGTCAGATCCCGCCTGAAGTTTGTAGCTTGAAAGACTAGAGTCTCCAGCCACTTCCTCCTCTCCTTTGCCCATGTTGTTAGAGCCGCCGCAACGGCCTGGGCTGAAAGCCCCGGGCCCGATGAATCCGTTATCAGCGCAACGGGTGGAGAGAGTTCCGGTATTGCGTTCTCATTCATGAGTGTCCTTGCATCTTTGCTCCGCCAAAAGAAAAGAGGCCACGGCGCGCCGTGACCCCCTTCACAGTACGTCTAGAGTATTTTCAGTTCGACCTCAGCGGCTAAAAGCCGTCGAGATAGGTTCGGCCCTTAGCATGGCTGAAGCCATGCCCTTCTAAAACACATCAACAGCAGATTCCTCGGTCGCGCGAAAGGCGCGCTCGGTCGGAATGACAACACTTAAAACTTAGCTGCACCCGCTCGTGCTCCCGCAACTCCCGCACCGATAGCACGAACTTCTCGGATTCGCATCATGCCCCATACAGCCTCACTGCCAACACTTTGCTGTACGCCTGAAAATCGCTGTCGACAGTAAACACTTGCCATCCCCGCCGCAGCACCACAGCGCAGATCAGGAAGTCGATGGCCGATCCGGCGATTCCCCTGCTGCGGCATCGATTGTGCGCCTCTGCGGCCGCCTCGTAATCTGCGACTTCCAACAAGGGTTCGTCGAACGCACGCAAGTAATCGCGCAACTTCTCGAACTTTTCCGTGTCGCGAATGCCGGAAAGCAATTCTTGACGGATTACTCCCACAATCTGCACCCGCCCCTCCCGGATCAACTCTGCCAGAGCTGTCGAGAGACGCCGCTCATGCGCATTCAAATCACCCGGCTTGCGCCGTAGCGCCAGCGACCACACTGAAGTGTCCACCAGCACCATCATGTTCGGGCTTTGCCCTTAACCCTACGCCGCTCGGCCTTGTAGTCATACGCCGGGTCAAATTCAAAAGTCCCAAAGGCGCTTAGGATGCGCACCTGCCTTCGCCGCTTCACGTACTCGGCGAGCGCCGCCGTGACCGCATCTTTCTTCGTCTTGTGCTTCCCGGCCCGCCGTGCTTCCTCGATGAGCTTGTCGTCCAACGCCAAATTCGTCGCCATGTGTAGATTCTTACACACTACTATGTGTAATTCAATCTAATGGCGAGCTGGTCTGTCGCTACGAGCACCCGCTCGTGCTCCCGCAACTCCCGCAGCGATAGCACGAACCGTTCCGCGTCATGATGCTGCCGCAGAAGCTGCAGGTGGGAGCGTCGCCCAGGTCGATGATGCTAGCCAACGCGTCGGCGGCGTGAAGCGAATCTGGCTTCGGGCTTCTGCTCTCGAGCTTCGGCTCCGAACCATTCATGTCGCCGATTTCTGGCAACTGGCTACTGGCAACTGACGGCCTGAGTCGCAGATTCTCGAACAGCATCTGCTGCTGGCCGGTGAAAAAGCGCATTTGCAGCCAGCGGAAGATGTAGTCCATGATCGACTTGGCATAGCCGATGTCGGCATTGCCGCTCCAGCCGCTTGGCTCGAAACGCGTGTGCGCGAACTTTTCGCAGAACAATTTCAAGGGCACGCCATGCTGCAGCGCGATCGAAACCGCCAGCGCAAAGCTGTCCATCAGCCCGCTCACCGTCGATCCTTCTTTGGCCATGGTGACGAAAAGTTCGCCGGGATCGCCGTTGGGATAGAGGCCAACCGTGATGTAGCCCTCGTGATCGCCAACTTTGAACTTGTGGGTGATCGACGCCCGCTCTTCCTGCAGCTTGTGCCGCACCGCACGTGGAGGCGCGTTGAGGTTCTCTTCTTGTGGCGCGGCCGCCCCCGGCCGCGGGTCGTCTTTACTGGAGTTGGCAGTCTTCGTGCCCGCCGCCGACAACGGCTGCGACTTCTTGCATCCATCGCGATACACCGCGACAGCTTTGAGGCCAAGCTTCCAGGCCTGGAGGTAAGCTTCCATGATGTCTTCAACCGACGCGTTCTCCGGAAGATTGACCGTCTTCGATATAGCTCCGGAGATGAACGGCTGCGCCGCCGCCATCATCCGCAAGTGGCCCATGTAAGCAATCGACCTAGTTCCCTTAGCCGGCTTGAACGAGCAATCGAAGACCGCCAGATGATCGTCCTTAATATGCGGCGCCCCTTCGATGGTTCCAGTCGCATCGATGTAGCTGACAATCGCATTCGCCTGATCGTGATCGTACCCAAGCTTGAACAACGCCGTCGGCACCGTCTGATTGACGATCTTAATCATCCCTCCACCAACAAGCTTCTTGTACTTAACCAGCGCCAAATCCGGCTCCACCCCGGTTGTGTCGCAGTCCATCATGAAACCGATTGTGCCGGTTGGGGCTAAGACTGTTACTTGGCTGTTTCTGTAGCCGTGCTTTTCGCCGTGGGCCAGGGCTTCGTCCCAGCATTGTTTGCTGGATTCGTGGAGTGCGCTGGGGACGTTATTTTTGTTGATGTTGTTTACGCTGGCGCGGTGCATACGGATTACGTCAAGGAATGGTTCGCGGTTGATGTACCAGCCGGGGCAGGCTCCGCCGGGCATGGTCTGTGCCGCAGCGGCGCTCGCTTCGCTCGCTGGACGGACGAAGGCGTCCGTCCCCACACGAGTCATGCTGGTGCCAGCTAAGTTGGCGCCGAGATTCGACTCAGCTAGATTTTTCTTGGTGGCGTCGGTTGCCGGGTACAAGGGTTGGCATTGTTCTGCGATCTTGCTCGATTGCAGATAGGCTTCGCCGCACATAATGGCGGTGACACAGGCGGCGTAGTCGCGGCCGGCGTCTGAGTCATACGGTAGGCCTGCAGCCATGAGCAGCGCGCCGAGATTTGCGTATCCCAAGCCGAGTGGGCGGTAGTCATGCGAGTTGCTCATGATCATTTCGGTTGGATAGCCGGCGTTGTCGACCAGAATTTCCTGCGCGGTGATCAGGACGTCGACGGCGTGGCGATAGGCTTCGACGTCGAAGGTGCCGTTGGGCGCGAACTTGAGAAGATTCAGGCTGGCAAGGTTGCAGGCGGAATCGTCGAGGAACATGTATTCGCTGCAGGGATTACTGGCGTTAATCCGCGCCGTGTTCTTCGAAGTGTGCCAGCGATTTGTGGTGGTGTCGTATTGCATGCCGGGATCGCCGCAATGCCAGGTCGCTTCAGAAATTTTCTTGAGCAGGTCTTTGGCTTTGTAAGTCTTCATGACGCTGCCATCGCGCACTGACTTGGTGGAGAACTCGGTGTCGCGCATGACGGCGTACATGAAGTCGTCGGTCACGCGAACGCTGTTGTTCGCGTTCTGGAAGAAGATGGAGGAGTACGCGTCGGAATCGGGATGCGAGCCGTCGTATCCCATGGCGACGAGAGCATGAGCCTTGGCTTCTTCTTTCTGCTTGCACTCGACGAACTCGACGATATCGGGATGGTCGACGTTGAGGATGACCATCTTGGCGGCGCGACGAGTTTTGCCTCCGGACTTGATGACGCCAGCGAAGGCGTCGAAGCCTTTCATGAAGCTGAGCGGGCCGCTGGCCGTGCCTCCACCGCTGAGACCTTCGGTAGAGGAGCGCAGGGACGAGAGATTGGTTCCGGTACCGCTGCCCCACTTGAAGAGCATGCCTTCAGTCTTCGCCAGGGTGAGGATGGAATCGAGCGAGTCCTTCACCGAATTGATGAAGCAGGCGGAGCACTGCGGATGGCTATAGCCGGTGACGCCGAATTCGACTTGCTGCGTACGCGGATTCCAGTGCCAGTTGCGAGCGTCGGAAGCGGGTTCGATGCGGTCGCAGCCAACGTTGAACCAGACGGGAGAGTTGAAGGCGGCGTACTGGCGCACGAGGATGTGCACGAGTTCGTCATGGAAGGTCGCGCCGTCTTCGGGCGATTTGAAATATCCCTGGTCGAGTCCCCAGTTGCGGATGGTCTCGGCAACGCGGGTGACAAGCTGGCGAACTCCGGTCTCGCGCTCGGATGTACCGACCTTGCCGTGCAGATATTTGCTGGCCACGATGTTGGTCGCGGTCATGGACCAGTCTTTGGGGACCTCGACGTCTTTTTGTTCGAAGATCACGTTGCCTTGGGCGTCGGTGATCTGGGCGAGGCGAAGATCCCATTCGAGTTCGTCGTAAGGAGAGACACCGGGCTTGGTGAAAAAGCGGCGGAAAGACAAGCCGGGGGCAGTCTTCTTCGGGCTTGCGTTGGCAGGGGTGACAGGGGATGCGGGGGCGGCCGCGGCGGGGGAATCGACGGTAGCTTTGACGTCCGGCATTGCGTTCTCCATTAATAGTTAGATTCTATTCAACATGGCTCGATTCGGGCGGCGGAGGCGGGAATCGGACCTCAGAATGTGACATTTCTATTTAAAAAGCCTCTGCCGTCCCTACGGGACTTGGTTCCTTACTTCTCTGCTTACCCAAGACTTACGTCCTGGGCTAATATCTGCCGCCCCTACGGGGCTACCCGCGCGGCGATCTTTCAAATGGCGATCCATCAAATCCATCCCCTAGAAGCCAGAGGGGAGGGGGTGAGGACAATGAAGATTCTTATTGGCTCCGGAATCGAAATGCGGGAGCGGGACTTCGGGAACTATTTGTGCAATCGTTGAAGCTATCGACGGACTCGTCTGGGCCGACGATTTGATGGAGTCGGGCTTGTCGGACAAGAGTGTCCGACCCACACGGTCTGTGGCTGCGTACTCTCTCAGTTCGAGCGACGATTGGAAGTCGGTGCCAATGCCGCTCACTTTCTCGGCGGAGGAGAGCATCCATTGATTGAGGGCAGCGCAGATGCTGCGGCGCTGGGCCTGGTCTTCGATTATCACGAAGCGAAGGAAACAGCGGCCGGAGGCAAAGCGGGCGCGCATGGGATTGGCGCGGGTGAACATGCGGTCGAGGGTGAAGGCCATGTCGTCGTCTTCGGAGAACTGGAGGACGGCCAGCATGCGGCGAACGACATCGGTCGTATGGGCTCCGTCAGCAATTCCCGCAGCGGCTAAAGCCGTTGAATTTCTTGCTGGCGTAACGGCACTCTTCGGCGCGCTTCGCTTGCTCAGGGCAGGCTCAGAGCTAAAGTCGTGCCCTTCCCGGTCTGTGCTCGCCACATCAGTCGCGACGTTGGATGCAGCTGCCGCGCTTTGCTCGGCTGGACGGACGAAGGCGTCCGTCCCTACATGTGAAGTGGTGGGGCTTAGGTCCATTACCTCTTCAGCTAGGGCGAAGATGCCGGGTTTGCTGGGGACTACCAGGAGGCTGTGAGGGGAGTCGCAACGGAACCAGCGCGACCATTGCAGGCGGCGCGGGTCGACCGGGCGGTCGAAGCCGTGCCGCGCCAGCGAATCGGCGACCATGCGGGTTAAGGCTTCCATCTTGGGCTCCTGGGGCTAAAGCCCCGGTTAATTTCAGCGAATCTATCGCGGCCCGTTCGACTTCGCTCAGGGCAGGCCGCTGAAGCGCCGCTCTTCCACGTGGATTCCAGGACATTCCACTTCTTTCACATCTTCGTTTCACTGCAGGTTCGTTTTCCTAGCACGTTCATTTCTCGCGGCTCAACGTTTCATTTGTTCGCCGCTCCAAGGCTTCCATCTTCGACTCCTCAAAAAACGGGTACCTCGGGGGCTGAAGCCCCCATATCCGCAAACCATTCATTCGCAGCGCTGAAGCGCTACGCTACCCAAGAGCGCTGCTTCTTAGGTTGAATCTGTTTAAGTCGGGCCCCCGGGGGGAGGATCCGGGGGAACGATCACCGCACTGTCGACCGGGCTTCCGGCTCCGGCTTCCGTTTCTCGAGAGAAGCCTCGCCATCGCCTTTGCTAATTGTTTTCTTACGTTTACAGGACTAGAGCTGGTCACCTCTGGCCTAGCGCTATCCCAACTTGCTTTCCTGACGGCCTGTTTAGTTTGCCTTCCGAAACCTTGTCCCGTTCCCGCGAGACCAGTTTCAAAAGGGGCTATGGGAATGCAAAGTTACTCCCGCTTATTGTGCCTGTCAAGAGAGAAACACCATAGGTTGTATCTCCAGCAATGACGGGCTTGATGCGGGGTGTCGGGATTGGTTTTCCACAAATCGAATTCATGGTGTGTTCACAAAAGCAGTGGCCAGTACCCAGTTGCCAGCAATCCGACTCCCCGATCCGCAAAAGTATTCAGAAGGATCGCAGACCCGGGCTGGGAGAGCTGCGGTCGCGGCAGGGCTGGGGAGATTTGCGGGCGAGATGAGGGGGAATCGAGAGCAGAGCGGGAGCTGGTCGTTTGCGCAGGGTGAGAGGCTGCGGCAATGCGGTGAGCGACGGGAAATTCTCCACGTTCTCGGGATTCTCTCCCTCGCCGACCATGAGGGGGACGTAGATGTCTTCGAAGATCTGACGGGGAGCGATGCGGAGAACTCCGTCAGAAGATTCGACGAGATAGTCGCCCTTGCGGCCGGAGTGCTGACGGCCGAGAGTATCGGTGAAGTTGAGACTGGAGTTGAGCTGCTTAGCTTTGACAAGGAAACGCGTGCGGTATGTGATCCAGCGATTTGTAGCTTTCATGGGGCGCCAACCGGGTTTGAAATCGATATTGAGAAACGGTGATGTTGGTGGATAGGCGGCTGTTGCCGACCGCCGATATTGCAATCTCTGGCCGGGTTACTGTCTTCGACCGAGTTAGCTTTTGGTTGTTGTCGAGAGGGGCGAAAAAGACTGTACGAGGGAAACCGCGCGGGGTCAATTCAGTATTTTTGGTGCAGTTGAGGAAAATGGCTGGCGGGAAATTGTGGATCGGCACGAGCCGGGAAATTTTCATCGATGTGTCTCTAGGCCGCGTGCAGGGCGCGAGTTGTGCGAGTCGGAGAGTTGGATCGCGAGGGGTTAGGGATGCGGGTCAGCAGATTGTCCACAGGGGCGCACAGGAAATGCAGAAAAGCGGTGAGTGGTGACTCGCGGTCAGTGGCACGGTGGTAGTGGGTCAGTTTGAAAAGCAGCGTGCACTTCTCCCGTTGGCGTCATCCCGCGCAACCGGCCCAGCGCGTAAGCCAAGCTGACCCACCACTGTTTTTCTTTCTGGCGTTCTTTGATGTATGCTTCACGGTCCGATGTTTCCTCGAGAAGCCATCTAGGTTGAATTTCCTAAGGTTTTGAATTTCCTAAGGTTTTGGTTTTCGGTGGTGTGCAATTTGGCGTACGCGCCGGGCCGGTCAAGCGGGAGATCCTTCGCTCCGCCTGAAAAGCGGCTACGCTCAGGATGACGCCGGCGGGAGAAGTACACGCTGCTTTTCAAACTGACCCACTACCGTCACGATTCTTGTCTTGCTTGTAGCTTTTGAGCATTTACGCGAATTGGGCTGGGTATAACGTGCACCCGAGTGGAAGATTTTTCTAAGGTCTTTCTGCATTAAAGATTTTTGAGCTGGCAAACTGAAGCAGATCAGCGATTTGGAGATGGCGGAGAACGGCAGGGTCTTTGCAGTGTCCCCGGCAGCGAAGTGAAACACGCTGGAGCAAAATTCTATCGTGGAGGAATCATGACAACGGACCCCGTCTGTGGAATGAAAGTTGACGACAAGAGAACCGAATTCCATACGCAGTTTGCGGGCAAGAAATATTTTTTCTGTTCGGAGAATTGCAGAAAGGAATTCCAAGCCGCTCCGGATGAGTATATGGAGACAGCGGCGGCGTAGTTGGGAGTTGTTCGGTAAGGGAAGGCCCCGTGGGTCACGGGGCCTTTTTGATTCTTATCGGAGTTTGTTTAATTTTCAATACTGCATCTCGATGCGGCAATCGTCTGTGGCAGATTCCGCCTCGCTTCGCTTGGCGGGACAGCCGATGGCGGCTGTCGCCACATGGGCACTGGGAGAATGCCTTGAGGCTGTGGAGGGAGCGCGGGGTGGGTAGGGTTCCTTCGACTGCGTGGCCGCTCCGCGTTGCGGAGCGGCCACTGCGCTCAGGATGACAGTTGAGGGGCTAACGTGCCGCCAAGGCTGGCTCTTGCACTGACTTGCCGGACTTGTAGGCTTCGAAGCGGGCGTTGACTTCGTCCCAGTTGATTACGTTCCACCAGGCGGCGAGATACTCCGGGCGGCGGTTGTTGTATTTGAGGTAGTAGGCGTGCTCCCAGACATCGTTGCCGAAGATGGGGAAATGGCCTTGCGAGATCGGAGAGTCCTGATTGGGCGTGCTCATGATGTGCACTTCACCGCCGCCTTTGCCGGCGAGCCAGACCCATCCGGAGCCGAATTGTTTGACGCCGGCGTCGTTGAATTTGGTTTGAAAATCTTTGAAAGTGCCGAAGGTTTTGGTGATGGCTTGAGCGATGGGACCGCTGGGATCGCCGCCACCTTTGGGCTTCATGATCTTCCAGAACATGGTGTGGTTGATGTGGCCGCCGCCATTGTTGCGGACCGCGCCGCGAATGTCTTCGGGAATGGCGTTGAGGTCTTTGATTAATTCTTCGGCGGATTTCTTGCCGAGTTCAGGATGCTTTTCGATGGCTGCGTTGAGGTTCTTGACATAGGCACCGTGGTGCATGTCGTGGTGCAAGGTCATCGTCTGCTTGTCGATGACGGGTTCGAGCGCCGCGTAATCGTACGGCAGGGGTGGTAGTTCGAAAGCCATTGTTTTTCCTCCAGAGTTCTTATTGTACTGATGATGAGAACCCAGGTACGGATTCAGGCGGAGCGGCGTCGTTGCTGTTTGGATGATTCGGGCCGCGTTGCGAGGAGATTCTACACCCTTGCGGTTCTATCCCAGAGGGGCTAGAGTGCTCTGCCAAGGTACTAGAAGTCGGTCTCAGGTATTAATTGGATACCGTATTAGTTGGACACCGACAACCCACGTTCTAGTCACCTCGGAGCTCGTGAATCGGAGGCTTCATGAAACTGAAAATGCTCATATGTTCGTCTTGCGCACTGCTGTTCTCTTCGTTGTCGACGGCGCAGCACGAGCTCGCAGCGCGGATGTGGCTGACGACGCCCGACCGGACTGCCCTAGTTGCGCCACAAGCGACCGCTCTGCAATTTTCCTCGAAGGCAACTCAGTCACCGGTGCTTACCGTGGACGATGCGCAGCATTTCCAGTCAATCGACGGCTTTGGATTTGCGTTGACCGGAGGAAGCGCGCAGCTGTTGATGCGCATGGGCGCTTCGCAACGGGCTGCCCTGCTGAGGGAATTGTTTACAACCGGCGACAATGGAATCGGAGTGAGCTACTTGCGCGTGAGCATCGGCTCTTCCGATATGAATGAGCGCGTGTATTCGTACGATGACCTGCCGCCGGGCGAGACCGATGTGGAGATGGCGAAGTTCAACCTGGGACCAGATCGCGCGGATGTGATTCCCGTGCTGAAGGAGATCCTGGCAATTCGACCGGAGATCAAGATCCTGGGATCACCGTGGTCGGCTCCGGCTTGGATGAAGACGAACAACGACGCGAAGGCGGGCGAGCTCAAGCAGGAATATTACGGGGCGTTCGCGAAGTATTTCGTAAAGTACATCGAGGCGATGCGCGCCGAGGGGATCGCGATTGACGCGATCACGGTCGAGAATGAGCCGCTGAATCCAAAGAACACGCCCAGCATGGCGATGTTTGCGCAGGAACAGGACACGTTCATCGCGAAGGCTCTTGGGCCTGCGTTTGAGAAGGCAGCTATTCGGACGAAGATTCTGCTCTACGATCACAACCCGGACGTTTTGTCCTATTCGCTGTCGATTCTGGGAGATCCTGTCGTGAACAGGTATGTGGATGGAACGGCATTTCATCTTTACGGCGGTGATGCGAGCCTGCTGGCGCAAGTGCACGATGCGTATCCGAAAAAGAACTTGTATATGACAGAGCAATCGGTGACCGAGGGGCGCTCTGGACCGCTTGGAATTGCCGAGCCGGTAAGGCGCGTGATGATCGGCGCAACGCGGAACTGGTGCCGAAACGTGCTGCTGTGGAATTTGGCGGCTGATCCAAAGAACGGGCCGCATACTAACAATGGGGGATGCACCGGTTGTTCCGGAGCCATCACGCTGGATGGCGATTCTGTGACCAAGAATGTCGCTTATTATGTGATTGAGCACTTCTCGCAGTTTGTGCCTCCGGGCTCAGTGCGAGTGGCGTCGAGTGAGATGGAGCAGTTGGCGAGCGTCGCCTTTCTTACTCCCCAGCAGAAGATGGTGCTAGTGGTTTCGAATACGGCAAATTTCGCGAAGCCCTTCGCGGTGAAGTACCACGATAAATTCTTCCAGACCACGTTACCGCCGGAGTCCGTAGGAACCTATGTCTGGTAGGTGCCGCCCTCAGGCTCGTTAAGCTGACGGGAGGGTTTCCGATGACAACGCGGTCGTGATGATGCGAGGACTAGTTGTTTGCTGGGCCGAGGACTTCGCGGACTTTGCGGGCCAGGCTTTGCAGGGTGAAGGGTTTTTGCAGGAATGCTTTTTGGCTGTCGGCGGGGAGCGGGCTGGGGAAGGCGTCCTGCGCGTAGCCGGAGAGATACAGAACTTTGATGCCGGGACGGGCGGGCTTGAGTTGCGCCGCGAGTTCGTGGCCGCTGAGGCCGGGCATGACGACGTCTGTGATGACCAGATGAATGGTGTCGGCATGGCTGGCCGCAAGAGCGAGTCCGGCGTTGCCGTTCTCCGCTTCAAGGACGCGATAGCCGCGGGATTCAAGAGTTTCGCGGACCAGTTGCCGGACGGAATCTTCATCTTCGACCAGCAGAATGGTTTCTGATCCGCCGCCCTCGGTTAGCGAAACCTGAGTTGTGTTGTGGGCTTCGGAGGGTCCATCGATGCGGGGAAAATAGATAGTGAATACGGTGCCGCGGCCTAATTCGCTCTGCACGAAAACGTAGCCGCCGCTCTGCTTGATGACTCCGTAGACAGTGGATAGCCCCAGCCCTGTGCCTTTACCTTTTTCCTTGGTGGTAAAGAAAGGTTCGAAAATGCGCGCCTGAGTTTCGCGGTCCATGCCCTGGCCGGAGTCGCTGACCGAAATCATGATGTATGGACCTTGCTTGATGAAAGTATTTTCCGGGCGGTAAGAGTCGTCGAGGATGACCTCGGCGGTGCGAATGCAGATTTTGCCGCCGTTGGGCATGGCGTCTTTCGCGTTGACGACGAGATTCATGATGACCTGCTCGAGCTGGCCGGCGTCGGCGCGAGTGCAGCCGACCGAGGGAGCTAGGCTTGTGGTGAGTTCGATATCTTCGCCGATGAGCGGGCGAAGGAGCCGCTCCATGTCGGCGACGATGGCATTGACGTCGATGATCTTGAGTTCGAGCAATTGCTTGCGGCTGAAGGCGAGAAGCTGGCGAGTCAGCGTGGTGGCGCGATCGGAAGCCTGCTGAATAGCCTCGGCTTTGGCATACAGATGCTCGCCGGGCGAGAGCTGCCCGAGTAGAACTTCGGTGTAGCCGCTGATGACCATGAGCAAATTGTTGAAGTCATGAGCGATGCCTCCGGCAAGGCGGCCAACGGCTTCCATTTTCTGGGCCTGGCGGAATTGATCTTCGAGCAGGCGGCGCTCGGTGATGTCTTCGGCAATGGCTTCGAGCACGTCGGTGGGTGCGTCTCCGCTGGCCACGGCTCGGCCGCTGATGCGAACATTGATGGCGGAGCCGTCCTTGCGCTTCCAGCGGACTTCGAAACCATCCATGCGTCCGTTGCGGCGGAATTCGTCAACCAGGCGCGAGTAGTCGGCGGGGTCGAAGAAAACATCCTTCCGCGGATCGAGCGCGAGAATTTCTAGCGCCGAGTTATAACCGAGCATTCCGATGAGCGCTGGGTTGACATCGAGAAACCGGCCTTCGAGGCTGGAACGGTAAATTCCGTAGACCGCGGTTTGCACGAGAGAGCGGTAGCGGACCTCGGAGCGGCGTAACGCCTGCTCGTTGTGTTTGTGATCGATGGCGGCAGCCAACTGCTGCGCGATCAAAGTGAGAACATCTTTGTCACGTTCGCGAAAGCGCACGTTTTCGGAATAGCTCTTCACGATGAGTGCGCCGAAGACGTGGTCATTTACTTTGAGCGGCACACCCAGCCAATCGACGGGGTGCGGGCCAGTGAGTTCGACTTCGCGGTGCTTCAACAATTTCTGCAGGAGTTCTGGAGTGCCAAGGACGGACTCACCAGTGCGCAGCACATAATCGGCAAGGCTGCGGCCGAGCTTTGCCGGGGCAGGAGCGGACTCCTGCTCGTCGACGAAATAGGGAAACATGAGCAGTTGCGTTTCGGGATCGTGAATGGCGATAGAAAAATTGCGCGCGCACATCAGCTCATCGACGATGCCGTGGATCGCGGCGAAAAACTGCTGCAGATTTTGCGAGGCGCTGACTTTTTCGGCGATGCGATAAAGAGCTGAACTAAGCGCTTCGGCGCTTTTGCGCGCGGAGATGTCGCGATAGATGGCGTAGAAAGCGGCCGGCATGCCATCGACAATTAGCGGCGCAGTAGAAATGAAAACATCGAGCAACGATCCGTCGTGGCGGCGGCGCTGGGTTTCGAGGGTGAGTTGCTCGCCGCGCAGCAGACATTGCGACATCCAATCGGCTTCGGCGGCACGGTCGGGAGGAAGGATGAGCGAGTCGATGGGCTGGCTGAGAGCTTGCTCGGCGGAGTAGCCGAAGATGCGCTGAAACTCACGGTTCACGCACTGCGTACGGAAAGACGCGTCGAACACGATCACGGCATCGGGCAATCGTTCAAAGAGTTGCTCGAGATATTGGCGGCGGACGTCGAGAGTTTTTTCTGAGTTCGCTTCGAGCTTAGGATCGCTTTCTGTTTCAACACTCCAGGAAAGAAATAAAGGTTGCGCGACGGGATTGGGAATGCTGGGCGGAATAAACGTGGGTGGGGCTCCGCGCTGAAGCGCCTGCTGAAGGCTGCGAGCGCGCACGAGTTCCCGGGGCTGAGACGATTGGGTGAACCGATCACCCATTTTGAAAAATTCTCCGTGTGAAATACCCAGCAGGAGCGATAGTAGAATGCGCGGGAGTAACTCGAAAGTTACTGAGGTAATTTAGAAAGCATTGAGTGATTGAGTGATCGGGTCATTGAGTGATTGAAAACCTAGCGCGTGATAACTCTCAGAGCCGCTGCGGTTCGCAATGATTCAATGACCCGACGACTTAATGATTCAATGGCCTAGCTTTTGCTAGCGAGGATTTCGCAGACGCGGCGGACCATGTCGCGCTGGTAGTCGCTGACGGTGAGGAATTCGAAGCCGTAACGCAGGCCCTGGCGGTAGCGGACGATGGCACGCACCTTCAAGATGAAGCCGTTCAGAGGCAGCGGAATCTGGAGAGAAACGATTTCGCCGGGTTCGAGGTCACCGGTGAGAGTGGCGCCAATGCCATCCTGGCCGAGTTCGGTGGAGCGTCCCCAGCAACTGCGGAATTCGCCGTCCTTGAACATGCGGACCTGCATGCGTGCATCGACGGCGAAGCGCGGATACCGGCGCGGATAGGACTTTTGACGCGCGGGCTCGGCGGATTTCGCCGGCGGCGTGGGTGCGAGTTTTTTGCCAAGAGCAGACATGTTCAAGAGCAGTAGTTCGTGGTCGGCGGAAACCTGGTTGACTGATCACGGCCCCTCTGACCGCCGAAAGAGTCGATTCAGGTACCTCAGCGGCTAAAGCCATTCTTGAAATCGAAGCCCTTAACGCAGCGCTTGAAGCGCTGCTCCACCCAAAACCAGACTTTTTCCGCAGACCCTGAACTCGTGCCGTTCCCGAAACAGTTTTCCCGGAACCATTTATGAGAACATTTCTAATTTCCGTGCAGCAGGTAGCCGGGTTCCAGCGGGAGTTTGCCGGCGATTTTGACGATGGCGACGCTGCTGTTGATGGAGTACACATCGACAACGCCAACGGCTCCGGGCGTAGATGCCACCTTGTTCACCAGTTCTTCGTCGGAGTCAACGACCAGAATCGCGGGATGCGCCGGGCGTCCGCGATTGGAGGTAACGATGAGACTGTTGAGTTCACTCTCGGACATGCCGTAGACCTTTTCGACAACCATCTTCATTTCGGGCGCGGAGGGAGAGCGCATCACGAACGTGATGGGCTTGCCATCAGGCCATCGGCTGGTTTGGGCTTTGCAGACCTTCATCAACTCGGCGAGGGTTACGTCACCGCGATTCGTGGATTTATTCGAGACCAGTGCAATATCGCGCGCCGCCGCCAGCGATACGCTGGCGAAGACAAATAGGACGGCGAATTGGAATGCACGCTGCATGCGTCTTTCGCGCACCTTGGTCTCTCCCGCAGCTTCTCCCGTAGTTGGGACGAAAACTTAAGTGATTGTGCTTCAGGAATGGGCGTTGATAAAGGTAACGAAGGTCATGGGAAAGAGGTGGGGGATGAAAAAGGGCGCGGCGTGAGCCGCGCCCTGGTGAGTTGGAGCCTAGTTCGTCAGTTTTGTTTGTTTCCGTTTCTTGGCGAAAGCGTGCGGCCGGAATAGCGGCTGCACAACGAACATAGCAGGCCTTGCCGCGGAAGCAGAGGCGGAAGGATCTTGCTGAACGAAGACTCCCGCAGAGACCTGCCCACTGTCTGATTCGATGAACGGAAAAGTTGTGCCGTCCACTGTGTAGTAAGTGAGAAGGAATCCGCCGTTCAGGGTTGTGTCGTTCGAACTGGTCCCAACGGACGCAGCGATCTGGCCGCGGCCGCCTGTCGGGGTGGTATAGGTGCTGCTGGTGGAGCTGTTGTTAACGAATGGCGCGCTGAAGGTGGCGGCGCCTTCCAAGAATGAATTTTCGTCGATCACACCAGTAATGGTGCTCCCGCTGCTGTTAGCGGTAAATTCGGCGATGTCATCCACCTCAGTTGCCTGTCCTTGAGTGTTCGCTCCAAGATAAAGGCCCGCCAGATTCAGTCCATACCCCTCCGAAGCCGCGAGCGTTGCACTCGCGCTTTGCGAGTACGCTGCGCCGGTGGTAATTCCGGTCCCGTCAATTTCCAGCAGGAGCAATCCGCCAGCCGAAGGATAGGCAGCGTAGGATGTGCCTCCAACGAAAGAACTGGAAAAGCCGCCGAGGGTAAATCGTCCAGTCCCTCCGGCAGTGGATGTGGCGGTGAACGGCGGCGGAGCAGAGGCAGAGGAAGGCGATCCATTCTGGTTATAGTCTTCGCTGCCAGATATGGCTGTGCCTGTCGTGGTCATAATGCCGCCGCCCGCGAAAAATCCAGATAAAGTTTCACCTTCCAGCGTGAATGCCAAGGTGCCTGTCGGAAAGTCGGTGCTAGTTTGAGAGAAGGCATCTCCGGACAGAGTCGCAATCGTGTCCATCTCAATAAGCTTCAGGTGGGTAGCGTCTATTGCAAAGGCGTCGAACGTCCCGCTGAAGCCCGGGACAGTCAGCGTTGTGGCTGGTCCGCTCGACGATGCCAGAACCAGTGAGCCAGAGAGCGCTTGACTAGGAAGGATGCTTACGCCCCCTTCGTTTAGGTCATCAAGCCCGGCAAGGGCGGACCCAGTAAGCGTGAAATTACCCGCCGTGGCCCATGCGGTGGTACCTGACGCTCCCGAGAGGCTGAAGGCGTAGGAACCTGTGGGCGTAACACCAGCTGCCTGCAGATCGATGGTTCCGCTTCCGGTGCCGAAGGTGTCGAACTCGGTGACGAGCCCGTGATTAGTGTCCTGGAGGACAAAATCAAACGTGAGATTCGGAAACCCCGAGATATTCGAGCTGAGACCAATTGTGATTTGCCCGCGACCATCTACCGAAATGCTATAAAAGCCACCGCTGTTAATCGACACCCCTGCAGCCGGCGCGGTGAGCCCACTGGGGTCATTAATGTCGATGGTGCCTGCCGAGATGTTGCCCTTGCCGTTGCCACCGCTGCCGTCGGCCGTGAGAGTACCGGCGATCGCGTAAGGACCATCGCTACCATCGACGCCAGACACGGAGAAAACGTAAGTGCCGTTGAGATTGGCGTTGGTGAAACCGCCGCTGGGCGGTGGTGTGGGATTAGAAACACCGCTGCTGTTACCGCCGCAGGCGACTAGGAATGTGAGCGCAGAGAGCGCGAGGAGCAGGACGAATCCGTTGCGTACTGACATAACTTCCCCCTGGGAGAAAACTGAGTCTAGAACCGGTCACCTTTGAGTCGAGGTTAGCACAGGTGAATTCCCTTGCCTTAAACCCGAACCACGGAAATAAGTAGCGCAAGTTTTTCGGCGCATATATATCTTTACATTAAAGTTAGGTCGATTGCGGAGCGGGCGAGGGAGCTTTCGCATCTTAATCGGAGGCGAGCGGAGGTGGACTTGTGTCTTGATGCGGTGAATTCCGGTAGCATGATTGTGATGGTCTAGACCGAGGAATTCTAATGAAATTAAAGTCGGGCGAAGCTGGTGGCGCAGGCAAGTTGCATAGGTCCTTCGCTTCGCTCAGGATGACAACCTGGAAAATGGTAGTTCTAACAGTTGCAGTGGGCATGGCGTTTGGGCAGGCTGGGGCGCAGGCTACTGCGGGACAGGCTACAGCGAGTCAAAGCGGGGCGGCGCAGGCTTCGGCGGATGAGCTGGTGATTGAGCCGGCGGAGTTGCCGGGCACGTATCCACATGGGCCGTATCATGTGCTGTTCCACGCGCGGGGCAACTATGTGCCGGTGCTGCACTGGAAGGTCGACAAAGGCGCGCTGCCGCCGGGGCTCACGCTTGACGACAATGGAGACTTGCATGGAGAGGCGCAGCGGGCGGGCGAATATCAGTTTACGGTGGTGGTGAAAGATGGCGGTAAACCGCAGCTGGCGGTGCAGCGGGGATACATCATTAAAGTAGTGGAGGCGATCACGCTGGCGTGGAAGGATCCCGCGCATGTGACAGGGAGCCGCATTGAGGGCAGCGTCGAGATTTCAAACACGACTGTGGACGACCTCGATTTGACCTTTGACGTGAAGGCTGTGGCGGAGAACGGCCGGGCTACCGAGATTGGCTATCAGCACTTTGCGCTGACCAAAGGGACGCAGGGCATGTTGCTGCCGTTTGGCGAAACGTTGCCGCATGGGGGATATGTGATCTACGTCAACGTCGTGGGCGAAGTGGCTAAGCGGAATGCGATTTACAAAAGGGCGATGCAGACGCCGGGGCCGTTGCAGGTGACGGTGGGGCCGTAATTTTTTTAGACGGCATCGTGGTGGTTCAGTCGGCTTACGCGCGAGGTCGATTGAGTTCGAGGTCCCTTCGACTTCGCTCAGGGCAGGCTCTTCGCTTCGCCTGAAGAACGGCTACGCTCAGGATGACAACGCAAGGTAAGTAGCCGAACTGCACCGCTGCCAGTACCGTAGTCATATTGACTTTAGTTTTGGATTTCTGAAAAACTAGCGTTCGCGCTCATATCTACGGGCCTAATCGAAATAGGGCTTCCTGGGTCTTCTGTATTTCTGCCTTTTGTTATGGAGCTGCTGCTTAATCTCGTGTGGGTTTTGATGGCGTTGCCGGCTTACTGGCTGTGGCGCCGGAGCATGGGCGCGGAGCGTGGGCTGAGTTCACTGCAGTGTGTGCTGGCTCTGGGATGCACGCTGGTTCTGTTGTTTCCAGTGATCTCGGCGACCGACGATCTGCACGCGATGCGGGCCGAGATGGAAGAGTCGGCATCGAGCAAGCGAACGGTGCGGCAGGCTGCGAGCGAAAAGAGTTCGGGTTGGGTCAACCGACTGCAAGGGCCTCCAGCGTTGGTGGCGAGTGCGACGTGGCTGGATGTTCATGAAGTTCGACCGCTTGAAGTTTTGGATATTTCTTTGTTGCCGCTGGCAAGGGGAGGCGTTTTCCCTGCCGGACGCGCGCCGCCTGTTCCCCGTCTAGGGTAGTTCACCGAATCCTCCTGGAGGAATCATCATCGGATACGACGATGGTTCCCAATCGCTGATGGAGATCATTGAGAAATCCGCAGCGTGATCCGCACATCTTTAGCAGATCCGTTTTAGCAGATACTTACCGGGATAACGGACACCCAAGAAAATCTGGGTTCGCCTGCGCGGGTCGTGTTGTCGATCTTCTTCGGATTCAGAAACGTGTTCGTATTCGGAAACATATTGGGATTCAGAAGCATTTTGCGAATTTCATGATGCTGAGAAAAATCTTGCGAGGTTGGGCGGTGCTGGCTCTGCTGGGCGCAGCGGTGATGGCCGCTGCGCAGACAATGCCGCAGATTGCCTCCCCAGCAGGGCCGCAGGCAAAGAAGCCAACGACTGTGACGCTGACCTGGGAGCAGGTGAAGGACCGGCTGGAGCTTGGCAACCCGACGCTGCTGGCGGGGAAGTTGAACATCAACGAATTGCAGGTGGAGGAGATCACGGCGCACCTACGGCCGAATCCAAGTCTGACGCTGCTTTCGGATCAGATCGCTCCGTTCAATACGGGGCAGCCGCATGGAGCTTTTGCCTATTTGCTGCCTTCGGCCACGGTGAGCTATTTGCACGAGCGCGCGCATAAGCGGGAGTTGCGCACGGAGAGCGCGAAGAAGGCTACAGCCATTGGAATCTCGCAGCAGGATGACCTGGAGCGGGGGTTGCTTTTCAATCTTCGCAGCGCGTTTGTGCAGACGCTGCAGGCGAAGGCGGTGTTGCAGGTTTCGAAAGAAAATCTCGAGTACTACGACCACGTGCTGAAGATCAGCCGCGATCGTTACGAAGCGGGCGACATCGCGCAGATCGATCTGGACCGGCTGGAGTTGCAGCGGGTGCAGTACGAGTCTGACGTGCAGACGGCGGAAGTGAATTTGCGAACGGCAAAGATCCAGATGCTGATGTTGCTGAACGACCGCACGCCGGTGGAGCAGTTCGACATTGTGGGCGTGTTCGATTTTAACGATCAGATTGGGGTGCTGGATGGCTACCGGCAAATGGCGATGGATGCGCGTCCGGACTTGAAGGCCGCGGTGCAGGCGGTGGATAAGGCGCAGACCGATTACAAGCTGGCGGTCGCGAACGGTTCGACGGATCCGACGTTCAGCTTCGACGTGGGGAGAAATCCGCCAATCGATTTTTATTTTGGCGTGGACGTGAGCATTCCGCTGCGCATTTTTGACCGGAATCAAGGAAACAAGCTGCAGACGAAGATCGACATCGCGCGGCAGGAAAAGTTGCGGGACGCGGCGCAGGCGCAGGTGTTCAGCGATGTGGATTCGGCATATGCCACGTTGAACAGCAACGTGATTTTGTTGCGGCCTTACAAACAGAAATACCTGGCGCAGGCGGTGCGAGTGCGGGACACGATTTTATTTTCGTATCAGCATGGCGGGGCGTCGTTGTTGGATTTTCTGAACGCGGAAAGCGACTACCGCAGCGTGGAGCTGAGTTACACCAACCTGGTCGGTTCGTACTTGACGTCGGCCGCGCAGTTGAACCAGGCGGTGGGGCGGGAGGTTGTGCAATGAGAAATCGATGGGTGGAGAGATTCAGACGCTTGTTAAGCGAAAAGCAGGTTCCTCACTCGCGCTTCGCGCGTGTTCGGAATGACAGGATTACCGGGCTTTGGATCCGCTGTTTTGCAGTAGCGAGTTTGGGAGCGGCAGTGCTTTTCCTGACCGGTTGCAACGGGGCCAAGGCGGACCCGAAGGCCGAGGCGCCGCCTCCGGTGCAAGTGGAGCCTGATCTTGACGCCAACAATTTCAAGGTCGACCATCCGGAACAGTTTCCGCTGGCAACTGCTGCGGAGTATAAGTCTGCGCCAGCGCTGAACGTTACCGGAGTGGTGCAGCCCGATATCGCGCGAGCGGTGCCGGTGATTTCAGTGGCCGCGGGGCGAGTGGTGGAAGTGAAGGCGCGACTGGGGGACGTGGTCAAAAAAGGTCAGTTGCTGATGAAAGTTCAGAGCAACGACGTTTCCGGCGCCTACCAGAATTATCGCAAGGCGGTGAATGACGAATTACTGGCGCGGCTGCAACTGGAGCGGCAGAAGTTGCTTTACGACAAAGGCGCGGTTGCGAAAAGTGCACTGGAGCAGGCGGAGGATGTGGCGAAAAATGCGCAGGCCGATTTGGACGCGGCCAGCGAACAATTGCGGCTGCTCGGCATCGACAAAGATCATCCGTCGGGAATTGTCGACGTGAAGGCGCCTATCTCCGGCGTGATCACGGATCAACAGATTACCAATGCATCGGGCGTGCAGGGATTGGGCTCGCCGAATCCGTTCACGATTTCGGACCTTTCTTTTGTGTGGATCATCTGCGACGTTTACGAAAACGATCTGGATGCGGTGAAGGTCGGCGACTTCGCGGATATCCGGCTGAACGCGTATCCCGACAAAGTCCTGAAGGGACGGATCGATAACATTTTGCCGGTGCTCGACCCTAATATCCGTACCGCGAAAGTTCGCCTGGAAGTTGCGAATCCCGGAGTCATGCGGGTGGGAATGTTCGTGACGGCAACATTTTATGGGAAGCACGCGGAGGCGCGGGCGTCGATTCCGGCGAGTGCGATTCTTCACTTGCACGACCGAGAGTGGGTGTACGCGCCGCTGGGCACGGGACATTTCAAGCGTCTCGAGGTAATGACGGGGAGAATGCTCCCGAACAATCTGCAAGAGGTCACGTCAGGAATCAAGCCGGGAGATCAAGTGGTCTCGAACGCTCTGGCGCTGCAAAACACGGTCGAGCAATAAGGTGGAGCATAAACGGTGAGCAATAGATGATTCGACGCGTCGTCGATTTCGCGCTGGGCAACCGGCTGCTGGTACTGGGGCTGGCGTTCGTGCTGTTTGTGTGGGGCATCATTTCCTTCCACAACCTGCCGATTGAAGCCTATCCGGACGTGGCCGACAACTACGTGGAAATCATCACGCAGTGGCCGGGAATTTCGGCAGAACAAATTGAACAGCAGGTCACGATTCCGCTGGAAACAGTAATGAACGGGATTCCAGGTGTGGTGCACCTGCGTTCGTTCTCGTTGTTCGGACTCTCCGACTTAAAGCTGATCTTCGACGACGGAACCGACAATGCATGGAACCGAGAGCGGGTTCTGGAGCGGCTGAGCCAGGTGACGCTGCCACCGAACGTGACGCCGCAGATGGGCACGGACTGGAGCCCGGTCGGACAGATTTACTTCTTCACGCTGCACAGCTCGAATCCCAAGTATGACGCGATGGAGCTGAAGCACCTGGAAGATTGGGTTGTCGAAAAAAATCTTAAATCCGTTCCGGACATTGTCGACGTCTCCAGCTTCGGTGGGCCTACGCGCGAATACCAGGTGCGGGTGGATCCCAACAAGCTTGTGGCTTACGGGCTGAGTTTGGCACAGGTCGAGCAACAGCTGACCAACAACAACGCCAATGCCGGCGGCAGTTTTATTCAGGAAGGGCTGCAGCAGATCAATGTCCGCGAAGTGGGACAAGTCGATCACGTTCATGACATCGAGCAGACAGTGATTCTCAGCAAGAATGGCACGCCCCTTCGCGTCAGGGACATCGCTGTGGTTTCGCAGGGGCCGAAGATAAGGCTTGGCCAGTTTGCGCGGGCTTGCAGCGATTGTCCCTACGGCCCCCACGGTGCAATCCTTCGCGAAAACGGAAAGATCATCGACAACGACGATGTAGTCTCAGGAATCGCGTTGTTGCGAAAAAACGCCGCCGCCGATCCCGCGCTGAAAGCGCTGCACGAGAAAATTGAGGAGATGAACGATCACATTCTTCCGCCGGGAGTGAGGATCGTTCCCTTCATCGACCGCAGCGATCTGGTTCACTTCACCAGCCACACGGTTCTGCACAACCTGACCGAAGGAATGATTCTGGTTTCGATCATTCTGTTTATTTTCCTCGGCAATGTAAGGGGCGGGCTGATCGTCGCGGCCACGATTCCTTTTGCGCTGCTGTTCGCTTCGATCTGCCTGGATTTGAAAAAAATTCCCGCGAACCTGCTTTCGCTGGGAGCGCTGGATTTTGGCATGGTGGTCGATGGCGCGGTGGTGATGATCGAAAACATCGTGCGCCACATGAACGCTCCGAACGGCACGAAGACGCCGATTGAAAAAATCGGCGAAGCGTCGCACGAAGTGCAGCGGCCGGTGTTCTATGCGATCGGGATCATTATTACTGCGTATCTGCCCATTTTCACGCTGGAGCGCGTGGAAGGGCGGTTGTTTCATCCCATGGCGTGGACGGTTGCGTTTGCGCTGCTCGGCGCACTGGTCTTCTCGATTCTGATCGCGCCGGTGCTGGCAAGTTTCGCTTTCGCGAAGGGAGCGAAGGAATGGCACAACCCGGTCATGCACTTCCTGACCGAGAAATATCGACACGGAGTGCGCTGGGCGATTCGCAGGCGCACGATCACGCTCGGCGTGGGCGTGCTTGGGCTTTGTTTTGCGATTTATCTTGCGCTCGGTGGAGTGATCGGCTCGGAGTTTTTGCCTCATCTCGATGAAGGAGCGCTATGGGTGCGTGGCACGCTTGCGCCCAGCACTGGGCCGGACGAAGGTATCCGCGTGGCGAACCAGGCGCGGATCGTGCTGTGCTCATTCCCCGAGGTGCCGCAATGCACCAGCCAGGTGGGGCGTCCCGACGACGGAACCGATACTACCGGTTTTTTTAACACCGAGTATTTCGTCGACCTGAAGCCCAGAGAACAGTGGCGGCCGATCTTTCACGAAAACAAGGACGAACTGATCGCTGCAATGCAGCGCGAACTCGACAAGATTCCCGGCGTCGTGTGGGGATTCTCGCAGCCGATCGAAGACAACATGGAAGAAGCTGTCAGCGGCGTGAAGGGCGAGCTCGCCACCAAAGTGTATGGCGACGATTTGAAAATGCTCGAAGATAAGGCCGATCAGATCGTGAGCATCATGCGCGGAGTCAAAGGCATTGAGGACATGGCAGTTTTTCGTGTTCTCGGCCAGCCCAATCTCAACGTGACGATTGACCGCGATGCAGCGGCGCGGTATCAGATTAATGTCGCGGACGTGCAGGACGCGGTGCAAACGGCGGTGGGGGGCAACGCGCTCACGCAGGTTCTGCAGGGTGAGGCGCGCTACGATCTGACGGTCCGGTATCTTCCGCAATACCGCGACACGCAGGAAGCGATCGAGAAGATTCGCTTGCTCTCGCCCACGGGAGAACGCGTCTCGCTGGCGCAACTCTGCAAGATCCATGTGGCCGACGGCGGATCGGAAATTTATCGTGAGGGCAATGAACGTTATATTGCGGTCAAGTACAGCGTGCGCGGCCGCGACCTGGGCGGAGCGGTCGAAGAGGCGATCGAAAAAATTAATCAGCAGGTGAAGCTGCCGGTGGGATACCACGTCAAGTGGGAGGGGGAATACCAGAGCAAGAAGCGCGCCGACCAACGGCTGCTGATTGTGCTGCCGATCACGGTTTTTATTATCTTCATCATTCTTTATACGATGTTCCGGTCGTTCAAGTGGGCGTTCTTGATTTTGGCAAACGTTGCGATGGCGAGATTTGGCGGCCTCTTCGCACTTCTCATTACGGGGACAAACTTCAGTGTGTCGTCGGGCGTGGGATTCCTGGCGCTGTTTGGCGTGTCGGTGCAAACCGGCGTGATCATGTTGGAATACATCAACCAGCTGCGGGCGCGGCGTTATTCGATCGAAGACGCCGCAGTGGAAGGCGCGGTGCTGAGGCTGCGCCCCATCATGATGACGATGCTGGTCGCGACTTTAGGATTGCTTCCGGCCGCGTTATCGCATGCGATCGGCTCGGATTCGCAACGTCCGTTTGCCATTGTGATCGTCGGCGGTTTGATTGCAGACTTGGTCATGAGCATCTTCCTGTTACCGACTTTGTATGTATTGATGGCTGGGGAACGAGACGTGCTACCAAGGGCGGAGGAAGGGTTCGAGGTGGGAGAGCATGTGGATTAAGAAGCAGGCAACAACTAGCAATTAGCAGGTCGCAGGTTTTCGGTCTGGACTCGACTTCTCTTTACGGCACCAGATTCTTGTCCCACTTTTCTACACCGGCGGGAGTCGATCCCTTTAGTAACTCCACAAACGCTTCCAGAGTTTTGCGCGCGTCGCCGATCAGGTAATAAAACGCCTCCCAGTGGTCGCTGTCCTCACCGTCGTGGTTCGGGATCACGTGGTCGAAGTGCCATGCGTCCTGCAATTCGGGGTACGCGTCGCTTGCTCGCTTCTCAATGTCCACGAGATCTTTGGCGGAAAGAATTCCTATCTGACGGGTGGTGCGGCGAAGAAGTTTGCGGCGCATCACGTCCGTTAGCAAATCGGCGAGGGTTGCGTTTCTCTCCGGCGATTTGAAATAAACAATCTCTTCTTTGGAGAGCGGCGAGAGGAAAACGCTGAGCTTGGGAACTGCCACCAGGCTGGGATGCGTCAGCAAAGTGCGGCCCACGGAAGAATTCCCTTCGTAGAACGCGTCGCCACGCGCGAGCAGAGATTCGAGTTCGCGAATATCAAGCGCTTGCAGGTCGTGGTGAACTTCGAGAACGGCATAGCGGGGATCGGAGCGCAGCGCCTCAAGCTGGGCCCGCGTGCAGAAGTGATAATCGACTCCATCGACTTCGCCAGGGCGCGGAGAGCGGCTATTGATCATCACGAGTTTCTGCAGCCGGGCGCGCAGTTCGGGATAGAACTTGGCGAACGATTTATAGAGTGGAGTCTTTCCCACGCAGGAGGGACCGATGAGAAGCACGAGGCGGCCGCCGTGAGAGGCGGGGTCTTTCTTGTGCTTGTTGCGAGGCAATGGTGATGAATGCAGGGAGCGTGGCATGCCTTATTTGGTACGGGATAGTTTACGAGAAAAAAGGGCCTGCGATGCGGCTGGGCAATGTTTGGCGGCTGAATAATGCGAACGGCACCCGGAAGCCCGGCAGACTGAAAAGAGGGTTTTAAGTGTAATCGCCTAAAAGCGACAGTCGATTGCTGTCGTTATAAGTGCCGCCATTGACCTGCAGCCTCATACGGCAGGATAATTGCCCCGTTTCTAGCGTTTTCAACACCGAGGTCATTAGTAATGAAGCACAGCATAAATTTGGTCGCAATTGTCGCCCTTTTTATCCCTTCATACTTTGCTCTGACGCCGCGTGCGATAGGGGCCACCAGAGTCGAGTTTGTGCTGCATAGCTTCGGAGGGTCCCCGGAAGATGGCAAATACCCAATGGCAGGACTGGTTTTTGACAAAGTTGGAGCCGCCTATGGAACCACGACCCAAGGCGGCTTCTATGGAGCGGGCGTGGTTTTCAAACTCACGCCTGTTGGCTCTTTGTGGAGAGAAACGGTGCTTTACGATTTTCATGGAACAACTGACGGGGCGAGTCCTTACGGGGGTGTGGTTCTTGACCGTTCGGGAAATCTCTACGGGGAGACAATAGGAGGAGGGACAGGAACCTGCTTCTACCAGAACGTCAGCGGTTGCGGTGTCGTCTACGAGCTGACGCCGCCTTCACAGCGGGGCGGCAGTTGGAAGGAATCCGTGGTCCACACATTCACTGGTGGGAACGACGGTGCTACTCCGTCGGGGAATCTAACGTTTGACACGTCGGGGGCTCTCTTTGGCACTACACTTTTCGGTGGAAACCTCCAAGAGGGCACGGTTTTCAAACTGGTGCGTTCGGGTCGGGCGTGGACTGAAATAGTTCTCCACAGCTTTGGCAATGTAGATGATGGAGCAGAACCGGCGGCAGGAGTAGTTTTCGATGCACACGGAAATCTTTGGGGAACGACCGTCAGTGGCGGTCAATATCTATATTGGGGCACGGTTTTTGAAATGGTTCTGTCGGATGGAGATTGGACAGAAAGCGTTTTGTATAGCTTCGACAATGGAACGGACGGTGGACAGCCCGCGGCGGGACTAATATTCGACCGTAAGGGAGCGCTTTACAGCACGACTCTATCGGGAGGGGTAACGGGAAACGGCACAGTTTTTGGCCTCACCCCCCCGTCAACTAGTGGCGGAGCGTGGGTCGAGAACGTTCTATACAGCTTTCAGGACGGACGAGATGGTGGGCTTCCACAAGCTGGGCTGATCTTCGACGCGGTCGGTAATCTCTACGGCACAACGCACAGTGGCGGCGAGTCAGGCGCGGGCGCCGTTTTCAAGCTGACAGCGCCGGCGCAAGGAACTGGGGAATGGAATGAAACCGTCCTATACAGCTTCACCAATGGTCGGGATGGCGGGCTGCCTGATTCGAATCTAGTCCACGGGTCAGACGGTTATCTTTATGGCACGTCCTACGCTGGTGGCCATTCTTACGATGGAACTGTGTTCAAGATAACACCTTAAACTTCTCCGTTTAAACTTCCCCGTTAGCACAGCAGCTGGAATCCCGTCTATTTGTCCTTCCCGCGAATCCACCTGATTGGCCATCCATCGCCATAACACTCGTTGATCTGGCTCGACGAGCTGTGATCATAAACCCAAGGCTTTCACCTGCTCCTCGGTTTCGTAGCCGAGCCAGTGTGCGACTTCATGCCAAACCACCCGTCTGACTTCAGCCCGCAAGTCTCCTTTTGAGCATCGCAGAATGGGACCACGGAAAACAAAAATCAAGTCTGGAGCGAATTTTACCTGGGTGTAGGACTGTTTCGTCCGCACTGTGCCGCTGTACAGCCCCAATAGCTCAGTGCCAGGGTGCCACTTCTTTCTATTCGAGATGTCGTTCAATACGTCCGCCGGTGGCTCGTCAAGCACCTGGATGCCAGGGAAATCTGGGAGATCCCTAACCTCCTGCGGCAGGGTGCTGTATGCCCACTCCACGATCTGCTCGAAGCTTTCGAAATCTGTGGCGCGGACCATGGGCAACTTTACCATCGAGATAAGTCGTGGTTACAGACTCCGTCGAAATCAAGATCAACGGCGGCGGCAGTGGCCACCACCCAGACTGTCTGAACAACAAAAGCCCCGCTCGTGAGAGCGGGGCTTTTAATCTAGGCAGGAAACAGTGACGACTATGCGGAGTACTTAGCGCCTGCCGCCGTGTCCGCCGCCACTGTGACCGGCGCTGCTGCTGTGTCCGCCGCTAGAGTGTCCGTGTCCGCCACCGTAGGAACTGCCACGCGACTCACCGCCGCGGCTGGCTCCGGAGAATCCCCGGCTGCCTGCGTAGCCTCGGTTACCTACGGCGCCCCGGTTAGCGGCTGCTCCGCGATTGCCAGCGAAGCTGTGCGAAGTTCCCGCGTAGCCTCGAGATGCGCCAGCATATCCGCGACTTGCGGCTGAGCCAACCCCGCGCGCTCCGAATGCGCCACGGGAAGCGAATCCTCGATAATTTCCGTGCGCAAACGCTGCGTGGTTATAAAACGCTCCGCCACGGAAGGCATAAGCACGGCCGCCGAAGAAGACTCCACCGTGGAAGCCCCAGCCGATGCCCCATCCATGCCATCCCCAGCCGAAGCCGAAGAACGGCCATACCGGGAAGCCCAAGCCGGACGAAATGTACGGGCCGCCAAATCCAGCTCCCCACCACGGATAAAATCCAGGCCACACGCCTACGGGATATCCGTATACATACGCCGGGTTATAAGTGGGCACATAGACCACATTCGGATCAGCCGGCTGGATGTCTACATCCGATCCCTGTTCGTAGACGCGCTCTTGCGGCGTACTCCGCAGATTGCCCGCGTTGTAAGCCTTGTGACGCATGTACTGCACCGCCTGCATCACGTCATCCGGCTGGTTCCGATAAGCTTCACCCAGCTCAGAGGTCCACGACAAATCCCTGTCCAGGTTTGCCAGCACCGTGGGAAACTCCACGAGAGCTTTCACGCTCGGATCCCAATCCTGCCCGTCCGCTTCCTGGGCCAGATCGCGTCCCTTCAAGTCCGGGTTCGCCCGCACCATCCGGTTCGCCACCACAATTTGCGTTGGATACTCCGACGCGGCCAGTATTTGCGCCACGAGCGAATCGGGATACAACGCAATCGGCGCTACCAGCTTGTGCAACTGCTCCGGAGGCAACGTAGCGTACTGCCGTTGATCCGGACCCGTTGGAGGCGGAGTCGCTTGCGACTGGTCTTGATATGCGCGGTCTTGGTAGTTACCTTGATCTTGCGGTGGAGGAGGCGCGACATCCGGCGGCGGCCCCGGGTCCGGCGCATTGTATTGCGGCGCGGGCTGCTCTGGCGGCGGTGCCTGATCCACCTGTGCGCTTATGCCCGCTGATGGTTTGTCCATCGACGGGTCCTGCGCCCACAACGAGGTGCCAGTCCCGAGCGCCATTGCGCTCGTTAATACCGCGGTAAGAATTGTTTTAGATAATTTGGTTTTCATAAAGTCCCCCAGAATTCCTGTTACTAGATTGAACACTGAAAATGGGGAAGAGTTCCGTTCTTTTGATTGACTTACATCGGTTGATTTCGGCCAGTAGTGGTGGATTTCGCCCAACGAGACCTTTCGACGAGAATGGGCCCTGCGGCCTGGTTACGGCGGCTATCGTTATCCACCTCAGCTTGCTTGATGCGCTCGGTCGTGAGGTCGGGGGGGCCAGAGGAGTGTGGGGATGAGTCCTCACGGCGCGGCGCTAAAGTACCGGCGTGTTCTTAGATCGGGCGGAACTGCCGATAGATTGACAGTTGGCAAAGTGATTTCCCATGTCGATTAAACTGCTCCCGGCGGCCGTGACTCCGGTCGACCCGCCGCAGGCGCTCGATGTATCGACCAGTCTGGTGCCTCTTACTCAGAGAGCGATCACCACTACTCAGAGAGCGGTCCCCACGCGGGCCGGCCAGATTAGTCTCGTTCCCTCCGCCGACGCTTTCGCTTGGTCGTCTTCGACGCGCCAGGGCGGGGCCAATCGCATCTATGGAACCTTCGTCGACGACTCCCAGAGCGATGAGATGGGCCGCTCGGGCGGGGAGTATGTCTCCGGGTGGCCCTGGAGTTATTCTGTGGGGCGCACGGCGATCGCCCATTATCTTTTCTATGCGACCGATCCCGCTAGATGGCGCGGGCGGCTCATTAATCTGTATGCCTAGTGATCTCTACGCTCAGATCGGCACGCTGGATGCCACACCCGTGGCGATTGTCGAGTCCCAAGACATCCTTTACACATCGTCCTAGAACATCCTTTGCACTCCGGCGCTGGCCTCGTCCTCGTCTCCCGTTCCGTGCAGCGACAGGAGGGCTGGCCGGGCGGCCGAGTCTAGGAATTCGAGTCACAACATCAATCTTGAGGTGCATCCCCAAGAGTTTAGGCTCGGCCAGCCGTCCCGTTCGTCAATACCACATCATCGTCATACCATCCACATAGATGGTTGCGGTAGCTTCCGCTCCGCCGTTATAAATGCCATCCACCTGGAAGTTAAGCATCAGAATGTTCGGGCTCCATGACTCAACAAAATAAGAATCGACTCCGCTGAGATTGAGAGTTTCCGTCTTTCCATCGAGCGTGGCTGAGTCGTAATAGACCTTGCCGGTCGACCCGGTGCCCACACGGTGAGAGGCGATCTGCACGTGATGCCATATGTTGGCGGAACCGCTCGAATCAAATAGTTTGCTGCAATCCATTCCCGTGGAATTCCACTTGGCTCCGCCGCTGTCGGTCGTGTACTCCCACTGGTTCAGAGCGCACTGCACTCCGTAAATGTAGAGGTCGCCGTTACTATCGGTCTGGTTGATGTCCATTTCAAGGTTCTGCACATTTTGCGGATCGGTGAAATAAATGTAGGCGTCGTATACAAAATGCGTCGCCGTGCTCGTGCTTCCGTAAGTCTCGGAGTATCGCTCGCCCGGTTCATATCCGCTCCCCTCTCCGATCCAGTCGGTGTAGAAGAGCCTGGCATCGCCATCAATTGTTGTGCTTGTCTCCGTGTAGGTGGTGCTGCCGGTACCTTTGCATGCCGCATATTTACTAGTATCGACCGGGCAGGTACATGGCTTCGTTCCAGTGTCGTATACCCAGAACCAGCCCACCAGCCCGGACGTGCTCTTCTGCGTGTCGGGACACGGATTTGGACTCCAGCTCGAAGCGTTGGAAACATCGTCCACATTGTCGGCCTCGCTGGTGGTGAATCCGCTCACGGTGACCGTGATGTCACTTTCAGGACACTCCCCTGCGCTGGACCATGCCTTGAACCGTATTGTGTGGTGCGTGCCGGATGTAGTTGCGCTTAAACGGTATTCCGTATTGCTGATCTCGGTGCTGAGACCGTTGTTGGGGCTTCGAGTTATGAAAGGACTGCTATCGATGGAATAGCCAAACAAAGTGATGTTCGACGAGCCATTGCATTGAGAAACGCTGGCTGTCATTTGCGCGGGAAGAGAGGTCAGTGTGGAGTTGTTGGTCGGCGAAGTAACGGTAATTTGAGCTGCTGCACTGGAAACCAGTGCACAAACGGCGCAAGTGAGCGCCGCCAATAGGGGGGCAATACGGTTTCTAAGTCGCATAAGTCATGCTCCCTACAAATTAGTGAGCGGAGTAAGTGGAGGTTGGATAGCACAATTCAGCCCGAAGGTTGGCAGTAAGTCCACCCGTGGCGGTTTCACGGGTGGGGCATCCCGTTTCGTGTTAGGTCACGGCTGCGCCAGTCCCTGCCTGCTAAGCTTCCGCGGCGTTAAGGCTGGTCCGAATCGCGTTCAGTAGTTGGTTATTGTCGGCGGGCTTCTGGAAAAACGCGGTCGCGCCCGCCTTTAGAGCACGCTCTTCGAAGGTGGCGGGATCGCGTGCGCTTAGCACGATGACGGGCACAGTGTGGAGATAGCCCAACTTGTGCAATCGCTCGAGGACGAGGAATCCATCTCCGGCAGGCAGGCCAAGATCCAAAATAATCAGATCTGGACGCTCTTTCTGGGTGGAGGTAATCGCGGCGTAGGCATCGCCAGCGGCGACGACCTCGTAGTTGTTACCTCGGAGGCGCAGTCCCAGTCCGCGAACGAGGACAGGATCATCGTCAACCAGCAGAATCTTCGGGCTGGGCATCGCTCGTTCTCTTCTGTTGGTTGTGTCATTGGCAGTTGGAGTGGTGCGCGAGAACACGATAGCGACCTCCAACTTCACCATCGGCGGAATGGGCGCAATGCTTTAGGGAAGGTCACCATTGGCGAAAATCGCCATCGCCTGATTTCGACAGCTATCACCAGACATGAAAATCGCCCCCCGTCCGAACACAGCAACACTCTGTTCAGATATCCATACAATTTAAGCCGCAAACTGCTCATTGGACTTCCACCTAGGGGCTGGGACAGCCGACGCACTTTCGTCCGAGCTAGCGTGAAACAGGAGGCCCCACCCGTGGCGGTTTAGAGTAGGCTGGGCCAGCCCCCTAGCTGACAAGTTGAGCGAACTTGTCCAGATCGATATTGCCGCCGGATACAATGGCTACGATCTTGCCGGAGCCAGCACGGCCCGACAAAGCAGCTGCAACGGCACAAGCCGCAGCACCTTCGATGATTATCCGGTTCCGCTCTGCAACAACTTTCATAGCCTGCGCAGCCTCCGTCAGCGTGACCACCAACGATCCATCCAGTAGCTTGCGCGCGAGCTCTAACATGCCAGGGAATACCGTCTTGCTACCGATACCGTCGACGAACGATGGCTGATATTCCACAGTTCGCGGCTCGCCGGCGGCAAGCGATGCAGCCAGCGGTGCTCCAGTTTCAATCTCGGCAGCGAAGATGCGCACCCTGGGAGCAAGTTCTCGCAGTACTGCGGCGATGCCGCATGACAGTCCTCCACCGCCCCAGGGAATTACGACCGCGTCTAGATCGCGCAGGTCTTCCAGCAGTTCGAGCGCAATTGTGCCGTTCCCCGCCATGACATCCGGATCATCGAAGGCATGGATGAAAGTAGCGTCCACCCCCGGATAGGAGCGAGTCTCGAAAGTTCGCCACCACTCGGTGAAAGGAACTCTGATGACACGTCCGCCCATGCGCTCGACGGCGCGAGTCTTGGTGGCGGGAGCGGTGTCCGGGGCGACAATCGTTGCACTCACTCCGATTCGCTGGGCGCAGAAGGCCACGCCTTGCGCCATGTTGCCCGCGGACGCGGTCAAAACTCCGCCAGCGAGCCGCTCACGCGGAGTCCGCGCCATGACGTTAGCGGCTCCGCGGATTTTGAACGAACCGATCGGTTGCAGGTTTTCTAATTTCAGATACAGGTTTGCAGGCGCGTCCGCGTTGCATTGCGCGTTGCATTGAATGAGAGGCGTGCGCAGGGCAATCGATGCAATGTCCCGCCGCGCTTCTCGCGCCTGGGCGGCCGTGATGGGCATTGCAATATCTTAACCCGGGGGCTGGCCCAGCCGACGCGTTTTCGTCCGAGCTAGCGGGGAACGAATGCCCCGCCCGACCACAACTGAATGAGTTAGTCACCTTGACCACTAGTGCTGAGGTCGCTGTAGTGCATATCTACAGTCTTTGCATTTGGTGCAAGCGTTGTTCTTTCAGCACGGCTGCCGTTAAGCCGTAAGATATTTGGCTGGAGCCTCTGCTAAATTTGGGGAGTTCGGGGGGTGCGCCTTCGGAGGCTATAATTCACGGATCATGATTGGCGAAGTCGAATGGATGGAATTGGCGGATCAAGGGTTCGCGAAGATTAACACCTATTTAAGTGCCCCTTGGGATGGGCGGGAGATTTACGTCTTGGATGTCGCACACAACTTGCTGAACTCCGTCTCGAAGCAGTATCAGAATCTCAAGTTTGGCTATGAAAAGGACACTGCATTAGAGGCGTGGGCATGTCGTAACCTTCTGGAGTTGGATGTTTACATCAGGTACGTTCTAAAGTCCGAATCCAACGCAAGGCGTTTCGTCGGAGACGTGACCATCGATGGGATCGACATATTTGAATCGATGAAGAAATGGATGGAATATGTCAGCCCCGAGAGCGAGAATCTCGAATTGAAGGAAACGCTCAGGCTTGCTTATGAACGCAGGAATGCTGAGGGTCTCAATAATGAGAAATACCTGAATGTTCGGGCATTGGCAAAAGAAGTCGGCATGGAGGTAGATTACGACCACACATTCAAACTCTGTTCCAAGCTAGTTCATCCCACCGCATTCTCGCTGCTCTCTATGAACGACGACGGTGAATACGCATATTTTCGAGAAATTTTGTTTCACGCTGGGATGCGGTATGGGCTTGATGCTTTCACGATGATTCGAGACTATCAAGAAAAGGCGGCCTGATAGCACGATGCTGATCCGAGAAAAACGACCGCAGGGAAGCCTCTATCCACAGATTACACACGCTCCAACCGACTACTTCGAGTTTCTAAATTTCTTCCGTGGCGGTCACACTATTGACGACAACTTGACTGCTCGGGATATTGCCAGCACGGTGCAAGCCAACCTGCTCAAAGCCGCGATCAGCAGCGGGCATCTCACGAAAACGAAGAACATGGCGAACCCTGACGATTTCGTTGCAGACATTGTCTTGACTGGTGAAGGGGCTGAACAAATTCTCACACCACAGGACAAGCAATACTGCAAACTGGCGGTTGAACTAGCGGCGAAGAGCATCGCTGAGAAGGACGGCAAACCACACCCGTATGTCGGAGCTGTTGTCGTGAAAGACGGACAGATTATCGCCACTGGATACCGGGGAGAGACGGGCGACGGACGGCACGCAGAATATTGTGCTCTCAGGAAGATTAACGACGATGTGGATAACGTCGATCTGAGCGGCTGCACTGTCTACACGACACTGGAGCCTTGCTCCATCCGCAAACCGGGGAAGACGCCCTGCACCAATCGCCTAATCAAAGGCAAGGTCGAACGAGTTGTGTACGGTCTGGCGGACAAGGATGAGACTGTGTTTGGGCACTCTTCTCTGGATGAAGCAAGTATCGAGGTCGGCCTTTTTCCGAAAACCTTGCGTCAGGAACTTCTGACTCTCAACAAAAATTGGTCCGACACGCGCAGGATGTTTTCGCCACACGATGCGCTCGGCAAATTCCATCTCATCAAACTTGAGCGAGGCGTGGGCCGCGTGATTTCTGGTATCGAGTTCCTTCTTGCTTCGGTCGATCGTCAGAGTGAGTATTTTAGTTTGAGAATGTGCCGCATCAATAGCTTATTGGATTTGCTTTCGACAGAGGCGTCTTTCGGAATTGGCAGCCGCGACTACGAATACATCTTCCGTTGCTGTGTGGAATTTGAGGGCCTTAAGCTTACCGACTCCTTCATGCCCGAGTTTAACGAAGTGTGGTTTGGACTGGAGATGGTTCCTGATATAACTTTGCCTCTGAACGAACGGGGCCGTAGTTTGATGAAATATCTTTGGGATCATTTGCCGGAATTCCTCTCTCTTTCCTCATTCGCTCATTTAGGCTTTTCGAAGATCGAGGATGTCGGTCATAAAATCAGGGACCATTCTCAGCAAGCGAGTGATCGATTAGATCGTTCTGATCGAATCGGGATGGAACCGAAATAAAGAAAGGGGGCTGGCCCAGCCGACGCGCTTTCGTCCGCGCTAGCGTGAACGGAATGCCTTCAATAGCTTGTAGTGGCGCTGGCAGGTAAGGGGTTCTTCGCTGCGCTCAGAATGACTAACCTGAATTGTCTGTAGCAAAAAATTAAGAGTTCCGAGGTGGTGTTGAGTCCATTCGTCTCGGCCAGTAGCTCGCGTTAGACCCTCGCTTGACCTGCTGTGGCTGCGTCCCTTGCGGGCTGCTGCACGCGATCTTTGCTCGGGCTCCGGGCTTACCGCCAACCGGATAAACCTACTCAACGCCTCGGAACTCTGTCTTGCCTTCGACTGGGCTTCTCGTTCTCCTCGACCAGCGCTTTGCTATAGACCCTTGCTTGCCTTCTCTGCCTCATCTTGCGATGGGAGAGTGACTTGGCTTGAGCCCCGGACGCCGCACCAACCGGAAAAACTTAAGTAGCTGTCAAAGAACGAGTCTGTTTTACTCCTTCTATTAATTTCGTCAATCAAAAACCTGCGTCTGCAAAATGCGTATTTTCAATCGAGTGCAGCCCGTCCACAAGGCGGTGACCGGATTTGGTGCAGTGGCTCATCGAATTTTGCACGGGAGCGCGGGACGTGGGGATTTCGCCGGTTTATTTCGGGAATTTGGCAGTTATTTGCGGTTTTCGCACGGCGGCTTCGGGCTGTGCATATCTCGCAAATGCCGTTTCTGGCAAGGGTTTCAGGTTGATCTTGGGAAACTTCGCTGCACATTTTTGCGCTGTGCAAAGTGTGTCCATTTAGCTATTAATCGGCGTTGGTAAATCCTTGACAAGCCTGACAAGCATGTTAAAGTTCGAGAAGAAACGCGATTCTGTAAATTTCGCAAGGATGATCGCACTCTCAGGTGCCCCAAATATGAAGAATGTCTACGAAGTCTTGCGGCAGAAAGAGATGGAACTGACCCGGCTGGAGAAAGAAGTGGAAGCTCTGCGGCTGGTGGCTCCCCTGCTGTCGGAAGAAAAAGAAATGAACTCCGACATGTTGAAGCCGACGTTGGCGACCGCCGTGAATGGACCACAGCAGCCCATTCGTATCCCAGCGCCCCAGGTCACCGTGCCAGCAGCACAACCCGTGCGCGCCGCGGGGTGGGACGACAGCGCCAAGCGTTGGCCGTAAGGCGAGCGCTTACAGCTTACAATTAAGGATGTCCTCGCGGCTTTCACCGTAAAGCCGCGTTGCTTCTTTTTCCGATTTATTCTCGCCTCCGCGCATTCTGCGCGAAATGCTTCCATCCACCGATCAATTTTCATGCGACTATTCCGCGAGCTCTCGCGGGCGCGAACACATTTGTGACCCCGCCAGAATGAACCAAACAGCTTGTCCGAGTCCTACTGCCGCCATGCCGTGAACGTCCATCCGTACATGGCCGGATCCAACTGCTACGATGATAAGAACCGCGATTACGTATCCGTAGATCGCAATGCCCCGGCTTAGTCCGCCGTTGCGCCATGCCGCCGCTGACCAAAGAATGATCGCAACCGAAGCAAGAACGGAATAAACGCGCGCACATGCCTGGTTGATCTGAAAGATTCCCCAGATGACAACCTGCCATAGGTGCACATTGGCGGCTTCGTCACGAGCCATGCGGTTTAGAATCGACGGAATCACGAATCCGCTGACCGAGGTGGCAATTAGTATGGCCACGCAGGCAAATCCAAAGGTAACAAGGGCCGCGAACGAGCAAGTCTCTCCGCGCAACCTCTGAGCCAGCGCGCAGGCGCCCAGGAATAGAAAAATGGTGCTGGCAATGCCGAGTGAATGGGCCACGCCGGAGAAGCGCGATAACCGAACTACTTGCTCCGCTGTCAATGAACCGCCTGCGGTGGGATGGATTGCCATGGTCACGATGAACCCGATTGAGCCGGCAATGAAAGCGATTCCGCCTTTGCGATCGTTTGTCATGCGTGACACTCTAGCCAGATTGTGGCGAGTGTCATAGCCTTATTTTCAGAAACCGGGAGATACGAAACAATCAGGGGGGATATGTCCCGCAACTAAAGGTGGCGTTCCGTGAAAAACGTGAAAGCAAGGAAGGCGCAAAAGCCGACGTCTCAGCGGCGCAAGAAAACCGATCGCCGTATCCTGCGCACGCGCGATACGCTGGGCGATGCGCTGGTTGCCCTGATGCATGAGAAAAACTTCGAACAGATTACGGTGCAGGAAGTGTTGGAACGCGCGGGCGTGGGCCGCTCTACGTTCTATGCGCATTATCGCGATAAAGATGATTTGTTCATGAGCGACCTTGAGGAATTTTTGGAGTTGATCGCAACTATGCTGAAGCGGCACGGTGCCGACCCAAAGCGATTGCTTCCGGTGCAGGAATTCCTGGCCCACCTTCGTGACGCGCGACCGTTTTATAAGGCGCTGGTGAAATCGGGAAAGATGAGCGAAGTCATGGCCCTCGCTCGTGGAGTTTTCGCTCGATCAATCGCAGAGAGGTTGGAGTCGAGCGGGATAAAATTCGATTCCACGCGGCTGGCGGCTCAGGCGCACGCTCTCGCCGGAAGCTTCTTGTCCCTGATGGAGTGGTGGGTCGACCAGGGCATGAAGTCAGATCCCAAGGAGATGGACGAGGTGTTTCATCGTATGGCCTGGAACGGTTTATCGGAAGCGATAAGCCGATGAATCGATCTCACTTTGTGAGTTCTCTCAACGCCTCCAACAATCGATCTACTTCCTCCATCGTGTTGTAGTGGACAAGGCCGATGCGCAAAAAACCTCCGGAGCTTTCCACGTCGAGGCGCTCGGTCAGGTTAAGGGCGTAGTAGTTTCCATCCCAGGTAAAGAAGCCTCGCTCGCCTAATTTTGTGGCGAGGGCGAGCGGAGTCTGGTCTGGAGTCTGATTCATGACGCGGATTGCGAGTGTGGGACAACGTTCTGCGAATCGCGCGGGATCGGTGATGCCGTAGATCTTTATTCTACGGATTTCGTTCAGCCCGGTGATCAGGCGTTGCATTAGTCCGTGCTCGTAGTGGTGGATGGCTTCGTAGGCGGAGATTAGCGCGGCACGGCGGTCCGATCTCCCCGAGGGTCTCGCTTCGCTCGACGGACGGACGAAGGCGTCCGTCCCCACATGATTCTTGCCGCTACTTTCTTCTTGCTCCGTAGTCATCAACGAGTAGCGGCCTAGGTCGGCGAGGTAATCCACGCAGGCGATGATGCCGGCGATGCACTCGTGGTTGAGCGTGCCCCACTCCCAGCGATTGGGGATGGTATCGATGAGCGGACGCACTTTGTAAGGACGCAGGCGCTGCAGGTGCTCGCGCTTGCCGAAGAGGACTCCCATGTGCGGACCGAAAAATTTGTAAGTGGAGCAGACCAGGAAATCGCAATCGAGGGCGGCCACGTCGATGAGCCCGTGCGGGGCGTAGTGCACGGCGTCGATGTAGGCGAGCGCACCGGCGGCGTGGGCGAGGCGGATGATGGCCTTCACCGGATTGATGGTTCCGACCGCATTGGACGCGTAGCCGACCGCAACCAGTTTGGTGCGATCGTTGATTTTGCTGGCCAGGTCGGCGAGATCGAGCGTGCAGTTTTCCTCGTGAATCTCGGCCCAGCGGATGGTCACACCTTTTTCTTCGAGGGCGAGCCAAGGGGAGACGTTGGCATCATGGTCGAGGCGCGTGACCAGGATTTCATCGCCGGGGCCAAGGTCGCGGCCGATGGCGCGGGACATGGCGTAGGTGAGCGTGGTCATGTTGGGGCCGAAGACGATTTCTTCGGCGCCGCAGTGGAGGAAGTCGGCGATGGCGGCGCGCGCGTCGGCGAGCATGGCATCGGTATTGCGGCTCGTGGCATAGGCTCCGCAGGTGTTGGCGTTGTTGCGGGCGAGGTAGTTGGAGATGGCGTCGATCACGCGCTGCGGAACCTGCGTTCCGCCGGGGCCGTCGAGGAACGCGGCGGGATGTCCGTTGACGGTTTGGGAGAGTGAGGGGAATTGGGAACGGATGTGGGAGATATCTAGGGCGAACGCGATTTCAGTGGTTGGCATGTTGAACATTCATCATATTATGGAAAATGGTTAGGCGGTTTCCCAGCAATTATGAAACGACGTTTCGTTCTCGTGGACCATGGGACCGGGCGCGAGAGCGTCCGCAGGACGATTGAAAATAGCCCGGCGTTTTTAACGCCGGGTCGGGGCGATGGGCGATGACCCCGTCCCGTAGGGATGGTTGAGACATTCCGCGACCGTAGCGACGCACGTCCACATCGGCGGGCCACGTTTATATGAATTCAGGCATCCCTACGGGATGCGGTTACTCGATTGGTTGGGTGACCCGGCGCTGAACGCGCCGGGCTATTTTCTGGCGTCCTTCGGACGCGGTCAGGGGAGGCCCTCGGGACGCCGGGACGCCACGTCCGTACCGCACATCAACGTTCTTCTTGTGATCGAACTTGCATCGCTCTGGTCCGTTCTGGGAACGAAAAGCGTCCGGAGGACGCTTGATAGTAGCTCGGCATTTCAACGCCGGGTAGGATGGTTCCTATCGCATACCGTCCCGTTGGGACGGCTGAAATCTTCCTGGAGCATCGCTTGGCGCATACATATGTTTCCGAACTGATCCACTGCGTCTTTTCTACCAAGCAGCGCCGCAATCTGATTTCGCCGGAGGTTCAGCCACGACTGTGGGCATTCCTGGGCGGTGTAGCGCGCAAGAATGGATTCAAGGCTCTCATCGTCGGCGGGACCGAGAATCATGTGCATATTCTTTTGTCTTTGCCCGCGACGTTGCCGCTAGCGAAGGCTGTGCAATTGGTGAAAGGGGCGTCATCGCGCTGGATGAATGAGAAGTTCGAAACGCGATTTGCGTGGCAGGAGGGATACGGAGCCTTCACCGTCGGTGTCTCGCAGAAGAACGACCGATTGCGTATATACAGAGACAGGCGGAGCATCATCACAAGCGCAATTTTGAGGAAGAGTTTTTGGCGTTTTTGAAGAAGAACGGAATTGAATACGATCCGCAGCATGTTTGGGGATAGGGTTCAGGCATCCCGACGGGATGCGGGTCCCCAAGCGAGATTGGTACCCGGCGTTGAAACGCCGGGCTATTTTCGGGCGTCCTTCGGACGCTCTTGCGGCAGACTCTTCGGACGCGATGGACAGCGGTCCACCCCCGCTCTGCAAACTACGGAGCGATCGCATGCTGCACCTGCTGCACGGGACTGCGTGAACCGTTACAAATACAACTGCTTGGGCCAGTCGGCGACTTGGAGTTTGCGGCGAATCGAGGCGCGCGTCCGTTCGATCTGGAAGAATACCCACAGGCATGAGATCAGCAGCCACGACCATTTGAGCGCATCCGAGCCGAAGGCTAGCGCGAGCATGGCAACAATTGCCAGCCATTTTATGACGCGGTAAATGCGGCTGCGCGACGGGGTGTAAACCGGGAACATGGGAACTGCGAACAAGAGGCCTATTCCGAGGGCGGGCACCAACAATATCCGCGTTATCTCGACCGCGCCCATGAGGGAAAATACGGTCGCTGCGATTAGCGCTGCCAGGGGCAGGGCTACCAGAGTCCGCTTCAGCCATACGCGCGAGCAAATGGCGCGCGCTTCCCAGTTGCCTTGGCGGAGGATTCTTGCTTCGGAAGCGGTGAGCAGCACTTTGCGATATTGGCAGTTCGCGGTTCTCGCGTCGCCCAGAGCGGCGATGGCTTGCTGGTCGGCGTCGTCGGCTGTTGCGCCTCGGCTCATGGCGACCTCTCGCGCCGACTCGTAGTGCGCCTGGATTTCGGCGCGAACCTGGGCGGCGGAATCCCGCGACAGGCGCCGCGTTGCCTGGTTTAACCAACTGTCCAATCGAGTCATCGTCATGCCTCCCCCAGGATAATGGTTACCGCTTGCGAAACTTCGCGCCAGTGGGCACGATCCTTGCTCAAAGCCTTGCGTCCGGATTCTGTGATGCGATAGTAACGGCGCGGGCGCCCGTTCTCGACGCTGTTGTGCGACTTTACCAGACCTTCGTTTTCCAACTTGTGAAGCGCGGGATAGAGAGTGCCCTCCTTGAAGTCCAATACGCCCTGAGAGCGTTCCTTAATCTGTTGGGCGATGCGGTAGCCGTGGGTGGGCTCGTGCCGCAGGGCTTCCAGGATCAAGGTGGGCAGGGTTCCTTTGAAGTTCATTCAATACCTCGAATTGCTATGCATAGGAATAAAATAATTGGCGGCGTTTGTCAAGGGGATTTTGCAGTGGTCCCTTCGACTGCGCTCAAGGAGGCTATTCGGACGCTGGCGGCTGATCCGCGAAGGAGGTCCTTCACTTCGCCTGAAGGACGGCTCCGTTCAGGATGACGCCTCGGGTGATGACGACATCGCTCACGCCGTAGTGGCGCGGACGAAATCCGCGAGCATGCCGTAGGCGGTTGCGTAGAGGCCGGGATTTTCTTCGGTGATGGCGAGGCCGGGAAAGATGTCGGTCTCGAAATAGATGTAGGAAGAGGCGCCGGCGATTTTGCCCATGGGGCTGCTGCTTAGCACTTTCTCCGGAGCGACGGTCGCCTTTACGCCGTTGCCAGTGCGTTGCGCGCGGCAGACTAGTTTGAAAGGCCAGCCATCACGGCGTCCGTTGCGAACGGCGTTGGCGGTCAGGTCGCGAATGCCTTCGCGATAAATATCTTCGAGACGTATGGGTACGTCCATGAGCACAGTAATGAGCGCGGCGGTTTTTACGGCGGCATCCCAGCCGTCGATGTCGTGGGTCGCGTCGGTTTCGGCGATGCCTAGCGCTTGTGCCTTCTTCAGCGATTCGTCGAAGCTCAGGCCGGTCTCCATCTCGCTCAGGATTACGTTGGTCGTGGAATTCAGGATGCCGTGGAATCCTTTCAGGTGAATTGCGGGCAGTTGATCGAAGAGGGAGAAGATGGGGACGCCGTCCATCACGGTGGATTCGAAGAGGAAGCGCTTGCCGCTGGCGGCGGCGAGATCGCGGAGTTCTCGATAGGCGTGGACGATGGGTCCTTTGTTGGCGGTGATGGCGTGGGCTCCGTGCTCGAGGGCGGCACGGATGTGGTCGATGGCGGGCCGGCCGGTTTCGACGTTGAGGGAGGTGGCTTCGAAGAGGATGTCGGCTTGGGCGGCGGACAGCCAGTCTTCGATATTGAATAGAGTGACATTAGGTTGGGTCTGATTTGATTTTGAAGATTTCGCAGCCGAGGGCGGCTGCGCCACATGAGCATCTACGCCTTCGGGATTCGCGATCCAGCCCAGAGTGCGGCTGGCGATTCCGGTAATGCGGAATGCGATATGGTGGCGGTCGCGAAGTTCTTGTTCACGTTCGCGCAGGAGTTGCACTAGGGTGCGGTTGACGTTTCCGAAGCCGAGGAAGCAGAGGTTATGGGTGCGAATTCGTAGTCCTCGCGGGGGCTAAAGCCCCGATTTATTTTTCGACGCTTGACGCGGCGCTAAAGCGCCGCTCTTCCACGGTTGGCGGCGCGGCTGAATCCGCGCCCTTTCAAAGCGGCCTCTACTTCTAACCCATCACCTGAGTGTGCTCGGGTTTTATCTTGTAGAGGACACGGACTTCGCCGGGCTGGCCGTAGGGATACTTGTCGACACCGAGATACTTCTTCGCCATTTTGTCGATGTGGGCGCTGGCGCCGTCTTCGGTGATTTCGACGACGCGACCGCGAATTTCAAGATAGCGGTAAGGATTCTCGGGATCAATGAGCGCCAGCGAGACGCGCGGGTCGCGGCGGACGTTGCGATCCTTCTGGCGTCCCTTGGCGGAGTTGAAGATTACGTGTTCCCCATCGAAGTCGACCCAAACGGGCGTGACCTGCGGGCGGCCGTCGGGCATAAGAGTACCGAGGCTGGCAAAAGCGCGTTTCTGGAACAGGTCGCGATATTTCTCAGGAATCGATTCGGGCATAAAGACCTCCTTGCAGCCGTGACGTAGAAATGACAGCACATTATATCGAGGCCGCGCGGGATTTGCCGCATGGCGGCAAGTCCGCGTATTCTTGCAGACCACAGATCACAAAGCAAACGGGAGGATGGGCATGCGGCTGGAGCCGCGGTTAACGCTTGGACTTTGCGGAACGACTCAACGTCGTGCCATTTTCGCTCTGTTGCTCGCGCTGGTGTTTGTGGCGTCGCTGGCCAGTGCGGAAACCGCGAAATATCCCCCAACCATCGTGTTCATGACCGATTTCGGCGTGGTGGATGATTCGGTGGCGCTGTGCCGCGGGGTGATGTATTCGGTGATGCCGGATGTGCGGATCGTTGACCTCACGCATGAGGTGACGCCTTTTTCTATTCTCGACGGAGCGCGCTTTCTGTATGGAGCGACGCCGTACTATCCAGCGGGAACCGTGTTTGTGGTGGTGATCGATCCGGGCGTGGGCAGCACGCGCAAGGCGATTGTGGCGAAGTCGCGCCGTGGACAATATTTTGTACTGCCCGACAACGGCCTGCTCACGCTGGTGGAGCAACGTGATGGCATTGAAAGTGCGCGCGAAATCACGAATACGGATTGGATGATTGGCACCAAATTGTCGTCCACGTTTCACGGGCGGGATATTTTCTCTCCCGCCGGAGCGCACGTGGCGCGGGGCGACGATTGGACGAAGGCTGGTCCGGAGATGGCGGTTGAGTCGTTGGTACGCCTGGACTTGAAAGCGGCGCGGATCGATGACCGGGGCGCGACGGCCGAAGTGATTGCGACTGACGGTCCGTTCGGCAATCTCGTAACCAACCTGGACGCCGACGATTTTCTGAAACTCGGATACCAGCATGGGCAGGAGGTTCCGGTGAAGATCGGCGGCAAAGAAATGACGATCAAGTTCGTGAAGACCTTCAGCGATGTGGCGCTGAAACAGCCGCTGCTCTATATCGATTCACGAGGACATTTTTCTTTCGCAGTGGATCAGGGAAGTTTTGCGGCAGTGTATGGCATCACGCCTCCGGTGGAGTTTTTTATTCCGCGGGCTGGGAAATAGGCGCACAGGCAACCGAGGTACTAATCGATTCGCAAGAGGAGCGGCAACATGAGTAGGTTAATGAGGGCTATACCCGCTGTACGAGAGTTGTTTCAATCGCGCTGGATCGCGGTGTTGCTGTTGATCTGCTGCTCGCTCTCAGCGCAGAACCTTTCAGCACAAGCTCGCAACCATGGGGTTCGCAATATTGTTCTGGTTCATGGGGCCTGGGCAGACGGCTCCGGCTGGAAGGGAGTTTACGACATCCTCGTCAAGGATGGCTACAACGTGAGCATCGTGCAAGAGCCAGAGACGTCATTCCAGGAAGATGTCGCCGCTGTGAAGCGTGTGCTTGCTCTGCAAGATGGACCGTGCATTCTTGCCGCTCACAGCTACGGCGGAGCCGTGATTACCGAAGCGGGGACGGATCAGTCGGTCGCCGGCTTGGTATACATCGCGGCCCACATGCCGGATGCGGGAGAGAATGAAGCTGACGACGGAAAGCGCTTCCCCAGTGACCTCAGCAAGTCTGGTGCGATCAAGAAGACGGCAGACGGCTTCACTTATCTTGATCCGGCGCAGTTTCATGAGTACTTCGCTGCCGATTTACCTGCCGAGCAGGCCGCTTTCATGGCGCGGTCGCAGGTACTGAACAAAGCCGAGAACTTCAAGGGAGTTATCACCACGGCGGCATGGAAAACCAAACCAAGCTGGATGTTGGTGGCGGCAGCAGACCGGACCATTAATCCGGACCTGGAACGGTGGTATGCCACGCGAGCCAACAGCCACAAGGCGGAAGTCGCGGGCGCCAGCCACTCCGTTTACGTCTCGCACCCGAAGGAAGTTGCAGCTCTGATCGAAGAAGCTGCATCGCACGCGCAGTAGAAGAGAGCCGAGAAGTGTCGTGAGTGCTGCGGAGTGCTCAGCTAGTTGTCATTTTCGATTCGCGGCAACACCGCTCGCAGCAGGGCTTCGAAGCTGGCCTTGACGCGTTCGCCGGTTTCGAGAACCTCTTCGTGCGAGAGCGGCTGATCGAGAATTCCGGCGGCCATGTTGGTGACGCAGGAGATCGCAAGCACTTTGATTCCCATGTGCCGCGCGGCAATTACTTCGAATACTGTTGACATGCCGACGAGGTCGGCGCCGATGGTTCGCAGATAATTGATTTCCGCCGGGGTTTCGAAACTCGGGCCGCGCATGGCTGCGTAGACGCCTTCGTGAAGGCTCATCCCGAGTTTCCCGCCTTCCTCGCGCGCGACTGCCCGGTACTCTCTCGCGTAGGCCTGCGTCATGTCAGGAAAGCGAAGGCCGAAGCGATCGTCGTTGGGTCCGACGAGTGGATTGTCTCCCTGCAAGTTGATGTGATCACGAATCAGCACGAGCTCGCCCTGCTGATAATTCGGATTGATCCCGCCGGCGGCGTTGGTCAGGATGACCGCGTGAATCCCCATGCGGCCAAAGACTCGCATAGGAAACGCCACTTCTTGCGCCGAATATCCTTCATAAAGATGCACGCGACCCTGCATCGCGACGACGGGGACGGCGCCGGATTTGCCGATCACCATTTGTCCGGCATGGCCGATGGCGGTTGAGCGCGGGAAGGCGGGAATGTCGGCGTAGGGGATGCGCGTTGCGTCGGTGAGGGAGTCGGCGAAGCCACCGAGGCCGGAACCGAGAACTAAACCTATTTTGGGGCAAAGTTGCATGCGCTGCAGCACGGATTGCGCGGCGGTTTCGGCGAGGGTGAATTGATCGTTCATATTAAGGTACGTCTTAGGTACCTCAGGCGCTAAAGCCCTTGGTCATCACAGTCTCTGAGACGCAGCGCTGAAAGCGCTGCTCCACCCAACGGCTTTATCAAATGGCCGATTAATACTTCCTCTCAAACTTCGCGAACTCAGTCTCCAGCTTCCACTGCATGCGGGCGCGTTCGTTCGCGGCGAGGAATGCTTCGCATGCGGCTGAAGGTTTCTCCGTTGCAGGCGCCTCGCTCGCGCAGACCGGTGTCATGCGAAATACCAGTTTTGTATCTGTCCACAAACTCTGGCCGGGAAGAAAGCTGTGCTCCAGGCTTTGGCGAGCCATTCGTTTAAGGTCGAAATACGATAAGCGGTAACTCTCAACCGCGCGCAAGTATTCGTGCGTCATGTCGGAACGGTTTACGCCCTCGTCATCTGTCGCAAGCGCCACTGGAACGCCGTTCTTCATATAAACCGGCAGGGGATGATCGTCTCCGCTAACACCGAGAATTACATCGTTCGATGTCAGCGAGATTTCGACGAGCACATTGCGCTCGGCCATCTCATGCAGCAGGCTCATGGGATCTTTTTCGTTCATCACGTCGACCCCGTGGCCAATGCGCTCGGCATGGCCGCGCTCCACTGAGGCGCGAATGTGAAACGCCAAATCCTCGGGAGGCACAAGGCCGATGGCGAGTTCACCCGCGTGCAGCGTGATGTGCACCTTGGGATAGATCCCGTGCAAATAATCGAGCATCGCCATGTGCTCGTTGAAGTCGTGGATGGGAACGTACCAGTCCTCGGGCATTACCAGATTCAGGCCAACAAATCGCGGGTCAGACGACGCCAGTTCGAAGCCCAGTAGAATCTGCGCGAATACGATTTCATGCGGCAAGCCACGCAGCACCTGATAAAGATAGCGTACCGTCACCTCGCATCCCGGCGCGGCATCGACGGTTCCACACTTGAGAATTTCTTTGGCGCGAGCTTCATCGGCAGCGAGCCGCTTTCCGGCCTCTGCCGCAACATCTTTCAGGCCTGCGGCGAGCAGCGCGTCTCGCATCTTGGCCAGATCTGGATTCCATTCAACCTTGCCAGCGATTTTCGCTGCGCCGCCGGAATCGGCGGTGTGCATGAACTCGACGTACTGCAGATGATCCATTCCGGCGCGGTTCAGAGCGGCGGCAATTGCTTCCGCAGTGTGCGTGCCCGCGGCGAGTCCGAACTTGTCGAATGTCGCAAAGAAATGATCGTGACCAGACTCGTCGCCCAGCTTCCAGTTGCGCATGGACCAGGCGTCGATCATCTGGTTGTAAAGGACGTGGTCGCCGAAAGTGCAACGGGCGGCCGGCTTGGCTGTGTAGTTTTCGCAGGAATCACAAGGCGGGGCCAGCAATCGCGATGAGGTGCGGTCGACGCAGAGTCCGCCGGAGGCTGCGAAATCGATGAGATCTTCGGCATAAATCGCGCCGGAGAGATGATTGTGCAGATCTCCACCTTTCGGCAGGTCGCGCACGAAAGCCAATAGCAGCGGCGGTTGCTTGCGAACGGAGTCGAGATAGCGGGCGGTACGCTGCTCGAAACTCTGGGCAGCGCTCCACGCAGTGAGCAGGAAGAGCAGGCCAGCGCTCAGGACCTTGCGCATGATTGGTGGCAACGTTAGCAGCAACATCAATCCCCCGGGTCATCTTGGAGTCGGAAAGGAATTGTAATCTGTCGGGCGGCGCGAGGTTCACAGAAAAGAGAGAATCGAAACAGAGAGGCAGGCTGAAGAATTGGCGGGTTAGCGGAGCCAGGCGATTGCGCCGATGACGATGGCGACTAGAAATAGCGATGCGAGGACGTACTTGTTGGCCGCGAACCAGGACTCCGACTGCACAACCGAACCTAAGAATGGAGTGGAGTCGGAGGCGATCTCTGCCATCGAATCTGCAGACGCTGGCATTTCGGAGGTTTGCGCAGACAGAGGTTGCGCTGCGATTGGGGCAGACGAGAGGTGCTCAGTCGCCGAAACTACGGGAGCAGGGCTGGCCGAGTCACCTACTTCGCCGGCGGGAGCAGAAGTCAGAACTGAAACATGCGTGCTCGACCCGACAAACTCGGGAGCGCATGAGGGTGCACCAGCGGCTGGCGTTTCCCGTCGGTCGCTCTGTGAGTCGCGGGAGCCTGCATCCTTGGGCTGCGGCAGGCGCTGGCCACGCCACTGTTTTTCCTCGCATTCCACGCAGAAGGTGCGCCCGGGCGATACGGGAAAACCGCAGGCCCCGCACTTCGGCAACTTTCTCAACACTGGCGGCACAGTAATCGGTTCGGCTGCTCTCTCGCTCGCGTGCGAGTTGCCCTGAGCGCGCATTGCGGCCGACCAGAATAGCGGCTTCGTCGTGGAAGGTGCGGCTGCGGCTGCTTCTTCTTTTACTTCCGTGAGGAGAACTTTCGGGAACTCCTTTTGCGGAGGCAGAACCTCTTTCGATGCCGGCGCGGTATTCGCGACCGTTACCCGAGCACGAGATGCCCCTTGCGGTACGGCCGCGATGACCACCCGTCTTTTTTCTTCGGCAGCCAGATGATGACTCGGCGCGAAACCGATGGCTGGAGCCTGCGCCGCGATGGCATGCTTCACGGCGGTCTCCACCATTTCGCTCAGGCGCTGGAGCGCAGAAACATCCCGCTCATCGAAGGCATGCGGCTTTCCGGAAAAGAGCTCGAAGACGCCCAGCACCTCGCGATCGCTGATGATGGGCATGATCAACACCGACGCGATACCCAACTGGCGACAACCTTCGCGATTCACCCGCGGATCGCGCTCGGCATCGTCACAACGAAGAGACCGGCCGGTGCGGACGCTCTCACCCGAGAGTCCGTACTCCATGGAAAGCAACGAACCCAGTTCCGGCGCATTCAAGCCCGCGGTGGCCCGGCAGAGCATGTCAGCATGCTCGCCGCGGCGCAGTGCGATGGCGGCGCCACTGGCTCCGGTAATGTATTGGGCGCGATCGGCCAGCAGCTGCAAGGCTGCGTCGAGGTCGCTCTGCGCGATTTCGGCGAGCGAACGGCCATCATCTTCACCGGGAAAGCGTGGAGTTTTTTCAGTAAACGTCTTTTCCGAAGCGAGGGTTGAGAGCAGGTTAGCAGCGGCGATTCCTGCGGAAACGCTTGCGGCAGAACCGGAGTCGAGAATCGCTTGCTGATCGGTCGTCGAAAAGTTCATGGCTGGCGTTCTGATCTTTCCCAGTCGTCGCCCAACGGTGGTCCCAAGTCGCGGCCATTCTTGCCCCCTCGGCGGGCCGCATAATCACTAATTTTCAGAGTGCAATACTTTGCAGTCTCATCCCACAGCGAGGATGGTGTCAAGATTTCCAAAACACGAAAGTGCTAGTCCCAGGGTATCGAGTGAGGTTCAGGGAGAGGCAGTTAGCAATTAGCAAACCCGCCATGGGCTCGGCGCTCTTCGCCAATTGCTAATCGCTAGTGTGATCGCGGCTACACGTTCCGCTTGCGCACGGCGGAATTGGCTAGCCGGTTCGCTTCGGCGTTGCTTTCGCGCGGGACGTGAGAGATGGAGAAATTCAGGGCGCGAGCCAGTTTGCGGCAGGTCCAGTGCAGGGAGTAGAGGCGCGCGCTGCGGCAAGTGTATTCACCGCTCATCTGGCGCACCACAACTTCCGAATCGGAATACACGTGCAGGGTCTTTGCTTTGAGAGAAACCGCGCACTGCAGCGCTTCCATCAGCGCGACGTATTCGGCGACGTTGTTATCCTGGTGGCCGATCCATTTGGCGATCCGGATGGGACCACTTTCGCAGCCGTCGATGATCACCCCAATACCCGAGGGTCCCGGATTTCCCAGGGAACCACCGTCTACATAGGCCACGAGTTCCGACATCAGAGATTCTTCGCGCTGCTAATTAGCAAGATGCGCCGAGAATGGTTCTGCGTCAAGGTGAATATTTGCACAACTATATACTCGACATAAGTTAGCTGACGAAGCACGATTTTGAAAAGCGAGAGGCTCAACCGTTGGGCCATTTAGGTCGTCACATGATACGAGTGTGTTGAGATCATATGGAACTAGGACGAGTTAAAGCCATCTTTTGCTACCCAGTGAAGTCAATGGCTGGTAAATCCCTTGATGTTGCGAGGATGAGTTGGCATGGCATTGAAGGTGATCGCAGGTTCGCTTTCCGGCGGCTCAACGATAAGAGTGGAATCCCATGGCTGACCGCGAGCAAATTGCCGCAGTTGCTGCTCTATAAACCATTCAGGGCTGACGGCAACACCGCCGAAGCATTGCCAATGCACGTTCGTACGCCAGCAGGGAAAGAGTACGAACTCCGAAGCGACCAACTTCGGGAGGAAATTTCGAACCTGTATGGCGGTGATGTCGAATTGATGAATCTCAGGCATGGCATCTTTGACGAAGCCTCTATTTCGATAATCAGCCTCGGGACAATGCACGGCATTGAGCACGAAACGGGTCGGGAACTTGGCCTTCGCAGATTTCGACCTAACGTTGTGATCGAAACCAATAACGCTGAGCCGTTTGAGGAAGACCGATGGGTGGGCCAGACGTTGATGTTTGGCGAAGGGACTAGCAGGCCGGCCGTAGCGGTAACGATGAGGGATGAGCGCTGTGTCATGGTCAATCTCGACCCGGACACGGCCGAGCCTGACTCCGAAGTGATGAAGGCGATTGTTCGCATGAACGGGAATTGCGCCGGCGTTTACGGCACCGTGGTCAGGCCGGGCGAACTTCGAATCGGTCAAGTCGTGACCTCGGGGAGAGTAGGACCTCCGACCGCATAGGCTATGCAGCCCGAGCACACTCATTTGCACTGGAGTCAGGGCACCAACAGCAAGAAGTGAATCAACCTGTAAGTTACGGGATTTTCTCACCCGAAGACGCCTGTGACATATTCTGTGTAAAAGCAGGTCCGAATTGATAGCGCATCTGAGTAAACTTCGGTGCTGCAATGATTTGTGCTTTTCGTTATTCACAGGACGAATTGCACGCACTGCACCAAGAGTTTGCGTTGACTTTTATGAAGGCTCTGTTAAGGTTGCATCCGTCGACGGTTGAAAGGGACAGCGAAATAAACCTTGCTGACCCGAAGTAGACTGGGTGATCAGCTCAGCGGGGCAACCTGAGGAGCAGCCAAACCTGAAAAAACCGACGGCTCTGCGAGGGGCAGTTGGGGTTTGGGACTGTGAAAACAGTGATCGCATCAAGGGGCTGTGACGGTACATGCGTCCACGCTGTTGGCTCCCTCGCAGGAGGCGGCAGCTAGAGCATAACCAATGTCACGGCCCTTTCAATTTTTTCCCGCCTGTTTTGCGCCCACTTATCCCCGCACTGCGATGCTTGATTTTCCAATGACGCGTCAGCGGTTGCGCGTCGCGAAAGATTTAAGACTTCACGCTGCAATTTCGCCGGCGATCATTTCATCCACGTAACACCAGATCCAATCTTCTCCCGGTTCGATCGAACGTATCAAGGGATGCGCGGTGTGGTGGAAATGTTTGGTGGCGTGCTTGTTCTTCGACGAGTCGCAGCAGCCCACGTTTCCGCACGTGAGACATAGGCGAAGGTGAACCCAGGTGTCGCCAAGTTTCACACACTCCTCGCAGACGTGGGTGGTGGTGGTTCTGATCTTTATCTGATCCAGGTGCTTGCATTTTTTCGACATTCAGGAATCTCCTTGGCGGCGGCGCACTGTTGCTTTGCGTCGTCATTTTATCGCGTAATCCTGCTACTTCGCTCCGTTTCCACGCGGCGTTCCTTATAATGGCATTTCTCATGTCAACGTTTGCGCCGGTAGAGGAACAACTCACTTATCTCAAGAAGGGCTCGGCGGAAATCATCCGCGAAGCCGATCTCCGCGCCAAATTGGAGAAGTCGCGCGCCAGTGGCAAGCCCCTACGCGTCAAGCTTGGCATGGACCCGACGGCTCCCGACCTGCACCTCGGTCATACCGTGGTGCTGCGCAAGCTCAAACACTTCCAAGATCTCGGCCACACCGCCATTTTCTTGATCGGCGATTTCACGGGGATGATCGGCGACCCGACGGGGCGCTCGGTGACGCGGCCTCCGCTCACGCGCGAACAGATTGAGCAGAACGCCGAAACATACAAGGCGCAAGTTTTCAAGATTCTCGATCCGCAGAAAACGGTAATCGACTTCAACCGGCGCTGGATGGGACAGTTCAGCTCCGATGATTTCGTGCGCTTGATGGCGAAGTACACCGTCTCGCAACTGCTGGAGCGCGAGGACTTTCACCAGAGATTCAAGAGCGAGAAGCCGATTTCAGTCCATGAGTTGCTGTATCCGCTGGTGCAAGGATACGACTCGGTCGCGCTGGAAGCCGATGTTGAACTTGGTGGCACCGATCAGAAATTTAATCTGCTGGTCGGCCGCGAGTTGCAGCGGAGTTACGGGCAGGAGTCTCAGGTGGTGCTGACTACACCGATTCTTGAAGGCCTCGACGGGGTGCAGAAAATGTCGAAGTCGCTGGGGAATGCGATCGGGATTCACGAAGCGCCGCTGGAAATCTACGGGAAGGTGATGAGCATCTCGGACGAAATGATGTGGAGATATTACGAGTTGCTGACGGATGTGCAGGTCGCCGACATCGAGAAGATGAAGCGGGAGACGCATCCGATGCAGGCGAAGAAGGAGTTGGCGCGCAGAATTGTGAAGGATTTTCATTCGGCGGAAGCGGCGGCGAGGGCGGGGGAGGATTGGGGGAAGCAGTTTCAAGACCGTGAGGCCCCGACGGTAATCGAGCTCGTGCAAGTGAAGCTCGACGACGTGAAGACCGAGCCAATTTCAGAGGGTCAGTGGCAGATTAGGCTAGACAAACTACTTCACAAGGCAGGATTTGCGAGTTCGGTCAGCGACGCGCAACGAAAGTTGAAGCAGGGATCTGTGCAAATCGCGGGCGAAGTTAAAACGGAGATCTGGTCTAGTGCTATGAGCGGCGGGCCTCCATTCGACGTTAGGGTTGGACGAACTATAAAAAAAATTCATATCGTTCCCTAGATGTCATGCGCCACCGCTCATGTGGAGACAGCCGCCCTCGGCTGTCCTGGCGAGCGCGCTCGCCAGGAGTTCCTTTTCAGTTTTCCCGAATTGTAAGGTTGGGCAAGGATTTTCTAGGCCGGAAACCCTACAGCCCCACAATTCCTACTAGACTTCAGGCAGAGCGGAGCTTCGCTCCTGGACAGCCGAGGGCGGCTGTCCCTACATAAACCTATGCCGCAGGCTTTATCGTCGAAGTCTTCCTCATCTTCAGTCGTGACGATACCCCGTCAACCGAGACCTAGTTCTTCGTGTAGGGCGCAAAATGAAAAAGGTTCGTGTGATTTCGACCGTCGTCATCAATAAATCGCCTTGTGTAGGGACAGCCGCCCTCGGCTGTCCTGGCGAGCGTGCTCGCTAGAGGTTCCTTTTCAGTTTTCCCGAATTGAAGGTTGGGCAAGGATTTTCTAGGCCGGAAACCCTACAGCCCCACAATTCCTACTAGACTTCGGCAGAGCGGAGCTTCGCTCCGCGGACAGCCGAGGGCGGCTGTCCCTACATAGAACCTTATGCCGCGGGCTTTTTATCGGAGACGGCTCCCGCATCTTCAGTGCGATGACAGGCAGCACTTTGTGACGTTTTGTACTGACCGTCGGTGGATTCTTCCGGAACGGGTGCGGTCTATTGTGCTGGAATGTTGTTTGCACGACAACGGAGCGAAATTCGATCTGCGGGTTGCGGTCGTCATGCCGGATCATGTTCACATGATCTTCACGCCGCTGGTGAACCAGCAGGCAATGGAGATTTACTCGCTCGGCGAAATCATGGACGCGGTCAAAGGCGCTTCGGCTCACAGGGTGAACAAGGCGTTGGGGCGCAAAGGAACAGTTTGGCAGGCTGAATCGTTCGATCATGTGCTGCGATCTTCGGAGAGTCTGGATGCGAAGATTGCTTATCTGCTGGAGAATCCCGTTCGGGCTGGGCTGGTGAGCGACTGGACTGAGTATCCGTGGTTATGGAGAAAGGCGTTTGTGAATCCGTTTGCTCCTGCTTGAAGTCGTGGTAGCTTCCAAGAAAATGCGGAGCTTCGCTCCTGGACAGCCGGGGACGGCCGTCCCTACATAGAATCTTCTATGCCGCAGGCTTTTTATCGTCTGCTTTCGCTGCCGAGCCGGCGTGGACTCTGCTACTCTCAACCGCGCACATGCGCGCCGCTGCAATCCTCGGGCTGGGATGTTCTCTGAAGAACCTTCAGCCCTTTCAAACCGGCGAGGCTGGCAAAGAAAAAGCAATCGAGTGGCGCATTGGTTTGCCTTCCGATGCGGATCAAGCCGACGTCATCCTGATTTTCGGCGGCGACGGTACCATTCACCGCCATCTGAAACAATTGGTAAAGCTCGGCCTGCCCGTTCTTGTCGTGCCTGCCGGCAGTGGAAACGACTTTGCCCGCGCCCTGGGTTTGCGCAACGTGAAGGACTCCATCGCGGCGTGGCGCAGCTTCCGCGCGGAGCAACCCCGGGGAGCGGCCAACGTCCATGTAATCGATCTCGGGACAATTACGCCGCTGGAAAATCCGGGCGAAACCGAACTTGCCGCTGTTTCTCGCAACTCGGTACCTGGCACGAAGAACTATTTTTGCAGCGTGGCCGGCATCGGACTCGACAGTGAGGTCGCACGCCGTGCCAACAACTTACCGCGCTGGCTGCGTGGGAATGGAGGTTACGCGCTGAGTCTGGCTCCCGCCCTGTTTCGCTTTGCCGCGCTCCCGATGAAAATTTTCGCGCAGGAAAGAAATGAAGAGTGGAGGATTCGCAGCGACCAACCCACGACGCTGGCAGCTTTTGCCAACAGTGGAATCTACGGCGGCGGGATGAAAATCGCTCCGCGCGCGAAACTGGATGACGGCCAACTCGATGTCTGTGTGATCGCCGGCATTGATCCCTTGAAGCTGGCGTGCCTGTTTCCTACGGTTTACTTTGGCGGCCATTTGAATATCCGGGCCGTAAACTACTTCCAGGCCGCGCGCCTACGCGTGGAAACCGAAAGCCCGATCGAAGTGTATGCCGATGGAGAATGGGTTTGCCGCACTCCGATCGGAGTTGCGGTCGAACCAAGCGCTCTGAAAGTGATTGTTCCGAGTAATCCTTCTGAGTAATCGACGGCCGATTCGAAGACAATGCTAGCGGCATAAATTCAAACGCCTCCCGAGTTGGCTTGCATTGCCAACCCGGAAGGCGTTGAGTATTCAAAAAACTTAATGCTGCTACGGAACTAGTCGCCGGTTCCGCAGGTGCAAACACCCTTCTTGCTGCCATCCAACTGGATGCCGAAGCACTGACCAGTTACACGCTTGAGCTCAGCCGCGCTGAGAGTGGCATCTTGCGAAGCCGTCTCAGTGACCGCGAAGCCGCCGTTCTGGATGTGGGTGCCCCACGAACGAATGCCAGCAACCGGGGTGACGCTAACCGGAAGCAGAGGGCAAGTGCCGCCCTTGGTTGGGGTGGAGATGATCTTGACCACGCCAGTCGTCAGGACGACGCCGGTCAACGGGTTGCCAGTCAGGTCGGTGTTCACCGAAAGTGTACGCAGACCATCGGGGCTCACCAAGCATTCGCAGCACTCGCTCAGTTCCTGGCTCGGATCGAACACGAAAATAGCGGCGCAAAGGCTGCCGCCTGCCGTGCCAGGGTTTGTGATGCGATAGGTTCCATCCGGAGCGCCGGCAGAGTTGGCGTTCGAGAAGTAGTCAACTTTCAGAGTATCGGGTGGCTCCTGTGCCATAGCGACACCGGCACAGAGTGCCAAAGCTAATGTACAGACCACGAGCATTGTGATTCGACGCATTATTATCCTCCTGGAGATCACCTGCCAAGCTGGGGAGGGAGTGCTCGGCTATCTGGCGCATCGCCTGTGTGAATGCTAAATGCGCCCGCAAGTCCCCAAATGCACTAACCATTTTTAACTAGCCCGCCAAAATCCGCGCTGGACGCGGCATTCAGCGCGGTATGGGTCTTATTTCCCGGGAATTATGGTCCCCGCTAGAGACTTTTTATTTTTTCGCCTTTGGGACACTCGACCCCCGCTCTCATCGCGGTGTTAAACTTTCGTATGCCCGAGCGACGTTCCCACACCTTATTATGGATTCTGATTGGGGGAGGAGCTTTCTTCCTCTTTGTGCTGGCCGTGTTTTCCGTGGTTTACCTCACCCTGCATGCGGGCAGCAGCGAAACTTCCTTTGGCGGCTTCGGCGACCGTATCGGGGTGGTGGACCTGGACGGCGAAATTTTCTCTCCCCAGCCCGTGGTTGGCCAACTCAAGAAGTTCGGCGATGACTCCTCGATTAAGGCAATCATCCTGCACGTAAATTCGCCGGGCGGCGGCGTGGCCGCCTCAGAGGAAATTTATCGCGAGGTCAAACGCGTTCGCGAGGAGAAAAAGAAACTGGTGGTCGTCTCGATCGAAACCGTGGGAGCGAGCGGCGCTTACTATGTGGCATCGGCCTCCAACAAGATCTATGCCGACCGGGGCAGCGTGGTGGGCTCGATCGGCGTGATTGCCGAGTGGGTGAACTACGGCGAGCTGATGAAATGGGCCAAGCTCAAGAGCGTGGTGTTTAAAACTGGCGAGTTTAAGGATACCGGTGATCCCTCCCGCGACCTCACTCCCGCGGAGCAGGCCTACTTGCAGTCGCTGATCGATAACATGTTCGGGCAGTTCATCAAAGCCGTGGCCGACGGACGTGGCATGAAATTTGACGACGTCAAAGCCATCGCCAACGGCAAGGTGTGGACCGGGGAACAAGCCCTGTCGATGAAGTTGATCGATAACGTCGGCGACTTCGAGGCCGCGGTGAAGGACACGGCGAAATCGGTAGGCATCTCCGGTGAACCCACGCTGGTGCACCCGGACAAAGATCGCAAGACTCTGCTCGACCTGATGTTGGGGGACGTTTCGCAATACCTGCCCGGCACGGAGAAAATGCTGGAGCGGCATGTTGGGTTTTACTATCTGTGGAAGTGAGGGGCAGGTCTCGGGTCTTAGGTGTTCGCTCCTGGAATTCCGATTCTTGCCGAGCTTACCTTGCTCGCTTTCCACCGAACCGGTTTCTTTGCACCGGCCGCTTCGGGCCGAATGCCTAACACCTAAGACCCGAGACCCGCTTCTCACCCGGTACTTGCATCCAAGCCCTGAAATTTGAGAAGGTTAAGCAGGTCCCGGGAACCAAAGAGGGGAATATGACAAAAGCCGATCTCATTGATGAAGTCTCGCATCTGGCGGAACTTACGCGCAAAGACAGTGAAGTCATCGTGGAAACAATCTTTGACAGCGTGGTGCGTTCCCTGCGCGCGGGGGACAAAATTGAGATTCGCGGCTTCGGCAGCTTCCGCACTCGTCAGCGCAAACCTCGCATGGGGCGCAATCCAAAGACTGGCGAAAAGGTCGAAGTGCCCGCCAAGAAAATTCCTTTTTTCAAGCCCAGCAAAGAATTAAAAGATCTGGTGAACGACAGCGTCGCCGATGCAGGCGCGCCGCCTCCGCCAGCACCCCCTGCGCCTCCCGCGGCAACCCCGGCACAGTAGCGCGGGTCGGAATATGGAATTGAGAGGGCTGAAGTCAGAATTGGGCGAAGTCTGTTTTATTAATTCCTAACTGTTTACTCCTGCATTCTGATTATTTTTCTTGCGTCTGGTCGCGGATTCCGACCACACCCATCATGCGCCCCGTTCTTCCCTTCTCTGCGCGATAGGAAAACAAAAGATCGGTGCGGCAGTTTGTGCAGAAAGGCGAGGCTTCGATGTTCTTCTCCAGAACTCCGGCCGCCAGCAGTTGCTGACGATTCGCTTCCACCAGATCGAGAAAAATCTTCTTGGGCAAAACGCTGTGCCCAGGCGCGCGTGCCGTCAGAAACAGCATGGGATATTTCTCGCGAACCGGGTCGGACTTCTCGACCTCACGGAATAATTTCTCCGCGTACGCGAACTGCGACTCGAATTTCTCCTGCACTTCCTCACCCACTTCATAGCAGCAGCCGTGAATGCCGGGACCAATCGCCGCTTGCAGATCGCTGGGAAGGGTGCCCAAGCAGCGCCGCATTTCCCCCACACCTTTTTCGACGATGCGTTTCACCGTGCCCCGCCAACCCGCGTGGAACACGCCGACAGCACGGTGTTTGGGGTCGACCAGCATGATCGGCAGGCAATCGGCCGTTTGAATGCCAAGTAATAAGCCGGGAGCGTTCGTGATCATCCCGTCGCCAACCAGCGGCGGTTCGTCGGCCCTGTCGACTAGTCGAATAATGTCAGAGTGAATCTGCCGCAACGTAACCAGCGGCCACAGCTTGGACCCGGCACTATGCTGCTTCGTCCGCTCGGTGCTCGCCCCTAACCCACGCAGAAACTCAGCCCGATTCCGCTCGACAAGGGCCTTGGAATCATCTTTGGTGAATCCGAGGTTGAGCGCGTTACCGCCGTAAATCCGCGAGAATCCTCCCGGACGCGTGGAAAATCCGTGAACCAGCCAGGGGACTTCGCTCAAGTGGCTTCCACGAAGAATATTTAATTTAGCCTGTTTGAGGGCCGACTTCCGCATGCACTCATGTTATCCGAAGCAAGGTGATCGAAAGAAAGCACGCAGGTCAGTCAGGGAGGGAGCGTCGATTCGACCAGCGTTGTCGAATGCCAACCAGAAATTTTTCTTTATCTTCGCGCATCAACCGGACCAGCGGCTGATTGCCGGTCTTTTCGTGCGCCGCCGCCCACAGCACCATCTCGGTGAGCATCGGCGCCAGATCGATTCCTTTCGCGGTCAGCACATATAACACTTTGCGTCCGTCTGTTGGGTCCGTTTCCGTCGCAACGATTCCGTACTCGACCAGCTTGCGCAGGCGATCGGCCAGAATGTTCGTGGCAATGCCTTCGTAGCACTCCATGAATTCCTTGTAGGTCTGAAAGCCGCGCAGCATCATGTCGCGGATGATCAGCAGCGACCAGCGGTCGCCCAGCATCTCGACCGATGCGTTGAGCGGACACTCCGACCGCCGCTTTCCTTTACGCTTCCCAGCCACTTTCATACGACTTCCGGACGTCACTACCGTTTTTTGGTCAACCATGCAATTGTTACTTGCAAGTTGCAAGTGATATTTGCAATAATCTCACGCGCAGCCGCTGTTTTCAATCTCTAAGTCCTGAACCTGAGATGTCAGCCGGCTCAGTTGAATCGCAGGAGAAATCAATGAACCTCAAAATAGGCATGACGATCAGGTGGGGAAATTTCGGGTTGGTTGCTGTGCTCAGCATCGCGTGGCAGGGACAAGCAGCAGACACCAAAACGCCTTATCCCAGCATGGCTCCGATTGAGAAATATCTAATAGTGGATCGGAATGCCGAGATAGCATTGGCGAGGACTGCCGCCCCGGTGGCGATATCGCGCGATGCCGAGGTTTTGGTCCTCGGGCAGAAGGGCTACGAAACCGCCATCAAAGGCAAGAACGGCTTCGTTTGCGCAGTGGAAAGATCGTGGGGGGCCGGCTTTGACGATCCTGAGTTTTGGAATTTCAAAAATCGCTCGCCCATCTGCTTCAACCCGCCGGCTGCGCAATCCGTACTGCCCGTCTATCTGAATCGAACGAACATGGTCTTGGCTGGACTGTCGAAGGCTCAGATGATCGACCGTATCAAAGAGGCATTCGACAAGAAAGAGCTACCCATGCCCGCGCCCGGCGCGATGTGCTACATGATGTCGAAGGAAGCGTACCTTACCGATTCCGGTAGCCACAATTTGGCTCATCTGATGTTTGAGGTTCCACGCATGGATGGCGCGGCCCTGGGCGCGGATCTGCCGAACTCCCCGGTCATGGTCGGGGCTCAGAATGGACCGGAGCCCATGACCGACATGATCGTTCCTGTCGGCAAGTGGTCGGATGGAACGCCTGCACCGATCGACTGATGCTCGATCAACGTGTACGAAAAATCAATGAAGCGAAAGACAAGCAAGACGATCGCGTGGAGAAGACCCTAAAGCTCCATATACCGACGCCGCGAGGTGCGGACCTGATTCCCAGGAGGTAAAAGAATTGCCAAGAATAACTCCGTTTTTATGGTTCGATGACAAGGCCGAAGAAGTGGCGAACTTTTACGTCTCTGTATTCAAGAATTCAAAGATTGGCAGCGTTGCCCGGTATGGCGATGCGGGGCCCGGACCGAAAGGGTCGGTCATGACGGTGAGTTTTGAGCTCGAAGGCCAGGAATTCATCGCACTGAACGGAGGGCCGCTATACACCTTCACGCCCGCGATATCCTTTTTCGTGGATTGCAAGACGCAGCAGGAAGTGGACGAACTTTGGGACAAGCTCACCGCTGGCGGAGGCGAGGTCGAGTGCGGATGGCTGAGAGACAAGTATGGCTTGTCGTGGCAAATTATCCCCACGGCTTTACTCGAGCTTATGCAAGACAAAGATCCGGTGAAATCGCAAAGAGTCTTCAAGGCCATGCTGCAGATGACCAAGATCGATATTGAAGGTTTGCAGCGAGCATATCGCGGAGAATAGGAGAGAAAAAAAGATATGGCTACCAGCACAGTCGAACATTCGAAAATCGTATCGCGAGCGGAGTGGCTCGCCGCGCGTAGAGGACACCTCAAGCGGGAAAAAGAACTCACGCGTGCCTACGACGAACTGGCGCGGCAACGCCGCGAATTGCCGTGGATGAAGGTTGAGAAGAATTATGTTTTCGACGGGCCGAATGGCCGGGAGACACTTGCAGATCTTTTCGGCGGACGCAGCCAGTTAATCGTCAAACACTTCATGTTTGGTCCGGGATGGAAGGAGGGTTGCGTGGGCTGCTCTTTCGGTTCAGACCATGCTGAGGGAGCGTTCGTACACTTGAAAAATCACGACGTCGCCTATGTTGCGATTTCGCGAGCGCCGTGGCCGGAAATAGAGCCATTCAAGAAGCGCATGGGCTGGCACTTCAACTGGGTATCCTCCTATGCGAACGACTTTAACTATGACTATCACGTGTCGTTCACGAAAGAGGATGCCGCAAAAGGACAAGTCTTGTACAACCACGAAATGAACGACGTCCCCGGTGAGGAAGTTTCGGGCCTCAGCGTGTTTTACAAAGATGCCGGCGGCAACATTTTCCACACCTACTCCTGCTACGCGCGCGGCGACGAAAAAGCTGTAGGCGCTTACATGTTGCTCGACATCACTCCCAAGGGCCGCAATGAGACGGTCAACGGAAATCTTACCGACTGGGTTCGCCACCATGACAAGTATGGCGCCGGCGGGCTTGTCGATATATCGGGACGGTACCGGGAATCGAATTGAGCGATCGGGTCATCGGGTGATTGTGCGATTGCACAGCTCAAGATTTTCAATCGCTCAATGACTCAATCGCACGATCGCTCAATTCCTGGACGCGTCTAATCAAGAGAAGAGAAAAATGCGCAGGATAATCGTTTCCAATCTCGTGTCGCTGGATGGCTTTTTCGAGGGGCCGAATCAGGAACTAGATTGGTTCATCGTCGATGAAGAGTTTTTTGCGTATGCCAAGGACTTGCTGCGCTCGGTCGATACTTTACTCTTCGGCGCAAAGACGTATCAGCACATGGCAGCTTACTGGCCCTCGGCTCCGGTGGATGAAATTGCAGACAAGATGAATAATTTGCCGAAAATTGTCTTTTCCAAAACTCTGGAAAAAGTCGATTGGAATAATTCAAGGCTGATCCGGAATAATATTCAGGAGGAAGTCTCGAAATTAAAGGCGCAACCCGGCAAGGATATGGTTATCTTCGGCAGCGCCAGCCTCGCGTCATCTCTGTTGCAACTTGGATTGATCGATGAATACCGGGTCATTCTGCAACCAGTTCTGATTGGAAAAGGCAGACGGCTGTTCGATGAAATCGAAAACAAGATCAGACTGAAGCTCCAGCAAACCAAGTTGTTGGCGTCTGGGGTCGTCGTACTCTACTACCAAAAGGCTTAGCAGCGATATATTTCTCAAGAATATTCTTTCAAGACCAGGGCTGCAGCCATTTTCACAACAAGCAAACCAATCAAAGGAGAAATAAATGGCAAAGAAACCGACACACGCGCAAGCGCAGCTTCATCTGCAAATCTACGAACAACGCCGGGAGGCTCGTTTGCGCCAGGCCCGCGAGTGGTTTTTCAAGAACTATATCGTCGAGAACATGGACGACGCGATGCGAATCGCAGCGCCGGGAACGGAGAACGGAGCATTCGCCATGATGGTCCTCTCCTACTGGGACCAGGCTTGCGCGATGCTAAACTACGGCTTGCTGCACGAGGATCTGTTCTTTGAGACCACGGGCGAGTTTTTCGGCGTGTGGGAGAGCGCGAAGGTTATAGTTCCGCAGATGCGCGAGCGATTCAAGAACAAGCACTTTCTTGGAAATCTCGAGAAAGCCGCCAAGCGATACGAAAAATGGGTCGAGAAGCGATCTCCGGGCCACATTGCCGCCATGCGCCAGATGATGAAGCAGATGCGAACGAAAGCGGCTTGAAACACAGTCGTCAATGGTTAGTGATCAATATCGAGGGGTGAATTCACTGATCACCCATCACTAGCCACCGACCACTAGTGATGAACGCTTCGGCGATGCGGGAGACAGCTTGAATCCGATTGTGCGGGATTTTGCCCGCGGTGCTTTCGGTAGAGATGCAGACGCTGGAGTAACAATTAAGGGCTTTCGACTGTCAGATCATTCCACTGACGTTACTGGCAAAGCGCTCGCGCTGTTTTCCAGAGGCAGGAACATCTCGCGCGTTTGCAATCGGCGCGGGTTCTTTGTCCGTCTCTTCGGAGAGCGGCACGATAGACCGCAGAATCGTGCCAGTGTCGCTCGAAGAAATCTGGAAATCGCCGCCCAGTTCCTTCATGCGCTCGCGAATTCCCGCCAACCCCACGCCAGAACCTGTTCCCGTGCGCTGGAAGCGCTCCATTACGGTTTGCGGAAGTCCGTGGCCGAAATCTTGAATCTCGAGCGTAGCGAGATGGGGCAGCCGCTCGAATTTCACTTCCACGCTCGCACTCGCAGAGTGGCGGTGCGCGTTGGTCAAACCTTCCTGCAGCGCGCGGAACAGCGCAAGCTCAACCACCTCAGGCATTCGATCCGGTTTCGATTTCCCGTCCGCGGGGCAATCGGGATGAGAAAAATTCGTTTTAATCTCCATCGCGGTGCGTTTAGAAAAACCTTCGATGAACCAATGCGCAGCAGCCTCGAAGCCCGCCTCGTCAAGCAGCGGCGGATGCAACAGATAAGACATGGTGCGAATGCTGGTGACGGCATGTTCCACCAGCTTCCGCGTTTCCTGCAGCATGGGCGAAGGCTTGCCGCCGATGTGGAGCAACGCGATATCGAGGTTGATCTGCGCCGCGGCTAGCCATTGGCCGAGGCCATCATGAAGTTCGCGGGCAATACGCCGCCGTTCGTCATCTTGCACGCGCATGATTTTTGCCGAGAGCCTGCGCAGCGCCAGGGTCCGCTTTTCCACCAATGATTCCAGTTCGTCATGCGCCCGCTGCAGTTCTTCCTCAGCGCGCTCGCGCTCTTCCAGGTGGTCGCGAATTTCATATTGCCGCAGCCGCGACCGTATGGCGGTGCGGACGCTGCTCACCAACGTTGCCGGCCGCAGAGGACGCTCAATCAAATTAATGTTGCCCATCGGCGTGCGCGAGCGAACCATCATCTCCGTGTAGGGAGTGGTCGCGCCGCCGCCGGTGAGCACGATGATGGGAAAATCCGACCATGCCGGCTGAGCTGCTACGCTTCGGCCGAGGCATTCGATGGCATCTTCATCGAGCGCTTCTTCCGCCACAATGGCAGCGCCCGCGCCGCCGCCCACGCAACGGGCAATTGCGGCCGCGTCGGTCACCACGTTGACCGGAATTCCCGAACGCAGCAGCACTTCGCGCACCAATGCCCCATCCTTGCCGAATGGAGCCAACACCAGTACGTGGTAGTCGCTATGGAGTAACGTGGTCATCGCCGAGCAGTCTAGTTCTCCTTCGTTCCTCCAAGAATTGTGGGGGTGCCGGTGAGGATGCCTTGAAAATCACGCAGCGGCCGCCCAATGTGAATGCGGTCCGGCCCCAACTTAAGTTCGCGGATGGTGTGCTCATGACTTCCGCTGCGCCGCTTAATCGTAGAAATGGCCTGCCGCACTTCTCCCTGCATCTCGAAGTAGCGCAGCAGCAGAATATTATCCGCGAGATAGCTAACGTCGACCGCACTCTGCAGCGGCGACCCGATAGTGCCGGCCTGGGCCAAAACCATCAGCGTCAGCACACCGCGATTGCTGAGATAAGCCAAAAGCTCGTGAAGATGCACCGCCAGAAACTGCTCTCCCGGCATCGACTGCAAATATCCGTTCAGGCTGTCAAGCACAACCATGCGGACGTTCTCGTTTTCCACGTGCTGCTGAACACTCGCAACCAGCTCTCCCGGCGACATCTCGGCCGGGTCGACGCGCTGGATGGTGATCTTGCCGGTCGCCAGATGCGGGCGAATATCGATTCCAAGACCGGTGGCGCGCGTAAGCAAAGTGTGCGGCGCCTCTTCAAACGAGAAAATCGCGCAGCTCTCGCCCCGCCGGGCGGCGGTCGCCGCCCACTGCACTGCGATGCTGGTTTTGCCGCATCCTGCCGGACCAATCAGAAGAGTGCTGGTACCGCGATCAAGGCCTCCACCGGTAAGGTCATCGAGCTCTTGAATGCCACTGGAGACGGCCTCAGCTGGTTGCTCCGTGCGAGAGTCAGCCGCGACCAGGCGCGGAAACACCACGACGCCTCCGGTCACGATCGCGTAATCGTGGAAGCCTTCGCTATACGCCGTGCCCCGCAGCTTCACGATCTCAATTTGCCGCCGCGTCTTGCCATATTCGCGGGGAACTTTGTCCATGCTGATCACGCCATGCACCACGCTGTGCAGTTGCAGATCGGGATCGCGCGAGCTGCGGTCGTCGAGCAGCAAGACCGTACATTTTTGCCCGGCCATAAAGTCTTTCATCGACAAAATCTGGCGGCGGTAGCGCAGAGGATCTTTCGCCAGCATGCGCAGTTCGCTCAACGCATCGATCACCAGCCGGTCGGGCCGCACGCGCTGGATTTCTTTGACGATGCGCTGCATGCGATCGCTAAGTTCTACTTCGGCGGGATGGAAAACGGTGTACTGCTGTTCCGGCAGCAGGTCGTCCTCGTCGGGGAGCAACTCCACGATCTCAACGCCGTCCAGCGGCATTCCGTGCGACGCCGCGGCATGAACCAGATCTTCCCGCGACTCCGAAAGCGTAAGGTAAAGCGTGCGCTCACCTTTGCTGATACCCTCCCGCATGAATTGCACCGCCAGGGTTGTCTTCCCTGCCCCCGGATCGCCCTCGACCAGATAAATGCGGCCCTGGGGAAAGCCGCCATGCAGAATCGCGTCCAGACCGGCACACCCGCTGCTCACGCGAAGGTCGAATTGCCGGTTTAGGTTTGTGTTGATTGCGTCGCTTGCCGCCGACAAGTTTTCCTCCGGAGAAATTGAGTATGCACCGCGGACCTATGCCAAACAGGCCCCGGCACCCCGCGCAATCGACTGTGACTTACATCAGACTTGATTGCAGCGAAAAGAGTTGCCAGCAATTAGAATGGCGAATTAAAGCAAGGATTTTGCCTTAGGTGATCACCGAAAGCAGTAGGGATTTTCCTGTAGAAACTGAAGTAATTTTGAGATGAGATTTGAAGGCGAGTTTCTTAATTATGAATACGAGTTTTTAATACGGCCCATCCCCGTCAGCGGACCGGTCTGAGTCGCTGGCCTCGTCGCGAACCGGCCCAGCCCTTCCGATTATTTCCTGCCGCTTGAACTGCAATCCGCTGCAAAATAGGATCTACGACATGAACAGCAAACTTGGGAAGCTGACGAGGGTGGACCTTCGAGAGATTTGGAAGAATGAGGAATATGATTTCTCCAACTGGCTAGCCGAGGAAGAGAATCTTACCCAATTAAGTGACGAGATCGGTATATCAATAAGGCTGATTGAAAAGGAATCCGGAGTAGGCAAGTACAGCCTTGACATCCTTGCGGAGGAAGAGGGTACAGGTCGAAAGATCATCATCGAAAACCAGCTCGAAAAAACTGACCATGACCACCTCGGCAAGATCATTACCTACGCTGCTGGCCACGATGCCAGCATTGTGATTTGGATTTTCAAGGACATTACCGAAGAGCACAGAAGTGCCATCGATTGGCTAAACGAAAATACGGGCGAAGACCGACTGTTCTTTGCCGTGAGGATTGAAGCATGGCGTATAAACGATTCCGATCCAGCACCGAAGTTCGAAATTATCTGTAAACCCAACGAATGGGCGAAAGTAGTAAAACGGAGTTCAGGGAGCCAAGACCTTGGCGAAACCGACTTGAAGAAGCTGAGCTTCTGGACAAAGTTGAAATCGTACGCGGCGGAAAAGAAAGTCCAATTGTTTAGGCAAACACCAGCGCCCCAACATTGGTACAACATCTCAATTAAAAGTTCCGAAGCTAACATCAGCCTGACCCTAAACACTAGGGAGAATCTGTTGGGATGTGAGATTTACATCAACGACAATAAATCGCTCTTCAACTTTCTAAAGACACAGCGGGGAACCATCGAACAGCAGCTTGGGGCAGAGTTGGAGTGGATCGAAGCTAGAAAAGCGAGTCGTGCAGTTCAGAGAAGACAGCAGGCTGACATCGACAATGAAGCTGGTATTACAGACCTGTTCGATTGGCTGATCGATAGGGCGATCGCATTCGAGAAGGTGTTTGTTCCGCTGCTCAAGAAGTTCAAGGATGAACATGTGTCGGTTCAGGGATGAATCCACTTCTTGATTCATCCCACCCCTGCGCTACCTCACTTCCCCTCGCGATGCGGCGATCCCCTCTTGCGCGCGGGCGCTCCGCTACCGCACGCTCCGTCCACGAGTGCGGAGTGACGACGCGATCTTAGCAACGGCGCATACCCACCGGGGCCGGGGTGTAGCAAAATCCTCTCAACGCGTAATACCCCCCGGTTTGACCCTTCTTTTCCCACGCCTGTAAGATCAAAGTTCATCACAGCTTGCTCAATTCCGCACCAATTGCCAATTGCTAGCTGCTAACTGCTGACCCAATGCCGCACGAATTGCCGAAATCCTACGAGCCGGGCGCGATTGAAACGCGCTGGGCCGAGTACTGGGTCAAAGAGCGGCTTTTCTCCGCGCCCACGCCGCCGCCGGGCGAAACCAGGCCAGTGTTCACCATCCTTTTGCCGCCGCCCAATGTCACCGGGCGCCTGCACATGGGCCACATGCTCAACCAGACGCAGATGGACATCATCGCGCGCTGGCATCGCATGCGCGGCTTTATCACGCTCTGGCTGCCCGGCACGGACCACGCCTCCATCGCCACGCAAATGATGGTGGAGCGCCAGCTCGCCAGCGAAGGCATCAAGCGCCGCGACCTCGGCCGCGAGAAATTCATCGAGCGCGTGTGGTGCTGGAAGAAGCATTACGGCGGCGCAATTCTCGACCAGATGAAGCGCCTCGGCGCATCTGTCGATTGGGATCGCGAATATTTCACCATGGACGAAAATCTTTCCCGCGCCGTCCGTGAGGTTTTCGTTCGCCTGTATGAAGATGGCCTGATCTACCGCGGCAAATACATCGTGAACTGGTGCCCGCGCTGCGGCACGGCGATCTCCGATCTCGAGGTGAAGCACGAAGACGTTGCCGGAAAATTGTGGGAGATTCGCTATCCGGTTATCGGACAGCCGGGGGCGGCTGTCCCCACAGAATTCATCACGGTAGCGACCACGCGCCCGGAGACCATGTTAGGCGACACGGCCATTGCCGTGAATGCAAAAGACGCGCGCTACACGCATCTCCACGGCAAGAAAGTTTTGCTGCCGTTGATGAACCGCGAGATTCCTATCATCACCGACGAACTGGCGCAGCCCGAGTTCGGAACCGGCGCGGTGAAAGTAACTCCAGCGCACGATCCCAACGATTTTCAGGCCGGACTACGCCATAATCTTCCGCAGATTGACGTGATGGACGAGCACGCGCACATGAACGAGAATGCCGGCCCCTACGCCGGCCTCGACCGTTACAAGGCGCGCGCGCGAGTGTTGGAAGATTTGCAAGCCCAGGGATTCCTGGCCGGCGAAAAAGACTACACGCTCGGCATCGGCAAATGCGAACGCTGCGGAACCGTCGTTGAGCCGCGGCTTTCCGCCCAGTGGTTCGTGAAGATAAAGCCGCTCGCCGATCACGCCATCAAAGTTGTCGAAGAGGGCGAGATCACCATCGTTCCGGAAAATTTCAAACAGATGTACCTCAACTGGATGTACAACATCCACGACTGGTGCATCTCGCGGCAGTTGTGGTGGGGACATCGCATCCCCGCATGGCATTGCCAGGATTGCAATAAATTCATCGTCGCCCGCGAAGAGCCCGCGCAGTGCGCTTGCGGCGGCAAACTCGAACAGGATCCCGACGTGCTCGATACCTGGTTCTCATCGGGATTTTTGCCGTTCACCGCGCTCGGCTGGCCCGAAAAGACGCGCGACCAGGAAGTTTTCTATCCCTCAACGCTGCTGGTTACCGCGTACGAAATCCTTTTCTTGTGGGTTTCGCGAATGATCATGACCGGCTGCTACTTTATGAAGGACCACAAGCAAGATCCTGCGATTAAGAGGGCCAGCGGCTGGGCCGACAAAAAAGATGACAGCGTTCCGTTCCGCCAGGTTTACATTCACGCGCTGGTGCGCGACGCCGAGCGCCAGAAGATGTCGAAAACCAAAGGCAACGTAATCGATCCCCTCGAAATTATCGAGCGCTTCGGCACGGACGCGACCCGCTTCACTCTGGCTGCCATGGCCGCTCCCGGCACCGATATCGCCTTCAGCGAGTGCCGCACCGAGGGCTACCGCGCCTTCGCCAACAAAATCTGGAACGCCGCCAGATTCATGTTCATGAATGTAGATCGCGTCGAGCCCGGCCTAGCCCCAGCTCATGTAGGGACGGGCGCCTTCGCCCGTCCCGGCCAGGGCGAAGCCCGGCCGCAAGTAGGCATCGCAGCCTTCACCCTGAACACTCTCGAAGACCGCTGGATTCTCTCCCGCTTCAATCGCGTCACCGCGGAAGTGAACGATGCTCTCGCAACCTACCGCTTCCACGAAGCCGCCAACCGCATCTATGATTTTTTCTGGGGCGAGTTCTGCGACTGGTATCTTGAGCTGATCAAGCCGCGTCTGAACTTCGAAGAAGGCGCGGACAAGTCTCAGGCCCGGGTTGCGTGTGCGAACCTCGTCAACTTGTTCGACGCGTCCCTGCGCCTGCTGCATCCCGTGATGCCGTTTATCACAGAAGAGATCTGGCACGCGATGTACGAGGACAAGCCTCCGCTGCAATCGATTGCCCTCGCCGCGTACCCCCAGGCCAACGAGAAGCAATTCGATCTGAATGCTGAAACAGAAATGGCGATCCTGCAGGACCTGATCGTGAACGTTCGCAACGTGCGTGCAGAATTGAAAGTCGAGCCCAAGGTGAAAGTCCCGATCAAAGTCTTCGCCCACGAGCCGGCAATCCGCGCGATGATCGAGCAGAATCGCGGCGCAGTCGAGCGCCTGGCCAACGTCGATAAAATCACATTCACAGACAATTCGCTGGCCAAGCAAGCCGGAGCGCGCAGCACCGCGCGTTTCGATGTTCACGTAATCTACGAGAGGAAGATCGACGTCGCCGCCGAGCGCGAACGTTTGACCAAAGAACTGGAGAAGCTCGAAAAAGAATTCGCCAACAACCAGAAACAACTGGGCAACGAACAATTTCTGGCGAAAGCTCCGGCAAAAATAGTCGAAGGCCTCCGCACGCGCGCCGGAGAACTAATCAGCCTGCGAGGAAAAATAAAGAGCCAGCTCGATGAACTGAAGTAATCAAAATGTAGGGACAGCCGCCCTCGGCTGTCCGTCGAGCACAGCTCGACTTGGTTTCAGCGGGGAAGCATGCGGGGCTTCGACCCGGGACAGCCGAGGGCGGCTGTCCCCACGGAAGCAGAACTGGCAAATGCCAATTTTTTATGGACTTTAACAGCCGCCGCATCACCGCAATCCTGGAGAACGCGCTGCTCGAAGACCGCGCCACGCGCGATGCCACCAGCTATGCCTGCATCGATCCCAATCAGCAGGCATCAGCCACCATTCTCGCCAAACAGGATTGCATTCTCGCCGGCATCGGCTGCGTCGCGCGCATTCTCGATGTCTACGCCGCGCTCGACGGCGCCGTAACTTCTTACTACGAAGTCACCACACACCCCGAAATCTTTGACGGCGTGCGCCTGCACAAAGGCCAATCCATCGCCGTGATTCGCCATAACGCGCGCGTAATCCTCTCCTGCGAGCGCGTGATTCTGAACTTCCTTCAGCGTATGAGCGGCATCGCAACCCTCACTCGCAAATTTGTCGAAGCCGTCTCCGGCACAAAGGCTCGCATTCTCGACACGCGCAAAACTGCGCCCGGCCTGCGCGTCATCGATAAATACGCGGTGCGCTGCGGCGGCGGCCAGAATCATCGCCTCGATCTTTCCGACGGCGTGCTCATCAAGAACAACCACATTGCGCTCGCCGGAGGAATCGTCCCCGTTCTCGATCGCGCCGTACGTAACCGTCGCGGCTCGCAGCCCATCGAAGTAGAAGTGCGCACCATGGAAGAACTGGAGGACGCGTTCGCCCACGGTGCCGAAGCGATTCTGCTCGATAACATGTCTCCCGAGGATGTTCGCCGCGCCGTCGATCGCTGCGCCGCCCTGGCCGCCCAAACCAACGCCCGCCACATTCCTCTCGAGTGCTCCGGCGGAATTCGTCTGGAGAATGTTCGCGCCTACGCCGAGACCGGCGTCGATTTCATTTCCGTGGGCCTGCTCACGCACTCGCCGCAAGCCGTCGATATGAGCCTGCGCATCACGCCCGCCTAGATCTTCCCGTCCAGATTCTCACCTCGCATAGCACTCCTGGTCGCGGCCGGGTGGCCTCCAGTAAATTGCAACCTCTATCTCAGGTCTTTACCGAGTTGTACTTTCGAGTGCTTCGGAACCTCGCAGGACGCGCTACATTGGTGGACAACGGAGGCCCACCCGTATGACTTCCCGCTTTCGTCCCGCCGCAATTCTGTTCCTGGCATTGTTCTTGGTAAGCACCTCATCCGGAAGTGGAAGAGAGACTCAACCGGATGCTTCAACTCCCACAAGCGCCAGCCTGAACAACGACAACACCACTCCCGCCACCACCAACGTCACGGTAACCCTCGACGTTCTCACCAACCGGCATCCCATCAGCCCGTACGTTTACGGAGGCGCATATCCGCAGGATGCACCCACCATCACCGACAGCGGGCTCACCGCGGTTCGCTGGGGCGGCGATTCCACCTCGACCTACAATTGGCAACTCTTCACTAACAACGCGGACGCCGACTATTACTTCGAGGATTTCAACTACTCCGAAATTGGCGATGCCGATTCAACCAAATACATCGCCGACGTGAAAGCCGCAGGCAGCGCTCCCCTCATGACGATGCCGATGCTGCCTTGGGTGGCGAAATCCGCGGAAGGCTCGGGCAACGGCCACTGGAGCTTCTCGGTCGCGAAGTATGGCGCGCAATGCAGTGTCGATCCCTATAACACCGACGCCGGCGACGGCCTGAAGTCAGACTGCGCTACCGATCTCACCGCGAATCCGAACGACGCCTACTGGCCGCTGCTCGACCAGCCCGGCACCAGCGACCCTCCCGGAAGTGTCTATCGCAATCAGTGGGCGGCTGCTCTGGCTACGGCTTTTGGCAGTTCTCCCCATTTCTACGACATGGATAATGAGATCGATATCTGGGGCAGCACGCACCGCGATGTTCATCCCAATCCCTCCGGCTACGAGGAATTGCGCGACACCTATCGCGCGGAAGCCCAGGCCCTCAAAGGTTGGGATCCCAAAGCCGTCCGCTTCGGTCCGGTAAGTTGTTGCTGGTGGTTCTACTGGAACGGCGAGAACAATAACGATAAAGCCGCTCACGCCGGCGTCGACTTCCTACCCTGGTGGCTGAACGAAGTTTACTGGCAGGACAAAATCGCCGGCACTCGCACCCTCGATGTCTTCGACATTCACGCTTATCCCGACGGCCCCAACACTTCCGGTTGGACGCAAGCGCAGCTGCAGGCGCTATCAGCCCGCATCTATCGCGACTATTGGGATCCCACCTACGTGAGCGAGTCGGGCGACATCAACCAGATTTGGACGACCTTTCTTCAGCCCAACAAGACGATTCCATTCCGCCTGCCGCGCCTGCGCGCCATCGCCAACATGATCTATCCCGGCACTCCGTTAAGCATCACCGAGTGGAACGCGTCCTTCGCCGGCGAATCTGATTTCTCCACCGCTCTCGCCGACGCCGATGCCTATGGAATTCTCGGGCGCGAGCGCGCCTACCTGGCTTCGCGCTGGGTCGCCCCTCTTCCCGCTAATCCGAATTATCTGGCGCTCAAGCTCTACCGCAACTACGACGGAAAGCACAGTGCATTCGCCACTACCTCGGTCGCCGCTGCGAACACCGGCGACCCAGATTTATTCAGCAGCTACGCCGCGCTGAATTCCACGGGAAAGATTCTCACCGTCATGATCCTGAACAAAGATCCCAACAACACCGCGCAGGTCCAATTTACGGAGAATGGATTTACCCCGCAGCAAGTGACCACCTACACGCTCTCGGCGACGAATCCAACCAAGATCGTCGCGTCAACCACTCAGGGATGGGCGCCGACGATGAACTTTGCGCCTTACTCCGCCACGTTATTAGTCGTGAAAGGCACATCGCAACTCCCTGGCGCAGAGTGGGACCTCAATCCCGATGCCACCCAACTCGCAGCGGAAGCGAAAGTCACTCTCCATCCCAAACTTGATTCCGGCTCGGCAACCGTAACTCTCGGAACTCCGCAATCCGATAGCGGCATCACCGTTCAGGTCACGCAACCCACTCTCAGCCCCGGCAAACCAGCCAGCATCACCGTAACCGCCGGCACCACTCCAGGCTTCTATCACTACACGGTTCCCAGCGACGACAGCACCGGAGCAACCCAAACCCAGGGCGGATGGATTCTCGTCGGCAACCCTCCCGCATCCCTCAGCAAAACCGGAGACAAGCAGAAGGGTGCAGTCGGAACTCAGTTGAATCTCTCGGTAACTCTCAACCCTGGGCAGTCGGGCGGGAGTGCGTCAGGCGGCACAGTCTTCTTCACCACCAGCGCGGGCTCGTTGTCCAGTCGCACCGTCGTCACCAACTCTTCGGGGACAGCCGCTGTCGTGCTCACTTTGCCGCCAACTGCCGGAGTCGTGCATGTGACGGCAGAAGGCCAGTACGCGTTGGGGCACCCGGAGGCTACGTTCACCGAGACCGCGCAGTAGTGCCGTGGGCTTTGCAATCTCCGAGAGGTCGCGACTACTCGCGTCTTAGATCAATCGCAGTAGGATGCTTGGGTTGATACAGACCCAATCCCCCGCCGCTGGGCAGGCGGATGGTCGTCGTGATCCCCCACCGCTCAGTCTTCACCGCTGAGCACTTCACTTTCTTCGCGCTCAGTCTTTTGATTTCGGCATCGAGGTCGTCGCACATCAGGTAAACGACGGCGCCAAGCAGCGACTGCCCGTCAGCCGCCACGTGACTGCCCGCCTTTTCGGTGGGATGGATCGCTGCCTCGGTGGGAGGCACCGCAAAAATCAACCAGCCATGTCCCGCGTCGACCGACTGGAATCCCAAAACGTCGCGGAAGAACGCGCGGTCCGCTTCCGCATTCTCGCTATTAAGCAGGATGTGAGTGCCTGTAATCATGCGGAGAGTCTAGCAGTCGCTAAAACGAAAGTGTAGTCATCCATTGTCGTTTCCTGTCGTTTCCAGCATAATCCCAGCATCAAGAAGACTGGCAAAACCCGTGTAGGAGCGGGCGACTCGCCCGCGAAAGCCGGCGCAATTCCAGCTTCGCGGAAAACTCCACCGAAGACTGCTGCCGGCGATCACAAGCCGCAGCCCACCGACGTTCGCCTCGGTCGCATCGTGCGTCTACTGATGGAGCACGCCACGGTCATCGTGAGCGGCACCAAGATCGCGCAGGAAATTTCTTCGAACCGCTCCGAAGTCTGGCGGCTGATTCAGCAGTTGCGTGGCCTCGGTGTCGATGTGGCAGGTCATCCTGCTACCGGCTACCGCTTGCGGTCGGTTCCGGACTTGCTGCTGCCGGAAATTCTCCGCCCGCTGCTTCGCGGCACGATCTTCGACGCTCACATTCATCACTTCTACAAAATAGGTTCGACCAACACCGCAGCCATGTCTGCTGCCGCCGACGGAGCCGTCGAAGGCAGCGTGTTCCTCGCCGAGGAGCAAACTGCGGGCCGCGGTCGCGGAGCCCATACCTGGGAATCCGCCCGCTCGGCCGGCATTTATTGTTCGGCAGTGCTTCGCCCTGCTCTGCCGCCCTCAGACGTATTGGTGCTGGCGCTCGCTGCTGGATTAGCCGTATGCGCCGCGATTGTCGAAGTGAATGCACGAGTCGCCGTCGATCTGAAGTGGCCCAATGACGTCTTAATCGATGGAAAGAAAGTCTGCGGCATTCTCGCCGAGATGAATGCCGAGGCCACGCGCGTCCGCCACATTGTCGTCGGAATCGGCATCAACGTGAACCAGGCAGACTTTCCCAAAGAATTGCAGAACGAAGCCACTTCACTACGAATTACCACAGGCAGCGAGTGGTCGCGCGTGGAACTGACCGCCGCTTTGTTAAAATCGCTCGACCGGGAATATCGCCAGTTCATCGAGCAACCCGGCGCGCGGCAATCGATTCTGCGCCGCTTTGCGGAACACTCCTCGTGGGTGCGGGCAAAACAAGTTCGCATCGAGGAGAACGGCACGAAAGTCGAAGGAACGACGGAAGGCCTGGACGAACGCGGCTTCCTGCAAGTCCGCACCCCGCAGGGGTTGCAAACGGTTCTCAGTGGAACCGTGAGAGAAGTGAAAGAGGCAATTAGCCATTAGCAAATTGGCAGTTAGCAGTTAGCGTCGATCTTTCGCAAACGCTCGAAGGCCAATTGCTAATTGCTAGCTGCTAATCTGCTGATTGCAGCTTTCCCAAAAATCATGCTCTTCGTCATCGATGTCGGCAATTCGAACACGGTCCTCGGAGTCTTCGCCCGGGCCGCGAAGACGCATCCCGTTGGAGATACCGGCAACGCCACGCGCGACGCCGCTTCGCAAGAAGATGCTGCCCTGCGTTACGAGCGCCTGGTCGCCAACTGGCGCGTTGCCACCCGGCAAGGCAGCACCGTCGATGAATACGGCGTCTTGTTTCGCAATCTGTTTTCCATGGCGCGTCTCGAGGCCTCAGGCATTCAAGGCATCGTGATCTCGTCGGTAGTGCCGCCGCTCGACCCGGTGCTGCGGCAGGTCTGCGAGCGTTATTTCAATTCCAAGCCGCTCTTCATCGAGCCCGGCATTAAAACCGGAATGCCGGTCCACTACGACAATCCGGCGGAGGTCGGCGCCGACCGCATCGTAAACGCCGTGGCTGCCTTCGAAAAATATGGTGGCCCGTGCGTGATCGTCGACTTCGGCACCGCGACCACATTCGACTGCGTCTCCGCCAAAGGCGAATACCTCGGTGGAATAATTTGTCCCGGGATCGGCATCTCCGCCGACGCGCTCTTTCAGCGCACCGCGCGCCTGCCGCGCGTCGAGATTCGCAAACCCGCGCGCGTGATCGGCACCAACACCGTCGGCAGTCTGCAGTCCGGGCTTTACTACGGCTATCTCGGCTTGGTCGATGGCATTCTCGAACTACTCCTCGAAGAACTTGGCAAAGAGACCACCGTGCTCGCCACCGGCGGCCTCGGCCCGATGATCGGCACCGGATCGAAATACATCAAAACTGTGGACGATTTTCTAACCCTCGAAGGCCTGCGCATTATCTGGGAGCGAAATGCCGCGGCCCGCGCCGCCGCCGCGCCTAAAGCCGCGCCACCTGCGCGCAAAATAAACCACGGCAACCCGCGCAGCAATTCCACTCCGCGCTCCACCCGCTAACCGCCGTGCCCGATCAACCGAACAACGAACAACCGCACCACGATCGACCGAATCACGATCAACCAAGTTACGATCGCCTCAATTACTTCAACTACTTCACTGAAATCGAAGAACGGTTTCTCCTCCGCCGCGGCGGAGGCCTGTTACTCACCACACTAGACTGGGCATTGATCGAAACCTGGAAAGATGCAGGCATTCCTCTCGAGGCCGCGCTGCGCGGCATCGACTCTGCCTTCGACCACCACGACCAGCGTCCTTCGAAAACTAAGAAAGTAAATAGCCTCGCCTACTGCTCGCAGGAAGTGCTGTCAGCGGCCGAAGATATGAAAGAAGCTGCCGTGGGCGTGGCGAACTCCAGCAGCGAATCCCCGGCCTCAAGCACATCGCGCGCAGGGCAGGGATTCGAGCCGCGAACCATCGCTGCCTTCCTGCGCCGCAACGCCGATCTTCTATCCGCGGCGAAGCTTCCTCATGCCGCAGGAATTTCCGTGCAGCCCATCGCGCAGGATTCCGTCGCAACACTGCGAAAGTTGGCTCTAGAAATCGAAACTACGCAGACATCCTCAAGGCTGGAGGACTTGGAGCGTCATCTCACCGTTCTGGAGGAAAAACTCTTTGCCGCTTTGCTCGCCGCCACTCCCGATCACGAAATCGTTGACGTGCGCGCCCAAGCCGATCGCGAACTCGCTCCCTACCGCCGCAAAATGGCCGCCGCACAGATCGACCAACTACAAAAACAGTACATCCACAAACGCCTTCTGGAAAAATACAGCCTGCCGCGCCTGAGTTTGTTCTATATGTGACCAGACGCCCACGAAATCCCTAGTTTTGTCATCCTGAGCGAAGGGAGTGCTTCGCAAAGCGAAGCACTCGCGCAGTCGAAGGAGCCCTACCGTGTCTCCAGTGTTGGTGCTACGTCGGGGAGTTCTCTCTAGGTGCTTTGTCAGCATCTACGAACGTCCCGGGGGCTCAGTTACCCCAAGCAGGCTAGGGATCCTTCGACTCCCATTTGTCTCGCGCCAAGCGCGAGACAAATTCCGCTCTGGATGACAGTGCTCGGGCAGTCCGAGTTCTAGTCAGCGATTCAAGCCAGCCGGATGCCGACCTCCCGTGTCCTCTTCGAAAAAGCGAGTGTTGCTATTACCACGAGTCGCCTACCAAACTATTCACTCTCCGTCGCGTCATGAGGGTGAGAATATGAACTCGGGGCTTCAACCCTGGGAATCGGTCTGTTCTCTGCGTACGACTGCCCGCAATCGTTCTTCCCATGACCCATCCCTTCGATGCACTCATTCTCGGTGGAGGCGCCGCCGGACTCATGTGCGCCATCGAGGCCGGCAAGCGCGGCCGCCGCGTCGCCGTGCTCGAACACGCTGATCGTCTTGGAAAAAAAATCTTGATCTCCGGCGGCGGACGCTGCAACTTCACTAACCTCCATTGCCAGCCGGAAAATTTCCTCTCCGCAAATCCGCATTTCGCCAAGTCCGCGTTGGCCCGCTACACTCCCGGCGATTTCATTGCGCTGGTTGAAAAACATCGCATCCCCTATCACGAGAAAACCCTGGGCCAGCTTTTCTGCGACCGCTCCGCGCGCGACATCCTCGCCATGCTCGAAGCCGAATGCCGCGACGCCGGCGTGACTATTTTTCTTGCCACAAAGATTCGCCAGGTCGAGCGCACTCAAGAAAAAGAGTTTATCGTCTCCGCCACTCCCGACGAGTTTCGCGCCCCAACGCTCGTTGTCGCCACCGGAGGCCTTTCCATCCCAAAGATCGGAGCCACGGCACTGGGCTACGACATCGCCCGGCAATTCGACATCGCCATCCGTGCACCGTGGCCTGGACTGGTTCCTTTAATTCTCGATCCCGAAGATCGTTCCCGATACTGCGATCTCGCCGGCGTCTCCACCGAGATCATCGCTTCCTGCGCCGGTCAGCAATTTCGCGAGAAGATGTTGGTCACGCACCGCGGTTTGAGCGGTCCGGCAATCCTGCAGGCGTCGTCGTATTGGGAGAAATCCCAGCCCATCGTCATCGATCTCGCGCCCGGCCTCGACCTGACCGCAGTATTTCGCGAAAGCTCAAGAACGACGCCAACGCCGCCGACCCCGCGGACCCTCGCCACGCTCCGCGCCGAGTTGCGAAAGTTTCTCCCTCATCGCCTCGCCGACCGCTGGCTCGATCTTCACGCCCCCTCGTCCTGGACAAACCAAGCCCTCGTCGAATTCGAAACCAAGCTGCATGCCTGGGCAATTTCGCCGGCGGGAACCGAAGGCTACCAGAAAGCCGAGGTGACCGCGGGCGGCGTCGACACCGCCGAACTGTCCGCAAAAACCATGGAAAGCCGCAAGATCCCCGGCCTTTATTTCATCGGCGAAGTCGTCGACGTGACGGGCCACCTTGGCGGTTTCAACTTTCAGTGGGCTTGGTCCTCCGGCGCCGCCGCCGGACGATCCCTATAAGGCGACCTCGATGTCCCTCCGCCGTTCCCATTTCGGGAGTCATTTCGCAAAATACTAGAAATCCAGTAGCTCCTTACTTTTGTGCCCCGTTATAAATAAATCGGTGGTCGAAATTACAGCCGGAGTGACTCTTTATGAAGCTACCCGACGAACCCGAGGGCTGGCGTCGGCTGCGCGCGATGGCGAAACGTGCGCCGGACACTCGCACCCTCGCTCTGATCATTGAACAACTGAATCGTCTTCTGGACGAACACGAAAGGAAACGACAAACTGACCCACATCACTTTCTCGACGAAAGAACGGGAACTCCCGGAATCGCCTTGGAAGTCCAGCGCCAATACGACTAACCGCAGCTCTATAAGCGCAAAGTGGGAGGCTTTATGTGCAGAAGGCCAGAGGCTCTCATGCCGGGATAGCCTCCCTGTTGCCTCGAGCAAGCCCATGTAGGGACAGCCGCCCCCGGCTGTCCAGGCGAGCGAAGCTCGACTCGCTTCTCCTCGAAAGCTCCTCAGACCCAAGTGTCTGAACTTCCCTTGCTTGGAACCAACTCGCAAACGCCGAAAGCTCATCGCAGGAACTGCCTCGCCCTCCCTCTCCGGACTCGCGCACGCGCCCACCAATCTGTGTACAATTCGACTGCTTTCGAAGTCGAGAAAGAAAATCCGCTTTCCAGTTTGCTGTGTGACCCAGGAGGTCAACATGAACAGACTTACGAACTCGAAGCTCACCCTGTTGGTTTTGCTAGTTGTTGGAATGTCCGGAATTGCCGCGGGCCAGGAGCAACCTGCCGAACACATGCCGCCCAAGGTGCTGCTCATTACGCGGGAGTATACCAAGCCGGGAAAGTCGGGCACCGCTCATGAAAAAACCGAAAGCGCCTTCGTTCAAGCGATGACCAACGCAAAATGGCCGACTCACTATCTTGCCGTGGAGTCTCTCTCCGGCAAGAATCGCGCTCTTTTTCTCACCGGCTACGAATCGTTCGCCGATTGGGAAAAGGATCAGAAAGCCACAGAGAAAAATGCCTCTCTCTCAGCCGCCCTCGATCACGCCTGGGCCGCGGACGGCGACCTTCTCAGCGAGACTGATGCCTCTGCGCTTGTATTCCGCCCGGATTACAGCCTGCGTCCCGCAGTCGACATCCCGCACATGCGCTATTTCGAAATCTCCCTCTATCAGGTTCGTCACGGACACGACAAAGAGTGGGATGAAATCGTAAAACTGGTCACGGCCGCCTACCAGAAAATTCCCGACGCGCATTGGGCCGCCTACTCCGTTGTCTACGGATTGCAGGACAATACCTATGTCATCTTCAACCCCATGAAATCTGCGGAAGAGATCGATAAAGGCGTGATGCAGGGCAAAGGTTTTGAAGAGGCCATGGGCGAATCCGGCATGAAGAAGCTCAACGAACTTTCCGCCGCGGCAATCGAGGCCAGCCAAACCAATCTCTTCGCCTTTAACCCGCGCATGAGCTACCCATCCGACGAGTGGATCAAAGCCGACCCGGATTTCTGGAAGCCCAAAGCGGCTCACATGGCCGCCAAGAAACCCGCCGACAAGCCGGCCGACAGCCACTAAGGTTCGAACTCGGAGAATATAACAAAGCCCTCCGGAAATCGGAGGGCCTTTTTGTGTCGCGAGGCTCATGTAGGGACAGCCGCCCAAGCCTGCCCTGAGCGAAGTCGAAGGGGCTTGTCCAGTCGAGCGAAGCCCGACTCGCCTTCCTCGAAAGCTGCAAACCCGCCGTCCCTCAATCTCCCCATGCCGTAGAATCAACTCTTGCTCCTAACCATCGAAAAGCTCATCTACGGCGGCGACGGACTCGCCCGCCTTCCCGCCACTCCGTCACTCAATCAAAACCACAGCCGCGGCAAGGCCGTCTTCGTTCCCTTTGTTCTCGACGGCGAAAAAATCGACGCCGCCATCACCGAAGAGAAGCCCGGCTTCGCGCGCGCCCATACCACCGCAATCGTGGAGCCGTCCCCTCACCGCATCCCGCCGCCCTGCCCGCATTTCGCCCACTGTGGCGGATGCCACTATCAGCACTCTGACTACAACCATCAACTCGAGATCAAGAAAGAGATTCTGCGCGAGAACCTGCGCCGCATCGCCAAGCTCGAACTTCCGTGCGAGATCCAGGTGCATCCATCCCCGCCCTGGAATTACCGCAATCGCTCGCGCCTGCAGGTGCACACGCACCCACACTTCGCCGCCGGATATTTCAAATTCGCTTCGCACGAACTTTTGCCGGTCGAAGAGTGCCCCATCAGTTCGCCTCTGATCAATCGCGGCATCGCCGCCCTCTGGCAATCGGGACGAGCCGGCAACGCCGTCGAAGGCGTGCGCGAAGTCGAATTTTTTGCCAACAATGACGACTCGCGTCTGCTGATCGAGTTCCTCTGCGCTCCTGAAGCTCGACGCGCCGCCGTGCGCACCTGGGCCGAAGATCTCTGCACAGCCACGCCTGAGATCGCTGGCATCGTCGCCTTTCGTGAGCCGCAAAAAGGCGTATACGAGCCGCTGGTCACGGTCGGGGAATCCTCGTTGACCTATCAGACGCGCGATCATTCCTACCGCGTCAGAGCGGGCGCATTCTTCCAGACCAACCGCTTTCTGGTCGACGAACTCATCGAAATCGTTACGGCGGACCGCACAGGAGAACTAGCCCTCGATCTTTACGCCGGAGCCGGTCTGTTTTCCACAGCCCTGGCATGTAATTTCCGTCACGTGATTTCCGTAGAGTCGTCACAGACAGCCGTCAGCGATCTCACCTACAATTTGCCAGTCAAAGCAGAGGCGGTATTCGCCGAAGCCGAGGAGTACCTCAACCCAGCAAGGGCGGGATTGGCTGGTGTCGGTACAACTCGTGCGGGCGCGGGCGATTCGTCCGCGCAGCGTCGCGGCGATGGAAAAAAACGTAAGGTCGGGAATGGCGCGGTCATCCCCCAGCCGCACCATCCCGATCTGATCATTGTGGACCCGCCTCGAAGCGGTTTAGGAGATCTCGTGGCGCGGGCGCTATCGAATCTTGGTGCGCCTCGCGTGACCTATGTCTCCTGCGATCCGGCCACGCTCGCCCGTGACCTGGTTCCGCTACTCGCTGCAAGCTATCGTGTCGAGGAAGCGCACTTGGTTGACTTGTTTCCCCAAACCTACCACCTCGAAACCGTGCTCCACTTAGTCCGCTGACAGATTTGTAGTGGCGCGCACGGCGATAAGCTTTGAGGGGTGGCGCTTTGTTTTGTCGGGGCAGCTTTGTTTTGAAAGGGCGCGGCTTCAGCCGCGCCGTATTCCCGCCGATCAATTGCTGGCTTTAGCCGCTAGGGTGAATCAAACAGACCAACGAATGCCGCCTTTGCCCTCCATCAATAACCCGTCCCCGCCCACCCCACCCAAATTCCAACTCAAGCCCACCCGCCAACCCATGCTCTGGGCCGCCCTCGCCTATTCCGTAGGAATCGTCGCCGGAACCCACGCTTGGCGTCCCGCCTCCTGGTGGCTCGCCGCCGGCACTGCCTTTCTCGCCGCAGGCCTCTACTTCGTAAGAAAACAGAAAAGAAAATATCTAAGCGCGGCCTTGGCTTTAGGCGCCTTCTTTCTCGCTGGCGCACTTCATATCCAACTGCGAGGTTCGGCCACTGTTCCTGACACGACCCTTCAACCCTTCGCCGACGGCCAGCCCGTCGACGTCACAGCCCACGCGATAACAGAAGCCAAGCTAAGAGAAACCGCTCCAAACGAACTCCGCCAAACCCTCGACATAGAAACCGAACAGATCGCCCTTCCCGACGGCACCGTAATTCCCGCGCACGCCGGAATACGCCTCAGCACCTACTCCGAAGCTTCAACAAATCCAACTCGACCCCCCATGTGCCTCTTCCACTACGGCGAACGCATCCGCCTTCCCGTCAAATTAAAGTTGCCCCGCAACTTCCGCAATCCTGGAGCCTTCGACTATCAAGGCTACCTCGCTGCCCACGGCATCGCCGCGCTGGGCTCGGCGAAAGTCGAAGACGTTCAGCTACTCCCCGGCCTCGTCGGCAGCCGTCTCGAACTCTTCCGCGCTCGCGTTCACGCCAGCATCATCGCCCAAGTCCACGCGCTCTGGCCCCCGCCCCAGGCCGCACTCATTGACGCCATGGTCATCGGCGAAGACGCTTTCATCGATCGCGACACCCGAGTCGATTTCCAGCGCTCCGGCACCTATCACATTCTCGTGGTCTCAGGTATGAACGTCACCATCCTCGCCTTCGTCGTTTTCTGGACCCTTCGCCGCCTGCGCCTCAACGAAATCTCCGCCACCCTTCTCACAATTTTCTTCTGCGTCCTGTACGCGCTTCTCACCGAAGTGGGCGCTCCCGTATGGCGCGCCACTCTCATGTGTGCCATCTACCTCGGCACGCGCCTGCTCTACCGCGACCGCTCGATGCTCAACGCTCTCGGCATCGCAGCCCTCGCCTTGCTCGTATTCGATCCCCGCCAGCTCTTCACCGCCAGCTTTCAGATGACATTCGTCTGCGTCCTCATCGTCGCTGCCATCGGTCTGCCGCTCGTCGAGCGCACTTCGCAGCTCTATCGCCACTCCCTCGCTCACTGGGATTCCGACGACTATGGCGGCCTGCTCCTTCCCCGCGTAGCCCAGTTCCGCCTCGATCTCCGCTTGCTCGCCGGCCGCCTCGCGCGCTTTATCGGTCAGCCCCTATCTTTCAAAATGACTCGTGGCATGACAATCACTTGTCTTCGCATCTTCGAACTATTGCTCGTATCGGCGGTAATGCAGATGGGCCTCGCCCTGCCCATGGCCTATTACTTTCATCGCGCAACTACCATCGGCTTGCCCGCGAACGTCGCAATCGTCCCCCTCACACAACTCCTCATGCCCGCCGCCGTCTTCACCGCAGCCTTGGGATATCTTTCTCCCTTGCTCGCGAAACTTCCCGCCTTGCCTGCCCTCTTTGCCGTGAAAGCGATCACCGGCACCGTGCACGGTCTAGGTGGCCTGCGCCTCGCCGACCTGCGCGTAGCAACTCCGTCGGCGTCCATGATCGTTGCCGCCGCAGCAGCTTTAATTCTCGCGATGCTATGCGCTCGCCGGCGCGCTTTGCTCGCGCTAATCGGCCTTTTCTCATTGCTCGTCGCCTCCGTGGCGCTGGCCTTCGTCCCTCCCAAACCACAAACCCATCCCGGAGTCCTGGAGGTCACTTCCATCGACGTAGGTGAAGGCGATTCCATCCTCTTAGTCACGCCCCAAGGCCGCACCCTGCTCGTCGATGCCGGTGGCCCCGTCTGGGGCGCCGGTTCGCAACTCGACTTCGGCGAAGATGTCGTAGCCCCCTACCTGTGGACGCGCCGCATCTCCAGTCTCGACGCCGTTGCCATCTCCCACGGCCACTCCGATCACATCGGAGGCATGTCCGCCGTCCTCAAAGATTTCCATCCCAAAGAATTATGGATAGGACTTCTGCCGCCGAGCCGCGAGCTCGATCGCTTAATTACCGAGGCGCACGAACTCGGAATCAAAGTTGTGCGCCACTGGGAAGGAGACGACTTCGAATTAGGCGGCGCGAAAGTAGAGGTGCTTTTTCCGCCGCGAGACTGGCCCGTCGGCCAAGTGCCCAAAAACAATGACTCGATGGTCCTGCACGTCAGCTACGGCTCAACTTCGGTTCTGCTGGAAGGCGATGCCGAAAAAGCCGTCGAACGCCGCATCGCCATCATTCATCATCCTCACGCCGATCTGTTAAAAGTCGGCCATCACGGCAGCTCAACCTCTACCACGGCCGACATTCTGGAAAGCGTAAAGCCCAGCACAGCCGTCATCTCCGTCGGCTTCCGCAACTCCTACGGCCTGCCCAAGTCCGATGTTCTCTCCCGCCTGCAATCCTCCGGCATCCACGTCTACCGCACCGACGTCAACGGCGCCGTAACCTTCTACCTCGACGGCCACTCGGTCACGCCATCATTGCCCACCCTCGAATGACTTCGCAGCGGAATTACCTCGGCTTTGAAGGGGCGCGGTGCAGTTCCGTGCAAGAGCGGCGCTTTAGCGCCGCGTAAAAGTCACTACTTTGGAAGGTTGCGGCTTCAGCCGCATCGTCATAGTCCCAAAGAAACTCAGGCTTTAAAGTGTGGGTGAGAACTCAATTCTCGATGCCACGGTGGAACGAAGTCGCTCTGAATTCTGCCCCAGAGGGGCAACCGACAATAGCCTAGCGCTTCAGCGCTGGGGAACAGTGGGACAAAAATGACTAAAGTCCCGTAGGGACGACAGAGTTCTCAACCACACACTTTAGCCCCTGTGGGACTCACTCAACTCTTCGTCTCATCATCATCCCCAACCCTCTGCGAATCCGCGATCAAACTCCGCGCCCGCTCCTCATCCTCTTCACGCACCAGAATGATCATCCCACCCAGCCCCGGAAATGCATCCTGCAGCAGGCTCGACGACTTCAAATCGTTATCGATTCCCGCCGAATCCAGCAAGCCCTTCACCACCATCGCTTCCGACTCCTGCTCGCTGTCAAACACCTTCACCAACTTCTCATTCGGATCAGGACGCGGCTCAGCCGCCTTGGCCTCTTCTGCCATAATTTCTCCATTTCCAGAAGCCGGATCATAACCCGGCCCCCACACCCGGCCCCCACGCTGTGATTCTAACTCTTCTCCACACTCCTCAAATACCACGCCCCATGTAGGAGCATCGCAGCCATGTAGGGACAGCCGCCCTCGGCTGTCCGGCGGCCCAGACTCATCGGGCCGCTCTCCTCCAGCTCACCGCGCGTCATCAGCCCTCACTTCCGGCTCTTTGCTTTCCCCCAAACTGGAGCACAATGCTTGAAAACCGCCGCAACGTCGAACGGCGCGGGATCATCCAAAAATCAGACTGTGGGCGAACAGAAGTAGGACAGAAGGGGAACTATGACGACCGGGGAACCAGCGAATCACGAAAAAAATCCAATCCCCGCAGGACGAACCACCGGGGAAGATCAGGACGCCCATGAAGCCCAGGACGAAGCCCGCCGAATCCGCCGCCTTCAGGTCATGATGAGCATGGTCTCCTCCGTCATCAGCCAGGATCCCAGCCTCACCGTCGAACAAGCCTCCGAACTCGCCGCCGGAGCCAAGCGCGCCGCTCTCGCCATGTTCCCCGACAAAGAGCTGGCCTACGATCTCCTCTACAAACCCCGCCTGCAACGCCTGATGCGCGAACGCTTCCGCCTGCAATAGTGTCCCAAAAAACTAAGATGCTCATGTAGGGACAGCCGCCCTCGGCTGTCCAGCGGCCCAGCTTTATCGGGCCGCAGTGGGTTGAACTCTTTTCTGAATTAACAACCTGACGACTAGACTTGGATCAGAAAACCCCTACTCATCCCTCACCGGATTCCTCAGCGTCCCCACGCCCTCCACGCTGATCTCCATCACATCTCCCGCCACCACCGGACCCACTCCCTTCGGTGTTCCCGTAGCGATCAGATCTCCCGGGAAAAGCGTCATGACCTCCGCTATATGGCGAATCACCACGTCGAGCGGAAAGATAAAATCCCGCGTATTGCCTAATTGCTTTACTTCACCATTCACCCGCGTCTCCACCCCAACCCCCGCCCACGGATCAAGCCCATCCACCACCACCGGCCCCACCGGACAAAACGTGTCAAAGCTTTTCGCTCGCGTCCATTGCCCGTCTTTCACCTGCAGATCGCGCGTAGTCACATCGTTCAGGCACGTGTAGCCAAGAATGTATTGCCGCACATCCTCGTCGGCCGCCGGATGGTAGCAAGTCTTCCCAATCACCACGCACAGCTCGGCTTCATAATCGACGCGGTTCGAAATCTTCGGTCGCCGCACCGTGCCCCCCGGAGCCAGCAACGCGGAATTCGGCTTCAAAAAAAGCAGCGGCTCGGTCGGGATGTCATGCCCCAACTCCTCCGCGTGTTCCTTATAGTTCCGCCCAACGCAGACAATCTTCGACGGCCGCACCGGCGGAAGCAACTCCGCCTCTTCCAGCGCAATCGGATCGATTCGCCGGGTTCGCAAACCTTCTACGTCGCCGTCCGATTCTTCGGGAGGAGTAAGCAAAATCCGCAAAATCGAATCACGCCCGGCCACGCTCTCGACCAGCCCATACTGCGCCTGGCCATTCAGTTGAAATCGACAATATTTCATCGCCATCTATCTAAACACGCCCCGCCAAAATCCGCCGAAAATATTTCCAGAAAACGCCGATCATGTAGATCGTAACAATTTTTGTTGTCATCCCGAACGCAGCCGTTTTTCAGGCAGAGCGAAGGACCTCAAGCTTCACTGGTGTGGAGCGCCAGCCTCACGGCACTCTCTCGCTACTCTCCTCCGACCGCGCACTCTCATTCCCACGCTGATCCACCGCTGACACGGAATAAAAATAATTCTTCCCCGCCTCAACCTTCATATCGCGATAAGCCGGAGTCTTCACCAACTCCGAATTCACCTTCACCGCCGCCCCGCCGTCCTCATGACGATAAACGTTGTATCCGTCCAGGTCCGCATCCCCCACAGGCGTCCAGATCAAGTCGATGAACCGCTCCTGTCCCGGCCCGGAAAAAACCGCCTGCAATCCTGAAGGCACCGCCGGCGGAAAAACATCATGTGCGAATACTCTGATCTCCGCCGTGTCGTCACCGTCGATCGAAACATCAGTCTTCCCGGCCTGCGCGACCGCGGTGAAAGTCTCAGCGTGATAGTAGTAACTCTGCTCCCACTCAAAATTCTGATCGGTCAGCGACAGATTCGTCTCGGTTCCTGCGTTCACCTCGCCCACCAGTATCCGCTGGCCGCCTTCGTCTCGCCGATAGACGCGATACCCGTAACGGATCGAATTCGCGGACGGCTGCAGCAGCTCCCCAGTCCAGCTCACCTCGACTCCCTGCGCCATAACTCGTGCTCTAAAATCCGTCGGAGGAGGCAGAGTCTCCGCTAGGGATACTCGCACCTCATTCGATAATCCGGCCGCGCGTCCGTGCAGGTTAAAAACTTCAATGGCGTATGTCGCCGACCCTGGAATCGCTGAGCCTGAACTCGCCGAGCCGGGAGCACTCCCTCGCTGCAATTCAACCGGCAGCACATCGACATAGCTCGCCGTCAACTTCTTCCCGCCCGCTTCCTTGCTCGCAAAGTCCGCCGACGGCGCGACCTCACCCACAGTCATCCCACACTGCTTGAGAGTCGCATCCAGACTGCGGCACACTCGAGTCTTTCCCAAATACCGCACCCTCTGCCGCTCCGTGGTTCGCGCCGGAACCGTCCAGGTGAGCGTGACCTTGTCGCCCTTTCTCGCAGCCTTCAGATCGGACGGCGCTCGCGGCAGCTCCAACTCCGGCGGCAGTGGCGGACCAATCTGCGCACACCCCGCCAGTCCCCAAATCCCCGCCATCGCCAGCAACAACTGTCCCAGTCGTACTCTCATCGCAGAAGGAACAGACTACATCATTGCCTCAACCCGAGCGCCTTGAAAGGGCGCGGCTTCAGCCGCGCCGTAACCGCAACCGTCGAGAATATGCGCCATAACCGAGGAGGGCTCGTGTCGTCACCGTGGAAGAGCGGCGCTTTAGCGCCGCGTTAGCCACCAACAATCCAACCCGGTTTAACCGAGGCGATGGTGGTGGGTCAGTTTGAAAAAGCAGCGTGCACTTCTCCCGTCGGCGTCATCCTGAGCGTAGCCGCTTTTCAAGCGGAGCGAAGAGCCTGCCCTGAGCGAATTCGAAGGGATCTCCCGCTTGACCGGCCCGGCGCGTACGCCAAATTGCACCACCACCGAAATTCAAAACGAGGCCCTCCGCTCCTTGTACTCCCCACTCCCCGGGTCTAGAATGACGCCCGGTGGAGGCCCCCATGCTCGCCCGCAGAATCGTTCTAATTTTTATCGTCTTATCGTTCGCCTGCCTGCTCTTAGGAGCCGGTCAGGAACCTCCGGCCACTCAAAAAGAAGTCACCTTCAATCACGACGTCGCTCCCATTCTCTACGCGAACTGCACCAAGTGTCACCGCGCCAACGATATCGCTCCCATGTCGCTCGTGACCTACAAAGAAACTCGTCCCTGGGCCCGCTCGATCCGCGAAGCGGTCGTGCAACGCAAAATGCCGCCCTGGCACGCCGATCCCAAGGTCGGCGAATTTCTCAACGACGCCCGCCTCACCGACGCGGAGATCGCCACCATCGATGCCTGGGTTCGAACCGGCACAAAAGAAGGTGACCCCAAAGATCTGCCTCCGGCTCCGGTCTACCCCGAAGGCTGGCACATCAAGCCCGACCTCGTTCTCACTATTCCTGAATTCACCGTCCCCGGTGCCAGCCAGGACGATTACGAATACATCTACGTTCCCACTAACTTCACCGAAGATAAGTGGGTGCAAGCCGCCGAGGTTCTTCCCGGCGACCGCCGCGTCGTGCATCACGCCACAGTTTCCGTGATCGCGGCCGACAAAGTCGCAAAGGAAGAAGCCGAGCACGGCAAACCCGACGCCGGAGTCGACAAATACCATTACCGCACCGGCAAGGTTCTGCACATCCGGCAGGACGCCCCTGTCATCGACGACGGCTGCTCGTCGCCCGATGGTGGCGGCGTTCCCGGCATGTCATCCGGTTACATCAATATCGTGCCCGGCATCTATCTTCCCGGACATTTAGCCGAGACTCGCCCTCCCGGCTTCGCGCTAAGAGTTCCCGCCGGCTCTTATTTGCAGTTTCAAGTTCACTACAGCAACCGCACCGGGGAGGACGTAAAGGATCGCACGAGTATCGGTCTCGTCTTCGCCAAAGAACCGGTGAAGCATGAAATCGCACAATACGAAATCTGGAATGACCTTTTCCTGATTCCGCCAAATGACGAAAACCATCGTGTAACTTCCTGTTACACCTTGCCCAAGGACGTGACCGTGTTGGCCTATACCGCTCACATGCACTTCCGTGGAAAAAGCATGACCACCGAAGCTATCTATCCCGACGGCCATCACGAAGTAATCCTGAATGTGCCCCACTATGACTTCCGCTGGCAGGAGACTTACTTCCTGAAAAATCAGTTTCTGCTTCCGAAAGGAACGAAGTTAGTAACCACCGCATACTTCGACAATTCGCTGACTAACCCTCAGAATCCAGACCCCTCGAAATCAATTCGTTGGGGTGAGCCCAGCGACGAAGAAATGATGGGCTTCTGGCTGCAATTCGCCGATCCTAAACTAGTAAGCGATAAATCCGTGGCTAAGAAATAACTAAGTTGGAGGCGGTAGGCCAACTCGAGAAAAGATTGTCAAGAGAAAACTGGAACATCGAGACAAGGCTAGCCGCGGAGCGGCGCAAGAATGCAGCCCACGGCGTAAGCCGTGGGTTAAGAGTGGAATGAGAACGAGCCCCCGAAGGGGCGAAAGACTAGATGCGACACAGACTCCGGAGGGACAACGCCGATTTCTGACTCCTTAATATCACTTGACCTCGACCCCGGGACACCACATCATGCCAATCACACGACGCACCTTCATAACGACCACCGCCGCGGCCGCCTGCGCTCCCGCATTTCTCGGCGCAACCGACAAAGCCGGTACCAAACCCCCAATTATCGGCGACGGCGACCATCGCTACGAAGCAATCCACGACTGGGGAGAACTGCCGCGCACCATCAAGTACGGCAACACCCACGGCGTCTGCGAGGATTCCCAAGGTAACATTTACATCCACCACACGGTCCATGCCACCAGCGACAGCCTCGACACCATGGTGGTCTTCGATCAAAAAGGCAAGTTTGTCCGCTCCTGGGGACGTCAATTCAAAGGGGGCGCGCACGGCCTCACCATCCGCAAAGAAGGAACCGAAGAGTTCCTCTACCTTTGCGATTACCAGCACGGCATCGTCACCAAGCGAACCTTGAAGGGCGAGGAAGTATTTACGTTGGGTTACCCTGCAGAATCCGATGCCTATAAGCCGAAAGACAAGACCTCGACTGTCGCTTATCGGCCAACTAACGTCGCCATAGCTCCTAACGGCGACATCTATATAGGTGACGGCTACGGCTCGAGCTTTATCAACCAATACAATCAGCAAGCTGGATTTATTCGCACCTTCGGTGGACTCGGCAAAGCTGACGATCAGATCGACTGTCCTCACGGCCTCTGGGTCGATACTCGTGGAGCATCAAAAGGCGATCCGCCGCTGTTAGTAGTAACCGACCGCGGCAATAGCCGATTGCAGCGCTTCTCCCTCGACGGCAAACATGTTGACACCATCTCCGGGACCTCGAAGATGCCCTGCTATCTTCACGAACGAAATAGCGAAGTCGTAATCGCAGATCTTCTCAGCAAAGTAATCATCCTCGATCGCAACAACAAAGTCATCGCACGCCTCGGCGACGGCGAGTACTCCAACAAAGACTGGAGCACCGTCCGCAATCAGTCTCCCGGAACCCTAACCCCCGGCCGTTTCGTCTGCCCTCACGGCGCCTGCTTCGATCACGACGGCAACATCTTCGTGGTCGAGTGGGTCGAATCCGGCCGCGTAACCAAACTCCACCGAGTAATCTAGCGGAAGGGCGGCGCTTTCAGCGCCGCGTAAAGCTCTCCCTGTTTTGAAAGGGCGCGGCTTCAGCCGCGCCGCAACCGGCTCGGAGGGGGAAGACACCGAACGAGCCGCCAAACCCCAGCCCCGTAGGGGCGGAACATATTAGCCCAGGACGTAAGTCCTGGGTAAGTCAAAAAAAGAGGAACCAAGTCCCGTAGGGACGGCAGAAACTTCATGCGTACCGTCAGTCTCGATCCTCGAACCTAAGCCGCAGGGAGCGCGATAAATTCGTACTGTCCATCCCTCGCATCCCTTACCTCAATTCTGCGCGCAAGTTCGGCAAACCGGCAAAGAGCGTTTGCGAGTTGCATCTGACGAGGCGTCCGACACTGAGGTTCAAGCAGCCTAGGACTACCTACAACCACACAAAGGGCACGCCCACGCGAAGTTGCGACATTGAGCCGGTTCAGACTGTAAAGAAATTCCATCCCGCGCGGAGCGTCTTCGGGCGAAGAAGTCGTTAGCGAATAGATCACAATTGCCGCCTCACGGCCTTGGAATCGATCAACAGTTCCGACTTCAATATCGGGCAAGCGAACTGAAATGTCGGATACCTGAGCGTTGTATGGGGCTATGACCAAAATGTCTTTTCGTGCAATGGGAGCTAGCGAGGGAAGGGAAAGCCCAAGGTTAAACCATCTGACACCCGGCACAAGCAGGCCATTTATAAGTGCTTGTACAACAGCGGCCTCCTCAGGCGACGCATTTTGATTGCCCTCATGCGGAATGCTCACAAAACATAGCCCTGCACCCGAAAGGTAGGGATGCCCGACAATCTGTTGCTGCTCCAGTCCCGGAATTGGCTGTAGGCGGCCCTCATAAAACAGCTCTGAAGTGAAACTGCAAATCTTAGGATGGAGACGCCGCGTCTCCGGCAGGAACAATCCGCGGTCAGGGGCAATCGTATGTGCACTGTTGAGCATGTGCCCTAAGGCAGAAATGTCAGCACCGTCAGGATGGCTGCCCTGCAGAGGCTGATCAAGCTGCCTGGGATCGCCCAAAAGAACCAAGTTCTTAGCGCACTGCCCGGAGGCAAGGACATCGGCCAAGGACATTTGTGCTGCTTCGTCAACTATCAGGACGTCGATCATTTCAAACAATTCCTCGCGGGACCATAAAAAAGCTGTACCTCCCACGACGCTGGCGCCTCCGGTTTTCAGTGCTTTGAGTACATCCTTGTTGTTCGTCGTCTCTTTGATGTTTGGGTTCAAAGTGCCCTTCGATTTCTTGCTCACTTTGTGTAGACACGTCACGTTGTTCAGCTTCTCTCGCCTTGCCAGCCCCAGGACTTCTTCGAACAAACCTCTGATCACGCGATGAGGTACGGCTGTAATGCCTACCCTTTTGCCTTGGCGAATAAGTTCACAGATTAACTTTGCCCCGGTAAATGTCTTGCCAGAACCCGGAGGCCCCTGAATCGCGAGAACAGAAGAATCCATAGACAGAACAATCCGTATCGCCGCGTCCGTGACGATTTCAGATTCCCCGAGTAGCGGCCCCCCGTTCCAGCCGGCAATGCGAGGACGGCTGCGCAGGAGCACATCCCTTACGCACCTATAGGGCCCGTCTGCATCGACACCGTTCCTTATCACCCAAGACGCGAGACGGCATAAGGAATCCGCACATGCGGTTTTTCTCCTGGGATCATCGTGAGAAAACACTGCCTTAGGATGCAGTTCCGCCGTTTTCTCGGTTTTCTCAATATCCACTGTGCGGTCGCTCAAATTGATAGCGGCGACCTTTCCTACTCGTATCTTGCGGTCGTGGAGCGTGTGGTCTGCCCTGATGTTGGTATCCTGCTGTTCGAAGCGATAACGGTCTATCGGGGGATCGCCCCTAACGGAGATTCTCTCGACATGCACCAATCCGGATAAAGCCGCTCTTTCGTAAAGAAATTCTTCATCTGACATCTCCAGCAAACGGTAGTATCCCTGACCTTCCGCCCTATCCTCGCGTCGGTGCCAATCGAGAAGATTCGCCAGCAACCCTCGAGCTCCCTGTTCTTGAGTACGCTGAGCAAGATCAACTGGCACATCTTCCATTAGCTGGCTGAATAGGGCGGCTACATGTTGCTGGCGCTCATCAAGAGCAGGGGAAGGTTCACTATCTTGAGGCTGTGGCCGGGAAATCTCCTGGCCTTCAGCAATCCGGGCGGCACGCTGCTTTTCAAGCCAACTCCGCAAGGCTTCGGTAGAGGCGCAGTCATCGCAGTTGTAGCCCTCAATCGTCTTACAAGAGGAATCGTCAATTGCTCCCACTCGCCCTAGCTCTAGGCTATGCTCCACCAGTCGACGCGATCTTCGCGCGTCGTCCAGGGAGGTTCCACGAGAGAATCCGAAAAACTGCTCAAGCGCTTTGAGTTTGTATTCTTCCACGCTGGCCCGGATCGACTGCTTAAGGGCTCTGTGCAGATCAACGAGAAGCTGCCCTCGTAATATGCGATCGACAGCATCTTCTCGCGTCCCGTATTTCCCCATCAGCCGCTTCAGGGCGGAGGGCTCACGCGCGGTGAAGTGATAGATGTGCATGTCGAAATGCTTCGCCCACATTTGCATCACACTGTCCACAAACCATTCAAAGGCAGCCTTTTCTTCTGATGGATTGAAAGACCAGCGCCGTTCGTACAAAAGAGTGCTGTCCGGCCCTCTGCGAACGAAACCAAAGAGATACTCCATCCCCTCCGTTCCCACGAAGGAGTCCCCTTCGAGATCGAAGAAGATGTCGCCCGGTGACGGCTCCGGCAACCGTGAGAGGCCGGCATTGTCAAAAACTTTATGCACCGGTTGCCTCGTTTCACGGCCCGCAACTTGCACCTTGGCCTGCTCTCCTATGCGAACGTAGCCTTCTTTTGAGCCATACTCCGGACGCTGTTGTATAGTCGACCTCGCCAACTGCGCCATGGTATAGATGTCCCAGATCCCAAGCTGTTTCCGCTGCAACCGGGAGATCCCTGCGACCAGCGACAGGTGATCGTCGCGTCGCCATTCGGCATCGCACCTTTTCCACCATCGGCAAACGTCACAATGCGGATTGGGCTCGGGATCGGTTGCGTCGTCGCCTAGATTTGAATCAACAGCTTGCTCCAGGCGGCTTTTTACAAGGCGGTAGTAAGCTGCATAATCCGTGACCAGGAAGGATTCAGGTGTAAAAACCTCCGAGGGGCTGACTACATGCATAAACCTCGGCACGGTTCCCTGAACTTGTGCAAGAAGATCTGAGTAAAGCGACAACTGGAGTATGGTCGCGGCTTTCGTTTCACGAGCAAGCTTGCAATCGTAGACTTCATACGACCATGCGCCCAGACTGCTAGGGGCTGCTACCCGCTGAAGCACGTCTGCCCGTCCGAACCAACGGCCACTCACCATTACTGCTTGTGCAATTACCTCGGCACCCTGCTTCATTGCTAGCGTGGTTTCGTCCGCAGCTTGCTTGGGCATGTCAGCGATTTTGAGCCCACATCTGCCGAGATATTCTAAATATTTGCGTTCATGCTCGATTCCAAGCTGTTCCAACACCGCCGTGTCGGGATCGCTCCAATCGGGGGCCGCGATTCTTCCTGTCGCCACTGTGTAGTTGAGCGTAGTCAGATGGGCGCAATGAAGGTGATTGCTTAGATCGCTGGCAGCTAGTTGAATGGAATTGTTACCGCTTTTCATCCTGCACCGAAGTTGCGAAAGAATCCCGGGGGTCTGCCTAAACTAGGCTTGGAGAGAACAAAAATACAGAGGGTCTGATGTTACCGCCGCAGTGCCACGACTGGAACGCGCCCCTACAAAATATATCTCGACAAATCCTGATCCTTCACAATATCCGTCAACATCTTCCGCACATAATCCGCATCGATGTTCACGTGCTCCCCTTTTCTCTCCGGAGCGTCAAAGCTCAACTCATCCAGCACCCGCTCCATAATCGTATGGAGCCGCCGCGCTCCAATATTTTCCGTACTCTCATTCACTCGAAACGCAAAGTGCGCAATCTCCGACAGCGCCTCCGGAGTAAACTCCAGCTTCACGCCTTCTGTCTCCAGCAACGCCGTGTACTGCTTCACCAGCGACGATTTCGGCTCCGTCAAAATTCGCACAAAATCTTCCATGGTCAGCGACTGCAACTCCACCCGAATCGGAAAGCGCCCCTGCAGCTCCGGAATCAGATCGCTCGGCTTCGACACATGAAACGCTCCCGCGGCGATAAACAAAATATGATCGGTCCGCACCATGCCATAGCGCGTGTTCACCGTCGTGCCTTCAACAATCGGAAGAATGTCGCGCTGCACGCCTTCGCGCGAAACGTCCGGCCCATGCCCGCCCTCGCGCCCCGCAATCTTGTCGATCTCATCCAGAAATACGATCCCCGAATTTTCCACCCGGTCAATCGCCATCCGCGTCACCTGATCCATGTCGATCAACCTCTGCTCTTCTTCCTGGATCAGATATTCGAACGCCTCATTCACCTTCATCTTCCGCTTCTTGGTCCGCTGTCCAAAGATGTTTGGCAACATGTCCTTAATGTTGATGTCCATCTCTTCGGCGCCCTGGTTGGTCATAATTTCGAAAGTCGGAAAATTTCTCTCCCGCACATCGATCTCAACCTGCCGCTCATCGAGCTTTCCTTCGCGCAACTGCTGCCGCAGTTTTTCCCGCGTTCGCGAAGAAGACTCTGCCAACGCCGTGCCGCCATCGATCACCACTCCGCCCGCCGCCGTCGTCTCCCCAGGCCGGCTCGGTGGAGACGGCGGCAGCAGAATATCCAGCAGTCGCTCCTCCGCATTTAACTCAGCCTTGTCCGCAACGTCCTCCAGCTTTTCCTCGCGCACATTGTCGATCGCGATCTCCACCAAATCCCGCACCATCGACTCAACGTCGCGCCCCACATACCCAACCTCGGTAAACTTCGAAGCCTCAACCTTCAGAAACGGAGAATTCGCCAGCTTCGCCAACCGCCGCGCAATCTCCGTTTTTCCCACCCCCGTCGGCCCAATCATAATTATGTTTTTGGGGATGATTTCTTCGGCTAATTCTGGAGTGAGTTTTTGGCGGCGGGTGCGGTTGCGCAGGGCGATGGCGACAGCGCGTTTCGCGTCCTTCTGGCCGATGACGTGTTTGTCGAGTTCGACGACGATCTCGCGGGGAGTGAGTTCGTCGAGGGCGAGTTGTTCTTCTTCGGCGCTGCTGGGTAAGTAAATGGCCATAAATAGTGTGTTACATCTCCATCTTAAGTGCTAATACTGTCGTACCGCTGCGGCGTGATCCGGCCGATGCTACCGTTTTAGCGAATTGATCAAGCAAATCCTTTTAGGGGAGGGTCGGAGGTATGTTCTTTCTGTTCGGTACGAGAACCAAGAAAAACCCGATTGCGCAGGTGGATCGTGTCTGCTCTAAGTGCGCGAAACATACGATGCACGCCGTGGTCGAAACCCGAAGATGGTTTACGCTGTTTTTCATCCCGGTAATCCCGCTGGGCGGCAACAACTTCACGCACTGCGGAGTTTGTGGCTTAACCACCAAGTGTCCGCCTGAACTGAAGAACCAAGCCATGACCATGAAGATGGCAGCCAAAGCCTAGGCTATCGGTCCCTCCTTCGCGCATCCCCTGCGATCACAATTCCTCTATCGTTACTGTGTCATTGGTATAGATGCACATTTTGCCGGCGATCTTCATGGCTTCTTCGGCGATCTGGCGGGCGGACAGCTGGGTGTGACGGGAGAGCGCCTCGGCGGCGGCCTGGGCGTAGGGGCCTCCGCTGCCGATGGCGGCCACGCCGCTGTCGGGCTCGATCACGTCGCCTTGTCCGCTGAGCAGGAAGGTTTGCTCTTTGTCGCAAACCAGCAGCAACGCTTCCAGATGGCGGAGGAATTTGTCGGTGCGCCAGTCTTTTGCCAGCTCGACGGCGCCGCGTCCGAGGTTGCCGTGGTACTGCTCGAGTTTCGATTCGAAGCGGCTGAAAAGGGTGAAGGCATCGGCGGTGGAGCCGGCGAATCCGGCGAGGATCTTGTCGTTGTAAAGGCGGCGAATTTTCTTCGCGGTATGTTTAATGACGGACTCGCCAAGCGTAACCTGGCCGTCCCCGGCAAGAACCACGCTGCCGTTACGGCGGATGGATAAAACTGTGGTGGAACGAATCAGACGCTTTCGGGACATGGGCGCAATTCTTGATTATAACAGCGCATGGGGATGGTGATGGTGTCGGGAGGGCATGGCGAAAACCATTTCACCACAGAGACACGGAGGCTCGGAGAAAACAAGCGGGACGGCCATGGAAGGCAGGAAATTTCCGCAGCATGCCGATTTGGAACTGAGCTAGAATGGCTGAGAAAACAACTGGACGCCCGCGCCGCCGTCAGAGCCGCCGCGCACTTTAACGGGCCCTAAAGTGTTACTTGAGGTCAGCGAGGATTTGATGGGAGCGGTGAAAAAGCTGGCTGTCGCGGGCGGACGAAGCGCAAGTGCTGCAGACCCGGGGTTGGTAGACGACATGGCTGAACTCTAAAGAGTGAGAGGCATTTCGATCTAAATTCCTATGGGTGTCACCGTCGCAATCCTGCTTGGCCTCGCGACGCTTCTAGGTGGGCTCGCCGCACTGGATCAGTTTTATGGAAAAAGCAAGAAATGGTGGCGGGACAGACAATCAATCTCCACGGCCCACCTGCCACAAGACGCCGACACCATCCTTCATGGCGACGTTCAGGCAAGCCCGCAAAAGACCGTCGAGACACTAGTCTCCTACTTGAGAAACGACCAAGAGAAGTCGGGCATCCACTGCGGGCAGTTTGGCCGCGGACAGCGACTTGCAGAGGAGGGGAGGTACCAGACCGCTAAAGAAGCCATGGATACTAAGCCTCGCCTGTATCTGACAGGCTGGCCCGTATTCATATTGCTGAACCACAGCAAAATAGAATCAAGGGAAATGCTGAGCGCCGCGAAGAACGGGATACAGAGTTTGCTTACTGACAGCTGGGTTCTGATCAGCATGGGTGCACATCGATATACAAGCCCCGTTGCCTCGGGCTATTCACACAGAGTCATCAGCTATCGGCATACTATCCGAGCTGCAGAAGTACTCTTGGCGATTGACAATACAAACTCTACCGCGAAGGCTATTTTGGGAAGGATGCTAGACCAGACTGCAGAAATGCAGACTAAGGCGGGAGGTTGGAGGCAGTGTGACACCGATTTTCCTGACGAAGACTTGTGGGGATCAGCCTATGCTGCAGGTTTTCTGCTGGCGTGTCTCGACCGTGCTGATGCTCTTGGGTTAGACGAGAATGCCGTTCACAAGGCCAAGGGATCTCTGGAGCGAACCCTTTCTTGGCTACACAAGAGGTGGGGCGAAGATTCTTGGGTGTACGATCATGTGCCACCCGAAGAGAACGCTCCCCTCCTCTTTTCGGAAATATCAGATGCATCCGTTCGGTATCGTCCAAAGCTCGCTAATGCTGTCTTGAACGCCTTGGAGTCGTACGTCGATGCGACGCGACAGCCTACCTCCTTGTACCTGGATAAGAACAAGATCGTTGGACCATGCGCGGCGGCCGCACGGCTAGCGTATTGTTTTTTTAAAACTAGAGAATTCCGTGAGACCAACAATGAGAAATGGCGCGCACTGTTAAGCTATTCGACGTCGCATGTGCAGACTGGTTATAACTGCGTCGAGGCATCCATGCTCTTGGACATGATACTAGGCGCGTGAGTGGAGGCTCGGGCGGCCCAAATATTCCTTTAAGTGCCCCTGAAGTGCCATATCTTAGAGTTTTTTTATGCAAACCTCGATGGCTCCCGCAGCCCAGGAAAGAACGTACGTCTTTATCGACGGAAATTACCTCCGAAGGGTCGCCGACAATTTTATGCAGGAGATGTTCGGAGTTTCAGCGGAGCTAAACTTCGATGCGATCCGCCCTGGCACAAACGTTCGCCGGGTCTTCTACTACGACTGCCTAAACGACCTCCATGGCGACCGCGAGTCCGACTCAGAGTTTGGGGCACGGGTGGCAAAGCAAGAGGCGATATTCAATTCCATCCAGTCGCTGCGAGGTTTTCACGTTCGGCTGGGAAGCCTATCAGGTGTCCGACGGAAGCTGCGTCAAAAGAAAGTTGACGTGCTGCTTGTAGTTGACGCGTTGGAGCACGCTTTCCGCGGGAACATGTCTCACTTCTGCCTCGTAGCTGGCGATCTAGACTTTGCTCCGCTCGTAGACTGCCTTGTCCGGATCGGCACCTACGTTGAGGTTGTTTACGAGCCGAGATCGGCGGCAGTCGATTTATACCGTGCAGCCGACAGTAGTCAAATGATGACATTCAATATGGTCTACGGCTGGTCGACGAAGAAGTTTCAGGCTGAGCATCCGATACCACGGGGTCACTGCGGCGGTGGGCTCCCGCCTGGCTACACGCAGCTCAAATCAGGCTCAGCAAATGGCAAGGCGGCAGGCTTTTTTAAATCAGCGGCCGGCTATCTCCTAATGGCGGAGCATTTCGACGCAAACGATTACACGCTCTTTCTTCAATTTCCTGACGCCGAATTCCTAGAGAAGTACTTTCGGATCGTGCACGGACCGTTGCACTGGTCTCAAAATTTGGGCTGAGTGGCTGTCGGCTGGGTTTTTATCATTGTCCGATCACGACTGAGGCTGACCCGCCTCCGCGAGCGAGATCCGTGGCCTCGGTCGTGATAGGGCAATAATAAAAAATCAAAAGCGGGGCAGCCCCCTCTCTCCGTTTTCACGTCATTCGCGTCGCTAGCTCCGCGGGTCTTGTTTCCATTATACGAAAGACCAATAATAGGTAAGGAGAGCCACATCGGCTTTCTGATGTGTTTGATCTTTGCCACAAGGAAGGCGGCTATGGATAAACTGTTTGTATCTATCCATCACCTCCTAGTTGAATTGTTTTTGATTGCTTCGGCGGCGATTGTGCTGTGGAAAGCAATTAGAGACGAATTGAACCGGAAGTAAGAGTCCGGCTTCAGTTTTAACGCTGGTGGCCGCAAGGTCACCAAAGTAACCTGTAGTAACGGGCCGAACCCTTGGGCTCGCTATATTTGGGCTGACGGGCTTTCATACATAAACCGTCAGCCCTGTTTTTTGCTCTTTTCCTAGGGTTGCCTTCTGAGCGCGGATTCCAGGGGGCTGCCCGCCTTTGATTTCCTACCATTAGTCCTCACGACTGAGGCTGCCCCCTTCCGCGATTTTCGGATGGGCCTGCCCTGAGCCAAGCCGAAGGGTGGGAGACACGGGACTCAATTTCTTAGCTCCTTCGGCGCCACCATAGCCGGGTGAGGGTAGGGATGCTTCGACTCCACGGTGACGATCGCGTTGCGATCATCACTGCTCCGCTCAGCATGACAGTTGTTATTGGGCGGGTTCCCACAGCGGCTGAAGCCGGAATCATTTTTGGGGCGCTGACGGCACCCTTCGGCTTCGCTCAGGGCAGGCTCTGGAAGTCGTGCCCTTCCCGGTCTCTGGTCCTTCGGTGGCGGAGTTGGTGGCGGTGGGTTGTGTTGGTTCCTTCGGCAGGCTCGGGGCAGGCTCTGCTGTGATGATGCCAGCGAGAATCAGAAGTGCCGGTTGCCTCGGCGGTTACACTCAGTCCTTCCAGACGGCGCACCATGATTCTTTCGCCCCTTCGGGGCTGGCTCATTTTTCACTTTGTACCCACGGCTTACGCCCCTTCGGCTCCGCTCAGGGCAGGCTGTGGGCTGCATTCTGCCGCCGTTTCGCGGCTGGGGTGGGGGGAGCTGGCATTCGTCTTCGCGTTGTGGGCGGAGCAGACTGCGGCCCGGTGGGGCTGGGCCGCTGGACAGCCGAGGGCGGCTGTCTCCACATGAGTCCGGGTGGCGAAAAGTTGTCAAGAGGGTGGGAGGGGGCGAATGAGGGTAAAGTGGTCATAGCATTGAGCAAATATTTGTGGAAGCTATGTCACTTTTAGGAGTGGCGTATGGTATAATGGAAATATAGAGTAAAGCTTTAGGAATATAGGGACTTTCGGAATTAAAGGAGCGCGGCCTATCGGCTGCGCTCTTTCTTTTGGGCTGAAGCCCATTGAATTTTGGGGCTGACGCGGCCCATTCGGCTGCGCTCAGGGCAGGCTCCTGAAGGGCCGCTCTTACACGGTTGTCCCGGCAGTCACGATCATGGGCGGTATTGTTGCCGGGGCTGGACAGCAGATTCCTCCTCGGAGCGCACCATTCCTTGGTGTGCTCCGGCCGGAAGGACAACCTTGAGAGAAAGCAGGTTCCTCCACTGCGCAGTCCATTCCTATCGGAATGGACTGCTTCGGTCGGAATGACATATATCAGAACGACAACTTCACAGTGCGAATCTGAATGAAAAGCAGATTCCTCCGCCGAGCATCGTTCCTATCGGAACGGATGCTCGGGTCGGAATGACAGGCTTGAGAGATAGGAGCGGGGAGATGACGAAGTGTGTGGGGTTCAGGACGTTTAAGGAGCGGGGGGAGTGGGTGGAGTTGCAGTTTATGGCGAGGGCGGTGAGGCTGGGGTTTAAGGTGTCGAAGCCGTGGGGAGATTCGTCGGCTTACGACGTGGGGATTGAGGCGGGGGAGCGGATTTTGCGGGTGCAGGTGAAGTCGACGGACTGCCGGACGCAGTATGGATATCTGTGTCAGTTCAAGCCGGGGGCGGGGAGCAAGCCTTATACGCTGAAGCGGGTGGACTTTTTTGCGGCGTATGTGATCCCGGAAGATGTTTGGTATGTGATTCCGGCGGGGGTGCTGTTGCGGGGGAAGCCGAAGAAGGCGGTGACGATTTTGCCGGAGAGGCCGAAGCATCCGGAGCGGTATCGGTATGAAGGGTATCGGGAGGGGTGGGAGTGGATGCGGGAGCGAGGGGTTGGGGAAGTGTCGCGAGGGGGCCGAGCGGGGCTGAAGCCCATCGATTCTTAGGCGAGCTAACGCGGCCCTGACGGGCCGCTCTTCCATGGCGGTGGCGGGAGTTCGGGGGTGGCAGGCGTGTCATGGGAACAAGAGAAACAGGTTCCTCCACTGCGCATTCCATTCCTATCAGAATGAAATGCTTCAGTCGGAATGACAATTTCTCGAGGGGCGGCGAGAAGTAAGCGGAGGATGAAAGTCCACTTGCGGTGTGAGAGCTTCAAGGGGCGCAGGCGTATGATCCTCTGGCCGTTAAATCCTGTTCTGGAGATGACTATGAAGAAGCTGTGCGGTCTAGTCGTTTTTCTGTTGTTGCTGGCGCCTGCGTTGTTGGCTCAGGAGCATTACACCGAGGGTCCGGTGTGGCGGATTCAGTTGATTCGGGTGAAACCCACGCATATGGACGACTATCTCACGAGCTTGCGCAAGTCCACTAAGCCCCTGATCGACGAACAAAAGAAACAGGGGACGATTGTGGACTACAAGATTTTCTTGAAGTCGAACAAAAACAGTCCGGAAGACTGGGACATTTGCGTGGCGATCGAATACAAAAACTACGCGGCATTGGATGGGCTTGCGGCCAAGGGCGAGGCGGCGCGTGACAAGATCTTGGGCGGAAAAGCTCCAGCGCAGGAGTTGAGCGAAAAGCGGGCTGAGATTCGCGAGATCATTAGCTCGGAATTGCTGCAGGAAGTTTTTCTGAAGTAGGCGAGAATGGTTGTGCGGGGCGGGCGATGGCGCCCGCCTCGGCTTCTTTCTGTGACACAGCCCAGGTGCTAGAATCCGCGACGAGGAAACTTTTTCATGAACGCTCGCGCGCGGTCGATGTTCTGGGTTCATCTGACGATTTTAGTTGCTGCTTGTTTCGCGCCTTGTATAGCCCATGCGCAGGCTGGTGCGGCGCAGGCAAAACTCTCTGTGCATTGGGAAGAGCTGACGGCGGCGGACTTTCGCGAGGGCATCCACCGCTCGCAGGGAGTTTGTTTGCTGCCGTTTGGCATTCTCGAGAAGCATGGACCGCATCTTCCGCTGGGCACGGATTTGCTGGATGTGCGTTATGCGGCGCTGCACGCCGCCGAGCAGGAATATGCTGTGGTTTTCCCTGAATATTATTTTGGACAGATTGCCGAGGCTCGCCACGAACCGGGAACCGTCGCCTACAGCCGCGGTCTGCAACTTGCGCTGCTGCAGGAGACTACCGACGAGATGGCGCGCAACGGCTGCAAGAAAGTCATGATCGTAAACGGACACGGGGGCAACGAGAGTTTGCTGCCGTACTTTGCGCAAACGCAGTTGGATAAGGCGCACGATTATGTGGTGTATGTGTTCGACCGGAGATCGCCGGAGACGGGCGGTCCGCCGAAGAAAACTTCCATCGACATGCATGCGGGAGAGAGCGAGACCTCGAAGATGATGATCTCGCGACCCGACACGGTTCACCTCGACCGGGCGAACCAGGAATCCGGCGCGGACCAGCATCGGCAGAATCTTCCGGAAGATGTTTACACCGGAATCTGGTGGTACGCGCGTTTTCCCAATCACTATTCGGGTGACGGTTCAGCTGCGACCGAGGAGCTAGGGAGATTTCAGATGGGTTGGTGGATCGATACGTTAGAGAAGGCCATCCGTGCGGTGAAGGCCGATGACGTCAGCCTGAAGCTGCAGAACGAATTCTACGAGAAGAGCAAGCATCCGTTGGAGACACAGCCGTAGCAGCGCAGGTGTCAGGTCTTGGGTCTCAGGGTCGGTTTGAGGATCAGTTGCCAATACCAAACACCTAGCACCTAAGACCTGAGACCGGCCGCTACGAACTCCCGATCAGCACACCCGTGATGAAGACGAGGACTCCGCCCAGGCCGACTTGGAGCGCGGCGGAAACCCAGGGTGTATCCATATAGCGGCGGCGGATCCAAGTGATCAGGCCGAGTTCGACGATTACGACTACTCCCGCGGCCCACAACGCCATCCGAAAATTGTTGATCAGGAACGGCAGCGTGTGTCCGATTCCGCCTAATGCCGTCATTAAGCCACAGATCACACCGCGAACCCAGGGATGGCCGCGGCCAGTCAGACTGCCATCATCAGACAGCGCCTCGGTAAATCCCATGCTGATTCCGGCGCCGACCGACGCGGCCAGGCCGACGAGCAACGCATCGTGAGGCTTCCGGGTGGCGAATGCAGCGGCGAATACGGGAGCAAGTGTGGAGATGGAACCATCGATGGCGCCGGCCAGCCCCGGCTGAACGATCTGCAGGACGAAAAGCCGGCGCTGGGCCAACTCTTCATCAGCTTTCACGCTGGCGGGTAGCTTTTCTTTGTCCAGTTCCTGGGCGCGCTCTTCATGCTCACGTTCTTCGTTAATCAGATCATCGAGCAATTGCCGTATGCCGGCATCTTGAGTGCGCACCGCCGCTTTCTCGTAAAATCGACGCGTTTCCGCTTCCATCGTGCTGGCTTCCTTGCGCACCGCGTCGATGCGCAGAGGGCGGATCAGCCACAGAGCCGGGCGTTCGACGAATCCACGAACATCCTGCCGCCGGATCAGCGGAATATGTTCGCCAAATTTTTGGCGGTAGAGTTCGATCAGCCGGCGCCGGTGTCCGGATTCTTCTTCGCGCATGCCTTCGAACATGGCGGCCGATGCCGGATAGTCCTGCCGCAATCCCTCAGCAAAATCGGAGTAGACCCGTTCGTCTTCTTCTTCCAAAGAAATTGCCAGGGCCAGAACTTCGCGTTCACTGAGTTCTTGAAACTTCTTCATGGCGACCTAGCTTACCTGTCCGGGCGGCGCTTAGACAAATCGGAAACGTGATTAAGAAGAATACCGCCTTCGGTGCTAGTATCCAGTTCATGACGCCGCGGAAATCACCCGCAAAGCCCGCACCCCCACGCCGGAAGAAGAAAATGGCGCATGCCACCGCGCATGAGCCCGCGCACTCCGCGGAACTCGTGATCATCACCGGCATGAGCGGTTCCGGCAAAGCGTCGGTACTGAAGGCGTTCGAGGACCTGGGCTATTACTGCGTTGATAACCTTCCAGTCGAATTGATTCCGCGATTCGCTGAGGTTGCGCTGCAATCGAGCGAGATCCGCCGTACGGCGCTGGTGGTGGACGTGCGGGAAGGTTCAAAGCTCGACCTGCTGCCGGGAATTTTGAAAGCAGTGCGGCGCATGATCCCGACCAAGGTCGCGTTCCTGGAAGCCTCAGACGCGGTTTTGGTGCGGCGATTCAGCGAGACGCGCCGCCCTCATCCATTGGGCACGAACGAGCCGGTGAACGCGTCGCTGAAGGCGGAACGAAAGCACCTTGCGACCATCCGGGCCCTGGCCGATATTGTTATCGATACCTCGAAGTTTAACGTCCACGAACTGCGCACCCACGTGACGCAGCGCTTCCGCGAACAATCGTCGGAGAAAAGCATTCTGGTTTCGTGCGTGAGTTTTGGTTTTCGCCACGGTGTGCCGGAAGAGGCGGATCTGGTTTTCGACGTTCGTTTTTTGCCGAACCCGCACTTCGTTCCTGAATTCCGGCCGCTGACTGGCCGCGATCCCCGCGTGGCCAAATACATTCGATCTTTTCCGCAGACGAAAGAATTTATCAAGCGTATTTCCGATTTGCTGGTCTACCTTTTGCCGCATTACATTCGCGAAGGCAAAAGTTATCTCACCATCAGTTTTGGCTGCACCGGTGGCCAGCACCGCTCGGTGATGATTGCCGAGGAGGTCGGAAAGAGCCTGCACAAAGCGGGATACCAGGTGAAGGTGGCGCATCGGGACATGCCCAAGTAGAGGCGCGCCCGCTGGCCCGGAGACATCCGGATCTCGAAGCATGAGAAGAATGCGCGCCGGTGAGCGGACACCAATCCAGTCAACGACAAACCATCGCCAATCGCAGTAAAATAAAGCCCTTGCATCTCATGCCTACGCCACCGCCAGTAAGCCGCTTCGGCCTCCCATTCGACAAGCTCAGGGCAAGGCTCGGAGTTGTATGCGCCAACTGATGCGGCTGGTTCGCTACGCGCTTCCTTATTGGTGGCAGATCCTTTGTTCAGTCTTGCTCATGGCGTTGGTGGGAGCGCTCGACGCATTCAAGTTTTTGCTGATCCGCCCGATATTTGACCGCGTATTAAATCCTTCCACCGGATCTAAAGATATCCAACTGTTCGTGATTCCGGTTACGCGCCATGCGGTTTACTTGCAGCAATTGGTACCTTCGCGCTTTACCAATGCGTGGAACATGGTCGCGGTTGCGCTGGTGGGTTCCACTATTCTTAAGGGGGTTTTCGATTACGCGGGAACGTATCTGATCAACCATGCCGGCTTCGGCATGATCACCGACCTGCGCGATGATCTTTACAACGCGATCATGCGGCGTTCGGCGGCGTTTTTTTCCAAGTACACCACCGGCACGCTGCTCTCCGCGATCATCAATGACATCGAGCGCGTGCAGTACGCCATGTCCACGGTGTTAGCGGAGTTCTTGCAGCAGTTTTTTACTTTCTTGTCAGTGGCCGCGGTGGTTGTGATTCTCGGCGGAGAACTCGCCTGGGTGTTATTGCTGTTCGTTCCTGTGATCGTTTATTCCTCACGCAAGATCGGATCGCGCGTGCGCAGCACGACGCGGCAAGGCCAGGACAAACTGGCCGAGATTCAGAACATTTTGCACGAGGCCATTACCGGCAACCGCATCGTAAAAGCCTTCAACAGCGAGAAGTGGGAAATCCTGCGATTTCGCGGAGCGGCGCGCCGCCTGTTCCGGGCGAACCTGCGTTCGGTTGCCGCCACGGCGATCAGTTCACCGCTGATGGATATTTTTGGCGTCATCGGAATCGCGCTGCTGCTGAATTTGGGCCGCGAACAGGTGAAGCACGGCGAGATGACGCCTGGAATTTTTGTGGCATTTATAACTGCGGTGTTTAGCCTCTACAATCCGGTGCGCAAGTTTGCGCAATTTAACAATAATTTTCAGCAAGCTTTGGGCGCATCGAGCGAAATTTTCAAATTCATGGACATCGAAGACGATGTCCGCGAGAAGCCTCATGCCCGGCGCTTGCCTCCGTTTTCAAAGAATGTCCAATTCGATCATGTGAGTTTCACTTACGGCGGCGAGGGATCCGAGGCGCGGGTGTTGCACGATATCAACTTTGAAGTTCGCCGCGGAGAGGTTGTGGCCATCGTCGGCTCCAGCGGATCGGGAAAGAGCACGCTGGTTCACCTGATCCCGCGCTTCTTCGATGCAAGCGAAGGGCGGCTGCTGATTGACGGCCAGGATGTGCGCGATGTAACGCTTGCCTCGTTGCGAGAACAAGTGGGGATCGTTACGCAGGAAACGGTTTTATTCAACGACACGGTTCGCAACAACATTGCCTACGGCCAGCCGAACGTTCCACTCAAAGCCGTCGAGGCTGCGGCACGCGCAGCATTGGCGCATGATTTCATCAAAGCACTGCCCGCGGGGTACGATGAAGTGATCGGCGAACGCGGCGTGCGGCTTTCCGGTGGGGAGCGGCAGCGCATTGCCATTGCCCGCGCGATTTTGAAGAACGCGCCGATTTTGATTCTGGACGAGGCCACGTCGGCGCTCGACAGCGAATCGGAGGCGCTGGTGCAATCCGCGCTGCACAATCTGATGAGCGGCCGCACCGTGTTTGTGATCGCACACCGGCTTTCGACGGTGCGCCGCGCCGACCGCATTGCAGTGATCGAAAATGGCGCGATCGCCGATATTGGTGCTCATGAGGATTTGATGGCGAAGCTGGGCACGTACCGGCGCTTGTACGAGTTGCAGTTTGCCGATTTCGAGCAGAAACTGGAGCCGGCGCAACCCAGCTGACATCGGCCGCCACGATTTAAATTCAATATGCCCATTCGCTCCATGACGGGGTTCGCGCAGGTGAAAGGCGAACTCATCCGCAAGGCCGGGAGAAGCGCAGGTTTCGCGGCTGGAGATCCGGCATCGGCGGCTTCCGTTGCGCAGAGCAACGGCCACCTGGCTTTTTCGCTTTCGTTGAAGTCGGTCAACCATCGCTTTCTCGATTTGCATTTTCGTTTGCCCTCGGGCTCCGACTCGCTGGAAATGCAGTTACGCCGCCTGCTCAAAGAGAAGATCGCGCGGGGACATGTGGAAGTCACGCTGAGCCTGGAGCGCGGAAGCAGCGAAGCATTGGCTCTGAATCGATCTCTGGTCAGCGCCTACATTGCGGCGTTCCGCAAGGCTGCCAGCGAGTTCGAAGTTTCATCGGAACCGGACCTCAACGCGATCCTGCGCATTCCCGGAGCACTCGATGCGCCCAGCGAACCCGAAGATGAAGAGATTGAATCGGCGGTGATGGCGGCGATCGGCGAGGCGCTTGAACGTCTGAATCAGATGCGCGAACTGGAAGGGCGCGGCGTAGAGCGCGAATTGCGCCAGCGTATGGCGCATTTGCTGGAAGCCGTCACCATGGTGCAACAGCACCGGCGCAACATGTTGCATAGTTATTTGGAGCGGTTGCAGTCGCGCATTCAGGAATTGCTCGGCTCCAGCAGCGACAAGGAGCGCGTGATGCAGGAAGCGGCTCTACTCGTCGACCGCAGCGATATTCAGGAAGAAATCGTGCGCCTGGAAAATCACGTGCAACATTTCCTGGGCCTGCTGGACGAGTCTGGAGAAGTTGGGAAAAAACTCGACTTTCTGCTGCAGGAAATGAACCGCGAAGCCAACACTTTACTTTCGAAGACGTCCGGGCTGGCCGGCGAGGCGTTGAAGATCACCGAGGCTGGACTCGTCATGAAGGCCGAGATCGAAAAATCTCGCGAGCAGGTGCAGAACCTGGAATGAGTTCTCCGGTTCACAAACCAATCGTCTACATCATTTCAGCCCCGTCCGGCTCGGGAAAATCGACGCTGGTCAATGAGATTCTGAAATCGGTCAGCGATCTCGAATTTTCAATTTCCTACACCACGCGCGCTCCACGCGGCAGTGAAGCGAATGGCCGGCAGTATTATTTCATCTCGCGCCCTGAGTTCGAACAGATGATTCGAGAAGAAGCGTTCCTCGAACATGCCGACGTGTTTGGAAATTATTATGGGACGGCGCGCCGTTTTCTGCGCGAAGCTGAGCAGAATGGACGCGACCTTTTGCTCGATATCGACGTGCAGGGAGCCGAACAAATCCAGGGCAAACTGCCGGATGCCACGAGTATCTTTATTCTGCCTCCGGATCGGAAGACGCTGGAAGAACGATTGCGCAAGCGCAGCGAAGATCGCGAAGAAGTGATCCAGCGCCGGCTGGATGCGGCGACTCGAGAGATCGAGAATTACCAGCGATATAACTACATTCTCATTAACGACCAGCTCGAGGATTCCATTGACCTGTTGCGGGCCGTGGTACGCGGCGAACGGCTGGTTCGCGCAGGCAGAGATATCTCCGAGGAGGAAGCTAAAACCGTAGCTACAGCTGAGCGTTGCCGACTGGCAAATATGCGGAGCCGGATCAAACGTATCCTGGATTCGTTTCGGCCGACCTCAGAAACTCGGAGCGCTAGTCCGACGTAACCTTATTTAAGGTTGCGAGTCCCCGTAAGATTGAGTTTCGTGGGAAAATAGGGAAAGCAGTTCTTGGCTTCCCTGGCGAAGAACGAAGCGCACCCACTTTTCGAAAATCAAAATCGTGTATCCCGGGTTTCAATGGGGGGAGAAACCATGAAATTGATCGACGGCTTCGACAGCAACTATCGCTATATTCTGGTAGCAGCCCGGCGCGCCCGCCAACTTCAATCGGGAGCACCGCCGGTGGTCCAAACCAATTCCCGCAAGCCTTGCCGCATCGCGCAGGATGAAATTCGCGCGGGCAAAGTAAAGTGGGAGATTCCTGAAATTCGAAGCGCCGCGGAACAGGCAGCGGAAGAATTAGATAAGGCTTTCGGGCAGGACGCCTGAGGCCGTGCTGTAAATCGCGACGCGAGAAAATCAGTTCGAGAAAAAATGAAAGTTGCTCTCGGAGTGACGGGTGGCATCGCGGCTTACAAGGCAGCCGAGATTGTGCGGCTACTGCAAGACCGCGGCATACGCGTGCAAGTCATCATGACGCATGCGGCTCAGGAGTTTGTTCGCCCACTGACCTTTGCCGCACTCTCCGGCGAAAAAGTAATTACCGGGATGTTTTCTCCGGGCGAAGAACACGCGGCGAATATCGATTCGGCAATCGAGCACATTGCGGTGGCACAGTCGATCGACGCTCTGCTGGTCGCCCCTGCGACCGCTGATGTTCTTGCACACTTCGCGCAAGGGATTGCCAGCGACTTTCTCACGACGCTGTATCTGGCCACGACAGCTCCCGTCGTTGTAGCTCCTGCGATGAACATCAACATGTGGAATCATGCCGCGACGCAAGCGAATCTGGGAATTCTTCGGCAGCGCGGCGTGAAGATCGTCGAGCCTGGCTCGGGATATCTAGCGTGCGGCATGACCGGCTCGGGGAGGCTCGCCGAGAATGAAACTATCGTGGCGGCGGTTCTGGAATCGCTGGGCGCGGCTCAGGATCTCGCGGGCGAAACCATTCTGATCACGGCCGGGCCTACGCGCGAAAAGATCGATCCGGCACGTTACATCTCGAACCGCTCCAGCGGTCGCATGGGATATGCCGTAGCTGATGCGGCGTTGCGCCGTGGGGCACGCGTGTTGCTGGTGAGTGGTCCAACCGCTCTCACGCCGCCGGGCGCGGCTGAGGTTACTCGCGTGGAATCGGCGGAGCAGATGCGCGATGCGGTGCTCGAGCTTTTGCCGCAGGCCTCCATAGTCATCAAGACCGCCGCGGTTTCTGATTACCACGCAAAATCAGCTTCCTTACAGAAGATCAAGCGCAAGGGGCCGATCGCGCTCGAACTGGAACCAACCGCCGATATCCTGAAAGAGATTTCCCAGCGCAAGCAGTCGCAAATTATTGTTGGCTTCGCCGCTGAAACCGAAAACGTCCTCGAAAATGCCCGCCAAAAGCTTGCGGCGAAACATCTCGATGCCATTGTCGTGAACGACGTTTCCCGCGAAGGCATCGGCTTCGACTCCGATCGCAACGAAGTGACCATCATCACCCAGGATGAAGTCGTCGAAGTTCCCGAGACCACCAAATGGGAAGTGGCGCAGCGCGTTCTCGATCAGGTGGTGCGGATTCGCGATCGCCGCAAGGCTTCGGTGAAGGTCTGAGTCAAGTCTCTCCATAGAATTGAATATCGAGGGCGAGGCCGTTCCTCGCTGCAAATGGATTGGCCACGGGCGTACAATTCGTTCAAACTTTCTTAAGGAGCGCCGGATGACTCAGAAGATTATCGAAGTGATTGGAACATCTAAGGAGAGCTTTGCCAAGGCGGCGGAGGCCGCGGTGGCCGAAGCGGCCAAAACTGTGCGCGGAATCAAGTGGGCGCATGTCGATTCGCTCGATATGCAACTGGAGGGTGCGAAGGTTCTGCTGTATCGCGCGACCACCAAGATTTATTTTGACGTGGAGAAGTAAGGAGTGGCGCGCATCCTCGACCCGGATTTGCGGCGCGCCCTCGCCGAACGTGTCCGCTACTACCACGAGTTGGGCATCTACGATTTCTACCGGCGCGGGCTTGAGCCTTCACGGCTCATGGAAGCTGAGCCGGCGATCGAATCCACGCCAGCGTTCGCGGCTTCAACGTATTTACCCCAGCCAGAATTGCGAGAGGAAATGTCCGCCAGAAAATCCGCTGTCGTCACAAATGCCATCGAGGACAATATTTTTGAAATCCTGACTCCCAAGCAGGAGTACGGAGTGTCCGACCCGGTCGCCGCACTCAAATTGATTCGCGCAGATCTCGGCGACTGTACCCGCTGCAAACTCCATAAAGGCCGAACCAAAATTGTCTTCGGCGTGGGTAATCCGCGGGCTGAGTTAATGTTCGTGGGCGAAGGCCCAGGCGCCGACGAAGATGCGCAGGGCGAACCTTTTGTGGGTCGCGCCGGCCAGTTGCTCAACAATATGATCAAGGCGATGGGCCTTCGACGCGAGGATGTTTACATTGCGAACATCGTTAAATGCCGTCCACCGGGAAATCGTCAACCTGAACGTGACGAAGCGGAAACCTGTTCTCCATTTCTCATGCGTCAGATTTCGGTGATCAAGCCGAGGGTTCTTGTCGCATTAGGTGCGACCGCGGCCAAGAATCTGCTTGCGATGAATGCGCCCATGACGGAACTGCGTGGCCGCTGGTACGACTTTAAACCCGCGGGCAGCGATCGATCGTGGCCGGGAGCGCGGTTGGCGGTCACGTATCATCCGGCATTCCTGCTGCGCGATCCGCGTCAGAAGGGCGAAGCGTGGAAGGATTTGCAGATGGTGATGAAATATCTGGGCATTGTGCCGCCGAAAAAAGCCGCCGAGTAAGCCAATTACGCCAAGCGTCGAGAATGTAGCCGCGGCAAGCAGAAACCAAGATCCCTCGCTGCGCTCGGGATGAGAATTTTATAAGGCTGGGATTCGGTCGTCATTTATAAGGTTAGGATTCGGTCGCCGACCGGGCTTGCTCCACCACTGAGTTATTCTTCCAATCGATGCCGGATTTCTGCGACGTTGCGTTGCCCGTGCCGCTGGACATGGTCTTCACTTACCAGGTCCCCGCCGAAGCTGCTCCGGTGGTGGGCGGCCGGGTGCTCGTTCCTTTTCGTCTGCGGCGCATGACCGGCATCGTCGTCGAGTTGCATGATCGCAAACCGTCGGTCAAAACAAAATCGATTCTTAGAGTGCTCGATGTCTCGCCGGTGCTCGATCAGCTACTTTTGCGCCTGGGGCGCTGGATCACGGATTATTATCTCGCCCCGCTCGGTGAAGTGTTTCGCTCCATGCTGCCGCTTAATGCCGAGTTCAAACGCAGCATCGCTTACAGCATCACAAAAGAAGGCCGACTTGCGTTGCATATGGCTGGAGTCTCGGGGTCGTCCGCTCGTTCGCGGCGCACTCCGGACGAGCAGGCTGTAGAATTCCGCGTGCTGGATTATCTGGCTGCGCAAGATTCGACAGCGCAAGACTTCACAGCCCAAGGGACCTCGTCAGTCCGCGAAGAAAATCTGCGTTCCGCAACTCGCGCCTCGAAGTTGATCTTGAGCGGCATGGTGCGGAAGAAATGGATCGCCCGCGAAGATGTTTCCAACATTCAGGATGCCACGCGAAAAATAAAAATCGCTCTGCTGAAGTCCGCGGAGGGTAAGCTGAATCGGAATCAGACGCAGCTTGTCGAAACTCTGGCGGCATCGGGAGGCCGAGTTCCCGTGGAGACGTTGCAATCGCTCGACGTCCCACGAAGCACGCTCGGTACGCTGGTGAAGCGTGGGCTGGTTGAAGTAGTCGAAGAGATTGCGGACTTCACGATCTCACGAAGCAACCCACGCCCACTACGAGTCGCCTTCGATCTGAACCCGGCGCAGCAAGCCGCTTTGAAGCGTCTGCGAGGAGCGGTCGATGCCCGGAAATTCGCGGGCATGCTTCTGCACGGCGTGACTGGTTCGGGCAAAACCGCGGTTTACCTTGCGGGCATGCGCTCTGTGCTTGAAGCTGGCCGTTCGGCGATTCTGCTTGTGCCTGAAATTGGCCTCACGCCCGCCGTCGCAGCGGATCTGCATCAGACATTCGGTGATGAAGTCGCCATCCTGCACTCGGCGTTATCCGATAAAGAGCGGGCGCAGCAGTGGCATCGCATTAAGAGTGGCGAGGCGCGGATGGTGGTCGGAACGCGGTCCGCGGTGTTCGCGCCGGTCGCCGAGCTCGCGTTGATCATCGTCGATGAAGAGCACGATTCGTCTTATAAGCAGGAAGAGACGCCACGCTACCACGCGCGCGATATCGCTGTCGTGCGGGCAAAAATGGCGGACGCAGTGGTGGTTCTGGGCTCGGCCACGCCATCGCTCGAGTCGTATTACAACGCGAAGAAAAATAAATATGCGCTCATCGAGTTGCCGGACCGGGTGGAGCAGAGGCTGCTGCCGGAGGTTGAAATCATCGACATGCGCCAGGAATTCCAGGAGACCGGGCAGGAGCAAGTTATTTCGCGAAAGCTCGCGGCGGAAATCAAAGAACGCTTCGATCGCAAGGAGCAAGTCATGGTGCTGCTCAACCGCCGCGGGTACTCTCCGGTGGTGCTGTGCCGCACTTGCGGAAAAACTCTCGAATGCCAGAACTGCGCCATCGCGCTGACGCATCACAAGCGCGAGTACAAAATGGTTTGCCACTATTGCGGCTACACTACGCCGGTGCCAAAGGCGTGCGTGCATTGCGGCAGCGAGTATGTGTATTTCTTGGGAACGGGATCGGAGAAGCTGGAGGAGTTGTTGCACGGGATGTTTCCGCGGGCGCGCATTGCTCGTCTTGATCGCGACACGGTTCGCGGTCAGGAAGATTTCGAGCGCACGCTGAACGCGCTCAGCGAAGGAGAACTCGATTGTCTTGTCGGCACGCAGATGATTGCCAAGGGGCACGACATTCACGGGGTCACTTTGGTTGGAGTAGTCGGCGCCGACAGCGCGCTGGGGCTGCCGGATTTTCGCGCAGCCGAGAGAACTTTTCAGTTGCTGACGCAAGTTGCTGGCAGGGCGGGGCGCGGTCAGTCTCCGGGCAAAGTGATTCTGCAAACTTATTTTCAGGATCACTATGCGGTGCAGTACGCCGCGCGCCATGACTTTGCCGGGTTCTACGAAAAAGAATTGCGCTTCCGCAGTTGGATGCATTATCCGCCGTTTTCGGCGCTGGCCAACGTTCTTATCCGAAGCGACAAACTTGACCAAGCACTGCAATGGTCGGGCACGCTGGGGAAATGGTTTGAGCAAAACCGCCACGATGGCGTGCGCGTGCTTGGACCGGCCGCCGCGCCTATCTTAAGGCTCAAGCGCGACTATCGTTACCACTTCGTGCTGAAATCGCCGAGCCGCGAAAAACTTAACGCTACGTTGCGCGCCATGCTGGCCTATGCGACGGCGCACAAGATTCCGCGCACGCAGGTGATTGTGGATGTGGACGCTTTGTGGCTGATGTGAAATAAGGAGGGCGGCTACGCCCCGCCCCCGCTGATGCAGCTTAATCCAATCTCAGTGATAGTCCATTGCGCTAGTCTTTTTTCTTTGATGAACGTCATGCCGTGAGGGCTGACCATTCCCGTAACCACATTGGTGATCACACCTGTGTCGAGATCGGTTTTTCCAACCGTAGTCAGCGCCGCCGAATATGCCGTGCCTGGCGAGAAAATATCTTTGGAGATCGAATAGATGGTTTCGCCATCGCGATCTGAAACTAAAATTACCCCGTGCGAGGAAGTCGCGTATACGGTGTCATCAATCTGGACCGCGGCTCCATTCAAAGTAAGAGGGAGGTGATACACGGTCTGATCGAAGGCGCCGGGGTGATGGAGAATGATGAGCTCGCCGTCCGCCTGGCTATCGAGCACGAGATCTCCTAGGGGATCGAATGCCATCGAATCCGGATCCTGCAGGTTTAGCGCGACTGGAGTATCCGTGGGGATGTCGATGGCGCTTGCCGTTCCAATCAATACCGGGCTGATGCTCACTGTGCTTCCCGTGATCTGGGCGCGGACGATAGCGGGAAAATTATTGGGGTTGTTGGCGGGATTGGACGCGCTGATGAAGACATCGTCGCCGCGAAAGGCCATGTCGTCATAGCCGCCGCCGTGGGGCGGAGGGCCGAAAGTGTAAACTTGCTGGGTTCTGTTTACCGGATCGATGATAACTAGATTCGGGTTCGCATCCTCGTTCTGCAAAGCCCATAACTGTTCAGTCTGAGGATTGACCCTCAATCCATCGTTGTGGCCAACGACGCTGTAGGTGGTAATTACGTTGCCGTTGCGATCGTATTCGACAATGGTGCTGCTCTTGCCGTCCGAACCGTCGGGTGCGGCGTTATTTCCGAAGCCGATGTAGATGTGATTGTGGAGAACTGCGATGGAGTCAGGTTGAAAATAAACTCCCAGAACGCTAGTGGCGAACGTGGAAACCGTATACGGCGTCGAAGCGGTGACTTGAGCGCCCGCAGATAAGGCGTAGCACACAAGCGTGCAGAGGACGATCGTTGGAATGATGTGACGTGTGTTCATATGCGTTCTCCTCGGAAGGTATGCCCGGAGATGGAAAGGGTGGGCTCACGTTGGACGCGGCGAGAGAGGTGCAAGATTGTTAATAGTGTGTGAAAATCGGGCTCGTCGTGCCGCAGACCAATGGCGGTCTGATTCCAGCGCAGAACTCGCAGCGATAGAGATTACTCCTTGCCAAGTCTGCCGCGAATCACGACCACTGACGCTGCGGGCAGATCGTACATAGTGTCCTTCGCTCCGGTTATTTTTGTGCGAACGATGGGGCCGTCGGGATCCGCCCAGCCTTTGCTGGTCGGCACGATCGTTGCTCCTCCGCTATTTTCCGCGTGCGCCATGAAGCGCGTCTGCGGGGGATGCCATTGATATTGCGCGCTGCCGAAGATTGACACTTCCACTGGCCCGGTGAAGCTGCTTGGTTGGCCCGTCGGCGCGGAGAATTCGATTCGCATGCGGTGCGCGTTTTCCTGATCTCGATTTACGGCCATCAGAGCCCACTTGCCATCTGGACGTTTCACGGCATAAGCCGTCACCAAGTCATGTTCGGCGCCATCGTCTATGTCGCTCTTCGCGGCGAATACCTGATGCTCGCCGCCGTCGGGTTGCGCCCATTCCAGGTTGATGAGCTGCGCCGCAAAAAACTGCGCGAGAGGCTGCTGAATTTGGTAATTGGCGTCGATCGTGAACATGCCGAATGTGCCGGGAGAGCTGTTGCAGCCCGGCTCCATCTGCAGCGGCAGAAAATGGAAAAAGTAAACGCCTTTGCCTCCTGAGTTTAAGAACGATCCAATGTAATCGGCGAGCCAGAGGCCGGCAAAAATATCCTGATAGGTTTCGCTCGCGCCCGACGAAAGATTTCCCTCAGTGATAAACATCGGCATATCCCGTGGAACTCCGTCGTCGTGCCACACGTGCATGATGTGGCTGACCAACTCCGGTTCGTCATACAACATGCCCCACGGCGTGCGGCACGGGTCGAAGGGATAATGCTCGAAGGAGAAAAATGCGAGGTCGTTCATGCGTCCGTGCTGTTTCAGATAATCGATGAACCGTCCCGTCCACGAAACTCTTCCGTTGGCATCGGGCCAGACTTCGATGTCCTTGTTCACTCCCTGAAACGATGGCCCGCCCAGCTTCAGGGATGGGTCCACGCGATGGATCGCGGTCGCCCACTGCAGGTACAGCGCGGCATAATCTTCCGGCAGCATGTACTGGCCGTCGGCCTCCTCGCCCATTTCGATGTAAGAGATGGGATAGCCACGCTTCTTCAAATAAGCAATCTCTGCCGCAGCGTTGTCGGGAGTGTCATAGAGCATCGCAACCGGCATCATGGCGGGCAGGCCGCGCGTCACACCGCTGGTAAAGAACAGATCGAAACCCACCTGCGCTTGCTTGGTCGATCCCAGATTCGATGGCTTGTGCCAGGGGTCGACCGACGAAGAATAGGTTGTCGTCTGCTCCTGATCCGCGGTATGCCGCAAGATGTCGTGAAAAGCGCCGTCGGGAGTGGTGGTGCCGAGGTAAAGTTCGCGAATTGCGTAGCCGGCGCAATCGCGCGCGTCTTTATTATGAGACTCGACTGCCCTTTGTAAATCGACGGCTTTCTGAGAATCGTTTTTCTGAGAATCGACGCAAGTGTTCGACGACTCGGTCATCCAGATTCTGACGAATCGCACCGCTGTTGGAGCTCCGCTCAAGCGAATCGTCTCGGTGTGGCCTTTTCCATCCAGAACCGTGCCTTGCGAAAAAGTCTGCCATACGCCGCGGGTCACGGCCTTGATGGGATCTTCGCCTGTCCAGTACTGCACCACGTAGCGTCGAGCATAAGGTTCTCCCCATGCGATGCGGATGCTGTCGATCTGCTGCGCCTGTGCCAAGTCGATTACCACCCACTGGGGATGAAGCGCATCGCTTTCGCCGGTGAAATGCTGCGTGAGATACGGATTGCTCTTCCAGAAAGTGTTCACGTCGCCATCGGTCAGGCGCGAGAAGCCAACGTTATCGGTGCCGTCGTTTCGCGTGGTGCCGCGGCGCGGCAAGGCATAGCCGTAGGAATAGCGAATCATCTCCGTAGGTTCGGCGGAGCTGGTGAAATATCCCTTGCCGCTGCTCGCGTCGCTACGGTCGCTCCACGTTCCTTGCGGATTCCAATGCCAGGCTTCGATGGCGAGTTCCGTGTTTTGCCGGTAGGTGACCGGTTGCCAACCCGAGGCTAAAGTTTTGTCGAGCGTCGGTTGCAGCAAATCTTTGTCGATGGCCTCCACCGCAATGCGGTCCACGCCCGCCCCTAGAGTTTCTTTCGGCACGAAATGATTGGTGGGATGCGAGGCGTCGACTGAAATCGTCTGAGCGGCTAAAGAAAGAGATGCGAGCAACAGGCAGGTCAACCATGGCGCTGGAACAACGGGAATGTTTTTCATGCGTCGCTCTCCCATGCTTCAATTAAAACGATTGAATAGAGGAGTATACGAGACGAGCGACCCTCCCCGCGAGTTGCTGGGCCGGAGGGGCGGGGAAAGGCGATTAACTAACTCTTATCGTAGGAAACGCGGAGGCGGCGAAGTCTTAGCCGCTTTCGCTTCCACTCTTTTTCGTGCTTCACCAGTTCGTCATGCGAAACCGAAAGAACCTTTCACACTACTGCGTCGAATTTTTAAAATTCACTTTGCATCTAGCAGTTTTTCCCTCATCTTCTTTGCGGCCACGATACTCTTGAGCATGTTGTCCGACTCAGGGGTGGCGGGCCATGATGGTCCGTCCGGGTAAACATGCGAGTGAACGATATGCGGACGGATCATTTCGTAGAAACCTTCTGCCTCCACAGTTCCTTCTAGGTGCCGCGCTATGAAGTAGCTGCACGCATCCGCCAGTTGGATTCCGATTGAGTACCGAGAATCGCCGAAATACATGTCATCGTGAAAATGAATCAGAGGCGGCGTCAAGCCCTGCAGCGACCTAAGGGGACGACGAAGATCACGGTAGGTTCTTTGCAGCGCATCCCTAGTTTTCTTGTCCGGGCACTCATCAACGATGAGGATCACTAATTGCTGCATCCACCCATTCATTATGCTCGGAATTCGCGCCTCTATGTCCGCAACGTCCGATCCGGGATTTTCTGCGATGGCTTTATTGATGACGGTGGTGTTTGCCCAAGAATGAATACCATCGAGGCAGACGCGAAATGAAATGTCCAGTGGATCGGCAGACGCGTAGACCTCGTTGCGGAGCTTGCTTAGATCAACCGCTCCGAAGACCACGCTCATCTTCCCCGCTTGCAGTAGTCGAAGGAGATGAGTTATAGCCTCAAAACGCTTGTCTTGCTCTATGCCCTCGAATATGCCGTAGCCTCCATATAGTTCGCAGGCATGAAACTCCTCAAACCGCTCCAGTCTTTCGGGCGGGATGACCAGACCTTGAATACCCCACATCCCGATTTCCATGAGCTTAAACACACTGTCTTGGATGATCACGCCTGACATTACCTGCCACTTTGGGGTTTTACATCTGGTGTCAGAGTCATCCAGATAAGCGAGATGCATAAAAACTTCTTCCTTTTGGGGCAACTGCACGATGAACTCTCCTTTCGTTCATCGGCAAAATTGACCGTTGCTCACCACCCTACACCCGTGGATGAGTCATGTTGGTTACTGCCCTATTTTCTTATCGCGGCAATGATTTCCTGCACGGAGAAATGCAGAAAAGGCGCGGGCGCCAGGGTAAGCACCAGCATAACGACCGCGAAGGCAGCCAACAGCGCGCGGGAGCCAGCGACCCTTGGCCACTCGGCGACTTGGGGATGGCGCAAGCTGCTCAAGCGCAACAGAATCGCCCATACAAACCACACGTAGCAGAGGTAGTAAGCCATGAACAGCAGGGCGATCGTCGTGGCCCACGAGATCCAGCGGTGGGCGCGCGGAGCGATCGAAAACACAATGTGCCCGCCGTCGAGCTGGCCGCCGGGCAGAAGATTCAGTGCGGTAGCAAACATCCCAACCCATGCCGCAATCGCCGTGGGATGCAGCAGCACTCGATCGAGCGGCAAGCTGGCGACGCCCTGACCCGCGCCAACCAATACCAGTAGATGATGCACGACGTGAAAGATGAGGGGGAAGCCGAGTTCCAGGTCGGCAGGCGGAGCACCGGCGTGGAGCGGTTGCGACAGACCGAGCGAGACCGCGAGCACTCCAACGGCGACGACAAACCCGGCAATCGGTCCGGCGATGCCGATATCAAACAGCGCGGTGCGCGAGCGGATTGGCGAACGGATGCGAATGAAAGCTCCAAGAGTGCCAATCAAAGTTGGCGCAGGGATAAAAAACGGCAGGGTCGCCCAGACTCCGTAGAGCTTGCAGTAAAGGTAGTGACCCATCTCGTGGGCGAGCAGGATCAACATCAGCGTGCCGGCAAACGGAATCCCCAGCAACAGGCGGGAGGGATCGGAGAGCGCCCACTTCACAGGAAAGAACGAGGCCGCGCTGTCGTCGAGCAGGAAGATTGGCTGTCCGTGCGCAAAATGGTATTGCATGCGCGCTCCCACCACCAATGTTGTGAAGCAGGTCAGCACCAGCAGGAGCGCATGCAGCCAGTAACGCGGACGCGGCTGGCGCGCGGCGTATACCGGGATCGACCGGTAAAGATCTGCGGTGGAGGAGACAACGGGCAGGCTGGATTCCGACATACGGTTCTTGGGCCGCGCGAGTTCTGCGAGGCCTTCTTTAGATGCTACTACGACTATCAGAAATGCGGATGAAGGCGGTTCGGGAGTTTTGTTTAACTTCACTAAGTGGTGCCGTAACAATTCTGCGAAGCGGTAACTGAGGGAGTTTGGCTTACGCGCGGGTTACGGTGGGGCCGAGATCCCTCGCTCCGCCTGAAAAACGGCTGCGCTCGGGATGACAACGCGACAGCGGTCCCGCTCAATCGATCGACTGCAGCTCTTTGCCGGGCTTGAAGCGGACGGCCTTCCCCGGGGGAATTGAGACCTCGGCTCCGGTGCGCGGATTGCGTCCGATTCCGGTTTTGCGCGGGCGCACATTAAAGACGCCAAATCCTCGCAGCTCAATGCGATGGCCGTGGGCGAGCGCCTTCTTCATGCTCTCAAAAACAGTTTCTACCGCCAGCTCGGCTTTGGTCTTGGTAATGCCCGTTCTGGCGACCACTTCGTTGATAATGTCGAGCTTAATCACGAACGGCTCCCGGGTACGCGTCTGAATGATCCCTCAAGTGATTGATGCTATGGGAGATAAGAGAGATTGTCAACGGCAGCATCTCTCCCGTAAACTGACGAGTCTCGAAAAAAGATTGAGCGACTGAGTTGATCGGGTCATTGCGCGAATTTTTTCGCAGCAATTTTTGTCATTGAAGATTTTCAATCGCCTAATACTCAATCGCCTAATTTCCCCAAGCAAATACCAGTCGCAGCAGGGAATTGTGCTGCCCAAGTCATAAAGACGGGGGCTTACCGATTCGTCGGCTGATGGGAACCTATGATAGGCGCGACCAACGACGAGATTCGGAGCTTGATCGGTGTTCACGACGAACTCAGGTGCGACGGGAAGAGACTTTACCTAGCTCATACACCAATACCCTCCATCAGGATCAATCTGCGAGTTAAGGAACCGCACCAGCTAGTTTATTTAGCGCGCCTTGTTGCACACATCGGGTATGAGGAGATTCACTTCGGAGGTGCTTACCTTTGGATAACGACCTGGGGCGTGTGGAATACACAGGAAGAAGCTATTGGATTCAAAACAATTGAGCAATTCCGGCGCAGTTACGGAGAAAACCGATCCCTAGAGGCAGCCCCTGGCACCCATTTTCGTGACGATGAGTTCGTGGAGTCTGTTTGCTGCCTACTTCAGCCCATGATGGTCGGCTGGGACGCCTACTATGTTCCGCGCTGGGCGTACGGGTATCTCGACTACTTTGTATTTGTCAGCCACGACGGCTTCATCGACATCGAGGTGAGGACTCAGGAAATGCGCGATAGAGTTATGGAGCTTCTTCGAGGACACGAGTGGATGAATGCTCCGCTGAGAGCCTGATCCCAAAGCCGCAAGCTACCGCCCGTTCTCTTCCTCTTTGAACATGTACTTAATGGCGGGCTTATAGATCATCAGGTTCGGTCCGCCATTTTCGCGAACCACTTTGATGCACGTCTTGTCGTACCATTCAATGATGCCGTGCACTTCCTCGCCGTCGCGCAGCACAATCACCATCGGTGTTCTCGACTGCATCTGTTTCTGGTAGTAGAAATTCTCCGCGTTGGTTTGCTCCAGAGGAGCAACCTTTCTTCCGCCGCCGCCCATCGACCGGTCGCCGCGTTCCCCTCGATCACCCCGGTCGCCACGGTCAAACCCGCGGTCCTGGCCGCGTTCCGGCCGATCATGCCGGGGCGGCCGATCGCGATGGTCGCCGGTAGATGTGTGGTTTGCGTTGGCGTGGCTGGCGTTGTGGTTGCCGTGATTGCCGTCAGGGCGAGTGAGGGCCGGGCGAATCAGCTTGCGGTTGGCAAAATTATCCTGATCGTCCGACGTGCGGGCCGGAGACGAGTCCATCATGTCCTTCATAGTGGCGGTACTCCTGCACACGCTTTCGCGCTAAGCGACACCGAGGGGCCTGTGACAATGTGTTTACGAAGGCGTGAAATTTTACCTACCCTACCACAGGAATGGCTCCATGACAATGATCTGATTGGACATCCTGCGTGCCAGTGTGCCAAGTTTTGCACTTATCACCCTGTTTCGCAGGATCGCATCAGTTTGTGCTCGACATGTCCGCACCTTTTCGCTCCCGCCCGCTCCAGGTCACAACCGCCACTAAGGTTGCGATGATCAGGACGGTCCAGGCCAGCACCGGCGCAAAGATTCCACCGTAGCGCTGCTCGGCCAGTTTGGCCTGGATAACCACATTGCGCGAGGAGAGCAGGTTTCCGATCTGGTAGGCAAAACCAGGAAAAGTTCCGCGAACTGCCGATGGCGAAAGTTCGTTCAAGTGCGCTGGAATGACTCCCCACGCACCCTGCACCATGAATTGCATCACAAAGCCGCCCAGCGCCAGCATGGGCACCGAATGCGAGTATGCCCATAACCGGGTAACCGGAATGGCGAGCAGTGCGGCAATCACAATCGCTTTTCTGCGTCCAATTTTTTCCGACCAGGTGCCGAAGAAAATTCCGCCCAGGAGTGCGCCAACATTGGCGATGATCGCAATCAGTCCCACCGTTTGCGGCGTGAAGTGATGGTCTTTTTGCAGGAAGGTCGGATATAAGTCCTGCGTCCCATGGCTGAAGGAATTGAAGGCAAACATCAGCAGCGCGAGGAAAAGAAATGTACCCACATAGGTCATGATGTCTTTGCCCATGTGGCCTTCGGTTTTCCTCGCGACCTTGCCTTGTAACCAGGCGGGCGATTCGTCGACCTTGGTGCGAATGTAGATCACCAGGAACGCCGGCAAAGCGCCAACAATAAACATTCCGCGCCAGCCGATGGATGGGAACAGAGTGCGATAGATCAGCGCGGCGAATAAGTAGCCTGCCGCGTAGCCTTCCTGCAAAAGGCCGGAAAAAAATCCTCGGCCTTCCGCGGGCAAAGTTTCAAAGGCCAACGCTGCGCCCACGCCCCACTCTCCGCCCATCGCGATGCCGAACAACGCGCGCATGATGAGCAGGACCTTCAACGAGGGAGCAAATGCCGAAGCCAGCTCAAACACCGAGTACGCAATGATGTCCACCATCAGAGTGAGCCGCCGGCCGAAGCGGTCGGCCATGATTCCGAACAGAAACGCGCCTACCGGCCGCATGGCCAGAGTGAAGAAAATTGCCTCCGCGACCGCGGAAACTTTTGCCTGAAATTGCGTAGCGATGGCGCTGACGCAGAAAGTAAGAATGAAGAAATCGAATGCGTCCAGCGTCCAGCCCAGGAAGCAAGCGATAAACGTATTGCGCTGCACCGGGGTTAGCCTGCGAAAATGCCCGATAAATTCCATGGGGGCTCCTCCACGAATTCGGTAGGCGCTGAAAGTCCTGCGAATGCTAGCATATGAGTTTCCATCGGCAAGCTAAAATTCAACCGTCGACGATCCCTACGCAATGCCTGAACTCGACTCGCCGCAGCGCCAGATGCCCGATTCGCTTATGCTCACCGGCTTCTGGTATCGGGCTCTGCCCGCCGACCGAGTCCATCGCGATCGGCTGCAGAAAGCGATGCTGCTTGAGATTCCGCTCGTGATTGGACGCGATCGCCTGGGACATCCCTTCGCTCTCCGCGACGCCTGCCCGCATCGTGGCATGCCGCTCAACTGCGGCAAGTTCGATGGAGAAAATATCGAGTGCTGTTATCACGGCTGGACCTTCGACGCTCACAATGGCCAGTGCCAGCACATTCCGTCGCTGACCTCGGACCAGAATTTGAAGGTCGAGCGCATCTACGCCGGCAGCTATCCGTGCGAAGAGCAGGATGGTTTTGTATGGGTCTACATGCCGGACCCCGGCCCGCCGGGCGCGGGATTTACTGAGCCGCAAGAGGCCCCCGATGCTGCGCCTCAGGTCGAGAAGTTTACCGGCAAATATAAACTTGCTTACCTTACCGCAGAGATGCCGGTCAGCATCGATCACGGAATCATCGGGCTGATGGATCCGGCGCATGGACCGTTTGTGCATCAGGCCTGGTGGTGGCGCAACCGCCATAGCATTCACGAGAAGAAAAAAAACTTTGAGCCGATTCCCAACGGCTTTCGCATGAGCGCGCATACCCCAAGCTCAAACTCTGCGCCCTACAAGCTGTTGCGCCTCTATGCCGACGCCGATTCGATCACGACCACGATCGACTTCGTTCTTCCCAACCTGCGCCGCGAGACCATTCGAGCGGGAAAGTATTGGTTCTCTTCCTTGACTACGGTGACGCCCATCACTCGCAATCAATGCCGCATCGACGTGATTGCCGCCTGGAATATCTTCCGCTGGATGCCGTTCGGTGCGGAGTTGCTCAAGTTCGTCTTCGCTAAGTTCGTCGAACAAGACCGCCGCACGATGGAGTTGCAAGCCGAAGGTCTGAGTCACAATCCGCACCTCATGCTGATCGACGATGCCGACCGTCCCGCGAAATGGTATTTCCAATTGAAGGCTGCGTATCTAGAAGCGAAACGTACCGGCGGCGAGATGAAGCATCCGATGACGGGCCCGGTCACGCTGAAGTGGAGAAGTTGAGGCAATTGCGCGGCGTGAGCGAAGCGGGAGCCGCGCGCCGAAATCCCGAGCGCCGTTTGCGAGGGATCTGTTGGATCATCGTTTCTTGAAAGTGGGCTGCTCCAGCCACGTCGCTTAAAGGCGATTCATAAGCGGACTTAGGCAGTGAGGAAAGCGGGGCGTTCTCCGAGGATTCAGTATTGGTAAGTCGCAGCATCCTGCGCGCGCGGCGCAGCATCGAAGCACCGCAAGCTGAGCGCGAGCTTCCGCAATCCAAGACAGGAGAATGATCCCCCGATGCCTGAACTCGAAATCGAAATTCCGATGCAGCAAGGCAGCAGCGATAGCGTTTTCTATTGCCCCGAGGGCGAGAGCAAATGGCCGGGCGTTCTCTATCTCACCGATATTGGAGGCATCCGCGCCGCCAACCGAGAGTCCGCGGCGCGATTGTCGAACGAGGGCTACGCCGTTCTCATGCCGAATATTTTCTATCGCACCGGCCACGCGCCGCTCCCTGCGCTGCGAACCTTGGACGACGAAGCGAGGAAAAAACGCATGGCGGAGTTGAGCACTCCGCTGACCCCGGAGTTCATTGAGCGCGATGCATCTACGTACATCGATTCCCTGCTGTCACAAAATTGCACCCGCCCGGGCATCGTCGGCGTCGTAGGCTACTGCTTCGGCGGAAAGATGGCGATGTTCGCGGCCGCCGCGCGGCCCGACAAGGTCGCAGCCGCTGCATCCTTTCACGGCGGCGGCCTGTACACGGATGCTCCTACCAGTCCTCACGTGGCGCTGCCTCGAATCAAGGCGCGCCTGTATTTTGGCCACGCCACCAACGACCGCAGTATGCCGGAGCAGGCCATTGCCAAGTTAGATGAAGCTCTCGAACGCTGGGGTGGAAAATACGAAAGCGAGACCTACAAAGATGCCTACCACAGTTGGACTTCGTCCGACAGCTCGGTTTACAACCAGCCACAAGCCGAGCGCGCTTTTCAAAAACTTGTGGAGCTGTTGCGTGAGACGCTACATGAGTCGCTTACCCCGTAAGCAACAGCGCGAGCCAGAACGCCGGACCCCGTCGGGTGGGATTCAGTCCTGGACCAGCCACTCCACGGCTTCTTCTCGCGTCTTGAAGGTAGGCAGGTCGCGCTGCGAAAAGTTCTTGAAGTGTTCGTAGAAAATGTGCGGCAGGTTTTCTGTCCCCAACCACGCCGCCCGCTTCACATAAGGACGGTCGAGCACCAGAACTTCTTTGATGCGGGTGGCCACATTCTTGTCAACCTCCGTGCCGGTGAAGTCCGCCAGCGTGAGCAATGATCCGGGTGCATGCCGCGCGATATCGGCGCGAATCATGTCGAGCAACAACAACATCTCCTTCTCCGCGCAGTGCGTGAAGTCGATGACGTAAATGGCATGGCCTTTATGCTTGACGAAGTGCAGGCGCTCTTCGATGGACTTGCCGGGAGCGCTCATGCCAGCAGCGACTCCACGACCGCGTAAGCGCCGTCCAGCGCGGAATCCAGCGCCGCGGGATCTTTTCCGCCGGCCTCGGCGAGATCGGGACGTCCCCCGCCTTTGCCGCCAACTTTTTGCGCCACGGGGCCGATGACTTTTCCGGCTTGCACCTTATTGATGAGATCCTTGGTGACGCCAACGATCAACGACACGTTGCCGTTCGACGCCGACCCCAGCACCACGACGCCCGAGCCGATCTTGTCGCGCAGCTGATCGACCAGCGTGCGCATCTGCGCCCGCTCCAGATTGTCCACGCGATGCGCCAAAACTTTCACGCCCTTTATATCTTTGATCTGATCGCCGATGTTCGCCGTTGAAGACGATGCCGATTTCATCCGCACCGAATCCAGTTCGCGCGTAAGCCGCTTGATCTCCGAATCTTTCTTTGTGACGGCATCACTGAGAGACTGTGCGACATCTGTTAGTTCACCGCTGATTCCGGTCAGGTGGGCTGCTGCATTTTCTAAGTGCAGGGCTGATCGGAAGCGGTTTAGTGATCCCTCGCCGGTAACCGCCTCCGCTCTGCGCACGCCCGAAGATACGCTGCCTTCCTTCAGAATCTTGATTAGCCCAATCTCGCCGGTCGCGCCGGTGTGCGTGCCGCCGCAAAGTTCGGTGGAGAAATCGCCAATCCGCACCACCCGCACCTTGTCGCCATACTTTTCGCCGAACAGCGCCATCGCGTGATAGGTATTGATCGCCTCGTCGATGGGAACGTCGGTGATGGTCTCGACGATCTGGTTGCGCAGCACTTCCTTGTTGATGATGTCTTCGATGTCCTGCAATTCTTCGTCTTCGACTGCGGTGAAGTGCGAAAAATCAAAGCGCAAATGATCCGGCGCAACCAGCGACCCCGCCTGCTTCACATGCTTGCCTAAAACTTCGCGCAACCCGGCATGGAGGAGATGAGTCGCGGTGTGATTTCGCATGGTCGATTCGCGAATGTCAGCGTTGACGACGGCATCGACTTTGTCACCAACCCGGATGGACGCCTTTGCGACGACCTGATGTGCTCGCACGCCCTGAATCGGGGAGTAACATCCCGTCACTTCGGCGACCGTTCGAGCTGTGTGGAATGCTGAGGTCTGGAATACTCCGAGCTGAAATGCGCCAGGGTCCTTGGGATCCGTCAGCCAGCCAAGGTCGCCGACCTGACCGCCGGAGTCGGCATAGAACGGTGTGTGATCAAGAATGACCTCGCCCGATTCGCCAGCTTTGAGTTCCTGCGCGCCTTGGCCGTTCTTAATAATCGCTAGCACTTCGCAGTTTTCGGAGTGCGTCTGTCGATAGCCTTCGAAGACGGATTTCGGAAGCTGCTGGTAGGCAGGGTTGGCGGTCTGCTTGGCCGCGCCTTTCCACGAGGCGCGGGCGCGAGTCTTCTGCTCCTCCATCGCGCGATCAAAGCCGGCTTGGTCGAATTCAATTCCCTGGTCACGCGCGGCATCTTGAATGAAGTCCAGCGGCATGCCGAAGGTGTCGTAAAGCCTGAAGGCTTTCTCTCCAGAGTAGACGTAGCGGGGCGGTGGAATTTTAGCGGGCTCGTATTCCCGCTGCAGGATTACCTCATAAACCCCCTTCGGCAACGTCAGCGGCTTATGGCTGTCATGCAAAATGTTGACCGAGTCACCAAAGACAGAGACGTACTTGCGCTCGTCGAGTTCTAGCAACTCCGCTTTTTCTAGATGGGAAATCCGATGGCCTTTCGAGCCGGGCTGCCGCACATCAAGAGTATCTCCATCTAGCTCGATCGATTTCGGGAATGGGAACCAGTCGGTCACGCTTTGAAACAAGACATCGCCTTGTCTGTAAAGCCGACCGCTGTCTTCAATCAGTTCGAGATCCTTTTCGAGTTCGCGTAGTCCGATTTCAAGTGCATGCACGAACTTCATCTCCTCAGACATGATCATCTTCGAGACGCGATCCGCTGTTTCTTTCAGCTCTGGATACGCATCCTTCATCAGTTCGCAGACGGCTTTAACCATTTCGTGCAGGAAAGGTTTCGTTTGGCCGAGGAGACGTCCGTGAGTAATGGCGCGGCGGATGATTTTTCTTAATACGTAGCCACGGCCTTCGTTCGAAGGCAACACTCCATCCGAAATCAGAAACGTCGCGGCGCGGGAGTGGTCGGCGATCACTCGGAGGGAAGCTGCGGACTTGTGGTTGGGAGAGCCTGCCGAGCTTTGCTCGGCTGCACGGCCGGGGGCGGCCGTGCCTACATGGCCTGTGCCCTCCTCTACTCGTGTGGGGACAGCCGCCCCCGGCTGTCCGGCGGAGCGAAGCTCCGCAGTCTTGCCACCAACTCCTAACGTCAATTCTGCCGCGCGCTCGATCAGCGGAATGAATAAATCCGTGTCGTAATTCGAAATCACGCCCTGCAATACCGCCGTCACGCGCTCCAAGCCCATACCGGTATCAATCGACGGCTTGGGCAGCGGATTTAGTTTTCCGCTCGCGTCGCGGTCGAACTGCATGAACACCAGATTCCAAATCTCGACATAACGGCCGCAATCGCACGGGAACTTGCAATCGGTGTGTCTTTGATCGGAGGCAGCGGGGCCCATGTCGTAGTGAATCTCGCTGCACGGCCCGCACGGGCCGGTATCGCCCATCTGCCAGAAGTTATCTTTCAAGCCGCCGTCGAAAATCCGTTCTTTCGCCACTCCTTGCGCGACCCACAGATCGTAGGCTTCAATGTCGCGCGAGACCGGCATGGGCTCGCCCGAGCCTTCGAAAATCGTCACGTACAGCTTGTCTTTATCGATCCCATACCACTGCGGCGAAGTGATCAGCTCCCACGCATAGGCGATGGCATCTTTCTTGAAGTAATCACCAAACGAAAAATTGCCCAGCATTTCGAAAAAGGTGTGATGGCGGTTGGTGAAGCCGACGTTCTCCAGATCGTTGTGCTTGCCGCCGGCGCGCACGCATTTTTGCGAAGTTGTGGCGCGAGAGTAGTCGCGCTTTTCGAGGCCCAGAAAAACGTCTTTGAACTGGTTCATGCCCGCGTTGGTGAACAGCAGAGTGGGATCGTTCGCCGGCACCAGCGACGACGAATGCACCTCCTTGTGCCCCTTTTGCACAAAGAAGTCGAGGAATTTTTGGCGGATTTCAGAACCAGTCGGCATGAGAGAAGACGTTCAATTTTAGCACCCGAAAATTAAACACAGAGGGCACGGGGAACACAGGGTAATTCCCCTGCGAACCTCTGTGCCCTCTGTTTCGTCGCGTGCCTTCAGAAAAGCTACTTCACCGCGTCTTCAGTCTTCTCTCCGGCTTTCTTTACCCCGTGGCCGGTCGCTTCGGCGCCCTTCTTGATGCCACTGCCCGTTTTCTTGGCAACTTTCTCCGTGCCCTTCCCCGTGTCTTTCGCGACTACTTTGGTTTCGTGACCGGTCTTGTCCGCAGCCTTCTCCGTGCCTTTGGCGGTATCTTTGGCAACCACTTTGGTTTCGTGGCCAGTCTTGTCGGCGGCTTTTTCGGTGCCCTTTGCGGTGTCTTTCGCGACGACCTTAGTATCGTGGCCTGTGGTCTTCGCGGCCTTCTCGGTGGCGGAGCCGGTCTTGTCAGCGGCCTTCTTTGTATCAGTTGCCACGTCCTGGGACAGTGCGACCGGAACCGCGCTTAGCAATACAGCGGCTAGAACTGCGTTCAAACTAAATTTCATAACGACCTCCTTTGAGCGGTAAATGGGATCGGTCTTGCAGTATGCCGCATTGAATAGGCTCTTGCCAAGTCGAACTTCAGGTCTTAGGCAATAGGTCTCAGGCAAAACCTAACACCCAAGACCGAAGACCCAAAACCCGCGTTAACTCGCTTCGCTCTCCAGCTCGCTCAAGATCTCTTCATCGACATTCCAGTTCTTGAGGATGGTGAAGATGGTCTTGCTGCCGAAGCCGGCGCGAATCAGTTGCCGGAAGATACGTGCCGTGGCTTTCTGATCGCCTTTCGCAGGTTTCACCATGCGCTTTTTCCGCAGATATTCGCGCGCCTGCTTTTCTTCGCTCACGCCCTCGAAAGCCGCGTCCACGGCTTTGTCGATCACGTCTCCGTGCACGCCTTTGATTTTCAGATCGGTGATGACGCGCCTGCGGCCGAGCTTCTGATTGTCGCGGCGCAGGGAGGAAAAATAAGCGGCATACTGCGAGTCGTTCAGATAACCACGATCTTTCAATCGACGAATCACCAACTCAATCAGCGTCTGGCCGTACTCGGATTCCGCCTCTTCCACACGCGCCCGCAGCAGCCGCTTCAGCTCCGCGACCGTGCGCATCCGCCGAGCCAGCGCTCCCACCGCGTATTCGTACAACTCATCTTCGGAATAGAAGCGCTTCTTGGGACGCGGGAACGGCATGCGGCAACGATAAACCGGTTGCGTGCAAAATAGAATGACCCACAGCGTTTATTGTGAAATTCGAATCAGATTTTGGGTTGTGCGGGCAGCGGGAAACCTACCTTGGCGAGGCGGATTGGCGAACACGGGCGCCTCCAAGGGCGGTGAGGCTGTCGAGCTTCGCTCGACGGACAGCCGAGGGCGGCTGTCCCCACATTTTCTCTCGCTGCGGCTTGCGGCTTGAGCCGCTCCCGACCGGAAGTCTCTCTACCGTCCGCCGAAGCCTGCCGACTGCATCGACTGCCGCGAGATATCGGCGGTCGAAGCGATGCCTTGCATGCGCAGCTTGAAGTCGTCGGCGTTGGAGGCGTTCTCCAGCGCGGTTTCGTAGTTCACCAGGCCCGCCTGGAATAGATCCCACAGCGATTGATCGAAGGTCTGCATGCCGTATTGCGATGTGCCGGCCGCGATGGCGTCGCGAATCGAGCGAGTCTTTTCGGGTACCAGGACGCATTCCCGGATGAACGCCGTATTGATCATCACTTCGACCGCGGGTACGCGGCCCTCGGCATCGCAGCGCCGCACCAATCTTTGACTGACGATGGCTCGCAGTACGGCCGCCAACTGCAGACGAATCTGTTTTTGCTCCGGCGGCGGAAAAATGGAAATGATTCGGTTTACGGTTTCGACTGCATCGAGAGTGTGCAGCGTTGAGAAGACCATGTGACCGGTTTCCGCCGCATGCAGTGCCGTCGAGATGGTTTCGAGGTCACGCATTTCGCCCACCAGAATCACGTCAGGATCCTGACGCAGAGAAGCTCGCAGGGCCGAACTGAACGAAGGCGTATCCACGCCAATTTCGCGCTGGTTGACGTAGCCTTTTTTGTCGCGATGCAGAAATTCGATGGGGTCTTCAATGGTGATGATGTGTTCGGCGCGGCTTGAATTCACGCGGTCGACCATCGCCGCCAGCGTGGTTGACTTACCGGAACCGGTCACACCCGTGACCAGCACCAGGCCGCGAGGCATTTCGCAAATCTGCTCCACCACCTTGGGCAGGAATAATTCGTCGAGCGCGCGAATCTTGGTGGGAATAACGCGGAGCACCAATCCCACATTGCCGCGCTGCTGAAAAATGTTCACGCGGAAGCGCCCCAGCCCGGCTACACCGTAGGCCATGTCGATTTCCGTGGTCTCTTTGAACTTCTGCTTCTGCCGCGCCGACATCATGCTGAAGGCCATGGTCAGCATGTCTTCGGCGCTCACGCGCGGCTGGTCGGTGAGCGGCGCCAGTTCGCCGTCAACGCGCAGGTGAGGATAGTTGCCAACCTTCAAATGCAAGTCCGAAGCTTTGCGTTCCGTGGCAATGCGCAGCAGGTCGTCAATATTCATCGAGGAGTTTTCCGGGAGGCGTGCTTCGCCCCGCAAGTTCTCCTCATGATGGACCGAATCGTAACTTTGCCCAAGATGACCTAGGTAATGGCTGTTCCTTGGCGAGTGGACAGCACCTTAGGTTCGGGGCGCCAGATTACATTCCTCTACGACCGGCTGCTTCGGATTCAGCCATCTCCGGTTGTCGAACTGAACCGCGCGCGGTGGCCGTTGCCATGTGCGGTCCGGAGGCTGGCCATTTGAAGTTTGTGCAGTAGCTGTCCGGCTCGTTGGTGGTCGATTTCGCTGTGCAGAAGGCGGTGCATGAGCTGCGCCAGAGCCTTCTGTATGGATTTTGGATCGTCCGGGCTACGCGTTCGAACCAGCGTTGGCGGGCACGCTCGGCGATTCTTTTGGCGTTGCGCTTGTGCTCACGGTGATGATAATCGCAGAGACGCAGTCTGCGGCGGGCTGGGCGTTGGCAGCGGGTGCCGTCTTCCTGCTGGTATTGACATTTGGGTGCGTCAATGATGGCCATTCGGGGCTTTTTGTATGCTTCCGGGGTTGAGGTGCTATCCCCCTCCCCCTGCTTTTTACAAATTATTCAGGATCAGCGGCTTCACGGGTTTTCGGCGGCAATTCCTCGCGGATAAAGGGTTTAAGTCTTACTCGCATAGAACGGATCGTATGCAACCTGAGTCTGTTTTCGCGCACGTTTCATGATGTTCGAGATTGCGGAGGTACGCAAGTGGAGATGTCACACGGTGGGCGTGGAAAACTTACGGTTTTGTTTTGCGACGCGGGTCGCATGAACATTGCCCCGTTCTAGTCCATGGACTCGAGAAGCAGCGTCACATCCGCAAAATCTCGTGACCCCGATCGGCATCGGGGCCCACCCGTGAAAGTGCCACGGGTGGGGCATCCAGCATCCAGTTCGTGCAAGCCTTGTCAGAAAAAATGGTCGGCTGGGCCAGCCCCCCTCAAGGTGTGGTCCAAGTAATATTCACCGGCAGCATGTTCGCGATGGTTTGCGAGTTCGAGGTACTGGTTGCACATCCTACAAAATTAAGTGGCCCATTGGTAATCTTCAGATTGGCGGCGCCCCAGATGGCCTGCTTCTGAGCGGAGGTCATGTCTCCCTGCACTTCAATAACGGCAGTAGCATCCCCACACTCTTCCGTCGAATGTCCAGGTTTTACCAGCAGTACCGGCGGAAATTGCACAGGAAAATTCACGTTCGTAATTGTTGCTCCATTGGTGATGGGGCCAAATTTTCCCTGATACGGCACATAGCCTTCAATGATTTCGACCCTTGTCATCCAGATTGTAGTCGTAGACGGATTAGTGCCGGTGCTGGTTTGTGACGGCAGGGTCATTACATTGACCTGGGACGAACCGACTCCCGCCCATAAGTCTCTGGTGACATTCACATAAACCGCATATTGTATGTTGGGCTGGAGTCCAGTCACGGTCGTGGTGTAGGTGACATTGGAAAGGCCTGTGCCCGGTTGTACCGCGACCTGTTTTTCAATCGGCGTATTCGCATTTGGCGCGTAGAAATCAACTTTGAAGCCGTTCGCTTGCGGCGCCCCAGCCGATTTCCAACTGAGCGTTACCTGATTGGACTGGACTTCATCTATGGTAATGAGAGGCTGTTCCAGTTGACGGGCATCAATGAGGATGGTAGGCGACTCGCTGAATGGGTTACCGGCAATTGTGGCACGCACCTTGGCGAGAAGCATACCCCCGCTTGGAAGTTCAGGCATTGCAACAAGGATGTTTTGTCCGTCTCCTACACGGTTCGTCGCTATCATCTTGCCGACATAGCCACCACTATCTTCGAGTCTTTTCCAATAGACCGCATACCCGGCGCTTAAGGATGAATCAAGCCGCACCGCAATTGCGGGGTCATAGGGGTCGCCATTCTGTGGATTGGAACGGGGTTGCTTGCTCAAATAGATGGCTGGGGCCTTCGGGCCAACTACCGATTGGTCTGTCGTGATGGGTTGCCAGTTCTGGTAGTCGGCCGGAGTACGCCACTGCAACTCGATCGGTGTGTGATTGTCGGTGACCGGGCCGCGCACTCCGAAGGCTAATTCCGGAAAGCCTGCTGGGTAGATGTATTGGCGGTCATAGTTATCGAAAGAAAAAAGCTGCGACTTGCTGCCAGAACAAGTGTTGAGTTCCAGCGCAACCCCTAGTTGCGCCACTCCACCTGCAAGGTCAAAGCATTTCCCGAAGCCAGTGATGTTGTAGGAGCCCAGGTGTTCGTCAACCAGTTGGATAGAAAAAGCCTGCGCGATGGTGCCATTGCAGTCGTACAGAAATATTGGTGAATCTTCCGGATGGGGTTCTCCGCCGATGTCAATGCACTTCGCGCCAAACCCCTTGAACTCATACGATCCCGCGGTCGCTACCGCAGGTGTCCAAGCATAAGGAGTGGTGTCGTACTGCGCGAGATTCCAGGCCTGAGCCGGATTATTATTCTGCAACGGCTCCAAAACCAGTGGCGTATGGTTGGCGCTGTTGCCATCTTTAACGTTAGCAACCAAAGTCGTATCGCCAGCCGGATAGATTTTTCCTAGCTCGCCAACAAAGAAACGTTGCTCTGCACTGTTGTTGCAGGGAGCGAGCAGGATGGCATCGCCCGCCTGATAGCCGGAGTTTATTCCGGGAGCGGTGACAACCGCCCGGGCTATGGCGGGGGCTGCAACGGCGGCAATGTGGTTCACCGTAAGGCAGCGCCGGTGGGCCTGCAACTCGTATTGAAAGCCAGTCTGAGTAGTGCCAAAGGGGACAAGCGTGATGTCCTGCGCGCTGGTTCCGTTGCAGTCGTACAAAATCACCGGGTTGGTATGCCCTAACGGATATCCGCCGACATCCAAACATTTCCCCGCTAACCCATGGAAGCGCCACACACCACCTTGCACCTGATAGGGGCCAGGCGGAGGCGTGCTAGGATTGCCCGGGGGATGAGCGGGGCCGGGCTGAGGCCGCACAATAACCGGGGGTCGAGATTGCGCAGCTGCTGAGAATTTCTCGCCCTCCAGGCCCACAAAACAAACAATCGCAAATACAACAAAAATAGATCTGCCCAAGCCCAGTTTCATGAAATCCCCCAAAGGGTTGCTCAACAATTGCGGCAAACTTTCTACCAGTCACGCGCACACTATCGCAAAACACTTGCATAGAAATAGTGCAGTGTTTCAACATAACGTTTCAAAACTAGATTAATTACCCTTCGGGGGGCTGGCTCAGCCGTACCTAACACGACACAGGATGCCCCACCCGTGGCGGTTCACGGGTGGGCCGCCGTGATCTCTCCCTCGTATGTTCATTGGCAACTAATCGAGCAGGAAGTGAAACGGCTTTTAGTCGCCACCATCTGTTAGATGTGCGAGACGATGAGCAATCCGCCTGCAATTGTGATCGCGTCTTCTGCAATTGCCGCAACGAGGTCCGGCAGGTGTGTTCTCAACACTACCGCATGCCGGATGTGATATCCGCCAAACGCCCCAGCGATTGCGCCGATTGAGGCGATCATTCCCGCGATCACTCCCGCCAAAGGCAAAGACATTGATATTCCAGCTCCGGTAGCCAGGGCCAGACCACTTGCCCCTCCAAGGACAATCCGCGCAGTCAGGCCCACAGCTGCTGTGCGCGCCGGGGTGTTGGGGAGCTTGTCCAGGACCAGCTCGACAATGGCCAGCAGCGTGAACACGATTAGCGTAGACCGATGATCAATAAAGGCAAATTTCGTCCCGGCGAAATGCAACCAGCCGAGATGCGCCGCCCAACACACAATTGCAGGGGCTGTCATGGAGCGTAAACCATCTACAAAACCAAGTAGAAAAGATAGCAGGAACGCCATTATCGCTTGTCCTTACAGTATCTGACGTTTGGATCGCTCACTGCCGGGGGCTGGCCCAGCTTTGCTTTTTTGTGTGGCACAGCTATGAAAAAGGCTGCAACCGGTATTATAAGGAGACGCTATGAGAAAGATCAGGATCATCGAACATATCTCGCTGGACGGCGTGATTCAGGCCCCCGGCGGGCCGAACGAAGACCCACCCTATCCCTATGGCAGATGGTCGGTGCCGCATGCCGACCCGGAGGGAGGAGCGGCCATTGTCGCGGCTCACGGCGAGGCTTTCGATCTGCTGCTGGGCCGCCGAACTTACGATATATTTGCCGGCTTTTGGCCGAAAGCGCCGAAGAGTCCGATGGCAGACAGTCTGAACGCGGCGACGAAATACGTCGCGACCCACAGGCCGAAGAGTCTGGCATGGGGGCCGGCCGAGGACCTTGGAGCGGACATCGTTGAGGGCATTCGCCGTATTAAGGTGAAGAGTGGGCCGCACCTGATCGTCTGGGGAAGCTCGACGCTGACCCCGGTGCTGCTCGAACATGGGCTTGCGGATGAGGTCTTGCTGCTGGTCTTTCCGGTTCTGTTAGGCACCGGCAAACGCATCTTTGCGGAGGGAACCCCGCCACGCGAACTCGCGCTCGTCAGCACGAAGGCTGTGTCCTCGGGCGTCATCATCAGTACTTACAAGCCCAGCGGGCCTTTGCGGACCGGCTCCTACGACGACGTGGGGGAGTGAGGGGGCGTCAGAGATTATGGGAAAACCGGGGGAAAAGAAAACCGGAGGACAGACGGAACGTTTCCATTTCGACGACTGGAAATTGGGGAATGTTCCGTTCTGTCCCCGTTTTCGTCCAAACGTCTCCTGCCATGATCGGTGCTCTGAGTGTCTGTTGAATGTGCCGTCCAGTTTCACCGAAATGCAGACAATGGAGATTCTTGCGCTCTATTTATGCAGCACGAATCTGACGAATCCGCTCTGGTGGTACAACGATCTCGACAAGTCCTGTCCCCACATCGTAGACGAGGCCGGAGATAAGCCACCCTCCCGGCAGTGCGGGAACCGCCCGGAGCAGAGCAACGTCGATGGCAACCGCCGCACGAGGATCGGTGACCGCTTTTGTCTTGAGTTCCCCTTCTTGCATTTGAAAATAGCCCGTCAGTATGGCTGTCTCGCCGGCGAGGTACGTGATACCGCAATTCGTGTGTTGGAGGACGATGAGATGAAACTCCCCGCCGTCTCCAGGAATCGCTCCGGCAACCTCGCCGATTCGCCCTAGCATACCCAACTGCTCCAACAGCCCTGGCGTGATTCGACCACCGATGTTACGCATCACGACGGCTTCGCCAGGCTTAATGCCGAGTACATGAGCCGGGTCCACACGCATATCGGCGCAACCGATAATGATTGCCTTCACATTCGGCAGCGCACGAGGCATAAGTTCGCGCGCCGCAGACTGGCTAGCAGCAAAATCTTTATTACGTTCCAACATGGAGTCGAGAGTGGTCATATTCGTTGTCCCTCCAGCGAAAGAGATTCTAGGAAGGGATCCCAGGACTCACGATTTCTTGGTCGGCAGGTGGGGGCTGGCACGGCTTTGCTCTATATTCATCACGACGAAAAAGGCCGTGGTAGCGTACGCAAAAACCAGAGCTAGGCTAGCGCGAACAAGTAGCGCTTGACAGGGATATATGCATATTGATACATATGTATCAATATGCATCTAGACATACTCCAAAACCTGGCCGATCCCACCCGCTTCCGCATCGTGGAAATCCTGCGGGGCGGCGAGCATTCGGTCAACGACATTGTCGAGAGCGTCGAGATTGACCAGTCCGGCGTATCGCGGCACCTCCGCATCCTGCAGGAGGCTGGGTTCGTGCGTGTCCGCCCCGAGGGGCAGAAGCGCTTCTACTCGCTTTGCCCCGCTCCCTTCCGCGATCTCGATGCTTGGGTAAACCAGTACCGGCAACTGTGGGAAGGCCGTCTCGACAAGTTTGCCGCAGCCCTCGCGCGCAAACGCGCTAAAAAGTCCGGCCTTCCAACCAGAAAATCGTCAAGGAGAGAACATCATGAGCGCTAAAGCGAATAACCGGCCCGATCGCAAGATCGTCATCGAGCGCACGTACGAGGCATCGATCGAGGATGTTTGGAAGCTTTGGACAACGAAAGAAGGAATCGAATCGTGGTGGGGGCCGGAAGGGTTCTCGGTAAAGGTGCACGAACTCGATCTGCGGGCCGGTGGCCAGATGGTCTATGCCATGACGGCGGTCGATCCGCCGCAGGTTGAGTTCATGAAGAAGGCGGGGATGCCGCTGACGACAGAAGCGAGGCTGACCTACACCGAGATCGTTCCGGGCAAGACGATCGCCTACACGCACCGGGCCGATTTCATTCCCGGCGTTGAGCCCTACACCGTAGGCAACAAGGTGGACTTTTTTGTGGTAGGAGGCAACGTGCGCATGGTCCTGACGCTGGACCCGATGCATAGCGATGAGTGGATGCAGCGGGCAGTGATGGGCATGGAGAGCCAACTTGGAAAGCTCGCCAGGGTCGTTGCTAGCCGAGGCGGAAAATAGATGGGCTGCGTCGGGCAGATTAGGGCAGACTCAGGAGACCCACGCTTCGTACGCTAAGGCGTTCGCCGTGGTGCAGCAGGAACGGAGCGCCGTTTTCTCGTGCGGCGGCTCGGAGGAGTGAAATAAGAATGCCTCGTCGGAGAAACCTGTGGATCATTAATACGCCATTGCTCACTCGATTTCTATCTCTCTCACGCCGCGACTAAATTCATCGACCGCTTCAGGGGCGGCACGCTCCTCCTCATCGAGTTTAGTCGGGTCAAAATTCTCAATCTCTTTCAGCCGTTCGGGTGTAAAACGCCGCATGATTTCGTCTGCCAGAAATCTCGCGATGGGAATACCGTTGCGTCGCACTTCGGGATCGGCTGTCGTGTCTAGCTTCTCTAGCGAAATCAAATAAAGCCCTATCAAACTGGCAAATATTTTGGTGTCAGATTTGACAGGCACCTTGGGAAGCGTGCTGAGATGCAGGCCCCAGAAGATATAGACGTTCTCATATTTATTATTGGTGATCGTCTTGTTCATCGCGAAAAATGCGGATAACAAGTTGCCCTGTTGAAGGAGGCTTTCATAGAAAACTTTCGCTGCAAGCTTTGCCGTCTCATTGCCGACACTCCAAAGCGTGCCGACGTATGACCGAGCGCCTGCTTGAATGATCGTCATTGCGATTTCGTGCGACGATGAACAAGTGTTGTTGAACACAAACGGATGCCCGAACCCCGCAAGTGATTGAAACTCGCCTTGATGAATGCTGTCGGCACACTGAATGTGACACGACAAAGCAATTTTGGATTCGAATGGAACTCTCAGCACCTTGCTATCGCGATCGTTTCGCGTGGCAACCATCAGGTCGTCAAAAACATAGCGCGGATAACTCTTGAGGGGCGCACTCATCCAAGGGAATCCGTCCAAGCTCTTGAAGATCAGTTTCCTGCGGACGTCGACCATATTGCCTTCAGCCGGGGAAAAACCCACCACCTCGTAGAACTCCAGCTTGTGAGATACTCCGGTTCGATCTGTGAACTCTTGGACGGCGAAGTAGCCGTCTATCTCGCCGCCGTGAGCGCAGATGTGCATTAGGTCGTAAGGAAAATGGCTGCCAAAGTTTGTCAGTTGTTTGACCGTGGCCCTCCTTCCAACAAGACCCGTCACAATGTAGTTATTGGCATCCAAGAGCTTCGAGACGTCCTCCGTTTCTTCGGAAGCAAACAGCTCCGGTGAAAAAACGATTGCGCTGGCAAGACCGATTGGAACGTGTTCCTCGATAAGCGCGTTTGTAATAAATAGTCCGCAATCCAGTTGCTTCATCACGTGACTGCACGGTATGACATTTCCCATGAAGAGGCCGTATGGCAAACCCTTCGTAAAGAACGTCGCGAATTTGTAGTTCGCCAAGTTCACTTCCGGGAGTCTCTTCGACGCCGCACGCTTCGCCCATGCAAACTCGTGGTGCGATCTGTCTTTGCTCCAAGCTTCAAGCTGGCGGGGCAATGAACGCACCTGATGCTTGTCAGTGGGAGGAACGAGCACGACATCCGAATTGATCGCGAAGCCATAGTTGATCGCCGCGATGTCGGAGACTGACCTGTCGTTCTCAATTAGAAGCACGCCCTCACCGCCGTGCAGATGCTTCGCAGGAAGAGCTGGAGCGCTCTCGTCGATGACGAGAGGTTTTTGGGAGAACTTTGCAAGCAGGAGGCCCTCGTTGAGTTGCGACGCTTTACAGCGCACAGGATCAATCAGCGGAACACTGAACGGCAGCCGTGTTGGAACATCGTCGAGAAAATTGATCTCGATGAGCTTCTGCGCGGGAAGAAGCGCACGCAGATAGCTCTTTTGGTTCTCTGTCATACCGACGAGCAGGATGTAATCCGGCTGGAATCGAGCCAAGGAATTGTTGATATCGTGCGCTGCTCGATCCCCCATGATTCGTCCAAAGTAGCCGTCCTTCCCGAAATCACTCGACGGCGAGTAAGGAACGTCGATTTTAGGGAACTCGAAGACAGGGAAGTAAACTCCTGCTTCCGAACAATGGCTGGAAACCATTGCCGCGAGCGCGGCTTGCCCATACGTCGCAATGCAAACACATCGAGTCTCAATCTCTGGAAGCGTGCCATCTGCCATCGAAATCTAATTGTAAATTGGGATCAGATATGGGGGTACGAGCGTAGGAGTATAGCATCGCTTTACACGGCACGGGTGGGGCATCCAGTTCACGCTAGCTCGGACGAAATGTATTGGATGTGCCAGCCACCAAGGTCAGTCAACCTGCCGGGCACGCGCACAACCCGGGCAGGCATCGTATTTGAGGTAACGAAGGAACCGCGCTCGTCCTCGGCCCTTCCAATACGGGGCGTCATAATCGGCAATGCCCGGACCCGTGGTCATGAGGCTGAAGAAAACGTGTCGCGAAGGCCGGATGACAATTCCCACATGCCCGCGCCACACCACCAGATCGCCCGGCTGCGGCTGCGGCACTCGTTGAAACCCTTCGACTCCGAGATAGAGGTCGCTGGAGCTGGCATATGAATATCGGAAGCCGGCTTTCTCGTAAATGGCATGAACCAGGTGCGAACAATCGCTCGTCGAATGTTGGCGCACTTTTGGGTCCAGCGCGGCGGCGATCACCGACAAACGATCGTCCGGGCTTAGTGTGCGATCAGCCTGTGGCTTGTAACTCCCGGAGCCTGGACGCACGGCGGTGGAAGCATTGCTCTTGTTCGTTGCAGGTTCTGCGCCAGCCCGCGCCAGACTCAGAGCAAGCCCGCAAATTAGGACCACGGATGTGCCGGTTTTTGTCCAAATCGGCATGGACCAACTTTGATGCCGATTTCGACTCCAGAGTAGGTTACCTTTGTGCAGGGAGACATCACGAATGGAGCCAGCCTCTCGCTTTCAACCTCTCACGGCCCCTCTGTGACATCTAGCCCTTGAAGCCGCCACGGGTAGGGCATCCAGCTCTTTGTTCGACATAACAGCAAGGACGTTTAGTGTACTGCGACCGTTTTGACGCTAGTTCCTCGATCGGCAATCGCCACGGTTCCTTCGCCCTGCCATTTCCGCGCCAGCCCCTCGATCTGCACAAAAACTTTTTCCATATCCTTCATCCTCTCCGTTATGCCGTAGGTCACGGTCGGGGGAATGGTTTGTTCATAATGCCGGAAGACAAACCCAGCGCCTTCGAGGGTGCGCAGCCGCTCCGTGAGCACGCGCGCGGAGATGCCGTCGATTTGCTTCCGGAGTACGCCGAAGCGCAGCGGCCCTTGGTGGCTCAATGCCCACAGGATGTGAAGAGTCCAGGGACGCGTAAGCAGTTCGAGCATCCCTCCAATCGCACAGCCAGAAGGCATGGGCACGGTTCGTCGCTTCGGGCTCATATGGTTACTAGGTTACTCTTAAGTTCCTAATATGTAAAGAGTTGCTAGTTATTTATTGTAACCTAAATCTGCCATCCTTCATCCAAAGCAACTGTGCAGCAGAAGGGCTTCTTACCCTTTGCCCAGCCAGACTTTCTTAGTGACGAGGAGGAGCAAAATGTCAGCCAGCAACGCAGCAGTACTCACCCGATCGCAATCCATCAGCGTTTCATCCGCCGCCTCGGGCCCTATCGTCCTGCTAGGCCGGTCCTTGTTTGTACTGATTTTCGTGATGTCGGGCCCGCGGCACTTTATGAGCCAGACCATTGGCTACGCCGCATCGCAAGGTGTGCCGATGGCCTCAATCGCAGTGCCGCTTTCCGGCCTGCTTGCCATCGCCGGAGGTCTTTCGATTCTGCTCGGCTACCGCGCGAAAATCGGCGCCTGGATGATCGCTCTGTTTCTGGTCTGTATCACGCCCATGATGCACAAGTTCTGGACGGTCACCGATCCCATGATGTACCAGATGCAGTTCGTCATGTTTATGAAGAACCTGTCGATGCTGGGCGCGGCGCTGCTCGTAACCCAACTGGGCTCTGGACCCTGGAGCCTCGACTCGCGCTCAAAATGATTTCGTGATGTGGCAAGTTGTCCGAAGTTTCACCGCAGTCAAACCCTAACTTTAAGCAGTCAATCTCAACCTTTAAGAGGAGAAAATATGCCGGATCCAACCATTCAAGTTCTGCCCAAAGGTCCATATCTTGTTGCTGGAAAATTTACTCTCACGGATGCCAACGGCAACAAAATTGAAGCGGGAGAAAAAATAGCGCTCTGCCGCTGCGGCGCTTCCACCAACAAACCGTTCTGCGACGGAACCCACACCAAGGTAGGATTTGAGGCCGCTGCCGCAGCCGTTCCCGGGAGTGCCGAATAGTCGAAGAGACCACCGTCGGCCCGAACAAAAAGCCGCCCTTTCGGGCGGCTTTCCAACGCAAAGGTAAACTCGCCTACGCCGCGTTCTCGGCTGCCGCGGGCGGCTGGAAGGGCTCATCGTAGCTGCCACCGTAGATCGAAGGCACCTTCGCTCCCATGGGCCGCAGGTACGTGGCCAGCTCTCCGCGATGGTGAATGCTGTGGTTGTTGAGGAAGCCCAGATACAGAACCGCCGGCAGGTTGAAGACGCCGAAAAACTCGACCGGCGTCAGCAACTGCTCGGGAGTCATGGCCGCGATGCGTGCCACGCCGCGCTTCATGTTCTCGTCGTACCACGCCGCCACATCGGCTGCAGTTTCCGGCTTGTGCTCTGGGCTTTCCATGTTGAATTTCAAATCGGCGATTCCGGTCAGGAACTGAATGTCGGAGTTCGCAATATGCCATGCCAGTTCCTTCGCCGTCCGCGCATGCGGATCGGGCTTGTAACTGGAGGCCGTGTCGGGCACGGCCGCGATCACTTTCTTGGTGACTTCCGCCTCGCGCGCGATGCCGCCCAGCATCAGGGCGCGGTAGCCTACAGCGAATTCTGAAGTGAAACCTTGTGGAGCGGACATATTTCCTCCTCGTCAGGGTGTTATGTTTCGTTTGGGTGCAGGAAGCCGAATGGGGCGCCGCACGCGCCCCAAGCTCAGTTTCGAATCGAAGGGATTATACGCCTACTGGCTGTTTGCTGCTCACCGGCACTGGAGTGAACCAGCCGTGCCGGTCGTTCTTTTCGCCGTGCACAATGGCGTAGAACTCCTTCTGAATTGCTTTGGTGATGGGGCCCATCCCGCCGTTGCCCACCGTGATCTTGTCGACCGAGTGAATAGGGGTGACCTCGGCAGCCGTGCCGGTGAAGAACGCTTCATCAGCGAGGTAGAGCATCTCACGCGGAATCACCTGTTCGACGACTGGAATGTTTAGATCGCGCGCAATCTGCAGCACCGAGTCGCGCGTAATGCCGAGAAGGGCTGAGTTGCTCAGCGGCGGCGTAATCAGCTTGTCATGGTGCACGATGAAAACATTCTCACCGGAGCCTTCGCTCACAAAGCCATTCACGTCGAGTGCAATGCCTTCCTTGTAGCCGTTGACGATCGCTTCCATCTTCATGAGCTGCGAGTTCATATAATTCCCGCCCGCTTTCGCCATCGTCGGTAGCGTGTTCGGAGCAATGCGTGTCCAAGAAGAAACGCAGGCGTCGCAGACCTCGCCATCGCCGCCCAAATACTTTCCCCACGGATAATTGATGATGTAAACCTCGGTCGGCGTGTTGAACGGATTCAATCCCATCTCGCCAGAGCCGCGCAGAATGATGGGCCGAATGTAGCAAGGCCATGCGCCGTTGCTGGCCACGGTTTCGAGCATGGCCTTCACCAACTGGTCGCGAGTGTAGTCGACGTTGATGCGATAAATCTTGGCGGAATTGAGCAGCCGCTGCATGTGATCGTCAGCGCGAAAAATCGCCGGGCGCGACTGCGGCGCGTAGCAGCGAATCCCCTCGAAAACCGAGGAGCCGTAGTGGACCACGTGCGACATTACATGAATGGTCGCTTTGTCCCAGGGAATGAGCTTCCCATTGTGCCAGATGCTTTCCAATTTTTCGATCGCCATGCGAACTCCTTAGCGCAGATTGGAACATTATAGCCGAACACGAAGCCTCCGCGGCGCCAAGAGTCATCTGAGGGTGAGTGACCATGTGGGGTGAAGCATTCGAATGCCGAAGCGGCTCGTGTAGGGACAGCCGCACCCGGCTGTCCAGCGGCCCAGGTGTATCGGGCCGCAGCAGGTTTTCGGGACGCTCGGGTTAGTGAGAGCCGCGGGCGATGGCTTGCACCCAGTTGGCCAGGTTGTGAAATGCGGTGGTGCTGCCGATGGGGACGCGGAGTTGTCCCACAACTACCACGAAGGCGGCGGCCCAGGCTGTGGCGCGATGCACTTTGCCGGTCGACCAGAGATCGTAAGCGATGAGGAGCAGCAGGAAGAGGAAGATGAAGGTGCTGTCGAAGAACGGGCGGGCGGTGATGAGGGTGTCGCGGACCAGCTCAACGGGCTGACGCCCGGTCGGAACGACAGGAGTCCGAGGGGATGGATCAAGGGATTCTTTGGATGTCCGATATCTCTAGTTAGGACTCCGATGCCTGGTGAGGTTTTTATCGTGGGGCTGGCGGGGCCGTCCGGCAGCGGTAAGTCGACGGTGGCGAAGCGGGTCGCTGCTCGTCTCAACGGACACGTCATGTCGATGGAGGTCTACTCCGCCGACGCCAACCATCTTCCCTTCGAGGAACGAACCAAGCGGAACTACGACGCGCCGGATGCGACCGACGTGGAACTGCTGGAGAGTCATATCCGCAAGTACGCCACAGGTCATGCCATCGAGGCTCCCGTATACGACTTTGCGCAGCACCTGCGGCTGCGAGACCGGCGCCAACACATTCTCGCCAAGCCGCTGCTCATCGTGGAGGGCATTCTGGCGTTGCATTTTGCGGAACTGCGGCCGCACTTCGACCTATCGATTTACCTGGACGCTCCCGACGATGTTTGTTTCCATCGCCGAAAGGTGAGGGACATCACGGAGCGTGAGCGCGCGCTGGAATTTATCCGGTGGCAATACGAGAACACCGTGTTGCCGGCGGGGCGGCAGTACTTGCTGCCAAGCAAGCGCTACGCCGATCTCGTGCTTGACGCGAAGGCAGACCTGGCATCAGTGGAGAAATGCCTTTACGACGCGATCACGGGGAAGCGGGCTTTGGCCGCGGCGCGGTAACCCTCCGCTGATTGCACCGATGCGGAAATGCGAATGAGGCGTACTCCTACTCGCTTGGCCGATCCCCCGCCGCGCCGTTATGGTCAGTCCTTCTCCGTTTGCGAGGGCCTTTGCTGGCCGCAGTCTCGGCTGCTCGACCAGAGACATGTTTTCGAGGATCGAGTAACTCCCGCTGCCCGACGCGATGCAGCCGCCGCGCGCGCGTCGGAATGACAAGGAGTTTTTGCACAGTTTGGTTGTAACGAGTGACGCTGTCTTTCCACTGTCCAAGCCCCTAGAGTTTTGTCATTCCGAACGGGCGGTGTTTGCCCGGAGAGCATGCCCTGAGCGAAGCCGAAGGGAATCTGCTGTCCTTAAGGAGTGCCCATGCCGCGTCAGCGCACCTACTACGTGTACATCATGGCGAGTAAGAGCCGCGTAGTGTACGTCGGCGTCACGGGATTTCTGCTGGCGCGGGTGCTTCGGGTCGGGCTGGCGAGGGCGGAGAGTTTACGCGGAAGTATCAAGTGCATTGACTGGTCTACTTTGCGTCGTTTCGGAATGTAGGCGATGCGATCGCACGCGAGACGGAGATCAAGGGATGGCGGCGGGAGAAGAAAGTGGCATTGATTGAAGAGAGAAATCCGACCTGGGAGGACTTGGCGGAGGGTTGGGGAGAGCAGGCCGTGATGAGGGTATCCGGGACAGCAGATTCCTCACCGAGCTTACGCCCGGTTCGGAATGAAAGAACGATTTCTAGATGAAAACCATGACAGAGGGTGTAACATCTGTACCGCCATCTGGAGGGCTATATGAAGCTAGCCCGATCACTCGGCTCCTTTTTCATTCTTGCTTTCTTGACTGCGCTGGCAACCGCGCAGAGGCCTGTGTCCGCCACCTCGCCGCCCGCGCCGCCGCCCGCGCCGCCGATGCAACCCCAATCGTCGGCGAGCCAGGGCCTCGTGCCACTACATCCGGCGCCGTCCGCACCCCAGCCCGGGCCGCCAGCCAGCGCGCCGTCCGCGCCCCAACCGCTACAGGACAACGGGATGGGTGGTCGACGGGCCGCGCCCGCGACAAACAGTGGTGGCAGCGGGTGCGCACCCGACAAGCCCGACTGCGAGTCCGGCGGCGAGATACCCCATCACTACGATGACCATAACGAGGAGTGCAAAGATGCTCGCGATACTGACTCTTTCAGTGCCCATCCCTGCGCAGACTCGCAGCAGACAAGCAGTGCTCCAATAGAACCGACGGCTTCGGGCTCCAGGGCCATCCCAGGGAACCCGCGTCCCACGCAGACTCAGTCCACTCCGGATGACACCGGAATGAGCACGTTCGGCTATGCAGGTATCGTGATTGCGATTTTTCTGGGCCTTCTGCTAATCGGCAGTCGACGTAAGGCCTAGTTTGTTTGCCGGGACAGGGCTATCGGCGTAATACTAGCTTTACTGATTGTTCCGGGCAGTTCATCACCACGGAAGTATTTGGCTTTTTCCTTCGATCCCTCTTTTAGATCTGCGGCCTTCATCTCAGGCATGGCTTCGTAGGGCTTCGAGTAGTCGTTGGCGGCGTTCCAGAACAAAAAGCCAATGCCGCCTTTTTCTTTGGCGGTCGCGACTTGCACTTTGATGTATTCCGGCGAGTAGGTTTTGGTGCGCCAGTGGAAGGCTTGCAGCCACGGGCGAATCACCACCCCACTGGCTCTGTTTCCGTCCGGATGGGTGATCAGCTCGAAACGCTCCATGGATTCGCCGATGAAGTGCTCGGGAGCGTCGCCGGGATGCGCGATGTTATCCATGCCGAAGAAGTGCGAGGGATAAATCATGGGCGAAAGCACGTCGCAGTATTTCGCCATGCCGACGATGTCCTGGCCGGTGTGCGAGAGATCGACGGAGCGCTGCCACGCCATCACGCCGAAAACATCGAGTGAGAGCAGCACGCCGGTGGAATGAAGTTCGGCGTAGGCCTTCTTCAGGAAGCCGGTGATTACGTCGGAGCGTTGGGGACCGGCGGGGGCGGGCTCAGAACGCTTCGCATTATGGTGCTTGGACGCTGGGTGTTTCGAATCTGAGTTACCGGGTGCGGTTTCAGGAGCGGCGGATGCATCTGTCGTGGCGGTTCCGCCTTGCTTCGCATCGGCGGGACGGGCGAGGCGCCCGTCGCCACATGGCTTGCCGTCTCCGCATGATTCGTTGGTTGCCTTCGGCGATGAGTCGGTTTGAAAGACGAACCCCGCATCTTTCTGATCGCCTTCGGCGGGAAAGCGGACGTAGTCGAATTGAATTTCGTCGGCGCCGGATTGGGCTACAAACTTGGCCAAGGCGATGTCATATTCCTGAACTTTGGGTTGCGAAGGGTCGGTCCAAACCAGCTTGCCGTTTTCGCGCCACGGCTGGCCGGAGCGCTTCGACTTCACGGCGAGTTCAGGATGCTCGACCACCAGGCGCTCGTCGCGGAAGATCGCAATGCGAGCGATAGCGTGCATGTTTTCGGAATGCAGAAAGTGGATGAACTTCGGCAGGTCGTGAATGTAAACCTGGTGCTTGCCGAGCAGCGGGTGCTCGAAGGGAATGGTGACGCTGCCATCGGAATCCTTGATATCGAAGACGACGGCATTGCCGCCGACTTCGCGCCAGTGGCGGATGATGCGGAGTCCGTGATCGCTGGCGGCCATGATGCCGGTGAGGTAAATGGCGCGCACTTCGAAATCCCTGGCGATGGGAACAGTCTTTTCGACGATGGGCTCAGGAAGGATTCCAGGGATTGTAATCTGCTCGCCGGACTTGAGGATGTTGCCGGTACGATTTCCATTCGCTTTGCGGATGGCGTCGGCCAACTCAGAAGAAGCGAGATAGGACGTCTGATGCAGAAATTGGCGCGCGACTGCGGGAATACTCTCGCCGCGTTTCGCCGTGTAGATCTCAGTCGGCCCGACGACTGAGGATTTCGCGGGCGGAATGTCGGCGGGCTTCACGGCCTCGGCGACGGTTGCACTTGCCGGATGAAGCTGCGCGGTGTTTTTTGGCGGGGTCTGGGCCTGGGCTGCGAGAGCGGAAGACGGCCGCGGACTTAGGCGCAGCGCGGCTACGCCATACAGAAGACAGGCTACTGCAATAATATTGAAAAGAGACGAGCGGCGCACGAAATCCTCCAGACAGAGCGACCTACCCGGATGCTATCCCGCACCTACTTGGCTCGCCTAGTTACTCCCGGTCATCTCCCCCCTGGCCATGGTCGATGGCTGGGAGCGAGTCAGAAATGTCATCGTCGGTCCATGGTTCATTAGAACCGCGCGGCCCGATGGACCTGGGCCGCTGGACAGCCGGGGCGGCTGTCCCCACATGAGTTGCGACGACGCCGGCGGACAGCAGATTCCCTTCGGCTCCGCTCAGGGCAGGCTCTCCGGGCTGAACCCCGCCCGTTCGGAATGACAAAACTCTAGGTTTGTACCGAAGGACACGCAACCTCACCCGCCACTCGGTACATGCCCTCCACCCATGCGCAAAGAATTTCTCTTCCTCACTCTTAACTTTCCACCGGGTTCTGTTCTAATATCGTCGCCTGTCCCCTAACTCCTGCCGATGCAGGGTTTTCGCTTTGCCGTACCTGGGTCGATTCCGTGGCCAGAAGCTTGCTTATTCCCTTACACCACGGACGCTACATCGGCTCTGGCAAACGCAGGTTCTGGCTGACAAATTTTGTCACCTGCGTAAATGTTGGGAGGGATGGATGAGAGTCCGGGGAAACGCAATAGGGCGCAGGATGCGACCCGGGAACAGGAAAGCGGACCGCCACTTTATGAGAACAAACCTCGCTACCGTACTCGATCCTAACCGCCGCAGCAGCGATGCTGGGGAGTTTGAATCCGCGCTGCGCCGCCGAATTGTCGGTCAGGACCAGGCAGTGGAAAAGGTCGCCGAGATTTATCAGATGTTCCTCGCCGGGTTGAACGCTCCGGGGCGTCCGGTAGGCAACCTGCTGTTTCTGGGGCCGACCGGCTCCGGAAAGACGCGCGTAGTGGAAGCCATGGCGGAATCGCTTTTTGGCGACGCGCGCGCCTGCATCAAGATCGATTGTGCTGAGTTCCAGCACTCGCATGAAATTGCCAAGCTGATCGGTTCGCCTCCGGGATACCTCGGACATCGCGAGACTCATCCGCTGTTGACGCAGGAAGCGTTGAATCAGTGGTTCACCGAGAAGCTGAAGCTTTCGATTCTTCTGTTCGACGAAATCGAAAAAGCTTCGGACTCGCTCTGGCAGCTGCTGCTCGGAATTCTCGACAAAGCGACGCTGACGCTCGGCGACAACCGCCGCGTCGATCTTTCTCAATGCATCATAATCCTGACCTCGAACCTGGGCGCCAGCGAGATGACCGATCTGGTGGACGGCGGATTCGGCTTTGCGCCCAAGGCGGTGGAAGTCGACAACAACTTCGACGACAAGATTCAGCGTACCGCGGTGGAAGCAGCGCGGCGCAAATTTACGCCGGAGTTCATGAACCGCATCGATAAGACTGTGGTCTTCAAAACCCTGCGCGACGAGCACCTGTCGCAGATTCTCGAGATCGAACTGGGCATGGTGCAGCAGCGTGTTCTGATGGCCGCCGGTGCGAATCAGTTCGTGTTCAATTGCACCGCCAGCGCGAAGCAGTTTCTGCTGAAAGAAGGCACCGACCCGCGTTACGGCGCGCGTCACTTGAAGCGGGCGATCGAACGGCATCTCGTGTTCCCGCTGGCGAACCTGGTGGCGACTGCGCAAGTGAAGCTGGGAGACTTTGTGCGCGTGGATATGGCTTCCGAGAATCAAATGATTTTCGTGAAGGAGGCAGAAAACACCATGGCCCCGGTTCTGCTGGAGCGTTATGGAGCCGCTGCCGCGAACATGCCCGCCGCCCGCGCGGCGCGCACCGCAGCCAACAACCGCCGCGACCTTGGGGCCAGCCCCGTCGCGGAAACCAAATAATTTCTCGAATTTAACGAACTCGCTTGAACGCATCTTGCGAGCCTCTCGTGGCGCCGGTACCCTCCGGCGCCATTTTTCTGTTGGCTTTAATGTTGGAGTTTTGGGGAGGGAGATCAAGAGTCGCGCGGTGAGCTCAGTGCTTGCGGAAGATCTCGAAAACCAGGTTGAAGACTTGCACCAGTGTTATGCCGATGGCGACATAAACGGCGATCTCCAGCCGGCGCGCGGCTTCCTGGCTGCCACGCAGCAAATCAGCGATGTCGACCGTCGCCTGGTGCAGAGTGTCGGCCAGTTGCTCGAAGTGCTGCACCGACGCCCGCATTTTCTCCGAAGTGCGCGATAGCGCCAGCGACGCTTCGCCGAGTTGCTGCCCGTTGCGCAGGTCGAGCTCGGCGCGGCACGCCGCCCACCAGGGGCTGCCGGGCTCTTTGTCGTACATGCGTTGGCGAATCTCCGCGTAGGAACGGTTCCGCAACAAGTCGACAAGCGCCGGCACTTGTTGGCCGGAGCCCTGCGATTCCTCGCTGGTTTGAGTCTCCACAGTTCGTGGGTTGTTAGCTCTCTTGTCGCTCGTTCTGGCGTCGTCGATGAAAACCGGCATGCAGAAGAGTCTAGCCGCCGACTGATGCGGGAAAAAATACCGGAAGTGCACCTCAGAATTTTCGCTGGGCCGCTTTCGAGCTAGGGGTAATGAACGTTACCCCTGACCTTTCAGCCATGCGGCGAGTCGGTCTTTCGTTCGCCCGCATCGTTAGCCCGCGACCCCGGTTACTTACTCAAATACTTACCATCGCCCAGCAGTCGATTTACAATCGGTCGCAATTGGTGAACTCAAATGCAGGAACACGACGAACTTGTGCGGGAATTTCAGGACTTCGCGAAGACCACTGCCACGGCTCAGCTTGTGATGGAGCGCATCTGCCAGCGTCTGCACGAGAAGATGACGCGTTACAACTGGGTAGGTTTTTACCTGGTCGATCCGGCGGATCCCGCAGTCCTGCTGGTTGGGCCCTTTGTCGGCAGCTTCACGCCCAACGCCCGCATTCCCATCAGCACCGGGCTTTGCGGCGCCGCAGCCAGCAGCGGGCGTTCGGTCGTGGTGCAGGATGTCTCAAAGGATTCGCGTTATCTTGCCGGATCGGCGTTAGTGAAGTCTGAAATCGTGGTTCCCATCCTCGTGAAAAACAAGCTCGAGGCCGAGCTCGACATCGAGAGTTATTTTGAAGGGACCTTCACGAAACCCGAACAGGACTTTGTCGAAGCCTGCGCTCGTGTAGTCGGAGAATACTTAGGCAAACACCAGGCTCCAAGCTTGCCGATCGAAAAAGGACGAGTGAAAATGCAAAACGCCTAGCGCTTTCCTGGCGCGGAGTGAAACGGATCGTTTTGTGGCGCGTCGGAACCATCCTCCGGACTTGGAATGTCGAGATTGACCACGATCGGCTCCTGCCCGCTGCGTACGATCACTGCTTCGACCGGCTGATCTTTTCTGGCGTTGAGTTCCTGGTGAGGAACGTAGGGAGGGACGTAGACGAAGTCTCCGGGGCCGGCTTCGTCCACGAACTCCAGATTATTTCCCCAGCGAAAGCGGGCGCGGCCGCGCACGACGTAGATCACCGTTTCGAGTTCTCCGTGATGATGCGGGCCGGTCTTGGCATTGGGATGAACCATAACGGTTCCGCCCAGAGTTTTTGCGCGCCGACTCGGGCATGCGAGATAGCTTCGGCGCGGGTCATGCCGGGCGTTTGCGGAGTATTGCTATCCAGCTCGCCGCTGCGAATGATGCGCAGGCCGTGGAGCTTCCAATCGGGAGTTTCATCGTGCCCAGCGCTCATTATCTCGAACCGTTCGCGGTCTGACTTTCAGTGCGCTTGCCATTCTAAACGAATGCTGCCGCATGCAGAAGCATTGGTAGAGTCAAAGCAGGTTCCCGTTCGACTCCTTCACTACGCTCGGTCGCTCAGGGCAGGCTCTCCTGTCTCGCTTCGCTCGCGCGTCGGAATGACAAGTGTTTTGGGCACCTCGGCCCCGGGTCGAACCGATGGTCCTGCTCGCGGCTGAAGCTGACGATAGGGATCCTCTTCGACTGCGCGCGCCGTTCGCTTCGCTCCGACACGTTAAGCTCAGGATGACTATTGTGGAAAATGATGGGGGATTTTCTGGCGCGGCTGAAGCCGCGCCCTTTCAAAACTTTCCTGAACTATCCGCCGGCTTTCAGTTCGGTGAGCACCTGCTTGGCAATTTCCTTCAAAGTTTCGAAAACACCGGAGCCCTGAAAAGCTACGGCCTCGACCACGGCTTCATTTTTCTTGCGCAGCTCTTTGCTTAGCGCTTCCGCCGATAGGATGTTGGGCAGGTCCCGCTTATTCAACTGCAGCACGTAGGGAATTTTGTTGAAGTCGTAGCCGTGCTCTTTCAGGTTCGACATTAAATTCTCGAGCGCTTCGACGTTGGCGTCCATGCGCTGTTCCTGCGAGTCCGCGACGAAGACGATGCCATCGACGCCGCGCAGAATCAGCTTGCGGCTGGCGTCGTAGAAAACCTGTCCGGGGACGGTATAAAGATGAATGCGGGTCTTGAAGCCGCGCACCGAGCCCAGGTCGAGGGGCAGGAAATCGAAGAACAAGGTGCGTTCGGTTTCGGTGGCCAGCGAGATCATCTTGCCCTTTTGCTGTTCGGCGGTTTTCTGGTAGATCACCTGCAGATTGGTGGTCTTGCCGCCCAACCCGGCGCCGTAGTACACGATCTTGCAATTGATCTCGCGGGCTGCGAAGTTGATGAAACTCAAGACTTTCCTCAAGAGCGCAGACCACAGCTCAACGGCTGCTTCCGCGCAAAAATGTCCCTATGGGGGCTTCGGGCTTTTATATCACACGCGCCCGATGCATGGCAGGTTACTCCGGTGACCCCTGTCCCAAAGGGGCAGAAGCAGGGATTGAAGAGGCAGAGATGGAAGAGGCAGGAATTACTGATTTTTTGATTGCTGATCATTGATTGAAAAACCAAGAACCTGCCGTTTCCGTTTCCCAGCTTTTCAATCAGAAATCAGCAATTCCCTAACGCGCCGGCGGAAGCGGGTAATACCCATCCCTAGCGTAGATTTTGAGGCCGGGGCGGTTCACAACCACTTCAATGTTGCGGTAAGCAGAGGAGGTCGGCGCCTTGGGCCGGGAGGGCGTGTAGCCCAGGGTGTATTGGTTGCGAGCCTCGCTCATCACCTCAGAGTAGGCGTCTGCGATGGCGTTGCGCGTGAGTTCGGAGTATGGCGTGCCCCCGCCCGTGGCCGAGGTGTACTTGGGCAGAATGTCGCTGTAGCCCTGGTCGGGAATATGCAGTCGTTCGATCTTTCGATAAACCGGCAGAGCTCCGGTTTCGACCGCGATTGCCTTTACCTGAACTTCATTCGAGAGCAGTACTCGCTTCACATCGTTGTAGCCGGCTTTGCTGCCAAACTCGCGGCCGTCGCTGATCACAAAAATAACCTTGCGGCGCTTGCGGTCCCGGTCGCGCCGGCTCAAGTCGAGCGCGGCCTTCAGAATGGCGTCGTTCAAAACGTGAGCCTCTTTTGGCGGCGTGTTCACCGGCTCGGTGGGACTGCCCAGCGGAATTCCATTGACGATCGGTCCATTCTGCGCGAGTGGCCCGCCCAATACCGGCGCACCGTTGTCGTGCCCGCGTACCGTCTTCATCTGGTTCAAGAGCGCGGCCAGCTTCTGGTTCGCGGCTGTGAAATCGGTGACTTGGCTTACCGTGCTGCTATAAGTGTAGAGCGCGACCTCGTCATAGGGAGCGAACGCGCCCACCAGCGCCGGAAAAGTCTGGTTCACCCTTTGAACTGCGGAGTCCGGCATACCCAAGTCGATCACAATCGCAACCGAAAGGGCGAAGGGATCGGAGGTGAAATAGGTTAGCTTCTGCACCGTCCCGTTTTCCTTCACGACAAAGTCCGTGGAGATCAGTCCGTCCACCGGGCGGCCGGATTTGTCCTTCACGGTGACCGGAACCTCCACGAAGTTGGTAGTGTTTCTTATTTTGTAGAGATCATCCTGGGCGCTTGAGGTGGTTTTGCTAGTGCTGCCCGGCGGGACAGTCTTTACCGGCGGCATGGGGGGCGGTGTTGTCGAGTCAGCATCCGGGCTTGCCGCAGGCTGAGCGCCTGGGTCCGACGATGTCGGCTGGTTTACGGGCTGGTTTGTCCAGGGATTGCGCTCGACTGCCGGCTTCTTGTCTTCTGGCCGGGGAATTGGCGGAGGCTCTGGATTGTCCGTGGGAGCCTGAACAGAAGGTGCGTCAGGGATATCACCGCTCTGTGGCGGCTGGCTCTGCGAACTTTGTCCCGCGGGGGCCTGATTGCCGGACGGCTGAGCCCCGATTGGGAGACACGCAACCAGCAGAGTCACACAGACAGCAACCGCCAGCTTGAAGCTTGCGCTTTGTGGGATACCCTGCGACTTCGTTTCGCCCTTCACAAGTAGCATGTTACACGCACCATCCGTTCGATCTTCGGTCCATATCTTTAGTACATCCGACTACCGCGGTTTTGCCGTGCTGGCCAAAAATGGGCTCTACGTTCCCCGCTAATCTTTCAGTTTCACTCTCTTCGGATGCCAAGGCAGGCCGTTTGGTGCATCTAACCTTCAAGACTAGACTAACAAAAAGCCCGAGGGAATGTTCGCATGCCGAAAGTATCCGCTCGCCAGAAACTTCTGCCCACCCTGGCCGCCGCCGTGGTCAGCTTCTTTTTTTTAATTCTTGCCAGTGTAAACGGTGGCGTCCCAGCCGCTTGGGCGCAGGGTTCCGGCGCTTCAAGTTCCGCTCCGCCAAGTTCGGTCGGCTCCAATCCTGCAAATGCCCAGCCGTCTTCCCCTCAGAAAGCTGACGGCGCTCAGAAGTCCGATGATGAAAAGCCGGCGGAAACTCTCAAACTGAACGTGAACGTCGTCGGTCTTTTCTTTAACGTGAAAGACAAGCACGGCGCGCTCATCCCCAATCTGACGAAAGACGACTTCGAGGTGTTCGAAGATGGCAAGCAGCAGACCGTCAAATATTTTGCCGCTGAATCGAACCTGCCGCTCACGCTGGGAATCCTGATCGACTCATCGGGCAGCCAGTTGCACGTTCTCGATATGGAAAAGGAAGTTGGCGGTGCATTTCTTCGCCAGATTCTCACCGACAAAGACGAAGCCTATGTGATGGACTTCAACATCGACGCCGAACTCATTCAAGATTACACCCGCGACGTTCACCGCCTGCAGGCCGCGTTGAATAAGGTCAAGATCAATTCCGGAGTTACGATGCCCACGCTTCCCGGCGCAGGCGGAGGGCCGGTTCCAACTTCCCAGTCGCCCGGAACCGTGTTGTATGACGCGGTCTATCTATCGGCTCACGACATGCTGGCCAAGGAAGTTGGGCGCAAGGCCATGGTCCTGTTGACGGATGGAGAGGACGAGGGCAGCCGGCTCAAAATCAAAGACGCGATGGAAGCGGCTCAGAAAGCCGATGCCATCGTGTATGTTCTCCTCTGTGCCGATCGCGGTTTCTACGGATCGTTTCAGATGGGCTATTCCGGCGAAAGCGAGATGCGCAAGCTCACTGAAGCGACCGGGGGCCGCGTGATCAATGTCGGTAACAAGTTCGACAAACTGAAAGAGGCTTTCGACCAGGTCGCTGCCGAACTGCGCAGCCAGTACAATCTCGGTTATACGCCGACCAACACCAAACAGGACGGCAGCTACCGCAAGCTGGAAATCAAATCCAAACAGAGTTACAAAATCCAGTCGCGTGCCGGCTATTACGCCAGCGCGCGCGATCAACAGCAATAGGGCAGCAGTGTCGAAGGCAGTTGTCGAAGGATTCTAAACTGAAGCTGTCGCGGGAGCCTGCATTTCGCTGACGACGGCTTCCAGATGTTCCAGGGTTTGCTCGATGGTCAGCGAATACATGTCGCGGCCAAGCCCTTCGCCGGATTCCAACGCGGATTTCAAATAATGGCCGGCAATTTCGATGGCGAGGGAATCCGTGATCGACCTTCCCGTGCGCTTTTTGTATTCAACCCACGCGGGATGAGGCAGCGCGACCGTAACGGTTCGGCCATCGACTAGAAACTTGACATCGACGGCGTCGGCGTGGCGAGTCGCGATGGCAACGATCAGCGCCTGGTAAATGCAGTGAACCGGTTTTCTAGTCCAGCGATCGACGGCAGTGAAGTCTTCAAACACGGCTACGAAAACTATAGCGGAGGGTGAGGGGCGGGGGCAAATGGCTGGCGATCAAGAGTTCTTGAAGCGCTCTTCAAGCCAATGTGGAAGTGGATTGGGCAGGAATGCCAGTCGGCTAAGTTCGCGCGAGACTTGCGTCTCACCCACTCAGGTCTTCCAAGTCCTTGAAGGTCGCCCGTTTCGGTTGAGGTAGCTTACTTTGAGTTTCGTTTGCAGAGCGAACAAAAATTCTGGAGATTGTCCGCTCGTTGAACATAAGACATGGTGAAGGCATGAACCTAGTCTCCAGAGTTTCCAACTAGCATTAGATGGTAGTTATGGTCACTGTCCAAGGTTAGATATTGATGGTTCCTTGTAGATAGAGCTTTGTTTCGCCGGCGATCTTTACGCGAGAGCCTAGGAGGGTGCACCACATTTGGGCGCCGCGAGGGCTGAGTTGGCGAACGCGAAAGGTTTGCTTGCCGGTGCGTCCGGACCAGTAGGGGACGAGGGAGCAGTGGATTGAGCCGGTGGCGGCATCTTCGTCGATGCCTTCGGATGGAGCGAAGAATCTGCAGACGTAATCGACATCATTTTCGCCGGCAGCGGTAACAATTGCTCCACCGCTGACGCCCATATCGATTTTCGCCAAGGCGGCGATATCGGGTTTGAGGTTGCGCACGATCTCGGCATGGTTGACGACGACGAGAAAGTCGCGAGGGTCGCGCAGGACTTCTGCGGACTCGAGACCCAGGGCGGGCAGCAGTCCGGCTGGGATTTCGCAAGATACCGGCGGCCGGGCGGGGAAATCCATTTCAAAGTGGGCATTGTCGTGGCGCTCGTTATCACGGCGGGCGACATGGTGGTGTTCGTCATCGTGGCGAGCATGATTACGGTGCTCATGATCACGATCAACCATCAATAAGCCGCTGAGGGTGTGGAAGCGAACCGGCCAGGTGCCGTGTCCGCGCAACGAAAGAGCATACGCCGAGGCCAAAGTTGCGTGGCCGCACAGCGTATCTTCCGCGACGGGTGTGAACCAACGGAGATCGAAATCGCCATCGGCGCGGGCGACCACAAAAGCGGTTTCGCTGTGTCGGTTCTCGGCTGCGATTTTTTGCATGACTTCCTTCGCAGGAAATGCGGGAACGAAGCATACACCGGCAGGATTGCCTGCGAACAGTTCGTCCGCGAAGGAATCGATGTGGTAATACGGAATCGACACGCTCACAAAGTATCACGGGGATCGACTCGGCTTGATCGACGACTGTGGTTCGGTGAGGCGGAAGAGTTACTTCTTCTGCGACATTTTGCGGGAAATCTCGGCCATGAGCTTTGGGCGAAGGTCGGCTAAGACGCTGTCGACGATGTTGGCGAGTTCCTCGGTATTTTCGGCGGGTGGTTCGGTGGTAGGTTCGGCGGAAATTTCTTGCGTGACGTGCTCGGCACCGGCCGCCACTGACATGGCGGCGGAATCTACTGGGGCGGACTCAGCCGACGGGGACGCACTTGGATTGGATTCGGCGACCGACTCGGCCTTTGCTTCGCCGTTGTCGCGGGTTTGACGCCAGTTGGCCCAGGCTGCCGCAGTGCTCTTCACGACTTCAGATTCTGGCTTAGGGTCGGCCTCGTGCTCCGCTTTGTGAAGAATTTGGGCATAGCCGGTAGTCGCGTAGCTGCCGACCGCCGCGGCTTGCGCGATCACAGGTTCGACTTCCGGCGCGGGCTGGGCTTCATGCAACTGCGAAGCAGGCGTTGTTTCTGCTTCTGCTATCGCTTCCGCCACGGCCGGAGAAGGTTGTTCAGCTACCTGAGCGTACTCTTGATGCAGAGCAGGCTCGTGGTTGACTTCGACTGGTGCGACTGCGCTCTCGGGAGTATGGGTCTCAACCGGTGAGTTTTCCGGAGCGAGCACTGAAACGGCCACTACCGGTTCATTCGAAGCGTTAGCAACCTCGGGAAGTTTTTCCGGCTCAGCGACTGTGGGGAAAGCTGTGTAGGCTTCGCTAGCCGATTGCGCCATCGCGGCAGTTGCCTGTTCGTCAGACACGGCGGTCGATGAGAGTGCCGGTTCGGGAGACGCAAGCAAGGCAACCGGTGATTCCGCGACTGGCTCAGCCGACGAAGACGAATATGTTGCAGAAGGAGCTTGTTCGGCAGGCGCTACAGGCGACGCTACGGGCTCGGGTTCCGGTGAGACTGCGACTGTGCTCGCTTGCTCCGGCTCAGCCACAAAAGCGGCGTAGGCCTGGCGCATTTCGTTTTCCAGCGAGATCGACACCTCTTCGGAATCCAAAGCGACGGAGACGGCTTTCCAGCGCGGGGCGCCGTCTTTCGCGGCAATTTCGGATTCAGCGCTGGCCGCCATTGTGGCCGGCACTTCGCTCTCGGTTGCGACGGGCACTGGTGCAGCGGCCGCTGCGGCTTCGTCTGCGATATCGACCTTATTTTCGTTTTGAGTTTCGGGTTTTGCTTCCGACCTTTCTTCCGATACTGCGGGCCCCAGCTGAGCGAAATCCTGAGCGGCGGTTGCCATTTGCATTTGCGCGACCGCGGCTGCGATCGCGGCAACCTCTTCCGGGGTCACATCGTTCAAAAGGTTTGGAGGGATTGGCGCGACAGCGTCCTGGGTCGCTTCCGGGAACTCCGCGAGGGGCGCGGTGTGTTCCGGGGGTTTGTCCACGACGGTGCGGAGATCGCGATTCATCTGGTTATAAATGGAAGGCTCATCCGCTGCTTTTTCTTCGGCAGTTTTTTCGTGAGGAAATCCAATGCGGCTCTTCCATCCATTGTCGTCGCCGGAAGGTTCTTTCGCGCCGCGACGGCTGGCTTCTTCCTGCGCCGCGATCGCCCGCGCAAAACGGCCGGGCTTGGAAGGTTCTGCGCGCGGCACTACTTTGTCTTCGAGTTTCGACAGGGCGCTCAGGAGTTCACTAGCTTCAAAAGGTTTGACGATGAAGGCGTCGGCACGTACGCGATGCGCTTCTTCCGGCTTGAAGGGCTCAAGTTTACCTACGCTGAGCAGTACGGGAATCCGCGAGGTTTCCTGCGATTCTTTCAGGCGCTGGCAGACTTCGAGGCCGCTGTAGCCGGGCATGTAAACATCCAGGATGACGAGGTCGGGTTTCAGCTCCGCGATCTTTTTGAGTGCGGCCGAGCCATTGTTGACGGCAATTACTTCATACCCCGCATCGGCGAGGATTTTGCGCCCCATGTTCTGGGCGGTCACGCTGTCGTCGGCTAGCAGTATTTTCCTGGCCAAGAAAGTCCTCGAAGCGGGGAGATATGGCGAAGGTAACCTGAGGCTGGACGTAAGTCAATGTTCCCATTGGAAGTTACCCGGTTACCAGTGGTCAACGCCTAGTGCGTAGGCGGGGGTGTGGTGGTGAGATTCGGCGGACTTACACAGTTGTTACGAGTTTGGTCACTTGGCTAACGCACGTGGCCGGTGAAGGTAGAGATCCTTCGCTTCGCCTGAAAAACGGCTACGCTCAGGATGACAACGCTTCGGGACCGCAGGAGCTTGCAGTGGGGCGTGCTGGCTAGAACGGTATTACCTTTTTCAGTCCCTTCTTTTTCTTCTTCTTGCTGCTGGAAATATCTTGATCGCTGGCCGGAGTGGAAGTGGAAGTTGAGTCCGCCGCGTTGGCCGAGGCCGGGCTGGGCTGAATCTCATTGAGCTGCGCCGGTGGAGGCAAGGGTGCGCTGTTTGCAACCGCGGCTTGACTGTTAGCAGCCGGGGTCAGTTCGTTTGGATTTGCGCTGGGCTTTAGCTCATTGGGATCGGGGGCACCGCTGGGCTTGAGTTCATTGGGGTCGGGCACGCTTGCAGTGCTGTTGGGCCGTGCGAAGGGATCGACCTTGGCGACGGGCGGCGCATCCGATCGCGGAGCCGGCTCGTTGGCTGCGGGCGTTCCACCATTCACCACTTCAATGCTGAGGCCATGCTCACCGCCTCCCGAGCCAGAAGTTCTCATCGCATTTGCAGCTTGTCCTACTTCTCTGATCTCAGTGCTTGCAGCGACGGGGGTAGGATCTACCAACGTTGGCTCTCCAACTTTGGCGGCTTGGGCAACGTCAGGGCCTTTCTTTACGACACTCATCAAGCGGCCAAGCGCGTCGGCCTCGCGCCGGCTGTCTTCCTCAGCTTTGTTCTGCGCTACGGCCGCCTTGGTTGGCCGCGGGATGGGTTGATGCAGCGCTGCCAGACGCTTCTTCGCATCTTCTCCACGATCCATCAGCGGGTAGCGCGTGATGATCTGGGAATACGCGGCAGCCGCATTTTTGCTGAGGATTTCGATCATGTTGGCTTTGTCGGTTTCCAGAACGCAGCCGGGTTGCGGACTGGTTTTGACGCATGTGGGCCGAGCGCGAACTTGCGCCACCTGGCCTTCATAGTCCTGGCCGAGTACAAACAGGGCTTCATCGGCATGGCTATAGAGAGGGTATTTCTCGACCAGCGTCTTGAGGCGCGCGATGGATGCGGGATACGACAACCGCAGGAAGTAGAACCTGCCGATCTCAAACTCGCGCTCGGCCAAAACCTCCTGCACTTCGAGCAGCCGCTCCTTGCCTTCTTTCACCAGCTTGGGATTGTCCGGATACTGCATGATGAGGTTGCGGTATTCGTCTTCGGCGCGCTTAGCATGGGTGTAATCGCGGTCCGCTTTCTCCATTTGCTGATATTGGATATTGGCGATTTTCAGCTGCGCCTCGGCCGCTTCGGGCATGTTGGGAAAGAAGGTCTCGAAGTCGCGATACTCCTGCTCGGCCTGCGCCAACGACGCTGTTCCACCTTCCGCATACCAGGAGTCGCCCACCGCCAGTTTGGCGCGGGCGATGAATTCGGAGTCAGGATAGGTGTTGATCAAGGTCTGCAGCGTCATGCGCGCCACGTCGAAGCGGTTGTGCTTCATCGCGTCCATGGCCTTGTCGAACAGCACTTTGTCGGGCTGCTTGGAGCCGATGTTGGCCAGCGGATTGACGGACTTCTTATTGGTGCAGGCTGCGGTGATTAGCAGCAGCATGACCAGCATCGCGATGGGGGATTTTCGACGTAACATTAGGACCTCGAATCAGAAATTCAGCCGGGAGCTAAAGCGAAAACTTGTGCCGTCCCTACGGGACTTGCTCCTTTTCCACTTACCCCCGCACTTAAGTGCGGGGCTATCATAGTGCCGTCCCTGCCGGGACTGGAATGCGGCGGTGCGTACGACATCTTCGCCCGAAATTCAGTTCTCACACATACTCTCTAAAGCCTACATCTGTTCAGGACTTTTACGGCACGACTAAAGTCGTGCCGTTCCCGGGTCGTGACATTCTCAGATGGTTCCGTTCTCAAAACGTTCAGACTTTAAGCAGGGCGGCTTCCGTCGCCGCTTTCAGCAGCGACTGGGTATTCTTGCTTGGATCGCCATTGCCGAACACGGCGTTGCCTGCCACCAGAATTTCTGCGCCAGCCCGCACCACATCGGCAACCGTATCGTGAGCTACTCCGCCATCCACTTCGATGCGGTAGGTGAGACGGCGCTGGCTGCGGATCTCGGCCAACCGCCGCATTTTGTGCAGAGTAGACGGAATAAATTTCTGCGCGCCGAAGCCCGGATTGACGGACATCACCAAGACATAATTGACAATATCGAGGACTTCCTCAAGCGTGCTCACGGGAGTAGCCGGATTAATCACGACGCCCGCCAGACAATTGTGGCTCTTGATGAGATGCAGGGTGCGGTTCAAATGCCGGCAAGCCTCCTGATGCACCGAAATCCAATCGGCCCCTGCATCCGCAAATGGCGGGATAAACTCGTCGGCGTTCTCGATCATAAGGTGGCAATCGAGCGGCAAGTCTGTAACTTTTCGCAGCGACTTCACCAGCGGCGGGCCTAGCGTGAGGTTGGGGACGAAGTGTCCATCCATAACATCGACGTGGATGACACCCGCCCCGCCTTCAGCCGCGGCGCTCACCTGCTCGCCAAGGCGGGCAAAGTCCGCCGCAAGAATCGATGGTGCAAGTTCAATCAAAAGCTGAATCTCTCAGAATCTGGGCGTTGAGACGAGCTTACAAACTGGGTGCTTTGTCAGATTTTAGCACGCGATTTCGTTCGGAGGCGATCTAGTTCCGCTTGAGCGGTTCGGAACTTATGGGGTTCAGAAGGAGATACGCAAGATATTCCAAGACGCGCACCTCACATCGGAGAGCCGACTTTCAGATCGCAGTGAATCCGAACAGCCGGAATCCTCGACTGCGTTGGTAAGCGGAGCGCGTGGCTCCGGTGGGCTGTCCGCGTGTGCGAAGCGCTCAAGCCAAGTCAATGCAGCCTAACGAGTCGGCGGCGCTGGCCCGCTCACGGGAAGCGGGAGATTCGTGCTCCAGCAATCGGCCACGATGAGCCACGCACCTAGTCGCCGCCACGCTCGAACATACTTGCCACGGTCGGCTTGGATGGTGCCATTGGGCTGCCGGATGGCGACGGTGTAGCGCCCAATCTCGACCGCCATGTCGCCGGAGGAATCGACGCGAACAGTCTCGAAGCGCAGATCCTCGTATCCGGCCTCGCCGAACTCGCGCAGCAGGCGCTCGACGGACTTGGGGCCGTAAGCGGGCTCGTGGTGCGGCGCCATGAGGACGCCTTCCTGGGCAAAAAGGGCTGCTACCTGATCGTAGTTGGCCGTGTTAAACGACGTGACGAAATCCAGACACAGGTTGCGAATCAAAGATTGAACGTCCAAAAATGGACGCGAGTCCGCTACGGAACTCGAGTAGGAGCGATACATTTACTACCTCCTGGGGGAAGGCCAAGAGCGGGTTCCACGGCCATGGACGCCCGTTCTCCAAATGCAGAAGGATTCTAGCGCAAAAGTGGCTGTGGAAGGGAAAACTTTTTTGGCGGGCCAGAGCCTCCGCTCTGGGGCTAGGGACAGGCTACCCTTTGGGTGGAGGGGTCTGGAAAGAAGCCGGGTTTCCACTTGTCGAGGGGATGCGGTCGGCGTATGTTGCGCGAGTGAGCACCGGCGGGAAAGAGAATTCGTTGGAGGTTTGCAGCGAGACTTGGGACACTGGATCAGTTGGTCCAGGAGAGGTGGGAAGCGATAGGCCTATTGGTTCCAGCACGCCAGGTGCGGGGCAGCCGGAGAGATTTTGCCCAAACTGCTCAGTGGAGTTGAAGGAGCAGCGTTGCAAGTTGAGCTGTCCGCGATGCGGATTTTATTTGAGCTGCTCGGATTTCTATTGAGTTCAGGCGCGCCATGCTGCGCTGAATCACCATCGAACTCCCATTGCCCCAGTCGGGCGTTCTCCGTCTACAATGGTTAAGGATTAAATTTTCTTAGGCATGATGAGGAGAAAACAATGGAACGTAAGGCGAGCGCAGTGTGGAAGGGTGGGCTGAAGGATGGCAAGGGATCGATTTCAGCCCCGGGCGGAGTGCTGAAGGATACGCAGTATTCGTTCACTTCGCGGTTTGAGAATGGTCCGGGAACGAATCCGGAGGAGTTGATCGCGGCGGCGCACGCGGCGTGTTTCTCGATGGCGTTGTCGGCGCAGCTTGGCGGCGCGAATCTGACTCCGGAGAGCATCAGCACAAACGTCACCCTGACGATGGAGAAGCAAGATTCCGGCTGGACGATCACGGCGAGCCACTTGGATGTAGTGGGTAAGGTTCCGGGCGCGGATGCGGCGACGTTTCAGAAATATGCTGAGGCAGCAGAGAAAGGCTGTCCGGTGTCGAAAGTACTGAACGCGAAGATTTCGATGACTGCGAAGCTGGGATAATCCGTCGGTCGACTCGTTCGTCCTAAAAGATCATCGGTGCAGATCGTTTTCGAGGAAGATCGTCCGGGAGCCCATCCATGACGGCAGACAATCAAAAAAGCCGGATTACACGACGTGGTTTTCTAGAACGCAGTGTCGGGGCGGCGGCGACAGCGGGAATGCTCGCTGGCATCACGCCCGCGGCGGCATACGAATCAAGTGAGCAAGAAACGGTAAAGTCGGGTGCGTCGATCTCGGGCAAAATTGCGTTAGAAGAACACTTCGCAATCCCGGAGACGCTGGGCGCGAGCTTCGCCGCTTCTGGCCCTCCCGAATTTCAGAAACAAATTCAAGAGATCGGTAGCATGCGCATCGCAGAGATGGATCGCGGAGGCGTGGGACTATGCATCCTCTCGCTGACCGCTCCGGGAATTCAGGGGATTCCCAACGTCTCTCAGGCGATCAGCGTGTCGCGGAAAGCGAATGACCATCTTGCCGAGCAGATCACAAAGAACCCGAAACGAATCAAGGGATTTGCCTCACTGCCATTGCAGGATCCGCAAGCCGCGGCGCAGGAACTTACACGCTGCATCAAAGAACTCGGATTCTGTGGAGCACTGGTGAATGGGTTCTCCCAGGTAGGGGAAGAGGATTCGACGGTTTTCTACGATCTGCCGCAATACAGGCCGTTTTGGGAGACGGTTCAGCAACTCGACGTGCCGTTCTATTTGCATTCCCGCTCCCCCTTGCCAAAGCACCAACCCGCCTACGAGGGGCATGCGTGGCTAACGGGATCGATCTGGGGATTCGCAGCCGAGACTTCTATTCACGTGCTGCGTTTGATAGGGAGCGGCCTGTTTGATGATTATCCGAAGCTGAAAGTCATCATAGGGCATCTCGGCGAAGGACTGCCCTGCAACATTTGGCGCATCGACAACCGAATCGCGCGAACGCTAGGTGCGCGACCGAAAGCCAAGCAGCCAATTGGGCATTATCTGCGGGAAAATTTCTACATCACCACCAGCGGCAACTTCCGTACACCGACACTCACGGAAGTTATGCAGGAAGTTGGTGCGGACCGCATTCTGTATTCGGTCGACTATCCCTTCGAGGACATGGTTGTGGCGGGGGAATGGTTTGATCACGCCGCAATCAACGAGGCAGACCGGTCAAAAATTGCCAGCGGCAATGCACGCAGGTTGTTTCGTCTATAGACGGTCGCGTTTGACAGTTGAGATCATCACTGTAAAATAGAGGCGCAGGTTTTCCTGATGCGGTGGCGTTCCGACTGCCGCAGTTGACTGTCTACTTGCCATCGTGGCGGAATTGGCAGACGCGCATGGTTCAGGTCCATGTACTCGCAAGGGTGTGGGGGTTCGAGTCCCTTCGATGGCACCAAGATTTTTCAGTCTCGTGATTGATCCTGCCAGGATCCAGCGCTAGCTTCCGAGAGCGCGCCTTACAGTAAAATCCTCCAATGAAGACTCTACCGCGCTTACCTTGCCGGAGGAGTGTCCCGGCGCTTTTCTGCGTTTTCGTCCTCGCGGCAATTTGTCCCGCGCAGAAGCTCGCTATTACCTTCGACGATCTGCCGCTGAACGGCGAGTTGCCGCCGGGCGTGACGCGGGCGGAGACTGCCAGGAACGTGCTGGCGATTCTGAAGAAGCGGCATGTGCCTCCGGTGTACGGATTTGTGAATGCGAAGAGGCTCGAAGGGAATCCCGATGGCGTTGACGCTTTAAAGTTGTGGGCGGCTGGGGAGCCGGTGGGGAATCATACGTATTCGCACATGGACGTCGAGAAGAATACTGCCGAGGCATTCGAGAGCGACATTGCGGAGAACGAACCGGTGCTCGAATTGCTCCAGGCGAATGACGACTGGCATTGGCTGCGGTATCCGTACCTGCATGAGGGAGACACGGTGGAGAAGCGGCGCGCGGTGCGGGCTTACCTGAAGACGCACGGCTACAGGATTGCGCAGGTGACGATCGACTGGGAGGACTACCTGTGGAATTTTGCTTACGCGAGATGCGCCGCGAAAAATGATCAGAAGTCGATTGCGTGGCTGCGGTCGAGTTATTTGAGCACAGCGTCGGAGTTTCTTGATCTTGGCCGGGCGCAGGCAAAGCTGATTTACGGGCGTGACATCAGTTATGTGTTGCTATTGCATCTCGGTGCGTTCAGCAGCACCATTCTGCCGGAGGCGCTGGATCTGCTGCACAAAAAAGGTTTTACGCTGGTGACGCTGCAAGAAGCGGAGAGCGACTCCGCGTATGAAGACGATCCGGATGTTGGACTGCATGATGCGGGCACGATGCTTGACCAGTGGATGCAGGTGAAACAAATCAAGTATCCCGAGCACACGGACAAGCCTTACAAAGAGCTGGAAAGCGCCTGCCAGTAGTGCCGTCTCGATGGGCAGATCATTCCTTCCCGTATAATTCAAGGACCGTTTATGCCCGTGTCTCTTGATCAGATTGTCAACTCGACGCGCATGAAAGTTGCAGCCGCGAAATGTACAGCCGACGTGCGCGAGCTGGAGCGGCGGGCGGAACGGCACGTACCGCGCGGCTTTCGGCGGGCATTGGAAGAAAAAAACAGATCTGGGATCGCGGTGATTGCCGAGTTGAAGAAAGCGTCGCCGTCAAAGGGATTGATCCGGGCGGAGTTTTGCGTAGAGGAGTTAGCGCAAGAACTAGAAGCGGCGGGAGCGGCGGCGCTTTCGGTGCTGACTGATGAAGAGTTTTTTCAGGGATCGCTGGAGAATTTGCGGAACGCGTCGGCGGCGGCGAAGGTTCCGTGTCTGCGCAAAGATTTTATTGTGGATGAATTCCAGTTGCTGGAGGCACGGGCACATTCGGCCGATGCGGTTTTGCTGATTGTGGCAGCTTTGACGCAGGTGGAGTTGACCGCGCTGGCTCTGGGTGCGCGTTCGCGCGGGCTGGATGTTTTGTGCGAGGTGCATGACGAAGCAGAGTTGCAGCGGGCTATGGATGCGGGCTGCGACTTGATTGGAGTGAACACACGCGATCTGCGAACTTTCAAGGTGGATCCTCAAACGGCATTCCGGTTAGCGGAGCGGCTTCCGAAGAATGTGGTGCGAGTGGCGGAGAGCGGGATTCGGTTGGGAGAAGATATTGCGCGGCTGCGAGACGCGGGGTATCAGGCATTTTTGATCGGAGAGACGCTGATGCGGGGGGAGCGGCCTGGGGCGCGGTTGCGGGAGCTGGTTGCCGGCTGTGCTTTGCCGAGCGCGCGGTGAACTGGAGCATCGAGCGAGATCCCTTGAAGGTTTCTGGTTATGCCGAGTTTGCACGGGGTCCTTCGACTGCGGTTGAGCGCCGCGTTTGCGGAGCTCAACCTTCGCTCAGGATGACAACTTTTGTGTGGTGCCTTCCGAGATGACATGGATCAAGATTTGCGGGATGACGAATTTGGAGGATGCGCTGACTGCGGTGGATGCGGGGGCAGATGCGGTGGGGTTTGTGTTTTATGAGAAGAGTCCGCGGAATATTAGCGTGGAGGCGGCGCGCGAGATTGTGCGGGAACTGCCGGAGAGCGTGGAGAAGGTGGGAGTGTTTGTCGGGGAGACGCGGGAAACAGTGTTTGAAATCTCGGAGAAAGCGGGGCTAACCATCGCGCAGGCCTACCCTAATTTCCGCAATCCGCTCTCGATTCCGAACGATCGATTCTTAGAGAAAGCGTCGTTTCGAGTGATTATTGCCCTCCTGGCAAGTCAGTTGCAGCAAGAAGAATCTGAAAATCCTGATGTCATTGCGGGCTTTCGGGCGTCCAGCAAATTCCGTGAGCGTGTTGTAGCCGTGCTACTCGACTCCGGAACGTCAAATCGTCCGGGTGGTACCGGGAAGAAGTTTGATTGGCAGAGTGCGACCCCCATGACGGATCTGATGAGTCATATTGGCTTAAGGTTGATCGTTGCGGGAGGGTTGACAACGGGAAGCGTGCGGGATTCGATGAGAGCACTCAATCCCTGGGGCGTGGATGTGGTTTCAGGTGTCGAAGCCAGCCCGGGGAAGAAAGATCAGGAGAAGGTGCGGGCATTTGTGCGGACGGTGCGGGACGCGGATCGGAGTTTGTGAGCGTGGCGACGGCGAAGGTCCAACTCGGTGCAAGAAAGAGCAGGTCCCTCGACTCCGCATCACCTTTGCTTCGCAAAGACGATGCTCCGCTCGGGATGACAAGAAAGAGGAATGACGCGAACGTTTCCGGGCGGTTTGGGGTTTACGGCGGGCGGTATGTGCCGGAGACTTTGATGGCGGCACTCGATGAACTTGAGCACGAGTATGAGAAGGCCAAGCGCGATCCGAGATTTCAGAAGCGGCTGGATGAGTTGTTGCGGACTTATGCGGGACGTCCTACGGCGCTGACGTTTGCACGAAGGCTGACGCAGAAGTTGGGCGGGGCGAAGATTTATTTGAAGCGCGAGGATTTGCTTCACACCGGGGCGCACAAAATCAATAACTGCCTGGGGCAGGCGCTGTTGGTGGAGCGCATGGGAAAGCGGCGCGTAATTGCCGAGACTGGCGCGGGACAGCATGGCGTGGCCACAGCAACCGTTTGCGCGCTGCTCGGATTCGATTGCGTGGTGTATATGGGCACCGAGGACATGCGGAGGCAGGAGTTGAATGTGTTCCGCATGCGATTGCTGGGGGCGGAGGTGCGCGGGGTTGAATCGGGATCGCGGACGCTGAAGGATGCGATCAACGAAGCCATGCGCGACTGGGTGACGAATGTAAGGACTACGCATTACTTGTTGGGAAGCGTACTGGGAGCTCATCCGTATCCGACGATGGTGAGGGATTTTCATCGCGTGATTGGGCGGGAGGCGCGGGCGCAGATTTTGAAAGGCGAGGGAAAGCTGCCGGCGGCGGTGATTGCCTGCGTGGGCGGAGGATCGAATGCGATTGGAATTTTCTACGAGTTTATAAAAGACAAAAAAGTTCGCTTGATTGGAGTCGAGGCTGGTGGCCGTGGCGAAGCACTGGGCGAACATGCTGCACGCTTTCGCGGAGGGTCTCCGGGAGTTTTGCAGGGGACTTTTTCCTACGTGTTGCAGGATTCGGCGGGACAGATTGCGAACACGCACTCGGTTTCGGCGGGACTTGATTATCCCTCGATCGGGCCGGAGCACGCGGCGTTGAAAGACATGGGTAGGGCTGAATACGTTTCGGCATCGGATGACGAGGCCTTGGAGGCTACTACTTTGCTGGCGCGAACGGAGGGAATTATTCCGGCTCTTGAGTCGGCGCACGCAGTGGCGGAGGTGATGAAGCGCGCGCCTCGCATGAAGAAATCCGATGTTGTGGTGGTGAATATCTCCGGGCGCGGGGATAAGGATATCGGGATTATGCGGGAGTCGCTTTCGTTGGACTGAGAGTCCACGTGCCTTGAGCCAGGGTTAAAGTCAAAATCTTTAACACAGAGGGCACAGGGGTTCACAAAGGAAGCTTGCCTTTATCTTTCTACAAAAAGCCGGCGCTGGTCGTGTATGTGACGTGTGGCGATCCGGATCTCGCGACTACGCGGGAGATCGTGCTGGCTGCGATCGAGGCGGGGGCGGATGTGATTGAGTTGGGCGTGCCGTTCAGCGATCCGGTAGCAGATGGTCCAGTGATTCAGCGGGCGAGTGAGCGGGCGCTGAAACACGGCACATGCCTGGTGCAGGTGCTAACGCTGGCGGCGGAAGTTCGGCAACACGCACAGTCAACCGGGATCGTTGTGTTTTCGTATTTGAATCCGATCTTGCGGATGGGAATTGAGAAGTTTTGCGCAGTAGCGCGGCACGCGGGAGTAGACGGCGCGCTGCTCACGGATTTGCCGGTGGAAGAAGCGGGACCATACTTGCGGGCGATGAAGGCGAACGACCTGGCGCCGGTGTTTCTGGCGGCGCCGACCAGTCCGGATGCGCGGTTGAAGCGGATTGCGGAAGCGTCGCGAGGATTTGTTTACGCCGTGTCGCGCACCGGGGTAACGGGGGCCAGGCAGCAACTGGCGGACGATGCGCAGAAACTGGTTAAGCGGCTGCGGCGCGTAACGAAGTTGCCAATCGCCGTGGGCTTTGGGATTTCGAATGCGGAACAGTTTGCGGAAGTCGGCAAGTTTGCGGATGCGGTAGTTGTGGGAAGCGCGATTGTGGAGACGATTGAACGGAATCGAGGACGGGAAGCGCAAGCAGTGGGGGAATTTGTAAGGAAGCTGACTGTTAATAGCTCGCCGAGGAACTGATCGCGCGCTCGGGAGAATGTAGAAGCGCAGCAGTGATAGAAATGCCTGGCAGGGCCGACGGGTCCGCGGGCAGTGCAAGGGATCCCCTTCGGCTTCGCTCAGGGCAGGCTTTCGACTGCGGTTGTGCTTCGCGTTTGCGAAGCGCAATCTTCGCTCAGGATGACAGAGATTAGAGTGTTATGGACATCGCGGATTGGCGAGAGAAGATCGATGAGCTTGACCGGCGGCTGGTGGAGTTGCTGAGTGAGCGGGCGCGAGCTGCGGTGGAGATCGGCCGCTTGAAGCGGGATACGAATTTGCCGATTTACGAGCCGCAACGGGAGCGGGTTGTGTTTGAGAATGTGCAGAAGCTAAATCCGGGGCCGCTTCCGGCACAGGATCTGGTTCGAATTTTTGAACGGATTATGGATGTGATGCGGAATATTCAGAAGGAAGGAATTGGGGCGACGGCGGAGACAGCGAAAACGGAGACGGAATTGGATTCGGGAGTGAATGATTGAAGCGGGGCATTGAGGGGCGGGTGTTCGTGCTGAGAAGGATTTGTGGCCTGGACACGAAAGCAGATTCCTCGCTGCGCTCGGAATGACAAAGAGTTGGTTAGGGGTAGAACCAGGCTAGAAGCTCTAAGCGAGGAGCCAAGGGCGAGAAGCAGAGATTCTTATGATTGTGGCGATGCAGGAAGCGGCAGATGAGGGGTTGGTACAGCAGGTGATTGAGCACCTGGTGAAGATGGGTTTTGAAGTGCACCGCTCGACTGGCGCCCGGCAAACCGTGCTGGGCGCGGTGGGAGCGGTAATCGATTTTGACATCCGCAACCTTGAACTGTTGCCGGGGGTGCAAGCAGTCCATCGCATCAGTTCTCCGTACAAATTGGCGGGAAAAAGTTTTCGACCGGAGGGAACGATCGTCAAGCTGGCGAATGGAATCGACGTTGGTGGAAATGAAGTGGTCGTGATGGCGGGACCGTGCTCGGTCGAGTCGCGGGAACAGCTTTTTTCGACGGCCGAAATCGTGGCGAAGGCCGGGGGGCGGGTGCTGCGAGGCGGAGCATTCAAGCCGCGAAGTTCTCCTTACTCGTTTCAGGGGCACGGAGAAGACGCGTTGAAGCTGCTGCGCGAGGCCGGGGAGAAGTTCAAGCTGCTGGTGATCAGCGAAGTGATGGAGATCTCGCAAATTCCGATGATGCTGCCCTACGTGGATATTTTGCAGGTGGGGGCGCGCAACATGCAGAATTTCAATTTGCTGCGCGAGCTGGGAAAAGTGCGCAAGCCGGTGCTGCTGAAGCGCGGTATCGCCGCGACGCTGGAGGAATTGCTGCTCTCGGCGGAATATATTATGGCGGGCGGAAATTATGACGTGATCCTGTGCGAACGCGGGATTCGAACGTTTGAAACCTACACGCGGAACACCATGGACATTTCGGCGATCCCGATTATCCACAAGTTGTCGCATCTCCCGATGACGGCCGATCCTTCACACGGTACTGGCAGGCGCGACAAAGTTCCGCCGATGGCGCGCGCTTCCGTGGCGGCCGGAGCGGATGCGCTGCTGATCGAAGTACATTGCGACCCGAACAAAGCATGGTCCGATGGCGCTCAGTCGCTGTTTCCCGAACAGTTCGAGAGACTGATGGACGAGTTACGGATGATCGCGCCGGCGGTGGGACGGAAAATTGGGTAATTGAGTAATTTGGTAATTTGGTAATTTGGTAATTGAAAATCTCTGCGTGCGCTTTCAAATTACTCAATTATTAAATTCCCCAATTACTCAATTCTTTTTATGTCCATTCGGCAGATCACGATCATCGGCACGGGGTTAATCGGCGGGTCGTTTGCGTTGGCGCTGCGGAAGAACAAGTTTAAGGGACGGATTGTTGGCTGTGACCGTGAGCCTGCGCTGAAACGGGCGAAAACCGGCGGGGTTATCGACGACGGGTTTGTAAAACCTGCTGAGGCGGTGCGCGGCAGCCAGTTGGTGATGCTGGCAACGCCGGTTCTGGCTATCGTGGATTTGATTGGGCAACTCGGCACCGTACTTCCTGCTGACGCGCTGCTGACGGACGTCGGCAGCACAAAGACGGCGGTGACGGAGCAGGCGCTGAGCATGTTCGGAAAGAATGCTGGGAAGCGATTTCTGGGCGGGCATCCCATGGCCGGGAAGGAGCAAAGCGGCGTGGAGTTTGCGGATGCCGATTTGTTCCAGAATGCGGTTTGGTTCTTGACGCCGGTATCCGGGCAAAACTTGCAAAAGGGATTGTTCGCGGAATTCGCGGGATGGATCGATCAGATTGGAGCGCAAGTTGCGATGCTGCCGCCGGATGAGCACGACCGGCTTTGCGCATGGATCAGCCAGGTACCACAGATGATTTCGACGGCGCTGGCGGCGGCTCTGGTCGAGGAGTTTGGAGAGGAAGCGCCGCTGCTTTCGACGGGCGGACGGGCTTTGCGGGAGATGACGAGGATTGCAGCGAGTCCGTATTCGATGTGGCGGGATATTGCGATCACCAACAAAAAGAATCTGGAAGACGCGCTGTTGAAGGTGGAGCAGCGGCTGGCTCACATCCGGGAAAATCTGGCGACGCGGCAATTGGCGGAGGAGTTTGAGCTGGCGCATGGGTTGAAGAAGAGTGCGGGGAGCGGGAAGTAGGCCTTTCACCACAGGGGCACAGAGACACAGAGAAAGGCAAAAGAAGAACAACTCGCACTAAACTATTCCGCACAGAAACGCTTTTCTCCGTGTCTCTGTGTCTATGTGGTGAGTTTGATTTAGAATGCGGACGCTATGAATAAAGTTGTGGCCAATGCCGATGAGGCGATTCGCGATGTGAACGATGGCGCGGTCATTATGATCGGCGGTTTTGGGTTGTGCGGGATTCCGGAGAACCTGATTCGGGCGCTGGTGAAAAAGGGATCGAAGAATCTCACGACGATCAGCAATAACGCGGGAGTCGACGGCTTTGGCGCGGGGATGCTGCTTTCGGCGGGACAGATTCGGCGGCACATTGGAACTTACGTGGGAGAGAACAAGCTGCTCGAATCGATGGTGCTGGCGGGAAAAGTGGAACTCGATCTGGTGCCGCAGGGGACGTTTGCAGAACGGATTCGTGCGGCGGGTGCGGGGATTCCGGCATTTTTTACCCCTACGGGTGTCGGCACGATTGTTGCGGAAGGCAAAGAAACGCGCGAGTTCGATGGGCGCCCTTACGTGATGGAGCGTGCGTTGAAGGCGGACTTCGCTCTTGTGAAGGCGTGGAAGGGCGACCGGATGGGGAATCTGGTTTACCGGAAAACGGCGCGGAATTTTAATCCGCTCATGGCGACGGCGGCGAAGGTGACGATTGCGGAAGTCGAGCATCTGGTCGAGGCGGGAGAGATCGACGGAGATCTGGTGCATACGCCGTCGGTCTACGTGAAGAGGATTTTTCAGGGAGAGCTGTATGAGAGAAGGATTGAGAAGAGAACTGTGAGGAAAGTCAGTTAGGTCACGTGGCGCGGCAATGATTGGGGAAGCTGTGAATAAAGAGTCGACAGTCGCTAATGTGATCGCGCGACGCGACTATCTCTTCACGTGGAAGGACGGTGAGCGCTGGCCCCTGGCCGAGTTGCGCAAGCTAGTAGATACTTTTAACTCCGAGGGATACGCCAAGGAGCCATGGACGTGTTTGGCGTACCGTCAGATTCAGCCAGGCGATCATGCGTATTTGTTGAAACAAGGCAGGCCTAGAATTGGCATTTTCGGCAGGGGGCGAGTTGGAGAGGTAGCGCTTGGCGAAGTTTTGATTGGGTTTGACGTGAAGCAGGGCGATGTACTGTGGGACCCCGGGAATCGCTTTGACCAATTCCTAGTGAGCCAGGAGCAGTTGTTCAGTTTACCTGTACCAAGAACACAGTGGCAGAATCAGGCTGCTGGGATCAAGTTGGCATCCCACGCGGCGCGCCAGATCGACAACATGATCGCCGATTCCCTACGGGTAGGCCGCCATGAAACCACCTCGGTAGATGAAACCGTCCAGGAAATTGCTCGCGTGAAGAAGGTGACGGAGCAATCGACACGACCGGATCAGCACGACTTCAGAACGAAAATGAGAATGAGCTTCCAAGATACGTGTGCCGTGACCGGGTGTACGACCCCCGCCGCACTTGAGGCTGCTCACATCAGTACCAAGAATGGGCTCGACGACAACAGAGAATCGAATGGGATCCTTCTTCGTTCCGACATTCACCTATTGTTTGATCGGCTTCTGATTACCTTGAGCGAGGACGGCATAGGGATTGAGGTTAGTCCGGAGCTGACCGACCAAGGCTATTCCTTCTTGCGAAGTGTTCAGGTCACTCGACCGGACAAAGGACCTCCTTCGAAAGAAAACATCCGAGAACATAGGAATCTATTTTTTGAAAGGCAAAGGCGGCGCTCAGGCAGAATCGATGTATGCCTGGGGCCTACGAGCTGAGACATATGTCCACTACTTCCAAACCTGCCAAAGATATCGACAAGCGTGAGCGCATTGTGAAGCGGATTGCGCGCGAGCTGCGAGATGGGTTTTATGTGAACTTGGGCATTGGCATGCCTACGCTGATTTCGAATTATGTTCCAGCGGGGATGGAAGTCGTTCTGCAGTCGGAGAACGGGATGCTGGGGATTGGTCCGTATCCGGTGGAGGGTGAGGAAGACGCCGATCTGATTAATGCGGGCAAGGAGACGGTGAGTGAGATGGCGGGGACCTCGTATTTTTCGAGCGCCGATTCGTTTGCCATGATCCGCGGTGCGCACGTGGATTTGAGCGTGCTGGGCGCGATGGAAGTGGATGAATCGGGCAGCCTGGCGAATTGGATGATCCCGGGAAAAATGGTGAAGGGGATGGGCGGCGCGATGGATTTGGTCGCCGGGGCTCGGCGCGTAGTTGTGGCGATGGAACACACGACGCGGGAGGGCGCTCCGAAGATTCTGACGAAATGCACGCTGCCGCTGACCGGCGTGAACGTGGTGGATACGATTGTGACCGAGATGTCATACATTCGCGTGACGGAGCGCGGGCTGGTGCTGGAGGAAGTGGCTCCGGGGTTGACGGCGGAGGATGTGCAGAGCGCGACCGGGGCGAGGCTAATTGTGGGCGAACGGCTGAAAGTGATGGAGAGCTAGTGTGCTCGTTTCAGCGGAAGTTGTTCGAATGCACCTCGATTACTCGATGTGGGCTTCAAGCCGGTTGCTCAATGCAGCCGCGCAGCTTACTTTGGAAGAACTGCCGCGTGACTTCGGAACGGCGGACAAGAGCGTACACGGGACGCTGGTTCATATCTTCGGCGCGGATCGCGTTTGGCTTGCCCGTGTAGAGGGAAGACAGCTCGATGCTTTGGTAAAGCCTGCAGACTACGATCTAGCCAAGTTGACTCGCGAGTGGACGAGTTTGGGGGATCGGTGGAAAGAGTGGGCCGCATCGCTGACCGACGATTCGTTGAACGAGTGGCGCGACTACCGAGACATGAAGGGAAATCCACATCGAACGCCGCTTTGGCAGATCGGTTTGCATGTGGTGAATCATGCCACGCACCATCGCGGGCAGGTGTCCGGATTTCTGCGATCTCTTGGGAAGACGCCTCCCCCGCTCGATCTGATCTATTACTACCGGACGAAATCTGCTGCTTGAACAACGTTTAAATCCTGAACGGTGCGGCCAACAGACGAAACGGAAGCGTGATGGCGAGGTAGATGACCTCCAGCACTCCGTGGACGGCCACTCCAACGATGCGGAATGGCAGCAACAATAGCCAGATGAATGGGTAGGCGATCAGCGCTAGTAGGGCTAGCGGCCAGCAGACTACGAAGAGGATGCACCAGAGGAGGAACGTGAACATGAGGAGACCTCCTTTTTCCTTACCAGTTAATTGTACGGCGGGGGAGTCCGAAAAGTTCCGTGGGGGAATGCCTTGCCGCGCTCGCGGCGGTGCAGACCGACAGGGATCCTTCGACTGCGGTTTTGCTTCGCTAGCGCGAAGCAAAATCCTCGCTCAGGATGACAGGGCGATTTAATGTCCCCTAACTTGCTTCGTTTTCATTCGTAGCGCAGGGCTTCTGCGGGGAGGGTTCGGCCGGCGGACCAGGAGGGATAGAGCGTCGCCACGAATGAGACTCCGATTGCTACTAGGGCTACGAGCGCGCCATCGCTCAGGCGTGGGGCGAAGGGGACGTAGTCGATAGAATAGACTTCCGGCGATAGAGAGATCATGTGGTAGTGGCCGCCGGCGTAGGAAATGGCATAGCCGAGGAGCAGGCCGATGGCGGTGCCGATGACACCGATCAGAACTCCTTGAGCGATGAAGACGTTGCGCACCTGCGATTTGCGCGTGCCCATCGACATGAGTACGGCAATGTCTTTGGTTTTTTCCATGACCATCATGATCAGCGAAATCAAAATATTCAGGGCGGCAACGAAGACAATCAGACCGATGGTGATGAATGTGACCAGCCGCTCCAGCCGCAGGGCGTGAAACAGAGCCTGGTTTTGCTCCATCCAGTTCGTGGTCATGAAGCCTTTGCCGGCCGCGTCTTCCAACTGACGCGAAACTTCGCCGGCCTTGTAGATGTCGTCGACCTTGAACTCGATGACCGAGATCAGATCGCCGAGTCCGAAGAGGCGCTGCGCGTCCGAGAGGCGCGTGAAGGCCCACGATGAGTCGTAATCGAAAAAGCCCGAGTTGAAAACTCCTACAACACGGAAGCGGCTGTATTTAGGCACCATGCCGAACGGAGTAAGTTCGCCCTGGGGGCTGGTCACGAGCACCACGGAACCGACCGCTGCACCTAAATTGTCAGCCATGTCTTTGCCGAGGATGATGGGAGGCATCGCGGCCACGCGCGCGTGCACGTCTGCGAGAGAATCCGCGGAGTCCGTCGCTGGCGCTTCTCCGCCCAGGGCGGGCGAGGCGGCCGTCCCCGCATGGTCTTTTCCCGGCTCGTTTTCTTCGAGCGCAGAGGCTGAGCCTTCTTTCACGCTGTTGAGCAGATCGCCCACCTTGCGTTCATAAGACGGAATCATGCCCTTGAGGACGGCTCCGCGCGCTCGCGGCCCGCGCGAAACGAGAACTTGTTCGAAAATCGCCGGAGCGGCGGCAACTACATGGGGCTCTTTGGAAAGGCGTTCGAAGAGCGGCGGCCAGTCCTTGATGCCATCGTCGGCGATGCGCAGGAGGCTCACATGCGAAGTCGATCCGATGAGGCGCTCCTGCAAGTCCTGGCGAAAACCGTTATTGATGGCGAGCGCCACGATGAGCGAGGCAACGCCTGCCGCGACTCCCACGATGGAGATGCCGGTGATGATGCCGATAAAGGCCTGGCGCCTTTTCGCGCGAAGGTAACGGGTTGCAATGAAAAGTTCGAAGCGCATGCGAGCTTTCAGCCAAGTCGGATTATAACGAGCGGTTCCGGGACGTGCGGGATTCGGGCGAATAAACTTCCAATGCTCCATGCGCGCGCGGTCTCGTTCTGTGGCACATTAAAAGGATCGTATTATCTAAAGATCGATTTACTCGACCTCAAATGGCCGCCCCTTCTGACTCCAGAGATGGACTCATCGCATTTACGCATCCGGATTTTGTTCTGTTTCAGACTGCACGATTCCTGATCGTCGCCGCGATCGAGATGCAGGCGGTCGCGGTAGGCTGGCAGGTTTACGAGATTACCAAGCGCGCCCTCGATCTGGGACTGGTTGGGCTGGCGCAGTTTCTTCCCGGGATTTTGTTGTTTCTGGCTTCGGGGCACGCCTCGGACCGCTTCGAGCGCCGCAAGGTGCTGGCTACCTGCTATGCGGGATTCGCATTGTGCTCGGCGCTGTTGCTGGTGATTGCGGAACGCGGCACGCATTCGGTGAAGCCGATCTATGTTGTACTGGTCATGCTCGGCGTTGTGCGATCGTTTAACGGAACGGCCAGCCGATCGATTCTGCCGCAACTCGTCCCTGAGGAACACTTCTCTAACGCGGTTGCCTGGAATGCTACAACTTTTCAAGCCGCCGTAATTATTGGACCATCCCTAGGCGGAATTCTGTATGCGCTGGCGCACGGTCCCAAGGCAGTGTATGCGCTTGCCATGCTAACCGCTCTGGGCGCGCTGCTCTCTGCGTTCCGCATCAAGGCGCAGGAGCAAGCACGGCGCCGCGAGCCGCTGACCGGAAAGACGGTGCTCGCCGGTTTGCACTTCATTTGCCGCGAGAAGCTCATTCTTGGGGCGATCTCGCTCGATCTGTTCGCGGTGCTGCTGGGCGGAGCGGTCGCTCTTTTGCCGGTGTATGCGCGGGAGATTCTGCACACTGGACCGTGGGGACTTGGGTTGCTGCGCACGGCTCCAGGAGTGGGTGCGGCTTTGACGGCTGTGGCTTTGGCTAACCGTCCTTTGCGCGGGCGGGCAGGGCCGACGCTGTTGTGGTCTGTCGCCGGATTCGGAGTTTTCACGATTATCTTCGGAGTCTCGCACAGTCTGATACTGTCACTGGCCGCGCTGATTCTGCTCGGTGCTTGCGATATGGTCAGCGTAATCATTCGCGCGATGCTGGTGCAGTTCGGCACGCCGGACGTAATGCGCGGACGAGTGATGGCCGTAGACATGGTTTTTATTGGCACGTCGAACGAACTTGGCCAATTCGAATCGGGCCTGACCGCGCAGTGGTTTGGTACGGTTCCGGCGGTGGTGTTGGGGGGCGTCGGAACGCTTTTGGTGATCGGTTTGTGGGCTTGGCTGTTCCCGCAGTTACGGCGGGCGGGGGAACTCAGTGGGATGAAAAATAGATCCAGCGACGATGCGCTGGAGGCGGAAGAAAATATTTTAGAGTCCGGCAAAACGTGAGTGGCGGTTCTCTAGGCTGCGAACGCAAACCTTGTCTCTAGAAATCTGATACTCAACATCGACAACGCGCTCATCACCGCTTGGATTTCTTCTTTACTGCGGTTGGCTTCGTCGACGGACGACCTTTCTTGCCGAAGACTCGAGCGAAAATCTTATCTACATTCTTTAGCTGCCGCTGCAAATCGAACGCGTATTCGATCTGTTTGCGTGGAACTCTTCCGGTGATTTGCTTGTCGGCGAGAACCAGTTGGTGGAAGTCGAGATTCTCTTTCCATGCGCGCATTGCGTGGCCCTGCACCAGCCGGTAGGCGTCTTCGCGCGAGACGCCGTGCTCAACCAAATCGAGCAAAAGTTGCCCGCTGAAAATCAGCCCATGCGTGCTCTCAAGATTCGCCCGCATGCGTTCGGGATAAACGAACATGGTCTCGACCAGATTCGTGGTTTTATTCAGCAGGTAATCGACGAGCGTGGTCGAGTCCGGCAAAATGACGCGCTCCGCGGAAGAATGCGAGATGTCTCGTTCGTGCCACAGTGCGACATTTTCGAATCCCGCCTGCGCGTTGCCGCGCACTACGCGCGCCAGGCCGCTGATTTGCTCGGAGGTCACGGGATTGCGCTTGTGCGGCATCGCAGAGGAACCCTTCTGCTTTTCGCTGAAAAACTCCTCAGCCTCGCGGACTTCGGTGCGCTGCAGGTGGCGGATTTCTGTCGCAATCTTGTCGAGGGTTGAGGCAATCACGGCGAGGGTCGCCAGATAAGTGGCATGCCGGTCGCGCTGGATGACTTGCGACGAAACCGCGGCCGCCTTCAGACCCAAGCGCGCGCAAATTTTTTCTTCGATCTCTGGCGTGAGATGGGCGAAGATTCCCACCGCTCCAGAAAATTTTCCCACGCGCATGTCTTCCGCAGCGGAGCGAAAGCGCGCGATGTTGCGCCGGGTCTCAGAGAACCAGTTGGCCAGCTTGAATCCGAAGGTGATGGGCTCGGCGTGGATTCCGTGGGTGCGTCCCACCATCGGTGTGTCTTTGAATTCCCAGGCGCGGTGTTCCAGCGCATCGGCCAATCGCTCAAGATCCTTGGCGATGAGAGCCGAAGCCTGCTTGATCAGCAACGCCTGCGCGGTGTCGACTACGTCATTCGAGGTCAGGCCGTAATGAAACCAGCGGGCATGCGGGCCGACGATTTCCGCCACAGCGGTGGTAAAGGCGATGACATCGTGGCGCACCTCGGCCTCGATCTCGTGGATACGCTCGACGCGGAAATCGGCACGCTCGCGAATCGCCTGCGCCGCCGCCTTCGGAACCATGCCAGCTTCGGCCAAGGTTTCGCTGGCCGCGACCTCCACGGCCAGCCATGTCCGGAAGCGGTTTTCGTCGCTCCAGATGTGGCCCATCTCGGGGCGGGTGTAGCGTGGAATCAAAGTCGATTCGCTCCTGTCGATTGCGGCGATAGTGGGACAGAGGATTCTAACTGGAGTGCGGAAAAGAGGCTAGGGGTCCAGGCAATTGTTGATTGCTGATTGTTAATTGCTGAGTTAAGAGCGAAACGTCCGGCTGGTTTTTACCAGCAATCAGCAATTGGCAATTAGCGATTAGCTATCAACAATCAGTAATCGATTCTCGCCTGGCCTTCTGCTATTATATCGTTAGACGATATAGTTTCCCGCGATTCGATTTAGATCAGCACGATGCAATCGGGCGGCATGAAGAAGCTCACTTTATCGGATTACCAGGCGCTGGCGGAGTTTCGCTACCAGATCCGCCGCTTCCTACATTTCAGTGAGCAAGTGGTGAAGCAGGCGGGGCTGGAGCGCGGGCAGTATCAGCTCATGCTGGCGATCAAGGGCATGCCGACGGGCGTGCGGCCTCGGATCCGCGAATTAGCCGGCCGCCTGCAAATCCGCCACCACAGCACTGTCGAGCTGGTGAATCGCCTGGAGGCGGGAGGGTTCGTCCATCGGACACGCGCCCAGGATGACCGTCGAGAGGTTCTGCTCGCGCTCACCGCCAAAGGAGAAAAGGTCCTCAGCGAACTGGCGCTTCATCATCACTATGAATTGCGCTCGACCGGACCTGAGCTAGTGGCTGCTCTTCAGCGCATCATGCGCGACGGTAACGACGCTTCTGCAACGCATTCGACCTTTCCCCGGGAAAAACGAAGGACAGCAAAACATCCATGAGCACGAACGACAACCAAACTTCAAAACATTCAAAGTTCCGGGCAAACTCAAACGAGGCCTCCACTGCGTCAGAGCGAGACAGGGCTCGGACGGCGATCGACGCGGCGCCGCCCGCGCCGTTCCGTATGTTGCTAGTCTCAATTCTCTCCGCCGGGATTGGCCTCGTTGCTGGTCTCGTGGCCTTCGCTCTCTATAAGTTGATCGGCCTGTTTACCAACCTCTTCTTCTTTCATCGTTGGTCGGCCGACTTCTCCAGCGCCCAGCACAACCAACTCGGCTGGATGGTCGTCGTCGTTCCGGTGATTGGTGGACTCATTGTGGGCGTCATGGCCAAGTACGGCACATCGAAGATTAAGGGCCATGGCATCCCGGAAGCGATGGAGGCGGTGCTGTTCAACCGCAGCCGTATTGCGCCGCGTGTGGCCATTCTGAAGCCGATTTCGGCGGCAATCGCGATCGGCACCGGCGGTCCCTTCGGCGCTGAAGGCCCGATCATTCAGACCGGCGGAGCAATCGGATCGCTTGTCGGACAAGCCTTCCACACCACCGCGGTCGAGCGTAAAGTCTTGCTCGCGTGCGGCGCCGCCGCAGGTATGTCGGCCACGTTCAACACTCCGATCGCCGGCGTGATTCTGGCCATTGAACTTCTGTTGTTCGAATTCAAATCGCGTTCCTTTATCCCGCTGGTGATCGCAAGCACTCTGGCAACCGCTGTCCACATGCAGCTTCTGGGGCTGGGACCAATGTTCCAGGTCAGGCCAATGGACTTTGCTATTCCCCGCGGGTTGCCGTTTTATCTGGCCTTAGGAGTTATTTGCGGCCTCGCCGCCGTCGGTTTCAGCAAGCTGCTTTACTGGGTGGAGGATCAATTCGACAAACTTCCGTTCGATGAAATGTGGTGGCCGGCGGTCGGCGCGCTTGGACTGGGCATCATCGGCTTCTTCGTACCTCGCGTCCTTGGCGTCGGCTATGACACGATCGGAGACATTCTCAATGGCCAGCTGGCGTGGAAGCTTTTGCTGGTCGTCATGCTGGCAAAAGCCGCAGCCTTGGCCATCTCGCTCGGCTCCGGCACCTCCGGTGGATTGCTGGCGCCTTGCTTTATGTGGAGCGCCGCGATGGGCGGCATTTTCGCCATAGTGTCCAATCACTTTCTACCCAGCGCGCACCTCTCGCCGGGCGCCTTCGCGTTGGTGGCGATGGGTGCAGTGTTCGCCTCAGCGTCGCGCGCCACTTTTACGTTCATCATCTTCGCTTTCGAAATCACGCGGGATTACAACTCCGTGCTGCCTCTCATGCTGGTCAGCGTCATCGCCGATGGCATTGCCATGCTCCTGATGCCCAACAGTTCGATCATGACGGAAAAACTTGCGCGCCGCGGGCTGCATGTCCATCAGGACTACGAAGCTGACACTCTGTCGCAAAGCAAAGTTTCCGAGACCATGGACCGGGAACTGCCTACCGTCGCGGCTGGGACGAAGGTTAGCGAACTCGCCGAACGCATCGCGCGACACGATCCCACGGTAGCTCGCCATGAGGCACTGCTGATCCTCGACGGTGACGGGAAGCTTGCCGGTATCATCACCCGTGGCGACCTGCTTCGTGCTTTCGACAAAGATTCCGCCGGAGCCATGGCCGTTCAGGAAGCGGGCAGCACACGGCTTATCGTGACGCACCCTGACGAACTTGTCTCCGAAGCTGCGTCGAAAATGCTGCGCTATGACATCGGACGTTTGCCTGTGGTCGAACGCGCCGACCATCGCAAAGTGGTTGGATATTTAGGGCGCAGTGGCGTGATGGCCGTGCGGCTCCGGCGTTTCCAGGATGAGCACGTGCGCGAACCGGGATGGTTTCCGAGGAAAGCTGGCCTGGATGTTTCAGGGTTGAAGTAGGTCAATCTTTACGGCTTCTTCTCCGCGGCGTCGATCAGCGGGCGCAATGCTTCCACCGAGACTCCCAACGTGCCGCCTGAGAATCCGTCGATGTAGGCGGAGTTCACGCCGATTACTTCCGCATTCGAGTTAAATACCGGTCCGCCGCTGCCGCCATGCGCTGTGGGTGCATCGTAGATCAGCTTGTCGCCGACAACGTCACCCAAATGCCCACAAGTGGTCGAGGGCCGAATCAACGATAACGCCGCCAGTTCGCTCGCGGCATTGATGTCATTGTGCCGGTACGCGAGCCTCTGGTAAATTCCGCTCGGCGACTTCGCCACCATGCCGGCGATCCCCATGGGATAACCGATCACCGTCACCAACTCTCCGGGCGATGCCGTTCCTTTCGCCAGCGGAAGCACAGGAAGGCCGCTCACAGCCTCTTTATCTTCAATCCTAAGCACGGCCAGGTCCCCGCCGGAAGAAACTGTTCCGGGGGTTAAGGTTACCGGCGTGGGAGAGTTGGGAAAGAACACAACCAAGCTCTCTAAGCGGGATGTGGCGCCCCGCTGAATCAGAGCTTCCGCCTCGGCGTCGCCATACCAGGGCTCCGCCACATGCCGGTTGGTGGCCAGAAGTCCGTTGCCAACCAGAAAGCCTGTTCCCGATACCCGTGCACGAATCGCGACCGGCTGATTTGGAAACCCAACCTGGAATACGCCGTGGATGTAGCCAATCGAGTTACGATAGTGAGCCAGAACGAGGGCAGGCATCCCCTGTTCTTTTTCGAGTTCCTCGACCTGCCGCGAAAGCTGGCCTACCTGCTTTTGGAGCGCTTCTTCCTGCTGCGGGGCCTGCGCTGTGGCGGGCGCATAGTAGTGGAAGAGGGCAACCGTGCCAACCACCAACGCCACACCCAGAACGGATTGCACCATCCACTGCCAGCTGTCGCTAACTTCGTTCGATGCCTGACGATCTTCCGGTTCGGACATGAGCGGATAACCCCGGTGCACGATCCCTCTCCGCGAGCGGAAAACGACCGCGATAAATGCGGGGGATTGGCTATCTTCCCTTGTCCGGCAGGGCTTTTCCACGGTACGGAAGATGATGACCGGGGGATATCAGAGGCGACTAAGAAAGGGATCCGTGCAGAGTTGGGTGGGCGGCGGGGCTAGGGTTTTTCGATGCCGAGCCGTTTTGCCATTTGTTCGTATAGGAATCCTCGCCCCGGCACATAGGGTTGCACCCATTCGCCATCGATCACGAATTGCGGGATGGCGCGCTTGCCGGTGTGTTTGACGATCTCTTCAAGCGCACCCGGCGTGGATTGGACGTCGATATCTTTGTAGGGGATATTGTGCTTGGCCAGGAAGCGTTTGGCTTCGCGGCAGTCGGGGCACCACGCTGCAGAATAGACGGTCACATCCATGGTTTCATTCTAGATGAAAGCAGGGCGGAGTTGGTCGCAGCTTTCGGCCTGCGGACCTGCGGTTACTGGATCTTGGCTACCCCCGGCACAGGGTTCGGGAACTTTGTGAAGACTGCGGGATCGTGTCCAGGAATGATTAACTCCGGGCGTGTCGCGATTCGTTTCATGCGATCCTGCGCACGAAGATTTGACGCAGCATCGAGCGTGGCAGCGATTGGCACATGCCGTTCGAGATTTTCATACAGATACATATTGTCGCTGGCCAGCACAACGGTTCCGGCAGCGGTTTGCACACCGACAAACTGAGATTGGAACGTATGTTTGCCGCCGGTGTAGCAAGTCACGCCGGGAATAATTCGCTGAGCATCGCCATCTACAAGACCAACATGCCCTTGTGTGTTGAGTTTGACGAGAGTGAGCACATCCTCCTCGTCGATGCCACCGTGAGTGTCTTTCGATTGCCAGGCTTGGCCGGCGTAATACTCTAGCTCGTCTTTCTGAATCCAGATGCGGGCGCTGGGAAACAGATCCATGCCGTCGGCGTGGTCCCAGTGCATGTGCGTAATGATGATGTCCGTAATGTCCTCAGGCTTCATGCCGAGCCGGCTTAGAGTGTCGGAAGGTTTGGTGAAGTCCTTCACCTGCCAGTCCTTGAAAAAGCGATCGTGATAAAAACCAGAATCGACCAGGATATTGCGGCCGTTACCACGCACCAGCCATATCATCATGGCGATATTGAGCTTGCGGCCCGGTTCGGCACCTGCCACGAGATCAGAAACCGGGAAGTCGGGTATGGTTGCATAGCGGATGGCGTAAATCTCGTAGTTCGATTTTGATTGGGCCACGGCGGTAATTGCCATAGCGCACAGCAGCGTGAGATGGATGATTTTCATGAGCTCGCGAAAATGAAATGTCACAATGCAGCCGGAGGCATACGAGAGAGTCTCCGGCAGCAAAAGGGAAAACCGCACGCTGCGTAGCGTTACACGCGTTGCAGCTCAGGCTGAGTTCGTTCGTTTATCACGTTGCCGGTATTGAGCGTGGACGCGGGTTCAAAAAGCACGATCCAGCATTCCTCCTCAGCAACGGGCCGGTGCTCCACACCGCGGGGTACCACGATAAACTCGCCTTCCTTGATCCACTCATCGTGGTCGCGGAATTCCATCCGAAACTTGCCTTTGACCACGAGGAACATTTCGTCTTCATGGTCGTGGTGATGCCAGACGAACTCAGTGTTTGCCTTCACCATCTTCACCATTTGTCCGTTCAACTCGGCCGCGATATGCGGTTTGTAGAATTCCGAAATCTTAGCGAACTTCTCGGCAATATTGATCTTCTGCGTCATGCGCTCCTCCAGGCTCTGGAAGTTTTTCGTTCGAGGCCTTCTGGATTCAGATTCGTCGCGCGGCGGCAGGTCGCAAAACTTCTTGAGGTCTTATCGAGACACATCGTCCGTTCGAACGCTCGCTTCATGTCCTGACGATCTCGCTGCACCGGAACTTCCGTGTTTTCTGCGAAGGTTTCGGTGTGCCAAGGTCGTGCTAATCTGGCCTCAACGAATTCCCTTCCCGAGGTGCTTCATGCAGCGACTCCGTTTTCTGCTTGCCATCGTACTGTGTGCCTCATATTTTACTTCCGGCGCGCGAGCTCAATCTTGCAGCGGCATGAGCCTTGGCCGCGGCGCGAGCCTTAACGGATTCATTCCCTTACCTAGCGACAATGCATGGAATCAGGATATTTCTGCCGCTCCCGTAGACCCCAACTCCAGCGCCATCATAAATTTCATCGGCGACTCCACGCCACTGCATCCCGACTTTGGCGCGGGACTCTACGGCGGCCAAACCATCGGTATTCCTTACATCGTTGTGAGCGGATCGCCATTTGTGCCGATCAAATATACCGCCTATGGCTCTGAGAGTGATCCTGGCCCGATGCCCGTCCCGAAAAATGCTCCCATCGAGGGCTATCCGAATCCGGGCAATGGCGACCGGCACGTACTTGTGCTCGACCGCGACAACTGCTGGCTCTACGAGCTCTACAGTTCGTATTCGCAAAAGAATGGAAGTTGGGAGGCCGCGTCTGGAGCGGTTTGGGATCTTTTGAACGACGAGCAGCGGCCCTACACCTGGACTTCAGCCGATGCGGCCGGGCTCTCGGTATTCGCGGGCCTAGCTCGCTACGACGAGGTAGCCAGCGGCGCGATCCACCATGCTTTGCGCTTCACGCTGCAGAACAGCGAGACTGCGTTTACGCCGCCGGCTTCGCACTGGGCGGGAAATTCAAGCAGTCCGTATGCCGCGCCCATGGGCATGCGCATGCGGTTGCAGGCTTCCTACGATATCTCTTCGTTCCCGCCGCAGGCGCAAACAATTCTTGCCGCGCTGAAGACATACGGCATGATCATGGCTGACAACGGCAGCTCGATGTTCATCAGCGGCGACCCGGACAATCGCTGGAACAACGACGATCTCGGCACCCTGAAGTCGGTTCCGGCGTCGGCGTTCGAAGTGGTGCTGATCGATCCTCTGTATACGCCGAACAATGTTCCGACGGGACCAGCGCCAGTAATCAGCAGCTTCACGGCCAATCCGCAGGCCGTGTCCTCCGGCCAGCCGGTGACGTTGAGTTGGAATGTTTCTGGAGCTTCGTATTTCGCGGTTTCGCCGCAAGTGGGAGCCGTGCGCGGAGCTTCCGTGATTGTTACTCCTACGGCAACTACGACCTACACGTTGGTTGGAACCAACGCTTATGGGCGGTCGACGGCAAAGGTGAAAGTGACAGTGCAGTGAGCTACAAAGACCACGCCGAGTTCCCGGCCAAAAGGAAAGCCGCCCACTTTTTCGGCCGACGGCTGAGATCTGTTGTCCCTATTAGATCTGTCCGGTTCCACCATCCACATTCAAATCGACACCGGTGATATATGAAGCTTCATTGCCACCCAGGAATAGAACAGCGCGCCCTACCTCTTCCGGCTTGCCAAAACGCTTCATGGGAACACGGTTCTTGATGTTCTCCGCGAAGTCGTCCACAGCAGCCTGCGGCATTCCGCCTTTTCCAAGAATTGGGGTCTCGATTGGTCCCGGACTTACGACGTTGACGCGAATACCGCGGCCCACCAATTCCGCGCCGAGGGTGCGAGCGAGCGACCGCACTGCCGCTTTGGTCGCTGCGTAGATGCTTGAACCCAGGTAGCCCTTCGTACCGACTACTGATGAGTTCAATACGATACTACCGTTATCGTTAAGAAGAGGAATTGCTTTCTGCACGGTAAAATAAAGACCTTTGACGTTGATATCGAACTGCTCATCGAACAGCTGCTCACTGCTGCCGTCTGCAGGGCTAAACTTAGCAATCCCGGCGTTGGCAAACAGAACATCGATCTTTCCGAACTTCGCGCCCACCTCGCTGAAGAACTTATCGATATCAGCCAACTTCGAAACATCGGCCTTCACGGCCAGGGTGCCGTTACCGATGATTTTGACAGCTTCATCCAGTGTCTTCTGATCGCGTCCTGAGATGGCGACCCTGGCCCCCTCGTCGTGAAAAAGCTTGGCCGTGGCCAGTCCGATGCCGCTGTTGCCGCCTGTTATGACTACTGTCTTGCCTTCAAATCTTTTCGCCATAATCCCTCCAATCGTCGAATACAGGAATCTTTAAGAGCAGCCGCTAACACTCGCTGGCTGATTCACATAGTTTGATGTATGTCAAAATATCAAAGATTCACAATTAGACAATGCGAGCTACGACTATACTGTGCATGCATGACAGAGAAAACGTTAGCTAAGATCTCCAAGGCCTTGAGCGACCCCACCCGCTTGCGCATTTACGAGACCATTTCGTCTCGCGGGCAGATGTTTTGTGGCGAGGTAATGCAAAAGTGCCCGCTCACGCCGGGGACGATCTCTCATCATCTTCGAGTCTTGGCTGAAGCAAATCTGATCGAGTCCCGCAGGCAAGGGCAATTCATCTATAACCGCTCACGGCCGGAGACAATCCGGGAATATACACGCGCGCTAAAGAAGATGGCCGGAAAAACAAAAGCCGCCAGTAAACGCTGACGGCTGAAGAGTGATAGGCGATGCTAGCCGCTTTCATACAAGCCCTTTTTCCCGATAGGGTTTCCGCCGAAACCCCTCTCTAGCGACCTAAGAACCAATCCTTTGGAAACACGTGGAGGCTCAGCCGCGACGGGGCCTCCAAAATCCTGCGAAAGGGGCCGGGGGTTACCTTCCGAGCAGGTGTGCAATCTCATGTCGGGCCGCCGCATATAGAACCACCCAAAATACAATCGTACTAGCAATCTCCGCTCCGACAAGCTTCGCCCTCGTGCAAAACCCACAGAAGCGTTTCATCATGCCCTCCTCTTCGTCGACATACTTTTTCCTATAGAGAAACACTAGGAACACAACCGCACTAGCGGGCTCGGCTTCAACAACCCTCTCCTTGGGGCAAAACTCGCGGAACCATTTCATCGCGCACCTCGTCGGTCTAGTTCTTCTTCGTCCCGGCCTTCATGCCATCTCCCCCTGGGAAAGCTCGGGGGCTGCCCGTAGCTTGCGGTTCTTACTCCGTCGATGCTTGTTGGCGAACGTTTTCAGGTGCCACTGTTGTGCGTACTTTTATGCAATCAAACAGCCACCGGCCCATGTACTCATATGTCCATATAATGTTATTGAAGGAACCTGTTAGAATCCTTCTTGCCTGCCGATAACCTCAAATCTTCCGCACGTAGTCTTAACTAATCTTGCTCTACTTTTTGCATTTACTAATGTTGCTCTTCCCCTCCTGCAACTACACCGGAAGCGACTCCGGCCCAATATCTTCTACGCGTCCGCGCTCCAGCCGCAACACCCCTGGCAGCACCACGCAAACGCCAAGTTATGAGTAGCAATGAGAGAAGTGAGTTGGTGCTTGCATTTAGTCGCACGATCAGTTCGAAAGCCGCTTCCGCCGTCTGTCCGTTCAGGTTTCCACGGGCTCATCCGCCGCCAGCCCACCTATCTCAACTTGAGGCTAACTCGAGTTTTGAGCACAAAAAAAGCCGCCAGCAAAAGCTGACGGCTAAGAGTTGACGACTGAAAAGCTAGCTGTTCTCGTACAGCAGCACACCTTCGGTCTTCTCCGCGTCCACTGGACGGTAGAACAGTTTGTTGTCTTCGAGGAAGACCTCGATAAATGCCGGACGCGTCGTGATTGTGCCTTGGATCAGCGCCTCCGACAACGGGTCTTCGATGTATTTCTGCAACGCCCTGCGCAGCGGACGGGCTCCGTAGGTGCGGTCGGTGAGGGTTTGGTTGAGAATCCACTTCTTGGCCTCATCCGCCACAGACACAGTGATCGACTTCTGCGCCAGGTTGGTATTGAGCTGCGTGACCATGAGCTCGAGGATCTGGATCAGATCTGCCTCGCTCAGCGCCAGGAAGAGAATAATTTCGTCCAACCGGTTCAGGAACTCCGGATTGAAGGTGCGCTTGACCTCGCCCTTCACCATTTCCTCGACCTTGCCGGAAACCATTTCGTCCTTGGTCGATTGGAAGCCGAAACCCTCGCGCTTCTGCAAGTGCCGGGCGCCGATGTTTGAGGTCATGATGAGAATGGTGTTCTTGAAATCGACCGTGTTGCCGAGGCCGTCAGTAAGCTGGCCGTCTTCAAAAACCTGCAGCAGGATGTTGAACACATCGGGATGCGCCTTCTCGATTTCATCGAGCAGCACGACGGAATAGGGCGCACGCTTCACGCGCTCAGTGAGCTGGCCACCCTCTTCGTATCCTACGTAACCAGGAGGCGAACCGATCAGCTTCGAGACCGAGTGCTTTTCCATGAACTCCGACATATCGAAGCGGACAAGAGCCTTTTCGGTTCCGAACATGAACTGCGCGAGAGTGCGAGCCACTTCAGTCTTGCCGACGCCGGTTGGCCCGAGAAACAGGAACGAGCCAATCGGCCGGTTCGGGCTCTTCAACCCCGCGCGGGAACGCCGGATCGCACGAGCCAGAGCGCTGATCGATTTATCCTGCGAGATGATGCGCTTGTGCAACTCTTCTTCGATCCGGAGAAGCTTTTGGGTTTCTTCTTCCTTGATCGAAGTAATGGGAACGCCCGTCCAGCGCGAAACTACGTCTTCAATGTCTTCGCGACCAACGACGCCTGTGGACGATTCATCGAGATGGTATTTCTCGCGCAGAGCACGCAAATTCTCGCGCTCTTTGCGTTCTTCATCCGAGTAGAAGCGCGCCTTCTCGAACTCGTGATTCGCGATCGCGTTCTCCATGCGGTGCACGATGAACTTGATGCGCTTCTGAACTTCGGTGATCTCTTCCGGTTGCGAAGTCTGGCGCAGCTTTACCCGCGCTCCCGCTTCGTCCACCAAATCGATCGCCTTATCGGGCAGGAAGCGATCGGGAATATAGCGGTTGGAATGCGATACCGCGAAATTAATGGCGTCGTCGGTATACGTGACAGCGTGGAACTTCTCGTAACGGTCTTTGATGCCGAAGAGAACCTTAACAGCGTCGGCCTCGTTGGGCGGCGGAACCTTGACTGCCTGGAAGCGGCGCTCGAGTGAGCGATCTTTCTCAATACTCTTACGATATTCACCCGGAGTGGTTGCGCCGATGCACTGAATCTCGCCGCGGGACAATGCGGGTTTCAGAATGTTCGCAGCATCGAGCGAACCTTCTGCCGACCCTGCGCCGACGAGAGTGTGCAGCTCGTCGATGAAGATGACGGAGTTTTGTGACTCCATCAATTCCTTCATGATGGTCTTCAGCCGCTCTTCGAACTGGCCGCGATATTTCGTTCCGGCGACGATCAGGGAAAGATCGAGGGCGAGGATTCTCTTGTCCGCCAGAAATGACGGAACCTCGCCATCGGCAATGCGCTGCGCCAGACCCTCGACTATGGCAGTTTTGCCCACGCCGGGTTCGCCAATCAGAACAGGATTGTTCTTGGTGCGCCGGCACAGAATCTGGATGACACGTTCGAGCTCCCCATCACGACCGACCAGTGGATCGAGCTGGCTATCCATTGCCGCCTGCGTGAGATCGCGCGAGAACTCGCTGAGCAACGAGGACTCCCGCTGCCGCTGCGGCTGCGCTTTTTCCTGGCTGGTGCGAGCTAACTCTTCGCGAATGGCTGAAAGCCGCAGGCCGCGCTCATGTAGAATTTCCGCGGCAAAGCACTTCTCCTCTCTCAGTAAACCCAAAAGAAGATGTTCAGTCCCAATGTGCCGATGCGATAGCCTTTCCGCTTCTTCCGCGGCATAGGCCAACACGCGCTTGCACTCGTTGCTCAGAGGCAAGTCGACTGAGGTGGAAACTTTTTCCCGAATGGTGGTGTGACCCTCGATTTGCTTACGAATGGATTCCACCGAGGCGTGCGAACGCAGGAATCGATTGGTGAGGGCTTTGTCTTCGCGCAGCAGTCCCAGCAGAAGGTGCTCCGTCTCTATATAAGGAGACCCAAACTGGCTTGCTTCGTAGCGCGCAAAAAAGATTACGCGCCTGGCTTTCTCCGTATAGCGTTCAAACATAATGCCCTTCCCCCTAAAACTTTCCGGTCGAGAAGGTGCTGGTGCCCGCTCGACCTCTACCGAAATCCCCGCCCATTAACGTTTCTGCGTTGTGACCTGCTTGCCATGACATTCTCATTATGCAATCAAACGGCCACCGAACCCAAGTACTCAAACGTTTTTATAATGTTACTGAAGGAACCTGTTCAAATCTCTTCCGCCTGCCGACCGTCCTAAATTGTTGCACTTTTTCTGACTAATCTTGGTCTAACTAATCTTGCTGCCTTCTGCTGCTATGCCGGCAACGACTCCGGCTTAATCTCTTCTACGCGTCCCCGCTCCAGCCGCATGACCCGGTTGCAGCGGCGCGCGAACGACAAGTTGTGGGTGGCAATGAGGGAAGTGAGCTGGTGCTCGTGATGCAATCGCGCGATCAGTGCGAAAACCGCCTCCGCCGTCTGCCCGTCAAGATCGCCGGTAGGCTCGTCGGCCAACAGCAATTTCGGGCCAGTAATGAGAGCCCGCGCAAGAGCCACCCGCTGCTGCTCCCCGCCAGATAGCTCACCCGACCGATGATGCGCACGTTGCTCCAAGCCAACTTCGCGCAACCAGCGTAAAGCCTCCGGCTCTGCCTCGGTCCAGTTCCGCCCACGCAGCAGGAGAGGCATCGCCACGTTTTCTGCCGCCGTAAATTCCGGCAGCAGATAGTGAAATTGCCAGACGAAGCCCGCATCGCGATTGCGAAATTCCGCTGCCTCGTCCGCCGACAAAGAGTTTAGCTTCAATTGGGCGCAGTATACGTCACCCGCGGAAGCATGATCAAGAGCGCTGAGTATGTGCAATAAGGTACTCTTGCCCGCTCCTGACTCTCCGACGATGGCGAGCATCTCGCCGCGCTTCACCTCGAACGATAAATTTTCAAAGAGCACGAGGTCCGATTCGCCGGACCGAAAAACTTTCTTCAATCCTTGCACCCGCAGTAGCGCATATTGTTCCGAAGTATGTTCTGCCACTTGATCAATTAGATGCACATTGCCTCCTCTACGGTACATCCGGTTCCCGCTTTACCGGGACTAGGACGCAAACAATAGAGGCGGCCATCTTCGCACAGTAGGCCTGTGGAATCCCATGGCACGTTTGAACCATACGGAGCACGAAGATGGCGAACGACGGATAACGCTCCGGCGTGGCTCCAAAAAATCCACCAACGCACTGTACCCGACCTTTCGTGCAGCGGATGTGACCCGCATCATGCTATGCCGGGCAAAAGTCCAGCCGGGGGAGTCCAGGAAGCTCCGGCAAGCTAGACTTCGACTTTGCTTTCTTTTCCGCCAGCAAGTTCCTGCAAAGACTCGTGATAGGGGGGTCGGGCGAGTCCATGCTCGGTGATAATCGCGGCGATATATTTTGCCGGCGTCACGTCGAAGGCTGGATTCTCGACCGATACGCCATCCGGCACCATCTGCTTACCACCGATGTGGGTGACTTCTCGTGGATTTCGCTGCTCGATCGGAATTTGGCTGCCGTCCGGGCAGGCGAAGTCGATGGTGGAGATGGGAGCGGCCACGTAAAACGGAATCCCGTGCTCTTTGGCTAAGACGGCGACCGAATAAGTCCCAATTTTATTGGCCACATCGCCATTCGCAGCGATGCGGTCGGCACCAACCACGATGGCTCCGATCTTGCCCTGGCTCATCATGGCTCCGGCCATGTTGTCCGAGATGACTGTGGTTGGAATGCCGTCCTTCATTAACTCCCACGCGGTAAGGCGCGAACCTTGCAGAAAGGGCCGGGTTTCATCGGCGTAAACGTGGATATTCTTCCCTTGCTCAACCGCCGCACGGATTACGCCAAGAGCCGTGCCGTAGCCGGCCGTAGCGAGAGTACCGGTGTTGCAGTGGGTCAGCACGCCGCCCTGGCTTGGCATTAACGTTGCGCCATGGCGACCCATAGCGCGATTGGCCGCGATGTCCGCGGCGTGCATGCGCTTGGATTCTTCGATAAGTTCCTGCTTGATCTGCGCGATGGGCCGGATGCGGATCTTCTCGAACTTATCTTGCATGCGGCGGATCGCCCAGAAAAGATTGACCGCCGTAGGCCGTGTTTTGGCTAGTACTTCGCACACGTGGTCGAGTTCTCGCTTGAGTTCGCCAACGGTCTCGGCCTTGGAGTCATTCACTCCGAGCGCGATCCCCATGGCTGCGGCCACACCAATGGCCGGAGCTCCACGCACCACCATGGTTCGGATCACATCCGCGACCTGTACGTAGGTTTTGCAGGTGACGTAGGTTTCTTCCGTTGGCAGCTTCGTCTGGTCGAGGAAGCGCACGCCGTTTTCAGTCCACTCGATACTTTGGATCATAGGAGTTTGGATTATATGGGAAAAATTCGTGAATGCTACACGCGATGCGCGGCACAACGGTTTCCCGGAATATTTGTGACCGCAGGCCGGCCGCAGATTTCGCAACTGGCAGCCACCGCAAAAACCGGCGGAACAGTATCGTCATTCTGCAGACTATGTTCGGCGCGCACATCGCTCGCCGTGAAGATAGAAACGAACGGCGCCGGCGCAGCGGCCTTCTCTACGTTCGGCCTTCCTTTCGCCTCTTCTCGCTCCACCAGACACATAACGCCCACAACCTCAAATCCAAATCCACGCGCGGCCTCGATGGCCTGCACGGTCGAAGCGCCAGTGGTGCAAACGTCGTCCACAATCACGACTCTCGCACCTTTGATGCGATAGCCCTCGATCCGTTGCCCGGTTCCGTGTTGCTTCTCGGCTTTGCGCACCAAGAATCCGTGCAACTCACCGCTCACTACCGAGACCGCTACCACAACCGGATCCGCGCCCATGGTAAGTCCACCGATCGCTTGAGGCTTCCAACCGCGCTCGCGAATTTCATCGAAGAAAACTTCGCCGGTAAGGCGCGAGCCCTTGGCGTCAAGAGTGGTGGTGCGGCAGTCGATGTAGTAGTCGCTGGTTCCGCCAGAAGAAAGCTTGAACTCGCCCAGACGGAAGGACTTATAGGCAAGCAAGCGAAGCAGGTCCGGGCGGGAGGTCTTCATGAATCTTACGATATCAAATTTACGGGACTGGCGAGAATTGGTTGCGGTGCAATCACCGGGCGACCCTGCAGTTGGGCCCGGTTAAGCATGATAACCTTGAATATTCTCCCTACAATGACGCATCGAGGTATGAAATTGCAGAGTGCGCGAAAGCTTTTTTTCTTCTTTTTTATTGGCTTCCTATTCATCATCTTTTGCAATTCGGCGCTGCCGACAAGGGCGTTCGCTGAGGGTACTCGAACCTGGGAACAATCGAGATTCGACGAACTCACCAAGGGCACCGCCGCGGGAGTAGCGATTCAAAGCACCGGCGGCCTGGAACTCGCGCCCACTTTCAAGAATCTATATGCCACGCCTTCCACCTACATCTGGGCGATTGCGGCCGACGATGATGGCAACCTGTACGTGGCGGCAGGCGCGCCGGCCAGGGTTTATCGAATCACATCGGATGGCAAGGCATCGATTATTTTTGAGCCGAAAGAATTGCAGGTGCAAGCGCTGAGGGCGGGATCCGGCGGCGCAATCTTTGCGGCCACCGCTCCGGACGGGAAAGTTTACAAGCTCGAACATCAGTCTTCCGGTAAGTCGAAGCCTGCAAAAACGGAGTCGAATTCAGCAACTTCTTCCGAGAACAATTCCAAACCTGCCGTCGATCCTTCGTGGACGTCCTCTGTTTATTTCGAGCCCGGAACGAAATATATCTGGGATCTGGCTCTGGACAAGGCAGGCAATCTTTATGTGGCAACGGGCGATCACGGCGAAATTTTTCGGGTTACGTCGAAAGGCGAAGACTCGGTCTTTTTCAAAAGTGATGAAACTCACATTCGCGTGCTGGCCTTTGATGCGAAGGAAAATCTGATCGCGGGCTCGGATGGCAGTGGACTCATCTACCGCATTTCTCCCGCAGGCGAAGGCTTTGTGTTGTACAGTGCGCCGAAGAAGGAGATCACGGCGCTCACCCTCGATCGCTCCGGCAACATTTATGCCGCGGCGGTAGGAGAAAAACGCGGCGGCAGTTCGAACTCGGGTGCGGTAGCGGCGCTGATCACGATGGGAGGCAACATGCCGCTGGGAGCGTCCGCTCCGCAAGTTCCGGGCATGACGATTACGCCCGCTCCCGGTTCTCCACCAACCACTGGAGTCTTTCCGTTCCCCGGCGGCGGCGTGAGCAGCGGCTCCGATGTTTATCGCATTGCGCCCGACGGTTCTCCCACCAAGGTGTGGACGTCGCACGAAGACATCGTGTATGCCCTGGCTTTTGACTCGCAGGGCCGCCTGCTGGCCGGCACGGGGAATCGCGGACATATTTTTGCGGTGACAGGCACTGACGACTTCTCCGATCTGCTCAAGGCTCCAGTTTCGCAGGTAACGGCGTTCGCCAAAGCTCCGGGCGGCGGCTTATACGCGGCGACCAGCAACCTGGGGAAAGTGTTTGTACTCGGGCCTGGACCCGAATCCGGCGGCACGTATGAGAGCGATGTGTTCGATGCGAGACTGTTCTCTCGCTGGGGCCGTGCCGAGTTTCGCGGCGCCGGGAACGTTGAACTCTTTGCACGCAGCGGCAACGTGGACAATCCCGACCGCAACTGGTGCGAGTGGAAGAAAATCGATCTTTCCAAAGACGCGGAAACCGGAATTCCGCCGGCGCGCTACGCCCAGTGGAAAGCCGTCCTCCATGCGGGAAGCACCGCGCCTCGCGTCGACAGTGTCGTGCTCAATTATCTTCCGAAGAATGCCGCCCCTGAAATCGACGATGTTACGGTGCAAGTGGGAGTGAAGTACCAGGCTGCGGCGAAATCATCGGGAGCAAGTATCAGCAGCGGATCGGACATGAGCATCTCTTCAGGCAGCCACTTCGATGCGTCTCCTACGAGTTCGCACGATCGGGATTCCATTGGAGTGCGGTGGAACGCGCACGATGAGAACGACGACCAACTGGTTTACTCCCTCTATTACCGGGGCGACGGCGAAAGCCGGTGGCTGCTACTGAAAGACGATTTGACCGACAAAGCGTACTCGTTCGACGCCAGCTTGTTGCCGGACGGCGGCTATACCATCAAGGTGGTCGCTTCCGACTCGCCTTCGCATTCGCCCGGCGAGTCGTTGACTGCGTCGAAAGAGAGTCGCCGGTTTGAGGTCGATACCACGCCTCCACGCATTGAGAATCTCGCGGCGGTGGTCGAGGGCGGACAGATTCATGTGACCTTCCGCGCCGGGGATGGTTTCTCTCCGATCAAGCGTGCGGAATATTCGGTGGATGCAGAGGACTGGACGTATGTCGAACCAGTCGGACAGCTATCCGATGCAAGAACGGAGAACTACGATTTCAAGATCACGCCGGAAGTCACAAAAGATGGTGTAGCTTCCTCTGAGCATGTGGTCGTGGTACGGGTTTACGACCGCTACGACAATATGGGAGCGGCAAAAACCATTTTGCGCAGCAAGTGATCTTACCCCTGAGATTTCCACGAAAAAAGATCGCGCTGGAGCATTTCTTCCAGCTCCTCAACCTCCGGTCGAAGTTTTTTGTATAGCCACTTCAAGACGTCTTCAGGCACGGGTGGAAAAGGCGGTCCTCCGCCTAGCGCCAGTTTTCGCAGCGGCGTGCGTTTTATAGCGACAACCAATCGATCGAGCCGCTGGGCTTTTAACCATTCGGCCACTACCATCGCGCTCCGCGTTCGAAAGTAGCTCCTGGGGCGAGTCATGGGTTTCGAGCCGTGCAGGAACTCGCATTGCGATGGTTTAAGCACGAAGCGGGAGATTCCGATAAAATCCCCCACGGAATCCGCAAACGATTGTGGATGTTCACAGAGATCGTCGTAGATGCCCACCATGACATTCCTGGCACTGAAGTGCTGTTGCCACTGCCTGAGGTTACGGGCGTAGCTGCTCGATTCCATGAATTCGGGGTCGCTTTCGATCGCCTCTTCAAAACTCCCGCGAATCATGCCGTAGGCACTCTTTAACCGGTAGAGAGACAACAGGCGCTCAACCGGGTTGCGGAATACGCAAACGATCTTCGCATCCGGCACAATCACAGCCATCCGTTCCCGCGCTTGCGCCGATGCGAAGTAAGTGGGCGCGACTTCACCCATACAGCGCTCGCCGCTCAAATTCTCATAGTGAGCCAAGTACCATTTCAGACCGCGGTGAAAATGAGTGTCGAAAAACCGGGTCTCTTTCGAAGGGCTGGGCAATAATGTGTGCGGGCTAAGGATTTCATGCAGCCAGCTACTGCCGGTTCGGGGAGGCCCGATAATGAAAAACGATGGAAGCGCCCAGCGGTCCTCAGAAAGGACATGATCAACGGCCGAACTGGCGGTACCATCGACTAGGTTTTCATAAGCGAGACGCTCCGCCATCTCTCGGAAAGCAAGATCCTCCGCCCGGAATTCGGTCATCTTCCCTCTTTCACCGACTTCACAATTCTGGACAGTGCCCGGAGCATCCGCCTTTTGACGAACGGCTTTTTCTAATATGAATCCGGAAGCTTGCTCGCGACGTGGCAGACGTGCTCTACATCGCACGAAACGATATCGAGTCGAATCGGATGACAATTCACCGAATTTGGTTGTCAAAATTTCTCGGCAGATTGGTGAAAACGGGTTCCACCGGGTTGTGGGCCGGTGCAGTGCCCTGAATGAAGAATCAAACGTTCATGTCTCTTTTCGCGGTCAAGCTAGGCCAAAGGCTTCTCGCCTTCCCGGCAGTCGTTCAAACTCGGAATGACATGGTCTCCGGCCTCCGTTCAAACTGCTCGGTCGTATTCGTGATGACCCTGCTTCTGGCGGGATTACTAGCGGCCTGTGGCGGTGGCACGAATGCATCTCCCGGCGATGGAGGCACAGGCAGCACAGACGGCTCGAATTCGAGTCTGGTTTGTAACGTGATGGCCACTGGCCAAGGTGCGAGCCTGGGCGGATTCGTTCCGTTCAACAGCAACAGCGCGTGGAATACCGATATCTCGACCGCGCCCGTCGATCCCAATTCCGCCACCATCATCAGCAACTTCGTCGGGTCAGTGAATGTGCATCCGGATTTCGGAACAGATCCCAGCTACGGCATTCCTTATGTCGTAGTGAACGGTAGCCAGTCGCTGGTCAACGTAAACCTCAACGCTTACGCGAGTGAAAGCGATCCCGGTCCGATGCCGGTGCCGGCAAATGCTCCGGTGGTAAGGAGGCGCATCGAGCACCGGCGACCGGCATGCGCTCGTGCTCGACAACCAAAATTGTTTTCTCTACGAGCTGTACAACTCTTCGCCGAATTCTGATGGAAGCTGGAACGCGGATTCGACCGCGGTCTGGGATTTGCTGGGCAACGAGCAGCGCCCCTACACCTGGACATCGGCCGATGCCGCCGGCTTGCCGATTTTCCCTGGGCTGGTTCGCTATGACGAAGTTGCGTCCGGAAAAATCCAGCACGCATTCCGTTTCACGCTGCCGCGCACCAGTGCGGCGTTTACTCCGCCAGCCTCGCATGATGCGGCGACCTCAAGTGATCCCACGGCCCCGCCGATGGGCATGCGCATTCGCTTGAAATCCAGTTATGACATTTCCGGGTTCGACGCAAGTATGCAGGTGATTCTGATCGCGATGAAGAAGTACGGGCTGATTCTGGCGGACAACGGAAGCGCGCTTTACGTGACCGGCGCGTCGGGGTTCGGATCTCGAGACTTTGAAAAGCGTGCCCGCCTCGGCTTTCGAAGTCGTTCAGATGAATCCGGTCTACACCAACGCTTCCGCGCCAACGGGGGCCGCGCCAACGATCAGCAGTTTCACGGCCAGCCCGGCTACTGTGTCATCGGGAGGAAATGTAACGCTCTCCTGGTCTACGGACAACGCAACTTACAACATCGTTTCGCCCGGAGCGGGCGCGGTTCGCGGGACCAGCGTCGTCGTGAACCCAAACACCACTACTACGTACACGCTTTACTCGACGAACCAGTTCGGCAGGACAACCTCCACGGTCACCGTGGCAGTACAGTAGCTCCGCATCTGTCGTCGTGAGCGAGAGAGAGCGATCCGTGCGCAGTTCTACAATAGATTCAACCCCAACGAGTTAAGGAAGTTGCAGCTGCTTCCTTCCTGCTGAGGCGATGCATCTTCTCCACAACCCTCCGCATCGAAAGAATTAACCATGCAGTTAATTCGTAAAGTTTCGTCAATGGGTCGGAGGTGACCTTCATGACACACTTCGTAACAAAGTTCGTAACAAAGAAAGGTTTGTTGAGAACGGTGGGACCGCTGTTGGCAGCGGGATTGTTGAGCGCGACACTGATCGCGGAGACTGCGCCCGCGGCTGCGGCCCGCCACGACAATCAAATCACAAACACGGTCACACAGAAGCTGGCTGCCAAGAGCCAGTTTCGCAATGTGAAGTCCACGGTGGAAGACGGCATTGTCACGCTTACGGGGAACGTCGATCTCTACCAGCGCAAACTCGACGCGGCCAAGCTCGCTCGCAAAACTGCGGACGTGCAGGGCGTGCGCAACCTGATTACGGTGGCCGGGCCGAGCGTTGCGGACGAGCAACTGGAGCAGAAACTGGCTCGCAAGCTCACGTACGTACGGTCCGGATATGACAGCACGTTCGACTACTTCGCGCTCAGTGTGAAGGATGGAGTGGTGACGGTGGAGGGTCAGGACCGCACCGGCGTGGGACGTGACGAAGCGCTGGCCGACATTTATAACCAGTCCGGCGTAAAAGATGTGGTCGAAAATATTTCGCTGGAACCGGTATCGCTGTTCGACGACGGACTGCGTCTGCGCGCGGCGCGGGCGATCTATCGTGACCCGGTGCTCAGCAAATACGCGATCGATCCGGCCCGTCCGATTCGCATCATTGTCGACAACGGCCACGTGACGCTCTACGGCTCCGTGATTAGCTCCATGGACAAAGAAGTCGCCGGCATTCGAGCCAACCAGCTTTTCGGCGCCTTCAGCGTGGAGAACAAACTGGTGGTCGAGAAGGACTCGGGCCAGTCTGGAATGTAGTTGCTTTGAGGGGGCAGAACTGGCGCGGCGCAAGCCGCGCCTTTTTGTTCAATGCAGCTTACCTCGGCAAGCAGTTCGCGGCTCGGATCTGATTCAAGGGAGCCGGTTGATGAGCGACGCAACGTATCCCGCTCCGAATCCATTATCGATGTTCACCACGCTGACATTCGAGGCGCAGGAATTCAACATACCGAGCAGAGCAGCCAGTCCCTCGAACGACGCACCATAGCCTACGCTGGTAGGCACTGCGATCACTGGAACGCCGACCAGGCCGCCAACCACACTGGGCAAAGCTCCTTCCATGCCGGCACAGACAATGATCACGCGGGCTTTCGTTAATGCCTCGCGATTGGCCAGAAGCCGATGGATTCCGGCAACGCCTACATCGTAGAAGTGCTCGACCTCGTTGCCCATGAGCTCAGCCGTGACGACAGCTTCTTCCGCCACAGGAATGTCGCTGGTTCCGGCCGAGACCACGGCGATCATTCCTTTGCCGTAGGTGTGAGTGTCGCGCTGCAACACGATCGCTCGCGCCAGTTCGCGATACTCGGCCGCACGGACTTTCTTCTTTACCGCGGCGAACTGCTTTTTGTCAGCGTGGGTAGCCAGCACGTTGCCGCCTTGCTTCGCTAAGCGCGCGAAGATTTCTGCCATATGCGAAGCGGTCTTCCGCTCGCCAAAAATAATCTCGGGCATACCCACTCGCAGGGCGCGATGATGATCCACTTTGGCGAAGCCGAGATCCTCGAAAGGCAAATGGCGCAGGCGATCGACGGCATCGTCGGGCGTGATTTTGCCGCGGCGCACCTGCTCGAAAAGTTTGCGAATGGACTCGGCGTTCACGATTGAGGATTCAGCATCCGGCGCCCGGCGTGCGGCCGAGCGGAGTCTAGCTTAGCATCGTATGCGCATGTGAGTTTTTAGTCGCGCGCAGCGCGAGATCTGGGGCGAACTCTGGCAATGACTGCGGTGCAGACCTTGCGGGCGAGGCCAGGTTTATCGATGTGTGCGAGAAACAGGCGGCGTAGCCCGCGAGGCTTCACTCTTCCGGCGATATAAGCATCGTAGATCGCGCTCCCCAGTCGGTAACCGCAATCGCGAGCGGTTGCTTCGAACTTTTCCGCGTCGGCGCGAATCGCAAGCTGAGCAGCTTTTTCAAATGCCGCGCGCGACAGAGATGGACCATCTTCGGCAGGCGACGGCCGCGACGGATAAAGCACTCGCGAGCCAAAGTAAGCCACGGCGTCTTCGATCACTTGAGTAAAGAAACTGTCGTAGGCCGCGCGTGGGCTGGCGGGCAGGCCTTCAGGAGCCGCGCCCGCCGTTACCACGCGCCGCGGAAGTCCGCGGCAGGCGTGATGCAGAAAGCGAGTCGCATCTTCGGCGGCGTGTACCATTTGAAATTCGCGCACGTAAAAGGCATTTACCTGCGGCAAGTAAGCGCTGCCGCGTTCCTCGACCGTCGCCAGCATCGCTTCCCGCTCCTCCTCATTCACACCTTTGCGAGAGAGCAGGCGACGCAGCGTCGCATGGGACGAGTTGCCATGCACCTCGGGCAGCATATCAACGAGAAATTTCGGTTGCGTGCCGTTGTGCGGCGAATAGCGGTTGATCTCGAGAAAGCTGGCTAGGCTGTCGATCAAATTGTAGATGGTGGGCGCGAAGTCTGGCCCGGTGTCGCAGCGGCTCCACTGATCGAGAAACAGGCGGTAGCTTTCGTACTTCTCGAGCGGCGTGGCGTTGAAGACGCAGAGAATGTTGTCGTTCACTCTTACCGCCTCGACTTTGTCGTGCCGCTCGCCAGCCGCTCGCCAATAAAGCGCGTCAACATTCTGCAAAACGGTGAGGGTTTTCGCGTCGGGGATTTCCTGTCGCAACACGCGTGGCAGATGTCCCGGTGCGAGGTGAGATTCGCCGAAGAGTACGAAAACTGCCGCGCCGGGATGCCGCTGGCGTATCTCGGCAATCTTCGCGGCGGCGTGCCGGTCGCGCGCGCCAATTTTGCGCAAGTTCTCGCGGGGCATGCAGTCAAGACCATAGAGTCCGTCAGCATGATCGCGAGCGGTGATCAGCAGTTCGTAAAACGGAATCCAGTCGTATCCCCAATCCAGATCGAAGCGGATGCGCTGCCGTAGTTCTTCTTCGTCGATCTCGCGACGCCACCATTCCTCGAGAATGTGCTGATCGCGAGCGAAAATCGTTTCTACTCCGAGCACCACACGGCGGTCGCCGACCAAAGCGCGCTGCTCGATGAGAGAGGCGGCATAGCGCTGGGCCGCTGACAGCGCGTGATAGTCGCCAATCAAAACAATGTCGGCGTCGCGCAAGGCATTGTGAATCTGCTGAGAGTCGAGAATACAATCGTAACTGCGGAATGCTTCAGTAAACTCGCGAAGATATTTGCGGCGGCTGTGCGAATCCTGGGCGCGGATTTCACGTTCCACTCCCGCCAGCGCGTGAAGCTGCGCCGCGCTGCGCCGGATTCGCAAATTGACCGTCGATGCCATAAAAAGCGGCTTCTAGCTACTGGCTTCTAGCCTCACTTCTTTCGTTCTTAAACTTTCGTTCTTAAACTTTCGTTCTTAAACTCTCGTTCTTAGATTCTCTGCCTTGACTTCCGCTTCGCCGACTCCCTATGCTCCAAACTCGGGGCTGCGCTGCCTCGCGGAGAAATCTTGCCGAATCTTCCACCGCAAAATCTGACCATCGCGACCACCGGCGCCAGCGGGTCAGTGTTTCTTCGTCAACTTCTACTCACGGTCGAGCAAGATGCGCGCATTCATACCGTGAACTTCATTGCGTCCGATTCCGCACTGCGCGTGATGGCCGAAGAACTTGGCATAAAAGGCCGCGCGAATCTCGTCCGCCAAATCCTCGGCACTGCTGGTTCTCCCGCACGCTTCTCAAAATCCTCAGCCCGCCGCGCAAACTCTGCACCCAGAGTCAAAATCAAAGAGCAGTCGAACGCTGACATCGGGGCGAACGTGGCGAGCGGCTCTTACCCCGCAGACGGCATGATCGTGATCCCCTGCAGCATGGGCACTTTGGCCCGCATCGCCAACGGCGTCGCGTCGCACCTCATCGAGCGTGCAGCCGACGTTTGCCTGAAAGAGAAGCGCCCGCTGGTGCTGTGCGTCCGCGAAACTCCGCTGAACAAAATCCACATCCGCAATATGTACCGAGCCGCCGACGCAGGAGCGACTATCTTTCCGCTCATTCCGGCCTTCTACTACCGCCCCGTGAGCCTGGATGCCATGGCCCGCGAGTTCGCCTCTCGAGTGCTCGCCTATCTGGGCCTCCCCCAGCCCAATGCCTTCCGTTGGAAGGGTTAAGCTCTCGGCGGGTTCACCACCTACAGGCAAAAAGTCTTCAACCTAATGAAAATCGGCGTAACAGGGGAGAATTTCAGTGTAGAGAGCCCTCAGAGCAGGTCCCAGATACCCAGCGGTCATGTACAAGCGGGAAAAATTTCGCGGTGCGACCTTTGCTTCCAATTTTTCCCCTGATTTCCTAAGCGACGATCCTGGTTTCCTGGCGTAGAATGCGGCAAATCCCTGGGTGGGATATTCAGTGTCTTTGACGATTCATCAATCACCGCGAGACAAAAATAAATTCCCGCTCGTGGCTTTGCGGGCGCGGGGGTTTTTCTTAGCCTGCGTATGCTTGCTGCTGCTCGCCGCGATCCCTGCTACAGCCGACGATCGCAATCCTTTGGCGGGAGATGCTAAAGCCGCGAAGGCGGGCGAGTATGAATTCCGTATCAACTGTGCGCTGTGCCACGGCCTCGGAGCGCGCGGCGGCGGACGTGGACCTGACTTGACTCGCGCGCAGAAAAAACATGCTCACTCCGATGCGAAGATGTTTCAGGTGATCAGTAGCGGAATCCCGGGCACTGCCATGCCCTCCAACGGAACCAATGGTCAGGGTGTCGGCATGACCGACGAGGAAATTTGGCAAATCATCGCTTATATCCGCAGCATCGAGGTGAAAGCGCCGGCCAAGCCTATCGGCAACGTGGCGCACGGCAAAGAGCTCTTTTCTGGAGATGCGAATTGCTCACTGTGTCACATGGTCGAAGGCAAAGGCGGACGACTGGGCCCGGAGCTGACTTCCGTGGGCGGCTCTCGCACCAGGGAGGCGATGATCGATTCGGTGCGCAATCCCAGCCGGCACCTGGCGTGGGGGTTGACCGAGTCGACGAAGGAATTTCCTCAGGAGTACGAAACCATCACGGTGGTCACAGCCGATGGAAAACAAATCAAAGGCGTCGCGTTGAACGAGGACAACTTCAGCGTTCAGATGATGGATTCGAGCGAGCAGATTTATTTGCTGGAAAAAGATAAGCTGCGCTCCTTTAGCAAGAGCCGCGAATCGATCATGCCAATCTACACGCCGGATCTGTTGAGTAACAAAGATCTCGATGATGTCATCGCTTTCTTAACCAGCGTGGGGGCGAAATGAGAGGCTGGAACGCTGTGATCGTTGTTCTAGCTTTCAGCTTCGCGGCGACGATCGCTGATGCTCAGGTGACATTCGAGCGCCTGGTAAACTCTGCTAAGGAACCGCAAAACTGGCTTACATATTCGGGAGACTATTCCGGACGCCGTTTCAGCCCGCTCGACCAAATTAACTCATCCAATGCTCGCCAGGTCGTGGCGAAGTGGGTTTATCAAACCGGGGCAACGGGCAAGCTTGAGACAACGCCGCTGGTAGTCGATGGCATTCTCTACGCCACCGCGCAGGATGACCGCGCCTTCGCTCTCGATGCCCGCACGGGCCGGCCCATCTGGATGTATCAGCGTCAACTTCCCGGAGACATTCGTCCGTGTTGCGGCCGCGTGAATCGGGGCCTGGCAATCTTGGGCGACAAAGTTTTCCTCGGGACGCTCGACGCCCACGTGATCGCGCTCGATGCGAAGACGGGAAATGTAGCCTGGGATGCAGTCGCCGCTGATTATCAAAAAGGTTACAGCTTTACGGTCGCGCCGCTCACGGTGAAAAATCTGGCGGTCATTGGCGTTTCCGGAGGCGAGTACGGCGTGCGGGGCTTCATTGATGCCTACGATGCGACAACCGGCACTCGAAAATGGCGCTTCTATACGGTTCCAGACCCCGGCGAGCCTGGTCACGAAACATGGGAAGGCGATTCGTGGAAAGTCGGCGGAGCGCCCGCGTGGAATACCGGAACCTACGACCCTGCGACCAATCAAATTTTCTGGCCTACGGGAAATCCTGCGCCCTCGAATCGCGGCGAGGGCCGCGCCGGCGACAATCTCTACAGCAACTCGCTGCTCGCTCTGAATGCAGATACGGGCCAGATGAACTGGAGCTTTCAGTTCACCAAACACGACGAGCATGACTGGGATGCGACGCAAGTCCCCATCATGATCGACTCCGGCAGCAAGCATCTGATCGCGCAGGCGAATCGCAACGGCTTTTTCTACGTGCTCGATCGCTCGACCGGCAAGCTGATTTCGGCGACGGCCTACGGCAAAACTACGTGGAGCGATCACAAAGATGCCGAGGGGCGTCCGGTGGCGAACAAAGAAGCTTCGCCGACTCTCGCTGGACACACAGTTTGTCCTGGCGCCTTGGGCACTACGAACTTCATGGCCCCAGCTTACGATCCGAAGACTTTGCTTTTTTACGTGACCACGCGCGATCAGTGCGACATTTTTTCGACTGCTCCGCAGCCGTATGAAGCCGGGCACGCTTACTACGGCAGCGCATATTTTCCCTCAGACGAGGCTGAGCCTTACCGCGGATTTCTGAAGGCAATCGACCCCGCGACTGGGGAGATCAAGTGGAAGTTTGAGCACACATCTCCAACATGGTCCGGTGTTTTATCGACCGCTGGTGGATTGGTTTTCACGGGCGACGCCGAAGGCAACTTCATTGCTCTCGACGCGGCGACCGGCAAGGTATTGTGGCACTTCCAGATGGGGGGCGCAGTTTATGCTGCGCCGATCGCTTTCGCCGTGGACGGTAAGGAATACGTCGCAATCGCCGCAGGCAGCGCGGTGTACGCGTTTGGCCTGCCATAGAACCAACTCTGCGTCCCTGAGTTTTTGCCAAAGTGAGCCGCTCATCAGGACCTAGAACTTAGAAACCCTAGAACTGCACCACAATTCCGCCCGAAATTCTTGCGTTTCTCTGCCGCGTTGCCAGCCCTTGAAATAGCTGCTGAGGACCGAGGGCGTCATCGTAGAACTTGGTTAAGTTTAGAGTGGTATGGAAGTAGTCCACCTGCGGGACGCGAAGGGCAACATGGTGGACGATCTTAAAATCGAGTCCACCTCCCAGGGCCATGGTGAAGTCATCATAGCTTGTGGCGGCAACCGGCACTGGAGATGCCAGCCCGCTCCCGCTGATCGTACTCGCGCTCAAACTGGTTCGCTCCCAGCCAAATAGCGCATGCACGTAGGGAATCAGTCTGGTTTTGTTTCTGTAGGAGACCACCGGCCCGGCCAGAATGTAATACTCGCTCTCATCCGGCAATCCGGTGACGCCGCTAGTATTTGAGGCTGTGATGGGCGCGCCCCTGTGTCCGCCGAAGTCGGCGGCAATTCCTACCCAGTGGTTTGCGTTGTACTGACCCTCCGCTGTCCAGCCCGTGAAGTCGGACCTTATTCCGAAGGTGTCGGATGGCGCACGCAGCGCCGTATCCAAGGTTAGGCCTATAAGTTTGCCTGTGTCTTCGTGCAGGAACGAAAAGCCTCCGAATACCTGCACTTTCGGGGTTGAGTCTTGAGCGAGGGCGATGGAACCAAGGAGGCAAGCCAGAGCAGCAGTTGCAGCGAAACGAATCATTCCCAAGTTTTTCCTTTCAAAATCGCTCCTCCGGTGGGAGCAGTCTGCGACAACCCCGGAATAAATAGGGCGCTGTGCTTCACACCCATTCTATCCATGAACTTAGTTAGGAGCGTGCGGGCGCTCGACCGGGTTGCCAGCGCTTCCATAATAGCCTCATGTTCGTTTGAAAATTTCTGAAGGAATGTTCCACGAAATTTTGCCAGCCAATCTTTCCGCTGGCTATCTTTCCCTGCTTATCCTCGGATCACAAATCTCCAGCAAGAGACAACGTCACCAAGAAAATACAAAGCTTTGACCGGCATATGACAAGGGCCTCAAGCATCGCGCGCTACTCTCCGCTTACACCGTGACCCAATGCAGCAGAGGAACACGGTGATTAGGGAGAGAATCCATGAAGCAACTTACGGAGGTACTGGAAAGCGCCGCCAATCGGCGCTCATTCCTGAAGAACGGCATGGTCGCCGGCGCGGTGGCGACTGTAGGAGCTGGCATTCTGGGCAGCGGGCTTCCCGCATTCGCCCGCGAGACCAACGATTCAACCATTACTAAGGGTGATATCGACATTCTCCGCTTTCTTGCGGCAGCAGAAATTCTCGAGACCGATCTCTGGGAGCAGTACACCGAACTCGGCGGCGTGCAAGACGGCGAAGAGTCCGGAGTGAATGGCGGAAGTCCGGCATACATGGCCGCGCTGCAGATTCTCGACAGCGACATGCCGCAGTACATCCACGACAACACCGATGACGAGAGAAGCCATCAAGCCTTCATCAACGCATTCCTGGAATCGATCGGCGCCGATCCGGTAAACCTCGATCAGTTTGCCAATCTGCCCAGCAGTAAAGCTACGGGAGCCAAAGATATGGGGCGGCTCACCAACCTGATGAACCTGACCGTGGACACCAGCTTTTGGACTCGCTATCGCAGCGCCACCGAAAACCCTGACCTGAATCCGAACTTTGCTTTTGGACAGTCGGAAGTGATCGTGAATCGAACCGCAATCCCCAGAACCGACGATGATTTGAATGGCCCTGCACACATTGCTCCGTTTAATATCCCCGATCACCTGAAAGCAATCGCATTCACCGCCGGATTCCATTTCTGCGCCATTGAGCAGGGCGGCAGCAGCCTCTATCCTTCTCTGGCTCAAAGGGTCAACAATGTGGATGTTCTGCGCATTCTGCTCAGCATTGGCCCCACCGAAACTGCGCACTTCCAAACCTGGCATGACAAGGCCGGCAACGTCCTCACTGTGACTGATGTAGATCCGGTGACGGGCGCCAAGGTTACTTTCAAACAACTCTCGACCAACCAGCCGGAATCGTTGCAAGGCAACCTGATCATGCCGGAGCCTTGCCCATTCCTCAATCCCAAGTTCCCGCCCTGTTCCATCATTCGCCCGACCAATACGGCCGGGGCGGCGATGGGAGCGGTGAAGGGTCTCACAGCCGACGGGCTTTTCATCGGCCAATCGCAGGAGTTCTTTGCCGCTCTGAACAAGCTGGCCGCGGCGGCGGATGCGGCCCAGCGGGGTTTCTGATCCCGGGTCAGGGCTTCGTGCACCCTGACTTGAGGGGGCGGGCGCTGTGGGTCAGCCGAGATCACAGCGCCCTTTTCTAAATTAAGGTCTCGAGGGAATTTCATTTCGACCGGAGGAAGATCAATGTTCGAAGGCATATTTCAACCCATGCACCTGATGGTGATCGCTGGAATTGCATTGCTGGTATTTGGTCCGAAGAAGCTGCCCGAGTTTGGCAAAGGCTTGGGCGAGGGGATTCGCGGTTTCAAAGCAGCGATGCAGGGGAAGGAAGAGGCACCGGCGGCGGCGCTGGCAATTTCCAAAACTCCAGAGGAAAAAGCGTAAGGCAGATGCTATTCCTCGGATAGACCGCAGACTTGCCCTATGTGGAGCGAGTTAGGATCGGCGTTCGGGATCGACGGCCTGGTCGAAATAGATCCAGAGCACGCGGGCGAATAAGGTGATCGTGGGCGCGAGCGGCAAGAACAAGACGACGGCCCAGATTGTATCTTTCGTGATCCACCAACCGATGATGGACCACAGCAGCGCGGCGAAGAGCGAAACGATCACGATCCCCAAACCGTAACTCACGTACATGGCGCCCAGAAAATAGCCCGGTTCGCGCTCAAACTTGAGATCGCAGATCGAGCACCGTTCATTCATCTTGGGGAATCCGCGAAAGATGGAATAGCGAAAAATGCTCCCCATGCGGCAGCGAGGACAACGCTGGCGAAGAATGTCTCCCACGGTCGATAGTTTTGTGGCGTTTCTCATCTTTATCGTCGTTGTCATTGTCATTCCGCCAGCCGAGGCTCCAAGCCAGTCTATGGAGGCGTTGACATCCTCGACACCCACTTTCGTAACGGTTGACGCACAGGGCAGCTCCGTACTAATCTGCGATTACACCGGAAAGGAGGTGGTCGAATGACAAGTTCTGATTGTAGTGGTAAGTGTGGGAGTCTAAGACCAGGTGAGGTGGCTGAGACTTAGAGCTGGTTGCTCTAAGCGGGGCTCCGGAGCGATTGCAAGAAATGCAACGCCCGCGAGCTACAGCCCGCACACTAGCCGGTGAGTACGGATGCAGGCATTGCGTCGGTCGCGCGAAGGCCTGCGACCTTGGGCTTCGGCCCGGTCTTCAGTCCATGACCCGGGAGTTGCCGTGAGAGGCCACGTAGAGTGACCACCTCTTGGTCAATCCCAAACAGTCCACCGGACGGCCCGCAGGTTCATTCTGCGGGCCGTTTGTATTAGGAGAGTGGCCTATCCGTGCTGTCTGCGGCGTTGCAAGAAGCAGCAGTTGATTGAGCTTTCAGCAGTCCTGTAGGGTTTTGATGGAGCTGCGCCTTGGATATCCATCTGGTCGATGGCACATACGAGTTGTTCCGGCACTACTACGCGCTGCCTTCCGCCAAGGATGCTGAGGGGCGCGAGGTGGCTGCGGTCCGAGGTGTTTTAGCCTCGGTGCTGGGCATGATGAAGGACGGCGGCGCCACGCACGTTGCTGTCGCGACCGACCACGTGATCGAATCCTTTCGCAACGATCTTTGGCCAGGTTACAAGACTGGAGAAGGCATTGAGCCCGACCTGTGGGCACAATTCCCTTTGCTCGAAGAAGTGCTCTCGGCGGCGGGCATTGTAGTCTGGCCAATGGTCGAGTTCGAGGCCGACGATGCACTCGCCGCGGCGGCGGCCGCGGCTGGTCAGGATGATCGTGTGGAACGCGTCATCATTTGTACGCCGGATAAGGACCTTGCCCAATGCGTGCGCGGCACGCGCATCGTCCAACTGAATCGCCGAACCCGCTTAATTTTGGACGAGGCTGGTGTGATCAAGAAATTCGGCGTGGGTCCGGCGTCGATCCCGGACTATCTGGCTTTAGTGGGCGATAGTGCGGACGGTTATCCGGGACTGCGAGGCTGGGGCGCGAAGTCGTCGGCCACCGTTCTTGCCAAGTTTCTCCACCTGGAATCCGTTCCCGCGGACTGGCGCGAGTGGAAAGTGAATGTTACAGGCGCGGGTGCGCTCGCTGACGTTCTCTCGCGTGAACGCGAGCAAGCCATGCTGTTTCGGACGCTCGCGACACTCCGAACTGACATAGCGCTCTTCGACGATGTCGACGAATTACGCTGGAAGGGTCCGACCCCAGCATTTGCCGATCTCGCGGCTCGTTTGGACGCGGTGGTTACGGAACCTCGGCGGTCAGCGTCAAGGCGGTGAAGTGCAGTCGTTTGTATTTTCGTAATCAGAATGACTTCAACGGTTGCGCGGCGATGGAGGAAAGCCGTGGGAGAATTCCTCGAGAAGCCGGCGGTCGTGCAGAGCGATTGGGGTCCTTCGACTGCGGCTGTGCTTCGCTAGCGCGAAGCACAATCCTCGCTCAGGATGACAAACATAAGAAGTGTTATTCGTGGTCAGGACGCTTCAGGACTTCTGCGCACCGCCGCCGGTGACCAAGCTTTTCATGCTGGCCTGTACATACGAGTGGCAATGTTGATCAGCGCAGTACTGGTTGGACTGCTCATCGTCCGCGAACATTCACGTAGCTGCGTCACATACGCTGACCGCAGTTCACTGAGTTCCTCTACTCCCGTGCACTTGGCCGATTGACTGCACTCGCAGTATGCTTGCCGGGTGTCCTATCTCGACGGATCCTATTTAAACGAGCAACGGGAACGGCGCCGCCTCGCTGACAACTACGCCAGCATGACTGACGGGGAGTTACAGAAGCTCGCTCAGAATGCGGATTCGCTGACCGATGTGGCCTGGGATACGCTCGAAGACGAACTGGATCGCCGCCATCTCGAGCTTCCGGATGATGAGCATTCCGAAGACGAGTACGCCGGGGTAGCACAAGAAAAACGACAGCAACTTGAAGTGCAGGAGCTCGTCACGGTCCGAAAATTTCGCGATCTTCCGGAGGCGCTGCTGGCGAAGGGAAGCCTGGAGTCGGCGGGCATTGAATGTTTTCTGGCCGACGAAAACCTCGTACGCTTGGACTGGTTTATCTCAAACTTCATCGGTGGCATCAAACTCAACGTGCGATCCACTGACGAGGCGAACGCGCGCAAGCTTCTCGACGAGCCGATCCTCGAAGGCCTCTACGTGCAGGGCATCGGACTGTACGAACAGCCACGCTGCCCCAAGTGCCAATCGCTCGACGTGAACTTTCAAGAGTTGGACCGTCCCATCGCCTATATGAGCGCATTCCTCCGCGTGCCGCTGCCCGTACAGCGTCCGGCATGGCATTGCCAGGCCTGCGATGCGGAATGGGAAGACGACGGGGCTGAGTGTGGCAGTGGCGAGCCACGACCGTAGGAGCCCCTGACGCCGTTGTTCCGCGCCGGTTACGCGTAGTTTCTGATATAACTTCAGCGTGATGCGGAGGGTTAACAATGGTTAAATCGGTCGCGGTCGTCGTTGGCAGCTACCTGCTCTCGGTTGTTCTTGTGCTTGCAACCGACCCGTTGCTTTCCCGCCTTTTCCCCGGCGATTTCGTGAAAGGCCATATTCCATCCGATACGGCTCTCATAGCGAGTACGGCGCTGTTCGTGGTCGTCTCCATCTTTTGTGCGTGGCTCTGTGCCCGTTTCGCTCCCAGCCGCAGCGCGCGTCACGTACTGTGGTTTTTTGTGCTTGGCGAGGCGATGGGCATTGCCGCAATTATTCCCAACTGGAGCAAGGGCTGGCCACACTGGTACTGGTTGTCCTGGCTGCTCACGTGGCCGGTGAGTTGCTGGATCGGTTTGCTACTTGCGGGACGCCGGGCTGGTCTCTCGAATGCGCAGGCGGTTAAAGCGGCGGGAAGCTAAGCTGACAGAGAATCGGTGCCTCATCGCACGGTTGACTGAGTCGCCCTCAGCGCAGCGAATCCCCTGCAAATCACATCCAACGTGTCCTCCGCCAACTTCAACGCTGGCAACTCTTCCCGTGTAAACCATCGCACTTCGGCGGCGTCGCTGGCGGCGGCGAGATCTCCCGCAACCCGGCGGCATAGAAAATCAATCAAAACGTAGTGATATTGCACGCGCTTTTCGGCATTGCGCAGGACGCGGTCGTAGACGCCGAGGAGTTCGCCGGGTTCGACGGTGAGCCCAGTTTCCTCGCGAGCCTCGCGCACCGCGGCCTCGCGCACCAACTCGCCGACTTCGAGCACACCTCCGGGGATAGACCACTCGGCTTGCAGCGGAGGATGAGCGCGCTTCACCAGCACGACGCGGGAGTCTTCGATGATGATGGCACCGACGCCTACCAGCGGCACTTCAGGGAATTCGCGTTGCATGGTGGAAGAATTCTAATGCATGGCGAAATCTAAAATGATTGTCATCCCGACCGGAGCATCTCAGTCCCGGAGGGGATGGGATGCGGAGTGGAGGGACCTGCTGTTCTGTCGTGATCTTCACTAAGCCGGAGGGCTGGTTTTCTCGGTGACTCTGGTCTCTGTGGTTAAATGGTGTTCGCTATGGCACTGGAAGAATACAAACGAAAGCGGCGGTTTGATGAGACACCGGAGCCGGCCGGCGAAGTTGAGAAAAAATCGACGCATCGATTCGTGGTCCAGAAGCACGATGCCACGCGCCTGCACTACGACTTTCGCCTGGAGATGGAGGGCGTGCTGAAATCGTGGGCCGTTCCCAAAGGCCCGTCGCTCGATCCCACCGATAAACGGCTCGCAATGCAGGTTGAGGATCATCCCGTATCGTACTTCGATTTCGAAGGCATCATCCCGGAAAACAACTACGGCGCGGGCACGGTAATGGTTTGGGACGTGGGCACATGGCAACCTCTTTCTCCCGTGGCGGTGGAAGGAAAATATGTGCGCGGAACCGACGCCGAAGCCGCTGCAATGCTGGCCAAGGGCGACTTGAAATTTCGTCTCGACGGCAAGAAGCTAAAGGGCGACTTCGCGCTGGTGAAGATGAAAGGCCGCCGGCCAGGCAGTAAAGGCACGGAATGGCTGCTGATTAAGAAACACGACGATCACGAAGTCGAAGGCTACGACATTGATGCCTATGACGAGTCTGTGCTGAGCAAGCGCAGCCTGGCTGAAATCGCAGGAGACGCAGGATCGAGAGAGTGGAGGAGCCGTCCCGCCGGGGGCAGCGGAAAGCTGAAAGCGGCCTGGCTCGCCGATGCTGTTGCGAAGCTTGACAAGAAAAAGCTGGAAGAGAAAAAGCTGGAGAAGAAAACTAACGGCGAGAAGCCGGCGGGTAAAAAAAAAACTAAAGAAATAAACACAAAGGGCACTGGGGACCCCAGGGTAGCCCAACAAATCACTTCTGAAGCAAAAGCGCCCGCAGCGACAGAGGCGGAGAAATCCTCTGCACGCTCTGCGGCGAAAGTTTTTCCACCTCCCGCGGAAGCCCCATCCTCCGCCGTAAAGCGGCCCATGCCCTCCGCCGTTCACCCCATGCTGGCCACCTCGATCGATGAGCCTTTCGACGGAGCCGACTGGGTCTTCGAAATCAAGTGGGACGGTTACCGCGCGATCGCCTTCGTCGACAACGGTAAAACGAGGCTGGTATCGCGAAATCAGAATGAATTGACGCCACGCTACCCTGAACTGAAAGATCTTGCGAAGTTCATCAAAGCGAAGACGGCGATCCTCGATGGCGAAGTCGTTGCGCTCGATGAGCAAGGCCGGCCGTCGTTCGGCCTGATGCAACAGCGAACGGGCTTTCGTCCCGGCGGCCGCCGCGGGGTCACCAATGCTGACGTGCCGGTTCTGTATTACGCATTCGATCTGCTTTATCTCGACGGGTATGATCTGCGCAAGATCCCACTCGAGGAGCGTAAGAAAAAACTGGCCCCGCTGATTATTGCGGGTGATTCCGTCCGCTTCTCCGATCACTATGCGCAACAAGGGAAGGCTCTATTCGAAATTGCGAAAGAGAAGGGCCTTGAAGGAATTCTGGCCAAGAAGCGTGACAGCATCTACCAGGAGCGTCGCAGCTCGGAGTGGCTGAAGATCAAAATTCGGCACCAGATTGAATGCGTGATCGGGGGATACACCAAGCCAGAAGGCAGCCGCGCGCATTTCGGGTCAATCGTTCTTGGCCTGTATGACAAACAGGGGCGGCTCATTCATGTGGGCCAGGCCGGGAGCGGGTTCAATCAGAAGTCTCTCGCCGAAATCTGGAAGATGCTGCAGAAACGCGAGACCAAACAAAACCCGTTCTACGGTGAGGTTGAAGCCCTGAGAAAAGTATTTTGGATCAAGCCCAACCTCGTAGCGGAGATCGAATACACCGAATGGACGGGAGGAGCAAGCGGCGGGAGCGGGCCCAAACTTCGTGCACCAGTGTTCCTCGGCTTGCGCGACGACAAAGATCCGAAAGAGTGTGTGTTGGAGACAATAAACCTGAAAGTGACTCCTACTTAATATCCTTCATCGCAAGCATCGTTCCATAGTCGCGGCCGCTTGGCTCTCCCGCACGCGCGACCACGGATACGAATGCTCCCCGCAGTTCAGGATATTTCACAAGCAGCGCCTTCATCACCGCTACATTGCTGCTGTATGTCGTGGTCGTGTTGGAAACGTCGGCTGCCTGATACTTCACAATCAGATCAAGATCGTTGCCCACAACTTCGGGAAAAATCGCCGTGAGCTTGTAGGTCGCAGTGCCGGCTGCAAGGTCCGTAGTCTTGCCTCCGGCCGGGAAATCGGCGGGTTGCAATTTCTCTGATTCGTCGTAGAGCTTGTCGGTGGCTTGTGTACTCATCAGCGGAAGAGGTGAAACCAAATTGCGCGCCTCAAGAAAATAAAGCCAGGCATCGTGCATTTGGCCTTTACCCTGGAACTCGCGGGCGCGGGCGGCGTACCAATCGCTGCCGTGGCCGCCGGATTGTGCGGATTTGATGTAGAGGTAGCCAAGTTTCCACTCCGCACCCAACTGCTGCAGAATCATCGATGCCGTGAAGCCACCTTTGACCGACGGCGCATCAAGAATAACGACGCCATATTTTCCCGGGGGAAGGTTATTCAAAACAAAAGCCGCACTGTCGGCTGTCTGTCCCTTGCTTCCGAAAACTCCGCAAAAAAACTCCGCCCGTTCGATGGGCGCCGAACCTTGTGCCTGTAGCAGAAACGGCGGACGCGCGGTGGCCTTCACTCCGGCAAGCGCCGCTTGATCGTCCTTCACCGCATTCTCAATACTGGCGAAGTCAGCAGCCAGACTGGGGATCGAGTTCTGGCGAAGCGATGCTGTATCTCCCTTGGCGATCATGTCAAAGTAGCGGAGAGCAGTCGAGGTGAGCGCGGTTCGCGCGTCCCCCATGTCGCTGGCTGTGAGGCACGTTTCGGCGAAGGCAGTCGTAGCGAAAAATGTCAGCAGAACGAGAACAATACTTCGCATTACGTTTCTGCCTCGAGTCGCGACCCCGTTCTTGAATTGCAAATCGAGACTCAGATGGTTATGGAGTTTGGCTGCCGCTCGATACCCGTGACGCCCGAGATCCTTCGCTCCGCCTGAAAAGCGGCTACGCTCAGGATGACAACATAGTGGAAAACACCGAACCGCACCGCTAGAACTCTTTGAACAGCAGCCAGATTCAAACACTTTGTGAATCTCCGAAGTGGATTGTACGCTCCCGGTGTCCTCAACAAATGCAATCGGTTGCACACCGCGATGAGCCCCTTACAATCCAACTTCTCGCTGCAAGAGATTAAAGTCAATACATTCTACAAGGTAGGGGAATTCCACGTCGGGGACGGGCAGCCACGCCGGCGGTCAAGCGGTGCTAAAATTGCTGGTATATAGCTTCCGTCTCCCCAGAGTAACCGAGGGTAATCACAGGATTCAAAGCAGGGGGTCGTTCATGAGCGCGGGAATCAAGCTTACAGGATTGCTATTGGCGGGAATGCTGTGCCTGCCGGTTGCGGCGCAGGCCGACACTCAGCCCACCCACAAGACCCATTTAAAGGCGAAGAAGCAGGATCCCCCGCCGCCACTGCCCTCAGGCACGCAGGGTCCAGTGCCTCAAGTGCCGCTGGATGCCATCCCGGCCATCGCTCCGCAGGTGAGCTTTCAGGATGGACTGCTGACCATTGTCGCTCCGAACTCTACTCTTGGGGACATCCTGCGTGGCGTGCGCAAACATACTTCCGCAGATATCGAAATTCCGCCGACCGCCAGTGAGCGAGTCGTGACCCGGCTTGGTCCGGGGCCGGCTCGCGAAGTGCTTTCCGAACTCTTGAATGGATCGCGTTTCAACTACATTCTGTTGGGATCTCCGCAGGACGCTAACGCTTTGGTGCGCGTCGTGCTGGTAGCGAAGGCGGTGGAAACTCCTGCTGGTACTGCGGCGCCCGGTGCTGCGCCTGCTCCCGAAGTGACCAATGCTCCATCGGAGGCAGCGGAAGAGCCGCCCGATGAACCGGTTGAGGAGCCTGTGGATCAGGCCGTAGAGGCAGAACAAGCAGCGGGCCAACAACAACCGGACCAGCCTCCAGTAAAGACTCCACAGCAAATGTTGCAGGAAATGCAACAGCGCCAGCTACAGATGCGGCAGCAACAACAATCTGGGCAAGCTGGCCAGGGAGTGCAGCCGGGGCCGTATCCGATGCCGCCGGGCATTCCGCGGCCGCCTCAGCAGCAACAGCCGCCGGATAACGAATAGTAGGACGCTGATTGGTTCGGCTTGGGCGGTTTTTTGGCCTGGGTGGGTTCTGGCTTAGGCCGCTGTTTTTTTAGACAGAACTACGGGCGGTTGCCCTCACTTTCGATGCGCGCTTGTGAACCCGGCTGCGTGAGCTTCGCCGATCGCGCGGCTATATGATCGTCAGATTCGTTCATGGCTCGCTGCAGCAGTTGCCAGTCACGCGCCACGTCGCTTTCTGAAACCTTCGGTGGCGCTCCGCGTCGTAGCTCCTCTTGCAGCCGCCTCTCCAGAAGCTGTTCCTGGAATTTTCCGAAGTTCGGCGAGAGAACATCGTTCGCGAGAATATTGCTCTCGGTTACGCCAACGCTTTCCACTTCCCCGCTAATGACCATCCGCAGGACTGGATGCCCGCCGGCATCGAAGTTCGGAGACGCATTCCGTAACACTCGAGTCAATTTCTCTTTCTCTTGGCGAGCCCCACTCGTGTCCGAAGCGTTCTCGGCCATCAATCGCTCGGTGACCGAACGGCGATCCACCAGACGATTCAGTTCATTCTGGTAGTAACGGCGATCCTCGGCGGCCAGAGGCTTCTCCAGCGGACGCTCAGTACCGTACACCAGCGCGTCCCGTGCCGGATCGAAGCGGCCCGCGCTCGTACCCAGATAAACCGCCGCCACGCACCCGGCAAAGATCGGACTGACTATCGCGCTCGGCACAATATATTTCTTTGATTTCAAGAACGATTCCACCACGCCGTGCACCTTGGCACTGCGTGCCTCGACGCCCGGAACCTGTGGCATTACAAAACGCGTGAACTGCAATTCCGGATGCCGCGCGCTGAACTTCACCATCGTCTTCGCCATCTGCTTCGGTGTCGCGATCCCTACGTCGGCAACCACGCTGCGGTGCAGCGCCTTCGGATAATAAAAGTTGATCACTTCTTTGGCGAAGTCGGCGCAATTCGATGACACGGTTCGAAAGTGAGAGCGATTCGGCGCCGCGTTATATTTCCGGATGAACGCTTCATCTTGCGCCGCTGAAGTCTCGATTTCGTAAGCGTAAGACGCGCGATCGTAGGCCGAGCCTACCAGCTCATACCAGTTCCCACCGGGAGCCTCGCCACTCGACAAGTCCGGCACGATGGCTGTCAAATATTTGCGCCGGTATTGATCGCGAAGAAACGTCACCATCTTCGGATCGGCAAACAGCGGCACATCTTCCGGCCGCTCAACCGCATAAAGATAAGGAATCAACGGCATCGCGAGCCAGTCGTAGCCTCCCACCCCGTCATAGCGGCTGATCACCGCTCCTAATTCGCCCGGCGCGCATGTGCGCAGAACGATCGGCGTTTCGGCACACACCCCCGAGAGGTAGACCGCTGCGTGTCCCGTTGCCGTAAAGAATCCGAGCTTCCCGTAAGGCTCTTCCAATAAAAGGGTAGCCGACGCGTTGGCCAAAGAGGAGGTCGCGCACACCAGCGCACACATCGCCGCCAGCACAAAACACATGCTCCAAGCGCGCCGAATTCCCCTCAGATAAGGCATAACTATCCCTGATAAGAACCCCTTTTCGATAGATTAGTTGCCGTTTGTAACCTTTGCGAGTTACGGAAGTCAGCCAGACAATCGGATGCGGGGCATGACGCGTAGCTATCAGGAAATAAAGGGATAGCGAGTGTGAAAGGCGGGTAATTTGCGGCGTCGGTGGAGCAATTTGGCACACGAGCGAGAGTCGTGCAGAGGGAGATCCTTCGCTTCGCCTAGAGAACGGCTCCGCTCAGGACGACAACTCGTGTAACCTACCCAAAATCTGTTGTTACGAAATCCGAACAAAGAGCACCCAATCCCGAGCACTCTCGCAAGCAAGCGTAGTATCCCGCAGACTTACCTGAAACTTACGGGAGAGACGATGACACAAAGCACAGCGCCCATCCTGTCCGGCATCGAGCACATCGTCGTCCTCATGCTGGAGAATCGTTCCTTCGATAACATCCTCGGCTGGCTCTACGACAGTAACAACGCTTATCCGTTCCAGCAGGTTCCCAGTGGACAGACCTTCGATGGCGTCTCCGGGAAAAGTCTGACGAACCCATGGGACAAGACCGGCCCGCAGGTAGTCGTGCAGGTACCGGTTGGCGCGACCACCGATCCCACCAATCCGTATCCCGATCCGGGCGAAGTCTACGCCGACGTTTACCAGCAGATCTACAATGCTTTGCCACCACCAGCGCCCGCGCCAGTCCCTCCGAATCCTCCTCAGCCGCCACCGATGTCCGGTTTCGTGAACAATTACGCGGCGCAAAAAGGGTCGACGCCGCCTGACATCATGAACGGATTTCGGCCGGCCAAGCTCCCCAATCTTTGCCAACTTGCCTACCAGTTCATTACCTGCGACCGCTGGTTCGCCTCGGTGCCCTCGCAGACTTTTACCAATCGTTCTTTCGTCCATGCCGGCACCGCATCGGGATATGTCAATAACAAGCTCGGAGTCCTGCCGATTTTTATCAACGACACGCCGACCATTTACAACCTGCTGGAATCGCAAAATAAAAGTTGGCGCGTTTACTACGGCAGCCACTGGTTTCTCTGCATGACGTTCCTGGGACAGGGCCAGATCGAGCGCTATATGTTCGATTTCGGCCCGCGCCGCATGTATCCCTTCGAGCAATTCCTCGACGATGCAAAGAAGGGCAATCTTCCCGCCTACTCGTTCGTCGAGCCCAACTTTATGAACAGCTTGATCTACGGCTATGAGAATGACATGCATCCCGATGCGGCTGTCCTCAAAATCGGCGAGGCTTCCAACGTACTCTACGGGGACGAACTGATTCGCAAGGTGTATCAGGCCCTGCTCACCGGACCGACCGAGCAGTGGGAATCAACCTTGCTGGTCATTACTTACGACGAGCACGGAGGCTGCTACGACCATGTGGCGCCCGGCGCAGCCACGCCTCCCGACAATCGCATCATCCAGCCCAACCAGGATGGCTACAGCGGATTTCTCTTCAACCGATACGGAGTCCGCGTGCCCGCAGTGTTGATTTCGCCGCGCATTGCCCAACCTCATTCGGTCGACCACACGATTTACGATCACACCTCGGTCCTCCGCACGGTCATGGACTGTTTTCTGGGAGGGAATGTGCAACCCAATGCTCTTGGCAACCGCGCGGCCGCAGCCACTCCGCTCAACCCTACGCTGGGTGCAGCGAGCAGCGATGTCCCAAACCTCTCCGTCCCAGCTGTCCCCGAAGGCAAGCCCACCGAAGACGGTCCGCTCACCGATTTTCAGAAGGCAATCGTGCGCGCCGCATGGCTCCGCTTGAAACAGCTAGGCGCGTCCGGCGTTGGGGCTGCTGAACCCGCGTTCCTCACGAAGCTGCAATCGGAGGCCGAACTGCAAAGACTAGCGGCAACGCTTCCACAATCCAAAACCCCGTGAAAGCTGCCTGAGTCGGATACGCATGGAAGAGTCAAAGTCCTCACCCTGCCGCAAAGAAACTCGACAAGGATGGGGCATCCCGTGATGGAGGTGTTTTCTTCTTATCCGTCAAAACGTCAACTTGAAAACTACGCCGCAACCCTTGTAATAGGAGCACTGACTTCCCTTGCCGCCACCCAAAGTTGTGCCGTAGAGATTCCCGGCTTTGTCCATACTCAAGCTGATGGGCAATTGCCCATCGCTCCCCGTGAAATTGTGAAGCACAGTTTTATTGCCGCTCGTATCCAGCTTGAACACCGTACCGCAGCTTCCGTAGTAGCATCTCAACCCGGTGCCACCACCGAGCGTGACACCGTAAAGATTGCCCGCTGCGTCCCTGACCAATGAGGTGGGATACTCCCCGTCCGCCGCTTCGGTAAAGCTGTGCAACACCTTCAGCTTGCCCGATGGTTCGAGTTTGTAGACGATGCCGAAGCCCGGCGCATTGAAAAGACCGCTGTTTGTCGTCCCATACAGATTCCCTGACTCATCTCGCACCAGGAGGCCGGTGGGATTATCGCTATCGGCGCCGCCAGTGAAGCTGTGGAGCACAGTCAGTGTGCCAACTGGGTCCACCTCAAACACGCCTCCCTTGCCGTAGGTGCCACCATCATAGGTTGCGCCGTATAAGTTGCCCGAGGGATCCGCGACCAGGCCATGGGGAAACTTTCCGTCCGTGCCGTCCATGAAGATGTAGAGGACGCTCTCCTGGTTAGCCGCATCCAGCTTGAAAATCACTCCGCAGCCAGCACCAAAGCAAGACTGCGAGCCACCAATTGAGCCCGTGCCGTAGAAATTGCCGGCCGCGTCGCGGATCAACGCTGCGTCGGGCGCTCCTCCGTCCGTCGTGCCAGTGAAGGCGTAAAGCTCGTTCTGAACGCCCGCAGCGTCTCGTTTGAATACGGTCCCGCAACCGTGCGCGCAACCTCCCGCTTCAGGAGTACCCCCATTGGCGGTCGTTCCGTAAATATTGCCTGCTCCATCCAGGAACAAACCGCCATCTGGAGAAAGCCCGTCGCCGCCCATGAAACTATGCAGCACGTTCTCATTCCCGGCTGCGTCCAGACTGAAGACGATGCCATAATTAAAGGAGCCCCCGTTAAGAGTCACTCCATAGACGTTGCCGGATGAATCGACGATCACACCCGATGCCGGCTCGGCTCCATCTCCCGGACTACCAAATTCGTGCAGCACGGTGAATGTCTCGGCCTGGGCCAGCGGCATTGAAATGAGCGACACCGCGAGCGTGATTCCGACTAAGATCGCGAATGTTTTCGAAGTCAAGTTCAGAGGACTCAAGCGAGGTTGCGCGCCGCCAATCATGGCTGCCTCCTTACTGGGACGCTCTGCGCGCCCAGCGCAAGTTCGCCGAGAGACTGATAGCGGCGAGGCGCTAGGGAATTGCCGGAGTTGGCGAGGGCCTCAGGAGCGCTCGAATGAGCAGCCGAATCCGACAGACTCTGGCCCGTGAAACCGTCAGCAACGTCCGAAGTTTGTCCAGCGTTGATCGCTGTGTTGGGCGTGGTTTCGTAGGCATAGCCGGTCAACGTCGCAAGAAAGTGAAATCCTTTCCGCTGCACGTTTACCCGCGCCCAGCCGTAATGAGTTTGGCCGCTAATCTGAAACTTCAGTCCCAGGTAACGGTTGCTGAGGTTCGCCCACGAACCATGAAGATGGCTCGGCCCTCCGGTCGTGGTGTGAGTAACTGAGAGCATCACCTCGCCGTTCTGATCGCCCGCAATAAAGTTCTGGCTCGGCCCAATGGGCTGGCCGGACTGCAGCACGGCCGCCGCCCGGCGAATTCCTTCCACGCCATTGCCGACCGCCGGGTCCGCAAGCAACTGATTGTTCGACGCCCAATTTCCGTAATTCCACTGTTGAATCAGGAAGTCGACGGTTCCATCATGGTTAAGGTCCAAGCCATAAACGCCGTTGTACCCAATCACCTGGTTTACCGGTGTATACACCACCTCCGCCTGAGCCGGTGCCGTTAGCGCCAACAACCCAACTCCCGCAGCGCTGGCGGCCAGGGCATACATGTTGAGTTGTGACTGAATTGATGGGGAAACGATTGGTTCCGAAACAATGGATTGGGAAAGGATTGATTCCGAAGCTGCAGAGGAGCTCCGCCGGCGAGCCTGCTTCATAAAACCTCCTCGAGATTGGGCGTTAATTATCCGTCCGGCCGGTAAGCCAGTCAATGTGCAAAGAATCGGTTAGTGGGTTAGTTTCCGATTAACCCGCCGTCCGTCAGGATTCGGCATCGCGTCTCATACCGGCGCGCTGGACTTGACAGGTGAGTAATTTCTTCTACAATGTATTCATACATTGTAGGAGAAATAGCTATGGGCAAGCAGATGTTGGGCGAGTTTGAGCAGCTAGTGCTGTGGTCGCTGGTTCGTCTCGGCGAGGATGCCTATGGGACGACGATTCATAAAGAAATCGAATCGCGTGCTAGGTACACCTGCACTCTTGGCGCTCTGTACACCACACTGGACCGCCTTGAGCAAAAGGGCTTGATCTCTTCTAAGGTAGGCGAGCCGACTGCGGAACGCGGGGGCCGCGCCAAGAAGTATTTCCGGATTGAGGGCGCAGGAGCAAAGGCTCTTAAGGTGTCATACGAAGCGATGCAGCGTATGGCAAAGGGCTTCGTTCCGAGACTGGAGGATGCGCTATGACGAGCAAAATCATAATCACGAATTTCCTCAAGAGCCCACGTTTCGCTCAAAGACTGGATAGTTTGGTCTGGCAAGGCGGGCCAGGGCTTCGACGCAATCTGGATGGAAGACGGTAACGTAACGATCATTCAAGCGAAAGACGTGGCTCACCCAGCATCCAGTCGGGGACGCAGAACCGGCAGCTCGGAACACATAATACCCGCGTGGATGATTCTTACACACCATGGAAGCCACTGCGATGAAAGACCGCCAAGGGCCGCCGAGCGGTTGCTAGACCTTATTCCTCTGAAATATCGGGAGCACCTCGTAGGCGACTTGGAGGAGATATACAAAAACGACCTGCTTGAACATGGCGTACAGGAGGCACAGCATCGATACTGGAAGCAAGTCGGGCTCAGCTTCGTCCCGATCATTTGGACTGTCATTAAGGAAGTGGCGGGTCTAGCAGTTCTCTTGAAGTTGATTAGGTAGAAATCGGCACTTCGCGTCGAAATCCGATGCGATAGCCGCCAGATGGTCGGCTAATCGGAAACTGACCCACTACCGAAAATCGCACTCATGGCCTTGGCCGCAGCCTCCGCCACAACTTCATCCTCGTCGTCTGAAAGTCTTCCGAGCAGAGGAAGAAACTTCCGCTCGCCGCTGTTGCCCATGGCAATCACCGCATTGCGGCGCAAGCCGGAGCGTTTCGCCCGGCGCACCGGCGATTCGCGAAAGCTTTTACGAAATTCTTCCACGCTGATCTCCGCCAACCACTCGAGTGCTGGATTCACCAACTCCGCGCGTGGTTGAAATTCAGCAGCATCCGTCGCCGGAGCCTTTCGGTTCCACGGACAAACATCCTGGCAAATGTCGCAGCCAAAGATGTGCCGCCCCATCCCTTCGCGAAGATCCTCAGGAATCGGGCCACGCTTTTCAATCGTGAGATACGCGATGCATTTGTTGGAATCAAGCTGATACGGCGCAATCAGCGCGTCCGTCGGACAGGCATCGATGCAGCGCGTGCAACTGCCGCAACGGTCTGGCGCAGGCACTCCGAATCCGGCAGAGTTGCCCGCAGGAGCGCGGCTTCCCAATTCGTCGATCCCGAAGTCGTCGGTCCGGAAATCGAGCGAAGTAAGAATCACACCAAGGAAAAGCCACGAGCCAATCTTCTGATTAATGATGCAGGTGTTCTTCCCGATCCACCCGATACCGGCATACTTCGCGGCCACGCGCTCGACGATCGGCCCTGTGTCGACGTAACAGCGAGTGATGAGTTCTTCTTCTTTTTCTTCTTTCTCTTGCTCTCGCGTTCCGGAGTCGGTTACGCCGCACGATTTTCTCAACGCCGCCTCCACCTGGCGCAGCCGCGGCATCACCGACTCGTGATAGTCCTGCCGCCCCCAAGCATAGCGCGAGATCCATCCGCGGTCTTCCTCGGGAGAATCGGAAGCCTCTGTGGAATACGGATGCGCCGTGTTGTAGTTGATGGCGCAAACCACCACGCTGCGCGCCCATGGTACGGCGTGCGCCAGAGACGCGCGCTTCAGGCGTCCCTGCTCGTCGCGCGCCTCGAGATACTTCATCTCTCCCGCGTGGCCGTCTGCGATCCAACGCGGAAAATATTCCAGCTCCGGAGCATCTTCGACTGGAGCGATGCCCACGAGATCGAATCCAGCGTCAGCCGCTGCTTGCCTTACGATGTCGGCGAGTTCAGCAGAGCGAAGCATGGTGGATGCAAATGCCAATCAAGATTAATAGCTTCTCGGTCGTACTAAATGCGGAAGAGAGCGGTTCCAATTTGGAATCTTCCACTACTTTTTGTTTGTAAAGGCAGTCCCGCTCGTGTCATCAGCGTATAAGCTTTTTCTCACAGAGTCACGCAACAGAAAAAATTGCGCGTTCTCCGAATTCTTTAAAAAGGAGAAACATCAATGCCGCAACCCACTCAGCCTCAAACTCCCACCATCAAAATCTCCGTAATCAATGAGAGCACCGTGCTGGCCGACGCGGATGTCGTGCCGGTCGTAGCCGCGCTGCAAGAGCAAGTCAGCAGTGACTTCCTGCCGGTCTGGGGCGTGGACGCCGAGCTCAGCATCGTCCCTAAGAGTTCACAACCGCCCGCGGGAAGTTGGTGGCTCGTATTGCTCGACGACTCCGACCAAGCCAACGCTCTCGGCTACCACGACCTCACCACCGAGGGACTTCCTATTGGCAAGGTCTTCGCCGCCAGCGATCTGAAGGCCGGCACTTCGTGGACGGTCACCGCCAGTCACGAATTGCTGGAAATGCTTGGCGACCCCAACATCAATCTCACCGTGTTTGTGCAGAACAGCAATACCGCCGGCACTCTCTATGCCTATGAAGTCTGCGACGCCTGCGAAGACGACAGCCTAGGGTATTCGATCAACAATATCCTGTTGTCCGATTTCGTATACCCGGCATGGTTCGAAAGTTTCCGGACCGAGGGCTCGACTCAGTTCGACCGCATGAACAAAATTCACACGCCGTTTGGATTGCTGGCCGGCGGCTACATTGGGGTTTTCAACGTCAGCTCCGGCAGCGGTTGGCAGCAACAAACCGCCGAGAAGCATCCGACCAGCATGCAGAACCGCGGAGCGGTCGGCACTCGCCGGGAGCGCCGCAGTATTGCCCGCGACTTGTGGGTGAGCAGCCTGCCACAGCGCAAGATCGTAGGCAATGCACAGAAATATCGTCAGCAATTGCAAAGCATCCAGAAGCGGCGCGAAGCCGCCTGAAATTCTTCCTGAAGGCGCTACCCCTGGCCTCGTGCGCAGTGCGCGAGGCCTTTTTCCCACTGGCGGGCTACGGCTCCACGGAGAGAATGGGGTCGGCCGAATCGGCTTCCTCTGGATCTGGCGCTTTCGGGGGAGCGGCGCAATAGTCTTTCCAGGATGGAAATTCGTTCTGCTTCCTTTCAATCTCTCTTCGACTCGAACCCTCCGGCAAGGTAAGGAAGGCAAGAAATTTCTCCTGCACCCGGAATGCGGGTTTGAATTCATCCAACCAAAGGAATTGGCCACCTTCGTTGACTTCTAGAAACCACCAACGACCATCATAGTCAACCGCGAAGTCGAAACTTCCAAACTCGATTCCAGCTTCCCTAGAAAATGCCAACACTGCGCTCTCAACGTCGGCCGGGGTGGCGATCTCTTCCAGCCCGACATGCCCTTGCGCAACTTCCTGGCGCCAATCGAGCGCTTGGCTCGGAGTATGAAGCGAGTAGGAGTAAAGAGTGGTTCCCAGCAGCACCATGCGCACATCGAAAGCTTTCACGATCTTTTCCTGATAAATAGCGGGTGCGTAGGTGAGGACCTCATCCTCGGGCAGAGCCTCCTCCGAAATCTCGAAAGTCTCCGTTACCGCCAGCGCTTCGCTTCCCTCTTTTTTCCAGATGTGTGGGGAAAATGCTTTACAAATCTTCCCCCGACGGGAGTGCCTGAGGCTTTCTCGAACCGCCTCGGGCGCGTTCGTCATAACCGTTCCCGGCACATTGAGGCCATTCTTCGCCGCAAGAAAAAGCTGAACCGACTTATTGTTGATCACCCGGGAAACTGAGTAAGGATTGACGCATCGCACCGGCAAGTGCTCCAGCAGGTACAGCGTCGAGAGAGAAAACCAGCGGTACTCTTCCTCCGCAAAGGCCTTATCCGGAGCGGCAACATTGGGATTGGGCGCAGGCGTATTGGGTCGGCGAATCCACACTACGTCACCCGGAGCGAGGCTGAATGACCCCAGAATTGCGCGAGCGCCGTCGTTAAAAGAGAAAGAGAGTGTCGCCTGGCGCGCCCCTGTCCATCCCACTCCGGCCCAGCAAGCAACCTCGTATCCAGCCTGTTCTAAAGCCCACTTCAGCGGGGCAGTGTGATTGTCACTCGCAAAAGCTACGATCACGATCTTCATCAATGCCTCACTGTTTATTGGGCAGGCGGCGCAGTTGCGTCGCCTGCCGATTGCAGGACCTCCGACGTCCGTCAGGCTGCAAAGTGATTTGGTTGAGTACGCAAGTGATGCGCGGCTGCTCTTTTCATTCGGCTAGCCGTCACCATCCCTCTTGCCTGTAATAGGGTTGAAGGTAATGACGTCTGTCATTACAGGCCGACCCGCAATAATGCAGGCCAATTCCTGTGGGCTTAGCTCACGGGCGCCAGTTCGACCCAGTACCCGTTTGTCATCACGTTCCATCGTTTCCTCCTTTGCTGTGATGTACTCCGTTTACGCCGGTGTGTCTCGTGAGGCGGAAGTCTCCCGAGGCATTTACCTGCGCCGAACCCGCACGCTGTCGGTTTGAATTGCCAGCGTGCGAATTCTGTTCACGGCTAGTTTGCATGATAATGCCGGAGCGGAACCGGCATTTCGGCTGTGTCTAGCAGGTTACAATACTGCAGACTCTTGCTCAAGGCAGGTCGCAGCAAGACTGATTTGGTTTCAACGAACAATGCTGTTTCGAACTGAATCCCGCAGAATTTTCTATCAAACCTCTCCTTCTTCGGGCGGCGTGCTTCCAGCTTTTTGACCCTCTGCCCTCCAACCCCTGTCATAGCCTACAAAGTTGTATTCAAGGCGATTGGCAGAAAGTTTCTTGAGTCCGCTATGAGAGAATCCCGTTGACGAATTTCGCCGTGGGAGATCGCAATCAGCACAACTACTCTTCTCGTTTTATTCATCATATTTATCGCCACGCTGATTCGATCGGCATTTGGCTTTGGCGAGGCTCTGGTCGCGGTTCCACTGCTCGCGTTCTGCATTCCGCTGGAAGTCGCCGCGCCGCTGGCGGTGCTGGTGTCGATTACGGTCGCGGGCATCGTTGTCGTTCAGGACTGGAAGCACATCCACTTGCGCAGCACGGGTTGGCTCGTATTCTCCACTCTCTTCGGCATTCCACTGGGGCTTTCGCTTCTGACGAGCAGTCATCAGAGGGCGGTGAAAGGCGCGCTAGGAATAATCATCCTCGGGTTCTCGATTTATTCTTTTAGCGGCCGCGCACCTCTCGAACTGAAGCGCGACAATCGTGCACGGCTCCTGGCATGCGGATTCTGCGCGGGCGTACTCGGCGGAGCCTACGGTATGAACGGTCCGCCGCTGGTTATTTATGGAGCGATGCGCCGCTGGTCGGTGCAGCACTTTCGCGCTACCCTGCAAGGATATTTTCTGCCCGCCAGCATCATCGGCATGAGTGGCTATTTCATGGCCGGGCTTTGGACACCTGCCGTGACTCGTTATTACTTACTCTCCCTGCCGGTCACGCTCGCGGGGATATTCCTTGGGCGGGTCATCAATCATCGCATCCACGGCGACAATTTTCTAAAGTACATTTACATCGGACTGGCTGTCATCGGAGGAATTTTGATTATTCAGGCAATCACCGGCCGCCTGTAAATTCCGTTTCCGATGAGACTTGGCAAGCGGCAACGATCTCGTCAAAGCCGCGCCTATCCTTCCGTCTCATTGACTTGCTGGTTTCAGCAACGTAAGATTCAGCGCCAGTGATCGGCCAGACTATTTCGCATTACCGCATCGTCGAGAAACTCGGTGGCGGCGGCATGGGCGTGGTCTACAAAGCCGAGGACGTTAAGCTTCACCGCTTTGTCGCGCTCAAGTTCCTGCCTGACGAAATTTCCAAAGATACGCAGGCCCTGGCCCGTTTCGAGCGCGAGGCGCAGTCCGCTTCAGCCCTCAACCATCCCAATATCTGCACCATTTACGAGATCGACGACCAGCATGGCGAAGCCTTTATCGCCATGGAGTTCCTCGACGGTCAAACTCTGAAGCATCTGATCGGAGTTCGCCCACTCGAATTGGACACGCTGCTTTCTCTTGCCATCGAGATCGCCGATGCCCTCGACGCTGCCCACGCCAAGGGCATTGTGCATCGCGACATCAAGCCCGCAAACATCTTCATCACCGAGCGCGGCCACGCCAAGGTGCTCGATTTCGGCCTTGCCAAAGTCACACTATCGGGCAGTGAGCACAATGAGGCCACGCGCACCGAGGCCGCCGGAGCGCACCTCACCAGTCCCGGCTCCACGATCGGTACGGTGGCCTACATGTCGCCGGAGCAGGCGCGCGCCAAGGAACTCGACGCCCGCAGCGATCTCTTCTCTTTTGGCGCCGTGCTTTACGAGATGGCGACCGGGCAGCTGCCCTTCCGCGGAGAAAGTTCAGCGGTGATTTTTACGGAGATCCTCGAACGCGATCCGGTGGCCGCGGTGAGGCTGAACCCGAATCTGCCATCTAAGCTCGAAGACATCATCAATAAGGCTCTGGAGAAAGACCGCGACATGCGCTATCAGCATGCCGCCGATATGCGCACCGACCTGAAGCGCCTAAAACGCGAGACCGAATCGCGGCACGGCGTATCTGCCTCTTCTGGATCAATGCCGATCGTGCAGGAAAGCGCTTCGGCGATCTCACCAGCGGAAGTAGGCAAGCGGCCATCGTCAGCATCGGGCTCTTCGCCTGCGGTGGCTCAGTCTTTATCCTCGAGTTCGGTGCAGGTGGCAGCACCTCCCGCAGCGCCAAAAAAAATCTGGAAAATTCTCGTTCCCGCGGCCGTGGTCTTACTCGCGGCTGCCGTCGGCATTGCTTTCTACCTCCGGTCGCCCTCTTCCTCGCCTGCCGCAAAAGCTACGCCTCTTTCGGAAAGGGACACCGTCGTCCTCGCCGATTTCGACAACAAAACGGGAGATCCGGTCTTCGACGACGCGCTCAAGCAGGCCCTCGCGGTTCAACTGGGACAGTCCCCATTCATCAATATTCTCTCGGATCGCAAAGTAAACGAAACTTTGCGCCTGATGGGCCGCCAGGCCGACACGCGGATCACCCGCGACGCCGCCCGCGAGCTCTGTGTCCGGACCGGCAGCAAAGCTATCGTGCTGGGCTCCGTTTCGAATCTCGGCGGCCAATATGTGCTTGGCATCGACGCCGTAGGTTGCAGCAATGGGGACACGCTAGCCAAGGAACAGGAAGAAGCGGCGAGCAAGCAGGACGTGTTGAAGGCACTGAGCAAAGCCGCGGCCAGCCTGCGCGAGAAACTCGGCGAATCGCTCGCCTCAGTGCAGAAGTTCGATGTGCCAGTCGAGGCGACCACGCCTTCGCTCGAAGCCCTCAAAGCGTACAGCATGGGCATTACAACCGGACGTACCAAAGGCGACGCGGAAGCGATTCCCTTCATGAAGCGGGCCATCGAACTAGACCCCGACTTCGCGATGGCTTATACGGGGATCGCCGTCGAATATGGAAATCTCGGACGCGCGGATCTGGCTGCCGAGAATGCCCAGAAGGCTTATTCCTTGCGCGACCGCGTCAGCGAACGGGAACGGTATCGCATCTCCGCCTTTTACTTCGACAAGGTCACCGGTGAAATTGAGAAGGCCACCGAAGCCTATGAACTCTGGGCGAAGAGCTATCCGCTCGATATGGTGCCGCACGGTAATCTCGGCAACATTTATACCGCGCTAGGCCAATATGACAAGGCTATCGTTGAAACCGAGACCCAGCAGAAGCTGGAACCCAATATCGTCGGCTATGGCAATCTGGCGGGCCTGTACATCGCCGTCAACCGCCTCGACGACGCCCGCCGAACGCTGAAGGAAGCGCAACAGAAAGGCTTTGACGGCCTCGTCATTCGAAGCGATCTTTATTCCCTGGCATTTCTTTCTGACGACAATGCGGAAATGGATCGCGATGTGGCTTGGGCGGCGGGGCGCCCCGGCGAAGAAGACCAGATGCTTACCTTTCACGCCGACACCCAAGCCTATTATGGCCGGGTGGAGAAAGCCCGGGACCTCGCCCGGCGCGCGACCGATTCTGCCGTGCGGGCCGACGCCAAAGAGACCGGCGCACAGTGGTTGGCTTACCACGCGCTTCGTGAAGCTGAGATGGGCAACGTCGCCGCCGCCAGGCAAGGCGTCAGTCGTGCATTGGCGCTCGCTCCGGGGCGCGATGTGAAAGTGCTCTCGGCTTTAGCGCTGGCTCGCTCCGGGGAAACCACTCAGTCGAAAACTCTGCTCGAGAGTTTGCAAAAGTCCGAACCCGGCAACACGTATTTGAAGGTTTATTGGTTTCCGGTGATCGAGGCTTCCATCGCCCTGGCGCAACAGGCGCCGGACCGGGCGGTCGTGGCTCTCGAGCCTTCCCTTCCCTACGAACTCGGAACGCCTCCCCCCGGCACTGCGATGTATCCTCCCTACATTCGCGGTCTGGCTTACCTCGCGCAAAAGAATGGTCTGGCGGCCGCCGTCGAATTCCAGAAATTCATCGATCGCGCTACGATCGTGCAAAACTTTGCGATAGCCGCGATCGCGCGTCTCCAACTCGCCCGCGCCTATGCCATATCCGGCGACACCGCCAAAGCCAAAGCCGCCTACCAGGACTTCCTCACGCTCTGGAAAGACGCAGACCCAGACGTGCCCATCCTGAAAGAAGCTAAGGCGGAATTCGTGAAGCTGCAGTAACCGGCGGCAAATGTTTGCCCCGGGCTCAGTCCACTAGATCCCCAGCTTCTTCACTTCTTCGTTGTAATACTTGCGGTAGAGGATGTCCCACTCCTGCGAACCTTCGAGAATGGTGCGCTTCTGGCTTTCGATTTTCTGACGCGCGGCTTGGTCGATCCTCTCTTCATGGTTGAGCAAATCTTCGAGGATCTTGCGGGTTTCCTGGCGGATGGTGTTGGGGTCTTCGATGAAATCCACTTCATCCATCGCTTTAAGTGCGTCGGCGACCGCACGTGCCAGCACGTTCACTTTGTCGCGGCTCAGTCTCACAGCACCGCCTTATACTTGCGCACCAGTTCGCTCTTCACTTTACGAAACATCTCCTGGTAGTTGGCGCCGGTCTTGTTCATCTCTTCGGAATAAGCTTCGAGAATCACGCGCACTTCGTCGTTGATGCGGTCTTCGAGGGTCATTTCCTCGAGCAGCGCCGCATGCACGCGCTCTGTGACTTTAGACACGGCCGTGGTTTCGATGGCCTTGCCCGCAATTAATTTCTTGGTAACTTCGCGGGCCAGGTAGCCCACGTATTCCTTGGAAAGAAGCATGTGCGGCTAGAATGTCCTGTATCAGCAGGGGCTTTGTATTTGAATCATAAAGTGTAACACGGGATTTGTGAGCGAGTGGACGGTCAAGCCGTAGCCGGGTAGTGGCTCGGTTTGAAACGGGCGGCTGTATGCATCGGGAGCCCCTCGTCCCGCTGGTGAAACGCGGGACTTCCGGATGACGCCAGAGGGGCGCAACCATTGAGGATTTTCAGATTGAGCCACTACGCTCAGCCCCCGACGCTGGCACCTTCATGCCCAATCGGCATACAATAATCATTCGTAAGCAAAGTCCACTATGTCACCCACCCCAGACGATTTATCCACCGTTAAAGATGACATGATTGCCTTCATCGAAGGCCATGGCATGAGCCGTTTCCACGGCTACGTGGATTACGACGAAGTGCAGTGCGTCATGTGGGAGATGGGAAGCAATCCCGACGGCTGGAAGGACTTTGTTGAGCTGGCCAAAAGCGCCGGAACGGCATTTCTCACTATGCATTCCTGGAAGCTGGAGCGCGAGGAACTCGATGAGTTGGTGCAGCGGCTTGCCCACTCCGAGTTCACCGACGGCGATGACGTGGAGGACGCGCGCTGGTTGCGGGCGCATATTGGCAAAGTTGGATTCCTGCAGCTGGGCTGGGCTTATCAGGGGTCGATGTTTCTGTGCGAGACCAGCACAGAGTGGTACGACCGCTATCAGCACCTGCTGGAAATGTCGGAAGATTTCGGCGGCATCCCCATCGACGATCAGGACGAAGAGAGTTAGTGGTGCGCTGGGAACTCGCCGCGCAAGATCCAGTTCGGTCGCGGACTCTGGCGGCGGCCCTGCGCGAACTCCCCGGGTTACCCTTCAATAGTCTTGCCTCAGCCAACGGCGCAGGTCGCGGTCCCCTTGACACGCTGGCGGGGTTGCTCATCCGGCGTGGTATGGCGGAACCTGAATCCGCTGCGCGCTTCCTCGCTCCTTCTTTGGATCACCTGCACTCGCCCGAACAAATGAGTGGCCTGCGTGCCGCCGTCGACCGCCTGGACGCGGCCATCGAACGGAACGATCCCATGCTGATCTACGGCGATTACGACGTAGATGGCACGATGGCAATCATCATTCTGAAGACCGCGGTCGAACTCTGCGGCGGCACCGCCGACTTTCATGTTCCTCACCGCATTCGTGAAGGTTACGATCTGCGCGACGACGTGATCGAGCGCGCGGCGGCTGCCGGAATTCGACTGATCATCAGCGTCGACATGGGCATTCGCGCCTTCGCCCCAGCCGAAACCGCGCAACGCCTCGGCGTAGACCTCATTGTGACCGATCATCACTTGCCGGGACCGGACGGCGTGCCGAAGGCGTTCACGGTGGTGAATCCGAATCAGGCGGGGTGCGAGTATCCGTACAAGCAGCTTTGCGGTGCGGGAGTGGCGTTCAAAGTTGCGCAGGGATTGATGCAGCGGCGCCTCGACGCGAAAGACCAGACGCGAATGCTGTTGTCGTTCATGAAAGTAGTTGCCATCGCGACGATCGCTGATTCTGTGCCGCTAACTGGCGAGAATCGCGTATTCGCCAAGCTCGGCTTGGATCAGCTTCGCCGCGCAGTGAATCCCGGGTTGAAGGCGTTGCTTGAAGTTGCGCAGATTTCGACCAAGCGCCCGCCTAACTCGACTGAAGTTGCATTTCGTATCGCGCCTCGCATCAATGCGGCTGGACGCATGGATATTGCTCGCGATGTGATCGACTTATTCAGCGTGAAAGATGCCGATCAGGCCCGGCTGCTTGCCGGCAAACTCGACCGCCTCAACGCCGAGCGCCAGGAAGAAGAGCGGCGAATTTTGCGCTCCATCGAAGAGCGCGTCAGTGGCGACCCGGCGCTCTGCGAGGCGTATTGCATTGTGGTCGATGGCGAGGGATGGCATCGTGGCGTGATCGGCATTGCGGCTACGCGTGTCGTCGAACGCTACCATCGACCCGCGATTGTCATCTCGCGCAATGGCGAAGAGGCCTTCGGCTCCGGTCGCTCGATTCGCGCTTTTCACCTGCTCAACGCAGTCGAGTCGAGCGGCGATCTTTTTATCCGCTACGGCGGACACTCGCATGCCTGCGGTTTTTCTATGCCGGCTGCGAACGTCGAGCAGCTTCGAGCAGAACTGGACGCCTTCGCGCGGACGAAACTCACGCTCGCGGATTTCGACCCTGTGCTCGACGTCGAAGCAGAACTCGATCTCAACGAAATCACCCCCGCACTTTTTCAGATGTTGAGTCTGCTGGAACCATACGGAGCTGGAAATCACGAGCCCGCATTTTCGTCCTGCAACATTCGCCTCACCGCTCCGCCGAAAATTCTCAAAGACAAACATATCAAGCTCAAACTGAAAGCAGATTCGAACGGAAGCGGCCGCAGGCTAAGCCCGGTCTTCGATGTCCTTGGCTGGCACATGGCCGAACGCATGCAGCAGTCGCCGCTACTAGCTGGAGACGCAATCGATGTCGCCTTTACCATCGGCCACAACGATCATCCCGAGTTTGGCGGGCTAGAATTGTCTCTGCGGGATTTCCGGACATGCGCCTAGGGGCTGACGGACCTGAGGGATTGGCTAGGGCGCCGTAGTTTACTTGAGCGCCTTCTCTGATTCGGCCAAGAACTCAATAGTTGTGGCGGTAAGATGCAGCATGTAACTTGCGTAGTGCGGTGGAACGTCGACGACAGTTGCGCCTTGGCCATGCCCAGAGAGCCGATTGCGGACCGTGGGGATGCCGCTCTCGAGTGCAGACCGAACCGCACCAATGTGAGATTGAATCAGTGATGGAATGAGACTATTCTTTAGGCAGACCTCGATTAGCTCTTTCGCCGCATCGGTCGGCTTGAAAGCCCAGCCTTTCTTTGTGCAGATCGCTTTCATCGTACTCTCAAAGGCCTTGAGGCACTCATTTAGACATCCTTTGGTGTCGCCTTTGCGGTAGCACTCGAATGCTTTGAGAAATTCTGCGTTCGCGCCGGCGTACTCGTTGGCACTCAGTAGCACTAGCGTGGGCTTGACGACCTCAGTGTGGATCAGCTGAGAATCGACCCGAATCATCTCCCCCGACTCATATTGGAAGCCGATGCCGTGCTCTCGAAAGCGCGTGTTCAGCTCATCAGCAGCATCGTCGACAGTCTCTTGGCGGATTTGCGGGCCGTAATGGTTCGTATTAACTCGATGAGCCGCGACTCGCAACGACAGTTCGATTACATCGAGGACTTGCTCATGGTCGGCATGGTTTATTAGGAAATCAACTACTCGATCGTCCACGCTGCCGCGAACGCCCGAGAGCTCGAATACGCCATACTCTCGGCAGAGCAGGTCGTTAATTGTCTCGAACGTCGCGAGGCAGCCATTGGTGTCATATATCGTAGGGACGCCAAACAGGTCGCGCAGAATGTGGACTACCTGAGCGCGGAGCGGTGCCGGTATTTCATCGTACGTGTAGACGTCGGGCGTCGCCCTTCGTCGTTTTGAGTAGATGTCAATAACGGCCATATCTCGACCTCTATTCTAAACCTCAGGACACGCTCAGGAGTTCGGACTTTGAATTAGACTGAATTTTAGATGCCCCTTCCTATCTACCGCCTGCGGCGCTGGTTAGTTGTGATCGCCGTGCTGTTCATCACGGTCATCGCCGGCATGTATCTCTACGCCCGCCTGCGCCAGCTTAGCGTCCTCAAGGCGTTTCCCGGCAAGATCGGCATTGACCTTAAGCAGACGGCCAGCGGCTTTCAGTATTCGAACTCCGAATCGGGGCGCACGGTTTTTACCATCCGCGCCAAAAGCTTTAAAGAATTCAAGCTCAATGGGCGCGCCGACCTGCACGATGTCAACATCATCCTTTACGGGCGCGACACCTCCCGCTTCGATCAGATTTACGGCGACGACTTTACCTACGACCAGAAATCGGGTGACGTTACAGCCCGCGGGGATGTGCAGATCGATCTGGAAGCAAATCCGTCGGGCGTGAGTTCGCCCGATCAAGCGACTCCGAAGGAACTCAAGAATCCCATCCACCTGAAAACCAGCGATCTGGTCTTCAATCAAAACAGCGGAAGCGCCTCGACCGATGCGCGAGTTGATTTCAGCACGCCGCAGGCCAGCGGCTGGGCCGTGGGCGTGCAGTATACCGCCAAGGACGGCACGCTCACGTTATCATCACAAATTCACGTGACGTTGAGTGGGGAGCATGCGGCTACTTTGTTCGCCAGCCACGGCAAAATTACCCGCGACCCGCGTGAAGTGGTGTTGGATAATCCCCGCCTCGACCGCCAGGGCGGGACGCTACAGGCCGAGGAGGCGACGTTCTTCCTTACCGCGGACAATCAGGTCGAACGGGTGCTGGCGAGTGGCAACGTGAACGCTACATCGGCCGCTGGAGTTGCCGACCAGACGCGTGCCCGGGCCGATGAAGCCGAGGTTTTGCTCACGGGCAAACAGAATCTGCTGCACTCGGCGACGCTAACCGGCAATGTCCACGCCGAGCGCAGCGGATCTCAACCTATGCTGGGCGACGCCGGCCGCGCGGTTCTGGATTTCCGCGGCCAGAACCAACTGCAGAAAGTGCATGCCTCGGATGGAGTCCGATTGGCGCAGCACGCCGCACGCACGAATCCGTCTGCGGCCGACGCATCGAAAGTTGGGGCTTTGGCGGTCGAGAGTTCGACGCCGCAGGATTTCGACCTCAAAGCTCCCATCGTGGATTTCTTTATTGCGGATGGACGCCGTCTTAGCCGCGCTGAGACTTCCGGCGCAGCGCAGATCACAATATCTCCGGCGCAGAATTCGACTCCAGCGAGTACACAAGCTTCTGGCCAACGCACCATTATTACGGCTGGCCGTTTCGATGCAAAGTTTGTTCCCACGGCCGACGGCAAGAGCCAGCTGACTTCCATCCACGGTGCTCCCAACGCAAAAATCGTGAACGTTGCTGCCGGCGTGCCCGATCGTGTGAGCACGAGTCAGACGCTGGATGCGGCATTCCTCCCTGAAGGAGGGATTGCATCCGTCGTGCAACAGGGGAGCGTGGCGTACAGCGATGGCATGCCTCCTGAAAAGCGCACCCAGGCATGGGCCGACAGAGCGCACTACACTCCTGCCGACAGGATCCTGGTGCTTGCGGGAAACCCGCGTGTTTCGGACGGAGGCATGGTCACAACAGCCCGGACGATCCGCATCAACCGCGCCACCGATGATGCAGTCGCTGAGGGCAACGTCAAGAGCACCTACAACGAACTGAAAGAGCAACCCGACGGTGCGCTTCTAGCTTCGGCCTCGCCCATTCACGTAACGGCGGCGACCATGACGGCGCACAACTCCCCGGCAGTCGCGCTCTATCAGGGCAACGCGCGGCTGTGGCAAGACGCGAACCTTATCGAGGCTCCTTCGATCGAATTCGACCGGGATAGGCGATCCTTACTGGCTCAAGGCACCGCAGTTCAGCCGGTTTCGACAATACTGGTTCAAGGAAAGGCAGAGAACAGGCCGAGGATCGCGCCGCCCGTTGGCGCAAAAACCGAGCAGTCCCCCACCTCAAGAGGTGGCAAGCGCCAAACGAGCCTTAGATCTCACGAAAAGGTCGACGAAACCAGCCCCATCGCCATAAGTGCGGCCCGGCTTTCCTATTCCGACCCTGAGCGCCGGGCGCATTACGATGGAGGGGTCACAGCCCGCGGAACGGGCTTCACAGCGACTTCCACCGAGATGGATGTTTACCTTCTGCCGCGGAGCCAAGCCTCGAGCAGTCAGTCACTTACCGCTCCAGGCCGATTGGATCGCATGGTCGCTCAAGGCAAAGTTGTCATCGATCAGCCGGGCCGCCGCGCGGAAGGGAATATGCTGGTTTACACGGCCGACGACGACAAATTCGTACTTACGGGCGGACCGCCTAGCATTTTTGATGCCGAACGGGGCAAGATTATGGGCGTTTCGTTGACTTTCTTTAGACGCGATGATAGGGTGCTCGTAGAAGGCGAAGCAAACACTCCTGTGGTAACACAAACGCGAGTGGCACGATAAATGCGAGCACGTTGATGCGCACTCTGGCCACGGATGAAATTGGCAAGTCTTACCGCGGCCGCCGCGTTGTGAATGGTGTCAGCCTGCGGGTCGAGCAGGGTGAAGTTGTTGGTTTACTTGGCCCTAACGGCGCTGGCAAGACCACAACGTTTTACGCGATCGTTGGTTTGATCCCCCCTGATACAGGCCGCGTGCTGTATGACGGCCAGGACATCACTGACGTTCCCATGTATCTGCGGGCGCGCCAGTATGGCATCAGCTATCTCCCGCAAGAAGCTTCGGTCTTTCGCAAGCTTACCGTCGAGGAAAATATTCTCGCGGTGCTTGAGGCGCAGCCTCTGTCGTGGCACGAGCGCCGCGAGAAGATGGAAAAGTTTATCGATGAACTTGGTTTGGAGCACATTCGGCACAATCGAGGCTACGCTCTCTCCGGGGGCGAGCGCCGCCGCGTGGAAATTGCCCGGTGCCTGTGCATCAATCCGACATTTATTTTGCTCGATGAGCCGTTTTCCGGCATTGATCCCATCGCCGTTCTCGACCTGCAGAAAATCATCAGCGGCCTGCGCGCCAGCGGCATTGGGGTGCTGATTACGGATCACAACGTGCGCGAAACGCTCTCCGTGACGGACCGCGCCTACATTATCGATGACGGCAGAATCTTCCGTCACGGCCAGCCCGAGCAGTTGGCGAGCGATCCGGAAGTAAGAAGGGTGTATCTGGGAGAAAGCTTTTCGCTGGTGTGAGAGAAACGTCGTTGGTCGTTGGCAAGATCAAAGGCCGATAGTTCTCGAAAGAACACTCGAAGGAGGGGACCGAGATGACAATTGACGAACGGCTCGAAGCCCTGACGCGCAATTTGGAGCTGTTATCCCTAGAAAGCGAAAAACATGATCGCCAGCTTGACCGGACGGCAAAGCTAGTCACCGAAGTTGCTGAAGGCACAGCCAGGTTGCTGCGAGTTGTGGAGATGCACGAACACCGCCTTGACAGCCACAATGATCGACTCGACAAGCTGGAGTAACGAACCATGAATGGCGAACGATAGCGACCAACGACTGATCTTATGGTGTTACTGCAACACAAACTGAGCGTCAAGCTATCGCAACGCCAGATCCTCACCCCGGGTCTGGTGCAGATGGTCTCCGTCCTCGCGCTCAATAAACTTGAGCTCAAGGACATGATCAATGCCGAGATGGTCGAGAACCCGGTTCTCGAAGAGCTTGAAGAATCCGTTCCGCTTATCGACGAAGTAGGCCGCAAAGACGAAGACCGCGACCGCGCCACCGCCAAGACTTCCACCGAAGAAGCCCCGATCACGGCCGAAAAGAAAGATCCATTCGAAGAGATCGATTTCGGATCGTTCTTCCAGGATTATCTCGACCCCGGCTACCGCACCCGCGGCGAGATGGAAGAGATCGAGCGCCCGTCGTTTGAAAATTTCCTTTCGAAGCCGACCAATCTCAGCGATCACCTGGCCTGGCAACTAGGCGCTTTGAGCCTGCGATCCGAAGTGCGCGAGGCCGCCGAGCAGATCATCGGCAACTTGAACGAAGACGGCTATCTGATCGCCAGCGACGAAGAGATGCTGGGCGTGGCCCCAGCAGCGCCGCCCGAGGCCGACGCTGCCGCATCCAGAGATATTGTCACCGAGGCGCAGGCTCTGGGGTTGGCTTCCGATGAGCTCGCCGACGGCGCGGTTCCCCACGAAGTTTCGGACGAAGCGACTGCGGATGCGGCACTCTCAGAGGAAGCGATGCCTGAGGAAGCGAGTTTCCGTGGATCGGCTAATACAAATGACTTGGCCAAACCGATTGGGTCTGCCGCCTTCGAACTACCGGGCGCTTCGGGCGCTCGTACCATCGACGAAAACTCTTTTGCCGAACTCGCTTCGACCATCGCGCCCCTCGAACCTTCTTCGGCGATTGCCTCAAACAATGGAGATGGCGCGGCCGCCATTGCTCCTGCGCCCGAGTTGGCATCTGTGCGCCCCATTTACAAATCGAGCTTTACCGCCGCGGATCTTCAGGAAGCTCTTGAAGTGGTTCGCCAGCTCGATCCTCCGGGCGTAGGCTGCCGCAGTCTGCGCGAATGCCTTCTCCGCCAGTTGCAATATCACCAGCAGCAACTCGCGCTCCATAAAAACGGAGATCATAAGAACGGAGACAAGGTCACAGAAAAGCTCGGCGAGAAAAGTGGCAATGGAACCACAACCGCGCAGCTACTGCAGGATGCTATCGCCATTGTCGATCAGCATCTGCGCGCCTTGCAGAGCAAGCAGCATCGCGAGATTGCTAAGGCCATCTCCCGCCCGGCCGATGCCGTGCAGCAGGCGGTCGATTACATTCGCACGCTCGATCCCAGGCCCGGCCTGCAATACAACAAAGGCACGGCGCGCCTAATCGAGCCCGATGTCGCATTCATCAAGCACGGTGACGAATGGCTCGTCCTGATGAATGACGACGACCTGCCGCAGCTTCGCCTCAACCCGGCCTATAAGAAGCTGCTAACCCGTGATACCAACGACAAGAATACCCGCGACTACGTGAAAGAGCGTTACAAGAGTGCGATCCAGCTGATCAAGAACATCGAACAGCGCAAGCAGACCATCACCAAAGTGTGCTACTCCATCGTCGCACGGCAGTATGATTTCCTTGAGAAGGGCATCGACCATTTGAAACCGATGATGATCAAGGAGGTCGCGGAAGAGATTGGTGTGCATCCTTCTACTGTTAGCCGCGCAGTCGCCAGCAAATACGCCCACACCCCGCAAGGCGTGTTCGAGTTGCGTTATTTCTTCAGCGAGAGCGTGCAGGGGCCCGAAGGCGGCAACACCTCGCTGCTGATTCTGAAACGTCGCGTAAAGAAACTGATTGAAGAGGAAGATCCCAGCCGTCCCCTGACCGATGAGCAACTCACTCGCATCCTGCAGTCGCAAGGCATCCAGGTCACTCGCCGCACCGTCGCCAAGTACCGGGAGGATATGCGCATCCCGAGCACCCATCAGCGCAGAGTAAAGGAATAAGCAGAAGTAAGAAAAGAGCGATTAAGATTGCCATCCCTGACCTCTAACTTCTAACTTTGCAAAAGAGGCGCCATGAACGTGGAATACACCGGCAGGCACTACGAAGTAACTTCCACCATCCGCAAAGAAGTTGAAACCGGCCTCGTAAAAATCCGCAAAATCCTGGGCGACAGATTTGAAACCAAGGTGATTCTCGCGGTCGAGAAGCATCGCCACAAAGCTGAAATCACCATCAGCCCGCGCAACGGCCCGATCGTCGGCCTGGCTCAAGCCAAGGACATGATCATCGCCGTGAACGAAGCGCTCGACCACCTGGAAAAGCAGGCGGTGAAATACAAAACCAAGTGGCAATCGAAGAAGCGTTCCGCGCGCAAGAGCGAAGAAGTAAAGAAGTGGAACGGGGACTCCGCGCTGCCGCGCGAAGACGCGCAGGCCAAGGTCGGCCTCACGGAAAAAACCGCCGTGCCGGTCGTGGTGCACCGTTATCCTGCTGTTGCGAAAACCACCGAGGTTCATTTGGTTCGCTCCAACGAAGCGGTCGCCATGCGCCCCATGACGCTCGAAGAAGCTATCAAAGAAGCTCACTTCCGTGACCGCGACGTATTCGTCTTCCGCGACCCTAAAGGTAAAGTCATGATCCTTCACCGGACGCGCGACGGAAAGATGGAGCTGATCGAAGCCCCGTAAGATTCAACTTCGGTTTGAACTCAGAGGCGAAGGCTCCCTCGCGCGGGAAAAATCCTGGTGGGAGGTTTCAAGCCGATCCTGCCGCGGCGGAAAGAGCTTTCCCGTCCTTGGGAAGTCGGATGACGAAGGTTGTGCCCTTCCCTTCTTCCGTTTCAAAGTGAATACTTCCACAGTGTTTGTCGACAACCACGGAGCGGGCGATGGCCAATCCCTGTCCGGTCCCCTTGCCGATTTCTTTGGTGGTGAAAAAGGGATCGAACACCTGGCCTCGCACCTCTTCTGGAATTCCGGTACCCGTGTCTTGAATCCGGATTTCAACCCACTGCGGACAATTTAGAGTTTGCACTGTGATCCTCCCCTTCTCTGAACTTCCTTTTTCTACAACGTCGGCAATTGCATGGGAGGCATTGACAATCAGATTTAGAATCACCTGGTTGAATTCACCAGGCAGGCAAGGGACTGGGGGAAGCGATGGATCGAATTCGGTTTCTAAAGCGGCGACGTATTTCCATTCATTCCGGGCCACCGTAATCGTGCTTGTGATGGCGCGGTTCAGATCCACCGGGATCTTCTCTTTCATGCCTGGATGGGAAAACTCTTTCATTGCGCCTACCAGCGTTGACACTCCGTTCAGCCCTTCGATTGACTGTTCGATGGCCTGGGGAATCTGCTCAAGCAGATAGCCGGCGTTTGCGCGTTCGACCGCCGCCGCAACTTCCTGAATCGTTTCACTACTCAGAGTGTTGGATCGCGCCGCAGCCAGAAGCCTTTCATAGTCGGCCAGAAGGCTTGTGAGATCCTGAAAAGCATCCTTCAGGAAGCGCACATTGCTTCCAATGTACTGAGTCGGGGTGTTGATTTCGTGAGCAATCCCTGCCGCAAGCTGACCAATGGACTCTAGCTTCTGCGCCTGAAGAAGTTGCCCCCGCAGGAATTTGCGCTCTGTGATATCTTCCATCATCCCGTCGTAACGGACCACGACGCGGTTCTCACGAACCGCCCGCCCACTGCAGGAGATCCAAATCTTGCTGCGATCCTTGCGATAGGCCTCACATTCCAGGCTCAACATGCTTCCGAGCCTATCCATCACCTTGGCAAACTCTTCGTAACGTCCGGGGTCGACATAGAGCTGCTGGGAAATATCGGTGACGGCCGCCATCATCTCGTCCGCAGAAGCAAACCCAAAGATGCGGGCCATGGCCCGATTTACCCGAAGGAAGCGGCCATTCGGCATGCTCTGAAAAATTCCGACGATCGCCTCGTCGAATATTTCGCGATACTTCCGTTCCGCTTCCCGCAGCGCATCCTCGTTCCGCTTGCGTTTGCTGATATCGTGTCCTACGCCGGCAATTCCCGAAATCACGCCGTCCGCGTTTCGCAGAGGCACTTTTGTGGTCAAAATATGGATCGTGTTGCCATTCCGGTCCACCATTTTTTCTTCGCGGTTAAACAGGGGCTGCTCGGAGCGCATCACCTGTTGTTCATCGGCGTAGAAAGTAGTCGCAATGTCCTTGGGGAAAAAATCGAAGTCGGTCTTTCCCAGCAGATCCTCGACTATAGTCGCTCCGAGGGCCTGAGCCGTATGTAGGTTGGCAATCAGGAACCTGCCTTGCCTGTCTTTCACGTACATGAAGTCTGGGATGTTGTCGATTAAAGCGCGAAGCATTGTTCGCTCGTTGTCCAGGATGGATTGTTGGGCGGAGAGCCGACGATCAACCAGAGAGGTGACAACCACAAAGGCCAAAATGCAGGACGTTACGATGATTATGGCGGAACTTGCCAGCGCCGATATGTCCGCAGACCACGAGAGATCCGGCGAGAGATTGGTCCGCGTAAAGGTCACGGCGGCCATGCCTGTATAGTGCATCACGGGAATCGCCAGGCCCATCACCAACGCGATGGCAAACTTGGCCAAGCCTCCGCGGCGCTCGTTCTGAGAATACGAGATGAGCAGAAGCCCTACCATCGATATCACGACTGCAAGAAGAATGGATAAAGTCCACAATCCGCGGTGATAACTGTGCATTGCAGCCAAGCGCATTGCAGCCATTCCGGTGTAATGCATGGTCGCAATACCGGCGCCCATGAGGATGCCTCCTCCGGCAACGCGGGTCGGTGTCATACGATCCCGGCTGACCACAAACAGGGCGATCAGAGAGGCCATGATTGCAGCCAACAAGGATGCAATCACCGTAGGCACGTGGTAGGCAACCCGCATCGGCAGCCGGAAGGCGAGCATTCCCGTGTAGTGCATCGCCCAAATTCCGCTTCCCATCGCGAATGCGCCCCCAAGCAGCCATGCGAAGCGGACGCGACCACGATTTGCGTTCACGCGTCCTGCAAGGTCCAGGGCCGCGTAAGAGGCAAATATCGCGATGAACACGGAGAGTGCGACCAGTCGATAATCGTAGGTTCCCTGTATCGGAGTTAGGTTGTTCATGGCCGGGTTGGTGCAGCCGATGGGTCTGTGCTTGCATGGTCATCGGCTAAAAAGGCAGTTACTTTAGATCGCCGAGCACTGATCCAAACCGCCGCTAGACCTAAGCAAGTAATGAATCAACGCATTCTGCCGATGGAGTGATCACGCCGGTGCTGGCCATGTCATGGCCGGTTGCAGCCGCTTGCACGTTCGGGTCGAACGGGAATCTGAATGCCGGATTCGCCGCTTCCATGACGGTGAGGATGAAATGTATTTAGAGGAAAACCATGGCTGAGAAAGTCCTCTTCGTAGATGACGAATCCCTGATACTGGAAAGCTATCGGCGGATGCTTTACCGGGAGTTTGAGGTGGAGACAGCCCTTGGTGGTGAACAAGGCCTCGCCATCCTGCGCGAACGGGGGCCGTTCTCGGTCGTCATTTCAGATATGCGGATGCCCGGTATGAGCGGGGCACAATTCTTAGCGAAGGTGCGCCAGGCCAGCCCGGACACGGTGAGGATGCTGCTGACCGGTTACACCGAATTGATGGCAGTCATCGAGGCGGTGAACGAGGGAAACATATTTCGCTTTCTCACCAAGCCGTGCGAGAAGGAGGTGTTAGCAACCGCCATCACCACCGGCGTCGCTCAATACCGCCTGATTACTGCCGAGAAAGAACTCCTCGAAAAGACCCTCATGGGAAGCATCAAGGTATTGTCTGACGTTTTGGGTGCCGCAAGCCCCGAGGCTTTTGGAAGATCAATGCGCATTGCGCATCTCGTCCGCCACTTGATTGGTAAATTCGGCGTGCCTTCCCCATGGCGCTTCGATGCCGCAGCCATGCTGTCGCAGTTGGGCTGCATTACACTCGATTCCGAAGTCATCCAGGCCGCATACAGAGGAGAGGCTCTCTCCCCGGGAAATCAGGCAAGGTTCGATGCCCATCCTCAAGTTGCCCGAGACCTCCTCGCCAACATTCCCCGGCTGGAGTCTGTCGCATGGATGATCAGTCAACAATTTGCCAAAGAACTCATTGCCAAAGATCCTGACGCGCCGGCTTCACAAGCAGCAGACATCATTTTTGGGGCCAACGTCCTTAAACTTGCAATTGCCTTTGACAACCTCCGAATAAAGGGGTCGTCGGACGGACAATCGATTGCGAGCCTTCGCTCCCGGCGTACCGAGTTTGACCCGGCGATGGTCGAAGCCTTGGTGGGCATCAAGACTGAGGGCGCCAAGATGGAACTAAGAAAGGTTCAAACATCCAAGCTCACGAAAGGCATGATCCTGCAGCAGGAGATTCGAACCCGAGCGGGAATGTTGGTCGTGGCAAAAGGCCAGGAAGTCAGTCAAACCCTCGTGATTAAGCTTGAGAACTTCTCACGCGCGGGCACGATTGACGAAGAAATTATGGCGATGGTTCCCGCGTAGATCGAATCCCGCGCAAGCCCCTTTTTCCGTACTTCTTTACCTTCTGGCTGGTGGTATACCGATGCACTGAATCCACTGTTTCACAGACCAAGTTTTGCACACCACGTGCAGGCTCTATCCAAGCAGGCGCTGAAGGATCGAGTGAAGATGGAGGGCAGCGCAGTCGACATGGGGAAAATCGGTATTGGCGGGGCTGAAGACGAGAGAGAGGTCGGTGCCGGCGAAGATGATGGCGTCGAGAGGTTCGCGGCGGATGAGAGTCTGTGCAAGGGCGGTAAGGTCGCGGTGCTGCAGGCCATCTGCGGAGGGCTTTCCGGCGCGCGCGAGTTCGAGATAGGTGTTGTGGATGAAATCGATCTCGGGTCGTGCCGGAGCGATGACTTCTATGTTATGGAGTTCGCCGAACAGCGCGGACTCGATGACAAAGCGGGTACCGAAGACGGCGACGCGGCGGGCCGATCGCGCGGTGAGTTCATGGACAAGAGGGTCAAAGATGTTGATGACGGGCACGGGAGAGATGGCGGCCAGCTCGCGGATGCAGTAGTGAGGAGTGACCGCTGGGATGGCAGCGAACTCGGCCCCGGCGGCGTGGAGGCGGCGGATAAAGCTGGCGAGGTATTCGGCAAGACCGGGGCGATCCTTGGCCTGCACGTAGGAGAATACGCGCGAGGTCTCGGCGTGGGCAATGACGATGTTGAGAGTGCGGCCATGCGGGTCGGCCTCGTGAGCTTTGGCTAGTTGCGAGTAGTAGTGGATGGTGGCTCCGACGCCGAGTCCACCGATGAGACCTAAGCAGCGACTTGGGTTCATGGAAGTTAGGGATAAAGCGGAAATTTGGTAAAATAGGGTTCGATTGGGCGGCGCGAAAAACTAGCTGGCGACTGCTCCCACCATAAAATCCAGAGCGCGAGCGATGTACGGCTTGAGTTCCTTGCGATGGACTACGGCGTCCAGCATACCGTGGTCGAGCAGGAATTCGCTGCGCTGAAATCCTGCGGGCAATTTCTGGCGGATCGTTTGCTCGATCACGCGCGGCCCAGCAAAGCCGATCAGAGCGCCGGGCTCAGCGATATTCAGGTCACCCAACATTGCGAAAGATGCGGTGACGCCGCCAGTCGTCGGGTCGGTGAGCACGGAAACGTACGGGACTTTCGCTTTGTCGAGACGCGCGAGAGTGGCGGAGATTTTGGCCAACTGCATAAGGCTGACGACGCCCTCCATCATGCGGGCGCCGCCCGAAGCGGAGACAATAATCAGGGGCATGTGCGAATCAACTGAGCGCTCAACCGCCCGGGTAATCATCTCGCCGACGACTGCGCCCATGCTGCCGCCGATGAAGGCATACTCCATGGCGCTGACCACGACATCGCGGCCAAGCAGCTTGCCTTGGGCATTGATGACGGCATCTTTCAGTCCAGTATCGTGCTGAGCTTGGCGCAGGCGGGTCGAGTAAGCCTTCAGATCGACGAACTTCAGAGGGTCTGTCGAAGAGAGATTGCCGTCGAAGGTCTCATAGTCACCGTCGAGCAGGAGAGCCAGGCGAGTTCGTGCGTCGATGCGAAAGTGTTTCGCGCACTTCGGGCAGACGTTTAAGTTTTCTTCCAGATCTTTCTTCCAGATGATCTGGCGGCAGTTTTCACATTTCACCCACAAGCCTTCGGTGCGGACCGTCTTCTTGCCGGAAGTGTCGAGCTCGCCGGATTCGCGCTTGAACCAAGCCATAATAGTTGACAGTTCCCAGTACCAGGTACTTAGTATTCGATTCCTCTCTGCGCCATTACACCCTTTTCGTAGGCGTGTTTTACCTGGCGCATTTCGGTGACCGTGTCGGCGGCCTCGACAATTGTGGGGTGCGCGCTTCTTCCCGTCAAGATGACATGCACCATCTCGGGTTTGCTTTTCAGGCTCTCTACCACTTTTGCATGATCAAGCATGCCGTAACTGATGGCATAATTGATTTCATCCAGCACCACCAGATCCCAGCCCCCGGAGTGAATTGCCTGATCGGCTTCGGCCCAGGCCGCTTCCACCATCTTGACGTCTTCGGGGTCGGGCTTTTCCGTGCCCACTTTTACGAATCCGCGGCCCATCTGTTTCATCACGAACTTGTCGCCGAAGGCCTTCACCGCGTCCAACTCGCCATAGTGCCATGAGCCTTTCAGGAACTGCAGCATTAGCACGCGCATGCCCTGGCCTACGGCACGGAGAGCGGTTCCCATTGCCGCCGTGGTTTTGCCCTTCCCCGGGCCTGTGTTCACGATAATCAGACCGCGGCGGACGTCATTCATAACATCGGGTTTCGTAACTCGTAAACATCGGTCCTATTTGCCAGAGGTTCGATTCTACTAGAGTGCGTTGCGAAGCGCGGTTCGGTGCGTACGATGTTCTGCCGAATGTTGAACTTTCGTTGGAACTCCTGCATCCAACTTCGCGTACCCGGGTGTAAGTAGATCTCTGTCTCTCAGGGCAGACATCGGAGGTCTCCGTGGTAAACAATTGTTTCTTGTTATTGTTTTGTATGCTCGCGGCGTTGCCGGCATTTTGCGGGCAGCATGTGGCTCACCCTAGAGCCTTTGACTCGGTCGAGCAGGAAACGATCCGCCAGATCGTCGATATGGAGCGCCAGGCCAAAGAGGCCAGCCTGCGACGCGACGCGGAGTTTCCGTTGCGCACCCTTGCGGAGGACTACGTGGCCATTACTCCGCTGGGACAGGTCACCACGAAACAGGAAACGATTTCTGCGCGGCGCAGTGGACAACTTCGCTACGAAGCGATGAATGTAACGGACATGGTCGTGCGAGTCTATGGCGATACAGCCGTGGTCACCGCCCGCGCCGATGTAAAAGGTCACCAGCTCGGCGAAGACTTCAGCGGACCGTATCGTTACACGCGGGTGTGGGTTCGGCGGAATGGGCAGTGGCAAACCGTTAGCTATCAGGCTACGGTGACGCAGTAGGCCCCCTGCTAGGAAAAGAACTCGGAACCGAAGAGAATTCAGCTTAGATGGCTTGTTCCCCTGGCGACTGGTTGAGATGGGACGGGCTCGGCTGGATCGTCATCGCTGCGCAACAAGGGCAGGGCTACGCGCAAGGCTTCGACCTGGCGCTTTACTTTCAATAATTCTTGTTCTTTCGCGCGCAAGAGGTCCATCACGTTTTTCATGGATCAAGGCTCCCAGACTTCGACTCGCGGTTCTGATTCAACCACTGTAGGCCGCGCCGCAAGCCGGGAACAACTCACGAAGGTGCATGTTGTCGTGGTGCATCCTTCTGATAGCTCCATTCTTTCGTACCTCGTGATCTAATGACCAGAATGATAGGGATGGCCTTTCAAAATGGTGAAGGCGCGGTAGATTTGCTCGAGCAAGACCACGCGGGCCAGTTCGTGGGCGAGCGTCATTTTGCCGAGCGAGAAAGTGTGCTGGGCTGAGGCGCGAACGTCTTCGCTGAACCCATTGGCGGAGCCGATGGCAAAGACCAGCGGCAGCGGATTCCGATCCTGATAGTCTCCTAGAAAACGCGCCCACTCTTCAGAGGAGAGTTGCTTTCCGCGAGAGTCCATCAGCACGATTGTCGACTTGGCGCGAGTGAGTTTATTTTTCTCTGGCGCAACGCAACCGCTCATTTGCAGAAGCGCAGCTTCATCACGCAATGCCAGTCCTTCCACCGGGAGGTAGCGCGAGATTCGCTTGAGATATTCGTCGGTGAGCGCCTGGATCGCCGGCTCTTTCGTTTTTCCTATCCAGGCAATCTTGATCTTCACAGTTAGGTCGTCACGCTTAAACAATCAGGTTTAGTTGCTTCCGGATGCCAGCACGACCGAGGCGCCAAACTCGATGTTTTCTCCGCGAGCGTATTGCTTGATCGCAGCGATCACATCGGCGTGGATCTGGGGCCGCTGGTCTTCACGAACGCGATCCAGCAGAGGGCGGAATGGCACGGACACTGCTTGCGCTTGCTCCCATACTTCTTCGGGCGTGCCGGGCCATGTCCAAGAGACTGTCTTAGTTTCTTCATGAACGTCGTGGAAGCCAGCGGCTTGCAAAATCGCGGAGAGGCTACCGGGCTGCGAGAAGCGGAATGGATTGGAGCCATCCGGCTGCAAGAGAAAACCTCCTACATGCCGGTGCACGACGCCCATCGTACTTCGCCAGTAAGGCTGATCGATCGATCCCCAAACCACAAAACAGGCACGCGCGTCCGGGCGCAGAACCCGGCGCAGTTCACGGAAGGCGAGGGCGACGTCGCGGAAGAACATCACTCCGAAGCGCGATGTAGCCAGATCGAAACTGCTGTCGTTGAAAGGAAGCGCGTGTGCGTCGGCTTGCCGCGTTGAAAAATTCTGTAGGCCGCGTTCCTGCGCTCGACTTTTTGCAATCTCAAGCAGTTCGGCACCGAGATCGACAGCAGTGACGTGCCCTTGCCCGCCGACGCGTTCTGCGAGGCTGATGGCCGGTTCGCCGGTGCCGCTGGCGAGATCCAAAACCTGCATGCCCAGCCTGGGCTGGGCGAGCTCCACCAGAGCTTCGGTGACGGCTTTCCCCATCGCCGACGATTTCGCCTTCCACTTTTCAGTCGCGACCAGACGATAGGAATTTCCCCAGCTAGGTTCGGCCGATGGTGATTCAGTCGTTATTTCGGTCTGTGTAGGCTCGGCTTTTTGCGGAGTCGACATAAGCTACTCAGCGTTCAGCAGACAGGCGAAGCCTCCCGCGGTTCGAACTAGGCTCGTTTGCGGCCAGTGGTGGTGGGCGTGCGCGGCGTTGCTTTCGTCTTTTTCCCAACTTTTGTTTCACGCATCGGCTTGGAGTGCGGCTTCGATTCCAACTCCGAGGGCTCGAGACGCTTCGCCGTCTTCCACAGACGTTCGAGATCGTAGAACTTGCGCGCCTTCTCGGAGAAAACATGGACGACGAAATCCGTGTAATCGACCAGTATCCATTCGCCTTGTTTGTAGCCCTCGACGTGGGCTGGGTACACCCCCGCGGTCTTCAAACGCAGCTCGACCTCGTCTGCGATGGCTTGTACCTGCCGCGGGTTGGTGCCGCTGCAAAGGACGAAATAGTCGGTAAATGCCCCTGATCCCTTCTCCATTTCGAGGATGGAGAGTTCTTCCGCTTTTTTGTCGAGGCAAGCTTGGATGGCCGCCGCTACCTGGCGCTTCAGATCGTTTTTTTTCATGCAGAGAGTCGTTCAATTTCTCGGTCGTTGGTCGTTTGCCCTTTGGGGCTGAGCTCTCATTGTAAATGACTGGAGGCGTTGAGCGATTTTACGAACGACTAACGACAAGCGACTAACGACCTTTGTACAGTTCAGTTTTTTTTATGTAGTCGGCGACGGCGGGATCGACGAAGCGTGCCAGCGATTTGCCGGCAGCGGCGGCCTGACGAATCGCGGTGGAGGAGACGGGCTGATAGACCTCGTCGAGTAGATGGATTGTCACACCGGTCAGCACAAGGTCCCCGGTGGCGGCTTGCTTTTGAAATGGGCGGGTCGCCTCCGCTCGTGGGCGCAAGTTTTCGGGCAGGGCGTTGGCGACATCGGCGAGAGAGTAGCCAGGCCTGCTGGCGACGACAAATTCGCACTCGCGAAACAGGGCCTCAGGTTGATGCCACTTGGCGATGTCGGCGAAGGCGTCGATTCCGATCAGGAGGAAGAGGCGATCTGCTTTTTTGAATGACTGCTTCAGGCGCTTCACAGTTTCGATGGTGTAGTTGGGCTTCGCCGAGGCCTGCTCTTGATTCTTGTTCTTCTTTTTGTCGATCAACTTCACCTTCTCGGTATTTTTGGGGCTATCCGGAACATATTCTTCGGGAGCTTCGAGCAGCGAGGGCAGGAAATCCTTTTCCTGCGCGGTTGTCAGAGCGAGCATGGCATAGCGATGCGCGAAGGCCGAGAGTGGCTGGCTTTGCTTGTGCGGCGGCACGTTCGCCGGGACAAAGTAAATGCGCGAAATCTTGTAGCGCTCGCGCGCGGCACGCGCCAGGGCCATGTGTCCGCGATGAATGGGATCGAACGTACCGCCAAAAAAGCCGATATTCATGAGCCGCTAGTTTCTTCGTTTCGAGGGGCGGTTGGCAAGTCCGGCCATCCCGGCTCCGCCACTGGCGAAGAAGGTCAGGGGCATTGTCCGATTGGACATCGTCTGGCTGGACCTGCCCCAGCGGACAAATCAACATTTGCCCACGAGAGATTGGAATGTACTCATGTAATCTCGCGAGGTTACACTTTTAGCAATAGTATGGTTTGCATGCGAGTAACCCTCCCCCTACTTCGCATTCCTCCCGCCCGCGCACCCATCCTGCGTTACGGCGTAGCGGTGCTCAGCACGACCCTGGCGCTGATCCCGGCTCTACTGCTTCCCAACATCAATGAAAGCCGCCTCGCGGTGTTTGCCGTGGCGGTGATGGTGAGCGCGTGGTATGGCGGCTGGAAGCCGGGGTTGGTAGCCACTTCGTTCGCCCTCACCGTCAGCGCGTATTTTTCATTTACTGGGGAACACACACCGGCGCAATACCGGTCGACGATGATCCGGCTAGCGCTGTTCGTTTTGCTGGCGATGCTCATCTGCTGGTTCAACGCGGCGCTGCGAGCGACGCAGGAAGGGCTGCGACGCTCGGAAATAAATTTCCGCTCATTGGTGACGAACGCTCCTTACGGAATCTGCCGTTGCGATTCGGCGGGTCTGGTGCTGGATGCGAATCCGGCGCTGCTGACGATGCTGGGATATTCTTCCGCGCAGGATCTCAGGGGCAAGCATCTTGGCGGACTTTATGCTGATACGCATCAGTGGTTCGAGCTGGCGGATCATCTGCTGGCCGCAGTTCCTTTCACTGGATTGATTTCCGAATGGAAACGCAAAGACGGCACTGGAACCGTGGTTCGTGTTTCCGGGCGCGCAGTGCGCGATGGAAAAAAGGGGAAGACCTTCGAGTTGTTTGCCGAGGACGTGACCGAACGCCGCACGCTGGAGGAGCAACTGCGGCAGTCGCAAAAGATGGAGGCGGTCGGAAGACTGGCCGGCGGAATTGCGCACGATTTCAACAACCTGCTGATGGTAATTTCAGGGTATTCGGAATTTCTGCTTGATCGACTCGGTCCCGACCCGGCGCTGCGCGGACCGGCACAGGAGATCAAAAGCGCGGCCGAGCGGGCTTCCTCTCTTACGCGGCAACTGCTCGCATTCAGCCGTAAACAAATGCTGGCGCCAAAGATTCTCGATTTGACCGCCGTGGTCACGGAGAACTTTAAAATGCTTACGCGAGTGATCGGTGAGGACATCGATCTGGTAATGGTCCCGGGAGCTGTGCTGGGTGCGGTACGCGCCGATGCCGGGCAGATCGAGCAGGTCATCATGAACCTTGCGGTGAATGCGCGCGACGCCATGCCCTCAGGCGGGAAGTTGACGATTGAAACCTCAAACGTTTTGCTCGACGAAGATTATGCGCGTTTTCGTACGCCACTGAAGCCAGGAGACTATGTGATGCTCGCCATCAGCGACACCGGCGCGGGAATGGATACGGAAACTCAGTCGCACATCTTCGAGCCTTTTTTCACCACGAAAGGAATGAAGGGAACCGGGCTGGGCCTGTCCACGGTGTATGGCATCATTAAGCAGAGTGGCGGTTACATTTGGGTTTACAGCGAGTTGAACAGGGGAACGACCTTCAAGATTTATTTGCCTCGCGTGCCTGAACATGCGGACAGCGTTGCACAGGTGGCCTCGGCGCCCGCGGAGAATGCTCTGGCAGAGAGCGGAACTGAGACCATCCTGTTGGTGGAGGATGAAGCGAACCTGCGATATTTGGCACGGCAGTTTCTCGAAAAACAGGGTTATCGCGTGATTGAAGCCGCTGACGGAGCGGTGGCGATCCAAGTCGCCGTCGCGCATGACGGAGTGATTCACCTCCTGCTCACCGACGTGATCATGCCCGGAATGAACGGCCGCGAGGTCGCGCGGCGCATTTCTGAAATTCGCCCCAATACAAAAGTGCTTTACATGTCCGGTTACACGGAAAATGTGATCGGGCACAATGGCACGCTGGACGCTGGCGTACGCCTGCTCCAGAAACCTTTTACCCTTCGCGACCTGAAAAACAAAGTTCGCGAAGTGCTGGATTCCACCCCAATCCCCCGTGAGGTTGCCATGCCAGTTCAAACCGTTCATGCTTCGGCGGCGCAAGGACGCGATCCATCGACCTTGTCGCGCGCACAACGTTTTCAGCTTCACCTGCCCTTGAAATATCGCCGCCTCGACGAAGAGAAATGGCATGCCGGCGAAACCAGAAATATCAGCCGCTCCGGTTTGCTGTTTCAAGCCGAAGACCTTTTGCAGCCAAATGTCGTGCTGGAAATAAACCTGGTGCTCCCGCCGGAGATTGCCGGCCTTTCGCCGACAGAAGTAATTTGCAAGGGAGAAATCGTGCGCACGGTGCATTCGAACGGCGAGAAAATGCCTCCCGCGCTAGCAGCTAGGATTCTGCAATATCATTTCCAACACGGATCGCATTTGCCGCGGGCGTAGGATTTGATGAGGTCGGCTTGATTTGCGAAGAGGTATGGCTCCAGCCGCGCCGTCTAAAGCCAATCAACATGCGAGCTTTAGCACCGAGGACTAGGCGCTGTGGCTGTCGGCAGCTTCGGCTTGCTGCGGCGCCTGCTCTCGCAGAGCTTCTACTTCCTTTGCGATAGCAAATTTCAGCTCTTCGATCCCTTGGCCGGTCACGGCTGAAATCTCGTAGCGCTTCATCTTGTGCTTCTTGCAATATTTCTTCAGGGCGGCAACTTTATCTTTATTGGCGACGTCGATTTTTGACGCGACCATGATCATCGGCTTTTCTTCCAGATGAGCGCCGAAACTGGCCAGTTCGCCGCGAATCACTTCCACGTCTTTCACAACGTCAGGGCGGCCGCTCGCGTCCGATACATCGACTAAATGAACCAGCAGGCGCGTTCGCTCGATATGGCGCAGAAACTGCGTGCCCAGGCCCGCGCCGGTGTGCGCGCCTTCAATCAGGCCGGGAATGTCGGCGACCACGAAGCTCACTTCGTCCCGCGGATCGCCAACGACCACAACCCCTAAATTCGGTTCGAGCGTAGTGAAGGGATAGTCGGCAATTTTCGGGCGCGCCGCGGAGATGCGGGAAATGAGCGTCGACTTGCCCACGTTCGGAAAGCCGACCAGGCCTACGTCTGCAAGCAGTTTTAGTTCAAGACGGTAGTTGTGCTCTTCGCCGGGACGGCCGGGCTCGTGCTCGCGCGGAGCCTGATGCACCGAGGTTGCAAAGCGCGCGTTGCCACGCCCTCCGCGACCACCGCGGGCGATGACCATACGTTGATCGGGAGCGGAAAAATCGAAAACTTTTTCGCCGGTTTCTTCGTCGTAGACAATCGTTCCTACGGGCACTTTCAGAAGAACGTCAGCGCCTTCGCGGCCGGTTTTGTTTGAGCCTTCGCCGTGGCGTCCACGCTCGGCTTTGTATTCAGGATTGAAACGGAAGTGCACGAGCGTATTGTGGCGCTCGCTGGATTCCATGACGACGTCGCCGCCCTTGCCGCCGTCGCCGCCCGAAGGGCCGCCGCGCGGAACATATTTCTCGCGACGAAAGGCCATGCAGCCGTTGCCGCCGTCGCCAGCTTTCACGCGAATTTTAGCTTCGTCGATGAACATGATGAATAGGAAAAAAACAAAAGCCTCGTCCCGAAGGCGAGGCTGGGAGCGGCGCTCGACAGCAGGCCGCGACTTGCGAAAACGCAACGCTCGATTCGCGAACGGAAGCGAGTTATTCCGTGACTTCCATCGGCTCGACCATCACGAACTTGCCCATTGAGCCCTTGTTCAGGAACTTGATGCGGCCCGTGATCTTGGCGAAGAGCGTATCGTCTTTGCCGCGGCCCACGTTCAGCCCGGGTTTTACGCGGGTGCCGCGCTGCCGCACGATGATGGTGCCTCCGGGGACGATCTGTCCGCCGAATGCCTTAAAGCCCAGCCGCTGCGCGTTCGAGTCGCGGCCGTTTCGTGATGTGCCTTGTCCTTTTTTATGTGCCATGAGTCCGTTCTCAGTTCTCGTTTCTCAGTTCTTAGCGAAGTCGCATCGGAGACTGAGCGATCCGGTTTTATTTCTTCTTTTTTGCTGCCGATTTTTTGGCCGCAGACTTCTTAGGAGCGGCTTTCTTCTTGGCATGGCCCTTCGCCGCCTTTGCTTCGGACTTATGCTCGGTCTCGTGCTCTTCTACAGCGGCCACTTTCTTTGGCTTGGGCTGTTTCTTTGCCAGCTCGGGAGCCTTGAAGCTCTGGCCGTCAAAGGCGATCTCGCTGATGCGCACGGCAGTGAATGCCTGCCGGTGACCGCGCAGCTTCTTGTACTGCTTTTTGCGCTTGTAGTGGAAGACCAGGATTTTTTCACCGCGGCCTTCTTCAACCACATGGCCGAGCACACGCGCTTCCGATTGCGGCTTGCCAATCTGACCTTCGCCGCCCGACACAGCCAGAATTTCAGGAAACTCCACTTGGCCATCGGTGCCCGTGGCCATCTTCTCGACTCGAATCACGTCCCCGGGCGCCACCCGGTACTGCTTGCCGCCGGCGCGGATAACCGCGTACATACGCCTGCCTCCGTCAAAATATCGTAAAAGTTCAGCGCTGAAACCTGGTCTTGCGCGCACACGGGCGCAACCTCAACCTGCTGAACTGTCTCTGCTTGCTGTGTTTCCCCTGCGGCGTTTCAGCAGCCAGGGCGAGCCTGCCCAGAACGGGCCGGCGAGTACAGGCAAACTCAGCTATTCTAGCGTGTGTTGTGGAAATCGGTCAATGTGATGTTCAATCCAGTACATAACTTTGCAGATCAGCGGCCCCTGTGCGAGAATTCCGGCGGCCTCCCGGATTACATGGGACAAAACCAACTGAGGAAACTACGAATGAAGCGATTGTCTGCCGTTCTGCTGTGCCTGCTCACCCTCACCCTGCTCAGTTTCGCGCAGCCGAAGGCTGCTTCGAAAAAGTCCACCTCCCCTGCCGCTCCCGACAAAGCCTACTTGCAGAAGGTGTGGGATGGCTGGGCGACGCTCGATCCCGCGAATGTGGCGAAGTACTATGCGGGCGGTCTGCACACTTTCTTCGATCTCGCTCCGTTGAAGTACGGGAGTTGGGAAGAATACGAAAAGGGGGTGAAGGCCCTGCTCGCCGGTTACAAGAGCGCCAAGTTCACGCTCAATGATGATCTGGCGATTCATCCCCATGGAGACCTGGTATGGGTCACCTCGACCGTGAAGAGCGAGATGACTACAACCGCCGGAAAAGTCGAAATGGCAACCTTCCGCTGGACCGCGGTTCTCGAAAGTCAGGACGGCAAGTGGGTGTCTCCGAGCCTTTGCAATAGTCGGGCACACGCACGAAACAATCAGGGCGCGTCAAAGTATCAGCGGGCGTGACGCGCCTAACTTTTCGACCAGCGCCGAGTCAAAGGGATCATGAAACTTCCATTGGCCATCTTTTTGCTCGTCACTTGCGTTTCAACCCTCCTGGCGCAGCAATCGACACCACAGCCCGCTCCCGATCCATGCACAACTCGGGAGCAGAAACAGCTCGATTTCTGGGTAGGCGAGTGGGAGTTGACGTGGCCGGGACAAAAAGCGGGAGAGTTGGGTTACGGCACAAATACCATCAAGCGCATTCTCGACGGATGCGTGGTGCAGGAAAGTTTCTCTGGCCAGGAAGCGATGCATCTTCGCGGAACCAGCGTTTCCATTTTCGACTTGAACGCCGGCAAGTGGAAACAAACATGGGTTGACAACGAAGGGGGCTATCTCGATTTTACCGGAGAGTTCAAAGGCGGACAGTTGGTTTTGCAACGCGAAGCCACCAAGAGGGATGGCACGAAGCTCCTTCAGCGGATGGTCTGGAAAAATATTGGTCCCAACGAACTGGATTGGAGTTGGGAAGCTTCACGGGACGGCGGGAACAGCTGGCAAGTTCAGTGGCCGATTCACTACAAGCGAAAAAGCTGAGGCTGGGCGGTCCGCGTTCGATCAATTGTGACTCTCAGTGTGAGAATGACACCGCACTGTTAAAGCGCAAACCCGCACTACTACTCGAAAACCCCTTTTCTTCAACTATATCCTCAGAGGGTACTTCGGTAATATTTTGTAACTCAGCTTGCAGAAACAACTCCTTTGCGGCAGGGTTACTACTATTCGAGGAGAACTGTGATGCGTGACCGTATCGCCATTTTGCTTTCGCTCTTTCTATCGGCTGGCGTTATGTGGAGTCAGCTGCAGCCGGCCACGCCCATCGCGCCTGCCAATTCCCAGCAAGGTATGCCCGGCATGGATATGTCGGGGCACGACATGTCGAACATGAAGGGCATGTCGATGGGAACGGATAAAGCGGGCCCGGATAAAGGAGACAGCGATAGCGATGCTGGGGCTCATGCCATGCATTCCATGGAAGGGCACATGGACATGGGTCCGCACATGAAAATGACAGCCCTTCGGCAGCCGAAGCCGGGCGATGCCGAGCGGGCCAAGCAGATTGTGGAAGGCGCGCGCAAAGCTTCGGAGAAATACCTCGACTACAATGTGGCTTTGAATGACGGCTACAAGATATTCCTTCCCAACATTCCGCAGAAGATGTATCACTTCACCAACTATCAATATGGATTCGAGGCCGCTTTTGGCTTCAATCCTGAACATCCCACCTCGCTCCTCTACGAGAAGCACGGCGACGACTACAAACTGATTGGCGTAATGTACACCGCGCCCAAGCGGTTCGGGGAGGATGAACTCGACGAGCGCATTCCACTCAGCATCGCCCAATGGCACGAACACGTGAATTTCTGTACCGCGCCTGCGGGACGAAAGGGTGAGTACTTCGCTCCGCATCCACAGTTTGGGTTAAAGGGATCGATCACGACGCAGGAAGCATGCGATGCTGCGGGAGGAACCTTTCATCCAGTGATCTTCAACTGGATGGTGCACGTCTATCCGTTCGAAAAAGATCAAGACAGCATCTGGTCAGTAGACCGTCAGCACGGCGACGCAGACTAAAAGCACAGAAGTAATCTGCACGCGCTAATAGATGAAAGGGCCGCTCAGATCTGCCGGCCTGTTTTCATTCTATTTTTCTAATCGCTTCCTCACTCCAAATTGAGCGGCACATCCTTGCGCTCGCTCTGGTCAGGTAACAAAACAGAACACCAAAGATTGTTCCAGAATCGCTCATGGCCGGGGAATGTCCGCCGATGTTGGCTTAGTCTCTTGCTAACGGAGATGTCGAGGCCACGTCCAACCAGCGTGATTGGAACTTTGCAAAGTCAGTTTAGAGTCATGGAACTTTCCCAGAGGACGGCACGTAGTAATCAGTGTTCGCTATCGAACAGTGGAGTTCGGAGACGGACATCAACCAAATGATTTGTTTGCGATGTGAGTCAAACTTCGTTTATCAGTTTCAATAGGTTGCGGGCTGCGGAACCTCGGCAAGAGAATTGCAAATAGAGCGGGTGGATCGTTGGAGTAAGCAAGCTAGATCTTTGCGGGGTTAGGGATTTTCTCACTTTCGGTTTGGCGGCCCTGGTGAGAAAACCCCCGATGCACAGCGCGTCAGGCCTCGCGGCCTGTCTGCTGAACCCCAGCGGGTGAATTGTAGGCGATTCGCGGCAAAACACAACTGTTTTCTCGCGGAAGTCGCGAACCGGAGCCGCCCCAACCGTTCTCTGACGAAATTCGGAGAAGAAAAAAGGAGCAATTATGAAATTCGCGACAGTTTCTAAGAGTCAGGTAGTGAAGATTCTGGTACTGGGGTTGGCTTTGATGTTGGCTTCGAGCGCCTTTGCAGCGAGCAAAGGTAATCTGCAACTCGGCAACGCGGTCATGCTGAATGGAACCACGCTGAAGCCGGGAGAATACAAGGTTCAGTGGGAAGGCAGCGGGCCCAACGTCGAAGTGAGCATTTTGAAAGGCAAGAATGTTGTGGCGACGACGACCGCGCATGTCGTGGATTTGCAGTCGCCAGCCGACAACGACGCTGCCTTGACGCATCGGAATGACAGCGGCCCCAACTCGCTTTCTGGTCTGCGCTTTCAGGGGAAGAAATTCGCTCTTGAACTGACGGATGCCGGCCACGGTATGCAGGCTGACGCCTCCAGCAAGTAAAACTGCATCTCGGAAAAACTGGGGAATTTGAGGGAGCACAATGTGCTCCCTTTTTTGCTTCTAATTCGACGTCAGCACGTCATCGTGGTAATTGATCACAGCCGGCGTCGTCCTGAAAGTAGCGGCGTCAGGTTTGAGATCGAAATTGCTGACGCCGATTGATTCGCCACTAACGTTGCGCAGACTCTGATACGTGGGATCGGAGTTAGGAGCCGCGGCAGTGGAATTCTGCGCAGCGGCAGGAAACGCGGCAAGAAATAAGCCCACCACCGCGAGGAGTAAGAGTAATGCAAGACAGGCGAGTCCGGCCAGGCACACTAATGCCGAGCGGTGAGAACGAATGAAAGAAAACATGAAACCTCCCGGGGGGAAGGAAACCGGGTAATTATGCCGGATTTGAGGAAAAACGCAAGTGCGAGTAGCAGTTCGTCGGCAACTAAGGACTCGAAACCTTTTCCAGTTCGGCGTCGAGGTGGACGCTGCTGCCGCCGGTGACCTTAAGTTTCCGCTCCCAGTCTTTGAAACCCGGCTTCTTCACTGAGACAGTTTGCTCCCCTTCAGCGACCAGAACGTCGGAAGGTGTGTTGCCAACGAAACTGCCGTCGACTTGGATGTCGGCCCCTGGGGGGTCGGACCCCAACTGCACCTTTGCGTAGACCGAAGGACCGTTTTCGGCAGCACTGTCGGCCCCCGAGCCCTGCGCCACGGCAGGGGGAGGAGATGCAGTCTCAAATTTTGCCAAGTCTAGTTTCATGTCGCCGTTTACATAAGCGGTAATTTCGGTGCCTTTCGGAATGCTGATATCTTTCCCGTGCATTAAGAGGAAAAGCGGCGCGGCGGGAAAAAATACTATGCTTGTTGCCACCATGCCACCTACCATACCGCCGGTATGCCCGCCACCCTTGACGTCTTTCACGGCTCGTAGCGCAGCTTTCTCGCCGCTGGCTAGCTTGACGTAGTCGATGTTCATGTCGAGCTTGCCGCCGCGAGCCATTCTTCTTTTCGGTTGAGCCTCAGTAATCGTCGCGAAGGCCAATCCTCCCTTCGGGATGACCAGCGTGCCATTCACCGTGATGTCGTCCAGGACTTCGAAGTCCACCGTGTCACCCGTATGGGCATCAGCCGACGAGACGGTGCGATTGATTCGCAACCTCACTGGCGTTCCCTCTTCGAGCACGAAGCCTTTTGCTGACGTAAAGTTTGTCTGTGGGGCTTGTTCTTGAGCCTGCTGAGTCGACGGTTGGGCCGTAGAGCCGGCAGGCGGTTGCGGTGCCGGAGCTTGAGCGGAAGAAAAACTGGATAGAAACAACGCAAACAAACTTAGCGGCAGAGAAGTTTTCATCGCGACCCTCCGGTCACAGAATCAGCAAAATGCTTGGGGGCCCAGGACAGGTCATTATGCGCCCGCGGGGAATCATGTCAACGCAAATCAGGGACAACGAGGCACCAGACTAGCAACTCGTCGGAGGGGAGAAACGGATGTCGTGCGGCGCGGCTGAAGCCGCGCCTTTCAAACCTAGTACTTTGGCACCTTTGGGTCCACGCGATCCGACCACGCGGTGATGCCGCCAGCCAGGTTGTGAACTTTGGCGAAGCCTGCTTGTTGGAGAAATGCGACTGCTTTCGCGCTGCGTCCGCCCATTTTGCAGTGCACGACGATTTCGCGGCTGGAATCGAGTTCGTTCACACGCTTAGGCAGATCGTTGAGCGGAATCAGATGTCCGCCGATGTTGCAGATTTGATATTCGTTGGGCTCGCGCACATCGAGGACGAAGACATCTTCTTTCGCATCGAGACGCCGCTTCAGCTCTTCGACTTGAATTTCTGGAACTCCATTGGACACCGGTTTTTCCTCCCCGCGAATTCCGCAAAACTCGTTGTAGTCTATCAGCTCGGTCACGGTGGGATGCGTGCCGCAGACGGGGCAGTCGGGATTCTTGCGTAGCTTGAGTTCGCGGAACTTCATGCCCAGGGCGTCGATCAGCAACAGTCGGCCGATGAGCGGATCGCCCACTCCGAGAATCAGCTTGATCACTTCGGTAGCCTGCATCACGCCAACCAGCCCGGGCAGAATGCCGAGCACGCCGCCTTCGGCGCAGGACGGAACCAGACCGGGCGGAGGTGGCTCGGGATAGAGACAGCGATAGCATGGGCCCTCGTCTGTAGCGAAAACGCTGGCCTGGCCTTCAAAGCGGAAAATCGATCCGTAGACGTTTGGCTTGCCGGTAAGTACACACGCGTCGTTCACAAGATAACGCGTGGGGAAGTTGTCGGTTCCATCGGCGACGATGTCGAAGCCGCGGAAGAGTTCGAGAGCATTCTCACTGCTGAGGCGGGTGTCGAACTTGCGAAGATTGAGAAATGGATTGATGGCAGTGAGCTTTTCCGCAGCGGAATCCAATTTCTTCCGTCCCACGTCGGCGGTGGAGTGAATAATCTGCCGCTGCAGGTTGGTGTAATCGACGATATCGAAATCGACCAGGCCAAGCGTTCCTACGCCGGCTGCGGCCAGATACAGCGCCAGCGGCGAGCCGAGGCCTCCTGCGCCGATGCACAGAACGCGCGCCGCCTTCAGCTTCTGTTGGCCCTCCATGCCGACCTCGGGCATGATGAGATGACGCGAGTAGCGCAGGATTTCGTCCTTGCTTAGGGTGACTGGAATTTCGGTGGTGGTTGTAGCCATAAAGTCCTCGATTGAAATTGAATTGCGCTGTCTCGGGCTAGAAGCAGGAGGGGCAACAACAGCAGCGGATTGTGGCGGAGGGATTCAAGTTTGTGGTCCTAAGCTATGCGTACCTCAGAGGCTAAAGCCGCTCTTATTCGGCTCATCTTACAGCGCGACTGAAGCCGGTCGTTTCAAAACACCAACCACGATCAGGCCGCGCCGCCCGCGATGGAAGGCACTATGGAAATGTTATCACCGTCCTTTACCTCAGTGGCTTCTTTCTGCAGGTAGCGAATGTCTTCGTCGTTCAGGTAGAGGTTCACGAAGGCGCGCAACTTACCGTCATCGTTATAAAGGTGGCGTCGCAGATCGGGATGCTGCGCCAGTAAGGCTGTCATGGCTTCGGCCACAGTTGCGGCTTTTACTTCCACGGTGGACTGTTTACCCGCATATTGGCGGAGAGGGGTCGGGATATGGATCTTGCTCATAGGCTTAAGGATAAAAGATGCGGTAGGGGATTGGGAAGATTCAAGGGCAAGCCTGCCAGTGCACGATCCCAGGGCTTCCTCTGAAAATCGATTCGGAGGTCATAACGCAATGTACGCTATTGCGCCTAATAAGACACTTACCACGGACTCGACTTCGCCTTAGACTTGCCACGGAGAGACTACGATGACGATCTTTGATCCAGGCCGGGGCAGAATTATTGATGGCGGCGGGCATGGCAGTGGCGGGCTTCTGCGGCTGATCGGTATTGGCATCGCCGCATTTCTGCTGGTGATTCTGCTGTTCAGTTCCGTCACCAAGGTGGGCACCGGGCACGTTGGCGTGCTCACGCTGTTTGGCAAGGTTCAATCGGGCGAGTCGCTCGGCGAAGGCATTCACGTCATCAATCCGCTGAAGACGAATAACGAACTCTCTGTCCAGACTCAGACGCTGAAGGAGTCTGCTAGCGTGCCTTCGAGCGAAGGCCTCATGATGAGTCTCGATACGTCGCTCATTTATCACTTGAATCCCGACCGGGCCGCGGAGGTTTTCCAGAAGATCGGCGCCGATTACGAGAACGTTGTAGTCGAGCCGACGCTGCGATCTGCCATTCGCGAGGCAACGGCGTCTCACACCGCGAACGCGCTTTACACCGGCGAGCGTGAGATGGTGGCGAAGCAAATTCTCGACCAGATCACCCAGGAACTCAACAAGCGGGGCATCACAGTGGAGAACGTTTTGCTGCGTGATATCCAATTGCCCGCAACGCTGAAAAGCGCGATCGAGGCGAAACAACAGGCTGAGCAGGAATCGCTGGCCATGAACTTCCGCCTGCAGAAAGAAACACAAGAAGCGCAACGGAAGCGCATCGAAGCCGCAGGCGTGCGAGACTTCCAGCAGATTGTGGCACAAGGGATTACGCCATCGTTGTTGGAGTGGAAGGGCATCGAGGCGACGGAAAATCTGGCGAAGAGCGCTAACTCGAAAGTCGTGGTGATTGGGAATAACAAGAATGGGCTGCCGCTGATTTTGGGGCAGTAGGGGAGGGGGTCTCGGGCGTCAGGTCTCAGGTCTTAGGCAATGGGTAACTGGCCCACACCAAGATTGACAGACGAATCCTAACCCAACACCTGAGACCTATGGCCTGAGATCTGCCCCTCCAACGCTGCTACCATCAGATCGTGCCCCCGCTTCTCGAAGTTCGGCAGCTGAACATCGACTTCCCGATCAAAGCGGGAGTTGCAACTACCAAGTCGCTCGACCTCCTAGAGATCGGCCGCAAGACTCTTCCAGCCGTTCGCGACCTGAGCTTCTCCATCGATCCCGGCGAGGTCCTGGGGCTGGTTGGCGAATCAGGCTCCGGCAAGTCGATTACTTCTCTGGCCATCATGCGGCTACTTCCAGGACAGGCGCGGGTTTCCGGCGACATTTTTTTCACCGAGAATGGCACGGCACGCAACCTCGCTGCGCTTTCTGACGACTCGATGCGGCAGCTGCGCGGCTCGCGGATTGCCATGATTTTTCAGGAGCCGATGACGGCCCTTAATCCTGTAATGCGGGTTGGGGACCAGATCGCCGAGGCGGCCCGCGCGCACAGCTCGCGCTCGCGCAGCGAGTCGGCGAGGCTTGCGATTCAGGCGATGGCCGATGTCGCAATTCCCGAACCTGACCGACGCGCGCGGGATTATCCTCATCAGCTTTCCGGCGGCATGCGGCAGCGCATCATGATCGCGATGGCCGTTGTGAACCGTCCACAGTTGCTCATTGCGGACGAGCCAACGACTGCGCTCGACGTCACCATTCAGGCCCAAATCTTGGAGCTACTGGCTGACCTGCGCACCAAGTTCGGGCTAGCCATGCTTTTTATCTCACATGATCTGGCAGTAGTATCTCAGGTTGCCGACCGCGTGGCCGTGATGTATGCGGGAAATCTGGTAGAACATGGAACCAGACAGGAGATTTTTCAGGCTCCGGCGCATCCTTATACTCGCGGGTTGTTGAAGGCGGTGCCTGACCTGAAAACCGAGCGGGATCGCCCGTTGCAAACTATCGAAGGCACGGTGCCGCCGCTACACGCCATGCCGGCCGGATGCGCCTTCGAGCCACGCTGCGACTTTCGCGTGCCAGCGTGCGCGAGTGCTCTGCCGCCGCTGGTCGAGGTTTCGCCAGGACACCAGGCTCGCTGCCCGGTAGTCAATTCGGGATAACGATTCCGTAATAAACTGAGGTGGGTCTCCTCATTCCGCTCCCGCTCGTTCTATAATCGCGGCTTTGTCTGGTGCTCATTGCGCATATTGCTGCTTAGCGACATTCACGCCAATCTCGAAGCCCTGGAAGCCTGCCTTGCTGCAGCTCCGGCATTTGATCTTGTGGCGAACCTCGGCGACGTTGTTGGTTACGGGGCTTCACCCAACGAAGTGGTCGATCGTGCGCGGGGCCTAGGTAAGATCTTTGTGCGTGGGAATCACGATAAGGCGGCGACTGGGCTGCTATCGCTGGATGATTTCAATCCGATGGCCGCCGCCGCCGCGGTGTGGACACGCGACCAGTTGACTCCCGAGCATTACGAATGGCTGCACTCGTTGCCGCAGGGTCCGCTGCAATTGGAGGCGGAAGGCCTGCCGCACGTGCAGCTGGTTCACGGCTCGCCGGTCGATGAAGACGCGTATATCGTTTCGTTGGGCGACGCGCTCGCGCCTCTGATTACGTTAGCGGTGCCAGTCATTTTTTTCGGACATACTCATCTGCAGGGTGGATTTTTCGCCAATGGCTCGATCGCGGACGGATTCCGGCCAGAATATGCGACGGTCGGGCAAGCTGAGTCGGTGTCGTTACATTTGAAATCGGTGACGCGTTACATGATCAATCCCGGTTCGGTGGGGCAGCCGCGCGACGGAGATTGGCGCGCGGCATTTGCTTTGTTCGATACCGAGGCGCAGATCATCCACTTTCATCGCACACCTTACAACCTCAAATCGGCTCAGGATCGCATTTTTGCAGCCAACCTGCCTTCGCGGCTGGCGACGCGCCTCGCGGCCGGACGGTGATTGTGAGCTACGCGGCGTTGTAAACTCGGACATGCCTTACCCTCGCAGTTCCACAAGCAAGTCCCTCTTCTCCGCTCGAGAAGATTCTCCCAGTCAGACCGCTCCGGAGCATTATCTGGTCGCGCACAGCGATGGCGGCGCACGCGGCAACCCCGGCCCGGCGGGTTACGGCGTGGTCATTCAAGATCAGTCGGGAAAGAAAGTCGCCCATTTGAGCGAGTATCTGGGCCATCAGACCAATAATTTCGCGGAATATCAAGGACTGATCGCCGCCCTCGAATACGCCTTGCGGCACGGGCCGAAGGCTCTGAAGTTGATTAGTGATTCGGAGTTGCTGGTCCGGCAGATCAAAGGTATTTACAAGGTAAAGAATCCGACACTGCAGGATCTTCACGGGCGCGCCAAAGAATTGATCGCGCAACTCGAGTGGTTTTCTATTGGCCATGCACTGCGCGAACACAACACGGAAGCGGATCGATTGGCGAATGAGGCGATGGATAAAGGAATGGGACGTGGTGTGGCGCGGACGAGCGTTGCGGTCCAACAGCCAGGCAAGATCGACTCATAGCAGGAATTTGAAGGCGTGATCCGCAATGGAGTGGTCGAGCTGATAAACGGGAAACTCCCAGAGGGCACGCGAGTGCAAGTGCGAGTGAAAAAATAAGGCGAGCCCGAAAGCGCACAGCAAGTAGTCTTCGGCCGCTCATTCCGCCGCCGAAGTATGGTCATGGACGATCTTCCATCCGTCGGGAAACTTGCGGAAGACCAGCGTGAACAATCCATGAGGCGTCTTGCCATCGGACATCGTCAGATGCCACTCTCCGAGCACAAACGCTGCGTCCGAGCCTAGCAATTCGATGCGCAAATTCGAAAACTCAAGCTTCCCCATCTCATGTCCGCCGCTCGCGTACGTTGTGCGATATCGGTCCGTCGTCGCTTGCCATCTATCATGCTCCTTTGAGCCGGAGAAGAATGTGAGTTCAGGAGAATTCCAGTAGCCGGTCATGAAGGCTTCCAAATCGTGATGGTTCCAAGCTTCCTGCTGGGCAACGATGACGTGTTGGATGGCGGCTTTCGAGTCATCTGCGGCAACCGAAGTAGCTTCGGCGGAAACACGATCGGCGTTCAGAAGTATCAACAGCAATCCACAAAAGCAAATGCGAGAGAAGAACTTGATGTGCACGCGAGCCTCCGGACTCTCTAGAGGGAATTAGTTTCTCACGGTGGGACGCAACTGCGCAGCGATTAGAAGAAGAGGAAAAGCGTCGCGTGAAGCAGCGCTTATAGGCGTTATCTTAAGGGCAATCCGCGCGATATGCCTGAAGGCATATCCTGATACAAACCAGAGATCGTTCTTAATGCTGAAGCTTTCAGGCTGAAGTTCCAAGGCTGAAGCTAAGACCTAAGCTTCAGGACTGAAAACCTAGGCCTACGCGCGGCCCTTCTTCGCCGCCGCTGCTGCGGCTTTGCCAGCGACTTCCCAGGGGCGCTTCGGGCGATTGACCGGCGCTTTGTCGTTATCCTTGACGCGGTCGTAGTGATAGGACTCGCTTACCGTGCCAAGCGACTCGTTGTAAAGGCTGGGTAGCCCAAGGCCTTCTTTTAGTTCCTCGGTGAAAGACTGCAGAGCTTTGAGGTGATCGGCGGTCGCGGGAACTTCGGTTTTCGAGTTCTTCAAGAACTGTTGGTAGCCGCGATTCACCAACTTGGAAATTTCGCTGCCGATCAGGTAACCGGGATGCGCGAAAACCTTCACGCCATCCTCAGGTGTCTTCTGAATCGCGGCAGAGACATTGTATTTTCTGAGGAAGACGCGGCCGTTGGTGCCCGGCGCTTCCGTCACATCGAACGCGTGTTCGCGCAACCAGGCTAGTGCGTCGTCGTAAGTTCGTGCTTCAATTGCTTTGGACATTTTTCTCCACTTCCAAATCTCTTAACTAATCCTCTTTAGATGCAGCAACCCGCAAATCGTACGGCTCCCCGCGAGCGCTGCATCCGCTTGCAATCTTTTTCATCTAAACACACCATACTACATAGCGCTTTTCATGCTTTCTTGCATATTACGATAGTCACAAGGAAATAGTTCGATCATGGTGCAAACTCCCGAAAGCATGGCAGCAACTTTTCCATCGGATGCCACGCCAGAGTCCGCCACTCCGCGGCCCGGGCAAAGTTTGCTCGACCGCATCGGGAACACTCCACTGCTGCGGTTTGATCAACTCACGGCGGATCTTCCCAACGTGACACTTTTGGGCAAGGCCGAATGGCATAATCCCGGCGGTTCGGTAAAAGATCGCGCCGCAGCCAACATCGTCGCCGAAGGGCGCCGCAGCGGTCGGTTCAGCTCTGAAAAAATTCTGCTCGACGCGACCAGCGGCAACACCGGTATTGCCTACGCCATGCTTGGCGCGGCTGAAGGATTTTCAGTGACCCTGTGCATGCCTACGAATGTCTCCGCCGAGCGCAAAAAAATTCTCAGCGCGTACGGTGCGAACATTCTTTATACCGACCCAGGTGAGGGTTCGGACGGTGCCATCCGCATGGCTCGCGAACTTGCGGCGAAGCATCCGGAGACGTATTTCTACGCCGACCAATATTCCAACAATGCCAACTGGCAGGCTCACTATCACGGCACTGCCAACGAAATCTGGCAGCAGACCGAAGGACGCGTGACTCACTTTGTCGCCATGCTTGGGACGAGTGGAACCTTTATGGGAACGACGCGGCGATTAAAGGAACTTAATCCTGCGATCCGCTGCGTCTCGTTGCAACCCGACTCGTCTTTTCACGGCATCGAGGGCGCCAAGCACATGGCCAGCGCCATCGTTCCGAAAATATATGATCCGAAACTGGCGGATGAAAATTTGGAGATCGCCACCGAAGATGCTTACGCGATGGCTCGCCGCATAGGCCGCGAATGCGGATTGTTGCTGGGAATCTCAGCCGCGGCAGGCATCGCCGGGAGCTTGAGGGTCGCAGGGCAGCTCCGGCCGAGAGACTCGCATGCGGTAATCGTCACGATTCTGTGCGACTCCGGCGACAAGTATTTGAGCGAGAGATTCTGGACGGAGAAGTGAGTTCTTTTATTCTTTGGCATTGGAATTCTCTTGGAGAGAGTCCGTGAAACAACACAACTACAAGATTCAAGTGGAATGGACCGGCAATCAGGGGCAAGGCACCAAAACTTACGGCGGCTATAAGCGGGACCACACGATAACCGCGACTGGCAAGCCAACTCTATTGGGCTCGTCCGATCCGGCGTTTCGCGGTGACCCGGCTCGTTATAACCCTGAGGAGCTCCTGGTGGCGAGCCTTTCGTCCTGCCACATGCTTTCGTACCTTCATCTCTGCGCCGTCAATAAAATCGTGGTTACGGAATATCAGGATGACGCCACGGGTGTGATGAACGAGGATGCGAAGGGTTCGGCCGCATTTGTCGAGGTGACTCTGCATCCGCAGGTGACGATTGAAGCGGATTCTGACGAAGCGAAGGCGCTGGCGCTGCACGAGGATGCTCATCATTATTGCTTCATCGCCAACTCGGTGAATTTTCCAGTAAAAAATATTGCCCGGATCATCCGTAAAGCCGCGGCTGCGTGGTGAAGTGATGGAAGGCTCTGCCATGCGCCGTCGAATGTGAGATGGTTTTTCAATCGATGCTCAAGATCAAGCCCAAAGAATATGAAGCCCTCCGCCGTCACGGCGAGGAAACCTATCCGCACGAGTGCTGCGGCGTGCTGCTCGGGCAAGACGACTCGAACGGTGTCCGCACGGTGATCTCGACGGCGCGTTGTGGCAACACGCGCACCGATTCACCGCAAAACCGCTACAATATCGATCCCCGCGAACTGGTGCGTATTCAGCGCGAAGGGCGCGAGCGCGGCGAGGATATTGTCGGTTTCTACCACTCCCACCCCGACCACCCGGCTTGCTGGTCGCAAACCGATCTCGCCGAGGCTCACTGGATCGGCTGCTCCTACGTGATTACTAGCGTGGAGAAGGGGAAGGCCGCGATCACTAACTCATTTGAACTCACCGGCTCCGACGAAGTGGACAAGAAGTTCATCGATGAGCCGATCCAAGTCGGCTGAGCTGCTCCCATTGGCTCAGGGAGCTTCTGTTAACGTCCCGCCTCGGCCTTCGTCTATACTTCGGTGCTTCTTTCGCTGGCAGGAGGATTCATGCAAGCCTGGCCTTCTAAAACCCCTGTTCTTCTTTTAGCCGTTCCTGTTGTCCTGATTCTCTGCGCTGCAGCACAACCCAGTTCCGTGCCTGACGCAGTCTCTTCGGAGCTTGACGCCCGTATCCAAAGAGTCGAAAACGGCATCCCGCCAATTCCCGTCAGCGACAGTGCACCGCCGCTGCGGCTTAGCCTCGAGCAGCTGATGCAAACCTACAAAGTGCCAGGGCTTAGCATAGCCGTAATCGACGATTTCAAGATTGCGTGGGCAAAAGGCTACGGAGTCACCGAAGCCGGCTCGCACAACCCGGTCACGATCCACACGCTTTTTCAAGCGGGCTCAATCAGCAAGCCGGTGGCGGCAACCGGAGCGCTGTCTCTGGTGCAACAGGGAAAATTGTCGCTAGATGAAAATGTAAACGACAAACTCAAGTCGTGGCAGGTTCCCGATAACGAACTCACCAAAGACCAGAAGGTCACGCTGCGGCGCATCCTGAGCCACAGTGCGGGCCTCACCATGCACGGATTTCCCGGCTATGCGGTTGGCGCTCCGGTCCCGACACTCGTACAAATCCTTAATGGCGAATCACCCGCCAACACCAGGCCGGTACGCGTGGATACCGTGCCCGGAACGAAATTCATCTACTCCGGTGGAGGCGTCACCATCGAACAGCAACTGCTGATTGATGTAACAGGCAAGCCATTCCCACAATTCATGCGCGAAGCCGTGCTCGACAAGATCGGCATGACAGACAGCACTTACGAACAGCCGCTGCCGCCGACTCGCGCCGCCATGGCTGCAACCGCGACCCACTCCAATGGTATGGCCGTCCCTGGTAAATGGCACATCTATCCGGAAATGGCCGCAGCTGGTCTGTGGACCACATCTTCCGATCTGGCCAGGTTCGGTATTGAGATCGCGTTATCGAAACAGGGCAAGGCGAATCATGTGCTCTCCGCGTCGATGACACGTGAGATGTTAAAGCCTCAAATCGAGCAGGTTGGGCTTGGTTTCTTTCTCGGTCAGTACAAGAACCCTGAGGAATTTGGACACAACGGTGACGATGACGGGTTTAAGGCGACATTGATTATGTTCACCGATTCGGGCAAGGGCGTGGCCATCATGGTCAATTCCGATAACGGCGTCAACGTTGCAAATTATCTGGTTCAAAGCGTGGCCGGGGAATACGGATGGAACTACGTACCGGAACAGGAGTCCGCTGCCGACCTGCTGATGCTGATCGCAGATCTCAAAGGACCACAAGCGGCTTTGGCCCGCTACGGGGAATTGAAGAAGGCAGGCGCATCCTCGCCCTACGCCATGGACGAAAATACCCTGATCGTGATCGGCTACCACTTTCTATTCTCAGGCCAGACTGACGCTGCCGTTCAAGCGTTCCGACTCGGCGTAGAAGACTACCCAAAGTACTGGAACGCCTACGACAGTCTGGGCGAGGCTTACTTGAAAACGGGACAGAGAGAGCTGGCCATACAGAATTATCAAAAGTCCATCGAACTGAATCCGCAGAACCAGAACGGTATTAACGCTCTCAAGAAAATCCGCGATCAGAAGTAACCGCGCGCGGATTCCTTGCTCCGCGCCCGTTCTGCGAGATTTTCACAAAAGTGGAGGAGGGCAGAGGCGGCGCTCCTCGCCGCTTCAACGCGATTCCAGTTCTCTCCTACTTGATCACAGCAGCCCTTTGCCCGGAAGTTGCCCTACTGTCTGCACCAAATTCTGTCACCGCTCTGTGGACACTGTGCACTCGGCTGAAAACACGCGAGTTACAAACCCGCAATTTTCATTGACTCGAAAAATAAAAAGAGTAGAAACATAATCGTTCTTTGACAGCTTCTAAAGTTTTTCCGGTTGGTGCGGCGTCCGGGACTCAAGCGCAGTCACCGTCTTCATGCAAATGAAGATGGAGGGCGAGCAAGGGTCTAAAGCAAAGCGCTGGGCGAGGAGAACAAGAAGAAATGTCGAAGGCAGGATAGAGTTCCGAGGCGTTGGGTAGGTTTTTCCGGTTGGCGGTAAGCCCGGAGCCCGAGCGAAGATCGCACGCGGCACCCCGCAAGGGAAGCTGCGTCGCAGGTCGAACAAGGGTCTAACGCGAGCTACTGGCCGAGACGAATGGGCCCAGCACCACCTCGGAACTCTTATTTGTTTCAGCCAGTAACTTCATTCGACCTTCCTTTCAAATCTGAATCCCGTTCAGTCTCTCCAGTGAGCGCGCCTCCAAGTGCCTTAGAATCGCTACTGAGGAACTCTAATTAACCTTGGCGGGTGGCAATAGGTACACGATGGCGCGTGCATTCATCACAGGATCTTCCGACGGCCTCGGCCGAATGGCCGCACAACTTCTCATCGAGCAGGGGCACAGCGTCGTTTTGCACGCTCGCAACGAAGAGCGTGGCCGTGAAGCTCTGGCTGCAGTTCCAGGGGCGGAGAAAGTCGTCATCGGCGATCTCGCGAGCATCTCTCAAACCCGCAACGTTGCGGCGCAGGTCGATGAACTTGGCGACTTCGATGCAGTCATACACAATGCAGGTGTTGGATACAGAGAGCCGCAGCGCATCGCGACGGAAGACGGCCTGCCACATGTATTCGCCGTCAACACGCTTGCCCCCTACATTCTCACTGCTCTGATTCGTAAGCCAAAGCGTCTCGTTTATTTGAGTTCCGGCCTGCACCAGAATGGAGATGCCCGCCTAAAGGATCTCGCGTGGGAGCAGAGCCCGTGGCGCGGACAGCAGGCCTACTCAGATACCAAGCTGCACGATGTGCTTCTCGCATTCGCGATGGCGCGCCGCTGGCCGGAAGTTTTTTCGAATGCCCTTGAGCCGGGTTGGGTTGCAACCAAGATGGGAGGCCCGGGAGCGACCGACAACCTTGATGCCGGACACCGTACGCAAGTTTGGCTCGCGGTGAGCAACGATCCGGAGGCGAAGGTCACCGGCGAATACTTCTACCACATGAAGCGGCGCACTCCGAATCCCGCGACCCGCGATGTGGAACGGCAGGAGGAATTGCTCGCCGCGTGTCAACGTTTCTCCGGAGTCAAGATGCCTACAAACTGAGTGCAGTAGATGGCAGTAGATGGCAGGCCCGGTTGGCTAACTCAGGCTCGCGCGTATCCCATGCCGGCCAATACGCCTCGCATGTAAGCAAAGCTGCCGATAACCCCTGGCATCGGGTCGTCAGGATGAATCTCATACTCCAGATCGACAAAGCCTTTGTATTTCGTCGCCACAAGCGCTTCGAACATCTTTCGCACCGGTATCACGCCGTCTCCAACCGCGACCTGGCTTTCCTTGCTCTCGAAATTCGTCAGGTCCTTCATATGTACGTTGAAAAGTCTCGGACCAGCTTCGTGAATCGCCTGAACCACATCTGTGCCGGCCCGAACCGTGTGCCCAACATCGATGCAGCACCCGAGGCGGGGGTCCATATCCTTTACCGCTTTCAAAACATCGAGCGGCGAAGGCCACAATTTATCTTCCGGCCCATGATTGTGAATCGCGATTCGTATGTCGTACTCCTTCGCGAACTTCTCAATACGTGGCAAAGTTTGCGGCGCAGGATCGCCAGCAACAATCGCGCCAATTCCTGCTCGCTTGCAATATTCGAACTTCGCCCGAATATCCGCGTCTTCATCTTTCGAGAAATAAATGGCACCGGCAGCATGAAGCTTGATGCCCGCCGCAGCATAATCCGCCAAAGCTGCGGATTCCTGATCCGGATCCATGGGAAGATGATCTTTGACATCCTTCGCATTCAGCGCAAAGACGTTGAGTTGCTTCATGCAGCCGATCGTCTGTGCACGGCTGAAATTACGGAACGTGTAACTAGCCAAGCCGAGACGAACCGGCGATGCTTCGTTTGCTTCGGGTCGTTTCTGAGCCAGCGCGAAGGCATCGGTCGGAGCAGCAAATGCCACAGTAGCCAACGTGGCGGAGCGAACAAAATCCCGGCGTGAGACGACATTTTTCGATTTGGGGTCAGCCTCAGACATGCGGGGCCCAGCCCTTCTCATACTCGCGGCCCCACATCTTCATCGCCTCCGAATCGCGCTGGACGCGACCGTCTTTCGAATCGACGTGCAACTCGCGGTTAACTTCCCACGCGATGTTTGAAAGCTGCAGCATCGTGACGGAGACATTGCCAACAGATATGGGCGCATTTAGCTTTTCGCCTTTTTGGATTCCGGCGATGAAGTTCGCAAAATGAGCATCCGTCATGGAATCGCGGCCGATAAGATCGTCGGACGAACTTTCACTCCCCGCCTTGAACTCGCTCGTCTTGCTTCCTTTGAGATCGTAGATCTCGTAGCCTCCGCGATCGACGAGTACGGTACCGGCGGTCCCCATAATTGCGGACCCACGATCGCGGCCGTAATACTTCATTCCCTCGCAGCTCTTTCCTTCCCATGAAATCATCGCGTCTTCGTACTCGAAGCTAGTCACCAGCGTGTCATAAAATTGCCAGTCGTCTTTGAAGTGATATCGGCCGCCCGACGACGTGACGCGCTTCGGATAATCGACGCCCAGGGCCCAACGGCAGACATCGACCTCGTGGGTACCGTTGTTAAGCGCTTCTCCCGTGCCGTAATTTCTGAACCAGTGCCAGTTATACGGATGCACGTTATCCTTATATGCACGTCGAGGCGCCGGCCCCTGCCACAGGTCCCAATCGAGTTGCGGCGGGACCGCCACTTCCTTACCCGTGCCAATCGACTTCCTCACATTGACGTACCATGCCTTCGCGAGGTAAGGCCTGCCAATTACGCCCGCCCGAATTTTTTCGACGATCTCAATTGTGTGCGAAGAGGAGCGCTGCTGCGTACCCATCTGCACCAGCTTTCGATACTTCTGCTGTGCCTGCACCAACATCTCTCCTTCCTCTGGATTGTGGCTGCATGGTTTCTCTACGTAGACGTGCTTGCCGGCCTGCAACCCGGCGATGGCCATCAGTGCGTGCCAATGGTCAGGAGTAGCGATGGTGATGGCGTCGACATCTTTCGAATCAAGAATCCGGCGGAAGTCTTTCTCAGGTATTGCGGCTTCGCCTATTTCTTTTTGCGCCACGCCCGCGAACTTACTGAGAATATCTCCGTCGACGTCGCAGACATATGAGATGCGGGCCGCACTCTTGTTAGCCTTGAGTGAAGCGAGATGAGCATAGCCGCGGCCGTTCAGTCCTATCACCGCAAAGTTGAGGCGGTCATTAGAGCCGATGATTCGGGCATAGCTTTTCGCGGTCGTCCCCAAAGCAATCCCCGCCGCGCCCACTGCCAGCGCATCGAGAAACTCGCGTCGTGTAACCATCGTTTCTCCTTTAATAACTCGCCGCTTGCCGCCGCGCTTGTAGATAACCGACAAGATATATTGCGATCAGCAGGAGATACCAGCCTTCTTCAGCGTTCCCTTAAGTCCGTCCATGCTGGCACGAGTTGACGCTTCGGGAGTCCCCGCTCCGCGCCAGTGGGTTTCGAGGCTGAGCCCAGAGCGGAAACCGTCCCGCTGCAGAGCCTGCAACTGGCCAACCCAATCCACTATTCCGCTGCCAACTGCAGCCCAATCGTATTTGCCGTCTGGCTTGCTGATTACATCCTTACAGTGGCAATGGCCGATGCGATCTTTGGGCAACGACTGATAGCCCGCTGGATACGCCGTACTTCCTATGGCAGCCGCATTGCCAGGATCCCAGTTCAGCATAAGGTTCTTGTTTGGAATCGCCTTCAAGACCTCAGCCGCTTCTTCGCCCGTTGCCGTATTGCAAGACATTTCATTCTCGAGCAGAAGAATAATGTTGTCCTTGGCGCAGCGCTCTGCGGCCTGCTGCAGCTTGACATTGATGGCAGCCCGAAACGACTTCTGGTCGTCCAGCCGCCAGTAGTCGAAACAACGAATCCGGTCCGTGTTGAAAGTCTTGGCAAGCAACATACAGTGCTCCAGCAGCTTGTCCTGTGCGCTGGCATCGAAATCCGCATGGTACTGGTCGCGCGCTTCGCTCTGTGACGAACGCGGAGCGCCCGGCCAATCCGTCTTGAACAGCGGACTAGCTATATCCGTGACTCGCAGTTTGTATTTTTCAAGAAGCTTCTTCGCATCGTCCACTTCTTTGGCATTGAGCTTGGTTACATTCTTATTCCACATCGAACGCAACTCAATCCAGTGCAGTCCGAAATCTCCGGAGACAATCTGGCACGCCTTTTCGAAATCCTGAGTAATCTCATCATTGATCACTGCCAGCCTGAACGGGCATTCACCTGGACTCGATGGCGACGAACTCACTCGTGACGATGCTTCTGCTTTCTTCACCAGTCGCGGCATTGCCGCCTCGAATCCAACCAAGCCCAAGCCCAGCAGCACGCCGCGCCGCGTGTATGCCATTTACCTCTCCTGATTCATTGGGTGCCGACTAATCAACCTCTTACCCGCGCTCGTAGAAGCGGAAGAATAGCGACTGCTTCGCGACCGGTTGGGCCTTCTCAGTGAGCGTGGCCATCTGTTGCTGGCTGAGCGGAGTGAAGTCCCGCGCCAGGTTCACGTTTTCTTCCAGTTGGGCAATCGAATCGCAGCCGATGATCACCGTGCTGACCGGCAAAGAGAGCGAATAGTACATCGCCTGTCGCATATTGAGCGTTCCGGCAGTGGGCGCCGGGACCATCCCTTCCCACATGTGTTTTTGCTCCTCCAGCGATGGCGGCGTCCAGGTGGAGAGTAGACGTCCGCGTGCTGGAACCTTCATCCCGATGATGCCCATCTGTTTTTCGACCGCCAGAGGCAACAATTGCTCGGAAAAACTGAAGTGATGAGGGTCAGCGGCGTTTACCGCCATAAGAATCGTATCGAACGGAAAACGATGAATAGCTTCGATCAGTGCATCAGGCCGGTAGTGTCCGGTGATGCCGAGGTGGCGCACGATCTTCTGGTCACGCGCTTCGAGCAACGCCTCCATAGCCCCACCCTTGGCGAATATTTCATTGATATCGGTCATGGTCCCGATGTCATGCAGTTGCCAAAGGTCAATGTGATCGGTTTGCAGCAGCTTCAGCGAAGTATCGATCATCTTCATGGAACCATCGCGTGTCCGCTCTTTCGTTTTTGTTGCGAGAAAAGCCTCGCTGCGCCGGTGTTTCATGACTTTGCCGACATATTGCTCGCTCCAACGTTCGGGCCCGCCATAGATCGAGGACGTGTCGATGTAATTCACACCGAGGTCGAGAGCTTTTTCGACGACAGGAACAGCGACATCTTCGTTATGAGCATGTTCGAGCGCTGCCTGCCCCCCAAGACTAAAAATACCGACCTTGTGGCCAGTCTTGCCGAGGTTCCGCGTGGGCATGGCCTCATGCCGGGGCGAATCGGCGGGGGTGGGCGCTGCTGCGGCGGCGGGTAACTTGGGAAGCGCGGTCGAGCCAATGAACGCCGCGGTCATCGCTCCACTTGATTTGAGAAACGCCCGCCGATTGTTTCGAGAAGATTCGTTTGACTGTTTCTTGCTCACGGCGACCCTCCTTTGATCGAAAGCTGTACGGACAATGGTAACCGTTTCATACTTCCCGTCAAAATGAACATTATTTTGCATAGCCAACCGCGCTAGGAAGCCACTTCCGTACCCTCTAAGGTGAACCCTGTAGTTGCAATTTCTAGCAACTCCCCTGTGGGATGGACTTACCAGCCTTACGACGGCAACTCCCGTACCTCCTAGGGCATCTACACCTCCACTCGTCGATGCACATACTCGCAGACACTTTATGAGATCCACAAAGTCTAAAGCCCTCAGTAAGAAGTTCTCTGGCCCCTGCCTCGCTCTGTCTATTGCCTTCACACTGGTCGGTTGTTCGAGTTCGAATAATTCGTCAACCACTCAGCCTCCGCCAGCGGTCAGCGTTACCTTGAATCAATCAACCGTGAGCCTCGTCGCTACCAAGACAATGACAACGCCATTTACCGCTAGCGTGACAGGCACGACAAACACCGCCGTGACTTGGTCCGTAGATAGCGTTAGCGGTGGGAATTCGACGGTAGGCACCATTACCACTGGAGGTCTTTACACCGCGCCGTCTCTGGCTGGCAGTCACACAGTTACGGCGACCAGCGTAGCTGACACGTCAAAAACTGCAAGCGCTGCAGTCACCGTCACCGCTCTCATTTCGGTGTCCCCAACCCCGGTTAGCGTAGTTGCAACCCAGCCTCAACAATTCAGCGCGACCGTTCTAGGATTTTCGAGCACCAATGTGACCTGGTCGGTAGATCAAATTAGCGGAGGAAATTCGACAGTCGGCATCATCACCGCTGGAGGCCTTTACACCGCTCCCTCACTCGTCGGCAGTCACACAGTTACGGCGACCAGCGTGGCCGACACATCACAAACCGCCAGTGCTGCAGTCACGGTCACGGGTCTCGTCTCGGTGTCCCCATCCTCGGTTGACATAGTTGCGGCCCAGCCTCAACAATTCAGTGCAACCGTTCTAGGATTTTCGAGCACAACCGTGACCTGGTCGGTGGATCAAATTAGCGGAGGAAACTCCACAGTCGGCACAATTAACCCTTCCGGATTGTATACTTCGCCCGGAACGCCGGGAAGCCATACCATCACCGCTACCAGCAACGCGAGCAATTCAGTAAGCGGCAGCGCTCAGGCAGCGGTTTTTACACTTTCTCTTTCGCCGTCAGCACCGACTATTACCACCTCGTCCGATGAACAGTTCACGGCAACAACTCAGGGACTGTTGAGTCCAGTGCTCAATTGGAGTGTCGATCAAATTAGCGGAGGTAATTCCACCGTCGGGACAATTACGGCAACGGGACTTTACACCGCGCCTGCCACGGTCGGGAATCACACGATCGCAGTGACTGTAGCAAGCACGGCAGCCACCGCCTCTACTTCCGTTGCGGTATTTTTGCTCTCGATTTCGCCAACTTCGGCGACGGCTGCCCCCTCAGGAACAGAACAGTTCAGCGCCACAGTTCAAGGGCTAACGAACGCCACTTTAACCTGGTCGGTAGACGGAGTTGCCGGTGGAAATTCAACAGTGGGCACTGTTAGCGCATCCGGTCGCTACACCGCTCCTGCTTCCTTAGGACAACATACGATTGCTGCAAGCCCCGTGGCCGTTCCTTCAGCCAGCGCTTCGGCTACACTTACTGTCATAAATGTGAGTCCGGGGACCGTACTCACTTACCACAACGATGATGCCCGCGACGGCGCTTACCTCGAAGAAGTTTCTCTTACGCCGTCCAACGTGAACTCCACTCAGTTCGGCAAGCTGTTGTCCTATCCTGTGGATGGCCAAATTTACGCTCAACCTTTATATCTTTCTCAGGTCAGCATCAACGGCGGAACGCACGACGTAGTTTACGTGACTACTCAGAACAATAGCGTTTACGCCTTCGACGCTGATGCAACGGCGACACAGCCGACTACGTTTTGGCAGAGAAAACTCGGCGGACCAGTAACTAAGGACGATGATACGGGCGTTAACCCTGTTGTCGGGGTCCTGTCGACACCTGTGATCGATGTAACCACGAACACTATGTATGTAGTCGCCGAAGTTACAGGCACGCAAAACAATCAACCATTTCAATTGCACGCGTTGGATGTCACCACGGGAGCGGACAAATTTGGCGGGCCCGTCACAGTGATTGGCAGTGTTCCCGGCACAGCGTCCGATAATGTGAATGGGAGTATAACTCTCGGAAGTGACTGCTATCAGCGCATGGGTTTGGCACTCGACCCAGTTACTAACTCAATTTACATACCCTTTGGCAGTTGTAACCACGGTTGGATTTTGGCGTATGACAAAACAAGCCTGAAGCAGGCGGCGATTTTCAGCGATACGCCCGATGGCGATGGCGGCGGGTTGTGGGCAAGCGGAGGCGCTCCTGCCATCGACGACGCTACTGGTGATATTTACTTGATGAGCGGAGTCGACGCTACTGACATCGTCTCAAACGGGTACAACGATTCATTCCTGCGCTTGAAAGCGACGGATTTGTCAGTGCTGGATTACTTTACGCCCGATGATAGAACGACGCTTGAGCAAAACGACGCTGATCTGGGCGCTGGCTCAAACGTTATTGTGCCGGGCTCTACCACGAATCCGAACATCACCGTCGGAGGCGGGAAGGACGGGAACATTTTCGTCGTGAATCGCGACGACATGGGCGGTTATAACAGCGGCACAAACAACGTTCTTCAGACGGTTCAAACCGGCAGCGGCGTGAATCCCGATAACAACATTTTCTCAACCCCTGTCTACTGGAACGGCTCTATCTACTATCACTGCAACAACGATGTGTTGCGCGCTTTTACCTGGACTGCCGGCAACCCTGCTGGCCAGCAGCTATCAAGCACACCTACCTCCAAGGGTTCTAATGTCTACGGGTCACACGGAGCAACGGCCTCTCTCTCAGCGAACGGCGCAACGAGCGGCATCATCTGGGACACCGATAACTCCGCTTATAATGGGACCAATCCTACGCAAAGTGGACCTTTGGTTCTGCATGCCTACGATGCCACGAACGTCGCGACCGAACTCTATAACAGCTCGCAAGCCTCAGCGGGTCGCGACACTGCAGGGCTAGCTCTAAAGTTCACCGTGCCAACCATCGCGAACGGCAGGGTTTTCGTTCCAACGGCAAGCGAGCTCGACATATACGGGTTGCTTCCTTGAAGTTGAGGCGAGTCTCTGAGGTCAAAAGTTCGGCTTTAGGACTCTAAACACGATTCGTATACGTCTGGGCACAAGCGGCGTATTTCTGCTGAATAGGAAGTAACTTCGGCATCATGGCCAATTGGCCACTCGCATTTCTTACAACGGTCTCATCCCATTCGTAATCTGGGCAGATCCTTTCTCGACCGATAGAGTCCGACTTACGGACTCTCCCATAGAGCGTCCTGTTGGACACTCCCTTCGAGAGATGGATCAATGCGTTATTGCTCCCCCGATGTTGTAAAAGCAATTCGCGTATGTCTAAGCAAAGCCCTCCAGTACGCACCATTGGGAACGATCCTATTGCTCCTATTTACGCTGACTGCATGTGCCGGCGTCTCCGTTCCGGGCAGCAGCAGTACTGCATCGACACCAGCGCCGACTCCGACGCCTACGCCGACGCCACCTTCACCTCCATCTCCACCACCGTCAGCTTCTAGCCTCACGATTTCAGGCACGCTTCCTTCTGCGACCGTCGATTCGAGTTACGACGCAACCTTGAGCGTAAGCGGCGGAACGGCACCCTACGTTTTTTCGCTGGCGTCTGGCCAACTTCCCGCAGGCGTACTCCTGGCCGACGCGACTGGGGTGATTTCCGGAACACCAACCGCAGTCGGAAACTTCATTTTCGCAATCTCAGTTTCAGATTCCAAAGGGCTCTCCGGTAAGCAGTCCCTACAAATCACTGTCTCAAATTCAACAAACGCTCCCGGCAACTCTTTCTCGAACCTTCAGCAGAGCAGCGGATGGGCAAGCTACGGCCAGGGACCACCCGATTTTGTGGATTGCTCCCCTTCTCCCTGCGATGGAATTACTTTCTCCATGAGCCAAGGAGCCAGCTCGCCTTCGATGAGTGGATCCGCTGCGCAATTCAATCTGGGGGGAACGGCGGTTTATACCGACGCGCTGTTTAATAATCATTTGATCGGGGCCTTTTCGTCGCAAGGCATGCCTGACAACAATCACACGCTGGTTCCTACTTATCACAGTTTTACTTACGATGTGTATTTCTACGGTACCAATCTTGAACTCTCGCAGGCGGTTGAATTCGACATCAATCAATTTTTCAATAATCTCGGTTTTATCTGGGGCCACGAGTGCCGCATTGCGGGCGGACATGAATGGGATGTCTGGGACAACGTTACTGCTCACTGGACTCCGACGGGAATTCCCTGCAACCCTGTCGACAATTCGTGGAACCACCTGACGATTCAGGTTCAGCGCACGCCCAGCAATCAGTTGCTATATCAGTCAATCACGCTGAATGGCGTGACAAATACCCTCAACCAATACTACGATCCGGGTTCTGCAATGAATTGGTATGGTGTGACCATCAATTACCAGATGGATGGAAATTCCCAACAGTCACCCTATACCATCTATCTCGACGAATTGACCTTCACCTACGAGTGATCCCTTCTTGGTTACTTCATCGGTGGCAGATATGGTATATATCGCGCAAACAACCAGCATAGGAAAAACACGACGGGTATGTGCACCATCAACTGCAGCACCCCGTAGCCTACAATGTCCCGTGCCCTTAACTTTAGTATGCCCAGCAAAGGCAGCATCCAAAAAGGATTGGCCAGGTTCGGCAGTGCCTCCGACGCATTGTAAATCTGGACTACCCATCCCAGATGCACCTGGTGGAGGTTGGCCGCCTGCAGTACGTACGGCGCTTCGATGACCCACTTGCTGCCGCCAGAAGGAATGAAAACTCCCAGTACCACCGAGTACACCGCGACCAGCAGTGGATAGGTATTGTGGGTGCTGATGGAAGCGAAAAGTTTGGCGAGCGCATCGGCGATTCCCGTTCCCACGATCATTCCGAAGATCACTGCATAAAACGGAAACTGGATCAGCACGCCGCCAGTGGCCGGAATGCACTCCGTCACAGCGCGCATAAATCGCTTTGGGCGCCAGTGCAGCAAGAGTCCAACTGTGATGAACATCAAGTTGTAAGTGTTAAGGTCGAGCGCAGCGAGGGCGCCTTGCGGTGAAGTGCGGAATACATCGATCAAGTACCAGCCAAGCAGCACGCTGACCATAATTGTAAATAGAGGACTATATTCCAGCCACTCGCCCGGTTTACTGCGTATCTCCAAGCTGGAGCGAATCGGCTCGTACTGGATCCCATATGACTCAGCGGTTCTCGCATTCTCCGGCGACGGCGTCGACAGGTAGGCAATCAAAACCGACAGCACGATCAAGATCACGGTAGTCGCGATGCTTTGCCATAGAAAAAGCGTTTGAGTAAGTGGAATCAGGCCACTGATGCTAAATAACGACGGGGGCATCGCTGACTTAGTAGCCATCAACATCGCCGCGGACGAAGATAGTCCCATCGCCCAAACCGCTCCCAGACCCAGGTAAGCAGCGGCTCCAGCAGCCCGGTAATCCATACCTTTCACACGATGTGCTAGCTCGCGAACCAAGAGCCCGCTGAAAATCAGGCTTAAGCCCCACGAGATCAGCGATGTCAGCATAGAAAATAACGCGACCATCGCAACGGCTTGCCGTGGCGTCCTGGGGATTTCCGCCAATGCCCGAATGATGCGATACACAATCGGTGTCGAGGCGACGACATATCCTCCTACGATGATCATCACCATCTGCATGGTGAACGGAACCAGCGTCCAGAAATTCTTTCCACCCTGAATGGCAAGTTTGGCGGGGCTTTGACGAAGCAAAAGGCCGATGACGAAGACCACCACGATTCCGATCAGAGCGAAAATTAATGGATCCGGAAACCAACGTTCACTCCAATTGGCAAGTCCTAGCCCAAAACGTACCAGGCCTTGCTCAGACTTGATCGTCTGCTGCTCCTGAGGCATTGGCATGCTCAAATCCTTTCGGCAGCGGTTTGTGCCCGACATTCTAGCGCGGGTTTGATCAAAGGCAACTTAATTGTGTGGACTCCGCGATAGGTGTAGCATGCTTTCGATTGCGCAGGCAGGCCGCGCCATTTCTGCCTGCCGGGAGCCCGTGATGAACACCTTCCCTGTTTTATTAGGGGCACTATGCATTTATGCCCTCGCCTACCGTTTCTATAGCGCGTTTATCGCCGCAAAAGCGCTCTCGCTTGATGATCGCCGCACGACTCCGGCGCATGCTTACCCAGACGGCCATAACTATGTTGCATCACCACGCTGTCCTCGCCGTATTCGATGCGGCACGGCGCTGGAGCTAACGCTGAATCGTGCGCCGGCGCCACAGGAAGCCTTCGGTCCTCCATTAACCAGCGCCGGCGAAGTCAAGATGGGATGTTGCTAGGGCTAGTCAGTTGAACTCGACTTTTGCTCCATCTCCCGCCGGACAGATGTAGATCGATGGCTGGTTCCGCAAACGTTTTCGACGAGGTGCGGGGAATACGCTCAGCTGACACGATGATGCATAATCATGGCTAATGGTCGCATCGACGCAGGAACATAAGCCGCAACCCTCAGCATATCAACTTAGATGGCAAGTGCTTTGGGGAACCAGCGCCTGGCTTCCGCAGACGGCAGCGCCAAAGTTACTGGTGATCCAATGAAGGTGGATCTTTATGAGGATCCGCATCGCCGGTTCAATCCGCTTACCCATGAATGGGTGCTGGTCTCGCCGCATCGCACACAGCGGCCGTGGCGCGGGCAACTCGAGGCGACCGTTTCTGCACCCGCCCTCGCCTATGATCCCGGTTGCTATCTCTGCCCTGGAAACGAGCGCGTCGGTGGAGCACGCAATCCCAAATACGAAGCGACATTTGTCTTCACCAACGACTTCTCGGCGCTGAAGCCCGAGGCCAAGCAGGCGAGAGAAGATGACTCTGGACGTGGATTGTTGCTTTGGGAGTCGGAGGCTGGCACCTGCAAAGTTGTCTGTTTTTCGCCGCGCCACGATCTGACGCTGGCCCGGATGCCGTTGGCGGAAATAACCCGCGTCGTCGATGTATGGGCCCAACAGTACGTCGGGCTTGGCTCCTTGCCCTACATCAATTACGTGCAGATTTTTGAGAATCGCGGCGAAATCATGGGCTGCAGCAATCCGCATCCACATGGACAAATCTGGGCCAACCAAACCATACCGAACGAACCTCGCAAAGAACAGGCGTCCCAACAGGCATACATGGCGAAGAACAGCTCATGTCTGCTATGCGACTACTTGAAATTGGAATCACAGGCGCAGGCGCGGATTATCGTCGAGAACGCGCATTTCGCTGCCCTCGTGCCCTTCTGGGCAGTCTGGCCTTTTGAGGCAATAGTAGTTTCCAAGCAACACATCGCAGACATGGGCACTTTTGATCTTGCCACGCGCCAGGCTCTGGCCGACATTCTCAAACAACTCACTACGCGCTACGACAATCTCTTTGAGATCTCATTTCCTTATTCCATGGGCTTCCATCAGGCGCCCACCGACGGGGAACCGCACCCGGAATGGCACTTCCACGTGCACTTCTATCCGCCATTGTTGCGTTCGGCCAATATCCGCAAGTTCATGGTGGGATATGAGATGCTGGCAAGCCCGCAGCGAGACATCACCCCCGAAGCTGCCGCCGCCACTCTCAGGAATCTGAGCGGAATACACTACGCCGGCGCACGGGCCGAGGAATAGAATATCTTCAGGTGCATGAAAGGTGCCGGCTCGCACCGACTCTCCGCGATGCACGAGGAGGCTCACATGTCTAGGAACTTGAAGCTCGGGAAGCCTGTGATATTGATGATCATTCTGACCTATTCCACGTTGTTCGCTCAACAAACGCCCCCCGCGCCAAGCCCATCGCAATGGCTGGAGTTCCCAGTGATCATGCGGCAAAACATATCTGCCGGCAAAACGCCCGTGGGTACAAAGGTCGAGGCTAAGTTAATAGCCGCCACGCTCGTAGGCACGGTAGTGATCCCACAAGGTGCCACCTTATCAGGCGAGGTGACTGAGTCTGCGGCAAGAGCTGCAGCCGAACCGTCGCGCCTCGCCATCCGCATGGAGTCCGCGGCTTGGAAAAATGGATCGACACCAGTCAAGGTGTATCTGACGGCGTGGTACTACCCGATGGCGACCTTGCCGAATCAGGATCTCTCCTACCAGCCGCCAGACGCCGCTCGCAGCCCCAAGAACTGGAATGGCGCCGGCACATACCCGGACCCGAATAATCCCGCGTCACAGCCTTTTCCCGGACGGGACAATGGCCAGGAGCCGAACACAACACCTTCACCCTCGTCCAATATTTCGAAACATCGTGTCCCGCTGAAAAACATCGATTCGACCAGCCAGACTGACGGCGCCATCACCCTTCTTTCGACACACATGAACATCAAGCTAGACAAAGTCACGACTTACGTCCTAGCGAGCGGCGATCTCATGCCTCGAAAATAGGACCACAATTGCGTGTCTTTTTTTCCGCGACGTTTCTGCCTGCGGCCATCCCCGCAGGAGCGATCTAATACGAAAATGTTAGACACTGGAACGGTTCTTGTAATCCGCCGGATGCGTGTTAATATACGATGTCGTTAACGTACACGAAAAGGGAACGCCCGCGGACTGGGCTCCGTTGATTTCTTATCGCCGCGGCAACTGGTCGGAATGCACCTTCTGGGGATCGACGTGGGGACCGGGGGTACGCGTGCGCTCGTGATGGATGCTACAGGTGCCGTTGTGGCTTCCGAAACCGAAGACCACCGGCCGTTTACATCACCTCAAATCGGTTGGGCAGAGCAGGCTCCTGAGGATTGGTGGCGCGCTTGCGGCGTGGCTGTGCGCAAGGTGCTCGCAAAGAGCCAACTGCCTGCCGAGGAGATCGGGTGCGTCGGATTGTCTGGACAAATGCATGGGGCCGTCCTGCTCGACGAGCAGGCGCGCGTAGTACGGCCTGCATTGATCTGGTGCGACGTCAGGACTGAAAAGCAAAGCCGGGACTTGACTGCCAAGATCGGCGCCGCCAAATTGATCGAGCTCACGTGTAATCCCGCGCTCGCCAATTTCACTCTGACCAAATGCTTATGGGTTCGGGAAAATGAACCCAATAACTGGAGCCGGGTTCGCTCAGTGATGCTGCCCAAAGACTATGTACGGTTTGAACTAACGGGCGAACGCGCAACCGACGTGGCCGACGCCTCTGGTACGCTGCTGCTCGACGTTGCCCACCGGCGTTGGTCGAAGGAGATGCTAGACCGCGTCGAGATGAAAGAGTCGCTCCTACCGGCTCTTTATGAGTCACCCGAAATCTCCGGTCGAATTTCGGCTGCAGGCGCAACGGCAACGGGCCTCAAGATTGGAACACCAGTTGTGGCGGGCGCGGGAGATCAAGCGGCGGGATCGATCGGGATGGGAGTGGTCTCCCCAGGGACGGTGAGTGCGACGATCGGAACCTCGGGAGTGGTTCTCGCCGCAACCGATCGTCCTGCGCTCGATCCTGGAGGGCGGCTGCACACATTTTGTCATGGCGTTCCTGGGCGTTGGATGGTGATGGGCGTGACCCAAGCGGCAGGACTTTCGCTTCGCTGGTTCCGTGATCAGTTTGGCATCGGCACGGGAGGGCAGCTTGAGTCCTATCCCAGCCTGATGGACGAAGCGGCTAAGTCTCCTGCCGGGTGCGATGGGCTGCTCTGGGCTCCTTACTTGATGGGCGAACGCACGCCCTATCTCGACCCAGCAGCGCGCGGGATGCTCGTCGGCCTGACTGCATCTCACACTCGCTCCCATGTAATTCGCGCGATCCTGGAGGGGGTCGCTTTCAGTCTGCGCGATACCTTCACAATTTTCAAAGAAATTAACGTTCCGGTGAAGACGATTCGTCTGGGCGGCGGCGGGGCCCGAGCGGATCTTTGGCGACAGATCCAAGCGGACGTTTACCGGCAAGCAGTCGAGACGGTCGAGGCAGAAGAGGGCTCTGCCTACGGGGCCGCAATCTTAGCCGCTGTCGGCGTGAAGGTTTGGCCTTCGGTTGACGCCGCTTGTCACGCCGCCGTGCGCATATCGGGCAGGGTACGCCCAAATGCCGAGAGATCGCAAGTTATGGAAAGAGCGTACTCCGCATATCGCCGTATCTATCCGGCGATGAAGTCCATCTTGAATTGACAACTGCTGCAACATGAAGAGGATGCCATGATGAGTAGGAACGACTACCAGCCTCGTGCGGAACATAAGTTCACGTTCGGGCTTTGGACGGTCGGCAACCGTGGGCGGGATGCATTTGGCGATGCGGTCCGGCCGCATATTTCGCCCGTTGAGATTGTCTCGATGCTTGCGGAAGTGGGCGCGTGGGGAGTCAACCTGCACGACAACGATCTGGTCCCGATCGATGCCAAGCCCGCCGAACGTGACTGCATCGTTCGCTCCTTCAAGAAGGCCTGCGCAGACAGCGGCATCGTTGTTCCCATGGCAACCGTTTCTCTCTTCTTTCATCCCGTGTTCCGTGATGGGGCCTTCACCGCCAATGATCCTGAAGTGCGCGCCTATGCTCTGCAGAAAACCATGCGCGCGATGGATCTTGGAGCGGAACTTGGCGCGAAGATTTTTGTGTTGTGGGGCGGCCGCGAGGGCGTTGAGACCGATGCCTGCCGTCGTGCAGATGAAGCGATTAAGCGCCTGCGCGAAGCCATCAACTATCTTTGCGAATACAACATCGAGCGTGGCTATGGCATGAAGTTCGCTCTCGAAGCCAAGCCCAATGAGCCCCGGGCCGACATCTACATGGCCACGACGGGCCAATATCTTGGCTTTATTCCGACTCTTGATCATCCCGAGATGGTGGGTGTGAATCCGGAGGTCGCGCACGAACAAATTTCGGGACTCAACTTTATGCATGCCGTCGCTCAGGCGTGGGAGGCCAGCAAGCTCTTTCACATCGACCTCAACGATCAAATGCCCGGCCGATTCGATCAGGATCTTCGCTTTGGGTCGTCGAATTTGAAGTCAGCATTCTGGCTGGTGAAGTTTCTTGAGGACGTGGGCTATTCCGGGTCACGTCACTTCGACGCTCATGCCTATCGCACCGAGGACTACGAAGGAGTTAAGGATTTCGCGCGAGGCTGCATGCGAACTTATCTGATCCTGAAAGAGAAGGCGCAGCGATGGAATAGCGATAAGGAAATCCAGGAAATCCTCACCGAACTTTCGCAACACGGAAACGGCAATGGCAAGCTAGGCCGCTATTCGAAAGAAGGGCAATCTCAATTGCTGGCTCGTAACTTCGATAAGGACGAAATCCTAAAGAGGCGGCTGCCATACGAGCGTCTCGATCAGCTGACGGTCGATTTGCTGTTAGGTGTTCGGTAGAAATGTCTCCCTGCATTCGGGTTCAGGCTTCGCAAGGCCGTATACAGCGCAGAACTACAAGTAGCGCTCTTACAGAACAAACAAAGGACCCTCAATGACGTCACTGGCGATTGCTGTGCCCGCGCGACTGGTGCATTTAGCTGCGATCGATATTGTGATCGTGGTTTTTTATTTTGTTCTGGTGCTGTCGATCGGGTGGTATCTGCGGGGGCGGGCCAACACTGGCGAAGATTTTTTTATGGCGGGGCGGGAGATGACGGCGTGGGTGGCCGGTCTCAGTTTTCTTTCCGCGAACTTAGGGGCGCTCGAGTTGATGGGCTGGGCGGGTTCGGCTTATCAGTACGGCATTCTGGCGACGCACTGGTATTGGATCGGCGCCATTCCGGCGATGTTGTTTCTCGCGCTGGTCATGATGCCGTTCTATTACATTTCGAAAACCCACTCGGTGCCGGGCTATTTGCAACTGCGTTTCGGCGAGCCCAGCCGCGCGCTGTCCGCGGTATCGTTCGCATTTATGACCGTGCTCATGAGCGGCGTCAACATGTTTGCCATGGCCAAGGTCATGCAAATCGTGCTGGGCTGGGACATCAATTTCAGCATCTGGGTTTCGTCGTTGACAGTGGCGATTTATGTAACTCTCGGCGGTCTGCGCTCGGCCATCTTTAATGAAGTGCTGCAATTTTTTCTGATCTGGGCCGGGGCGCTGCTGATTCCGATTCTCGGCCTCTACGAAGCTGGGGGATGGACCAACTTGAAGCTGCAGATCGCGCATCGAGCTTCGGAGCAGTACGTGCATCTGTGGTCGGGTTTGGGTTCGTTCACCAACAATCCGATGGGGATCCATTGGACCGGCATCGTGTTTGGGCTGGGCGCGATTATATCTATGGGCTATTGGACCACGGACTTTCTGGTGGTGCAGCGCATTCTCGCGGCGAAAGATATTCGCAGCGCAGAGATGGCGCCCATCATCGGCGCCGGATTCAAAATGCTGGTACCGATCATCGTAATTCTGCCCGGGTTGCTGGGTTTGGCGGTGTTGCCGGAAAAACTGGTCCCGGAATCTGTCGCTTCGGTCACCGGAGCTCATAGCTATAATGATGTGCTTCCGCTCATGCTGGCGCGCTATTGTGGTCCGGGACTACTTGGCCTGGGAGTTACAGCGCTGATTGCCGGCTTCATGTCGGGCATGGCGGGAAACGTCAGCGCCTTTACCACGGTCTGGACCTACGACATCTACCGTCCCTTTATCAACAAAATGGGCAGCGATCATCACTACGTGAACATGGGGCGCTGGACCACGGTGATCGGCGTGCTAATCAGCGTTGGCACGGCGTATCTCGTCATGCAGTTCGCCAGCATCATGGATTATGTGCAGGCACTGTTCAGCTTTTTCATCGCTCCTCTGTTCGGCACGGTGGTGCTGGGAATGCTGTGGAAGCGCGCGACCGGCGCCGGCGGATTTTGGGGATTGCTGTCGGGAACGCTGTGCTCGATCAGCATGTGGGCGTGGGTGAAAATCGATCCTATAGCTTTGCGCTATGTTGCACTCTCGCCGCACGCCAAAGGATTGGCGCAGGATATGTATCAGGCGCTGTGGTCTTTTATTGTGTGCGTGGTGGTGACAGTGGTGGTGAGCCTGGCGACCAAACCCATGCCGGACGCGTCATTGACAGGTTTGGTCTATGGCTTAACGGAAGTTCCATCGATTGGAGACGTGCCGTTTTATCAAAAGCCGCTGTTCTGGGCAGCCGTGGTCACAGTGATTTTCTTCGTGCTGAACATTATCTTCTGGTAATAGGTCTATCTTCGGTGCGATAGGTTTGTTTTAGGAGCAGCGGTGCTGCACTTTCTGGTTGGCGGGATTCTCAAGTAGGTGGAGGCGACGCAGGATGATCTCAATCTGGTTTTTCATCGGCATTTCGCTGGCAGTGAATGGCGCGCTGATCCTGGCCGCGGGAATCTATCAACTGGTGAATCCTCCAGCCAACCCCGGCGTCGTGTTGTTCAATCTGCACGCCAACGTCTGGTGGGGCGCCGCACTCTTGCTGATCGGGCTGATTTATTGTCTCAAATTCGTGCCGCGTCGACAAGCCTGATACCTCTTCTCAAAGATAGAAGTGTGCTCGGCCAGCATCCTTTAACCGCACTGACTCGCGAACAAATGTACACGCTACTGGGGCAGCGGCGGAGGAGCAGCCGACATTTTCGAGGCTAGAGGGTCATCTTGTTTCTGGTGCAGTTCTCGAACCTTGGCAAGCTCCTTTTGCGATTCAGCTATCTTCCCCAAAGCTTGATACGTCTGTCCCAGTCGATAGTGCGCGTCGGGCTGGGAAGGATCCAATGCCTCTGCTCGCTGAAGCGGGGGGACGGCATCCGCGAATTTTTTCTGCCGCATAAGAATGGCGCCCAGATCGATATAAGCGAAGCGAAGATCGCTTTTCGCACTCGCGGCCATCTTCAGTAGTCGAAGAGCCTCATCCATGTTCATCTTTTTCATCTCGATATCACCCAGGTAGGCCAGAGCTTGCGGATGGTTTGGATCGATGGATAGCGCATCATTGAACTGGCGCTTGGCATCGTCGTATTGATGTGACTTCCAAAAGAGATAGCCTAGGCCAAAATGCAGATTTGCATCCTTAGGTGAAGCGGCCTCGGCGGTCTGGAACTCGGCGATCGCTTCGGAGGTCCTTCCCAGACCGTCCAACGCCTCGCCGCTGAGCATATGCGCGGCCGCCGAATCCGGTTGTTGTTGCAGAATCTGCCGAAACTCATCCAGCGCGCAAGCGTATTTCTTAGCCCAAAGACAACTCTGCGCTAACACGTCGTGCAGTTCGGCGTTGCCGGGATCCGCCTTTACCGCCACTTCCAGATACTTAATGGCCTCCGTAAAACGCTTTTCGCCGTAATAGCTAAGGCCCAGCAGCGTCGCCGCTTGCTGGTTATGCTGGTCGGCCGCTAGCGCAGCATGAAACGGAGCAATCGCCGCCTGAAAGTGTCCCTGCTTAAACTCCGCCAGACCTAGGTTCAGTTGCACTGCTGGCAGTTTCGGATTTAAGGCAATTGCTTTTTGGTAAGCGGATGCGGCTTCCTGGTATTTCTGTTGTTTTGAGAGGACGACTCCCAGGCTGGCAAACGCCGCAGCATCCTTGGGGTTTTTCTGGATCACACTCCGCCAAACTTCTGCGGCTTCATTCCATTTTCCCTGTTGCTGGAGCGCGACAGCATCTTCGGGAGTGGATGATTGAGCAGCCGCGCTGAACGGGAAGAAACCGCACAGCGCGGCCACGCCCCAAGCAAAAATCCTATTCTTCATACCGGAGATGCAGTGTCAGGAATTTTCTAGTGCTTGCACCACAGAATAGTCACTTCGGCGTGAGGCAGCAACCGGTCCGGTTAGGCGGGATAACGAACCGTATAGATCCGAATCTAGAACGCAAAGCAATGACTTCACGCGATCGACGAATCCTAGTTAAGGTCATGCCCCGCCCGCGCGGGACGAACGGGGCATGACTTTGGTCCCGGGTTAGTAGATCAGCTTCAATCCAAGTTGAAATTCTCTCGGATCGAATGCCGCCGTTACGGAGCCAAAGCCGCTGGCCCCGAAGTTCGTGGTGATGCCGCCATTGTTGTAATCACCCTTAAACTGAGTATGGTTCCAAGTGTTAAAAGTCTCCACGCGGAACTCGATCCTGCTCCCTCGCTCCTGGCTGAGCACAAAGCTCTTGAAGAGTGAGAGATTCCAGTCATCCCGGCCAGGACCTCGCACTGCATCGTGACCGAGATCGCCGAAACAATCCGGGCCGGTGGCGCAAAGCGGTGCCGTAAAGGCTGCCGGATTAAACCATGCGTTGGCGGTCTTCGGATAAGAGATGCTGCCGTTGACATCTGGCCGATTTCCGGTCTGTGTAACGAAGTTTCCGTTGAAGAGGCTGGAGACGTTGGCGCCATTTACTCCGATTGGAAGAGGCGCGCCCGTTTCCGCGGTGATGATTCCCGAAAGTTGCCATCCGCCGAGCGTCCCTTTCAACAGGCGGCTCTGATTACCGTTGAAGATTGGGAGCGAATAGACGAAGTTGACGAAGGCGACATTCGAGCGATCAAAAGGAGAAGGGCCGACATCGTAGCGCCAACCGGCGTATGGATTAGTGACGTTATTGAGATCGCCGCCGCTCCCATTGCTGGTAGCCGCATCGATTGCTTTGGAATACGTATAGCCAAATTGCAGTTGCAGGTCCTGCTTCACGTTTGCGCGGAGGTCAACCTGCATTGAGTTGTAATGGCCATTTGCCTCATTTTGGGCTAAACGAATGTCTCCAAAACCGAGGTAAGTCATGTGCTCGTTGATGTTAAGTGTGGAGTTGGGAGCGGTTAAAGCCGGCAGCAAACTCTCCGGCGGCAGGTTGATCTGCTGGTAATCGTTCTGATGGCGGTCCTGGCTTCCGACATAAGACACGGACAACACCGACCTGGCACCCAATGCCTGCTGAACGCCGAGGCTGAATTGATAGCTCACCGGAAGTTTGTAGTCGTTGGCATTGATCCCGCTGACGACCAGTGGTAGAACCGGCAACGCCGACGCAGTGATGATCCCGCCCGTGCTTAGGCTCTGCCCCGGATTCGAAAGAGAAACACCGCTGAGCTGAGGTTGCAAATCTCCCGGCGGGTTGACGGCACCGTTGTACATATCGTTGCCCTGGATGCGTTCATACATAATGCCGAATCCGCCGCGGACAACGGTCTTGGCCTGGCCGGTGAGGTCGTACGCAAAGCCGATACGCGGCCCAAACGCAGCCCAGTGATTGTTTACCAGCCCATTTGGAATCCCGTTCTTACCGCCGATGCCGATGCCGTTCGTGTAGAACTGCACGCCCGCCAATATCGGATTCGGACTGCTGCCCAGTCCTGGGCTGGGGCCACCGGTGCACGCAGGAACGGAATTTACGCTGCAAATGTGACCGTTCGAGTCGAACGTCGCCGCGTTCGCTGGGTTATACAGATTGGGATAGAAATTCGAGGACTGTTGGTTGGCCTCATAAGTGTGCGGTACACCGTCCCAGCGCAATCCAAGGTTTAACGTGAGCCGGTGGGTTGCACGCCAGTTGTCTTGAATATAAGCCGCATAGGAAACGTTGTTCCACTGCCCGCTGATCTTGACTGCATCCTCGGTATATTGCTGAGCCTCGCCCAGCAGGAAGTCGGCAAAGTCGATACCGGTAAATCCGCCGTTGAAGTTGAAGTTGCCTTCGGTATTGGCGAAAGCATCCTGTGTCTTCTTGTAGATCGCCCAGCTTGCACCCATCCTGATCTGGTGCGCACCCTTGGTCCAGGAAATGTCGTCGCGAAATTGATAATCGTCCGCCTTGTTATTCCACGGGGTCCAATTGGAGGTGTAGTTCGCTCCAGTTCCACCGTTCAAATTAATTGACGGAATGCGGTTGTCAACGTTTGGCCCAGTAAAGAGCCGATTAAAGGTAAACCCGCTTGGCGCCGTAAACAAGCCTTGAGGAATGATATGGATGCGGTTGCCGTTGTAGTTGAATGCCGCCTCATTGAGCAGGGTCGGGCTCACTACATAAGTGGTGTGGATCACGGCGCTGTAGGAGGGATTGCCGAAAACGTCGCTGACTGTGGGAACGTTGTCGCCACTCCACTGCGTGGTTCCGTAAGTCTGCGAGGTCTGTTCCGAAATCCAGTGTCCGAAGATCGAGAATTTATCGGTGAACTGGTGGTCAATGCGGGCGATTTCTTCCTTCACGCTGGTCGGTGAGTTGTTTCCACCGATAAACTGCCCGGTGCCTTTTGTGTTCCCTCCGGTACCGGTGAGGACGGTGGTTTGGGCAGGAAAGATACCTGCCGCCAAAAGAGCCTGAGCATTGGGATCCAACATGCAGGTGGGAATCGTGTTATTGGGGAACGGTTTCCCTGGCACCACGTTAGTGGGAAGAACCCCACCGGGACAATTGGCCCCGAGGTTAGCGATACCCGTAGGAACAGTAATGAGGGCCGCATCGGCGCCAGTCGCCGGGAAAACGCCGCCGTATTCACTGGTCAACGGAACCGCCTGGTTCGTCAAACCTCCCTGCACCAACCTGCGCCACTCCATGTTATAGAAGAAGAATGTCGGATGGCTTTTGAAGAGAGGAACCTGGCCGCCGGCGTTGAAGCCGAAGGTGTTGAATCGAAGTTCAGCAACCTTCGCGGGCGCGGGATTGAAGTAGTTGCGCGCATCCAGGGCGTCGTTACGGTCGAACTCCCAAGCGGAAGCGTGGAACTGTTTGGTCCCGGACTTGATGGCGGTGGTGATGGTCGCCGCCGAGGAGAGGCCATACTCGGCGCTATAGTTCGAGGTCAAGTTGCGGAACTCGGCAATCGCGTCCGACGAGGGCATAACGCTGGCACTGCTTCCGCCGCGGTCGAGGTTTTCGCCGCCATCCAGGATTTGCAGATTATGACCGGGACGCTGGCCGTTGATGCTTACGTTGCTGTCGCCGCTGACCGCCGTTGGAGTAACAAAGTCGCCCTGCACGCTGGACGCCCCTGGGGTCAGGGCGAACAGAGTGTAGATGCTGCGCCCGTTGGTGGCAAGCTGGCTGACCTGTTGGCCAGTGATCACCGTGCTCACCTCGCCCGAATCCGATTGCACAGCGATCGCGGCGGCTTCTACCGTGACTTGCTCCTGGATCGCGCCGACGGTCATGGTGAAGTCGATTCGAGTCCGGTCGCCCACGTTCAGGACGATGCCCTTTTTCTCTTCGACTTTGAATCCGGTAGCCTTGGCCGTGACGTTGTAATGGCCGATACCCAGACCAGGGGCAACATATTGACCGGTATCATTCGTGATGCTGTTGCGAGCCTCGCCGGTTTCGACGCGGGTAATGGTGATCGCCACATTTGGGACCACCGACCCGGACGGATCAGTGACCGTTCCAACGATGGTTGCTTCCTGGCCGAACGCCTGGAGAGATATGGCAAGACAGAACAGAAGACAAAGCCCCAGACTGAGGCTGCGATTTTGCACTGCGAGAGCCAAAGTCCTGATGGGTTGAGATAAACGAGAATTCATACCATTCCCCCCGAGAGAGCTAAAGTTCACTCCGTTAACGTTAACGACCCCGTGCAGCTTTTATCGCCTTTCGATAAGCGTTGTCAAGAAAAATCTCAAATCAGCCGAATCCAAACCTTTAATTACACGGAAATTGTGCTGAAAAGGAAGGGCTATCTCTCTAGTTTCCTGGTTACTTTGGGCCGAATGGGGGTGGATAGGGCGGAATCGTCAAATCTCACTTGCGCTAGTCTAATCTCCCGGAACAAATGCAGGTTTGACGACATCACGACCCCTGGACTGAGATGAACGGTGGGGGGGAACAAGGCCTTGCTGCTGAGATGATCCGCCATAAGCCGGACGGCCAGTTGACCCTGGCGGTGTGGTTGCTGGTAGATTGAGGCGGTAATCGTTCCCTTTTCGAAGTAGGGGGACATTTCCGCGAAAAGGTCGGTGGTAATTAACTTTGTTTTTCCGGCCAGGCCTCGCGCACCCAGGGCGCGGCAAACCGGCAGACAATTGACGGTATTTACGTAGAGTCCTGCCAACGTTGGAACGCGACCCAAAAGGTCGAAAGTCTTCTGGAAGCTCTCGTCTTCGTCTTCATGTCCTTCGATAACATCAGCAATCTGGCCCCCGGGGCAGTGCGACGGAAATGCCTCCGAGAAGCCCGCCGTTTTCTGGCGATGATCTTCCGCGCTCAACATGCCAGCGACCACCGCTACTTTGGATCCAGGGGGAACGAGCTTACCCATCAATTCCCCCGCCAGCCGCCCGTTTAGCCACGGTTCGACACAAACGATACTTGAACGCCGGCTGTCGGGAGCGTCGGTGGAGACGCAAATCACCCGGATGCCTTTTTCTTCCGCATCGTCAATCAGGGGCCTGAGGCCTTTGGGATTTCCCGCGGTGAGAACGATTCCGTTGACGCCGCTTTCGACGAGTTCTTGGAACGCCTCCGTGTCAGCCTCTCCCAAGGAATGAACAGGCCGATTTACAAACTGGATGCCGAGCGGTGCAACACTGCGAGCTTCGTCCAGCACACCGCTCCAGAGTTGATCGTAAAAAAAATGAATTTCACGGGGGATGCAGACCCCAATACGGGCCGTAGCTTTGGAAACAGACAAAGCGCGTGCCGCCAGATTCGGCGTGTAGGATATTTGCTCGGCAATTCGTAGGATTCGCTGCCTGGTAGCTTCATTGATTCCGGGGCGGCCATGCAGTGCGCGATCCACCGTTCCGATGGAAACATCCGCCAGCTCCGCGATGAGGTGGATCCCGCGCCTGTGTTTTTTCATCCGCCTACCACTCGCTGCGACATCATTCTAGCGTGACACGCAAAATTACTCTTGCGAAGAGTCTTTCACCGGCTCAGATTGACCCCGCTATCGCCCCACGCGATCATCCCCGCGGACAAATTCGGAATCCAGCAAAATCGAATTTGCACATTCCGTGTACGGTGACGGTGCTATACTGCGTCCCGCCTTGGACCAAGCTCGATGTCGGAAGAATGCGTCCGAAGGAACTGTCGCAATTAGGAGATCGTCTCATGCCTGGACGCCGCATCCGGATGTCCGCACTGCTCATTGTCGTCTTGTTTGTAGCAGCATTCCCCTCGGTTGCGCAAACGACAGAGTCGGCGACGAACGCGCCGTACTTGAATCCTTCGCTGCCCATCGAAGAACGCGTGAACGATTTGGTGTCACGCATGACGCTTGAGGAAAAGGCATCTCAACTTGTAAACCAGGCGCGTGCCATTCCGCGCCTGCGAGTTCCCGCATACGACTGGTGGAGTGAGGCCTTGCACGGCGTAGCCAGAGCGGGTACTGCTACGGTGTTTCCGGAACCGATGGGGCTCGCGGCAACTTTTGATGCGCCTTTGATTCACAACATGGCGGTCGTGATCGGCACCGAGGGGCGAGCGAAGCACAATCAAGCGGTCCGGGCGGGCCACAGCGACGTGATGGAAGGCCTCGACTTCTGGTCGCCCAACATTAATATCTTCCGCGATCCACGCTGGGGACGCGGGCAGGAAACCTACGGCGAAGATCCGTTTCTCACCGGACGAATGGGTGTCGCCTTCATTACTGGGATGCAGGGCGATGATCCGAAATATTTTCGAGTGATCGCTACGGCAAAACATTTTGCCGTGCACAGCGGGCCGGAGACGACTCGCCATATGGTTGATGTGGTTGTATCGAAGCACGATATGGAAGATACCTACCTGCCGGCATTCCGCGCCGCTGTGACCGAGGGCAAGGTGGATTCGGTCATGTGCGCCTACAACCGCATCAACGGCCAGCCGGCATGCGCCAATAACTTTCTGATGAAGGATCAGTTGCGAGGAGCGTGGGGATTTAACGGGTATGTAGTCTCCGACTGTGATGCTATCGTCGATATTTTCAGTGGCCACCATTTCACCAGGAGCATGCCCGAGGCCGCCGCGGCTGCATTGAAAACCGGCATGGACAGTGAGTGCGCGGACTTCTTCACCAAGGCGAAGACCAACTCGGATTACGTCTCGTATGTAGACGCGGTGAAGCAGGGCTTACTCAGCGAAAAAGAGATCGATATCGCGGTGAAACGCCTTTTCACAGCTCGCTTCCGCCTGGGAATGTTCGATCCTCCTGAGATGGTGCCTTACGCGTTGACGCCAGACTCGGAGATTGACAGCGAGCCGCATCGGGCGCTCACGTTGAAGGCAGCCCGCGAGTCGATCGTGTTGCTCAAGAACGATGGCGTGCTTCCGTTGAATTCCGACGTTCGAAAAATTGCTGTATTCGGTCCGCTTGCCGAATCCGTCGAAGTGCTGTATGGCAACTACAATGGCACCGCCAGCCACGCTACTACGGCGCTGGAGGGTATTACCAAGCAGTTTGCAGGCGCTCAGGTCACCTTCACGCCCGGCATGAATTTTCTGCGGCCGCAAATTGCAGTTCCCTCCACCGCTCTTTCCACCGAAGACGGACAAACCGGTCTCAAGGCCGAGTATTTCGCCAGCGACAAATTTGAGGGAACTCCTCAAGTGGTTCGCGTCGACAATATGATCGATCTGCAACTTTTTCATCCCGACCAGTCTGCGCTGGAATTACCCTCCGGCATGAAGGAGTTCTCTGCCCGCTGGACGGGCTTTATAACGCCCGCCGAGTCCGGCACCTACGAGATCGGGCTCATCGGATCGATGAATCAACTGTGGCTCGATGGTCGATTGTTGATAGACGACCTCGGACTGCACGATCCCAACCCCTCAACGAAGACGGTGCAACTTGAGAAGGGCCATCGTTACGCCCTGCGGGTTGAGTTCCTCCGCGGAGGTTTCGGCACAAAGCTGGTGTGGTTGAAAATCATCGCGGACCCGATTGGAGAAGCTGTGGCCGCGGCGAAGCAGGCCGATGTAGCGGTCGCAGTGGTGGGCATCACTTCACACCTTGAAGGCGAGGAAATGAAAGTGGAGGTTCCCGGATTTAAAGGCGGGGACCGCACCAGCCTCGATCTGCCAAAAGAAGAGGAGGACTTGATAAAAGCACTGAAGGGCACCGGCAAGCCACTCGTCGTTGTGTTGATGAATGGCAGCGCGCTCTCAGTGAATTGGACAAACGAAAACGCGAATGCAATTCTCGACGCCTGGTACTCCGGCGAGGAAGGTGGGACCGCGATTGCACAAACTCTGGCGGGCGCGAACAATCCGGCCGGCCGCCTGCCCGTGACGTTCTACAAAGGCGTCGAACAACTGCCCCCATTTGAAGACTACGCGATGAAGAACCGGACCTATCGCTATTTCGCCGGCCAGCCTTTGTATCCGTTCGGCTACGGACTCAGCTATTCGAAATTTGAGTTCAGCAATTTGCAACTCTCGTCAAAGAAACTGAAAGTAGGCGACCAGCTTACAGTCGAGGCGGACGTGCACAACGCCAGCCAGCGCGACGGCGACGAAGTAGTTGAGCTTTATCTGAGTTTTCCGAAATCGACGGTCACTCCGATTCGCGCTCTGCGTGGATTCATGCGAGTAAGCGTGAGCGCCGGTGCAACTCAGCACATTCGTTTCACACTCAACGAGCGTGACCTGAGCGAAGTGGATGAAAAAGGAAATCGAATTCTGGCGAAGGGCATCCACCGCATCAGCGTAGGCGGGGGACAGCCGGGAACGGGCGCTCCGGGACTCGAAGCAGAATTCAGTATCAACAGCAGCCGAAGGCTACCGGACTAAGCACTACGGCGGACTAGCCTTGCGCGCTGGCTTCTCTTGTATTTCTGGCGGAGGCAACGCGAGTGTGATGGGTAACGGCATAATTCATTTCCTGACGTAGGTGTCGGCGCCTCACATGAAGGGCGAAGGCATCGAGCAATCCGCGGGTGAGCCCTTCGCGCCCGAATTCCTCTCCGCATACCGAGCACTGCGGATTTCCCCGTTTATGGATGTCAATGCGCAAAGTGGGACCGGATTTCGCTATCCGTTTCATATTGTCACCGAATATCACATCGTGTACGTTAACGTCAACCAAATTGCGCGGCCGACGCTTGAGTCAGCCGGAACGTGAAGCCGATCATTCATGTTGTCTTTGTTTTGTTGCTGGTCTATGCCTTTGTCGGATCGACAAGCGCTCAGGCGGAGGACGGCTCGGCCGCATGGCTTCGCTACGCAGCCTTGGATGGTGAAGCGGCACGTGCTTACACCTCACTCCCCGCGGCTGCAGTGTTGCTCGGGAACACAATCGTTCTGACGACGGCCCAATCCGAACTGGTGCGCGGTGTAAAGAGCATGCTAGGCCAGACGCTTCGGGTGAGTTCGGACATTCCGCTTGAAGATGCAATTGTGATCGGAACCCTCGCGCAGCTTCGAAAAATCGCACCGGATCTCCATCCACGACGAAGCCTAAGTGGTGATGGTTATTGGCTGACATATGGGCGAGTCCACGGCCACCGTTGCATCGTGATCGTCGGCGCCAGCGATCGTGGCGTTCTCTATGGTGTCTTCGACTTCTTGAGCAGAATTGCCAGGCACCTGAGCGTTTCCGGGTTAAACAATGTTCAGCAACCCGCCGCTCCGGTGCGCTGGGCAAATCAGTGGGATAATCTCGATGGCACAATCGAACGGGGTTACGCCGGCCGTTCCATATTTTTCGAGAACGGTCGAGTGCGAACGGATCTCAGGCGAGTTTCTGAATACGGGCGCCTACTGGCTTCGGTCGGCATCAACGGCTGCACCGTAAACAACGTGAACGCCGATCTGCGTATTCTGAATGCAGATTTCATTCCACAGATTGCTCGCATTGCAGAAGCGTTTCGTCCCTGGGGAGTTCAACTCGGTGTGTCGGTTGACCTCAGCGCGCCAAAAACGTTGGGCGGTCTCGACAGCTTCGATCCTCTCGATGGTCGCGTCGCCGAGTGGTGGCAAAAAAAAGTCGATGAACTTTATCGGTCGATTCCAGATTTTGGCGGCATAGTCGTCAAAGCCGATTCTGAAGGCCGCCTCGGTCCTTCGTTTTACGGCCGCACTCCCGCGGATGCAGCCAACGTGATCGCGCGTTCACTCAAGCCGCACAACGGGATCGTCTTCTACCGCGCATTTGTCTATAGCCACCATTTGGATTGGACCAACCGGAAGAACGACCGCGCGAAAGCGGCTTATGACATCTTTCATCCGCTGGATGGCAAGTTTGATGACAACGTCATTGTGCAAATCAAATACGGACCGATTGACTTTCAAGTACGGGAGCCAGTATCCCCTCTGTTCGGCGGGCTGCAGAAAACAAATTCAGCAATTGAGTTGCAGATCACGCAGGAGTACACGGGTCAACAGCGGCATAGTTGCTTCCTCGCTCCCATGTGGGAGCAAATCCTTGATTTTGATATGCGCGTAGATGGCCGGTCGACGCCCGTAAGAGAGATAGTTGCCGGCGACAGTTTCCGTCGTCCAATCGGTGGATACGTCGGCGTCGTCAACGTTGGTCTCGATCACAACTGGTTGGGCAATCACCTTGCGATGGCCAACCTATACGGATTCGGAAGACTTGCGTGGAATCCGAACCTCACGTCGGAGTCGATTATCGAGGAATGGACACGGATGACTTTCGGCAACGATCCCATCGTGGTCCGGACAATTTCCGAGATACAACTCGCATCGTGGAGAACTTATGAAAGTTACACCGGAGTTTTGGGATTACAAACGCTGACAAACATCTTGGGCAGTCATTACGGTCCGGGGCCGGAGTCTCAAGAGAAAAACGGCTGGGGCCAATGGATTCGCGCCGACTCACAAGCAGTCGGCATGGACCGCAGCATCGCCACTGGGACGGGGTTTGCTGGTCAGTACTCTAAAGATGTCCAGAAGATATATGAATCGCTGGCCAGCACACCGGACGCCTTGGTCTTGTTCTTTCATCATGTGCCGTACACCTACAAGCTTCATTCCGGGAAGACGGTGATTCAAACTATTTACGATTCACATTACGACGGCGTCGAGTCAACCAATCGATTCGTCGCGGAATGGAAATCGTTGCGCGGTCTTATCGATGATGCTCGTTATCAGGATGTGCTCGCGCAACTAACTTATCAGTCCGGGCACGCCATCGTATGGCGCGATGCGATCAATGACTGGTTTCATCGGATCTCCGGCATAGCCGACGTCAAGGGACGTGTTGGAAAACATCCCGAGCGCATCGAAGCGGAATCGATGTTACTCGAAGGTTATACCCCGATCGATGTGAATCCGTGGGAAGATGCATCGGGCGGAAAAGCGATTCAATGCGCGGATACAAAACAACCCTGTACCGCTGTGATCCGTTTTGCTGGGTCGTCCGGCTGGTACGCCCTCGATATTCAATACTTCGACCAAAACAACGGTGAGTCGAAGTACCAGGTGTTTATTGGGAATCAGCTAGTCGACGAATGGATTGCGGATTTGCACCTTCCCGCGACCGAGCCGAACGGGGATTCGTCCACTCGGCGGCATCTCTCCGGCGTGGCGTTGCGTCCGGAAGACGAAATACGGATCGAAGGCTTCCCGGATGCAGGCGAGTTAGCGCCGCTCGATTACGTGGAAATTCACAAGATGGAACTTACTTCGCCAGTGCGGTAGGACAAAGAACACTTAAGATCGGTGCTCGCTGCGGCGGCCACGCCGAGCGCACCTTGCCATCTCTGTGAACACGGTCCAAGGGCGTACGATGGATGGCCCAGACTTGCCAAGGTGCCTTCACTTAGCCTCGCATCCAGCTAAAAACCGGGAAGAAGCAAAAACGTCTAAGATTCCATGGAATCGAGATAAACCGCGACCTCGCGGGGATGACGAACATCTAAAATCAAAAGCGCAAGCGCCCGCGGGCAACAAAACCAGGACTCTGACCAGACAGACCGATCATGGCGAAACCAATATTGCTGAGTGTGGATGACGACTCCGATGTTCTGCGAGCGATCGAGCGTGACCTGCGGTCGCAGTACGGCGCCGAATATCGCGTGATCGGAAGCGATTCTCCGGCGCGCGCGCTCGATCTGCTGAAGCAACTGAAAGTTCGGAATGACAATGTCGCGTTGCTGCTGGTGGACCAACGCATGCCCGGCATGGACGGTGTGGAATTTCTGCAGGAGGGAATGCGCATCTTCCCCGGGGCAAAGCGGGCGTTACTCACCGCGTACGCCGATACCAATGCCGCGATCAGCGCCATCAACCAAGCCAACATCAATTACTTTTTTCTGAAGCCGTGGGATCCTCCCACGGAACATCTGTATCCGCAGTTGGATGACTTGCTGGACGATTGGCAAGCCTCGTATCGCCCCACGTTCGAGGGCATTCGCGTGCTGGGCACACGTTGGTCGCCAAGGTCCTATGAGTTGCGCGACTTTCTCGCGCGAAACCATGTTCCTTATCAATGGATCGATGTCGAGGGTTCTGCCAATGATCCTGAAACCAAGCGTCTGGTAGAGGCTTTGGGGCCGGAGGCAACGCAGCTTCCCGTGGTGCTCTTTCCCGATGGGACGAAGCTTCTAGAGAGCATTCCGGCGGACGTTGCCCAAAAAGTAGGCTTGCGAACCCGGGCTCAAACTGACTTTTACGATCTGGCGATTGTGGGCGGAGGACCGGCAGGCCTCGCGGCCGCAGTATATGGAGCCTCGGAGGGTCTGCACACGGTAATGATTGAGCGGGAAGCTCCGGGCGGACAAGCCGGAATGAGTTCGCGAATTGAGAACTACTTGGGATTTCCCATGGGGCTGAGTGGCGGCGATCTGGCACGGCGCGCAGTGGTGCAAGCGCAACGATTTGGAGTGGAAATTCTGTCGCCTCAGGAAGCCGTAGGAGTGCGAACCGAGGCTTCTTACCGGATCATAAAGCTCGCGGACGGAAATGAGCTATCCTGCCACGCGTTAATGATTGCAAGCGGCGTGCAATGGCGGCGGCTCGAGGCACCGGGAGTCGACCGGTTGCAAGGAGCGGGAATCTACTACGGCGGCGGGGCTACTGAGGCGCTGTCCTGCAAGGGTGAAACCGTATATGTTGTGGGCGGAGCGAATTCAGCGGGCCAGGCGGCCATGAATTTCGCCCGCTACGCCAAGCGAGTGGTGATCCTGGTGCGTGGAGAATCTCTTGCCAGCACCATGTCGCAATACCTGATTGACCAGATTAAGGAGACGCCGAACATCGAGATATGGGCGCACGGCAGCGTGGCCGAAGCGCACGGCGATACTCACCTCGAAGAAATTTCGGTGCTGTGTTCGGACACCAATAAGGTCGAGCGGGTTCCCGCAACTTCGATGTTCATCTTTATTGGAGCGATGCCCCGAACGGATTGGCTGGCGGGCATGGTGGAGCGGGACGATCGCGGATTCATCCTGACTGGTCCAGATCTCTTGCATGACGGGCAACGTCCCAAGGGATGGACGCTTGATCGCGATCCCTATCTGCTTGAGACCAATGTCCCCGGTCTTTTCGCGGTAGGCGACGTCCGGCATGGTTCGGTGAAACGTGTGGCTTCCGGAGTCGGCGAAGGATCAGTGGCGGTGCAGTTCATTCATCAGTATTTGAGCAAGGTCTAAATGGTCGATAAATCGGAATTACTTCGCTTCCCCATATTCGCAGATCTGCCGGGCGACCAGATCGAGTGGTTCATCAGCCAAACGCAGGAGCTTCGCGTCAAGGCGGGGGATGTGTACATACGCCAGGGCGATCCGGCCGATGCGATGTTCGTGGTGATCGAGGGCCACCTCCAGGGCCGTGGAGAATTCTCCGGCGAGGCGATCACCTTTGTCATTGAGCCGGGCGACGTTACCGGGCTGCTGCCGTTTTCCAGAATGAAGCAGTTCAAGGTGAGCCTCCGGGCCGAAACGGATAGTCGCGCTCTACGATTCCCCGCAACGTTGTTTCCGGTTCTCGTACAAAAAATGCCGGAGCTCACCCAGCGGCTTGTAGGTCTGATGGCCGACCGGATTCGTGAGACAACTCGGATCGAACAGCAGCGAGATCGACTGGCGGGGTTAGGAAAACTCTCGGCTGGATTGGCGCATGAGCTCAACAATCCGGCGTCCGCGGCCAAGCGTGCGGCAACTCAACTGCGCGACACTATTAAGAAGATCAGGAACGCCAGCCTGGAGTTGGGCAGACGCGATCTTACGCCGGCGCAGAAAGCGGAAATCGAGAAGCTGGAAAATTTCTTCATCCAACGGAACGAACCTCCTCCCGACCCGCTGACCATGAGCGACCTGGAAGAGCAGCTTGACTCCTTGTTGCGCAGTCACGGCCAGAATGATTTGTGGCAACTGGCGGCCGATCTGGCGCATAGAAGCGTCAAGCCGGAAATGTTGGAATCGTTGTTCGCCATGGTGGATGCTGGCACTGCGCGCGCTGCCCTGGTGAGGATCGCCGCATCAGTGGAGATCGCGAATCTGTTGAACGAGATCGAGAGCAGCGCGTCGCGAATCTCAGATCTCGTGCGCGCGATCAAGGAATACACCTACATGGACCAGGCACCGGTGCAGAACGTCGACATCGTGAAAGGCCTGGAAACCACGCTCACCATCATGGGCCACAAGCTCAAGCGTGGGGTAGCGGTTCAGCGCGATTATCAAAAGGTCCCGTTGATGGTGAACTCGTTCGGCAGCGAACTGAATCAGATCTGGACGAACCTGATCGACAACGCGATTGACGCCATGGGAGGAAAAGGCGAGCTTCGGATTCGGACCTATCGCGAGGATAGTTGCGTAGTGGTGGAGATTGCCGACAACGGTCCGGGGATTTCACCCGAGATAAAGGCGCATATCTTTGAACCTTTCTTCACCACGAAAGCAGTTGGGGAAGGAACTGGCCTCGGCCTCGACACCGTGCAACGAATTGTGAAAAAACACAGAGGAAGTATTCAGGTCACGTCGAAACCCGGGGACACGCGTTTTCAAGTGTGGCTCCCGTTGGCAGAAGTTCCAGCGTAGTTGTTACCCGCCCACCAACCAGTTAAAATTGCGCGAGTGCGCTGCGCAGATTAATAACATCTTCCTCTACGACTTGCCGACGCTGATATTCACGGCCAGGAACTGATCCCATCGAGACTCGCGGATTGCAATGGAGCATTGGGCTCCCAACCGCGGTTCCTAAGCCCACATGAATTTCTCTGACACCCGTGCGCTCGACGATGCTTGCGGCGTTGTCGCGGTTAATTCCGCCGCAGGCGATCACTGAAATCCGGCCACGCACGGCCTTCACGAGCCGTGCAATCGTCTCGACCCCTTGCCACGCGGTTTGTTCCCCTCCGGATGTCAGCAGCCGATTCGCACCGGTCTGGCAAACGTCTTCCGCCGCACGAAGAAGATCAACGGACATGTCGATGGCGCGGTGAAAAGTTACGTTGAGCGGGCGCGCTAAATCGATCAACTGTCGCGTTCGCTCGACATCCACGTTCCCCTTTGTATCGAGAATGCCCACGACGACGCCATCAGCACCTAACTTTTTGGCAACAAGAATATCCCGGAGCATGATTTCGAATTCGTCCGTGGTATAGCAAAAGTCGCCTCCTCGCGGTCGAATCATCACCTGCAGGCCGATTGAGATTTGTTGCCGCACCAACTCAATCATTCCTGCGCTGGGTGTGACTCCCCCTTCGAGCAGATTGCCGCACAGCTCAACGCGCGCTGCTCCGCCGCGCTCGGCTGCGGTGGCCGAGGCAACGGAATCGACGCAGACCTCGATTGAGATCGGATCGCTCATATTCATCCGCAACATATCGGCATTGAGCATCGCAGACCATGCGTAGGATAATTGATATGTCAACCAGCGCAATTACCGCCGCCGCCGCAGTTGAACCCGCAAAGCATTGTAGTTGGCCAAGAGAACATTCGCATTGAATCGACATCCTCGACGGTAATATTTCTCACGAGGATCAAATTCTTCTTGAAGTAGCGCGCCGGAATCATTCAGGATCGAATGCGCGGCTGGAGATTCAACGTGCTCAAGAAAATGAAGCTCGCAATTCCTGGCATCATGTTTGCCTTTGCGATCTGTATCTGCGTTGCGGTTTCGGAAGGCGCGGATAAAAAACCTTCCGCCGGAGGGACAGGAAGTTCTTCGCAGATCACGTTTCTGGTTTACCGCCTGGGCACAGACCATGCCGAGGGCATCACCACGCTCGATATGAACGGTGACGGCCGGCCGGATCTAGTGAGTGGCGCTTATTGGTATGAGAATCCCGGACCGGCGGGCGGCGAGTGGAAGCGGCATCAATACCGCACCGTCGGCATTCTGGGCGAGTTCGTCTCCGATTGCGGAGAATGGACGTTCGACGTGAACCATGATGGCGCACCCGATGTTGTGACAGCGGGATGGATGCAAAACGGGTTGTGGTGGTATGAGAATCCGAAAACGCCTGGAGTGATGTGGAAGCGGCACTTCATCACCGACAGCTATGACACGGAAGGCGGGGCCACCGGCAACATCAATGGCGATGGCAAACCGGATCTCGTTCTGGCGCACTACAACCACTCGGGAATTTTGTGGATCGATTTCTCGGGCGCTCAGCCGAAGGTTCATCATGTCGGAGAGAAGGAGCGGGACGGGCATGGCATTGGCATCGGAGACGTGGATGGCGATGGGAAAGCCGACATTCTCACTCCTTACGGTTGGTTCAGGAACATCGATGCCGACAACGATAAGTGGGAGTGGCATGGAGATTGGCAACTGGGTGATGCCGGTTTTCCGATCATTGGCTACGACGTTAATAATGATGGGAAGATGGACATTATTTACGGCGAAGGACACAACTACGGCCTTTATTGGCTGGAACAGCAGGGCGACGGAGCAAACCGGCACTGGCTGAAACATGTTATCGACGAATCCTACTCGCAGGTCCACGCGCTCAAACTTGCCGATATCGACGGCGATGGAGTTCCCGAATTGCTGGCGGGAAAGCGCTACCGCGGACACTCCGGTAGTGATCCAGGTTCCTACGATCCGTTGGTAGTGTACTACTACAAGATCGACCGTAAAACGGGACAGTTCACACGCTATCCGATTTCAGTCAATGGAACAGCTGGCGCTGGGACTCAGTTCGTTGTAGAGGACCTGGATGGTGATGGCGACCTGGATATTGCGACGGCAGGAAAGACAGGCGTGCACTTTTTCGAGAATCTCAAGATCGATAGAGTTCCAAGAGAAACGCGTGAGCAGGAACTCTTGCTCGATAAAAACTGGCCTTTCGAAGGTGAAGGCGAAATCGTGCATCAAGAGGACGGGCCACCCAAACAATAAGATTTCGTAACGCTTGAGAGCGCTGAGTTCCCGTACTTCGAATAAGTTCGCGCCTGGGCGCCGACGGCGGGCGTCCTATGTTACCGTTATCGTTCCGACGATTTGCGGCAATGGAGGGCGTCTCACGTCTTCAAAATTGCACGTACAAGTTGCTCTGCGAAGCAGTATCACGAAAGAAATCTCTTCGGAGGAGATCGCTTGCGCCAGACTCGAATTGCTCTACTCTTCTTTTTCTTGCCGCTGATTCTCAGGGGCTTTGCAAGCGCACAGGATCAACCGGCCGTTGATCCTTCGGTCGCTCCGCCGCCGCACGCGAAGCAAATCCATCTCAAACATATTTTGGTGATCGGCCAGACCAAAGGGTACGAGCATGATTCGGTCTCGGATGCGATGGCCGCTATCTACAACATGGGCCATGACAGCGGTCTCTGGGATGCCACGCTGCGCACCGATACCGAGCTCATCACCAAGAAGGACCTGGGACGAAATGCCAAGAATTTGGACTACTTTGATGCTCTGGTTTTTGTGAGCACGACCGGTGAGCTCGATCTGGACGATGGCCAAAAAAAAGATATGACCTCCTTTATAAAAAGCGACGGCAAGGGTTTTGTGGGTGTTCATGCCGCTCTCGACACCAATTACAAATGGCCGGAGTACGGTGAGATGATCGGCGGGTGGTTTGATCAGCACCCATGGTCTACGTTTAATGCTCCGATCATAAATGAAGATCCGAACTTTCCCGCGGTCCGTCATTTTCCGAAAGCATTCGTTAAATATGACGAAATCTATCAGCCCAAGGAATGGTCGCGCGAGAAAGTTAACGTCCTGCTCAGTCTCGATCCTGCGAAACTCAACTATGCCAACAACCCGCGCATCCACAGAACGGACCATGATTTCGCGGTGGCCTGGGACAAAATGTATGGCAAAGGGCGCGTCTTCTATTCGACGCTGGGCCACACCGAAGAGGCGTGGAGTGATCCCGATATCCGCAAAATGTATTTTGAAGCGATCAAGTGGGTGTTGGGCATGACGGAGGGCAGCACAGATTCGCATCCGCGGCTTAGTGAAGCTCACTAGCAGTGAATTCTTGAAGTATTTTGCGCCTTAGCGCGATGAAACGGGTGCGATGAGACGCGGAGGAATATTTACGGAATGAATTTTCTTCGTTGGGCCTTGCATTGGAATTTTCTGTTGGCAGCTACTTTGTTAATGAGCCTTGGTGTTTGCGCCGCACAAACATCGGCTCACGGCGAGCAGAGTCCTGGAACAGTCAAGAAAAACGACACCGATGAGAGCGCATCGTATCCGGATGCTCTCGTTCAGAGTGGTAGCGCCTTATTCCGGCAGGACTGCGCGTTTTGTCATGGCCGCAATGCTGGCGGCGGCGAGAGCGGGCCGGATCTTACACGATCCAAGTTGGTGACCGCGGACGTCAATGGCGACAAAATCGGCCCTGTTATCCGCAATGGGCGCCCCGATAAAGGCATGCCGCCCTTCGACCGCTCTGACGAGCAAATCGCAAGCCTGGTCGCATTCATTCACACGCAACAGAAAATTGCACTGGAGAAAAAAGGGGGCCGCAAGGGGGTCGACGCTTCCGATCTCCAAACCGGCAACGCGGACGCTGGCAAAAAGTATTTCGACGGTGCGGGAGGATGCGCGGCCTGCCACTCCCCGACCGGCGATTTTGCTGGCATCGCATCGCGGTTTGAGGGTCTTCAGCTCGAGGAAGAGATGCTGTATCCCAAGAAGGCGAAGTCGAAGGTCACGGTAACGCTCGCTTCGGGCCAAAGCGTTACCGGCACTCTGGAATATCTCGATGAGTTTACGGTTGGACTCTTCGATTCTTCGGGTGTATATCGATCCTGGCGGACTCAGGATGTGAAGTACAAAGTTAACACGCCGGTGAATGCTCATGTCGAACTATTCAGCAAGTATACAGATGCCGACATCCATAATTTGATGGCTTATCTACAGACACTGCGCTAGTCGTCGAGATGTCTTTTTTGCAACTCGGTTGAGAGGTCCTTCATAAGATATGAATCTTCGGAAGACTACTTTTCTTTTTATGGCAAGCGCGCTGATCGCGACGGCGACTTCCGGCACGATGCTGGCGCAAGGCGTGGATTCCCAAACGCTCCTGCATCCTCCCGCCGACAGCTGGCCCGGCTATCACGGCGATTACTCCGGCAGGCGTCACAGCTCTCTCACTCAAATCACGCCGCAGAACGTGAAGAATCTGTCTCTCGCCTGGGCCTTTCAGACAGACCAGATCGCGTCCATCAAGTCTTCCCCGCTGCTGGTGGACGGCATTCTGTACTTTACTGTTCCGGAAAATATTTGGGCGGTCGACGCGCGATCCGGCCATCAGATATGGCATTACACTTACCCACGCAGCCCGGGAGATCACATAGGTCATCGCGGCGTGGCTATGTACAAGGGACATCTTTTCTTTCTATCTCCCGATGCGCACCTTGTATCTCTCGAGGCTAAAGATGGAACGGTTCGCTGGAACGTAACAGTTGCGGATGTTACGAAGGGTTATTGGACAACGATGGCGCCGCTCGTTGTCGGCAACCACGTGCTCATTGGTGTTTCAGGGGACTTCGATAATTTGAGCGGCTATATCCGCTCGGTTGATCCGGAGACGGGCGCGACGCAATGGCAATGGGATTCAACTCCTCCAGTCGGTACTCCGAATCAGACCACAGGCGGCATGACGTGGATGACGGGAACATATGATCCCGATTTCAATCTTGTCTACTGGGGCACCGGGAATCCGACTCCTGTTCTGAAAGGCTCGACGCGGCCGGGCGATGATCTTTATACATGCAGCATCGTCGCACTGAATCCAGAGACCGGCAAGCTCGTGTGGGCCTTTCAAGTCTCGCCACACGACACGCACGATTGGGATGCCGTCGAGACACCTGTGCTGGTCGATGGTGACTTCCACGGCGAGAAGAAGAAGATGTTAATGCAGAGTTCGCGCAACGGATACTTCTTCGTTCTCGACCGCACGAACGGCAAGAGTCTTTTGACCGCGCCCTACGGACCGGTTAACTGGTCGCTCGGAGTCGACGCGCAGGGCCGTCCGATTCCTAACCCCGCCAAAGAACCGGCTCCGGACGGGCGACTGATAGCACCCGACGAGGCTGGCATGACCAATTACCGTTCGCCTAGTTTCGATAGCAGGAACGGATTGTTCATCGTCGATGCTCACCCCAGCTTCAGCATTTATTTTGCCAAGCCGGCCGACGGACTCTACGGCTGGGCAGGCGCGGATTACGGCGTTTGGGGCAAGGGCGTAATCGAGGCCATCGATTATCAAACCGGAAAGATCCGCTGGACGCATGAACTTGGACCGGGAGTGGCTGGCGCGGGAGTGCTAACAACAGACTCAGGCCTCACTTTTACCGGCGATGCGATGGGAAACTTTCTCGCGCTCGATTCGAGCGATGGTAAAACGTTGTGGCACGCCGGCTCAGGCTCACGCATCGTTAGCTCTCCCATCACCTACGAACTCGACGGCCGCCAATATGTACTGACCAGCAGCGGCGGCGTCATGTTCGCCTGGGCGCTTCCGCAAGGGTGATGGATTCCTTCTTAGCCACCGCCAGACGCTTCCAATAATAAGCACGTGTGAGAAGCTTTTCTGCCTCACGCGTGCCGGAGTGTGCAAGTTCGCTTCCTCACCGCTTAATGACAAGTTGTTCCGTTAACCGCAAACGATGTTGGGGCGGAGTTAGTCGAGTTGTTCCAGGAGCCATTGAAGCCCATCCCGTTGTAACTGCCTCCCGCCGGAATGCTGCCGTTGTAGCTCAAATTGTTGACCGTCACATTCGCGCCGCTCTGGGTTTCGCTGCCGTTCCAGAGTTGAGTTATGGTTTGTCCGTTAGCGAAGGTCCAAGTTAGAGTCCAGCTCGAGATGTTTGTTGATCCCGTATTCTCGATGTTGGTCGATGCAGAGAAGCCTCCCTGCCATTGGTTGGTAATGGTGTAGACGACGTGGCAGGCAAACCCGCTGGTTCCGCCGCTCGTGGTCGCGCTGGCTTGAGCCGAAGGAGACGAAGCGCCCGCTCCGTCGATAGCTTCGATTTTGTAGTAGTAAGTCGTCGAAGCTGCGAGGCCAGTGTCGGAATAATTGGTTGCGCTCAGACCGCTGGCGATCTGGTTACTCGACGAAGGCGTGAACCCGCTGGTCGTGCTGCGGAATACGTTATAAGTGACCGTGCAGTTTGCGGGCGGAGTCACCGCACTCCAACTGACGTTAATGCTGCTCGAGGATGCATCAGTTGCAGTCGCGCTGCCTGGAGCGGAAGGAGCCGTTGTGCACGAACCTCCACTACCGGTGGTCGTGACGAATGTCGTGATGCTCTGTGCCGGCAGCGCATACGTAAAAGCATCGCCGGAAACCGTAACGTTGCTCAACTGAGCGACGTGTACAGAAGAGGTGGTTTGATAAGGAGTGACCGCTGTGACCGTCTCGCCCTCAATGCTGAAAGGCTGGTTGACGGAGGAACCGCCCGAATTGATGGCGACGATCACCGAATTCGAACTGCCTTTATACGCCGAAACGAAAATGTTGGAATTAGGGTTTGCCGTTGCCGAGGCCAGCAGATATCCCGGACGCACAAACTTGGAGAACTGCGCGAGCGCGTAGCCGTAGTAAGTCGGATTGCTGCTCGTGTCGATCAGTCCGTAGTTCGTGACGCCGGTGCCGGGGTTCCAATCGGCGATCCACCACCAAACATAGGCGTTGTATTGCGCCGTGGTCATGGAACTGTGAATTTCTTCGGCGGCGGCGAGCGCATCGCCAATCGCTGGCTGGGATCCGGATGGGCTCAAGTAGTGCTCAGTCATCCACACTTCCTTGCCCTTGCTTTCTGCGTTCGCGTAATAGGACGGCGCGACTCCATAGATATGGCCGGCAATGATTCCGATATGTCCGACTGCATTGGGGTCATCGAGCGCCGGATCAGAGTAACTTGTGGTGAAACTCTCTGACTCCGGCATCATAAGCTTCGTGGTAAGCACGGATGAGTTATTAGCCATCCACGTATCCATCTGGGCTCCCGTCCAGTCGCACGATTCATAAGTGGCGTTCGCGTCCGGCTCATTCTGCATCGAGATGGCATACAAGTTGACGCCGTTATTCTTAAAGAAAGTGACGAAGCTCTCCAGATAATTGGCGAAGTTGGCATAATCGGCCGTGAGAAGCGAACCCTCGACGGTGCTATTACTGCTCTTCCACACCGCAGGAGGGGTCCAGGGCGTGGCGATGGCGATAGCTCCCAGGGCTGTCGCCTCTTGAGCATTGGTCAATTCGGTGCCCCAGTTCGACGCGCCACCGGTGGTGGAGCTGGGATCGATGCGAGAACGCAAGATAGTGAGGCCAAGCTGGTTGGCTCCATTCCCGAACAGAGTATTCGCTTGCGTGCTGCTCAGAGCGGGCATCCAGGCGGTGGCACCGCCAAACCCCCGTATGGTCTGGAAGGTTGTTCCAAAGTTTACGGTCGCCGTGGACTGCGCAATCGCCGTGACGGCGGACGTCAAGAACACCAATAGTATTACGAAGGCAAGCTTGTATCTCATGATAGTTCTCCTACTTTGCAAGAATTAGATTTGAGAAATCCAGGAATCACGCGTGAGGCGGTTAAGCCTCACGCGTGTCCGAGTTCTATAACCTGGTTCCCTTCCGGCCTACTTGCAGACCGTTCCATTTACCGCAAACGACGTGGGTACGGCATTGGTCGTATTGTTCCAAGAGCCGTTGAAGCCCATACCGTTGTAGTTACCTCCTGCGGGAATGGTGCCGTTGTAGCTCAGGTTGGTCACCGTCACGTTGGCTCCGCTCTGTGTTTCGCTGCCATTCCAGATCTGGGTTACGGTCTGCCCGTTGGCGAAGGCCCAGGTCAGAGTCCAGTTCGAAATGGAAGTCGTGCCAGTGTTGTTGATGGTGATGGCCGCACCAAAGCCGCCCGGCCACTGATTGGTGATCGTGTAGTTAATGTGGCAGGCGAATCCGCTCGTCCCGGTGCCGACGGTTAGAGCAATGGTTGTAGTGGCAGACAACGTCCCCGACGTCCCAGTAATTGTGACAGTCGAGGACCCGGTGGTGGCCGTGCTGCTCGCGGTCAAAGTCAGCACGCTGCTACCGGTAGTTGGGTTTGTACCGAACGAAGCAGTAACTCCGCTGGGCAGGCCTGACGCTGTGAGTGTTACGCTACCGGTGAATCCACCCACATCCGTTACGCTGATCGTACTGGTTTCGCTGCTGCCTTGAGTGATCGACAGAGACGAGGGCGACGACGTCAGCGTAAAGCCCGGGGTTGTTCTGGTATTGACGGCGAGCGCAATCGTGGTGGTGGCAGTCAGCGAACCGGAAGTTCCCGTCACAGTCACGGTGAATGCGCCCGTTGTGGCTGTGCTGCTCGCAGTCAGGGTGAGTATGCTACTGCTGGTAGTTGGATTGGTGCCAAACGAAGCGGTAACTCCGCTCGGCAAGCCCGACGCCGCAAGAGTTACGCTCCCTGTGAATCCACCCGTGTCCGTTACGCTGATCGTGCTGGTTCCGCTACTGCCTTGCGTGATCGACAACGACGAGGACGACGCCGCTAGCGTGAATCCAGCAGCTCCCGGGATGGTGACAGCAATGGTTGTCGTGTGGCTAATTGACCCATCGGTTCCAGTGATGGTGACATTTGTTGTGCCAGCAGCGGTACCCGTCTGAGCAAAGAAACTCACGGAAACAGTTCCGCTGCTGTTGACTGAGGATGGGCTAAAGTTCGCTTGTACGCCGGAAGGCAGGTTGCTGGCGCTAACAGAAACGCTGCCAGTAAGTCCGCCGACATATCCGATGCTGATCGTGCTCGACACGCTGGTTCCCGGCGGCACGGTCACTGATATGGGGGAAGCTGAAATGGTAAAGTTTGGTTCTGCGGTCACATTGAGGGTCAGCGTGGTTGACGCAGTTGTCGTGCCGCTGGTTCCGGTCACCGTTACGGTTGCTGCACCGACAGTCGCGGTGTTCGAAGCTGTAAACGTGAGCGTGCTACCGGATGAGCCGGTGACTGAAGTTGGGTTGAAGACAGCGGTAACTCCGGCCGGCAGTCCACTTACACTCAGCGCGATAACTCCGTTAAAACCGTTGATTGAGTTAACGGTCACACTGCTTGCGGCGCTCGTCCCCTGTTCAACGGTTGCGCCTGAGGCCGTGATGCTGAATCCAGGTGCAGTGCTCGAGGGCACGACAGGAAACGCATTCTGGACAAGCATGGTGAATTCAGTGGTCCAGAAGGTTCCGGCCGAGGGCGAGTTTGGCAAGGCGTCGGTCGGCATATCATTGGCGAGCGCATTATCGTGCGCGGGATCGCAATTCGGATCGCCAGTGGTTGAAGTGACTCCGTTATAGACGCTGCCGGGATAGTTGCCGTCAGATTCCCCGGGTGGCTTAATCCAGACATAGGCTGAAAGATTCGCGAACCCACCTGGGTTCACGGTTGGGGGTACCCCCAAGCCAGAATTTTGCTGGTTGCACCACTGCCCCATGTCATCGCGTTCGTCGATCTTCGTTGCGTTGACGAAAGTATTGAGGTCGGTGCTGCTGCTGGGACCCGTCGGCCGGTTCGGGCCTCCCCAGCCGTTGCGCGAGGTATCGATGAGGAAGCCCAGCGTGGAGGGAAATCCAGCGGCGACAAAAGCTGCATCCATGCCTGCGGCGTAGTCTTCTTCGTCGATGTAAGGATCAAATTGGTAGAAGGTTGACTGGTAGACTTGGCTGCCGCCCACGGCCTCAGTCGCGGTCATGTACGGCTCTTTGGTTGGGCCGTAATTGGCCGTGTTGGTGATAAAACCATCGATGCTGGCCAAGCCCGCCGTTGTTCCCTGAACAACGGAGGTCAGGAAGGGGATGGCAGAGTTGAAGTTGTTAGGCCAGCCAAGCCAGCCGTGATGCCCTACATCTAGGTACTGGTAAACGTTTGGCAAGGCGTGGAATGTATTCAGCGCATATTGAATCGCCTGCACATACACTCCTGTAAGCGATGGGCTGCCCGTGACGCCACCGTTAGCCGCAACGCAATTGGCAATCGCCGGGTTGGGAGACTCGCCGGTGTTAGTGATCAAATTCGGAAGCGAATCATCTTCAATAATCAGCACGAACCGAATCTTCGAGTTACTCGCAAAAGGCTGAAGGATGTTGAAAATCGGCGTGATGAAATTCTGTTCGTAGGTTTGAATGCCGGTCAGCGGCTGGGTCGGGGGGTTGGGATTGATGCTAATTTCGCCGTTTGACGCCAGGGCGGCGCAATCCCGGTCTGGCAGATCGTAGACCACGAGCGTAAGCACAATAGGCTGTGAAGAACCCGACGCCGCCTGCTGCGCAAGAGCGGCTGTGATGTGCTGCTGCAGCCCCATTCGTCCGTTGTTCGATGAACCACCGGCGATGGCCCCCATGTGGTCCAACCAGACAGCAGTGGGGTAGGTTTCGACGACAGACATCTGTTTGGCAAGAGTCGAACCAGCAGCTTGCGCTGCGATAGCGGTGTTGACCTCGGACGTGTAGTCGGGATTTAAATATTGACTGGCCCCTGCGTAGGGATTGGTGACGTGTTGCGCAAAGGCACGCGGCGCAACAATCGTGAGACAAATTACCGCGAGGGCAACTACTCGACTCAGTGACGAACGCGTATGCTCACCCATCTGGTTTCTCCTTCTGGAACAAAGACTCGTGGAAGTGCATGAGCAAGGGCGGACAAGCCGCCCTTGCCGACTGGAATTGGTTAGAAGTTTCCGGTTTGGGTGAAAGTCTGTCCGCCCGTGGTGTAAGTTACCGAGTAAGTGTCTCCAACAACTGGGTGCAAAGTCCCATTACCGCTGGTCTGGGCTGCAAACAGATAGTTCGTCCCCGGCGATAGCGTTTGTCCGGAATTGAGGTTGAAGGTGAAGGTTATCGTCGAGCTGGTGCTGCTATTGGCCTGTGTAATCTGTCCGCCGACCGTGTTGTATTGACCGCTGAAGCTCACTCCAGTGGTTCGCTGCACAACAATCGTCACCGACAATGTCGTCAACGATGCAGTGTTCGTCAACTTCAGGTCTTCCTCGTTATAGTAGGGCGTGTTCTGTGCCACCACCGGAGTGAGAGTCACGCCTCCCGTCCCGCTAGTCGTCGCTACAGTGAGAGCAATGGAGGCAGTGTGCGAGAGACTGCCGCTGGTGCCAGTCACCGTCACAGTTGCGGAGCCTACTGTTGCCGTGCTCGATGCAGAGAGCGTAAGTACGCTGCTGGTTCCCGTCGTAGTCGTGGTCGCCGGGTTGAAGCTTGCAGTTACGCCGCTGGGCAGACCGCTCGCGGTCAATGAGATGGCTCCAGCAAAGCCGTTAAGACGCGTGATAGATATCGTGCTCGTGCCGCTCGCACCCTGATTGACAGTCAGGCTTGTGGGACTTGCCGATAAAGAGAAGTTCGCAGTGCCGGTTGAAGCGACGGTAAGTGCGATGGTGGCAGTGTGGGTGAGTGAACCGCTAGTGCCGGTCACTGTCACGGTCGCTGAACCTACAGTCGCCGTGCCGGATGCCGAGAGCGTGAGTACGCTGCTGGTTCCAGTCGTAGACGTGGTTGTTGGATTAAAGCTTGCTGTCACGCCACTGGGCAGGCCACTTGCCGTGAACGAGACGGCTCCGGCAAAGCTATTAATACGCGTGATGGTGATAGTACTGGTCCCGCTCGCACCTTGATTCACCGTGAGAGTAGCCGGACTCGCCGACAATGAGAAGTCCGCCGTCCCGCCCCCACCGCCGAGTGGGAACTGGATCGTGGCAAGCAAATTCTGCTTGGTGGTGTTCGCGATACCGTTATAACTATTGTTGAGAAGCGCGTAACTGTCTTCTCCATTCAGAGCCCAGTAAGTCCAACTTAGTTTTGGGTTGTCCTGAAAGAATGTGACGAGGCTTTCGAACCATTGACCCTGGCTCCCCGCAGCTGTGTTTTCAATGTCGGAGTTAGTGTTGTCCGTTCCGAACTCTCCGATCCACACTGGCGCCGTGTTCCCGCTGCTGATGTATCCCCAGAACTTATTCCATATCGCTTCCAGGCTCGCGAACGTCGTGCTGCTATTGAACCAGCTTTGGGCAAAAAGGTTTGGGCCATAGTCGTGAGCGGAATAAACCAGGTGATTGGCTGTACTCAAAGTGACCGGATTCGACGCCACACCTTCCAGATTTCCGCCCTGCCATCCGCAATCGCCGCTATAGCAGTCGTTGCCTTCGACAAAGATAAGAAGACTTGGATTGATCGCTTGGATTGCATTAGCGGCGCGGGTTGCGGCAGCAGGCCAATTTTGCGCAGTATTTGTTGTCGGGCAGCCGCTTGTACTTGTGTCTCCAGTCCAGCATGCGCCGCTGCTTCCCCCGTTTGCCATGAGGTGAGGTTCGTTTCGCAGGTCCATACCGATAACGGTTGGGTTCCCACTAGCGTCTGTGAAGCCTTGATAGCGGGTCGCTAAAGTCTTCCAGTCGTTGATCCATGCCGTCTCGGGATAAGAACTCGTATACCAAAGGCCGTTAGCCTCGTTGCTGTTCCCGGCTTCGGAGCGATGGTTATCCAAAATCACCCGCAGCCCGTCGGCACCGGCGGCAGTAATGATTTTGTCCAGCACCTGAAGCGCGTTGAGACCTACTAAATCAGTATTGATAGCCTGGCCGTTGTTAGTACTGTAGTTAGTTGGGACGGCTGGAGTCTCAACCATCTGGTTGGAGAACGGTATGCGGATTACGTTGTAACCATTACTCTTAATCTCGGTTAGGATAGTGTGATAGTCTTGCGCCCAGAGTCCATGAGCGATCTCGTCTGTGGTTTCGAATCCATACCAGTTAACGCCTGCCATGCGCACGGTTTGATTGTTGGAGTCAAGGATCTGATTGCCCGAGGTGTGCCAATAACCAGTTCCTTGAGCAACGGCGAACGGCAACGAGACAAAAAGAAAAAAAATGAAGGTGGACGCTAGGCAAATCGCTTTTTGAGTAGTGATATGAGGTTGCATGCGGAGTCTCCTTGATGTCCCATGTAAAAGGCAATGTACCAAATCGATTTTGTATATCAAGATAGGATCGAGGACGAGAAGTTAAAGGGAGCTAAATTAACCTTGCTCGAAACACCAAGTGAGTCAAATCGGATTCGCGGGAGGGCAGCGATGGTGTGATTTAAGCTGAGCAGCGAGGATAGAGTTAATTTAACGTTAAGCGGAGACCTATGACATTGGAAACCGCGCGCTAAGGTCATTCCGCTTCCACTTCCAAAGCATTCAATACGGCATAGTTGACAACAGGAAGGAACTCAAGGTTGAGCTTTCCAGTGGAATCAGGATGAAGGTGTCGAAAACGGGCTGCCACGACTGGGGAATCATGGGAAGCTTCGAGGAGATCGAAATTGCGTAACAATTCGAGATTGTCGCAACGGACATCAAAGATGCGGCTGCCCACACCCCCGTTGCCGGAATTCTGAGGCCCCCAATATCGCTCCGCCATATAGAGCGTAAGTTGATACGAGTAACCTTGGGCTACCGGAATCGAGTAACTGAAGTTACCGAACCGCTCGCGCGAAAAAAGCAGTGGATCATCCGTACGGTCCGACGCGAACACATGATCGATATTTCTACCTCCGCGAAAATAGCGATCCGGAAGCCAATGTCTTCCCGCCAGATCGACGAACAAGTGCGGTAGCGTGGAAATGCGAATTGGGCCGGGCTTACCGTTGGCTTCAGGAAGGATTTCTATGGCATTCAAGAACCCGACAGTAGACCGGAAACTAACGTGAATCTTGCCGTCTGCACCGGGACGCACATTGGAATAGATCTTCACGGTCGCGGTCCTTGTCCCGCCCGCGTCGGCGACCACATCGATCATGTTCGGAGCGCCAGAGCCCACAGTGAATGAAGTCTCTCGCATTCCGTCTTCTATATCTTGTGCCGTTTCCGCAAACAAGAGGCGCACTTCATAGGTTCCCTGAGAGACGGGAACGTCATAGCGAAAACTACCCATTCGACCGGTTGAGTAAAGAGCCGGATCCCCCGAACGCGCAATCGAAACAACATCATGCTGAAAGATATTCCCGCCTGAATAGAAACGGTCGCCGCTCCAGCGAAACCCGGCAGAATCCACATAGTCGTGGTCGGAACCGCAGTGGATGCGAATGGCTCGATTTTCGAAATCCGGAGCACCGCCGATTGAGAAATGCTGCAGGATCTCAGCGCTTGCAAGTCTCACGAGTGTTGGCGCGTTTGAGAATACCCACACACCGCTGAATAAGTGCCGGTAAAGCACAACTGTACCGGCTACTCCGCCTGCCATTCCGAGGAAGACACAACATATCGCCGTCAGGAAGATAATGCGACGACGCACCCACATTTCAAACCGTCGCAAAACGACCGGCCTTGAGAAAATTAGTTTCCGCTTCTTGGATTTTGAAGCGAGCACCAGAGGCTGTGCGTCCTGCGCAATACGTGAGAATTCCTCCAAGGGAGGCAGTGCGGAGTGCGCAACGTTCGGAGTGGAAAGCACCGCCTTAGGGGGGATACGCACGTTCTCAGCGCCGAGCGCATGATTGGAAATGAATTCCGGCACGTAATGTCCCAGCGGCAACACAATGCGAAGGCGGCGATACTTGCCATCATTGGCGTAATAGAGTTCCAAGCGCTTGCGCAATAGATGCAGGTCGACGCGGACAATAGCGTCCGCCTGTGGGTCAAAACCGGGGGCGCGTCCCAGAGCATCGACGGCGATACTATATTCCTTAAGGCTGGCTCCTTTCCCGTTAAAGTATTTCTCGCAAATATAGGCAAGGATTTTCGAGAGTTTCGGGGCGCGCTGAAACAAAGGAGAAGATAAGACAGCCTGCAGTTCGACCCGTTCCTCGCTGAAGCCGTCTTTGCTATCGCGAACCGTGGGGGCGCTGGCCATGGGCACATCCTGCCGGATGAAGAACTCTCGGGTGGAGAGACACAAACTCCGGTTCGAAAACCTCCGCGGTTATTACTCGAGGACAGTTGAAGACCAAGGCTTATACGAACCAAAGACTAGCTTCAGCCCGGAAAGGGTGTCAAGCAATGATGATGATTGAGAAAAAGTTGTTACGAAAGCCGAACACGCCATCAAGACGAGGCTTGTCTGATTGCATAAGTTGCATAATCGATTTCCGCTTAATCTTTCCCATTTAAGCTTGTGGATTCACTATCGAGACATACATCGACCATTTTTGATGGGTTACGCCCAAGCCGCCGAAGATTTCTACTGCGCTATGTCACGCGCGTTACTTCCCCTTTGCGGGCAGATATTTCTTCTCCACGGAAGCGACCACTACGTAATTTGGATCCACCATCTCGTTAAGATGGATCTTGGCTACCTTCGACAGCAGTTCATAAGCGTCGAGTTCGGAAAGGCCGTAGTCTTTGTGAATCCAGTGCACCAACTCTGTGAAAGCAATGCGCAGCGCGTCATCCAGCGGACGGTAAGCGCCAACGGTCATGATGGCATCATCGTTCTCGAACTGAGGCCAACTGATAGTGCGCCCTTTGATTACGCTTAACTGAACTCGCACTCTCAGCGGAACCTCGATTGCCGTGCCCGCGATCTCTCCATCGCCCATCGCAGCGTGGCCGTCGCCTAGATACAGCAGTCCACCCTTTACGTTCACCGGAAAATAAACGGTGTTGCCCACGCTGGCTTCCGGAGAATCCATATTGCCGCCGAATTCTGCCGGCACCACCGAACTGCGGGCCTCGCCTTCCGCCGGCGCGACCCCGATGCAACCAAAGAAAGGATGCATTGGAATCTTCACCGAAAAATCTGTGTCCAGGGCCTTGAACATCGCCGTGTTGCCAGCGTGGTCGATGTGATAAAACCAGACTCGTTCCGGTAGTGGCACGTGCAGCATGGGTGTGTAGTTTGTCTCGTTGATGGCGCCGAATCCCGGAGCGAACGCGCCCACTCCCGTGTCGCCGTCCACCTGCAGATCGAGAATCTTTACCGCCAAGGTATCGCCCGGCTCCGCGCCTTCCACAAAAAATGGTCCCGCCAGGGGATTGTCGCCCTTTGCCATGCTGACGGTGTCTCCGGGTTTCTTCAGCGCGTTGCCGAAGCAGTCGAGCGTATTGGTGTCCAGAATGTCGCCGGACTTGAGCCGTGCCACCGGTTCCGCCGTCGCGAAAAGATACTTCACGTTGTCGATGGTCGTGCTGTAGTGAACAACATTTTGCGACCGCGCCTGCACCGCAACCGCGAACACCACGCCCAGTAGCACCAAAACGCCGCAATTCAGCTTCATGCCATTTGCCTCGTCTATCCGCAACATATCAGAACGAGTACTTCAACGAGAACTGAATCAGCCGCGGCGTGCCGACCGTCGACGTAATCGGCGCAGATCCGCCACCGATTGCCGAGACCGAGGTCGCCGCCGGAATGGCGAACGATGGATGATTGAATAAGTTGAAGAAGTCCGTGCGGAATCGCACCGATTGCCGCTCGCCTAGCTTGAACGTTTTGCCCAGAGTGAGGTCCACGTTCTTTTGCGGCGGCCCGATGATGCAATTGCGCGGCGTGTTCCCATAGAGCGTCGCATCGCTGCTTGAACCATCGGAAAGTGTGGCCAGCGGGTCGGGCTGGTATGCCGCTGGATTCACCCAGTTGCCGAGCCGCGCTTGCGGGCTGCCGCGGCTGGGCGCGGTGGCGCAATCGTATCCCGGATTGAAAGTAGCAGTCGCTGCCGGGCTAGCCAGATCGTAAGCCGTTCCCCCCGCTGGATCGACAACCGAGAAAGGCGCTCCCGATTGCAGGATCATCACACCGCTGGCTTCCCAACCTCCCAGGGCTGTCCTGGTCAAAATGTTGGCGTCGTCGAAAAATGGCAGTTGGTAGACAGCGCTGGTCACGAAGCGTTGTCTCCGGTCAAAGTCAGAGAGTCCGCGTGACGCGGCTCCGCTATTCTGATTGTTGAACCGCGTAAGGAATGCCACCGAAGCAGTGGAGACATCATCCATCGACTTCGACCACGTATAGGCGCTCTGAAAATAGAGACCCTTGCCAAACCGATGCGCCACCGTAGCCTGCAGTGCGTTGTAGTGCGAGTCGGAGTTGGCAGCAAAATCCTCGAAATCGACTGGGGCAATTCCGAGAAAAGGCGCGCGGGCGTCGGCGTTTTCCACCGTCGAATCCACGATCGTGCACGACAACCCGCTGCCCTGAAGATTGGCGCAACCCTGCCCCGAGATGGTCACTGGATTCTGCGGTGTGGCGAGAGTGGCCTGATCGGGATCGTAAGTCGAACGCAGGCGGCTGCCTTTCGTTCCCACATAGCCGAGTTCCATGAACCAGTCCGCACCCAACTCGCGCTGAATCGTGAAGTTCCATTGTTGGGTCGTGCCCACCACCCAATGCAGCGGAACCGTCAACTGAATTAAGCTATTTACATTGCCGCTGAAGCTCGGGGTACATGCCTGCGGGTTGGGAAAGGAACAAGGAGTCGCGAATCCTTGCAGAATCGAAGCCGTGGGCACATACGTCTGGGTTGGATTCGCGCCGAGCGCGGGAATGCCATTGGGGAATGCAGGGCTATGCGCGAACAGGTTTGCCAGGCTGCCCGGTCCAGGCGCGAAACCGACAAGAAATGGAAAAGTAGGAGGTGTAATCGCGAGGTTATCGACCGCGCCCAGATCCTCGCGCACACTGTAGATACCATAGCCGCCGCGAATCGAAGTGGTGTGACGGCCGGCTACGTCATAAGCAAAACCGATGCGCGGCTCCCACACCGTGGCGTACTCGTTGCCCAGTGCGGCTTGATTGAGGGTGCCGCTAATACCGGAGAGGCCGAACTTGTTGATGCACTTGGGATACACATAAGGCTGCCCGGTCGTGTTCGCCAGCGTAGGATCCGTGTTGCCGGTGTGGCAAAGGGTGTCGTACGGCGCACCGAGAAACTCGTTTCTGAAACCAAGATTGAGAGTAAGAGTCTTCGTCGCACGAAAATCGTCCTGTGCGAACCAGGCATAGCCGGGGATGCGATAGTCGTGGTTGCCCAGGCCGCCACCGCCTTCGCCGACGAGCGGATCTCCCTGTAAGAAAGTCTGGAAGTCCGAACCCAAACCAAGCGCACTAGAAACAAACACCAACAATCCGTTGTCGGCAATGGGCAAGTTGCGGCGCATAGACACGCGGTCAATCTCTCCACCAAAGCGGAGTTGGTGCGGACCGTGAGTCCAGCTCACAGTGTCGACCACCGTGTAGTTGTTGGAGAGAGCGGATTGCAGTTGCGTGGTGTAGGGCCCAAATCCAAATGTGCCGAACTGAAGCCGGTACATGTTGGGATCGCCGGCTTGGCCATTTACTCCCGTGGCGGTTGGCAGATTGATACCGATTTGCGCCCCAGTGACAGGCGCTTCGTTGTTTAGTTTGTCGCTGATGATGTTGACGCCGAAACGGAATTCGTTGATCAGGCTATTGCTGAAAACATGGGTTTCCGTGATGCTACCAAAACGGCTGTGCAGCGGAATATCCAGCGGGAAGTTTAAGTTGTTTGTACCCGGTAGGCCTCCGGTCTGAATCCCGAAAGAATCTGCGCCGAAAGGCTCGAAGGTATCGGAGTTGGACCAGAAGAAGCGCTCGGAAAGCCGGTCCTTTCCATTGCGAAATTCGCGATCCCAGTTCGCTGTGAACTGGTTGTCTGAGAATTTTCCTGGATCCGTGAGCACGAAGGGCACCGAGGTGAGGCAGGGCGTGGTTGAGGGTATATTCGGGGGCAGCGGATACAAGTATCCACCGGCTCCGGCGCCGAATTGATTGCTCTGAAAATTCAGCAAATTGAACGCCACCGGGTCGACGCTCGGCACTCCGCAATCGGCTTCCATCTGCGTAACCGATTGCCGGTCCGCCAGCGAAACATAAGGAATCGCCGTGTTGATGAAGGTTCCCGCCGAATCGCCGCTGCGCTGCCGCGTGCCCTGGAGGTTGAAGTAGAAATAACCAAGCTTCGCGCTGGGACCGATCGGACCGCCGACATCGCCGCCAAAGATGTTTTGCTTGACCACAACCTTACCCAGAAAATAGTCGTTGGCATCGAGTGAGGTGTTGCGGAAGTACTCCCACAGATCGCCGTGAAATTTTGCGCTGCCGCTCTTTAGCGTGGCGTTGATGTTGCCTCCGCCGTTTCGCCCCTGGGTTGCATCGTAAAGGCTGGTGCTGACCTTAAACTCCTCGATCGCGTCGGGGCTGGGCAGCGGAGTGTAGGTCAACTCTCCGAATGCGTAGTCGGCCACCGTGATGCCATCGATCAAATAATTGTTGTTATCTTCTCTTCCGCCGTTGACGTGGATGAAGACGTTGCCGCGGCCAAGCTGCGCGGCGCCATTTAAATCGGCCGAAGCGCCCGTGGAGAGCGTTAGCAACTGCTGAAAGTTTCGCGTAGCCAGTGGAAGATCGGTAATGGTCTGCGCACCCAGCGATTGGCCCGTGGTCGCGTCCGTGGTATTCACCTGTTCCACCTGGGATTGCACTTCCACAACCTGCTTTACCGAACTCACTTTTACAACCGCAGTCATGCGTGTAGTTTCGGTGATGCGCACCACGATGCCGGGAAACTTGGTGGCGGGAAAGCCTGTGGCGCTCACCTCCACGGTATAGACGCCCACCGGCAGCAAAGTGGCAGTAAACAACCCGGATACGTCCGTCGCCATCTGGCGCACCACCTCACCGGTTGCTTCATTCGCAACGCTTACCTTTGCGTTCGCTATTACAGCGCCAGATGCATCCTGTACTACGCCGCCGATGGCGCCGGTTGCGCCACCTTGAGCAAATGCCACCGTACCGACGCACAGCCAAACAAACAACAGCACAGCAGACTTTCGCGTGCGAGACATCGGATCCCCCGGGAGACGATTCGTGCCGCCTCAGAGACAGCGGTTGTAGCGGAAGATTAGAAATACTGGGGTGAGCCACAGTCAAGGAAAATACGTTGAACGTGATGCGATCAGTTTGGGACACCAACAGTCCATGATGACAACCACCGCGAAACGAGGATTCTTACCAAGTAACCTAAGTCCGTAACGAATATCCTGAATCAAGGTATCCGTGGCAACGCCTCCCACTTATAAATGGCAAGCCGTTTCTAGTAGTTAAAGAATAGTTCAAGTTACGGATAGTTCCTAACTAGGAAAACATTCGTCTAGTAGGCCGGAACTGTGGCAAGACCAGGTTAATTGCTGGAACAGGAATCGGCGATGAAGAAGAGGGGAAGGACGGGCATGTTGCATCGGAAGGTAAGGTCGTTGAGGGTTGCTAATACGGAGATACGGTCCGCCAACCACCAGGCCAACGCTTCCGCTAAACAGTGTGATGGAGGTTGGAACGCAGAGTCAGTGAGCCATCTTCATTCAGCCTTTGGTGACACGCCCACCGCACCGGGTAGCGTATACCCTTCACCTCAATCTCGGCTCTCAGCCGCAGTCCTTGCCACTTGGTGCCTCGAGGCAACACAAACTGCGCCTGCCGGATCTTGCCGGGTAAGGGATAGCCGGCATCCAGGCAACCAGTCTTCAGCGCTTCCCCGTTCTCGTTTTGCACCGTCACTCGCAGCACACCCGGAACACCGGCAATACCGTCATTCGCGAAGCCGACAATCAGGCCGAGGTAGCCGTTGTCTTCGTAGCTCCAGATCATCGACGGCCTCACGCGATAGCCGATTCGACGATTGATCCGGTCAAACCACGTCGGTGATGCCTGGTAATAACTCATTAGATTCTTGGCGCTGATCTGGTGGAAGTTCCATAGCGACCAATAATTCGCGCCTACATCCATTACATGAGCGATCAAGTTGTCGGATGCCGATATCCCTTCTTCTACGGCGAGAGGGTCTGGAGCTTTCCCGGGGAGCGGTTGTTCAAGCACCGCAGCGATCCAAGGCGGCCGGTTGCTGAGGGCTTCAATCTGCTCATTCTCGACAAAGATGGTGTCGCTACGAATCCAGTTATTGCTGCGAACCGTGCGGTCGAGGAGTTCTGAGTTGCCGACTCGGCTGTAGTCAGGCTGGGTGTTGGTCATCAAAGGAGTCTTCGTAAAGTGCTCCAGCTGAACCTCCAGCATGTTGATCCAAGTGCGCTCCGCGGTCTGGTAATCGGGGAAAGGATTGTTGCCGAAGGGCCAGGTGTGACCTTCGCCCCAAAACCCATACATAAAGGTATCGATGAACTCGATGTCAGGACTTCCGTTGAACTCCGCTGCCAACAGCCCGATCAGCTCCCGGAATGCCTGCTGAAAAAAAGGATGGTCAAAGCGGGGCTGATAACGCGAATACGGATTCTTCAAAAAGCGCTCTGCCGACGCGCTGCTTTCTTTATCGCTAACGACCAGATCAACCGTCGGCACTTTTTCGAGAACGAAATCTGGTAAAGCCGGTTGGTGTGAATAGTCTGGAGCGCTCATCTGAATTCGCATTCCGATGCGCTTGTTGTTTTTTTTCGCCAATTCGAAAACGAGCTTCATGTAATCGGGCAAATCGAGGCGTCCAGCCCGCGGCTGCACCTCCCGCCAGGTCGGGCGTATGTAAAGCTGTTGCCCCAGAGGGAATCGAACCAGATCATCAATCGCCTGGGGAATGTTGTCCGACTTAATTTCCTCCGTGCCCATGTCGGCGGTAATGTACGTGATCAATCCCTTCCCATAGTTCGGCACTACTTCTTCAGAAGGAGTTGTGGTCATAACCACATCGTCTGTGGGGATAACAGCGTCGGGAGGGTACTGGGAAAACGGACCTTGGTTGAGGCGGTCCGTCACGGTTGGGCCAGAACCAAAATCGTATTTTCCCCAGTTGTGTGCGGGGACGATACCTTGCGCTTTGCTTGGTCCCAGTTCAGCGGCTACTGCCAAGGCCACGCTACTTTTTAGAAAATCTCTACGTCGCATGGAACTGTGTCCTCCTCTGCCGATCGAGAACATTTTCCGGCCCGTACACTTGTGCCGGACGACGAGATCCACAATTCCACTAAAAAGAGAACTTCAACGCAAACTGTATCTGTCTCGGCGGGCGAGCAGCCGTGAGGTCGCCGAATTGTTCCGTTCCAAGAATGGTTGCATTGTTTCCATTTTGCGGGCCGCTTTCCGCGAACAGAAAATTCGTGTGGTTCAGCAGATTGAAAAACTCCGCACGAAATTCCAGCTCCGTTTTCTCCGAAGTATGGAAAAACTTGAATACAGAGAAATCCCACGTCTTGTATCCCGGAGACTCGATAGTGTTCCGGCCAACATCGCCGAAAGAACCGAGAGCTGGATCGGCAAACGCGCACGTATTGAACCATGCGGTCGGCGTGTGAATCTTGGCGGGAGCAACGCAGGTCGGGTTGCCCGGCACGGGGCCCGCGCGGTTCGGATCGCCCACCTGGTCAGGACGTTGCGACACCCCACCGGCTCCGCCATCAGCATTGGCGAAGTTACCGTCCGCATCGAGCACCGTGTACCAGTTGCCGGTGGAGAGCGAAACAATATTTGCGATCTGCCAACCGCCGACAATTTGATTCCCCACCCCGCTCGCTTCCCCGAGGAACCGTTTGCCGTGTCCGAAAGGAAGCTCGTAGATGGAATTGAACACGAAGCGCTGACGAACGTCGAAATCGGAATTGCCGTATTCGGCCTGTGGATCGCGGAAGTAGCGAAAGTCGCTGTTGTTCTGCGTAGGTCCAAGGTTCGCGTTTGAGGCGATGTCCAGCGAATGCGCGTAAGTGTAGGACGCCTGGAACTGCAGGCCCTTCGCGAAGCGCTTCTCAAAACTTGCCTGCAACGAGTTGTAATTGGAGGAGCCGGACGAGCGGAACCAGTCGATGCCGGTATCGAAAACCGGGCTGCAGTACTGAGGATTCGCAAGCGAACAAGGAGCGGGTGATCCGATGACGGTCGCAGACACGGGACGGCGCGGCGCCGTCGCGTCATTCGGATCCGGGTCCGGGGCGGCCTGGTTGCCGTTGAAGAACGTGTATAGCTTTGTTCCCCGCGAACCTGCATAAGTAAGCGTGAACACACTGTTCGCGGGTAGTTGATGTTCAACGCTCAAATGCCACTGCTGCATATACGGCGTGCGCAGGTTCTTATCGACGGAGAAAAAGATGGGGGTGTTGGGATTGACCAGCGAGTTGGCGGGGAAGCCGCCAGCGAGGGAGGGAATCTGGGTCACTCGGCAATCTTCCAACGTAGGATTCAGGGGTGTCGGAGGGTTAGCCGATGGTGCGCTGCAGGGGGAAATGAACGATTGGTTCGTGAAGAACGGAGGATTGAATCCCGGACTCGGATTTGAGTACGGACCATTCTCCTGCCCACCGTAGAAAATTCCGTAGCCCGTGCGCAACACTGTCTTCGGAGCGAACTGCCACGCCAATCCGATACGCGGCGCGAAATTATTCAGATCAGAATTGATCAGCCCCCGGCTGCCAGTGGGGCTGATTTTGACGTACTGGGCGATGAAAGGAGTGAGTTGCGCCGTCTGTCCCTTTGGCACGAAGATCGTGGGATCGGTGGGATTGCTGAGATCAAAATTTCCCACGTCATTGTGGCGATCCGCAACGGTCCCAAAAAGTTCGTAGCGCAGGCCCAAATTCAGCACCACCGTGGGTGTTACCTTCCAATCATCTTGACCGTAAAACGCAAACGTATTTCGGAAGTAGTCCACATTATGTAGGTTGTTGATGCTGCCGCCGCTGGTGAGTCCTGCCATGAAGGAGGCGAATCCCGTTCCGCCGGTACCGATAGCCGCCGGATTATCGGTCAGCGTCGGATCAAAGTTGAGCGTCCCGCGAGCCGCGGCGGGCTGAAAAATTGTGAACTCTTCCCGCCGGATCTCTGTTCCAAATTTCCAAGTGTGGCGTCCGCGCACCCAGGTCAAGTTTTCGGAAAGAGTGTAGGAGTTCTGGAGTTCGACCGAAGGCAGGAACGTGGGACTACCTAGGGTAGCGACGTCGCTAAATATCAGTTGTGGCAACCCGCCAATGCCCGGCGAATACGGAACGCCCGGAAAATCGATGTTCGGCTCGGCCGACACGTTCGTATCCGCGTTAAGTTCTAGGCGATGGGCATTCACTCGGTTGTAGCCCAGGCGGAATTCGTTGATCAACTCGGGCTTGAAAACGTGCGTCCAACTGGTGGCAAAGCTGCGGTAGGAAAAATCCTCCTCGCCGCTAAAGAATCCGCCACCATCGGCCAATCCACCAAATGTTCCAGGAATTGAGCTCGGTTGGTTTTCCAAGCTGAAACGGAAGAAAGCGTTGTCCGCGTCAGAGAATTTCTGGTCGACCCGAACGTCAAAGTTGTTGCGCGTTTCCTTGCGCACAGGATTGGCGACGAAGTTGTTCCCGCTCGAGTTGATCGGCCCCGCTGCCGGATACAACGCTGCCAACCGCAGCGCTAAGGGATCTAACGAACCGCCGCCCGCAACGACTGGCGTGGCTGGGATGATGTTCAGAGGCTTCCCTGTTCCGTCATATTGAAAAGGCACGCCGCAAGTTGGCTGCGCCAGTTTGGCATCGAAAATCTCGCCGGCATACGTCGGGCGACCATTACAATCCAGTATCGGGGCACCCCCGGTGCCGAATTCCTGTGTCGTATAGTCGATCAGACTCGAAAAATCTCCTGTCCGCCATGCCGTAGGTGGAACGAACGCAACCTGAGTTTGCGCCTGGCGCACGCGGTACCCCTCGTAGTCCACAAAGAAGAAAGTGCGTCCACGGCCGTCATACAAATGGGGCAACAACACTGGTCCGCCGAATGTCGCGCCAAACTGGTTCTGCTTGTACGGCGGCACAGGTCCCAACGGATCAAAATAATTTCGCCCGTCCAGCTTGTCGTTACGCAAAAATTCCCAAGCCGAGCCGTGAAGCTGGTTGGTCCCGGACTTGATGACCGCGTTCACGATCGCCCCATTGCCGCGCCCAAACTCCGCGCTGTAGGCGTTCGTTTGGACCTTGAATTCCTGCAGAGCTTCGACTGGAGGCTGAATTACGAAATTCGTTTCGTTGAGCAAATCGGGCAGGTTGGAGTTGTTGTCCACTCCGTCCAGCAAGAAATTGTTCTGTAGCGACCTTGCTCCGTTCGCGCTGAAACCGTATCCACTTTCATCACGCGCGCCCGGTTCGCTCGGCGCCGTTCCGGTGCTCAGCAGCGCCAACTGCGCAAAGTTTCTCCCGTTCAAAGGCAGGTTGCTCACCCGCTTCTGGTCAACCACCTGCCCCAACTCCGAGGTTTCAGTTTCAAGTAGTGGCGCAGCACCCGTTACCAGAACCTCTTCAGTCTGCTGCCCGACCTGCAAGCCTATGTTGATGGCGATGCGTCCCTGCACATCGAGCTGGACAACCTCTGACACCGCCTTTTTGAACCCTGCCTTCTCCACTGTGACCTTATAACTCCCGATGCGCAGCGGACTCGCGACATACTCTCCCTCGCCGTTGGTGGAGAGAGTCATCTGAACGCCGCGATCCACGTCCTCGACGGCGACCTTAGCGCCCTGAACCACCGCACCGCTGGGGTCGCGCACGGTTCCCACAATAGTTCCGGCATCCTTTTGCGCCCATAGCGGTTTTGCGAAGCCAATGGCTAGGAGAAGAAAGAGCGCACCGAGAACTTGTCGAGTGTGCAAAGACGTGGGCATGGCGAGCCTCCTGGTTTCCTCAAGAACGGCTAAACGCTTGCTTCCAACTGCAAATAATTGTGTAATATTTCGAACTATTACTTTTACTTCCGTTTAACAAACTTTGTCAACAGGAATATCACGTTCGCGAGGATCGAAAAGCCAGGTATCACTTGATGGGTAGAGCACCCTTGCCTGCGGCGTTCCACTGCTGACGCATGAAGCTGACGAGTGAACTCCGGTCGCGAAAAGCTTCGGTACCGCCTGCCTTGGTGGTTGAGTAGGCTCCCGCCAGATTGGCGAACGCCAGACAATCCTCAAGTTTCGCCCCTTGCATTTGCTGGTGGATGAATCCGGCATCGAAACTGTCGCCGGCGCCGACGTCATCGACAGTTTTCACGCTCGGCGGCGCCAGGCTGCACTGATCCTGTCCCGACCGGCAGATCGCAGCCGCAGAGCCGCGCTTCACCGCTACAACTTTCGCCAGGCCGGCAAGCTGGTTGATGGCTTGCGAAAGGTCGTCGGTGTGCGTGATCTTTTTGGCCTCACGGTCATTCGGAAGAAAAATGTCGACGTACTTGAGCACTTCCAACAAATCCCGGTCCCATTTGTTCTCGGGGTCGTCATTGGTGTCAAGCGATGTGGTCAGACCCGCAGCTTTCGCCTGGCGGAAGAGATCCATGATTCGCGGGCGCAACGCGCGATGCAGAAAGAAAGAGGAGAGGTGCAGGTGCCGCGCCGACCGGACGTATTCCATATCGATGTCGGAGTACTGCATCTCAAACATCGTGCCGGGAAACGTCAGGATGTAACGATGCTGCAGGTATGGCAAAGCCACTGTTAATCCCGTCGGTGTCTGCGACGTTGCCTGTTTAACGCGGCTGACGTCGACCCCGCCGGCCGCCAACCGCTCCAGTGCGATCTTGCCCAGAGCGTCTCCACCGGTCTTCGAGACAAAACCAACCTTGGTTCCGAGCACTGCAAGGTTATGGGCGAAAATCGCCGACGAACTACCCAGCGTGAGCGCCAGGCCGCTGGCCAGCAACTCGCGATCAAGCACGAGCTCTTTGGGCAACCCGTAGAGAATCAGGTCGAGATTGATTTCACCGACCACGCATACGTCCAACTTAGGCATTTCGCCCCCTTTATCCGATGTTCCGGCGCAGTCTTTGAGTCGCTCTAGTCCATTCCACATCGAAATTCAAAGGTGTAATTACGAATACTTACGAATAATTTCACTATACAGCGAAAATGCCGGATTTTGTTTTTCGACTTTGCGCTCAGTTGGGAATGAAGCGCGTGCTAGAGCTCTCTCAAGGCTGGGCGGGCTCGAACCAGACAACCGCGCCCTTTGTGATATCCGGCAGGCGGAACATCGTGCTGCCGTTTTCAAAGCGGCCTGCGATCATCATTTCCTCGCCGAGAAATGACAGGAAGTGGCCCTTTACCTTGCCGGGCACGGTTACTTCGGCACCGCTCTCGGGAGTCTGAACGGCGTTTTCTTTGGCGCGAAGGCCCTGAAAGTTGGCGAAAAATACATGGACCTCGCCGTCCACCAACGCGGTCTGCGTCGCGACCATCGGCGATGCCTTTACTCGAATCTCGCCACGGTCCAGGCTGTCGAGAAAATGCTTTTCACTGTTCGGTGAGCAATCTTCGAAATGACTTTCCGCGGCCACCATGTAGCGGGCCCCCGGCGAATCGGCGAGGCGTGCGACATTGGTCTGATTCAGTAATTCCTCGCTGACGGTGCCTGTGGCTACGATCTTTCCATTGCTAGCGGCATACTTTCGCAACGCAGCAGTCTCATCCTTTGAAAGAATACGAACATCAGGCAGAATCAAAGTTTTCCCGTGGAACGAACTGAGCGTTCTTGGCGTAACGATTTGATACTCGCGATGACTCTGTATCAAGAGCAACAACGTGCCTTGGTACGAGCGAAGAAACTCTTTTGTAAAGTAGTTGCGCGTAGTGGGAGAGAAATAAACACCGATTGGATTGATCGCCGTCCGCGGGCGATAAAAGGTCTTCTCGTGAGCGGCAATCCACGCGAACACTTGCTTCCGCACGTCCAGATCGTTTGAGCCGGACATCACGTGAGTCGCCGCATCCCACGCATTCGCTCCAGCCACCAGTTCCGACATAAAGAGATTCTTCATCGGCTCGGGGGCGCGGACCTTGGGATCGCCATCCCACGAATAATTCAGTATCCATGTCGCCTTGCCCTCGGCGAACGCGCGGAAAGTCTGCATGCCGACCTGGTAACGAAACCAATCGAACGGTGTTCGTGAGGATGCCATGTGATCCCCATTGCCAAATTCATACTCATGCGCAATGGCGTCGTTAACGGCGTACAAACTGTACACATCCGCGCCCACACGCACGGCTTCTTCCTCGATACCCGGATAGATTTCGGGAATAGTTTTGATCTGCGGATTTATCGACTTTGCGGTCTGATCAATCTCCCGCATTAAATCGGTCAACGACTGGATCCGAAAATCGACCCATTGCCGAAAATTCGGATCCGAAAAATCTCCCAGCTTCAAGTCGTGTCGCGCATCAAGCCCAGTCTGCTTGCGAAAAGCCGCGACCGTCGCGTCATCGAAGCTGGCCCACGTGTCTTCCCAGCCATCGAAATGCGTCATCCAGTACGGGATGTCCACGTAGATTCCGTCGATGCCCGTCGCAGCAATCTGCCGCACCCGTTCCATGTAAGTCTTGCGCCACTCCGTCGCGTAGGGCGTGATCCACACATCCTCGTCGCCTTTTGCGATCCAGAAAGCGGTGCCACCGCCGAACACCGCGGGCTCGCCCGTAATCTTGCGCTGCAACCAATCCGGATGATCTTTGGCTACTGAATGGGGCGACCGGTCGGCATTTGCCGTAATGCATTCCAGCCCCGCAATGTAAACGAACGCGTGGTTCCCCGCTTTGTGCGCGCGCTCCGCCACGGCACGAATCGCGGCGAGTTTCTCTTCCGGGTTGAGGAAGCTCTCGTAACGCCCCGGAATATCATTGTCCACTTCGATGCCGGAGACATGGCTCTCTTCAGCCTCGCGAACGATTCGCTCCGCGCGGCCTGTCCCCAAAGACCACGCAGCGATGCGGACATAGTTTGTCCAGTCTTGATCCCACGAATCTGGATTGTGCGAGCCTAGGGCCTCGTGATCTCTCGCAACATCCTGACCTAACAGGAACACGCTGACGGAAACCAAGACTGCGGCTGCAATCCAGATTTGACGAGTTTTCATAGTTGCATCCGCTGAACTTCAACCCGCGCTGCACGCCTGCGGTGACTAAACTCTGCCGATTTACGAACCCAACGATCAGAACTCGAATCTGACACCGAACTGAAAGTACCGAGGCAAATACCCTGCCGCATCGCTGCTAATTGCCCCGAACTGAGAGTCTCCAAAAGACAAATTCGACTGCTGGAAGCCGAAGCGAGGATGATTGGTCAGATTGAAAATCTCCGCTCGCACATCCAACTTCCAGCCTTCCCTCGGCACAAACGACTTATAAAGATTCAGATCCGCATTGTGGATGCCAGCGACGCGCAGACCGGAGAAATAGCGCGGAGCGTTGCCCGGATTCTGGTCGCCGGGGTCGGCGAAGCAGCTGGAGTTAAAAAAAGAGAGTGGCGTCGGATTCTGCCAAGTCAGGGCAACGTCGTTCATGCTCGACCCGGACTTGAGTTGCCGGCACACGACGCTGGGCCGCTGAGTTCCATTCGCCAGTTGCGGGGCGGCCATGCCGATCGCCATGGGCTGACCCGATTGCTCCGTGATCAAGGTCGCGATCGACCAGCCTCCAACAATGGCGTCGAGCGCGCGGTTCATATCGCCGCCAATCCATTGTTTGCGGCCAATCGGCAGGTCAATGACGACTGCGGCTGCCAAACGCTGCGGCGTGTCGTTGGCGCCGATGCTATGTTCCAAATTCAGGCGATCCAGCTGTTGCGGCATGCCGAAGGCCAGAGAACCGATGAAATTGTTTCTGCCCGCCGAGGAATCGTCGGTCGACTTCGATACCGTGTAGCTGCCATCGAAACTGATGTGGTGCGTCGTGCGTTTCTGAAAACGAATCTGCATCGCGTTGTACCACGAGCTGGCTTCCTCCAACATCAAGCCTTCAAAATCTCCGGCGAATTGCGGGTAGGAGTTGAGCAGATTTCCCAACGCGAGAGTCGGCTGGCCGTAATTTGAATCGGGCTCGTTGAAGCACGGGGCGGAAGGACTAGGGGTACAAGGCTGGCTGAACATCGCCGCGAACGGGTTGCCCACCTGCGTCTGGAGAAAGTTGCTGACGCAACTGTCCGTCTGGCAATTTGGATCGGTGGGAGTTACCGCTGCTGAAATCTTCGCCAGCAGAGTTGACGGAATGAAATCGCGGTTGTTGGTGCCGGACCATGGTAGATGCGTGCTCCGGTTCGCGGAGTAATCCAAACCAAGCACGATTTCGCTTGGCAGCGCGCGCTGGATTCCGAGGTTCCACTGATAGATCTCGGCATCTCGCGCCGCAGTTGTGCCCAGATCGTTGTTGTTGCCGTACCCCCAATTGGCGAGCGCGCCGTATTGCATACCCTGCGGACCCGTAAGTCCCCCTGGAAATGGATTTTCCATGGTCGCGGATTGAGTTGCAAAATTGTCGTTTGTGAAGAACATGGTGGCCGTTTTACGGAACGCGGTGCCGGGATATTGAAAGTTAGTAGCGGGGCTCATTCCGAAATATATGCCCGCCCCGCCGCGCACCACCGTCTTCGAGTCGATCTGATAAGCAAAACCCAGTCTCGGCCCAAGGTCTTTGCGATACGTCGGAACGCTTCTGCGGCTGGAGGTGGCGAACTCCGTAGTGCCGGACAGCTCCTCCGTTGTCGGAAGATTCGCGATCCCCAGCATCATTGCCTGCGCGCTCAAGGTGCCTGCTGGCGCGCTTCCGGGAACGTTTGCAAGATTGATGTTTACTCCGCTGTCGGCGGTGAAATTGCTGAATTCGAGGCGGTTGTGGCGCTCGTCGTATGGCGTGCTCCACTGGTAACGCAGACCGAGATTGAGCGTGAGCTTCGAGTTCACCTTCCAGTCATCCTGAATATAGAAGCCTGTCTCGGCCGATTTATTGGCCACCGACGGGTAGATATTGAGTGAAGGAGGAACGTAGCTTGGGGGGTTTACATTGTCGGCGTAACCAAAAAGAAGGCTGGCAAACGGATTGCCTGTCGGATTCCCCAGCGCATCCGTGTCGCTATTCGGAGTCGGCGATGTGACAAAGTCCGAAAAGTTGAATACGCCAGTCGGATTCGGCGGCTGAAAAAAGTTGTTATAGAACAGCCTCTGCTCCCCGCCGAACTTGATCAGGTGTGAGCCCTTTGAGATCACGACTTGTGACGAATAACTGTAGAGCGTGTGAGCAAATGTCGTCGCTATGCAGCACTGGTCGAAAAGATCGGTCCATGGTGACGCCCCTGTGATGGAGAATGTTGGCATCTGATCAACACCATTGGCCTGCTGCAGCGAGGTCGGCAATCCCTGAACGCCGCTCGGCAAGGAAGCGTTGAAGCCGGAGAGTGTGGGAATACCGGACGTGGACTTTTCGTGCACACGATCGATGGCCGCGTGGTTTGTCCAGACAGTTCGCGGGTTAATCGTCCAGGAGTATTCGAATGAGCCGTTTTGCGTCGTGGTCGGACCGTTCGCGATTCCGTCATTATCGAAGCTGTCGCCCAGAGTCTCGGCAGTGGTGAAATTGTTCCAGCTCCGGCTGTAGCGGCCGTTGATGCGCTGCTTATCGTTAATCTGGTGATCGATTTTGATGTCGAACTGGTAATCCGGTGAACTCGCGGTAGTGGTGAAATTGTAGTTGTTGAATTCTCCCGGCAGGTTGGGTTGGGGATAGAGATTAAGGACGCCCATCCCGATAGGGTCAATTTCGTTCGAAGGAATTTTATTGTTCGGAACTTGCGGCCTGCATTGACCGGTCGCCGGCGTGGCGCAGGTGACCAAAGGTTGCAACGGATCGTAAATAGCAGTCGCAGTGGCCGAAAAGTCGCCTGTCCGCTCCGCCACAGTTGGCACAGACGCAACATAGCTAGTCGCGGAAATACTGTGGACCTTCTCAAAATCCACGAAGAAAAAAGTGCGGTCTTTCTTGATCGGTCCGCCGAGCGAAAACCCTCCCTGGTCGCGCCGGGAATCTGGTTTCGGGTTAGGCTCAGGATTGAAAAAATCGCGGGCATCCATTTGCGGACGCTGCAAGAAATACCAGCCGCTGCCATGGAAGGCGTTTGTCCCGCTCTTCATGGCCATGTTTACGACAGTGCCGCCGTTGTTGCCGAACTCCGCCGAGAAGCTGTTGTTCTCTACTTTTACTTCCTGCATGCTCTCGACCAGCGGCTCGTAATAAACGTTGGAGTTTCCTCCCTCGCCCTGTTCCGGCGCGCTAAGCAGGGCCCCATCCAGCCGCACTTCGGCGGTCGCATTTCGCTGCCCATTGGAAACAAAGTTGGTCCCTGAAGGATAGCTATCTTGCGTGCCCGACCCTGCTACCTCCGTCACTCCAGCCGATAAGAACATCAGGCCGAAGAAGCTGCGGTTAATCAGCGGGAGTTCCTTCACATATTCGCTAGTGATGTCCGTGCCCAGCGTCGCATTATCGGTGTCCAGCAGCGGGGCCGCGGCCGTAACGCTGACCGAAGTCGATGCACCGGCAATGTCCAGTCTGAAGTTCAGCGACGACTCTTGATCGACCGCCAGAACAACGCCGGTCCGTTCCGCGGCGCGAAAACCTGAGGCCTCGACCTTGACGGCATAGGTGGAAGGGCGGAGATCGGTGAAGAAATACGAGCCCTTGTCGTCGGTAACCGCGGAACTGGCAATGTTCGTGCCGACGTCGCGGATGGTCACGGTGGCATGGGCGACCACCGCTCCTGACGCATCGGAAACAACCCCGCGCAACTGCGCCCGGTACGCCCCTTGGCCCCAGACGTAGATCGCCGAACCAAGAATGACGACAACGGAAAACAGCACGGTGGCGCGCGCTGAACCGCCGATCGGGAACCACTCTGCTCTTCGAACTCGCATGGACCGCCTCCCACTAAGATCAAGCAGGTGTATTCGTAATTCTTTCGTTTTATGACGTTTACTTTCGCTCACACTATTACTTTCCATCCCCCTAGTTTGTCAAGCGTAAAAGGCGAATGCGGGCCAACGGCACCGCGCTACGCATCCGGATGTTGGGTGATACCCGGCGGATGCCTTGGCTTAAAAGGCTGCGAAAAGCAGTCTGGTCTTGCGTGGCGCAGCGCTTTCAGCGCTGCGATAAGTCGTTTCTCTTCCGCAGGTGCTTTAGCCCCGAGTCGCTCCAACGACGTTTCCGCAGCCCCGTTAGACCGCGCCTCTGGAGACTTCTTATTCCTGTTCCGCATCCCGTAACGCGTGATCGCCTCTTGACAATGCCAAACGCTAAACGTAAAACGAATCCATTCGCAATACATCGTAATTTTCTCGATTGGGGGACGGGCGTGCAATATGAAAGACCAGTCTGATCGTCGCGTGAGATCCCGCCCCGAGGAAAATCGATGGTCCCCTTCGAGGGTGGGGCGAGCTTTCGCATCTGCCTTGCTTGCCCTTGCGCTGCCTGTCTGGAATTCCGGCCAAAACAATGCCGCTGAGAAATCTACTCCTGTTGCCGCGCCCAAGACCGCGACTAACTCGACAAATCTTCAGATCCAAAGCGCCGTCTTGCGCATCGAATTTGACCACAACCTGCACAGCCGTGTCTTTGCGTTGTTTGGCCGAGGCCCGCGATCCCTAACTCCGTTTTCCGCATCGGAAACTGTCACTGGCAGTCGCGCCTGGAGCGACTTCCCCCTGAGCGCAAACCATCGCGAACATGTGTCGGACGCATTTGGTTCCGGCGAGCGGCTGTTGCTGACGGGCAAGGCCGGCGATCTGCGCAAGGATGTCTCTGTCACGATTTACTCTGACTTTCCCTCCATCGCGATCTTCGACGTCACCTACACGAACGAAGGAGCTGCTCGACTCGCAATCCGCGGTTGGGCCAACCATCAATATTCACTACGCGCGAAGGCTGACGCACGTGGCCCCGCGTTTTGGTCCTATCAAAGTGGATCCTACGAGAAGCGCCCCAATTGGGTGCTTCCGTTGCACGCCGGATTCAAACAGGAAAATTATCTCGGCATGAATGCCAGCGACTACGGAGGAGGAACTCCGATCGTCGATGTATGGCGCAAAGACGTTGGCCTCGCGGTAGGCCACGTGGAGCCAGGCCCGCGTCTCATTTCCCTTCCCGTTGCCATGCCTGGCGCACGCCATGCGAGCGTCGCAATCCGCTCAAGCCGCGAACGCACTCTGGAACCAGGCGAGAGTTTTCATACTCTCCGCACCTTTGTCTCCGTGCATCAAGGCGATTACTTCCGCACCCTAGCCGAATATCGCCGCCTTATGGTGCGCCAGGGATTTCAAATGGCCTCGGCGCCAGACAGCGCCTTTGGCCCGATCTGGTGTGCCTGGGGCTACGGGCGTTCGGTTCAACTCAAGCAGGTTTACGACACCCTTCCTATAGTCAAGAAGATGGGCTTCTCCTGGGTCACGCTCGACGATGGCTGGCAGGACAATTACGGGGATTGGGCACTCGATCCGAAAAAATTCCCGAATGGCGACGCCGACATGAAAGCCTTGGTGGATCGAATTCATGCAGAGGGCTTCAAAGCGCAGCTCTGGTGGTCGCCGTTGAGCGCCGTCCCGGATTCAAGCTTGCTCAAAGACCATCCCGACTTCGTTCTGCTGAATCGCGATGGATCGAAGCGCAAGATCTCATGGTGGAATTCTTTTTACTTATGTCCCTCCGACCGAGGCGTCATCGAATATCACAAAGCGCTGGTCCGCAAGATTCTTGGAGAGTGGGGATTCGACGGCCTAAAGCTCGATGGTCAACACATGAACGCCGTTCCTCCTTGCTACAATCCGGCGCATCACCACAAGCGCCCGGAAGACTCGGTTGAGGCGTTGCCCGATTTCTTTCGGGAGATTTACGAAACCGCCCGTAGCGTGAAGCCGGACGCCTTGGTGGAATTTTGTCCCTGCGGCACTGCATACTCGTTTTTCACCATGCCGCATTTCAATATGTCGGTTGCATCCGACCCGGAAAGTTCGTTTCAGGTCCGATCCAAGGGCAAGACGTTGAAAGCGTTGATGGGCGACAACATCCCCTATTTTGGCGACCATGTCGAGTTGAGCGACGGAGCCATCGATTTCGCTTCGACCGTTGGGGTGGGAGGAGTGGTGGGTACGCAGTTCGTGCTCCCGAATCTTGTCAGCAAACACAGCAAGTCGGATCTCACTCCGCAGCGGCAGAAGATCTTTGAGAAGTGGCTGCAAATTTACAACGAGAAAATGATATCGCGAGGTGAGTATCGCGGAGATCTTTACGACATAGGTTTCGATCTTCCCGAGACCCATGTTATCCAGAAGGACAAAGAACTCTACTATGCGTTCTATGCCAAACATTGGAGCGGACCGATTGAACTTCGCGGTCTGCAAGACGGCAGTTATCGCATCATCGATTACGTGAATAACAGAGACCTGGGAACAGTTCACGGACCAAAGGCCACATTTTCTGCAGAGTTCAGTCAACATTTGCTGATCGAGGCTCAGCCAGAGTAAGTTGCCGTAATTCGATCCGCGTTTCACACGGGTACCGATCGGCTGCGCTGCCGTAAGTTGACGACTAGCTCGAGAAAATCGGATGGGAACTTTTCCCTAGACAACCGAATGCAGTGCGGGATAAAAGAGAAGTGCCAAGAGAGTCTTCTTATGGTCAGAGCTGCCGTGAAGCGGCGCAAAAGTTTCTAAATGTTAAACGAAGAACGGCAAAGAGCGATCCTTGAGCTGCTGCGTCGGGATGGCCGGGTCCTGGTCGTGGACCTGGCGAAACACTTCCACACTTCCCAGGTCACAATCCGCAAAGACCTGGATATTCTCCACCTGAAAGGCCATATTCATCGTACTCATGGCGGGGCTCTCCCGTCCCGCGACGGCGCCCTGGAAGACCCCACTCTGCGAGAGAAGGAGAAGCTCCATCGTAAGGAGAAGATGCAGATTGCCGCGGCCGCCGCGCGCATGGTTTCCGAAGGGCAAGTGGTTATTCTTGATTCCGGTACGACGACTACCGCCATTGCCCGCGCCCTGCGCAACTTTATGAACCTGACCATCATCACCAACGCGGTGAATATCGCCGCCGAACTCTCCGGATCGGCGGTGGAAGTGATTCTGAGCGGCGGCAACCTAAGGAAGAACTCATTTTCTCTGGTAGGACCCATTGCCGAAGAAACGCTTCACAAATTGCACGCGGACATTCTTTTTCTTGGGGTCGACGGATTCGACGTTCAATATGGAATCAGCACGCCGAATCTTTTGGAGTCGAGAGTGAACCGCGCCATGATCGAGATCTCAAAAGTGGTGGTAGCGGTCTGCGACTCCAGCAAATTCGGGAGGCGAAGTCTCTCGCTGATCGCTCCTCCCTCTGCTCTTCAGCACGTGATCACCGACTCCGGCATACCCAAGGCCGACCTGAACGCGCTGAAGAAATCCGGGGTCGAAGTAACGATCGTCTAATGCTTAGTCCGCAAGATCCGCTCGGGTGAATTTCTTAAGAAGGGGCGTTGCATTCTCCCGGAGCACACGCCGCAAGATGTCCTCGAGCAAAACAGTCCATAAATAATTCCGCCTCATATATCGGTGCGAAGCGGGTAGATTTCGTTTTATTGCTATAATAGTTTCTAAATATTTCTATATATTGCGATAACTGCTGCTGCTAGTATAATGCGCTGGCATCGGGTTAGGTAAGGAGGGAGCTTGAGTCAGGGACGCGTAATCGATGGACTCCGGGGGTTACTCGAGGCCAGCGAGAAAGAAAAGGAAGCCCGCGGCACCCAGCATACTCCGCTTGAAATCTCGCGTCAGCCTGCAACTTGGCGAAAGACTTACGAGATTTGCCAGGAACAACGGCCCGATCTCTGCCAGTTTCTCGAGGAAGCGGGAATTGGTGCAGATTCCAAGCTTCGCCCGGTTGTCTATCTTGTCGGTGCAGGCACTTCCGATTATGTCGGTCGAGCTCTCACACCTTTATTGCACCGGCTCTGGGAATGTGAGGTGCAGGCAGTTCCCAGCACCGACCTTCTGACGAACCTTGAAGACCTTGTGTTTGAGGATCGGCCGTACCTCTGGATCTCATTCTCGCGCTCCGGCGACAGTTCCGAGGGGCTGGCGGTACTCGATGCTGCGATCAAGAAATACCCCAGAGTGCGGCATTTATTGGTGACGTGCAACAAAGCGGGCCGCATGGCCGCTCTTTGCAGGAAGACTACTCAGCGCGCCTTTGTGCTGGCCCTAGACGAGACGACGAACGACCGCGGCCTGGCCATGACCAGTTCTTTCACGAACATGGTGATCGCCGGCCATTGCCTCGCGCACGCATTCTCTCCCGGCGATTACAGCGATACATTCTTGATGCTGAAGCAAGCGGGAGAGGGTTTTCTGGAGCGCGCACAGGAAATTGCACCCGTGATTGCCCAGGAAGATTTCTCCAGAGCGTGTTTTGTAGGCTCGGGGGTACTGCACGCTGTAGCCCGGGAGTCCGCCCTGAAGTTGCTGGAACTTACCGCCGGCAAAATAACCACCTTCTCGGAGTCCACCCTGGGTCTCCGCCACGGTCCAATGTCGGCGCTGGACGCGAATACCGTATTCGTAAGTTTTCTTTCGCAAGATACGCGCCGCCGCAAGTATGAACTGGACCTGATCGAAGAAGTCCGTCGAAAGCGGCTCGTGAAGCTTCTCGTTGTCGTGACGCCGGACTCCACAAACCAACTCGATGGGCTAGTGGACCATGTCCTATCCCTGAACACGCCTCGCCTTGCCGACGAATACCGTGCGCCCCTGGACGTGATCCTCGCGCAGTTGTTGGGGCTGTTCAGTTCTTTGCGCTTAGGTCTCCAGCCTGATTGTCCAAGTCCAAACGGCGCGATCAGCCGCGTCGTGTCTCACCTGAACATCTACTGATTACGCAGCATGCCGACTTCGATCTCTGCAATCGTGTGGAATCTGAGAGCTGGGTTTCTCGTGGGCCTTCTCTTTGCGCGCTCCCTCGCGGCGGGCCAGACTCCCGTGCTCTATGGAGTATCCCCGGGAAAAGCGAATGCGGAAATTCAGGGCACAGTTCTCTCGCTGGGAAACCAGATGATCCGAGCGCAATGGTCGGTTGCCGAAGGTAAGCTAACCGCTCGTGAGCTGGTAATCCGCACTACCGGCGCGCAAGCCTCTCTTCCCCGCGATCCTTTCAGTTTCACCTTCAAGGATGGGACGACAGTTCACGCGTCGGACATGGTCATGATCGGCAGTCCGCAAGTCGAGGATCTGCCATCGAATTCCGGAGCCTCGCGCACCGCCGATCATTTCGCAGGCAAAGCAATTTCTCTCCGCCTGGAATACGCGGGCAAAGCGTCCGCGGAGAAGCAAGACGCGACGCGGGGCACGAAGAGAAGTTCCGTCGTCTGGCGCGCCGTGCTGCGCGACGATTCCAACTATATTCGGGAAGAGATCTCACTCTCGGCGCCGGGTGACGATCAGCCGATCGCCGAAGTGTCTCTATTCGATGGCAACCTGCCCGGCGCAAGCGTGGTCGGAACAGTCAAAGGTTCTCCCGTGACCGCCGGAGATTTGTTTCTCGGTTTCGAAGACCCCCTGGCTCAGTGCCATGCGACAAACACGGTAACTTGCACGATGAAGCGAGAACTTCCCCTGAAGAAGGGGCAGACCGTCGAGTATTCACTCGTCATCGGAGTCTCGCCGCCCGGCCAAATGCGCCGCGGATTTCTGAATTACGTCGAGCGCGAACGAGCTCATCCCTACCGAACATTTCTCCATTACAGCTCGTGGTATGACATTGGCTTTGGCAAGCCGTACGACGCGGCTGCGGTGCTCGATGTAATCAACGCCTTCGGAACCGAGTTGGTTCGCCGCCGCAACGTGAAGTTGGATTCTTTTCTGCTCGATGACGGGTGGGACAATCCGCATTCCATTTGGCAGATGAACACAGGCTTCTCGGAGGGACTTACTCCTGTGACTCAAGCCGCGCAACAATATGGGGCGGCGATTGGCATCTGGCTCTCCCCGTGGGGAGGCTACGAAGAGGCAAAACAGCAGCGCCTCGATTTTGGCCAGAAGAATGGCTTCGAAACCAATGCAGGAGGATTTGCGTTATCCGGCCCAAAGTACTACTCCCGATTCCGCGAAGTCTCTCTCAACTTCATCCAGAAAGATGGAATCAACCAGTTCAAGATTGACGGCACGGGAAATGTCGACAGTGTTTTTCCCGGCAGTGGATTCGACAGTGATTTTGCAGCGGCCATCCGTTTGATCGAGGACTGGCGCGCCGAAAAGCCTGACCTCTTCGTCAACCTCACCACCGGAACCTATCCTTCACCCTTCTGGTTGCGTTATGCCGACTCGATTTGGCGTGGAGGAGACGACCACAGTTTTGCCGGAGTCGGCAGTTGGCGCGAGAAGTGGATCACCTACAGGGACTCACAAACCTATAAGAATGTCGTGAAGGCCGGGCCACTCTTTCCCTTAAATTCCCTCATGCTGCATGGGCTGATTTACGCGAAGCAGGCGGAACACTTGGACAGCGACCTGGGAAGCGACTTTCAGAATGAAGTTCATTCTTACTTCGGTAGCGGAACGCAACTTCAGGAGCTATACATTTCGCACTCGCTCCTTTCGAAGAATGATTGGGATGTGCTGGCAGAAGCCGCGAATTGGTCACGACGCAACGTAGAAGTTCTCCGAGACACCCACTGGGTGGGCGGCGATCCAGCCAAACTAAAAATCTACGGTTGGGCCGCTTGGTCGCCGGCCAAGTCCATCCTCACACTCCGCAATCCGAGCGACAAGAGTCAGAGCATCTCGATCGACGTTGCCCAGGCATTTGAACTACCCCCAGACGTGCCCCGTCGATTTCTCGCACGCAACGTTTGGAAGCAAGAGAGCACGCCTAGTCCAATATCACTAGCAGCCGGACAGGAACACACCTTCACACTGGGCCCCTTCGAGGTCCTGACTCTCGAAGTTCTGCCGACTGGCGGGGCTAGCAGTGGACAATGAAGCATTGGAAATGTCGAAGCTCGGCTTCTTGATAACCAGGTAGAGCAAACTCACCCATTTTCGGCACCCGCCCCCTCATTGTTCCGGCGATGCAGACTTCTCCCACTAGTGGTAAACCATCCACAGTGATAGGGTCAATTGGGCAAACGTTTGCCCTATTCGCTCGTAGTTGGCACCTTGGAGGCGGCGTCGTCAGGTAGTCTCCACGTTTTTTTTGTGACCATGGAGCTTTTTCAGTGGGGCAAACGCTTTCTGCTGACGGTGGAGCGGGCCGGGAATGCGCCGCAGCTATGGTAAGATGCTTTCCGTAAAGGACTTTTGCACGCAACTCCATGGACATCCGTGAGATCGCGCGGCGAGCGAAAGTTTCCACTGCCACAGTATCCAGAGCAATCAACCGTATTCCCACGGTTGATCCACAACTTGCCAAGCGAGTGTGGAAGGTGGTGGAGGAGCTTGGCTACTATCCCAACACGCAGGCAAGAGCGCTGGTTTCCGGGCGCAGCCGGCTGTTTGGCCTCATTGTCTCCGAAATCACCAACCCATTTTTCCCGGAAATTGTGCAGACGTTCGAAAATCAGGCGGTCGAGAACAACTACGAGATTCTGGTGACCTCCACCGTCCACGACCCGAAACGGATGGAATCGTCAGTGCGGCGCATGATTGAACGCCGTGTAGACGGGGTAGCCATCCTGACTTTCGGTATGGAGGAAACGTTGATCGAACATCTTCGTTTCCGTAAGGTACCCTTGGTATTCGTTGACGTGGGACCGGACGTGCCGGGCATCGCCAATATCCGTATCAACTATCAGAACGGAATCCGGCAGGCGGTGCAGCACCTGGCCGCGCTCCGGCACACTCGAATTGCCTTCATAACCGGACCGGTGCATTTAAAGTCTGCACTGGCCAGGCGGGAAGCTTTCAAATTGTCGATGACGGAAATTGGGCTCTCTCCGGAGTTGATCGTGGTGGGAGATCACAGGATGGAGGGCGGGATGCGGGCGCTGGTGGAACTTAATGCTTTGAGCAATCGCCCCACTGCGGTGCTGTGTTCCAACGATATGACGGCGATTGGAGTCATGCGTGAAGCATACGACCACGACATCCGAATACCGAATGACCTGTCCGTCGTTGGGTTCGACGACATCCGCATGGCGGAATTTACAATCCCTCCACTTACGACGGTGCAGATGTCGCAACACCAGTTGGCCAAGATCGCCTTCCGGGCCCTGCTGAACGAGGTGGAATGCGATCCGCCCTCGCAGCATCACAAGTACGAACTCAATACAAGCCTGGTGCTAAGGCGTTCTACCGCCCTGGCCCCGGCCGGAGGACTCCCCACGACGCCACTCAAAGCGAATCGGGTTAGCGGATCAGGTAAGATCGCTGCGCCGGGTTTGCACTAGTGAACTCTGGCCCGCATTCGGGCTCTTCGCAAACAGCCCCTGGGCAGCAGACTGGGACTTAGTTCCCACATGCAAACTCTTATTTACAGCGACCATTGAATGACTGTGTAGGACCGCGCCGGCACTTCGAACTTGCTCTTGCCGCTAGAAGTGGCCGGCACCGCGAACGATTGTGGCGCGATTCGCTTCGGTGCCGCAAAGCTATTCGAAGCCTTGAGGTCATCGCCGGTTAAGAGACTTGCGGAAATCAAACGGGCTGGTGCTGCGTCTTCCCATACGACTTCGACGTCGTGGGACTTGGCAAGATCGCGGTTCAGGATAAAAAGAGAAACCTTCCCATCGGCCTTGTCGTAGGAAGCAGCAGCATCTACATACCCAACCGAATCTAATCCGGAGACTTCGTAGGTAGAGGACTCAACCAGCAGATTCAGCACTGCGCCTCTGGCAAACTGCAGAGCCCAACTGTAGGGATAGTAGATTGTCTGCTGAAACAAACCGTTGCCATCGGTCATGATCGGAGCGATCACGTTCACCAATTGCGCCAGGCAGGCGAGTTTTACACGATCCGCATTGCGCAGCAACGAATTGACGAGTCCTCCCACCAGCAGAGCGTCTTCCAAGTTGTATATCTCCTCGAGCAGGTGCGGCGCTTCCTGCCGGTGGCCGTCTACCGCATCCCCGCGCGTAGTGCGATACCAGACATTCCACTCGTCGAACGAAAGCCAAAGCTTTTTAGGCGATCGTTTGTGTCCGCGCACCAGATCGCAAACCGCGACCGTCTCGGCGATCTGGCGCTCCATGCTCAGATTCAAGGCGAGATATTTTGAAGTGTCGCCGCCCGAATCACGATCGTTGTTGCCAAAATAGCGGTGAAGCGAAAGCCCGTCCACATAGTCGTAGCATTGTTCCAGCACTTCTCGATCCCACTCGAGATATGTCGGCATAAACGGACCGCTAGAGCCGCAGGCAATCAGTTTTAGCGAGTGATCGACATAGCGCATCTGCCGGGCGGCATCGGCCGCCTTCAATCCATATTCTGTGGCCGACATGTGGCCGATCTGCCACGGGCCGTCCATCTCGTTACCGAGGCACCAGTGTTGTACATTGTGGGGATTTGGAATTCCGTGCTGACGCCGCAGTTCGCTCCACTTCGTGCCCTTCTCTACGTTGCAATATTCCACCAACGCCGCAGCTTCTTCCGCCGTGCCTGTGCCGAGATTCAATCCCATCAGCGGCTCAGTCCCCACCGCCTTGCACCAAGCCATGAACTCATTGGTTCCGAACTGGTTAGACTCGATCGTGTCCCACGCCTTGTCGAGAGTGCGCGGCCGGTTTTGTACCGGTCCAACGCCATCGAGCCAGTTATATCCAGAAACGAAATTGCCTCCGGGATAGCGGATGATCGGCACTCCCATCTGGCGGATTTCGTTAAGAACATCCTTGCGAAATCCGTTGGCATCAGCAAGCCTCGATCCTGGATCGTAGATTCCCTCATAGATGGCACGCCCCAGATGCTCCAAGAAAGAGCCGAACAGATTGCGGTCAAGCGGCGCGATGGTTCTACGGGTATCAACATAGACCCGGGCGGCGGTTGCGGTGCCGGCTACCGGAGCGGACTGCCCGGGCTTACCAGCGACTAAACCGTGCGCGAGACCACCGAAGAGCGCGGTCGACGAACACGCCACTCCCACGTTTGAAGCCTGCTTCAAGAACCGGCGTCTGGACGAAGAAAAGTTATGCATGGCACCCTTTCTTACTGGTTCTTCTCAATCTAACTAAGGCGATTCGTGAACTACGGCAACGTTGTACGCGGAATGCGAGAGTCCACTAGGGAAGAGCGATGCTGTATCTTCTGCCAAGCAAGGTGCCGATAGGGCCCCACAAAGAACTAGCGAATCGATGTGAGTGGAACCGCTTTGTGACCCGGTAAATCTTGGGTTGGCTTAATGGGCATATCCAGTTGTTGCCGTGGTCGTACTCCCCTAGATTCGCGGCATTGATATCGAAGTAAACGATTTCTTTACGATGAACACAGGTTATAGTGCTAGGTGCCATGCTCTGTCAAGGAGTGTTTAGCGCGGCCTAACAGGAGAGCACGCACCTCGCAACGCAGTAGATTTCACAGCTCCCAGAGAAAATTAACCGCGATGTTTCGCAGGCGTTAGGTTGCGCCATCTCATGGAGTATAGTGTTTCTGTTCTTGATCTGGCGAAATGCCGTCCAAGCCAATTTGCGGCGCCGTGAGCAAGCGATTTCTTCATATTTTGCAGTCTTTAAATAATAGATTATGAGCCCTAACTTCAGCCGAAGAACCTTTCTTCAAACTGCCACTGCCAGCACTGCGGCCGTCTACGCCGCTCGTGTGCTGCCCGCTTGGGCCGCCACGGATCGAGGCACTCTCGCCATCAATACGCCACTCACCACTTTTTCCTATTCGGACGTGGAGTTATTTGACGGTCCCATGAAACGGCAGTTCGAAGAGAATCATGCCCGTTTTCTGAACCTCGACGATGATCGACTCTTGAAAGTTTTTCGGCAGATCGCCGGCCTGCCCGCTCCGGGCGAAGACATGGGCGGTTGGTACGATCTAACAGGATTCAGCCTTGAACAGAACGACTTTCATGGTTTCATCGCCGGCCATACTTTTGGACAATACGTTTCTGGCTTGGCCCGAGCCTATGCAGTCACTGGGTCGGAGCCAACCAAAGCAAAGGTTAATCGCCTGGTCAAGGGATATGCCGAGACGCTCGACCCCAAAGCCAAATTCTTCGCAGGTTATCGCTTGCCCGCCTACACTTACGACAAGCTCTCCTGCGGATTAATCGACGCTCATGAGTTCGTCCACGATCCCATCGCGATGCAGGTTCACGAGAAACTCAGCCACGCGGTCACGGCGTATTTACCGGAAAAAGCATTGAACCGGCAGGAGCAGCGCTCCCGCCCGCACCCAGACACCTCCTTTACATGGGACGAAACCTACACACTGCCCGAGAATCTCTTCCTCGCATATCAGCGAACCGGCGACCCCTTCTACCGCGACATGGCCAAGAAGTATCTTGAGGATGACACTTATTTCAATCCTCTTTCTCAAGGCAACAATGTGTTGCCTTTCGAACACGCTTACAGCCACGTCAACGCGTTCAGCTCCGCGATGCAGGCCTACATCACGCTGGGCAGCGAAAAACATCTTCGCGCCGCGCAAAACGGATTTGACATGCTGGTGAAGACCCAAAGCTTCGCAACTGGTGGCTGGGGCCCCAACGAATCATTCGGAGAACCGGGTACCGGTCAATTGGGCGATAGTATAGGACTCACTCACGCCAGCTTTGAGACTCCGTGCGGCGCCTACGGCCACTTCAAGATCACCCGCTACCTGCTTCGCGCCACCAAGAACCCGCAATACGGCGACAGCATGGAGCGAGTGCTCTACAACACGATTCTCGGAGCATGGCCGATTCAGGCCGACGGCACATCCTTTTATTACTCTGATTATGCCGCGACCGGCAAGAAAGTCTGGTACGGGCAAAAGTGGCCGTGTTGTTCAGGAACCTTCCCACAACTCGCAGCGGATTATCACATCAGCACCTATTTCCGCGCATCAGACGGTGTGTATGTGAATCTCTTCGCACCGTCGCGGGTGCAATGGAGTGACGGCGCGGCGCACTACGGACTGACGCAGAAAACCACGTATCCGTTCGACAACAAGATTCAGGTCGAGGTGTCCGGTTCGCAGTCGAAGGAATACACACTCTACGTGCGCATACCCGGCTGGGCTGCGCCAGACCCCGTACTCTCGGTCAACGGCACGCGCGTCTCCGATCCAGTCCAGCCGGGCACATTTGCTGCTGTTCGGCGCACCTGGAAGGAGGGCGATCGCGTCGAACTCGAACTCCCCATGCCGCTGCGCCTTGAAACCGTAGACGCAAATCATCCGAAGCTGGTGGCCTTGATGCAAGGGCCGCTGGTGCTGTTCGCAGTTGCCGATTCTCAGCCTAGCTTCGATCGGAACGCGTTGCTTCAAGCGAAGCCCACGAATAACGCGTCGGGAGACTGGCTCGCGGATTCGTCCGATGGCAGCCGCGTGACCATGCGTCCATTCATGAACATCGATAAGGAGAGCTACAGCGCCTACGTGTTATTGAAGTCCTGAGGGAATCGGTTAATCGATAACGTTCGCGAAGAGATTAGTCCTATTTGTTTTTTCCCCACGCGCAAACAAAAAAACCTCTCCCCGGTATGCGGGGAGAGGGTAGTTGCAGGCTGAACGTGCCTTTAGTCGTCGTCGTCAGCCTTGGTGGGTGCCGGGTTATTGAACTGGCTGGGGGGGCGAACTGTCTTCTCGCCGGGATAGGGCCGCGTAAACCCGGTCGACAAGTACCAGTTCAGATGGTTGACGGTGTCCGGGTCTTCGGAGTCGGGCTTGGTCAGTTTGCCAGCGAAGACCTGCGCCTTCTTCTGGAGCCAAGCTTTCCTCAGGGCTTTGACCGCGGGGCTGCCGGTGTTGTCGGCTGCGCTTGCACTAACGCCCTGATCCAACGGGACCTGGTTCGGCACGTGAGTCCACGGCTGGAAGTTCTCCGTGGGAGGGTTGTTGGTGAAATCCGTAATCATCGGCGACGCCACGAGGTCGAACTGGTTCATGGGCGGCAGACCGAGGATTTGCTCAATCGTTCGAGTCATGTTGACCTGCGTGTAGTAGGTGTGGTCGGTAGCGCCGTACTGCACGGCGTACGGGCTGACGATGTAGCCTGGGCTGCGGTGACCGTCGACGTGGTCGACGCCGTTCTGCGCGTCGTCTTCCTCGATGAAGATCGCCGAACTGGACCAGACGTTGCTGTGGCTGATGTAGTCGATAATGCGCCCAACAGCCAAGTCATTATCGGCCTCTTCAGCGTCGGGGACTGGCGGGCCGCCGGTGTGGTCGCACATGATCCACAGGATGCTCAACGCCGGGACGGTATTGTTCGCGACGTCATTGTTGAAATCCTGCAGCCACAGATCGACGCGGAACTGGTCGGGAATGCCCAGATCGAACTGCGGGAAGTTCTTGATGAGGTGCTGGTACACGGCCGGGATCGAGGACTCTGCCTGGACCGTGTTCTGATAGTACAGCGTTGTCTCGAGCCCATTCTCGAAGTTTTGCGAGTCGTTGTAGAAGTCAGACCAGCTTGGCTCGCTGGTCGATCCGTTCGGCTGCAGGAACGTATCGTTCTCAACGTATTCGCCGTAGAGCTTCACCGGCAGACCAACAGCTGCCGCTTCCGAGAACACGAAGCCCTTGTTCTGATAGGCCAGTGCATCTCCGGCGTTCCCTCCGGGATAGCTGCGAACCCAGTCAGGCGACTGGATGTCGTCGGCGTAGGGCGCCATGCCCTCGGCGATCCACTGGTGACCGTCGGCCGACTGGCGGCTTGGGTCGTAGAAATTGTCGAGGAGTGGGAAGCGCGTCACCAACGCGTGCACGTTCGGCGTGACTGGTGTGCCTCCGGCTGCGGAGCCGTCACCGAACACTGCCAGCGAGGGGTCGCCGTTGCCGGCGGTTATGTCGCCCAGCACCTGATCATAGGTGCGGTTTTCACGGACGATCAGGAACACGTGCTTGATCAGCGATGGATCGCCGATCTTGGATGGAATTGCGATCGGCTTGGTCTTCGGGTTGCCACCAGAGGCAGCCTGGATATTCTTGATGAGATCCCAGTGGTTGTTCTGGTAAACCTGCGTCGTCATCGTCGCCAAAGTCGCGCTATTCGGTACGGGAACAATGCTGACGGTACCGTTGTCCTGGTGAGTGTTGTAGCTGCAGACGCTGTAGTCGCACTCGAACGAATTACGGGCGCCGATGCCTTTGTCGTTGGCAACGATCAGCGTGTTATTTTTCTTGTCCAGCACGACCGAACTCGGCGCATAGGCTACCGGAATCATCCCTAGGACAGGGTTCGCCGCACCGGTGCTGAGGTCGACCACCCCGATCGCATTGGCATTGTAAAGCGCGACATACGCAGTGCTGCCCTCGACCGCGATCGAGTTAGGCGCTGCGCCGTAGGCCGATTGGCCTGTGCCGGGTATTCCGATCGGTAGCCCGAGGTTGATCGTCCGCATCACCTTGTTGGTGGCCGTGTTGATAACCGAGATAGTGTCGCTATAGGTATTGGCGACCAACAGCTCGTTTCCGTGGAACGCCATCCCGGTCGGATGTAGACCGGTCGAGATGGTAGCGGTAACCGTCATCGAGCTGAGATCGACCACCGAAACGGTACCGGTGATCGCGGCGCCAACCACTGGATCGGCGACGATTTCAGTGCCGGCGGACCAGACTTGGAAGTCCGCGGCCGTAGCGGCCCGGCCACCTTCATTGCTGACGTAGGCGGTGGTACCGGCGCTGTTGATCAGGATGCTATGCGGCGCGTTGCCGACCCGGATCTGCGTACCTTCCTGATTTGTGGTCAGGTCGATCTGCGCGAGCGTGTCGTTCTGGTTCAGCAGGGCGTATGCGCTCGTGCCATCGCTTGAGAGGGCAACGCCGCCGGGATAAGCAGTCCACGGACTGTAGAATGTGCCGCAGGGTACGGCATAAGCTCCCGGAGGGCTGTTTGTAAAGCAGGCGATGAAGGAATCGCTCGGCTGCAACGGTGGCACGCTGATCTGAGCATCGTCTTGCAGCAGGCCCCGTGAATTAACCGCGGCGATAGTGACATTGCTGCTGTCCTGGCTGAACACAAGGTGTTTGCCGTCCGCCGAATAGGCTATGCCGCTATAGCTGCCGCTCGAATCCACTCCGAACGGAATGTAGTTCTGCAGAACAACGCCGGTGTCGGTGTCGAAAATCTCGACGGCTCCGTTGCCATCGTCTGTCGACGTACCCAAAGTGAGGACAGCGGCGGTGTGGGTCTTGGCAATGGGGTTCAGCGCAATCGCCTTCGCACGGACCCGGATACCGAGGTTGACTTGAGTGCCGGCCGGCGTGATGACCTGGCCGTTGCTGACGACCCACGAGCCGTTCGGCTGCGGGCCAGTGAAGTAAGTTGGGTAGTACTTGGACTGAGCAGCCGCGAGCCCAGGAAGGCTCAACCCTGCTGCCAGCAGTCCGGCCAGCGGACGCAACTGCTTCATCCGATTCTTATTTCGAGAACTGTTTCGAGACCTATAGCGAGTCGCTTTTCGTGACATGTACCGTTCTCCTCATTGGGTTTTCCTTACGCAGACGGGATTGGCGGTGGCAAACTGGGGCGGAACTATGATCGGCGATCATTGTCGCGAAGCTAACAGACGCAGTGTGACGGCAGTATGAAGACGATGTGAAATTTCCGTTACAGAGGCTGTGAGCGTTTGACTGTTGATGTAGCGGGCCGGATAATGAAACGCCTTCGGAGGAAGACTTGTGTCCAGCGCTCCCCAGTCCCGTAAGACGTTCAAAATTTCCGATTCCCTTAACCGTCAACTCAATGCGTACGCGCAGGTGGCAAGCGCAGCCGGAGTGAGTGTGCTGGCGCTGGCCGGGGCCTCCGAGGCGAAAGTTGTCTACACGGAAACGTATCGGGTGACGCACACAGGCTTTCCCTTATACATTGATCTCAACCAGGACGGCGTTAAGGATTTTCTACTGCGCACGTCGTTTTACGTTGGTAGCTCGGGCTTAGAGGTAGGGCTCGATGCATCCGGATACCGCAACGCTGATAACGTGGTCGCCGGTAGACGTTTTAGTCGCAGCGGCTATTTTCTTTCTGCTGCCTCCGCTCTGCCCGCCGGCGCCCGAATCGGACCAAAAGGCAATTTCTCCGTTCGTTTCCCATTTATGGCAGTGGAGCTTTTCAACGGTGTCGCCAGCCAGTATTCCGACCTAGGCCCGTGGGCGGGCAAAGGTAAGGGTGTCAAGGATCGATATTTGGGGCTAAAGTTCGTGGTTGACGGCGAAGTTCACTACGGCTGGGCCAGACTCAGCGTCACGCTTGGGCACCATCGGCAATTCGACGATGTAAGCGGCACCCTGACTGGATATGCTTACGAGACCGTCCCCGAGAAGCCCATCATCGCAGGCCAGATCACTGGCCCGGATGTGATTACGGTGCAGCCAGAAACGCTGGGAGGGTTGGCGCGAGGAAGAAAATAGCCTCTCATCTCAACTGTTACAAAACCTCTATTGCACTCAGCGGTCCTCTCAAAAAATGTAACCGCCTAATTTAGAATGAATCGCAAATGCGCTTCTACACGAAAGAAGAATGCGAGGATTGACTTCGGGCACGAGAGCGGGAAAAGCCTGACTCTATTCCTGAAATCCACAGAGCGCACGTCCACTATCCGACCTCGCCGGGCCGCATTCTATATCTGGCGCTTCTCTGAGGAGGTGGACAAATTACATCCGATGGCATATGCTTAACATATGCCATCGGAACGAACCAAGACAAGCCTCGAACGCCACGTCAAAGTCTTTAAGAATGGCCGGAACAAGGCCGTGCGAATTCCCCGTGAGTTTGAGTTTCCGGGTGAGGAGGCCATCATGCGAAAGGAAGGAGGCCGGCTCGTCATCGAGCCCGTTCCCACAAAATCTCTACTCGCTCTGTTGGCGAAGCTTCCGCCGTTGCCGGAGGATTTTCCCCCAATCTTGGATGTTCCCCCTGATGGGGTCGCGTTTTAATGCGCTTTCTTCTCGATACCAACATCGTTTCCGATCTCGTCCGCAACCCGCAGGGTAAAGTGGCAAGGCACGTTCGCACGGTTGGCGAAAAGCATGTCTGTACCAGCATCATCGTCGCGGCGGAGTTGCGTTATGGAACGGATAAGAAAGGCTCGCCGCGGCTCTCATCCCAGTTAGACAAAGTGCTTGGAGTGCTGGAAGTCTTGCCCTTCGAGACTCCGGCGGACACGAGCTACGGATTGCTACGTACTCGTCTGGAGCAGGCGGGCACACCAATCGGAGCTAATGATTTGCTGATTGCAGCTCAGGCGCTGACGCTTGGTTACGTGATTGTCACTGACAACGAAAGAGAATTCTCACGGGTCGAGGGGCTTCGACTGCAAAATTGGCTGCGCTCTACGGAATAGGAATGCGGGAACGGGGCGTTCATCAGTTTTTCTTTCGGCTCCGTGGTATGAAGAAACCGGGGTGTCCCGGTTTCCTGTCCCCGTCCCTCCGGCGATAAAATGGGAGGATCGTGAGCACGCAGAAGGGCAGACGCGATCATTATCTTCCCCAAGGATACCTCCGGGGATTCATTGATCCTGCTCGGGAGAATGAAGCTCAACCTCTTTGGAAGCTTGATATCGCCTCCAAACAGTGGGCCGAGCGGAGTACTAGACAGGTCGCACACATCAGCGGCTTCTACGACTACGCGGGAGAAGGGCCGGAACTTGAGAGCTTGCCTTCGGCAGACGAAACTTTCTCAGAGCTTGAAAACGAGTTCCCCATTGTTAGGGAAAAGCTCCTGTCGTTGAGAAAAAGGGCCTTTCGCAACTGGACGAAGCATTTGGACTTCTTGTTTCGATACATGGACATGTTACGCGCTCGGTCGCCAGTTTACTTCGATCAAAAGCAAACTGAATGGAAGGCTACTCCGACTTGGCGCCTTGAAAAGGTCGACGGCAACAAGCTCACGCTCACCACAATGGAGCCGAGTCCACCTCCTGATGCCTTTATCAAGAATCGGACCATCTTCCAGATGCGTGAGGAGATTCAGAAAACCGGGGCTTGGTTGCGGGATTTGAATTGGGCACTCCGGTATACCGAATCTGTCACTGAACCCTTCGTCACTAGCGAAGCTCCATTGGTAGCCGAGATGCTGCCAGGGGTGTCGGCGGCTGACGCAGTTCAGCACCCGGATACACTGCTTTACTTCCCGATATGCTGGCAGGTGTGTTTGTTTGGGAGCCGCCGACGCTTCGATCTTGGAACAGACAAACTCGGGTCGCACGATATGACGGTTTCTCGCAGGAAGTACAGGTTATTCGCGCAGGATTTTATGATCTCCCCCGTCAGGCTGGATGACATTACTGATTTTTGTGGAACCGAATCTCCGGAGAACAGCGTCGCCGCGTCGGCCACAGGTGCGGCAGGCCAATGAAAGCTTGCCCTTCGATTCGAATCCAGTGGCGTGCCCAATCAAGATCGGGCGACACCCCCGTCCGGTTCCGACCCGCCGAGACCCCGCTAAACCCCGGAACTTACTAAACATCGACGAGCGCGCGCAATGGTCCCAGCCAGGGTTCGTACCTTCGCCAGCGCGCGACGGAGGTGCGATAGATCGGCTGCCGGGTCTGCCACTTGCTCGGCGTCTTCACAGCCCGCGGATTGGATTCGGGGCGCAGACATGCGTCGTACCACATCAGGCCGCAGGCGGCGATGATCCGCCGGATGACTGGTTCGGGCGCGCTGGTCAGTTCCTCGTATTCGACTTCGAGGAAGCGATCCGCCGGCAGCACACTCCGCCAATGTTCGATGAGCCGCTGGTAGTCGCGAAAATAGGCGACCAGTTCAGCGCCTCCGGTCGGAAACGCGAGGATCGGATGGAAGTGAGTTTGATGGATCGACAACGCCGTGTCGATTGCAGCGCGGCGACAATGGATGATGGTTGCGCGCGGGAATGCCACGTGGATCAGCCCGGCCCAGAGGAAGTTGAACGGCATCTTGTCGGTGACTCGCGCCGCCTTCGGCGCAATCGTGCGTAGCACGCGGAGATAATCTGCCGTTGCCTTAGCCAGGAATTCTTTGTTGACGACCGGCCTCTCGTCGCTGGGCTCGCCGGAGCGCAGCCACTCCGCCCCGCGCTCGTTCCAGAAATTCAGTTCTCCGCCGCCCGCGATCTCGGGATGCATGGAGACGATCTGCTCCACGAGAGTTGTACCGGATCGCGGCATGCCGACGATCAGTACCGGCATCTCATCTCTGCTGCCGAGTTCGGACGCGCACGCGATGAATTCCGGTGTGCAGAGGGCAATCAGTCGGTTGATCAATGTGGAGAACGCGGCCGAGTCGAACGGCGACGAGTCGCGGCGAACGGCGTCTGCGGCGTCAAAATGCTGCATGGCCAAACCGTAGTCGCCAAGGTCCTCCGCTGCCTTGCCAATCGCGAGGTGAACACGCTGGCGTTGCCCCGCTTCCAGTCCCGGCACCGCCAGCGCGGCTTGCATTTCTTGAAGCAGACCGTCGTCACCGCTCGTGACCGCGCGACACCGCACCAGATCGTAATAGCTTCCGGCCAGCGGCGGGGAGATTGCGATCGCGCGTTCGAAGCACGCGCGGGCCTCATCGAAACAGCCGAGCTCAGAGAGCAGATTGCCGAGCAGTTCATACGCCAGCGCGTTCCGCGGATCGGCCACGAGCGTCTCACGCAATACCTGTTCCGCTTCCTGATTGCGATCCTCGATCAGCAGCGCGCGCGCCTTACCAAGACGACCGAAGCTTGTCCTACCTCCGGCCGCAGCCGCGCGGCGGAAACATCCGACTGCCTCCTCTCGATGGCCCACGATGTAGACCAGAGCACCGACGCGGAACCACGCCTCGGTCAACGAAGGATGCAGTTGAGTGGCACGATCATACGCAGCGATTGCCTCGCGGACGTTGCCCAGCTTCTCGAAGGCGATTCCAAGGCGGAAATATGCATCGCCGTATCGGGGGTTGGTGGCGACGGCCCGCTGCAATGCCGCAATAGCATCCGATACACGGCCGACCTCCAGGCAGGCGAGGCCGAGATCGTGCTGGATACTGGAATTGAACGGCTCAAGCAGCGCTGCATCGCGCAATGGCGCGATCGCATCGGCTGGCCGCCCCACCCTGAGTAACTGCGTGGCCAACGCAAGCAGAGGCGCCATCTGCTGCGGCGCGGCCGGGTTTGGAGTCTGGGACATGAGACGAAGCGTAACGGGTGATCGCACCTGGCTCAGGGCACAAGTCGTTCGGTAAGGGAGTGGGCCAAGACGAGCACGGGGCCAAGCTTCGCTGCTAAAGCGAAGCAGGCAATGAGTCCCCCAGCGACGATGTAGCGCCAAGGATACGAACTCGCGACAGAAGATTCCTTCCACGCCATAAGCCGCTCGACTCGACTCATGACCGAGCCGACGGTACTCATCAGCCCCGTAGCCAAGTCGGGCACGGTCTGACAGGGAAAATGGCGGGCGAGTTTGATCAATGCCGCCGCGAGGTCCAACGCCTCCGCGCGGCTCGATACCGCACCATCGTCAGCCGCCAATTCGGATGCTTCTCGCCAGCATTCTTCCAGGCTTGCCATGCCCGGGAAAGAAAGACAATTGAGAATTGCCTTTTTTAGATTGTCGCGAGACCGAGAGTGCGCCGTCTCGTGACGCACGGCCGCCTGCAGTTCTCCATCGTTCAAGACTTTGCAGGCTGACGCGGAAATCAGAATCCGGGGCGCACGCACGCCAACCAGCATCACCGGAGTAATACTCCGAGCCAAAACAATTGTGGGAGTGACCGCATTGCGTTCCAGACCGATCGCACTCTCCAAGCACGCGGAAACAACCCGACGAGTCCGTGCTTCGGCGGCCAACACGCGATAGATGCCCGTGCCGAGGATCAGCGTTGCGCACGCACCGAGTAAGAACGTACCCAAGTCCTCATCCAGCGAGTGCGTCTCGAGAAGAAGAAAGGATGGCAAAGTCAGAAAGAGAGAGACCGCCGCTGATATCGCGAATGGAATAGCACGCAGAGTGAAGAGACCGAGGGCGCTAATGCGTTTCTGGAAGTGGCACAAACGCAGGCCACACCACGTCAGCAGGACCAACAGAGACAGCAAGCTATACAACAGCACAAAAAATGCCAGGGAAACCAAGATCGCGCGTAAAACAAAGATCATGGCTTCTCCTTTCTGAGAGCGGCTCTTTGCCGCTCTACCAGAGAGTGCAGTTCGTCTAGCAGTCGCTCATCCTGAGCGCTGACCGCTTGCACGAGGTAGGAAAGATGTAGCGACGCGTTCTGTGAACCCAAGAGGCGTTGAATTCTCCCGATCGCTTCTGCGCGTTCTAGTTCTTCAGGACTGTATCGTGGGGAATAACGAAATGCTCGCCGGTCCGGAACCCGAGTCAGAAGTCCTTTCTTGAAGAGACGGTCCATGGTCGTCATGATCGTGGGATAGGTTTGCCACAACTTTCCGTCGCGCACGATTTCACGCACTGTCGCGGTTCCCAACGACCAAACAATCTCGAGCACTCGCTGTTCGAGGGGACCGAGCTGCGCCCGGAGAGAGGCATCGGAAAAGGAGAGCAGTTCTTCCATGACGTGAATGAACCAGAGCGACTTTTCTGCGCACTTCCAACTTTATGGCCGAAGAGGCTATCGGTCAATCATCGCAACGCAGGTTTGAGCAAAATTAACAGAACATTCAACTAACAGCCAAATACTGTCGACGGGGAAAAAGACCGTCATGATCATTTCGCCAACCATCGCGCACTCGCGGCGTGGCGCCTTAAGCCGCCCGGCTTGGTTCTTGCTAATCCTTTCCCCCAAGTGAAATGGCGATACGAAACCAGGCTTTCGCGTTTATTCCACATCCAATGCCGTATGGTATGTTCTGTTCGGTGCAACTTCCATGGCTGGGAGCACGCTTCAGACAGGTCTTGAAGAGGGACATATCGGCCCACTCCACATCCCAGCCGTCTTCGATCGTCAGGATCTTGTAGCGCCCCGGCAGCACATCGTGCGATTAAGCCTCAGAAGGAGACTCTCAGAGAATTTGGACAGAAGTGGTTGAGAGTCTGTCGTGGGGCATAACGTCTGGTTGCCGGTGATTCGGAAATAATCACCGAGGTGTCAGCCCCCGTTACTGGGCCAACCTCCGCTCCTTCGGCACGCGGTCAACCAATTTATTGGCTAGAGCTATGGTCAAATCGTTGTGCGGTGCAGCGGCAGCGGAATTATTTTGCTTGTTTGCCGGAAGGGTGAATCTGCACAAACTGCCAGCCGAAACGCCCTTTGATGCAAAGATTGCCGTGAGTGACGCTGTGATCAAGCGGCGAAGTCACTCGAACGATCTGCCCTTCCTGCTGGTGCACGGTGAGATCGCAGCCCACGCCGCAGTACGGACAGATGGTGTCCGTCCGGGTCTGGCGGGTCTCATCCCAGGTGCCGGCTTGGCGCATGTCATATTCACTCTTGAACATCAGCGCGCCGGTGGGACAGACCCCGATGCAGTTGCCGCAATAGACGCACGCCGAGTCGGGCAGGGGTACGTCAAACTCGGTGGCAATGTGGGCAGAGAAGCCGCGCCCGGCCACGGCGATGGCAAAAGTATTCTGCGCGTCCACGCCACAGGCTTCCACGCACTTGTAGCAGAGAACGCATTTGGAGTAGTCACGCACGTATAGATCGTTGTCAATCTTCACCGGCTGGGCGACGGATGCGGGAGCCGTGCCAAAACGCTCGGGATGCGCATCGAAACGCTGAATGTATTCCTGCATCGCGGGCGCCGTGGAAAGATCCACGGACGAAGCCAGAAACTCCAGCACCAGCCGCCGGCTCAGGCGAACGCGCTCGGAATCCGTTTTGATGGACATGTTGGGTTCCACCTTACGCGAGCAGGCAGGAACCAGTGTCCGGGAACCCTCCAGTTCCACCACGCACACCCGGCAGACATTGACCGGAGTGAGGCTCCCAAGAAAGCAGAGTGTCGGAGTATCAATGCCAAGTTCTTTTGTGGCATCGAGAATGGTGGAGCCCTCGGCCACGGAGACCGTTTTGCCGTCGATCTTGATCTCAACAAGGTGCCGCTCGGGCTGAGCCGGGATCTGCGGCATCGGGCCACGAGGCACCGGGACTGTGGGCTGCGGCGCGTCCAGCACATGCCGAATTTCTGTGGTTGTTTCGCTCATGAAAACAAATCCCATCGTTGCAAGGCGGATTCCAGCGCGCTGGCGGCCGTTTGGCCCAGTCCGCAGATCGACGCGTCTCGCATGGCCTGGGCCATCTCGCGCAATAGGATGATTTCCTGCGCTGTTGAGCCAAACGGATTGCGGTTCACCAATCTCTGCAGCGTTTCTTCCTGACGCACCACGCCGACGCGGCAAGGAACGCATTGGCCGCAAGTTTCGTGCCGGAAGAAACTGGCAATGCGCAACAGGATGCGGCGCAGGTCAACCGTATCGTCCAATAGCATCACCACACCGGAACCAAGCGTGGCTCCAATAGCACGCGTGCCTTCAAAAGTCAGCGGCGTATCCAGTTCCGTCGGAGAAATAAAGGCTCCGGCCGCGCCGCCCAGCAGAACCGCCTGCAATTTGCTATTGCCGGCCAACCCTCCTGCGAGATCGATGAGTTGACGCAGCGTTGCGCCCATGGCGATCTCATAAACGCCGGGCCGCGCCACATGCCCGCACAGACAAAAAAGCCGCGTTCCGGCGGAGTTTTGGGTGCCGAGCTTGGCGTATGCCGCGCCGCCTTCCCGGATGATATAAGGTACGTTCACCAGAGTTTCCACGTTGTTGACTGCCGTGGGCTGGCGGAACAGTCCGGACTGCGTGGGAAACGGCGGCTTGTTGCGCGGTTCGCCGCGATATCCCTCAATCGAGTTGAACAACGCTGTCTCTTCACCACAGATATACGCGCCGGCGCCGCGGCGAATTTCAATATGGAATTCCAGGTCGCTGCCAAGGACGTTGGCGCCGAGAAAGCCGTTTTCATTGGCTGCATCGATGGCTAGTTGCATTCGCTTGCCAGCCAGCGGATATTCTCCGCGCAGGTAGATATACCCTTGCCGCGCCCCGGTAACGAAGCCGCCAATCGTCATGCCCTCGAGAACTGCGAAAGGATCGCCCTCCATCAGGATGCGATCTTTAAAAGTGCCGGGCTCGGATTCGTCGGCATTGCACACGATGTAGTGTGCGCGCCCCGAGTCTGGTTGCAGCAGGTGACGCTGCGAGTAGAGCGCTTCCCATTTCTTGGCTGTGGGGAAAGCTGCGCCGCCACGCCCCAGCAACTTCGAAGCTGAAAGCTCGTGCAGCGTACCTTCAGCGCCACGCCCTAGAGCTTTGCGCAGACCCTCATAGCCGTTAAGTCGAAGATAGTCCTCCAGCTTGGCCGAACCGCCGCGGCTCATGCGATGCAGCAGCCGCAACTGCCCGGATCCGTTTTTCTGCGCAGCGGCCTGTGGAACGCTTGTCTTGATGCTGAAAGAATCCGGCTCGCCGAATATTCGTTCGGCGACAGCATCGCTTACCAAGGACTGAACTGCTTCTGCCGATGCCGGCGCGAGCACTCGGTCATGGCATTGCTGGCCAGCCGAACTGATCAGCGCCGCTGGAGCACGCTCGCACAGGCCCAGACACTGGCTGCGAAGCCAGGTGGCGCGTCCCCCGGCGCTACGCGAATCGGCGGGGCCAAGATTGTGTTCCAGTTCCGCGCAGACTTTATCCGCGCCCCGAGTGAGACACGCAATGTCATCGCACACGTGCGCGACGACCGGAGGACGCGGCTTGAGCGAGAACATTCCGTAAAACGACGCCACCCCGTGAATTTCGGCGGGCGCAACGTCCAACCGGAGAGCGACATAGTTGAGAGCGCCTTGGCTGATCCAGCCGATGCGGTTTTGCACCGCATGCAGCACCGGCAGCAGACGATGCCGCCGCCCATGGTCGTCGCCGTCGAACGCCGCGCGCGTGTCCACATTTTGTCGCTCACCACCTCGCCAGCCCGATTCGGGTGCGCCCAATTCAGAGTCCACTACAGCGCGTTCTTCTGCAGTCGGCTTCGCGTCGGTGAGATGAAGGTCCAATCCAGTCCTCTTACACTTTTTCGATACGGATGGCCGTCGCTTTGAACTCCGAAGTTCCTGACTTGGGGTCCACTGCGTCAATCGTCAACTCGTTGGTCGCTGCTTGATCGTGAGCGTGGACCGACAAGAACGCGAGACCGGACCGCAACGCTGGGTCAAAGCGCACGGGAACGACCAACGATCCACGCCGCGATGTGACCCGAACCTTTTCGCCTTCGTGCAACTTGTACTGCACGCCATCTTCCGGAGAAACATCGATCGCTTCATCACGCCGAAGGGGCGATGGATATCGAATGGTTTGTACCCCAGTGTTGTAATCATCGAGCCGACGACCAGTGGTCAAGCGGATTGGATAGTGTTCGTCAAGCTGGTCCACCGGCGGTTTAAACTCCACTATGCTAAACGGCGCGCGCGGGCCAATCAACGGGTCGCTCCACAGCCGTCCGTGGAGAAACATCTCGCCGGGATGCGACTCGTCATAACAAGGCCATTGAATTCCGCTCAGCTCTTCGAGGCGGCGGTAACTCATGCCGCCGTGCATCGGGCTCAGCAGGCGTAACTCATTCCAGAGAGCCTCGGGATCAGGTGTGCCCCACTCATGCCCAAGGCGGCGCGCTAGATCGTAAATGATTTCAAGATCGTCGCGCACACCCGCCGGTGGCGGCACCGTGCGGCGAACGCGCTGCACGCGGCGCTCGCTGGAAGTCACTGTGCCTTCGCTTTCAAAAGCACCCGATGCGGCGGGCAGCACAACGTCCGCGAGTTCAGCCGTCTTGGTATAGAAAAGGTCCTGGACCAAAAGAAATTCCAGCCCGCCCAGCCGCTTCAACGCGCGGTGCCGGTCGGCTTCAGAGTCCGCTGGATTCTCACCGAGTACGTAGAGCGTCCTAAGATGCCCGTGCTCCATCGCCTCAAACATGTCGCTCAGATGCCAGCCGCGTTTTGGCTGGATTTTCATGCCCCACGCTTTCTCGAACTTGCCGCGCAGCTGATCGTTCTCGACATGCTGGAACCCGGGAAGCCGATCCGGTATGGCGCCCATATCGCCGCCGCCCTGAACGTTGTTTTGTCCGCGCAGCGGATTCACACCGCTGCCGTACCGGCCAACATGTCCGGTGAGCAGAGCGAGATTGATGAGGGCGACGACATTGTCCACCGCATTGTGATGCTCCGTAATACCGAGCGTCCAGCAAAGTTGGGCGCGCGGAGCTTTCGCATACGCATGGGCCATCTTGCGGATCGCTTCCGCGGGCACGCCGGTTTCCCGCTCGGCTCGATCGAGCGTGTATTTCTCAACGTGCGCCTTATAGGCTTCAAATCCGCTGGTGGAGTGGTGGATGAACTTTTCGTTCGCCAGCCCGGCCGCGATAATTTCCCGCCCCACTGCGTTGGCCAGCGCAATGTCGGAACCTACGTCCAGGCCGAGCCAGAGGTTAGACCAGCGCGCGGAACTCGTGCGTCGCGGGTCCACTACATACAGTTCCGCGCCGTTCCGCACGCCTTTCAGCAAATGATGAAAAAAAATTGGATGCGTTTCTCGGGCGTTCGATCCCCACAGCAGGATTACGCTGGTGTCTTCAATTTCGCGATACGAGCTGGTCCCGCCTCCCGCTCCGAATACCGCCGCCAGACCGACGACGCTGGGAGCGTGTCAAGTCCGGTTGCAGCTGTCAATGTTGTTCGTGCCCATGACGGTGCGCACGAATTTTTGTGCCGCGTAGTTCAGTTCGTTGGTGGTCTTGGAGCAACTGAACATGCCAAAGTCTCGCGGATCTTTCTTCGCGATCGACTTCCGGAACGCCGCAACGACGCGGTCCATAGCTTCATCCCAGGTAGCGAGACGATGTGAACCATTCTCGCGCACCAGCGGCTGGGTCAAGCGGGCTTTCATCGGTCTAGGCATAGGCCCCCCGGTTCAACGTTAGTAAAATCGTAACACTCTTGATCGCGAATCCGCAGAAGCCGACTTCTGGCCCCGGATAACTCCCGGATTGCCCGTCACGCGCCGGGGAGGCGAACTGCGAAGGGAGTTCCTCCTGCTATGATCGTCCGTCCAACGGAGCAACCATGCGCAATCTGATTTCCTTTCTGTTTTTTCTGGTGTTATCAACCACCATTGTGTACGCACAACAGTACGACCTGGTGCTCGAAGGCGGACGTGTCATGGATCCCGAAACCGGCCTGGACGCCGTGCGCAACGTTGGTATCCATGACGGAAAGATCGTGCGCATCTCGTCCGAGGTGCTGGGTGGACGCCGTGTCATCCATGCCGGAGGGCTGGTGGTCGCTCCGGGATTCATTGACGTTCATCAGCACGGTCAGGAGATGGAGAGCCAGCGCGTGAAGGCGCTTGACGGCGTAACCACGGCGCTCGAACTGGAAATCGGAGCGCCCGACGTCGCTCAGTTTCTGAAAGCGAAAGAGGGACAGTCGCTCATTCACTACGGCACGTCGGCCAGCCATGTGGCGGCACGGGCTCTGGTATTCGGAGTGCCACTGCCGTCCGGGGAAATCCTGCCGAAGAGCGGCCCGGCGACCGATCAGCCAGCCACACCCGAGCAGATCGAGGCTATCCGGAAACGCTTGCGCGCAGAATTGGACGCCGGCGGCTTGGCTGTAGGGATGGGAATCCAGTACGCGCCGGGAGCAACTCGGCTGGAAGTGATAGACATGTTCCGTCTCGCGGCCGAACGGAGACTTCCCGTATACACTCACATGCGCAGCGCGGGCCGTGTCGAGCCTGGCTCGGCCATTGAGGCCACCAGCGAAGTCATCGGAGCAGCCGCCATCACAGGAGCTTCGCTGCACATCGTCCACATCAACAGCACTTGCGCACGCGACGCGATGGAGTGTCTTGCTATGGTTGAAGGAGCGCGCGCTCGTGGCCTCGACGTCACCACCGAGGCGTATCCCTACACCGCGGGCATGACCTTCATTAACTCGGCGCTCTTCAACACCGGCTGGCGGGAGAAGTTTGGCATTGACTATAGCGACCTCGTGCTTCCGAATACTGGCGAGCACTTAACCAAGGAGCGCTTTGACGAACTGCATAACTCCGGCGTGCCGCAGTTGGTATTGGTCTTCTCCAATACACAGGAAATGGTGGACAAAGTGATCCCTCACCCGCTGGTGATGATCGCCAGCGATGGCATGCAGGGCCATCCTCGCAACGCCGGGACCTACTCGCGTGTGCTGGCCCAATACGTGCGCGAAAAGCAAACGATTACGCTGATGGATGCGCTGCGAAAAATGAGTCTGATGCCGGCGGAGATGCTTGAGCGTTCCACTCCCGCTGCACGGCAAAAAGGCAGAATGCAGGAGGGCGCTGACGCCGACATTGTTCTGTTCGACGCTGCGACTATCAGTGACCGATCGACTTTCGCGAAGCCCATGGAGCCGAGCGTGGGCGTTCGCTATTTGGTGGTAGATGGAACCGTTGTTGTCGACGAAGGCAAGATTGTGCCCGGTGTTTTCCCCGGCCGCGCACTGCTGGGGCCGGGAAAGCGCTGAGCGTTCCCCGACTAGTTACAGCCTGCTAGCTGAACAAGGCCGTTTGCGCCAGCGGTAGAAGAACGGAATACCGAGAACAATCACTCCCAGCCCCAGCGAGGAACGTACGGGCCGAACCATCCACAAGTTGACTGTCAAAGCCATCGCGGCAGCCAAGAAGATGAGCGGAGTCCAGGGATATCCCCAGGCGCGGTAAGGCCGAACCAGGCTCGGCTCTTTTAGGCGTAAACGTATCAGGGCAATCGCCACTAGACCAAAAAAGATCCACACGGCAAAAACAAACAGTGAATACAATTCCTCGAACGTCCCCGTGAGCGCCAGCAGCGCGGCGATCGAGCCCAGGAAAACCAACGCGCCGGTGGGCGTACGAAGGGAAGGATGAAGGCGCTCCGCGAAACGGAAGAATAAACCGTCGCGCGCCATGGCGTATGGGATGCGAGCGCCGGTCAAGACCACGACGTGCAGCGCCCCAAGAGCTGACACGGCCATGGCGACCGTGAACCAAGCCGCGCCTCGCGAGCCACTCAACGATTGCACTACGTCCGACGCAACATGCGGTGACGCGGCCACCTGTGCGAATGGCAGGACATGAAAGTACACAACATTCGCCATCAGATACAGCCCACCTACAGTGAGCAACCCAAAGATAATGGCTCTCGGAATATTTTTCTGCGGCCTGACGATCTCTTCCCCAAGATCGCCCAGATCGTTAAAGCCGTTGTACGCCCACATCGCAGGAACGAGCGCTGTCAGCAAGGCGCCAATCGTTCCCCAGCTGAACGATGTTACCGCCGGCCCAGTTGACCCGGCGTGTTTTGTTCCGAACACTACACCTCCGACAACAATGACCAGGATCGTACCCATCTTGAGCGACGTCAGCAGTACCTGGATAGCGCCACCCATCCGCACACTGAAAAAATTGACCGCCGTCACGATCACCACGATCAACGCCGCAACCGGCTGGGCCGTTGTGAATGTGAATTCGTAACTCCCGATGTGACTGCTGAATAGTGGCGTGGCCACGGTGGGAAACAAGAATCCAATGAACCGCACGAAACCCGCCGCCAGAGTGGCCATTGCGACTGGCCGCTCGAGAAACGAACTCATCCAGCCGAAAAGAAATCCCCAGAGAGGACCGAGCCCCCTGCCAAGGTAGACGTAGGGGCCGCCGGCCTTCGGAAAAGCCGCACCGAGTTCGGCATAGCAGAAGGCGCCCAAAAGCACGATGAGCAAACCGAGGATCCAGGCGATCAACACCAGTGTGGCGGAGCCCACGGCGCGCGCCATGTCGCTGGCGACAAGAAAAACCCCAGTCCCGATCGTATCGCCAATAACGATGGCGATCGCTGATCTTAGACCCAGGCCGCGAAGCAAATCACTTCGCTCGGAATGTTCAGATGGATTGCTAGCTAACATCGCGGAAGTCAGAGCCTACTAGGAGCGATTAAAGATGGTCAACCGCCCGTATTCGGAAAGGCGCGAAGTGATCCGACCCGCCGAAACGGTCTGCCCGAGCTACTAAGCATCCAGATTAGTTCTTTCGTTTCGTTGCGGACGGGAAATTACACGGCCCATAGCGATGATTCAGGGTTGCGAGATATGATCAAAGGCGCGATGGCAGCGCATAAATTCATGCTGAGCGAGTTTGCCTGGGACGAACGTCACCGCGTACCTGGCATTGAAGACATCCTTACTCCTGCGCTGGTGGTCTATCCAGAACTCGTGGCGTCAAACATTGCGCGGACCTTGCATCGGCTCGGAGGCGATCCAAATCGCTGGCGGCCGCACATCAAGACCGCCAAGCTGACCTACACGCTTCGTATGCTGATCGAGCGGGGTATCCGGAGTTTCAAGTGCGCAACCACGCTCGAATTGCTGGTAGCTTGCAACAGCGGAATCGCCGACGTCCTTCTTGCTTACCCGGCAGTGGGCGCAAATGCACGGCGCGTGCTCGAAATAGCGAGTCAGTTCCTGCACGTCCGGATTTCCGTCCTGGTCGAGAATGAAGAACAGGTGTGGCAGTGGCGGGGCAGCTCAGTCGACGTGTTTGTCGACATAAATCCGGGCATGAATCGCACGGGAGTCGAACAGAGCCAGACCGACAGAGTGCTTCGGCTTGTGCGTGCTGTTGAAGAAGCGGAGCTGAAATTCGGCGGCCTTCATTATTATGACGGCCAGTACGGCGGGCTCGACGAGCCCGAACGAACCGCAGCGGCGCATGCCGGCTACGATCGTTTGCTGAAACTTGTGATCGCGATCCAGGACAGCGGGATGAGCGTGCCGGAAGTCATCACCGCGGGGACGCCGACGTTCCCCTGCTCACTCGCGTACAAAGGTTTTCACGGCGCAGGGTTCATTCACCGCGTCTCGCCCGGAACAATTGTCTATTGCGATGCTACAAGTCTGGCGCAACTGCCCGCTGAATACGGCTACGCACCAGCGGCGCTGGTATTAACACGTGTGGTCAGCCGGCCACACGACGGAATCATCACCTGCGACGCGGGCCACAAAGCTGTCTCGGCCGATGCTGGCGTGCCCACGTGCGCGGTCGCCGGATATCCAGAACTGACGCCTCTCGCGCCCAGTGAAGAGCATCTTCCGATGGAATTAAACCGCGAAACCGTGGGTCCGCAAGTTGGCGAAGCGCTCTATCTCCTGCCGCGGCACGTCTGCCCCACAGTGAACAACTTTGATTCCGCGCTCCTCGTGCGGGACGGCCAGATCGCATCCGTAGAGAAAGTTACCGCCCGCGGACGCGAAGCGCCGCTGCTCCCCGCGTTAGCGTTGGCCAACTCCTCAGTGGGTCTCGCGGCTACCGAGCCACTTTAGGCGAGACAGTTTCGAAAAGAATTCCGCGCGCCGCGACCTTGGTCGGGTTGGTCGTCCTTGTGGCGTTCTACGAACAGGGCGATAATTTTACTTGTTCCGTCGGCTCGCTTTCTTCTTTGTCTTCTTCTTCGCCCCAGGCAGGGGTCTCGAGCTTTTCTTCACACTGTACGCAACGCAATCGATTTCGATCAGCATGCCTGGAGTGTGACCAAGATCGCTGCCTACCGTCGTGCGCGCCGGATACGGCGGCGAAAAACGTCGCGCGTAAACCGCGTTGTAGCGCGCGAACAAACTCGTATCACTCAGGTGCACATGGACCTTCACCACATCGCGAAGAGAAGCTCCGTCCGCCTCGAGAATGGCAACAATGTTATCAATGGTCTGCTCCGCCTGCTGCTCAATGCTGTCACCAACCAGCCCGCCATGGACCGGATCGATCGGACCTGTTCCGCTAACGAAGACGAAATTCCCGGCCCGCCATCCCTGGGAATAAGCTCCTCCCGGCGGTGCGCCACGCTTAGCTTTAATCACGTATTTGGCCATCTTCTCGTGTCTCCTCCGCAGCTCCATCTTTATGTGTCATCCCGCCGACTCCTGCTGTGATATCGGCGGGCTTCTCGGGAAACTATCCCATGGTAACTCCCGAATCGTCGCTTAGAAGCCCGTTTGCAGAAAAGGTCCTGTTCGCCGGCATCGTTGCGAACTCCCCGAACGATATGTATTGCCTTCGGCTACTCCTGCTGACCTCAGCGGCTACGGCTGTTGACGATCTGCTCTTACATAGTGTCAGGCACGCCAGATTTCTCCCAGCACTCGGCGCCAGTTCTGGCCCAGAACCAGGCGAAGGTGCTCATCGGTGTATCCGCGTCTGACGAAAGCAGCCGTGAGATCGTAGATTCGTTTCTGTCCTTCGAGGCCGGCCACCACCTCGTGCGTTCCATGAACGTGGTAGCGCGGGTCAGCCTTCACCAGCATCTCCTTGAGAATCTGAGGAGTTCCCAGATCGTTGCTCTCGACTCCAGCGTCCGACCCGATTCCCACGTGCTCAATTCCTACCAAGTCGCGCACGTGATCGAAGTGGTTCACGACATCCTCTACGGTCACCGGCTCAGTGCCCTTAACCATGAACGCGATACACGTAATTCCCATGACGCCGCCCCGCTTGGCCAGCTTTCGAATTGCCTCATCCGTCGAAGTTCGAGGCGAATCCGGATTCAGTGCACGGCAGTTCCCGTGCGACAGAATGATAGGCGCCTTGGACATATCGCACGCGTCGAGCTTGGTGCGATCGCTTGCGTGTCCCAGGTCCACGGCCATTCCGACCTGGTTCATACGCTCAATCACTTTCTGGCCGTACTCGCTTACTCCGCCATCGTGGGGCTCGAATGCGCCATCCGCGACCGGGGAGCGGAAGTTGTAGCTGAGCTGTGAAATCCGCTGGCCGTAGCCGTAGCAGGTGTTGACGGCATCCACAGTTTCGAACTGCGCGCTGGATTGCAGTCCATAAATAATGCCGTACCGACCCTGGCGCTTCACCTTTTCAAAGTCATCGGCAGAATTAATCCGCGCCAGCCATTGCGGGTACTCGAGAAGAAAGCTGTTCCACTTTGCGAAGAGCTTTTCTGCATCATCCAGGGATGATGCGCCATCACCAAAGTTGATTGCATTCACCCCCGAGTTCATGAAGAACTCAAAGTCGGAGCGTTTGAAAGCACCTGGCTGAGACAACCAGCCATTCAGCACGCTCTCCTTATCCTTGCGGTAGAGGAACTGATTGAGCATGTCAATCACCAGCTCCTCACGGATCAGGCGCACTACGCGCTCCGGATATTCTTCATTACTTTCGGCAAAAAGCCGGTAGCGGCTCCGGAGGACAAATGGCGCAGCCACTACAGCAGAACTGGCGCGGCGAAGGAATTCACGACGCGAAACCGACGATCGTCTTATAGGCATCTCATTGGCCTGTAGATGAGGGAACAGATGCCGCGAGCCGCAGGATTAGTTGACTCGCGTGTTCGGCATCGTGAAAGATCTTGATGTGCGCAACTTGAATATCCTCCGGCTTCTCGTAGCCGATCCTGCCACCAGTGTTGTAGTTCTTTTGAAAGTTCGGCGAATTGAGCGGAGCGATGGTGAGCCGTAACCGCGCGCCCGCTGGGATTCTTCGCGCCATCCAGTAAAACTCGAAGGGTATCTCCACGATTTGATTCGGCCTCAACGGTTCCTGCTTGAACGCACTGTTACGGAATCGGGCCCGCCGGATGTCTTCGCCAAGTTTGAGCGTGGAACCGTCCGGCAGAACCATCAATACCTGAGCCCACAAGTCAAAATCGGGTGCGTCTGCGTCTACCAGCAACTTCAGCCGCATCTGCCCTGCTACTTCGGTATCCCGTTCGAAGGGTTCGGAATGAAAGCTGATCGCTCGCTTCTGGAAACCCCGAAACTGGCTCTTTAGATCCTCGTTTTCAGCGTACTTGGCGACATCGAGTTCGGGTAGCTCGTGTGGATCATCCACAATAGTGGCCGGCGGTTCCTGGCCAGTCGGGCTTTGCGAAAGCGAGCCAGAGTGGAATAGGTCCTTCGGCGTTCCCTCGGGGGCGGACAAATACAAGTTCAAAACCTTTCCCGAGGATGCGGCTTCCAGGGTCTTGGCGTATCGCCACTCGTCCGCACCCATCATGAAATATGCAACTCGGTCATGCAGAAATGCAGGTTTGGGTCCACGCCCCAGCGCCCAGTCATACCAGTCGGCATGCAGTGCGTCCATGTCAATGACGGCGGCGTCGGGTATCGCCAACCCTTCGATCTCCTTAGTAGGCTTCTGCGTGCCACCATGGTCCCAGGGACCAACCACGAGATAATCGCTCACGGCTGCTGCCGGAGCATTATTCACGAGGCCTCGATAGTAGCGCAGCGCTCCGGGCTGGTCGTCATCGAAATAGCCGGTTGCCGTTAGCACCGGGAAACTCATGCGAGCATAGTCTTGGGTTTTGGGCTCGGCCGCAAGATTGAAGGCTTCGTCGCCTACATGGTCGAGCCACATTTTCATGAACGAGACCTTTTGGCCGCGATCGTCAGTCATACACCAGTCGTCCTGAGCAATCCCGATGGCATCGTCCAGTTCCCGGAAGGGACGATTGGCAGCGTACTGTTCCAACATCTTTCCCGCCCAGTAGCTTTGGTTTGCAATGAACCCCGCATCCAGCGACCGTCCCGATGTGTAGCCCAGGATCACCGCTGACCAAGCCTGCGGAATTCCGTTCGTGTTGGGCACATCCCATCCCGGATAGATCGGCACGAAAGGCGCGATGGCGGCAAGATGCGGCGGGTGCTGGGCGGCGGTACGCCATTGCGTCATGCCGACGAACGAACCGCCAAACATCACGACGTGTCCATCGCTCCAAGGCTGGGCCGCGATCCACTCGACCACGTCGTAGCCGTCGCGCCCAACCTGCAGGCCCAGATTGTCGCTCTTTTCGCCGCCCGAGCGGCCGCGGCCGCGCACGTACACCTGCACGAAAATATAACCGCGCTGGGTATAAGCAGCGGGGCCGTTGCCACGGCGGCCACCGTCAATGTCGTACTGAGTCAGCATCAGCACTGCCGGCGCTTTGGCCTTTAGGTGGGAGGGTTTGAAAATCCAGGACTCGAGCTGGACGCCGTCTCGCATCGGAATCATGCGGCTCATTTCGATGTCGTAACCTGGTCCGACTCCTTGTCCTCCGGCCGCAGCAGCAGCAGCAGCAGCCAGCAATACAGTCACCGCAATCATTATGTTCAGGACCGATCTCCTGACCATTTCTTCCTCCATTTGCTCTTCTTGCTCTTCGGTACAGAACGTCTGATAACGCCTGAGATGGAAGCGTGTAAAGACAGCGCCGAGTATTGATAGCAGCTAGGAGCGGGAAATAGCAATCCGAACTGAATGGCGAGAGGAGATTGATCCGTTTTGTTAGCATTCAAGCCAGTTGGCGAATGGCCGGCAAACCTGGGAAACGACGAACTCGGTTTTCAAACACGATACAAGAGTCAACCGCTTTGGCCGGATTTCCGGCCTCGGGCGTTCAACTTATTCCTAAGTGAACAGCTAAGCCCTCACCTCGCTTGTCGCCTGAACAAAAGAAGAGTAGAGTTACACCCTTTCCGCCCCCTCACCAATCAATAAGGAGCATCGATGTTCACACCCTCGAGCCTGAGCATTGCGCTGATGATGATGATCACGAGCGCCGTCTGCTGGGGCTCTTGGGCAAACACCTACAAAGGCGTGAAGGGCTATCGGTTCGAGCTTTTCTACTGGGACTACGCCGTTGGCATCTTCATGATCTCGCTTGTGCTCGCTTTCACGATGGGGAGCACGGGCCACGATTCCTCCAGCTTCCTGAACAACGTCCACGCCGCGGACGCGTCGAACATTATTAACGCTCTCATCGGAGGCGCGCTGTTCAACCTGGCCAATCTCCTGCTCGTTGCTGCGATCGACATGGCCGGACTCGCCGTCGCCTTTCCCATCTCCATCGGAATCGCACTGGTAGTCGGAGTTGCGTTGAGCTACGCGCTGCAACCGAGAGGCAACGCCTTGCTTCTGACCCTTGGAGTGGCGTGCGCCTTCATTGCGGTGCTTCTGGATGGCAAAGCTTATGGCAGTCTCGCCGATGCAGGGCGCCCGGTCTCAAAAAAGAGCCTGATTACATGCGTGGTGTCAGGAATTCTGATGGGCCTGTGGGCCCCTTTTATGACGCACGCCATGACCCGCGGAAATAGCCTGGGACCCTATAGCGCCGCCGTCTTCCTTACCTTGGGAGCATTGCTCTCGTGTTTTATCTGGAATATCTATTTCATGAAACACCCGCTGGTAGGTGAGCCTGTAGGTTTCAGCGGATTTTTCCGCGGCCCCGCGTCGGGCCATCTCCTGGGTTTGTTCGGTGGAATCATCTGGGGCATTGGCACGGTCTTCAATCTAGTGGCTGCCAGCTTCACAGGCGTCGCCATCTCCTACGCCATCGGTCAATCCGCGCCCATGGTTGCCGCGCTCTGGGGAGTTCTCGCTTGGAAAGAATTTGCCAGGTCGGGACCTCGTGCCAAAGCCTACCTCGTTCTAATGTTTGTTTTTTATGGACTAGCAATTTTTCTGGTGGCACGAGCGAATGGCTAAGCTGGCATGCCGTGAAAGCGCATGACCTCTCGCAACACGTGGCGTTTGACACCACCAAGGCCGAGCAATAAACTCAGCGTTCTCTTAGTAATCTGTGAATTATGGCCAGACGCCCTCGCATCGCGGTGGTTGGCAGTGCCAACATCGATCTCACAACATTCACCGATCAGTTTCCGAAGCCGGGGGAGACCATCTTTGGCCAGAAATTCGATCTGGGGTTTGGAGGTAAGGGCGCGAATCAGGCAGTTGCTGCTCGTCTTTGTGGCGCGGATGTGTTCATGGTGGCGCGAGTTGGAAGCGACCTGTTTGGTCCGGCCACAATAAAGAACTTTAAGAAACTTGGTATCGACGCAACCCACGTAAAGCAGGTTGAGGGATTATCCAGTGGCGTTGCGCCGATCTTTGTCGAGCCCAACGGGCAGAATCGCATTCTGGTGGTAAAAGGAGCCAACGATGCGCTGAAAGCCGCCGATGTGGACGCTGCTGCCGAGACGTTGAAAACTGTGGATTGCATCGTCCTACAGTTTGAGATCCCGCTGGAAACCGTCTACCACGCGATTGCGTTTGCGCGAAAGCACGGTATCCGCTGCATCCTGAACCCGGCGCCTGGTCACCCAGTCAACATGCAGGCTCTGGCGAGCCTCGATTACTTCATTCCGAATGAGAGCGAGGCTGAGACTATTACTGGAGTTGCGGTGAGGAATCTCGAAGACGCGAGGAGATGCGCGGAGAAACTGGTAGCAAGCGGCATTCGCCGCGTCATCATCACGTTGGGAGCCAACGGAGCGTTGCTCGCGGGCCAGGGTATAAGCCAACACGTGCCGGCATTTGCCGTAAAGAGCATCGACAGCACAGGTGCGGGAGACGCCTTCATCGGGAGCTTCGCCGTATTCCTGGCGGAAGGATTGTCAGAGCAAGAGGCCGTGAGGTGCGCGAATCTGTATGCCGGACTTTCGACGACGGAGGTTGGAACCCAGAAATCCTTTTTCGAGCGCTCGCGTTTTGATGCGGAGTGGGCGTCGCGAGCTGGGAATTGAGCCAAACCCAGTCTTAGGGTGAGCGACTTTTGTAGTGCGCACTTTAATCCCTAAGCGTTCCGATGTACCCGAGATCCCTCGCCCCGCTGGTAAAGGCGCGGCCCCAGGATGACGCCTCTGATTTTCTTGCGTGCGGGTTCGGAAATTTGGCGGTGCCTAATGCTTCACACAACCGAAAAGTCTTGACTTCGGAAGGACTTGCAATCTATAAGGCCCTCCTACGGTCAAAAGTTTCCAAATTGCGGCGTTGGATGGGAAGCTCTCCGCTCGCAATTTGGTGTGGGACCGTGCGGAAAGGGATCGCAATGCTGAATCATAAGACGCTGATCATTATCGCTGTCGATGCTTTTATGCTGCTAGGTTCGTCTTCGTTACTGTACGGGCAGGCAAATGGGAGCTTTTCGGGGACGGTTACCGATAAGGCAGGCGCGGTGATGTCAGGTGCGACAGTCAGGGCGACCTCGCAGGGCACAGGAGTGGTTCGCGAAGCCAATACCGACAGCTCCGGACACTACATTATCCCCCTGCTACCAGTTGCATACTTCACGATTCGCGTGGAGGCCCAAGGTTTCGCGCCTGCGGAACAGAAAGACGTCCGGCTGCAAGTCGATGAGCATCGCGAGCTGGATTTCACACTCGTACCTGCGTCGGTCTCATCGAGTGTTGAAGTTAGCGCAACGGAAGTTGCTGTGGAGACCGCGAATCCAACCTTGGGCCAGGTCATCACTTCGGAACAGGTGGCCGATCTTCCCCTGAACGGCCGCAACTTCGTGCAATTGGCGACGCTAACGCCGGGCACCACAGCGTCGACCAGTCCGGTGAGCTTTTTCAATGGCGCCGCCAGCAGCGAAGCCTCCACTCGCGGATCATTCTCGCTTTCGGTCGGCGGCTCCCGCGAACAGAGCACCGATTGGCTGCTCGACGGCAACGATAACAATCAGTTGGATGAAGGCGGCATTGCGATCTTCTCGTCGATCGACGACATCCAGGAATTTAAAGTACTGACCTACACCTACTCTGCGGAATATGGAGAACGGGCCGGTCCCACGGTGCTGGTCACGACGAAGTCAGGGTCGAACAAGTTTCACGGGTCGCTGTTTGAATTCTTTCGTAACACAACGCTCGACGCCGACCAATACTTCACTCACAGCCAGGCGAAATTCAATCTGAATCAGTTCGGCGGTTCGTTGGGCGGGCCGATTCGAAAGGACAAGACCTTCTTCTTTGCGGACTATCAGGCAAAGATGGAGCGGCAGGGCCAGCCGTTTGACGGATACGTTCCGACCGCTGCGATGGTTACACCGGATGCAAACGGCAACTACGACTACAGCGTGGATCCCAACGGCAACCCGCGTGGATCCAGCGCCGCCTTCCCAAATCTCAACGACCCTTACACTTTCTCCCCGCTGCAATGCAACACCGTGGGCGGCACTCTGGTCCCGGTCCCCGTCAACCCCAATGGATCCCAAAACACCGGCACGACTAGCTGCAACATCATTCCGGCGGCGCTGGTCAACCCGATCGGCGCGAAGGTGATTCAACTCTATCCCACCCCCAATGCAATCGGTTCCGCGGGCTTCAACTATGTGGACCAGCCCACGAGGAAGCTCAACGAAGGCACGTGGGACTTTCGTCTCGATCACAATTTCTCCAGCACGGATTCTGCTTTCGCCCGTTTCAGCTACGATCAGGCCACTCTCTTCGTCCCCGGCGGCTCCCCCAGCTGGTCGGAGGCCACGGCATTCGGCAGCAATCAGTTCATCAACAATCACGGCCGCAACTTGGCGCTTTCCGAAACCCACGTGTTTTCGCCCAATACCATCAACCAGTTAAATGCTGGATTCAGCCGGATTTTCAACCACATCCTCTCGTTCGGTACCGGAACGTGTGAGGCGGCGATCATCGGAATTCCCGGTGCCGACTTGGGCAGCAAGTGTGACAGCCTGACTGGTTATCCCGCCAGCCTAAACCAGGCGACGAATGACTGCGAAGGTTGTGGCATGACCTCGTTTTCGATGTCCAGCTACTATGCCGTGGGCGACCGCGGCTTTGCTCCATACCAGGGCGGAACGAACGTCTACTCGGTTTCCGACACCCTTGACTTGATTCGCGGAAAGCATGAGATCCGCTTTGGTGGGGTCTACCGCGCCAATGAGATGAACGTTCGGAACAACGCTTTGCAGGACGGTTCCATCACGGAAACCGGCCTTTTCACGAACGACGACATTGCGGATACGCTGATCGGCGCCCTGGGAGTTTTTGCCGCGCACGACCAGACTTTCCACGGTGCCACAGTTGGCCGCCGCTGGAAGTTAGTTCGCCCATTCGTCCAGGACAATTGGCGCGTCACCAATAATTTGACGGTAAACCTTGGACTGGCTTGGGCCTTGGTTACACCTGAAACGGAAGTAGAGAATCGGCAATCAAACTTCGATGTCGCCACGCTTACATGGTTCGTGCCTAAGGGCAGCCCGGCGGGATGCGGGCCAACTGCGACCACTGCTCTACCGTTCCCGTGCGCCACTTCCGACGGGCGTTTGGGCATTCAATTTGACAAAACCGCCTTCGAGCCGCGCATCGGGCTGGCCTGGAAGCCCATGGGAAGCCAAAATACCGCGGTGCGCGCTGGATACGCCATCTATCATGATTCCGCCTGGAGCCAGGGCGGACAAGGACTCTGGCAGAACCCGCCCTACTATGCGGAAGTCGATCCCAATCCATTTGCTCTTAGCTTCGGCAGCCCAGTCGGTTCGCTTTCCGGCGGTTTCCTTTTACCCGCAGCTCAGCCTCCATCTACCTTGCAAGTGCCCGCCGCTTGTAACGGCTGCACCGGCTTTATCTATAACGCGCCGGTGAACCCTGACAACTACACTGGCACGCTCCAATCCATGAACCGCAATTTCGTACAGGGCATAGTGCAGCAATTCAACCTCAACGTTGAGCATCAGTTACCGGGCAGCATTGTGCTCACCGCGGGTTACGCCGGTTCCCGCAGCGCCCACATTCTTGTGAGCCAGGTGGATGAAAACATCGGATCGCCCGCTGCGTGTCCCGGCGGCGCGGCGTTTGTCCAGGGTTCTGGCTACACGCTCGGTTGCGGCCGCAACCTCATCATTCCCAACAATCCTTTCCAGTTGGTTGACAGCAACAACAGTGTGGGCGCGGCGCGCTACGACTCTCTGCAGATCAAAGCCGAGACTAAGAGCGCTCGGCACGGCATCTATGCTCTGATCGGCTATACCTGGGCCCGCAACTTCGACTCCGGTATGCCCGATGGCCTAGGTACCAATGTCGGCGCACTCTATTGGCCGTTACCCGGGACCCAGAGGCTGGACTGGGGATTGTCGCAGCTCAACATTAACGATACTTTTACCGCCAGTATTCTCTACGATCTGCCATTCGGCAAAGGCAAGCGCTTCGGCGGTAACTGGGGCGGAGTTGCTAACACCGCTCTGGGGCATTGGCAAGTGAACCTGATCGAGCGCGCCGAGTCTGGATTCCCACTGTTTGTAGTCGACAGCGCCAACATCGGCCCGACTGCCATTCCAGGCGCGGGAAACACGGGCACCGATCTTAACTACAATTTCTTCAGCTTTAACCGCCCCGACATCGTGGGCGACCCCAACGGGAAACACTGCCTGCCCGGGACGGTGTTCAACACGTGTGCTTTTGCCCACGCGCCAGCGGGAGAACTTGGTACGGCCCCGCGGGCTCCCGTTTACGGCCCGCGCTTCGTGAACACGGATTTCTCCATCATGAAGGACTTTCCGATGTCCTGGCGTGAGGGCATGAAGCTGCAGTTTCGGGCGGAATTCTTCAATCTATTTAACCACCCACAGTTCTTTATGGGCGGCATTGCCGATCTCGGGGAGCAAGATATAAATACGACTTCCAGTTTCGGCGTAATCAATCAGCAGTTGAACAATCCCAGGCTGATTCAGTTCGCCCTCAGGCTGAATTTCTAGCTGGGCAGGGGCCCAACATCAGGGCAGACTGAGGTCAACTCAGTCTGCCCTTCACTTTGTATGGATTTGAGCGAGACTAACGATGAAAATATGCCGGGTTTTAGTTTTCGCGACGGCGGTACTGCTGACCCTATGCCTCACTTCCTGGGGCCAGGCAACGCGCAAGATCGTCATCGATCAAGACGCCGCCGGTCCCGCCGGAACCGACCAGCAATCAATCCTTCTCTTGATCCAGTCGCCACAGACCGAAGTCCTGGGCATCACGGTGGTGACGGGCGATCAGTGGCTTCACGAGGAAGTGGCGCACACCCTGCGGATGCTCGAAATCATCGGACGAACGGATATTCCGGTCGTGCCGGGAGCGGAGTACCCACTAGTAAGACGAAAACAGGAGACAGAAAGATGGGAACAAGAATACGGCAAGATAGCGTGGCTCGGAGCCTGGACTCCGAACTTCTACCATCCATCCGACCAGTTGGGAGGAATGTCAGAAGGCCGGCCCACCACCAAGCCATCCGATGAGGACGCCGCTCACTTTCTAATTCGCATGGTGCATAAGTTTCCCAACCAGGTGACCGTTTACGAGGGAGGGCCCATGACGAACCTGGCGCTTGCCATTTCTATCGATCCAGAGTTCGCGGGGCTGGCTAAGGAACTGGTGTTCATGGGCGGCAGTTTCAATCCGCAGACTGACGATCCGGAATTTGTTAACACCCCAACTCATGAATTCAATTTGTGGTTCGATCCGGAAGCGGCTCATATTGTGCTCCGGGCGCCGTGGAAGAAAGTCATTTGCACGCCGGTGGACATTTCGGTAAAGACACGATGGACTTCGGAGTTGATCAACCGCGTTAAAGCGGGTGACTCGCCCACGGCGCGCTACATTAGCCAGTACACACAGCTGCGCGGCAACTACAACTACCTGTGGGATGAGCTGGCGGCAGCGGCGTGGCTCGACCCCAGCCTGATCACAAAGAAAGAAACGCTCTTTATGGACGTGGATCTGGACCGCGGCCCCGGCTACGGTAACACCCTGAGTTGGATGGATCGGGATAAGCCGATCGTTGAGGTCCGGCCGGCTGAGGTTCAGGTCGATCTGGATCTTGAGAAATTTTATAAATTGTTCGTAGACCTGCTGACAGTAAAAACACCGCGGAAGGACTGAGTCCGTGAGTATTTTTGGGGCGACCGGCCTGCGGCAAGGCCCCGATCCAGGCTGAGTGAGCGCCTTCGGTGGAATGCACTTGCAACGCCGCGGTTATCCACTGCTTCTTGACTCGCAGGTAGTACGATCCTTCGCCGTGGTATTCGGTTCTCTCGTCCACCAGCACCATGTTGTTGACCGGGACGCCGCGATCCATCACGCACACCTTGTAGCGCCACTTGCCCTCCACCTTCACGTATTTCCAGAAACTGACCACTGAAGCCATCCGATCCTCCACGCGCCTAATACGCAGGTTGTGGAAAAAGTTGGAATTGGTTCAGGATCGTGTTAGGAAGGAAAGTCTATTCCGCTGAAAACAAAGAATGGCGGAGAGGAGGGATTCGAACCCTTTGGTACAGGTGTTAGCCCGTACAACGGTTTAGCAAATGAATCATTCTCGCCGCTCTCACTCGTAATAAAGCACTTACACTCGGACCCAACGCCTTCAAGTCGGACTCAGAGCCTCTCATTTGGCAGTTATTGTGCTCCGCTTTGTGCTCCAATCTGCTAACCCTAATTGCCTTCGTCTGTGTGAAACTGTCCGGACCAGTGACCACCACGTCGGGGACTCGGCAAGGCATCGCCGTCCTTCTTCCTTCGAGATCACTCCTCGTCTTTATTGGACCGTTAGCGGAAAGGTCTTTTCCTGCTGGGCACCTGACCCTCCAGATGCCACCACGGTTACGGTGTAATCGCCCGATGTGGTTCCTCCGCTAGGAGGAGGGGGAGTGCTTGATCCACCCCCGCAGGATGAGGTGAGGGCGAGGCTCAGCAACAGCCCGATGAAGGCCGCGCGCCTGCGCCTACGGCCGACATTCGGGACACTGAGCAGCATTAATCCCCCAATTGGCAGTATCGCGGCGTAGAAGAATCGCAATGGATGATTTCCGGTGGGCGACATGTGGGCCGTCGTCGCCCTCGTCGCAACCGTGAGCGTTGAAGTACCCGAGCCGCTGGGGAGGGAATTTGGCCTCAAACTGCAAGTAGGTGGCACGGCCGTCGTTGGCGTAATGCTGCAGGTCAAGGAGACGGTTGAACTGAAGCCACTGCTGGCTGTAATTGTCATTTTGGCCGTAGGGGACTGACCGGGCGCGATCGAGGATGCCGATAAAGCGGAGGAGGAGATTTGGAAATCGGTGTCGGTGCCCGTGCCTGACAAATTCACCGTCTGCGGACTGTTCGCAGCGCTGTCTGAGATGACTAGCGTGCCCGTGTTACTTCCTGCGGCCGTCGGGGTGAACGTGACATTGATCGTGCAACTGGCGGAGACCGCTAATGTCGATCCGCACGTGCTTACTACCGCGAAGGGTCCAGTCGATTTGATAGAAGCAATGGTTAGCTGCGCGCTTCCGCTATTGGTGAGCGATATTGGTTGCGGAGAACTTGTTGTGCCGACTAACTGAGCTTGGAAGATTGGAACGCTTCCGAGCGTGACCTGCGGGCTAGGACTATAAATCGTGGCCGTTGAAGTGAAGCTGAAGCTCAAGGTAGCGTCATTGGCCAGCGGGCCAGCCAAGGGATTACTGCCACTTTGGTCGGTGCCGACATCGGGCGGAGCTTCGCTGACCATGGCGTAGTAAGTGCCGGGCGAAACGGGGAATGAGAGATCCGAGGAATTTGATCAATGACTTGTGGTGTATGACGGTCTCCCAAACCGCTGTTTCGCGAAAAAGCGCAAAGCCCCAGAATCTGCGCGAACATATTCCTCATCATTTTCCCGATCTCTCGCCTCGAACGTGGGTTCGTAACTTTGCAGAAGACTGCGCACGCCTACGCGAAATCAGTTTTTGTATTTCCTATACATCAAGAATGTGAAAAGTGCCGAGGCTGCCACGACCACAAATGAGATCATCACGGCATCAACCAGATACGTGGTGACTTCACTCATCACGACTGGATTGAATGCGATAACCGAGGCAATACAGAAGGCGTCGAGACGACACATTCCCATGCTCGAGCAAGAGGCAAAAACTGCCGAAAACGCTACAGCGAGTGCGATCCAATTTATCGCCTTACCCCACTCGATATGTCCAGTCGCCTGGTATACGGCGGCGGCAAAATACCAAGGCCCCTTTGCGTAGTGCCGCTCCCAGGTCTCCAGATGCGGCGCGAAGTTATGCATAGGGTCACTCAGCGGATTCCAGTCCCGTGCAATGTGAATGATTGCCGTCTGGTGGTACCACTGACCGTCCCATGAGAAATCAAAGAAAAACGCTGACAAAGCGAGCGATGAGATAATCGTTAGACAAAAACAATCCGCCTGCAAACCATAACTTGATTGCTTAAATCCTGCTTGATGCAGCAAAACACATCCGACCACCAAGGCAACGCCGATTGAAACTGGAAAGATGCCGGAAAACCCGACCCCTGCCAGCCAGGAGCGACACCATAGTGCCAAGCTGCACGGCACCGACAAGCGCTGCGAACATCACGACCATAATCCAAGCAAAAGTCGGAAGCCGCTCGTTCTGATCTGAAATGTGTAGAAGCAAACAAAGTCCACTTTACCAAATTATCAACTATTATCTGGCATTGTTCCACGTCCTGATTACCTAGAAATCTGGCTGCGCGATCCATAGGCGAGGTCCTCAGCGCTCCATCGCCAGCACTGGCTCTCATTCCCGACAAAGACTGCTCATGCGGGTGTGGCAGTAGTACCGGCACCTGGGAGTTAGCCGAGAAGCCTCTCAAGATATACTTCTCGGGTCAAAGGGTCAAAGGCCGAATTGCCTGCCGAATCAGGAACCTTCATGAAAGACAACACCCAAATTCTTGCGGAACATTATCAAAAGACTTACGAACTTACCTATGAGCTCTGGAAGCAGAGGAATCAAACCTTCCTCATTCTGCTGGCGGTTATCGGCGCCGCCACGCTCTTGACGTTCAGTGCAACTCAAACGAACCCGCTCCTTGTGCGTTGGATTGCGAAGGTTCTGGATGTCAAAGATAAGCAAGAGATTCAGGAGCTGGCGGGAAGCTTCCCCTTTGGCCTGTTGCAAAGCCTGCTTTTGGTCGTGGTCTTTTACTTGGTAGTGAATCTTTATCATCGCGCTCTCTATGTCCTACGCAACTACCGATACCTCGCCGCTCTCGAACAGGAAATCCGAGGCCACCTTGAAGCTCCCCCCAAATCAATAGCGTTTACGAGGGAGGGCAGTTTTTACTGGAGTGATCGGACATTCCTTCAAAGCGCTGTGAAATGGTGCTACATAGTGCTGGTCGGATGTCTGCTCTTCGCCTTTCTCGGAGGTCGAATCTATGAGGATTTCACAACACGCACTGTTGTTTTGGCCGTGGTTGACCTGATGATTTCTATCGCAACGAGCCTGTTCTTTCTTGCCTACGCCCGATCCTCGATATCGATGGACACTGAGAAGGCAGTGCTTCGCGGCAAACGGCTGGAAGCAGCGAAGTAGAGTTGCGAGAGAGCATGGGTTTGAGTTCGTCTGCTGCGGAGAGCTGCGCCCAAACGCGCTTCGAGGAGATGGAAGCCACAATTCCTCCAAGCCGACTTCTGGCCCACCTCCTGAAAGATTCGGTATTAACTCACTACTGTGGGACCTTACATTGGGAAAATGCGACAATGTCATCTACTCTCGCTGCGTTCGGTCGGTGATTTTTAGTGGCAACGTCCTTCGACATTTTTCTCAGTCATGCATGGGTGGATGGTGATCGCCCTCGCTGGATTGCAGAGGCGCTCCGGGCCGCGGGACTGCGGGTCTGGTTCGACGAGACTGCGATAGAGGATTTTGAGAGCATCACTCGCGCCATCAAGGAGGGTTTGGCGAACTCGAGGGCGCTGCTCGCGTACTACTCGAGAATGTATCCTCAACGCCGGGCTTGCCAATGGGAACTGACCACAGCATTCCTGGCCGCGCAAATGGAAGGAGATCCGCGAGAGCGTGTGCTCGTGGTGAATCCTGAGAGCGATACCAGCCACATTCATCCTATCGAGTTGCAGGACGCAAAGCATCTGTAGGCTCCAACATCGGTAGATGGAGTTCAGGCACTGGCCCAATCTGTCTCTCAGCATGTTCTGGATCTCAGGGGCCCGCCCGAAGATTGACTCCTTGGATGCTCCCCCGTGGCATGGTATGAAGCCGGTGCGCTACCACCGCTTCGTTGGTCGGTTCCGGGAGATGTGGGAAATCCACTCAGCGCTTCACCGCACGGACGTTGGTGCAATAAGCGGAGTGCTGGGCCAGGACATCGGGCAAATAACTGGCCTGGGCGGAATTGGCAAGTCGCTCCTGGCGCGAGAGTACGCCGTGCGCTTCGGCTCTGCTTACCCTGGTGGCGTCTTCTGGCTGCGCGCCTACGGCAGCGAAACACAAGTGCCCCGCTTGGAGATGAGGTGAGGCCGATTTCTCGCCCGAATAGCCTCCAGTTAGCCCGTCGTTCGCAACTCGGCGGGGTTATATTTGGTCGCCAACGCGCTGGAAGAATGAGGTTTGTGTGTAGATTTGTGTGTAGATATTGCTCGGATTGGCATAAGACAAGTTGCAGCAGGAGTTCCCGAATACTTCAAATCTCATCGGTGTCAGAGCGCCGTAGCCAGTCGCACAGGAGTCTGGGCATCTGGCTGTATAACTCAACGTGCCCGCACTCCTCACACACAGCTACCGAGACCGGCGTCGAGTACCTCGGTCCGTTCGGATCCGACAAACGAGCAAAGTCGAACTCCAGGATGCCTTTCACTCTTCTGGAATGCTCACACTTTTGCTGAGCCATCCCCGTCCCCCGGACGGGTTGGAATTGTGTACTGCTCGCAACACCAACCACGTGTCCTGTGCGCGGTGCGGATGCAAAGACTGTCCCCCCACGACACAGTTCCCCAGACGTTACGCCCGAATTCGCAATTGTCAAGAGTCGGTGGGCGAAGAGCACGGAATTTGCGATTTGCAACGTTTCGGACGGAGACTCGTTAACAATTTCCCTATATCCTCGGTTGTGATATAGACTCTCGTGCACAGCAGTGCGGGCCCTCAGTTAGGAACTCTACGTCGGCATTTTAGCGAGCCGTTGCGGCTCGAAGTTCGGGAATCCGAACTCCCGGCGAAGGAGATTTTGTGCTTGTCTCCCCTAACCCGGTAATGGCCGGTTCCTACGACTACGGCGAGGTGGCACGCTCGGTGTTGATAGCCATCGCCGCCTCCTACGCCGCGCTCGACCTTGCGGGACGCGTTACCGCCGCACGCGGCCGAGTCCGCTTAGCTTGGTTGAGCGGTGGCGCCATTGCGATGGGCATCGGCATTTGGGCGATGCACCTCAAGGGGATGTTGGCTTTCCACTTGCCCGTGCCCGTGGAGTATCACTGGCCCACGGTTCTGGCAGCACTCCTAGTGGCTATCTTCGCGTCCGCCGTCGCTCTGTATGTGGCAAGCCGCCAGAAGATGGACTGGGTCGACGCTCTGACCGGGAGCGTCATTATGGGCGCGGGCATCGCCGGTCTGCACTACATCCTCATGGCCGCAATGAGATTGCCTGCGGTCACCCGGTATTCTCCCCTTCTAGTGATGTGTTCCATCTTGCTCGCAATCTTGTTTTCTCTAATCGCGTTGCTGATGGCGTTTGGACTAAGAGAGGAGACCAGATGGTCGATTCCGCGCAGGCTTGGCAGCGCTATCGTGATGGGAACTGCAATCTCGGCCATGCACTATACCGGCAGGGCTGAAAGTTTCTTCGCCGCCTCGCCTCCAGATCTTTCCCACACCATAAGCATTACCCCCATTGGTGGATCTGGAGTTGTCATCGCGACCTTGATCGTGCTTCTGGCCGCCATTGCGACTTCGTTCGTGGATAGACGGGCGAGTGCCGAAATTCAGCGGCTCAACAAGGAGTTGGAGCGTCGCGTCGCCGAACGCACCTCGCAGCTTGAAACGGTCAACCAGGAGCTGAGAAAGGAAATTGTCGAGCGTGAGCGGGCAGAGAAAGCTGTACGTGAGAGTGAAGACCACCTCCGGCTGGTGATCGACACAATCCCCCAACAGATAATGAGCGGCCCAAACGATGGCACATTGGATTTTGCAAATGCGCAATGGCGCTCCTACACGGGCCTCACGCTAGAAGACCTGCAAGGCAGAGGTTGGCAGCGCATTATTCATCCCGATGATCGGGAGCCGTTACTGAAAGCCGTGGAGGAGTCGAGAGCGCAGGGCAAGCCTTACGAGCAGGAAGTTCGTCGTCGTGGTGCGGACGGGCAATATCGTTGGTTTCTCGCGCGCGGGGTGCCGCTGAAGGACTCCGAAGGACGCATCGTCAGATGGTATGGTTCGAATACCGATATCCAAGATCGCAAAGAGGCCGAAAATCGCATCCGGCTCGTGATCGATACGGCTCCCGCGATGCTCCACAGCGCCCGCCCCGACGGCTATGTCGATTTCTTCAACAAACGCTGGCTGGATTATGTGGGTGCTTCTTTGGAAGAAATTGAGGGATGGCAATGGACCCATGTAATTCACTCCGAGGACGTTGAGCACGTCCTGAGCAAGTGGCGCTCCTCGGTGGCGACCGGTAGAACCTTTGAAGCTGAAGCACGATTTCGACGGGCCGATGGAGAATACCGTCTAATGCTTCTTAGGAAAGTCCCGCTACGCGACGAAGTGGGCAGCATAGTTAAGTGGTACGGCTCGGCTTTGGATATCGAGGATCGCAAGCGGGCCGAAGATGAATTGCGAAAGCAGAAGGAGGTTTTCCAGAAGATATTCGAGAATATCCCCGAGATGATAGTGTTCTTGGACCCTGGCCGCCACCACGAACTGGTCAATCCGGAATGGGAGCGCAAGATAGGTTGGACGCTGGAAGAACTACGTGAACGAAATCTGGACATATTCGCCGAGTCTTTCCCTGATCCGCAGTATCGCCAAATGGTTATGGATGACATTGCGGCGTCAACTGGTGAGTGGACTGACCTCAGGGTGCGAGTGAGAAATGGGCGCGTTATAGATGTGACCGCTACTTTCGTACATCTCTCCGATGGGTCGACGCTTTTCATCGGACGCGACACAACGGAGCGAAAGCGCGCTGAGGCGGAGCTACGCGAGAGTGAGGCACGCTTTCGGCTGGTGGCCGATAGTGCTCCGGTGATGATCTGGATGTCGGGGACGGACAAGCTCTGCACCTACTTCAACAAGCCCTGGCTGGACTTCACCGGCCGATCCATCGATCAAGAGCTTGGCAATGGCTGGGCGCAGGGAGTCGAACCCGGGGATTTGCAGAGATGCCTCGATACGTACACTCAAGCCTTTGATCGCCGGGCGGCGTTCCGAATGGAGTATCGCCTCCGGCGCCACGACGGCGAATATCGATGGGTTTCCGATATCGGGGTGCCACGATTCAATCCAGACGGGTCTTTTGCCGGTTACATCGGCTCGTGTATCGACGTGACCGAGCAGAGACGAGCCGAAGAGCAACTGCGCCAGGCGCAGGAGGATCTCGCCCGCGTGACCCGCGTGGTTGCGATGGGAGAACTCGCCGCCACCATCGCGCATGAGGTGAATCAGCCTCTAACCGCGATTGTCACCAACGCCAACTTCTCGTTACGCCAGCTCGAAAGTGCGATTCCGCATCCCGACGAATTACGGGCGGCAATCACGGAGATTGTGAACGACGGCACGCGCGCAAGCGCAGTGATTTCACGGATACGCGGCTTGTTTGCCAAAGCAACTTCCCGAACCACCGACTTGGATATCAACCAGATTATTCAAGACGTAACCATTCTCCTGCGCAGCGAGTTCACCCGATACCGTGTCCTCTTGCGCACACACCTCGCGACTGATTTGCCACTCGTGCCCGGCGACGCGGTGCAGTTGCAGCAGGTCTTGATCAACCTGATCATGAACGCCATCGACGCCATGCGCACGGTCACCGATAGCCAACGCGAACTGATCATCAAGTCGGCAATGCATCCTGAAGGAGTGCTCGTACAGGTTCAAGATTCTGGAACAGGACTCAGTCCCGAGTGCGTGAATCGCATCTTCGAACCATTCTTTACTACCAAGCCTGAGGGGGTCGGAATGGGACTGTCGATCAGCCGCTCCATTATTGATGCTCACGGCGGCCGTTTGTGGGTTACGCCGGGGTCTGAGCATGGGGCCATTTTCCAATTCACAGTGCCAATGGCAGACACCTCAGATGAACGAGCCGCCTAGTATCGTGTTCGTCATCGATGACGATGATTCAGTCCGCAGAGCCCTTCGGCGGCTGATCAGCTCCGTCGGTTTGCAGGTGGAAGTTTTCGGCTCGACCCACGAATTTCTGCCATGGCCGCGGCCGGACGTGCCCAGCTGCATGATCCTGGACGTCAGGCTCCCCGGAATGAGTGGCCTTGATTTCCAGCGCCGGTTGGCCGAAGCCAAAATCCACATCCCCATCATCTTTATCACCGGCCACGGCGATATCCCGATGACCGTGCTCGCCATGAAAGCGGGCGCCATCGAATTCCTCACCAAACCTTTCCGCGATCAGGATCTGATCGATGCGATCCACCAGGCGTTGGAGCAAGACCGCGTGCGACGACAGCAAGAGGCGGAAATTGCCGCCTTGCAAGAGCGCTTCGAATCACTGACTCCGCGCGAGCAGGAAGTGCTGCCGTGGGTGATCTCTGGCCTGCTCAACAAGCAGATCGCCGCCGAGATTGGAACTACAGAAGCCACCGTCAAGGTTCACCGCAGCCAGCTGATGCGAAAGATGGGTGCCGAGTCCGTGGCCAACTTGGTAAGGATGGCAGAAAAAATCGGCATTCCCGCCAGAAAGCCCTAAACCTTGGTAAAGCCCATCCCTCCCAACGTGTAGCAAATCCGCCCGAAAGCCCAATAGATTCGCCCGCCGCCTCCGTGTACTTTTTGGACCAAGGTGTTCAATGCATACCTACGTGCCTGAAAGGCGGGGTTGTTGGCGTTTTCGAAGATCTCCATCATCGTGGTGATAGATGCCGACGAATCGCTTCGTTTCGCATTAGCGAAACTCCTCAAGTCGTCAGGCTGTGCGGTTGAATTCTTCGCGTCGGCGGAAGAGTTTCTCGGGTCCAAGCGCATCGGCGCCACCGCGTGCCTGATTATCGACGCCAACATGCCAGGCATGGGTGGGCTTGAACTGCAAAGTCATTTGGCATCCGCCGGCTGCCACATTCCGATCATCTTCGTTACTGCTTCTCCCCTCGATAAGACAGCGCGGGCTCGCGCGCTTTCGGTTGGCGCAATCGATTTTCTCCGCAAGCCATCTGGTGAGGGATCTTTGCTCAATGAAATTCGCCTCGCCCTGAGAGTGAGAAACGGAGATAAATCCCTCTGCGATTCACAGCTGGACGGCGGAGTGCCGGAAACGTTTCCAATCTCGGTTGTTGACGATGACGAGTCGGTCCGCCGGTCCCTGGAAAGACTGATTCGGTCGTTTGGCTTCTCGGTCTCAGTCTTCCCGTCGGCACAGGAATTCCTGATCTCCGGCCATGTGCGCAATACGGCGTGTCTAATTCTTGATGTGAAAATGCCACCCATGAATGGACTGCAGCTTCAAAGTCATTTGGCGCGGGTAGGTTGCCGGATACCGATCATTTTCATCACCGCGTACCCAGACGCGAGGGTGCGCGCCCGCGCGCTGCAGGCGGGGGCTGTGGACTTCCTGGAGAAGCCATTCAGCAATGACGCGCTACTCGATGGAATTCACCGGGCCTTGAGACTTGGGAACGCGGAGAAACCACCGCGATGACTTCCGACTTCCGCTTCGAAGAAATCGTAGGAGAGAGCCCCGCGCTGAAACGCGTGCTGGAAGACGCCAGGACTGTGGCCCCCCACGATACAACAGTGCTCATTGTGGGGGAGACCGGTACGGGCAAGGAAGTGATCGCCCGCGCCGTCCATCGCATGAGTGCACGCAAAGATTTGAGCTTCATCAAAACGAATTGCGCAGCAATCCCCACTGGTTTGCTCGAAAGCGAGCTGTTCGGCCACGAAAACGGCGCATTCACGGGAGCGGTAAACCAGAAAATCGGGCGGCTGGAGTTGGCCGACAAGGGAACGTTATTGCTCGACGAAGTGGGAGACCTTCCTCTGGAACTGCAGCCGAAGCTTCTGCGCGTGTTGCAGGACGGCGAATTCGAGAGACTGGGCAGCACCAAGACTATCCGGGTTAACATACGCCTGATCGCAGCTACGAATCGCAATCTCGCGGTTTGCATGGCCGAAGGTCAGTTCCGCAGTGACCTCTATTACCGCCTCAGCGTTTTTCCTATCCGCCTACCGGCGCTGCGAGAACGGCCGAGCGATATTCCCCTGTTGGTGCGCCACTTCGTCGAGAAGTATGCCCGGCGCATGAATAAGCAAATCGAAACCATCCCCAGCAAAACCATGAATGCGCTGGTGGGCTGGGGATGGCCGGGAAACGTGAGAGAACTGGAAAACTTCATCGAGCGGTCCATCATACTTTCCAAAGGTTTGACGCTCAATGCTCCCCTAGAGGAACTGGCACTGGGGACCGAGGAGTCGCACCCGGACACGATAGAAAGCGTGCAACGCAAACATATTATTCGCGCGCTGCGCGAAACGGGCGGAGTGATCGACGGGCCCCGCGGAGCTGCGGCGCATTTAGGAATGAAAAGGACAACTCTGCAGTCATTGATGCAGAGGCTCAAAATTTCTCGCAAACCAGGCAAGAGTTAAGAGGACTGATTCCCTCTAGTTATGATTTGGACGAATGGTGTGAAATGAGGAAGCAATTCCGGGCCCTATATGTTGCTTCGTCCCCCCGGGGACTAGAAACGGGCTGGGAGACTATAAGTATCAAACCAGGCGAACATAAACATACTGAAATGCGCAGCGTGGAGGACGATCCTGGATATCGCCTGGTCTACTCTGAAGGCGCGGTTGAGTTTGTCCAATCATTTCCCGGATGCATGCCGGTTGACTGCACCACTGATGGCGGCACCTTCACCCAGGCTGAAGTAAAAGGTTGCTCCCTTGTTGATCTCAGCGTCAGCCCAGATGCGCCCTCCGTGCTTTCGGACGATGCGCTGCACCGTGGCGAGCCCCACGCCAGTGCCTTCAAACTCTTTGTCGTTGTGAAGCCGTTGAAATACTCCAAAAAGCTTGTCGGTATATTTCGGGTTGAATCCTGCGCCGTTGTCCCGAACAAAAAGCACGAGTTGACCCTCGACTGTTGACTGGTCAACCTCAATGACCGCTCGTTCACGGTACCGCGTATATTTGACGGCATTGGACAGAAGGTTCGCGAATACCTGCTGGATCAGTCCGGGATCGCACTGGACGGAAGGCAGCGATCCCACACGCCAGTCAATATTCCGGTCATTTGTTTCAGATTCGAGGTCCCGGAGAACGTTCTCTACCAACGGATTCAATGACGTCATCTGCAGAGTCATACTGCGGCGATCCAGCCGGGCAAGGTTGAGAAGGTCATCGATCATCCGGCTCATTTTCCGAGTACCTTCCTGAATGCGGTTGAGTTGTTGTCGAGCCTCGGGCGCCAATTGAGAACTATGCTCCTCGATCAACGTCCCGGCAAATACATTGATGTGGCGAAGTGGCGCCCGAAGGTCATGCGAAACAGAGTAGGAGAAGGCTTCCAGTTCGTTATTTGCCGTTGCGAGCTGTGCAGTACGCTCAACCACGCGACGCTCTAGATCCTCGTTCAGCATCTTGATCTGTTCTTCGGCGCGTTTGCGCTCGGCCAGTTCAATCTGCAGTTGTTCGTTAGTTTGTGCCAGTTCTGCAGTGCGCTCAGCTACCCTCACCTCCAGAGTCTCTTTCGCTTGCTGCAATTCTCGTTGTTTAGTCTCAAGTTCTTCGTTGATTTGGACCGCACCTTCGTAGGTCGAGATCAGCAAATCCAAAATTTGTTGTTTTTCGGCAGTAATGAAATGCGACTGGCCGCCAAAGTGAAGTTGTACGCCGACCTGCAATCGTTCCGTCTTTCGCAGTTCTACGTTCGTCAGGATGTATTCGACTCGCGAAACCAGGTATTTGTCGTCGTAAGGCTTCCGGATGAAACTATCCGCACCGCATTCCAGCCCCCTGACGATGTCTTGCGGCCCGGAAAGAGACGTTAATAAGACGACGGGAACGTCCCTAAGGACGGGTAAAGATTTAATCTCCTTGCAGAGCGTGTAACCGTCCATCTCTGGCATCACCACGTCGGTAATGACCATAGCGGGCTTGCTGTGAAGCGCCGCAGCCAGCGCCTGCTTACCGTCTCTGGCCACCGTTACAGAAAACCCCCGCGTGCTCAGATAATGGCTTAACTGCTCAGCCTGGGTTTGGCTGTCCTCGGCAATGAGTATTTCAGCTCCGTTAAAGAAATTCCCCTTGGTTCGGCCCATAGATCCTCTGACTATTTCCTCATCTCCCATAAAGATCGCGCCTGAGAAAAAGACCATCGATTTCTGAGGCACTGTCTTGTTTGTTTGTTATTGCCCGATCGTTGTCGCTCACAGTCTTGCCGGCAAGGTTTGCCAACGCCAGGTGAATCTTCTCTGGACTGAGCACGTATGTCGCTCCTCCCAGCCTTATTGCTTCTCCTGGCATACCATGCACGACCGACGTATCTTGATCTTGGGCGATGGTCACCGCTCCTTGTTCCTTCATCAACTTCAACTCCCAGGCGCCGTCCTTTCCCATTCCCGTGAGCAGCACGCCGACCGCCCTCTGGCCATACGCTTTCGCCACAGAACGAAACAGACATGCGACAGATGGCCTTAGTCCATTCTCGGGTTCCTCTGATCTGAGTTGGACGCGGCCATCCGTGCCCACTCCCATGTGTAATCCATCCGGAGCTACGTATACTTGTCCTGGAAGAACAGATTGACCATGCGCGGGTATATGAACCGGCAGGCTTGACGATTGAGCCAACCACTCCACAAAACCCTGGGTAAAACCCGCCGCAATGTGCTGGACAATCAAGACCGGAACGGAGAAGCTCTTCGGCAGCCCCGCCAGAATCGTTTGGAGAACCGGTGGACCACCAGTTGAGGCTCCGATGGCAACAATTTTAGGTTGCGACTGGGCGGTCTGGAGCCGGATTTCCTTACAGAGTGCGGGCTCCGGAGCAACTTCTGTCGGTCGAGAGCGTGGCCATCTTCTCACTACCTTTACTTCCGACATCACTTTTACGGTGCGAATTAACTCCGAGACACTCTGTTCATGATCTGAATGGCCCACGCCCGAAGGTTTCTGCAATACGGCTAAAGCGCCGGACTCGATCGCTCGAAATGCTTTGGATGTGTCGGTAAAATCCGTTGTTCCACTCACGATGACAATCGGCGTGGGATGTGTTTCCATGATCCGCCGCGTTGCATCGAAACCGTTCATCTTGGGCATATGGACATCCATCGTGATGATGTCGGGTTGAGTGCGTGCCACAGCTTGCAGCGCTTCCTCTCCGGTCTCCGCTGTCCCAACCACTTCGATCGCGGGATCAGAGCGGAGAATCTGCAACAGAAATTCTCGTACTGTCGGTGAATCCTCGACGACAAGAACTCGAATCATCCGCAACTCCTGGCCAACATTCAGATCAATCTGCGGACAACTTCCAGCAGATTGCCTTGATCAAAACTGCTCTTCACGATGTACGCGCTGGCCCCGGCATCAACTCCACGTTCCCTGTCTTCCCGAGAGTCCAATCCTGTTACCAGCACCACGGGCAACTGGGAAAGTCTCTTATCAGCCCGGATCTTTGCCGTAAGATCGAAGCCACTCATCCTGGGCATCTCGACATCCGACACGACTAAGTCGAAGGCTTCGGTTCCCAGCACGGCCAAAGCCTCCGCGCCGTCGATCGCGGTTTTCACCTTGTATCCAGCAAATTCAAGGATGTTTTTCAGTAGTGTCCGTGAAGTGATCGAGTCTTCCGCTACAAGGATGGACTTGGGGGATTCTTTAGTTTCGCGCGCCGCCGCGGCCCGCGCCGTTTTGACCGCAGACTGCATTAAGTCCGCGACGTTGAGTACGGGCGAGACCTTGCCAGTTCCGAGCACTGTAGCACCTGCAATATTGCGCACGTGTGGGAGCTGCTTCCCCAGGCTTTTCACCAAGACCTCTTGCTCGTCGAGAATCTCATCCACCAGGAATCCAATTTGTTCGCCCGCCCAGGCAAGAACAAGCACAGGTACCTTGTCTTTCGAATCGGTGCTGACGTTTCGCTGAGCAATCTCCAGGATGTCGCTTAGACGAACCGCCGCGACGGCGCACCCATCGATCTGGATCGTTTCGCGGTTTTCCGCGCTCTTGATCTCTTCCCGGCTCACCCGGAGCACTCTTTGTACATGCCGGGTTGGAACTACAAACACGCTCCCGCCGGCACGAACCAGAATGCCTCGAAATCTGGCGAGAGTAAGCGGCAGAATGAGCCGGAAGGTCGTTCCTGCTCCCGGTTGGGTTTCAACGGACACCGTCCCACCTACTTTTTCGGCTTTTTCTCGCACAATGGCCAGTCCAAGCCCCCGTCCGGAGATTTCGGTGATCATCGTACTGGTGGAAACCCCGGACCTGAAGATGAGTCCTGCGGCTTGCTGTTCGTCCATTTTTCTGGCGTCTTCTTCAGAGACAAGACCCAGCTTTACCGACGCCGCTCGTACCTTCCGGACATCGATGCCTGAGCCATCGTCCGAAACAACGATCTCAACCTTGTCATCGCTTTTGGGAAAGATGGCGATGCGAATGGTTGCTCGTGTCAGCTTCCCTCGTTCTTCCCGCTGCTTTGGAGTCTCGATACCGTGGTCAATACAGTTTCGGATCAGGTGAATCAGGGGGTCTTTCATTTCCTCCAATATCCGCCGGTCGGTCTCAATCTCGCCCCCCGCAATAGCGAGATCCGCATCCTTGCCGCAGTCCCGATTGAGATCACGAACGAGCTTGGGAAAGGATTCGAGCAATGTGGAAAATGGAAGCATCGATACCCGTTTCATGTCTTCCACCAGATCGTCCACTCTCCGCTCGAATGCACGGCGGTCATATTCGAGCCGTTTGCCCAGGGCCACGAGCTTCTGCCTGACGGAATTCAGCGTGTCTTCATTCCGGTCCAGAAAGACGGCGAGCTTCATCACGCGCAATCGTGCAGACGCGTGTCCGTTTGACGAGTGACTGCATCCATTGGACCGAGATTCCCCGTTCACCAACGATGGCAAGGCATGCGCGAGCGGCCGGATTTTACGCCATTCCGTTTCCCACGTAATCAGCGCCTGGCTGATTTCACGTAACTCGACCACCCGTTGGCCCACTGTTGCTTTGGCCGGAATCAATTCTTCGGATTGGCGAAGAAGCGCGTCGAGCTTCAATGCGGGTACTCTCAGAGTTTCGGATAGTCCCTGTTTTGTGTCCCCTAAGCGTCCTGGCTCCGTATTTTCGAGTTGGGAAATTGTTGGCGGGCGGGCACCAGCAGCTTCCACAGAATGCAATACTGGTGGCTCCACGCGCGGAACGACCCTGGTGGATGGATTTGGAGTCCCCGGCATCTGAGGCAGGCGGAGCTCGTTAACTGTTGCGGTTTCAGTGCTCTCGTCGGAAAGCAGCACACCCAGCGTATCCACCGTGCGATGAAGCTGGTCAAAGAGCTCGGGCGAGAGCGATACTTCGCGGGCTTTCAGGTGCGAGAATAAGCTCTCCAGCGACTGGCAGACGCTTTCGACCTTCGCCAGATTGACGGCGCGCGCCGCACCCTTCAGGCTGTGCGCCTCCCGGAACACCCTCTCAACCATCTCCATTTGCTGTTCCGGCGAGAACGCTTTTTCCAGTTCGATCAGGCCTGAAGAAATGGCAGTGACGTGTTCCTCTGCCTCGACCTTGAAGGTCGCCAGAAGTTTCTTAAGAAGCTCTTTGTCATTCGGTCCCATTTCCACCCTCAGGAGGCCCCGGCTGCCATGCTTCGCTCGTTAGTTTTAACCTTGTACAAGGCAACCAGCTCGGAGAGCTTCCGTCCCAGATCCTGAATGTTCTTGGCCGCGACCTCAGTTTGTCTGGTGCTGGCCACGTTTTGCGTGCTCGCCGTCTTGATGTTTTCCATCGCCTGTACTACTTGGTCCATACCCACCATCTGCTGCTGGCTCGAAGCGGCAATCTGAGTGGCGGCCTGGGCCGCTTCCGAAATGTTCTCCCCCAGTTTCTGCACGGACTCTCCGGCCTGCACAGACTGTTTCACCCCGGCTTCGACTGCTTTGCTGCCTTGCTCGGTCACCATCACGGCGGCATTGGTTGCTTTTTGAATGTCGTTCAGAATGCTTCGCACCTGGACGGTTGCTTGTTTCGACTGTTCGGCCAAATTACGTACTTCCTGCGCGACCACTGCAAAGCCTTTGCCCTGTTCGCCCGCCTTAGCGGCCTCGATCGAGGCGTTCACCGCCAGCAAGTTCGACTGTTCGGCAAGATCATTAACCGAGAGCATGATTTCCCCGATAGTCTGTCCCTGTTCGCTGAGGCGGACGATGCTTTCCGCAATCGATTCCATCTGTTCTCTAATCTGTTTCATCGCTTCGATTGAGTCAGCAGCCGATCTCTTCCCGCTCTCGGATATTTGTGTCGCCCTTTGCGCGCTCTCCGATACAAACTTCGCTTTCTGCGTTGCGAGCTGGGCGGTTTGCTTCACTTCTTCGACGGTTGTTGTCGTTTCGGTGACAGCGGCTGCGGTCTCGGTAGCGGCCGAAGCCACCTGCGTGGTGGTGGCAACAATCTGCTGAGCGGAAGAGGAGAGAATACCGATCGATTCCTGCATCTCTCCGATAATCCGCCGGAGTTTTTCAACCATAACCGCAAAGGCCTTTCCTAAGACGTCCTTGTCCGACTTCGGTTTCACCTCAACGGTAAGATCGCCGTCAGAGATTTTTTGAGCCATTCCGGCCATTTGTTCCAGCGATGCCGTCATCTCCGTGAAGCTTGCGGCCAAGACTCCGACCTCATCTTGCCGGCCGTTGGAAATAACCTTGACCGATAAATCCCCGGAGGCGATTTTCTGCGCCGCAGCGGAAACTTCGCCGAGCGGGACGGCGATATTTCGCGTGAGGAATACGCCAGCCATGCTCAGAAACGCGAACGCGCCTAGACTCCCGAAAATGATGACCATCTCTGTCCGATGCGCACGCTCCTTCTCTTCCGTCGAGCGCTTGACCAATAACCCAGTCTCTTCTTCCCGCATCTCTCCGACCGATTTCCGGATGGAGTCCATTACGTTCTTGCCTTTGTCCGTGACGACCACCTGCTCGGCCGCTGCGAAACCTTTGGTCCTTCTCAGATCGATGGTTTCCTGTAGTTCGGCAAACTTGCTGTTAATCAAAGGTTCCATGGCGGTGAGCCGTTGCTGCTGGACAGGGTTATCAGCAGTCAACTCCCGCAAGCGCTGCAATTTCTGATCAACCACCTCCCGCGCTCCCTGGTACGGTTCCAGATAGCGGGCTTCGCCGGTGATGACGTAACCGCGCTGCCCAGTCTCCGCATCCTTCATTCCCGACAGTAGTTCGTCCAGTCCGTTAAGTACCTCATGGGTGTGCCGAACCCACTCGGCGGAGTCGATGAGTTTGCTCGTGCTGTCATACGAAACTGCGCCGACAATCGCAAGCGCAATCAAGGCCAGTCCGAAACCGCTGCCAATCTTTTTTCCAATTGACCACCGCATTGCAATTCTCCATTACACAATCTTGGCGCTCAAATTCTGTTTTCCACTCCATAGTTCACCAGGATCTTTTCGTCGGAAAGAATCCTCTCTACGTCGAGAACCACCAACGGGTCTTTCGTGATTCCCTTCAGATACTCCTCTCGTATCCCTGTCTGGGTCGGAAGAGCCGGGTGAAGTTCTTCGCGCGCAATGCAACGCATGCCGAGAATGGCATCGGCAAGAATGCCAAGCTCCATGTGATTGGCGTGGACGATGATGACCTTGTTCAGATTGGTCAGACCTCTTTCTGGCAGATCAAAAAGCTTCTTGATATTGATGATGGAAAGAATTTGTCCCCGCACATTGACCAGTCCCAGGACAAAGGAGGGTGTGCACGGCAGCGGCGTGAATTCGTTAAGCGGATGGATTTCGCGGATATGACTCGATTCAATGCCGTAGTGTTCAGGCCCCAGGACAAACTCCACAACCTCCAAGAGCAGATGTGGAGAGGTTGCTTCTGCTTTGCCCCCCGCCGCCAGCGTACGAGCGCGGGCGCGGAGAATTTTCCGTTTTTCCTCCGCGCTGGGAGTGAGTTTCCGCTGCAGGGCCGCATGGGAGGCATCCAGTCGCCGGTGAAGGCTGGCCCAGTCGAACTCGGCTTTGCCTCTCGCATGGAGAGCGGGAGTGGGCAGTAAATCCTTCGGCGTGGCTTCTACGCTCATCGGACGCTCACCTGCTGCACGCGAGGCTTACCGGCGCGGCGAAATGTACGCTGCGGTACTTCAGCTTCAGGAATTCCCGGGGCCATGCCAGCGCGCTCAGAAACGATCATTTCCTTCAGCGCACCCACCGAGAGCCCCTCGGATTCCGGCACAATGTCTTCCGGCGTATACTGCGCTAGCAACAGCAGAACGTTCTCGAAATGTTTCTCAGCTTCCTTTAGCTTTCCCTGACTCAAAGCCAAATGGCCAAGGGAGAAATGACTCAATACGAACTGAGGTTCCACGTACACTGCCTGTTGGAGCGCGAAGAGAACCTCTGGTATCGACCCTTGTTCTCGCAAAATCGTCGCCCGCAGATAATAGGCACAAGCATCCATCTTGTTGGCTGCGATTGCCTTGTCACACCACACGAGCGCCACAGCCAGTTTTCCTTGATTGGCGCAGGCGCGCGCCAGGAGAAGCATGGCTCGCACATCGCTGCCGTTTTGCGAGAGAAGTGTTCTGATGACTTGCTCGGCTTCTTCATAACGCCCCAGTTCATGAAGCGCCAAAGCCTGTTCATAGGAAGACGCCGGCGATTCCGCGTCTTTCGCATGGATTTCGCGATCCTGGTTCATTGGGCTCGTGTCGCAGACTAGAGCCATGGCCGGTTCTGAACTCTCCACTCTCTGTTCTGGTAGCCGATGGCCGGACCAGTTCTCGTCGTGTACAACCGAAGGCGAGGTCAGTGCCTTCTGCGCATGTGTGGCCGACTTCCGATACAGGGTGACGTCGCCAAAACTGACCGCGGTGAACTTGGGGAAGAGTTCGTGGGACGTTTCCGTTGAGCTCACAATCAACCATCCATTGCTCGCCAAAGAGCGGTAGAGTTGCCGCACGACCTTCTTTATTCCCTCCGGAGTGAAGTACATGAGCACATTCCGGCAGAAGATCACGTCGAATCCGTGGATGGAGTTCGAATGCCAGGGAAAAGAATCATCCGCCAGGTTGAGTTGGGCAAATGTCACCATCTTCTTAATGGCGGGGCGAATGGCCCAACGGTCTTTGTCGACTGCCTCAAAATATGCGCTCCGAACCCACGGCGGAGTTCCGCGGAAGGACCATTCTCTGTAAATTCCCTCAGATGCTTTTTGCAATGATTTGAAATTCAAGTCGGTTGCCAGAATTTCGACGTCCCACTTCTCCAGGCCCGCCATCAACTTGCTTAGCAGGATCGCGATCGAATATGGTTCTTCACCAGTGGCGCAACCGGCGCTCCAGATTCTGATTGCCCCACCCTTACGCGTCTGAATTAACTCCGGCACGATGTCCTTTTCAAGAACCTCCAGGCTGCGCTTCTCCCGGAAAAAATACGTCTCGCCGACCGTTAAGTAGCTGGCCAACACTTCCAGCTGCCTTTGCGACAAGGCCGGTAACAACAGTTCCTGGACATAGCGGTCGACATCGCGCTGATAGCCACATTCCTGGGCAGCCCCGTAAACTGCACGCTGAAGATCGAACCAGCGTTCCTCCGGAAAGTGCAGTCCGAAGTAACGAGCGACAAAGTCGCTGAGCCGCAGAAGCTGACCCTCCGAGATCTTTTTCGTCATTCTGTTCCCGCCGTTTTGGCCAGGAGGCCTTCCAGTTGCCGCTCTTCCTTCTTCGAGAGAAAACGGTCAAGATCATGAATGAACAAAATGCCGCCTTCCAGCGTGGCCATGCCTTCGACGTATTGCGCACCGGGTACGATCTTTTTCGTTTCTGTAACCTCTTCTGTCGTCTGTTCCACAACTCCGGCGACCGAATTCACCACAAGAGCAACCCGCCGTGCACCCGCATCCGCGACGATGAGTTGGTCGCTCAAACTGGTTTCTGGTTCAGCCATGCCGAACCGTTTTCGCATGCTCATGACTGGAATGATGTCTCCTTGCAAGTCAATTACGCCCAGGACAACATCTGGGGCCTTCGGCAGCGCGGTTACCTCCACCATCCGTATGACTCTCTGGACGGTTGCCAAAGGAAGGGCGTAGCGCTGCTCACCGAGGATGAAAGCTACAAGTTGATTAGACATGGCGGGTCTTGCGCTCGCACTCCTTCCTGTCACTCATTTCAAACCAGAGATATGCAGATCCTGCGATCTCGTTGCACATTGCGTTTCTCACAAGGTCATCGGAGATAAGCAAACCAATTCCTCGCTGTGAATTCTGCCTTGTCGGGGATTGCTAGTGATGATTTAATCTGCAATTCGTCTGAGGTTCCACGCACGAACGTTCAACACGTATCCATCTGTACCGGGCTGGAGTCTAAGGCGGGAAAATTTCCCAAAGTAGGAAAGTCCAACACCCCAACGACTCGCTGGTGCTCTAAGGTGGTGCCATGCGGTCTTTGGGAGTCACGAACGCTCAGGCGCTACACAAAAAGCAAGAAGCGTCTCCCTGGAGCTGGGCAACAAGGAGGGACTCCAAGCCTGCTACGGCAGCCAAGTGGTGATCCTGCGGTTTTGGGTGCGGCTGGAGGAGGCGCTGGAGTGCACAAAAAGCAAGAAGCGATCTGCAGGGAGTTGGACAAGGGCGGTCTAGGCTAATGCTATTGGCAGTCGGGATTGCTGGTGAGGAGTCTCGAGGCGACAAGCAAGCCGAACGGCAAAAGCTGGAGCAAGCCCTCGCCCTTTTTTCACCGAACTCAAAATGCCACTTAACTGTAGGGAATATTCCGAAGCACATTTCCCCGGAGGATATGAAGACACTGAAAGATTATTTATCAAAAGCGGAACTCAGACTTACTGCCGGCATAGAGTTGCAAATTTCCGCCGATCAATACAGCAGGTCATCTCTGTTTGTGGATGGCTTCTATACGTTATTTCACGATTCCCATTGGCCGATGAAAGATGCGGGAGTTGCTGAAGTGATGACTTTGGCCGGGCCAACTGTGAAGAAATTCCAAGGGGCGGTTGTGGCGATAAAAGGCGAACCATTCCAGCAAGGCGGGGAGGATACTGTTGTTCGTGAACCTGATCCTCTCTACTACATCGGGAATGTCTTCCTGGTACTCTCACGAGCGCCCATTTGAGGGGCCTAGATCTCCGGATGCAACGGCTTCAGGGCCGCTGGCAAAGGCGCCTTGAGATTGAAGCGAAGGAATGTGAGTAACGTTGAACGGCGACTCAGGGTATCGCAGACAATGCAAAGCGGGGGCGCGGATACAAGAAAGACGTCCACAGAGGCACTGCTTGAGCTATTCCGGCAGCCTTCGGCAAGGGAACGCCAACAGGAGATTCCCGTATCAGACTGAACAGAAGGAAACCCGGTCGTAGTCCGAAAGTAAATCAATCTTTTGTCGTCTATGCCGGAACGCTGTGGCGAAAAGTGATCTCCGGTAGTGACGCCAACGTATCCGATGATCAATTGCGGGAGATCGCCTCCGCACTGGATGTGCCTGGCCAGTTGCCGCCCAGTGCGCACCTCGAAGGCAAGTATGCACGAGAACTGAAGGCTTTCAATAGTCGCAACTCGAATTCAAAGACCGGCCCCGTCAAGACCTGGTCACAGTTGATTTCCCTCGGCGACAAAGATCTTCTGCGGGGTATGCGTCGCCTGCTGTCACGTTGCGCCAAGAGGTTGGACGACGCCCGTCCGCTGTCCGGAAATTAATTCCGGACAAAAAATGTCGTGCTACCTCCGCCCTTCCCACACCGCTGGATCTTCCAGGTCCCGACGTCCGCTTTATGTTGTCGCGGACAGCGACGCCATTCACGGCGACTGAGAGTTGCGGCTTAATGGAACAGGAATATGCAGAACATAGACGGCAAATTAGGCGATGCTCCAGCAGACACTCTCAAATCGCAGCATCGATATGAGTTCATCGATAGTAAAGCGCTTGCTTTGAGATGGAGTCTCCCAGAGTCGTGGGTTCGTGAGCAAGTTCGCCGAAGATCGTCAGACCCCATCCCTCATGTCCGCTTCGGCGAATACGTCCGTTTCCGCTGGGGCAGCCCGGAACTGGAAGATTGGGCCGAGCGGCGTATAGTATCGAGCAGCAATAGGGTAGTGGGACGGGCTCTCGGAAAGGAGAGCACATGAAGGGAACCCGTCATCAAGAAGGTTATCTGTATCGCAAGGGAAGGCTCTGGCTGCTTCGATACTACGACTCCGAGTTTGCCGCGGATGGTTCGGTTCGACGAGTCCAGAAAACCAAGAAACTAGCAGCGGTTGGGCCGGAGTGTCCGCACAAAACTGCTGCTCGACATCTCGCGAGGGAGTTCCTCGAATCGATCAACCTCGCACGGAACACGCCTGAAAGTGTAATGACCCTGGTTCGTTTCACCGAAGACCGTTACTTGCCGTTTGTCGAAGAGCACAAGCGAATCAGCACCTTCCGTGGCTATCGGAACATGTGGAGGCGGTATCTGGAGCCGCGCTGCGGAATCATGCTGCGCGAATTCAGGACGGTCGACGGCGAACGCATCCTTGGCGCAATAGCCAAGGAGCACAAGCTAACGTGCACTACGTTGGCCCATATCAAAGCATTCCTTTCGGGAATCTTTCGATTCGCCAAACGCCAGGGTGTGATCAATTCAGAGAATCCGATGCGGGACGTGGTCTTGCCCAAAGGCAAACCCGCCGGCGAAACACACGCCTATTCACTCGAAGAGATCATGCAGATGCTGAAAGTGCTGCCGGAACCCGCCTCGATGATCGTTGCCGTCGCAGCGTTCACCGGTGTACGGAAAGGCGAACTGCGCGGATTCCTCTGGGAGAATTACGACGGAGAACAGGTACTGATCTCTCAGTCTTTCTGGAGGGGGCATGCGCTGGAGCCAAAAACCAGAAAAAGCAAAGCGCCGGTGCCAGTCATCGCGCAACTGGCGCGACTGCTGGATTCGCACCGAAGCTTGTCAGGCAATCCCGCAAACGGGTTGATGTTTCTAAGGCGATCTTTCGAATATGCACCTAATGTACACCTCTCGGGAGCCGAAAGACCGCGGTTGATGTGATTGATCGAAGGAAAAACGTGAGGTAATCGACTATGGATACGGGACTTAAGACATCTGGCGGAGAGGGAGGGATTCGAACCCTCGGTACAGGTGTTAGCCCGTACAACGGTTTAGCAAACCGCCGCATTCGGCCACTCTGCCACCTCTCCGGCGCGCGGAGTTACAGTTTACCACGTCCGGGATGAGTGCTCTTACCGCTTCAGTCATATACAGTTACGTCTCTTGTGGTCTTACTGTATCCATTTCACCGTTGTGGTGTCCGGGCTCTGTTTCGAATGCTCTGGGGAGCAATCGGGGAGCAAACCCAGCTTTTGGAGCAATGAAAAACTCTCGGACAGGCGCATCACACGCAGCGATCGCTTCGAGTGTTGGTGGCTTAATGTAGTGTTTCCTTGTGACTCGATCGTTCGCGTGTCTGAGGATCATAGCGGGTAATCGACTCTCGAATCCCGATACGTTCGAGGTTCGTCGCCAATCCGCGTCGAAAGCCGTGCCAACCCTCCTTTTCGATCCGGCACGCTTCAGCGGTTCTCGCATCTGTCGACGGTACAGAGAACCGTCCTATTGCAAGAGCCGTCGGGCGTTGCTAGTCGCGTATCCCAGTTAGCTAGTCGCTCTTCGAACTGGGCCTTCTTGGGACCAGCCGGACTGTTATTAGCATCAGCAAACGATCGTTGCACGCCAACCTCATCGCTCTGGCCGATCGCGCTCTACGGCGGGCTGTGAAGCTTCACACGATGACTCCATTGCCCCATCACATCGGTCATCTACATAACGGGCGCCGCACTTCGGACAGATTTCATTGTGAAGCCATACTTTGAACCGTCCTGTTTCCTCGTCGGCGCTGCTCGCGCACGCGCTGGCGTTCATCAGTTCGTAAGCATTCCCTGTGGAAATGAGAGCGAACCCCGAGGGGAAGCAGTTCGCCACATCCGCGGCAGTAATAACGCGGCCCTTGCTGATCCGCCAATAAGGTTGATTCACAACTTTGATCAGTTTGCATGCTCGTTCAGCCAGCCAACCGCCACGCGGCAAATGAGAACCAGATGGGCACAACGACGTTCTCCAAGCAGCAAGGTGCAACCCAAATGGTCGCGGCTGCGTCGCCGTACAGGTCGAGCGCGTGATCGGTCATCCGGCCACTTCCCCGTGCGGTTGCTTTTTGTCGTCACTGAGCTGTATCGCGGCCAGACGCAGGTTCGCACTGCAGAGGAGTTCGGCATCGACCGCAGCTACATTTCCGACATGGAACGCGGAAAAAAGAACGTTTGTCTGCCCACAATGGAGGTTCTAGCTCAGGGCTTCGCGATTTCTCTGTCCCAACTTGTCAGGGGGCTAGACCGTGAGTCTCCCCCGGAGACCCTGATGCCCTCAGATTGCATAAAACTCGGAATTCGTAATGTTTGAATCCCAATCTCCTCCATATAGCCACAGTCCTCAAATCTCCGCGCGCGATTCTCGCAAGGGAGATCTAGGTTGTGCTTGGCTCTTGGGCTTACAAGCCGGCGAGATAGAAAACCTACGAAGGAAGCTTTGGTTTATCGTCGACTCCAGCCAAGGTGGAAGCCGGTTGGCGCAACTTTTCTCAAGGGATATGGTCAATAAGCTGATAGGGCTTCATGTCGAGGGCGTGAGCGAGTTTCACAATCACGTCGAGCGTGGGTATTTGGACTCCGCGTTCGATGATGCCCACAGTGTTCCGGTGCAAGTTGGCTTTTTCCGCCAATTTCTCCTGCGAAATACCAGCTTGGCCGCGCAGTTCGCGCAACCGTCGGGCAAAGAGCCGTCCAGGGTCTTTGGTTCGCAATCGAGAAATGATGAATTCTTAACATCGGAACGTCTACACAGTAAGCTGTGGCACAGTATAATGTGCTACACTCTCTGCCGTGGAAACATACTACATTGTGTGTTGGGTTGATGGCGAGAGAGTTGTGCGGTGCGGCCATGAGCACGGGACGATCGGAGACGCCGAGAGTTGCCGCCCGGAGATTTTAGGTCGATTTATTCGGGCAGTCGGGAGTGAAGGGGAGCGCTCCATAAACGACGAGGAGGTTGAAGTGTGGCGAACACTCGAAAAGAGGATTTGGGTCAGAGCCTAATTTCCCCCACGCGAGGCGCGGGACGCGGTCAAGGCGCGAAGGTTTCGTAGCTCTCTGAGGCGCAATCCAAAGCGGACCCGATTGAAGTGGACACCAGACCATCTTGTTTCTAGTCTTTAGACTATAAAACGTACAAAGGCGACAAACCATAGAAAGTCCGGGGGCCGCGCGACTGTCTATAGCAGGGAAAAGGGCCAGCAGAAACCCATTCCTCCCGCTCCTCTCCGGAGATCTCTGAGGCACTCGTCGAATGAACCTGTTCTCTGATCCAAGGACCGCGGAGAAATACCATAGACTAGGATTTTCCGACGCCAACTTCTCGCTGAAAATTAAGATTGGGACGTGTCGATCGACGCATTGGAACACCTGCTTAAAGGGGTAGTTTTGATGTTTCAGTCGATCACAGCGCGCACCGCCTGCATGTATGACTGCCAGAATCCTGGCAGCTCTGGCGCACACCATATCTCCTTTAACACAACTGGAAATCACGTTCACTCGTTGCAGTTCCTTCTGACTCAACGCGAATGTCCTTCCTCTCATGGAGTGACATTTTCACGTTGCCGTTAGGGGGTGGCAGAATTATGGAGCTAAAACAGCTAAAACAAAGGACAATCCCGCGCTGGAATAATCCAGCCAAGTGAGAGAGAATATAAAGTTTGCGCTTTCAGTAGGCTTAGCCCTGCCTGGATTCAGGCTGGCTTAAAGCTTCTGGGTTTGAATGAGGAGGGGCTTCGGGCGGGATTATGTCGGCTCATGTGGTGCGCTTGAAAGTCGAATTATGCGCCCAGTCTTTCCACGCCTGGGCGTCCCGTTTCGCCCCCTAGGGCGTTCCGCCGGCGTCAGGAGCGACATCTAAATTCTGCAATACGCAACGGGTGATACCGGAGACCTTTAACATGGCTAGCACCTTGATCGAAGTCGCAACAGCTCCCCCAGACCACAAACATCCCAGGCTAGAGATGTGGGTCGAAGAGATGGCCCGGATGTGCAAACCGGATCGGATTTACTGGTGCAATGGTTCGCAGGAGGAGTATCAGGCGCTGATGAAGATGCTGATCCTCACCGGCACGGCGATTCCGCTGGATCCGGAAAAGCGCCCAAACAGCATTCTGGTCCGCTCGGACCCGGCCGATGTGGCGCGCGTCGAAGACCGGACTTTCATCTGCTCGCGAAACAAAGAAGACGCCGGCCCCACCAACAACTGGGAAGATCCGGTCAAGATGAAAAAGAAGCTGGCGGAGTTGTTCGCCGGCTCGATGGTGGGCCGCACCATGTTCGTTGTCCCATACAGCTTGGGGCCGATCGGCTCCCCCATCGCAAAAATTGGAGTCGAGATCACTGACTCAACCTATGTGGTCGCCAACATGCACATCATGTCTCGTGTGGGGACGCATGTGCTCGAGGTTCTTGGCGAAGATGGCGAGTTTGTCCGCGGACTGCACTCCGTCGGCGCCCCGCTCGGCCCGATCCAGCCCGATAAGACATGGCGCTGCAACTCCGACCATAAGTACATCTGCCATTTTCCGGAAACGCGTGAGATATGGTCGTACGGTTCCGGTTACGGCGGCAATGCATTGCTGGCAAAGAAGTGTCACGCTCTTCGCATCGCATCAGTGCAGGCGCGCGATGAAGGTTGGATGGCCGAGCACATGCTGATTCTCAAGCTGATCAGCCCGTCCGGTCAGGCGAAATATATGACCGGCGCATTTCCCTCCGCGTGTGGCAAGACCAATTTGTCGATGCTGATCCCGACGATTCCCGGCTGGAAAGTGGAGACCATCGGCGATGACATCGCGTGGATGAAATTCGGCGCCGATGGCCGGCTCTACGCCATCAACCCCGAATTCGGCTTCTTCGGAGTCGCGCCCGGCACCAGCATGAAATCTAATGCTAACGCCATGCTTAGCATCACGCGCAACTCCATCTTTACTAATTGCGCGATGACGATGGACGGCGATATTTGGTGGGAAGGTATGAGCGATGAAAAGCCAGGCATGTTGGTGGACTGGCTGCGCCGCCGCTGGACCACCGATTCCGGAAGAAAGGCCGCGCATCCCAATGCGCGCTTTACCACTCATGCGACGCAGTGCCCGGTGATCGCGCCTGAATGGGAGGATCCAAAAGGTGTTCCGATCGACGCAATCCTGTTTGGAGGAAGGCGCGCCGGAATCGTTCCGCTGGTCACGGAAGCTTTCGATTGGCGGCATGGAACTTTTCTCGGCGCGACCGTGAGCAGCGAGACCACCGCCGCCATCGCGGGTAAAGTCGGACAGTTGCGCCGCGATCCCATGGCCATGCTGGCGTTCTGCGGCTACCACATGGGCGACTACTTCGGCCATTGGCTCAAGATGGGTGAGCACTCAAAGCCATCGAAGCTGCCAAAAATTTTCTACGTCAACTGGTTTCGTCAGGATGCGAATAGCAAGTTTCTGTGGCCGGGCTTTGGCGAAAACAGCCGCGTGTTGAAATGGATCTTCGAACGTTGTGACGGCAAAGTGCATGCTACGGAGACCCCAATCGGCCGGATTCCCGAGGTCGCCGATCTCGATACCCGAGGCCTCGACATCCAAGGCGCGCACGTTGAGGAGCTCCTTAGTGTAGACATCAAGGGTTGGCTGGCGGAAGTGCCGCTCATCAAGGAGCACTTCGCACACTTCGGCGATCGTCTTCCCGAGGGGTTGAATCTGGAGTTGAAGGCGCTGGAAGAACGCCTTCGCGCTGCCAAGGGATGAAGCGAAGAGATGACACGAAGGGATGACTGTCCGAACAATCGCTTCGCGACTCACTCGATCTTAAATCGGCGAGTTGTATCCCTTCACGATCAGCTCTTCCGCGATGCGCCGCGCTTCCGGAAGTGTTGTTGACGCTTTCCGATCGATTTCCGCCGGCAAGTTTTTTTGTATCGCCACCAACTCTTCATCGAACAGATGCGTTCTTAACTCCAGTGTGTGCTCGATCTGCTTGCCATCGTCCCCACGCACTTTCACCTTGTGGCGCACACGCTGCGCAATCATCAGGCGATAGATGCGGTCCGTGGCCAGATCCTCCATGTAGCCATCGAGCAGGCTTGCGCCCTTGCCGTTGAGCACTCCGTTGCGATAACGAATCACGGTGCGCACGGCGGCGCGCGTTCCAGCGAGCGTAGTCTCACCCACTCCCTTTGGTGTGGGCCGCAGATCAGGATGCGAATTCGGGAGCTTGGGCCTCTTCGCAATCTGATTGGGAAATGGAAACTGAGCGACCGCAATCTCGTTCTGGTCGGGATGCCCGGTCCAAGCCCCGTCCATCAGGCTGTCGGCTTCATTCTTCTTATCCTGCTTCAAAACTTGAAGTGCGCGCTCATTCAACTCTGCATCACTCCGGCTGGGATACAGCGCGGTCATTCCACCAATCGCCAGAGCTCCATGCTTGTGGCAAATCTCCGGCATCAGCGTGCGGAAGTTCTGGAAAAACGCCACGTCGTGCGGAATGGTGTTGCGATCCGGCAGAACCCAGTCAAGATCCTCCGACATGAAATCGATCAGCGATGCCATGTAATCCCAGCGTCCCAGATTCAATCCGAGGCAGTGTTCGCGCAGATTGAAAAGAAATTCCTCCATCTGGTAAGCCAACGGATGCGCTTCCACCAACGCCATGCACTTGATGTAGTCGTGCGGCAAGCCTTTTTGTTTGGCGAAAACCTGGAACAGGTCACGCCACCAGAACGCCTCCTCGGCGGATTCGCTCTTCGGGATGTACACCGAGAAGTTGTGCGGCAGCCATGCCGGATCGATCTGATACCAGAGCAACGCCAAATCGAACAACGAAGCCGACATGATCTCGTTCTTAATCACCCCGCCCTGGCTGATGTGCAAACCGCGCGGACGCACCCAGGTCACAGTTTTCGAGCGCTGCACTGTAACTTTTCTCTGCCGTTTCTTGTCGTCGTAGCTCAGTTCATATTTATAGGCGGCGATGGTGTTCTTGATCGCCAGCATGATGTGCTCCCAGGCGTTGGCCGTGGAATCTTCTATATCGATCATGACCGCGGGAGAGCCGGAGTTCAGCAGCTTAATGGTCAACTCGGTGTCGTCGGCCGGCCCGGTCATCTGGTTGCGCTGGTCGGCGCACCAGTCGGGAACTTCGATCCGCCAGTCCGAGGTCGTTGCCTCAGACGATGGCAAATAATTCGGCGGCTTGCCGCGATGCGAGGCCTGCAGAACTTCGGCGCGTTTTGCCGCCAACTTCTGCTGCCAGGGTGTGAACTGCTTGTGAAGTGGCAGCAGGAAGTCAATGAATCCCGGCGGGAGGTCTTTCGATTCCAGGTTCGCGGGGGCGTAATTCATGTACTGCGCGGTGGTGTTTTCAGTGGGAGATACCATGGTCAAATCCTTCAAATTCCTCAACAAAAACAGCCATTCCAAAGCACTTAGACCAGTGTACACATCCCCGCTGCGGGCGCGAAGGTGTTCGTGTTTCGTAACATAATTAACTTTCTTTTAGACTGCAGGCAAATTGGTGAAAAACTCAGCAGCAATGAGGGGGAAGAGTGAATCCGCATGACTGCCCGCGCTGCGGCGGTACCGGATACGTTGCCAGGCCTGTAGACGTGAGTGGTAAGTCTGACGGCATTGCATTTATCCGCATGAAATGTCCAGCCTGCGCAGGTAGTGGCCGGAAACGCTCAATCCCACCTTCGACCGCGGGCTGACCGCACGGCCTGTGGTGCTTGCGAAAAACGTACGAGCCCGGGGCGTCATATTCCCGCCCTGAAATGACAACCCGGGCCGGACGTTTCCCCGCCCTTCCGCTATCGACCCTAGTACTTAGCAATTTAGATTGTTGATTCTGATTTTTGACTATTGATTGTGTAGGTACAATTCCGCTCTTTGCCCGCTTCACCCTGAGCGTTTGTCATCCTGAGCGGAGCCGTACTTCAGGCGAAGCGAAGGATCTCATGCTCCCCCACCCTCGCGCGTAAGCCAAAATGCACCGCCGCCGCAGTGCCCCGAACCATCCCGCTCACGCGATCGCCCCCTTCGTCCTCCGCCGCCGAGGCGCAGACGCACTCTCAACACGATTGCGTCCTGCGTTCTTGGCGCGGTAGAGCGCCTTATCCGCAGCCTGAATCACCTCGTCCGCCGACAGACTTTCCTGCGCTGAAGTTGCGACTCCAATGCTGGCGGTCACCGAAATTTCGGATCCCTCGTTAGCAACCTTCTGAACGGCGCGAGGCTTCCTTGCGCCCTCCGGTTTCGAGTTCCGCCGATCCGCACCACGCGGCTGCTGGCGGCGATCCGTGCCCCGCAGGCGGAACGAACTGGCCTCGATCGCCGCGCGCAGCTCTTCCAGATCGTCCAGAACTTCCCGCGTAGTTTTACCCGGAAACACGATGGCAAATTCCTCTCCGCCGCAGCGGTAAGCCTGACCTCCGCCGCTCACCCTCGCCAGCCGCGAAGCCACCAGCCGCAAAACCTGGTCTCCGGTGTCGTGGCCGTAAGTATCGTTGCACCGTTTGAAGTGGTCGATATCAACCATCGCTATAGAATAAGGATGCGCCAGCCGAAGCAGCGCATCGTGAAACGCACGCCGCGAAGGCAGCGTCGTCAACTCATCGTGATAGGCGAGCAGGTAAGACGTCTCGACAATCGTGCCGGCCAGCAGAAACGCGGCCGCGGCAAAGTAAACCGACGGAATTCTCCCGATCCCTCCAAAGCGCAGCGCCAGAAAGCAAGCTGCGAGCGCCCACAGAAGTCCGCTTTCCACTGGCTTGTGCGATAACAAAAAGCGTATGAGCAATACCACCACCGCCGCCGCAAACGCCAGTTGCGCTGCGAAGGGCAATGGTGTTGCCAGCGCAGCGTGGTGAACCGTGTGCGCCACCGCCGGTTCAGGCCGGCAGAGCACCGCCACGACCACCGACTCGACAAATAGCAGTAGTCCCGAAGGTGCGAGGTTCAGGTAGGCAAATCCCTTTTCGCGTTGTAGCGAAAGCAGAACAAAGTCGAGCGGCAAAAGAATTCCGATCGCCGCGATGGCAAGGCTTCCCGGCTTGCTCCCCGCATGTCCCGCAGAAAAATAAGAGATCGCCTGCTGCGCGAGAAACAGAATCAGCAGCGCCGAAAAGATGCGGGTCGAGTGAAATCGCCAGGCAAGCAGCAGCCCTACAATCGTCGCCCCATAGAAGGCGTAGTTGACGAACGCGGGCGTCGGCGCCAGCAGCCTAGAGTGCAGCAGCGTCGCGACCACTAGCAAGAAAACGCCCGGAATAATCAGCGACTTCATCGCCCAAAAATCCCCAACCTGATTATCTCTGGCGGTAGAGTTGGCAGTAATTGACCGCTCGGGTTCGGCCAACTCGACCGTGAAAGAGCGGCGCTTCAGCGCCGCATAAGCGATTCATATCAGAGCACGCTTCAGCCGTGGGCGGGTGGCCCAGCTTTTCTGCTCTGTTTTTTCCAACCCGTTTCAGAACTGTGGGTACCGGGGGGGTGCGTGGCGATGCTGCCTGGGGGGGATTCGGGAGCCTAAGACCTTGGTCACCCGTCCGCGAGAGTCTATAGCAGCCCATTCAACTGCGCCAGCAGCCGCTGCCTTCGATTCGGTTCGATCACCTTGGAAGCTTTGATCACATTAACCAACCTTTGCCTGAAGTCGGCTGGCAGGATCCCAAAATGTTCGAACGAACCCTTGCGGTGATGCTGGATCAACGTCCCGTACGAAATAGGAAACTGGTTCCTGGGATCAATGAGCGTGCGCTTAGTGAATAAGGGACACTCACCAGCTTCATAGACAACCACTTCCTTCAGGCGCTCCGGGTTTTGATCGAAGCTTTCGGTTCGGGAAGTTGTTTTCAGTGCATAGGCATGTTTTGCGACGTGTGAAATCACAGCAAACCGCTTGAACACCGCCTGCCCAAGCAATACGACAGGAATCCTTATTACCGAAAAAACCGGAATTTCTTCTGGCTTAAACAGCAAGGGGATGCTCAGGGAAAACCCGGCTGAGGGCATAGTTTTCTAATAGTTCCTGTTTGGTCCCTGGCTCAACAAAAGTATTGCCTTCAAAAAAATCCTCGTAATCAATCGCCGGATTGCGTGAATCTGGTTCCCTCTCCGCGGCCTTCATATATGCCGGCAGGGAATGGGTAAATTCAACCAGCCTATGGAAGTTCCATTTGCCGAACTCAGTAATGACTTTGTCAAGAATCTCGACGTCTGACTCCGACAACGTAGACATGTCAGGTTTTACTTTCGGCAAGAATGTAGGATAGGGATCGCCGCTCACCTGAAGTGCGGTTTCTATTCCTGTGCCCCAGAATTCGGGCGAAATGTCGCCCGTGATCAGTCCATTCAACAGATCGAGAACCTCCGAGGGAACTGGACCATTCGGCAGGGCGCAATAGCGTCCGCCAACAATCGCCCTGCCGTACTTGGCGATATGCACGAAATCGCCAAGGAAGATAAGTTTTCCAATCTTAAACTTGGTGGGATCGCTTACACGCGAGGCTACGTACAACATGACCGCAACAAGTTTTTCAGGATCGAGTGGAAGCCGGGTAATCATAAATAACCCGCATCATCGCGGTGTCTTACATTGCACTTATGCTGGTGCAGCATAACACGGTTCTGCAATCATATTTCTTCGTCCTATGCACCAAGGTCTCTGCGTCCATTCGTGATATTGACGGCAAACCCAAAGCGCGAGAAGCTGCTCATGCGTCCTAAGAACGGGACGCGCCGGTGCTACTAACACCGACGCACCCCTGACCAAAGTCGCCTTAACACACATTGAGGCAACCATGGCTATCCCACAAAGTAGTCGTTATCTATCCCTGCCGCAAGGTCGTCCATCACATCGCGGCCCGTCGCAATCAACCCCTCTTTCGAATACAGCGAATCCTCCTCCCTGGGGCTGAACTTCCGACTTCCCAAAAATGAACTCTGAGGCGCGCTAAGGGATTGGTGTGCCTTGGGAACACGTGTCGCAGCCAGAGGACTTAATCCATGCGATTTCCTATTTACGAATACCTGTACCAGCTCAACCGGAACCTGCACGAGACAGTAGAAATCCTGGAGCACATTCGCAAATCGCCCGGCATAGACAAGAAGCAATTCCACGCCTATCAGGTGGAAATCGAGCACTTGCGGGCTGAGGCGAGTCAGCACGTGGCCGACACCATGGACCAGATCGAGGCCAAAGAGTCGGCCCAACTCTGGAAACAGAAGCGGGCCTACGAGAAGAGCCTCGGCGATCCCGACGACGTGTATTTCGAGGCGCGTGACCGCGAGGAGGAACGTCGTAAGCAAGGACTCCCATCTTTGATTGGAGTTCTGCGCGGCCACATCCGTGAGCCCGGTAACGAAGAAATCGACCAGGAAATCGATGACGAAGTCGACGGCGAACCGGAAAAGACGACCTCCCACGTTTCGCGGCCAACACGAAAAGTACGGCAAAAGCCACGCCAATCGAAAAGATCGGGCCGCAGCACGAGAAATTAAGAAATCAAAAAATCGAAAAATTAAGGAGCAACACGATGACAGACAAGAAAGCAATTTTAGGAACCACAACCTTGGAGTGGCATTCCACAGAAGATATCCCGCCGATGCATGTCGAAGAATATGCGGAGGAAAGCTGGATGCAGTCCGAACCACTGCTGCTCGCCGACGCTGCCGGAACCATGGCAGTCGGCTACTGCCAACAGCCTTTCGACGGCAAGCCCGAGTTCGACACAGTATGCGTCCAAAAGATCGGCGAAATTTGCAAGTGGGCCCTGCTGGAAAAACCGCCCGTCCCGAAGGAACCACGATGAAGGACCGGCCACAAAAGTTACCGCGCGGCAGGCCGAGAGACAGCAGCAGACCAGCTTGGACATAGGCAGTGCTCAGTTTGAAGCTAGATCGGCTGCGTCCCGCGCTCAGGGCGGATGCGCTTGCGTTTGATTTCCAGCAGATCGTTCAATTCCTGGACCAGATTGTCGAAGCTTTCGGGGTTTTTCTCGGTGGCAATTCGCTGGCACAGAATGGCCCTACGCTCACGTTCGTCGGGGGTCATCTTGCTCCTCAGTGTACCAATGTCGCCGGAATCATTACGAACGTCGAAGACCAGTTCAATACAGGAAATCCATCATTATTATTACGCACTCTTTGTAAAAGAACCGGCCGAGGGCTGGCCTAGTTCTGACTTTTGCCAGCACCATCAAAGTACAGGCTGCCCCATGCTTCGCGATTTTTGACGCGCCTGCCCTGAGCCAAGCCGAAGGGTCTGCCCTGAGCTTGCGAAGGGTGGGTACCACGGACGTCGGGTCTCAGGCGCTTGGGTAGAGGCCCCCTCATTTGGATGGGCCCAAGCGGCGAAGGTGCCGAATGACTAGGAGTCGAGGCCCGTGTTGCCCAACAGACGGCGGCTTCAGCCGCTGAAGTCATTCCATGGCCGCTCCCTGCCGGAAGCGCCGGAACAGTGCGAGCGAATGAGGGATGGACCGAGACGGCCCGGCATAGCTTGCCCACGTCCGCTGCCTTCGACTTTGATGCTCGTCACCAAAATCCCAGACACCCTCACGCGCAATAGATTCGTTAATTCATTTGACATCCAGAGATCATTCATTTAGTTTACGACGCGATCAGCGAACGGGATTCGCCGGGGGGCGACGGATTCTCAGTTCCGTCAGTCGCCCTGATCGCTGCTTCCCTGGAAGTGTGAACGAACTGCGCCAGCGAGTTGTTGGCGGGGTACATCAGTGCGGACAAGCATTCGCCTTGCTATAGCCCGGCATCGGGCCGGGAGGGCCAGTCTGTTCATCTCATCAGAAGGGAAGTTTAGATGACTCGCAAACATGTTGCAGTGTCTTCTCTTTCGCCGTCTGTCGCTACTCTAAGAGCTGGCTTACTCTTCTTTGTTGTTTCTACCATCTTTCTCACCCAGGGATTTGTGGCGTCGGCACAGATCGAGAATGTGACGAACTCAACCTCTACTCCGATTCCGGGAGCTGGCCACGATTACATCAAGATGCTTTCCGAGACCGTGAACCCTGCGAATGGCTCAGTGAGTGTTCGCATCCAGACTCCCACTCCGTCAGGACGTGGAATTTCACTGCCTTTTTCGTTTGCGTATGACTCGAACGGGGCGGCCCATCTGACTACTAATTTCAACGGTACGGCTTATTGGAAAGACAACACCGCGTACTTAGCCCAAGGTGGCTGGAGCTATACCGTACCGATGCTGTCAAATATTGCCGTAACCACCAAAATTCCGCAGCAGAACGGGCGCACACTTATTTGCGTTGACTGGCAGGACTATGTGTTTCAAGACCCTAGCGGTGGTCGGCACAGCCTTAACGTTGCGATCTCGCCCAATCCACAGAGTGCATGCCCCACTCAAACGAAACTGACCGGCGGCGATGATTACTACCTGGCAAACATAGGCGCAACAGGAGTAGCAGCTCAGATCGCGGATTCTGCCGGTACGGTCTACAGCTTCCCTGCGGCCGCCACGCATTACGGGGGCAGCGCCGGCGCCGGATCGTCTTTACCTACTCTAATCGAGGACCGGAACGGCAATCAGATTGTGGTAACCGATAACGGGCTACAAACAAATGGGGTGGCGGGGTCTTTCACGGTAACCGATCCGCTGGGTAGAACTCTGCTTTCCAGTTCTGGCTTCGGTGTTAGCGGCAATATTGTCACAGTTTCTGGACTTCCCCAGCCCTACGTTGTCACCTGGGGCCAGGCTAGTGTGAATTTTGTCCCAAATTATGTGATTACGAGCCCGGGTCCAGGTTGCGCACCTATCGGCGGGGAAAACGTTGCGAGAAATGTAATTTCGGGCATCCAACTCCCAAACGGCGAGTCTTATCAATTCTCCTACGAGTCAACGTACGGCATGGTTAACCAGATCACCTACCCGAGCGGAGGCTATGTTCACTACACATGGGCCGTAAACAGCCTGTCCGAGCCGGGCTATTTTGAAGAGTTTGCGCCGAACCAAAACACCTATTGTTCATATCAGTACGACGTTCCCGCGGTGAAGCAGAGAACGGTCAGTTTTGACGGAGTCCACGTAGCGCTGACCCAGACCTTTACCTATACGACTACATGGAACAGCAGCAACTCGTTGTTATGGACCAGCAAGACTACAACCGTGAAGACGACCGACAACATCACGGGGTTAGTATCCACAACGTCCTACACCTATTTTCCGCTGCCCGCCCCCACTCAGGTCAACGATTTCCGCTCCTTTGCGGGGTTGATTCCGGTGGAGCAGACGGTGGTGTATGAGAACGCGGCGGGTACCGCGTTGCGCACCACAGGAAAGGTATGGTACGACCCGTACGAGTTGTATAGCCAGCAAACAATTCTGAGCGACAGTACGGCTACGGCGAAGCCGACCTCGCAAACCACATACCTCTATGGCAATGGTGCGCAAGTCACCGACAAGAAAGAATACGACTATGGCGCTGGCACGCCCGGGCTTTTGCTGCGAGAGACGGTAACAAATTATCAAACCTTCGCTGCAACTCCCATCTATTCAGCCGCACCCTCCATTTTCAACAAGCCGTGTCAGAGCATCATCAAAGACGGCAGCGGCAACCGATATGCGGAGACCGACTATTATTACGACGGAGGAACCGCACTCTGCCCCAGTACTACCGCGACACAAACATTAACGGGAACGGGGAGCTATACCGGTCATGACGAAACCAACTACGGGACGAGCAAGAGCGTGCCGCGTGGAAATCTGACTCAGAAAACACAGTGGGGGAGTGCTGGAACTTCTCCTGTCACCACCTACACCTACGACGAGACGGGTCAGGTTCTCACGATGAAAGACCCGTGCGGCACCGCAACCTGCAGCGACATGACCGGCACGAGCCATACCACCACCTATTCGTATGCCAACAGCTATACGGTTCTATCGGGCGGGTCAAACGTCACCTATACTCCAAGTGGAAACACGAACGCCTATCTGACGAAAATCACAAATCCACTTGGCTACTCCGAAAGCTTTACTTACGACTACAACAATGGGCAGCTAACGAGATCGATCGATGAAAACAGCCAACCGACCACTTACATTTACAACGATCCTTTTGCGCGACCCACGGCGGTCAATTATCCAGATCAAGGAGAGACGACCTCCAGCTACAACGACGCTCCGCCCTCTCCCACGATGACCGTGACTAAGAAAATGGATGGATCCGGCGACAACATGACCACTGTCACCATCATGGATGGTCTTCGTCACCCGGTTCAAACCCAACTTACCAGCGACCCTCAAGGCACCACTTACACCCAAACGAGCTACGATGGGACCGGGAAGCCTTATCAGGTCTACAACCCGACCCGCTGTAATCCTCCGACGACGAAATGTGGGGGCGAGACGACTTGGGGAATCACCTCCACCACGTATGACGCTTTGGGGCGACCCACTGCGGTTTCGCAGCCTGACGGGTCGAATGTTTCGACTAGCTACAGCGGACGTGCAACCGAAGTAAGTGATGAAGGCAATGGAACCCGCAGTGTGCAGCGCATTTCTCAGGTCGATGGTATGGGCAGGTTACTAAATGTCTGTGAGGTTACCAGCAACACTTTGGCCGGCATAACTCCGACGCCCGCGGCCTGCGGCCTCGACATTTCTGCTACTGGTTTTCTGACTTCGTATGGATATGACCCTCTTGGCAATCTCACGAGCGTAACCCAGGGCGGATTAAATGGGCGGAGCTTCGCCTACGATAGTTTGTCCAGGCTTGCCACGGCTCAGAACCCGGAATCGGGAACGATTAACTACACTTACGATGCCGATGGAGACCTTTACCAGCGTGTCGCGCCAGCCCCTAACCAAACCGGCTCGACTAAGGAGACGACCTCGTATACTTATGACGCCCTCAACCGCCTAATCGCCAAGACTTATAGTGATGGCACTCCGGGAGCAGCATTCTATTATGACCAATCATCGCCGTGGGGTGTGACTGCGCTAAACCCGATAGGACGTCTCACTGAGTCTGAGACATTTAACAGTGTTGGCCCCGTACTGACAGGAGCCGTGTTCAGCTATGACCCAATGGGACGAATCGTCGGTCAATGGCAGTGCACGCCCTTAACCTGCGGCACGACTTCTGTTTACCTAGCATTCGGCTACGATCTAATGGGAGATTTAACCAGCAGCTACAACAATGGCGATAACGTGACCTACACCAACAGCTACGATACCGCCGCGAGATTAACTAGCGTGAAGAGCAGCCTCAGCGATTCGCAACATCCCGGAACTCTGATCACGCTCGGCGGGTTCAGCCCGATTCAGAAGCCAACGGTGATTACCCTGGGGAATGGAATCGTCGAAGACTTGGCTTATTCAAATCGCGGCTGGCTCTACTCCATGGGTGAAACTCCCAACGATTACGGCTTCAACATCTACAATTGGACCAACAGCACCCTGGGTTTTGCCCCGAACGGAGACATCCTTTACAGCAACGATTCCGTGAACGGCAACTGGACTTACACTTACGATGACATGAACCGGCTTACGCAGGGAGTGTGCACCGCGAATTGTCCGGCGGCGCAGGGTATGACCTACTCCTATGACCGCTTCGGCAACCGCTGGTCTGAGAACGTCACGGCGGGCTCCGGGATTCAGCCCACGTACTATTTCAACGCCAACAATCAGATCGACATCAGTGGCGTGCTCTACGATGCGGCGGGCAACGTGACCAACGACGGCGCCGGTCTGAGCCACAGCTACTTCTACGATGCCGAGAACCGCATCATCCAGGTGAACGGCACCATGGGCCAATGTTCCACCGCGGCCGCCTGTTACGTTTATGATGCCGAGGGGCATCGGGTGCGGGCCACAGTGAACGGGCAGACGCGCGACTTCATCTACGACTTGAGCGGCAGAAACATCGACGAGTTCACGCCCGGCGGCAGCGGCTGGCTGGGCACCTGGACGCGCGGCGAAGCCTACGCCGGCAGCCTGCACATCGCCACCTACGCCAACGGCACCACGGAATTCGACAACAGCGACTGGCTGAGCACGTTCCGGGCGCGCAGCGACGTTTCCGGCAACCGCATCGAGACCTGCACCAGCCTGCCCTTCGGCGAAGACCTGACCTGCACCGGCGCCGAGGTGACTCCAATTCATTTCACCGGCAAAGAACGAGACACGGAATCGGGCAACGACTTCTTCGGGGCTAGGTATTACACGTCGACGATGGGGCGCTTCCTGACGCCGGACTGGGCGGAGAAGCCGACGAATGTCCCCTATGCGCACTTTGGCAATCCGCAGAGTCTTAATCTCTACAGCTACGTCCAGAACAACCCGACCACGGTGGGTGACCCCGACGGGCACGAAGGGCCCGACGCCTCTTGGCAGACGGACCCAAAAGCCAAGGCCAACGGGGTGCCGCAAAATACCGCAGTGCAGCCAAAGAAGGGCTTCGCCGTCCTCCCAACCGTCGCAGGTGCTGTTGACCTAGGTGTGGGTAAGGCTGGTGTGACAGCCCAGGGTTCTGCTACCGCCACTGTACCCCTACCCTTCGTTGACAAGAGCCTTCATCCGTCTCTTGGAGCTGAGGCTAGCGGTTCGCTCGATGCTTACGCCGGTCAGCATACAGCCGCGCAGCCGAAGCAGGATAAGGACTCGTTCGTCGTGGGAGCATTTGTCGGTGTGGGGGCCGGCCCGACCCTCACGAATGCTGGAAACGCACCGGCTATGAAAACGATGACCAACACTCTCAACATCGATCTTGGCTTCGGGCCAGCTGCGTCGATCAGCGTCTCCTCAGGGCCGTCAGGTGTGAGTTCATTCACAATCACCTTTGGCTATGGCTACGGAGCCGCTGTTACTGAAACGAACACAGCTACGGCAACCGCGCCCTCCCAGTGAAGGGAGGCGTTCTCGGGAGGCACAGACTAATATGACAAGTGGATGCAAGTCGATCCGAATCCTAAGAGTGACGTTCATCACATCTCTGCTGCTGAGTGGACCGATCACATACGCTGCCGCCCTCATCGGGTTTCACCTGAGCGGGTCCTTCATGTCGGGATTCGTCGTTGGCGGGCTCATAATGTTGGTGTGCTTGGGGTCGTTCGTTTCTCTTGCCGTCTGGCCCTGCCCAGGGTGTCATAAACGCTTCGTTAGGTTCAATGCCTTCTGGCCTCGAAAGTGCTCGCACTGCGGCCAGGCATGCTAGACGCAAGCGGGGTTGGCATATGGGCGGGTGGTGGTGCTGAGGTCGGTGTTGCCGTCGGAGTCTCCCAGGTAGACGCAAGGATTAGCGACGGTCGCGTCACGGGACAAGAGCCTCCCCAGCCAGTCGAAGTGGCTCCGGCGGCGACCGCCGGGCCTGCAGACATCAACGTGTCTAAAGAAGAGGTAGGATTCGAGGATGTGCCTTGTGCCGGAGTTTGTGCGGGAGTTGGGCTTGGCGCTACGAGGGAGGGATGGTCGGCCCTTGGGGATGCGATCTCAAATGTCAAGAACGAAATCATATTACCGACTCCTCCACCGCCGCCGACTCCACCACCGCCGCCGGTGTCGTCAACGTCGCCACAGTCGTCAACATCGTCAGACGACGAGGAGTGACACCTGTTCGCATTGAGAAGAACAATCTTTCTGCGTTATTGACCAAATCGTGGTGCCCGTAAAGGCTTAAGATCGAAATGCTGAAGCGGATTCTCCTAGCAGGGTGGGGGCTGGCGCTCTTAGGTGCCTTCCTAGTGGTCATGTTCCCGAACACTGGTTGGAACCATACAGCCTCAGAGGTCCTGTGGACGTTTAGCATAGCTTTAGTTGTTGCAACCTTCGGTTTTTGCGCGCTGATCGCGATCCGTCTTGTCTCTAGATTGGTGAGGCCTATCCTGCCATCGCATGTCGAGACGCCGCGAACTGCGACCTACTCTAGGAGGCCGTGGGGGCGGAGACTCGTGCTAGGCTTGCAAGCCATTCTTGCGATGGCAGCGTTTCTTGTCGCGCTTCTGATATTTGTCGAATACGAGATAAAGTCTTCGCAGGTGTACCAAAGGTCTGTTGCAGAAGCGCGCGCTTCGGCAGAGGTCATCGAGATTGTCGGCCAGCCGATCTCCGTTGGATGGTTTGCCTCCGGCGAGATCACACAGTCATCCAATGGCACTGGGCAAGCCAGACTGGCAATTCCCCTATCAGGGCCGAAAGGAAAGGGCGTACTAAGGGGCGAAGCGGTCCGCGTGGCTGGGAGGTGGCGATTTTCGATTTTGCGATTCATTTCTCCCGGGGGAGCCTCGACGGTAGATCTTCTCGGTGACGGACGCCGGGACTGAGGGACAATGTTCCACCGCGACCGCCTGTTACGTTTATGATGCCGAAGGGCATCGGGTGCGGGCCACGGTGAACGGGCAGACGCGCGACTTCATCTACGATTTGAGCGGCAGAAACATCGACGAGTTCACTCCCGGCGGCAGCGGCTGGCTGGGCACCTGGACGCGCGGCGAAGCCTACGCCGGCAGCCTGCACATCGCCACCTACGCCAACGGCACCACGGAGTTCGACAACAGCGACTGGCTGAGCACGTTCCGGGCGCGCAGCGACGTTTCCGGCAACCGCATCGAGACCTGCACCAGCCTGCCCTTTGGCGAGGACCTGACCTGCACCGGCACCGAGGTGACTCCAATTCACTTCACCGGCAAAGAACGAGACACGGAGTCGGGCAACGACTTCTTCGAGGCAAGATATTACACGTCGACGATGGGGCGCTTCCTGACGCCGGACTGGGCGGAGAAGCCGACTAATGTCCCCTATGCGCACTTTGGCAATCCGCAAAGCTTGAACCTGTACAGTTACGTTCAAAACAACCCGACCACGGTCGGCGACCCGGACGGGCACGACGGGGGCGGGCCAGACGCCTCTTGGCAGACGGACCCACAAGCCAAGGCCAACGGGGTGGAGCAAGGTACGAAAAGCCTTGCCGCTCAAGTTCCGCCCGAGGCAAAAGCCGCTATTGCGGACGCTCTCAAGGCCAGCAATTCGCCTACAGCAGACGACAAGAAGGGCGGTTTTCACGAGGAGAGTGTGAAGTGGGGTACGGATGCTTCAGGTAATGTAATCGTATCTCCCTCAGTCCCAGGTGCCTACGCCCCTCCCGGTACCAATCCAACCACGAACTTCACGCCAGCCAATCCACAGACTGATCAGAATCTCTCTACTGTTGATGGGTTTGCTCACATTCATCCGAAGGGAGGAGACGACAGGAGTTTCGTTCAGGGTCCATCGGCGGCGGACTTAAAGTTCGCGGGACAGTCATCCGCTATAAACATCGTCGTCGGTGCGGCAGACAAGAAGGTCTACTTCTTCAACGGTTCCGGGGTGATAGACAGTCCCATGAAGCTGAAGGATTTTATGGGAGGATCGCAATGAACACTGCGCGTCACGGTCTACATGTCCGAACGAGAGGAGCGCTGGTTTTCTTCATACTAGGAATGGGGGCGATTATGGCTGTCGGCCAACAAAAGGCGGTACCCAGCGTCACCAGCGCAAGTGTGCCGCTTTACCCTCGGACTCCACAGATGGCACACATCGAGGGGGTGGTCCGGCTTCGAATCTCAACTGACGGGAATCGAGTTGCATCCGTAGAGATTCAAAGCGGTCAACCGATGCTGGCACAAGCGGCGCAGGATAGCGTCAAAACCTGGCAGTTCGAGCCACACACACCAACGACTTTCGAGACCACTTTCCGATACAAGCTTTTGCCTTCGAAATGCGACGCGGAATGCAACTGCGACAGCATGGAAAAACCTTCGGTGTTGCTCCAACTGCCCAGCAACGTTGAAGTGAATGCAAAAGAGTTGATGGTCTGCGATTCGGCTTCCAACAAACCGAGGCCGTAGATGGCGATCTTCCGCAGTCGTTTCGCCGGCCATCTTGCAATCCTTACGTTGCTCGTCGCGATCGCTGCGGCCCAAGCATCGAGTAAACCATCTGAAGCGGAACTCGCCGCGATCACCGCGCGCGGAGTTCTCCTCGCGGAATATGACACGGCGGCATGGCAGGCAACCGACGCCGTGCAAGCTACTCATCCGGTAGAGGGTCGGAGCGGTCGCTACATCGCACGAAAAATCGATGCGGAATGGGTGGTGGATTTTGGTCGGCTTAACCAGGCTCAGGACAAATTTTTAGTGGCCTACGAAGCAGTTCAAGTGTCGGCGAAGTTCCAAGTCAAGAGCTTCAGTCCAGCGAGAGAAGATACAGGTTGGAATCTCGCGGCAGCAAAAGGAATCGAGACCGTGATGCGAGACTTTGGCGGGACCAGTCGCCCATACAATATCGCTGTTCTCCCGGCTGAGAGCGAGAGCATGTATGTGTATCTGTATCCGGCGCAAGTCAAGGCAGGCATCTATCCGCTCGGGGCCGATGTGCGCTACCGCGTTTCGCAGGACGGCACGAAGATCACTGAAAAACGGCAGATGCACAAGACCATCATCGAGTCGGTCACCGCAAGGACAGACATGACGGTGAAAGGCGGATATCACAGCCATGTTCTGAGCGAGGTCCCGGAAGATACGGACGTGTTTCTAGTTCTGACCCGCAAGCCGCAAGTACCGGAGGTCGTGGTTGCCGGTCCGTATATGTTCACTATCGACCTAAATGGAAAAATCACGGTGGAGGACCGCCCTCGATGAAACTGGCGAGCAGAGTAGTCGATGCCAGCGTTTCTGGACGGGCTGGAATCAGCGATCCGCTAGCGGGTGAGGTTCATGGTTAGGCAGACTGGAAAGAGGGCAAAGAACGGAGACATTCTCTACAGCAACGATTCCGTGAACGGTAACTGGACTTATACCTACGACGACATGAACCGGCTTACGAAGGGGGTGTGTACCGCGAACTGTCCAGCGGCGCAGGGCATGACCTACTCCTATGACCGCTTCGGCAACCGCTGGTTTGAGAATGTCACGGCGGGCTCCGAGGTTCAGCCCCAGTACTATTTCAACGCCAACAATCAGATCGACGTCAGCGGCGTGCTCTACGATGCGGCGGGCAACGTGACCAACGACGGCGCCAGCCTGAGCCACAGCTACTTCTACGATGCCGAGAACCGCATCATCCAGGTGAACGGCACCATGGGCCAATGTTCCACCGCGGCCGCCTGTTACGTTTATGATGCCGAG